>ENA-UOXG01000001-UOXG01000001.1-mixed-culture-metagenome-genome-assembly--contig:-NODE-1-length-758910-cov-9.818984_pt1 | contig 758910 bp, 753 predicted proteins | sample MGYA00238159_ERZ761634 | MGnify/ENA primary metagenome ERZ761634 (study PRJEB28908, sample SAMN08776845) | mixed culture metagenome | isolation source: Freshwater growth medium | place: USA... | reverse complement strand
ACAAACGAATGCAGCGCCAACCCCGCAAAGCGTGGCCAAAGCCCAAGCACAAAAGGCGCCACCCGTGACGCCTCAGAAGGCCAGTGCAAAGGCGCAAACCCTCAGCCCACCAGCAGCAAAAAAGGCCGCGACACCAACGCCCGCCGCCGCGCCTAAAGCGAGCGCAGGCCTGGATCTGGATTCTTTGTCGGCCCTTACAAATCGTGCCGTTGACACACCGTCGCGCCGTGCGCCGCAAATGGCTGGGCGCGAGGGCGCTTTTGCCAAAGCTGAACGCTCACGCGCAGCGGCAGGCATGGCGACGAGCCTGACGGGCGCATTGGAAGATTCGTTGCGGTCTCAAATCGCAAAATGTTGGCGTGTTCCGGCCAATAATGCGCGTGGACAAGATTTGATTGTTGAGATCCGCATCCAGCTTGGCCCCGATGGGGTAGTGAAGGGCACGCCTGCCATGGTTCGGCCATCAAACCTTGCCATGGTTGACCCCGCTTTAAGGGCAGCCGCGGAAGGTGGTTTACGCGCCATTCGGCTTTGCCAACCCTATGAGCTGCCCGCAAGCCGCTATGAAGATTGGCGCGACATCGTTTGGAAATTTGATCCTACGCAAATGGCACTTCAATGACCCGACACTTCGACTTGGAGACTGCGCAATGAATTTTCTCTCTGGATTGAAGCGAATTATCCTAAGCGCCCTGTTCGTGCCGTGGTTTTTCACCCCGGCAATGGCGCAGCTTCGTGTTGACGTGACTCAAGGGCAGGTTTCGCCGCTTCCCATCGCCTTGCCTGACTTTGCGGGCTCCGCGCTTGGCCCTGAATTTACCAGCGTTATTCGAAGCGATCTGGAACGGTCAGGCCTTTTCAAGGTGATTGAGCCAGCGGCTTATCTGCAGACCGGCATGGATGTGAACGTCACGCCCAAGTTTGCTGATTGGCGCATTGTTACGGCAGAAGCTCTGGTAGTTGGTCGCCTTGTTAATGAGGAAGGGCGGTTGCGCGCGGAGTTCCGGCTCTGGGATGTTCCGGGCGAAAGCCAAATGATGGGCTTACAACTGGGCTCAACACCGGAAAACTCTCGGCGTCTCGCCCACAAGGTCGCCGATGCGATTTATGAGCGCCTAACGGGCGAGAGCGGTTATTTCGATACCCGCGTTGTTTTCGTGGCTGAAGGTGGCGGCAAGACCACACGCACGAAGCGGCTGGCAATTATGGATCAGGATGGGGCCAATCCTAGCTTCTTGTCGGGTGGTGGCGCTGATCTGATCTTGAACCCGCGCTTTTCGCCAAACAGCCAACAAATTGTCTATTCAGTTCTCGAGCCTCGTGGCTTGCGCGTGTATCTGTTTGATATTGAAACTGGGCGGCGCGAGGCCATTAGCGGTGGGCCCGGCATGATGTATGCGCCACGGTTTTCACCCGATGGTGGGTCTCTGGCTTTCAGTTTAGATGCTGATGGCAATTCCGAGGTGTACACAAAGAATCTGCGCAGTGGGTCCATCCGGCGTCTGACCAATAGCCCCGGCATTGATACTTCACCCTCGTTCTCGCCCGATGGATCAAAGATCGCCTTTACATCGGATCGCGGTGGTGCCTCTCAGATTTATGTTATGGCCGCGTCAGGGGGCGGAGCGTCCCGGATTTCCTTTGGCAGTGGACAATATTCAACACCGGTTTGGTCTCCCAATGGTGACCTGATTGCCTTTACAAAGCAGGGCGGCGGGCGGTTTCGGATTGGCGTGATGAAACCCGATGGCTCTGGCGAGCGCATCTTGTCGGAAAGCTATTTCGAAGAGGGGCCGACATGGGCACCGAGTGGCCGAGCGCTGATGTTTTATCGCGAAACGCCCGGCGGTAGCTCGTCGTTATGGTCGGTTGATGTTTCGGGACGAAATCTGCGTCGCGTTCCAACCCCTGGGCCCGCGTCTGATCCGGCATGGTCCCCAAAAATGCCATAATCACAGGTTCCTTTCCTACCCACACCTGATACGATTGTATCTGTATGAGGCGCCGCGAAGTCTCGACGATGGAGAAAATTGTGAAAGTACTGAAATCAAAATCTATTGTCGCCTTTGGCCTTGTTGCGGTTTTCTTGAGCGCTTGCGCATCCAAGCCCAAACCTGCGGTGCAAGAAGCTGCCGCTCCGGCCGCGGTCACTCCGGCGGCGCCACGCACAGAAGTCGCGACTGCACCATTGCCTCCAGCATCGCGCCCACCAGCACCGACTCCTGGGGCAACGGCTCCCGCAGGACCGAGCGCTGGGTCGCTGGCAGAGTTTCAACAGAGCATTGGGGACAGGATTTATTTCGCAACGGATCGTTGGGACATTTCCGACGAGGCGAAAGCCTATCTCGATCGGCAGGCGCAATGGTTGAACACCTATCGCGGTGTTCAGATTATGGTGTCTGGCAATTGCGATGAACGCGGCACCCGCGAGTATAATTTGGCACTCGGCGCGCGTCGTGCCGAATCGGTGAAAAATTATCTAGTCGGGCGGGGCGTTGATCCCGGTCGCATTGCAACGGTTTCCTATGGAAAGGAGCGCCCGATTGATCCGCGTGCCTCGGAAGAAGGTTGGGCTGTGAACCGCAACGCGCAAACCCAATTAACCGCTGGGGCTGCTGGCGTTTAACGTGCCAATTCGAGCGCGGTTCATACTGATTGCTGGTGTCTTGGCTTCTATCTTAGCCGCGATGCCAGCAACGGCACAGAACTCGGGCGGGTCGATACTGGGCACCAGTCGCAATCGGCAACCGCCGCCGCCGGTTGTTGTGGTGCCCGATCCCGCCATTGTGCGCATGAACCAACGCATTGACGAGCTTGAGAACACCATCCGAGAGCTTACTGGGCGGCTAGAAGAAGCGGAACGCGAGACGCGACTATCGCAGCAAGCTAATGAACGCCTTGGCAAACAGTTTGAAGCACTAAGCAACGAGCTAGCCGCCGTTGAGAACCGCTTCAAAGCGCGTGAGCAGGAAAAAACAACGCCCCCACCGTCCGAAGCCGCCGCCGATGCGCCACCACTTCCAGCCGCGAGCCCGGCAGGGGGTGCTGCGATCACTGCTGCCCAGAGCGGGCCCTCACCAGCGTTTCAAGCCGCCATGGGCAAGCTTAATGCTGGAGACTATCAAGGGGCCGAGGCGGGGTTCCGCAGCTTCTTGATCGATGAGCCCAACGCAATCGAGGCGTCCGATGCGCGTTTTTGGTTGGGTGAGGCGCTCTATGTTCAAGGCGCGTATGGTGAAGCGGCTCAGGCCTATGTGAGCCTGCTGCGTGCAAACCCCAACGCCACGCGGGCGCCGGATGCCTTGGTTAAATTGGCAGCATCGCTTCGTCAGATTGATCAGCCCGCGCAAGCCTGTGCCGCGATCGGGGAGTTTCGGAAACGGTTTCCAAAGGCCGCGCCGACCCTTAAGGGGCGCGCCGACGCCGAGTTTACACGCAGCTCTTGCGCGGGGTGACCCGCCATGGATCAGCGTTTTCCGACGCTCGAAGCCTTCCTGAACAATCCTCTTATTCAGGGCCCTTTGCTGCTTGGCGTATCCGGTGGCGGTGATTCCTTGGCGCTCGCACTTGCCGTTCGAGATTTGGCAACAGTGCGGGGGCGTTCCTATCAAGCCGCTATTGTTGACCATGGTTTGCGGGCCGAGTCCGGCGATGAGTCCCATGCGGTGGCTCACCGGCTTAGTGATTTTGGCGTCCCCGCAGTGGTTTTGCCTTGGCGTGGCGCCAAACCCGAAACTGGGATTCAAGAAGCAGCCCGAACAGCCCGTCATGAGCTATTGGCAATGGAGGCGCGGCGCATTGGTGCGCACTGTATTGTGTTTGCACATACCATCGAAGATCAAGCCGAAACCGTGGCTTTTCGGATTGCACGGGGGTCGGGTGTTTTGGGGCTTTCGGCTTTGGCCACTTTGGCTCCGTCGCCCGCGCGCGGTGCAGGCCGTGGGGTCCTCGTTGCGCGACCCTTGCTGACGGAGACGCGAGAGGGGCTGCGCGATTATCTTCGCGCCCGGGTCGTTGCATGGATTGAAGACCCCTCCAACACCAACGATCGCTTTGCGCGGGTGCGTATTCGGCAGCGTTTGGGTGCGCTGGAGAAGGCGGGGTTTGATCCTCTCCGCCTCGCCAAGATTGGCGAGCACGCGGCAACGCTTCGGCAAGCCCTAAACGCACACTCAATCGCACTGTCGAGAACAGCGCTAAGCTGGGTGACAGACTGGGAAGTGCGGCTAAGCGGGGAGGCCATTCACGATGCGGAACCAAGCATTGCCGCAAACCTTTTGCGGGGTGTTGCCTATGCACTTGGGAATGCGGAAAGGGTTCCATCGCTTGCCGCCGGTCAGCGGCTTTTGACATCACTCAAGGAAACCAATGGCGCGACACTGGGCGGTACCGCGTTTTCAAGGCGCGGAAAGACGATAAAGGCCGCAGTAATGCCGCCGCGAGGCAAGGCTTCGGTCCCTTCGATGGATCATGAAGCGTTAGCCCGGTTCGCAGCGGCGCTGGACAATCTGCCCGAATGGCTACGCCTTAGTAAACCGCATGGCTTAACCGAGTTTCAAATTGACCGCTGAGGTTTTTCCACGACGATCTTCAAGTTCGTAGGCAATAGGTTGGTTGTCTTGCAAACCTTTGAGGCCCGCCGCCTCAACCGCAGAAATATGGACAAAGACATCGGATGCCCCGTCTGCGGGGCGAATAAACCCGTAGCCTTTTTGTTGGTTGAACCACTTCACGGTACCATTTGGCATGGCGCACTTCCATCAACATGACGGCGCGGACACGTTTTTGGCTCCGCGTCGCCAAAATGCAGCGCGAACGTGCGCTGCGTCGACAACCTCTGTGTGGAGCACGGCGATACGCTCAGTTTGGTGCGCCGAACCACACCCTTGAGCAGACCTGAAGACCTAAACGTCGATTGTGGCTGAAATCCTGCCTTCGATTCAGACACCTGTCGAGCGAAATCAAGCCTGATCACGCGAATTTTTGCTTGTTGGCCCTCAGGACGAGGCCAAGCCCGGCTCGCGGGATAGTTTCGGGCGGTGTGTGAAGTGTTCCTGATGCTTGCGATAAAGCTTTCTACCTTGCTCCGGACTGATGAACCGTGTCTTCTCCTGCGCCATGAGCCTGCGGGAGCACATCATCCTTGAGTGAAGAGTTTTTGATCTTTCTGGCCGTTGGCTTCCTTGCACAACTTGTCGACGGCGCTTTGGGGATGGCTTATGGCGTTGTTTCCTCAACAGTTTTATTGTCATTCGGCGTTCCGCCCGCTCAGGCCTCTGCTGCGGTTCATGCCGCCGAAGTATTCACAACAGGGGCTTCAGGGGCCTCTCATATGGCAAACCGGAATGTGCACTGGCCCTTGTTTTGGAAGCTGGCACCGGCAGGCGCGCTTGGCGCAGTTTTAGGGGCTTATGTTCTCACCAGCATTGATGGCAATGCGATAAAGCCCTTTGTAACGAGCTATTTGGCCATTTTGGGCGGGCTTATCCTCTATAAAGCCTTTGTGCCGTCGAAGCCGCCTAAGCCAATTGGTTTGGAAATAGTACCGCTTGGCATTGCTGGGGGTTTTCTTGATGCGGCGGGCGGCGGAGGCTGGGGGCCCGTTGTAACGTCGACACTTGTGGCGCGCGGAAACACGCCGCGGTTGACGATTGGCACCGTCAACACTGTTGAGTTCATCATTGCTGCCACAGCAAGCGCCGCCTTCTTACTTGCTTTCATAACCGGCCATTGGAGCGAAGCTGCGGGGCTTGAAACCCATTTGATGTCGATCGCTGGCCTCGTCGTTGGCGGATTGCTGGCGGCCCCGTTCGCCGGATTGGCAACGCGGCTGATCCCGTCGCGCGTCTTGATGATCGCGGTCGGCGTTTTGGTCTTGTTGCTGGCAGGCTATCAGACACTTGGTTATTTCAAGCTCACCTGATCCGTGGTTTAGCACCCGGCGGCGGTTCACGACCAATCAGAGCATCCAGAAACGCCCCAACATCGCGCGCCGTTTGATCCGGAATCTCCTCCATCGGTATGTGGCCGATATTGGGATAAATGATCTTTTCCGCAACTGGCAAATCGGCGGCAAATCGATCAGCGTTGGCAACGGGGATCAAGGTATCCTTGTCGCCCCACAGAATAAGCGTTGGTGCATTGATCGACTTAATGTCTTTCCATGCATCCGGCTTGGCTGGCTTTGAGCGGAGCCGCGCCAAGGTTGCCTGCGGATTGCCTTCGCGGCTGTTGAGGTCAAAGTAACGCTGAACCATCGCGTCCGTCACTATGGACTTGTCAACAAAGACATTCTCCAAGTTTGAGCGATAGAGGTCCTTTGTTGCAAACCCCGACAGGAATTCGCCAATCAGGGGGGTGCGGATTAATGAAAAAATGCCGCCGCCACGGGCAGGAAACGGATAGCCGCCTGCATCTACCAAGATAAGCGATTGGACACGCTGAGGGTGGGCCAAAGCGTAACGCCAGGCCACGCCACCACCCATAGAGTTTCCCGCCAACGAGAACTGTTGAGCGCCAAGGCGAGACGTTACCTCATCAACCACGGCAACATAACGCTCCGTTGAATAGTCTTTTTGCGGGTTTGGCCCCGTGAGGCCGTGGCCGGGGAAATCAAGGCTGATGATGCGGTAATCTGGCCCTAAGCGTGCGACCCATGGCTCCCACGTGTGCAGTGAGGCATTTGATCCATGGAGGAGGACAAGGTTTGGCCCGTCCTTCCTGCCTTCATCACGAACGTGAACGCGCGTGCCATCTTGGAGGGTGATGAATTGAGAGGCCGGCGATGTGTAGGCGGCTTCTAGGGTTGAGATTGAGGGGGGTTTTGCGCAGGCCGAGAGCGCAAATGCACTGCCGACGAAAGCAATAGCTGCAAGAATTCCGCGCATAACATCCCCCTAACTTATCGAACCTGAAGCTGACGCGACCTTTGGCTCTCGCCAGCTTTGGGTTTTTACCAGCTTCCCACGTTCGGCATCGAAGCCCAAGGCTCGATTGCTTCTTTTGGTGCACCCTTTTGAAGCAGCTCTACTGAAATGCCATCGGGAGACCGAACGAAAGCCATACGGCCATCGCGTGGGGGCCGGTTTATCGCGACGCCCAAAGCCTGAAGGCGCTCACAGGCGGCGTAAATGTCGTCCACGCGATAGGCTAAATGCCCAAAATTACGGCCGCCTTGATAGGCTTTCTCGTCCCAATTATAGGTCAACTCAATCATCGGCAGACCAGCGGGAAGCCCGCCATGCGCGTCGCCGCCAGCGGCCATGAAGCGCTCCTGGTCGACGGCGGACGCGAGGAAAACCAAGGTGAACCGCCCGGCCTCATTGTCGGTTCGGCGGAGCTCTTTCAGGCCTAATCCGTCGCAAAAAAATCGTGTCGTCGCGTCCAAATCACCGACACGGATCATAGTGTGAAGATATTCAATCATGGTTTGCCCTTATGGTGACGGCGCTTGATCCCATCGAAACCGGCGTGCCGCTGTAATGGCATCTTCGAGCGCGCTGGCAAACTGGCGACGCTCTGTCGGGCTGAGAAAATGGCCTAAGCCGAGACTATTGCCACCCGCCATTATCGTTACGGAATTCTCAGACTCAGAAATATCATTCAGGACTACGCGGGCGAAATGGGGGCTGACCGTCCACGACTTCTCGGGCTTTGCATACGCCCTTTGGGTGATGATGATGCGCTCTGGGCAGACACGAACGAATTCACGCTGCTTTGCACCCGACTGGTAATTCAGCTTGAAGGCAAACCAGACCAAAAGAATGTCAAGACCAAAAAAACCGATAACGGGCCAGGCACCAAGCGATAGAAATAGGGCCCCTGAAGCCACGCTTACGCCGATTACAACCGCCATAATAAGGGCATAGCCGCCGCGCGATAGCGAACGGTTTGGCATTAGCGTGGCCGCCATCGTCGCTGGGTAATTCAACGGTGGAATGGGGCCACTCAAGACTTCGAGACGGGCATTCATGGATAGGATATAGCCTCTATAGCGGCGGCGACCAGTTTTCTATTGGCCTAAACATCATAGTCCGCTAGCCATGATTTATGCCTGAAACTGAACAATCGCCAAGCAGAAAACCAGCCCAGAAGCCGCGCCGCGAACCTCGGTCCAAATTAACAAAAGCTGCCATTAGCGAGCTTTATCTCAAACTTGCGGAGGACAGGCCGGACCCGAAAACTGAACTTGACTTTATCAATCCCTTTACGCTGCTGGTGGCGGTCGTTTTGTCCGCTCAGGCAACGGATAAGGGCGTAAACAAAGCGACTAGGGGTCTTTTTGCTGAAGCCTCTACACCCGAAGAGATGGTGGCGCTGGGGATTGAAGGCGTTGAAAAGCATATCAAGACTATCGGCCTCTGGCGCGCGAAGGCCCAAAATGTAGTCGAGCTTTCAAGACAGCTAATCGAGCATCATGGCGGGGCGGTTCCAAACTCACGCGAGGCGCTGGTCATGCTGCCCGGTGTTGGCCGCAAAACCGCAAATGTGGTGCTGAATGAAGCTTTTGGGCAGCCGACAATTGCGGTGGATACCCATATTTTCAGGGTTTCGAACCGGACGGGGCTAGCACCCGGCAAAAACCCTGATGCTGTAGAGGCGATTCTTGAACGCGTAACGCCGCCGGCATTCAAACAGGGTGCTCATCATTGGCTCATTTTACATGGTCGATACACATGTGTAGCGCGGACCCCAAAATGTGCTCAGTGTGTGATTGCACATCTCTGCCGATTTCCAAGCAAAGTTTTAGGCCCCAGCGGCGGGTAAAGAAGTGGCAAAGCGGCCTAATGCCGCCGCGAAGCGTTTGGCGGTATTTGCCCCCCCAGAACCATCAAAAGGCCCATAAAGATACGGCTCTATGAGCTCTAGCTCCATTAACAACCAATCGCCCTTTAGTCCGCGCACGAGATCGACACGCGCATAAACGAACGGTCCGCCCGGCTCAGCCTGCAGAACTTTTTCTGCTGCCTTCAGCGCCGTTGCCTCTGGAACAATCCCAGATTCTTGGGCCCCATGATGACCCTGTGTGCGATAGTCCCCAGCTTTGGGCCTTTTGATCAAAGCATGCGAAAAAACACCGTCAAAGTACAAGAGCGAGAGCTCCCCTTCCGAGACCACGGATGGGATAAAGGGCTGGATGAGCGCCGCGTCCGGTGGGAGCTGATCAAGAGGGGGATAGGGTTCGGAACGCTTTACCCGAGCCTGCCGCCAAGCACCGCCGCCAATACGCGGTTTGACGACGATTTCGTCACAATTGAGGCTGCTGAATGCCGCCGTCAGCACGGGTTCCTCGATCCGGTCTACAAATATGGTTTGCGGGACCGGTGCGCCACGTTTGTGTAATTCAGCCAAATAGCCCTTATCGAGATTGCGTCGGATCGTATCAAGACCGTTCACGAGGGGTATATTCGCGCTCTCAAGCGAGGCCAAACAGGCTAAAAAGCCAGCACGGTTTTGGGGATAACCCCAGGTGAGCACGGCGCAGGCCGCATCAAAACCGGACCAATTCCAGTGTTTTGCCGTCCAATCCACAGGAACGATAGCCACGTGGTGGCGCTTGGCCTCGCCGATGAGCAATGTGGCTTGCTGGCCAGCAATGCCATCGGGATCACGAGTAGGATGGGAAGGGAAATACTCTGGCGAAACCAAAAGGGCGATTTTCTTCATTCGCCTCAATAGTCCGGCTCCTGCCGCATGAACAGCCGTCCGGTCAGTTTCAGCAGGGCGCCAGCACAAATCCCGCCCGAATTTAACCACGCATAAACCGTAATGCTGGCCTTTATGGCACCGGAAACGATTGAGGCCGCGGCCTTGATTTTGGAGACAATCGATGGGTGCAGTGCGGGGTGCGGCTGAGGACTGGTCGAGCGCGATCAAGGCTGCGTTTGCGCGCCTAATCCGCGACGGTGCCTTTTCGATTGGGGCTTTGCTGAGCCTTGCGCTTGCTGTTGCCTGTTTTTTTCATCAACCGACAGACCCAAGCCTCAACGTGGCCGCGCTAGGCGCGCCGCTAAACCCGCTCGGCGTACCGGGATCCTACGCAGCAGACTTCTTCATGCAGCTTTTGGGCTGGGCTTCTGTGCCGAGTTTTTTGTGTCTGGCTTGGTTTTTGGTTGACCGCCTGTTTTCAGAACCAACACCAAACAGCCCCGTGCGGTTTGTTTGTGGGTTTCTGTCGTTGGTCTTGTTCGCCTCCATCTTGTCGGCCTTGCCAATTCCGCAAACGTGGAAATTGGTTGTGGGATTAGGGGGTATGGTCGGCGATGGGCTGCATGCCGTTTTGGCGGCACCGTTTGCTATGTCGAATATTCCAGGAGCCTCGTTTTTTGGCGGGCTAATCGCGTTACCCATTGGCTTTGTGTTGTTCGCCATTGCGACGAACATTCGGCCGCGCGACCTTAACGCTGCCATTGGCCATGCGCGGGTTTGGGTGAAACAGGCGCAGCAACTATCGTCAGGCAAGGCACGATCAACAGCGCCTCGCGCTGTGGTGAAGCCTTCGGTGAAGGTGGTTGAGCCGGTTTCGACTGCCCATGCGGATCCCGAACTTGATGATGACTTTCAGGTTCCTGACATTGCGATTTCGGGCCTAAAGGCGCGGCGCGAGTCGGTGCGGGCTCAGCGCGAGCAGCAGCCAGAGTTGCCTATTGGGCAGGGATCCAGCTTTGAACTGCCGCGTCTGGACTTGTTGCAAAAACCCAAGCCACGCGCGACCACGCATGACGAAGCGGCACTCAAACAAAATGCGCGCCTGTTGATGACGGTGCTCAGCGACTTTGGGGTAAAGGGCGAGATCGTCCAAATTCGGCCCGGTCCGGTGGTTACGCTGTATGAGATTGAACCGGCGCCAGGCGTTAAGACCGCGCGTGTGATTGGGCTTTCCGACGACATCGCGCGCTCCATGAGCGCTATTGCATGCCGAGTGGCCGTGGTGCCTGGCCGCAATGCCATCGGCATCGAATTACCAAATGCCCGCCGCGAAACGGTTTATCTGCGCGACCTTTTGAGCGCGCCCGAATACGAAACTTCCAAGAGCGAGCTGCCTTTGGCGCTAGGGGAGACCATTGGCGGCATTCCCTATGTGGCCGACTTGGCGCGGATGCCGCACCTTTTGATCGCAGGAACAACAGGCTCGGGGAAGTCCGTTGGCATCAATGCGATGATCTTGTCCTTGCTGTATCGGCTTCCGCCAAGCCAATGTCGCATGATCATGATCGACCCAAAAATGTTGGAATTGTCGGTTTATCAGGGCATTCCGCACTTACTGGCTCCCGTCGTTACCGATCCGAAGAAGGCTGTTGCTGCCCTTAAATGGACGGTTCGGGAAATGGAGGGGCGCTATACGCGGATGTCGAAGCTGGGCGTTCGCAATCTGGCGGGCTTTAACCAGCGAGTGGCCGAAGCAAAGCAACGCGGAGAAACACTGTCGCGAACTGTGCAGACCGGCTGGGATAAAGACACGGGCGGTCCGATTTACGAAACCGAGACGATCGAGCTTGAAGCGTTGCCGTTTATTGTCGTGGTGATCGACGAAATGGCGGATTTGATGTTGGTCGCGGGCAAAGACATTGAGGGGGCCGTGCAGCGTTTGGCACAAATGGCGCGTGCGGCTGGCATACATCTTGTCATGGCCACGCAACGGCCGTCAGTTGATGTCATCACAGGCACGATCAAGGCTAACTTTCCAACGCGGATTTCCTATCAGGTGACCTCAAAAATAGACTCGCGCACCATTCTCGGCGAGCAAGGGGCCGAGCAATTGCTGGGCCAAGGTGACTTGCTCTTCATGGCAGGAGGTGGCCGTATTCAGCGTGTGCACGGCCCGTTCGTAACCGATGAGGAAGTGGAAAAAATTGTTGCTTATCTGCGCTCTCAGGGCACTCCCGACTATCGCGACGAGATCACCGACGATCCAGACGACGATTCAGGTGATGGTGACATGAACAATACATTCGGTGAGGGTTCAGGCGACGCGCTTTATGACAAAGCCATTGCCATTGTTGCCCATGACCGGAAGGCCTCTACAAGCTACATCCAAAGACGACTTTCCTTAGGGTACAATCGCGCCGCGAGCCTTATCGAGCGCATGGAACGCGATGGAATCGTCAGCCCTGCAAACCACGCTGGGAAACGTGAAATATTGCTGCCCGATCACAGCTAAATGACGTAGCGCGCTGCCCCGCAGCCGCTGTGGGACAGGATAAAGCGATGCGGACCACTTTGAAGCTAGTATCACTTGTTTGGCTGGGGTTATTGACCTCAACCGTCCATGCGCAAGACGGCGCACTTGTTGGTGCCGAGCGGGATCGCGTCCTGAAAACGCTGAGCCAAGCGGTTCAGTCGACGCGGACCGTACGCGGTGGTTTTGTCCAGACAAATCCAAATGGCTCGCGGGCTACGGGTTTTTATTGGTTGCAACGCCCTGGAAAAGTTCGCTTCGACTACGATCCGCCAAGCCCACTGACGCTGGTTGCCGATGGGAAAACGGTGGCCATTAGGGATCGCGCGTTGAAAACGACCGATCGGTTTTCGCAGAACGCCACACCTTTATCATTGGTGCTGAAACCGCGGATTGATTTTGCGGCCGATGCGCGGGTGTCGCACGTTCGGCGGTTGGGACCTCAGATTGCGGTAACGGCCCGGGATCGTAAAGGTGAGGCCGATGGGGAGATCACGCTCGTTTTTGATGAAAAGACCAGAGTGATCCGCGAGTGGTCTATCCGTGACAGCGCGGGACAAACGACCCGCGTGGTTTTGGTTTCTCAGAATGTTAGTGGCCCTGTCGACGCCCGAGCGTTTGATTGGCGTGAGCTGACAAAAGACAAGCCCTATATTCCGCCGCGTTGACGGTGCCGAAATGTGGCTAAATTGTCGCACGCAAGACTAAACTCGATTTAATTTGATTTTCCACAGATGCGTGCCTATATTGCAACTGTGGGCGGTGAGCCTTCCGTGATGGCGGTGTCCCCCCGCTCGTCAGCATGGTGCATCCCGTTCCCGCCGGAGCCCCCTCCCGGCGCGACCCTAAAGTCGCACAACGAGCCCGACCATCCGGTCGGGCTCGTTTGTTATTGGGGCTTTCAATCTTCGTTCGCGCTGTTAGACAGGCGCATGAACCCACTTTCTATTGCCACTTGGAACATCAATTCTGTTCGGCTCCGCCAAGGATTGGTGGCTGACTATTTAACTTCACATATACCGGACGTTCTGTGTTTACAGGAAATCAAGTGCCGCAGCGGCGAGTTTCCACTCGGTGCCTTTACTGACCTCGGCTATGTCCATCACCATATCGTTGGGCAAAAAGGCTGGCACGGCGTCGCCATCCTATCGAGGATGCCACTGCAACCGCTTGACGACCCCGGTTTTTGTCGACGAGGCGAAGCCCGCGTCGCTGTCGCGATCGTTGGCGACCTCGAAATCCACAATCTCTATGTGCCTGCGGGAGGCGACATTGCTGACCCGGACGAGAATGACAAATTCGCTCATAAGCTCGATTTCCTAGGCCGGATGAAACGGTTCTATGCGGAGCGGAATCAAAACCGACCGCTTGCGATTGCTGGGGACTTCAATGTGGCACCCGGCGAGTTTGATGTTTGGTCACACAAGCAATTGCTGGATGTGGTTAGTCACACGCCAATCGAAACAGAGACGCTCGACGCCATCCTCAGCGACGGGGAATTTGTTGATTTGGTCCGGCAAGCGATCGCAATACCGGAAAAGCCATTTACATGGTGGAGTTATCGTTCTGCCGACTGGACCAAGAATGATCGCGGGCGCCGTCTGGACCATATTTGGGCCACACAGCCCGTTGCCCAACGCCTCATCAGCGTCGACATCCTAAAAGATGCCCGCGCTTGGACGAAACCTTCAGACCACGTTCCTTTGATAGCGCGGTTTGCGCCCTAAGCCGCGCTCACCGCTCAAGCGTCGAGGCGATACCCCCCGGGCTCCGTAATAAGCAACCGGGCGCGCGAGGCGTCCGGTTCGATTTTTTGGCGGAGACGATAGACATGGGTTTCAAGCGTGTGTGTCGTTACGCCCGAATTGTAGCCCCAAACCTCGCGGAGCAACTCTTCACGGGATACCGACACACGGCCCGCCTTAAAGAGATGGCGCAATATCCCGGATTCCTTATCAGTCAGTCGGATTTTTTTGCCGTTTGCATCCAAAAGAAGGCGCATGGCGGGGCGGAACTCATAAGGTCCGATCGTTAGGTTCGCTTGGTCTGTTGCTTCGTGACTCCGGACATGGGCCCGGACGCGCGCCAGCAACACAGCAAAGCGGAACGGCTTTGTGACATAGTCATTCGCGCCCGACTCAAGGCCCTGAACGGTGTCAGCCTCGCCATCGGCACCGGTTAACATGACGATTGGGCCGGTGAATCCTTGCGTGCGGAGACTAGCGCAGCCGACGCGGCCATCGCCATCCGGCAAATGAACATCGAAAAGCACCAAATCTGGGCGATTTGACTGAGCGGACGCCAAACCTTCAGCGATGCTGCCGGCTTCGAGCGTTTTGAAATCGCCTGTCGCCTGAAACTCTTCAGCGAGGGTCGAGCGGAGATCTACATCATCATCGATGAGAAGGATGGTTCTTTGACGGGTCATACGGTGTAAATGATGGCTCTTGTTTCTGTTTGCTAGGGGGCAAGTATCACGGGAGCGTCAGAATGAGGATAATCGAGGTTTTTTCTGGCGCGGGTCCGCTAAGCCTGCTGCGCTACGGGGAAAACTACGCCCAATGCGTGATCGGGAGAAGCGGGAAAAAAGCTGCAGCCGATAAGCGGGAAGGCGACGGAGCAACGCCAATTGGAATCTGGCCGATCCGCACCGTTTTTTGGCGCCCAGACCGATGCATCCAGCCCAAAACCAGCGTGCCGACCCATGCTTTATCAAAGGATGCTGGCTGGTGCGATGATCCTAAGGATCCGCACTATAATCAGCCGGTAACACTCCCTTACCCTGCATCAGCCGAAACGCTGTGGCGGGATGATGCCGTCTACGACATCATTGTTACATTAGGACATAATGACGATCCGGTTGTGCCCGGAATGGGTTCGGCCATCTTTATGCACATTGCAAAGCCCGATTGGGAACCGACAGAAGGGTGTGTTGCCGTGACAAAAACCACGCTTTACGCCATTCTAGCCGCGAGCTCTCCCGGCGCTGCACTTTGCATCCGTTAGTCTAACGGTGCCCAAACAAGGCCGAACCAATACGCACGCGGGTTGCGCCCTGTTCAATGCCTATGACGAAGTCATCGCTCATGCCCATCGAGAGCTCAGCTAGTCCGTTGCGTTCGGCGATTTGTGCGAGGCGCGCGAAATAGTGCTGAGGTGGCTCACTCAGGGGGGGAATACACATGAGGCCCGCAATCGAAAAGCCAAACTGGTCGCGCATTTGGCCAATAAAATCATCAGCTAAAGCTGGAAGCACGCCGGCTTTTTGAGGCTCCTCACCGATATTGACCTGCACCATCAAGGAGGGCGTTCGACCTGCTCGATCAAACGCCTTTGCCAACGCAATAGCCAAAGATGGGCGATCAAGGGTCTCTATTGCATCAAAAAGCGCGACCGCATCAAGGGCTTTGTTGGTTTGGAGGGGACCGATCAGCCGCAGGTGTAAATCAGGAAGGTTGGCGCGTCGTGGTCCCCATCGTGTTTGAGCTTCTTGAACGCGATTTTCTCCAAAAATACGATGGCCCGCTGCGATGGCTTCGTCGATCTTTGCGTCAGGTTGCTGCTTGGATACCGCCGTAAGGCTAATGGCATCAGAGGAACGGCCCGATAGTGCGGCGGCCTTTGCGATTTGATCAAGAATTTGCTGCTTCTTTGACTGAAATGTATCAAGGGCCATGCCTACCACTATAGATGCGCGAACCCGATTGGCAAAAGTCGCTGAGGCTCTCAAAGCCTGCGCGCGCCACAGGTCGGATTTGCCAGCATTGTTTGGCTTCAGCGATCCTATCCGCGCACCGTCAGTTGAGCGGTTGGCGGCGAAGTTGCCTTGGGGTGCAGGGATTGTTGTTCGCCACTTTGGCAGACCTGATTTTGATGACATATGCCGCGGTATTCGCTGCGCGCACGACAAGGAGATCATCGTTCTCATCGCCGGTGATGCTGAATTGGCCATCGCGTCCGGGGCAGACGGCGTGCATATTCCAGAGCGAATGGCCAGTGATCGCGCACTTTTTGATAGGCGTTTCGGCTATGTGACGGCCTCGTGCCATGGATTGGCGGGGCTTCGGAAACTTGAAGGTCTACCGATTGACGGGCTTTTTTTATCGAGCGTATTTCCGTCTGGTAGTCCTTCAGCAAAGAGGCCGATAGGACCTCATCGGCTGACACGGCTTGTGGAGCGCTCAGCCTTACCCGTGCTGGCTCTCGGCGGTGTAAATCACACAACATGTGGACGCTTGGTCGGGAGCGGATGTGCTGGTTTTGCGGTGATTGGAGCGCTTCGCGCGCCCTAACCACTAAAACTTAAGCGACGATTCCAGTTTTACGCCAGGCTCGCGCGCTGAGCTTGTTACGCGTCCACCGGGCGTAAATTGCTCAGTTGGCAGGGTGACACCGCCGCCAACCCGGAGCCGGGGGGTGAGCTGATAAAAAGCAGCCGCAGAGGAAGGAACGGACGATGTTACGGCTGGATAGCGTTGCGATGGTGCAACAGGCGTTGCAACGGTAAAGCCCCAACGACTCCGCGGGGACAGCAACAGGCTCACCTTCGGCTCCGACCGCGGAATAAAGGTCGGGTTGTTCATGCTGTCGTCCGAGCCAAAGGTAAAACGTTCATACCATGGCGCTGCTGATTGCGCAGAGGGCTTTGCGGGCTTTCCCGCACTTGTTTGGGCGCAAATCGGCGTCGCGACAGCCATCGCGGCTGCGCTTCCCAACAATACCAAGGCCCCAAACCGTGTCATTACAATCAACGACGCCCCAAATCGCCTACAGACTACCCTGCAGAGCCTTTTATTTAGATTACGATGGCATCGGATACAACCGGGCATACAAGGAACTTTGGGGTTGGTTGACCGGTTAACCGTGAATCAAACCAAACCGTTGCGCGAAAGGCACGGTGTTCGGTGTCCATTCCGTATGCTGCTTTCCAATGCTGTGAAATCTGGCGTTGGCGCTTCGACCGCGCTAGAGGTCGGGCGAGCCTCGCTCTGACGCAAACTTCATGCTTTAGTGCGGGGGCAGTATTTGGCTCTAGCGTTCCGCTAGCCCTTTCAGGAGCGTTTCAATGCGCGCACGCGCCGTTCCCCTTCTTATTATGGGTACCTGTGCCCTGGCTCTGAGTGGCTGCGCCATGTTTGGCGGCGGCGCGCGTGACACCGGTAAAGCAGCAGCGGCTGGAACTGCTGGTATTGGTGTGAACAGTTTTCTTTGGCGCGCAAGCTTGGATACGTTGAGCTTCATGCCGCTAAGCGCAGCTGACCCCTTTGGCGGTACGATCTTGACCGATTGGTATGCCAGCCCAGAGCGTCCATCGGAGCGGTTTAAGGTCACGGTGTACATTCTCGATACGCGACTTCGGGCCGACGGCTTGAAAGTTTCGTTGTTCCGCCAAACCCGTGGCGTGAATGGAATTTGGGCCGACGCCGACGCCGACCCTGATACGAGCCTCCAATTGGAGAATGCGATTTTGACGCGTGCGCGCCAATTGCGTTTGGCCACCATTGAAGGCGGAAAGAGCTAGAAGGAAGAGCCTGTGGCTTCGCGCTACAATCACCGCGACGCTGAGCCAAGACAGCGTGCGCGTTGGGAAGAGGCCCGCGTCTTTGAGGCCAATGGGCCCGGTTCGCCAGCAAAAAAGAAAGCCTATATCCTCGAAATGTTTCCTTACCCATCGGGAAGGATCCACATGGGGCATGTGCGCAATTACTCAATGGGCGACGTCATCGCGCGCACCCGTAAAGCGCAGGGCTATGATGTTCTGCACCCTATGGGCTGGGATGCCTTTGGGTTGCCCGCTGAAAACGCTGCGATTGAGCGCGGGGAGCACCCCGGGCGTTGGACCTATGAGAACATCGCAACCATGCGCGGCCAGCTCAAAAAGCTCGGTCTCTCGATTGATTGGTCTCGGGAATTTGCTACGTGTGACCCAAGCTACTACGTGCATCAGCAGCGCTTATTCTTGGATTTTTTCAAGGCTGGCTTGGTGCATCGGTGGCAAGCCAAGGTAAACTGGGATCCTATTGAAAACACCGTGCTCGCTAATGAGCAGGTTGTCGATGGCCGTGGCTGGCGGTCCGGCGCACTGGTCGAGACCCGGCGACTGGACCAATGGTTCTTCCGAACTACCGCTTTTGCTCAAGATATGCTGGACGCCTTGGGCACAATGGGGGGCTGGCCGGAAAAGGTCCGCACGATGCAGGCCAATTGGATTGGGCGGTCACAGGGCCTACGGTTTAGTTTTCCGTGGGCTTCGGAAACGACCCTGCCTGATGCGGCGTTGAGCGAAATCGAGGTGTTCACTACGCGGCCAGACACACTTTTTGGTGCCTCCTTTGTCGGGATCGCCGCTGAGCACCCTGTTGCGGTAGCCTGCGGTAAGAAGAATCTCGCTTTGGCTGAGTATTTAGAGAGCTGCCAGAGATCGGGGACAACCGAGGAGGCGCTGGAGACGGCGGAGAAAACCGGTTTCGATACAGGTTTGCGGGTCGCACACCCTTTTGATCCGACCTTGGAATTGCCTGTTTACGTAGCGAACTTTGTTTTGGTCGAGTATGGAACTGGGGCCATTTTCGGGTGCCCAGCTCATGACCAACGGGACCTTGATTTTGCATTGAAATACGGCCTTTCCGTCCGCCCTGTAGTGTTGCCGGCCGAGGCGAGCGCTGCTGAGTTTGCGATCGAAAAGACAGCCTATACCGGGGGCGGCACGCTAATTGGGTCTGATTTCCTCGATGGCCTAAGCGTTGACGATGCAAAGGGCGCGGCCATTGAGCGGATGGTGGCGATCGAGCGTGGTGAGGCTACGACGGTTTGGCGGTTACGGGACTGGGGTGTTTCGAGGCAGCGCTATTGGGGTTGTCCGATCCCAATCATTCGCTGTGCCGTTTGTGGCCCTGTGCCCGTTCCCGATGATCAATTGCCGGTCCGTCTGCCCGAGGACGTAACCTTTGATAGCCCCGGCAATCCGCTGGAACGCCATCCTAGCTGGAAGCATACACTATGCCCGTGTTGCGGTGGAGCCGCGGAGCGCGAGACCGACACCCTGGATACGTTTGCCGATTCCTCTTGGTATTGGGCGCGTTTTTGCGGCCAGCCTGACGATCGGCCCACTGATTTAGCGGCAGCCGCATATTGGTTGCCGGTCGATCACTATATTGGCGGTGTAGAGCACGCGGTTTTGCACTTGCTGTATGCGCGGTTTTTTGCGCGCGGCATGCAGAGTGTTGGCCATATCAATGTTTCCGAGCCGTTTGCAAATTTGTTTACGCAAGGCATGGTGACACACGCCACCTTCAAGTCAGAAGATGGTCGTTGGCTCTCTCCGGCGGAGATTGAGTTTCGGGGTGCTGAGGCTTTCGAGAGCGCGACCGGAGGCGCTGTTGCCGTTGGCGGCATCGAAAAGATGTCGAAGTCCAAAAAGAACACGGTCGACCCGGAAGAAATCGTAGCTACTTATGGAGCTGATGTTGCACGGCTTTTTGTGCTGTCGGACTCACCTCCTGAGCGTGATGTTGAGTGGACAGCCGCCGGCGTTGAGGGCTCATGGCGGTTCGTGCAACGGCTGTGGTCTACGCTGGAAGCTGTTGCTGAAGAGAAATGTGGCGGTGGGCCGTTAGCTGAAGCTGTTAATGCCACCGATGAAGCGCTGGCATTGCGAAGGCTTGGGCATCGCGCGGTAGAGGCTGTTTCGAACGGCATTGAGGGTTTTCGTTTCAATGCCGCGATCGCGCATATTCATGAGCTGACGACAGCACTGCGAAAAACAGACGGAAGCCTAGATATCGAAATGGCAAAAGCGCGCTTGGAAGTGGCGGGGCTTTTGGTTCGCTTGGTTAATCCGTTTCTGCCGCATTTGGCTGAGGAAGCGTGGACGCTCCTTGGCGGGGAAGGGCTTGTCGCCCTTGCCGCGTGGCCAAATCCCAATCCAGCTTTGACGGCTCTCGATGAGATTACGTTGCCGGTTCAAGTCAACGGCAAGAAACGCGGCGAGATTACGGTCGCTAAGGGGCTCGATAACGCAACGGTCGAGCGTTTGGCGCTGTCACTCGACGAGATTTCGCCATTTGTTCGCGGACTGAGTGTCAAAAAAACGGTTATCGTTCCGGATCGAATCATAAACATCGTGGTGGGCTAGAGCATGCAAAAGCAACTGACGGTCCTTGCTCTGTGTAGCTTGATCCTTTCTGGGTGCGGCTTTCAGCCTGTCTACGCGCCGGTGGGCCAGGCGGGATCGGTTGGATCAACGGCAATCGGATCGGTTATCGTTCAAGAAATTCCCGAACGGACCGGGTTTTTCTTGAAACAGGCTCTTGAACGCCGGTTTGGTCCTTCCGCTTCATCGTCCTCCCCGGGTGTGGCTCGAACGATGAAGGTGGAACTTGAGAGAAGTTTTGTCGGCATCGCGCTTCAGCAAGATAATGTGGGGGTTCGCACGGAACTTCGCGTTGTGGCGGATTGGTCTTTGAGTGATGGGACAGACGCATCACGCGACATTCGGGGGCTAACCGAGGTGATGGTAGCCTTTGATCAGCTCGATCAGCCCTATGGTGATATTGCCGCGCAAAGCGATGCAGAAGAACGGGCGGCGGCCCTGCTGGCGGAGCGGATTTGGACAGAAGTGCTGATGAAAAGCACAAATAAGGTCAGGAATTGAAGTTTTCCGGCGCCAGTGCCGCAGGGGCAGCTAACAGCCCGCGGCCAGTGCCGGCATTAGTGCTGATTTTTGGGCCGGATCTTGGTCATACTCGTGAACTGGGGGACGCGCTGGCCGCGCGTCGATCTAAGGATCTCGGCAGATCGCTTGGACGTACTCGGCTTACGGAAGACGATATTAAAGGCAGCCCCACGCGTATTCTCGACGAGCTGTTAGAGACTTCACTGTTCGGCGACGCGCAGGTGATCCGCCTGCGTCTGCAAGGGGAGGCCCAATCGGGGGCGGTTATTCGAGCGCTTGAAGTGGTGGAGTCCGGCCTCTCACCAGAGGGTATGCTGATCGTCGAGGCCGGAGAGCTTCCCACTAAGTCTCGCCTGCGAAAGGCGTTTGAAGAGGCCAATAGGGCAGCCTCTTATCAATTGTTTCAGCCCACCGCCGTTGAATTGGGCAAGCTCATTCGCGAGACCATGCGGCGGGATGAGATGTCGATTGATGATGCAGCGCTTGATCTTTTAGTGAATTCTATCCCACCGGAGCGAGATGCCGCCCGGAACGAAGCGGAAAAGATAGTGCTTTTTCTGAAGGGGCGCTCCCGGGAAGCGGGTGTTCAAGACATTCGGGAGCTTGGCGTTGGGGGAAAAGAGGGTGATACCGATGAGGCGGCCTTTGAAGCACTTTCTGGTCGCACATTAGCGGCATCACTATCGCTTACGCGCGCGTTCGCCGGCGGGGCCGCGACTGTGCAGGCGGTTCGGGCGTTAGAACGCCAGGCCAAAGCCTTGGTCGAGTTTCAAACAGGGTTGGCGTCAGGGCGGAGCGGCAATGAAGTTGTGTCGCGTGTGTTCCGTCTGCGACAGGCTGAAACGCTTCGGCAAATAGAGCGTTGGAACCGCGTTGATCTCGACCGGTTGTTGGCGTCTTGCCGGGTCGCTGAGATTGCCGTCAAGCGCGCTGGCGTTCCTGATGCCGCGATCATTGAGCGCCTTTTCCTCGAAACATCGCTGAAAAATTTTACCGCCCTGCCATCGTAAGCCGACGGCAGAGATCATCCAATTGCTCAAGTGAGCGATAAGACAAGGTAACGTTACCGCCCTTCGCTGGAGAGTGCGATATTGCGACCGGTAGACCAAGCGCCGCCGTGAGATCGGCCTCCAAAGCGCGCGTATCAGCATCGCCGTGGTTTGATTTTGTTTCCAAGTGTGGGCGCTGCGGATTTGCGGATCGGCTCGCAAACCTTTCGGCTTCCCGAACAGACATTCCCTTCGCGGCGACAGTTTCTGCAAACTGTTGAGGATCGGCCGCCGAAAGGGCTGCGCGCGCGTGACCTGCCGAGATGCGCCCTTGACGGACCATGTTCTGCACACTTTCGGGGAGCGCCAGTAGTCTCAGCAGATTGGCGATGTGGGTTCGGCTTTTTCCAACCGCATCAGCGATGGTTTGCTGCGTTCGTCCAAACCGTTCGATCAGCTGTTTATAGCCAACAGCCTCCTCGATGGCGTCCAAGTCAACTCGTTGTACGTTTTCAACGATAGCGATTTCAAGGACGGCTAAGTCGTCAAGGGTCTTGATGACGGCAGGGATCGCATGGAGCCCCGCACGTTGAGCCGCACGCCAACGGCGCTCGCCGGCAACGATTTCATAATTGCCGGGCTCTCCAGCAACGTCCCGCACCAAAATGGGCTGAACAACGCCATGAGCACGAAGCGATGCCGCGAGTTCGTCTAGTTCGGCCTCGTTAAACGAACGACGTGGTTGGCTGGGATTACGGCGAATAAGATCGAGCGGAATTTCCTTTGGGCCACTAATGGTGCCTGCGTTTGCGGAAGAGTCCGTGCCATAATCGCCCAAAAGTGCCGAAAGTCCGCGGCCTAGACCCTTGGCGGACTGTTTTGGTGTTTCGGTCATAATCAAGCCGCCAATAGGCGGCGTTCACGCTGAAGAACTTCGCCCGCAAGACGGATATAGGCTTGGCTTCCGCTACAACGATGATCGTACAAAAGCGCCGGCTTTCCGTGTGACGGCGCCTCGGAGACGCGGACATTGCGTGGGATCATGGTGTCATAGACTTTGTCGCCGAAATGGCGGCGGACATCTGAGGCCACCTGATCAGAGAGGCTATTGCGTCGGTCATGCATGGTAAGAACGACGCCCTGTATTTCTAAGCTTGGATTCAATGAGCCTCTGACGAGCTCAATTGTCCGCAGCAATTGTGTTAAGCCTTCCAAAGCGAAAAACTCACACTGCAGTGGAACAAGCACAGCATCTGAAGCGGCCATTGCGTTGACGGTGAGCAGGTTGAGCGACGGTGGGCAGTCAATCAGAATAAGGTCAAAGATTGGAGCGTCACCGCGTTTTGCCGCGGCATCGTGGCGCGCCAGCACGTCCCGCAGCCGAAACGAACGACGCTCAGCCTGTGCTAATTGCATATCGACGCCAGAGAGCTCGACATCGCCCGGGACAACAAAAAGGCCAGGAACCGACGAAGGCAGGATAGCGTCAGCAAGGTCGTGGTCGCCAAGCAAAAGATCGTACGCTGTCGACCGACGGTCAGCCCGCGGTATGCCCAAGCCAGTAGACGCATTGCCTTGGGGGTCAATGTCGAGAATGAGCACACGGCGGCCAACGGCGGCCAATGCGGTCGCCAAATTGATCGCGGTCGTCGTTTTGCCAACACCGCCTTTTTGATTAGCGATAGCGATTACTCGTGCGTGCTGGTTGTTCATGCTTGATCCCCGTCACCTCAAGTATCGTTCCGCGAGGATCGCTGATACTCGGATGTTGCCGATGCGCTAGTGTCCAATATTTAGCGGTTTCCGTCAATTCCGATGCTATATCTTGTCCTTTAAGCAACAGCGCCGTTGCACCCTTATCCACATAAGACTTCAGCCAAGGGGTTAGCTTAAGTAATGGCGCCAAGGCCCGGGCTGAGACAATGTCTGCGGCTATGGCCGGCGTAGCCTCTATTCGAGCATTGATGATCTCAACGCGGACATCGAGAATATCTGCGGCATCCTGAAGAAACTCCGCTTTTTTTCGAGTTGCTTCGACCAACCGTACATTTGCTTTTGGATTCTGGGCGATGAGTGTCGCAACGATTAGACCCGGAAAGCCGGCGCCAGACCCCAAATCTACCCATTGAGTAATACCGTGCGGAGCGATCGACACCAATTGAGCGCTATCAAGGGCATGACGGCGCCAGAAATCGGGTAGCGTTGAACGCGCCACCAAATTCGTGATTGCGCCTCGCTCATTGAGAAACGCCTCAAAGGCCGAAAGTCGGTCCATTGTTTCACGTGAAACATTGGTGTCCCGTTGAAAGTCTGCCGCGGTATACTTCTCACGCTGAAAGGCGAGCATCCGCGGGCCTCTTCACAAAAGCCAACAGAGCAGTCAACGCTCCGGGCGATACGCCTTCAATCCTGCCCGCCATACCTAATGTCGTGGGCTTGGCGGCGGCAAGCTTTTGCTTGGCCTCATTCGACAGGCCGCCAATGGCAGAATAATCCAAATCAACCGGCAGCCGCAAATCCTCGTCCCGCTTGAACGAAATCACATCGGCCGCTTGCCGATCGAGATAGCCAGCATAGACCGATTCAATTTCAATTTGTTCGCGTGCTTCCGGAGAGATTGTCAAAAGCTGAGGCCAAATCGCAGCAAGGCGATCAAACGAAACGCCCTCCAGCGCTAGCAGCTGACTGAGGTTTCTAACCCGACCATCGGCATTCACCTTCAATCCTCTGGCGGCGGCCGCGGTTGGGCTAAGGGTGAGCGAAGCGGCGAGATCCCGTGCGGTGGTCAATTCCTGCATCTTTTGGCCAAAGGCCTGCTGTCTCTCTACGCCCACGCAACCCAGCTCAATACCCATTGGGGTTAGCCTTTGATCGGCATTGTCCGCCCGCAGGAGCAAGCGATACTCGGCTCGCGATGTGAACATACGGTAAGGCTCTGTGACGCCCTTTGTTACAAGGTCGTCGATCATAACGCCTATATAGGAGTTCGATCGGCTGAACTCTGGTGGTTCTGCTGAGTTGAGAGTTGATGCCGCAGAGAGCCCCGCCACGAGCCCTTGCGCCGCAGCCTCCTCATATCCTGTCGTGCCATTGATTTGCCCGGCCAAGTAAAGCCCGGGCAGCCGCTTCACTTCAAGCGAAGGAAAGAGCTCCCTTGGGTCAACATAGTCATACTCAATGGCGTAGGCGTGGCGCTTGATTGCAACATTCTCGAGCCCGCGAATGGATCGGACAAAAGCCTCCTGGACGCCTTCAGGGAGGCTCGTCGAAATACCATTCGGGTATATCGTGTTGTCCTTTAGTCCTTCAGGCTCCAAGAAAATTTGGTGGCGGTCCTTGTCAGCGAACCGCACCACCTTGTCCTCAATGGACGGACAATAACGAGGGCCTTTGCCGCTTATCGCGCCGGAGTAAACAGCCGAGCTGCTGAGGTTTGCGCGTATAATCGCGTGGGTTGCTTCCGAGGTCCATGTGATCCAACACGGTATTTGCGGCGTTTTTATTTCTTTAGTTAGGAAAGAAAACGGCGTGGGCGCATCATCACCGGGCTGGGCCTCGAGAACACCATAATCAATGGTGTCACCGTCAAGGCGGGCGGGAGTCCCTGTCTTAAGGCGACCCATTCTCAAGCCCAACCCGTACAATCGTTCTGCCAACGCTATTGCAGGCTTGTCGCCTACCCGGCCAGCGGGAATTCTACGTTCTCCGATATGGATCATCCCGTTTAGGAACGTGCCTGTGGTAACGATCACGCGCGGGCTCCGGTATCGAGTACCCGACAGACCGACAACGCCCGCCGCAACGCCTTGCTCGACAATGATCTCCTCAACTGCATCGGCGATCAGCGTCAGATCTTCTTGGTCCGTCAGGGCCGTTGTCATCGCAGCTTTATAAAGCGCCCGATCTGATTGGGCTCGCGGGCCACGCACCGCGGCGCCCTTGGAGCGATTAAGCAAGCGGAACTGGATACCCGACGCATCGGCAACGCGCGCCATGACGCCATCGAACGCGTCAATCTCTCGAACCAAATGCCCTTTACCCAATCCCCCAATCGCGGGATTGCAAGACATCTCCCCTATTGTCTCAAGCTTGTGTGTAATCAAAAGTGTCTTGGCACCTATGCGCGCAGACGCGCTCGCCGCCTCACAACCGGCATGCCCCCCACCAACAACGATTACATCCCAGTAATGGGTCATTCCAAGCGCCTCCACTGAGCGGTTCCAATAAGGCATAGGGCGTCGGGAGTCGATATTAGCGGGCGCGGACTTGTTTCACGTGAAACAATCCTGCGTCTCTCTTGGGATTCATTTTCCGATGCAAAACTCGGCAAAGACACGATCAAGAATGTCGTCTACGTCTACAGAACCCACAATCCGTCCAATGGCGCGCGCTGCAAGCCTAAGATCCTCCGACAAGAGTTCTGGGTCATCCGTTTCAGCGAGTGCCACCCGATTCAGAGCCTCTAGTGCTTGCTCTACACCAAGCCTATGCCTCAATCGTGTCATCGGTGCACCGCTGCTGATGTTTGTCAGCCCTTGCACCATCTGAGTGAGCCTGTCTTCAAAAGCCTCCAGCCCGGTCCCGCTCCTCACCGAAACGGTAAACGTCTCAATACCCTCCGTAGCGATCCCAGTACTCTCGCCTATGTTGTCTCCATCAATCAGATCAGACTTGTTCAAGAGCCGAACCGACGGTTGCTTGGGCAAAGCGATAGCCGAGAGTGCGTGCGGTGCACTGCCGTCTAGCACCTCGATTACGATGTCGGCTTCTCCAGCCCTTTCAAGCGCTAAGCGCACGCCTTCAGACTCAATTTCATCGTCGATTTCCCGCAACCCAGCGGTATCCGCAAGCCAAACGATAACCCCGCCCAACGAAACACGTGCTTCAACTACATCGCGTGTCGTGCCAGCAATTGGGGAAACAATTGCGGCCTTCCTTCGGACTAAATGATTGAGCAAGCTCGACTTACCGGCGTTCGGCGGGCCAATTATGGCAACGCGGACGCCGTCTCTCACACGTTCGCCCTTTGCGCCTTCAGCGAGGTGGTTGCGCATCTCCGTAGACAGTTTCGCAACGAGTGCGGCTACGCGACCGGCTACCCCGTCTGGGATATCTTCGTCAGGAAAATCGATTTGGGCTTCCAAAAAGGCCAAAACCCCAATGAGGTCCTGCCGCCACCTTTGATAAACCGCGCTTAAGCTCCCTTCTAATTGGCGCAGCGCCTGAACGCGCTGAGCTTCAGTTTCAGCGGAAACTAAGTCTGCAAGACCCTCTGCTTCTGTGAGGTCGAGCTTTGAATTCGCGAATGCCCGGCGTGTGAACTCACCGGGCTCGGCAAACCGGCAGCCAAGTTCCCTTATCAAGCAATCCAAAACGGCGGCGATGGTGGCAGGCCCGCCATGCACATGCAATTCGAGAACATCCTCGCCCGTAAAGCTGGCTGGCCCCGCGAAGAAAAGCAAGAGCGCAGTGTCCAATATGCCCGCGCTCGGGCTTGTTACCCGTGCAAGGCGTGCAACCCTTGGCCTACATGGCCCCCCACTCAAGGCTTCCGATATGCCTTTTGCCTCAGGCCCTGATATTCGGATGATCGCGACGCCCGCACGCCCTTGCCCTGACGCCAGCGCAACAATGGTATCGCCGCCACTCACTTCCGTTCAGTAGCGTTGCGCACCGCCTTGCTCATAATCCCCATTAACGCCTCTTGCGCTTGCCCGCCCAACGTCATCCAAGACTTCATCACCGGCTCTAAATCCACAAGGGCAGCGTTTTTCTCAAAGCGTGACACCATCTCGGCGACCATCCGATCGTTGAAGGCGCTTACATCCGGAAGGCCTAAAAAGGCACGAGCTTCTACCGGTGTGCATTCAACTTCCACTGTAACTTTCATGGCCAAATCTCTTTCCAATTGTCACGCGCATAATGCCGGTTTAGTGCTGTTCACCTATGCTCTTTCAGAGCAAAAATGAAAGACCAAACGAGGGAAATGCGATGTCTGGTACGGATATAGTGATCAACGGGCCTGCCGGAAGCTTCTCAGCTTATGCAGCACAGCCAGAAAAGCCAAATGGCGCCACCATAATCGTCATACAAGAAATTTTTGGGGTTAATGAGTTCGTTCGCGCGATCGCGGATGACTATGCTAGCCGCGGCTATGTGGCCATTGCGCCAGATTTGTTCTGGCGAATCGAGCCTGGCGTCAACATCACCGACAAGTCCGAGGCCGAGTGGAAAAAAGCCTTCGACCTCTATTCCAAGTTCAGTGTTGATGGCGGGATCGAAGACATCCAAGCCACAATCACACAGGCGCGCGACACATTCCCGGCCAATCAAAAAGTTGGGGCGGTGGGCTATTGTCTCGGCGGACTTTTAGCTTTTCTAACGGCAACACGCACAGACATCGATGCCTCCGTTGGCTATTACGGTGTGGGAATCGATGCCAGCCTGGCTGAAGCAGAAGCGATCAAATGCGCCTTGATGCTCCACATCGCTGAGGAGGACGGTTTTGTCGCTAAACCAGCGCAAAAAGCCATATTTGACGCTCTGGGCGGCAATGCGAACATTTCCTTGCACGCCTATGCTGGGCTTGACCACGCCTTTGCCCGAATGGGTGGCGAACATTTCGATCAAGCGGGCGCTGACCTTGCCAATAGCCGGACCGCAGCCTTCTTTGCCGATAAGCTCTTAAAATGAGCATCAAGGCGATCCGATTGAAGGGAACAGGAGGGACAGAGGTCCTAGATCTGGTCTCTGTCGACTTGCCAACGCCGCGTCAGGGTGAAGTCTTAATCCGGCATGCGGCTTGCGGGGTGAATTTCATTGATATCTATCAGCGGACGGGACTTTATCCTATCCCGCTTCCCAGCGGTCTTGGGCTTGAGGCCGCCGGAGAAATTCTAGCCGTTGGTCCCGGCGTTGAAGATTTTAAAGTCGGCGACTGTGTCGCTTATTGCACAGGACCGATAGGAGCCTACGCCGAAGCCGCCGTGGTGCCAGCCGGACGAGTCGTTGCATTACCCGAACGTGTTGCTCCTGATGTCGCCGCTGCCATCATGCTCAAAGGCCTTACAGCGGAGTTTCTGGTACAACGGTGCACGTCTCCAAAGGCCGGCGATACCGTTCTTTTTCATGCGGCCGCTGGTGGCGTTGGCCTGATCGCATGCGCGTGGCTCGCCCATCGCGGTGTGCGGGTCATCGGTACGGTCGGTTCTAATGAGAAGGCTGCGCTTGCGCTGGCACACGGCTGTTCCGACGTAATCCTTTACCGTCAGGAAAATGTCGCCGCGCGTGTTCGAGCCCTAACGGATGGTGAAGGGGTTGCGGTTGTTTACGACTCGGTCGGTGCCGATACACTCGCTGGATCGCTTGCATCGCTTAAGCGGCGCGGCACCCTCGTTAGCTTCGGCAACGCATCCGGGCCGCCCCCACCTGTACCGCCTGCGGACTTGTCGCGTCACGGCTCGCTGTATCTAACGCGGCCTACGCTTTTCGACTATGTTTCCACCACGACTGAGTTGCGCGCTGCCGCGACTTCCCTTTTCGACCTCGTCGAACGTGGGATCATCGTGCCTACTATTGGCTCCCGACGTCCACTGTCTGAGGCGGGCGCGGCCCAAGATGCCCTTGCTGCCCGCGAAACCACTGGCGCGACCATCCTGATCCCCTAGACACAGGAAAGTATGCTCGCTGCAGCCTATGGCCCAATGGCGTTTTATCGCCTTTGGGCCATTTTCTTTCGTTCAGGTATTCATGCTCTGGAAAAAGTCGTCGTTCGATTTAGTACCCTTGAGTTTGTCGAGAAGGAACTCAATCGCGTCCATGGTCCCCATCGGGTTGAGGATCCGGCGCAGGATATACATTTTATGCAAATGCTCTTTTGGAACAAGCAATTCCTCTTTCCGAGTACCTGATTTTGTGACGTCCAACGCTGGGAAGATACGCTTGTCGGACACTTTGCGATCAAGGATGATTTCGCAGTTGCCGGTTCCTTTGAACTCTTCGAAGATGACTTCATCCATCCGCGAGCCCGTGTCGATCAGAGCCGTTGCGATGATGGTAAGAGAACCACCTTCTTCAAGATTCCGAGCCGCCCCGAAGAAGCGCTTCGGGCGCTGCAGTGCGTTCGCGTCCACACCTCCCGTCAAAACCTTACCCGAGGAAGGCACCACCGTATTGTAAGCACGACCGAGGCGCGTAACGGAATCGAGCAATATGACGACATCCCTACCGTGCTCCGCCAACCGCTTTGCTTTCTCAATCACCATCTCAGCGACCTGCACGTGACGCGTTGCAGGCTCGTCAAAGGTGGATGAGATCACTTCGCCTTTCACCGATCGCTTCATGTCGGTGACTTCTTCAGGGCGTTCGTCAATTAGCAAGACAATGAGATAGCACTCTGGGTGGTTCACTTCGATTGAGTGCGCGATATTCTGCATTAAAACCGTTTTACCGGTACGCGGCGGTGCCACGATCAAAGCCCGCTGGCCTTTGCCGATTGGGGAAACGATATCGATGATGCGGCCTGAGCGGTCTTTCCGCGTTGGGTCCTCGACCTCCATTTTCAGCCGCTCATTAGGATAAAGCGGTGTCAAATTGTCGAAATGAACTTTATGGCGGGCTTTCTCGGGGTCCTCAAAATTGATTGTGTCGAGCTTTAAGATGGCAAAATAACGCTCTCCATCCTTCGGGCCGCGAATGGGCCCCGTAATGGTGTCGCCAGACCTGAGCGAAAAGCGCCGGATCATCGTTTGGCTGACATAGATATCGTCTGGGCCTGGCAGATAGTTCGACTCCGGGCTCCTCAAGAAGCCAAATCCATCGGATAGAACTTCGAGAACCCCGCCGCCGCCAATTTCGACGCCGCGCTCTGAAAGCGTCTTCAAAATGGCGAACAACATATCCTGCGTTCGCATTGAAGGCGCGCCTTCAATTTCTAAGCCATCGGCAAAAGCCAACAGCTCTGTTGGTGATTTTCTTTTTAGCTCCTGCAGGGTCGCATGGCGTAACCCCTCCGGTACAGCTTCAGTCATTATTATTTCCTGATTGGGAACAAGCATCATGGTGGTATTTTGTGCGAGCAGGCCCGCCACCGGAACATGAGCTGAGGTTTTTATGTTTGCTGTTGCTCAAAACGCAACACCAATGCCTCGCAGAAAGCACGAGCCCCTAAGCCGGTCAAGCGGTCAATGCGTGAAGGTTGGCTCCAAGACCACGGCAAGTACGGCCAAAATCATCAATACGAACGGCAACTCATTGAGAACCCGAAATACGATATGGTTGAGAGGACGACCGCCTTTCGCGAAATCCGCTTGCCATCTGGTATAAAACAAATGGATTATGCTTATGCCACAAACAAGGCCCAGTTTTATGTGGAGCCAAGGGGCGGCTAGTAGTTCTGTGCCCCCACGTGCAGCGATGAGGCTAAAGCCTAGGAGCCAAACCACAATAGCGGACGGGTGCATGATGCCACGCAAAAGTCGTCGCTCCATAGTCGCTAATGTCAGATCAAGCTGCGAGCCTAATGGCGCAGCGGAGTGATAAACAAAAAGTCGCGGCAAATACATAAGCCCTGCCATCCACGCGATGACCGCCACAATATGAACCGCGCGCAGGACGTCATAGTGGGCTGAAAACCACTCCACTTGTATCAAAAGCCTCTTGGGCAGGCCGCACAAGGTGGATCGCAAACAATTTTTCGTCCTGTCGTCACCTGTTTTTCGTCAAGCAAAGCCTTCTCGACCAAGTCTGCTAGGCCTGAAATAAATTCTGCTTTTGTCCCGGGCGCGGCTATGCGGATATAGAATGGAACGCGCAATTCGTGTGCTTTCTCTTTATACTCTTCATCAAGCTCAACTAATGTCTCGATATGTTCGGAAACAAAGGCAATTGGGCAGACAATTACGCCTTTTTCGTCCCGGGCTGCTCTTGCCAACTCTGATTCAGTAGACGGGCCAATCCACTTCATTGGTCCGACCCGCGATTGGTAGCAAACCACCGCTTCAAGACGCGGATCGAGCAAGCCCCTCATAGCGGTTACGGTTTCTTCAACTTGGATTTGGTAGGGATCCCCTCGCTTTATCGTTGATTCCGGAAGACCGTGTGCGGAGAATAAAACACGTGCGTTACTTGGTTTTCCAGCGTTAAACCACGCCTCATTGATCAGCTGCGCATTTGTTTCCAAGAAGCCATAATGGTCTGGATAGCAGCAGACAAGGCGCGCCTTTGGTCCGCCCGCCTTTTTCCAACCTGCCAATGACGAACCGGTCGTCGTCGTTGAAAACTGGGGATAGAGGGGTAGAAGAACGGTTTCATCGGGTGCCCAAGCAGTCACTTTCTTCACTGTTTCTTCGATGAACGGGTGCCAATACCGCATCGCTAAAAACACTTTAACCTCACGACCCTCGCGCCGTAAGGCTTGTTCGAGTGCGTCTGCCTGACGCGTTGTTTCACGAACGATCGGGGATCCACCGCCCATTTTGGCATAATTGGCTTGAGCGCTTTTTTCCCGGGTCCGAGAGATCAATTGCGCGATGCCCCACCGAACCAAATCTGGCGCCGGGATGATGGCTTTGTCGTTGAACAAATTGAACAGGAATGGCTGGACCGCCGCCGGCCCGTCCGGGCCACCGAGGTTAAACAGGACAATCGCGAGCTTGGTCATGACTTCCCCTGAACATGAGCAACAAGCAGTGCGACATTTGCCGGATCTGCTTGTGGGGTAATCCCGTGCCCAAGGTTGAAAATATGCGGTGTCCCAGTGGCATCGGCCAACAAACGATCAGTCTCCTCTCGAAGCCTATCGCCACCAATAATCATAAGCTGCGGGTCGAGATTGCCTTGAATGGCAGTCTCTGGGTTCAATTTTTCGCGTACACGGGCAAAATCAGCGCCGGTATCCAGTCCAACACCATTTATGCCAGTTTCGCGCGCATAGTCGGCCGCCCGTGCTGAGGCCCCTCGGGGAAACCCAATAATCAAGGCTTCAGGTCGTTCTGAACGCACCTTTGCGACAATTTTTGCCGTTGGATCAATAACAGCGTGTTGGAAAAACAGCGCCGGTAAATCGTCAGCCCACGAGTCGAATATCTGAACGGCGTCAGCGCCAGCATCTATTTGAGCAATGAGATGGGTAGAAATAGCCTCGGACAGAATGTCCAAAAGGGCCGCGAAAGCCTCCGGGTTCTGATAGGCCCATAGACGCGCCTCTGCCTTACTCGGCCCGCCCTTTCCCAAGATCATATAGGTAGCAATTGTCCACGGTGCCCCAGCAAAACCAATAAGGGCTGTAGAAGGCTCCAGAGCTGCCCTTACGCGTTCTAAAGCCTCATAAACCGGGCCAAGCCGCGTGGTGATATGCTCCGGCCTCAGGGCCGCTACTGCGGCACCATTGCCGAGAGGTTCTAACCGTGGGCCTTCGCCTTCTTCAAAGCCTACCTGCCTTCCCATAGCGTCGGGGATAACCAAGATGTCAGAGAAGATAATCGCGGCATCTAAGGGAAAGCGGCGCAATGGCTGAAGCGTTGCTTCAACTGCAAGAGCTGGCGAATAGCAAAAATCCAAAAAAGTGGGGGCTCGTTTCCGAAGCTCGCGATATTCTGGTAAATACCGGCCAGCCTGGCGCATCAGCCAAATGGGTGGTCGTTCAAGCGCTTCACCTTTGAGGGTTTGAACAAGGCGCTTGGTTGAAGTTTCAGGCTCAATATTGGTCATGTTCCCTTTCTATATAAAAGAGAAAGAAAAAGGGATGGAGGTAGGTAGGGCTTGTGCATAGTGTGAGCAGTGACCTTAGGTCACAGGCTATCCCCAGTTGATTCACAAAGAAGGTTTTCAGCACACAGAAAAAGTCCCTCCTGTTCAGAGCTAAAATGGGCCTTACTCTGCCTGTGATCAAATACGCCACAAGACTTCCTAACAGGGATGACCTGTGGACCGAATCCGGGATGGTCGGTACTACGCGACAGGGTTGAAACGGACAGACGCCAAGAACACAGGTTCTTAACGATTTATTAACAATTTCCGCGCCGTGGGGGCTTATGCGACCGTCTCTCTATTTTCATGTCCACTTGATTTCGGACTCAACGGGTGAAACGCTTAACGCCTTGCTTAGAGCGGCAATCGGCCAATTTGATAATGCCGTTCCGCTCGAACACTCCTATTATTTGGTCCGTTCAAAACGCCAACTGGATCGGGTTCTAATCGAGATTTCTCAGTCGCCGGGCATCGTGTTGATGACGGTGTCCAATCATGAATTGCGCAGCGCGATCGAAGACCACTGCCGCGCCAATGGCGTTCCCTGCATGCCGGTTCTCGATAGCGTCATCGATATGATGCAGCGCTATTTAGGGATTGCCCGCAATGATCGTGTTGGTGCCCGTAACGTCTTTGATGACGCGTATTCAAAACGTATTGATGCCCTGAACTACGCGATGACCCATGATGATGGGCAGATGGTTCATGAATTTGATCAGGCCGATGTTGTGCTGGTTGGGGTCAGCCGAACGTCTAAGACGCCGACAAGTATCTATTTGGCTAACCGAGGTGTAAAGGCGGCCAACTTTCCATTGGTGCCGGGAAACCCTGTTCCAGAAAGCCTTGTGTCCCTGACTGGGCCCTTAGTGGTTGGCCTAAAGGTTTCTCCGGATCGCTTGATTTCAATCCGCAGAAATCGCCTATTGAGCCTAAATGCTGACCCCGAGTCAGAATATGTTGACGAAGAATCCGTCCGAACGGAAGTCATGGACGCCGCGCGGCTCTATGAACGGACCGGATGGCCGGTTATCGATGTGACGCGACGATCTATCGAAGAAACAGCCGCAGCGATTATGAATCTGATGACCGAACGAACACGCCATGTTTGAGGAGGCAAACTCGTCGATCATTCTGGCTTCTACCAGTGCGGCTAGGCGCGCCATGCTCACGGCTGTGGGGTTAATTTATGAGGCTGTGGCACCGGGTGTCGACGAGGAAGCAGCAAAGCTCTCGCTCCGCGCTGATGGGCTCCAGCCGAGGGATCAAGCCGACGCGCTCGCTGAACTAAAAACACTGCGGGTTTCACAAAAGCGTTCCGGCTTCGTTATCGGCTCTGATCAAATGTTGGCCTGTGATGGGGAGGTCTTTGATAAAGCCTCCACCATTGATGAAGCCCGTGATCGATTACGATTTCTCCGTGGCAAGACGCATGAATTGATTACCGCGGCGGTCATTGCGCGCGACGGTGTGCCGGTTTGGCGCGTCATTAGGACGCCAAAACTAACTATGCGATCGTTTTCAGATGATTTTCTCGAACATTACTTAAAGCGCTTTGGGCAGGCGGCGCTTAGTAGCGTCGGCTGTTATCAACTTGAGGCCGGTGGCGCCCAGCTGTTTTCCGCGATCCAGGGGGACTATTTTTCAATTCTGGGCCTACCGCTTTTGGATGTTTTGGATGCCCTTCGTCAGCAAGGAGCTTTGGCGTCTTAATGGCTGAACGGCCGTTTTCAATTCGGGGTTCGACCAAGGTCGTTGCCGTTTTCGGTAACCCTATTGCGCATTCACGCTCGCCCGAACTCCACAATTACTGGATCTCCGAAGCCGGGCTTAATGCGGTTTATGTGGCTTTGCGCTTGAGTGGATCCGATGCTGCCCGCGCTCTTTCAACCTTGCCTTCGCTTGGCTTCACAGGCGCCAACGTAACACTGCCCCATAAGGAAGCCGCATTGGCTGCCGCCAGCGTTGCTTCCCCTGCAGCCCAAAAAATAGGTGCCGCTAACACATTGGCAGTCGATGACAATGGCAATCTAGCCGCCAGCAATACCGACGCGGCGGGCTTCGTTCGTGCGTTGATAGCGGCATGCCCTGACTGGACGCCTAATCGTGGCCCTGTGTGTGTCTTAGGGGCTGGCGGTGCTGCGCGGGCAATTACCGTTGGACTTCTGGAAGCCGGTGTCACAGATATTCGAATTGCCAATCGAACCCACGAGAAGGCAGATGCCGTCGCAAAGCTCGCGCCCGCGCATATCGGCAGGGCGTTTGAGTGGTCTGACGTTGAAGACGCCTCACGGGGCGCTGCGCTTATGGTAAACGCTACGTCGTTGGGGCTGGCTGGTAAAAACCCACTTGAGCTTAATCTGCAGGCTGTCGAGCGCAACGCTGTCATAGTGGATACTGTCTACACGCCGCTGGAAACGGCATTTCTGGCCAGCGCTCGCGCCCAAGGGTTTCGCTGCGTAGACGGGCTGGGAATGTTGATCCATCAAGCCGCGTTGTCGTTTTCAACGTGGTTTGGTGTTTCGCCTGACACCGAAGCGGGGCGCGCCTTTCTCATGAGGACCCAATAATGCTGATCGTCGGGCTTACCGGATCCATCGGTATGGGCAAGAGTACCACGGCGGCCATGTTTCGTGACATTGGCGCGTTGATCTGGGATGCTGATGCGGCCGTTCACGCCCTTTACAGTGTGGGCGGCGCCGCAGTCGGCCCCTTGCAAGAGAAATTTCCGTCTGCCGTTGTCAATGGAGCGGTTGATCGCGATATTTTATCGAGACTCGTGTTGGCGGATCATGACGCGTTACGCGCCCTTGAAAAGATCGTGCATCCCTTGGTGGGGCTCAATCGCTTAGAATTTATCGAGGCCGCGCGCGAAAAGCATTCACCTGTTGTGATCTTAGACATTCCGCTTCTTTTTGAGAATGGCGGCAATAAAGCAATGGATCAGGTGGTTGTCGTGACGGCGTCCGCTGAGACCCAACGCCAACGCGTATTGGCGCGCCCCGGAATGACGGTTGAAAAGTTTGAGGCGATTTTGGCTCGGCAAGTGCCTGACGCGATCAAGCGAGAGGGCGCGAATTTCATCGTTGATACAGGAGACGGCCTCGACGCTGCTCGCGAACAGGTCAACCATATCTATGCCGAATTGCTGTCGATTGCCGCGCAAAAATCTAACGAAGAAGCCACAACCAAATGATCCGAGAGATAGTTTTCGACACAGAAACGACGGGCTTAGACCCACAAAAAGGGGATCGTATCGTCGAGCTCGGCGCTATCGAACTGATCGACCTTATGCCCACCGGACGAACTTTTCACGTTTACATTAACCCGGAACGTGATGTTCCCGACGAGGTCGTTCGTGTCCACGGCCTGACCAACGCGTTTCTTGCTGATAAGCCCGTGTTCGCTGATCCCAGTGTTGCTGATGCGTTTTTGCGCTTCGTTGGTGGCGACAATCTCGTTGCCCATAATGCTGAATTTGATCGGAAGTTCATCAATGCTGAGCTCAAAACTTTAGGCCTGCCCACTTTTGAACAAAGCCGTTTTGTCGACACGCTTGTGATTGCCCGAAAAAAGTTTCCTTCAGCACCAAACTCCCTCGATGCGCTGTGTCGCAGATATGGCGTCGATATTCGCCACCGGGAAAAACACGGTGCCCTGCTCGATTCCTATTTGCTCGCCGAAGTGTACTTACAATTATCCGGTGGTCGTGAGCGACGGCTTGATATCTTCACGGAAGTCGACCCGACGCGTGAGATACCAGAAGCCCAGATTGCAATTACGCAGCGCCGCGCCCGCCCAATCCCACTGAAGCCCTTGTCGACAGAGGAGGAGCGGTCAGCCCATCGCGCGTTTGTTTCGTCGCTGGCAAAGACAACGCAATGGGCCAAGTGGCTAGAGCCTTCCTTGGCCATCCCCGACTGATTTTGGCGACTAGGCCCGGGGGAGATTCTCGCGGTTTTGCCCCTGCGACTGGTAGAGGGCACCAAAATCAACGGGGTCCAGCATCAAAGGCGGGAAACCACCTTCACGTGTTGTATCAGCGAGAATGCGGCGCGCGAACGGGAATAAAAGGCGAGGGCACTCGGCGAGTAGCATTGGTTCAAGAGCCTCAGCCGGTAGGTTCAAGAACTCAAAGAGGCCGGAATAGACAAGCTCAGCGATGAAAACCACCTGATCGTTGCGCGAGCTCTTTGCGTTTATCTTGAGGTCAACCTCATAAATATTTGGTCCGGCGTCCGTCATTGCGCGTGCGCCGACATCGAGCTGCAAATCAATAGCTGGTTGCTCTAATCCTGCGCGGAGCGTGTCCGGAGCGCCTAGGTTTTCAAACGAAAGGTCCTTTACATATTGAGCCAAGACGCGAATTTGAGGCCCAACTTGGAAACCGTCATTGTTGTCTGCCGTTGCAGTAACATCCGTCATGAAATTATCTCCAATAGGCGCCTCTGGCGCGTTTGGTTAGCCGGGCGCTCGGCTAGCATGCTCTGCTGCCGTCGCCAATGTGGAAGCACACAAGCACGTGCAGAGACTGTCGCACTGGGTTAACCTCGCTGAAATAGTGCTTATATGACTAAGCCGAACCCCAAACTTCCGTGAATGGACCGATCGCTTGTTAGAAATCGCCTTCTTTGCCGTCATCGCCGCGCTGATTTTGGGCCGCCTTTATCAAGTTCTCGGACGCAAAACGGGGGCTGAGCGGCGGGAAACACCCGTGTTGGCGCCAAGCAACGACGTTCAGACTGATAACGACGCTCACTCTGCACCGCCAGCAAGCGCTTATGTCGGGCCAGGCGCGGCGGGTATTGAAGCCATAGCCGCCGTCGATAACACCTTCAGCGTTGACGGTTTTGTTGAAGGCGCAAAGGCTGCCTATGAAATGATCGTGACCGCCTTTGCCGACGGGGACGTTGGGACATTACAGCCTTTGCTGTCCGATGAGGTCTTTTCGGCCTACAAAGCCGCTATTGAAGCACGGGCACCCGGTGAAATGGTTTCGCATCTTGTCCGTTTAGTAAGCGCGCGGATCGTTGAGGCGGAACTAACAAACACGGTTGCGCAGGTTTCATTGGCCTTTAGTGCGGAGCTGTCCTTAGGCGAGAACGGCCTGAAGTCGACAAATGAAATTTGGACGTTTGAGCGCGTGATCCCGTCACGGGATCCAAACTGGCGCCTTGTTGCCGTTGATGCCGCACAATGAGGTCGGTTTATGCGGTGATTAGCTTAGTGCTGATTTCATCGTGCGCCCAAATTCCAAAGCCAGAACCTACTCCTCAGACCACGCCTCCTATCTCGCCTTTACCATCGATTTCGATCCCCAGCCCACCGTCTACCACCGCTACAGCACCAACCCTGTTGTTTGCGCCGACGCCATTCGCGGAGATACCGGCTTGGGGTAATCTCGATGTTACCGCGGCGCGCACAGCCTTTGTCGGTTCGTGCAATGCACGCCGCGCACAGCCTGAAACCGCCTTTTTGTCGGCGTCGGCACCTTATGCTGGTCGCAAGAGTGATTGGCAGACCGTTTGTCGATTAGCGACGGAAAAAACTGTTGCCGACCAAGACTTTTTCCTTCGCTATTTTCAGCCTTGGGCGGTTTCCTCGCCCTCGGGCAATTCGGGCCGCTTAACCTCGTATTACGAGCCGGAGCTCAGCGTATCTCGGCAACGAACGCTTGACTATGATACCCCGATTCAAGGTCGGCCCGCCGACCTCGTCGTCGAAGACTTGGGTTTGTTTGATCCGAGCCTTGCCGGGCGAACGCTGGTCGGGCGCGTGCGTAACGGTGCGATGGAGCCTTATCCGACACGGGCGGAAATAAACGAGGATTCCGCACCCATTTTGGCGTGGGGAAATGCGTCTGACGTGTTTTTTCTACAGGTTCAGGGGTCAGGTCGGCTTATTTTTCCAGATGGAACACAAACACGCGCTGCCTTTGCTGCACATAATGGCCATCCGTTTCGATCTATCGGTGCGGAATTGATCCGCCGTGGTGAATTAACCCGCGATCAAGCCAGTGCCGATGCAATTAAAAACTGGATGGCAAAAAACGGACCCACAGCTTCGCGCGAGCTAATAAACACAAATCCGCGCACGGTTTTCTTTAGATTAGAGGCCATCCAATCCTCAAAAGAGGGGCCAAAAGGTGGCCAAGGGGTTCCACTGACGGCGGGCGCGAGCCTGGCCGTAGATACAACTTTACACCCCTATGGACTCCCGATCATTGTTGATGCCGACGCGCCAGTATTGTCGGCCACAGATGCTCAGCGCCTGATCCGGCGGTTAGTCATCACGCAGGATACCGGAGGGGCCATCCTCGGACCCCTTCGTGGGGATCTCTTTTGGGGCACGGGGGCGGCGGCTGGATTGCAAGCGGGGCGCGTAAATCATAGCGCTCGGTGGTGGATTTTGCTGCCCTTGGGGCTAGACCCCGTGGTGGCCGGGTCCTCGCGTTGAGGTGAGGAAAAGGTGCGCAGCCGAAGAGATCTCTCTCCAGAAGACAGTGCGGTTTGGGGCTTTGTTGCGCGGACGGTCAGACCCTATCCGGGTCGGGTTGTCCCATCGAAACCACAGGGCGCCAGTCTTCCAAGCCCTCCCAGCACAATAGGGGCTGCCAATCAGACCCCCGTAGCACAACAAAAGAAACCAAAACTGACCCCTGCTCTTTTAGCGAATGCGGGCAATCATCGTCGCGTACGGCGGGGTGCCTTGGATATTGATGGACGGATTGACTTGCATGGGATGACGCAAGCGATAGCCAAGCCGACGCTGGCATCGTTCCTGAGGCGCTTGAGCGCAAATCACGGTCGATGCGCGTTGGTGATTACGGGAAAGGGCCGGCCGGATGCCATTGTGGATGACTATTACGCGCCGCCGCCTGGGGTTTTGCGACGCAGCTTCCCTGAGTGGCTCAACGATCCCGCCTTGGCGCCTTTGATCGCTGGCTGGGCCCCCGCGCATCCAAAACATGGCGGCACTGGCGCCTTCTATGTTCTGCTAAAGCGGGCCGGCAAGAAATAGCCCCCTATCCGCTTTTTATTGGGCCGCGCGAGGCTTTCTCTTCATGCCCGGATTGGGCGCGCCTTGCTTTCAATTCGGCGGCAACACGATCGGGCGCTACATCCCTTGAAGCCAGAAGCGCCAATAGATGAAAAATCACGTCCGCGGCTTCTTTGGCAAGCTCTGTTTCGTCTCCCTCCAATGCCGCAATAACGGTCTCAATGGCTTCCTCGCCGAATTTCCGTGCGGCTCTCGCAGGCCCCTCTGAAATGAGGCTGGATGTATAGCTGGATTCGTGTGGCGCTGAGCGACGCTCGGCAATTGTGGCGATCAGGATGTCGACGGTTGCGCCAAGGCTCTCAGTATCTGGTTTCATAAAGATTGCCTCACCGGGGCCCCTGCCGCCGCAAGAGCGGCTTTAGCTTCCGCGATTGAATGGGTGCCAAAGTGAAAAATCGACGCGGCTAATACCGCGCTGGCTTTACCTTCGACGACGCCAGCGACCAGATCCGCCAAGGAGCCGACGCCGCCTGAAGCGATAACGGGGATGGACACAGCCTCTGAAACCGCGCGCGTCAGCGCCAAATCATAGCCTGATCGCGTTCCGTCTTTATCCATCGATGTCAGCAGAATTTCGCCTGCACCGTGCGCGGCAATCCGCTGAGCAAACTCGAGGGCATCGATCCCGGTTCTTTCTCGCCCACCATGGGTGAAAATTTCCCATTTTTTTGGTCCAGTTTGGCGAGCATCAATAGCAACAACGACGAGTTGTTTGCCAAAACGCTCAGCCGCATCAGACACGAGCGTTGGGTTCTTTACTGCAGCCGTATTGATCGCAACTTTATCGGCGCCAGCGAGCAGCAAAGCGCGAATGTCATCGAGGGTCCGCACACCACCACCCACGGTGAGCGGCATGAAGCAGGCTTCCGCTGTGCGCCTTACAACATCAAGCAGAATGCCTCGTCCCTCGGCGCTCGCATTGATGTCGAGGAAGCAGAGCTCATCGGCGCCTTGAGTGTCGTAGACCCTAGCTTGTTCAACGGGGTCACCCGCATCGGTCAGATCAACAAAATTGACGCCTTTGACCACGCGGCCATCTTTGACATCGAGGCAAGGAATGACGCGAATTTTTAGGCTCATAAACGGGCCAATTCCAACGCCTCGACGGGCTTGATCGCGCCATCATAGAGGGCCCGGCCGATAATGCAGCCTGCGATTTTATTGCCTGCATGGCCCTTCAAGAGCGTGATATCTGCCGCGTCCTTCACACCGCCTGAGGCTATGATTGGCACCGAAACCGCGTCGGCGAGTTGGCCCGTCAGTGCCACATTGACGCCAGACTTCATGCCGTCACGACCAATGTCCGTCACGATTATGGCTGAAACACCCGCGTCTTCAAAAGCTTTTGCGAGATCCACCGCCAGCACATCGGTTGTTTCTAGCCACCCCTCCACGGCGACAAATCCGTTTCGAGCATCAATCCCAACCGCTATTGAGCCTGGAAACTCTTCAGCCGCTTTTTTGACCAATTCAGGGTCTCTGGCCGCGATGGTTCCGAGGATCACACGCGTGATGCCTTGGTTCAGCCAACGCTCAATAGATTTCAGGTTGCGAACGCCACCTCCTAGCTGAACAGGTCTTTTTGTCGACGCTAAAATGTCAGCTACGGCTGCTTGATTTCGGGAGCCGCCCTCTATGGCCCCGTCTAGGTCAACGACATGCAGCCATTCAAATCCAGCTTGGTCAAACGCGGCTGCTTGAGCGCCTGGCGGATTAGAGAAAACGGTCGCGTCGTCCATTCGGCCTTGAAAAAGGCGCACACATTGGCCACCTTTCAGGTCTATTGCAGGGTAAAGGATCATGGAGTCCAATCCAACCAAGCGGATAAAAGCTCGAGCCCCGCGCCCTGACTCTTCTCGGGGTGGAATTGCACGCCGACTAAATTGTCACGAGCGACGGCAGCGACAACAGGGCCGCCATAATCAACTTCGCCGACAATGTCGGTTGATTCAGATGGTTTAAAGCTAAAGGAATGCACGAAATAAACATCGCGCGCCTGCCCCTTCCACGCCCTGTCGAAAACAGGGTGCCGCCTCGGGACTACCTCATTCCAGCCCATGTGTGGTATTTTGAGGCTGGGGTCTGCGGGCTCCAGCACCGAAACATCGCCTGGAATCCAGCCAAGGCCGCGGGTAGAACCAAACTCTAGACCGTAATCGGCCATTTGCTGCATACCCACGCAGATGCCCAAAAAGGCCACAGCGGTTTGCATTACGTTTTCAACTAAGGCTTCACGCAGCCCTTCACGGGCCTCAAGGCCTGCCATGCACGCGGCAAACGCCCCTACCCCAGGTAAGACAATACGGTCAGCACGACGAATAAACTCAGGATCGGACGTAACCCGAACTTCGCGCCGCCTATTTGCGAGGTGAGCGGCCTTAAGCAGGGCTTTCTCAGCCGAGCGCAAATTGCCGGAACCAGCGTCAATGAGGGCGACGGTTTGCATAGGGGTTAAAGACTGCCCTTTGTAGACGCGACGCTACCGCCTAGGCGTGGATCGATAGCGACGGCGACCCGCAAAGCGCGCGCTGTTGCCTTAAAGCAGCTCTCAATAATGTGGTGCGTGTTCTCGCCGTAAATGTTTTCAACGTGGAGGCACGCCCCCGAATTTCCAGCCAGTGCGTGAAACCACTCTTTGAACAATTCAGTATCCATATCGCCCACTTTTGGCCGGACAAACACCACTTTCCAAATAAGATAAGGGCGATTGGCGAGATCAATCGAGGCGCGTGATAGAGTTTCGTCCATGGGCACATAGGCATGGCCAAACCGTGCAATGCCAGCAAAGTCGCCCAAAGCGGCCTTTAGCGCGGTACCAATTGCTATGCCGGTGTCCTCGACTGTGTGGTGCATATCGATATGCAGGTCGCCGACGGTGCGCACCTTGAGGTCGATCAAGGAGTGTTTGGCAAAGCTCTCCAGCATATGGTCGAAAAAGCCTATGCCCGTGCTGATTTCGGACGCTCCCGTGCCGTCGAGGTTAAGCCAGACGCTTATGTCGGTTTCCTTGGTCTTTCGACTGACTTCACCAGTACGCACTGTGTCTCTCCAAACGAGTTACGAGGGCTGCTAGCGCGCTAGGGCCAATAAAGAAAGCGCTGTGTAGCAACACTTCTAAGCGTCTGAGTTTAAGGCACCGCTAACCAACGGTGTGCAAAATAGCGCGTGATGACCGTAAACAAGATCATTTCTCTGAAAAAGGCGTTCGCTCGGATAATTGTGCCATGAGCGAAAATGGCCAGATCAAGCATCGGTTTGATGTTCTCGGCGCTATTCGGAAACGGATGGCGCTGCGCTTTGCTGCCATTTTGACTTTGATACTCGCCGCAACAGGGGCCATGATCATCATGGTCAATCACGTTGCGCAGGACCAGATGGCGCTCGAGAACTTCGAGCAACGCGCTACCAGCACGCTAATTTTGATTAGCCCGGACGTTAGCGACGCGGTTCTTCGCAACGATAAACCAGCGATGACGAATTTAGTGCGGCGGGTTCTATCCGTGCCGGGTGTCAACATTGTTCAAGTTACCGATACGCGCGGTACCTCGCTTGTTCGGGCGGGCAGGGCAAACGCTGAGCTCAAGCCGGGCATAGTCCGCTCTGCTTTGGCCAGTGGCGGCCTTACTATGCAACGAAGCGCGGGCCTCCTGTCCGTCACTATGCCATTGCAGGATAAAAGCGGGCGGATGATCGGCACGCTGTCTTTGGCAACGCCGACCGATAATTTTGTCGATCAAGGGCTACAGCGGCTTAGCCGAAACGCACTGTTGCTGCTGGCGCTTTGCGCGGTTGGTGCGCTGTTTGCGTTCTTTGTCGCGCGGGATATGACTGAGCCGCTGCGCCAACTGATCGATTTTGCCCAGCAGGCCAATCTCAAGCGCCTCAGCGCTCGCCTTGATATTCGTACAGGCGACGAGCTCGAAACACTGGCAGGCACCTTTAACCGCATGATGCAACGACTAGATAGCTCGATGAAGCGCATCCAGCGCCTTGCTTTTGTGGACACCGTTACCGAACTGCCGAACCGAGAACGTTTTCGGCAAGAAACCGAAGAAGCGATCAAAGGCACGGTTGCCGACAAAAATAATGGAGCGGTTCTCACCCTTGATCTAGATCGCTTCAACCGCGTTAACGATACCCTCGGACAGGCCCAAGCCGACGAATTATTGGCTCTGGCGGCGGGCCGGATAGCGGCGGCCATTCGGGCGGCGGATCGTATTGTTCGCTTGCAGAGCTGCGCGGCTAAGCCCGCGCTTTTGGCACGTGTTGGCGCCAGCGAGTTTGGCATTCTTATTCCCGATGTTGCGCAGCCTGTGGATGCCGGAAGGTTTGCCCAATTGGTGGCGGCTTCGATGCGCCAACCCTTTGAGATGGGCGGGCATCGCCTCACGCTGGGCGCCAGCATTGGGATTGCGGTATTTCCAAATGACGGCAATTCCGTTGATACGGTCACAAAAGCTGCGGATATGGCCCTAACCCACGCGCGCAATGCCGGCGGTGGGCGCGCAATTTTCTTTACAAAGGCCATGAACCAACGCGCGATGGAACGCTTGCGCCTTGAGGCCGAGCTACGCGCCGCGATAGAACAGGGCCACATCGTTGCCTATTTCCAGCCCAAAATATCCCTCGCTACTGGCCGTATTCACGGCTGCGAGGCGCTTGTTCGCTGGCTTCACCCGCAACGCGGCATGATTTCGCCCGGTGTTTTCATTGATGCGGCTGAAGAATCCGGCTTGATCAGTGCGCTTGGTGAGGTTGTTTTACGGGATGCATGCCGAAAAGGCGTTGGTTGGCTTCGCCGGGGCATCGCCCTGCGCGTCGCCGTCAATGTTTCACCAACCCAATTTGCGGATGAAAAGTTCTCCGACATGGTGTTGAGCGTTTTGGCGGAGACCGGCTTTCCCGCGGGCTTGCTCGAGCTTGAGGTCACTGAATCGACGGCAATGGCGGATCCTGAGCGCGTGAAACGCATGATTGAACCGCTCCGTGCCAAGAAGGTTCGGTTTGCTATTGACGATTTCGGAACCGGCCATTCGAGCCTTTCAACGCTCTCGCAATTGCCGTTCGATGTGTTCAAGATTGATCAGAGCTTTGTGCGTGGGTTGGAAACCGACAAGCATGCACCGGTTTTGATCGAGACAATTCTCGCTATGGCGTCGTCGCTCAATTATGAAACTGTGGCCGAAGGTGTTGAAACACCCGCTCAGGCTGCTTTCCTCAAAGCTAGGGGATGTACGCTGGCGCAGGGCTATCTGTTTGGCGCCCCAATGCCTGCCGACCAGTTTGAAGAGCGCGCGCGTGCTTGGGCGGAAAAAGCCCAAGCCACTGACCGCGCGGCCTCCTAGGTCCACGCGTCGCTTCTATCGCGTAGGATGCAGGAATAGGGCTTGAACGCCCCGCCAATACACGCCACCTGACGCACTCAATGCGAGGCCGGTATGCAAAGCTCACAATTCCCTGACTGGCACGGAACGACGATCCTAAGCGTCCGCAAGGGTGGGTCAGTCGTCGTCGTTGGCGATGGGCAGGTGTCGGTCGGGGCCACCATCATGAAGGGCGGAGCACGGAAAGTGCGTCTGCTTGCCGCTGGCACAGTAATGGCGGGCTTTGCAGGGGCGACAGCCGATGCGCTAACCCTCTTTGAGCGCCTTGAACAAAAGCTGGAGCGCTTTCCAAAGCAATTGCCGCGTGCGTGCGTCGAGTTGGCCAAGGATTGGCGCACCGATCGGTTCTTGCGCCGCCTTGAGGCGATGTTGATTGTTGCGGATAGCCAAGCGACATTTGTCGTCACCGGGGCGGGCGATGTGCTGGAGCCTGACCATCCTGTCGCGGCCATCGGTTCTGGTGGGGGATACGCTTTGGCCGCAGCGCGCGCGCTTTACGACACTGACTCCAGTGCAGAAGAAATAGCGCGCAAAGCGATGGATATTGCCGCTGACATTTGCGTTTACACCAATCGCACGCTGACACTTGAGAGCTTATCAAGCCAATGACCGAATTCTCGCCACGCGAAATCGTTTCCGAGCTGGACCGCCATATTGTTGGGCAAAGCGCCGCTAAGCGAGCCGTTGCCATTGCACTGCGTAATCGTTGGCGCCGAAAGCGGTTGCCGGAAGCGCTTCGTGATGAAGTGACGCCGAAAAATATCTTGATGATTGGGCCAACAGGGGTTGGGAAAACCGAGATCGCGCGGCGTTTGGCAAAGCTCGCAGGCGCTCCCTTCATTAAGGTCGAGGCGACAAAATTTACAGAAGTTGGGTATGTTGGCCGTGATGTCGACCAGATCATTCGTGATCTTGTTGAAAACGCCATTACCTTGGTGCGTGATCGGCGGCGGACGGAGGTGCGCGCACGCGCCCAAGGCGCTGCTGAGGAGCGTTTGCTGGATGCGCTTGTAGGCTCTGGCGCCAGCCCCGGCACGCGCGAGGCGTTTCGCAAGAAGTTGCGTTCGGGCGAACTTGACGATCGCGAAGTCGAAATCACCCTTGATCTGGTTGCTACTCAATCGTTTGAAATCCCGGGCGCGCCCGGCACGGGCATGATCGACCTGACCCAGATACTGGGAAAAATGGCAGCACGCTCGCGTTCGGTTAAGACAACGGTACTTGCCGCTTATGATCCCCTGATCACCGAGGAAAGCGATAAGCTTTTAGACCAGGATCAACTGGTTCAAGAGGCTGTGGCGTTGGCGGAAAGCGAAGGCGTTGTTTTTCTTGACGAGATTGACAAAGTTTGCGCGCGTGCGGAACGTCAGGGTGCCGACATTAGCCGCGAAGGCGTTCAACGCGATCTTTTGCCTCTCATTGAAGGCACGACAGTTTCAACCAAGCACGGGCTGGTTAAATCCGACCATGTTTTGTTTATTGCGTCAGGTGCGTTTCAAATCGCCAAACCCTCGGACTTACTGCCAGAACTGCAAGGCCGGTTGCCGATCCGCGTGGAATTGGATGCGCTTGGCGCGGCCGAGTTTGAACGGATTTTGGTGGAGCCAGAAGCCAGCCTAATCAAGCAATATCAAGGCCTATTGGCGACCGAAGGCGTTACGCTTGAATTTGCGCCTGACGGCATCAAGGCGATCGCAAAGCTGGCTTCCGATGTAAACGGGACCGTGGAGAACATTGGTGCACGCCGACTGCACACTGTTTTGGAGCGCCTGCTGGATGACATAAGCTTTTCCGCGCCCGACCGTTCTGGCCAAAACTTAGAGATTACGGAAGCTTATGTGCTCGAAAAGGTCGGCGATCTTGCTGGAAACGCCGACCTCTCAAGGTTCATTCTGTAGGCTTAGAGGCCGTGTTGCGAGGCTAAAGCAGCAAGGTTTGTTTCGGGGCGCGGGCCATAGTGCGAAATCACTTCCGCTGCGGCCAATGAGCCGAGTAAGCCGCAGGCTTCGAGCTCTCGTCCTGTCGCCAAGCCATAGAGCACGCCAGCCGCATAAAGATCGCCAGCGCCGGTGGTGTCGACAACTTTTTCAACCGGGAAAGCAGGCACACTGACGATCTCTTCGCCACGGGCGAGAACGGAGCCTTTTTCCGACCGCGTTACCGCCACGATACGGCAATCAGCGCGGGCCGCCGCAAAAGCTTCCTCAAAGTTGGCTGCCTCATAAAGCGCGATGATCTCGGATTCATTGGCAAAGAGAATGTCGATGTGGTGTGCAACTAAGTGTCGGAACGATGCGCGATGGCGGTCCACACAGAACAAGTCAGACAACGTTAATGCCGTGTGCCGCGAGGCCGCGCGAGCATATTCGGCGGCACGCACGAAAGCCGCTTTGGCCTCTTCCTGGTCAAACAGATAGCCCTCCAGAAACACGATTCCGGCGGCCGAAATCCGGTCCTTGTCGAGGTCGTCTGCTGTTAAAAGCGGCGAGCAGCCCAAGAAGGTCGACATTGAGCGTTCGCCATCCGGCGTTACCGCAATTAAGCATCGCGCGGTGGACGGGCCGTTGAGGTGGGGTGAGGTGTTGTACTCCACCCCGATGGCGTTGAGATCGTGACGGAAGATTTCGCCGAGCTGGTCGTTTGCTACCTTGCCAATATAGGCGCCGCGCCCCGAAAGGCTGGCAATGCCGGCAAGCGTGTTTGCAGCCGAACCACCAGAGACTTCTTTTGCAGCCGGCATAGCGCCGTACAAACTCGTTGCACGCTGTTCGTCGATCAGGTTCATGGCCCCCTTGGGTATGCCATGCTCAGTTAGGAACGCGTCATTGGTTGATGCGATAACATCGACGATGGCATTTCCGACGCCGAGGACGTCGTATCGAATTGTCATTTTGGGGCTCCGGGATAAGGGTGGACGGCCTTTAACGACTTGCGGGTCCGAGGTCACCCCCTTGATACTTATCGTCTCATCGACGGGCAGACTTGATTTGGGTTAGGTTGATTTATGCATAGTGGATCTGAGTTCGACGTCATTATTGCCGGTGGCGGCCTCGTCGGGGCAACGCTGGGTATCGCGCTGAAAAGAGCGGGCCTTCAAGCCTTGATTGTGGAAGCATCGACGCAAGATGACACGCTGGATCTTGGTTTCGACGGACGCGCCTCTGCTATCGCTTACGGGCCGTGGCGGATGCTCGAAACGCTTGGAATTGCTGATCTCATTGAAACCAAAGCCGCCATCACCGCCATGGTTGTGACTGATGGCCCACGTGACCAGACAGCTTTGGGCTTACATTTTGACTCCCAAGAAAGTGCAGAGGGCATAGGTGAACACCGCGCTATGGGGATGATGGTCGAAAACCGTCATTTGCGGGCGGCGCTGGCGAAAAGACTAGCGAAAATGCCAAGTGTGCATACTTTGGCGGGAACCGAAGTGCTGCGCTTTCACAGTGATGTGGCCGGTATTGAAGTGCAGACGAATAACGGACATCGCTATCGTGCCAAGCTTTTGGTGGCCGCTGACGGTAAAAACTCAAGCGTGCGTCAACAAAGTGGTATTCGGACCTATGGTTGGCCCTATGGCCAGAGCGCCATCGTAACCACAGTGCAGTTTGAGCAGGAGCATGGCGGCGTCGCTCATGAGATGTTTTTGCCCGAAGGCCCCATTGCACTGCTGCCGCTGACAGAACGACGCGCCAATGTGGTTTGGAGCCAGTCTTCCGGCCGTGCACGCGCGCTAATGGCCCTATCAGACCAGGCATTTGATGCCGCGCTCAGCACTCGAATCGGCGGCTTTCTTGGTTGTGTTTCTCGGGTCGGCCAACGGTTTTCTTACCCTATGACTTTGGAGGTGGCCGCGCAGTGGGTTAAGCCGCGCCTGGCGTTAGTCGGCGATAGTGCACATACAATACATCCTGTGGCCGGGCAGGGGCTCAATCTTGGTCTCAAGGATGTGGCCGCATTGGCGCATGTCCTTGGGGAGGCGAATGCATTGGGCCAAGATATCGGTGATTTGGCTGTGCTGGAGCGGTATGAACGCTGGCGGCGGTTTGATACGATGACAATGGCGGCGGGAACCGATGCTTTCATTCGGGTTTTTTCGACCTCAATTGCACCCTTGCGCGCGCTTGGAAGGATGGGGCTTGCGCTTGCAGACCGTGTTGGCGTCGCTCGACGATTTTTTATGGCGGAAGCTGGCGGCGCGAATGGGGATCTTCCCGAGTTGTTGCGCGATACCCGTGCGGCATGAACCGGGCTGTTGTTGAAGCGGCGATGCCGGCCCTTTTTGCGCATGAAGGCGTTTGGGATGGGGTTTACCGCCACCTTGATCCAGAGGGGAAACTAATCGACCGCCATCAGGCGCGGGTAGAGGTCATTTATCCTGATGAGGGCCCACCGCATTACATTCAACGCAATAGTTTTCGATGGGATGACGGGCGCACGAACGAAGTAGAGCTTCCTGGCACGTTTCGCGACGGGAAGATGTGGTGGGATGTGGCGACCTTTCATGGGTCTGCGTGGCAAACCGATTCGGGGCTTGTTTTGCTGCACTTGTTTCGGAAAGATCTGCCGGGTGCTTGGTTTTGGGAGGTTATCTGCCCACCCACAAAGGCTGGTATTCGCGCCCGCACATGGCATTGGTTTGACGCTGAGGGTCGGCTTATACGGCGCACCCTATGCGATGAAAAGCGCGTTGCTTAGCGGCTCATTTCGCCCAGCTTTTTCAGCCAGTCCCACGTATAGAGCCCAGAATTATGGCCATCAGCGAAGATCAATCTGACGGCATAGCGCCCTATCGGTTCGGCCCTAATCACGTCGGCATTGGCTACATTTGGAACTGTTCGTTTTTGGTTGGGACCATGGCCCTGTACCTCGGCTGAGGGACTTTCCGCCCGCAAGGTCGCGAATGGAATCGTATAGGCTGCACCATTATCAAACGTGATGTGGAGTGCGCGAGCGCCTCGCCGAAACACAAGCTCTATTGGCCAAGCGCTCACCCCTCGCCCTCGTCCAAATCACGCGCTTCGTCGACGAGCATAATCGGAATGCCGTCGCGAATGGGATAGGCAAGGCGTGCACGTGGTGAAATTAGTTCCTGATTGGCCCGGTCATAGCTCAAAGGCCCGCGCGAGGCCGGGCAAATCAAGGTTTCCAGCAAAAGCGGGTCGATCTCATGACTAGAAACAGCGAGCACGGATTTCGATGTGTCTTGGCTCATTGCAATGGCCTTTGATCGTCTTCGTCTTGATCGCCCGCTGTGGAAAACTCCATCAGGGTGATCAGTGCTTCAACCCGTGCACCGAGGCTTGGGGCTTCGAGTAGTGCCTGTTTTTCCATGGCGGAAAATGGGCAAAGAACGGAAAGCGCATTGACCAAAGTTTCTGGTGGAGCTTTTTCAATCGAGGACCAGTCCGCGCGCATTTCATTGCGGGAAAGATAAGCCTTTAGTGCGTCCATCAAGGATGTGCGGTCAAAACCAATGACGTTGGAAGGGCCATCAAGGTCATCGGCAAACAGCTCCCAATTGGCTTCGACTTGGCGATATGGCGTTTTGGTCATCAGCTCGCGAATGATTTGAAAGCGCGAAATGCCGGTTAGGGTGATGAGATAGCGCCCGTCATCGGTTTCCGAAAATGACGTTAAGCGGCCGACACAGCCGATTTTGGTGAGCTCCGGCGTCGTGCGAGGACCAGCACCGCTTGGCTGCACAAGACCGATCAGGCGGCTTCCGGCGAGAGCATCGTCGATCATGTTGAGGTAGCGCGGTTCGAAGATATTGAGCGGCATTTCCCCGCGTGGAAACAATATGGCCCCGGTAAGCGGAAAGACCGGGATCAACGCTGGCATATCAGATGGTTTGCGGTACCCGTATGCGGCGCCCATGTTCGTAATCTCCTCAGCCCTAGGCCGTTAGCTGAACAATAGGGTGGAGAGGCGCTTGCGCCCATCTTTTGAGATGGGAGAGGCAAAACCCTCAGCTTCAAAGATTGTTACAAGCTGCTTGCGGGCACCATCATCATTCCATCCACGGTCCTTTGAGACGATGGTGAGGAGCTCGTCGACGGCCCCTTGCACATCACCGCGGCCCGCGAGTGCGGTAGCCAGGTCGAAGCGGGCTTGGTGATCGTCTGGGTTGGCGACAAGGGCTGCGCGTAACTCGACGTCATCGCCCGCATTCGCGGCGGCAGCGGCCAAGGAAATGGCCGCCTTAACGCTGATGACATCGGGATCATTGGCCTTTTTCGGGGGCACCATGGCGAGGATCTCCTCGGCGCGCTCGATGTCTTCACCCAACAGATAGCAGCGCGCGAGCCCGGCCAGCGCTTTAGGGTTCTCAGGGTCGAGTTGGACTGCCTGAGCAAAGTCTTGTGCCGCGCCACCCAGATCGCCGAGATCTAGGCTTTCCTTGGCGCGTGCGAGCACAGCCTCGACACCATCTTCATCGGGGCCACCAGTGAGGCGTTCGATAAAGCTCTTAACCTGGCTTTCTGGTAGCGCGCCCATAAAGCCATCCACCGGACGCCCTTTGTCGAATGCAAACACCGCCGGGATCGACTGAACGCGCAATTGTTGTGCGTAGGCGGGGTTCGCATCAATATTGACCTTAACCAGCTTCACCTTGCCCTTGGCGGCTTTCACAGCCTTTTCGATGATCGGTGTTAACGTGCGGCATGGGCCGCACCATGGCGCCCAAAAGTCGACAAGGACTGGTTGCGTCATTGAGGCGTCGATGACGTCTTTTTTGAAAGAGGCATCGGTTGCCTCTTTGACGAGGTCAGCGGTGTCGGCGGTTGTGGTGTCCATCATCAATCTCCTGATCGCGTGGGCACACCACGGCGGTTTCGTGCGGCTCAGATGGGGCTAGATGAGGCTAGGTTCAATCGCAAAAAGCGTTGCCAGCGGCGCATCCCCTGAAAAATCAGCCCGCCAGCAGGTTCCGCCCCACGCCGCGAGGAACTTTTGCAGGTCAATTTGGCGAATGGTGGTGGTCGCATCATTGCTGAGCGGGTGAAAGTTCACGGGGTCCGAGGCGATGAGGGCTTCGTCAAGGATCAGCGTGATTTTGTGGTTTCGGTCGTTGATGAGCGCGAAAACGGTCACAGAGCCGGGGCGGACCCCAAGCGTTTCGTAGAGTGCCTCTTCAGGCCCAAACGAAAGCCGCGCGCAGCCAAGCACTTTGTGCAGCTGGTTGATCGCAACGCGGGTCTCTCCCAAAGCGCACACCAGAAAAAGCGCGCCATTACGGTCCTTTAGGAACAAATTCTTGGTATGGCCGCCGGGAATAGCGGCCTTGATGTCTGCCCCCTCCTCCACTGTAAACACCGGGCGGTGGTCCGTTGTTGTGGTTTTGATCCCGAGCGCATCAAAGGAGGCGAGCAGGTCTGCGCGTGTAGCTGGCATGGATTTGGCTTAGGCCAGTGTCCGCACGTCGGTCAGGTGGCCGGTGATGGCGGCGGCGGCGGCCATCGCAGGCGAAACAAGATGGGTGCGACCGCCGCGACCTTGGCGGCCCTCGAAATTACGGTTGGAGGTTGAGGCGCAACGTTCGCCGGGCTCAAGGCGATCCGGGTTCATGCCAAGGCACATAGAGCAGCCCGGCTCGCGCCATTCAAAGCCAGCCTCGATGAAGATGCGGTCGAGCCCTTCTTCCTCAGCTTGGGCTTTCACGAGACCGGAACCCGGAACGACCATCGCGCGGACGCCGTCGGCAACGTGGCGGCCCGCGGCAATCGCAGCGGCTGCGCGCAGATCCTCAATGCGTGAGTTGGTGCAGGAACCTATGAACACCCGTTGGACAGGCAAGGCATCGAGGCGCTCGCCCGCTCGAAGGCCCATATAGTCGAGCGCGCGCGCGGCGGCATCGCGCTTGATGGGGTCGTCAAAGCTCGCGGGATTGGGAACGGTTGCGGTGATCGGCGCGACCTGTTCCGGGCTCGTGCCCCAAGTGATGGTTGGAGCGATCTCGGCGGCATCAAGGGTGATCGTGGCATCAAATACGGCATCGGGGTCCGAGTGGAGCGTTGCCCAACTCGCCATCGCCATTTCCCATGCGCCTGCTTTGGGGGCCGATGGACGGCCCTTGAGATAGTTAAACGTTTTGGAATCCGGTGCGACGAGACCGGCGCGCGCGCCTGCTTCAATCGCCATGTTGCACAAGGTCATCCGGCCTTCCATCGAAAGGCCAGAGATCGCAGACCCGTGATATTCAATGACATGGCCCGTGCCCCCGGCCGTGCCGATTTTGCCGATAATGGCGAGAGCGACATCCTTTGCGGTAACGCCTGCCCCAAGCTCACCTTCGACGACGACCGCCATATTCTTGGATTTGCGGGTTCGCAGCGTTTGCGTGGCAAGGACATGTTCGACTTCTGACGTGCCGATGCCATGCGCCAATGCGCCAAACGCACCATGGGTCGAGGTGTGGCTATCGCCGCACACAATGGTCATGCCGGGCTGGGTCCGCCCTTGTTCGGGGCCGACGACGTGGACAATACCTTGGCGAATATCACCCATGCCGAAATACTCGATGCCGGCGGCGGCAACGTTCTTTTCAAGGGTTGCAAGCTGAAGCCGGGCTTCGGGGTCGTGCACACCATCAAGGCCGAGGCTGTGGCCTTCGGTGGGGACGTTATGATCGGCGACGGCCAATGTTAGGTCAGTGCGCCGAACCGAACGATTAGCGGCCTTGAGACCCGCAAACGCTTGGGGTGTCGTCACCTCGTGGATGAGGTGAAGGTCGATATAGAGTATGGCTTCGCCTGTCTCGGTGTGATCGACGACGTGAGCGTCCCAGATTTTGTCGTAAAGGGTCTTTGGCGCGGAATTGGTCATGGCGGGCGATGTAGCGGCAAGGGGGGCTGGTTGCCAACACTTGATCGGCTTTGTTCATGATGCGGGCAACACGGGAGCTTGTCAGGCAGTCGCGCGGCAATTACCGCGTTTCCATGACCCGACTTTCGAGCCGCACGGCGATCTCACCTTTCCTAGCAATGGAGACAGCACGCGAAGCGGGTTTGCTGGTAGCAAGCGGACGCACGATTGCGCGCTTTGACGTGGGGCAACCGGATGGGCCCGCACCCAAGATCGCGCTGGCGGCGGCAGCGTCGTCGCTGGGATCAGCGATCTTGGGCTACACCGAAGCACTGGGGCTTCGACCGTTGCGGGAGCGGCTGTCTCGGCTTTATCAGGATCGCTATGGCGTAGAGATTAGCCCGGACCGGATCGTCATCACTACGGGGTCGTCGGGCGGTTTTCTGCTCGCGTTTCTGGCACTGTTCGAGACAGGCGATCGCATTGCTATGGCGGCACCGGGTTATCCGCCCTACCGCCATATTCTGACGTCGCTGGGCATGGCGGCGGCCATTCTCGAGGCGGGTCCGGAGGACCGCTATCAGCTAACGCCGGAACACATCGCACAATTGGCTGAAACCGGACCTTTGGCCGGTGTTTTGGTAGCGTCGCCTGCAAACCCCACAGGCACGATTTTGAATAAAGCCGCGCTCGGCGCCCTTGCAGAGGCCGCCAAGAAGGTTGGCGCTTCACTGATCGTCGATGAGATTTATCACGGACTGAACTTTAGCCAGGCTGCGCCGAGTATCCTTGAGGTTTTCCAAGAGGCTATCGTTGTGTCGTCATTTTCCAAGTATTTCGCCATGACTGGATGGCGGGTTGGTTGGTTGGTTTTGCCCGAACGCCTCGTGAAGCCTGTCGAGCGTTTGGCGCAAAATTTGTTCATCTGCCCGCCGCATGTCAGCCAAATAGCAGCCTTGGCTGCAATGGAGGCCGAAGCCGAGATGGAAACACGCGCTGGCATCTATGCCAAGAACCGAGCGCTCATTTTGGAGGCGCTTCCGGGGCTGGGTATTCAGCATTGGGCGCCAGCCGATGGGGCGTTTTATGTCTATGCCGACATTTCCGCGCTCACGAATGATAGCTTGGATTGGTGCAAGCGCGCCTTGCATGAGGCCGGTGTGGCGATGACGGCGGGCGTGGATTTTGATTCGGCCCGTGGCCATCATTGGGTTCGGATCGCTTATGCGCGAAGCACAAGAGAGGTCGCGGAGGGTCTAGAGCGCCTCAACGGCTGGAACGGGCGATGATTGGGCGTCGTGGTTTATTGTGGGGCGGCTTAGCGGCGGGTGCTGCAGGGTTGGCGGGTGGCGTTTGGTGGCGTCAGCGTGATGGCGAGTTGCGCGCGATCACGTTGAAAAACCCAAAGCCAATTTTGGCGGCACTCGCTGCCAGCCCTTGGGTCGGGCCGATGCGGGGCGGGCCGATTTTGTGGGTGATTGGATTTCGCGGATGCCCGTGGTGCACCGCTTTTGAGCGTGTTGAAGTGCCCAAGTTTTTAGCCAATGGCGTTGATGTGCGCAGCTTCGTGTTTCCGCCGAGCAATCCGGCTACGGGCGCCGTGACGGCGTCGAGCGAGGAGCAGGCTGTGTTGGCCGTGCTTTATGCAGAACGCCAGCAGAGCTTGCTGAAGGACTGGTTTGCCAGCAATGCGCCGGAATCCTTTTCGCGTGATAACGGTTTTGCGTCGGCAAAAGATACGCCGGGCGGGATCGCTTCGATTCAGGCTGCGGCGGCAATTTCAAGGCGGCTCGAAACGGCTTTTGCGCGTGAAACCGAAAGCTTTGGTTATCCGGTTCTTGTGTGGCAGCGCAGCGGCGAAACACGGGCCGCTTTTGGGTATCGACGCCATACGGGTAAGGGCGTGTTCGACGAACTGGCCCCGCAATTACTAAAGGAGAGCAAGGGCGCTTGATCGTGGTTACGGCTCTTGAAAGGCTGACAGCCAAAGCGCACGATTTGCCGTGGCGTCGAGGCGACAGCTTGCAGCGATGACGCTGCGAATTGTGCCGTCTTTGAAGGCTTCCCATAGGGCGGCACAGTCAGCGTCGCGCGATGGAATCCACGCGCGTTGCGCTTTCCTCAACGCAGCTTGTTGGCTGGCATCCAGATCGGCCATTGTCGTTTTGTAATTGTCATTGAGGATCACATCCCACGCGGCCTCCTCACGCTGAAGGCAGGCGACGATGCCAATCGTTGTTGAGCCACCCGGTTGGTCTTGGCACGCATTGGCAATGGGGCCGATGCAATCGGCGTTGCGTTGCTGACCGGTTTCGCTGGCAAGGCACTTTTTTATGCCTGCAACATCGGCCGCCTTCTGGCGTCCTTCGGTTTGAGCGAAAGCCGAAGCGCCCCCCACAGCGCATAAAACGGTGGAAAGAATGGCGACGAACAATGTTTTCATAGCAAGCTCCTCCCTCATCCTAGCATATTCCATGCGCTTTTCGCTAAGCGCCCGTTTTGTCCTGATCGAATTAGGTCACACGGAAAAATGACCGTACGAGCGTTGACTCCAGCGAGCGCGCTCCCTAACTGCAGGCCGTGTTAGCAGCCGCCCTGTAAGAGTGCTAACGCGCATGAGGGGTGGCTGACCAAACACCATTTTTGCTGGCATCAGCCTCAACCAAGGGAGAGAGACGACATGAAATTTCGTCCACTCGGTGACCGCGTTCTCGTGAAGCGCGTTGAAGAAGAATCCAAGACCAAGGGTGGCATCATCATCCCTGACACCGTCAAGGAAAAGCCACAAGAAGGCGAAGTCGTCGCTGTTGGCCCCGGTGGCCGCGACGAAGACGGCGAACGCATTGAAATGGACGTCAAGGCTGGCGACCGCATCCTGTTCGGCAAATGGTCGGGCACGGAAGTGAAGGTCGACGGTCAAGACCTCCTGATCATGAAGGAATCCGACGTTCTGGGCATTCTCGAGAGCTGAGCTTTCTGCCTGAAACGGGTTTCCCCCTCCAATCAATGAAAGGCTACCATCATGGCTGCTAAACAAGTTCAATTCGGCGCAGACGCCCGCGAGCGGATGCTGCAAGGCGTGGACATCCTCGCTAACGCCGTAAAAGTGACCCTCGGCCCAAAAGGCCGCAACGTGGTTATCGAAAAATCCTTTGGCGCACCACGCACCACCAAGGACGGCGTTACCGTCGCTAAGGAAATCGAACTGGAAGATAAGTTCCAGAACATGGGCGCTCAGCTCATCCGTGAAGTTGCGTCCAAGACCAACGACAAGGCTGGCGACGGCACGACCACGGCAACAGTTCTGGCTCAAGCCATCGTTAAAGAAGGCATGAAGGCTGTGGCTTCCGGCCGCAACCCAATGGACCTCAAGCGCGGCATCGATAAAGCCGTGCACGAAGTGATCGAGGGCCTGAAGGCTTCTTCCAAGAAGGTCGATGGCTCTGAAGAAATCACCCAAGTCGGCACCATTTCAGCAAACGGCGAAAAAGAAATCGGCGAGATGATTTCGCGCGCCATGCAAAAGGTCGGCAATGAGGGCGTGATCACGGTTGAAGAAGCAAAGAGCCTCGAGACCGAGCTGGATGTCGTCGAAGGCATGCAGTTCGACCGCGGCTACCTGTCACCATACTTCATCACCAACGCTGACAAGATGGAGGCTGTCCTCGACGAGCCACTTATCTTGATTTTCGAGAAGAAGCTCTCCTCGCTTCAGTCCTTGCTGCCGGTTCTCGAAGCCGTTGTGCAGTCGGGCCGTCCTTTGGTCATCGTGGCTGAAGACATTGAAGGCGAAGCTTTGGCGACCCTCGTCGTCAACAAGCTGCGCGGTGGCTTAAAGGTTGCTGCGGTGAAGGCTCCTGGCTTCGGCGATCGCCGCAAAGCCATGCTGGAAGACATCGCGATCCTGACCGGCGGCACCGTGATTTCCGAAGATCTCGGCATTAAGCTGGAAAACGTGACCCTCGACATGCTGGGCCGCGCTAAGAAGGTCTCGATCACCAAGGACGACACGACCATCGTGGACGGCGTTGGCGAAAAAGAAGCGATTGAAGCTCGTATCGCTCAAATCAAGCGCCAGATCGAAGACACCACCTCTGACTACGACAAAGAAAAGCTGCAAGAGCGCTTGGCGAAGCTCGCTGGCGGTGTTGCGGTGATCCGCGTTGGTGGCTCGACCGAAGTTGAAGTGAAAGAGCGCAAGGATCGCGTGGACGACGCCCTGAACGCCACCCGCGCTGCGGTGGAAGAAGGCATCGTACCGGGCGGTGGTACCGCTTTGTTGCGCGCTTCGAAGAACATTACCGTCAAGGGCGGCAATGATGACGAAGAAGCTGGCATCAACATCGTGCGTAAGGCCCTGCAAGCCCCGATCCGTCAGATCGTGGAAAACGCAGGCGTTGAAGGCTCGATCGTTGTTGGCAAGATCCTTGAGAACAGCTCGTTGACCTTTGGCTATAACGCTCAGACCGAAGAATATGTCGACATGCTGGTTGCTGGCATCATCGACCCAACCAAAGTTGTGCGCACGGCTCTGCAAGACGCAGCGTCCGTAGCTTCTTTGATCATCACGACCGAAGCGTCGATCGCTGATGCGCCGAAGAAGGGCTCGGCAGGCGGCGGCGGCGGTATGCCAGGTGGCGGCATGGGCGGCATGGGCGACATGGATTTCTGATCTAAGGATCAGATTTCTGCTCAGAAGAAGAGGGGTCGGTGGAAACACCGGCCCCTTTTTTGTGCTTTGCGGCTAGCCGATCTGTGAGGAACGCGGCACAATAATGCGATGGCCCACTACAAAACCCGCCTTATCGCTGATCTTGAGCGCTGGATTGCTGAGGGCCTTGTTCCTGAGGCGAGCCGCGCCCCCATCCTTGCCAGCGTTCCGGACCCGCGCCGAGTTGATGTGGCCACGACTTTGGCCTTTATCGGGGCGCTGTTGTTTGGCCTTGCCGTCATTGCGTTCATCGCGGCCAATTGGGGCGAAATTCCCCGCTTGGTTCGTTTTGGTGCACTTGTGCTGGGGATAGCAGGCACGGCAGGCGGCGCAGGGTGGGCGGCGAGTCAGTCGCGTTCAATCACCAGCAATGCCCTTCTCACGGTGTCAGCCCTGATTTTTGCGGCCAGCATTGGCCTGACTGGGCAGATTTTTGATCTGACCGGCGACCCGCAAACAGCCCTCTATGCCGCCGGTGTTGGTGCTGCTCTTTTGGCGCTTGCCGGGCGAAGCACCGGCGCGGCGGTAGCGGCCATCGCGCTCCTCATGTTGGGTGATGGCACGCAGGCAGGCCATGCCGATCAGATCCCGTGGGGGCTGTTTGCGGGTGTGGCTGGCATTGTGGGGGCGGTGGCGTGGCGCTCGACAGCCTTGGCCCATGCGGGCGCTGTGGCCCTGGGCGTTTCAGCGGCCTATGGCATCGGCTTTGTAAACGGGGATGGCGCTCAGCGCGGGGTGATCTTTGTGCTGTCTCTGGTCTTTGCCGGGTTGGCAGCTGTGGCGCAGGCGCGCCCGTGGAATGGGCGGTCGAGCGTATTTTTTGGCTGGGCCGTTCTGGCGGCCATGGGTTATTTTGTAGTGTCCGGGCTGTTTGAGCTTAAGAACGGCTTGGACATTGTGCACAGATTGGCTTGGATTGTGGTTTCGGGTGGCTTGATTGCCTTGGGGCGGATGCAAAGCCATCGCGTGGTCGCGGGTATTGGCGTGCTCAATTTGATGGCCGCGATTGGCGCCTTGCTGGTTGATCTGGGCCTTGATCTGTTGACGGCGGCGGGCGTGTTTGGCCTTGGGGCCTTGATCGCTTTGGGCACTGGCTATGCGTTGCGCAGGAACAAGCCCACATGAGTTTCCTGTCCTTACCGGTTCGGATTGTCGCTGCTGCCGTGGTTTTGATCGCGGGGCTTTGTGGTGTTTTGGTGAATGAAAGCGTTCAGCGCGCGCAAGGAACCGAGGTAGTGCTGCGCGTGCAGGGCGTTGATCCGCGCAATCTGCTAACGGGGCATTATGTGGCTCTGCGGTTTTCTGAGCCTCTGCCTGCGGGTGCTGCGTGCCCTGACGGCATGGAGGATTTGGGCGCTATGCGTTCGCGTGATCTGAAGCCTTGGTTGGCGCTTAAGGTTATTGGGGGGCAGGCGCGTGTTGTTGGGGTTGGGGCGACGCGCGACGCGGCAAAGGCGTTTGGGTCCCTTCAGGTTCAAGGCTCGGTAAGCTGTGATCCTGATACTGCAGATGACCCGAGGGCCCTGCAACTTGATATTGGGATTGAGCGTTTCCACGCCGCGCAAAAAGACGCTGAAGCGCTGCAAACTGCCTTGAGGGGTAGTACGGACGAAACCCCGCATCTGGCCTCGGTCTCTATCGGCAAAGACGGGCGCGCGCGGCTGAAGGGCTTAAGGATCAACGGCAAGGCTTATGATTTGGCGTGGTGGTAGGGGGTGCTGACTCTTGCCCCTGTTGAGACTAGCCAATGGCGGCGTTGACCCGCCCAGTTTTCATTCTCGGTTTCATGAACGATGCCGATGGACGCCTATCATCAACCGCGCTTTCCCGCATCGAGGCGGGCTTAACGCTCCAAAGTGCGGACCCTAATGTTGTTTTGCTGGCGACGGGTGGCTTTGGCGCCCATTTCAACGTTTCCACCACACCTCATCGCGAATGGGTTTATCGCGCACTCGCGGCTCGTGGCGCGCGATTTGACCGTGCTGGCGCTAGCGATCTCCTGAGCGCCAATACTGTTGAAGATATCGCGATGATTGCGACTTTTTCGGCCAGACGCGGCTTTGAGCATATCGAAATCGTCACCTCACATTTCCACGTTCCACGCTGCCACTTCATTGCGGCTTGCCTCGCCCCTAGCATGGCCCTGACGATAATCGCGGCTGACGACCCTCCCGATTTTGAGTCAGAAAGGCGTGACCATGAAACCCGCGCCTTGGCACAGCTCAACGCCCAAGGCGGGGTTGTGGTGGACGGCGTTCTCCACCCGCATCCCTAACAACGCCCTTGACTCCTGTTCTGTGTTCCGGAATCCATGAGAACATAAATAGAACAAAAGGTAAAAAATGAACGCTGCAGGTGCGCTTGCGGCGCTGCGGCGTCGTGTCGGTGAGATTGAGAGGGCGTGCCCTTATGGGCAGGCGGTGGGGCTGCATGGGCGCGCGGCCAATGCCGATGATGGTTGCGTGCCTTTTGGAGTCGACGGGCTTGATCGGGCCTTTGATGGGGGCGGGTGGCCGTCTTGGGGCGCGCATGAAGTCGCTGGGGTTCAGCCCGGCGATGCGGCAGCGGCATCGGGGTTTGCGTTGGCTTTGCTGGGGCTTTTGCTGACGCGGCGGCCGGGAGGGCGCGCCTTGCTGGTGCAAGAAGCCGATGTAGTGGCTGAGCATGGCGCGCTTTACGCACCGGGGCTGCATGCTTTGGGCGTCGATCCGGATCGGCTGGTTTCGGTGGTGACGCGCAGCGGCGCTGATGCCTTGCGGGTGGTTGATGACGCTTTGACCAGCGGTGAGGGCGGCATTGTGGCCGTGGTGGGGGAGCTGCGCCGTGGCGGGGCGCTGCTCAATCTGGCTGCAACGCGGCGGTTTACTGTCGCGGCGCGGCGCGCGCGTGCCTGTGCTTTGCTGATCGCCCCCACTCTTGATGCCACAAGCGCCGCCTTGACGCGCTGGCGTGTGGCCCCTGCCCAAAGCGTAGACCCGATGGGCAGCGCGCGCGGCCTCGGTCGCCCGGCCTTTGACGTGGAGCTCGCGCGCAACCGCGCCGGCCGCACCGGCCATTTTTGCCTCGAATGGAACAGCCATGACCATGCTTTCACCGCCCTCCCGGCGTTTTCTGCATCTATGGTTCCGCCGCCTTTCGATGGATCGAGACGCCCGCACCCGCCCGCCTGTGCGGCCTGATGCGCCACCGCGCATATTGGTGGCCAAAGAAAAGGGTGCGCTGCGTTTGCAGGCTGTGAGCGTGAGCGCAGGCGCGCTTGGCCTACATCCCGGTTTGAGCCTTGCCGATGCACGCGGCCGGGTGCCGGAGCTGGATGTCGGGGATGCGGATACCCGCGCGGACGGGGCTTTTCTGGAAGCCTTGGGCGAGTGGGCGCGGCGCTGGACACCGTCGGTCGCGCTGGTTCCTCCTGATGCGCTGACGCTTGATATCACCGGGGTGGCGCATTTGTCGGGCGGGGAGGCCGCCATGGTGGAGGCCGTGGCGATGGCCTTGGGCGCGCAGCGTGTGACCGTCAGCACGGCGATTGCGGACACGCCCGGGGCGGCGTGGGCGCTGGCCCGGTTTGCGCCGGAAACCATAGCGCCACCGGGCTCTGGGCCCGCCTTGGTAGAGGGGTTGCCGGTGGCGGCGTTGCAGTTGGATGCCACCACGCTTCGCCTGCTTGATCGGCTTGGCCTGCGCCGCATCGGCCAGCTTTTGGCGGCTCCTCGCCCGCCGCTCATGGCGCGGTTTGGTGCTGATTTGTTGGCGCAACTCGATGAAGCGGTTGGGCGAGAGCGCGCACCTTTGACCTTGAAGCCCGAGGCCGTGGTCTACTGTGTGGAGAGGGTGTTGCCAGAGCCGATTTCGGCGGAAGCCCATGTGATGGCGTTGGCCGGCAGCCTTGCGCGGGATCTGGAGGCACTACTTGAGGCCAATGGCTTGGGTGGGCGGGCGTTTACGCTGGCGCTGTTTCGCGCTGATGGCGCGGTGAAAAACCTCGACGTCACCACGAGCCGTCCGGTTCGCAATAATGTGCGTATTGCTAAGCTATTTGCCGAGCGTTTGGGCGCACTGAATGAGGGCTTGGAGGCCGATTACGGCTTTGACCGGCTGGTACTCACGGCGCGCATCGTGTCGCCCTTGACGTGGCAGGCCCAGTCGCTGGATGCCAACACGGGGGAGAGCGAGGCCTTGGCCGCGCTGACGGACCGGATTGGCGCGCGGCTTGGCCCTCAGGCGGTGCGGGTGGCGCTGCCTGGTGATAGCTGGCAGCCTGAACATGCCGTGCAGAGCCGCTCTCCTTTGGGGCTGACAAAGGGGCGCGGCAAACGCGTGCGCTGGGATCAGGAGCCGCCTGCGGCCTTGGACGGGATACCGCTGCGCCCGACACGGCTGTTGACCCGCCCCGAAGCCATTGAGGTGGTGGCGGCAGCACCCGAGGGCGCGCCGGCACGATTTCGCTGGCGGCGTGTGCCGCGCACGGTGATCCGCGCGGAGGGGCCGGAGCGTTTGGCGGGGGATATGTGGGGCGGAGAGCCCGGCCTGACACGGGATTATTACCGCGTCGAGGACAACGAGGGGCGGCGCTATTGGCTGTTTCGGCAGGGGCTTTATGGGCGTGAGACCGCTGCGCCGGAGTGGTACCTTCATGGGTTGTTCTCCTGATGGATGGCTATGCCGAACTGGGTGCGGCGAGCGCGTTCTCGTTTCTGAGGGGCGCATCACGGCCGGAGGAAATGGTCGAAACCGCGGCGGCTTTGGGCTTGCACAGCATCGGGATTGCCGATCACAACACGATGGCCGGCGTGGTGCGGGCACACGCGAGTGCCCGGGCTTTGAAGCATGAGGGGGCGACGGTGCGCCTCGCTATCGGCACGCGGCTGGTGTTTGCCGATGAGCACCCGGCCTTGCTGGCCTATCCAGAGGATCGCGCGGCCTATGGGCGGCTGTGTCGGCTGTTGACCAAGGGCAATCTGCGCAGCGGGGTGAAGGGCTCCTGCCACTTGGTTGGCACGGACGTTCTTGAGGATATCGAGGGTGTTTTGTTTGCGCTGGTGCCGCCTGTGGGCATGCCGGATCGCCGCCATGGTGAGGCGCTGGGTGTTTTGGCCGAGGTTGCGCCGGGGCGTGTGTGGTTAGGGGTAAGGCGGAGTTTCGGGCCGGTGGACGCGCGCGCGCTGGAGGTTTTGGCGCGAATGGGCCAGCGCTTCGGCGTGCCGCTTCTGGCCACCGCCGATGCGCTCTACCACGTGCCGGAGCGGGCGGGCCTGCATGATGTGATGACCTGCATCCGTGAGCATGTGACGCTGAGCGAGGCGGGACGCCTGTTGCAGCCCCATGCCGAGCGCCACCTGAAAAGCCCTGCGACCATGGCTGCGCTTTTTGCCGCCTATCCCGAGGCGGTAGCGCAAACGATTGCCTTTGCAGAGCGCTGTGGCTTTAGCTTGGACGAGCTGCGCTACGAATACCCTGATGAGCCGGTTCCGGCGGGCAAAACCCCGCAACAGCATCTGATCGATGAGACGTGGGCAGGGGCTGCCAAGCGCTATCCCGGCGGGGTGCCTGATAAGGTGAAGGCCGCGCTGAAGCACGAGCTGACCTTGATCGAGCAGCTTGATTACGCGCCGTATTTTCTGACGGTGCATGACGTCGTTGCCTATGCGCGCGGGCGGGGGATTTTGTGCCAAGGGCGTGGCTCGGCGGCCAATTCGGCGGTGTGTTACTGCCTTGGCATCACGGCGGTGGACCCGACCGAGATTGATTTGCTGTTTGCGCGCTTTGTGTCAAGTGAGCGCAAGGAACCTCCTGATATTGATGTGGATTTTGAGCATGAGCGCCGCGAGGAGGTGATCCAATATCTGTATCAGCGCTATGGCCGCCACCGGGCTGCGATCGCTGGAACCGTGATCTGCTACCGCCCACGTTCGGCCATTCGGGAGGTTGGCAAGGTGTTTGGCTTGAGCGAGGACGTGACAGCCGCGCTCGCCAATACGGCATGGGGTGGCTGGGGCACGGGCTATACCAATGAACAGGTGCGCCAAGCGGGCCTTGACCCCAACAATGCATTGATCGGCCAGGCTGTCGCCTATGCCCACGCGCTGATCGGGTTTCCGCGGCATTTGTCGCAGCATGTGGGTGGCTTCGTTCTAACGCGCGGGCGGCTGGACGAGACCGTGCCCATTGGCCCCGCCGCCATGGATGACCGCACCTTCATCGAGTGGGACAAGGACGACATCGACACGCTTGGCATCATGAAGGTCGATGTGTTGGCGCTGGGGATGCTGACCTGCATCGCCAAGGGCTTTGCGCTGATCCGGCGCCATGGTGGGCCAAATCTGAGCCTTGCCCGCGTGCCGCGCGAGGATAAGGCAGTCTATGACATGCTGTCGACGGGGGATTCGATCGGCGTGTTTCAGGTCGAGAGCCGGGCGCAGATCAATATGCTGCCGCGCCTGAAACCGGCTGAGTTTTATGATTTGGTGATCGAGGTGGCGATTGTGCGCCCTGGGCCTATTCAGGGCGATATGGTGCACCCGTATCTGCGCCGTCGCCAAGGCAAGGAAAAGGTCGATTTCCCCTCGCCGAGCCCCAAGCATGGCCCGCCCGATGAGCTGGAACGCGTGTTGAAAAAGACCCTCGGCGTGCCGCTTTTTCAAGAACAAGCGATGCGGATTGCCATTGAGGCCGCCCATTTTACCCCGGAAGAAGCCAATGGGTTGCGCCGGGCAATGGCGACATTTCGCAATGTCGGCACGATTGACCGCTACCGGGAAAAGCTGGTGGGCGGCATGGTGGCGCGCGGCTATGAGCAGGCCTTTGCCGAGCGCTGCTTCAAGCAGATTGAGGGGTTTGGCTCCTATGGCTTTCCGGAAAGCCACGCCGCGAGCTTTGCCCATCTTGTGTATGTGTCGTCGTGGATGAAGCGGCACCATCCGGCAGCGTTTTGCTGTGCGCTGCTCAATTCCCAACCGATGGGATTTTATGCGCCCGCCCAATTGGTACGCGATGCGCGCGACCATGGGGTGGAGGTGCGCCCGGTGTGCATCAATGAAAGCGACTGGGATTGCACGCTGGAGGCGACTGCATCGGGCTTAGCGGTGCGGCTGGGCTTTCGCCAGATTGACAGTTTCCGGCAAGAGTGGGGCGAGGCGATCATGGCCGAGCGCCACAATGCGTTCCCCTCGCTGGAGGCCCTGACGCGGCGCACCGGCCTGCCCCGGCATGGTTTGGAAATGCTTGCAGAGGCTGATGCTTTGGGCTCGGTTGGCCTATCGCGCCGCCAAGGCTTGTGGGCGGTGAAGGGGCTGGCCTCGGTGAAGCCGGTGCCGCTGTTTGCCCATGATGAGGAGGCCGAAACCGGGCCACAACTGGCCTTGCCGCTCATGCCGCTCTCCCAAGAGGTGGTGGTGGATTATCAAACGACGCGGCTGTCACTGAAGGCGCACCCGATGGCGTTTCTGCGTGAGGATTATGGGCGTAAGCGGGTTTCCTCCTGTGCGGCGGTGAGTGGCGGGCGCGATGGCCAGCGCCTGATTGGGGCGGGGGTGGTGCTGGTGCGCCAGCGCCCGGGCAGCGCTAAGGGTGTAGTGTTTATGACGCTGGAGGATGAAACGGGCGTGGCTAACGTCGTGATTTGGCCAAAAACCATGCTGCGCTTTCGCAAGGAGGTGATGGGCGCGCGCTTGATCGCCGTGCATGGCCGGGTGCAGCGCAGCCCCGAAGGCATCACCCACCTCGTCGCCGAAAAGCTGGAGGATTGGTCCGCCGATTTGGCGAGGCTATCCGAGGATCCCGCCAACCCAACTTTGCGCACCACGCTCGCCCGCGCCGACGAAATTGCAAGGCCAGTCGACCCCCGCAAGGGCGCCACCGCCGGACGAACACACCCACGGAATGTCAGGGTTTTGCCCGCGTCAAGGGATTTTCATTGAAATAACACAATTATATCTTGCCTAAAACACTTTTATACACCATAAAAATTTTTATGAGCAATTATGCTTGTTTAAAAGGAGATAGAAATGAACTTAACAACGCAACTATCAACAGCACCCCTTCGCAGCCTATACGAGACTGACGCCTCAGCAAGGGCCATTTTCAATTGGCTAGCGGGACGTCGCAAGGGTGCCAAGGAAACCGCCGTTCGGGTCGCAGCGGAGCGTGCAAAGCTCTCTTACGCCGAAGTTGTACGCGTATTTCGCGAATTTGACCGACTGGGCGTTGGTGCATTCATAGCTGGTAGAAAAGGGTGGGAAACACGAATTGCGTGGTCGTATGACGTCGTTAGTATAGGGCGAGTCGCTATCGGTGAGACCGATCAAGCCGAATTAGTTTCCGACGATGACCCAGCAACCGAGGACGATGCGACTGGGCTAGAGTCTCATGATTTTCGCTTGAGGCCAGATCTCATAATTACAATTCTTCTGCCGTCTGACTTCTCTCTTTCAGAGGCCAAGCGACTTGGTACGTGGCTATCGGCACTGCCTATGCAGACGATTGACTGAGGAAACGGGAGGCGTGCAATTGTACGCCTCACGCCCCTCCCCCATAAAACGCGGGATGAAAAGCCATCGCGGCTGTTGGTGTTGGCGTGGCGAGGGGCAGGATCATGAAGAATTTGGCGGGTTCTTCGGGTGGGCACAGGGTTGGGAAAGGTTTGAAGCCGAAGCGGGCATAGTAATCCGGGTTGCCCGTAAGGATGATGCCCGCGGCGGCTTTAGCGGTAAGCGCCGCGATGCCGTGGCCGATGAGTGCCGCGCCGATGCCTTGGCTTTGGTGCTCCGGTGCCACCGATACCGGGCCTAGGGCGAACCAATAGGGCGATCCGTCTTGGGCGAAGGCCGGTGAGAATGCGATGTGGCCGACGATCACCTCATCCTGCACCGCAACGAGGGAGAGGGTTAGCGCTCCGACCCGGCGCAAGGCATTGATCAAATCCTGCTCGTCACCGGCTGCATAGGGCATGGGGGCGAAGGCACGCTGGGTGAGGGCATAAATCGCGGCGTGATCGGCGAGGGTTTCGTGGCGGATGGTGATGGTCACGACGCTGTAGTTTTCCATTTCTGAGCGCCCAAAAAACCCGATTCTGCCGTCATTTCCTGTCCTTTCCTGTCATTCGGTCGGGCGCTTAGTAAACGTCCACATATCTTTGTCGGGTGTCTGGTGTTGGTTTTGTTTCGCGCGGCGGCAAGAGACCGTTGAGTTGAGCGATCATCAAAATCATCTTGGCCGCAGCATGAAGGTGACCGGAACCTTTATCGGGATCAATATTTTCCAACAGATCGTCAAGCCGGGCGGTCAGCCCCATAACGTTAGCGCTTTGCATCGCCTGATTTCGCGCGATCAACGCTTGGATACGATTCTGGATGACGGGCGATTTGGCGAGGCGCGAGGCATTGCCGCTATCGCTTTCATAGCCTGCATGGGCATAGGCTTCGTCTTGGCTGCGTCCTGCGGCCAACCATTGTGCAAAAATTTCTTGCCGCGCATTAAGTAGTCCGACCATGTTTTGTCCTCCATTGGTTCCCTCCTATTATGGAGCCGGTGTTTCCTCGGTAGGATAAGAAAAATCTACACCGCATTGTTTTGGCGATAAGGCTCTGATTTAATTGAGAAGCAGAAAAGTCTGTCTGCGGAATTTGGGCAAAACTATGCACATTTCGCTGCGCTATAAGGGGGGTCATGGGTAGCGGTGCCGCGCATCTGTTTCGGCACGAATATCGGTTTGTGAGGGGGCGAGGGTAGGGCGCTTGGTAGGCCTTTCCTGCTGGCTCGTTTAAGCTGCTAGGGAGTGACGGTCGAGGAACGATGATGACTAAAATTGACTGCCGTCACAAAGGCAAGATCACCGTCCGCTGCGACCGCGCGATCACCTTGATGCATCAATTGGCCGTAGGTGGCCGGAGCCACGCAGATGTCCTTGAAGTGGCGCTTGAGCTTATGGCGTCGAAGCTCAAACGATTGCCGAAGCTTTGACGCCAATCGAGCCAATGGATTTCGATTGGGAACCGGCTTTGTCTACTTTAAGAGCGCGCATTCTTACTTTCGCCTGATGGAGGCGTAGAGCTTCTCAATCCGTTTGAGCGCGCGTGACGGCTCGTTACGCCACCTTCACCCGCGCGGCACTTTGCGGGAGATCTTCACCAAATACACGCTGATAAAACTCGGCCACCGTGGCGCGCTCTAGCTCGTCGCATTTGTTAAGGAAGGTGAGCTGGAAGGCGAGGCCGACGTCTCCGCCGAAGATTTCGGTGTTTTGCGCCCACGTGATGACGGTGCGCGGGCTCATCACGGTGGAGATGTCACCATTCATGAAGGCGTTGCGGGTCATGTCGGCCACGCGGACCATGGACGAGATCATCTTTTGGCCAGCGGGTGTAGTTGCGGTTTCAGGCAGCTTGGAGCCGACGATTTTGGCTTCGACATCATGCTCAAGATAGTTAAGCGTGGTGACGATGGACCAACGGTCCATCTGGCCTTGGTTGATCTGTTGGGTGCCGTGATAGAGGCCGGTGGTGTCGCCCAAGCCGATGGTGTTGGTGGTCGCGAACAGGCGGAACCACGGATAGGGCTTGATGACCTTGTTTTGGTCTAACAGCGTTAGGCGGCCTTGGGCCTCCAGCACGCGCTGGATCACGAACATCACGTCTGGGCGCCCGGCATCATATTCGTCGAACACCAAGGCGATAGGGCGTTGAATGGCCCATGGCAGGATGCCTTCGCGAAACTCGGTGATTTGCTTACCGTCTTTCAGGACGATGGCGTCCTTGCCGACGAGATCAATCCGGCTGACATGGCTGTCGAGGTTGACCCGGATCAGCGGCCAATTCAGGCGCGCGGCGACTTGCTCGATATGGGTCGATTTGCCGGTACCGTGATAGCCTTGCACCATGACGCGGCGGTCATGCGAAAAGCCGGCAAGGATGGCGAGCGTGGTTTGCGGATCGAACTGATACGACGGATCAAGGTCTGGCACATATTCATTGCGCTCAGCGAAAGCAGGCACGGTGATGTCGGTGTCGATGCCGAAAACCTCGCGCACAGAAATCCGGTGATCGGGGACGGCGCTCATCAGGGTCGTTGAAATGTCAGTCATAGGGACTCGCTATGGCGTGCGATGCGGCTTTGGCCAAGCCGTTTCGCTACGGCAATTAGGCCATCTTGGCGGCTTTAAGGGCTTGGTAGGCTTTAACGACCTTTTGCAAGCGATGCTCAGCGGAGCGGTCGCCGCCATTGGCGTCGGGATGAAAGCGGCGCACCAGCTCGGCATAGGTGCGGCGTACATCGGCTTTGTCGGCGGTTTCCGGCAAACCGAGCACTTCAAGGGCGGCCTTTTGGATGCGGTTAATGCGCGGCTCAATGCTGGTCTTCGGCATCGGGCGCTTGCCAACGCGGAAAACGCCGAGGTCATCCGTCCAGCCCTCCGGGCCGTTGGAATTGCGATAGGTGCGGGCTTCGCGGCTGTCGCGCGAGGCGCGCCACGACCAAGTTGGGCGGTGACCTTTTTCCTCGGCCTCGCGGAACTTGGCGAGGTCCTCGTCGGTCATGCCCTCAAAAAAGTTCCAATTTCGGTTGTAATTGGCGGCGTGGGCCTCGCAGAACCACCATTTTTCGTCTGGGTTAGTTTTGCTTTTGGGCGCGCGGCAGGTAGCGCGATTGGTGCAGCCACTTTGTTCACATTGGCGAATTTCGGGCTGCTCTGGCGCTGCGGATTTGGCGCGCGCGGACGCGCTGCCGCTAGGCGGCTTGATCCGGATGTCGACAAAGCGAGGGCGGTAGGAAAAGTCTTCAGGCATCGTTACGGAGTATGGGGAACCACACCCTTTCGACAAGGGATTGACAGCAAAAGGAGCATGAAAAATGGCAGGACCAATCGCAGCGGCCATGCGCGCCAAGCTCGAGGCGGCCTTTCTGCCAGAACGGCTGGAGATTGTCGATGATAGCGCGCGCCATGCTGGGCATGCGGGGGCCGCAGGCGGTGGCGGGGAGACCCACTTCAACGTGTTGATCGAAGCGGCTGCCTTTAATGGCTTGGGGCGCGTGGCGCGGCAGCGCGCGGTTTATGCGGTGCTCGCTGAGGAGCTGGCCGGGCCTGTGCACGCGCTTTCCGTGCGGGTGTTGGGCCTGGGAGAGGTGGTTTGAGGGGGGCTAATCGATCCCCATCGGTGGACGAAGGGTGGTTTGTGCGTTAGTGCTCCTGCTTAGACACGGCGATTTGGCGCGTTTAAGGCGAATTCGCCGCCTTGTCTTGCATTTGTATAGACAAATGCGTAGAGTGCAGGTGGTGCATGGAGTTTCAGTGGGACGACGGCAAACGCGCAAAGTGTTTGAAGCACGGTGTTTCGGGGGCGGAAATTGAGGAGATGTTCCTTAATGGGCCCGTTATTCGGCGCGATGAAAAGCACTCTGGTGCTGAAGAACGTTACTTTGCCATTGGATACTCAGTCGTTGGACGGTCCATCTTCGTTGTTTTTACAATACGACAAATCGAAGGTCAGTCATTGCTGCGGCCGATCAGCGCGCGATTTATGCATGCCAAGGAAAGGCAGGTTTATGAAGAAGCAACTTCCTAGTTTCAAAACCGACGAAGAAGCTGAAGAGTGGTTAGCGACCTGCGACTTAACCGAGTATGATCTCAGCGGCTTCCGCAAAATGACGTTTGAGTTTGAGCCCAAGACGGCTCAAGTAAATTTGCGGGTGCCTAGCACCCTACTTGCGGCGGTGAAAGATGAGGCGGCGGCCTTGGGTGTGCCCTATACGCGGTTCATTCGGATGGCGCTGGAAAAGGCGGTTTCTGGCGGTCGGAAAAGCGCGGCATAGGGAAGGTTCAAGAGTTTTATGGCGTTCTAACCAGAAGGGTTAGAACTGGTTAAAGCTCGTTGATAAGCGGCCCCTACCCAGCCTCGGCCTCTGCCGCGCTCACCAAGAAATGCCCGTGCATGGCGGCGATGGGGTCGGCGCGTTCGAACTGCCAGGCTTCGACGCGAACGTTCGCGATGCGGCGGCCTAGTTTGGTGACGTGGGCGCGGGCGAAGGTGTCTACCGGGCGGCCAGAACGAAGGTAGTCGATGGAAATGTCGATGGTTTTGGGCAGCTTTTGTGCGCCTTGGCTGACATAGATTTGCGCAACAGCGGTAAGTTCCATCAGCGCGCCGATCACCCCGCCATGCAACGCGGGCAGCATTGGGTTGCCGATCAGCTTTTGTTGGTAAGGCAAGATTACGGTGAGCTCGTCGCCGCGTAATTCTGGGCGCAGACCGAGCCAGCGTGCATAGGGGATTGCGCCAAGAAGGGCCGTGAGTTCGTCTGGTTGCACCCGAGCGGGTGGGGTGGGGCGAGTATCACTCATTTCGGCGGCTTCAAGTTTGCGCCCATCCGGCGGCCGGAGTTTGCCCCGATCATGAAAGCGCATTGGGCGGAGGCTACGGGGTCGTCGGGTGTGTCCTCATAAGCAAAGGCCCGCACGAAGGCGACAGTGCGGGTGAGGCGATAGACGATGGCTTCTGCCAGAACATCACGGCCCGGAAGCGCTGGGCGCATATAGTCGATTCGCAAATCGAGCGTGGCGATGGACGTGGCTTGTTCGAGGGCAGATTGGCAGGCAAGACCGCAGGTATTGTCGAGCAAAGTGGTGATGACGCCGCCTGCAATGACGCCGGTTTCAGGATCGCCTACCAAGTCGGCGTGGTAGGGCACGCGCGTGACGGCGCGGCCCTGCTTTAGCTCCACCATCGATAAATTGAGGGCGCCCGCTTGCGGGGTGCCTTTCAGCATCATGGCCGCGTTTTCAGCCATCATCTCCCAGAGGGCTTTGGCAGGGCGTTCGGGTTCTGTCATGGCGGCTTACCCCTTTGCGCTGACAATAGGGCGCGTTTAGGCCGCGTCAAAGCCCTGTTGTTTAGGCAAAGAACTCAACGGCGCCGGTTTCGAGATCGTAGCGCGCGCCAACGATCTTGATTTTGCCTTCTTCGGCCATTTTTCCAACGATGGGCCCTGTGGCTTTGAGCTCGCGCACCGTGCGACGAACATTCTCACGCACTGCATTATCGACCATGTCTCCACCCTGAGCGCGCACCGCAAGCGCAGCGGGGATAATGGACTCAATCATCGGCCCGATCATGCCCGGGAAGGTAGCGTTCTTGGTGACAACATCACAGGCCGCCGCCACGGCGCCGCATTTTGCATGGCCCATCACGACAATGAGCGGGGAGCCAAGTACCGCAGCGCCATATTCCAAGGTCCCCATGGCGACGGTATCAACGGTGTTGCCTGCATTGCGGATGACGAACAGCTCCCCGACATTGAGGCCCCCGAACACCAGCTCAGGCGGAACGCGGCTATCAGCGCAGCTGACGATGGTGGCCCATGGGGCTTGGCCTTTTGCAACTTCGGTGCGCCGCATGGCGAGATTGGCAACGCAGGCTTGAGGGTTGCCAACGAAACGTTGATTACCCGCCTTTAGGGCGGCTATGGCCTGATCGGCGTCAAGGCTTGTGTGGGCCCCACCGGCCGCAAAAGCCGGTGTTGTAAGGCTGGCAGCGGCGGCAGCGCCAACAAGGCCTAGCATGGAGCGGCGCGTGGCGCGGTTTTCGTTACACACTTCGCACATGGCTCTGATCCCCCTTCAAGCAGCGATTGCCGGTATCGTCGACCTGAAACGGTTAATCCCCTGTCAAGATTGCGCGCGGACCGTATTGTCGCAACGGAATGGCTTGGAGACCTCGCCCATCGGCTCTAGTCTGATTGGATAAAACGATTAGGTGCCAGCAATCGGGCTCCCGGGGAGTGTGACATGGGATTTCAGGGCGATCCGAATTTGCCGAAGGTGTGCGTTTTAGGCGCGGGTTGCGCGGGCTTTACCACCGCGAAGCGCCTCAAGGATTTCAACATATCCTATGATTGCTTCGAGGCGTCCGATGATATTGGCGGGAATTGGTATTTCAAAAACCCCAATGGCACTTCGGCGTGCTATCAATCGCTTCATATTGATACCTCAAAGTGGCGTTTGGCGTTTGAGGACTTTCCCATTCCGGTTGCCTTTCCGGATTTTCCGCATCATTCCCAGCTTTTGAGCTATTTTCGCGATTATGTGGCGAATTTCGGATTGCGCGACACAATCACATTTAACACCCGCGTAGAGCGGGCGCATCGCCGTGACGATGGCCTTTGGGCAGTGACGCTCTCTACCGGTGAAACCCGTCTTTATGACGGGCTGTTTGTGTGTAATGGCCATCATTGGGACCCGAGAACACCGGTTTATGAGGGCGAGTTTACCGGGCATCAGTTCCACTCTCATGCCTATAACGACCCGTTTGATCCTGTGGATGTGCGGGGCAAGACGGTGGTTGTGGTTGGTGGCGGCAATTCGGCGATGGATATCGCCTCGGAGCTCTCGCAGCGGCCCTTGGCGGGGAAACTGTTCATCTCGATGCGGCGCGGCGTTTGGGTGCTGCCAAAATATATGAACGGTCAACCCGCCGATAAGGCGGTGATGCCGACGTGGATGCCACCGGCTTTAGGGCGCTCGTTGGCGCAAAAGGCCATTCTGAAATCTGTGGGTCGGATGGAGGATTATGGCCTTCCAAAACCGGACCACGCTGTTTTGACCGCACATCCTTCGGTTTCAGGTGAGTTTCTGACCCGAATGGGCTGCGGAGACATTGTAGCACGGCCCGGTATCGAGCGGTTTGAGGGCGGTAAGACCGTTCGTTTTACGGACGGAACCACGGAGGAAGTGGACGTTATCATTTATGCCACGGGGTATAATGTGTCGTTCCCATTTTTTGATCAGGACCAATTTAAGCCCGTAGAGAACCGGTTTCCGCTGTGGAAGCGTATGATGCAGCCGGGTGTCGATAATCTGTTCTTTATGGGTTTGGCGCAGCCCTTGCCGACCTTGGTGAACTTTCCAGAGCAACAGTCTAAGTTGGCCGTCGGCTATCTGGCGGGAAAAATAGCGGTGCCGAAGCCCGACGCGATGGCGGCGATGATTGAGGCTGATGACAAACTTTATCTTGGGCACTTTTATCCCAGCCCCCGCCATACGATGCAGTTGGATTTCAGCCATTATGTTGCCAATTTGCTGAAAGAAATCACGAAAGGTACGAAGGCGGCAGCGGCGAGTGGCAATCCCTTGCCGGTTCCCGCGCGCGCCGCCAGATTTGGGGCCAATGCTGACGCACTTGCTGCGGAATGAGTGATCCTTTTTGGCGCACCACGCCGCTAGAGGCGATGAGTGAGGGCCAATGGGAAAGCCTGTGCGATGGCTGTGGGAAGTGTTGCGCTTTCACCCTCGAGGATGAAGAGACCCAAGAAATGCTGGACACGCAGGTGGCATGCCATTTGTTTGATCCCAAAACATGCGCCTGTGGGGATTATGCGAACCGAAAAGCTAGCGTGCCGCAATGCATTAAGGTGACGCCTGAAAATCTGGCCGAGTTGAACTTTTTTCCGCCGTCGTGCGCGTACCTTCTAGTGGCCGCTGGAAAAGACTTGCCAGAGTGGCATCACCTCGTATGCGGTGATCGCGAAGAAATCCATCGTCGTGGCTATTCTGTACGAGGGGCCACGATTTCTGAACGTGTTGTGGGAGACGACCGCTTGGAAGACTTCATTACACTCTGGAAAGGCGATCCGGCTTATCGGCGCACCTAAGCGGCGTGAGCGTCTTCCCCGCGTGTTGCCATAATGGCGTGAAGGGCTTCAATCGAGGCGGCGGCGCGGAGTTTCACCCGCACCTCAGCACGACGGAGCGCCCGTGAGACGCGTGCCAATGCCTTTAAGTGATCGGCACCGGCATCGGCAGGCGCCACCAACAGGCACACCAGATCGGCAGGTCGGCGATCATGGGCATCGAAGTCTTGTGGGGGGTCTAGACGGGCAAGGACGGCAAACACACGCTGGATGCCTTCGATCCGTGCATGCGGGATTGCAACGCCTTCACCGACGCCCGTTCCCCCTAGGGATTCACGCATCTGGATGGCGTCGAGAATTGTTCGCGGATTGATCCCGCTGATCGATGACGCCCGCTCAGCGAGTATTTCGAGCGCCGCCGTTTTTGTGGTGGCTTTTACTTTCGGAAGAATGGCCTTGATCGAAATTAGATCGCCGAGCTCTACCATTGCGGCTACCCCTGTGCGCCCCGGAGCGGCGATTTAGCACACCCTCTCCGAAGCGATACCTTCATCCGACAATTATTTCACAGTAGCTTTGTCCGGACTTTCCTGTGGGTCCATCCAACCGATGTTTCCATCGGTGCGCCGATACACCATGTTGAGGCGGTTATTTTTTGCATTTCGGAATAAAAGCGCTGGTTTTTCAGAGATTTCCAACTGCATGACCGCGGTGGAGACTGAGATGGTCATCAAGGGGGCGGTGGTTTCAGCGACGATGATCGGGGCGCCGTTAGGGGCTTCAGCGCTCTCGCCGGGTTCGGCATCACTGTCTGAATCATCAGCAGCGATGATGTTATAAAGGGCAGTTTCGGCGGGGAGCGGCGACTTCTGAGTCGCGTGATGATCTTTCAAGCGGCGCTTGTAGCGGCGCACGCGCTTTTCAATTTTCTCAAGCACATTGGAAAACGCGACATGGGCATCACCGCCTGAACCATTAGCTTCAACGGTAAAACCGGAGGCCAAGTGAAGGGTGACTTCCATCGCAAAATTGTGGCCCTCCTTGCTGACCGTGACCACGGCATCACTGTCGCGGCTAAAGTATTTGCCAACGCCTTTGGTTAACTCGTCCTGGATTCGGCTTCGAAGGGCATCGCCAACATCGACATGGCGACCAATCACCTGAATCCGCATCTCGCCCATATTCGTGATCCTCTGTTCAGTTTGCGTCGTGGGACCGAACGCCAAACAGCCAACAGTAAGAACCTGAATTTCGGTTTTTGGAAGGACCTTTAGCGGCTCTGTGACAGTGTGCGCCGCCGCTGAACGGAAGACGGGATATGCAGGGCTTCACGGTATTTCGCGACGGTGCGCCGGGCGATCTCCACGCCGGCTTCGCGCAGCAAATCAACGATTTTATCGTCCGAAAGCGGATTATTGCTACGCTCTCCGTCAATCATTTCCTTGATGCGGTAGCGGACGGATTCAGCGGAATGGGCTTCACCGCCATCAGTGGATTGGATGGACGCCGTGAAAAAATATTTGAGTTCAAACGTGCCGCGCGGCGTGGAAACATATTTGTTGCTGGTTACACGGCTGACAGTCGATTCGTGCATATCGATCACCGTAGCGATCGACTTCAGATTGAGCGGACGCAAATGGGAGACGCCATAGGTCAAGAAACCATCCTGTTGGCGGACGATTTCGCGGGCCACTTTGAGAATTGTTCGTGCGCGCTGGTCGAGGCTTTTAATCAGCCAGCTTGCGGTGTTGGCGCACTCAGCGATCCAAGCCTTTTCCGTTTCCTGACGGGCACATCGGCTTACTTCGGCGTAATAGTGCTGGTTCATCAAGACGCGCGGAAGATTATCTGAGTTGAGCTCAATCGCCCACGCCCCGTTTGGCGCTTCGCGAATGAACACATCGGGCACAATTGAGGGCGAAGGGTCTGCCCCAAAGGCAGCCCCTGGCTTAGGGTTGAGTGAGCGGATTTCGGCGATCATCTCGGCAAGATCTTCGCCGTCCACCGCGCAAACTTCGCGCAGAGAAATCAAATCGCGCTTGGCCAATAAGTCGAGATTGCCCAGCATGGCTTGCATGGCGGGATCGAGGCGGTTGCGCTCCGCTAGTTGCAAACCGAGGCATTCAGCAACCGTGCGCGCCATGACGCCGGTTGGCTCAAAGCCGTGCATGACTGCCAGAACGCGCTCAACTTCGATCGTTTCTGTGCCGAGGCGCGCTGCGATTTCAGCGACATCGCCGCGCATGTAGCCGGATTCATCGACTTGATCGATGAGGTGAGCGCCGATGAGACGCTCGGCCGGCGTCTGTAGGGCCAGCGTCATTTGTTCGTCGAGATGCTCGTGCAGGGTTTTCCCGCGCGTCAGGGTGGATTCCAGCGAGTCGAGATCATCGCTGGAGCCACCCGAACCAGCCTTGGTCCAATCGGTTGTCGAACCGCCGCCTGTGTCTGCCGCTGAAGCGATATCGGCTGGTGTGGCATCGGCATAGAGGTCGTCATAGCGCACATCGAGCGCGGCTTCGGCGTCCGGGATCGGGCCGTCTTCATTGCCAGACATTTCGCGGATCGGGCTGTCGCTGACGGGTTCAAAATCTGGTTCTTCGCCCGATGCTATGCCGTCTGGCCGTTCGTCACGTTCTAAAAGCGGGTTGCGCTCTAATTCTTGCTCGACGAACTCTGCAAGCTCGTGGTTGGACATGGTGAGCAGCTTGATCGCCTGCTGCAATTGCGGCGTCATGACCAGACCCTGGCCCTGCCGTAACTCCAAGCGTGGGGCGATCGCCACTAGACCCGCCTAAACCGCGAAGCTCTCGCCGAGGTAAACCCGACGGACGGTCGGGTCGGCGCGAACTTGTTCCGGGGTGCCTTCGAAAAGGACTTCCCCCTCATAGATGATGGATGCGCGATCCACGATTTCGAGCGTTTCGCGCACATTATGGTCGGTTACGAGCACGCCAATCCCGCGTGCTTTTAAGAAACCGATCAAGAGCCGGATGTCGGCAATGGCAAGCGGGTCGATCCCGGCAAAAGGCTCGTCAAGCAAGATAAAGGATGGTGCTGTTGCTAGCGCGCGGGCGATTTCAAGGCGGCGACGTTCACCGCCCGAAAGGGATGAAGCGCGCTGGGTTCGCAGATGGTCAATACGCAACTCACCAAGAAGGCGATCCACCGTCGAGCGGCGCATGTCGGGGTCAGTTTCGATGGTTTCGAGAACGGCCGAAACATTATCTTCGACGCTCAATCCTCGGAAGATCGACGCTTCTTGCGGAAGATAGCCAATGCCAAGACGGGCACGCTGATACATGGGCAGGGAGGTTACGTCCTGACCATCCAACAGGATGCGGCCATAATCCACCGGAAGCAGGCCCGTAATCATGTAGAAGCTGGTTGTTTTTCCAGCGCCATTCGGACCGAGGAGGCCGACGACTTCACCACGGCGCAAGCGCAGATTAACGCCGCGCACAACGGCGCGCCCGCGAAACGACTTGCCAATCGTTTCGACAGTCAAGCCATCGGCATCCTCGCGGTCCAACAACGACTCGCTGGTATGGGGGCGGAAATCGGCCATGCTCATTCCTTCAAAATCTATGCGTGGTTTTAAGATACCGTGAAGGATGTTGGGTGGTCACGGTTTTCGGCTGCAATATTTGGCGATTTGCCGATGCTTCCGCCTAAGCTGTGTTAAGAAACTAGCGTGTTTTTAGTGTAGGCGACGCTTTATGGTGTTTGACCACCTTCAATCTAGGCTCGGTCCGCAAGGCTGGACGCGTGACCAAGCAATTATTGCTCCTCATTTAGTGGAGTGGCGGGACGCTTGGGTTGGTGAAACGGGCTTGATGTTGATGCCGGCGACTACAAAGGAAGTGTCGGATATCGTGTCCGTATGCGCTGAGAACAATATCGCCCTGACGCCGCAGGGCGGCAATACCGGGCTGGTCGGCGCGCAAATTCCGCGCGGTGAAGTGTTGATTTCATTGAAGCGGATGAACGCCATTCGCGCTGTCGAGCCGGTAGATGATTCGATGACGGTTGAGGCCGGCGTGATTTTGCAAAACGTGCAAGACAAGGCCGCCAGTGTGGATCGGGCGTTCCGGATGAGCTTGGCGTCGGAAGGCTCCGCGACCATAGGAGGCCTGATTTCGACCAATGCCGGCGGCGTGCATGTGCGTCGCTATGGCATGATGCGGGATCATATTCTGGGCCTTGAGGTTGTTCTGCCCAATGGCGAGGTGATGGATGCGCTGTCAGCGCTTCGCAAAGACAATACTGGTTATGATTTGAAACAGCTTTTCATCGGCGCGGAGGGCACGCTAGGGATCATTACCGCGGCGACGCTGAAACTGCATGCGCGGCCACGCACGACGAGTGTGGCGCTTCTGGCACTTGCCAATCCTGATGACGCGATTGCGTTGCTGCACCGATTAGAATCCGAGACCGGCGCTGTGGCAGCGTTTGAAATCATGAACCGTCGTGGCTTGAGCTATGTTTTGAAGAACGTGGCCGGAACGCGCGACCCGTTTGCCGAGGCGACACCGTGGATCGCTTTGGTCGAGTTTGAATCCGCCCGTGATGATCTCGCCGATGTTGTTGAAGGGGCGTTACACGGCGCGTTGGAAGCTGGCCTTGCTAGCGATGCCCTGCTCGCCAAAAGCGCATCCGAAGCAAGAGCGTTTTGGATGCTGCGCGAAGAAATGTCTGGCGCGCAAAAGCCTGAGGGAAAAGCGGCAAAGCATGATATTTCGGTGCCAGTATCGGCCATTCCGCGGTTTTTGGCAGAGGCCGATGCCGCAGTGCTCGCTTTGTGCCCGGAGGCGCGGATTGTGGCGTTTGGCCACGCGAGTGACGGCAATATCCACTATGACGTTGGCGCGCCTATCGGTATGGCCCAAGATGCCTTTTCTGGGCGGATCCCCGCGATCATCAATACCGTGCACGACGTGGCGATAAGCCTCAATGGGTCCATTTCCGCTGAGCACGGTATTGGCATTGCACGACGCGAGGAATTTATTCGTCGTGAGCCACCTGTTCGCCTTGCCCTCATGCGGGCCTTGAAGGCCACGATTGACCCGAAAAACATTATGAACCCACGGGTTTTGCTCTAAAGGCTAAGGATTGGGCTAGGTGGGCGGTTGCCATAACTCGATCGCATTGCCTTCCGGGTCGTAGATACGCGCAAAGCGCCCGATTTCAGGGCTGTTCCATTCGTCCTTCTCGATGACTTCTATGGAATTGGTGCGTAGGTGATCGAGAAGTGCGTCGATATTGTCGACCCGAAGATTGAGCATCCAGCTCTTGTCGGCCGGAAAATAGTCAGTATCGTGCTTGAACGGCGCGAAAACCACGGGTCCTGCGGTGGTTTTCCATGCCCATTCATCGGGTGGGCCGGTATCGTCTGCATTGCAGCCGGCCCCGACATTGAGCATGTCGCGGTACCAAGCGTTGAGCGCGTCCGGGTCTTTCGCGCGAAAAAACAACCCGCCTATGCCAAGAACGCCCATCGGTTGTCTCCTCAGTATCCGAGCGCTTTTGCCCCGATCGGTTGGTCTCGATGAACCTTAACGTTCAGAACTAAACCATAGCCGACCATGATCGTCAGCATGGCTGTGCCGCCGAATGAGAGCAACGGCATAGGAACGCCAACAACGGGAGCAAGGCCCATAATCATCAATGCATTGATGACGACGTAGAGGAAAAGCGTCGCGGCCATCCCGGCGGAAACCAGTTTGCCAAAAGTGGTTCGTGCATTGCGCGCGATGCCGATGGCGTAAATGATCGCCACTACATAAAGCGACAACACGAATAGCGCGCCAATTAGGCCAAACTCCTCCGCGATATTGGTGAAGATGAAATCGGTGTGTTTTTCGGGCAGAAAATCCAGTTGTGCTTGGCTGCCCTGCATAAAGCCTTGACCAAAAAACCCGCCATTCCCGATGGCGATTTTGGACTGCGTGACGTGATAGCCCGCACCGAGCGGGTCCCGATCCGGCGTTAGGAAGGTGAGGACGCGCTCGCGCTGATAATCGTGCAGGATGAAGAAAAACGCCAGCGGAACCATGGTCGCGGCGGCTAATCCTCCCGCGATCACCCATTTCCAGGCGAGGCCTGCCAAAAAGATGATCACAACGGCTGCACCTACGACCAAAAGCGCGGTGCCGAGGTCGGGTTGGTGCATAATCAAACCCGCTGGTAGGGCCAGCATCAGGATGGGGATAATATGACCGCGAATGGAGGTCGTCGCCCCGTCGGGGAGGTCGTGATAATAGCGCGCAAGGGCCAAAACCATGCCGATCTTCATGAACTCGGACGGTTGTAGGCGAATAAAACCCAGATCAAGCCAGCGTTGGGCACCAAGCGCGATATCACCAACAATTTCAACGGCGATAAGCAAGATAAGCGCGCCGCCATACATGGGATAGGCGATCGCGCCCCAAACCCGAATGTCGATCACCGCGATAGTCAACATGATGATGAGGGCGACGCCGTAGCGAATGGCATGACTTCCAGCCCAAGGCTCCCACGAGCCCGAAGCGATAGAATACAAAACCATCACACCAACGGCGGCGATGACGGTCATCACAAGCACTAAGCCCCACGGCACGCTGGCAAGCTTGCCCGCGACTGACAGACGGTGCGGCGTAAAATCTGCAAGGACGGTCACGTTGGCTGACCCTGAGCGGGCGATTGCGTGGTTGCGGTTTGGTCGGCTCTTGGTGGCGTGAATACAGGCTTTGTCGCCGGATCGCGCAGGAAAACCTCTTTGAGGATGGCGCGTGCGCGGGGTGCGGCTGCCTTGGACCCGCCACCGCCATGCTCAACGATCACCGCGCAGGCATATTTCGGTGCTTCAATGGGACCGTAAGCCACAAACAGCGCGTGATCGCGGCGTGCCCACGGTAAATCCTCATTCCGCGATACGCCGCGGGCACGTTCGGCCATTGTGATGCGGCGCACTTGGCTGGTCCCGGTTTTGCCGGCGATCAGGACGCCGGGAACGCCAATGTCGGCGCGCGCTGTGCCGCCTGCGTCATTCGATACCGCGATCATGCCAGCGTGGACGAGGGCCATATGGTCGGGATTGATATCAAGCGGGACAGGTTTTGGGTCTGGCTTTGCCCCCGGGCCTTGGCGAATGAGGCGCGGTTCGACAGCGAAGCCCCCATTGGCAACCCGCGCCGTCATAACTGCAAGCTGAAGCGGTGTTGCCAACATGTAGCCTTGGCCGATGCCGTAGTTGAAACTGTCTGCGGCACTCCAACGGGCTTTAAAGCGTTCTTGCTTGTAGGCAGTATCGGGCACGTTTCCACGACCAACACCGGGAATGCCGATATCATAGGCCTGCCCGAGGCCAAGAACGCGGGCAACGCGGGCGATAGCGTCAGGCCCGGCACGACGGGCGACTTCGTAAAAATAACAATCGCAGCTGGTTTTGATGGCGTGGTGGAGGTCCACCATGCCGTGGCCCCCGCGCTTCCAACAGTGGAACCGAGCACTGCCGAGGAAAGAGACGCCGCGGCAAGAAATACGTTCCTCTGGCGTGATTACGCCAGCGTCAAGGGCGGCGAGTGCGGTTGTCATTTTGAAGGTAGAGCCGGGCGGATACGCGCCGCGAACCGCCTTGTGATAGAGCGGGCGATATTCGTCGTTCAGCAAGGCGGCAAAGTCCGCGCGGCCAATGCCTGAAACAAACTTATTGGGGTCGAACGCGGGCGCTGATGTCATGACGATCAAATCGCCATTGCGGACATCCATAACAACTGCGGCCCCGGCCTCCCCTGCGAATTGATCGAAGGCGACCTGTTGAAGCTCTGCGTCAACAGTGAGAACCATGTCTTGACCGCCAATAGGATCAAGCCTGGGGTCGCGGAACTCCCTCAAAACGCGGCCATGGCCATCCATTTCCAGCTTGAGCGCGCCGTGCCGACCCCGCAGCCCCATCTCTTGCTGCTTTTCGAGGCCCTCTTTCCCAATACGGATGCCGGGGTTTTTAAGGAGTGGGTCGTCCTTGGCTTCGGCTTCGGAGGCTTTGGCAACAAACCCGACAAGGTGGGCAAACGGTTCTCCGCGCGGGTAAGAGCGCGCCTCGCCCATTTCGGCGCTCACACCTGGCAGGCCCACGGCGCGGACTTCAACAGCGGCGTATTGCTCCCATGAGAGGTTTTCCGCAGCCAGCACCGGGCGCCATTTTGGCCCCTGCGCAATGTCACGCGTTAGGCGGGCCTGACCGGCTGGATCGAAGGCTAAAAGCCTTGAGAGAGCTTCTATTGTGCGTGGGCGGTCGTCTAGGTCTTCTGGCGTAACAAGGACGCGAAAGTCCCGCCGATTGATCGCTATGGGCACACCGAGCCGATCATAAATCGGACCGCGTGGGGCTGGCTCGACTTTCAAATTGAAGCGGTTGCTTTCCGCAGCGCCGCGCAATTGCTCACCATTGATTAGCTGGAGTTGGGCCATGCGCGCGCCGATCAACGCAAAGGCCAACCCACCTAACCCGGTTAGGAGTAGGCTACGGCGGTCAAAAACCTGATTTTCGTCCTCCACAATTTTCATTCATCGTCACCCGTCTCGCCAAGGGCGAATGCACCGCCAACCAACGGAAACATCATCACTGTTACGGCGAGTTGCGCAAAAAACAACGGTGTTGGCATCCCATCGCCACGCATCAGCATCAAGATAGCGCCCGCGAGGCCCGCTGCAATTGCGGCGATGCCGCATCCCGCAAAGGTGGCTGCTTGGCCTTCAAAGGCCACCCATTGGCGCTGCGCCAAAGCTGCACCATAGGCTGATAATCCTACCAAAGCCCAAGCGCCGAACGGCCCACCGGTCAAAACATCGTGCCAGAGACCAAGGACAAACAGGAAACCTGCGGCCCGAATAGTTGGCCCGGCGGCAGACCACGCATAGGCCGCCCAGATCAGGGCAAGGGGCCACGGTAGAGGGAATGGGCCAAGTTTCGCTGGGATTATCAGCAGGGTGGCCAAGCCAAGGACAATCGCGCCCCCCTCCAGCAAGCGTCGTTGGAGAGTGCGCCGATCAATCCGGGCGCCGCTCACTGGGTGCCATTTCCCCCCGAAGCGGGCGGGGTGACGGGTGCGGCGGCAGGGCTAGAAGCTGCTGGAGCGGGCTCGGTTGAAGGCGGGGGCGTTTCGTCTGGCGATTCTGCGGCCGGTTCGCCCGATGTGATGCGGCTCTGCGGCGCTATTTGACGGGGAACCGGAGCGGGGCTTGGGCGGGCAGGACGCGCGGCAGCGGCGTTTCCAGCGGCACCAAGGGCAGGAACTGGAACGGCCCCTTCCACGAGGCCCGGCAGTGCGCCCGGTGTTGTGGCCGTAGCCGGAGGCGGGAAGCTAGACGGTGGCACGAGGCGAACAAAATCAATAGGTGTTCGGTCTGACGCTAAGCGCGCACGCCAAAACCCATCTGGCCCTTTACCGGCGAGACCGATGGTGAGGCCGCGCGGGAACACACCATCATCGCCGGATGTGAGCAAACGCTCGCCCTCGGTAATCCGGGCTGGATCGTTTAGGTGCTGAATGCGCGGCGCGGCGGAACGATCTCCCGCCAAAATAGCCCGCGCGCGCGTCACCTCACCCATCACCGGCACGCGGCTATCGCTATCAGTAAGCAAAAGAACACGCGACGAGGCTGCACCAACAGAGATGACGCGCCCGACAAGCCCGTTTTCACTAACCACCAGCCAATCGGCCTTTACCCCTTGCGCGCTGCCAACATTCACCAGACCCGCACGTGAAAACGGCCCGGCGCTTTCCGCGACCATGCGCGCTGAAATGCCTTTTTCAAACGGTTCTGCCGGCATTTTCAGCAAGGCTTCATAGCGATCAAGGCGCTCTGCCATGGCACGAGCCGCATCACGCCATTGTTTGAGCTCTGTGTTTTCAGCTTTTGTGCGCTGAAGCTCCGACGCGCCGCCGACGAGGCCTGTGGCTTGATCAAGGGCTGCACCTGCCCAACGGAACGGAGCCGAGACAACGCCACCAATAGCGGCGGCGCCATCGGCTAGCATGCCCGAAACCGCGCCTTCGCCGCCTTGGCGACGATCAACGACCACGAGCGTTAGCGCGATGGAAATCAGGGCTGTTAGAATGGCAACGGCAAAAACGGGGCCGTTAGTGTTGCGACCACGTCCGAAGCTTCGCCGAGTAGCCATTTTTAACCTCCCGCCCGCCGGGGCTTATCCTGCGCCAGACCGATCAGACCGATGGCGACAGAACGGGCTTCATCATCGCAAAATCTTCGATGACACGCCCTGAACCCATAACTACGCACGACAACGGATCATCGGCAACACTAACAGGAAGGCCGGTGCGGTCCCGAAGGATGACGTCGAGATTGCGCAGAAGCGCGCCGCCGCCCGTGAGCATAATGCCCTTATCGACGATATCGGCGGCCAATTCGGGGGGTGTTTGCTCCAGTGCAACCCGCACGGCGTCGATGATTTCTTCGACGGGATCGGCGAGCGCTTCGGAAATCAGCTGCTCGGAGATGGTGATCTCCTTTGGCACGCCATTGACCAAATCGCGCCCCTTGATCTGGAGCGAGAGCCCGTGGCCGTCGGCCGGTGGCATGGCCGAGCCGATCTCCTTTTTGATCCGTTCAGCGCTGGTTTCACCAATAAGTAGGTTTTCGGAGCGGCGAAGATAATTGATGATCGCCTCGTCCATACGATCCCCACCAACGCGGACGGAGCGGGAATAAACGATGCCGTCGAGGGAGAGAACGGCGACTTCTGTGGTACCACCACCAATATCGACAACCATCGAGCCGGACGGCTCATTGATGGGGAGGCCAGCGCCGATAGCGGCCGCCATTGGCTCCTCAATCAGGAACACTTTGCGCGCGCCTGCGGCCAAAGCGGCTTCTTGAATGGCGCGGCGCTCAACCGGGGTTGCGCCCGATGGCACGCAGATAACGATCTGCGGCGAGAAGAAAGCCCGGCGATTATGCACTTGCTGGATAAAGTGCTTGATCATTTCTTCTGCGACTTCAAAGTCTGCAATGACGCCATCGCGCAGCGGGCGGATGGCTTCCATCTGGCCCGGTGTACGGCCCAGCATCAGCTTGGCTTGATTGCCGACCGCGTGCACGACTTTGCGGCCTTGGTGGGTGACATAGGCAACCACGGACGGCTCGTTCAAAACAACGCCACGACCCTTAACGTAAACCAGCGTGTTCGCGGTGCCGAGATCGATGGCCATATCGCTCGAAAGCAGGCCCATCAGACTGTCAAACATGTGAATTGTAAGCCATCAAGTTGGGGGAAAGCCGATACGGCTCAAAAAACTGCATCGGGCTGGGATTGGACGCGGTTTGCCCTTGGATTGTGGCGAAAGCAAGCACTAGACGCTGTTTCTCACTGAAATCTCAGCCTTCTAACAGTACACCCCCTGCCCCCAGTATAATCAGTGCTGCGCCGATGATCTCAAGCGTGGATAAACGTTCTTTCAACAGCCGCCGCGAGACGATCCACGCAAACAGAACGTCTACGAGGCCTACGGTTTTGACGGCCGCCGCGGAGGGGGCGAGTGCAAAGCTGGTAAACCAAAAGGCCGATGCTAAAGCGCCGGTAAAACCTGGGAGCAATGAGCGTCGCCAAGCTGCCATTACCTTGCCAATCGCATCTGTATCGAAGCGGACTAGGAATATGCCGCCAAGGATGGTTTGGACTAGCAGGGCAACGACAAGAGCAATCCCAGCGCCTACCCATGTGTCTCCGGTCCAGTTTTGCGCGGCGGCGCGGTATGCCACCGAGGAAAACGCAAAGCCCAACCCAGCAACGGCCCCGAACAGGCCTGCGCGCACTGTGGCCGCGCGCTCGGTTATCGGCACATTAGCGCCGCCGCCCGCCAGCAAAACGCCGAGCGTTCCCAGAATAATGCCGAGCCAACCTAACCCGCTAATCGTATCGGCAATCAAGACGATGCCCAAAAGCGCAGCGCCCAGTACCTCGGTTTTCTGCAAAGCTGTGGCGATGGCGAAAGCGCGTGAGCGCATCGCGACAAGGAGGGCAACGGTTGCCGCGCCTTGGGTTAAGGCGCCGCCCGCGGCCCAGAGCACGAAGGGAGGAGTTATCAGCCCGCCTGATGGTTCACGCAAAGCGAGCAGGGCACACAGCCAAAGGATGCCGAAGGGCAGGCCATAAAGAAAGCGAACCCAAGTCGCGCCATAAAGCCCCACCGTGTCGATCAGATTGCGCTGGGCGGCGTTGCGAATGGTTTGCGCCGCTGCCGCGCCCAACGCCAACAGAGCCCAAAGGGGGATTGTCATCAATGCGCCTTACGGGGCCAATCGGGCGGCGCGTCCGCGGTGGACCCGCCGCCCTTCACGGCTATCAGGAACCGGTGGCAATCAGTGGCGGGCGTTCGCGCTTGGCAATCAAGCGGTTCAGGGCACCCACATAGGCCTTTGCCGAGGCAACGAGCGTATCGGCGTCCGCCGAGCGTCCCACAGCAAAGCGACCGTTTTCTGCAAGGCGGACCGAAACCTCCGCTTGTGCGTCGGTTCCTTCGGTCACAGCGTGAACTTGATACAGCTCAAGCGTCGCGTCATGGGGCACAATTTGGGCAATGGCATTGAAAACGGCATCAACCGGCCCGTTGCCGCGTGCGGTTGTCCAGCGCGACGCCCCATCGACCATCATGTCGATTTCGGCGGTTTGTGGGCCATCGGTTCCGGCAACAACCCGCAAGCGCGTGACGCGAATGGCGTCGTCACCATGGGCGGAGGTGTCGTCAACGAGAGCGACGATGTCGTCATCGTAAACGTGCTTTTTGCGGTCAGCGAGGGTCTTGAAGCGGTCAAAGGCGTCTTGGAAGGCGTTATCCGACAGTTCGTAGCCGAGCTCGCGCAGCTTTTCCTTAAAGGCATGACGCCCGGAATGCTTGCCCATCACCAAGGACGTCGCGCCTTGGCCGACATCTTCCGGCAGCATGATTTCGTAGGTTTGCGCGTTTTTCAACATGCCGTCTTGGTGGATGCCGGACTCATGGGCAAATGCGTTTTTGCCCACAATGGCCTTGTTGTATTGAACCGGGAAGCCAGTGATCTGGCTCACCATTTTTGAGGCGCGGGTGAGCTTGGTGCCGTCGATCATGGTTTCGTACCGCAGGGCGTCGCCACGCACTTTCAGCGCCATAACGATTTCTTCCAGCGCCGCGTTTCCAGCCCGTTCCCCTAGGCCGTTAATCGCGCATTCGATCTGGCGGGCACCGTTTTGAACGGCGGCGAGGGAGTTCGCGACAGCCAGACCCAAATCATTATGGCAATGTGCGGAGAAGATGACGGTATCAGCCCTCGGCACGGTTTCGATCAGCATTTTGAACAGCGCACCATATTCATCGGGGAAGGAATAGCCCACGGTGTCTGGCACGTTGATTGTGGTCGCACCGGCACGAATGGCGGTTTCAACGGCGCGACGCAGGAAGTCCAGATCGGTTCGGGTTGCATCTTCCGCGGACCATTCCACATCGTCTGTGAAGTTGCGCGCCAAGGTGACTGAGCCGTGAATGGCCTCGATGACCTTTTCGGGCGACATTTGAAGCTTATGCTTCATGTGAATCTCAGAGGTTGAGATAAAGGTGTGAATCCGGCGGCGTGGCGCTGGTTTTACCGCCTCGGCGCAGCGCTCTATATCCTTGGCACCCGCGCGGGATAGGCCGCATACGATGCTTTCCTTAATGGTCGAAGCGATAGCGCGGACGGCATCAAAGTCACCGTTTGAAGCAATCGGGAAACCGGCCTCGATAACATCGACGCCCATTTCTTCGAGTAAGCGGGCGAGATCAATCTTTTCGCCATGGGTCATCGAGGCGCCGGGCGACTGCTCCCCGTCCCGCATGGTTGTGTCAAAAATACGAATGTGGCTCTTGGCAGACATTGGCTAGCTCCGGTCGGAGAAAAGGATCACTGTAGGAAGATAAACCCTTGGGCGCTTTCTGCTCTTGCCACACAGCGGGGCGGCGAAGGCGAAATTGGCTAGGCCCAAGGGCACCGAAGTCGCGCGGGAAGCCGCCCGGCAGATTCGTTCATCCAGCCAAAAAGGGTGCAAGGGGGTTGCATACGCAAATTTCTACCCCCCAAAGCGAAATCGCGCAAGATGCTTGCGTGAAAACTATCGGCTGGGGCTGTCATCGGGTAAATCATTCGCAAGGGCTTGATTTCGGATCAAAGGCCGCACGATTAAGACGATGATCAGCCAGATCGCCAAGGCCACCGCGAAAAACATCAAAGCAGGCATATTTTCATTGGCAAGCACCTCATTGAGGCCATGACCTGCGAATGAAACTAAAGCGGCTTTCGGAATTATCCCAAGGGCTGTGCCCGCCAAAAAATGCGAAAATCGCATCGCTGAAACGCCAGCTGCCATATTGACCACGATGAAGGGGGCTGATGGCACTAGGCGGACGATCAACGACGCTAGAAACCCGTTCTTGCCAATCAAGCGCGACACCCGCTTTACGGTACCGCCGCCAAAGCGCTCCAAGGACTCAGCCCCCAGATGCCGTCCCAATAGGAAGCCAACGGATGCGGAAATCATCGTGGCTACCCATGAAAGCTCAAACCCTAGCACCGGCCCAAAAACAACGACGGTCGCCGCGATCAAAACGAATTGCGGCGCACCGATAAAGGCCAATACTACGAAAACACCGGTTACTGCCGCCGGTGCCCACCATGCATCGCGCAGCGAACGCAAGAAATTGGCGATGAGGCCCTGATCGATATCAATAAAGGTAACGCCAAAGCCGAGAATTGCCGCTACTGCGGCGAACAACGCCACTGTGATCCACAAAGACCGCTGGCTTTGGGCGTGCATCTCGGTGAAAAACTGAACGAGCCGCCGCCACATCAGGAGCGCGCCTTTTTGAGGGAAGCGGGCCGCCTTTAGCCGCCGCTTGCTGGGAAGATAACGGCGCGGACCCGTTCTTTATTGCCGTTATTGGACTTCATTACGGTGCGGCGCGTGCGTTGCTGGATGGTGAGAACATCGCCTTTCAAAACATCCTCGCCACGCGTCAAAACAACATTGCCCGTGATGGTAACGAGATCGGTGGCAGCGTCATAAACAGCACGATCACCACGCGCGCGTTCTTGCGGGGTCGAATAAAACACCTCGCTATCGGCGTAGATCTTGTCAATTTCAGACTGGTTGCCCGGCCCGGCCCCATTTGCGCCCCCGCGATAAAGAACCCGCAGATTATTTGTGCGCAGAACCGACGGCCCTTGAACCACGACGACATTGCGGGTGAAGAGCGCCAAGTTTTGATCTGGGATCAATTCTAGCTCGTCGGAATCGATTTGAATGGGGCCGCCTTGATTGGTGGATACTTGCCCGATGGCCGGGCCCGACAGAACAGCTACAGCAAGCAACAGAGCGGAGAGACGGACGCTTTTCATGGGTTACCTATCGCTGGCGGAGTTGTGGGTGGCAAAATCGGTGCCGGTTCTGGTTTGATGTCGGAGCGCATGACGGCGCGAACCCGGCCCGAAAGCCTGACTCGTTTTCCACCATCAATAATCTCATACGCATCAGAACGCACGAAGCCAAGACGCATCTGGCCTTCCAAAGGGGCAACGCCGACAATTCTGTTCTCGGCGGCGATGACGGTGGCTCGGGTTGATGTGAAGGTCGAGCCATCTTTTGTGGCGAATTTTACGTCGTCATACAGCTCGAGTGACTGGTTCTTGGGATCCCACACACCGCGCTTCCCCTGGGCGGTTATGCCGTCCTCGGTTTTCCACGCCGGCGCGATCAGCTCGGCCAAAGCGCTATCGGCTGGCCCGGTCCGCGAGGCTTCTTTGGCGGTTAGACCGTACGATTTTCCGCCGGTGTCCCGGCCTGCATAGCGCGGCGATACAATGCGCGCGCCATCCTCAGCGCTAAATGTTGGTGCGGGCGCCGCCACTTGGGCGAGCGTATGGATGATGACGAAACTGATCAAAACTGCAAAGGCGAGACCTGCCGCAATGGCAAAGGCCTGCCGCCAACGCCGCACACGCTCCGACTGCTTACGCGCGGCCTCCAAGGTCAGCTGACGACGCGGCTCCCAATCGGCGCTTTGGCCACTCTTGTCGGCGTCGAGGCTCATGAATGCGCAAAAATATCGGTTTCGGCCCAGCCAGCGAGATCAAGGGCTGCACGCGTGGGCAGAAAGTCAAAACATTGGCGGGCCAAATCCATCCGGCCTTCGCGCTCAAGCATCGTGACAAGTTTTTCTTTCAAGGCGTGTAAATGCAACACGTCCGAGGCGGCATAGTCGATCTGGGCTTGGCTAAGGACCGGTGCGCCCCAATCGGAACTTTGCTGCTGCTTTGACATATCCACGCCAAGCAATTCCTTTGAGAGGTCCTTTAAGCCATGGCGGTCGGTATAGGTCCGCACTAATTTTGAAGCGATTTTGGTGCAAAAAACCGGTGTTAGGATCACGCCGAGATAATTCTGAACCATGGCGACATCAAACCGCGCAAAGTGGAAAATCTTTTCGACGCTGGGATCGGCAAACAGCGCTTTCAGGTTTGGGCAGTCATAGGCGGGACGGTTAAGCTTCACGACGTGGGCATTGCCATCGCCTGCCGACAATTGGACGACACAGAGGGGGTCGCGCACCAGCGATAAGCCCAAGGTTTCGGTGTCAACCGCAACCGAAGCGCCGAAGTTGAGTCCAGGCGGCAGGTCGCCAAGATGAAGCGTAACAGACATGGTGGCAGCCTAACTGGTTTTGTTATGAATACGCTAGCCGTGGGCGCAATTAGACCGTGACTTGCGTTCCAAGCTCCACCACGCGTCCCGAAGGAATATGGAAGAAGTCTGTCGCGTTTGCGGCATTGCGCGCGAGGAAAATGAAAATCTTATCTTGCCAGAGCGGCATTCCAGAATGCGCCGAAGGCACGATCGTGCGATGGCCCAAGAAGAATGACGTTGCCATGATGTCGAACTTGAAGCCCTTTTTGCGGCTCAAGGACAAGGCTTTTGGAATGTTTGGCGTTTCCATGAAGCCGTAATTCACGATGATCTTTTTGACGTGATCATTGAAGTCTTCAATTTCGAGGCGATCGGCTTCCGCGACACGCGGGCTTTCGGCTGTTCGCACCGTGAGAATTGCGATTTTCTCGTGCAGAACTTTGTTGTGTTTGAGATTGTGCATCATGGCGACGGGCGCGAGATCGGGATCACTGGTCAAGAAGATCGCGGTTCCCGGTACCTTATGCGGTGGCCGCGCCTCGAGAGACGTCAACAGGTCCGTTAGCTTGATGGAATCGCGCCGAGTCTTTTCCGACAAAATCCCGGTGCCTTTCAACCATGTTGCCATGGTAAGGATAAGGCCGAACGCCAACACCAACGGCACCCAACCACCGTGCACAACTTTCAACAAATTGGCGCCTAGGAAAGCCATGTCGATGATCAGGAAAGGAATGAGGAACAAGACGGCGAGGCCGGGGTTCCACTTCCACATTTTCCACAAGATGAAGAACGCCAACAGCGTATCGACCATCATGGTGGCGGTGACGGCGATGCCATAGGCGCTGGCAAGTGCTGTTGATGTTTGGAAGGTGGCCACCAAGAATAAAACGCCCAAAAGCAACAGGCCGTTGATACGCCCGATATAGATTTGGCCGGTTTGGGTTTCGGAGGTGCGACGGATTTCCATCCGCGGCAACAGGCCGAGCTGGATGGCTTGCTGGGTAAGCGAGAAAGCGCCTGTGATGACGGCTTGGCTGGCAATGATCGTGGCCACGGTTGCTAGAACAACCAAGGGCGCACGCAGGAATTCCGGTGCTAGCAGGAAGAATGGATTCTTCGCAGCTTCGGGGTTTGCCAACACCAACGCCCCTTGACCCAAATAGTTCAAAGCAAGCGCGGGAAGCACAAAAAACATCCAAGTGGCTTGGATCGGCCAACGGCCAAAATGTCCCATATCTGCGTAAAGCGCCTCAGCGCCGGTCACGCACAAAAAGACCGCGCCCAAAACAACAAAGCCGACGAGCCCATGTTGGGCTAGGAACAGCCCTGCATAATAGGGATTCAGTGCGAGCAGGACGCCTGGATCGTCGCCAATGTGATAAAGGCCCAAGCCGGCAAGAACCACAAACCACAAGACCATGATCGGCCCGAAATAGGCTGCTACTTTTCCGGTGCCGCGCGCCTGAACGGCGAACAGCCCAATCAAGATCACCACGGTGATGCCGAGTACAATGCCGGGCGTGACATAGCCGGAGAGGGCCGGGATTGTCTTCAGACCTTCCACGGCGGACAGCACTGAAATGGCGGGGGTAAGAATCGCGTCGCCGTAAAAAAGCGCCGCACCCGCCATGCCAGCGATAAAAATGAAGGGGACCCGGCGGCCCATGGCGCGCTGCGCCAACGCCATCAAAGCCAGAACGCCGCCTTCGCCCTTATTGTCCGCCCGCATGAGGAACAGGACGTATTTGACGGTCACGACGATGATTAGGGCCCAAAGAGCCAAGGAAACAACGCCCAAAATTTCGGCGCGGTCGAGGCCGTTTTCCATGGCTGGGTGAAGCGCTTCGCGAAACGCATAAAGCGGGCTGGTGCCGATGTCGCCATAAACGACCCCTGCGGAGCCGAGCGCTAAGCCCCAGAACTTGCCATGCGCTGCCGCGGAATGACCATTGCCATTGCCGTTCGATGGAGAAGTTGATGCTGGGTCAGCGCTATGCGCGTTGTTGTCGTCAGAAGACGTGCTGCCTGCGGCCGAAGCCATGCTGTGCCTCCTCGTGGTCAAGATCAACCACGAAAACGAGCGCGGGCTACTCCTTTTATGAAGTTGCTGCAATCTTGCTTCTGCAGTGCAACACAAAGCGAAAGGTCGCGATTGTGGTTGCGTTTTGAAGCGGCACCACCACATCACGCCTGAGCTTGAAAAGGAATGAGTTATGCCGCGTCGACTTTGTTTAGTTACTGGAGCTTCCGCCGGCATCGGAGAGGCCTTTGCGCGGGTGTTCGCTGAGCGCGGTTATGATCTCGCACTTACCGCGCGGCGCAGTGATCGGCTCGAGACTCTCGCGGCTGATTTGAAGGCGCGTCACGGCGCACACAGCGTCATTATTCAAGCAGATTTGGAAGATCGCGCAGCGCCAGAAGCGATTGTTGCGGCCATTACCGCGCAAGGCCGCACCGTGGATGCGTTGGTGAATAATGCGGGTTACGGATTGCCCGGAACCTATGCGACGACCCGTTGGGAAGATCAGGCTGCTTTTTTGCAGGTTTTGCTGACCGCCCCGAGCGAACTAGCCCACCGCGTTTTGCCAGGAATGGTTGAACGACGATTTGGGCGCATCCTCAATATCGCGTCGCTGGCTGGGCTCATCCCCGGCTCTAAGGGGCACACACTGTATGGCCCAGTGAAGAGCTATATGGTGAAGTTTTCCCAATCCTTGAACGCGGAAACCGAGGGAACGGGCGTGAACGTAACGGCGGTTTGCCCTGGCTTCACATTCTCGGAGTTTCACGATGTAACTGGCACCCGCGAGGAAGTTTCGAAAATGCCAAAGTGGTTGTGGAAAACTGCGCGCGACGTGGCTGAAGATGGGTTTGCGGCGGCTGAGCGTAATCAAGCTGTGGCCGTTACGGGCGGTGCAAACAAGGCGATTGCCGTGTTGGCCAAGCTTTTGCCCGACCCCGCTGCACAAGCCCTAATGGCGTCACAGTCCAGTCGGTTTCGGCGATTGGACTAAAAGGCCATCCTATTAAGGCGTGATGCCAGTGGGTGTGACGGCGCTGTAGCGGACCGGGCGCGTAGTGCCGTCGAAACGTTGCTTCTCGGGGTTCCACACGAGCGATGTGGTGCAGTCATCGGAGCCTGAAAGCCCGCACAGCCCACCATGCACCATTAGGTCCATTGCGCCCGGTTTTGGCACGCGCCACTGCAGGACCTGGTCGTTAAAGGCTTCGCGGCTTGCATTCCTGTCGGCCACCAAAATCTGGATGGTGCAGCCACCCGTTCCGCATAAGCCCGGAGAACCAACTGCGCAGCGCAAATGGGTGTAATCCAAAATCGTGTCCAGTGTCCCGTCGCCGGTAATGTCCGTTTCGGTGATGAGGCCCGGCAGGGCGACTTCGGTGCTGTCATTATACTCCTTGCAGCCGGCCACAGACGCGGCATCGCTCCTAAAGGCGTCCGGAATTGTTATTGGCACCAATTGTACCGGTGTCTTGCCCTTGGCGTCCCATACATATTTTGCAATCGGGGCTTTGGCGGCGTTGTCCCAATGGACTGAGAACGTACACGCCCCCGGGGCATAGTTTCCGGCAGTATCTGTCACGGCATCGTCGCAATAAGCAGGGTCTGCGATGCCTCGAAGGGCGCCTGACGAAGCGCTCCAGCTCAGAGCCGGAAAGAATTGGTCGCTTTGGACAAGGGCGGTTTCCGGCCCAGTCCAAAGCGACAGTGAGGCCGTGCCCGCTTCCATAGTATTGGTTGGGATCGAGCAGCGGACTTTGGCAGCATCTACAACATAGGCAGGATGTTCTGCACCGATTTCAATGGCTGAGACGGCGCCTGCTTCCAGGGTCATGATTGCCGTCGGCGAACCTGAGCAGCCCGAATCAGCCACTAATTGGGCACGAATTGCCGCTGGGATGGCAATTGCGGTCTTTCTAGCCTCCGTTTGTGGTGTGCCTTGCGAGCAGGCCGCCACAGAAACAAACACCAAAACCGTGAGACCAATTAGAGGAAAGGAAAGGCGATGCATGGAAAACTTTCTGAAACCGAGCGAACGTCAAAGCCCGCTCTCGCACTTCACGCAACGCCAAAATGCAAAAGACCCGGCGCTGAGGCCGGGTCTTTCAAGATTTGTCAGGGTTGGCCGCTCAGGCGGCGCGTTTTGACAGCGTTTCTGAGAGCTTAGCGACCGCTTGATCGCGCGCGATATTTTCAATCGCGGCGACTTCGCGCGCCATACGATCCAGCGCACTTTCATAAAGCTGGCGCTCTGAATAGGACTGCTCTGGCTGGTCAGAGGCGCGGTGAAGATCACGAACCACTTCAGCAATAGACACCAAATCACCAGAATTGATCTTGGCTTCATATTCTTGAGCGCGACGGCTCCACATGGCGCGTTTAATGCGCGCGCGACCGCGCAGCGTTTTCATCGCATCGTCCATAACGGTACCGATCGCCAAGGGGCGCATGCCGCCAGCGCGCGCCTTATTCGTTGGCACGCGAAGGGTCATCTTATCTTGGTCGAACGCGATGACATACACTTCGAGTTCCATGCCCGCGACAGCTTGGGTTTCCATTCCCGTGATCCGTCCAACACCGTGAGCCGGGTAAACAATGTGATCGCCGATTTCGAAGGTGTAGTTTTTTGGTTCGCCTTTAGGGATGGCGTGGCGTGAATGGTAATCGCTCATAAAATCTAATCGCTCCTGCACCGACTAGGCAAAAACCATCACGCCGTACCTGCCGCACAGCAGGGCCATCATGATAGCTTACAAAGTCTCGGTGATCCTTGCGTGCGCTCAGCAAAGCGACTTCTTCACTGACCGTGACGATTATGTATCACAAAAAAACAAAAAATGAAAGCGCGTCAGGCAGCCTTGGCCGCGCAAATTATTACTCGATCAGGAACCCGTTCCGGGTTTCGGTGAAAACAGAGTTTCGAACTTTTGTTTCACAGAGACAAATTCTTCACGGTCCTCAGGGGGCTCTCCCTTTACCGTGATGTTGGGCCAGACCTTGGCGTATTGAGAGTTGATGGCCAGCCACTTTCCATCGGGCTCGTCTTCGGTATCCGGCTTGATGGCATCAACCGGACATTCTGGCTCGCACACGCCGCAATCAATGCACTCGTCTGGGCTGATAACGAGGAAGTTCTCACCCTCGTAGAAGCAATCCACGGGGCAGACCTCGACGCAATCCATATATTTGCACTTAATGCAGGCGTCGGTGACGATATAGGTCATTCAGATCTCGGGTCTGGTGTGGATTGTCGGTCAGGGAGCGGAAATGGCTTTTTGAGGCGTTCAGGTCAACCACCTAAGGCTCAGCCTTGCTCAAGAGTGATGTCAGAATAGAGTGATCGGGCCTCGGCTGGCGGGCCCCGGCGATGACCAAGGGCAAGAAGAACAAGGCTGATGACACGATCTTGACGGGCGAAGATTAGCTTATCGCCGACGCTGACCATGGCGGCAGGCTTTTCGACACGCCGGATTGCACCCTTGCGTTCCAACCGAACTTTTCCCTCTGCGACGAAACGCCCAGCTTCTGTGCGCGTTTTGAAGAATCGCGCGCGCCAAAGCCAAACATCCAAGCGGGCGCGGTTATCTATTGTTTCGTTTGCCGCGTCCCTCATCAGGTTGGCATTGCCTTGGTGGTCCCTTGCACCTTAGGGCGCGCGCGTTTCCGCCGAGGCGGTCTCTTATCTCTGGTATTGGCGGGCGACGAGGTTGGAGGGCCAAACTCGAGGATTGCGAGTGCAGCAAAGGGTGAGTTTGGTCGTGCGATCGGCGAAGTCGTTTGATGGGTTGTTTCTGGATTGCCGGGATTGGATCGCGGACGGGGCACGCGCCACAAATCGCCCTCGCCTTTTTGTCCTATACGAACACGACGAAACCCCAAGGCCTTGGCGAGCTCTGGAAGTTCGTTCGCCCGGGCGCCGATGAGTGAGGCGGCGGCGTCGGGCAGCCCACCGCCCTGAGGCGTCGCGAGACCTGGGGCGGCGTGCAAAGCCTCCAAAAACGCTTCCAGAGCATCCAGCCTGATCGCGCGACCGCCTACAGCTCGATAGCCTCCAGCGCTGAGCACAGGATCTGGAATCGGCACCGGCATCTTGATCGAGTTGGCACCGGGCGGGGGTATGAATAGTCGGGCGTCAGGCTCTGCTTGCCGCGTGTAGTGCCGCAATAGGCTGAGAAACGCTGCTGGTTTTGGTTTCAACAATGCCGGAAGAAAAACACTCTCGCGGCCAAAGCGAATGCCTAACGAGCGCAGAGCGCGCCGATCATTGGCTGACAGCCGGTCAAGATCGTCGGCGACGGCGCGCCGGGCTACGGCACCGAACGCCTCACCAAGTTGGAACGCAATGCCGCGTGCCAGACCGGCAACGCGGCCCTCGCGGACAGCCTCATTGAGCGCGCAGAGAGGCTGCAAATCAACGCTTATGCGTTCACCAAGCCACGCCTCCAAGCCCGCGACGGCTCGTTTTTGGGACTCGATCGGTCCCAGCTCGCCGCCAACGAGGCTGATGCGCGGGGCCAAGGTTGGGGAGTTTGGCACAAGGCGGCCAACGCGATCGCCGCCCCAATGAATAAAGCCATCCGCGTTAAGGCTAAGTGTTTCAGCCGCTGTCGCCGTCAGAGCGCCCAGCCGCTTCGCGAGTTCTGGTCGTAAGGCGCGTAACGCAGCATTGCGCAACGCGCGCTCTTCAAGGCCTACCGCGCGTGGATCTGCAACGAAAGAAAGGCCGATCAGGCGCCCAACATGGTGGCCTTCGACCGTTACCTCGCCCACCGCGTTGACACCCGCCAACAAAGCATCTTCGCGCTTGAGGCCCTTGAGCAAGGCCGAAGTGCGGCGGTCGATAAACCGTTGGGTCAATCGTTCGTGCAGGGTGTCGGATAAGGTGTTCTCAACGGCTTTGGTGCGGGCAGACCATTCCGGCGCGTTGATAATCCAATCAGGGCGGGTGGCCGCATAGGCCCATGTGCGGATGTGGGCGAGGCGGGCCTGCAGAGCGTCGAGGTCGCCGTCGGTACGGGTTAGGGCCTCGATACGGGTGGCAATCCATTCCTCAGGAATGCGCCCGCGCCGAGAGAGCAAATGTTCAGCAATGCCATCCACCAAGCGAACATGTTCGTCGAGTGTGACTTTTCGGAAATCCGGCAATTGGCAGGCTTCCCACAGGCGGCGAACTTGCGGGCCGCCGCGGACACGCTCACGCACCCAGTCCTTCGCGGCAAGGCGTTTGAAGGTTTCTTCGTCGCTAGAGCCTCGCGCGCGGCGCAGGACACCGGCAGGGGGTTGAACGTCAAGGGAAGCGATCAAGCCATCCAAGCTGGCAAACGAAATCTCAGCCGTGCGCCATTCCAGTGTTTCAAGCGGCTCGAAAGTATGGGCCTCGACCCGCTCGACGGTTTCAGCCTCGATAGCCTCGCAGTCGCCGGTTTCGCCAAACGTTCCATCGGTAATGTAACGACCAGCGCGCCCCGCTATTTGGGCCAATTCATCGGCGCGAAGGCGGCGTGACCGGCGGCCGTCAAATTTGGCGAGGCTGGCAAACGCAACATGGTCAACGTCCATGTTGAGGCCCATGCCGATGGCGTCTGTCGCAACCAGAAAATCCACTTCGCCGGATTGATAAAGCTCCACTTGCGCATTGCGGGTGCGCGGGCTGAGCGCCCCCATTACCACGGCAGCACCACCGCGATGACGCCTGATCAGCTCGGCAATCGCGTAAACTTCCTCCGCGGAGAATGCGACGATGGCGGTGCGCTTTGGGAGTTTTGTGATCTTTTTGGGCCCGGCATAATGCAGGCGAGAGAGGCGTTCGCGGCGGTCGATGTCGATACCTGGAATGATCGCCCGAATGAGCGGGCGCACGGTGTCAGAACCGAGAAACAACGTTTCGCCTTCACCGCGGGCGCGCAGCAAACGATCGGTGAAAATGTGGCCACGATCGGGATCGGATGCGAGCTGGATCTCATCAACTGCAACGAACGATACCCGTTTATCGACTGGCATGGCCTCAACGGTGGCCACCGTATAGCGCGCGGTTTCCGGCGCAATTTTTTCTTCCCCGGTGATCAGGGCGACAGAGCCGACGCCACGGGCGCGAACGATCCGATCATAAACCTCACGCGCCAGAAGTCGGAGGGGCAAGCCGATAACGCCGGAAGGATGACCCAGCATGCGCTCGATCGCTAAATGGGTTTTCCCGGTGTTGGTGGGGCCTAAAACAGCCCAGATTCGGGAATCGCGGTCGAACGAAGCTGCCATGGTGCAAGGGTGGTGCGGGGGCGGGTTCGGATCAAGGCCCGAGCGCGAAAAACGCGGTGTATTAGTCCATCGCTTCAGCGTTCGGCGACGCAATGAGCAGCTCTGAGCCGGCTTTGAGCACGCGGGTGGATTTTTCGAGCGCGGGAAGTTCCTCGAGGCGACGGCCGGGCTCGGCAGCTTCCAATTTCACGAACCGGCGCGCCTGTGGCAGAACGCGGCTTTCCACGGTGCCGATCAGATCATTATAGGCCCGCGTTGAACCGTCTATCGCTTTGCCGAGGCGGGCTAAACCCTCGCCCATATCGGCCATGCGCTTGTAAAGCTCCTTGCCGACGGCCGCGATTTCGCGCGCATTGGTTTCGGCTTCGGCCTGCCGCCAGCCATACGACACAGCCTTAGCCAGCGCGAACAAAGTGGATGGCGTGACGATGACCACCTTCATCGCTAGTGCGTCTTGAATGAGGTCAGGATCACGCTCGGCGGCAGCCGCAAAGAAGTTCTCACCCGGAATAAATAGTGCCACAAAGTCGGCTGAGTTTGGCACGGTGTTCCAATAACTTTTTCCACCGAGTTGTTTTGCGTGGTTCCGAACGGCTTGAGCATGTTTCTTGAGCAGCACTTCGCGCGCGGTTTCATCGGGGGCGTCGATCGCCTCGAGATAGGCATCGAGTGCCACCTTACTGTCGACCACGATGCAGCGTTCGCCCGGGAGGCGAATAACCACATCAGGTCTTTGCTGGCCGTCGGGGCCTTCCACGGTGGTTTGTTCGGTGAAATCGGCAACGGCGGAGAGCCCAGAAAGCTCAAGGATGTTACGCAATTGCTCCTCGCCCCAACGCCCACGCGTTTTCGGGCTGGCGCGGAGAGCCGTTACTAAGCGCCCCGTTTCGGCCCGCGTTTGATGCAGGGCCTCACCGATATGCTTGACTTGCTCCACCAAGGAGGCGCGGTCCTCGGCGCGATCTTTCTGGACGGCCTCGATTTTCTCGCGGAACTGACCCAGCGCCTCTTGAACGGGAGCCAACACCGCCGCGATGCCGGCTTTGGAGGCTTCGCGTTCTTTGCCGGCAAGCTCGTTGGCGACTTCCAAAAAACTTTGCTGGTTGCGCGCCAAAGCGCTGGCCGCCAAGGCTTGGAAGGTTTCTTCGACCTGTTTGCGCATGTCGGTAAGGGCTGCCTCTTTATCGGAAACAGCTTTGAGGCGTTCATCAGCGGTCGCGCGGTCCGCAGCCAGCGCGGCTGTGAGGGACGAAACCTCCAAACGGCTGGCATTAAGATCGGCCTCAAGGCCCATCGCGATGGCTTTGGCGTGGGCGAGAGCGGTGGCGCGCTCCTCCGCTTGGGCACGGCTGGCGGCCAGGTCGATGCCAAGTTGGCCAATCTCGGCCCTTAGGGCAGGCAGGGCGGCCTCGGCGCGCTCAGCCGCCTCAATTTTGGCACGGAGTCCGGCCAATTCCTCGCGCACCATATTGAGGCTTTGGCTTGACCGGGCGTGGCTACGCCACAGGAAGGCGACCAAGGTGAGGGCCAAGATAACAATGCCGAGCAAGGCGAGGTGCAAGGGATCGAGGGCAAACGCAGTGGCTAGATTTGTGTTCATAACGACATTCTATCCTAAACTACGTCGACTTCGGACGTAATGCTGGCTATCTGGCAATAAAATAGCAGGTGTTAAAAATGGCGCAGACGAAAAAAGGCGGGTTCGGCGGGATAATTTTGCTGCTCGTATTGGTGCTGATTGCCTTGGCTGCGACCAATCCAGACCGTGAACAATTCCGCGATGTGATGCGCCAGCAGAAGAAGTTCATGACCACAGCCGCAAGTTTCTTGCCCATGAAACGCACAAACTACGTGATCGCGTCGCGCTTCGACATTGAGTTTGGGATTGGCAAAGTGACGTGTTGGGGCGCCGCTTACACGGTGTTTATCTGCCCGGACGACAAGAAATCCGCAAAAGCCGGGACGTTCCCTGCATCGAATGAGGCGCAGTCAACCGGTGCCGAATAGGGCGACTACCCTGGCGCAGACCTAGACCGCGTCCGAGAACCAATCAGGGCGTCGCTCCAAAGCCAGCATGTCGTCGAAAGTGGGCCGGGGTCGTGCGATAAACCATTCTTCGCCGCGCACGACGATTTCAGGCACTAGCAAGCGCGAATTGTAGGTCGAGGCCATCACCGCGCCGTAAGCGCCCGCCGTTTTGAACGCTACCAAATCACCAGCCTTGACCGGTGGCATCGCGCGGTCGCGTGTAAAGGTGTCGCCTGTTTCGCAGACGGGGCCCACCACATCATAGGTTTGTTTTTGCACTATAGCGCTCGGCTCATCGACAGGGACTATGTCGTGGAAGGCGTCATACATGGCCGGTCGAATAAGGTCGTTCATGGCGGCGTCGAGAACAAGGAATGATCGACCATCAGGGCGCTCATGCACATGGATAACACGCGATAGCAAAACGCCCGCATTCGCCGCGATGAGGCGGCCCGGCTCAAAGGCGAGGCGCACATTAAGGCCGCTCGTTATTCGGAGTACCATGGCCGCATATTCGTCGGGCGAAGGGGTGTCGGTTTGACCGTGATAGGGCACGCCAAGGCCGCCACCAAGGTCTAGGCGCTCCACCGTGAGCCCAGTGGCGCGCAAACGCTCGACGAGGCCGCGCATCGTGATGAAGGCCTGCTCAAGTGGCGCAAGGTTAAGGATCTGACTCCCGATATGACAGGCCACGCCAAGGGGCCGAATGCCAGCCATGGATGACGCTTTGGCGTAAAGCCGTTCGGCTTCTGCCAGGCTTACACCAAACTTATCCTCGGCCTTACCCGTTGTGATTTTGGCATGGCCGCCCGCGCCCACATTCGGGTTTACGCGGATTGCGATATCGGCAACCACGCCCTTTGCAATGGCAAGGGCGTTCAGACGGTCGAGCTCGGGCTCGGCCTCTACATTGATTTCGTGAACGCCAGTATCCAGCGCAAAAGCAAGTTCGGCGTCCGACTTGCCGACGCCAGAAAAAACAATCCGTGAGGCTGGAACTCCGGCGGCCAATGCGCGCCGGATCTCACCTTCCGACACTGTGTCGGCACCAGCACCACGCCGCGCTAGTGTCTCAATAACGGCGAGGTTGGAATTTGCCTTCACCGCATAGGCGATGAGCACATTGTGGTTGGCAAAAGCGGCTTGGAAAACGTCAAAATGGCGCTCTAGCGTCGCCGTCGAATAGATGTAGGCTGGGGTTCCGACGCTCTTGGCGAGGTCGGTAAGGCACACGTCTTCAGCGTAAAGGCGGCCATTGCGATAGTCGAAATGGTTCATGGAGTTGCAGGCTTTGCGGCCTTTGCTTTTGCAGCTTCCGCAGCGACGCGATCCGCTTCAGCCTTAACAAGAGCGGCATCATACTCAGCCTTTGCACGCCCATAGAGCGGCGGGGCCGGCTCGAGGTCCCCGCGCAAACCGCAAGCCGCCAGAGGTGAAACGACGATGGCGAACATCGCCAGTCTCAGCAGTGTTTTCATCGCAAAATTTCCTTCCAGCGTGCCACTTGCTCGCCTACGCGAACCGGCGCGGTTCCGCCATAGGATGCCCGGCTGGCTACTGAGGCTTCAACCGTCAGCACTGAAAAAACAGCATCGGTAATGCGCGGCTCTTCGAGCTGCATGGTTTCAAGCGGCAATCGATCGAGCGTTACATCGGCCAACTCAGCCCGCTTTACGATTGCACCGGTCACATGGTGGGCATCTCGGAACGGCAAACCCAGCACCCGGACGAGCCAGTCGGCAAGGTCAGTGGCGGTGGAATAGCCCAATCCAGCCGCCGCTTTCATGCGCGCGCGGTCAAAACTCATGGAAGGCACCATGCCCGCCATAGCCTCTAGGCAAAGCTCTAGACTGTCCAGCGCGCCAAACGTGATCGCTTTGTCGTCCTGCAGGTCTTTTGCGTAAGCAAGCGGTAGCGCTTTAACCGTCATGGCCAGCGCTTGAAACGCTGCCGAGATTGATGCGGCCTTTGCTCGGACCAGCTCGGCGGCATCCGGATTGCGCTTCTGCGGCATGATAGAAGACCCAGTAGACCAGGCGTCGGACAGCCGCGCAAAGCCAAACTGTGCCGATGTCCACAGCACGATTTCGTCCGCAAGGCGGGAAAGATGCACAGCGCAGATCGATGCAGCGGATAGCGCCTCAAGAGCAAAGTCGCGCGACGCCACGCTATCGAGCGAATTGGCTGTCGGTGCGGCGAACCCTAGGGCATGCGCGGTCATATGGCGATCAATTGGGAAACTGGTCCCAGCCAAGGCAGCGGCACCCAGGGGGCATTCATTCATCCGTTCAAAGGCATCGACGAACCGTCCACGATCACGGTCCAGCATTTCCACATAGGCCAAGAGGTGATGGCCCAATGTCACCGGTTGGGCAGTTTGGAGGTGGGTGAAGCCGGGCATCACAGTCCCAACATGGGCCTCCGCTCCCGCGACAAGCTCTGTTTGCAGAACGCGGATTTGAGCCGCGAGGCGTTGGCAGGCTTCGCGCGTCCATATCCGAAAGTCTGTCGCGACCTGATCATTGCGCGAACGGGCTGTGTGAAGCCGACGCCCGGCTTCGCCGATTGAGTCAGAAAGCGAACGTTCGATATTTAAGTGGATGTCTTCAAGGTCACGCGAGAAAACGAACTCGTCCGCTTCGATGCGCGCAAGAATTGCGCTTAAGCCTGCTACAATGGCCGCACAGTCTTCGTTTGAAATAATCCCTTGAGCGGCCAACATCGTCGCGTGGGCTTTGGAACCGGCGACATCTTGAGCCGCGAGACGTTGATCGACATCGATTGATGCGTTGATCGCCGACATCACCGCCGATGGCTTGCCAGCAAACCGGCCGCCCCACATCACATTGCCCGGCGGATTGTTGCTTCGTGCTGATGCGCCGCTATCTGTCATAGTGAAACGGCTTCGCCAAGCTTGGGCAGGAATTGGTGTAACGACAGGGCCGTCATTAGCGAATAACCACGGTTCAGGAGTAAAGCGATGTCGCGCGACGCTTTGGGGAAAATCATTGTAGGGGCCATACTATTGGGGGCAGCCGCGATCCTCTACGTGGTTTTTGCGGCAGCTTCAAATGGCAATGGCGAGGCGGGTCTCAAACGTTTTGCCACCGCCAGCCTTTCGAAACTGGTGATTGACCCAAAAGCGCCCCCGCAACCGACTACACGGTTTGCCGATGGAGATGGCCTTGAAGTTGGCCTGGAGAAATATCGCGGAAAAACCATTCTGGTAAACTTGTGGGCGACGTGGTGCGCGCCATGCGTCAAGGAAATGCCAACGCTTGCTGCCCTCAAACGCGCTTACGCGGGCAAACCCTTTGATGTGGTTGCTGTCTCTGTTGACGGGCAAGGCGATCGAAAGGCTGCGATGACCGAGCTTAAAGAGCTCACGGGCGGCGGCCTCGCTTTCTATCAAGACTATACCTACGGGATTGCCTATGCGGCCAAAGCGGTAGGGTTCCCAACTACAATTCTTTATGGTCCGGATGGCCGCGAACTCGCGCGCATTGCAGGCGAAGCAGACTGGGACAGCCCAGAAGCACGAGCCCTGATTGATGCGGCTTTGGCGTTATCTGAGGGGACGGCGGTGGTCACCAAGGCAGAGCCAAAACCTTTGTAGATTTAGCCTGTTAAGCCTAATGCTAACGGAACGTCTTGACTTCAAACCGCCCGGCTGAGGTCGCGATGCCGCGTTTCATGCCTTCCGAGACAAAGGGCGTCGCCACATTGCCATAGGCGTCAACCGCGATCAGGCCACCATCGCCGCCTTGGACTTCCATGTCGGCTAGCGCCCCTGCCGAGGCTGCGGCGAGCGATTGCCCGCCGTAACGCATCCGGCACGACACATCGACAGCGACAGCGGCGCGCATAAAATACTCGCCTTGGCCGGTGCAAGAAACTGCAACGCGCTCGTCAGCCCATGTCCCGGCCCCAATGAGCGGGGTATCGCCTACGCGCCCAGCCATTTTGCCGAGCAATCCGCCTGTTGATGTTCCTGCGGCCAGTTGGCCATGGATGTCGCGAACGACAGCGCCGACCGTGCCGTGCGCTAGCTCTCCTGGTGTTACTTTTCGCGCTACTGCGGGTGTGTAATAGGCGACGGGGTCGTTTACCGCTTCAAGCCCTTGCGCTGTGGCAAACGCCGCCGCACCGGAGCCCACGAGCAAGACATGAGGCGTTGCCTCCATCACGCGCCGCGCGACCCCGATAGGGGACCGAAACCCGACGAGCGCCCCGACAGCTCCGGCTTTTCGGTTGGTCCCTTCCATAATCGAGGCATCAAGCTCGTATTCACCCGCAAGATTTGGCGCCGCACCCCGCCCCGCAACATGAAAGCCAGACTCCTCCAGCGCCGCGACCATTGCCGACACGACGTCGATCGCCGCGACGCCGTCGGCCAGCATGGTTACGCCTTCGCGCAGCAATGCCTCCATATGCGCCTCTTCGGCGTCATAGGTGCGTCCACGGGTGGGGCCAGCGCCACCATGCAGCGCTAATGCCCAAACAGGCTTTGGCTGACCGAATTGTCCTTGCGGCATCGCTTCCCTCTCCTTTAGGTGTCGGCTAGCGTCGCGCCCTAACCAAGACCAACAGAATACAGGAGAAACGTCCATGAAAGCCATGCTCAGCACTGCCCCCGGCGGGCCAGAAACACTGGTCTATGCAGACCTTCCTGAACCTGTCGCCGGTCCGGGCGAAGTGATCCTCGACGTGAAGGCCGTCGGCGTGAACTATCCAGACGTGCTCATCATTCAGGATATGTATCAGTTCAAGCCACCCCGCCCGTTCGCACCCGGCGGTGAAGTCTCGGGCGTTGTGGCCAGCCTTGGCGACGGCGTCAGCGGCCTGAAAATCGGTGACCGCGTCATCGGCTCAACCGGTTCTGGCGGCATGGCTGAGAAGATCGCGCTGAACGCGGCGCGCTGTATCCCGATGCCTGACGCGATGCCGTTTGACGAAGCCGCCGCTTTCATCATGACCTACGGCACCTCGCACTATGGCTTGAAGGATCGCGCTAATATCCAGCCCGGCGAAACCTTGCTGGTGCTCGGTGCCGCTGGCGGCGTCGGTTTGGCCGCCGTTGAGCTTGGCAAAGCCATGGGTGCCCGCGTGATCGCGGCCTGTTCCACCCAAAAAAAGGTCGATCTCGCCATTAAGCATGGTGCCGATGAAGGCGTGGTCTATCCGTCTGGCGCGCTCGGCAAGGACGGCATTAAAGCTCTGTCGGATGAGTTTAAGCGTATCTGTGGCAAGGACGGCGCGGATGTTGTGTATGATGCAGTCGGTGGCGACTATGCTGAAGCGGCGCTGCGCGCGATTGCTTGGGAAGGCCGTTTCCTCGTGATCGGTTTTCCGGCCGGTATCCCAAAAATCCCGCTCAACCTCACCTTGCTCAAGGGCTGCCAAATCGTTGGCGTGTTCTGGGGGGCCTTCACAGCGCGAGAACCTAAACGCAACTCAGCGAATATCGCTGAACTGATGGCGCTCTACACGGCTGGAAAAATCAAGCCGCACGTGTCCAACGCCTATCCATTGGCGGAGGCCGCCACCGCCATTCGTGAGCTGATGGACCGTAAGGCCCAAGGCAAAGTCGTCGTCACCATTTGATTTAAGCTGATTTTGGGTGTTTTGGCGGTGCTGCCGGAGAGCGGTGCCGCTCAGAGGGGATGAAAACAATGGCAGGACGTCTCGAAGGCAAAGTCGCCTTTATCACCGGAGCCGCCTCCGGCATCGGGCTGGGCACGGTTGAAAAATTTGTGGCGGAAGGGGCGAAAGTTTTGGCCGCCGACATGCAAGATGAAAAAGGGGCCATGCTGGAAGCCCGCTTCCCCGGCCTCGTCAAGTACATGCATTGTGACGTCATGCAGGAGGCCCAAATTAAGGCCGCCATTAACGCGGCCGTCGAAACATTTGGTGGTCTGGACGCGGTTTTCAACAATGCTGGCGCTGCCGGAACGCCTGCCCCGCTGGAGATCATGAGCACGCAAGACTGGCGCGACATCTTCGACCTTTTGCTCACCTCGGTGATGTGGGGCACAAAGCACGCGATCCCACATTTGCTCGCGCGCGGCGGCGGTGCCATCACCAACACAGCCTCGATCGCAGGCTTGCAAGCGGGCTATGGCCCTATCGCCTATTCGACAGCAAAAGCGGCGGTTGTGCACTTTTCGCGCTGTGCGGCAGCGGAGTTGAGCCCTCGCAAGATCCGCGTGAACGCGGTTTGTCCTGGGTTGATTGCTACCTCGATCTTTGGAACGGCCATGGGCTTAGACCGGGCAGGCGCGGACCAAATGGCCGCGATGGTACATGAGCGAGGCGGCGTCGCTCAGCCAATTGGGCGCCCGGGTCACCCCAATGATATCGCCGAGGCCCTATGCTGGTTATCATCGGATGGTGGGTCGTTTGTGACAGGCACACATTTTGTCATCGATGGCGGCATCACTCTTGGGCCACGTTCGGCTTGGGATCCTGAGGCCGGGTCGCCATTTTTGAAGGCTATGGGGGTTGAGCCCGAACAGGCTGCGCAAATGCGGGAAGCTCAACTTGCCATGTTGGCCGCCCGCCAGTGAAACAAGCGCGCCAGAGTATGATGTCATGAAAGAATCCACGGCCCCGCTGCCAAAAGCGGGCCTGTCCGCCAATGGGCGCGGGGCGTTGTGGATGCTGGGGTCGGCATTTGGCTTCGTCGTGATGGCGGTGCTGATCAAGTTTCTTGGTCCTAATCAATCGACGGCAACGCTAATCTTCTGGCGCTCTATGGCGGGCTTGGTCGCAATGTTGCCTTTTGCGCTGTTGGCTGGGCCATCGGTGTGGAAAGTTACCCGCCCGGGCAAGCTGATTTTGCGCTCGACCTACGGGACGATTGGTTTCTTTGCAGGCTTTTACGCGCTCGCGCATTTGCCACTGGCCGAAAGCCAAGCGCTCTCGTTTTCGCGCACACTGTTCATCACTGTGCTGGCGGTATTTCTCCTTAAAGAGAAAGTCGCGTGGCGGCGCTGGGCAGCCGTCGGTGTTGGGTTTCTCGGCATCCTTTTGATGACAAAGCCCGGCATGGGCAGCTTTAGCCTCGCTTCCGGCTTGGCTGTGTTTTCTGCCCTCGCCTTTGCATTCGCGATCGTCACGGTAAAAGACCTGACCCGCGACCATTCCCCGATGACGTTGGTGCTGTACGCCAATCTCTTGACCACGATTGCTGGTTTCCCGTTCCTGTTCCTCGATCCGCGCGTGCCAAGCCTCCACGATATGGTTTTATTGACGCTGATGGGTGTGGCGGGTGTGGCGGCACAAAGCTGCTATGTGCGTGCGCTATCGACGGGGGAGGCCTCGCTGATGGGCCTGCTGGATTATGTTCGCCTGCCCATGGTCGCCCTTGCCGGGTTCATCTTCTTTGCCGAAGTCCCCGATACGTTGGCGATGGTCGGTGCCGCCGTCGTGGTGCTCTCGACACTTTATATTACGTTTCGGGAAATGCAGCTCAAGAAGGAGCGCCCCGCCGACCCGGTTCGTCCCGTTTAAATAGGGCCTAAATTGAATACGTCTGAGGCGTGCGCAGCAAGAACGCCGCTGCTAAGCACGCCTGTGCTCCAAAATACAGGAACCATACCGCATAGGGTGTCCACGCCCGCGCTTTGGCATCCGGTTTCAGCTTGAACATCTCATACGATAAGATGGCATCGGAGGCGATGAACAGCGTCGCGCCAAAGGTCGCGAGCCACAGTGCTTCGGGCAGCGCCCAAGCGGTTGTCCCCATGGCGAGGATCACCACGAAATACGCCATCACCGGCACGCGCATAGCCCCCAAGCCCGGCCATAGCTGACGCGCGATGATGCTCGCTGCGATCACCAGCACAAACCCAACAAGCGTTCCAGTCATCGTTGGCGCGACGGCCAGCGGGATAAACACCACGACATACAACAGGTGCGAGGTAAGAAAGGCCACCAACCCCGCCAAGAAGGTTTTGTCTGACCCCAACGCCAGCAACAAATCCCCCAAAGCACCGAGCGCTAGAGCCGCAACCAACAAAATTGGCGCATCGTTCAGAGCGGCCAAGAGTGCCAAGCCAGCGACAGGAATGGTTTTGATAAGGCTCCGCACAGGGCTTGGCTGCTGGCGAGCATACACAAGACCATAGGCCAGCGACGCCGCCAACGACGACGCGATAAGCGCCCAATCTAGCCCGTCGAGATGCAAATTCACGTTTCCAACGCCTCCGGCAGCAGCAAAGCGTCGCGTGCTGCGTTACGATGGGCCGGCTTGATGTGGATGGCCACAGTGCCGAGCACTGCCGCGATTACCGCAGCATCGTCGGTAAAGCCAAGGCCCGCCACCACGTCGGGGATCAGGTCGATGGGCAAAATGAAATAGGCAATCGCGCCATAAATGGTTGCTCGAACGCCCAAGGGCGTGTCCGGATCACGGGCGCAATACCACAGGGCGACTACATCCGGCGCAAACGGTATCCTCCCGGCAACCTTGCGGACCTTGCGCCAAAAATCATCCTCGCGGACTTCTTGACCCTGAACGCCATCTCGTGCCGCTACGGCACCTTTTGCATCGCGCGCCATGGCATTATGCCTCCTCGCAACGCGACGTCGAACGGCGCGCGGACGTTTATATAGGCGGTTATGCCGCTCATTGGGAGATACGCCATGAAACTCGACAGTTCGATTACCGCTATCATCACCGGCGGGGCCTCTGGCCTCGGCGAAGCCACAGCCCGCGCCCTGCACGCTCATGGCGTCAAGATCGGGATTTTTGACCTCGAGCGCCAGCGCGAGAAGGCCGAAGCCCTCTCTAAAGAACTCGGCTGGGTTTATGCCGCGTGCGATGTGCGCAATGAAGCCGAAGTTGATGCCGCATTCGCCACCGTGCGCGCAGCCCTTGGCCAAGAGCGTATCCTGATCAATTGCGCCGGAACCGGCAACGCCATCAAAACCGCCTCGCGCGACAAAGAAACAGGCAAGCCCAAGCATTTCCCGCTCGAGATGTTCGACATCATCATTCAGATTAACCTCGTCGGCACATTCCGCTGCATCGCCAAGTCGGCCGCTGGCATGTTGACGCTCGACCCGCTGGAAGGCGGCGAGCGCGGCGCGATTGTGAACACGGCATCTGTTGCCGCCCAAGACGGCCAAGTCGGCCAAGCCGCATACTCAGCGTCCAAAGGCGGCGTTGTCGGCATGACCTTGCCCATCGCGCGCGATCTCGCCCAAGAAGGCATCCGTGTGAACACCATCCTTCCGGGCATCTTCAACACGCCATTGCTGGCTGGTGCGCCTGAGAAGGTGAAGCAAGCTTTGGGCGCGCAAGTGCCGTTCCCACCACGCTTGGGCAACCCGGAGGAATATGCTGGCCTCGCGGTGGAAATGTGCCGCAATGGCTACTTCAACGGCGAAAGCGTCCGCCTCGATGGAGCTATCCGGATGGCCCCGCGCTGATCGGGACCTAAGGCTCGAACGAGCCTGAGACATAGTGACCCCCGGCAGCGATGTCGGGGGTTTTTCTTTGCCACGCAACTGTCATGCGGGCAGAGTAGCCTTTGACACCAAACTCGCCTGGAGCTTCCACTATGCGCATTCTCTTCACAGCCTTCGCGTTTTTGGCGCTCTCGGCCACATCAGCCGTCGCATGGAACGACACGGGCCACCGGGTAACAAGCGCGATCGCGGCGAACTTCCTCACCCCGCAGGCAAAGTCAGCCATTTCCGACATTTTGGGCCCCGAAACCTTGGCTGAAGCCTCCACGTGGCCGGACTTCATGCGCTCCAGCCCAGACCCGTTCTGGCAGAAGGAGGCTGGCCCCTACCACTATGTGACGGTTCCGAAGGGCAAAACGTACGCTGAGGCCTTCAAGCCGCCCGAAGGCGATGCGGTTGTCGCGTTGGCGAAGTTCAAAGCCATCCTGCAGGATCCCAAGGCCAGCAAAGCAGACAAGCAATTGGCGCTGCGCCTCACCGTCCACATCATTGGAGACCTTCAGCAGCCTCTGCACGCAGGTGACGGAACCGACCGTGGCGGCAACGACTTTTTGGTCACGTGGGATGGCGAGGTCACAAACCTACACGCCGTGTGGGATGATCGGCTGCTCGACCGGGAAAACCTGTCATACACCGAATGGACCAATTGGTTGATGGCCCGGATTACACCTGAGCTTTCTAAGCAATGGTCCGTCACAGACCCAGCCGTGTGGATCGATGAAAGCACGGTATTGCGTGACAAGATTTACCCGACCACACGCGCACTTTCATTCAAATATTCCTACGACAATATCGCCATCGTGCGGACGCGCCTTTCGCAAGGCGGGGTGCGGATTGCGGCCTATCTCAATGAGGTTTTTGGCGGAAAATAGCGCAAAGCCTCAGAGATCGAGGTGCATACAATGGTTGAAGGCGCTGGGCTTATAGTCGGCGAAAGCCTCGCCCAAAATGAAGCCATGCTTGCGATACAGCGCCAAAGCAGGCCCATAGGCTCCTTCCGCCCCGGTTTCGAGGCTGAGGCGCGTGTAACCGCGCGCCTTTGCCGTGGCGATGATGTGCTTTAACAACGCGCCCGCTACCCCTTTGCGCACATGCTCCGGCGCGGTCCGCATCGATTTGATCTCCCCCGTGCCATCGCCCAGATTCTTCAGCGCCCCGCAGCCCATAAGGGTTTCGCCCTGCCACACGCTCCAAAAGCTGATCTCAGGCACTTGCAGCCCCGAAAGGTCAAGCGCGAAGCTTAAGCCGGGCGGGGAATTGGCGCGCGCTTGGCCCAGATGAAATGCGATCAGATTGCGGATTTCCGGCCCGCTTAGATCATCCAGCCTAAACTCCACGCTCACCCCCTCTGCGCGGCTTCCTTGCCGTGCCACGCCCCCCCGTGTAGAGACCGCGCCTCGCACTCTTGCCCAATTTGATCGCCGCTTGCCAAGCCCAGCGCGGCGCATGAGCCCTCACCATGTCCGTTCCTTCTACGCTGATGACCTTGATGATCAACGCCGCCCGCAAGGCTGGCCGGGCAATCGCGCGCGATTTTGGCGAAGTCGAGAACCTTCAGGTATCCAAAAAGGGCCCGGCCGATTTCGTGACCGCCGCCGACGTGCGCGCCGAGCAAACGATTTTTGAGGAACTCACCACCGCCCGCCCGGGCTATAGTTTCTTGGGCGAAGAGCGCGGCCTGATTGAGGGCACCGACAAAAGCCATAAGTGGATCGTCGACCCCATCGACGGCACCCTCAATTTCATGCACGGCATCCCCCACTTCGCGACCTCGATCGCGCTGGAGCGTGAAGGCCAATTGATCGCTGGTCTCGTGTACAATCCGGTGCGCGATGAGATGTATTGGGCCGAAAAGGGCCGTGGTTGTTGGCAGAATGATCGCCGTCTCCGGGTGTCAGCCCGCCGCAAGCTGGACGAATCCGTGATCGCAACAGGGATCCCCTTCATGGGCAAGCCCGGCCACGCGCAATTCTTCAAGGAACTCCACGCCTTGACCCAAAGAGTGGCCGGTATTCGTCGCTTTGGCGCGGCTTCCCTTGATCTCGCCTTCGTCGCGTCCGGGCGGTTCGATGGCTTTTGGGAGCGCGGCCTTGGCGCGTGGGATCTCGCGGCCGGTGTGGTTCTCGTGCGAGAAGCGGGCGGCTTTGCCACCGAAATCGACGGTGGAGACTTTATGGAAACCGGCACAATAGCTGCCGGGAACGAACTCTTGCTCCCGGCGCTTTTGGAACGGTTGGCGTCGGTTCGTTAAATACCCAGCTGCCGTGCAGCTAAATCTTTCATGATTTCCTCTGAGCCGCCGCCAATCGCGTTCACCCGTACTTCGCGGTAAATCCGCTCAATCCGGCTTCCGCGCATATAGCCTGCGCCGCCCATGATTTGGGTGGCTTCGCGCGCACAATATTCCATGGTTTCCGTGGCGTGCACTTTCAAGAGTGACAAGTCCGCCACCGGGGTTTCACCCTTGCTGACGCGATAGGCGCACTGGTCTAGCCACGCGGTTCCGGCATTTACCTTCTGCACCATGGTCGCGATTTTGTGGCGGATCACTTGGTGGTCGGCCAAGCGCTTGCCAAAGGTTTTGCGCTCCCGCGCCCACGCTACGGCATCCTCAATGCACACCCGCGCATAGCCCAGCGCGCCAGACGCCATGCCAAGCCGCTCGCCGTTGAAATTGGCCATGATGCCGTAAAAGCCCGCATTCTCAGCGCCGATAATGTTGGAGACTGGAACTTCAACATCGCTAAAGAAAATCTGAGCAGTGTCGGATGCCAGCCAACCTTGCTTCTTCAAAGGAAGGCGCGTGACGCCGGGCGCATTAGCCTCGATCAGCAAAAGCGACACACCCGCCGCCCCCGGCCCGCCGGTGCGAACCGCTGTTGTTAGCCAATGCGACGTGCAGCCACCGGTAATGTAGAGCTTCGCCCCGTTGACGATGTATTTGTCGCCCCGGCGTTCGGCCTTGGTGGAGATATTGGCGACATCAGAGCCCGCTTCAGGCTCGGTTATCGCCAAGCTGATCTGCTTGCGGCCTGACAACACCTCAGGCGCCACCGCCTGCTTCATCGCCTCGCTTCCAGTCCGGATGATTGGCGGCAAGCCGATGCCGTGCACCATCAAGGCCGCCGAAACCCCGCCCGCCCCAGAGCGCGCCATTTCCTCCGATGTGGCGATCGAGTGGAAAATGTCCCAGCCCTCGGTCCACCCGCCATATTCCTCGGGATAGCCCGAGCCGATCAGACCGATAGAAGCCGCTTTGGTGAAAAGCTCGCGCGGCACCACGCCAGCGTCTTCCCACTCCTCTACGAACGGCATGATCTCCGTTTCCACGAACGCCCGCACAGTCGCGCGCCACACAGGAACGGTTTCTGTGTCCCAAGGCGATGGCGTCCGCAATGTATCAATAGTCACAGCGCGAGGCGTTTTGGTGTCGATGGCGTTCATGGCGTTTTGTCTCCCACAACGAGACTAGAGTGCATAGAGCCGAGCGTGAAGCGCTAACCAAAGGGCAGGTAGGTGCCATCAAGAAAAGTTCATTTGTAAACCAGACATTAGGTTCGCTGTGCGATAAGGCCCCATGATTATCGGCTCTACAGCCTCGCAAGATATGGCGCGACGCCTGTATTCGATCACTGCCGTCGTGATCGACGATCACGCATTTTTTCGCCAAATTCTGAACGATACGTTGGTTATGCTCGGCGTGCGCCGCATTATCTTGGCGGCAGATGCCCAATCTGGCTTGCAAATGATTGCCGAGTATCGCCCGGATGTCGTGTTTGTGGACCTTCTTATGGAAGGCATGAACGGCATTGAGGTGTTGAAGCTGGTGCGGAATGCGCGCGATCGAAGCTTGAAACGAACACCTGTGATTTTGGTGACAGCCTCAACCAAGCGCAGCGACCTTTATGCGGCCCGGTCTGCGGGCGTCGATGAAATTGTCGCCAAGCCGATCACTGCAACCGCACTTGAACAACGGTTGCGCTCGGTCTTGCTGCAAAGACGCGCTTTTGTGGAAAGCGATGTGTATATCGGCCCGTGCCGCAGACGGCGCGACGATCCCTTTTATGATGGCCCTTCGCGGCGCGAGGATGATGGCGTTGGCACCGACGCTTTGCGTCGTGCCGGAGACGCTTTACGACGCTATGTTAGTAAGCCGCGCGCGCTCCAACCCGCGGGTTTTGCCATGCTGAAAAAGCGCGCAGGCGATTATGTCGCTGCTGCTGATACGATTCGGCGCAGCCGTGCGGCGCGGCGCGGTGGGCATTCACTGCTGGATTACCTCGATCGCGTTGGCCAGATTGGCCGCGTGGACCGCGAGATTTTGGCGACTTTTGGCGGCGGCCTTGCCATCCTGGCCGATCTTGACGACAGCCCTCAGGCCGATGAAGTCGCCGACGCCCTTGATAAACTCGTCGGGCGCCGGCGGGCAGCTTAGCAGCGTTTAACGCCCAGACGCTGGCGGTTTTGGGCCAACCGAAAGGGCTTGAGCTTTCGCCGCCAAATCGACGAATTCCGCCCGGCGACCATGCGGGTCGGCGCCTTTAGCGCCTTCGGCGAGCGCCATCACTTGGGGCCAACCAAAGCCTGCGCCTATCCAAGGGTCTTGCCGCAAGAGTTGGCCATAAGCCGCAATTGCCGTAACCCACCGGGTTGATTCAGGTGCCCTTGAGAGGCTGGCCAGGGCATCATTTTCCGTGATCGGGCGCTCAATCAGTTTAGATACGGCGCCACCCGGGGCCTTATAGCGTATTTTGAGGAATCCAAGATCGCCATCGCGGGAAGGGGCGTTTGACGGTGCCGCACTTTGATACCGGAGTGGATCCACGGAGGCCGGTTGTCCTGGCGCGCTGATTTCATAAAGCGCGGTAACTTCAGCACCAGCCCCGACTTCGCCCGCATCAACGCGGTCATTGTTGAAATCCTCGCGGGCCAAGGCGCGTGTTTCATAACCAATAAGCCGCCATTCAGCGACTTTTGCCGGGTTAAACTCAATCTGAAGCTTAACATCGTCGGCGATTGGAAACAGCGTGCCGCTGACTTCGTCGTCAAACACTTTTCGGGCTTCGGCGAACGTATCGATATAGGACGCCGTTCCGTTTCCATTTTGGGCGAGGGATTGCATCAACTCATCATTGTAATTGTCGCCACCGAACCCAAAGACCGAGAGGTAAATCCCTGTCTTCCGCTTTTCCGCCACGAAGTCCTTCAAGCGTTCTGGGTCTGTAATGCCAACATTAAAGTCGCCGTCCGTCATTAAGATAACGCGGTTTACGGCTCTAGGGTCTTTATGCTTCTCGGCCATTTTATAGGCCAGCGCGAGGCCCTCGCCACCGGCTGTTGAGCCACCGGCTTGAAGGTCCTCCAAGGCACACACGATATCGCGCTTTTTATTGCCCGATGTTGGCGGCAGAACAACGCCCGAGGCGCCCGCATAAACGACGAGGGAAACGTGATCGGCAGCGGTCAGCTTGGTTGCAAGAAGGCGCATGGCGCGGATCGCCAATGGCAGGCGATCATCGTCTTGCATGGAGCCCGAAACGTCCATGAGGAGGGTCAGGTTAAGCGGCGGGCGTTTTTCTCGCGGGATATCATAGCCGCGTATGCCGATATGGATCAGACGTTTCCCCTCGGACCACGGCGATGGCACGACCACCACACTCGGCTTGAACGGCGCGTCACGGTCGGTCGCCAAAGCGTAATTGTAATCAAAATAATTCATTAGCTCTTCGACACGGACGGCATCTGTCGGTGGGCGTGACCCGTTATTAAGAAACCGACGCACGGTCGAATAGGATGCAGTATCCACTTCCATTGCAAAGGTCGACACGGGCGTTTCAGCGGTTCGTTTAACCGGATTGATCGAGGCTTCTGGATAGCGCGCCGTGTCTTGGGCATTGTCTGCAATTGGTGGCGAAACAGACGCTATGGAGCCTGCTACAGCCATTTCCTGCGCTGTCATTTTGGGCGCGACCATAACAGGTGAGGGAGCGACAAGGCCGGGAGGGGGCGGTGGCGCTGGTGGCGGTGGGGGTGGCGGCATTGGCATTGCATAAGCAACCGACGGCGCAACTTGGCGGCGATAGCGGTCGCTAGCATCACGGCGTGGGCTGGGGCACTCATAGTCAATGTCGGAGGCGATCTCAGTCGCGCTGGCATGCGCTAGCTTTATCGTCGCGCTCGGTGCCGCGCATGACATTAAGAGGGGCACAAGCGCAGCACCCAGCGCGAAGCGTGAAACGATTGAGCGGTTGGAGCGCATACTTTCCTCCTAGGAACCCGGTTCTTGGTTTATCCGGTGTTACGATCTCACGATTTGTTACGCCAATCGTGGCACCGCCAAGGCAAAGCTGTGGCGGCTACGCAACCTTTTGACGGCAAACCCCGTGCGAACGCCGCCATGATCGCTTATGGTGCAGGCTAGGGACCCCTATGGCTGACGCAATCGACTTCAATCCTCTCACACCGCGTTTGACCGACGCTGACTTGGCCCGCCTTGAAGCCGCCGGAGAGCGCGTATTCGGAAAGGCAGGCATGGTGCTGTTCGACGAGGGCGATCAGCGCATCCCGCTTTGGGTGATTGTGTCAGGTGCGGTGAGCATTACCCATTCAACGCCGCGCGGGATTGCTGATATCCGAACCCTCACCGAGCGTGATTTTATTGGCGATATAGCGGTTTTGACCGGCACGGGCGCAGTCGCAAAGGCTGCCTTGAGCGCCGATAGCGAATTGATCCGGGTATCGACGGCGGCCCTCAAGAAGTTGCTGGTTGGCGACAGCCATCTGTCAGATCTGATCGTTTCAACGATGGTCGCGCGGCGGACTTTCATGCGTGAAGGCGGGTTTGCTGGGGTCACTTTGATCGGAACGACCTATGACCGCGCGACATTTGAAATCCGCGATCTTTTTACCAAGCACCAAATCCCCTTCGTCTGGCTCGCGCCAGAAGAGGACCCAGTGGTCATGGAAATTTTGGCGGCGCGCGGCCTAACCGAAGACGATCTGCCTGTTTTAATTCACTCAGCCAATGAAGTGGTTTCCAAGCCCTCGCTCGGGGACATTGCAACCTGTTACGGCCTCAACGTCCTTGATGAAGCCGAAGTGCACGATGTGCTTGTTGTTGGCTCTGGGCCGGCAGGCCTTGCTGCGGCGGTTTATGCGGCCTCAGAAGGGCTTTCCGTGTTAGTGCTGGACAGTCAGGCGGCAGGTGGACAAGCCGGCACCAGCTCAAAAATCGAGAACTATCTTGGCTTTCCTACTGGCATTTCAGGGCGCGAGTTGGCGGAGCGCGCGGCCATGCAAGCGCAAAAATTTGGCGCCCATCTGGTCTCGCCGGTCGAGGCGGTGTCGCTCGGTCGCTCCGGTGTGCTTCATCAACTCAATTTGAAAGATGGCCGAAAGGTTCGAGGCAAATCGCTCGTTATTGCTTCGGGCGCGCGTTACCAAAAACTGCCGATTGAGGGGCTGGATGCCTATGAGGGGGCCGGTGTTTACTATGGCGCGACGGCCATGGAGGGCATGCTGTGTGGCGGGTCAGAGGTGACGGTTGTCGGCGGTGGCAATTCGGCGGGCCAAGGGGCTGTATTCTTGGCCAGTGTTGCCGAGCATGTTCATCTGGTCATCCGCCGCCCCGATCTTTCCGAAACCATGTCGGAATATCTAATTCGGCGCATCCTCGACACACCGAACATAACCCTGCATGCCGAAAGCGAAATCATTGGATTCGAGGCCGACGGTCGGCGGCTGACCCAATTGAGTTTACGGCGAAATCGGCTGGGAGACGTCGTTTCCCTGCAAACGCCTTTTTTGTTTTTGATGATCGGCGCCAATCCTTGCACAGGCTGGCTCGCCGATTCCATCGCCCTCGACGACAAGGGATTTGCCAAAACCGGCGCTAGCCTTTCGCCGCGTGAGCTGGTGCGTGGCGGATGGGCGTTGGAGCGTGATCCTTCGCCATTAGAGACCTCGCGCCCTAGGGTTTATGCGGTTGGTGATGTGCGCTCTGGCTCGGTCAAGCGCGTCGCGTCCGCCGTGGGCGAGGGCTCTGTTGTTGTTCACGCAATCCACAGGGCCTTGGCCGATGATTTGGCCCGCGCCGCCGTGATCTAGGCCATGTTTTCGCTTGGTTAAGTCAACTCGTCTGGCGCAACTTCAAAGCTCGTATTGCAATATTCGCAACGGACCCGGATTGCCCCGTTCGGTTCGATCATATCAGCCGTATCCGAGCCAAATTGCTTCAATAGCGTGACGATGCGCTCCCGAGTGCACGTGCAGGCGGCCTCGAGGGGTTCGGCTTCATGCAACCGAACGCCATCCTCATGGTAAAGCCGGAACAGCAACTCACCTGCAGCCAAAGAAGGGTCGACGAGTTCTTCCGCCTCGATGGTGGAAAACAGCACTGACGCCGTTTCCCATGCATCGTCTGTGTCCCCGCGATTACTGTCGCCGGCAATTCGTTGGATCAGGGCGCCACCGGCGCGCCATTCAGGAGACCGGCCTTCCATGTGAACCAAGCCGACAGCGAGTTTAATGCGTGTTGGAACCTGTTCGGATTGTTCAAAATACAGCTCAGCACAGTCGGAAAGCGAAGGGCCTTCAAGCGCCACCAAGCCCTGATAACGATCAGTATCTTCGCCTTGGTCGATGGTCATGGCGAAGTGCCCAGCGCCGAGCAATTCTACCGCACTAAAGTCCTCGCCGGGGCGCTCGGCCATGAGCGCCGCCAGAGCGTCCGGCTCGATATGAGCATAAGCCCGCACAGCGCCCGGTGAGCGATACTCGGCAACAACGAACTTAACAGGCCCATCGCCCTGGGCCTGCATAATAAGTTTGCCCTCAAACTTGAGCGACGATCCCACCAGCGCCACAAGCGCGAGAGCTTCGCCCACCAAGGCCGAAACAGGGTCCGGGTAAGCATGGCGGCGCAAAATAGCATCCACTGTTGCCGGGCCTAAGCGCACGACCCGTCCGCGGACGGGCTCATCCTCAATCTGAAAAGCGGCAACGATGTCGTCGCCCGCGCTCAGCGGATCGGCGTCAGGATCAGGGTTGTTCATGGGGGCGTTTACCGGGGTATTTTTTCAGGACAGAGGCACCACATGAGGATGGCCTTCTGGGCATGCAAGCGGTTCTCTGCCTCGTCGAACACTAAGGAGGCTGGGCCGTCAATAATATCGGGTGTTACTTCCTCGCCGCGATGGGCGGGGAGGCAGTGTAGGAATACCGCCTCTGCTTTCGCCTTTGCCATCAGTTCCGCATTGACCTGATACGGCCCAAGCGCTTGCATCCTTTGGGGGCCGTTTGTGTCCCCCATGGAAACCCACGTGTCCGCAATCACCGCGTCGGCACCAGCAACGGCAATCTCGGCATCGTCAACGACTTTAACGTTGCCTCCCGCTCTGATAGCGGCAGCCACCAAGGCGGGGTCTGGCCGGAACCCTGCAGGGCAACCCAACGTCAACGAAAACCCCAAAAGCGGGGCTGCATGGATGAAACTGTTGGCTACGTTATTGCCATCGCCGACCCACGCGAAATGCGCACCCGTGAGGCTGCGGCCTTGTTCCTCATAAGTCATAAGGTCGGCAATAATCTGACAAGGGTGGCTTTGGTCTGTCAGTCCGTTAATCACGGGGATCGAGGCGTTGTGTGCCAGTTCCAGCAAGTCACTATGGCGGTTTGCCCGCAGCATCACCGCATCGACCATGCGCGAAAGCACCCGCGCGGTATCGGCCACAGTTTCACCACGGCCCATTTGCGAGGAAGCCGCATCCATCAGCACTGGGAACCCGCCCAATTGCCGAATAGCGAGGTCAAACGACAGTCGCGTACGTGTCGAGTTTTTCTCAAACAGCATGGCCAGCGCATAGCCTGCCAAGGGTGCATCAGAATCGACCACACCCTTCGGCTTGCCAAGCCGGGTCGCTTTGCGCCGATGTGCCTCGTCCAGAATTGCGCGAAGGTCATCACGCCCTAAAACATCAAGGTCTAGGAAGTGGCGAACCGGTCTGTCGTTCGGCAATTCTGTCACGCCGCTTTGGCGGTCGCCTTAGCCGCGCTGATCGATTGATCGAGGATGGAGATCGCCTCAGCCACATCATTGCCGTCAATAATGAGGGGTGGCGCCATGCGAAGCACACCATCACCGGCTGTGCCTACCAATAAACCGCGTGCGAAGGCCTCTTGGCGCACGCTCATGGGATCAAGGGAGAGCTTAATCCCGCGCAAAAGCCCTTTGCCACGCACATCGACCACAACGTCGCTGTGAACGTCCTTCAAGCCTTCAAGGGCTTGGCCGAAATGGTTGGCGATATCTTGAACATGCTGTAAGAACTCAGGCTTGCTGATCTCGTCCCACACCACATGACCAACGGCCATGGCAAGTGGGTTCCCGCCATAAGTCGTGCCGTGTGCGCCGCGCGTCATGCCCTTGCCGGCTTCCGCGGTCGTGAGGCAAGCGCCGAGCGGAAACCCACCCCCAACACCTTTGGCAACCGCCATAATGTCAGGTGTGATGTCGGCCCATTCGTGCGCGAATAGCTTTCCTGTCCGCCCAGCGCCGCATTGGACCTCGTCAAAAATCAACAATATCCCGTGCTTGTCGCAGAGTGCCCGTAAGCCGCGCAGGCAGTCTAAAGGTAAAGCGCGAGTGCCGCCTTCACCCTGAACCGGTTCAATTATGATGCCGGCTGTTTCGGGCCCAATCGCTGCCTCTAGCGCGTCGTGGTCAGCCCAAGGAAGATTGGTATATCCAGGCAAGCGTGGGCCAAACCCATCGAGATAGGTTGCGTTGCCTGCCGCGTTAATTGCGGCGTAGGTGCGGCCATGGAAGGCACCTTGGAAGCCAACAATGTCGACGCGTTCTGGCGAGCCATTGGCGGCATGATACTTCCGTGCAGTTTTAAGCGCACATTCAACAGCCTCGGTGCCGGAGTTCGTGAAGAACACCATGTCAGCAAACGTGGCGTTGACGTATTTTTCCGCCAGGCTGCGCTGTAGCTCCGTGCCATACATATTGGACAGATGCCAAACTTTGCGCGCTTGGCTTTCAATGGCCTCGATCATTTTTGGGTGGCAATGGCCCAAGGCATTCACCGCAATGCCCGCAATGAAGTCGAGATACCGTCGCCCTTCAGATGTCCACAAACGAGCACCTTCGCCGCGCACAAAGTCGGCAGGTGGCGGAGAGTAGACTGGCATTAAAGGGGAAGTGGACACAGAAATACGCCTCTGGGGTTACCGGAAGCACCGCAAACTAACGATGCGGACGCCCGCGTTCAAGGCGGATTCTGTGACGTTTCGGCATCGGGTTCAGGCTTTCAAGCGCCATCCGCGCACAAATACAGCCCAACAGGCCACAATAAGCACCATGGTCAGCAAACCGGTTGAAACCGCTGAGATCAACACGCTGGTATCGGCATGGCCAGTGAACCCATAGCGAAACCCGTCAATCAAGTGAAAAACCGGATTGAACTGGATGATGGTGTGGAAGGGTTCGGGCAGAACTTTGATCGAGTAGAAAGTGCCCGAGAGGAATGTGAGGGGAGTAATAATAAAGGTGGTGATCGCGGCCAAATTGTCGAACTTTTCAGCCCAAACACCGCCCAACACGCCAATGGCGCCGAACATCAGGGATGCAACGATGGCGAAGTAAAGCGTTGCACCCCAGTGTACAGGGTTGACGTTCGCAAACATCATAATCGCTACCGCCGTGGCTGCCCCGCACACAAGGCCCCGGGTTGCTGCGCCTGCAAGGAAAGACGCGGTGAGCTCTGCCGATGAAAGAGGCGGCATGAGCAGGTCAACAATGGTGCCTTGAACCTTGGAAATCGTGAGCGACGAGGACGAGTTTTGAAACGCATTCGACAAGATCGACAGCATGACTAGGCCCGGCGCCAGAAAGTCCGGAAAAGGAATCCCGTCCAACACGCGTTTGTCCGCGCCGAACGCGATAACAAAAACCACCATGAGCAGCCACGTTGAAATGACCGGCCCAAAGACTGTTTGGACAGAGACTTTGAAAAACCGCCGAACTTCTTTGATGTAAAGGGTTTGCAAACCAATCCAATTCACGGCGCCGTAGGATCGCGGGGTCAGGGTATCGGTCATTTGCATTTAGCCTTGCGTTTCAAGCGTTGGTAATGGGCTTGTCGCAGAACAAAATCCAGACCACGACTCAGTGCGGATCACCACAATATGTAGAAAGCAAGCTTTGACTGTGGAAAAATCTGACACCGCATCTTGTGTATCTTGTCTTGTCAGATACGATCCATGGGGTGGTTAACAGCTCGTTAAAGTCGTACACCACAAGATGTTGAGTGATCGATCGGGGGCAGTGATGACGGCAGGCTGGACAGAAGACCGCGTAAATTTACTCACGAAGCTGTGGGGCGATGGCCTGAGCGCTAGCCAAATTGCAAAGCAGCTCACGGGTGTTACCCGCAACGCTGTGATCGGAAAGGTTCACCGGCTTGGCCTTGCGGGTCGTGCCGCCCCTTCGCGTCCTGTGAAAACAACGCTTGCCGCGACACCAAAGCCCCGTCCCGCAGTAGCCCCTGTTGTTCGCCTTGTTACCCCGGCCGAGCGTCCTGCCGCTGTCGTGGCTGCCCCTGTCGCGCAGCCGGTTGCGAAGCCGCGCTCGACAACAGGGGTCAGCGTGTTGGCGCTGCGTGAGGGTATGTGCAAATGGCCAATGGGAGACCCGGGCGATCAGGACTTCGCCTTTTGTGGCTGCCCGATAAAGCCGGGAACGCCATACTGCACCGAACACGCCGCCATCGCCTATCAGCCAGCGGCTCCGCGCCGCAAGGTTACGCCAGAAGATCGGGCTCGCATTGAAGCGCAGCGCTGGCAGCGCACTGCCATCCGCTAAAAAGCGCGCGGATCCTGCGAAACGATATCCAGCAGGATCGCTTCGGTGTTGATGAGGCGTTTGCCGGCATTCTCAAAATTAACGGTCACGCGCGAGCCGTGCGCGCTCTGAACCTGCCCAAGCCCCCAATCAGGCTCGTCTGGATGTTTGACGATGACGCCCGGATACAGTCTGCGGTCCATCCGCTGTGAATACCAAGACCGCGCTATCGCGTCGAATCAGTTATGTCTGACGCATGAACCCAGATGCAGCGACCCTATCCGCCCTAATCGCCTCTCGTCTTTGCCATGATCTGGTAAGCCCGATTTCCGCGCTCACAACGGCATTGGACGTACTCAACGATGAGGGGTCGGCGGATATGCGAGAGCAAGCGCTCAAGCTTATTGCCACATCCTCTCAACAGGCAGCCGCTAAGCTCGACTTTATGCGCCTGGCCTTTGGAGCCGCCACGCTGGGGCGTGGCGACTATGATCTACAGGAAATGCGCGGAACCGTTGAGCGGTTCGTTAATGCCCACAAGCCGGAATTGGTCTGGAGCGTCGCAGAAAGCCGTGGCCCGCGCGTTGCGGCCCGCATTTTGGCCAATTTGGTGTTGATCGGGCTCGATTGTTTGCCGCGTGGAGGAACATTGGAGCTGAGCGCCAAACATGTGGAAGGCAAATTGGAGCTCGCCGTCATCGGCACGGGCCTGCGCGCTATGCTCAAACCGGCTACCCGAACAGGGCTCTCCGGGCAGGAGCCGGAAGATGGTTTTGAAGCCCGAAACATCCAACCCTATTATCTTTATCTGATTACATCGGCATCCCGCGTTGAAATGGCTGCGCGCGAATCTGAGGGCGCTGTGTCCATCATTGCGCGGTTCCCACCCGATAGTGCTGCGCCAAATCCGGCTTAATCAGCGTAGAAATACTCTAGCCTTAGCGAGGCCTTAACGAGTTTCGACCAATTGTGACCGTGTCTGATGCGTTTGGGTGCACAGACCGGGGTGCGCGATGGACGACTTACTCGCCGAGTTTTTGACCGAGACTTCCGAAAGTCTTGAAACAATTGACAATGAGCTTGTGCGTTTTGAAGCCGATCCCACAGATCGCGCCACGCTAAATAATGTTTTCCGCTTGGTTCATACCATTAAGGGCACGTGCGGCTTCCTCGGTTTGCCGCGTTTGCAAGCTGTTGCCCATGCCGGTGAAACCTTGCTCGGGCGCTTCCGCGATGGTGCCGTTGTGGCAACGCCGGATGCCGTGCAACTGGTGCTTGAATGCATTGACGCTATCAAAGCCATTCTTGCGTTTCTGGAAACTGACGGTGCTGAACCGGTCGGCGACGACATGGCTCTCATCTTGCAGCTGGAGGCCGCGTCTGAGGGGCATTTAACAGCGGAAAAAGCACCGCCTTTACCCGTCGTCGAGGTGTCCGCTGAGCCGGAAATGCCTGCGGTGAACGCCGAGGGCTTGAAGTGGGATCCTGAACAGGGCCGCTATTTGCGCCCCGGTGAAGTGTCCATGGCCGAAATGGAAGCCGCCTTTCAAGCAACCGAGGTGGATGAAGTCATCATCGTCGCCAAAGCGGCTTCAGCGCCTGCGCCCAAGGCGATGGCGGCCGCAACTAAGACTGACGACCACGATGAGGACGGGGCTCCGCGGGGCGGGGGTGTTGCCGCACAAACCATTCGTGTCGGGGTCGATGTCCTCGAGAACCTGATGACCATGGTTTCTGAGTTGGTGCTCACCCGCAACCAGCTTAATCAAATGGTCCGGAACTCCAATGATTCCGAATTTAAGGCCCCCTTGCAGCGGCTTTCAGCAATCACCGCTGAGCTGCAAGAAGGGGTCATGAAAACGCGCATGCAGCCCATCGGGAATGCGTGGAAGAAGCTTCCCCGTATTGTGCGCGACGCGGCCCGCGACTTGAACAAGAAAATTGATCTCGTTCTCGAGGGCGAAAGCGTCGAGCTTGATCGCCAAGTTCTTGAGCTTATCAAAGATCCACTCACCCACATGATCCGCAATTCCTGCGATCACGGGCTCGAAAAAACAGCTGATCGCCTCATGATTGGCAAGCCTGAAATCGGCACCATCCGGCTGAAAGCGTATCATGAAGGTGGGCACATCATCATCGAGCTTTCCGATGATGGTGCTGGGCTCAACACGGCGCGGATTCGTGACAAAGCGATTTCACAAGGCATCGTTAGCGCCGAAGCCGCTGCAACACTATCGGATGCGCAGATCCACCGCTTTATTTTTGCGCCAGGTTTCTCAACGGCCGCTCAAGTCACGAGCTTGTCTGGGCGGGGCGTTGGGATGGACGTCGTTCGCACCAATATCGAACTGATTGGTGGCGCGATTGACCTAAACTCGAACGAGGGGCGCGGCACCTCGTTTGCCATCAAAATCCCGCTCACCCTAGCGATTGTGTCCGCTTTGGTTGTTGGCGCCAGTGAGATGCGGTTTGCGATCCCCCAATTGGCAGTGATCGAGCTTGTGCGCGCGGGTGGCACCAGTGAGCATCGCATCGAGATGTTGAACAAGACCCGCGTTCTGCGCCTCCGCGATCGCTTGCTTCCCTTAGTTCATCTGTCCGAACTCCTTGGCGGGGCCGACCATAAACACACGGAAAACACCCCCACTTCATTCGTCGTGGTCATGCAAGTGGGCGGGCGCTCAATCGGCGTTATCGTCGATGAGGTGTTCGACACCGAAGAAATTGTGGTGAAACCACTGTCGAGCGTGATGCGCGATGTCCGGATGTTCTCCGGCGCTACCATTCTTGGCGATGGCTCGGTCATCATGATCATTGATCCGACCACTCTGGCAAATTCGATCGCCAACGCTGTGAATGGCAAGGCCGAAGAGGCACAGACCCATCAGCAAGTGATTAAGGATGAGCGTACCGGCATGATCTTGTTCCTCGCGGGATCAAGTGAACCTAAGGCCGTTCCTTTGGCCTTGGTGACCCGCCTTGAAGACATCGACGCGGGGACCTTTGAACGTGCGGACGGCCGATGCGTCGTTCAATATCGCGGCCGTCTAATGCCGATTGTTCCGGTATCGCCCTATGCTGAGATCAAGTCTCAGGGCCGCCAGCACATCATGGTATTCACCCAAGGCGACCATACGGTTGGCCTCGCGGTCGATAGCATTCTCGATATCGTCGACGAAAAGCTCGATATGGAAATGCCAACCGATGATCAGGGAACGCTTGGCGTTGCGGTGCTGAAAGGCAAAGCCACGGAAATCCTCGACATTGGCAGCGTTATGGAACGCGCTTATCCGTCATGGGATCAACCTGCCGGCGCGGTTGTCCCTCGCCGCGTGCTGCTCGTTGAGGGTAACGCATTCTTCCGCAACTTACTGGCACCACTTATCACATCAGCCGGCTATCAGGTCGATGTTGCCGACAGTGCACAAGCGGCCGCAAACCATATCGGCGCCACCCGATTCGATGCGCTCGTTACCGATATCGACGCGTTCTCGGCGGAATCGCTGGGCACGGAAGCCCCTGTCATCGGTCTTGCAGCCAGCTCGAATGCGGCAGCGCCCGGCGTGATCGCCTGTGTTCGCAAGGGGGATCGCCCCGGCTTAATTGCGGCGCTTGAACACGCCATGCGTATGGGAGAAGCGGCATGATTCCGACCACTTCCGCACAAACAGCAACCACCGCCAACGACATGGGCGGGGAGCGCGAATACGTCACGGTTTTTGTTGCGGGCCAAGCTTTTGGCGTTGAAGTAACGGCCATTCAAGACGTGTTTAAGCCGCACAGCGTGACGCCCGTTCCATTGGCACGGCCTGAAATCGCTGGTGTCCTCAATCTTCGAGGCCGGATCGTTACCGCCATTGATGCACGGATCGTATTGGGCTTGGCGCGCGACCCTGAGTTACTCAAGACGGCTATGGCTATTGGTGTAGAGCGCGATGGCGAGGCTTTTGGCTTGATAATTGATCGCGTGGGCGATGTCATAAAGCTCGCAAATTCGGCGCTGGAGCCTAACCCAGCCAATCTCGATGCCAATTGGCGGTCCAAGTCAAAAGGTGTTTTCCGCCTGGACGGCCAACTTCTTATCGCGCTCGATCTTGATCGAATGCTCGACCTTGAAACCTCCGCGCCTGAAGAAAGGGCAGCAGCATGAAAACGTGTCTGGTTGTTGATGATAGCCGCGTTATCCGCAAGGTCGCGCGGCGTATCCTCGAAGGTATGGCCTTTGAGGTTGAAGAAGCCGAAGATGGCTCTGTCGCCCTTAATGCCTGCCGGAAAGCGATGCCGGATGCTGTTCTCCTTGATTGGAACATGCCCGTGATGGATGGCATCGAGTTTGTGCGCAATTTACGCAAAGACCCCGGTGGTGACCGCCCGGTCGTTGTGTTTTGCACCACTGAAACCGACATGACGATGATAGCCGAGGCTCTCGAAGCCGGGGCAAACGAATACATTATGAAGCCGTTTGATTCCGATATCGTCTCGTCGAAATTCGCCGAAGTCGGTTTGATCTAGCAACGGCATCGGCAGAATATGGCTTTAACCGCACCCCTGAGTACACCCGAGCGCATTCGCGTTCTCGTCGTTGACGATTCCCTCGTCATACGCGGGTTGGTTGTGCGTTGGCTGGACGCGGAAAGTGACATCGAAGTAGTTGGCAAGGCGGTTAATGGCGAAGAAGCGATTGAACGCGCGCGCGCATTAAAGCCACATATCATCATTCTCGACGTTGAAATGCCGGTTATGGACGGCATAACCGCGCTTCCCCGTATTCATGCCGCTGCTCCTTTTGCGCGCATCGTGATGGCCTCAACGCTCACCCATCAAGGCGCTGCTGTCACGATAAGGGCATTGTCGCTTGGCGCGGCAGACTACATTGCAAAGCCCGACGCTGGCCAAATTGCGGGTGCGGAGGATTATCGCCGTGATCTATTGGTCAAAATTCGCGGCCTTGGCTCCTCAGCGAAACGTACAGCCTACGCCTTAGCGCCACGCCGCTTAGGGCAGCCGCTTACGGCCACTACCGCAGCTCCACGCAAAGATCTTGCTTTGGGGAATAAGACACTCAAGGCCAAACCCGAGGCTTTGTTTATCGGTTCATCAACGGGCGGACCAGCCGCCCTTGGCGCTGTCGTTGCTAGTTTAGTCGGCAAGGCGACGGTACCGGTGTTCATCACGCAGCATATGCCCGCCATGTTTACCGCCATTCTCGCCGAGCACATGGCAAAAGCCACGGGCGCGAAAGTGGTTGAGGCCAAGGACGGCATGGCTGCCGAAGCGGGAAGTTTCTACATCGCTCCGGGTGATTTTCACATGACCGTTCAACGTAGAGCGGGCCGTGTTTTCATTGTGCTGGACCAATCACCACCGGAAAACTTTTGTCGGCCCGCTGTTGATCCCTTGTTTCGCTCAGCGGCGGCAGTTTATGGCGAGAGAGCGTTCGGCGTAGTGCTCACCGGGATGGGGCATGATGGCCGCGAAGGCGCGCGGGTTTTGGCCAGCAAGGGCGGCCTGATCCTAGTGCAAGACGAAGCTTCTAGCGTTGTTTGGGGTATGCCCGGCGCTGTTGCGACGGCCGGTTTGGCCTGCGCGATCAAACCAATTTCCGAAATTGGCCCGACAATTCTGAATGTTCTCCGAGGCGTAAACCCATGACACCACAAGATTTTGATTTTGTCGCCAATCTAGTTCGGCAAAAGTCTGGTCTCGCCTTGAGCGCAGACAAGGGCTACCTGGTGGAAAGCCGCTTAGGCCCCTTGGCGCGGCGCGAAGGCATGGCATCGATCGACGACCTCATCAAAGCCATTCGTGCCCGCAATGATGCGCGCCTGATCAGCGCTATCGTTGACGCCATGACGACCAATGAAACATTCTTTTTCCGCGACAAAACCCCTTTTGACACGTTGCGTAATGTAATTCTGCCCCAGATCACCAAGGCAAACCCTGGCAGGCGCCTAACGATTTGGTGCGCAGCGGCCTCGACCGGACAGGAACCGTACACGATTGCCATGGTGATTGATCAAATGGCGGGCCAGCTTAATGGCTGCACCTTCGACATCATTGGAACGGATATTTCTGAGCGCGTGCTCGAAAAAGCAAAAGCCGGCCTCTACACCCAATTTGAAGTTCAGCGCGGCCTGCCTGTGCAGATGCTGTTGAAATACTTCACCAAAGTAGGCGAGGGGTATCGGATTGATGATCGCCTGCGCGCGATGGTTCGCTTTAAGGCGGCAAATCTACTCGACAGCTTAATGCCGCTCGGCAAGTTTGACATCGTGTTTTGCCGCAATGTGTTGATCTATTTCGACACGGCAACAAAGCGTGGCGTGCTCCAACGCATTGCTGCGCAGAGCAATGATCCGGGCTACCTGCTCTTGGGTGCGGCTGAAACCGTGTTAGGCGTTACCGATGCTTATCAACCCGTTGCGGGCACACAGGGCCTGTATCAACGTGCCGTAGCGGGCGCGCAGGCGCGCGTTCCGCTGCGCTCTGCGGTGGCTTAGCCGACGCGCCGAGTTTGACCCGCCCAATAAGGCTCACGCAATTCGCGCCGCAATACCTTTCCTGATGGGTTGCGCGGTAAGACAGCAATGGTGTCAACGGACTTTGGTACTTTATAGGCCGCAATACGCTCGCGTGCCCAAGCAATAATCGAGGCTGGGTCGATTTCCGCTTCGGGTTTTGCGACGACGATCGCCTTCACAGCCTCTCCCCATTTTTCATCTGGCACACCGATGACAGCAACATCAGCCACAGCGGGGTGGCCAAAGATCGCGTTCTCAACTTCGGCGGGATAGATGTTTTCACCGCCTGAAACGATCATATCTTTCACGCGATCATGGATAAACAGATAGCCGTCGGCATCCATAAATCCCGCATCGCCGGTATGTAACCAGCCATCGCGGACTGTTTCTTTTGTGGCATCGGCGCGATTCCAATACCCCTTCATGATCGTGTCGGACTTGATCACGATCTCACCCACTTCGCCGACCTCGCACGCGGTGCCATCGTCGCGCCGACATTCAATCGCGTGGCCAGGCCATGCTATGCCGCAAGAGCGCAATTTCCCGCGGGCAGGATCGTGGGCTTCGGGGGGCAAATAGGTTCCAGAGCCAAGGCTCTCCGTCATCCCGTAAAGCTGGGTAAAATTGCACCCAAGTGTCGCTTGCGCCCGCACCAAAACGTCCTCGGAGATCGGTGAGGCGCCATAATAAATGTTCTTGAGTGTGGAAAAATCCACATCGCCGCAGCCAGGAACCTGCAAAAGCATATTTACAACCGCTGGCACTAGAAAGGCATGCTCAATGCGCTGTTCGGGAATGAGCCGCAGAATTTCAAAGGGATTAACTTCCTCCATGATGACATTTCGTGCGCCCTGAGCCGCAGCGAGAACGGCGGAGTTTATCCCGGCGACGTGAAACATCGGCATGGCAATGAGCACTGGCGAGGCCACATCGTAATTCGCCCAACCGGCTTGGAAACCAAGGTCGAAAAACGCACGATAGTTTTGGTTAGTAATTTGGACGCCCTTTGGCATCGCTGTTGTTCCAGAGGTGTAGAGCTGGATTGCGTCATCGTCCGGGTGATTATCGAGGTTCGGGTCGATGGCTGATTGCTGGTTTTTCCACTCAGAATAGCTTGGCCACGGCCCCGCTTCAGAGTCCAAGCTAATGGTCATTGGGTTGGTCGCGGCTTCCGCGAGTGCTTTAGTCGCAGTTTCGGCAAATACTTGCGAAACGAACATAACTTTGGCCCCAGAATCCTTAAGCACATAGGCCACTTCGGGTGCCGCCAGCCGGTTATTCATCCCGACAGCTGTCGCACGCGCTTTCAGGGCACCAAAGAAAACTTCCAAATAGAGGTCGGAGTTTTTGGAATAAATGGCAATTCGGTCGCCGGGCTTGACACCAGCAGCGATAAGGCCGTTCGCCACGCGCGAGGAGGCGAGATCCAAGTCGGAAAATCTGGTATTTCGCTGCGCAAAGACCGATGCTGTTTCCTGTGGCCGCAAGCGTGCCTGAACGCGCGGAATATCGGCAACAGTTTTGATGGCTTCAAAGTCAAACACGGCGCAGGCTCCCCAGATTTCTTGTTGGATCGCCTATAGCCCATCAAAAGCTGGGGTCGAGCCACATTTCTGCGAGCTCTATCGAATAAGGCGAGCCTCAACGCGGCGATTGGCAGGATCGGAAGGCGATTTTCCCACAATCCCACGTTCAGAACCAAAGCCCACCGCAAGCAGACGATCGGCGGCAATGCCTTTTCCAGTGAGGTAGGCTACCACCGCTTCCGCCCGTTTCTGCGACAAGGCTTTATTGACGGCATCGCTACCTTGGCGATCAGCATGCCCCTCAACGGAGAACCGCAGTGCTTGAAGTTGCGGATCGCTCAGCGCCGCCGCGAATTGGTCGAGATTTGACGTGGCTTGGGCAGTCAGGCTGGCGGACCCGAGCGCAAAAGTAACGCACAAATTGAGCCCGGAGGCCTCATCGCCCACTTGGTCAACACATGAAGCCGCTGCCGCTGTATTGGTTGTAGACGGAACAGGCTTTCCCTTTTTGGGGGCAGGCTTTGCTGCGGCGCGCGGAGGGGGTGGAGGCCGCTTGATCGCGCCCGTTACTGCACTGGTCGGCTTGGCGCCGCGATAGGGAAATAATTGTTCATTGGTTTCAAGTTTAGCGGCGCAAGCCGGGTTCGAGATGCGTTGTTCGTAAGTCTGACAATTCGGATCCGCAGCTGGGGTTGGCGCCGCCGAAACACCAGACAGGCGCTCCTTGATCGCATCAGCGCTGTATTGCGCCGGTGGCGTTTGCGCCATTGCGGACGCGGTGATGGCCCAAGCGAGCGCGAAACCGAGTAAGCCTGACGTCATGGCGCACACCCTTTAGGTTTGGATTGGAATGGAACCCTAGCACATCTTCTGGCTAATTTGTGTTGGAAATATTGTAGCGCTGCAGGCCCGTTGGGCTCAGAAAGCAAACGCCTTTGGCCGACTGCCCAAAGGCATCGGTCATGAATTCCAGCGATAGAGACATTTCAACGAGGTAGCGCGCCCGCGCGGCGGCCAGCTTGGCTGAGCGTTGCTCCCAGAACGAGATAAAGCTGCGGGTTGTATTGGCAATCGCCGCATTGATTTCCGCAACAGGCCTTTTTTCGGCGCCCATCGTGTCGCGGATCGTTGCGATCTTGGTGTTCATGTCTTCAATCGCCAGTAACATGGTTTCATCGTCCGATGTGCCGGTGAACATATGCACGCCGTAAAACGAGCCCGGATCGGCCACGCGCAGTGCGCCACCCAGAAAAGCGTAGGAGCACGCGCTTGCGCAGGCATAGCGCTGCGGTAAGCGAACAAACATGCCTTTCGCGCGGAGCACACGACCCATGCCAAGGCCTTCTTCGGCGGCACCGCCCGGTGAGTTTAGCCAGACCTCATCAATGCCGCCCGCGCGGTCAATCGCATCGGCCAAACGCTGCGCCTCACCGGGCCGTATCGTGCCTTCTGCGATCAACACGGGCACATTCTTCGCGCGGGTTACCCGATAGGACATTGGCGCATTGAACGCTGGCGTTACGATGCCTTTCGGTAGCTCATAAGTTTGGCAGTAGCTCTCTTGGGCACGCCCTTGCGCAGGAATGCCAACACTAAGCAAGCCGAACATCAACCAAAATGCGGCTGCCCGCCTCATGCTTGGGCGACCCATGTGCTGGAGCCGGGTTCACGGCAAAATGTTGGTGTGGCTCTTATTTCCTTACCGTCAACATAGCCAATTTGGGTGGCCGTTCGACATTGTTTCCCATTGGACGCCACAGTCACTGGCGTCGCCTCAACCGAGCCGGAAACGTTATTGTTGGTTTCGCTGACCCATTCGACCTTTTCACTGCTTTGTTCGGGTGGCGCTTCCAAGGCTGCCATCGTGGCGTTTGCAGCTTTCTCTTGTTCTTGCTTGTCGAGCATGCAGGCGAAGCTGTCGATCAAATAATTGTTGAGGGTGAAGGTCACGCCATAATAATCGCGAACACCGGCCCTACCCAATGCGCTAGAGAGCAAGGATGAGCCAAGTGAGCGCGCGATCTGCGTTCCAATGCCTTGCTCTGAGCGTGGCTTGCATTCCTTCGCATTGGCAATACCGCCAAGCCCGGTTGCTAGAACCAAAGCGGCGAGGCTGGTCCATAATCGTTGACGAATGTGCATCGAAGTATCCAAACTTATTGCGTCCCAAGTGCAACCCTAGCCGATTTTTGCTGCCCATGTCAGTGGCAAGTTTTAATGGGTAGGCGGTCGTGCCGCGGCCAATCAGGAAAATGATGCCGTCGCGTGATATCGACGGCGGTGATCAATCAAGCGAGACTTCTCCATGGCCATCATTCTGTATGAACACCCGCTCAGCCCCTTCGCCCAGAAGGTCAAAATCGCCCTGCGTGAAAAAGGTGTCGCCTTTGAAAGGCGCACGCCAAACGCCATCGGGTCTGGCGAAATTGCCGAGGGGTTCGCCGAAGCCTCGCCGTTTGCCGAGGTTCCCGCCTTGATTGATGACGGGTTTTCTATCTTCGACTCCACCATCATGCTGGAATACATCGAACAGAAATGGCCGAAACCTGATCTTTTGCCCGAAAACCCGGCTTTGGCGGCCAAGGCGCGCATGATCGAGGAAGTAATGGACACCCGTTATGAAGCCGCGTCATGGGGTGTGTTTGAAGTTGTGATCTTTCGACGCGCAGAAGGCGCTAAAGCGGAGGCGTTGCTCGAGGCGGCGCGCGCGACGACGGCCGGGATCCATCGTTGGCTCGAAAGGCAGTTTCACGGGCCCGACTGGTTCGGTGCGCGGGAGTTCGGTTGGGCCGACCTTTCGGTGGCGCCTTATTTGGCGGCGGCAACAGCCGATGGGATGGGCCCGGAACCCGGCTCGCTACTTTCTGAATGGCTAGCACGCGCCATGGCCCGCCCGTCAGTCGCTGAAACGCTCGCCGAGGCCCAAGCTGTCGCGCCATCGTTCCCCTTGGTGCATGAAGCCGTGAAAGCAGGCTTGTTCAAGCGCCAATATCGCGACCACCGGCTTGAATGGATGATCCGCTCGGGAGGGCTAGACATCGTGAGCGAAGGCCTTCAGGCAGACAATATCCGGTTTTCCCCTAACCTGAGCTGATCAACGAACTTTGGAGACTTTTTGTGGCCGACGCCTCAACCCCCATTCTGCACCATTATCCAACTTCGCCTTTCTCCGAAAAAGTACGCCTGGTTATGGGCTTGAAGGAGCTTGCTTGGGGTTCGGTTGAAATTCCGGTTATTATGCCGAAGCCGGACTTGACCCCCCTCACCGGCGGATATCGGCGCACCCCGGTGATGCAGATTGGGGCCGATGTTTATTGCGATACTCAATTGATCGTTCGTGAGCTTGAGCGCCGTTATCCCTCGCCATCCATTCTGCCAGAAGGCCATGATGGGCTCGCATGGATGTTATCAACATGGGCAGACCGGACATTTTTTCAAATTACGGTGCCGGTGATTTTCGGTGCCGTCGGCTTTCATGTGCCCGAAGCTTTCAAGCGGGATCGCGAGCAATTGTCCGGCCGGCCGTTCGATACCGACGCGATGCGCGCCATGGCCCCCATGATGAAAGATCAATGGCGCGCCAATGTTGCATTCATTGATGAAGCCTTGGAGGCCAACCCCCACGGCTGGCTAAGCGGCGAAGAAGCGGGTCTCGTTGATATTTCGGCCTTTATGAATCTGTGGTTCCTGCGAAACGCCTACCGGCCGGGCTATGATGCGGCTATTGCTGAGTATGATCGCGTTGAAGCGTGGACGGCCCGGATTGAAGCCATTGGGCACGGCAAGCCTGAAACCCTCTCCAGCACAGAAGCCCTCGCCATTGCGCGTGATGCGGAGCCCGAAGATCGCGGCCCGGCAGACCCGCGCGAACCCCAAGGCCTACGCACGGGTGATCTCGTAACTGTCGTCCCAGATGATTATGGGCGCGACCCCGTAACGGGCACGCTGGTTTTCTCAACGGCGCAAGAAATTGCACTGGAGCGGGCAGACCCGGACCTCGGCCGCATCGTGGTGCACTTCCCGCGCGCGGGTTACCTCGCACGTCGTAGCTAAAGGCCGCTAGGGCTTTACCTCGGAGGCCAGCGGCTCACCGGCGTAAAACCGGCGAACATTCTCGAGCACCATGCCCGGAATGGCTTGCAAGGCATCCCGTGTTGCGCCCGCAATGTGGGGTGTCAGCACGCATCGAGGCACATCCGCCCATCGCTTTGCTGGTGTTGGCTCTTCGTTGAACACATCGAGGCCCGCACCGCGAATAGTTCCCGCTCTCAAGGCGGCAATGAGCGCATCTTCATCAACCACTTGGCCGCGCGCAATATTGATCAGGATACCTTCGGACCCCAGCGCGGCAAGAACTTCAGCGTTTACAATGCCGGTTGTTTCCACCGTCAAAGGGGCTGCCAGCACGAGCGCATCGGCCTTATGGGCAAGCTCCAACACGCTCGAAACATAAGGGCGCGGCTCGGAGGGTCGCGGTGCGCGGCCCGTCCACATCACCTTCATCCCAAACGCTTCGGCGCGCACAGCGATGCCCATGCCAATCGCCCCGAGCCCCAAAATGCCAAGGGTCATCCCCTTCATGGAACGCGGTGGTGGCATAGGCGGCCATCGATTGGTCCAATTGTCTGTGCGGATCATTGCGTCGCCCGCCAGAATTTGCCGCCAGACCGCAAGCAATAGCCCCATCGCCAAGTCCGCTACGTCCTCGGCGTTAAGCCCGGCTGTATTGGCAACTTTTATACCACGGCGCGCGGCGTCAAAGAGGTCAATCCCGTCAACGCCTGTCCCGCCACACGCGATAAGCCCAACGCCAGGCAACTCATCCAATACCTCCTTGGCGACCCCTTCCGTGCCGACAGCGATCAAAGCGCGCACATTGGCACCATGCTCGGCCACATAGGCAGGAAAGTCTGTGATTTCCCAAAACTTGTCGACTGCACCAAAGGGTTCAAAAGCCGGCGCTAGCGCGGCAAAGGGGGCTTGCATCAAAAGTGTGCGTGCAGCGGACATGAGCGGTCTAATTCCTACCAAGGGCAATATCGGACACAAAAGGATTGGTGCGGCGCTCAAAACCAAAGGTCGACATGGGCCCATGGCCGGGCACAAAGTTCATCCCATCGCCGAGCGGCCAAAGTCCTTCAGTGATCGACGTAATGAGTTGGTCGAAATTACCTCGTGGTAAGTCGGTGCGCCCAATCGAACCTTTGAACAGAACGTCGCCGACGAAGGCCAGTTTGGTCAGCCCATGCCAGATAACCACATGACCCGGTGTGTGGCCGGGGCAATGGGTCACGCCGAAGGTTAGATTTCCCAAGCTCAAAGTATCCCCGTCCTCCAACCAGCGATCCGGCGTCACCGCTTCTGACCCTGAAAATCCATACCGCGCGCCTTGGGTAGCCAGTTCATCAAGCAGAAATTGATCGTCGCGATGAGGCCCTTCAATCACCACGCCTGTCCGCGTTCGGATCGCATTGGCCGCGCCCGCATGGTCAAGATGCCCATGTGTCAAGAAAATCTTGGTAAGCGTTACGCCTTGCTCTTTTATGGCGTCCATCAGTTTTTCGATCTCGCCACCGGGATCGATCAAGGCGGCTTCCAATGTCTGCGTGCACCAAACCAAGGAGCAATTCTGCTGAAATGGGGTCACAGGAATAATGCGGGCAAGGAGCGGTGAGGTTTGAGTGGGCGCGTTCATGAAGCCCATAAAAGCACGAAGTGTGGGGGCTCTCGCAAGCGTCCTGGGCGGTTTTCGTTGCGGCACACCGCGTTGAACGCCGTCAAAGTGTTGTGCGCCATGAAAATGACCTGTTCGTACACGCTGATCTGCCCACTCGAAGCACGCGAAATGCTGTCAATTTTGTTGGGATTGCGCTAGGCATCGGCAACCATGCGGTTCCCCCAAACCTTTCTCGATGAGCTCTTTGCACGAACGTCCATTACGGATGTCGTTGGAAAGCGCGTTATTTGGGACAAGCGTAAATCGGTTCCGGCGCGCCGCGATATGTGGGCCTGTTGTCCATTCCATGGCGAGAAGTCACCCTCGTTTCATGTCCAAGAGGATAAGGGGCGCTATTATTGCTTTGGCTGCCAGAAGAAGGGCAACGCAATTGACTTCATTATGGAGATGGATCGGCTAAGTTTCCCAGAGGCGGTTGAAAAACTTGCGGGGGAGGTCGGCCTTGCAGTGCCCGAACGGGTCCAGGTTTCTCCTGAAGCGTTGGCTCGCCGAAAGGGTGCCCGCGATGTGTTGGAAGCGGCCCACATCCATTTCCAACACGAGTTGCGCGGTCCTAAAGGCGCAGCAGCGCGCGCTTACTTGCTGAAGCGGGGGCTGCCAGAGAAGGTTTGGGCCCAGTTTGGGCTCGGCTATGCCCAAGATAGCCGCGAGGCGCTAAAGCACGCACTCGAAGCCCGTGAAATGCCAATCGCACTCCAGATTGAGGCCGGTCTTTTGGCTGAACCCGAAGGGGATGGCCCGCCCTATGATCGGTTTCGCGACCGTATCATGTTTCCAATCGCTGATGCGCGCGGACAACTCATTTCGTTTGGTGGGCGTGCAATGGCGGTCGATGCCCGTGCAAAATACCTTAACGGCCCCGAAACAGACCTGTTTTCAAAAGGGCGCTCGCTCTACCGCTTGGCAGAGGCCCGAGCGACCTTGGCGCGCAACAAGGACCAGAGTGTTATCGTTGCCGAAGGCTATATGGATGTAATCGCGCTTGAGCGTGCTGGCTTCGCGGCCGTAGCGCCCTTGGGAACGGCGATTACAGAGGACCAATTAGCATTGCTATGGCGATTGGTTCCTGAACCGATCTTGTGTCTTGACGGGGACAAGGCGGGGCTTGCAGCTGCCTCGCGCGCCCTAGATCGGGCTCTGCCCTTATTGGAGCCCGGAAAGTCGCTTCGATTTGCCTTTGTACCCGATGGTTTGGATCCCGACGACATGCTGCGAGACCGTGGCGCAGTGGCTTTCAGAGAAGTGTTGAACGCGGCGCGCCCTCTGGCCCAAGTCATGTTCGAACGAGAACGCGATGCCGAGCCCTTGAACACGCCTGAGCGCCGCGCCGGCTTCGCCAAGCGGTTGCGCGAATTAGTTACCCGCATTGCCAATAGCGATGTGCGTAATGCCTATCGCCAAGACGTTCAGGAACGCCTTGATGAGGGTCGCGCACCGTCGCCGCGTCAGCCATGGACCGCGCAGCCCAAAGGCCGAACTCGGCGCGATGGACGAGACACCCAACCGGTTGAATATGCCAGCGCGGAATTGAAAGCCAAAGTGGCCTCGCGGCGCCCGCCCCGGTTTTTGAAAGATATTGTGAGCGCGCCCTTAAGCCGCCCGACGCTGTTGGAAGGTGGCGCGGAGGCGTTTGCAGGCCTTGAGATTTCGGATCCCGGCCTTGACTCACTGCGGCATGCACTTCTAGACGCTTGGAGTTTAGGTGAAACCCTTGACCCGGAGGGTGTCCGTCGCCATCTCGACCGATGTGGAGCAGTGGCGGGGCTTGCGGCGCTTGAGGAAGCTTTGGTGTCGCCAGTCAATCCCTACACCCGCCCTTATAGCGACTCGAGCCTTTGGATCAACGCGATGGAAACGATGCGGACCCGGCGAACATTATCCGCCGACGCGGCCGAGGCAAGAAAAGAATTTGCAGCCGAACCCGACCAAGCGGCCTTTGCCCGCTTAAAAGGACTTGTTGCTGAGCGCCATGCACAGACGATAAGCGACGCAGAACTCGACCCCAGGGTCGACCCCTAAGTCCCGTTCTTCTTGGCGAAAGCCGCGAACGACCACTCCATATGCGGGGCAAACGTAGCCCTAGCCACGAGGCGACACGATGACGACCACAGAAGAAGTCGAGACCGAGACCAAGGAAGCTCCAGATGGGCCCTTGCTCGACCTGAATGATCAGGCGGTCAAGCGCTTCATCAAAGCCGCAAAAGTGCGCGGTTATGTAACCCATGAAGAGTTGAACAAGGTCTTGCCGAGCGAGGAGTTTACCTCCGAACAGATCGAAGACACCCTCGCAATGCTGTCTGAAATGGGCATCAACGTTGTTGAGGCTGACGAAGACGCCGAAGAAACGCCCTCTGAATCAACCGAGATCGTCCAGCGCGAGGCCATTAAGGCTCCTGTTGGCAACATGAAAGAAGGCTCGGATCGCACTGACGATCCGGTCCGCATGTATCTGCGCGAAATGGGCCAAGTGGAGCTTCTGTCGCGCGAAGGCGAGATCGCTATCGCTAAGCGCATCGAAGCAGGCCGCGATGCCATGATCCGTGGTTTGTGCGAAAGCCCGCTAACCTTTGAAGCCATCATGGTATGGCGCGAAGAATTGCGTGGCGGCCGTGTTTTGCTGCGTGATATTATTGACCTTGAAGCCACCTATGCGGCCGCACACGGTACAGTGGCAGCCCCTGTCACGCCGATGAAAACCGACGATGACGAGGAGGAAGAAGAAGTCGTTGTCGGTGAAGGCGAAATGCCCGGCCTGCCACCAGAGTCTGACAGTGAAAGCGAAGATGACTTCGATGAGGGCGGCGCGCTCTCCATGTCCGCGATGGAAGCCGAGCTGCGCGACGGCATCATGGAAATCCTTGATGGTGTTGCTGGTGAGTTTGAGCTGTTCGGCGCCCTTCAGGCGCGTTTGGTGGAGGCCCGCATCAAGGGTCTACAACTTACTGAAGAAGAAAAGGCATCCTATGACGAGCTGCAAACCCGCATTATTGAGCGCCTGAAAGGCCTTAAGCTCAACAATGCGCGGATAGAGGCCCTCGTCGATCAGCTCTACGCCATCAATAAGCGGCTCGTTGTTCTGGAAGGTCGCCTGCTTCGTTTGGCCGAAAGCTGCGGCGTCGCGCGCCCAGACTTCCTATCACGGTATTTCGGCAAGGAAATGGATCCTGATTGGCTCGACAAAATGGCGGGTCAGTCAAAAAGCTGGGGCCGCCTTGCCAATGATTGCCGCCCGCAGGTCGAAGTGATCCGAGCCGACGTCAGTGAGCTGGCGACTGAAACCGGCGTCCCTGTCGATGATTACCGTCGGATCGTGCAAACGGTTCAGAAGGGTGAGCGCGAAGCCCGCCAAGCCAAGAAAGAAATGGTCGAGGCCAATCTGCGCCTCGTTATTTCAATCGCCAAGAAATACACCAATCGCGGCTTGCAATTCCTTGATTTGATTCAGGAGGGCAATATCGGCCTGATGAAGGCGGTTGATAAGTTTGAGTATCGCCGCGGCTATAAATTCTCAACCTATGCGACATGGTGGATCCGTCAGGCCATTACCCGTTCGATCGCCGATCAGGCTCGCACGATCCGCATTCCGGTGCATATGATCGAAACGATCAACAAACTGGTGCGCACCTCGCGTCAGATGTTGCATGAAATCGGTCGGGAGCCGACCCCAGAGGAATTGGCTGAAAAGCTTGGTTTGCCGTTGGAAAAGGTTCGCAAGGTGATGAAAATCGCCAAGGAGCCGATTTCCCTCGAAACGCCGATTGGCGATGAAGAAGACAGCCACCTCGGAGACTTCATCGAGGACAAAAACGCTATTTTGCCGGTTGATGCCGCGATCCAAAGCAATCTGCGCGAAACCACAACGCGAGTTCTTGCCTCGCTTACACCGCGCGAAGAGCGTGTTCTGCGTATGCGCTTTGGGATCGGTATGAATACCGACCACACGCTCGAGGAGGTTGGTCAGCAATTCTCGGTTACCCGCGAACGGATCCGTCAGATTGAGGCCAAAGCCCTACGGAAACTGAAGCACCCAAGCCGCAGCCGTAAACTTCGAAGCTTCCTCGACAACTAATCGTTTTAGCGACTTAAAAACGCTTCAATCTCAAATAGATGGCTTATCCAGACCAAGCCCAAATTGGTCTGGATACTTGCCGACTGCTGAGGCGTAACATCCCTTGATCAATGCCATATCGCTCTCAAGGTCGCCGTCGGGAATCAGCACGGCCGCAAGGCTGATTGTCTTGGTGCCATAGTCGAGCACGCTCATCATAATCGGCACTTCGGCCTTATGCGCGATGAAGTAAAAGCCCGTTTTCCAGTTCGGATTAAGGCTCCGTGTCCCCTCGGGTGGGATTGCCAGCACCAAGGCATCCTCACGCGCGAAGGCATCCCGCATTGCGTTTACAACATCGTGGCTGGCAGAGCGGTTGATGGGCACGCAGCCGAGCCATTTCACAATACCGCCAAAAGGTCCCTTAGTTAGGCTTTCCTTGCCCATCCAGCGCAGCTTCACGCGGTAGTAAGCCGCTGCCGCCAACATATTGATGCCGTCCCAATTCGACGTGTGCGGTGCTGCAACCAACACTACTTTGTCAAAATTAGGCCAATCCCCGCGCATTTTCCAACCGGTCACGCGCAGATAGGCGCTGCCGACCCAGTGCGCGATGTCAGAAGCCAACCCGCGCGAGCGCGCCGGTTTCGCCGTTCCGCTATCGATGATCGAAAACCGCTTTTGCGCGGATCCCTCAGGAGTGGTCACCTTGGTCTCTCCGCGCTCTGGCGATCAAAGGCTTGGGTCGATCAAGTATTTTTCCCCTGTCGCCTTTTTGGCGTAAGCCAGCACGATTTCTGGCTTTAGCGCATCAGCCAGTGAAATCGTTGCTGTGTAGTGGCTTGCAAATGTGGTGGTTAGTTCACGGGCCACACGCTCGCGCAGCTTAAGTGCATCCGCCATGCCAATTTTTTGCAGGAAAGGCGTGAGTAAGAAACCGCTTACGCTCCACGATAGGCCAAAGCCCCGGTCGAGCAGCGTTGGCGATAAATCAAGCCCGCCATAAATGTAAACCTGCTTGAACGTTGAGGACCCGTAGCGGCTATATTCCTTGGCAGTTCGGTTCGCAGCAGCCTCCATCGCATGCAAGATTGAATTGGCCAGTTTACCGCCGCCAATCGCATCAAACGCTAGTGTTGCACCAGTTTCGACGAGGGCATCGGTAAGTTGAGCGGCAAAATCAGGTGCTGTGCTGTCCACGATGTAGGTTGCCCCAATCGCCTTCAGGATGTTGGCTTGTTCGTCGCTTCGCACGATATTGACCAGCTTAACCCCGTCCGCGATGCAAATCCGATTAAGCATTTGGCCCAAATTGGAAGCCGCTGCGGTATGGATCAGGGCGGTGTGGCCCTCACGGCGCATGGTTTCCACCATAGCCAGCGCTGTCAGCGGGTTCACAAACATCGATGCGCCGTCTGCCGCCGTAGCGCCTTCTGGCAAGGCAATGCAGTCGCGCGCCTTCAGCTTCCGAAACTGGGTATACATGGCCCCGCCCAGCATACCGACCTTCTTCCCCAAAAGGTGTTGAACATTTTCCCCGGCTTGGATGACTGTCCCCGCGCCCTCATTGCCCACTGGCATTGATTGATCCAGGCGCGGCTTCATCATCGCCATGCGCGCTGCCGGAACGGTGGCAGTCAATGTCGGGTGCGCGTCATCGCCGCTAGCAACCATCGTCGAGAGATCGGCTGGTCCGAGCAGCAAGCCAAGGTCAGACGGATTGATCGGTGACGCTTCAACCCGAACTACAACCTCATCGGCCCCCGGCCCATCAACGCTAATGGTCTCAAGTGTCAACTGAAGCGCGCCTTCGGATGTCACGGTTGAGCGAAGTTCAAGGCCTTTGGTTTCGGTGGTCATCGCTTGTTTCCTCATAGGGCTGCTGCGCTTTATGGCGCGGTCAGGTTTGGTCGATCAGTAAACGCCCGGCGCCCGCTAACGCAAATGCTTAGGGGCAAAAATCGGAGGCCTTTGCCAGTTTTGCTGTTTGAGTTGATCCGCACATCCCCAAATCGCTGGGGGAGCGCAGCGGCGGGCTAGGCGTTAATGGTTCAGTTTGAAGCGGTGTGACCAAAATGCGCTAAAGCGGCGCACGCTATCGGCTCACCCCACTCTTGCAGAAAATGGCCGCCCTCGGGAATAATCAGAGGTGGCGGACAGTTTTGGATCGACGCGTGAAGCTTTTCCATCACGGGAACGCCGAGAACAGGATCGGCTGCGCCAATCGCCATAAAACTTTGGCCCGTCCATTGATTGGCCCAGAAGTTGCGTGCCGCAACACTTTCTTCAATGCCTTCCATGCCCGGGTTCGTCATCACGAGAGTGGGAAACGCCCGCGCCCCGGCTTTGTAGGTCTCATCTGGAAACGGCGCATCATAGGCGGCCACTTCTTCCTCGGTTAGGTGTGGCGTCGATCGTTTCATCAAGGCGCCAATCGGCAGATCGTGATGAGCGGCTGCATAGGAACGCCACGCCGCAAAGCCTTCGCTCGGAAGTTCACCCACGGCCAAAGTCGTGTTCATGACCAGCAAACGACGAAATCGATGAGCCATGTTCGGCGCAACCGGTAGGGTAAGCCCGATCAATCCACCCCAATCCTGAACCACAAGAGTTACATTTTGGAGGTCAAGCCGGGATATGAGCGCGATCAACATCGAACGATGAAAATGAAAGCTATAAGCTGCGTCGAGAACGGGCTTATCCGAGCGCCCGAAACCCAACAGATCGGGTGCAATGACGCGCACACCCACTTTTAGAAAATGGGGGATCATCCGTCGGTAAAGGTAGCTCCAGCTCGGCTCGCCATGCAGACACAGGAACACTTCTGTTGCGTCTTTCGGCCCCTCATCAAGGTAGGCGACGCGCAAGCCTTCATAACCCACCAAGTCATCCACATAGCGCGGTGCCCATGGGAAGCCCGGCAGATTTTCAAAACGGTCGTCTGGCGTTCGTTTAACGTCCACTGTCCTGATCCAATCGTGCTCCACGCGCGAAAAACCAGCGGAGACTAACCAAGGTAAAGCAAAGGGGACAGCGAAACCAAGCGCAGCCTAAGCCGAAAATAGGATCACGGGCCAACCGCACGACCGTCGCACCACAAGCACTCTTTCAGTTGGCAGGTTTTGGCTTAGCACTTGGATCAATCAATCGATCCAGTCGACGCTGGAGGTTCTGTAGAGTCTGCTTCGAAACTCGGCTTGGCAGCAGGTTATCAAGCTCGTTTGGGTCCTTGCGCAGGTCGTAAAGTTCATCCATCCCCTGCAGTTCAGAGTACCGGATATATTTGTACTGATCTGTTCGGATCGCACGATAGCCCATTTGTTGGAGCCGCGGGAATTCTGCGTCTGTGAAATATTCAATCAAAAAGTCACGACGGATGGCCTTCGAAGGGTTCCGGAACGCCTTCACCATTGAACGACCATCAAAATCACTCGGCGGTTTCACTCCTGCCAGTGCCATCAAAGTCGGTGCAACATCAACATTACTGAGCAAGGCGTCGGGCCGTGAGCCCGCACGCGCTAGCGCTGGATAGCGGACAACAAATGGGATGCGAATGCTAGGCTCGTAGGCAAGCCTGCGCTCTTGGGCGAGGCCGAACTCACCGTAGAAAAAGCCTTGATCGCTCGAAACGATGAAGATTGTCTGGTCCAAAACGTCCTTTGCTGTCAGGCTGTCAATCAAGCGCCCAAGGCTGCGGTCGACGGCGCTCAGCATACGCAATCGGTCTTTAATTACGGCGTCAGGAAGACCGCCCGCGGGGCTTCGCGGGTCGTTAAAGTCAACGGGCCGCGCAAGGGCCGGCTTTCCCGCAACAGGCGCTCGCCAGCTCGGTAGCCGTGGCAAGCTTTCGTTCTGATAGAGCTTTTCATCACCGGGGGCGGCAGGGAAGGTCCGCACTTGGTTGGGATAGACTTCGGGGTGTGATGCCTTTTGGGAAACGAAAGCAAGAAAAGGTTGCCCCGGCTGGGCCCTTTCAATGAACGAGATGGCGTGATCCGTCAGGATATCAGTCATGTAGCCGGTAGCTTGCGTGATTTTTCCGTCCACATTTAATGTCGGGTTAAAATAGACGCCCTGACCAACAAAGCTGACCCAGGTATCAAAGCCCGGTCGTGCCGTGTCGTCGTCATGGCCCATATGCCACTTGCCGAAGAAGCCTGTTCGATATCCTGCCTCATGCAAGAGCCGCGGAAACGTTATCAATTGATGGCTTTGCTCCGCGCGCTCGCCATTGTCGATGATCCCATTTCGATGCGGATATTTGCCCGTCATGAAAACCGCCCGGCTGGGCGAGCACAGTGGAGCGGACGTGAAAAACCGCTCAAACGAAGCACCCTCGCGAACCAAACGCGCGAGATTGGGTAATCGCACGAAAGGATGGTCGATCAGGTCATCGTAGCGAACATCGTCGAGCAAAACGAAAACGATATTGGGCTTTTGTTCCGCTTCTCCTTTTACGGTGGTCTGAGTCGCGGTCTTTACATTGGATGCGGCCCAACTAAGGGGCGCTACAAAGGTGCAGGCGAAGAGCAGGCTGACCAGGAAGGCGCCTAATCGCTTCATCGGAAGCCTCCTCATTCGGCTTCATTTTCTATGAATAGACACGGAGTGCCCGTCTCGGTTGCGTAGTTAGCACATGTGCGCCTCACGCCGGCTAATGTGGGTTTCTGATGGCTGTCAGACCATTCAACCAAAGTGGCGAGCGTAGCCAAATATTGGCTCTCAGCGAGCCCGCTATGCATGTTTTCGCGTGTCAAAAGCTGAAATAGCAAGTGCGATTGACCCGCGCGATCGACGACTTTTCGATAGTGGGCTTGGGCACGATAAGAGACGACGGGGTCAAATTTGGCTTGAAGCGAAATCGTTGGAACGATCAGTGTGCCGCTAACATCGGAATCGTACGAAATCCTATCGCGCGCTTTTGTATCGCCGGAAAACCGTTCCACCCCGCGGTTCAAAGCGCCATCATGCCCAGACCCGCGATAAATCGTTTTGGAGTTTGTGAAAGGGTTTTGGCCACCAAGGAAATTGTGGACCACATCCTGAAGCCGAAAAGTTGTTAGTTCTAACCGATGCGCCAATTCCGGTTGAGTAAAGCTTGTAGCGCCGAGGATCGCGGTCAAATTGCGCGCTTGTTCTGGTGTTCGCGCTTTTGGGTTTAGATCAATTCCGGTGCATTCATTGATCCGTCGACGCGCTTCCGTGCGCGGCATTGTCGATTGCTTTGGTAAGCCCTGCCAAGCTGGAAATTGGGCCTCATGCGGATAAGGCAGGTTTTTGCAGAAAAACTGATAAACAACGCGCGCTGTAATCAAGCCATCATAGGTTTCCAGGCGTTTACCAACCGCCGCGCCGGTCAGCATGATGCCGTCATAAAGTGGTGCGCCGCCCTCATCGAGCGCGATTAACTCTCCAAGTTTGGCCGCGACATTGCCGCCGTAGGATTGGCCATGAACAATGGTTTTTCGTGGACGCCCAAACCGGCTCCAATAAATCTGTCGTGCAACGTCGACATCGGCAACCGCAAGACGAACACCATAACCGCCGGTTCGATAAGTCGTGCCAATCCACGCATATCCTTCGCGCACCATCATCGCATAGCGCGCGAGATCTTCATCCGACCCGCCCGGAGCTGGATCAACATGACGTGGCCCACCATGGGCATGAATAACCAAAACGCCGTTTGGCGCCTTTGGCTGGGCAATCAAGAAGTACGCGCCATTACGATCTTTCCCGCCAAAACAGGCCGCCAGACCATCTAATTCCCCAGGGCACGGCCGTTCAATTGCCTTCTCTGCCGGATAAGCCGCAGGAAAATTGGCATCACTCGCCTTGCTCGGGCCGGATAGGATCGCAAATAGCGTCAATCCCAGCCCAATCCGGAAAGCATTGTGTGCGCCCTTATGCTTTGAATCTGTATTCACCTAGAATTTCAGACCCAAACCGACATAGACCACACGACCACGCGGAGAATGCACCTGCTCATCAAAGCCTGGCCGGTTATCACCCACATCCGGCGGGTCGTTATCAAAGATATCCTTGACGCCGATTGTCAATTTTGTGTCGATGCCAAGTAGCTCTTCGAACTGATAGCCGTATTGCACGTCAAACGTGACGAACTTCCGGATTCTCGGAACGGTTACCAGGCCGATCGGATCATCGTTTCGGTAGGCGCTTGAGTAACGGGCTACAGCGAAGAAATCGTGGTTTCCGTTTTGATAGGTACCCGTCACATTCCCGCGCCAACGAGGGAGTGATCCGAAAGAACCACTCAGGAAATTGCGGTTGCCTGCCAACTCGGCCGACGTATTGCCCGTCCTGAATTCAAAGCGATTTACATAGGTGAGCGACAGTCGTGCCCCAACTTGTCCGATCGGTGTGTCTGTTCGATAACTCACCGCCATATCGACGCCGTCAGTTTGCGCGCGATCGGCATTTTGAAGCGCAAGTATAATCCGTGTTGGTTGGCCATTGGCTTGACGGACAATAGACGCTGACGCTTTCGGTGGTTGCCCAGCCGCAACGCCGGCACACGACTCGTCGAGAATTGCTTGGGCGTTTTGCGTGTTTACGATTAGGTTCGAATAGCTATAGCGCCAGAAGTCGATGCTGGCTTCAAACTTGTTCGGCTGAAACACAAGCCCGAAATTCGTATTTTTCGCCGACTGCGGCTTAAGGCTCCCGACGGGTCGGCCAACTTGAGCAACAATAAAGCTAGACAGATCCGCGCCGCCACACGTTGCTACCCCGCCGACGGTTCGATAGTTCACAGAACCGCTGGTAACGAGGCCACCTTGTTGATTGGACGAAGGGGCCTGGAACGAAGTGCCATAGGACCCCCGAAATGCCAGCCAATCTGTCGGCTCGTACCGGAAAGCGACTTTGGGATCGATCGTCTGGCCAACAACGCTGCCGTGGTCTTCATACCGGATCGCCGTTTGGATTTCCAAGTCTTCTCTGAATGGCAAACCAAGTTCCGCAAATGCAGAATTGACGTCAGTATTGCCTAAGATCGTCGGATCCGGAACAGCCCCGTCAGTGTTTGGGTCGGGATCAAACCGAAAGGTTTCACTGCGGCGCTGTAGCCCCAACGCTAAGCCAGCAGACCCGCCAGGAAGTTCGAACAGCTCCCCATTGCTTATCAGTAAGTCATAAGTCGTTTGAGTTGCTTTGCGCTTGGTTATCAACGTTGTGAGCGCACCATAAGCTACTAATCTGTCGTAATTGTTTGCGGCCGTTATCCCGGCGTTTTTGAGTGAAGTCGCGGTTGGGGTTGCTTCAGCACTCCCGAATGGATTGATAATGCCTTCATTAAGCGCGGCTTGAAGGCGCGAACGAACAAAGTTCCCGGGTACAGTGCGGGACGCCTTGTGAGACTGGTGTTGAGCCCAGAAGCTCACATTCCAGTTACCGTAGTCGGCATCGAGACCGAGCATTATCCGCTCGGAATCATTGGTGAAAATTGAGTCCTCGGGTGCTTTACGGCCAGAAACGCTTTGCCCAAGAGGACGGATTTGATCTCTTGTTGTCACTGCGACAGGAACGCAGGTTCCGCCTTCATTTCCAATTACAGTATCAAAACAACCTGGTGCCCACCGAATATTGGTTCCACTTGCGACAAAATAATTGAAGGGGTGGTTTGCCGGAATGCTGTATTTCCCGCCAAATGGCCCTGCAGGCGCGGTAAGTGGACCTGCGGCGCGGTTTGCCTTGTTGCGCGTTAGTCCCATCTCGCCAAAGACGGACAGACGGTCGCTGCCGAGCAGGCTATCGCCAAGCTGATAGCGGAATTCAGCAAAAGCCGAATAGCGCTCTTCGCCTGCAATCGGGCTCGATTGTTCAGCAAAGTCATAGAGGCAGTTCGGGGAGACCACATAGCCGGCCGCTGCGGCACAATCTGGGTCGATAATCGCCGTACCCGTAGCGATTCCAGTTGCAAAGTTCCGATATTCATCAGGGGCGCCTGAAGTCGATAGGAATCGGGAATTCACTGCGGCCCCATTCGCCGTAGTATCGACGAGTCCATCACCATTTCGGTCAATTAAGCGATCAACAAGAAAATCGAAGTCTGTATTAAAGGTCTTTTCCGACTTGAAATAGCTTCCGTAGAGAGCGAATGCGCCCCGATCGTCTTTTGCGCCGTAGCCTACGTCTAGCCCATAGCTATCGCTGATTCCGAAATCGGCACGCGTATTGAGTTCGGTCCCCTCAAAGCCCAGCTTAGTAATTACGTTAACGACGCCTGCCACCGCTTCGGAGCCATAAATCGCAGAGGCTCCGTCTGTTTGAATATCCACACGCTTAACCACCGTTGTTGGCAAGGTGTTCAAATCAAAGAATTGGTTGCCAAGTGCATCGGCGAGCGGGCTTTTCCCCGCGCGTCGCCCATTTATTAAAACAAGCGTTGAGCCTGCTCCCAAGTTGCGCAGATTGAAGTTTGAAGCGCCGATCAGATTTGGATTCTTCGTTCCGACATTTGATAATTGGCTGCCGGCATTCGCGGGCAGATTGCCAACAAAGTCGTTGATGGTTGTCGCTACTGCGAACTCAGGGGACGCGGCTCCAAAAACCTGAACCGGCGCGCTTTCATTGTAGCCACTGCGGCGAATGTTTGATCCAGTGACAACAACAAGTTCAACCACTTTTGGCTCTGAGCTAGAAACTGTCTCAGTCGCGGTTGATTGAACAGACTGCGCCAAGGCGGGCCCGTGAAGCGCGGCGATTAATGCTGTTGTTCCCAAGAGCCAGCCTAGCTTTTTCATTGTGTTCGTCTCCCCCTAAATGACTTCCGGTGCGCGCGACAGCGCCCCAAAAAGCAAGCGAAATATCAATGTTCTCGGCATCCTCTTAGGAAGCCTATACCTGATGTTTCCATAATCAAAACCAAATTATGGTAGCCAAAAACCTCAAAGTTTCATAGGTATATCAGAAGGCATAAACCAATAGTGTGCGGAAAACCACACAAAAACGCACGTTCTTGTGCGGATTTTCGCCTTAAAATGTTAGGTACAATCTCTTATGTTTGCTATTCAAGAATGCATTACAGGACAAACAAAGGCACGTGCCTTCTATGTCAAAATCTGTGGTAATCCGTGCCCGCCCATTGCGCTCTAATCGCTTAAATGCATTGGAGCGGGCGATGGGAATCGAACCCACGACATTCAGCTTGGGAAGCTCGATATATTGCAATGATTGCAATGGGTTAGATGTAAAACCGTGCCCCAAAATGCCGTTTGTGCTCAATGGGTTGCAAAACGCGTGTAAAACCATTCAACGCTTCTTAATCAAAAAGGGCGTGATTGGAATTCGACAAGTACAGCGAGAACTCCGTGCAGCCCATGCTGCTGTTACAACGTCTTCCACCCTTCGCCCCATTTGGTCCGCTGTTGCAGGCTCCGCTGCTTTCTAGCCGAAGCCCATCAGGCACTGACGATAGTAATAGCTACCGTATGCTCCAAGGATGGATGTAGTCTCTTTTCAGACCAAGGCCCTTGGGCTAGCGGCATCAATGTTGTTACTTATTGTGTTCGCGAATAATCTGATCAATTAGACGGTCAGTGTCCGCGTCGGGTTGGAAGTCGGCTTCCAACCGTTTCGATGTTGCTTGCCATGCTTCGTTCAAGCCTGTCTGGAGCTTGACCTCACACGTCCAATCTTTAGCAACCTTACGAATTTTCGAGTTGTCGAAAATTAGCGTGTTTGCTTTGTCGCCCTTCAAGGGGCCTTCCCACGACGGATTGTAGCCGACGAGGTTGCTTGTACAAACAGGGCATAATGTTACCGGGCGACCGATTGTCTCCGCGACAGCTTCAAGGAGCCGTCTCCATGTGTGGCCAGAATTATCGGTGATGTTGAATACTTCACCAAGTGCTGCGGGGTTCCCAAAAAGTGCTACAAAGGCTCGGGCAAAGTCGCTTGCGTGCGTGATCGTCCATACTGACTCCCCGTCTGCTGGAACTGGCACTGGCTTGTCTTTTAGGATGCGCCAAGCGAGGTGATCGCCAGCGATTACGATGCTCGGCAAGCGCAATCGATAAGTGTGGCTTGGCCTGACAATGGTGGCGCCGATGCGCCCATGCGCGTGTGCCACAAGCAGCGTTTCTTCGCACGCTTGCTTCTTGCGGCTATATTCCCAGAACGGGTTTCCGATTGGGCAGTACTCATCGATTACCGAAACGGGCAGCGGTTTGCGGTAAACCGAAGCCGTTGAGATGAAGATGTACTGGCCGCAGTTTTCGGAAAAACATTCGAGATCGCGTTCGATGTCGGTATTGTCGAACGCGAGGAACTGGCACACAACGTCAAAATTCAATCTAGCCAGGGCTGCAAATGCCTGCTGGTCCTGAATGTCTCCGACGATCTGGTTCACTCCGAGCGGCAATGCTGCGCTTGAACGCCCTCGATTGAAAACAGTTACTTCATGGCCTTCAAGGGCGCTTCGCTCAACACAGGCTGTCGAGATTTCGCCGGTCCCTCCAATAAAAAGTATCCGCACGAACTACGCCATTTCGGGAGCAGGTTCCGCATCGCGGATTACCCTAGCCCCTCCCTTCAGATGAGCGTCCACGAAGTGGTTGACCCGTTCGGGCGGATCAATAAAGCGAACATTTCGATAGATGTTGTGGCGCGTGGGTATCGTTTCAAAAACCTCGCGAACATCCGCGTCAAAGACCAATCGACCATCGCCAAGGTCGCCGGAATCCATGATGCGCAAGGCCCGATCGCTTTCTAGTTCTTTGGAAAGATTGGGTTCAATTTCGCGAAGGTAAATGCCACGCCAATGCTTGCAAATTCCTGCGTGGTAGGTTGCGGCAATCATCGCGCGCGGTTTTTCAGCGCTATTGGGTACACCGCGGTGCCACATCCTGGGATCACGGAAGCAAACGCTACGTGCTGGAATTTCCATTCGCGCCGGTTTTCGTTTCGCAAGCAGCTCTGGATGCTCCTGCAAGCGCGCCAAAGGAGCCCATGTAGCGACTTCGGTTTCGAGATGGCTGCCCGGATAGATTTCCGTCGCGCCATTGGCGATTGTGATTTCCTCAAGCGCAATTGAGCAGCTCAGTGTCGTGGTTGGGGGTGGCCATGGCATGTCATCTTGGGCAGCTGCCTCAGGCGTCTTCCAGGAGTAGGGGCGATCAAAGTGGAGAGGCTGATAGCCGCTGCCGGGACAATTCACATTGCCATTGTAAAACCCCAACCAAGCGTCCTCCCCGAGCAGACCGGCAACGACACATTCGATAAATGGGTTCGCCACGAGATCGGCTTTGACGTAAGGCGCGTGCCGCCTCAAACCGAGCTGAAGATGGCCCTGACCAGTAATCATTTCGTGATGAGTTGGCTTGCCTAGTCCGCGAACGCGCTCGGTATCTTCGAGAATGGAGTTTGTAAGAAGCTCGCACGTTTCTTGAGAGACAATATCTTCCACCACGGCAAAGCCTATGGCTCGGATATCGCTAACAATGGCAGCTAGCTTATTGGCATCAATGGTTCCAGCTTCCCGCTCTGACTTCGAAATTTGATAGGACATCACTGCACTCCGAACTTAGGCGTTTGTTCCGCTGGGGCGTCTCGCCAAAGATGCGGGCGATTTTTCGGCCACAACTGCACGAGGACCCCGCTGGCGGATTCGGGCCTTATAAAAACACGCGACGTACCCAATCCATCGAGGGTAACGCCTTTGCGGGTTAGCGCCTCCACTGAGGCGTCCAAATCATCCACATTGAGACAAAGTAGGCGGATACCTTCTTTGTTTTCCTTGAGATACCCGAACAATGGGCTGACCTCAGAAGTAGGTGAAACCAATTCCAGAAAACTTCCATCCGCGAGCGAAAAGAAGGCGATTTCAAGGCCCACTTCGGGATGGCTGGCCCTATGGCTCAAGGTAAGGCCCAAACCGCCGCTCCAAGCCCTTATTCCGTCATTGATGTCTCGGACGGCGATGACAACATGATCAATGCCACAGATCATAAAACTACCGCACCTTTTCCCTCTGAGACGGTATCGGAATGCTCAACTTAAGCCGACAATCTAAGCGGACACCAAGCGACAAATCACGATGGACGTACCGCCATATCCGCACAGGGAATTGCCGACCCTCTTATTCCACAAAACGCCAACAACGGCAACAGAAAGCGCAAGAGGAGTTTTCCCCTTCGCCCTCGGTCATTCCGTCTCGAGTCTTTCTTCGTCTGGCAGCTTCAATTCACCTCTGCGATAACTTTGTACTGCACCCTCAATCGCACCCAGTATCATCGCAATGGTAAGGTCCGCAGCAGCGGCCAATGGGAGACCGAAGCGCTGAGTGTGGTCACCCGCTCGAGCGCTAAGACCCATGCCGATATCCGCAACATGGACCGACACTGAGAGCGGAATATCGTATTTCTTTGTGATCCGTTCAGCGATTGCAATTCCGCCAATGCGGCGAGCCCGGCTGAAGTTTGATTGCACAACTTCTGTTACGGAAGGGTCATGCATGAGCTTTGTCATGAAATTGCCCTTTTCTTTTACATGCTCCAAATAGAGAACCGTCAGACATCGGATATAGTCATCGAATCCTTCGATTAGAACTGACTCTTCTTTTTGCCGTTTTCTCAGCGCTTGTGTTTCACGCAAATATAGCTCTTGGAGGAGCACTGTCGTATTGGGAAAATACACGTAGATAAGGGAGCGGCTAACACCGGATTCCTGAGCGACCCTATCCATTGTCACTGCCGAAATACCCTCTTTTGCGACGATTTCCGCGGCGCATTTTAGGATGGCGGATTCTCGACTTGCTGGGTCCATACGGCGGACCTTACGGGGTACTTCCGACATCAAAATCCTTTACGAGGCGGCCTCAGTGGCTCAGATCGTAAGAGCCATGCGCCTTAGACCTGCGCTTCGCGATATACCAAAACGAACAGCCAAAGAAAAAAGGGCGGCTACACCACTATGTAGCCGCCCATTAGTTTAGAGGGAACAAGTGAGTTCGCCGAACTAGAAGTCCTTGCGAATCGTTAACCCGTAATAGCGTTCGAAATCACGAGGCAATCCCGCAAAGATTCCGCCATTGGCTTGCGTGTAGGTCGAACGATAAAACTCGTCGAGGGCGTTCTTGACCAAAAGAGTGGCTTGCCATCCCGAAGGTTCATCCGAAATCGCAACTGATGCGCTTAACAATCCATACTCCGGAGCGATCGTGAACGGGGTTTGGGTAATCGAGTTTTGCTGCTCAGATTGATATGTATAGTTGGTAGCGAAATCGAGCCGCGTTCGGGGTGAAAGATCGACCGAATAGGCGGCACGGACCGATAGTTTGTGCTCAGGCGCAAAAGGAAGGGGTCGCCCATCCACGTCACAGGAAGCCGCTGCGCCTACCGGGCACTTAAACGAGTCGATTTTGGCATCGACATAGCCATAGTTCAGGCTGACCGTGAAGTCCGGTGTAATCCTCGCGATAGCATCAATTTCTACTCCGCGCGTCGACACATCGCCGGCGTTAATCAGCCTTGTGACGATGGTTCCAGCAACAAGGTCAGGTTGGTTCGCCTGATAATTGGCAACTTTATCGTAGAAAAGAGCAACATTGAGCCCTAACCGGCGATCGAACCAATTTGTTTTCAGGCCCGCCTCAAACGCATTCGAGGTTTCTTGGGCAAGCGGGACCGCATCGCGTGCAATCATATTGAAAAAGACGTTGAATGCCGGTCCCTTATAGCCGCGGGAATAGGTAATATAGGCGTTCACCGCATCGCTCGGCTCGTACTTCAACCCGATTCGGGCTGCATAGTCCGAAACGCCCACGGAGCCTTCGCCCTTGAAGGCCGGTTGGACGCCGGGCACCGCGACAGGGGAGGTCGAGACCCGATCGGCTACGAAGTACAACTCATCGCGGACCAATCGCGCACCAACGAACCCACGAAGAGTTTCGCTGAAATTGATGTTCGCTTCACCAAACACAGAATAATTGTTTGAAACGACACTATACTCGTTGAAACCAAAGTTTCGCGTGTTCACCGGCGTACCCAACGTTACAACGTCGCGCCTGTAATTTTCTCGATTGTTCGAGTGGAAGTAGTAAAGGCCAATTACATAGTCGATGAAGCCCTTGGGCGAAGTTAGCCTCAGCTCTTGGGTGAATTGCTTTGAGTCGACGTTCCCAAGGTCGATTATTTGATTTGGTGTCCGGGTCGTAATGGCGCTGAAGCCGTCACCGTCGACGTATTGTTGCCCCAACCAACCACGGTAGCCCGTAATTGAGGTCAATTGAAGCTCGCCCAAAGCGTAGTTTATTTGGGCCGATATTCCATAAAATTCGTCTGTGAACTTGTTATTGATATCCGAAGCCGTCTTGATGTTACGGTCCGAAGGAACAATTCCTTGGCCTTGCAGAATGAGTGGTAGGGTCGCGCTCGGTGTCACCACTCCAGTCGGGTAGGCCGCGGTTGATGTGCCAACATAAATCGCGCCCGCGTTTGAAGCCTCGCTCTTCAAATAATCAATGCTGACAAGGAAATCGAATTCTGGCCCACTTGAGAGAAGGAACTTGGCGCGCCCACCCTTGCGACTGTACCCGTTCACGGTCGAGCCAGTTGTGATGTTCTTCACGTTTCCTTCGAAGTCCGACACGAGCCCGACTAAGCGAGCGCTCAGAAGGCCCGGTACGATCTCACCATTGGCGACAGCAGTTAAGCGATACTCGTCGCCCGAATAATAGCTGCCTTCGATATAGCCGCCAGCGTCAGGCGTTGGTGATCGGGAGATAACGTTGATGACGCCCGCCGAAGCATTCTTTCCGAACAGGGTACCCTGTGGACCGCGCAGCACTTCAATCCGATCAACGTCGATCAAGTCGGCAACCATTTGGCCGGGGCGGGCAAGGACAACACCATCCAGCACCATCGAGACCGTCGGTTCGGCTCCGGGCGAAGTCGTGATCGTTCCGAGCCCCCGAATGAGAAGGCCGGTATCTTTTGTCCCGGAGGGGCGCAGTGTGAGTGCTGGAATAATTTGTATCAAATCCGGTACGTTATTTAGGTTCTGCGACTTGATTGTATCCCCGCCGACGACGCTGACCGCGATCGGCACATCTTGCAGCAATTCAGAGCGACGACGGGCCGTAACGATGACTTCGTCCGATCTGGTTGCGCCGCTGGTCTCCGCTTCACCTGAACTCGCGACTTGCTGCGCGTAAAGCGGGCTGACCGGAGTGAACATCGAGCCAGCCATCAGGCTGACTGCTGCCGCCCATTTCAGACTACTCTTGCGACTTACCGGAGAAGAAATGCCGAAAACCATAAGAAAAACCCTCCCGCTTTTTGCTTCTTAGTTCGCATACGCGATATGAAACTGTGGCTCGATTTTTTGCTCGATTGACCACATGCCAGCGCGCAAACGTCGCTAACACCTAAACTGAGAGAGAAAGACTCTCCCGCACGACCAGTGCAATTATGTTTGCCCCTTGTTGTACAAAATGCCAACAGCGCCAAGATCGTATAAAACGCAAAGAAGGGCAAGAGTTTTGTCTGGAGGGAAAACCTCAATAGCGACGAAGCGTTGGTTGCATGAAGTGGAGCCATCCAAGTGCAATCAAATAGGAGCAGGCCGCAAACACAAACAGCGGAAGGAAACCGAGATTTGCTGCCAGCACAGCGCCCGTCACGAGTTGTATCAATGCCCCGCCCATATTGCCCATAAATGCGCCGAAAGCAGTAACCCGGCCGACTTTTGACCGGGGAACAATGTCAGTAATCACGGAGAAAATTGACAGTGAGAAGCCCTGATGCCCAGCCATCGCGACGCCCACCATGATCGCCACAAGCCAAAAAGACTGGACTTGAAGAAGAAATGGCAGAGGCAAAACAAGCAAGGCCGACACAAACATAACGGTCTTGCGTGTGCGGTTAACCGACCATCCCCGTTCAAGTAATTTCGTAGATGTCCAACCAGAGACAAGCGAACCTAAAGCGCCGCCCAGATAGGCAAGAGCCAACGGAACGGCCAATTCCTTGGTCGTTAAGGCATATGTTTTTCGATAAAAATCCGGCAGCCAAAAGGCCATCAGCCAAAACGTCGAATCTGAAAGCGCCTTTGCAATCACGATGGCCCACGTGCGTTGATCGGTTAGAATTGCGCCATACTCAGCGGGTGGATCTGCAGACGGAGCCACGACATCGTCAGTTCGGTCTTGGAACGATACACCTCGCGCGAAAAACAACCAAATTGCAAGGATCCCAAAGCCAGCAATCCCGCCGAAAATGAGCGCACCGCGCCAGCCGAATATTTCGGCGAGAATCGGTATGAAAAAGGGCAAGCTAATGGCACCAAGGCCGCCTATCGATTGCCCGACACCGAATGCAAAAGATCGTCTATCGGGGGGAAACAAAACCGCGACTGTCTTTATGACGAGAGGCGTCTGGACCGCCTCAGTCGCCCCCAAGCCGACCCGGGCAGCAACAACCTGAGCGGTTGTTGTTGCCCAGCCATGTGAAATGGCCGCCAAACTCCAGGTTGCCACACCCAAAATTGTCGCTCTGTATACGCCGAGCTTGTCGACAAACCATCCCGTTAGCAAGAACGAGAAAGCGGCTGTCATCTGGGTCACAAAGGCAAGATTGCCAAAATCCTGATCGTTCCAGCCAAAATCCGCCATCATTTGTGGTTTCAGGATCGCTATGATCGGACGGTCCATCGCATTGAAGATACCGGCGACACAAAGAAGGAGGAAAAGCGTCCACCTGAGCCGAGGTGCAATGAGTCGCATTGGCCTTCCTCTCGATATTTCGTTCGCTGACCTAGACTCAAGCGAGCCCAATCATCCAATAGAAAAGCTCAGTTGCGACGGTCTAAAGGCCAGCGCCAAGCGTCTTTCAGGGAGCAAAGAGTCGCCCGATTGTGTGTTCCTAAGAGCTTGTTTGACATGCTGTCAGTAACTTCGCAACTACTTGGTTGAATGTGATCCCTTCGTATGAGCCGAACTTCCCTCCACTACTGACTTGGGTCTTATTCGAAGAATCTAATGAAGCAAAGTTCGTGAATGCGTGGCTGGTTCCTGCCAAAAGTCATCCGGGATGAGGTGTGCACATAGTTGCGGTTCGCCTTGAGGTTTACGTGTGGTTGGGAAATTCCCAGCCCACCCGAGATGGCCTCTTGGCGTGCCGCGCCCAAAGGAATTTCTCTGAAACTCAGTATTCTGCCAGCCTCATTTGCTAGCTAGGTGTCGGTAGAGAGTCGCCACCGAAACGCCGAATTTCGAGGCCACTTCTTTCGCAGGCAATGTGTTCGAAGCCATAAGTGATCTTACTGCACCAAGGTTTTTTGCGCTAAGCTTTTTCGGCCTACCGCCTTTGCGCCCTCGTCTCTTTGCTTCAGCCAATCCTGCCTTTGTGCGTTCTCGAATGAGATCGCGTTCAAATTCCGCGATAACTGCAAGCATGTTCGTGCGCACCTTCGGCCTCGCACGCGCCCGCGCCAAGATCGGCCATGTCAACATCGCCTACAATATGGCCCGTCTCCTGACCCTGTGCGCGCGGCCCGCCACAGGATAAGTGCATCCGGATTCTATCTGAAGGACAGACAAGCATACCCAAAGGCGGCTAAAACGCCCGCTCCAAGCGGTAATCCACCGCGTCCATACACCAAACCACCCTATACAGCCCGTCACCGCCTAAGCGCCGCCGAAATCACTCAATTGTTGCGGGTGTCCGGCTTTCGACTCTGTTACCTGCGTCACAAGACCCCCACAACTCTAGACATACGACTCAGGTTAATCCCGGTAAGGTGAAGCGGGGGGAACGGAAGGGCAATGCACAACGTCGTGCCTTTGGGAACTTGTTGAGCGACCTACTATCGAATGGTCAGACGGTTCATCGCGCAACCGTGCAGCCTGATGGCACAATCTGCCTAGAGTTAGCGATCGAGCTTGAAGAAAGCTCATCGATTGAAAAAGAGCTTGAAGATTTGGAGCAAAGATTTGGCCAAAGTTAATCTGGATGGGCTCCATGTCGTTCGATCCAAAGGCAAGGAGTATCACTACGCTTGGAGGGGCAAGGGAGCCCCTCGCATTAAATCTCAGCCGGGCACTTCGGAGTACGCACGCGAATTTGCAAGTTTGACTGCGAAGGGCGGAAAGAGCTCTTCGTCGAAGTTTTCATCAGTATGTACCGGCTACAGATCATCCTCGAGTTTTGCTCGCCTAAGCGCCTCCACTAAGAAACAATGGCTTCCTTGGATCGACAAAATCCAAAATGCCTTCGGCGATACAAGCATATCGACGTTCTCTGATCCCCGTATCCGAAGGTCGATTACGAAGTGGCGTGATCAGTTTAGCGCGCATCCAAGAACCGCTGATTACGCTCTTCAAGTCCTTTCTCGATTGATGGCCTTCGCTCAAGAGGAGGGTCTTATTATGACCAATCCATGCGAGGGTATCCGACGGCTTTACAAGAACACCAGGGCTGAGAAGATTTGGACCGATGCCGATTTGTGCCACTTTCAGGCTCAAGCAAGTAAAGAGGTCTTCGCAGCGCTTAAGCTGGCGACATTAACGGGAATCCGGTTGGGGGACTTACTGGAACTCCGTTGGGATGATGTTCTCTCCGATGCAATTGAGTTCTCTACTCGCAAATCGGGAATGGCCGCTCGAGCCCAAATCCCCCTGTACGCAGAGCTTCGAAAGTTCCTTGCGACACTACCTCGGCTCGGTTCAACGGTTCTTGTATCAACCAAGGGTACCGCATGGAGCAACGGCGGGTTCGGAGCAAGTTTTAACCGAGCGAAAAAGGCCGCAAACATCGACCTACACTTCCACGACGCACGAGGAACAGCCGCAACTAACTTCTATCGTGCCAATCTAACTGCACGAGAAATTGCAGCGATTATGGGTTGGAAGGAAAGCTACGTTGAACGCATTCTGGACAAATATGTCCATCGCCTATCGATTCTGAACAACCTTTCTGATCGGATTTCCATAGGAAGCGCAGCTCAACTTTAGCGACGCCGTGTAAAACCGCTGTAAAACCGTCGAGAATAGACCGAGAAAAATGCACCTAAGTCATTGAATTATTTGGAGCGGGCGATGGGAATCGAACCCACGACATTCAGCTTGGGAAGCTGACGTTCTACCTCTGAACTACGCCCGCGATCGGATTTACCTAAACCCTTACGCCAATTCGGTCTACGGGATTGCATTTGACGTTGCAGTCCTAAACAGCGATACCGCAGCGCAGCAATTCCCGGCCACCGGACCCCTTTCATGTTGACGATTGACGATCTTACCTACCGGATAGGCGCTCGCGCGCTATTCGACAGCGCTTCGGCTACACTGTCGGAGGGTTGGAAGGTCGGTATGGTCGGTCGGAATGGCACCGGCAAGTCGACCCTTTTAAAGCTGATCGTTGATGAAGTGGCAAAGGGTGAGGGGAAGGGAGACGGCTCGATCCGCGTCGCGCGCGCGGCCCGCATGGGGTTTGTCGCTCAAGAAGTAGCCGCCAGCGAAGAAAGCCTGATCTCTGTCGTCTTGTCCGCCGATAAGGAACGCGCTGCGTTAGTGGCAGAGTCCGAAACGGCAACGGATCCAACGCGCATTGGCGACATTCATATGCGCCTTGCCGACATTGACGCATGGTCTGCCGAAGCGCGAGCCTCTGAAATCCTTGTCGGGCTTGGCTTTAAGCAAAACGATATGGATCGGCCTTGCTCTGAGTTTTCGGGCGGTTGGCGGATGCGTGCCGCACTGGCTGGAATTTTGTTTTCTACGCCGGACCTCTTGCTGCTCGACGAACCGACAAACTATCTTGATCTTGAGGGCGCCTCCTGGCTCGAAGGGTATCTCCGAAAATACCCCAATACCGTCCTCATCGTTAGCCACGACCGCGAATTGCTGAACCGGTCGGTCACCCATATTCTCGCATTGAAGCACGGTAAACTATCGGTTCACCCCGGCAATTATGATACCTACATGCGCAAGGAGGCCGAGAAAGCGGCTCTAGCCATGGGCATGAAGGCAAAACAAGACGCCGAGAAGGAACGTCTGCAATCCTTTGTCGATCGGTTTCGGGCCACGGCATCAAAGTCCCGTCAGGCGCAAAGCCGCGTTAAAATGCTGGCAAAGATGCAAGACATTGCGATCCCGCTGGCCGAACGCACCATCCCGTTCAAGTTCGACAATCCCGAAAAGGCATCATCCCCACTGTTCGAGCTCGTCGGGGCTGATCTCGGTTATGCACCGGGGCAACCCGTGTTGAGAAACGTAACCCTTCGTCTTGATCATGACGATCGCATCGTTGTGGTTGGTCCAAATGGGCAGGGAAAGACAACGCTCGTTAAGTCTATCGGCGCGCGTTTGGGTCTTTTGGCGGGCCAAAGAATGGGTTCGAAGTCGATCAAAGTTGGCTATTTCAGCCAGGATCAGCTTGATGAGCTCCATGCCGGAGAGACGGTGCTTGATCACGTCCGAACGTTAACACCCATTCTTTCTGAAGCCCAACGCCGCTCGATCGCGGCGCAAATGGGCTTTGGACAGGAGAAGATCGACACCAAGGTTGAAAAGCTTTCTGGTGGCGAAAAAGTTCGGCTTCTCTTGGGTCTTACGGCATTCCAAAAACCTCATGTCCTCATTCTTGATGAGCCAACGTCCCACCTCGATATCGATAGCCGCGAAGCATTGATCCACGCCCTGAATGATTACGCTGGAGCGGTGTTGTTAATCACGCACGATGTCTATTTGGCGGAGGCGACGGCCGACCGCCTGTGGTTGGTCAATAATGGGCGTGCCGCACCCTATGAAGGCGATATCAGCGACTATCGTGCCTTGGTTATGGACGCTGATCGTGGTGGCGGTGCGCCGTCCGCGGCTTCCTCGACGGATACAGGCGCACCCCAATCGAGCAAAGCCGCCCGCCGCGAAGCCGCCGCCGCGCGTCAATCCTTGGCGCCCCTTAAGCGCCGCATAGAGGATGCCGAAAAGCACCTTGAAATGTGCCGGGCCGATATCGGTAAAATCGACCGTCAATTGGCCGACCCAGAGCTTTACACGTCCAATGTGCATAAGGTCGCGCAACTGAATAAACGCCGCGCCGATACGTTGCGCCACGCTGAAGCCGCTGAGGAAGAATGGCTGGCGGCCAGCGAGGCCTATGAGAGCGCTCAAGCCGCCTTCACGAGCGAGGATGCCTGAGCGCAAAAGCCTGCGCAAAATCCTTGACTTGAGGGCCCGCTTCGATGCTTTGGCGCACGTGAATTAACACTAGGCATTAAGGTAGCAGCAATGCGCGTAACCATGATTGGAACAGGCTATGTCGGCTTGGTTTCGGGAGCCTGTTTTGCTGATTTTGGCCACACCGTCACCTGCGTAGACAAAGATGCCGTGAAGATAGAGCGCCTTGAAAACGGGATAATGCCGATTTTTGAGCCGGGGCTTGATGCTCTCGTCGCGGCCAATGTGCGGGCGAATCGGCTTGACTTTGCCCTCGACCTCACAGAGTCCGTGCGCCAATCTGATGCGGTCTTTATTGCGGTGGGAACGCCTTCGCGCCGCGGCGATGGCCACGCTGATTTGTCGTATGTGTACGAGGCGGCCCGCGAAATTGCCCGCGTCATCGAAGGCTTTACGGTCATTGTTACCAAATCAACCGTGCCTGTGGGTACTGGAGACGAGGTTGAGCGCATTATTCGCGAAGAACGGCCTGATGCCAATTTCGCGGTTGTATCCAACCCGGAATTCCTGCGCGAAGGGGCCGCTATCGAAGACTTCAAGCGCCCCGACCGCGTTGTTGTTGGCACCGATGATGATCGCGCGCGATCGCTGATGCGCGAGCTTTACCGGCCGCTTTTCCTGAACGAAACACCCATTCTCTTTACCGGGAGGCGGACTTCAGAGCTAACCAAATACGCCGCAAACGCGTTCCTCGCGATGAAAATCTCTTTCATCAATGAGATGGCCGATCTGTGTGAGAAAGTTGGCGGGAACGTGCAGGAGGTTGCCCGCGGGATCGGTTTGGACAAGCGAATTGGCTCAAAATTCCTGAATGCAGGCCCGGGTTATGGTGGCTCCTGCTTTCCGAAAGATACCTTGGCTTTAGTGCGGACCGCGCAAGAAGCCGGCGCGCCGCTCGACATTGTCGAGACTGTGGTGCGCGTGAATGATAACCGCAAGCGCGCCATGGCCAACAAGATTATCGCTGCCTGTGGCGGCTCGGTCGTTGGTAAATCAATCGCTGTTCTCGGCCTGACCTTTAAGCCGAACACCGACGATATGCGTGATGCGCCAAGCTTAGATATAGTACCTGCCCTGCAAGCCGCCGGTGCCCATATACGAGCCTTCGATCCTGAAGGCATGGAGGAGGCTGCCAAGCACTTAGACGGCATCACCTATGCCGAAAATCCGTATCAATGTGCCGAAAATGCCGATGCCTTGGTGATACTCACCGAGTGGGACCAGTTTAGAGCGCTTGACCTTGACCGCTTGAAAGCCAGCATGAAGGACGAGGTGGCCATTATTGACTTGAGAAACGTCTATGACCCATCAGAAATGTTGGGAAAGGGCTTTGATTATGTCAGCATCGGGCGCCCAAAGCTTTCCTGATTATGGCTGAGCACGCTGGGGCGTGCTCTATAGGGCCTGAATGATCGTCCACACGCCAAGCGCGGTAAACACAACTGCAGCGCCAAAACGAACCCATTGAAGCGGAACGATTTTGGTTGCCCGATCGCCGAGCAAAACGGCAGGTACGTTCGTGAGCATCATCCCTAATGTGGTGCCCATCGTAACCATCAACACGTCATGATAGCGCGCGCCTAAAGCGATGGTCGCCACTTGCGTCTTGTCGCCCATTTCAACCAAGAAAAATGTGATTAACGTCGTCAGGAATACACCGGAGGCGGCGCGTGCTGCGCCATCATCGTCATCCGCTTTATCAGGGATGAGCGCCCACACAGCCATCGCGATAAAGGCTGCGCCGACGATCAGTTGAAAAACACGGCCCTGTAGCCATCCTGCCAGCAGTGACCCCGCCAAAGCTGCCATGGCATGATTGGCCAATGTGGCACCCAAAATGCCTAGAATAATCGGAACCGGCCGCTTAAAGCGCGTCGCGAGGATGACCGCCAAAAGCTGGGTTTTGTCGCCAATTTCGGCAATCGCGACCAGGCCTGTGGCAGTGAGAAACGCTTCCACGCTGGTTTTCCATAAGTTCGTGCTCACAACGAGATACAAAAAAGGCCCGGAAGCCATGGGCTTTCGGGCCTTTCTCGCCGCGTGAAGCGGAACTTAAGCGAGGCGCTTCAGTTCATCAACCAGATCAGTCTTCTCCCACGAGAAGCCACCCTCATTGTCAGGCGTGCGGCCAAAGTGGCCATAAGCCGCCGTGCGGGCATAAATCGCCTTATTGAGGCCGAGATGGGTGCGGATCGCGCGCGGCGTGCAGCCATTGACCATTTCTGGCAGCGCCTTTTCCAACAAGGCCGCATCTACCGTGCCCGTTCCATGCAGGTCAACGTGGAAGGAAACCGGTTGAGCCACACCAATCGCGTATGCGATCTGGATGGTGCAACGCTCAGCTAAGCCAGCAGCGACAACGTTTTTGGCGAGGTAGCGGCAAATATAAGCAGCCGAACGGTCAACTTTCGTTGGATCTTTACCGGAGAAGGCACCGCCACCGTGCGGTGAAGCGCCGCCATAGGTGTCCACGATGATCTTGCGCCCGGTTACGCCAGCATCGCCATCAGGACCACCAATTTCGAAACGCCCCGTTGGGTTGATGTGCCAGGTTGTCTTTTTTGTGATCAGGCCCGCTGGGAAGATTGGCGTGATGTAAGGCTTCAACAGGTCGGCAAAGCGCTTTTGTGAGTAAGGCTTGTCGCCGATTTTCTTGCCATGCTGATGCGAAACAACAATCGACACCACATGAACCGGTTTGCCGTTTTCATAGCGTAGCGTCACTTGGCTCTTGGCGTCGGGCTCAAGGCAGGAAACCTCGCCCGAATGACGAAGGCGGGCCAGCTCCTTCAAAACATTGTGGCTGTATTGCAGCGTGGCGGGCATCAATTCTGGGGTCTCAGTGCTGGCATAGCCAAACATAATGCCTTGATCGCCGGCGCCTTCATCCTTGGTTTCAGTCGCATCAACGCCTTGGGCGATGTGGGCTGATTGGCCGTGCAAGTAATTGGCGTATTTTGCCTTTTCCCAGTGGAAGCCTTTTTGCTCATACCCGATGTCCTTCACCGCAGCACGAACCTTTGGCTCGAGTGAGGCGAGGATTTCCTTGGTGAGCTTCTTGTTTTCTTCCTTGGAGTTGCCGGGCTTGCCCGCGCGCACTTCACCAGCGAGAACGATGCGGTTGGTGGTCACCAACGTTTCGCACGCCACCCGCGCCACCGGGTCAACGCTCAAAAAGGCATCGACAACGGTATCGGAAATCCGGTCAGCAACTTTATCGGGGTGGCCCTCGGAAACGCTTTCCGAGGTAAAAATGTAGGACGAACGCGCCACAGGGGGCCTCCAAGGTCAAAAGATGTCACATAAAGACATCCTTATATGTTGAAATCAAGTTTCGGGCGCTGTCTTACGCTGAGATGAAGTCCAGTTCCAGATAGCCTTGAAAATAAAGCAGAGAGGTAAGGTCGCCCGTCGTCACGCGCGCATCGGCCCGTGCCGCCACCACCGACTTGGCATGAAACGCAACGCCGAGGCCTGCGGCTTCAATCATCGCCAGATCATTGGCGCCATCACCAACGGCCAGGGCATCGGCTGGGCTCAAGCGCCGGGCACCCAGCAATTCCGCCATCGTTTCAGCTTTGGCCGCTCGCCCAAGGATTGGCATCGCTACCTGCCCGGTCAGCGTCGCCCCATCATCCAAGAGCCTGTTAGCGCGGTTTTCATCGAAGCCCGCTGCATGGGCCACGCGCGACGTAAAGAACGTAAACCCGCCCGACACCAAAGCCGAATACGCCCCATGCGCCTTCATTGTCGCCAAAAGCGTCTTAGCCCCCGAGTTTAGGGTGATAACCTCATCGAAGCATTTCTGCAGCATGGAAAGCGGCAATCCCGCGATCATTCCAACGCGCTCCTTTAACGCGCCCTCAAAGTCTAGCTCTCCCGCCATGGCGCGCTCAGTGATCGCAGCCACAGCTTCACCAACGCCCGCCAGAACCGCCAATTCATCGAGGCATTCCTGCCCTATAATCGTTGAATCCATATCCGCGATCAGCAGTTTTTTGCGACGGTTCAGGGCAGGCTGCCATGCAAAATCCACGGGAAACCCGCCAAGCGCCGCACTCAACGCGCCGCGCTGCACTTCATCATCCGCACCAGAAAACGCCAAGTCCAAGGCTTTTCCCGGCGACAACACCGTTTCGGATCCCGGCACCATACCTAAAACATCTATCGCTGCTCGACGCGCGCTGGCGAGCGCCTCAGAGCCAGTAGGCGAAACGAGAGTAAGGGCGTGGAGCATGAGAGCACTTCAGGCTAAAGGGAGGCGTGATATCGCGCGCCCTCCTTATTCATGGCCCCACCGCCAGCGGCAAGTCCGCGCTTGCACTGGCATTAGCGCGCGAGCTCAACGGCGACATTATCAATGCGGATGCCTTGCAGGTCTATGCGGATTTGCGTGTCCTCACTGCGAGACCCGACGACGCCGACCTCGCCGCCGCTCCGCATTTTCTTTACGGTGACATCGACGCCGCGGAACGTTTCTCCGTAGGCAAGTGGAAAAACCGCGCCATCGCTGCGGTGCGGAGCAGCTTCAATCGTGGCCGCATTCCAATCATTGTCGGTGGCACTGGGCTCGCCTTTGTCGCCCTGACCGAAGGTCTCGCCGACATCCCAGCCATTCCGGCAGATATCCGTGACGCTACCCGACGCCGCGTCGAAGAAGATCCAGAAGCAGCCCTTGCGGACCTTGCCGAGCATGACCCTATCGCCGGAGCGCGCCTTTTCGCCGCCGATCATGTGCGTGTGACCCGAGCATTAGAAGTTTTTGCTGCAACCGGCCGAAGCCTTACCGACTGGCAGGCCGAGACCCAACCGGCCTTGCGCGCCGATGAATGGCTTGGCATCGCGCTCCATCCACCGCGGGCCGCCCTCTATCAAACGATCGATGCCCGTTTTACCCAGATGGTGGCCCTAGGCGCACTGGATGAGGCTGAAACTCTGTGGAAACGGGGCCTTCCGCGCGACCTTCCAGCCATGAAAGCGCATGGCATGCCGTGGCTAGGAGCTTATTTTGACGGTGAGATAAAGTTGGAACGGGCCACGGAATTGGCCTGCCGCGACACCCGACATTATGCCAAACGGCAATATACATGGCTTAACGGTCGCGGCTCGTCTTGGCCAAAGTTGGAAGAAATTTCTGTTGAAGCCCGTTCAGCGGCAGTCCTTGCCCTTTGGCGGTCTCTTGACCTTCGCGAACAGAACGATTAGTGCGTTTCTATCGTTTTATGAGGAAGCGTCCGTGCGCGGGAATAAGATCGTCGTACTTTGCACACCGCGCGTGAGAGAGGGATAAACCCTCCTCGCAGCGCGGTGATTTTGAGGGGCTCGCAAGGCCCCTTTTTCTTTGCCTTATCGCCCGCCTTCTGCTTCACCACCCCAAACCGCAAGCCTCTCCTCGGGAGCCTATCATGCCGACCACCGCCCCAGCCAACGAACCCGAAATGCTCTCTGGAGCCGAAATCGTCGTGCGCGCGCTGCAAGACCTCGGTGTAGAAACCATTTTTGGCTATCCGGGCGGCGCGGTGCTGCCGATTTACGACGCCATTTTCCAGCAAGACAAAGTCCGCCACATCCTCGTCCGGCACGAGCAAGGCGCGACCCATGCCGCTGAAGGCTATGCGCGTTCTTCGGGAAAGCCCGGTGTGGTGTTGGTCACGTCCGGTCCTGGTGCCACAAATGCGGTAACCGGCTTGGTGGATGCCTTGATGGATTCCATCCCCATGGTCTGTTTCACGGGCCAAGTGCCGACGCCCCTGATTGGGTCCGATGCGTTTCAAGAGTGCGACACGACCGGAATCACGCGTTCGGCAACCAAGCACAATTATCTGGTGAAAAAGGTAGAAGACCTTGAACAAATCATTCACGAAGCGTTCTTTGTCGCCACGCGCGGCCGCCCGGGCCCGGTGTTGATCGACATTCCGAAGGACGTTCAGTTCAAAAAGACGCCCTATCGCGGGCTGCGTAATATTGCTCACCGCACCTATCGCCCGCGGACCGAGCCAGAGCCTGATGCGATTTCGCGTGCTGTTGAGCTTATGCTCAACGCCAAAAAGCCGATTTTCTACACTGGCGGCGGCATTATCAATGCAGGTCCTGAAGCCAGCGTCGCTTTGCGCGCGTTGGCCAAGGCCACGGGTTTCCCTGTGACCTCGACCCTGATGGGCCTTGGCGCCTTCCCGGCCGCTGATCCGCAATGGATGGGTATGCTCGGCATGCACGGCGCTTACGAAGCCAATATGGCGATGCATGATTGCGACGTGATGATTTGCCTTGGGGCACGCTTCGATGATCGCGTCACCGGTCGCCTCGACGCTTTTTCACCAAACTCACGCAAAATCCATGTCGACATTGACCCATCGTCGATCAATAAGAACGTCCGGGTGGATGTCCCCATCGTGGCCGACGCAGCAAAGGCGATCTCCGAACTGCTCTCAACATGGAAAGCGCGCACCCATGGCGCGAAGCCCGACATCTCCGATTGGTGGCGTCAGATCGATACATGGCGCGCTCGCCGCGGCTTCGCCTACCGCCAAACCGGCGACATCATCAAACCGCAATACGCCGTTGAGCGTCTCTATGAGCTCACCAAGGGCTTGAACACCTACATCACCACCGAAGTGGGCCAGCATCAGATGTGGGCCGCACAGTTTTATCGCTTTGAGGAACCAAATCGTTGGATGACCTCTGGTGGCCTCGGCACCATGGGCTACGGCCTTCCGGCTGCCCTTGGTGTTCAAATGGCCCATCCGGATGCTTTGGTGATCGACATTGCCGGCGAAGCCAGCGTGCAAATGACCATGCAGGAAATGTCGACCGCGCTTCAATATGATCTCCCGATCAAGATTTTCATCTTGAACAATGAGCGCATGGGCATGGTCCGCCAATGGCAGCAATTGCTGCACGGCGAGCGCTACTCCCACTCCTACTCCGAAGCTCTGCCAGACTTCGTGAAACTCGCCGAAGCCTATGGCGGCGTGGGCATCCGGGCCGAGAAGCCCGGCGATCTTGATGGTGCTATCCGTGAAATGATCGCGGTTAAACGCCCGGTCCTGTTCGATTGCTGTGTGGCGATGGATGAAAACTGCTTCCCAATGATCCCGTCCGGCGCTGCCCACAATGAAATGATCCTCGGCGACGACGGTCAGGACCTTGGCACTGCCATCGGCGAAAAAGGCCGGGAATTGGTGTGAGCGCGCTAATCACCTTAAAAGCGCGGACTACCTCTAGCCAGCAATTCGACTTTTCGTGCGTCTTACTTTAATCTTACCGAAGGAGGTGCGCGGCATGAACACAACGGTAATGTCGACAAAGGGTCAAGTCGTAATTCCAAAAGCCTTGCGCGCTGCGAAAGGTTTGCAGCCAGGTGTCGCCCTTGAGGTCATCAATCACCCTGAAGGCGTGCTCCTGAGAGTCGCCAAGAAACCAAAAACCGGGTCAGTCCTTGACCTGTTCGGTATCCTCAAAGGTTCCTATGCCGGCCCGCCAATAACCGTAGAACAGATGAATCGCGCTGTCGAAGACGCCGCCGTTGAGCGTTATCAGAGGTCGTTCCGTGATCGCGATTGATACAAACATTATTGTGCGGATCGCGGTTGAAGACGATCCGCAACAAACCGAAGCTGCCCAACGCTTGCTGGTAAGTGAGCACTGCTACGTTGCTGCAAGTGTTGTGTTGGAATCAGTTTGGGTGCTCAAAAACGTCTACAAGCAAGGCATTCCTGAAATAAGCCGTCTCCTCCAAGGGGTACTGGATTCCCAAACTCTTACCGTAGAACGCGCCGACGATGTCCAAACCGCCCTCAATTGGTATGTTGCCGGATTAGATTTTGCAGATGCGATGCATCTAGCCACTGCCGACAAATGCCGTTTGCTCGCCACCTTCGACCGCTCCTTTGTGCGCAACGCCAACGCACTCCAAACTTCAATTCCGGTGTATCACCCATGACCCAGCCTGCCCTTACCCAGCCCGGCTCAGCCTATTTTCTCGCCGATAGCGATGCCAAAGATATCCGCACCACATTGGCGGTGTTGGTGGATAACGAACCCGGCGTGCTTGCCCGCGTTGTTGGCCTGTTCTCGGCGCGCGGCTATAATATCGAGAGCCTGACGGTGGCCGAAACCGATCACGACGCCCACACGTCCCGTATAACCATCATGACGTCCGGCACACCCAAAGTGTTGGAGCAAATTAAAGCTCAGCTTGGCCGCTTGGTTCCGGTTCAGCGTGTGATCGACTTCTATGGCGATGATGCCGCAATTCGGCGGGAGCTCGCCCTCATCAAAGTGGCCGGTGATGGCGAGGATCGCTTGGAGGCGCTGCGCTTGGCCGATGCGTTCAAAGCCAAAGTGATGGATGCGACTCTGACCAGTTTCGTGTTCGAAATGACCGGTTCAACCAAGAAAATCGACGATTTCATCGCATTGATGCGCCCACTTGGCCTCGTTGAGGTCTCGCGCACAGGTATCGCCGCGATCCGCCGAGGCCCCGAAGCGCTGTGAACGCACTTATTCTCGCTTTGGCGCTTGGTGCGCAGCCGGCGGAAATCCCGGTTACAGAAAGCGATGTCCCCACCATTGAGGCCCCGGCTTCGCCTGAATTGCCTTTGGCCGTCCCTGCGGTAGAGGACATTGCGGTGCCTATGGAGCCGAGCCTTGAAAGCGCGCCGGAGCTGAGAGCCAGCGCTGACGCCCCGGCTGAGCCGAGCGCCGAAGCCACCTTACTCCTGGCCGATCTTGCCTTCGCTGAAGATATCGCGGCCCTAGGCCCTTTGAAGGCTTATTCCGCCGTCCTTGGCGCTGCCGGTGTCCTTTATGATGCCACTGGCCCCTCTCGCTCCGGCCCTGATGCCGCGCAGGATCGTTTTTCCACCTTTCCGCCAGATGCGGTGTTGCAGCGCTTGCCGGAAGCCGTCCGGGCCGAAGGTTCGGTAGGCACCTCTTGGGGTTCCTACGCTCTGGTGCAAAATGGTATTCAGCTCGCCATTGGCCGTTATGTTTCGTCGTGGGAGCGCCGAGCCGATGGACGCTGGTCCCTCTTGGTCGAGCTGGCGGCTGGTCGCGCCGCACCGCCGCCCGCCCCGCCCGCGCCTGTGCAAGCCGTTGAGCCAACCGCTCCGGTGCAACTGCCCGCTGCCTCCCCGCGCGTCCTGCGTGACGCTTTTGGCCGCCCTGTGGCCCCGCCCAAACTAGCCGAGCCGCAAGCGGCAGACCCCACATCAGTGCCGTTGCCAGAGCTAGCACCGCCCGAAACTCTCAGCGAAGCCGAGCCCACCACTGCAACGTCGGACGAACCAGATCTGTCCAACCCGTCCAGCCCCCGCTAATCCCCTCCCCCAAACCTGATAACCCACTCGGAGAACGCTCCCATGCGTGTTTTTTACGATACTGATTGCGACCTGAACCTCATCCTCAACAAAACCGTCGCCATTGTCGGCTATGGCAGCCAAGGCCACGCCCACGCGCTGAATATGCGCGATAGTGGCGTGAAAAACGTTCTGATCGCGCTGCGTCCCGGTTCCGCCACCGCGAAGAAGGCCGAAGGCGAAGGCTTCAAGGTGGTTACCGTCGCCCAAGCCGCCGAACAGGCCGACATCTTGATGATCCTCGCGCCAGACGAGCATCAAGCCCAGATCTATGCCGACGAAATCGCGCCGAGCATGAAGGCTGGCAAAACCTTGCTGTTCGCCCACGGTCTCAACGTCCATTTCGGCTTGATCACCGCGCCTGCCGATGTCGACGTCGCTATGATCGCCCCCAAGGGCCCCGGCCACACGGTGCGCGGCGAATATCAAAAAGGCGGCGGCGTGCCCTGCCTGATCGCGGTGCACCAAAACGCATCCGGCAAGGCGCAAGACCTTGCATTGGCGTATGCCTCCGCCGTTGGCGGTGGCCGCGCGGGCATCATCGAAACCAATTTCCGAGAAGAGTGCGAAACCGATCTGTTCGGCGAACAAGCCGTCCTGTGCGGTGGCTTGGTTGAGCTGATCCGCGCCGGCTTTGAAACCCTCGTTGAGGCCGGATACGCCCCTGAAATGGCCTATTTTGAGTGCCTGCACGAAGTGAAGCTGATCGTCGATCTGATCTATGAAGGCGGCATCGCCAACATGAATTACTCGATCTCCAACACCGCCGAATATGGTGAATACGTCACCGGCCCGCGCATCGTCACCGCTGAAACCAAAGCCGAAATGAAGCGCGTCCTGTCCGACATTCAAACCGGCAAATTCGTGCGCGATTTCATGCTCGAAAACAAAGTCGGCCAACCCTTCTTCAAGGCCACGCGGCGCCATTCTGCCGAGCACCAAATCGAAGAAGTCGGCGCCCGCCTCCGCGCCATGATGCCATGGATCGGCAAAAACAAACTGGTCGATAAAGCCCGGAACTAAGTCACACGAAAACCCCTCACCCGTACACGGGGGAGGTGCCCCGGCCTTGTGCCGGGGCGGAGGGGGCGCTCTGGTCACACCTCCTACAAGCGAACGCCCCCGCCGCACGCAAGGAGGAAGACCTGTCAAGAGAGTGCAGTAAAGTTGGCAACCGAGGGGCGGCCAAAAGGCATCAGCGGACATCCACGCCTAACGCTAACACGGTCTATTGACAGTCAGTTTAGCGAGCACGCCATGACAATCCAAACTGCCCCACGCCCCTTGAAACTGGCCTATGTCGAAACCCCCTTCGGCCAGCTTCACGCGCGTATTCAAGGCAGTGGGAAACCCTTGGTTTTGCTGCATTGGGCACCAGCATCGGGTCGATTGTACGAACCTGTCATGCCCCTTTTTGCCGCGCAGGGCTTTGAAACAATTGCCTTTGATCTGCCGGGCTATGGGCGCTCCTATAAGGCCGCCAAGGGCTTCGCGGTTGAACGCATGGCCGAGGCCATAATCGCCGGAATCGACACGCTGGGCCATAATCGGTTCCATTTGTTGGGCGGCCACCTTTCCGCCAGCGTCGCGGCAGAAATCGCGGTGCGCGCATCGAAGCGGGTATTGAGCCTAACGCTGGATGGGGTTTTACTTTTGGAACAGGCTGAATGGAGCCACTTGCTGGCGCGCTTTGCAGGAAAATCGCCCATGCCAGCCAGAGGCGTGGCCAATCACGCCTTCGCCTTTGATATGGCGTTGGAGACCTTTCACGAGTGGAACCCGGATTTCGTGCTGAACGAGACCACACTCCACGATGTCTATGAGCTTTTGAACGACTACCTTGAAATGGGCCTCCCCACGATGCGTGCCTTCGTGGAGCCAGACGACAACGCCCCACCACCCCACAATCTTGAACCGGTTCTTAAAAAACTGGCCGTGCCCACCTTGGTGTTGTCAGCCCAGCGCGAGCCGCTGCGCGCATCGTTTCAACGCGTGGCGGACCTCATTACGGGATCAATCAGCCACAGCTTCGACGGAACCCACCCGCTGGTGACGCGCGGAAAAGCCGATGCCTACGCCGCGCGCGTGCTGGCTCACCTCAAGCAGCATTGATCCGTGCAGGATGCATGAGGGCCGCAATTAACCCTCACCCGTTTACGGGGGAGGTGGCACCCTTGGGTGACGGAGGGGGGAACCCCAGTCACACCAGCCAAACTCCCACTATCTCGGCCCGCGATGGGGCAGCGCCTCACTCGCCTCTTCACCAATAAAAGCCGCCCATACGCCGCCGGGCTGCCACACGCTGTCCATAAGCGCGCGTGCGTCCTCATCGGCCATGCCGCACACGTCGCGCTGCCAACGATACAGAAACGCCGACACCCGCAAATTGGCGATGCAATGCACGTGCAGCCTTTGCCCCGCGCTGGCCTCCATCGCCGCGCAAAACTTGGCAAAGTCGTCCTCAGTCGGCTCGCTAAACTCCACAGGAATATGGGTGTAGGCCATGCCAAGCGCGGCGAGGCTTCCGGCCTCATCGGGCAGTGCTTTCTCGTGGCTGTGCAGCGCAAGATTGATTACTTGCGTCACACCAAGGGCTTTCAATTCCGCCAATTGTGCTTGCGTCGGTTGGCCCGATGTCGTGATGCGTTCGTTTAGCCGACGCCAATCAATGAGTGTGGGCAGATCAGACATCAAACGACCTCGCTTTGGGTGTGCATAACCGGCACAGCTATCCTCCCGGCTTAGTCGCTAGCGGCTCAGGCGTCCATGGATCGGGGAGGTCTAAAGCCTACTGCCCGCCAATCGCCTCAGACACCGCCGCCTTCGCCGCACAGGTCACCAACCCCCCACGGGTTTTCGGGTCAAGCGCGGTTGCGGTTTCCACCGCCGATTGGATGGAACCATTGATCGACGATTTCACAATCGCGGTCACCGCATCAATATGCTCGGGCTTCAATTTTGGCCCAAGCTCGGTCTGAAGGCAGGTGCAAAACGCGGCCGATTGCCCCGCCAATTGGCACACCAAATTGGTATCCAACACCTCTCCGACAGACTTCGCGGCATCACCCGCCACGCCCACGGCGGCGGTTTTAAGCTCCTTGAGCGACGATGCCGTTTCGGCGCTGGGCGGCCCACAGGCAGCCAAAGCAAAAAGGGCGACAAGAGCGAGGGCCGAGGAAAGCTTTTTCATACCCGCCTCCTAGCCGCACCCAGCCGCATGGGGGAAGCAACAACTCCGTGAACCGGCGCTGTGACGCCCCCAACCCTTGCCTCACGCCCCTCCTGTGTGCGACTTCCCGTCCAACAAAACCTGCGCCCTTACGGAGCCCCCTCATGACCACCCCGCAAAAACCAATCGGCTCCGGCTTTAACAACCGCTCGACCGCCACCGAAGTGATTGGCGGGCGTGATCTGTCGGGCACCACCGCCATCGTCACCGGCGGCTATTCGGGGCTGGGGCTTGAAACCGTGAAGGCCCTTTTGATTGCTGGCGCCGATGTCGTGGTTCCCGCGCGCAATCTCGAAAAGGCCGAACATGCGCTCTACCGCGTCATCGACGAGGCCGAGGAGGCAGGCCAGGAGGTCGAAGGCGGCCTGATCGTGGGCGAGATGGACTTGTCGGACCCTGAATCCGTCGATGCGTTTGTGGCGTCGTTCCTCGACACAAATCAACCATTGCACATCCTCATCAACAACGCCGCCATCATGGCCAACCCGCTGACGCGCGACCCTAAAAGCCATGAGAGCCAGTTCGCCACCAATCACCTCGGCCATATGCGCCTCACCCTCGGCCTGTGGCCAGCGCTTGCCGCTGCCAAAGGCGCGCGCGTTGTGTCGCTGTCGTCCATCGGCCACGCCCGCTCCCCCATCGTTTTTGAAGACGTGCATTTCCACGCCCGGGAATACGAAAAGTGGAGCGCCTATGGCCAAGCGAAAACCGCTAATTCCCTGTTTGCGGTGGAGCTTGATCGGCGCGGCAAAGAGCATTGCGTGCGCGCCTTTGCCGTCCATCCCGGCGGCATCATGACGGAGCTTCAGCGCCATCTGCCGAGGGAAGAAATGATCGCGATGGGCTGGATGGACGAGGAGGGTAACATCAACTCCCTGTTCAAAACGCCCGAACAGGGCGCTGCCACCAGTGTCTGGGCCGCGACCTCACCAAGCCTCGAAGGCATGGGCGGCGTCTATTGTGAAGACTGCGACATTGCCCAGCTCGCCGGGCCAGACAGCCCGCGCTTTGGCTGCGTGCGCGATTATGCCGTTGATCCCGAAATCGCCAAGCGGCTCTGGACGGCGTCCGAAGCCATGCTGGGGATCACCTCGCCGGTCTGATCGGTGCGGCAGAAACCGATCATGGCAGAGAGACACTACACAGACGGCCTTCAACAACTCGGCGCAGCGTCCACCATCCCAGCCCAGCCGGAGGATGCAACGCTCGAGCGCGTGCCGAACCCGCACCCCGAAGTGACCTATCTCGCCCGCTTCGTCGCGCCAGAGTTTACGTCCCTGTGCCCGGTCACAGGCCAGCCCGATTTTGCCCATCTCGTCATCGACTATGCGCCCGGCGATTGGCTGGTCGAGTCCAAAAGCCTCAAGCTTTATCTCACCTCGTTCCGCAATCACGGCGCATTTCATGAGGATTGCACCATCGCCATCGCGCTGAAGCTGGTGGATTTGCTAAAGCCGCGCTGGCTTCGCATCGGCGGCTATTGGTATCCGCGCGGCGGCATCCCGATTGATGTGTTCTGGCAGACTGGCACAGCCCCCGAGGGCCTGTGGGTGCCCGACCAAGGCGTCGCCCCTTATCGTGGGCGCGGTTAGTCAGGCTGGGAAATGCGTTATCAGGGCCGCAAGGTCTGGGCGCGGGCGTTCCAGTGGCGGCTCGCTTGCCTGCCCCAGATACACAAAGCCCGTAATCCGCTCGTCCGGTGACAGGCCCAACAAAGCCATCGCCTCGCGGTCATAAGCGGGCCATTCGGTCAGCCAGCATCCCGCAAAACCAAAACCCCACGCCGCGTGCAGCATATTCATGCACACTGCGCCTGACGACAGGACCTGCTCCCATTCTGGCACTTTGGGGTGCAGCACGGGTTTGCTGACAACAGCCACGCACACGCCACAACGCTCGAACCGCGCGGCCTCAAACGCCAACAGCCCCGCATCGGTCTCGGGCTTGCGCGCCGCCACCAGAGCCGCCAACGCCTCGCCATAGGCCCGCCTACCGGCCCCTTCCAGTACAATGATGCGCCACGGCGCGATCTTGCCATGGTCTGGAACCCGTGCGGCAAGCCGCAATATCGCCGCCAATGTGGGCTCATCCGGTCCCGGCCCGGTCAAATGCGCAATCTTCGTCGAACGCCGCAGCGCCATGTGCGCCAGCAGCGCCTCATTCGGCGCAGGTAGCGGCAGCACATCGTTTTCAACGGGCGGAGCGGGGAGGGTGTGCGGGAGCGTCATTGCGTTTGCAGATAGGCGTGCGCGTGGGCCTGCGGTAGAGGGCAATCGCTCTCATTCAGCGCGGATATGCCATGCAAAGCTCCCCCAAAGACCCATGGACATGGACGTCCCAGTCCATCGCCTACGAAAACCCATGGATCAGCGTGGAAGAGCGACGCGGTCGCACCCCCACGGGAACATCGGCCTTCTATGGCATCGTGCGGTTTCAGCGCCTCGCGGTCGGTGTTTTGCCGATTGATGCCGACGGCAGCGTCCATCTCGTCGGTCAGTGGCGCGTGCCGCTCAACCGCTATGAATGGGAAATGCCAGAAGGCGGGGCAGAGCCGGGCGAAACCGGCGGCATCGAAACCGCCCATCGCGAAATGGCCGAGGAAGCCGGTTTGGCGTGCACAAGCCTGGTGGAAGTGTTGCGGATGGACCTTTCAAACTCAGTCACGGACGAGCAGGCCATCTGCTACATCGCCACCGGCCTCAGCCGCGTTCCCATGCAGCCCGACGAAACCGAAGACCTCGCCCAACGACAAATTCCGTTCATGATGGCGCTCGAAGAAGCCCTCACCGGAAAAATTCGAGACTCTTTAACAGTAGCAACACTGTTGCGCGCACACCATATGGCCATTACGGGAGCGCTCGACAGCGCATTAGCGAAGGCTATGCTAACGGAAGTGCATGGCGATCAGCCCTGAGTGGGCGCATAATGGGAGCCTTTATGGCTGAAGCAATTCTGGCCTCGATTGATGGGCGCACAACAGTATGGTCGCGCCTGCGGCTCGAGGCGGTCACCACCGCCGCCGAGGAGCCCGTGCTTTCCAGCCTGCTCAATGCCACAATCCTCAACCATTCCAAGCTCGCCGATGCCTTGGCCTACCACCTCGCCCAGAAGCTGGGCGGCGCGGATATGAATTCCCTACAAATGCGCGAAGTGTGCGCCGCCGCCTATGCTGCCGACCCCAGCCTCGCTACAAAGGCTGAGCGCGATATGGAAGCCACCGCCGAGCGCGATCCCGCCTGCCGGAATTATCTCCAGCCTTTCCTATTTTATAAAGGTTATGCCGCCCTCCAAGCTCACCGCGTCGCCCATTGGCTTTGGCACCAAAACCGCGAGACTCTGGCCCTGCACCTGCAAAGCCGCACCTCTGAACTGTTCGGTGTCGATATCCACCCTGCGGCCCGTATGGGTGCTGGCATCATGCTTGACCACGCAACGGGCATCGTCATCGGTGAAACCGCTGTCGTCGGTGATGATGTGTCTATGCTGCATTCGGTCACCCTTGGCGGAACCGGTAAAGAAGGCGGCGACCGCCACCCTAAAATCGGCAATGGCGTGCTGATCGGGGCAGGCGCCAAAGTCCTCGGCAATATCCGCGTGGGCCACCATGCCCGCGTCGCTTCAGGCAGCGTCGTGCTCGCTAATGTCCCCGAAAACTGCACAGTCGCAGGGGTTCCGGCCAAACCGGTCGGTGGCTGTTGCCCGAACTCAGCCGAGAATATGGATCAACTGCTGGACGGCTTGGGGCTCTGAAAAGTCGGTAAATCCGGCGGGTAGATTTAGAATTCCGCGCACAATGCTGCTTATTAAGCCAAAATCTATCAACGGATTAAATCGACGTTCAGCCAATAAACGCAGCAGAGAAAAATAAATATCCCGCCCCCCATCGTGGTGCGCGTATGCTTTCACGTGCTGCCGCTTCATCCCGAAGCGCAGCGCCAGCACAGGCACGCCCCGATGTCGAGGAAAATGAAAGCGCCGCAGCGCCTCTTTCCGCCTTAGTATCCAACAGCCCGCGCAAACGTTTGAACTTCCGGAACGAACAGCTCTGGGGCCTCCATCGCCGCGAAATGGCCGCCATAGGCGACATCATTCCAATGAACGATGTTGTAGGCGCGCTCTGCCCAGCTGCGTGGTGGTGGCTTGTAAACAAGCTCGCCGGGGAAGTTGGCAAAGCCTGTCGGTGTTTCACATCGCATGCCTTCGGGCAGCACGACGCCGCCTTCCTCCAACAATGCGCGGTAATACCACACACTCGTCGCGAAATTATCGGTGGCCACATAGAGCATTAAATTGGTGAGCAGCCTGACACGCCCAAAAACTGTGTCGAGACTGCCACGCGATTTGTCCATCCAGCCGTGAAATTTCTCGATGATCCACGCGGCTTGCCCCACGGGTGAGTCCATCAGCGCCAAGGCCAAGGTTTGTGGTTTGGTCGCCTGCTGCATGAAGTAAGCGCCCTCTGCCTGCATCGCAGCTGCGGAAGCGCTCAGCCACGCCCCCTCCTCTGCCGTTTGCGGTGTGGGTGGCGCGGGGCGAAAGCCGATCATGTTCAGGTGGATTGCGGCAACAGCATCGCCATGGTCAGCGCCCAGCCATGACGTGACGAAGCCACCCCAATCGCCGCCTTGCGCCATAAAGCGTGGATAGCCGAGCACCTCTGTCATCAGCGTTCGGAACAGTTTTGCAGTTGCGCGCTGGCCAATGGGCTTGCCCGGCCGGCCGGAAAATCCATAGCCCGGTAGCGAAGGGATCACGAGGTCAAACGCGTCCTCAGCCTTGCCGCCATGTAGGGATGGAAACGCGAGTGGCTGAATCACGTCCAGAAATTCAACAAAGGAGCCCGGCCAACCATGGGTAATCAGCAAGGGCCTTTTGCCTGCAGCTTCGCCCACCACATGAATGAAGTGCACGTCCAAGCCATCAATCTGGGTCATAAAGTGCGGCAACTGGTTCAGCTTGGCTTCCTCACCGCGCCAATCAAAATCATGCAGCCACGTCTCGCACAGGCTCTTAAGGTAAGCGGTATTGCACCCACGTGACCAATCATCAGCCCCTTCATCGCTCGGGGCTGGAAACCATCGATAGCCCTCAATGCGCTGGCGCAGCCGCGTCAGAGCTTCGTCAGGAATCGCAATCTTGAACGGCGTCGGCATAAGAGAACGGCCTAAAAAATGTTATATAACAACGCACTAGAGTGTAGTCGCAAAAAACCAGGCTACGCTACCCGCGCTTCACCCCAAACATTCCAACCCGCAAACCGTGGCGTACTTGGCAGATACATCGTCTCCACCCCGCTTACCGTGAAGCCCGCCGCTTCCAGCATCCCCACCGTATCGCGCGTTAGGTGGCAGCCACCAGCGAACCACTTCCAAAACGGCTCAATGCCGCGTTGGGTCTTTTGAACTTTGGCGTCCGGCGCCAAGCCATGCTCGCAAAACAGCACCAAGCCTCCGGGCTTCAACACGCGCTTGGCTTCGGCAAGCGCCGCCGCTGCATCCGGTATCGTGCAGAGCGCATAAGTAAACACCACTGTGTCCGCGATCCCATCCGCCACAGGCATGGCCTCAGCGCCGGCCACGATCTCCTCAACCGCAATGTCGGTCCGTCGCTTATCGCGGTTCAACGCCAACATTTCCCGGGCCGGTTCCACCGCGAAAACCTTGGTCACCTTGGCGGCATCATAGAACTCAAGATTGGTGCCAGACCCAAAGCCCGGCTCCACCACAATCCCATATGCCTTCGGCACCACCTTCTTCCGCTGGTATCGGATGGGCTTTGATCCGCAGGCGCAGCCAATAATGTGGGGAACGACGTTGCGGTTCCAAAAGCTCATCGCCGTGTTGTCCTTGCCCAATAGAGAATAGCCCATGCATGGCTGTCATGGCGCATCGCGAGTGCCGCTTCAAACGGTGCCATCCACACCAAGCTATGGTCAGGCTCGGTTGGCTGCCCATCATCGGAGGTGATCTCAACCTCATAAAAGGCCGCAAGCGAATTGCGCGGCTCATCGCGGTCAATCCAAAACTGCCCGGCCCGCCCAATTGGCTTTACGGGCCAAACACCCAAACCGGTTTCTTCCTCATATTCCCGGATCAGCGCTTCAGGCTCGCTTTCGCCCTGCTCAATGCCGCCGCCGGGCAGATCATATTGGTAGTTTGGCTTCGTCCCAATCCGCGCCAGAGCGATCTTGCCGTCAGCGCGCGCACAAACCCCGTAAACACTGGGCCGTTCGGCATAACGTTTATGGGGTTCAGTTTTGCCAAATTGCAGCGCGAAATGTGCCATTCTTACGGTTCCGAGCCGGGAGCGAGCGTCAATTCTAAACCATCAAACTCAGGCGCCATTAGGATTTGGCACGACAGCCGCGACAGCCCCGTCACCTCAAAGGCATCATCAAGCCTGTCGATCTCTTCATCGGTCGGCGGGAATAAACGGTCGATCCAGTCAGGGCCCACATACACATGGCACGTCGCGCACGCGCACGCCCCGCCGCATTCCGCCTTGATCGGCAACTGATAGTCACGAATGATCTCCATAACGCGCCAGCCATCCAACCCGTCGAGTTCGTGGCGGGTTCCATTGCGCTCGGTAACGATCAATCGGCGGGTCTCAACTTCCACCTGTGGCTCCAAAGTTTGCAAGCGCGCTTCGTGCCGCGCAAAGCGGCGAATGTCGAGTCTCGCACCAGCCCGTAACACACGCTATTTGAGGCCTATGAGATATGCCTATGAGTGATGATCGCCTTCCGCCCCTCAACGCCCTTCGCGCCTTCGAGGCCGCCGCCCGGCGTGCCAGCTTCACCAAAGCCGCCGAGGAACTGGACGTGACACCCGGGGCCATCTCCCAGCAAATCCGCTTGCTGGAAGAAACCGTTGGCCAACCACTGTTTCGCCGCCTCGGTCGCCATGTGGAACTCACCGACCCCGCCCGCCTCGCGCTGCCCGCCCTCCAAGATGCGTTCGTGAAGCTAGACGAGGCCGCTCGCACCTTACGCCTGCCTCTGCGCCGCTCGCGTGTCTCCGTTTCGGTGGCTCCTAGCTTTGCAGCGAAGTGGCTCGTTCCGCGCATGGACACGTTTCAAAGCGCCCATCCAGATGTGGAGGTATGGATTTCAGCGGACATGAAAATCGTCGACTTTGCGCTTGACGATGTCGATGTTGCCATTCGTTACGGCCCCGGCTTGCACGAAGGCGTCACCGCTGAAAAGCTGCTCGCTGAATCCGTGGTTCCGGTGTGCAGCCCCGCCTTGCTAGAGGGCCCCACCCCCTTGAAGGCACCAACAGACCTCGCCGCCCACACGCTTCTCCACGATGGCAGCCCTGAGAACGACCCATCCTGCCCTGATTGGTCGATGTGGCTTGCAGCCCGTGGTCTCGACACCATCGACTCCCGTAAGGGGCCACGGTTCAACCAAGCTAGCCTCGTCATTGAAGCTGCTGCCTCAGGCCGCGGCGTCGCGCTCGCCAAGCGCGCTATCGCCCAGCAAGACCTCGACAGTGGTCGCCTGATGATCCCTTTTGCAGATATGGGCTCTCCCGTGGCGTTCTCTTATTGGCTCGTCCGCCCCCGCGGTCGAAGCATGACGCCAGCGCTCAAGAGTTTCCTCGATTGGCTGAAAGCGGAGGCCGGCATCGCTGCAGCATACGGAGCCGGTGACGGAATTTAGAATATCATCGCGAGAGAAATGGCGCACTCGAAGGGATTCGAACCCCCGGCCTCTGCCTTCGGAGGGAGAAAAGAGCCTGTTTCGAAGGGTTTCGTTGTGTTTCGCACTGTTCCTATAGCGCTGTATTTGCTATCTTTTATTGACTTAAGCGTTTCGTTCGGGTATTTTGAGTGTCGTCGCAAATGACCCATATGTGACCCAAAAATCGGGCATCGAATCCGTCTTGGGGCGTTTAAGTAGAGTGTAGCCATGCCAAGTGTTAGCATTTCAACTGAACGAGAAATCGCAGCCCTAAAGGCCAACATTAAGGTCTATGAAGTTTCGGTCTCTCACGCACGCGGCTTAAGGATGCGCGTGCTTCCATCAGGGTTGAAGCGTTTTGAGCTAAGGTACATCGCGGAAAATGGTGCCAGACGGCGGCTGACACTTGGGACCTTTCCGAGCTTGTCTCTTGCCGACGCACGGCGTGAATCGGTTGGCGTTCGGGCACAAGTAGAAAAGGGGAGTGACCCGCAGGATCAACGCTCGCTTGCTAGAAAGGAAGCTCGATCCAAACGAGACCAAGATCTGGAGCCACTTACTGGCCAAGGCACCACTTTTGCCGAGCTGACGGAGATCTATTTCGAAGCCGCTAAGAAGGGCTTGCACGGTGGGAAGGGACGACCAAAGGCGGCCTCCACGCTCGCGGCGGAACGAACGCGCCTCAACGGCCGCGTCCTACCGCTTCTTGGGCCGAGGAGATTTGACGAGATAAAGAAGCGCCAGCTCCAAGTGCTCCTGCACGACTTGGCCGCAGAGGGCCATCTCTCCGGTGACTCGCTTGCCGATATTCGCAAGGGGTTGGTCGCGATTTTTGGATTTGCAGAACATTCTGGGCGGCTTGATGCCTCGCCAGCAATTGGCTTGAAGTTGCCTCTCGCCAAACAAACTCGCGACAGAATGTTTTCCGAGGAGGCGATGCGTAAGATTTGGCACACGCTTATCGAAGCCACTGAAATCGGTACCAGCCGTCGCTATCTTGTTAGACGAAGGGGGGCGGACGACGCCGCTAACAATGAACGGTTGAAATCGATCCGTGTTGATCCAGTGGTTTCCTATGCTTTGCAGTTGGCGATTTTGACACTTTGTCGGCGGGCCGAGGCGGCGTTGGCCCGATGGGACGAGGTGGATTTTAAAAACCGCGTTTGGACAATTCCGGCGTCAAGGACGAAGAACCGTCGAGTTCATTCTGTTCCGTTAAGTGATGCTGCTCTGTCGTTGTTAATGGCAATTCGAGGGCACTTCCCCACATCGGCCTATGTCTTTCCGTCTCCAAGCATTGAAAACAAACCAATCGTGGCAACGGCCCTCACGCAAGCGCTAACGCGAATGCTGAAAGAACTGGGCCTTCCGCAAGGCTCTCCCCACGATTTTAGGCGTACCGGGGCGACAAAACTGACATCGGAACAATTTGGGGTTCGTCGCTTTATCGTTGGACGGGTACTGGGTCATACAGACGACGAAGGTGCGAGGGTCACATCTATTTATGATCGCAATGAATACATGTCTGACAAGCGTGGGGCTCTGAATGCTTGGGCCGAGTACGTCGTCAGGCTTTGAATAGCGCATTCAAACGGGTCGTCGTTTTCAATAATTCCGGCTTGCATGTCGGTTCTTAAATGCGTCAACCTCGATGATGATTGATACCAATTCCAGAGGTGTGTTGACATTTGTAAACATATTTCGCATATAGGAGCTCAATCGAGTGGCAAGATCACGCCATCCGAACAAAGAGATTGAGGCTGCCGTCGCCTTTGCCGAAAAGCTCGGCTGGCGAGTGGTGCCGATCAGCGGGCATGTTTGGGGGCGGCTTTACTGCGCCTGGGCTGACCGGGATGGTTGCATGGTGTCGGTATGGAGCACGCCGAGAAACGCGGAAAACCATGCCAGAGCGATCGAGCGCACTGTGGCGCGTTGCCCACATGTTAGTACGGAGTAAGACGATGAAGACGTATGAATTCACGATAATCGCCTCCGGCCTCGAACCGGACGCAGAAGGCTATGAAGATCGGTTCTTCTCGGCGGGCTGCGACGACGCCACGCTTTCGTTTCAGAAGGGCGTCATCATTGTGGAATTCAGTCGTGAAGCTGTGTCTTTCTCCAAGGCCGTGTCTTCGGCCTACGAAGGCGTGCTGCGCACAGGGGCAAAGGTCGAGCGTATCGAGCCTGACCATCTTGTGAACCTGAGCGATATTGCCGAACGGTCAGGCCTCACCCGGCAGGCGATCTCGCTCTACACCCGCGCTGAGCGAAGCTCAGGATTTCCCAATCCGGTTGCGCGCGTAACGTCGAACAGCCCGCTGTGGGATTGGTTCGAAGTGACCGAATGGCTCCACAGTGCGGCGAAGATCGACCGCGAAGCCGTTGTCAAAGCGCGTATCGTTAAGGAAGCCAATCGCTTCCTCGAACAGCATGAAAATCATGCGGACAATTTCACGCGGCGAATGGAAATACTCGAAGCCGCGTGAGTATTTATCGCGCGCTCGGCTTCAAGAGCGCAATGGTCGGCGATGGGGTGATTGCCTGTTCAAAACGCCATGATGAATGGCGCGGGAACGATTGACGCGCTCCGGGACGCGGCTCAAAATTTTACCCCACTCCATATCGCAGGGCGTCAACGGCTTCACCTCTCTAACCCTACGCCAAGCACTTGCCCCACGGCCAGCTCCTGTCCTGGCTTCGTAGCGAACGCCCCCAGCGACACGCCGCGATCGACGATGGTCTGACGCCCCAGAACGGTCTCAACATGGCCTAGCACACGACCTTCATCAAAACTGATGCCTTGAATGACACGTCGGTTGGCAATGCCAAGCTGATCGCGCACGGCGATCTCGAGTTCGCGCTGCTTGAGCTTCTGCCAGCCGTCGGCGGTGAATGCCGGTCCTCCTGATGTTTCGGCGGCGTAACCAGACCGCAGCAGGAATTTGCTTCGTGTCTGGATGGCGGCCTCGTCGGCGGCATTGAGCGTTTCTGTTCGTTCGCCTCCAGTTCTGCGCGCAATGGTCAGGTCGATTGGGGTAAGGTGATCGGCATCAACTATGGCAGCGCCTCGTGAGCCTATCTGCAACGGCTGGTTCAGGCTTGCTGGTTTAGCCCGCTCCAGGCCGCTTCTTTGATCGAGGGCTGGCTTCTTTGCCCGTATTGCTGGCAAGGATTGAGTTGCCACTTCCTTTTGACCCTGCGCCAACGATTGATCGGCGGCGGACCGCTCCGCCACAGTGCGACCCTTCTGATGCCAAAAGTCCCTGATTTGATCGCGCGAGATTTGAAGCGCGGCGAGGCGCTCTTTGAGAGTGGGATCGAAATGGACGCCATTGCCCGTTCGTTCGATCAGCCCCAACCGCTCCAGATGCCGCACGCGGCCTCGTGCCAGCGCACCGAATGTATCGGTGCGGTTGAGCTCGCTATTGGGCAGCACACCCTCATGGCCAACCGCAATGCTTTCAAGCTTGCGATCGATGTCAGTGTGATAGTCAGCCGTGGTCCGTGCAAACAGGCCGCGCTCGGCGTCCGAACGCGAGACCTCACCAAGGAGCTCATGCGCACGCTCCTCAGCGCGTTGCCGGAAGCCATAGCTCATCACCCTTCGAGGCATCACCAGATCACGCCCAGAGGCGCGCTTACCGCGCACCAGCACGTGGGCATGGGGCTGATCAGTGTCGAAGTGGTTGAGCGCGACCCAGTCCAACTCTGGTTCTTTTAAGTCCGCAGCAACGCGCTCCATGACATCGCGGATGTAACCATCAAAGTCATCGAGCTTGTCGCCATGCTCCGGGCTGATGATGAACCGGAAGTGATGGCGATCATCGGACCAGGGTGCGCAATGAGCCGATACGTCTTCGACACACCCAGCATCGCGACCAGCGGCGCCATAAAACTCTGGTTCTGCTCCCTCAAGCCCTGCGCCATCGCGGGCCAGATAGCGCAGATGCGTCGCTAAGGCCTTGCCAGCAACCGCCGTCCCACGACCCTGATGGCGCGCCACAAAGGCTTTGACGACGACGCGCTGGCGCGCTGAGACATGGAAAGCAGGAGAACGGCCCCCAGCCCCTTCCGTGCGACCGGCCCCACCGCCACGTCCAAACAGCCTCGCAAACCCTAGACGCTTGGCAAGGCCGCTGCGCACCGACGACACGGCCTCACCGCGCGCCACCAGACGATGCCCTGCCCCAGCGCCGGACCTATCCAGCCGCAGCGCTATCCGGTCACGAACCGACCCGGCAAAATCCTCTCCATGATCAGCTCCATGACCCGCCACACCCTCCGTACCGGCCATGCTTGTGTGCCTCACAGTCTATCGCTGAAGGTCCTTATCCACAGCCACCACAGTAAGTCACGGCACGTCATGGAACGCTACACGATTCATCGAAAACACGAATGAAACCAGCATCTAACCAAGAGCGCGAAGCGGCTCCTTTTATCTTGCCCACACAATCAAAACATAACTTTCAAACCCAATCGCCACCCCTCACCAGCCAAATTTTTTCGGAAGTGTTTCGAAGCGTTTCGTTGTGTACCTTTAAGTGGCTTTCAGAAAACTGAGCGGCGACGCAGTGTTTTGATTCGATCTCGGACTCCAAATTCAAAGCGCCCGGGACCTTTAAAACTGAAATGGAAATCGCCGGTGAAAGTTTCTGGGGGAGCTTCGGCGCATGAAATTAATTGAAACGGGAAGTCGCCAGCACCGCTCGCTATTCATCAAGTTTAGTGAGTGCGATATAGATTTTAGGGTCCTGCTGAATTTAGAGATTGGCTTGACCAAGATCGGCAGCATGTTACTTTCTTACGATGCAATCATCGATCGAATTCGAGGGACGCAGCATGAAAAATATTGCGACGCTATCCAGCAAGTTCCAGATTTCGATACCAAAGGCCGTCCGGCTCGCCCGCCATTGGCAAGCCGGTCAGGAGTTTGCTTTTGTGCCAAAGGGAAGCGGTGTGTTGCTTGTCCCTGTGCCATCGAGGGATGAGCTTGCCGGGATGGCTAAAGGCGCCAACCCCGAGGACTACCGCGACCGTACCGATCGGTTCTGATGCGCGTCGTTGACACGTCGGCTTGGATTGAGTGGCTGATTGAATCGCCGACGGGTCAGTTAATCGCGCCTGAGTTGCCTAGCCGGGATCAGTGGGTTGTCCCTACAATCGTGCAGCTTGAGCTGTCGAAGTGGTTGACGCGGGAACGCGGTGAAGATGAAGCCGATCGTGTCATTGCATTTTGCCAATATTGCGTAATTGTGCCCCTTGATACCTCCATTGCCTTGCGCGCTGCATCACTGTGTGCCGAGCATCGGCTGGCTACTGCAGACGCAATCATTTTGGCGACTGCGCAAACCTGCGGCGGCGACCTACTAACCTACGATGGGCATTTTAGGGGATTGGACCCTGTCGTGCTTATAGCGAAACAAGCCTCATTGTAGGCGCGATTTACGCAAGTTCGGCGCGATAAGAGAAAGCCCCACCCAGCGTGAACTGGATGGGGCCGTTTGGATCAGTCGTTCCGGCGTGCCGTGGGGCGAGACCAGATGAGGGAAGAAGTTTCGCCGTCCTCGTCATCGAAGAGATTGGCGTAGATAGGGGCGTTGAAGCTCGGATCATCTAGCTTGAGGCCTAGGTAGTCGCGACCCTCATTGGAGCGTTTTGTCCAGGCGGCTCCGATCTCAGCGCGGCCGACCACCACGCGGTGGCTAGGGGCGTTTTCGCCGGTGGCGCGGGCGTCTGGGATGATGCGGACGCCTTTGGCTTGAACGCTGAGCGTGATGATGTCGCCGGTAAACTCGTTGGTACCGGTCTTCTTGAAGGTGCCGATGGTGGCCATGAAACTTCTCCTCGATCTTTTGTACCGAGCCCGCACCATTGCGGCCTCGATGGCGATCCAGAGGTCGAAGACGATCGACGCCGCACAGCGTGCTGCCGCAGCAAAGCGAAGGACAGCGCGGCGCGCTGTTTGTTGTTTCGCAAGGAAGGGCGACCCTGGTCGTCCGGGGAAGAAACAGGGTGACGCGCTGTTGCGGCTTAGGCGATCGAGGCAAAGCCGGTCTTCGGCCAGATCACGCCATGGAGGAGGCCGTTCTGGCGCGGGTTCGCTAAAGGAGGAGAGAACCCCGCAGTGGCTGCAAGCGATGATCAAGAAGGCCTCCAAAGCGGAGGGTCAACAGACATTTCAGGTACGCTTAGGCTTTGCGGCACATTGGTTGAAAACATCCGCATGCAGCAGATAGAGACGGGATGTGCTGGTCGCCGCAAACATGATGGCAAGGATTGAGATCTCATCGCTGCGGACAAAACGAAACTGTGTACACGGCCTAAAGAAAGGGGCTGAAAATTCGTCGCGGAGGCGCATTAATTCCAGGATCATGCATGTTTAGATATGATAAATGGCAGAACTCGCCAACTTTCCTGCCATCCGGAGCGGATCAAGCCTTCTGCGACCCAGTCGTTGGTTTAGGAAGTGGGTTTGGTCGGGAATGGTCAATTGGGGTTGGCCCGCTCATGCGTTCACATCGTGCGAAAGCTGCCGATCCTGAGTTGCGCCGTAAGCTACTATTAAACCCTCTTGGCCGACCTCAGAAAAACCTACTCAAGTATAATAACTTCGCCACCCTAAATCGACTTCCGCTCCGCTACAGCCACTTTCCAGCAGCCGATAATAGCTAGCCTCGACCCGAGGCTTTTTGTTTAAACAAACTGGCGCACTTTTATACCGATCAATTGCTCCCTTTCTTTATCGCGTTGACACAAAATCAAAAAAAGGGCCCGCCGGTTGGCAGGCCCCTTCCGTAGTCTTCGTGATGTTTAGTATCAGTCGCAGCAAGCCATTACTTGCTTGCAACATTCTGCCACGCCATCGCAGCATGATGTGATGGCGGCTGCGACAGCAGCAGGGTCAGCTGCGTAAGCAGCCGTTGAGATGACAGCAAAAATAGCCGCCAGGATCAGTGTCTTTTTCATGTTCGGTCCATTCGTTATTCATATTTCAAGGAAAGATCTTAAGCCTCTGATATGAAAAGTCGCGGATGAGGCGGATCGACACTGGAATCCCAGCTGGCTTGGTTCATGGCAACATTTGATATGGCCGCATGGCGTGTGCATTCCCGGTCCTGCGGTTCAACACATACACTTAATAACGAACCACAAAACGCTTTGCAAAACATCGCCGTCTCGTGCATCCTTTTATCGTTTTGGCCGCTCCGATTTTGATGGGGCGCGCAATGGCTAAAAACCATGGCATTCTGGTTAAGCGCTGCACTCTTTTGGCTCGGGCCTTCGGTCATACCTGCACAGCCGAAGGTGATATTCACCAAGAGGCTGAGCGCAAGGAGCAGTGATCCAAGTCCATTTAACAAGTAGAATTCCCATATATTTTTTGATTATACGATAATAATGAAGTAAACACCGTATTTAGCGCTGTTGGGCAAGCGCTAGCTTCTCTAGCTGCTATCATATTGATCATAACTTCGCTCCGGTATTGGGCATTTGGCCAATAAGGAGACATTGATGAAGCCGATTTCCGATAAGTGCCACCGGTTTCCGGCAGAGGCGGCCCGGTTCTCAGTATAGCTATATTCACGGTTTTCGCTAAGCGTCAACCATGCTGAGGACCTCTAGGCTCAACGCGGCCACAAGGTTAGATGCGAGACAATCCAATGTTGGTCGTTGAAGTTCGGTTGGTAGTTCGCGCACAATTTGCGCCGATCACGTTCAAAGCCGACTAGCCGATGCATCTCGACGACATTGTCGTGAAGATTGCTGGCAAACGGATGCATCTCTGGAGGGCTGTGGACAACGAAGGCGAGGTCGTCAAATGCTGTCGCAAGAGAGGCGCAACGTGGTCTTAGCGCGAAAATTGCTCAAGAACACCGGTGTCCACCCCGAGACAATTATCACCACCAAGCTAGTGTTCTACCGGGCTTTTACTGGCCGGCGCATTCGGGCTGACAGTGCCGACAGCCGGGATCGTGGGACCGGATCCAATGCAAAAGCAGACCCTTAGCGAGCGGTCTCAGGCGTCACATCGCGCGATGACCAATGGATATGGACGATGCACCATTGTCCGGCGGTCTTACGCATCACCATAGTCTCTATGCCGATAGAGTTGATCGCCCGCCCGCGCCATTCGCCCGTAGTTTGGCCTTCGGTTGTGGTCCAAGCCGTGCCATCGACGACTTTCACAGCGCGGCTTAGGACACGATATTGGGTCGCCCTGGCGAAGGCGATGTCGGACTTAAGATGGTGGCTTTGATACTCGGCCTTGCTACGCTCGATGTGGCCACCTTCAAAGATCAGCACGTCATCACTGAGATAAGATGCTGCCAATTGCGCATTGCCAGATGCCAGTGCGGCGCGAAAGGCGGCGTCGATCGTAATCTCGGGGACCATTGCCGCGGCGGGTAGCGCCGCTTTGGTTTTAGTTTGTGCGCCATGGGCATTCGCGCATGGGCTGGCGAGCATCGTGATTGCTGCTAGTGCGAGTGCCAGCGCTGACAGCGTCATGCGGGTTTTCATATTGGGATCCTTTTGCTTTTCTTGAAAGGATCGCGCGCGCGCATCCAATTGCGCGCTGGGCGCTCGATGAACTGATAAAGGATGGCAGCGCTGACTATTGAGGCTACCATGGCACCCAGCACAAGTATTAGCGCTAAAATACTGCCAAGTGCCGGTTGGAATGCCCTGTCGACCACCTGAAACCAGACCAGATCAACGGGCATATGCACCATGTAAAGCGAATACGATGCCTCTCCCAACCAAAGAGCCACGGGTGCAGCCATAAGACCACCAGTTCCGGTTTTGGATGTCTCGCCAAGACAGAAAATCAAGCCGACAAGCCCAACCCATGTGATCACGTCATTGGCGCCAAGGCTGGGTGCAAGTACAATCCAAGTCATACTAAGCGCTGCACCCGCCCAAGCTACAAAGCTGCTCAACATAGTGATCTGTCCCAAACGCCAAAGCGCAATGCCCATCAAGAAAGACGGGATGATGCGCAAAGCGCCGCCATTTTGGGTCAATTCTGTAAGTGCAACTCCACCAAAATGACTGAGCGTCGGGACAAGTATGAACAGGCCACCAAATCCTGCTGCTGCGAAACCTACCCCCGTCCATGGCGCGCGCTTGAGGAGGCCCATTACACCAAAAGAAATCGGGAACACCAAATAAGCAAACCACTCCGCCGATATCGACCACGCAGGATGGTTCCAACCCCCCGAGGGGATCAAACCCCACGCTTGAACCATGAAAAGCTGGCCCCATAGCGTGCCAAAATCAAAAGCCGCATTGACCTTAATTCCGAGAGTGCCCGCGACAAGGGCAAGTAAAACGAGCGCGCCAAGTGTCACCAGATGCACAGGATATAGCCTTGCCAAGCGTGCCCATAGAAAGCTGCCATAGTTAAAACGCTTGCCAATCACTTGGGGGCCATAGACGTGGGCCAAAATGAAGCCCGACAGAATAAAGAATAGATCTACCCCCAGATAGCCCTTGGCGATAAAGCCTGAGGCCTCGCGCCACGTCAAACCAAGGCGGTCACCAAAAAAGAAAAGCAACACCCAAAGAGCGGCCCCAAAGCGTAAAGGTGTCAGCGCTTTGATGTCTTGGGGATAGGCGTTTTTAAACTCGGCCATCAGCGATGCCCGCCAGCAAGTTCGGAGACATGGGTGGCGCGATTGGCCTCATAACGATGACCAAGGCGCAATGCAGCAAGGCTACCGTCTTCGGCGCCGAAATGGTTCACGTTAAAGATGACATGGGCGCTGGCTTCGCCTGCACCCATACTCGCCGATAAGCCAGCCACAGCGGCTAGTACATTGATTATGTTCTCACTTGTCATATCGTCCCCCAGAAAATACGCTTTATGCCATGGGTGGCCCAAACAGTGTTGTCGCTAAAGTAACTGCCAAAATGGCGATTGTGAAAAGAACGGCGTCAGCCGAAAGTGTCTTTCCAAGGTGTGCTCGTCCGACGACTGGATCGTTTCTCAAGGCCTGCGCCACACGCAACTTGTTGATGGCCCCTAACCCGAGAGCAGCCGTCGCGGCCAATAGTTTGGTCCCGAGTGCCAAACCATAAGTGCTAGTCGTCAGGCCAGCGATCCCGCTGCCCAGTTTCCACGCCAAAATCCCGCCACTAATAAAGAGGACCGGTACAGCGAGGATAGCGATTTTGCCAAATTGTTCGGATCGCGCGAGGACGACGTCGTCAGGCAACTCCTCGTGCGGCCATAGTACAATAGGTGCCACAAACCAGAAGGCGCCCAAAGCTACATGACCTGCCACAAAGGCTGGGAAAATGCCCGGCGTCCCCAGCGCTTGGGTGTGACCCGTCAGGGCGAAGCTGGCGGTAAGCGCAATTGCCCCAAAGAGCGCAAATACCGCACTAAGCTTTGGCGGCAATAATCGTGCGGCTACCAAAGCTATAAAGCCCACGACCACGGCGAGTATAGCCTTATGCTGCATGTCCCAAACCATCGGCATCATTTCTAGAGAGCCAAGCTGGAAGGTAGAATGGCCCATTCGCAAGTACGATAGGACGCCTGCGACGAAGGCCAGCGCGACTGCCTTGTTCAGCCAGCTTTGGGCCCGCTCACCTTCGATCACGCGGCCCACAAGGCAAAATGATAATCCCGCTGACGTGAGGCAGGTCAGATAAAGGGCTAACTTGAGGCCAACACCGCTGATTGCCATCAAGTCGAGGGGGGCTTCCATTTGTTCTATGGGTGCTTGGCTTGAAGTGGCGCTGCAACGGCTGGTGCGGGCTTTGCCCCGCCTGTCACACCAAAACTGAGACCGCCCGCCATAACATGTCCATCTTGGGCAATCGCGCGCCATTCTAGTTTGTAGCGATCCGGATCAAGGCGCGGGAATGGGATTGTAAAGCTCGTGACCTTGGTGCGCGGCGGGATAAAGTTCAGCGGTATGGTTTCGCCTGTGACAGTCGTCAAGCGGACCGATCCAACGCCTGCGGCATGGTCAAACAGAATGGTCACAGATGGCGGGGAAGCCGCGAGTGTGGCCCCTTCTTCTATCGTTGTGGATTTGACCATCGTGTGCGCCAAGGCACCGGTAGTGGCGAGGCCACCCATCATGATTGCCATGATCACGAGGCTTCTAAATGTGGTTTTCATTAGTGTGGCGCTCCTAACGAACGCGAAAGCGCACAGTGCCACTCATGGCGTGATCACCTGCATTGGCGCCCCATGTCAAAATGTAGCTATCAGCGTCAAGACGGGGGAAGGTTATGTCAGCGGCATCGGTCGGAATGGTGCTGGTTGGCATACGCACGGGAATGGTCTCCCCTGATGCCACTGTCAGACGCGCAGCTGTCAGACGCATTGGATGGGGAAATTGCACGCGCATTGAAGTCGGTGCTGTCATCAACACAGCGCCGTCGGCGATGCTGGTGGTCACAACCGGACCACCATTGCCCATCTTGCTATGGTCCATTCCCGCCATGCCGCCCATTTTGCTGTGATCCATGCTCCCCATTGTTGACGAGGGAGCGGGAGCCGCATTTGCGGCAGCGACAGCAGGTACAGACCCGACGCTAAAGCGAGTTTGGGGCGTCATGGCATGGCCATCAGCACCCATAGCAGAAAACGACAAGGTGTAGGTCCCGTTTGCCAAGCGTGGCAGCGGCACGGCGAATGTCGCTGATTGCACCGATGGCGGCCGATAGGTCAAGTTAACGCGTTGGCCCGCGCCATTAGTCAATGTCACACTTGCCAGGCGAACAGGCGCTGAAAACGTCACGTCAAAGGTGCCTGGAGACGCTGCGACACTGCCATTATTGGCAATGGTGGAATTGGCGATAGCCGCGTGGGCAAGAGCACCCGTCGACGTCAAAAGTACGGTTGCGGCTGCAAGAGCCGCTACGATTTTATTGGACATGTTTAGGTTCCTTATTGGTGGCCACTATGGTTCATGGGAGCTGTTTGAAGCCTCGTTGGCATCGGAACCGACTTCGCATCGGCTGAGATAGCAGGATTTCCGATCCCATCGCGGGTGATCTCGCTGGGTGTGGCGGCGCGGGCCTCAGTACCCGGCGGGTTTTGATACCAACCAGGGTCGCCGTAGGTGGTGATGTTGTCGCGCACCTTCACAATGGTCATCAGGCCACCCATTGGGATGTAGCCGCGCGGGCCTTCACCCCCCACCATGGGCTGGGAGTTCTCCGGAACGGCCATATGGCCAGATGTGACATGCTGACCATGGTCCCCCATGCCATTGGTGCCCATCACCATTGTGCCCGGTATCAAGTCCTGCACGCGTGCTTCAAGTTTTGCGGGATCGACACCAATCACGTTGGGAAGCCCATGGCCCATCTGGTTCATGATGTGGTGGAGCATATGGCAATGCATTGACCAATCACCGACATAATCAGCATCAAACTCTACCGTGCGCGTGGTGCCGACGGGAACCAATACTGTGGTCTCTGGCCATTGTCCGGCTTCAGGGATCGCGCCACCATCGGTTGCAACGACTTTCCAAGAATAGCCGTGAATATGCATCGGATGATGGTTTTGCATTCCCAAATTGCCAAAGCGGATACGTACCTTTTGGCCGGTGCGGACCACCAAGGGCGCGGTGGCCGGAAAGACTTTTCCGTTCATCGTGAAGATGTTGAAGTCCGTCATCTCATTGGGATCAGGGCGACGGGTGCCGGGCACGATTTTCCATTCATGCAGCAAGATTGCAAAGTCTCGCTGGGCGGCATTGGGTTGGCGACGGCGCGGGTGGATGATGAATAGCCCCGTCAGGCCTAGACCCATTTGCGCCATCTCGTCATGATGGGCATGAAACATCTGGGTACCATATTGCACCAAGGGGAACTCATAGACCCAGGTTTCGCCGGGCGGGATATTGGGTTGGCTTAGCCCACCGACCCCATCCATTCCCGATGGCAGGATAAAGCCGTGCCAATGCACAGATGTGGGTGCCTTCAGTTTGTTCGTCACATAAATACGGACTTTATCGCCCTCGACGGCCTCAATCGCGGCACCGGCACCGGCACCATTAAAGCCCCAGACGCGGGCCGACAGACCCGGCATGAACTCATGGTCAAACTCATCTACGACGAGCTCGAATATTTTGACCCCGTCACGCACAATAAAGGGTAACTTATAACCATTGGGGATGTCAGTTGGCTGGTAATCCACACCGGGGCGACCGGCCGCATAATTTCCCGGATGCGGCACGCTGGTGGCATGGGCCCCTTTGGCCTGCGCTAACTTTGGTAAGAAGGGTACGAGCACACCGCCTGCAGCAATGACTTGGGTCGCCGTGCGGCGGCTGAGCGAAGCGTTGTTGGAACGAGCTTGCATGATGTGTGTTCCTAATGTCCAGGTTGAGCTTGTGGCGCATCGGGGGTAGCGCCTTTACCACCCTCGGATTTGCCAGCGCGGGCACCTTGCAGAAGAAGATCAAGACCAGCTTGTGCCGCCCAATAATTGCGGGTCGCCATGACAGAAGCGCGACCTGCATCAAGGCGCATGCGCTTGGCCGCCAGCAATTGGAAAATCCCCGCTTGCATGGCGTTGAAACTAAGTTGCTCGCCCGCAAACACTTGCGCGGACAAAGGCAAGATCGTTTCGCGCCGCTCAATGGCCATTTGGCGCATGGCTTCGGTCATGGCCGCCGCGGTTCTAGCCTCCGCTCGCAACTCGCCGTCAAGCGCGGCAAGGTTTGCACTAGCCAATTGGGCTTGGCCATGCACCCGCAAGCGCTGGCTCCCACCAAGCCCAAAAATCGGTAGACCTACACCCAATCCAAAGCCGCGATTCCATTCCCCATCATCGCGTTCCCGCTCGCCAGAGAGTTCAAGGCCGAGCAAGAGTGAGGTAAGACCCGAGGCGGACCGCATTGCTCGTGCGGCTCGAAGAGCGCCAGTCGCAGCGGCCAAATCTGTGCTGGAGGCCACGATATCTTCTTCTGCGCTGTCCACATCGACGGGATTGGTCGGAGGAGCTGGCAATCGCCTTGCCGCAGCCCACACGGCCCGCTGGCTGGCCGACAGGCCCAAGGCAACATTGACGCGCTCCCGAGCGGGCACCAATTCGGCTTCCGCTTGCTTCAGCGAAAGTGCGATTTCGGCCGCAAACAATCGTTCGCGATCAACTTCAACTTGGGGGCTATTGCCCGCTTCAAAGATGGCTTCGGCAGCGACGAGAGCGGCTCGGGAGGCCTCGTTAGCTTGGCGCATCAGATCAAGGTTTTGGTTGGCGGCGATAAAGTCGATCATGGCCAAACGGCCATTGCCCGCTACCATCAAAGTCTCCCCAATAGCACGCGCCTTTGCGGCTTCCCAACCGCCCTTGGCGCTGGCACGGCGGGCCGGCAATGTGATGAGAGACAAGAGGTCAAGACCAAAACCGTATTTTAGAGTTGGCGAACCGCCGTCTTGTTTCAGCAAGCGCGCGGCATGAATCATCGGATTGGCCGGCAACGCGCCGTCTAGATAATCGGCGCGCGCAATGCCAAGCTCACCAAACGCTGCCTCGACACGTGGGCTGGACGCAACGGCGATACGCGCGGCCATTTCTGGCGACAATGGTTCGGCCAGTAGAGCATCAATCCGGGCTGTTCGATCCATACTGGTTTCACGCGCAGCGTTAAGAGCTTGCCCAGTGGCCTGTTCGATGCGCGCGTTCATGGTCGCGATCTCGGTTACAGGCACGCTAGCGCAGCTCGCTAGAAAAAGCGCGCTGGTACCAGCCAAAAGTGAAAGTCGAAAAAAGCGCGACATGCCGGGTCCTTAAAAGTCCTGTATCTGACAAGACGCAGTACCGGGCTAAATCCCTTATGGTGAAGAGGCATTGGGCCACTTGGTGCGCAGATGCACCTTTGCGCGACTGATGCGGCTCTCAACGGCTTTAGCCGTCAGCCCCAAGACGTCGCCCGCTTGCTTGTGGTTCAGGCCCTCTAAAGCGCACAGGATAAGGGGTTCTTTAAGGCCAGCGGGCAGCGCGGCAATCAAGGTGTCCAAAGTTGAAAGCTCGCGGTCTTTGTTATTGTCCGATGTAGCTAAACCCTGCCCATGTTGCGCTTCGTCCAACGGTGCTGCGCGAAAAAAGAATGCCCGCACGGCGCGGTAGCGGGACCAATCTCGACAAGCGTTCAAGGTTGCTCGTCGCAAGTAACTGCCGACATTGGCGGGTGATCCACTGTCGTTTAACCTGCGCCAGATGGCTACAAACACATCTTGCACAAGGTCTTCGGCCTCGCCTGCATCGCCCGTATACCGGCGTGCGATCCGCCATAGCGGGCTTTGCCAAGCACGCATTAGAGCGCCATAGGCTAGGCGGTCACCATGCGCAGCACGCGCGGCTAGTTCACTATCGTCACCGACACTGTGATCTAGATCAACGCCGTTGAGTGGCATTCTCACGCGCCTCGCTGGATGCGATCAATGCGCCGCGTACATCGGCGTCAAAGGCGGTTTGTTGGGCGGGTGTCAGGACAGCGCGCATAGCAAAGACGTGCTCGACACTAGCCTTTTGAAGCGCGCCCATAGCGTGATGGAAATGATCAATCGCGGCCTGAACTTTTGGAGTATAGGCCTTGTCCGCGCTCATGGCGTCTGCCAGTTCGCGATTGGCAAGGCGCATTTGCGTCTCTAATTCTATCTTTTGGGCTTTGAAAGTAACTTCGATCTCGTGAAGCTCCCGGTCTTGGGCATCGCTCAATTGGGTCGTAGCATGAAGTCGATCGTGCAGACTGGTCGTCTCGTTGGGCACTGTCGTCGTAGGTGGCGCCATAGTTCGGCCATGCACCCACGCTCCACCAAAGCCCGAAACCAAGGCTAAGGCCACAAGAGCAAAAAATCCTAGCCAACGTCTCACTGGCGTAGCCATGCTTTAGCCTCCCAGTATCGTAGACGGTGCCAAGGGCGCGTCAGGCGTCATCCAACCCTCAACACTGACAGACCGCGCGACCGCCATAGGTGGCACGAGTGTGGCAGACAGAAATCCCGCTCCCGCTGCAAGCGCAACAGCCCCCGCAGAAAGGCGCCAGTTCAATTGCGAGCCAGTTGAAAAAAGACCGGTGGAACCAGCTGTTTCCTGCCCAGCTAGCGCGATCCTCGACCAAACGCGTTGCTCTAAATCGACAGTCGATTCTAAATCTTGCTGCGCCCGCATGGACAGCAGTAAGTCGTCTATATCAGGTTTAGGCATGGCTTTGGTTCCCGTGGAATAATATGCGCCTATACGATAGACGAAGCACCCACCTTATTCCCTCGCATGGGGCCTAATCACTAACACCGAGCATCATCCAAACCGCCATTGCGACCATCATGACATTTTCGGTCAGTGAGACGAACCCCAGTGGCACTTTGCTGTCCCCGCCCACACAAGCGCATTTGATATCGCGCTTATCGATATAGACTGCCTTAAAGACTGATACCGCGCCAATGGCACCTATAAAGAGTGCCAATGGCGCTGACAGCCAAATGAAGGCACCCGACAACATGAGTATCCCCGCCAAGCCTTCGGCGTAGGGATAGATGTAGCTGTAAGGCACCCACTTTTTGGCTAACAAATCATACCCCAAGAACATGCTTGAGAAGGTTTCAATGTTTTGAAGTTTTTGAATAGCCAAAACGCACATGCTCAACGCAATAAACCATTCTCCGGCGCGCAACGTGAAGGGCGTCTTAAACACAGCATAGCTGAGTGCCAGCGCTGCCAACGCACAAACGGTAAAAATCGCCACGACAGGCCGATAGGTAACGGCTTTAGGGTCGGGGACATTCTTTCCCAGATAGCGCCTCACATCGTCATATCCACCGATCCGCTGGCCATCCACGAAGGTTTGAGGCGTCGTCGCGACTTGATGTTTGGCTTTAAAAGCATCGACCTGTTCGCGTGTTGTCAGCCATTGATCATCAACTTTGAAGCCGCTCCTTTGCAAAAGGTCCTTAGCCTTTAACCCAAACGGACAAACGTGATCGGGAAACACCATTCTGTGAAGCGTGGCGGTTTTTGAATTAGGGCGTGTCATAATGCATCTCCCGGGTTCTCTCTCGTTGATTCCGAAACCTGAATGTAACATCCAAGAGTTAGACGCACTGACGTGTGCGATCCCTTGTCGGAAAGAGCAGAAAATTACCAAATGCGTTGGTATTTGACTGCAGCAGGATTGACCTCGAATCAGGAAGTAATCCAACACCAAATTGACTTTGTCCCCCCGTGTAGATGTTAGTTGAAGCTCAAGCTCAAACTGTGTTGCACAAAGTAGCTCCGTAGGTTCGATTTGGAGAACCAACTATACGGCCCCAAATGGCAATTTTTTGCCCGATCCCGTTTGTCTGATTTAATTGGTTTTGGGAGCGAGGCCCTCCCCAAAATGGTTTACCGATTCAGGGAAGGCCCGCATGGCAATCTAAACGTCCGTGGCTTCTGCGAGCGCCAGTGCATCTTCGATATCTACGCCCAGATATCGAACTGTGCTCTCTATCTTTTTGTGGCCAAGCAACATCTGAACGGCGCGCAGGTTACCGGTCTGCTTGTAAATGATGGACGCCTTTGTGCGCCGAAGAGAATGAGTGCCGTAGTCCTCGCAACGCAGACCAATTCCTGTGACCCATTCATCGACCAGTCTCGCATATTGGCGAGTGCTAGGGTGCTGGGTCTTGTCAATCCGGCTTGGGAAAACAAAATCGTCTAGAGCTAGCCCACGACGATCCAGCCAAGCAAGCAAGCTAGATTCTGCTGAACTTAGTATTTCGAATTGAACGGGGCGGCCAGTTTTCTGTTGAACAACAATTGCACGCGACTTGATACGACCGCCGCTAGCAATGTCGCCAATGCGCATTTTGACGATATCGCACCCTCTCAATTTACTATCAATGGCCACATCAAAAAGCGCGCGATTTCGAAGGCAACCCTCGCGGTCCAGTAGGAATCTGATGGCCCAAACTTGTTGTGGTTTAAGCGCGCGCCTTGAACCAAGCAACCGCCCGGCATTCCAGGGTCGGTGATTTGTTGCGGCTGGGTCGAAACTTGAATGTCTCATATTTAAAATCCTCCTTTGGCAAGTTTGACCGAAGGATATCCTGCGCTGCGAACATGAATTTGCGAGCGAATTGGCCGACTGCAGTTGGTCTGGTTTGGGACTTTTTGGGGTTAGTGAGCTGCACTTTGCTCTTGCGCGCGACTGAGATCCAATCACCCCGCCCGCCACATTCACGCGCGCAATTAGTGCTTCTGCGCTTTCTTTGCGCTCGCTATAGCGATCCAAGAGATACGGCGTTTAGTCGCGGGTCAGGAGGGTGAATTTCATAAGTTCCTCCATCACATCGACAACGCGGTCATGATAAAGTAAAGGAGGCTGACATAGATAGCTGAAAAAGGCTATTTGTGTCATATGGATACGACGAGACGGAAGAGCAGGCTACTCCCAAGTATTCAGCACGACTTGATGCGTCAGTTTGTGGCTGGCGTCCCGGCGCGAACGGCGGCTCAGTTGGCCGGGGTCAATCGCAATACGGCGATCTTGTTTTTTCATAAGCTTCGCGAGGTAATCGTTGAGAAGCTTGCGGAGGAAGCACCCTTTCTCGATGGCGAAGTTGAGGTTGATGAAAGCTATTTCGGTGGCACGCGAAAGGGAAAACGCGGTCGCGGAGCGGGCGGGAAGGTACCGGTATTTGGATTGCTCAAGCGTGGCGGGAAAGTACACGCCGTCATCATACCTGATGCCAAGTCCCTGACACTGATGGGAATAATGCGCGAGCGTATTCGTCCAGACAGCATTGTCTACACCGATAGCTTTCGATCCTACGATGTTCTCGATGTCTCCGAGTTTCATCACCAACGGATCAATCACTCCGAGCTTTTCGTCGATGCCCACAACCATATCAACGGCATAGAGAACTTCTGGAACCAAGCTAAACGCCATCTCCGTCGCTACAATGGCATCCCAAAAGCCCACTTCCATCTCTTCCTGAAAGAGTGCGAATGGCGCTTCAATTAACGACCAACCAGCAACCTCTTGAGCACCCTCACGCGCTGGACTAAAATATAGAAATCAAACCCTATCTATGTCAGCCCCAAGTAAAGTTCTTATTCGACCGCCACTTTCTAACGCCAAAAACGCTTTGGCTATTGACGACTGGTTTGGGATGGTCAGAATTCGCATCCAACGCCCCAAAATGCGCATTTGGTTGACTGCATTGAAGCTTTGGCTGCCGCCAGACACCTGCATAAGCGCCAGCGTCTTGCCTTGAGTTGGGCGGACGGCACCGATTGATAGAGGTATCCAGTCAATTTGAGCCTTCACACCCCGTCATTGCACCGTGGCGTTCGGGGGAGGTCCACATCATTCCCTTGCTCCACGCGGCAAGATCACGCAATTCTTGGACTTTGGGGTGATCGGGTTGCGCGTCATCTGGCAATGGCAAGCCCGAAGGATTGAAAGTGCGAGTCTCGGCACCATCGGCAGTAAGAATGCGCGCCGCTTCTTCGCTAACCAGGCGCGAATAAGACGTCGCTCGCACCGAGCCATAAAGCAAAAGAATGCGCGGGCGATGGTCTTGGCGGGTGGGGCCCAAGAGTGCGTCTTGGTCAATTGGCCTAAAGCTGTGTTTGTCCATTTGGGGCAAGTCAGATAAATCAGGCAATACGATACCCGTTCTCGTCAATCAAAAGCTGACCATCTTCCTTATAGAGTGGTCCTTTGGGCAGGCGTTGCAATACGTCTAAGACGGCTTCACTGGGACGACACAAGCGCACGCCCTTTGGGGTGGCGACAAATGGACGATTGACCAAAACTGGATCTTCCAGCATGGCAGCAAGGATCGCTATGTCTGACACGTCAGGCGCAAGAAGGCCCAGTTCTTTGGCCGGCGATTTGGTCTCGCGTAGGGCTGCGCGAGGGGTAAGGTTGGCTGCTGCGAATAGCGCAAATAGCTGACCGCGTGTCCAACCGGTTTGGAGATACTCGATGACTTCTGGCGCATAGCCAGCCGCCTCAACCATCGCCACCACATTGCGCGACGTCCCACAATCTGGATTGTGGAAAATGACGATTGGGAACAAGGCGCTCATGGCTTGGTCGTCTTCAAGCGAGCTTGCACAGCAGCCCCGCTTTCATACCAAGCACGGCTTTTGTTGACGATGGCAACAACGGCCAGCATGACGGGCACTTCGATCAGCACCCCCACGACGGTTGCTAATGCCGCCCCGCTTTTGACGCCAAAGATCGAAATAGCAGCAGCAACAGCTAGTTCAAAGAAGTTGCTGGCGCCAATCAAAGCCGACGGCCCCGCAACGCAATGGGCTTCGCCACTGGCACGATTGAGAAAATAAGCCAATCCCGAAGTGAGAAACACTTGAATTAGGATAGGCACCGCCAAAAGACCGATCACAAATGGTTGGGATAATATCTGTTCGCCCTGAAAGCCAAATAGCAGGACCAAGGTTGCTAAAAGTGCCACCATCGAGACGGGGCCAAGCACCTTGAGCGCGCCATCCAGTTGCGCTTGATCGCCTGACTTTAGTAAAAGCCGACGAATTAATTGCGCTAAAGCGACTGGCAATATTATGTAAAGCCCCACTGAGAGAACTAGTGTTTCCCACGGTACAGTAATCGCCGAAAGCCCCAGTAACAGCGCGACTAGAGGCGCAAACGCGACAATCATGATAGCGTCATTGAGGGCCACTTGGCTGAGCGTAAAATGGGGTTCGCCCTTTGTCAGATTGCTCCACACAAACACCATCGCGGTGCAAGGGGCCGCTGCCAGAAGAATGAGGCCCGCGATATAGCTGTCGAGTTGGTCGGCTGGCAACAAAGGCCGAAACAGCCAGCCGATAAAGATCGCCCCAAGCGCGGCCATTGAAAACGGCTTGACGGCCCAATTGATGAATAATGTGATCCCAATACCCCGCCAATGGGCAGCAACGCCGCTCAAAGCAGCAAAGTCGATCCGCAACAACATCGGTATGATCATCGCCCACACCAGAACAGCGACTGGCAAGTTAACTTTAGCGACTTCAAATGCGGCGATGGCGGTAAACACGGCAGGAAACATTTGGCCCAGCGCGATGCCAACCACAATCGCAAGGCCCACCCAAAGGGTAAGATAGCGTTCAAACAAATTCATAGGGTACAGACTCCTGTTCTAAGGACGCGCAACAGGCGAGGTCGGCGGCAGCGAAAACTGGCTGACATAAGTCAGGCCGTCCACCACAACAATCTGCCAGCAAATAGGCAAACAAGTGGCGCGTGCCCTCGACATCAAGCGCGTAATAAACCGTGCGGCTCTCCCGCCTTGGTGCTGCAACACGTGCACGGCTGAGAATGCCCAAATGCGTGGACATAGTTGTTATCGGCACACCAATCTGACGCGCGATGTCCCCCGCTGGCACACCATGCGCACCCGCCTGAACCAAGAGCTTGAACACCCTTAATCGTGTGGGGTGAGCAAGGGCGGATAAAGCCTCTATGGCTTCTTTGTCATTCATGATACTAGAATTCCAGTATTATAGGATTGCGTCAAGAAGGTCGCCTGAATGCTCCGCAAAATTCTGTTTGGGCCACTGGTCAGCCTAACCGTTTTGGTACCCAATCTAGTTTTCGCGCAAGTCACGTCCCAGACGCCTTCAACGCTCGAAAAGGCGCTGGGATTACCAGATTGGCTAACCCTGCGCGGAGAAGCACGGGCGCGCTATGAGACTTTGGACGGTCAGTTTCGCGCTGTTGGCAAAGGTGGCGATCAAGTCTTGGCTTTCCGCACCTTGGTTTTGGCCGAGGCCAGTCTAAAAAAGTTGGAACTTCCGCAAGTTGCATTGGGCTTAGAAATTCAAGATTCGCGTATGGAGCTGGATGATGCGGGTACGCCCTTGTCCACCAGTAATGTTAATGCAATCGACGTCCTACAAGCGTATGTCCGCTTTGATGTCGATGGCTTGCTGGGCCAGCGAGATGCAAGCCTTACACTGGGGCGGCAGACCTTAGATATTGGCAGTCGCCGCGTGCTTGAGCGCGTAGAAATGGCGAACGTCATTTTTTCCTACACAGGAGCGTATTGGCGCAGCGTCTCGATACGTGGGGATGAATGGCATCTTGTCTATGTCTCTCCCGTTGGTCGGATGCCAACGACCTTCTCAGAATTGGCAGACAATGGGATCGTTGCCGACAAAGAGGAATGGGGGCGCGCGTTCTGGGGTGCCCACTACCGTCGCCCCAAGGCAATGGAGGCTCTCGTATCTGACACTTGGATCGAGGGGTTCATTTATCGCCTTAAAGAGTACGATACCGCTGGCGTGGCGACGCCCAATCGAGATTATGTCCAGCCGGGTTTTCGGGTGTTTCGTGCACCCAAGAAAGGACGTTCCGACTTTGAAATCGAGACTTCATGGCGCACAGGCTCTCGGCGGGCCACAAACGCGGTGACTGATGTGCGAGACCTTCAAGTCAACGCTTGGACCATTCACGCGCACTGGGCATGGAACTTCAAAAGTGACTGGAACTGGCGTGCTTCTATCGATTATGATTTTGCCAGTGGTGACAAAAGCCCCACCGATGGGCGCTTTGACCGGTTTGAGCGCTTATTCGGAGGCAGGCGGACAGACCTTGGCAATACAGGCATTCACGGGCCCTTGACCCCTGCCAATGTCAACGCACCCGGTGCTCGGGTAGAGTTTGCACCATCACAAAGACTAGACTTCAGATTGTCATATAAAGCTGCCTATCTGGCGAGCGCAACTGACCTTTGGACTGATGCGCGGCTGCAAGACCCAAGCGGGAAGTCCGGACGCTTCATTGGACACTCCTTCGACGGCCGGATGCGCTACTGGCTGGTGCCCGGTACGGTACGAGGCGAAATCGGTGCCTCAGCATTGTTTCCCGGTTGCTTCGCTCGAACCGCGCCCAACGCGCCGATGCAAAACCAAACCCTTTTTGGTTATGGTGCGGTGGTGCTTACCTTTTAGCGCCTTTGTTAGACTATTGGAAAACACATCACCCGCTCGGGCCAGTGAGCCAAGCAAGTGGGGTAGGAATGTCTGCTAAAGACAGCAGAGGAACCCATTCTAAACGGCTGATTATGGCGCAAAGCCGGCCCTTCACGCGACTCCTTCACTGTTTGCGCAAAGCAAATCTGCTGCCAAGACCCGACAGTTACCATTCCCCAACGGGATGAAATTGAGGTGACGGCGGCGCTCACGCGCCGCCACTACCGAACCTCCATACCGGTATCCCCATTATGCGGGCCTTGTCGGCGAGATTGTCTTGAATGCCGGTGCCGGGGAAAATGATGACCCCGATCGGCATGACGGCCAGCATCGCATCATTGCGCTTGAAGGGTGCCGCTTTGGCGTGTTTGGGCCAGTCGGGCTTGAAAGCGATCTGAGGCACGTTTCGGGTATCTGCCCACTTTGCAGCGATGAGTTCGGCGCCCTTGGGCGAGCCGCCATGCAGCAGGACCATGGTGGGATGCTTGGCATGGATGTGATCAAGCTTTGTCCAGATGAGGTCGACCTTGGTGGTATCGCCGCCGGAAAACGCGATCTTTGGCCCGGCGGGTAGCATCACTTCGGTCTCAGCCCGCCGCTTGGCATTGAGAAAATCGCGGCTGTCGATCATCGCGGCCGTCATCGTGCGATAGGTCAACTTGGAGCCGGAACGCGGCCGCCAGCTTGATCGGGTGTAGCGCTCAAAATGATCGCCAGCCTGGTCGCGCATCAGCTCGAAAGTATCGCGGCGTTCAAGAAGGGTTTGGCCTGCCGCGAGGAGGCGCTCCAGTTCGATGGATCTTATTTCGCTGCCATCTTGGCCGCTCTGGCTGCGGCGTTGGGCCTGCTCATTGTCGTCGAGCGCGCGCATGGTTCGCTCAGTGGCGCGGTGGAAAAGATTGACGGTCGACCAGAGAAGATCCTTGAGGTCTGGTTCGAGGCAGGTTTCATCCAGCATTGAGATCAGGGCGTCAAAAATGTCTGCAATGGCGCCAGCGACGAGGGTGTCTTCGGGAGGGGGCCGGGGATCGGATTCATCCGCCAGGGGACGATAACCGTAGAGTTGAAGCTCCTGCAAAACATGATCGGTTGAAGAAGAACCGTGGGGTGGTTCAAAGTCGCTATCGTCATAGTCGGTGGTCATGGGGTGCTTGCCTCGTCGGATTGACCGCGACCATCGCGGCCTTCATAGCGACGAAAGATGCCAGGCGGCACGGACCTGCACGCGGAGCGAAGCGACGGGCCGAAGCGCAGCGGAGGATGGCGAAGCCCGGCTATTTTGCCTCGCGATGCAAAGGCGGCCCCCCCCTGGTGGGACCGCCGGTGGAAAATAGTCGGGCGCAGCCATTGCGGGGCCTTGCCGTTTGGCGTCTTGTTCGCCCTCTGACGAAGGCCGTGGTCGCGGCTCTCCCCGGCAGATTGCAGGCAGTCCGCTCGCCGAACTGAGAAAGACCCGCTTCGGTATCGCCCTCACATCCCCGTCCTCGCCAATGCCGGCAACGTCATAAAGCGCGCGACATCTTTCGGGGCGATCTGAACGCGCAAGGCCGCCCGCAGTGCATCATGTCCAAACGTGCGCAGATCGTCGTTGAAGTCCCCGAGCCGTGGCGACAGCGTGATCGCCTCAATGCCGACCGCGCGTGCGCGTTCGACCAAAATTGCCATCGCATTGTCACCGGCCGGATCGTTGTCGCGAGCACTATAGAGCCGTCGCAGCGTCGGGGGAAACGCGAGCTTGCTCAGATGGGCTGCCGAAAGAGCTGCCGCCATTGGCATTGAGGGTAATGCCGTTCGCAGCGACAATATGGTTTCAATGCCCTCACCGGCGGCCATCACGTCGTGGGTTAGCCCGAACCGGACCGCATGACCAAGAAGGTTTCCCATCGCACGCCGAGGCGTATCAATCGGTGCCTTGCCACCTCCGTCGGGCGACAGCCAGGTGCGGTGCGCGCCCGTGATCTGATTGTCGAGATTGGTGATAGACGCGATCATCGCAGGTCCAGTCTGGGTGCCCCCGTGCTCGTCGCAGCGATAATAGCAGCACGGATGAAACCGCAGGGCTTCGTTTTCGTGCAAAGCCGTAATGCCGCGCGTGCGCAGATAGTGTTCCGCGATCGTGCCCAAAATCGGCTGTGCCATCGCGAACAGCCGTCGCGCCGATTCCGGCGATCCTGCCGGTGTCGATGACCGTCGTGGTTTCAGTTGGGGATCCGTTTCTGGCGGCGGCAGGCTAAGGAAGCGTCGTGCTTCATCGGCGACTTGCGTGAAGTGGAGCAGACCGCAGCGTTCGCGGATGATGTCGATCAGATCACCGTGTTCACCTGTGGCGGCATCAGTCCATTTGCCGGGAGTGCCTTTGCCGGGTCCGGCGCCGTGCAGTCGGACGAACATCGACCGGCCGGGGTTGTTCTGCACGTCGCCAACCAGCCAATAGCGGCCTTCGCGCCGACCGTTGGAGAGGTAGTGACGGCATACGGCCTCGGCGTTGTGGCTGAGACGTTGGGCCAGTTCAGAAGTGTCGCTTGCCATTTACGTGGCCACTCGACCAGAGATTTGCAGGGCCGAACAAGTCCCGAACAAACGGCGAAGAAGAATGGCGCCATTCGCAATAGAGCGCGTTTCGATCCAAGTGGATCGAAGTTGCGCGGCAAATAATTGATAGAGCGGTCTTTTCTGACCTCGCTTTGATTCACAGTGTTCAAGAACCGCTCTAGTCGCCACGCAATGGGCAGGAACCACACGGCACGGTGTGGCAGATCGATCAGCCATGGCGATTTCCCTTGGAAAGGGCGCGGAGAGCAAACCCTTGTCGCTCCCCGCGCGCGGTGATCATTCAGCAGCGATCATCGAGAGCTGTTCCTTCTCGCAATTGGCGTCCGCATCGTCCTCAGCAGGTAAGGCTGGGGCGACTGGAGTTTCATCATTGCCCTGACGCGATGCTTCGACAGCGTCATCGACGTTGCGAAGCCGCAAGGGTTCGGGCAGCCAGCCGGAGGCGTCGAGCAGACGCTCGGCTTCCTTGGCCATGTCGTCTTTCTTCAGAGATGCGATGAGCTGGGCTGCCTGTTCGCCCTTGGCTTGGCGTACCGCTTCCAGAATACGGGATTTGGTGACGCGACCAAGATAATTGGCGACGGTCGGCTGCCAGCCCGCTTCCACCATGTCGAGGCCGACGGCGCGCGCGAGCCGATTGGCCTCGCTGAGACGACGGTTTAGGCTATAGGACGAAACCCTCGCACCGCCGGTGCGATCGACCTTTTCATGAAGGGCATTGACGCCAAAGCTGACGCAATGGGCCAGCAGGCTTAAGCGCCTCGCGTCATCAAGGGACTGCAGCCAATCCCACAGCGCATCGTCCTCGGTGGGCAGATCAGCTTTCCAGGCCTCTTGGCGCGCACTGATCGCCTTGGCCGGCGGACTGTCGTTCAAATCATCGGCTTGGACGGGCAAAAAGACCGGCCGCACGGAGGCTTCAAGGCATCCCCTTGATGATGGCGTGCGCTGGAAGGTGTCGCGCACCAGCGTATGCAGGAGTGCTGTTAGGGCGACAGCGGGGTTGTTGGCCAACCCATCACGCAATGCCAAGGTCCGGTGCGCGGTGAGCTCCGTGAGGAGCCGGTCCGGCAGCGCCCTGATTGTATCATCATCATCCTCGTCGCACCCCGGATCGCTCTGCCCTTCAATGGAGATGATAGCGCGCCCTGCGGTTGGCACTTGAAACTCCGATGATGCCTCAGCGATTGCGGTTTCAGGATCAGCGTCGTGCTCAATAACGGAAACTGCCTCATCCTCGGGACGAACAAAGCCGCGATCAACCGAAAGGACGCCATCATGGGCGATGCTGACAAAGACACCAGCGCGCGCCATGTTGGCGGGATCATAAGTGACTGGGCGATTGCTAAAGGCTGCAAGCGCCTGCTCCATTTGACCGAGCTGTTGGTCGATGTCCTGGGGCAGCTCGTCAACGCCTTCATACGCGGCTTCGATCCGGTCATAATCGGCTTGGAGGGCGTCAAATTCCGCCAGCTCAGCGGCCGTCAGTTCAGTCCTAGTCCCGGCCAGTGCGCGCATGCCACGGGCTGCGTCATAGGGATGGCTGATAGCGACCGCGATCCACTTCCAGCCCTCCTTGGCGATTTCTTCAGCGCTGGCCTTCAGTTTCTGAGCCACCAACAGATCGAGCAGGGCTGCATCCTGCAGCCAGCCCCCATCATCGCTTTGGAAGAGGTCGCGCAGCACGATGCCGCCTGCCTCTTCGTAAGCCTCCAGACCGATAAACAAGGCCCGTTTGTCGGACGCGCGAACCGTCGTTTGCGTCAGCAGGCGGCGGATCTGATAGGGTTCTTTTGACCACGCTGTCGCAATGCCAGCCCAGATCTGTTCCTGACGAGCGTGGTCGCTCGTCACTGCGAACGCCATGAGTTGCTCAAGCGACATGGCGTCCTGAGCATAAACTTCGAGCAAGACCGGCGAAACGGCAGCCAAGCGAAGCCTTTGTTTGACGACGTTGACCCCAACAAAGAATGACGCCGCAATGGCTTCTTCGGATTGGCCCTTGTCGCGCAGCGTTTGGAAGGCCCGGAACTGGTCGAGGGGATGGAGCGCCACACGCTGAATATTTTCCGCAAGGGAATCATCTGCGGCCAGAATGTCTGAGGACCCTTCGCGCACGACGCAGGGTACCGGCGTGGTCTTGGCCAGACGCTTTTGCTTCACCAGCAGGCAGAGCGCCTCATAGCGGCGCCCGCCCGCCGGTATCTCGAACATATCGGTTGGCGTGCCTTCTTCGTCGATGATTGGTCGGACGTTAAGGCCTTGGAGCAGGCCGCGCCGCGCAATGTCTTCCGCGAGCTCCTCGATCGACATCCCGGCCTTGATGCGCCGGACGTTGGCTTGGCTGAGCACCAATTTGTTGAAGGGAATGTCGCGCGAAGCCGACAGGGTGATTTTCTGAACTGCGTTTGTCATGATGGAAGTCTCCGTGATCGGGGTGACGACGGAAGCCGGACCCCGGCGGGGCGCGGCTGTGAAGGAATGAGAGCCTCTCTCTCGCCCTCCAACCCGTCGCGAAAACCCAAAAAGGCCTCTACCTCTGTGCTGGCTGGCCCCAGATCACGCGGCCTCACGTTTGGCGTCACCCCAGACTGCAGCCAAATCGGTAGCCGAGCAGGGCTCACACTGGGGAAGGAAACCGAGAATAAAATCGGCCGCCTTGCTGGCTTGGCTGGCGGCGCGGACAATGGCGCGGTTATCCTCGCGTAGGACCTCGAGCCAGGAGCCGATATAATCGGCATGGCGGACGGTCGGCGTGATCCCCAGTGAGGCGCAGCAATAGGCTGCTGCAATCTCGGCAATGATTTCTTCGAAGGAATATTTCTTCGACCCGAAACACCCCGTGAGATCGCGGTTGAGGCGATGGGCTGCGCCGCTGGCGTGCCCAAGTTCATGCAGCGCAGTCCTATGCCAATTGATGGGCTCGAAATAGGCCTGAGGCGGTGGAACTTGGATAAAATCATGGGCTGGGCTGTAAAAGGCACGACTTCCACCGATCCGGAAATCGATGCCTGTTGCACGGATCAGGGCGTCGACCCGGTCGTCGATTAGCCCGGGTGGAGGCGGTGGAGCGGTGACCGCGATGTCGTCGGGCAAGCCGTCGCATTGATCAATGTTGAACACTGTAAAGCGTTTGAGGAAGGCAATGGCATGGGCTTCCTCGCCGGTCGCATGTGACCGCTGCCGTTCGTCTTCCGGCGTGAAGCGATCAGCATAAACAACAGTGGTACCGCGCTCGCCTTTGCGCACGCTGCCGCCAAGCGACAGTGCTTGACGAAAGGTGAGCCAGCTCTGGCCGGAAAACCCGCCTTCGATCACCGATCCCCAGAGGATCAACACATTGATCCCTGAATAGCCGCGCCCGGTTGTGGCATTTTTTGGCATCCCGAGCGGGGCTGAGGCGGCAGCGCTTCCCCAAGGCTTCACCCAGGGGACGCGGCCCTCCTCAAGCTCGGCGATAATTTTGTGGGTGATTTGATCATAAAGGCTTGTCCGGTCGGAACTAGGACGGGCGTTGCTGTAAGCTCTGGACATGGCAGGGGTTCTCCGCGACGGGCGGCCCAGGAGCCTCTCTCCCAAGTCTCAACCCGTCACGCCAAAACCTGTCCGCACTCTTACTCTTGGAGGCCGGGACGCCGAAAATGGAGCTAACGCCGGTTTTGTCGACACCCTCCAAGTACTTGTTAGACTGTATTGTAATGCGCCATCGTCTGGCGCATGCACGATCACGCATTTCGGTGAGTCAAGGCCGATTTGTGCGCGATACGGTAGATTAGTTCGCGGGCCGGGAGCATTCTCGGCCTCCCTGCGAGGGGACGATGCGACGGAATATATCTGCGTTCTGGAAGGAAATGAAATCCGGTTGACGTCAACTCAAAGTCAGACGCCCTTCCAGCGCAAAAGCCGCATGGCGTTGGCCGTCACGAGAATCGTCGCACCGGTATCGGCGAGGATGGCCGGCCACAACCCCGTGATGCCCATTAACGTGGTCACCAGAAACACCGCTTTAAGCCCGAGAGCGATGGTGATGTTTTGGGTGATGTTGGACATTGTTGCTTGAGAGAGTTTAATCATCCCGGCGATGTCGCCGACACGGCCGTGCAAAACAGCGGCGTCGGCGGTTTCCAAGGCCACGTCAGTCCCGCCGCCCATCGCGATGCCAACATCGGCTGCAGCCAAGGCGGGCGCATCGTTGATACCGTCACCGACCTTGGCAACTGTCAGGCCTTGGCTTTTCAACTCACCGATGATGCGCTGCTTGTCCTCAGGCAAAAGTTCGGCGCGGACATCGATCCCGAGTTGCTTGCCGATTGCATTTGCAGTTCGCTTGTTGTCGCCGGTGAGCATTACGATTTTGATGCCGGCGTCCGTCAGGGCCTTGAGCCCGGCTAAAGCATCGGGTCGGGGTTCATCCCGCATGGCGATGGCGCCGGCTACTTCAGCTCCGACGAGTAATATGGATACAGTTTTGCCCTGGTCATTGAGCGCGGTGATCTGGCCGTTCTGTTCGTCCGACAACTTTGTTCGGTTGTTTGCCGCCTGAGGCGAGCCGAGGAAGATTTCAACGCCCTCGACCGTCGCTGTAACACCATTGCCGCCAAGCGCTTGCGCGCCGGAGGCTGCCGGAACCGTCATCTTGTCGGTAGTTGCTTTGGCTAGGATGGCCGTTGCCAACGGATGGCTGGACCCAGTTTCCAGCGCTGCAGCCAGACGCAGCACATCGGCCTCGGACCGTCCGAACGAAATTATATCGGTGACCTGCGGCTTGCCAAGCGTCAGCGTGCCCGTCTTATCGAGCGCGACGGCGTTAATCTTGCCGAGCCCTTCTAGGACAGCGCCACCTTTCATCAGAAGGCCGCGCTTGGCGCCCGCCGAAAGCGATGCCGCAATCGCGGCAGGAACCGAAATCACGAGCGCGCACGGACAGCCGATCAGCAGCAGCGCCAACCCCTTGTAAACCCATTCGTTCCAGTCGCCGCCGAACGCGAGCGGTGGCACGATTGTCACAAGGGCCGCAACGGCGACCACGGCAGGCGTGTACCACCGCGAAAAACGGTCGATGAACCGTTCCGTCGGAGCTTTGCTTTCCTGTGCTTCTTCAACCAGCTTCACAACCCGCGCAATGGTGTTGTCGGCTGCGGTTGCCGTGACCTTGATGCGCAGAACCCCATCGCCGTTGATGGTGCCGGCAAAAACCATCGCATCGACGTTCTTGCGCACTGGCACGCTCTCGCCGGTCACAGACGACTCGTCGATGGCGCTTTCGCCTTCGGTGATCTGTCCATCTGCCGGGATCCGGTCGCCGGGGCGCACGAGGATGATGGCCCCAACACTCAGGCTCTCGGCGGGCACTTCGCGCGTCTGGCCATTTTCTTCGATAAACGCGGTTTTCGGCACCAACTTGGTGAGCGCCTGAATGCTTGACCGTGCTTTGCCGGCCGCCACGCCTTCCAGAAGTTCACCAACCAGAAACAGGAAGACAACCGCTGCTGCTTCTTCACTAGCGCCGATGATGACCGCACCCACTGCTGCCATGGTCATCAACATCTCGATGGAGAAGGGCGTTCCCGCGAAAGCCGCCATCACAGCGCGCCGCGCGATCGGTACGAGACCGATTAGCATGGCAGCAATGAAGGCATAGTACGCGATATTTGGAACGAATTTTGCGATCGCAGACGCTAGGATCAAGGCACATCCGCTCGCGATCGTCAGAAGCCCTTTTTGGCTTTTCCACCATGAACCATCCGTAGGGCCGTGGTCGTGGCCGTGAAGAACGTCAACTTCGGCGGCCACGGGTTTGTTCTGATCATTGGCGGGTCCAGCATGGTCCTGATCTTGGTGGTCGCGTCCGGCATGACGATCGGATCGTGTGTCTTTGGCCAGTGTTTTTGCCTTTGGATGTGCGTCGAGTAGAGCCGCGACCGTGTAACCAAGGCCGGTCACTTTCTTTTCAATTGCTCTCAAATCGATTGTTTCATCGTGGTGTACCGTCAAAGTGCCGGCAGTCACCGACACAGACACGTCCGTCACGCCGGGAATGCGCCGTACGGCAGTGTCGATTTTGGTCGCGCAACCCGCGCAGTCCATGCCTTCCACCCGGTAGCGAGTAGGTGTTGCCAATACGGTCATCGTGGAATCCTTGCTTCTCTGAAAAAATCGCTACATCCTCTAGTGACTAGAGGAGCAAGCGAAATGTTGCAGGGATTGTCGATTGGCAAAGTGGCAGAGCAAAGCGGGGTGAAAGTTCCGACAATCCGATACTACGAGCAGATTGGTCTTTTGCCGGTTCCACATCGGAACGATGGCAATCGGCGAAACTATGACGAGGCCGACGTCCGAAGGTTGTCGTTCATTCGACACGCGCGAAAGCTCGGATTTGAGATAAGTGCAATTCGAACTTTGTTGATTCTTCAGGACGATCCGAGCCAACCTTGCGCCACCGCCGACACGATTGCCAAGGCTCGTCTCGCAGAAGTCGAACAGCGATTGGCAAGCCTGAGGGCACTCAAAACCGAACTGGAGGCCATGGTCGAAGGATGCAGCCATGGTCATGTGGGCGCGTGTAGAGTGATCGAGGTGCTTGCCGATCACAACCTTTGCGCTGAAGCGCACGATGCTGTTTGGCCGCCACCCAACTTCGCGATTCAACCTCGCAACAGCGCTCAGTGCGTGCGCAAGCCATGAACGGGATTCGCTTCTCCCATCTTTGGCCAGGTGTTCCGCTCGCTTTGGGCTCAGCAATTTTGTTCGGTGCAACTGCGCCACTCTCCAAAATCCTGCTTGATCAAGTTGATCCGCAGCTCCTCGCCGGGCTGCTCTATCTAGGAGCGGGACTCGGATTGTCGGCTGTTCATTTGGCGCGCCAGGCGATCGGCATCCCGGCGCCAGAGGCGTCGCTTCGGACCCGCGACTTACCATGGCTTGCGGCGGTGATCTTGTTTGGTGGTGTCTTGGGGCCGGTATTCTTGATGCTGGGCCTGAATCTTACGGACGCCGCTTCTGGTTCCCTTCTTCTTAACCTTGAAGGACTTGCAACCATGGGTATTGCTTGGATCGTCTTTCGCGAAAATATTGATTGTCGCCTATTGCTAGGTGCCTTCGCAATTTTGAGCGGTGCTGTTGTTTTGTCGTGGGAAGGGAAAGGCGTTTCAATCGACCTCGGCGCTGCGTTCATCGCGGTTGCTTGTCTGGCATGGGGCATCGACAACAATCTTACCCGAAAGCTGTCGTCATCGGACCCCGTCCAGATTTCGCTCGTGAAGGGGTTGGCAGCAGGAGCCGTCAATGTCGTGATCGCTTTGATACGGGGCGCCGTTATACCCGAGCTCAGCTACCTGAGTGCATCGGCCGTTCTTGGCTTCCTCGGTGTAGGTGTGAGCCTTGCAATGTTTGTTTTAGCGCTGAGGCACCTTGGAAGTGCTCGAACAGGAGCATATTTTTCGCTTGCGCCATTCGTTGGCGCGATTGTCGCAATCGCGTTTCTTCAACAGCCGATTACCGTGAAACTCATTGCAGCAGGCATCTTGATGGCCATTGGCCTATGGTTGCACTTGGCCGAACGACATGCGCACGAACACGAACACGAACAGTTGGAACATGACCACAACCATGTGCACGATGCGCACCATCAGCATAAACACGACGGCGATGTCACCGAGCCGCACACGCATCCACACAGGCACGCGCCTTTGCGCCATAGGCATGCCCATTACCCTGATCTTCATCACCGCCATGAGCATGGGCGATGAAAGCGAATAGCCCCGCTTCGGGGCTCTGTGTCGCCGGACTTTCGTCGAAATGGCGCTGCACGCTCGGCCTCGATTGCACCCACGGTTGTCTTGCAGCGTTTGTTTGAGCGTGGAAAGCCGAGCGGCGACGCGAACAGCAAACCCATGGGCGTGGCATTTTCGTGCTGCGGCTCTTTGCTCTAGGCGCGACTTTCCAGTTCGACTGGAGCGAGCACTAAGAAATGTTTGCCAGCCAACACGCCAAGCAAAGCATAGCATATAGTAAACTGTCGCACATCAGTGTGTTTATTGTGGGAGTTTATTTCTTGCAGACGAACGAGATTCTGTTCGACCCGCTAGCGGAAGGGTTCGGAGTGCTCGACCGCATGCCCCGTCACGAGGTCTTCGATAAAATGTGCACTGTGGTTGGCCGAATTGGTTCGTGCAAATTGCGACAGGTGAGCATCCACTTTGCAGCGTTGGCCGGTCAATTTCTGTTCGAACGCGGGTCCCACAACTTAGAATTAGAATCGTACAAAGGCGAGTTCGAAAAGAACGTCCAGGATGGTCTGCGCCGGTTTTGGCAACCAATGCCCGCATACTCGATCTGCACGCGCTCAATGCCTTGCTCAAGGAACGCTCTGCCGCGCTTTATCGTCAGATCGTGCATGCCAGATTTCTTCGGACCGTCGCCGATATCTGGACACGGGGAGTTGCGAGCCTGATGCCGCTGGGGTGGCCGTTTGATGGCTTTGTCGAGCGTAGCAAGCCGCTGTCGCCGACCTGTCTCGTGCACTTCGAACGCAACCGCAAAAGCGAGCCCGCACCGTTCGCAAACCGCCCGATCGGCTTGCGGATTTACCCGCAGCGGATCGTCATTGCCGCCGAAGGCCACATCCCGTGTGAACATGCCCGGATTATCGAGCGGTCGCACCTTCTGCTGCGCCAAACAGTCTACGACTGGTGGCATTATCTTGCAGTGATCCAGCGCAAACCCAATGCCATGAGCGCGGTGCCGCCCTGGCCACCAGCAATCTGCCCTTCGACGAGAGGACTTCCGTCTTCGGTTCGGGACGCCACACCGGTGCACTCCTCGACCGGCTCACCTAGCATGTCCATATCGTGGAAATGAACGGCGAAAGCTATGGCGTTGCCACCAGGAAAGAGGCCCTGCGCCGCAATCAGAAAGGATCGATAACACCATGACCGGCGAACTGTGACGGGAGCCTTGGCACAGCACAGACAACGTCAAACCGGGCGCTGGTGGCGCCTTTTCTCTCAAACAGACCCGTACAGTTTTGCGCCGCCATCTGGCACATTTTGTCTCTGCTATGGACACCTCTCAAATCAAGGCAGGCCATTTCTCGTTTTGAACCAGCGCGGCACCTCTCAAAACAGCAAAGGACAAACTCACCGCTCGACCCCAAACCCACACGCAGACATACGTTCCATCCGGATCACGTGTCGAGGACAGTCCCACGGCAACTCTCATTCCAAATCAACACTGTTGAGGTCAGAATATGTGTGATGTGAACTAACAAGGCATTGTAACCGGGAGACTTCGAGGTGCTGCCAGGGCATCCAATCCGACCACTTGAATGAAACCGGTTACCAGATTCCATAAGGGCCGGCGGTCGTACATGCAGCGCCATCAAGCCGGAAAAATGACCGCATCCTGTCAGATCGACGTCGTTCACTTCTTGAAATTGACGAAGCAAGGTCATCAATCATGAAAGCGACGCCACGCAAAGGTGGGTGCAGCGTAGGCAAAACTCTGGCCTGGCATTGCTACCGCTGCACATTTGGCCACCCTGTGTCTGCGAGCATACCTACATTCATTTTGCGCTCCGCAATCGGCCATGTACGAGGCTGTAAATCGCAGGCAAAACCAGCAGCGTCAGAAGCGTAGACGATATGATCCCGCCGATAACCACTGTGGCAAGCGGTCGCTGCACTTCCGCGCCAGCACCGACGTTCAATGCCATCGGGATGAAGCCAAGGCTGGCGACCAGCGCCGTCATCAAAACAGGACGCAGGCGCGTTAAAGCGCCTTCTCGGATTGCCGAATCCACCGGTTGGCCGTCGGCAATCAGGCTGCGAATGAAGGTGACCATCACAACGCCATTGAGCACTGCGACACCGGATAACGCTATGAACCCTACACCTGCTGAAATCGACAGCGGCAAATCACGCGCCATCAGAGCTGCTATGCCACCAGTGAGAGCTAAGGGAACGCCTGAGAAAACGATAGCGGCATCTTTGAGCGATCGAAACAGCCAATAAAGCAAGCTAAAAATCAGGATCAGCGCAAACGGAACAACTAATTGAAGCCGTTGTGCTGCAGAAATTAATTGCTCAAAAGTGCCACCATAGCTGATCCAATATCCTGGAGGCACGGCGACTTCTGCGCTAATTTTTGCGCGTGCTTCCGCAACGAAAGAACCAAGGTCGCGCTCCCGAACATTGGCGGAGACGACGATACGACGTTTGCCATCCTCCCGACTGATTTGGTTTGGACCCTTTACGATATCGATGCGTGCAATTTCGGAAAGGGGAATGAAGGTGGGTGACCGCGTATCTGTTCTCGGCAATGGTACGCGTAATGCCCCAATCGCGTCTACATTTGACCGTTGTGCTTCGGGTAAGCGGACCACAACGTCAAACCTTTTGTCGCCTTCAAAAACCTGACCAGCGACGATGCCGCCCATAGACGCACCGACAACACTTTGAACATCAGCGACGCTGAGACCTGCCCTCCCAAGCGCTGCGCGATCCGGGGTGATCTGCAGTACCGACAAGCCTGTGACTTGCTCAACACTGACGTCACGTGCGCCGGGGACGCCACTGAGTATTTCCTCAATAGCCGTTCCGGTCTTTAAGAGCGTGTCGAGATCATCGCCAAAAACCTTGACTGCCACATCGGCGCGCACACCGGAGAGTAGCTCGTTGAAACGCATTTGGATTGGCTGTGTAAATTCATAGTTGTTGCCGGGAATTGCTTGCACGGCTTTCTGAATTTCGTCGACAAGTTGTTTTTTTTGCTTTCGAGGGTTGGGCCAGTCCTTGCGATCTTTCAACATCACGAACGTATCGGCAACGGACGGCGGCATGGGGTCTGTGGCAACCTCAGCGGTACCAATTTTCGCGAAAACACGTTCTACTTCTGGAAATTGCGCAATGCGCTTTTCCAAGGCCGTCTGCATTCCAACAGCTTGGGTTAAACTGGTTCCGGGGATGCGCAGCGCATGAAGCGCAATGTCGCCTTCATCCAGACTCGGAATGAATTCTGATCCCATCTTACTGGCGCCGAAACCCGCTAGAGCAACAAGAGCGATACCCCCAACCACCATGACGAAGCGCGCGCGCAAGGCTAGGCCCAAGGCTGGTTGATAAAGCGCGCGCGCGCCACGCATCAAAATGCTTTCCTTCTCCTCAACCTTGCCAGTGACAAACATGGCGACGGCTGCAGGAACGAAGGTAAGGGACAGCACCAACGCCGCCGTGAGGGCAATCATCACCGTAAGCGCCATGGGATGGAACATTTTGCCCTCAACGCCGGTTAGAGCAAAAATTGGCAGATAAACCAAAGTGATGATCAACACACCGAAGAGCGATGGACGGATAACTTCACTTGACGCACTCGCCGCCATGGCAAACCGCTCATCCCGCGACAGCAACCTCTCTAACCGATGCTGCGCTTCGCCGAATCGGCGCAGGCAGTTTTCCACGATGATGACAGCACCATCTACGATCAGCCCAAAATCGAGCGCACCCAAACTCATGAGGTTGCCGGAAATACGCGTCTGGACCATGCCCGTGATCGTGAGGAGCATCGAAAGGGGAATGATGGCTGCCGTTATGAGCGCAGCGCGGATATTTCCGAGCAGCAAAAACAGCACCACAATGACCAATAGTGCGCCTTCCACGAGGCTGGTCGCCACCGTCTTAATGGCCCGATCAACAAGGTCTGTGCGATCATAAACGGGTACAGCCTTTACGCCTTTCGGCAATGATTTAGCGGCTTCTGTGAGCTTTGCTGCAGCGGCCTGCGCCACCACACGGCTGTTTTCACCTGCCAACATAAAAACCGTCCCAAGCACAATTTCTTGCCCGTTCTCGGTTGCCGCACCCGTCCGCAATTCTTCGCCCATGAGCACATCAGCAATGTCCGCGACGCGTACCGGCGCGCCGCCTCGGTTGGCCACAACGATACCCCGAAGATCGCTTATGCCTGCCGCTTGCCCGGGGACACGGATGAGATATTGCTCGCCATAGCGCTCTACATAGCCAGCACCGACATTGGCGTTGTTGCGTTGAAGTGCCACCACAACATCATCCATCGTTACACCAAAGGCCGACAATAATTCAGGCCGCGGGGTGACGTGATATTGGCGCTCAAAACCGCCGATCGTGTTGACCTCGGTGACACCTTTTGTGTTGCGCAATTGGGGGCGAATGACCCAGTCTTGAAGGGTGCGCAGGTCCTCTGGTGTGTAGGCTTTGCCATCATCACGGGTCGCACCCGGCTCAGCCTCGACCGTGTACATGAATATTTCGCCAAGCCCCGTCGCGATGGGTCCCAGTTCCGGTTCCAACCCATCGGGCAGCTGGCCTCTTGCGGCCTGAAGTCGCTCATTTACGAGCTGCCGGGCAAAATAAATGTCGGTGCCGTCGTCAAAAACCACTGTTACTTGGCTCAAGCCATAGCGCGATAATGATCGTGTGTGGCTTAGGCCGGGAATCCCTGCGATCGCGGTTTCCACCGGATACGTTATGCGCTGCTCCGCTTCGAGTGGCGAAAAGCCGGGAGCCTCGGTGTTAATCTGAACGAGGACGCTCGTGATATCTGGCGTGGCATCAATGGGAAGGCGTTGATAGCTCCAAACCCCGATAGCCGCTGAAATCAGCACCATTGCCATGACAAGCCAACGGAGGCGGATCGAGCCCGCAATTATACGTTCTAGCATCCCAACCCCCGCTTAGTGATCATGGCTCGCGCCGGACTTTTCAATGTCCGCGCGAATGAGGAAGGCACCGTCGACGACATATTCTGTCCCCGGATCGAGGCCTGATAGCACCTCGGTCCATTCGGGCGTTTTGCGCCCTAGTTCCAACATGCGGACCTCGTAGGTGTCGCCCACTTTTGCAAAGACGACGGTAAAGTCCCTAAACGGCTGAAGCGCCTTAGTGCGGACGGCCAGCGGCGCACGGCTGCCGCCGACCTCAAGCGCCCCTTCAACGCCAAGGCCTGGCCTCCATACAGTGCCATTGGCTGGAAGATCGGCGCGCGCCACCAGTGTTTGGCCAATACCTTCCTCGGGCGGGAGGATCGAGCGAAGTACCGCCGAGGCTGTGTGATCACCGGCCAGACTTCGTATCTCAATCGCTTGCCCAATGCGGGCGCGCTCAGCATCGCGGGGATACAGAAAAAACTCAGCATGCAAGCGGGTCGGGTTGCCGATCGTGAACATGGCCTCTGATCCCGTTGCCTCACCCACATTGACCATCTTTTTCAAGATCACGCCGGAAATGGGTGCCGGGATCGAATAGGTTTGGAGGCTGTAGCTGGATTCAACGCGCGCGATCACTTGGCCTTTGGTCACGGCTTGGCCGAGCTTTGCGTTTACCGACATCACAGTCCCGGGATACCAGGCGCGTACCTCGCTCAGCCCTTCAGGTGTAATTTCAACGCGACCGGTGAGCGGAATGGTTTCGCGCAAGTCGGCTGCACCCGCAATTTCAGTGGAAATGCCGCCAGCCTTTGCTGCATCAGCCGCGATGATGGTGCGACCTTCATAGGATTGGTACTTCCAAGTGTGTGTTTTGCCGGTTTCGGTTGCTTTGACGGCGACATCAAAGGAGTGGGGCTCAAACACGATGCCTGGGCTGGAAAGATAGTCACTGTCCGGCAGGAAGGTGAAGCGATCAGTTTTTCCGCCTAGTCGCGACAGTACAATCTCAACCGCGACGCCCTTTGGGCTTACTGGCTTGTCTTTGTTAAACGCATACAGTCGAAAAAGCGGGGCTGGCCCATCTTCAAAGAGTGTAATCTCAAGCGAAAAATCACCATCTCGGAGGAGTCTTCCATTGTGGGGCCCGCGCTCAAACTCATCTGAGGTCAGCTCTTCGCCGCCATGTGCAGCCTCGCCTTCGCTATGGGCCTCACCTTCAGCGTGGCTACCAGGTTCGGCACCAACCTTTCCCCCACATCCAGTGAGGAGTGCAGGCGAGCCAACTAAAAGGAGGGCCAAAATTAGATGCTTGTGATTGAAGGTTTTCATGGGGTGATCTCCCGGGCAAGCAGGCCCTGATGAGCGCCAACGAGGCGATCAAGCCGGGCGCGGTCGAGATGAAAAGACTTGAGAACAGCGATGCGGCGCGTTTGAGCGTCAAGGAGTGCACGCTGAGCCGCAATCACATCGTCATAGGCAAAGCCGCCGCGGTTGAAGCCCTCGCGCACTTGGGCAACCGCCTTGCCAGCAATCGGAATGATCTCGTTCTCGATGCGGCGGGCTTCGTCGGCGGCGGCCAAAAGTCGGGCCTGTAGGCGCAGAATTTCGCGGCTGGTTTCTGTGCGCAACGCGATCAAATCAGCATCGGCGACCGCTTGCTCCGCTTGAGCACGTTCAACGGCACCACGGTTTTGGTCATACCGTCCTAAAGGGATGGAACCGCCCACGACAAAAGCAATGGCGCGGTCGTCCCACAAGGCCCGCGCGCCAACGCGGATGGATGCGTCGGGAATGGCACGCGCTTGCTCTACTTTCATGCGGGCGACCGCCAAAGCGCGCTGGGTTTCAATGAGTCGGGCATCTGGCGTGATGACCTCAAAGGATGGCTTCAATAGCGCCGTCGCTTCAAAGAGCTCCGGATCGAGTATAAAATTCGGGGCCCCCATCCAAAAGGCAGCCAAGCTTCGACGAGCGGCATTGGCAGCGGTTTCAGCTTGATCGAGATCAATTTGCGCCAGTGCGAGTTCTGCGTCCGCGCGCGAACCGGCAAACAGGGGGTCGCGCGCAACTCGTACGCGACGGGCCACTTCGTCTCTGAAGCGCTCCGTTACAGCCAAGCGCTCGCGCGCGATGTCGAGATCGGCCTGCGCGCCGAGAGCCTCAGCAAACGTGAGCTGAACACGCTCAAGAAGGTCCAGGCGTCGGACGTCAGCCTCTGCATTAACCAGCCGGATCTCCAGTCGAGCCAAACTGACGCGGGCGGGCCGATCACCACCGCGTTCGATCGGTTGCTCATAGGTCGCCGTCACTTCGCTGCGATCAAGCAGGCTAATGCCACCAATGCCAGCGATGTTTTCAATTTCAATTGCAACCGTCGGATTTGGGCGAACATCGGCCTGCATCACGCCAGCATCCGCCGCGCGCCTTCGTGCGACCAAGCCACCCGATCGGGGATCCTTGTCTAAAGCGCGGGTCAGGGCTTCGGAAAGTGCCATCGTTGGCATATCGGATGTTGTTTGCGCCAAACCCCCGTTTGGGAAGGCGCAAAGGAACAGGAGGGACACCGAGAAACCGGTGGCTCCGATCCACGATCCGGCCATGCCGGACTGGGTCGGGTTCATTCGTAAAGCTCCGCAGAAAAAACGCAGGCAGCCAATGCTACCAAGGATCAAATGATCGCGTTTTCCTGTCTCGGAGGGTGGGAGATAGCCTCGGGACTTAGGCCTCGGCGCACACTGCCCTGCGCTGGGCTTAGCTTTTCGCCAATCCAAGAGCCTCGGGCAAGCGCCGTGCCTGCCACGGCTAAACCTTGATGATGATCACTACCGACATGAATATGTGGAATTCCCACATCACGATCGGCGTCCAAATCAACGTCACTAACTGTTAGGTCGATATTCTTTGAACAGCACTGAACTGAGCTTATAACAGCGATCTTGTCGCCGTATGGCGCATGCTCAGCCTGCGAGAAACCATTAGCTTCCGTATGAATCCCCGACACGGCATCAACGTGCAAACTCAATAGCCCAATAAGGGCTATGCACATCGCCAAGCATACGGTTCGGAAAGCTATGATCTGGTTTCTCCGGTACAGACGCACCTAACGTGTTCAATCAGCGGTGCAAGCGCCAAACTGCAAGTCACCTCGCCGCTTTACACAAAAGCGGTTCGGTACAGCGTCGATTTTAGTCGCACTATTCGGATGAAATCTAGCAAGGTCCGTCACTTGCCCAGAAAACCTCGTCGTGCTCACCTTATCATGCTCGTCGACTAAGAAATAGGATCATCGCAATGATGCTTGCTAGCCTTTTGGCCTCTGCCGCTGTGCTTGCGGCGCCAATTTCCGCGCCAAGCACTGGGAGCTACATGCCCGGCGTTTGGAGCCTAGGCGAAACTCGGAACTGCGATACCGGCCCTGCGTGGGTTTTCTTAGCGGATGGCTATTATGTTGAAGTAAAATTGCCTAGCGCCGGTCCTTTCGCAACTGGGATTTGGCGAGATGAAGGCGGCGCGATTGCTTATACCCACAGCCATATGCCCTTTGAGACGATGCTGACCGCAAATGTCCCAAAAGAGCTTCTGGTTGTGTCTCGGGAGCCGGATAAACTGACAACCACGACCCCGCGTCAGACACCGCTTATATTCCATCGATGCCCACCAAGCTCACTTAAAGCGCCAGCAGATCAAGCCAAGCATTGAGCTAAGTGTTTGCTAATTAAACCGTGACTATGCACCGATAAGGGTGCGCTGACGTGACCGGACGGTGCATTGAAGCCATTTTCTACAAATGTCATCAGTTCCCGCCCGAGTTGATCCGGCAAGCAGTCCGGCTTTACTGCCGGTTCACTTTGACGTTTCCGGATATCCGGGAATGCCCAGCCCAACGCGGTGTCGACAATCGGATGCTAGACCCTGAAGCGTGGTCGGTTGTTCGCTGATAACCCGCTCTGGTCTGGCCCTAGGCCGACAGGTCGACTGAATCTGGACGAAATGGTCGTCAAAGTGGGCTTCCAGTTCCGCAAGGTCTGGCGAGCCTGGAATAGCTTGCGCTCCGCCTGCCGTTCCCGATGCAGGGCACTGCTTGACAAATTCGGCAGTGGCGTTCGGCCTTGAGGTCCTAGGAAATTCCGTTTTAACGTTCATAGATATGCTGCGGCAGTAACACCGCCTAGCGAAGGTTTGAGCGCTCAGCCTCAGTGACGCGCCGGTTAAAGCGCCCGCCGTCATCACTGACAAACGCTTCAATCGCGCGTCAATCCACGCGCTGATCCGCTCAGCGCCGGGCGCCCTCAAACGCGCACCAACACCGCGCCAATCAAGCGCGCGCGCCAACGCCTCTAACACTGTCTCGATTTGAAACGCTCTGGCGTCTTGCTTTAGAGAGCCCCCTACAGAGTGGCTAACGCCAAGGAACAAGTGGCTTTCCGCGATCACGCGTTAACCAGAATAGTCTCGTCATTACAGTGCGATAGCACGCTTTGGTAGAAACTGGTACGAGCCTTGCTCTTCGTTTGACTTGGCAGCGCTATCTAGGATGACGGCTTGCCAATTTGCAGCGCGGTCGCCCTTTAACCTATTGGGCGCTTGTGGTGGGGAGCAGGGGATGGGTGCAGCCAGAAGGGTTGTGTGTCTCGGGCTTGGGGTCGTCATCGGCCTTCAGGCGGCCACCCAGTTTGTGGCTGTGCGCTACCACTACGATGGCGCTCTGGGTGCAGGGCTTTCCATCGGTTCAGACGCCACGCTCTACCCGTTCTGGGCCTATCTCGAATGGGCCAAAAACTGGGGACATCTGGCGAGCCACAAGAAGACAATTGCACTGGGGCTTGGGCCCATCATGGCCGGTGTCGGGCTTGGTGGTCTGCTGATCGCGCTCTTTGACGAGGCAGCCTCCGATACCGCGTCAACCGCGTCGGGAAAGCGCCGCACGCGTGGCTGGGGGACGCTTAGAACACTGACGAAGGTTGGGTTTCTGACCGGACGCGGGGTGGTGTTTGGGCGGGGCTCGCGCGAACACTGGGCTGATCGTTGGGTGACACCACACCTCCTGTCGAGCCAGGACCTTCGCCCGATGTTGGTTACCGGTGGCACACGCAGCGGCAAGGGTCGCGGCATCGTGGTGCCAAGCCTTCTCAATTGGGAAGGCTCGACCCTTGTGTTCGATCCGAAGGGAGAGCTCTGGCAGCTCAGCGCCGGGTATCGTTCGAGCTTTGGCCATGTGCTCTTTTTCAACCCGCGCGATCCAAAGACCGCCCGGTTTAATCCCCTTGCCGAAATTTCAACGGGACCCGAGGCCATTGCCCAGGTCCAACGTCTGGTGAGCATTCTTGTGGAACCTGATGGTGCGCGCGGGAGCCTCGATTTCTGGGAACGTCAGGGCGCGGAGATGTTGGCAGCGCTCATCCTGCATGTGCTCTATGCCGGAAAGCCCGGCGCAAAATCACTGGTGACCGTCAAGGCGCTCAGCGCCACTCTCGATGCGACCGCGCAAGCGATGTTGGCAACGGGCCACATCAAAGACGCATCCGGTCGACCGCTTTGTCACCCTCTGATCGGCGAGGTCGCGCGCGCTTATGAGGCAACCCACGAAAAGGGCCGCAAAAGCATCCAGATGACGGTGCGGTCTTATCTCTCCTGGATTGCCGGGCCCGATATCGAGCATGCGCTCTCAGCGAGCGATTTTCGGCTTGGCGATTTGATGTGCGCGCGCCATCCGATGAGCCTTTATGTGCAGGTGGCCCCTGCCGATCTTAAACCGCTCCAACCCTTGGTCCGGTTGTTCTTCCACATGACGGCGACGACTTTTACCAGCCATATCGAGACTGATAGCGATGGGCGGCCCAAAGAACATGGGCTTTTGCTGGCACTTGATGAGTTTCCACTGTTGGGCAAGATCAGCTTCTTTGAAGATGTCGTGCGCTTGGCATCGGGCTATGGCCTTAAATGCCTGTTCATCGCCCAAAGCCTGAACGACATTGGCCGGGTGTATGGGCCCCAGAACGGCTTTATCGATAATTGCCATATCTATGTGGCGTTTTCAGCCCTTGATCCTGTAACCCAAGACAAGGTCTCCAAACTTACCGGCACCATTTGCGAAACGCGCACGAGCGCAAGCCTGCCCAAAGGTTTTGGGCGGGGCGCCGGTAGCCAGACGGTCTCGAGCGTGGATCGGGCACTGATGGAACCAGCCGACATCGGCTCGCTCCCCGATGATGAAGAGCTCGTTTTCATTGCCGGCCATAAACCCTATCGGATGGCAAAACTGCGCTATGACCGCATCTTCTGGATGGAGGCGCGCTCAAAACTTTTAGCGCCGGATCAAGGCCGCGGCGTGGATGCGCCCGAACGCCCCGCCCACCCCTGGGATGATGTCACACCGGCCCATGCCGCTTCGAGCCCAGTGTTGGGTTTTGCCGGAGAGGGCCGCACGAACGAAGTGGTCGGGGCTGAGGCTGGTAAGGCAGCGGGCGGCTCACACCTTGAAAGCGGGTACCCTTCAAAACCTGTAGCCCCGCCATCCCATGGATCTTTGCGGCCCCGGACCATGCTAAAATCCCGGCACTGGCAATCATGGGCCTTTGGGCCACGCCCGATGGCGTGCGACCCCCGGCAAGGCGAGCTCAATCTTGGCGCTCCGGGCCATGCCATGATCGGTGGCGACCCCAAGGCGGCAAACGATACCCCACCCATTCCCGTCGATGACGCGGACGGTACGCTCACCAAGATCTTCGAGGCGCGTTCCTGATGGCTTTTCGTCCTAAACCCGTTCCACTCCCGCGGCCCAAACCGGCCCCGACGCGGGTGCAGGTCTATCTCAGCGGGCCAGCGCTTGGGGCGGCCTTGGCGCGCGAGGCACGCCTTCAAAAGATCAGCTTGAGCCAGGCCGCATCCAACCTTCTGGAGCGCGGTTTGGCGGGAAGGATTGAGGCCGATCCAGACGATCGCTTGTTGCGCCTCGAACGCCGCCTTTCTGATCACATGCGGCTGTCCGCCCGCGACATGATGATCCTGGAAGAATTGATGTTTCTGACCGCACGCGCGATCTTTGCGCGCCTGCCCGAAGATCCAGGCGATCAGGATCCGGTGTATCGTGCCAGCATTGAGGTCAAGCTTGAAGGCTTGCTCGATGAAGTCGCGACCAGAATTGCGCGTTCGCGAAACGTAAGCGCGCTGGGCGCGCTCAACCCGGACACTCCGGCACAAACAAAAATTGGCGCTCCCACCGATCAGGGCGGCCAAACTATGCCAAGGCCCGCCAATGACCGACCTATACGCACGTCGGCTGTCAAGACGCCTAAGGAAAACAGTCCTCTACAAAGCGACACAGAACCAAACCAACCAGGGCTCGATCTCTGATATGGGCCACCGTCTCGACCATCCGATTATGGCCGAGCGTCGTTTGGAAGCCTTGCGCCATGCCTTGGGGACAGCGGTGCTTGACGCCCTCATTGATCCCGAGATTATCGAGATCATGGCCAATCCCGATGGCCGGCTGATTTTTGATCGCATCGGCAAGGGCCGCTCCGAGAGCGGGATCTTCCTCACAGCTGATGCGCGCGATCGGGTCGTGCGCCTGATCGCTGATTATGTGGGCGAGCCGGTTACCCCGGAGGACCCGCGTCTTTCAGGCGTTTTGCCGCACACCGGGGAACGCTTTCAGGCCATGTTGCCTCCGGTGAGCGCGGGGCCAGCCTTTTCGATCCGCAAGCGTCCGGGAAAGATTTTTACCCTAGCTGATTATGAGGCGGCGGGCTCCATCACAAAAGCGCACCGCAAAGCCATTGAAGAGGCGGTCCAAGCGCGCGCTAATATCCTGATTGCGGGCGGCACTTCATCGGGCAAGACGACGTTTGCCAATGCGCTCCTGGCTTTGCCGGCCTTTGCCCAATCGCGCATCGTTCTGATCGAAGACACACCCGAACTACAATGCTCAGCGTGGGACCAGGTGGCACTTCTGACGCGGCGGTTTCCAAAACCCATTGGTGTGGTTGATCTGGTGCGCGACGCGCTGCGCTTGCGCCCCGACCGCATCATCATAGGCGAAATGCGCGATGGCGCGGCCGCTCTCGAAACGCTCAAAGCCTGGAACACGGGCCATCCCGGTGGGCTTTCGACCATTCACGCCAATTCCGCCCTTGAAGCCATTGCCCGCCTTGAAGACCTGATCGCTGAGGTCGCGGCCCAGATCCCAAGGCGCGCCATTGCCCAAGCAATCGATCTGATCGTCCATGTCGAGCGAACGCGCGACGGTCGCCGCATTGATGGCATGATCGCGGTCTCAGCTGATGAAGAAGGAAGGATTATCACCACGGCCATTTAGGACCAATTGCCTACCCATTCTTGTTGCCGCGACCGACCCGAAAGGGCCTTTCGGCGCACGCCTCATGTTACCCGCCCGGGCCTTGGTTTCAAGCGCCCGGCAGGCCCGTTTCAAGTCACCATAGTCGCTCTAATAATCTGTATCGATTCAGTTTTCATGATGAAGTTGGCATGCAACCTGCAAGGATCAGTTTGGAACATAAATGATGTTTCGATGTGGGGCAGACCAATGAATTCGATTACAGAAACGACCGCCCAAGGCGGAGCTGATAGGCCAGAGCGACAAAATCCTAAGCTCTCGGTAGCGACATGCCATTCAAGAACCAATCTCTCTTCCCGGTGCGGCCTTCTGGTTCTGGGTGTTGGTTTTCTTCTGGCCAGTCCGGCGTTTGCGGGTGGTTCGGGCATGCCGTGGGAAGGACCCTTGCAGCAAGTCGTGGACTCCGTCACCGGGCCTGTTGCCCAGGCCGCAGGCGTCATTGCGGTGACCATCTTCGGGCTCGGATTGGCGTTCTCGGAATCCGGGTCCGGCATGCGGCGCGGCATTTCCATTCTCTTTGGCATTGCGATCGCGTTTTCAGCGGCCAGCTTCTTCATGGGCTTTTTTGGCTTTGGCGGTGGCGCGGTCATCGGGTGATGGGATCTTTAGGAAACGCGCCCTTCACCGGGACCGCTTTCTAGGCCCACGCCATCCCCAAATGTCGCTCACCCGAAAAGGAGCCACGCATGAGTGTCGTTTTTGACGAACGCCCGGATGGGTTTGAGCTTCCCTTGGCGGGATCTCTGACGCAACCCATTTTGATGGCGGGCCTGCCGCGCGATTATGCGATCGCGATGGGAACGCTGGCCCTCGTTCTCGGCCTTGCCCTCAAGCTGTGGTGGCTCGGTCTTGCGTGGTGGGGCCTGGCGCATGCCTTGGGACTGGCCGCGGCACGCGCAGACGCTCAGTTTCTGGACGTGTTACGCCGCCATCTGGCCATGCCTGGCTATCTTGGAGCGTAAAGCCGCCAGAGGCTCGCTTGAGGCCGGTTCGCCTAAGCGAACAAGCCTGTTCCTCTTTCTTCTTTCCTATCCAAACAGCGCGCCCTTATGGAAGCGCTGCGTGAGATTTCCCATGCGTTTTCTTGATGAGTTTCGCCAAAAACCCCAAACCCTGGCCGATCATTTGCCCTGGGCAGCGCTGGTGGCACCAGGCATCCTCCTTAACAAGGACGGCTCGTTTTCCGCGTGCGTGGCGTTTCGCGGACCTGATCTGGCAAGCTCATCGCCCCACGAACTGATGGCGGTGCGCGCGCGCCTCAATGTGATGCTGAAGCGGCTAGGCACCGGTTGGTGCCTGCATATGGAAGCGCGCCGGCGCCAGGCGCACCCCTATCCCGAAGACAATTTTGCCAACCCCGTCGCCTGGCTGATCGACGCTGAACGCCGCGCACTCTTTGACCAGAACGGGTCAAGTTTTGAGACCGATCATGTGGCGACCTTTACCTTTCTGCCACCCGCCGATGAAACTCGAGCGGCCGCCTCAATGCTCTTTGAAGGCACGCGCGCAACCAAACGCCATGCGGGCCACACTCACGATACCGGCACTTCGGGTCATTCATCGCCGAACACCGACGCCCCAATCGGTGATGCGGGTCAGGTCCTGACCCTGTTTCAGCGCGAGCTTGGGGTCCTGATCGATTTGATGGCGGACGCCCTGCCCGAAGCGCGCCTGCTCGATGATGGCGCGCTCCTGACGTTTCTGCATGCAACGATTTCAACCAAGGATCACAAGGTCGGCGTCCCTGAAACCCCGATCTTTCTCGATGCGCTTTTGGCCGACACCCCTCTGACCGGTGGCATCGCACCAAAACTGGGCGATCAGCATCTGCGCGTCATTGGCGTGCGGTCCTTTCCGGCGCGCACCATGCCGGGCCTTCTCGATGGTCTTGGTCAATTGCCCTTCCCCTATCGGTGGTGTGCGCGCTGGATCGGGCTCGATAAGGCCGGCGCTGAAGTCGAACTGACCCGCTTGCGCAAGCGCTGGTTTGCCAAGCGCAAAGGCATGGGGGCGCTCCTGCGCGAAGCGCTCACCAAGGAAGAAGCCCCGCTGATTGATACTGACGCGATGGCCAAGACGTCTGAATGCGATGGGGCGCTGGAAACACTTGGCGCGGATGCGGCATCCTTTGGCTGGCTGACGCTAACCGTGACCGTCATGGATCAAAGCGAGGCCCGCGTCATCGAGAAGGCGCGTGCTTTGGAAGCAAGCCTGAACGCGCAAGGGTTTGTCGCCCGTGTTGAAGACCTCAACGCGGTTGAAGCCTGGCTCGGATCCTTACCCTGCGAACCCTATGCCGATGTGCGCCGGCCCTTCGTGTCCAGTCTGAGCTTGTGCGATCTTTTACCAATCTCGGCGGTGTGGTCAGGACCGCGAGTGGACCCGCATCTGGGCGGAGCGCCCTTACTCCTGGCGCACACCGATGGGGCAACCCCTTTTCGGCTGAGCCTGCATGTCGGCGATGTCGGCCACACCATGATTGTGGGGCCAACGGGGGCTGGCAAGTCGGCTTTTTTGTCTTTCATGGCCGCTCAATGGCTGCGCTATTCGGGCGCCCGCGTCGTCTTCTTCGACAAGGGCCGCTCAGCGCGCGCGATGACGCACGCCCTTGGCGGGCATTGGCACGCACTCGGTTCGGGCAGCGATTATGCCCTGCAACCTCTTGCCAGTATCGATGAACCGACCGAGGCCGCCTGGGCTGCCGACTGGATCGGAGCCTGCGTTGAAGGCGCAGGCCTAGGCTTAACGCCTTCCCACCGCGAAGAGATTTGGGCAGCGTTATCAAGTTTGGCCAAGGCCCCGCGATCGCAGCGCACCTTGAGTTTGTTTTGCGCGCTTTGTCAGGCCCGCGATGTGAGTGAGGCGCTGCAGCCTCTGACGCTCAACGGTCCCCATGGCTGCCTGCTTGATGCCGATCAGACAACCTCGACTTCCGCCCCCATCGAGACCTTCGAGACCGAAACCTTGATGGGAACACCGTCCGCGGTGACCCCCGTTCTGACAGCCCTCTTTCATCGCCTCGAGGCAGGCTTTGATGGCCGCCCGACCTTGCTTGTGCTCGATGAGGCGTGGTTGTTTCTCGGAGAGACCGGGTTTGGGGCGCGCATTCGGGCTTGGCTTAAGACCTTGCGCAAGAAAAACGTCGCGGTCGTCTTTGCCACCCAAAGCCTTGATGATGTAATCGCCTCGCCGATTGCAACGACCCTGATCGAGAGCTGCCCAACCCAAATCTTCCTGCCCAATCCGCGTGCGCTCGAACCTTCCTCAGCGGCCCTTTATGGAATGTTTGGTCTTAATCGCACCCAGCTCGAGCTGATCGCGTACGCAGCCCCCAAGCGGTCTTATTATGTCCGCCAGCCGCGTGGCCGCCGCCTGATCGATCTCAAATTATCAGGCGCGGCTCTGGCTTTGTGCGGCGCGTCCTCGCCCGACGATCAAGCCCTGATTGAGGCGATTGTGGCGCGTCTCGGGTCCGACATGTCGGGTCCTCACTTTGCGCACGCCTTTCTCGAGGCCAAGGGGATTGCAGGGACTAAGGCCTTGTTTGGCGCCTTTGATGATGACGCACGCGCCTCAGGAGACCCCGACGCCACTGAACATCCGTCGGGGCAGACGCCCGATACCAGCCAAACCGAGGCGCTCGCACCCTTTATTCGGTCCCAAAATGGAGGTTTTTGCTATGCCGCTGAATGATGTTTTTACCGCAACCGAAAGTCCGGCACCTCATTGTCTGAAAGCCGCTTTGATGGGAGCAAGCATCTTAGCGCTGGCCTTGGTCGGTAATGGGCTGAGCGTGGCGTCTGCGCCCGCCATGACCGTCTATGATCCGGCGAACTATTCCCAAAATGTGCTGCAAGCCGCGCGCATGCTGGAACAAATCCGTATCCAGACCGAACAATTGGCCGCTCAGGTCAAATCCCTTGCTGCCTCGCCCTATGATCACAGTCCTGAGATCAAGGCCGCCATAGGGGCGATGGATGAGCTTGCCGCCCAAGCCAAGGGCCTCAAGGCAACGGTTTCCGGCCTCGATCGCCAGTTTGACGCGCTTTATCCCGGCAAAACCAATGCCAAAACCGGTGTTTCCTCGATTGAGGCCTCAGCGGCGCGTATTGAAGCCAGCCGCCAGACCGCGCGCGATTTGGCCGATACCGCTGCCCGGCTGGAAGGCGATCGCGCTGGCAGGGTTACTCGTTTGGGAGGAGTGTTAAGGGCGGCCCAATCCGCCCAAGGCGAAACCGGGGTCCTTCAGTCCTCGGTCCAAGCCTTGGGCGTGCTTTCTGAACAGCTCGAAGGCGTGCAAGCCTTGCTCGCCGCCCAAGGACGCCTTGCGGCAAGTGAGGCAGCATCGCGCGCCGCTGAACGCAGCGACGCCCTTGCCAGCCGTCAGCGCGCGTGGGGGCGCACCAATGGGGCCCCAAGTGCTCCTGCCTTCAATCCGCTCCCCAATGCGCGGCGCTAGGGGAAACCTGATGGGCGAGTTTCCCCTATGTTGATGGTAGCCTCATCGCAAACCGCCAACGATCTGATGGCGGTGTTTTCCGACACAGTCACTGCTGGGTTTTCAGCGCTTTCCGGTCCCGTCAATGGGATATTTGGGCTGATGATTGCGCTTGTTATCGCGCTCACCGGTATCCAATGGGCGGTCTCGGCCAATCGCGATGTGTTGGCCTCAGCCTTTGCCAAGATCCTCTTGATTGGGTCCTTTGCCTATCTGATCAATGATTGGCAGGCCCTCTCGGAAACCATCTTTGCTGGCTTTCTACAATTAGGCCTCGATGCCGGGGGTGGCTCGATCAGTCCGGCCGATTTCCTCAATCCCGGCGCCATTATCGAAACTGGGTGGGAGATTGTGCGCAAAATCGGTGATGCGCCGACCACAACGCAAAACCCCCTCGATGTGATCGGCAATCTCATCGATGCCCTCATCATTGGTATTTCGATGATCGGCATCATGGTGGCGTTCGCGGTCCTCGCACTCCAGATCATCGTCACCCTCTTAGAGTTCAAGATCGTAACGCTGGGCGGTTTTATCCTCCTCCCCTTCGGTATCTGGTCAAAATCGGCCTTCATGGCCGAACGTCCCTTGGGGTATGTTGTCTCAGCGGGGCTTAAAGTTCTAGCGCTCGCCATTGTGGTGTCCGGCGCTCAAGCGATCTTTGCCCAACTGACCCCAAGTCCCGCGCCCGACATTTATGAAGCCCTGACCCTTCTGACGGCCTCCATCATTTTGGCGATGTTGTCGGTCTTTGCGCCAAATCTTGCCGCGGCCCTCGTAACCGGTGGCCCGACGCTCGGGGCAGGCGCCCTTGGCGGTGGCGCGCTCGCTATTGGTGGCAGTGCGGGCCTGGCCGGTGCCGCCATCGCTGGAACCGGAAGTACCATCGCCGGAATGGGGTCCCAGATAGCGAGTGGTTTTCGGGCCGCCGCCGGGGCCTCGACGGGATCCAAGCCATCGACCGGCCCGCGTATTGGTCCATCGGGCGGGCCATCGGGGGGACCACAAGGAAGTCCATCGGGGGGAACCCGCAGCACGTCATCGCGCGGTTTAACGGTCGGTCGAAGTGGGGGTTCGCTCAGCGGTTCAGGCAAAACAAGTGCGATGCCGTCCCCTGGACCCGCGCTCGCTCGATCCGGCACGTCGTCCTCGCCATCGGTGCAGAACGGCAATGATGGAGAACCAAATGCAGCAGATTCCGTTGGGCACAATAGTCCAAAGGGCTCAGTCGAGCCGACGCCTAAATCAGGCCCGGCACCACAATCAGGCTCGACCTCGCCATCGGGATTGGGAACGCGCTCCGGACCACAATCAGGCCCAAGAGATACCCCCCAAGGAAACCAGTCCCCTGCCGTTGCTCCGAAAATGGCATCACAAGCGGGTCAGGCGCGCCCCGCGTCAAACCCTTCTGGTTCAACGAGCTCCCCTTCGGCAGGCTTTCATTCCTTTCCGGCCCGCGGTGCAAGCGCCACGCCCTTAAGGCGTGCCCAAGCGTTCAACACTTACGCGACCGCCAATCTCGCCCGCCAGATTATGCCGGCCAATGAAAATGCCGGCGCTCTGCATCCATCGATCAAAGAGGAGGACTAAATATGCATCCCTTCTTCAAACCAAAACCGACCGGAGAGAGGGTTCTATCCGCCAGTCCGATCGAGACGCCTTATCAGCGGGCCGCGCAAGTTTGGGATGAGCGCATGGGATTGAGCCTCGCGCATGCGCGCTCGTGGCGGCTCATGGCCTTTACCGCCATGGGGTTTGCAGCGTTTTTAGGGGCAGGATGGTGGGCACAAGCCCAGCGCTCAGTGATCAAGCCCTTTATCGTGGAGGTGTCGTCCTGGGGGGAGACCCAGAAGATAACGAGCCTCGATCAGACCTATCGCCCGGCAGAAGCCCAGATCGGTTATGCGCTGGCCCGCTGGATTGGCGATGTGCGCGGCAAATCCACCGATCCGGTCGTGATCCGCCAGAACTGGCTGCGCGCCTATGATCTCACCACCCCCAAGTCAGGCGCAACCCTATCCGCGTTTGCCAAGGACCATGATCCGTTTGCCAATGCGGGCAAGGAAGCCGTCGCTGTCACCGTTCTCAACGTGGTTGCGCGTTCTGAGCGCAGTTTTGATCTGCAGTGGCGCGAAGAGCGCTTCATCAATGGGGCCTCAGCCGGGGCTGAGCGCTGGCGCGCTCTGATCACGGTCAAGATCGTCCCACCCCGCAACGAAGCCGCACTGATGAAGAACCCGCTCGGGATCGCCATAGAGGATGTGTCATGGACACTCGATGCTCAATGAAAACCAACTCTGAAACCGAAGCGCGCAAACTCTTGTCCGTTATGGCGCGCACGCCGAGGCCAGTCCCAACATTCAAGCGCGCCGCGCTCGCGGCCTTTTCCGTCACGGCATTGCTGATGGCGGGATTGCCACTAGACATGGCGCACGCGGCGTCTCGTGCTCCGGCCAAAGCAGCGCCTCATCAACGCGTTGCCCAAAAGCCGCGCGTGCCGGTCGTTGCTGCTGCCCCCAAAGTGGGAACAGCGGCCATTCGGGCGGCCAATGAGCAATCCCTTGCCACCTCGCGCGCCGACGGATTTGTCAATGCAGCCCAAGTGTTTGGCTATGAAAATGGCCGGGTTTATGAGGTCTGGACCGCACCCTTGCGGATTACGACGGTGTCCTTGGAGCCCGGTGAAACCATCATTGCCAAGGCCGCCGGTGATACCGAACGCTGGATGATCGGGGAGACAAGTTCAGGGACGGGGCCAAATGCTCAGACCCATATTCTGATCAAACCGTTCAAGGCGGGCCTTGCCACCAATATGGTAGTGACCACGACGGCGCGTGTTTATCTTTTAGCGCTGCGCAGCAATGACGCGCCCGACGCCTTCAATGCCGCGGTCTCCTGGACGCATAAGGCGGCAACGCCGGTCGGCCGCTTTCCGGTCGATGAAAAACCTGCCTTAGAAGTTTCGAGCCAAGCAGCGACTGAAAGTACCGCCCCTCCCAAGGCTGCCGCCACCCTCAATCAGAATTACGCGATCAAGACCGGCTGGACCCGTCCGCCGTGGACACCGATCGCGGTCAGTGATGATGGGTCAAAAACCTATGTTACGTTTGGTCCGGGCTTGGCAGCCATGGAAGCCCCGCCTTTGTTCGTAATTGGGGAGGACGGCAAGGCGCAACTTGTCAATTGGCGCAAGGATGGCAGCGTCTATGTCGTTGATCGCCTGTTTGAGCGCGCTGAATTGCGCCTTGGCGACAAACGTCCGCGCATCGTGCGCCTTGAACGAAAAGGGGCTCGATCATGAGCGATCGGCGCGAACCCCAAGTCCCCTCAAACGAAGCACCCCCACCTTTGATGGGCGGTCATGGGCCGGTCCCGTTGAGCGCTCGCGCGCCAGCCCCGCGCGCCCATCGCGTCAAACCATCCGCCATTCGGCTTGTGATGGCAGGTGCTGGCGCCATTGTGGCCAGCGCCTTGATCTATGGGTTTGTGATTGCACCCAAGGTGCAGGCTGAAGCCCGCAACCAAGCGCGCGCTGAGACCGTTGCGCGGGCCAGCGGCAAGGTCGAGCCAGCAGCGATCCTTGCAGAAGGACCCAAGTCCTATAGCGATCCACGCGCGGGACTGGGCCCAAATCCGCCGCCGGTTGAACCTGTGCAGACGAGCTCACAGCCGCCGTCCATTCCACTAGAGCCCGCTGGCCCTGCCCACGAGCCACGGTTTGTGGGAGCAAGCGATACGTCGCCTCAAAGGGGTCCACAAAGCGCGTCAGAGACCCAAAAAGCGCGAACCTCAGAGCTTTTCGTTGATGGTGCGGCGCACACCCGGTCGGTCACACCAACGCCCGAACCAGATCCTGCTCCTCCAAAACCGGTGCTGGCGCTCAAGGCCGACTATAATGCCGTTTATGGGGATCGAGCGATCCTGGCACCTTTGTCGGCCTATGAGCTCAAAGCCGGAACCGTCCTGCCCGCAGCGTTGCTGACCGCCCTCGATACCGAAAGGGCAGGCCGTGTCCTTGCTGTCATTACCGAGAATGTCTTTGACACGGTCACCGGCCAAAAGCTTCTCATCCCGCAAGGTGCAAGGCTTTTGGGCCGCTATGATGGCGATCAGGCCTATGGGGATAAGCGCGCGTTTCTCGTCTGGGAGCGGATCATTTTTGCCGATGGGCGCTCGCTCACCCTGAATGCCGAGCAGGGCGTTGACGTCCAAGGGGCTGCTGGCATTGCAGGCCGCGTTGATCGCCGTCTGGGTCAGCTCGCCATCGCCGCGCTCTTTTCCGGCGCGATTACGAGCCTTGGTGAGGCCGCGCGCCGCCAAGCTTCGGACAAATCAAATACCCTGATCGGGGATGCCGGTGATGCCGCAGCCTTGGAGGCGGCCCGCGTCGGGGGAAAACTGGTTGACCGTGAACTGGGCGTCAAACCAACCCTTCGGGTGCGTGAAGGGACCCGCGTCCAGGTGCTCCTCACGCGCGATTTGATTGTGGAGCCGGGGCCATGAAGGGGCCCGCATTCCTGCCATTGGCGATAAGTCTCTTGGGTATTGGCGGCCTTGGCGCCAGCAAGGCACTCCAATCGTCTCCTTTTGCCATCATCAATGAGACCCCCAGCATGGCCAAGGGGCTCTATGTGCGCGGTCCCGCCATCCAAGCATCGGGAAAGACCCTTCAGCGCGGGGCGATTGTGGCACTGCCATTGCAAGGCGCGGCGCAGGCTTACCTCACCGGCGCGCTTGGCTATCCAGCTAAAACATTGCTCCTGAAGCGGGTCGCGGGATTTGCTGGCGATCAGGTCTGCGCGACCGCCAACAGTGTGACGGTGCGAGACCGAAGCGTTGTGGTCTTGGCCCGCGATCGCCAGGGTCGCTCGTTGCCGCACTGGTTGGGATGCCGCGTGCTCGCAGACAATGAAGTGTTTTTGCTGGGCGATCGGCCAGGCAGCTTTGATGGGCGTTATCTGGGGCCGACTTCAACCAACGCGCTGATCGGGACCTATCGGGCGGTCGCGACATGGTAGCCCGCCCACCAAACAGACCCTGCCAATCGCCATGGCAATTCACGGCCGTCGCCCTTGTGACCGCCATGGCAACACTGGCAAACCAAGCCAAGGCCGAGCCGCTCAACTGGAAGCACTCTGGTGGCGCGTTGTTCGCCACGCAAGCGCCCGCGGGCTCAGGCCATGCCAAAATCCTTGAAACGGGCGAACTCTCGTCCCCGAACGGCGTGGAACCCCAACAAACCAGCCCAGAAATATCGGGCGATCCATCACCCCGCCTTCTCCCGTCCCGACAGCCTTTAAACGACCTTGTTTCCTCCGTGGCGGCCGAAACTGGTCTTGATCCGAAATTGCTGCACGCGCTGATCATCGTTGAAAGCGGGTATAAGGTTCGAGCGGTCAGCCCTGTGGGTGCCCAAGGCTTGACCCAACTCATGCCAGGAACAGCCGCTGAGCTTGGGGTTGAGGATGCCTTTGAGCCGGAGGCCAATCTGCGCGGTGGGGCGCGTTATCTTGCAACCCAGATCGGGCGGTTTGGCGATGTAAGATTGGCGCTAGCGGCCTATAATGCCGGGCCCGCCCGCGTAGCGCGCCTTGGTCGGGTCCCGGCCATCTCTGAAACCCAAATTTATGTGCGCGACGCGGTTGATTGTTATCTGGCCCTCACCGCCGGGCGCGGCATTCGCACGCGTAGCCAATGCAAGCCCCGAGGAGGACACTGATCATGGGCACACGAAAACCAAGCGCGATGTCGGCTGCCCAAATGGATCTGTTCGAGGCGGTGTTTGATGCGGCACCGGCAGCCAACGATAGCGAACGTTTGGAGGTGGAACAGGCCGACGAAGCGAACGCAGTTATGGGAACGAAGTTCGGTCCTCAAGAACCACAATGTTCGCCAATCGAGGAGACAATCGTCGGGGCCGCTGACCTCACTCTAGAAGCCGACGACGCAAGGTCTCTCAAGAGGGGGGCCCGCGCTCGTCCTTTTGATGATGAATGGTGGACCACCGCCATGGTGTGCGCTTACCTCAAAATGGGGCGGAAAGCCTTGTGGACACGCCGAAGGAGCACCGAGACGCAGTTTCCGCCACCCATCCAGTTTGCAAGCCAGCGCTTGAGATGGCGGTCTGCCGAGGTCAAAGCGTGGGTCGAGACAGTCGAGCAGAAGGGCCGAGGGGTGGAAATATAGCGATTGTGCCCAATGTCGGTGCGCTTTTGTTCCAAAAAGTGAGCTAGATTGCTGCTCCCCCCACACCATCATCGTCATATTCGTAATTCTGTGCCTAACGCAGATTTAGAAATATGACCCTTTAAAGGAATCGAGGATTATATTAAGAACTCCGTTTAGAATGCAGAGTTTCTGATATGATTCTTCAGCGTACAACTAACCTTGCCGAATATGCGGAGGATTTGGCGTCCACCGGACGCATCGGCTTCTCGCGGGATGAAGCGATGGAAGCACTTGGTGTGAGCCACGCTGCCTTCCTCGATGCCGCTGCTCGACTCGCGAAACGTGGACATATTTTCGCGCCGCGGCGCGGCTATTATGTGATCACGCCCACTCGGTTTCTAAAGTGGAAGGCGCCACCGCCAAGTTGGTACATTGATGCGATGATGAAGCATGCCAACCGCACCTACTATGTCGGGTTGTTGAAGGCGGCGGAATTGCATGGGGCGGCACATCAGGCAGTGATGGAATTTCAGGTTGTCATCGACCGGCAATGGAAACCGATCCGTGCGGGTCGGTCCAGGATCAGCTTCTATTTTCGAAAGGACATGCGGTTGGTCGAAAGTGGGATCGAGCGGCGCAAGACCGATTCTGGCGCGATGTGCATTTCCTCGCCCGCGCTGACGGCGCTCGATCTGATCCGCTATCGCCAGGCAAGCGCCGGCCTCGACCATTCTGCAAGCGTACTCAATGAACTGGCACCCGAGATCAATCCGGAGCACCTACTGTCGCTTGCACCGGCATTTGAACGATCGGTAACGCAGCGTCTGGGCTACATAATGGACCGGCTCGGCTTCGGAGACCTTGCTCAGCGCCTCCACGATTGTCTCACCCACGGCCCCATGCACTGGATCGAACTTGATCCGAGTGAGCCGGAAGATTCCATCATGGAGACCGAGCCGGAGCGCGACCGTCGGTGGTGTGTGATTGCCCGGCGGCCCTTGGAGATCGACGAGCAATGATCCCCGAGGTCGACATCACCGCATGGAGTCAGATTGCGCCTTGGGGTGAACCCCGTCAGGTGGAACAGGATCTAATCATCTCACGCGCGCTCGTGGAGATCTTCAACCATGATCTTCTGGGATCCGCCTTGCGATTCAGGGGCGGCACCGCGCTCAACAAAATCATATTTCCCGCGCCTCTGCGCTATTCGGAGGATATCGATCTGGTTCGCACCGAAGCGAGCCCGATCGGCCCCGTCCTCGACGCCTTGCGCGAGGTGCTTGAACCTTGGCTCGGGCGCGGCAACTTCGGGACCAGCCAGGTCGCCCCGAAACTGCGCTTTCGCGCTCCGGCCGAGGATGATCCCGATACCCAGATCCGCCTGAAGGTCGAGGTGAACATTGCCGAAATCGATGCTTTCGATCCACCGGCGTCGATCCCTTATTCGGTACAAAATCCCTGGTTCAGCGGTGAGACGACGATTGCCACCTTCTCGCCCGAAGAGCTGATGGCAACAAAACTGCGCGCGCTACTCCAGCGGGACAAGGGACGCGACCTGTTTGATCTCGCGCATGCGCTGACGGTGTTCCCAAACCTCAAAATCCGCCGGATGATCGATATATTCTTTTGCTACCTTGCGTTAAGTGGCCAGACGATCAGCAGGGCGGAAGCCGAAAAGAGAATGCTTGCGAAGTTTGAGCGCCCGGATCTGCTCGGCGACATGCAGCCGTTGCTCCCGCCAAGCATTGCCGACACATTGGATGCTGCAAGCGGACGTGATGCGTTTCTGCGCGTGTTTGTCGCCTTCATCGAGCAGATGCCGGGCCAGCGATGGGCGCGCACCAATGAAGTCGCGCTTCGGCTTGGCCTAACCGAGATCGCGGGCGACGTATGACTAGGCGCAGGCGGCCTACATCGCAGCGTGATGGGCCGCCGACCAGCACGACTTCGGCCCGTTAATGGCCTACCCGCGGTCATGGCCGCTTATGCTTGGCCAAACTTGCTGGTTCAGATTGGCGGTTGGTTGCGGTACCTACAACCACTTGTGTTTGCAATCAGGTGGTCGCAGTCTAGGTAATACAACACAATTGAGATGAAGGCCGACGTGACGCCAAGCAAAAATGCAGAAGAAGAGTCGCCAGACTTAGCCATAGCTTTGGCCGGGCTGCGCAGCGATTACTCGAAACTATTGCCGCGAGTGCGCTCGCTGGAACACACCGTCACCTGTGAGTGCAACGGGGTAACTCTTCGCCTGCTTTTTCCAGCCTTCAGGCAGGGAAAGGCGACTGTTCATGAACTCGTAGAAGCCATTGTCTACTTCCTCGCGTCGTTCGCGCTCCCAAGGTCACACGTCAAAGCCGTCGATGACCTGTATGGAAAAGTCAGCGTCGATGATTTCAAGATGAAGGTCTCGCAGCTCTCAGAGAAGGCGAAGGCGCTCTTCAAGCGCGCCAACGAGGCGACCAACCGGAATGGCGAAGCAGGCGAACTACTCCTCTATCTGCTGACCGAATGGATATTGGACGCGCCTCAACTGGTCGCGAAAATGTCGCTGAAGACCAATCGCGACATGCCCATCCACGGCTCGGATGGCATCCACGTGCGCTATTCCGCCGAGCAATCGCGCCTGTTTTTTTATTGGGGCGAATCCAAGCTTTACGCCGACATAGGAGACGCGTTAGCGGCAGCAGTCTCGTCGTTCAGCGAGGCGCTGGAGCCCGCCAAGATGCAGCACGAGATCGAACTCGTGCAGCGCAATATCGACTTCTCTGGGCTCGACGACCCAGCCAAATCGGCCATCCTCAAATACCTCGATCCCTACGATGACGCCTACAATGAACGCCATGACGTTACGACATGTCTGTTGGGCTTCAATTTCGAAGCGTTTGAGGCGCTGTCGTCATCGCCGCCCGACGAGGCCGAGGCCGAGTTCGTCAAGCTCGCTGAAGCGAAACTGAAAGAATTGGCTCCCAAGCTCGCGACGACCATAAAGGGCGCGAATCTCGCCAACCGTCCCATCGAGATTTTCTTCTTCCCAGTGCCTTCGGTTCAGGAACTGCGCGACCTATTTCAGGCCAAGATCGGTTGGAAGCCATGATCCAGGAGCTGTCAGAGAAGGTTTGGGGAAACGCAAACTTTCACGAGGCAACGCGGCGTATTGAGCTGGCCTGGCTGCGCAAGGAACTCGGCATTGCCGAGGAGAATGCCGTCAGCGCGGAGGAAGCTAGCAAGCTTGTTCGCGCCGCAGCAATTCTTGCCTGCTCTAGCGACCAGCAACACCGCAAGACCGCGTTCCGTGTCGCGACCTGTACGTATGAACTCGTCGGCGCATCGACACTTCCGCTGGATCAGGCGCTTCGCGTTGTGCTCGCGCGGCTCGGGAATTTTCCATCGTTCAGCACGCGGCAGGAAGTTGCCGGTGCGCAAGCGTCCCTGCCACTAGTTTTAGCCACCGAAGAGATCGCCTCAGCGGACGGACGCGAGATTGCCGTCAATCAGCAGACGATCCAACTCACCGATTTTCAGCACGAGCTTTGGACCAGTCTCGTAGCCAGGAAGCGCGTTGCACTGGCCGCACCTACCTCGGCCGGAAAGTCGTTCGTTCTACAAAACTACTTGTCGTCACTCTTCGCTGCCGACCGGCCGCAATCTGTCGTCTATCTCGTACCCACACGCGCACTGATCGGCCAGGTGGCAGAGGATCTCGCGGCTCAATTCCAAGGCTTTGAGGGCGACGTCCCGGACATCATCACGATCCCAATCGATGCGGAAACCGCGCTTCCGCCACGCGCGATTAACGTCATGACCCAGGAGCGCATCCAGCTCGCCCTCGCGGCGCATCCTAACTTTAACGCGCATGTTGTGGTGGTCGACGAAGCTCACTCCATCGCTGATGGCGGGCGCGGCGTCCTGCTTCAATGGGTCATCGACGACTTGCTCTCACGCAATCCCGAAGCCCAGATACTCTTTGCTAGCCCCAGCATTCGGAACCTAGACGTCTTTGCTCGGCTATTCGGCCTTTTGAACATGGTCGAGTTCGCCTCGGTCGAGCCGACCGTCGCGCAGAATTTCCTGATCGTCAAAATCGACTCGGCGACTGAGGGGCGGATAATCATTCACACCGCCGGTGATGGGTCCGCTATCCCCGTTGAGGTGGCCCGTCTCCAGATGGATCACACTATAGCTGGGCGCGTTGAGAAGCTAGTGCATGTCGCCGCCAGGTTTGGACTCGGCCAATCGAACATCGTCTACGCGAATGGCGCGGCCGAGGCGGAGAAGATCGCGATCCAGCTCGCGGACCTCTTCTCGGTCAGGGAACCCACGACCGAGCAGCAAGCGTTGGCCGAGCTCGCCAAAGAGGCCGTCCATCCGAACTACGTGCTCGCGGAATGTGTCAAACGGGGCATTGCGTTCCACTATTCGAATATCCCGACCCAGCTTCGCCGCGCCGTGGAAGTGGCCGTATCCGGGGGCTACATCGACTACCTAGTATGCACCAGCACGCTGCTTCAGGGCGTCAATCTGCCCGCCAAAAACATCTTCATGTGCGCGCCTGAGAAGGGCCGCAACAACGCGCTTGAATCCACCGACTTTTGGAATCTGTCCGGCCGCGCGGGTCGTCTGCGCCGCGAATTCCAGGGCAATATCTTTTTGATCGACTACGCAAACTGGAAGAAGAAGCCGTTGGATGGTCCGAAGGACTCCATCGTAGTGCCAGCGATTGAAACCAGCGTGAGAGAACATGAAGCGCAGCTTGTCACCGTCATCACTGACCAAGTATCTTTAGGTCGCAGAGACCAGCCCGATCTGGAGACAGCGTTTAGTCGCCTCTATGCCGACCACAAGCGGGGTGAGCTATCTACTACGCTTGCGCGGATTGGAATTGCTGCGGACGGTCCTGAAGCGAAGGCGCTATCGACCGCGCTAATCAACGCCGACGCCATGGTGACCATTCCTGCTGAGATTCTGCGTCGCACACCCAACATCTCGGCCCATAAGCAGCAGCGGCTTTTCGAGCGCCTTCAGTCGACTATCAGCCACGGCGTTGACGCAGCGAAGACCCTCATTCCTCGCCACCCGCGTGAGAACGAAGCCTTCCAATCCTACGCGGACATTCTTGAACTATGCCACGAGATCATTCTTGGCATCGACACCTCGAAGGCCCTCCACCGTTTTCACGCGCTGATGGCGCTCAAGTGGATACGAGGGCTGCCTCTTCCCCAAATCATAGATGAACAAATCAAACGCGAGACCAAGAAGGCACAGCAGACGGTCATTCGGAACACACTTGACCTGATCGAGACCGAAATTCGCTTTCAAGCTGTGCGCCTGTTTGGCTGCTACAATGCGCTACTGGTCTATGCGTTGGATAGCGCCGGGATGATCGATCTAGTCGCCAGTATACCTTCGCTGCCGCTATATCTCGAAGTCGGTGCATCAGACAGGACAATGATCAGCTTCATCTCGTTGGGGCTATCGCGTGTTACCGCGATGAAGCTCAATGACCTTTCCGCGCGAAAGGATCTCGACGTTGCTGCGGCCCTTCAATGGTTGCGGACGCGGCCGGTTGAGAGCTTGGGCCTGTCGCCGTTGCTGCTGGCCGAAGTTCGTACGATGATCGCAGCTTAGTCAGCCCGCCGCTCTGAATGCGGCAGTACGGATCGCATGCGTTGGTGATGAGCACCTTGGTTCTCAGCTGAGACGCTGATTCTTCCGGCGGCGGACCAGATGTCAACGCCGGATACAAATAGGGGCACAAAGCTAATACTTATTTGCACTGGACTGGCCCCTTTTTGATCCGGGGATGCCGGCCGACAAGTGGCCCCTTTTATTGCCGGTGTTCTCACCTGCCGGGAGACCTCGCTTAGCGGCGAGCAATTCCTGTTCGTCCTTGCATTCTTCGAGTTCATGGTCGGCATGCTGATCGATACTGTCATCTTCCTGGAGGAGTTTCTCCACTCCGCGCGCTATGCCAACAACCGGCTCATCAAGTTTCTTCGGTTCAGCGGGCTGCGCGAACTGCAGAGGGAAACGACGTCGATTCTTGGTCAATGGGAAACTACCAGCCGCAAGACAAGGACCGTCGAAGAACATTGGGTCATGGCAAACCCGTCCTTCAAAAGCTTCGATTTTTTCTTTCTCGCCAGACTTCACGCTCAGTGGCTCGAACAAGCCAGACTTGCGATCGGTAGAGAAGGCCGGATCGAAAGCATCGACGGTAATCTCTAGACCCGGTTCATGAGGCCGTCTGCCAGCGAAGATGGGTGACGGACGACAGCACTAAATTCTCCCACATCGTGTTGCATTCGATCTCGCCGTCTCGCTCGAACCAATGCGTCGCGCCAGGTATGAGGTCGAAGGGGATGGGATTGACCGCGAGCGGATTGTGAAAGAATTCGAGCTCTTGGCACCAGGCCTCGCCCATTGGCCACAGCGCTTCATATTCCGGGCTCGAGATGGACCTCGCGAATGGGATCGCATCGACCGCGCCAGGCGTCCGGTCGAACAGGATGCATTGCCGTACCATGTCTAGACCGGGAGGCTGCCATCCGGCGAGAAACCCCATTCGGTTGAACTTGGACAAGGTGGCCGCATTGCTGAACAGCACGCCCGACAGATGCGCGTTGGCAGGATCGCGAAAGAGGCCGGCGGGGATGCGGTTCTTGCCGGTCAAATGCGAAATCGTCATGCCGACCGCACGGCGGTCGACGCCTTCGCCTTCGACATAGGCCTTCATCCCGTAGAGATAGGTCGGGAGCGCCTCACGGCTCCAGACCATCGAACCGGATTCATGGAAGTCGGCGATCGCGATCGCAAAGGGCTTGCCTTGGACGTGCGGCATCTCCTCATACTTTCGCTGGAGCTTTCCTCTCAGCGTCTTGGCGAAACGCTCGGCAGTATCGCCAGTCAGGCGCTCGTCCCGATCTTCTGGAGCATGCACCCATGGGCCGATGCCACCGGATCGCGGCTCCGCCGAATTTGCGGTTACCGCTTCGATCCAGCAGGTCACACCGCCCCTCTCGATTTCGAAGTCGGGCGACGCACGGTCTTGCCGCACCAGAATTCCCTGCTCCCGAAAGCAGGCCAAGAGATAGAGTTCGAACAGGCGCGAGGCGAAATTGTTGGTCTGGAAATCGGTGACAAAGTTCCGGTCCGGTTTGGGTAGGGCGAGATAGCATTCGCCCACCGCCATCAACGCCGGAAGGTGATCGATCGAGGAGGCCAGAAGCTCGAATTCGGGCGAGAAACCGGCGGGACCGGTCTCGAGGAACGGGCGCCGCCGTCGTTCGCCGGACGGTAACGGCTCGCCTGGGTCGCCGATGCGAAAGCTGGTTCGCAGATGGGTCATCGCCGAGTCCGGCGAAGCAAAACCGCCGCGCTCGTCGGTCAGCACCCACCGATGATCAACGCGCCGCCTGAGCGTGATGGTGGAAAATCCCCAGGTGGCCGGGTTGATGAGAATCGCCCCTGCGGCTTCGGACTTGTCCGTCTTGTAGGCATCGTAGATCTCGCGATCACCGAAATTCGGGCCGTGCTCGAGCGACATCGCAAAGAGGTCGAACTGCCGCGCGTTGATCTGCTTGAGGTCCGCTTTCTCGTCAGGCACTTGAGATTGATCCCGCGTCATCCGATGCACTTCGAGCCATTTATGGCGGTTCATGGGTGTTGTCACGTTAACGTCCCTTGCCCAAAGGTCGCCCACCTTGATGCATCGATCACGCAGCGGCGGTTGCCGCTGCCCACGTCTGGTGGGCTTCGGTTGGGAGTAACGGAGGGTGGGTCAACTGATCAAATGGGGTTGAAGATTGAAGAGGTGTGAGCGATTCTCGGACACGCCGAAGGCAACCCACAAAGTGGAAATCAATCTTTAAAAGCAACAAGTCAAAAAAGTTTATAGTAAGCGTTATCGGAAATGAGACCTCAGCCGCCGGGTATGGCTGCGCGCGAACAGACGCCAAAACCAGTCCAACCGACGCTTGGGCGACAGTGGCGATCATCAGCCGGACAGCCGCCTTTCAACCGTTCACAGTCGGGTCGAAGATGGCTTTAAGTTTCTCGTCGGCTAACGGATCAGGCGCGGGTGCCTGCCGCCCAGCGGTCTCCAAGCACCTGATTGCAAACAGGTTGCTCAAGCTTGCCAGGAAATGGATCCTGTCCCACGTCCGTTCGGAGAGCGCTGAGAATAGTGCAGGTCTGCCGCCTATGATTTCACAAACCGCGTGACCAAGACGGTCGAAGGAGCGGTTCTGGCTATCGATAGAGGTAAGCTCGCTCCAGTCGGGTCCGAGCGACTTCTTCATCACTGTGTAGGCGTCGTCTGTTGCTTCCTCCAAGGCAGTGGTGGTCCGTTCAAGTTCTTTGTATTCCGCTATAGCCTCCGGCAGGCGGAACGAACGGCTGCCAACGTCGTAGTATTTTCGGAAAAAGCGTCCGATGGACGCACTGGTCGTCGTTTCAACAGATTGAAGCAATATGCGGGCGGGGGACGGTCCGAGAAAGGAGTTCTGCTCTTCAGAATTGAAGTAGCGCTGTAACTCCACCTGTGCCTGAATCGCGTCGCGCGCGACGGTCCTGCTGATCAAGAGCCGTTTGCACAAACGCCGGGTCAATGCCTCAAGCGCCCAAATCAGGCGCAATTCCGGCCGGGCAGCGAAATGGAATACCAGCAGCTCAACGAAATCGCCGTAGATTTTGGATATCTCTGTTTCTTCCGGCCCGCCGTTCAGCGAGACGCGCTGCAGGTCCTCCCTGCTTGCCAGATTGCCGAGCAGGGTGAGCGCGTTGAAATAGTAGTCGGTCGACACCGTCCGCGGCTCGACGAGCAGGAGCTTGTGAAAGAACAGGAACTGGTTGCTGCCAGGGTATTGGGCGACGCGATCAGCAAGCAGAGCCGATACCTTCGCCATGTCACCAGTACTTAAGCCCGCCTGAAGCAGGGTATCGATTGTGTCCCAAGTCGTAGAGCTCTGGATGTACCGTTCGAAATCAGCTTCCCGCTCCGCATCGGCCTGCCGGGCAGCCTTGCGGAAATTCTCCAAGACCTTTGGGCGAGCCGTGGCCACAGCTGATTCCACGGCGCGAATAAATTCGTCGCCTCTGGAAAGGTCGACTTCGGCGCTCAGGACCTGCTCGATCCGCTTCATCAACCGGCGCTTCACCCCGAAGGTGAGCTGGTCAAATCCAATCAGCTCATAGAGCTCCCGGAACCGGATGACCAAATCGCTCTGCGGGATCGACAGCACCGCCTGAAGGGGATCTTCGGCGTCGCGGTCGTAGATGTTGGTGAACCACCCGTTCGAAACCCCAAACAGCGGACAGTCGATCTCGTGGTGGTGGGCGTAGAAGTGAGCCTGTCCGATCATGTCGTTGGTGATCGTCGGCGGCTGCGTCCGATCCGACGTCAGGCCATTCTTCGCCTCGAGCAGCCAAAATCCCATCCGGTACGTGGCAAACTGGTAGTCCAGCTTTATCCGCTTAGATCCAACCGAGGCGAACAGAGGGTTGAGGTCATACTGCTGCTCGGTGAAGACCGTGTAGTCGGTGCCGCGACCATAACCGAGCGCCTCGATCAGCGGCGCCAGGAAGGCCTCCCGCACATCCGTCTCATTGAACGAGCTAAGGTCGAGAGAGGAGAGGCTCTCAAGCCTCGCCCGGGTTTGAGGCTCCAAAGCGCGAATGTGTTTGGCGAACTGATGCATGATGGGAGCTTATGGAAAAGGCAGCCGCTAGATAACGCTGAAGGTTGCCAGTTTGCAATAACGCTCCTTACGCGCGATTCGCTGGATCGAACACAAGCTGCCCTGAGAGATCGAGCCGTTCGGCGACATCCAGAGCCCAAGCGCGAAAGCGCGACGCCACCTCGTTATTCGCCCCGCTTTTCGCCATGACGCGCGCCATGAGCGCGCGGTGGACTTGCTACAGTCTCGTTGCGTTCACTCGAGGATGCATGTGGCGTATGGGGAGACTTAAGAGACGATCAAACGAAGCGATAGTTTCAGGAGTCGTCAAAATAGAACCGAACCGGGTTTGGCGAGGCATAACCAATTATGACTACCGAACTCAAAACTGACAATTTGATACCCTTTTTATCGACCTCGGCATTTTGCCAAGTTGGAAACGCTTCGAAACGTTTCGAAACACTAGCTAGCTGTTTCCGGAATGGATTGTTGCATGGATATCGAAGTGACCCATATATGACCCAAAAGTGAGGCTGAGAAAAAGTCGCTCAATAAGAATATAAAACAGTTCTTTGTTATTATTCAGAAAAATGGCGCACTCGAAGGGATTCGAACCCCCGGCCTCTGCCTTCGGAGGGCAGCGCTCTATCCAGCTGAGCTACGAGTGCATGTGCGAGGCTTTAGCGGACCGCCGCGCTGCGTGCAATGAAGGGCAGCACACGTGCTAGAACTTGGCGGCCCACGCGTCGATGGCGCGCAGATGTTCGGCAACGGCGCCATCAGGCAAGAAGGAACCTGTGAAACTGTTTTTCGCCAGCGTCACCAACTCATCCTTGGTGAGGTCGAGGGATTCTGCAACCGCATGATAATTGGCGTTCACGTAACCGCCAAAATAGGCTGGGTCATCTGAGTTTACGCAAGCGCGCAAGCCTTTATGTAGCATGGCGCGCAAGGGGTGTTGTGTGAGGTCATTCACCACGCAGAGTGACAAATTAGACAAAGGGCAGACGGTCAGCGTCATTTGGTCGTCGACCAAGCGCGCGACGAGGCGCTCATCTTCGAGTGACCGATTGCCATGGTCGATCCGGTTCACCCCGATTATATCGAGAGCCTCCCACACATAACTCGGTGGGCCTTCTTCTCCGGCATGGGCGACGAGCTTGAGACCCTTTTCGCGGGCAGCTCGAAACACATTGGCAAAGAGAGAAGGCGGGAAGCCCTTTTCTGAGCTATCGAGACCCACACCAAGCAGCTTGTCATACCAAGGAGCGGCAGCCTCAAGCGTTTCCATGGCCGCAGACTCCGGCAAATGACGTAGGAAACATAGGATTAGATGGCTCGTTATGCCGAGGCGTGCCTCGCCTTCAGCAAGGGCGCGCAAAATACCTTCAATGGATACGGCGAACGGAATACCGCGATCGGTATGGGTCTGGGGATCAAAGAACACTTCGACATGGCGAACACTGTCGGCTGCAACTTTCTCGAGATAGGCCATGGTCAGGTCAAAGAAGTCTTGCTCTTTCACCAATACCCCTGCGCCTTGGTAATAGATGTCCAAGAAGTCCTGTAGGTTTGAGAATTTATAGGCTGCGCGCACTTCCTCGGCATTGGCGAACGGAATGGACACATTGTTTCGCTGTGCGAGATTGAACATCATTTCAGGTTCAAGTGACCCTTCCAAATGCAGGTGCAATTCCGCCTTGGGCAGGCCCTCAATAAAAGCCGCTCGATCAAAAGCCATCCTGCATTCTCCACGAAACTAGTGTGCGTTCTTGAACCATAGCGGGTGGGTTTAGGCGAGCCAATTTTGTATGGTGCTTGCATCCCAACAATTGGCGCATAGAGTGTCAAAACCCCTCTCGGCGACATGTGCCATAATTTGAAAGGGACTCGCTATGCGTTTCCAGAACGACCTTTATCCAACGCTACCGGAACAAATGACTGCCATGGCTGAGCCCGGCCCTGAGGGCCCGATTGTTATGGTAAATTTGCTCAAATTCAAAGATAAAGCCGTCTATGAAGATGGCCGCACCACCGAGTTATCCGGGCGTGAAGCCTATATGATCTACGGGAAAGCCGTCGCCGAATTGGTTCAGAAACACGGCGGCCGTATTCTTTTTGCCGGTGATGTAACCCATTTAACTCTTGGCCAAGTTGAGCCGCTTTGGGATGAGATTGCCCTTGCTGAGTATCCCCGTCGGCGTGATATGGTCGAAATGTCGATGTCGGCGGCTTGGCGCGAAATATCAGTCCACCGGACCGCTGGGCTCGCCGGTCAACTCAATATTGAAACTACCCACATGGCTAACACGATCACGCTGACCACACCCCAAGCGAAGTGATCCAGCTAGCTGCTGAGCGTTCCTGTGAGCGAAACAAAGACATCCTCTAAGTCGGGCTCTTCGGTACGGAGATCCTTGATAGCGATGCCCGCATTTGTGGCTCGCGACAGGATTTCCTCCACTGATCGCTCTGTCGAACGATAGGTGACCGCCAGCGCACCATCGGCGCGCATGACAGCATCAAAGTCGCTGAAGGCTGCCGGAACTTCATTCAATGCAGCCTTCGGCGTGATCACAACCGTCCGGCCATCGAGACGGTTCAAAAGCTGCGACTTCGGCTCACAGGCAATCAAGCGGCCTTGGTCAACAATGGCGATCGTATCGCAAAGCTCCTGAGCCTCTTCAAGGTAATGTGTGGTGAGGACGACCGTAACGCCCTGTCCATTCAACCGCTTCACATAATCCCACATTTGGCGGCGCAGATCGACATCGACGCCAGCTGTCGGCTCATCGAGGATGATAACCGGTGGGTTGTGCACGAGGGCCTTCGCCACGAGCAGCCGACGCTTCATGCCGCCTGAAAGCTGGCGAACATAAGCGTCGCGTTTGTCCGCTAAGCCAACGGCCTCAAGGATTTCCATGGAGCGGCGTTGGCCTTTGGGAACGCCGTAGAAACCAGCTTGAAGCTCAAGGGTCTCAAATGGGGTAAAGAAGGCGTCAAAATTGATTTCTTGCGGCACGATCCCAATGGCCGCTTTGGCGTCGCGCGAATGGGTGGTGATGTTGCGGCCCCACACCCAAGCGTCGCCGCCGGACTTAATCACCAAACCTGCAAGAATGTTGATTAACGTGCTTTTGCCGGCCCCGTTTGGCCCCAAAAGCCCAAACATTGAGCCTTTCTTGATCGTGAGATCGAGCCCGTGCAGAGCGGTTTTTGACGGCGCTTTGCCGACGGCGGCATAGGTCTTGTGCAGGCCACGAACCACAATCGCGGCATCATCAGGCGGTACAAAGGTTTCGGGCATATACAAACGATCAAATATTCAGATCAAGCGAAGCACGCTTGAATTGACGGGAGGGAGTGCTCTCCCCTACCTAGGCTCCAAGTTTCACCATCGCAACGCAGACTACACAGGAAAACGCGCCATGGACCAGCAAGTCGACCTCGTGCCACCGCCAGAAGTGATCGAAGTTGATGGGCACCGTGTCATGTGTGATGGCGGCGGCGGCGCGTTAGGGCACCCGCGCGTTTGGTTGGAAATGGGTGCGAGCCATAGCGTCGATTGCCCTTATTGCGATCGTCGGTTTGTGCAGAAAACGTCTCACGGATGACCCATGCGGTGATCGCTGATGAGGCAGGCGGCGGGCGGAATAACTACGTTGGCTTAATCCTTGGCTTAGCGTTGGCGCTTGGGCTGCAACTGATCCCAGCGCCGGGTGGTTTAAGCCGTGAAGCGTGGATTGTGGCCTCGCTCGTGATCTTGATGGCGGTTTGGTGGGTCACCGAAGCTTTGCCTTTGGCGGTCACCAGTTTGATACCGCTTGTGGCGTTGCCGTTGCTCGTCGGCATCAGCCCGCGTGACGCTGCTGCACCTTACGCCAATCCAATCCTATACGTTTTTCTTGGTGGGTTCCTTCTGGCAATTGCCATAGAGCGCTGGCGCCTCAATGCCCGCATTGCCTATGGCATCGTCGCCGCGACGGGGCCGCGACCTCGTCTGATCGTTGCTGGCTTCATTGTGGCGACCGCGCTGGTGTCGATGTGGATTTCCAATACCGCGACAGCGCTGATGATGACGCCATTGGCGTTAGCGGTTGCCGCCGCCGCCAGCCCAGCCACTGCGGGCAAAGGGGGCGATGCCGACCCGTTTGGCCAAGCGCTCGTTCTCGGCGTCTGTTATGCGGCATCCATTGGCGGCATTGGAACCCCTGTCGGCAGCCCAACCAATTTGATTGCTATGGCCTGGTTGACCGAGAATACCGGCAAAGCCGTTGATTTTGGCGCGTGGATGATGATCGGTGTGCCTGCAGTGTTGCTTTTATTGCCGGTTGCTTGGTTTCTCACGGCTCGCAATTTGAAGAGCGATAAAGAAGCCGGAAAAGCCGCCCAGCAAGAGGTTCATTCTGCTTTGGCGGGCCTTGGGCGGATCACTGTGCCAGAGGTCCGAGTAGGGGTTGTGTTTGGCCTTGTCGCCTTTCTTTGGGTGTTCGCGGACCCTATAAAGGATCTAACCGGGCTGAATGGGCTCGAGGATATGACCGTAGCGATCCTTGGTGCGATTGCGCTGTTCTTGATCCCTGCCGGTGGCGGGGAGAAGCGGTCGCTTCTGGTATGGGATGACGCGGTCAAGGTTCCTTGGGGCATAATCTTGATGTTTGGGGGCGGCCTTTCCATCGCGGAGGCGGCAACCAAGACGGGGTTGGCTGCGGCTCTTGGCCTCGGGCTGGAAGGTGTTGGCGTGTTGCCGCCGCTGTTGCTGCTCGGGCTTGTGATCTTGGTCATGATTGTGCTGACCGAGTTCGCGTCCAATGTTGCGACCATCACGTTGATGTTGCCTATCCTTGGCGCCTTAGCCGTGGCTACGGGCTTGGCACCAGTGGCTATTGTGGTGCCCGCGGCCATTGCGGCGAGTTGCGGCTTCATGATGCCCGCGGGGACGGCGCCCAATGCAATTGCGTATTCCACCGGCAAACTGACCATCCCGCTAATGATGCGGCGTGGCTTAATGCTGAACGTGGTTTCCGTGGTTGTGCTGACGGCAGTGGGCCTGTGGATCGCTCCGGCGGCATTGCAGTAGGCAAACAAACCGCACAATCGGCTAAGGACATTTGGCGCGGACACGCTAGAACGGTGTGCCCTATTCAGGAACTCGCGCCTTGCCTCACTCAAAGCCTGTCGGCCCCGACTCTCGCGTTACGCTGATCGATGGATCAGGCTATATTTTCCGCGCGTACCACGCGCTGCCTCCGCTAACGAGGAAGTCCGACGGCGCGCCGGTCGGGGCGGTTTCTGGCTTCTGCAACATGCTGTTTAAGATGATCGCCGACCATAAGGCGGGCGACCGGCCTACCCATTTGGCGGTGATTTTTGATAAGAGCGGCAAGACTTTTCGCAACGATTTCTACCCCGCCTATAAGGCCCAGCGCCCGCCCGCACCGGAGGATTTGGTTCCCCAGTTTGCGATGATCCGAGAGGCCACCATTGCCTTCGGTTTGCCTTCAATAGAGTTGGAGAACTATGAGGCCGATGACCTAATCGCGACCTATGCCCGCGTGGCCGAAGAGGCTGGCGCTGCGGTTACCATTATCTCCTCCGACAAGGATTTGATGCAGCTCGTGACCGACAAGGTCTCGATGTATGATCCAATGAAAAACAAGCCGATCCAACGCGCCGAGGTGATCGAAAAGTTCGGTGTTGGGCCTGAGAAAGTGGTTGAGGTTCAAGCCCTTGCGGGTGATAGCGTGGATAATGTGCCGGGCGCGCCGGGTATTGGGATCAAGACTGCCGCTGAGTTAATCAACGCCTATGGCGATGTTGAAACGCTGATTGGGCGCGCTGACGGGATCAAGCAACCAAAGCGTCGTGAGACAGTAATCAACCACGCTGAGGCCATTCGGATGTCGCGGCGTTTGGTAGTGCTGGATGCCCACGCGCCGATGCCTGAAACGTTGGAGAGTTTCGCCGTTAAGGAGCCCGCACCGGGGGCGTTGGTAAAGTTTCTCTCTGAAATGGAATTTGGCACGCTGACGCGCCGGGTTCGTGAGGAGTTAGCGCGCGATGGGAGCTTGACCGAAGATTTGCCGGCGATCTCGAATGGCGCGGGCACAAACGAAGGCGGCGCCTTGCCCGAGGCTGAACCGGCATTAGGCTTTAACCACGCTGCCTACATTTGCGTGACAGAGCTGAGTGTGTTGGAGCGCTGGGTTGCCCGCGCGCAGGCCGCTGGCGTTGTGGCAGTGGATACTGAGACGGATGCGCTTTCATCATCCTCGGCGCGCCTTGTGGGTCTCTCTTTGGCCCTTGGGCCAAACGATGCCTGTTATATGCCGCTCGATCATGTCGGCGACGGTTTGTTGTCAGCCCGGCCGAACCAAATCCCCCGGGAGGAGGCTTTGGCGTGCTTGAAGCCACTGCTGGAAGATCCGTCTGTTCTGAAAATTGGCCAAAACATCAAATATGATCTGGGTGTCCTCTCGCGCTATGGGATCGACGTATCCCCGATCGATGACACCATGCTGATGTCGTATGTGCTGTCGGCTGGTTTGAACTCGCATGGGATGGACGACCTCTCCATGCGCCATCTTGGCCATCAGCCTGTGGCGTTCAAAGAGGTCTGCGGCACTGGAAAGAACCAGATTAGCTTTGACAAAGTGGCCCTTGAGCCAGCCACAAAATATGCCGCAGAAGACGCCGATGTAACGCTTCGATTGTGGCATATCCTAAAGCCCAAGCTTCGCGAGGCCGGGCTTCTGAGTGTTTATGAGACGCTTGAGCGTCCACTTCCCCCGGTGATCGCGCGCATGGAAAACCATGGGATCATGGTGGACACCCAAGCCCTCTCGCGGCTTTCCGGTAGCTTTGCGCAGCGCATGGCGGGTTTCGAAGCAGAGGCTGAGGCGATCGTCGGGCGTCCTTTCAATATTGGCTCACCCAAGCAGATTGGGGATATTTTGTTTGGGGAAATGGCGCTTCCGGGTGGCAAAAAAACCGCAACGGGGGCGTGGGGCACCGATGCCGATGCCATGGAAACGCTGGCCGCCCAAGGCCATGCCTTGCCGCGCGTGCTCTTGGATTGGCGAACCCTCGCCAAGTTAAAAAATACGTATACGGACAATCTGCGCGAAGCCATAAACCCGGCAACGGGCCGTGTGCATACGTCGTTCTCCATGGCTTCGACCACAACGGGGCGGCTCTCATCTACCGATCCCAATTTGCAGAACATTCCGGTGCGCACCGATGAGGGTCGCCGAATCCGCGAGGCCTTTATTGCGGAGCCCGGTAACATATTGATTTCAGCTGATTATTCTCAGATTGAGCTGCGTCTGTTGGCTCATATTGCCGGCATCGACGCTTTGAAAGACGCCTTCAAGGCCGGGATTGATATTCATGCGATGACGGCATCGGAAATGTTTGGCGTGCCTGTTGAGGGCATGGACCCCATGGTGCGGCGGCGCGCCAAAGCGATCAATTTCGGCATCATCTACGGTATCTCGGCATTTGGGTTGGGCAATCAGCTTGGCATTTCGAGCCGCGAAGCGTCGGACTATATCGCGAAATATTTTGAGCGCTTCCCGGGCATTAAAGCCTATATGGAAGACACCAAAGCCAAGGCGCGCGAGCAGGGTTATGTGACGACCTGCTTTGGGCGGCGCTGCCATGTGCCAGAGATCAATTCCAAGGCGGGGCCAAGCCGCGCCTTTGCGGAGCGCCAAGCCATTAACGCGCCAATCCAAGGCTCGGCAGCCGATGTCATTCGACGGGCGATGGTGCGCGTCCCCGGCGCGCTGAGGGAAGCGGGCCTGTCGGCGCGGATGTTGCTTCAAGTGCATGACGAATTGGTGTTTGAGTGCAAAGCGTCCGAGGCCGAGGCGACGTGCGCTTTGGTGGCGCGCGTGATGGAGCGGGCGGCCGATCCGGCGGTCGCGTTGAGCGTTCCTCTCGTGGTTGAGGCGCGCGCTGCGGAGAATTGGGCACTCGCCCACTGACAATCGCGTGAGGTCGTGCAAGACGCGATGTAGCATTAGAAGATTGCAAATGATCCAATTCTCGTACTTGGACTGCCGTGATAGATAAGAAAAAAGCAAAACTATCAACAAAGGTTGCGATCACACAGCGAATCGAGGCAAACTAAAATGTAGATGTCGGTGTCATGCTTGTAATTGAGGATATTGGTACAATGTCTATACATCCGTATACGTCCTCGACTTCATCGCTGACGCAACTGGCCAACCAGTTGCGGAAAAGATTCCCGCAAATGCTAGATGCAGGCACGCTCAAGCAGTATCAAATTGCTCCAAACAATGAGTCTACCATTATTAACGCTTTCAAGTTTCTTGAGATAATAAATAGCGATGGGTCTCCGAACCCTAATGCAAAGTCATTATTCTTAAAGTCAGACGACGAGTTTTTCAACGGACTTAAGGAGATTATACGGAAGGCTTATGGTGGATTGTTCGATCTATTCGCTGACGATTCTTGGTCCTTAGGTATTGAAAAATTGGTGAACTTTTTTCGCCAAGCAGATGAGACAAGTGATATTATTGGGAATAGGCAAGCCAGAACTTTTGTGGCGCTCTCCAATTACGTCGGTGCAAGAGATCAGAATTTGGACTTAACTACAGGCGCCTCGCCAAGAAAAACGCAACCTAGAACCACAACATCTCAAACGGCCGGATCGGAAAATTCAAGAAAAACCAAGAAGATCTTAACGAGCGAATCTACTGAATCGGCAAAAGCGGGCGGTAGTGATTTTAACAATAACAGTGTCTCTCTTTCCGTTCGGATAGAAGTAAACCTTCCCTCAGGCGCAGATCAGGAGACTTACGATGCTATTTTTAGAAGTATTCGCAAAAATCTAATGAGTTAATAATTGCAGTGATAGATCACTTTGAAAAAATCGTGCGTGGTTCGCCAGCTATTGAAATTACAATACAACCTGGTCAACATCCATTTGATCAGCAAGGACTGAATGTTTATTTTCCTGATAAGACCCGCAGGCTGTTTGATGACGGCCATTATTCGGAATCAGTATTCAGTGCATTCAAACACTTGGAAAATAGAATAAAGGATCAATCTGGCTTGCAAGCCAAATATGGCGTCGTTCTAATTCGTGAAGCTTTTTCGGGAAATCCACCACCGATTTCTGTCAAGTGCCCGACATCAGAGAATTACGACAGATACCGAAGAAACTTTATTAGCATTCTTGAAGGCATTTTTGGGAACATCAGAAACCCCGGTGGACATCAAGAATTCGACCAGACTGTGGACACGTGTCTTCGGGAGTTGTCGGTCATAGCTTATGTACACGATTGCATCATTTGATAGCTCCATTTTTGCACGCGCTAGGGTTGTTCGAATTATCTGCGTTACATGTCCCGCTGGCGGTCGTGGAAGCGCGCGCAGCGGCGAATTGGGCCCTCGCCCACTGACAATCGCGTGAGGTCGTGCAAAAAGGTGACGCTCGCGTCAACTTTTTCATTGATCCTTCACCAAAGCTGAGGCATGATTTTTCGCAACGGGCTTATGCCACGCACGCGAAGCCGTGTCCGGGAGAAAACAATGACCACCACGCAGATTACCAAAGATGCTCTTTATGATGCGGTTGCCCCGACCGATTTTGCGGCTCTGCTGGAGGTGACGCGCCACACCACGCGCTCCACCGCTTTCGACAAGATTATCGCCGCAACGCATGACCATTTTTGGGATCCTTTGGACAAGAAATACATTGATTACAATGATGATTTCGACATTGAGACCCAACCAATCCTGCCGGACCATCTGGTGCCGGCCTTGCAGCTCGACCTTTTGGTAAAGCACTTTGAAGGTAAGCCTGCCGAGCGCATCCGCTTCATCAACCAAGCAGCCCGTTGGCAGCTGTCGTCGATCTTGCACGGCGAGCAGGGCGCGCTGAACCTTTCGGCATCGCTGTGCCATGTTCTGCGTGATGCAGGCGCCCAAGAATATGCCGCGAACCAGACCCGCGAAGAAGCTCGCCACGTCACGGCCTTCGCCAAATACATCAATACGCGTTGGGGTAGCCCGATGCCGTGCGGCGAAACCTTGAAGAATTTGATGGTCGACATCGTGCACGCCCCCGAGGTCTATAAAAAGATCGTGGGCATGCAGATGCTGATTGAAGGCCTCGCCATGGGTGCGTTTGCAACCATGTTCAACGAAAGCCGCGACCCGCTGCTGCGCAAGCTGACCCAGCTTGTGATGACGGACGAAGCCTTCCACCACAAATTCGGCAAGATCTGGGCTGATCGTACCATCCCCAAGCTTGACCAGACCGAAAAGAACATCGTGGAAGACTGGGCGGCGCACTGCTTCCAGACCTTGCTGTTCAACCTCGTCAATCCTGAGCAGATGAAAGACGTCTATGCCGACGCCGGTCTGAACTGGATGGAAGTTATGCAAGCCTTCCAAGAAGCCGCAACCGACGATGAGCGCCGCGCGCGGATGAAAGAGAGCACCAACATCTTCCGCGTTCTCGTGAAAACGCTGTGGAATGCAGGCATCATCTCGGACCGCACCCGCCCCTTCTATGCCATGTATGTCGACTTCGCCGAGTTTGAAGCAGAAGGCGAGCACATGGTGGGCGATGACATCGCGGAAGATGGCATCAAATTCTTGCAAACCATCAATTTCGGCGCGCGTTCGGATGCGCTTCGTCAGCTCGCTGCCGAATAAGATCTGCGCCATCGACTAGAATTGAAGGCCGCTTCGGGAAACCGGGGCGGCCCTTTTCGTTGGTGTTGTGTGATGCGTTGCGTGGGCGTGTTTGGCATATTATCGTGTCTCCATGTTCCAGACCTATGATGAACGCGGCGGCCCCGAGCAGGGTCGTCTGGCGTTACCCCTGATCCGCGCCGAATTGGCTTCCTTGGGCCTTGATGGCTTTATCGTGCCGCACGAGGACGAGTGGCAGAACGAGTATTTGCCCGATTGCGCCGAACGCCTGGCGTGGGCGACCGGGTTCACCGGCTCGGCGGGCGCTGCCATCGTGATGATGGACAAGGCTGCCGTGTTTGTGGATGGGCGCTACACCCTTCAAGTTGGCAATCAGGTCGATGGTGACCTTTTCGAAATCCGTGACCTCGTGGAAGGTGGCCCTGCGCTTTACCTGCGTGAAGCGGTAAAGGCCGGATCCAAAGTCGGGTATGATCCGCGCTTGGTGGCCCCCGACGTGCTGTCGCGCTTGGAAACGGCTGCCAGTGAAGCCAGGGTCGTTTTGGTCCCAACGGCACCAAACCCCTTGGACGCCGCGTGGGCGGATCGCCCGAACGAGCCGACCGCCGAAGTGGTGGCCCATGAGGACATTTATTCGGGCGAAAGCTCCGCTTCGAAACGCTCCCGCCTTGGCGAGGCTTTAGCGCGCGACGGGAATGTGGCTGCTGTGATTACATCGCCGGCCTCCTTGGCTTGGCTGTTTAACATTCGTGGTGCCGATGTTGCGCGCACGCCCTTGCCGCTTGGCGCAGCCTTGTTGCGGGCCGATGGCACTGCCACCTTGTTTATGAAGCCTGAGAAAACCTCAGCTGCCTTGCGCGGTTGGCTCGGCAATGAAGTGGCCCTCGACGAACCTGAACGCTTTGAAGCGGCATTGCGCGGCTTTAAGGATGCGCGTGTGCTGGTTGATCCGGCCTCCTCGTCGGCGTGGGTATTTGAAGCGCTGAAAGGCGGTGGCGCGCAGATCGTTCGCGGCTCGGACCCGTGCATTTTGCCGCGCGCATGCAAGAATGCCGTGGAGCTTGCGGGCTCAACCCGCGCGCATGAGCGCGATGGCGTGGCGCTGGTTCGGTTTCTGGCGTGGATTGATCGCGAAGCGCCGAAAGGCACGTTGACTGAAATCGCGGCCTGCAAAGCGCTCGAACAATTCCGTGCGGAAACCGGCGGATTGCGTGATCTGTCATTTGATACGATCTCCGGCTCTGGCCCGAACGGTGCGGTGGTTCACTATCGGGTGACCGAGGCGACGGACCGCGTTATCGCGCCGAATAGCTTGTTTTTGGTCGACAGTGGCGGCCAATATCTCGACGGGACCACAGACGTCACCCGCACGATTGCCATTGGCACGCCAAGTGCGGAAATGGCGGATCGGTTTACCCGGGTGTTGAAGGGGCATATCGCGCTCTCTCGTGTTCGGTTTCCAAAAGGCACCTCCGGTGTTCAGATTGACGCCCTTGCGCGAATGGCGCTGTGGGACGCGGGCTTTGATTACGATCATGGCACGGGCCATGGCGTTGGGTCGTTTCTGGGTGTGCATGAAGGCCCGCACCGGATTTCCAAGAACATTCATGCTCAGCCGCTAGAACCGGGCATGATCGTTTCAAATGAACCGGGCTATTACAAAACGGGCGCCTACGGCATCCGCATTGAGAACCTTCAATATGTGAACGCGCCTGCTGACATTCCGGGTGGTGAACGCCCGATGTTGAGCTTTACAACGCTGACCTTGGCGCCCATCGATCGCCGCTTGATCCTCGCAGAGCTGTTGTCGCGTGCCGAGCGCGATTGGCTGAACGAGTATCATCACGATGTGTATGCACGCCTCAGCCCCCGCCTAGAAGCTGACGATCGCGCATGGCTTGCCCAAGCAACCGCGGAAGTGTGAGCCCATTGCTGGCCGCGCGGTGAAAAGCTGCGCGGCGTGTTTTCCTTTCCTGCAAAGGCTAACACGGGTTTGGACTCGGTAGGATAAGTATTTTCTACGCGCCGCTTTTTCGTTGAAACTTAACGGGATTCGACGCCTCAATCTGCTGAATTTGGCATAATCTACGCACCAAATGGGCAGCGCTTTTTAGCGAGCCGCCAGCGCAAGCCACTCGGCCTCGGTAATGACCTTAATGCCAAGTTCCTCGGCTTTGGCGAGTTTGGACCCGGCGCCCGGCCCCGCGACAACAAGATCCGTTTTCGCGGATACGGAGCCAGAAACCTTTGCGCCTAAAGCCAATGCGCGCGCTTTTGCCTCGTCGCGGGTGATGGTTTCGAGGCTGCCAGTAAACACAATGGTTTTGCCGGAGACCGCGCTTTCGGCGGCTGGGCGCGCGGCGTCTTGCACTCGAACGCCGGTTAGGTTGGACGTCGCGTCATAGACTAAGCGACTGAGGACACCCTGATTGTGGGGCTCGTCGAAGAAGGCGATGAGCGACAGCGTGACGACTTCCCCGACACCATCAATACTGGAGAGCGCCACATAGGCATCACCGGGGCGTTGGCTGGCTGCGCGTTCCAGTGTCTCGATTAGAGGGCCCCATTGCGGGAACGCTAACGCCAAGGCGCGCCGCGCCGGGGCCGCAAGTTCCTTTATTCCAAGGCCCGCAAGAACGACAGCGCTAGCGGCTTCCGCACTTGCCTCAACTTTGAGCGTGCCCGCTGCGACCGCCTCTAAAAGATTGGCGAGCCCTTTCGGGCCGAGGCCGTTTAGGGTGTTTAGGTGTTGGAAATCCGGACCGGGGCTTGCGGCAGCGGCAGCCTCAACAAGGGTGACTAAAGCGGGCCATGAGCCTGATGTGCGCGCCAGAGCCACGGCAGTCGTTTCGCCAACGTCCCGAATGCCAAGGGCAAAGACAAAACGCTCCAAACTCACTTCGCGCCGGGCATCAATGGCGGCAAAGAGGTTGGCGAGACTGGTTTCCCCGGTGCGATCGCGGGCTAACAGGTCGATCGCTCCGGCCTTATGGCGGGCTTCGAGGGTGAAAATGTCGCCGGGCTCGCGCACTAAATCATCGGTGAAGAGGGCCTCGATCTGTTTGGCACCAAGGCCGTCTATGTCCATCGCCTTGCGGGAGGCGAAGTGTTTGAGGTGTTCGACGCGCTGAAACGGACAGGCCAGTTCGCCGGAACAGCGGCGCTTGGCATCGATCTCGCCGGTGCGCGGGTTCATAGGGCGGATAGCGGGTGTTTTGAGCGGGCAGGGGCAGATATGGGGGAATTGAAACGGCGCAGCATCGGGTGGCCGACGATCCAGTAGCACGTCAACCAATTGCGGTATTACGTCGCCCGCGCGTTGGATGATGACGTGGTCACCAATCCGAATGTCGCGGCCGTCGCGCAGCGGGCCATCGACGCCGCGCCCCGCAATATAGTCCTCATTGTGGAGGGTTGCGTTTGACACAACGACGCCGCCAACAGTGACTGGGCGCAGCTTGGCGACGGGCGTCATGGCACCGGTGCGGCCAATTTGAATGTCGATGTCGTCGAGCACGGTAATGGCTTGTTCTGGCGGGAATTTGTGGGCGATGGCCCAGCGCGGGAAGCGCGTTACGATGCCGAGCCGGGCTTGGAGAGCGAGATCGTTGACCTTGTAAACGACGCCATCAATATCATAGCCAAGCTCAGCCCGGCGCTCGCCAAGGTCTGCGTATTTGGCGAGGAGTTCGGCTGCGTTTGCGGCGACCACCATGTCAGAATTGGTGGTAAAGCCCCAATTCTTGAGCGATTGGACGGCATCCCACTGCGTAACGCCAAGCGGTTCGCTGGTTTCACCCCACGCATAAGCAAAGAAACCAAGCGGGCGCGATGCTGTGATGGTGGCGTCAAGTTGACGGAGGGACCCTGCGGCCGCGTTTCGTGGGTTGGCAAAGAGGGGTAAGCCAGCGGCAGCTTGGGCTGCGTTGATGGCGACAAAGTCTGCGTGGCTGAGGTAAACCTCGCCGCGCACTTCTACCGTTTTGGGCCAATCATCGCCTTCCAGCGTGTGCGGAACCGCTGCAATGGTGCGGACATTGGCGGTGACGTCCTCACCCTCGCGGCCATCACCGCGTGTTGCCGCCCGCACAAATATGCCGTTCTCATAGCGAATGGAGAGCGAGAGGCCGTCGATCTTTGGCTCGGCTGTGCATGGTATTGCGGCGTCAGGCTCGAGACCGAGGAACCGTCGCGCGCGGCCGATGAAGTCCTCGACATCTTGGGCGCTGAAAGCGTTATCAAGTGATAGCATCGGAACGCTATGGGCGACTTTTCCAAAGCGCCCAGACGGGGTTGCTCCCACTTTTTTTGATGGGCTGGCGGCATCGACGAGGACTGGAAACGCGGCTTCGATGGCAAGAGCACGGGCCTTTAAGGCATCATAGTCGGCGTCTGATATCTCGGGAGCATCATGTTGGTGGTAGGCTTCATCGGCGTCGGCAAGAGCCTTGGTGAGCGCGGTGAGTTCCTTGCGGGCCGCTTCTAAGTCGAGGTCGTCTATGGGTGTTTTCATGGGGCCATTCCCACAAGAATCCGCGCGGCAGCACGGGCCTCTAGCGTGATTTCCGCGCCAGAGAGCATGCGGGCGATTTCTTCCTCGCGCTCGTTTGTTTCCAAGATAGTGACGGAGGTGCGTGTTGTGCCGTCAGCGCGGTCTGATTTGGCAATCCGCCAATGCGCGTCGGCGCGGGCTGCCACTTGTGGGGAATGGGTGACGGTAAGGATTTGAGCGCTTTGAGACAGGACTTTGAGGCGGCGACCCACGGCATCGGCTGTTGCGCCGCCAACACCTTGATCCACCTCGTCGAACACCAAGGTGGCCGTGCTGGCTTCGCTGGCGAGCGCGACTTTGAGCGCAAGGGAAAAGCGCGCAAGCTCCCCGCCTGAGGCGATCGATGAGAGCGGGCCGAACGGGTTACCGGGGTTGGTGGCGATCTCAAAACTCACGCGGTCACGCCCATTGGCATTCGCGCGGGTGTCATCGCGCTCTAACGCGGTCTGAAAGCGGGCTTTGTCGAGCTTGAGAGGCCCCAGTTCGGCCATAATAGCGCTGTCGAGGCGCGCGGCCCCGGCGCTGCGCGAGGCCGTTAGAATGGTGGCTGCCTTGTCGTAGGCCGCTTCAGCGGCTGTAAGTGCTTTCTCAGCGGTGTTGATGGCAGCGTCGAGGTTTTCTAACGCAATCAAGTCGTTGAGCAGTTTTTTCCGCAAGTCTGGCAATGCCTCGACGCCGATATTGTGTTTGCGGGCGGCGGCGCGAAGCGCGAAAAGGCGCTCCTCCACCTTTTCGACTCGACCGGGTTCTGCATCAAACGCGCGGGCGGCGGTTTCGAGCAGGGCACGCGCCTCAGCGGCTTCGACGAGGGCGCGGTCCAACGCTGCTGCTGCACCAGTCACAGCCTTGGTTAAGGCTTCATCGGGACTGTCGGCTATGAGGCGGTTGCCGCGCTCCAACGCGCGCGCCGCACTCATAAGCTTGCCCTCCACGGCACTCGAGCCGCCATCACCCAAGGCGGCCATGGCCTCTTGCAGCGCGTTTGCTAGCTTTTCGGTCGCCATAAGGAAGCGACGTTCGCCATCCAAAGTTTCTTCTTCGCCGGCGCGGGGGTCCAAACGTTCAAGTTCGCTGAGAATGTGGGTGATGTAGTCGCGATCGCGGGCGGCCTGTTCGCGGCGTTCTGTGAGGTCGGTGAGGTCCTGGCGGGCCCGCGCAAGCGTTGCCCATGCGGTCGAGACGGCTTGGCGTTCCGGCGTGTTTTGGCAAAAATCGTCAAGCAGCGTGCGATGATTGCTGGGCTGCATCAAGCCGGCGGCAGCATGTTGGCCGTGAACCTCCAACAAATGTTCACCGAGCAAAGACAGTGTCTTTGCGGCGACGGGTGCGTCGTTGACAAAGGCGCGGCTTTTTCCGTCGGCAGCGACAATGCGGCGAAGCGTGAGCACATCGTCGTCCAATGCGTCCATGCCAAGTTCGTCCAGCACATCGCGGACAGGGTGAGGTGTTGGAATTAGGAATGTCGCTGATGCACTGGCACGCTCGGCGCCATTCCGCACGAGGCCCTTGTCGCCACGCTCACCTAAAGCAAGGCCAAGCGCATCGAGCAAAATGGACTTTCCGGCCCCGGTTTCGCCCGTAAGCGCGGTAAAGCCCGGACCGATTTCAAGGTCCAGTGCCTCGATCAGCACAACATCGCGAATGGAGAGCCCCGTAAGCATAGGGGCGTTCTAGCGGGGAATCAGCTGCGCCGGAACAGGCGACCGATCCATGATCTGCTCTGCGGGGAAGGCGAGTCCGGCGTCACGCCTTTTGAGGTGAGCAGGCCATAGGAGGCCTGATACCATTCGCTGCCTGGATAATTATAGCCGAGTACGGAAGCGACTTGTGTGGCTTCGTTGGTTACCCCAAGCGATACATAGGCTTCCACAAGTCGATGCAGCGCTTCGGGCGTGTGGGTGGTGGTCTGATAAAGATCGATCACCCGTTTGAACCGGCCAATCGCGGCGAGATACTCATCTTGTGTAAGATAGTAACGGCCAATTTCCATTTCTTTGCCCGCAAGCTGGTCGCGCGCCATGTCGATTTTCAAGCGCGCATCGCGGGCGTACTCGGACTGTGGGTAGCGCTGTACAACGTCGTTGAGCGCAGCCAAGGCAAGTTCGGTCAAGCGCTGATCGCGACCCACATCAACAATTTGCTCAAAATAGCACATTGCGATGAGATAATACGCATAGGGTGCGCTGGAGTTACCGGGATGCAAAGCGATGAAGCGCTGCGAAGCTGAAATCGCATCGTCGTATTTATTCTGTTGATAGGCCGAATAGGCGCCCATCAGAATGGAGCGACGTGCCCATTCGGAATAGGGGTGTTGGCGTTCAACTTCATCAAAACCGGCACTGGCCTCGGTAAACTCCCGACGATCAAGGCGGTCCTTGGCTTCGTTGAACAATGTTTCGACGGGACGCTCCACATAGGCGATCCGCGCGCGGTCTGCGCCGGGCGCATTGGCGCATCCGGCCAGTACGGTTGAAACCGCTAGGGCACTGATCAACGCAATCGCTGGGCTTCTACGTAAAGACATGCATCCTCCTCGAAGGGTCGCCCCCACGACTTCGCACAGGCTTTAGCCCAAGGCGGCGGAGCGGGAAAGTGTGTGTGACTGCGATGGCGAAAGAGCCGACCGCGTTGAATGAGTTGAGCTGCAAAACACTGAGGTTGTCGCCAGAAAGAGGCGAGCGTCCGCGCGCAGAAAGATTAGACGCCAGCCGCGACCAGTTCGAGCGCCTGATCGGCGTCGTGGCTGAGGCCCCATTTCCAGTTGGAACGGTCTGCCATCAAAGCGCGGGTAAGTGCGATGTTAAGCGCATGGCCAGGTTGCTCGGCAACATAACGTCCTTGGATTGGCGCGCCTGCCAAAGCCAAATCACCGACAACATCCAGCGCCTTGTGACGGACAAACTCGTCAGCAAAGCGCAAACCTTCGGGGTTCATAATGGTTTCGCCATCAAGGACCACGGCATTTTCCAGAGAGCCGCCACGACCCAAGCCAGCGGCTTGCATGGCTTCGACTTCATGAAGGAAACCGAAGGTGCGGGCATCGGCGATATCGTTTGCGAAGGTATCCGGCGTTAGCTCAAATTCCATCCGTTGGCGGCCAATGGAGGCTTGGGCAAAATCAATGGTGACGTCAAACACGCATGACTCATGGGGTTCCAGTCGCGCGCGCTTTGCCCCAGAAACCACTTCAACCGGCTTCAAGATCACAATGCGGCGGCGCGGGGCGGTGAGCGTACGCTGGCCAGCACAGGTAATAAGCTCAACCCAGTCTGCCGACGAACCATCCAGAATTGGCGCTTCCGGCCCATCAATTTCCACGATGACATTATCAACGCCGAGACCGCGCAGGGCTGCAAGCAAATGCTCAACCGTGGCGACCGACACACCATCTTCGTTGGTCAGAGTCGTGCCAAGTGTTGTCGCGGTAACGTTTGCTACATGAGCAGCGATGGCATTCGGACGGTCAGATACGTCACGACGCACAAACAAAACGCCGTGGTCCGCGCGCGCTGGGCGCAGCGTTACGTTAGCCGGCGCACCCGAGTGGACCCCGATGCCGGCGCAGGAGACAGACGCTGCAAGAGTGGTTTGACGTTCCAACGCATTATCCAAATGGCCATGCCGCCTTCTGGCGGGGTAGAGTACACAGAGGCTAGATGGGCCTTCCTGTGCGGCGCAACAACACAATACGTGTTGCGGATTGTTACGGTTAACACTGATCCGTTATCAGATTGTTATAGCGGCAATTTTTTGCGTTAATTGTGGCAGTTTGACGGTCGATTGTTACCATCGCAGCCGATGGCCTGTGATCTCATTGTTGGCATTGCTCACACCAAAAGGTGGAACGCCCCGATTGCACCAACCGCAAGACGTTTGCCCCACAGATGCACACTTGGCCCTCGCGGCCATAAACATCAAACCGTTCTTGAAAGGCCCCACTTGTGCCGTCTGAGGCTTTGAAGTCACGAAGGGTTGAGCCGCCAACGTTAATCGCTTCGGCGAGCATTGCCTTTATTGCCTGCGCTAAGACCTCTGTTTCGGCAGTAGACAGGCTGTTACTGAGCCGCGTTGGGGCAATTCGCGCCCGAAACAAGGCTTCACAGACATAGATATTGCCAAGGCCAGCCACGACTTGCTGGTCAAGCAAGGCGGCCTTGATCGGGGATTTCCGAGGTTTGAGGGCCTCGGCGAGAACGGCGCCGGAAAACCGATTGGAGAGAGGCTCAGGCCCCATACCGACAAACCAACGCGTGGTTTCTAACTGATCGGTTCTGGCAAGATCCATGAAGCCGAAACGCCGTGGATCATTGTAGATTATGGTCGCGTCCTCGCTGAGGTGGAAAACGACATGATCATGTTTTGGATCGGCGCCTGTGTTGTATACATAGTCTCCAAATCCAAACCCACCTTGCGCCGTGACGACGGAGAAACGCCCCGACATGCCAAGATGAGCGATGAGCGTTTCGCCACTATCGAGGTCTGCCAATAGGTATTTTGCGCGGCGGCGCACATGATTGACGCGCGTGCCCCTTAGACGCTCGACAAAGCGCACCGGGAGCGGAAACCGGATATCGGCGCGGCGAGCCTCTGCGCGCATAATCGTTCGCCCCTCCATGACGGGAGCGAGACCGGCCCGGACTGTTTCGACTTCGGGAAGCTCTGGCACTAGGAGGAACTGGGCAATGCGTCGCGGAACATCGTCTTGGTATAGAAGCGGAACGCTGTCGCGGCTATGGTTGGTGTCATGACGGATCAAACTACCGCCTCGTTTGGCTTTACCGATATTCCAGCCTCCGAGAAGGCATCCCGTGTGCGCGGCGTTTTTGACGCGGTGGCGTCGAAATATGACGTGATGAACGACCTGATGTCGGGTGGTCTGCATCGTGCTTGGAAGGATGCCATGGTGGCGCGCCTCAATCCGCAGCCCGGCGAAACGTTCCTTGATCTTGCAGGCGGCACAGGCGACGTGGCGCGGCGCATCAAGAAGTTATCGGATGCGGCGGTGGCGCGGCGCGGCGGGCCGGCGGCGCATGTGACGATCATTGATATCAATGAAGAAATGATCCGGGCTGGGAAAGCCAAGGGTGAAGGTGGTCTCAGCTGGTTGGTGGGCGATGCGGAGAAACTGCCCGTTCCTGACCGCTACGCCGATGCCTACACGATCTCATTCGGTATTCGGAACGTGACCGACATTCCAGCGGCCCTGCGTGAGGCAAGGCGGGCACTAAAGCCGGGCGGGCGGTTTGCGTGCCTTGAGTTCTCCAAACCGACGACAGGGGCGCTTGAAGCAATTTATGATCTTTGGTCGTTCAAGGCTATTCCACCGATCGGCAAGCTGGTCACCGGGGATAGCCAGCCCTATCAATATCTTGTCGAGAGTATTCGGCGCTTTCCCGACCAAGAAACCTTTAAGGGGATGATTGGTGACGCCGGGTTTAAGCGTGTTGACGTGACCAATTTTGCGGGCGGCATTGTGGCGTTGCATACTGGTTGGGCTTTGTAAGCGCGCGTGTTTAGCGCTCTTGGCCATTGTGTGCGGTTGGTGCGGGTTGCGCTGGTGTTGGCGCGCCATGATGCATTGTTACCACCCGAGCTTTTGAGCCGCCTTCCACCGGCGGGCGCTTTCCTTGGCCGGATTGCGCGTGGATTTTCTGGCCAAGGGAAACCGGGCACACAAGGGGAAAAGCTAGCAGCGGCGTTGGAGGAATTAGGATCGGCATGGATCAAGCTGGGTCAGTTCTTAGCGGGGCGGCCCGATGTGATCGGGGCTGAGGCGGCAGCGGGGCTGTCACAGTTGAAAGATAAACTGCCGCCATTCGCGCAAGACCTCGCGCTGGCTGAGCTGAAGCAGGGCTTTGGCGATGATTATGCGGCGCTTTTTGGCGTGCTTGGCCCCGCAATTGCGGCGGCTTCAGTCGCGCAAGTGCATAAGGCCGCGCTGCCCGATGGGCGTTTTGTAGCGGTGAAGATTTTACGACCAGGCATTGAAGCCGCGATTGCGCGGGAAGGGAAAACCTTGGCGTTTGCAGCACGCTGGGCCGATCGGCTTTTTCCAGCCACGCGACGGCTGCGTCCGATTGAGTTTGTGGCGACCGTTATGGCGGCATTGACGCGCGAACTGGATTTGCGCCTCGAAGCCGGTGCTGCTGACGAGTTTGCCGAAAATGCGGCCCGAGACGGTTATATGAGCGCGCCAAGCGTTGATTGGGCGCGGTGCAGCCAGCGGGTTTTGACGACGGCTTGGGTCGACGGCTTGGCTCTGACCGACAGCAAAGCTATTGAAGCCCTGCCAATCGCGCAGCGTGAGGCGCTGGGTATCTCGGTAACGCGAGCATTTTTGGCCAGTGCGCTTGATCACGGTTTTTTCCATGCGGACGTGCATGAGGGCAATCTGATCTTGGCACCCGATGGGACGCTTGTGGCCGTCGATTTTGGCATCACGGGCCGAATCAGCCCGGCAGAGCGACGCTATTTGGCCGAGATATTGTTCGGATTTTTGCAAAGAAACTATGTGCGTATCGCGGAAATGCACCGTGAGGCTGGGTATGTCCCAGCGGATCGGTCCATAGGCGACTTTGCCCAAGCGCTGCGAGCCGTGGGTGAGCCCATCCAGGGTAAACGTGCGGACGAAGTTTCGATGAGCCGCTTGTTATTGCAATTGTTTGATGTGACCGAAGCGTTCGGCATGGCGTTGCGGCCTGAGTTGGTCTTGCTTCAAAAAACCATGGTGCAGGTTGAAGGCGTGGCGCGCGGGCTTGATCCCCGTCACGATCTTTGGGAGGCCGCCCGCCCGATTGTGGAGCGTTGGATTGCGCGCGAGCTCGGGCCGGAGGCCGTTGCGCGGCGAGTAGCGAGCGATGTTTCGACAGTGATTGCAACGCTGCGGCGTTTGCCAAACGTTTTGGACCGCATTGAACACTTTTCTCAACTGCCACCGCACCGCGCGTTTCCGTGGGTGTGGATGCTTGGAAGTGCACTGTTGGGTGGGCTGATGGCCGTTGGATTGAGCGCACTTGCAGCGGGTTGGCTGTGAACGGGCGCGATGTGACATGTGGGCTGGGCGAGACGGCCTTGGGGCCTTATGAGGAAGATTATGACTGAAAAGCGTATTCTTCTGATCGTTGGCGGCGGTATTGCGGCCTATAAGAGCCTCGAATTGGTGCGGCTTTTGGATAAGGCCAATGTGGCAACGCGGGCAATTTTAACGGCCGCTGGCGCGCAGTTTGTGACGCCATTATCGCTGGGCTCGCTAACGCGCGACACGGTTTATCAAGAGCTTTTTTCGCTGACCGACGAAGCGAATATGGGCCATATTGAATTGTCGCGTTCGGCGGATTTGGTTGTGGTTGCGCCAGCGACGGCCGACTTAATGGCGAAAGCGGCCAACGGATTGGCAAACGATTTGGCGTCTACAACACTGTTGGCAACAGACAAGCCAGTGTTGATGGCTCCGGCCATGAATGTACGGATGTGGAACCATCCCGCGACACAACGGAACCTCGCGACCTTGAAAGGCGATGGCGTCGTATTCGTTGGCCCGGACGATGGCGCGATGGCGTGTGGGGAGTTTGGCCCCGGGCGAATGGCTGAGCCTGCAGTGATCGCGGATGCTGTTGTGGCGTTGCTCAAGGGCGGTATGTGACCTCGCTTGCTGGCCGACATTTCATTGTGACTGCAGGGCCAACGGTGGAACCGATTGATCCTGTGCGGTTTTTATCTAACCGTTCGTCTGGCAAGCAGGGCTATGCCATTGCTGCGGCTTTATCGGCTTTGGGCGCGCGGGTGACTTTGGTTTCGGGCCCGGTGGCGCTGGCGTCGCCGACCGGTTTGGTCCGGGTTGATGTGGAGACGGCGCGTGAGATGCTGGCAGCCGTGCACAGCGCCTTACCGGCAGACGGTTTTGTTGCTGTCGCCGCAGTAGCGGATTGGCGACCTGCGGATGCGGCGGACATAAAAATGAAGAAGGGCCCCGACGGTCCACCTGCGCTTCGACTAGTGGAAAACCCCGACATCCTCGCCACTGTTTCAGCCTTGCCATCGGAAAGCCGCCCAAGGCTCGTGATTGGGTTTGCGGCGGAAACGAATGATGTTGAGGCCCATGCTTACGCAAAAATCGCGCGCAAAGGGTGTGATTGGATTGTTGCCAATGACGTCTCAGGCGATGTCATGGGCGGTGAGGAAAATGCCGTCTCAATCATTAGCAAAGCGGGCATTGAGCATTTGCCCCGGATGGCCAAAAGCGAGGTCGCGGCGGCATTAGCAGGGCGTATCGCACATGCGTTTTCATAATTCTGCTCTGATCTGAGAGAGATCAGCGCTTTGATATTTGGGAAAAGTGACCATGAAAGCACCACGCCAATTCTTTAAGCCTCTTGCAATTGGGGCTCCGGAACCCTTGCGGGAGATACCGCCGCGCGTGGAACGCATGATCCATTTCGTGCCGCCACATTTGGAAAAGGTCCGCGCCAAGGTTCCGGAAATTGCGCCAACGGTCGATGTTATTCTGGGCAATTTGGAAGACGCCATTCCCGCCGATGCCAAAGAGGCCGCGCGCAATGGTTTGGTCGCGATGGGCAAAGCGACGGATTTCGCAGCGACCAGCACCGGCCTCTGGACCCGCATCAATTGCCTCAACAGCCCATGGATGCTGGATGATCTGACGGTTTTGGTGGGCGAGATTGGCGACAAGCTGGATGTTGTGATGATCCCCAAGGTAGAGGGGCCGTGGGACATTCATTATGTGGATCAACTTTTGGCGCAGCTTGAGGCCAAAGCGGGGTTGAAGAAGCCGATCTTGCTGCACGCGATTCTGGAAACTGCAGAGGGCGTCAAAAATGTTGATGCGATCGCGCTGGCCTCACCGCGTATGCAGGGCATTAGCCTTGGTCCGGCAGACCTTGCGGCGTCGCGCGCGATGAAAACCACGCGCGTGGGTGGTGGCCATCCGTTTTATCGCGTGATGGAAGACCCCCGAAGCGATAACGCCCCGCGCGCTTCAGTGCAGCAAGATTTGTGGCACTATACCATGGCGAAAATGGTTGATGCGTGTGCTTCGGCGGGCATCAAGGCCTTTTACGGTCCGTTTGGCGATATTAGTGACCTTGAGGCGTGCGAACAGCAATTCCGCAACGCTTTCTTGATGGGATGCGCGGGCGCGTGGTCGTTGCACCCGAGCCAAATTGCTGTCGCGAAACAGGTTTTTTCGCCGGATCCCGCGGAAGTTCTGTTTGCCTCAAAAATCCTCGCCGCGATGCCAGATGGCAGCGGTGTGGCGATGATTGATGGCAAAATGCAAGATGATGCGACGTGGAAGCAGGCCAAAGTTATGGTGGATGTCGCCCGTCAGATTGCGGCCAAGGATCCAGACTTTGCCGCCGTGTACGGTTTCTAATCTGAGGTGCACTGTTGCCCTAGAGCAACGGTTTGCTTAAAGTTTGTGACCTTCCCGGGGCCTTGGTGCCTTTGCTTGGAATAACATGGCCGAAACGAAACGCACATATCTTGAATTCGAAAAGCCAATTGCTGAACTCGAAGCCAAGATTGATGATCTGGTAAAGGCCGCTGAATCCAGTGGTGCCGCGCCGATGCGCGATGAGGTGTCGCGCCTCCGTCAAAAAGCAGCACATGCCCTAGATGATCTCTATGCGCGGCTGGATCCTTGGCAAAAGACCATGGTGGCGCGGCATCCAGATCGGCCACATTTGCGCGATTATGTGGAAGGACTGATCGTCGATTTTGTGGCGCTGGCCGGTGACCGCAAGTTTGGCGAGGACGCCGCGATTATCGGCGGGCTGGGGCGCTTTCGGGGGCGGCCTATTGTTATACTCGGCCATGAAAAAGGCCGCACGACGCAAGACCGCGTGACCCATAATTTCGGCATGGCGCGGCCCGAAGGGTATCGGAAAGCGGTTCGCCTGATGGACATGGCCGAACAGTTTGGCCTTCCGGTGGTTTCGTTTGTTGATACGGCCGGTGCCTATCCGGGGCTGGATGCAGAAGCGCGCGGGCAAGCTGAAGCGATTGCGCGGTGCACGGAGCGATGCCTGACCTTGTCGGTGCCCATGGTTGCTGTGATTGTCGGTGAAGGCGGCTCAGGCGGCGCGGTTGCCATAGCGGCGGCAGACTCAGTCTTTATGCTGCAAAACTCGGTCTATTCGGTGATTTCGCCAGAAGGGGCTGCGTCTATTCTCTGGCGTGAGTCCACGCGGGCTAAGGACGCGGCGACTGCCATGAAGATTACCGCCGACGATCTTTTGGGCCTGAAAGTCATTGACGGTATCATAAAGGAAGCGACGGGGGGTGCCCATCGCCATCGGGCGGCCACAATCAAATCCGTTGGTGATACCGTGGAGGGGGCTCTACGAAACCTTGGCAACTTGACGCCGGCTGAGCTGACAAAGCGCCGCCATGAGCGGTTTTTAGCGATTGGCCGCCTCTAAGGGCCTAGCTCCGCTCCAATACCGCCAACATTCCTCCGACGCCGAGGAACGTTAGTATCAAGGTGAGCGCGCCTGCGCTTACGGGCAAATTCGGCGCGATGATGCTGAAAGCGGCCACCAACTCGCTTAAAACGAGCGGTGCAAAAGGTGCCAAGGTGAAAACTACAAAAACAGCAATTGCAGCCCAAACGGCAGTTGTCCAGGCGCTGATAATGTTGGTTTCACGCTCGACGCAGCCCATGACAGAAGCAACAAAACTATCGTCGGCGTCGGTTTCAAAGCGGCTGTTTGCAAACAAAGCCGCGAGCTTTGCGTCATCATCAACCATGGTTGCGAGGCTGTCGGACGGGGTCATGCGGCTTGTCCTTTCATTCCGAAGGCGACCAGGACTTTTTCGCGCCCACGAATAACATGCGATTTTACGGTGCCAAGGGGAAGCCCCAGCGCATCAGCGGCTTCGGATTGAGATAGCCCTTCGCCAAAGCACAAGGCCATGACAGCGCGCTGTTCTGGCGAGAGAACAGCGAGCGCGCGGTCGAGGTCCAGGCGCGCATTGGCGGCGGCTTCGACGTCTGTAAGCGTTTCGGCGTCGGCTATCACGCTGTCCTCGCGCGCTTGGGCTCTTCGGCTAGCGCGCTTGTCTTGCAGAAAGGCGGTGTAAGCGATCTTGCAGAGCCATCCGCGAAAGCTGCCTTTGCCTTCGTATGACCCCATCCGACGCCATGCCAACACGAAGGTTTCTTGAGAAAGATCGTCGGCGAGCGCAGCGTCACCGCTGGTGAGACGGCGCAGAAACCCTCGAATGAGACCCTGCTCACGGCGCACGAGGCTCTCAAAGGCTGAGGTCGAACCGCGACGCGCGTCGCGGATCAAGCCAGCTTCGACAGCCTCAGGCGACGCCATTACGCGGCCTTCTTTCTGCGTACGCCCCATGAGGCGAGGTAACCGAGACCAAGGAAGCCGATCAGGATGCCGGGAACCATGAATCCATCACCATCGAAGTCGATGTTAGCTGACCCGCCATTGTCGTCATCGTTGTCTCGCGAGAGCGATACTGTCGCGCCGCTATCGGACTGAACCACGGTGACCACAGCAGAAGCGGTGGAGGCGGCTTCCGTTGCGCCGCTTGCCGTTGATGCTGGCGAGGCAAGCGGGGCTTTGGTTGGGGCCATTGTGGCGGTAATTGAGGCTGGGTTGTTCGCTGGGAACGTCAATGCCGTTGTGAAGAAGCCAAGAGCGAGTGCGCAGAGGATGATACCGGTGCGCAGATCATGCTCAGGTGGCCGCAAGGGTTTTTGCAGAAACGAGAAGGTTTCAGGGCTGAGCGGATGGCCAACTTCGATTGCGCGGCGTGCCGTTTCGTTAACGTCTGCGCGGGATTTGAGGTTGGCCACAATGCTCGTGACCCAAATACCGCCGACGGTGGCAAAAAAGCCGAGTGGAATGATGATGTCGATTGCATCGGACATGGCGATAACTCCGGTTTAACGGTTTCGAGGGGATCAGGATTCACTGAGCGCTAGAAAAGTGAATGGCACAGCGAGGACGAAGAAGGCCATCAGGCTAACGAAAATGCTGAGTTCCATGGTGGTATCTCCAGGTTTGATAGTGGGCCGCATCAGCGCGGTCTCGTAGGGTAGATGCCGCTGAGAGCCGGATTGGATGCAGGGCGGCTGCAGAAAATCTGCGGCGGAAACCGGATTTATTTGGTAGGTTGCTGGTGGAGGCCGCCTGATGACTGAAACGAACGCTCCTGCTGCATCACCCTTGGCCCAAGCGCCGAGCCAAACACTGTTTCGTCTCCCGGCGCGATCGCTGGGCTTGAAGTTTGTCTTGGTGTGTTTTCTGGCGCTGCTTATGGCAATCCCGGCGCTATTTGTGCGTGACATTGCAAAGGAACGGGCAAACTACGCGCAAGGTGTGGCCCAAGAGATTGGTGCGCTGAGGGGCGGGCCGCAGGTGCTGTCTGGGCCGATACTCGTCATTCCCTACACGCGCGAGGTGGCGCTTCAAGAACAGGTTCAAAACACGGATGGCACCCAACGCACCGTTACACGCAGCCAAATTGAACGAGGCTATTACGCCCATTTTGCTGAAACTGGCACTATTGACGCCGCTCTAACAACGGAAGTCCTGAAGCGCTCCATTTACAAGGTGCCGGCCTTCATTGCTGATACTAAGCTGAGCGCAACCTTTGATCTGGCAGGATTTCAGACCAATCCCGACCCGAAACTGAGTTTAGATTGGACGCAGGCTAAAATTTTGATGCAGGTTTCCGATCTGCGCGGCGCAAAAAATGCAGTGAGCTTGGTGCTGCCTGATGGCCGTGCGCTGCCGTTTGAGCCTTCCTCTGATCCTGCGTTTAGCGCGGGAGCGGTCGCGGTCGCCAGTCCGGGCATGGTGCAAGCCGTGTCCGAAGGCGGCGGTAGTGGGCTGCAGGCCGTTACTGTGAATATTAGTGAACTGGCAAAGCCGGGCGCTAAATTCACCGTGTCGACGGCGATCAAACTTTCCGGTGTGGATCGGTTTTCAGTGCCAGCCTTTGCCAATGATACAGTGGCGACCTTAAGCGGCGCGTGGGATGACCCGAAGTTTGAAGGGGCGTTTCTTCCCGATAGCCGAGAGCTAAGCGAGGGCAAGTTTACTTCGACGTGGCGGGCACCCTTTTTGGCGCGGGGCTTGCCGCGGGGCGGCTTGCTTGGGGCCGGTATTGATTTGTCTCAGGTCGCGGCCAAGGATTTTGCCGTTACGCTTATTCAGCGGTCTGAGGTTTACGCCGGCGTTGACCGTGCCTTGCGCTACGGCCTGCTGTTTATTGGCACCGTTTTCTTGGCGTATTTTCTGTTTGAGGCAACCGGCGGTGGGCGAGCGCACCCGGCGCAGTATTTGTTGGTCGGGTTGGCGCAATGTGTGTTTTATCTGTTGCTTTTGGCCTTTGCTGAGCAAATCGGTTTTGACACCGCGTTTGGCATTGCGGCTTTAGCGACTGTGGCGCTTTCGGCGAGCTACGCGGGTGCGGTGTTCAAAAGCCGAACCAAGGGGATCCAAGCCGCGTTTGCGTTTGCCTTTGTGTATCTGTTGCAATTTGTGCTGATGCGGCTGGAGGATTTTGCGCTGTTGGCCGGTGCTGTGGTTGCGTTTGGTGCGATCGCAACCGTGATGTGGCTGACGCGAAACCTTGACTGGTATGGCGCCAAATCAAGCTAGGGTGCTGCTCCAGTGGCTTTGACCTAGTCTTAACGCACATGCGCTAAGACGCGCTTATGGCCGATGGATACACAACCCACCTTCACGCTGCTGGTGCCGCCGCTTGGGACGCAAGTGACGCACTTTTGGCTTTCCTCAACACCACACTGAAGCCGGGCATGCGCACGCTCGAAACCGGTGCGGGACGTTCAACAATCCTGTTTGCCGCAAAAGGCTGCGAGCATGACGTGGTGACGCCGTCGGATGACGAAGTTGCCAATATCCGCGCCGCTGCCGCGGTTGAAGGCGTCTCCATGGATAAGGTGACGTTCCATCTGGGGTTTAGCCAAGATGTTTTGCCCGCGATCTTTCAGCCAGCGGAAACGATCGATCTCGTGTTCATCGATGGCGGCCACGGTTTTCCGATCCCGGCGGTTGATTTCCAATATACCGCGCCCCGCATTGCGGTCGGCGGGCATTTGGTCATGGACGACGTTGATCTTTGGACTGGTGCGATGATCGTTGACTTCTTGAAGCAGGAAGAAGGCTGGGCCTATGAGGGCACCTTAAAGGGGCGCACAGCGGTGTTCCGCAAAACGGCCCCGTGGGCGGCTCATGAGTGGACCAAGCAGCCGACAGTCGTCGCCAAGAGTTGGTGGCCCCAAACGACACGCAAAGTTGTTAACGGCTTGTCGTTGTTGATGAAGGGCGACCTTGGCGGTGTTGCCGCCAAGATCTCCAATGAGCGCGTATTAGCGCAGGCCGCGAAAAACGACTTCTAGGCCGCAGGCGCGGCTTCGATCACGTCTTCCACGGTGCGAAGGCCGGGGCGGGACGCGGTGACCAAGACGGCCATGTTTCCCGGGGCATGCTTGTTATCGAGCATTTTTTCGTGCGCGAGCGGGATTTGATCCCACGGGAATACTTCGGACATACACGGATCAATGCGGCGGTCCATCACCAGCTTATTGGCTGCGCCTGCTTGCATCAGGTTTGCAAAGTGGGAGCCTTGAACACGCTTTTGACGCATCCAGAGAAAGCGTGCGTCCATTGTGAGATTAAAGCCTGTGGTGCCGGCACAGATCACCACCATGCCGCCGCGCTTGGTGACAAACACAGACACCGGGAAGGTCGATTCACCGGGGTGCTCAAACACGATGTCGACGTCTTTCCCGCCAGTATGGGCCCAAATGGCTTTGCCGAACTTGCGGCTTTCTTTCATGTAGTCGTTAAATTCTGGCGTATTGACAGTGGGAAGTTGACCCCAACAATTGAAGTCCTTCCGGTTAATGACGGCTTTTGCCCCCATCGACATCACATAATCGACCTTGGACTCATCGCTGACGACGCCGATCGCGTTAGCCCCGGTTACGGCGCAAAGTTGCACGGCAAACACGCCCAAACCGCCGGAGGCACCCCATACTAGCACGTTTTGGCCTGGCTGAAGAATATGCGGCGCATGGCCGAACAGCATGCGGTAGGCGGTGGCAAGGGTTAGCGTATAGCAGGCAGCTTCTTCCCATGTCAGATGTTTTGGGCGAGGCATGAGTTGGCGCGATTGCACGCGCGCATACTGGGCAAACGAACCATCGGGGGTTTCGTAACCCCAAATCCGTTGCGACGGCGAGTACATCGGGTCTCCGCCATTGCATTCTTCGTCATCGCCATCGTCTTGGTTGCAGTGGACGACCACTTCATCACCCGGTTTCCAACGCTTTACCTTGTCGCCGACCGCCCATACGACGCCCGAGGCATCAGATCCGGCAATGTGGTAAGGTTGTTTGTGGACATCCAGGACGGACATTGGTTCGCCTAAAGCGGCCCAAACGCCGTTGTAGTTTACGCCAGCCGCCATCACGAGCACGAGGACTTCATCGCTGGCCAGCGTTGGCGTTGGCACGACTTCGAGCTGCATGGCCTGCAGGGGCCGCCCATGGCGCTCTTTGCGGATTGCCCACGCGTACATATTCGCAGGCACATGATAGGCTGGCGGCACAACGCCTACAGGGTAGAGGTCAAGAAACTCCTCGCTTGAGGATGACGGTGGCGTTTGCAATGCAGTAGCGGCGCTCATGAATTTCCCCGAATGGCTCTGTTTATGTGTCGGCTACGCACGATCTTACCGAAAAGGCGATGAAGTGCGGCCGCTTCTTCCTTTACACTCGCCTAAACGCGGTGGAGTGTGCAAGAGTTTTTCGCTGCGTTGCAGCAAATGGGGTGCGGCGTTGCAGCGCAGCCACAAATTATGACATGAATCTGAGACCGACGATGAAATCCTCTGAGCCGCCGCCGCCGAACAAGCAAACTCCGCGGGATTGTGTGATCAGGCCCTTCGCTGCGCAGAAAGCTTCCGCTATGCAGAGCCACAAATCGGGGCTGATGCTCCACTCCGAACACTCATTGGTCAGGAAAACCGAGATGGCGAAACCTACCCAGCACGCGCCCGACGCGCCGTGGATCTTCCGCACCTATGCCGGGCATTCAACAGCCAAAAAGTCCAATGAGCTCTACCGAGGTAACCTAGCAAAGGGCCAAACTGGGCTCTCTATTGCCTTCGACCTGCCAACCCAGACGGCCTATGACCCTGACCATGTTTTAGCGCGCGGCGAAGTGGGTAAGGTGGGCGTGCCGGTCACGCATATAGGCGACATGCGCGCGCTGTTTGACGGCATCCCGCTGGAAAACATGAATACGTCGATGACGATTAATGCACCTGCCGCGTGGTTGCTGGCGCTTTATGTAGCGCTGGCCGATGAGCAAGGTGCCGATCGCAAGAAGCTACAAGGCACGACGCAGAACGATATCGTGAAGGAGTATCTCTCGCGCGGCACGTTTGTTTTTCCACCCGGGCCAAGCCTGAAATTGACCGCCGATACGATCGCGTGGTGTCTGAAAGAGACGCCGAAATGGAACCCGATGAATGTGTGTTCCTATCATCTCCAAGAGGCCGGAGCGACGCCGGATCAAGAGTTGGCGTTTGCTTTGGCCACCGCCAAAGCGAATCTCGACACCGTTCGGGCGCGCGGAGAGGTGCCCGAGGATCAATTTGGCGAGGTGTTTGGGCGGCTTTCGTTTTTCGTCAATGCGGGGATCAGGTTCGTAACCGAACTTTGCAAAATGCGCGCCTTCGTTGATCTGTGGGACGAACTGGGCCTTTCCTATGGCGTGACTGACGAGCGCCAACGGCGGTTCCGCTATGGCGTTCAGGTTAACTCGCTTGGTCTCACCGAGCCGCAGCCGGAGAATAATGTCTACCGGATTTTGCTGGAAACCTTAGCTGTTACCATGTCGAAAAAGGCCCGCGCACGGGCTGTTCAATTGCCAGCGTGGAATGAAGCGCTTGGCCTGCCGCGCCCTTGGGATCAGCAATGGTCGCTTCGATTGCAGCAAATCCTCGCTTACGAGACGGATTTGTTGGAGTTTGAGGACCTTTTTGACGGTAACCCCGTGATTGAAGCGAAGGTGGAGCAACTTAAAGCCGGCGCGCGTGCCGAATTGGCCAAGATCGATGCTATGGGCGGGTCTGCTATTGCCATTGATAGCGGATACATGAAGGAGGCGCTTGTCGCCTCTAACCGCAAGCGGTTGCAGGGGATCGAAACGACCGGGCAAACCGTTGTCGGCGTGAACCGCTATGTTGAAACCGAGGTTTCACCTCTTACGGGCGGTGATGGTTCCATCCAAGTGATTGATAGTCGCACAGAGGAAGAAGCGGTCGCGGCGCTAAAGCTTTGGCGCGCGGGCCGTGACCAAAAGGCTGTTGATGCCGCGTTGGCACAATTGCGCGCCGCCGCCTTGGCCGATGAAAACGTGATGCCCGCCTCTATCGACTGTGCCAAAGCCGGAGTCACGACGGGTGAATGGGGGGCGACGCTGCGCGCTGTTTATGGAGAATATCGTGCGCCGACAGGGGTTGCTTTGGTGATCTCAACCGAAGGCGATGAGGATCAGGAAGGCGTTAAGGGTGAGGTTGAAGCGCTCTCGAAACGCCTTGGACGAACGCTCACCTTCCTTGTTGGCAAGCCCGGCCTCGACGGCCACTCCAATGGCGCTGAGCAGATCGCCACCCGCGCGCGGGCTGTCGGGATGGAGGTCGTCTACGAAGGCATCCGCCTGACGCCCGCCGACATTGTTGCGGCTGCCAAGCGCTCTGAGGCGCACGCCGTTGGCCTCTCTATCCTTTCCGGCTCGCATTTGGATTTGGTTCAAGAGGTCTGCCGTCTGATGCGTATGGAAGGATTGGACCGTATTCCCGTGGTGGTGGGCGGCATTATTCCGCCAGATCACGAACCGATCCTGAAGCAATTTGGTGTTGCCGCTGTTTACACGCCGAAGGATTTCAAGATCACTGAGATTATGGGTGATGTCGTGCGGATTGTGGCTGAGCGGGCCGAACTTCTGGCGGACGCCTAGATTATGCAAAAACTCTTGGAAGGCTATCGCCGGTTTCGCGAGGGCCGTTGGGCCGAACAACGCGCGTTGTATGAACAATTGGCCGAGGGGCAAAAGCCGCGTCTGCTGGTGATTGCCTGCTCGGATAGCCGGGTCGATCCGACCACTATTTTCAACACCCGCCCTGGCGAGCTTTTCGTTATCCGAAACGTTGCCAATCTGGTCCCGCCTTACGAACAAGGCGAGGGTTTGCATGGCACGAGCGCGGCGCTCGAATTTGCTGTGCGCAAACTGCAAGTTCACACCATTCTGGTGATGGGGCATGCGCGGTGTGGCGGCGTCAATGCGGCCTTGGATGGCGGCGAATCCTTGGAGGGAACAGAGTTCCTCAGCGGGTGGGTGGCGCTTTTGGACGCTGCGAAAGACCGGATTCCCAGTCCTTGCCACGATCCTCATCATGCGCTGGAGCGCGAGTCCATTCGGGTATCCCTCGAACGGCTTATGACCTTTCCTTTTGTTGCCGCCGCTGTGGAAGCCGGAACCCTTTCACTCGAAGGCGCTCTCTTTGATGTCTCAACCGGCGACCTTGACCATTTTGATCCGGCAGAAGGCAGCTTTATTAAGATCGCGTAGTGCGGCCTTCAGCGATTGCGCCAAGCGGGGATGGCCCCTATATGCGCGCGCTCATCGGGGGACCTTCCCGGTGTTGGAGATCGAAATCAATGCTCGTAACAATGATGAAGGCCAAATTGCACCGTGCCACGGTCACGCAAGCTGACCTGCATTATGAAGGCTCCATCGCCATTGATCGCGATCTGCTGGATGCCGCCGGGGTGTTCCCACATGAGCAAGTTGATGTGCTCAACATCAATACGGGCGCGCGTTTCACGACCTACGCTATCGAGGCCCCACGCGGCTCTAAGGTCATCGGCGTCAACGGTGCAGCTGCCCGCTTGGTTCAAACCGGCGATCGCGTGATTGTCGTCACCTATTGCCAAATGCCGTCCGAAGAAGCCCGTAACTATAATCCGTCCGTCGTGCTTCTGGATGAACACAACCAAATTTACCACGCGGCTTGAATGGGCTGTTAGCCTTCAGCAGGCATCCCTTCGTCTAAGACGGCGTTGAGGGCGACGACGCTTTACGCACGGCGTCGAGAGCGCTTGCGGAGGGGTAGCCGTCTGCCGTTAGCCCGCGTGAGGCTTGAAAGGCCTGTAGGGCTGCGCGCGTGCGAGGCCCAGCTTGGCCGTCGGGCGTGCCGGTATCAAAGCCCAATCGAGCCAGGATTTGTTGCAGCTCCATAACTTGGCTGCGGGGGATTGGCGGGTCGTTGACTGGCCAGCGTGTTGGCATTGCTTCCGAACCTGCAATACGGTCTGACAGCAAGCCAACGGCAAGGGCATAACTATCTGAATTATTGTAAGTCTTGATCGCTTGAAAATTGGCCCCGACGAGAAAGGCGGCGCCGTTTGCGCCGGCAGGCGCCAATATCCTTGCGCTGAAGCTCAGGTCTCCGCCGCCCAATGGCATCCCATTTGCGCGGGTTAAGCCGAGTGTTGACCACTCTGATCCAAGCTTTTGGCTGCCATCTGCCAAGGCCCAATTAAACCCGACGGGCATAGTGACCTCAAAGCCCCAAGGCTCAGCGCGGCGCCAGCCCGATTTCGCCAGATAATTGGCGGCTGAGGCGAGCGCATCTTCTGGATCGCCCCAAATGTTTCGCTTTCCGTCGCCATTGCCATCAACGGCAGCGGACAAGAAGGTTGAGGGGATGAATTGAGTGTGGCCCATGGCGCCTGCCCATGAGCCGATAAGTTGGCCGCGTGTTGCCTCTCCACGGGTCATGATTTCGAGCAGCGCCAATAGCTCGGTTTCCCCAAAAGCAGTCCGGCGGCCTTGGTAGGCTAGTGTTGAAAGGGCAATCGCTGCATCGATATCCCCCCGGATGGCACCATAGGACGTTTCGATGCCCCAAATGGCAACCACGACCGAACCGGGAACGCCAAAGCGGCCCGTGGCACGGGCGAGCATCTCTTGCTCGAAGGCGTAACGCGCACGGCCCGTGCTCACCCGTTGGTTGGAAACGGCGCTGGCGAGATAATCCCACACGGGGCGCACAAATTCTGGCTGCCGCTCATTTGAAGCGGTAATCCGCGGCTCTGGCTTCAGACCGGTAAGAAGCGCGTTCACCAAGGAAGGCGCATAGCCGCGCGCGATGGCGCGGTCGGCGAAACGCTCGCGCCAAGTATCAAAAGCAGCGTCTCCGGACGATTGAAAAGGCGCGCGCGGCATGAGCGCTTCGATCGCGGGTGGATTAGTGGCGCTGCCTGACGCCACCGCTAGGGGCTGGTCGCTCAAAGGAGGCTTTGACAGCGTGGTTTGCGCACAAGCGGCGGGCGCCGCAGCGATCAGCGCTAATGAGGATAGCAGCACGAAACGTTTTGACATTGGACTTTGCTAAAGCGGCTCGCCAAGGCGGGCAATTCAAAATTGCGGTTCCCGAGCACACGGGACCGCGAAACTATGGCTAAAGGAAGTCATAGGGTTCTATGTCGATTGCAATGCGCACGGCGGAGGATAGCTTTACACTATCGCGCCAATGACGAAGAAAGGCCGACAAATCGACGTTGCGCCCCGCTTTGATCAAGAAACGCAGTCGTTTCCAGCCGCGCACCATGGCGAGAGGGGGGGGCGCCGGCCCCCAGACCTCGACATCATCAGCCGCAGGCATCGCTTGGCTGAGAGCTTTTGCGGCCGCTTCAAGCTTGTCGTCCTCACGCGCCATCAAATGGACAGCCGCCAAGCGACCGAAAGGCGGCATGCCGAGGCCAGCGCGTTCGCTCGACTCGGCGTGTAAGAAGCCGTCGCGATCCCCCATAGCAAGGGCCAGCAATGCAGGATGCTCGGGGTAGTGGGTCTGAATAAGGGCGCGCCCGGGGCGATCGGCACGCCCTGCGCGCCCGGCCACCTGCGCCAGCAATTGATAGGTGCGTTCCCCGGCCCGCAAATCACCGCCGCGCAAACTCAAGTCGGCATCGACAACGCCAACCAGGGTAAGACCGGGGAAATTGTGGCCCTTGGCGACGATTTGCGTTCCGATAAGGATATCAATATCGCCAGCTTCCATTCTCTGAACCATTGCGCGGATCGCAGCGGGCGAATGGGCGATATCTGACGATAGCACTTCAATGCGGGCATCGGGAAAGCGCTCAATTGCCTCTTCGGCGACCCGTTCTACCCCCGGACCGACGGAAACGAGACTGTCTTGCGTTCCACAGGCCGGGCAGGCCTTGGGTTTTGGCATTGAAAAGCCCGTCATGTGGCAAACGAGGCGGCCCGTATAGCGATGCTCAACTAACCAACTATCGGTATCGGGGGCCTTCATGCGATGGCCGCACGCGCGGCAAAGAACAAGGGGGGCGTAGCCGCGCCTGTTCAAGAATAAGAGGACTTGCTCGCGCCGTTCTAGGGTTTCAACAATGGCAGTCACCAAAGGGGGCGAGAGCCAGCGACCGGATTCCGGGCGGTTTTCTTTCAGGTCGACAAGGCTTATCGCAGGCAAAATCGCATTGCCAAAGCGCGAAGGGAGCCGGACGCGGCGATAGCGTCCAGCTTCGACATTGGCCAGCGTTTCTAACGAAGGCGTGGCGGAGGCCAACACAATCGGGCAATTCTCAAATTTGGCACGCGATACGGCCATATCCCGCGCGTGGTAGCGTAAGCCTTCGGTCTGTTTGAAGGAACCGTCATGCTCCTCGTCAACGATAATCAGCCGCAGGTTTGCGAACGGCAGAAACAGCGCTGACCGTGCGCCCACAACGATGCGGGCGCGACCATGGGCAATTTCCCGCCACGAACGGCGGCGCTGCGGTGGTGTAAGGTCTGAATGCCAAGGCGCCGGCTGAGCACCAAATCGCGCCTCAATGCGGGCAAAAATGGCTTGTGTCAGCGCGATTTCAGGCAACAGGATCAGGACTTGAGCCTGTGGGTCCTCCGTGAGCGTTGCGGCGACCGCTTCAAGATAAACCTCAGTTTTTCCGGAACCGGTTACGCCGTCGAGGAGCACCGTTGCGAAGCCCTTTGCCGCTATCGTGCGGGTTACGCGTTCGGCGGCGGCGGCCTGTGCAGGAGAGAGCGGATTGCCCGGATGGCTTGGGTTTGGTTGATCGAACGCCACATCGGTGGGCATTGCGACTTCGGCTAGGACCCCCTCCCGCACAAGCCCTGCCACAACGCCTTGTGATACACTGGCCCGCGAAGCGAGCTCCGTGCGGCTCAGGAGGTTGTTTTCCTTGGCGGCTGCAAGGACGCGAAGGCGCGCCGGAGTGGGCTTGGCGAGGGGTGAATTTTCAGCGGCTAGGCTGAGTTTGTGCTGGACTGGGCTTGGCTCCAAGGCCTCGGGCACGCGGAGGGCCATCGCTAGGAGGGCACCTTCATGGGTGACTAGGTATTTTGCGGCCCAACTGAGGAAGCTGCGCATCGCCTCCGGGACAGCGGGCGCATCAAACACGCGCTCAAGGCTTTTCAAGTTAGAGGGCCCGGAAGTGCCGTCGTCGCGCAAAGACCAAATAACGCCACGGCGCAGATGTGGGCCAATCGGTGCCAAAACATGGGACCCAACAGACACGCCCATGTCCGGCGGTACCGTATAGTCAAACGGTTCGGGTAAGGGCAGAGGAAACAGCACAGATGCACGCAGCATTGCAGCGTTGTAGCGGGTTTCTGAACAAGGCGAAGGCCAACAAGGAATTGACCTGCAGCCACGCGCAGTGGTGCAACGGCGTGGCGAGTTTGGGTCGGCCACCAGAAAGGGATGTGCGATGGCAGGAATGAACGCCGACGCGATCAACGACTTCATGGGGAAGGCATTTCCGGGCAGCGGCGGTGGCGTCGAACAGGCCGACCCTGATCGGGTTGTTTGTCGAATCCGCTATGATCCGAGCCAGTTAAGGCCAGGGGGCACACTTTCTGGACCGACGATGATGGGCTTGGCGGATCGGGCAATGTATGCGCTGATCTTTGCGGCTATTGGCGAGGTTCCCCTTGCGGTGACGACCAGCCTGACGATCAACTTTCTGCGCAAACCAAAGCCCGCCGACCTGATTGCGGAATGTCGAATGCTCAAACTGGGCAAAACCCTCGCCGTTGGTGATGTGATGATCCGGTCCGATGGCGAGCGCCAGCCCTGCGCGCATGCTGTTGTGACCTATTCAATTCCGCCGAAAACGCTGAGCCCTTAGGCTCAGCCGATGTCGGCGCTTCGGTTCGTTTGGGCTACTGCGTTTGGCTGACAGGACTTGGCGGAGTGTGTGGTGCAGCTTCAAACACCCAATTGGCGATTTGAGTTGCCGAAGAGCGTGCGGACCCCTAGCAAGCCTGCGAAATCTGACCGGATAGACCATGACCCCACGTATTCCTGATGTTGTTTTTCTTAAGCCTGCACGGTTCGGCGACAGCCGCGGATGGTTCACTGAAACCTATAATCAAAAAAAGGCCCATGATGCCGGGATCATGGCTGATTTCGTCCAGGATAATTGCTCATACTCAGCCAAAGCCGGAACAGTGCGCGGGCTGCATTTTCAAGCGCCACCCCATGCGCAGGCTAAGCTTGTGCGGTGTGTTCGCGGGGCGATCCTCGATATCATCGTCGATATCCGGGTTGGCTCGCCTTGGTATGGCCAGCTCGAAAAGGCTGAGCTGACGGCAGACGGTGGCGAGCAGTTTTTCGTGCCGCGCGGCTTTCTGCACGGCTTTGTGACGCTGTGCGATGATGTTGAAGTCGCCTACAAAGTTGATGGTTTTTACGACAAGGCGGCCGAGGGTGGCGTGTTTTGGGCGGATGAAACCTTGGCGCTGCCATGGGGCATCGAGGTTGCCCAAGGCCATGTGTCGGACAAGGATGCAGTGCTGCCGCGGTTTCGTGACTTTGTGTCGCCTTTTGTCTATGAGGCCGGCTAATCAATCGATGCAAAACAAAGCGCACAGCGGGCGCGGGTGGGTAACGGCATGAAAATTCTTGTAACGGGGGGTGCGGGTTTCATCGGCTCCGCGGTGGTACGCCAGGCGATCACCAAACGCGGCCACAACATCGTCAATGTTGATAAGCTGACCTACGCGGCCAATCTCGACAATGTGGCCTGCGTTTCGGATTCGCCTGACTATGCCTTTGAACAGGTGGATATTTGTGACCGTTCGGCAGTTGCGCTTGTTTTTGCCAAGCATCAACCAGATTGCGTGATGCACTTGGCCGCAGAGAGCCATGTTGACCGCTCAATTGATGGACCGGGCGATTTTATTGCGACCAACATTACCGGCACGTTTGTGTTGTTGGAGGCGGCACGCGCCTATTGGTCCGGCCTCGATGCTGATCGCAAAGCGGCATTCCGCTTCCATCATGTGTCTACGGACGAAGTTTTTGGCTCGCTCGGGGAAACCGGCGCGTTTACTGAAACGACACCCTACGCTCCAAACTCACCCTATTCGGCCTCAAAAGCCTCCTCAGACATGCTGGTGCGCGCGTGGGGGCAGACTTATGGCCTGCCGGTTCTGATTTCGAACTGTTCCAATAATTATGGGCCATTTCAGTTTCCTGAGAAGCTGATCCCTGTTGTTATCCAAGCCGCCATCGAGGGTCGCCCGATCCCGATTTACGGCGCTGGCACGAATGTGCGCGATTGGCTGCATGTTGAAGATCATGCGTCCGCCCTCCTAACCATTTTGGAAAGAGGGGCTCACGGCGAAACCTATAATGTAGGCGGCAATGCCGAAGCGCAAAACATTGAACTTGTGAAGCTTATCTGTGCCACGCTTGATGCTGCCCGCCCCGATCCAGCAGGGCCCTATGCGCGCTTGATCACCCACGTAACCGACCGCCCTGGCCATGACCATCGCTATGCGATTGATGCCTCGAAAATCGCTCGTGAATTGGGTTGGACGCCAACCCACACGCTCGAACAAGGAATTGGCTCAACGGTCGATTGGTATCTCAACGCTGAGGCTTGGTGGGCAGGCTTACGCGCGCGCGGCTTGAAGGTCGGGCGATTGGGCTTGAGCACGATTGCCGCTGAGTGATGCGCGAGGTTTTGCAGTTTGGGGCGTCGGGCCAAGTTGGCAGTGCTTTGCTTCGCGCAGCGCCGGCCCATGGCTTAGCGGTAAATGCGCTTGATCGTGGGCGCGTTAATTTAGCAAACCCTGAGACGGCGGCCGCTGCCGTGCAGGCTGCGCCTAAGCTTGATGTTGTCATTATCGCGGCCGCTTACACGGCAGTTGATCGTGCGCAAAGCGAGCCGGATTTGGCCGAAGCGGTCAATCACTACGCGGTAGCGGCCATCGGCGCGGCGGCGGCCGCGCGCGGGGTGCCAGTAATCCACATATCGACGGATTATGTGTTCGATGGGCATGGCGGGGCGCCTTATCGTGAAACAGCCCAAACCAATCCACTGAATGTTTATGGCGCAACCAAGCTTCGCGGCGAGCAGGCGCTGCTAGCCGCCTGTCCATCGGCGGTGATCCTGCGAACGTCGTGGGTTTATGCGCCGGGATTTGCAAATTTCGTTTCAACGATGCAGCGCCTCGGGCGAGAACGCACGGAACTACGCGTTGTCAGCGATCAGATTGGCTGCCCGACCCATGCCCACGATTTGGCCGACACGATTGCTGTGATCGCACAGAAAGCATCGACGGAAGATGGGCCGCACGGTGTGTTTCACTACAGTGGCGATGGGGAATGTTCGTGGGCAGATTTTGCGCGAGCAATTTTTGCACTGGACCCGACTGCAACTCAGCGGCCTAATGTGATATCAATCCCCTCATCAGAATATGCGACGCCAGCGGAACGCCCGCGCGATACGCGCATGGATTGTGGCCTGTTTGACCGCACATTTGGCTTGAAAAGGCCATTCTGGAAAGATCGGTTGGCGGAAACGCTGGCACAAATAAATCATGCGGCAACACCGCAACACTGAAGGAAGAGCGGACTATGCGTAAGGGCATCATTTTGGCCGGTGGTAGCGGCACCCGTCTTTTCCCAATGACACGGGCGACATCGAAGCAACTTCTGCCAGTTTATGACAAGCCGATGCTTTATTATCCGCTGACTACGTTGATGTTGGCTGGTGTCCGCGAAGTGCTTCTGATCACCACGCCAGAGGACAAAGCCAATTTCCAACGCCTGCTTGGCACCGGGGAGCAGTGGGGGATTGATATCTCCTACACCGTTCAGGCCAAGCCAGACGGCATTGCGCAGGCTCTGCTGCTGGGGGAGGATTTCCTAAACGGCAGCCCGTGTATTCTGGTTCTGGGCGACAATATCTTCCATGGCGAGGGGCTGACCGAGCGGTTGCGCGAGGCCAGTGCGCAAAAGACCGGCGCTACGGTGTTTGGCTACCACGTTCACGACCCAGAGCGTTACGGCGTTGTCGAGTTTGATGAAAACGGCCATGCGCTTTCCATCGAAGAAAAGCCTGCCCATCCAAGATCCCCCTATGCGGTGACGGGCCTGTATTTCTATGATTCAAAAGCCAGCGCTATGGCGCGGTCGATTAAGCCATCGGCGCGCGGCGAGCTTGAAATCACCACGCTGAACCAAGCCTATCTCGACATTGGCGAGCTTGATGTTCAGCGCCTTGGGCGTGGCTATGCGTGGCTGGACACCGGAACCGTGGAGAGCTTGCTGGAAGCTGGCGAGTTTGTTCGCGCTGTTGAGTCGCGCCAAGGCATAAAAATTGGATGCCCGGAAGAAATCGCGTTCCATCAAGGCTGGATCAGCTTGGAAATGCTGCGCAATGAATCCCGGATGTATAAATCATCTGAGTATGGCGGCTATCTCAAGCGTCTCGTCGACGATGCCGTGAAAGCGGCAGGGGCAACCAAGCTTGAGCGCAAGGCAGGCTGAAGCGCGCTAGCGCGCCTCGGCCTGATCGCTGATTAGGCCTTCACGACAGTTTCCACAGCGGATACGACCGCTTCAGCAGTAATGCCGAAGTGCGTGTAAAGCTGTTGATAGGGTGCTGACGCACCAAAGCTATCAATGCCGATAGACACGCCCGTCGGGCCAACCCAGCGCGCCCAGCCATAGGTCGAGCCGGCTTCAATCGAGACCCGTGGGATTTCGCCGCCGAGGGTCTCGGCTTGATAGGCTTGGCTTTGTTTCTCAAAAAGCTCGTGGCAGGGCATGGAGACGACGCGGACCCCAATTCCACGCTCGGCCAAGGTCTTTTGCGCTGCGAGGGCAATCTCAACTTCGGTTCCGGTTGCCAAGATCGCGGCTTGTTCCGGGAAAGTGGATGCTGAAATCACGTAAGCACCCTTGCGTGATCGGTTTTCAGGGCTGCCGTCGGAGCGAACAAATGCGACCTTTTGGCGAGACAGTGCCATGATTGATGGGCCTTTGGCGTTGCCGAGAGCCAATTCCCAACATTCGGCGGCCTCAACGGCATCGCAAGGGCGGAACACCGTGCAGTTTGGCATGGCACGCAAAGAGGCCAAATGCTCTACGGGCTGGTGCGTTGGGCCATCTTCACCAAGGCCGATGGAGTCGTGCGTCATAACGTGGATGACGCGGATACCCATGAGGGCTGCTAACCGAATGGCGGGACGGGCATAATCGGCAAACACTAAGAACGTACCGGAATAGGGGATCACGCCGCCATGCAGCGCCATGCCATTCATCGCAGCCGCCATTCCATGCTCACGCACGCCCCAATGGACGTAGTTCCCTGACGGGTTGGCGCTTGATAATGCCATCATGCCTTTGGTGCGGGTATTGTTGGAGCCGGTAAGGTCTGCAGAACCGCCAATCATCCCCGGCAAAACGGGTGTTAGTGCTTCGAGGGCGGCCCCTGATGCCTCGCGCGTCGCCAAGGCGGGCTTGGAGGCCATCAGATTTTCTGCGTGAACTTTGGTGATTGAGCGCAGCAAAGTAGGGTCCAGATCACTGACGAGGGCAGCAAAGAGATCGTCGCCAGTGTCGTTTAGCTCCTCAATGCGGGCTTCCCATGCTTCTCGTGCTGCCCGACCTGCAGCGCCAGCGGTCCTCCAAGCGGTGACTATGTCGTCGGGCACTTCAAACGGCCCGTAGGCCCAATCAAGATTAGCCCGAGCGCCCGCGATTTCGGCAGCTTCGGTAATTGCGCCGTGTGCCTTCGAGGTGCCTTCCAAGGTCGGTGCGCCGATCCCGATCCGGGTTTTCGCGGCTATCAATGTTGGGCGATCACTGGCTTTTGCGGCTTTGAATGCGGCTTCTAGCGCATCATGATCGTGGCCATCGACGCGAATAGTGTTCCATCCAGCCGCAGCAAATCGGGCGACCTGATCGACGGAATCGGTAAGGTCCAGCCCACCATCAATGGAGATCGCGTTATCGTCCCACAGCACGCACAGCCGGGAGAGCTTTTGGTGCCCCGCCAGAGCGATAGCTTCATGACTAACGCCTTCCATCAAGCAGCCGTCGCCCGCAAACACCCATGTGTGGTGATCGACGAAGTCGGTGCCGTGCAGCGCACGGAGGTGGGCCTCGGCTATTGCCATCCCAACCGCCGTTGCGATGCCTTGGCCAAGTGGTCCGGTTGTTGTTTCGACCCCAGGCGTGTGACCAAATTCCGGGTGGCCGGGCGTGTTGGACCCCAATTGCCGGAATGCCTTGATCTGGTCGAGCGTTACTTCCTTCACTCCGATGAGGTGCAAAACCGAATAGACCAGCATCGAAGCATGGCCGACGGAGAGCACAAATCGATCACGGTCGGGCCAGTCGGGTGCCGCCGCATCATATTTCATAATCCGCGTAAACAGCACCGTAGCGGCATCAGCCAAAGCCATTGGCGTGCCGGAGTGACCGGACTTTGCCTTGGCGACAGCATCAAGAGAGAGGAAACGGATTGCGTCGGCGAGGCGGCGGGAGGTCGGTTGTGTCATGGGCGATGGGATAGGGGGATGCCGGTTCTGGATCAACTGAATTGCCGCTTTTTCGTGGGTCTGAAGCGGGTTGATCACAGTATATCTCCAGGTTCGACCACCAGAAGGATGACATTCCCGCGCCATCGGGCTAGACGCACGCCCAACTCCATTCACACGTGCACGAGACCGTACCGCCCATGGCGACCTATCAGTATATTTTTCAAATGCAGGGCCTTACCAAGGCTTATCCCGGTGGCAAGAAGGTGTTTGAGAACATCTGGTTGTCATTTTATCCCGGCGCAAAAATTGGCGTTGTTGGGGTTAACGGCTCGGGTAAATCCTCCTTGCTGAAAATCTTGTCAGGTCTCGACAAGGACTTCACCGGCGAGGCAACGGCGGCTCCGGGCACCAAGATGGGCTATCTGCCTCAGGAACCAGAGCTCGACCCGTCAACGGATGTTTGGGGGAATGTTATTGCAAAGTGCGTCGAAAAGCAGATTTTCGATGCTTACAATGCCGTCTCCATGAAGATGGCTGAGGACTATACCGACGAACTCATGGAGGAGATGACGGCCCTCCAAGAGAAAATTGACGCTGCTGATGCGTGGGATATTGATTCCAAGATCGAGATGGCGATGGAAGCGTTGCGCTGCCCGCCCAACGATGCCGATGTGACGGCCCTTTCCGGCGGCGAAAAGCGGCGTGTGGCGCTTTGCCAGCTTTTGCTCTCAAAGCCCGACATGCTGATGCTTGACGAGCCAACCAACCATTTGGACGCGGAGTCGGTGGCATGGTTACAGCATCACCTTGAAGAGTTCCCCGGTTGCGTGATCTTGGTGACCCACGACCGCTACTTCCTTGATCAAGTGACGAAATGGACGCTGGAGCTCGATCGCGGCAAGGGCACGCCGTATGAGGGCAATTACTCGGGCTGGCTCGAGCAAAAGGCCAAGCGGATGGAGCAAGAAGGCCGCGAGGACGAAAGCCGGAAAAAGACCCTGCAGCGCGAATTGGAATGGGTTCGATCCGGCACCAAGGCGCGCCAGTCCAAGGGTAAAGCCCGCCTGAATGCCTATGAAGAATTGGCAGCGCGTGCGGAGCGCGAGCAAGTGGCTTCTACGACCATTCAGATCCCGCCCGGGCCGCGGCTGGGGAATGTCGTGATCGAAGTGAAGGACATGAAGAAGGGCTTCGGCGACAAGCTATTGTTTGACGGACTTTCATTCCGCTTGCCACCAGCAGGTATTGTTGGCGTTATCGGGCCAAACGGTGCGGGCAAGACCACGCTGTTCAAGCTAATCACGGGCCAAGAAACCCCCGATGAAGGCTCCGTTCGCTTGGGCGAAACCGTAAAACTTGGCTATGTCGATCAAAGCCGGGACTCACTCGACCCAAACAAGACGATTTGGCAGGAGATCTCAGACGGGTTTGATGTGATCCCGATTGGTAATCGCGAAGTACCGTCGCGGGCTTATGTGCACGCGTTTAACTTCCGGGGCACAGATCAACAGAAGAAAATCGGTGTGCTTTCAGGCGGGGAGCGCAATCGCGTTCACTTGGCCAAGACGCTGAAGTCTGGCGCCAATGTGCTGCTGCTCGACGAGCCAACCAATGATCTCGACGTTGAAACCCTTCAAGCCTTGGAAAGCGCGCTTGAGGATTTCCCCGGCTGCGCGGTTGTGATCAGCCACGATCGCTGGTTCCTCGACAGGATGTGCACTCACATCTTGTCGTTTGAAGGCAATAGCCATGTCGAATGGTTTGAAGGTAACTTCGAAGCGTATGAAAACGATAAAAAGCGCCGCCTCGGCACAGACAGCCTGATCCCAAAGCGGCTGAAGTTCCAAAAGTTCGCGCGCTAAAGCGAGGGGTTCGGAAGGCTGCCTAGGCGGCCTTCCGAATGACCCAGAACCGACGCAGTGCTAAGAACCACATGATTGCCGCTTGAGCCAATGGCGCAAGGATTGTGACCCAAACCGAGGCATCATCGGATGGCACGAAGAAGGCCATCAAGTCCGCTACCTCTGAGCTTGCCCCAATGATGCCGCCGACGCCGTAAAGCAGGGCGATGGTCACTAAAGCTGGAAATTCGCCGCTACCCGGTTTGCTGCCAAGGCAGAAGAACAAAATTATCCCAATGTCGCGCAATAAGAAGAATAAGAAGGCGAGCGGTATCTGAAACGGTGTTCCATCCACCTCGCCTAATGGCAGCGATAGGACGAGAAGGCTGCCCACGAACATTGCCACTTTGGCGATCCCTGTTGGCCAGATAAAGGCCGGGACATCACGCACGGCTTCTATAAAGTGCCCTTGCTCGACAGCCGTTGCCGCGCGTCGGAGAACGGAACGATCTTTCGGCTCAATGAGCGCCGTAAAGAAGGCAACCCCCCCGGCCACGACACCGCCGATCAAGAAAATCAGTGCTGGTATTGATTGTGCAACAGCATTGTCAGTCCACGCGAACCCTGCAGCGTAGAGGCACGCGAACGCCAAGAACCCCAGCCACCAAACAAGCTGTGGCCGCAATTGAACCGCGCGGCGCATTAACCGCCAACACCCCGCAATCAGCCAAAAACACAGAACGATCAGTGAGAACAAGGCAAAAAGGTGTGTGGGAATTGCTATGCCCCACCAGTTCATCGAGGTGGAGCCTTCATCGGTCGCGGAAAACTGAATCAGAGTACGGGCCGCTTCGGTCAAATACCAAACGAAAAGCCCGGCCCCAACCCCAAGAACTAAGCTCCATCGCGCCGCTGCGGCTTGCCTGCGTGCGGCTAACAATACAGCAAAAAGCGCACCCGATTGGGCCGCGATGGCGCTGAGAAAAATCATTAGTGTGGTCGTGAAAGCGACACCAATGCCAGTGACACGCGGCCCCTCATCGCCGATCGTAGGAACACCGTTTATGACATAGTTGATCGCGATTGGGACTAAGCAGATTAAGCCGCCAAACCACACAAACAGCGTTGAACCGACGAGTTTGCCCCATGTCAGCTCCCATGCGCTGAGCGCAGAAAGACGTTGCAAATCCCAGGTTCGATCCCGGATGTCTTCGGCCATGCTCTCGCCTGCATTGCGGCAACCCCAAAGCACTACCACCAAAAAGAATACAACACTCGCTAAAGCCCCAAGGGCAGACAGCTTATCGCCTCTGGGGGCCACGAGGAAAGCGGCGCCAAAAAGAATGAGAAGCACGAGGGCCAGAAAGCCAAGCCGACGAGGGGTCAGGTCGGTCCAAATGCGACGCTGAAGTTCAGGGTTCATGCCGCCGCTCCTGCCATAGTTTGATCGCGCGATTTTTGGCTTGAAACCTCTTCTCGATAGGCTTCTTCGAGTGTTCGTGGAGCCTCAGAAAAGTCCGATACGCTAAAGCCTCCTTGGATTATCTGAGCGAGGAGGTTGGCGCGCTCGTGATCCCCCGAAGGCGCTTCCAAAATTAAGTAGCCGTCACTGGTACCGACAATGGCAACATTTGAAAGGAGCTGCATATATCCGTCAAAAAGGGGGTCTTGATTGGCTAGTTTCAACCGGATGCGTTGCCGCTTGCTTGATTGAGTTGCAACCTCAACAACGCCCCCACCGGCGAGGCGCCCACTTTCGACGATGATCATCCGGGTGCAATAGTCTTCCAGTTCCGCAAGGATGTGAGACGACACGATAATCGTCATGCCTTCATCGCGCAGCGAAAGAATGAGGTCTGACAAAGCGCGTCTTGCGTCCGGATCAAGCCCGGCGGCGGGTTCGTCGAGTAGCAAAACGCGGGGGGAATGCACGATCGTCATGCCGATCGCCAGCCTTTGCTTGAGGCCGCGCGAAAGCTCGGATGCTTTTTGTGTTAAGCGATCAAGCAGGCCTACCCGCGCTGCGGCACGCTGCACAGCGGCGGAAACGACCCCAACCGGCATTGCATGCATGCGGGCCGCGTAAATCAGCGATTGCTCAACGGATAAGCCCTCATAGAGACCGAAAAAATCCGGTAGGAAGCCGAGCCGAGCATGAACACCGCGCGGATCTGAAGCGGCGTCAATTCCATCAATGGAAACGGACCCCGAGTAGGGCTCCTCAAGGGCTGCAAGACAGCGCAACAGCGTGGTTTTGCCAGCGCCATTTGGCCCAACCAGCGCGATCACAGAGCCTTGCTCAACGTCGAATCCAACGCCGTGTAAAGCTCGCTTTGTTGGGTACTCATACACGAGATCGCTGACGGTTATCATGAGAAAACTCCGCACCCTTTCTTTCTTAGTGTGATGGGTACGCGCTGGCTACTGACGAGGCCGGTAAGGGTCGGGAACGTTTTTCCCTCTTGCCGCTGCGAAAGGCTTGGCCAAGCCCGTCTCCTCGTCTTAGGTTGAACTCACAAGCAGCCAAGCCAAGGCGCGCCATTACGAGGAAACGACCATGGATACCGCAAACCTAATGTTCAAAGATGGCCTAATGAAGGGCGAGCGCATTCTGGTGACAGGAGGCGGCTCTGGTCTCGGCAAGGAAATGGCTGAAGCGTTTCTAAAGCTGGGCGCAGAGGTATATATTGTTGGCCGTCGAGGTGGTGTTGTTGAAGCGGCAGCCGATGAACTTCGTGCCCGTCATGGCGGCAAAATTGCTGGCTATCCGCTCGATATTCGCGTGCCGGAAGCGATCACTGAGGTGCTTGACCAAATCTGGGCTGATGGCGGGCCGCTAACCGGACTTGTCAACAATGCGGCGGGCAATTTTGTGTCCCCAACGGAGCGGCTATCACCGCGCGCGTTCGATGCAATCGCCAATATCGTGTTTCGCGGGACATTTTTCACCACGCTGGAGTGTGGCAAGCGCTGGATCAAAGACGGAACCAAGGCCAGTGTCATCTCTATCTTAACCACATGGGTGTGGAACGGCTCACCTTTCACCGTGCCGTCTGCTATGTCGAAAGCAGGCGTCAACGCCATGACGCAATCGCTGGCTGTAGAGTGGGGCCGTTATGGCCTTCGCTTCAACGCGATCGCACCGGGCCCTTTCCCAACAGAAGGGATGAGTGCTCGCTTGAACCCCGGCGCGCAGCAATCGGCGTATGCGGACATGTCCGCAAATCCGATGAAGCGGGTCGGCGAGATGACAGAGCTCTGTAATTTAGCGGTTTTCCTGATGGCGCCCGGTGCGGATTACGTTAACGGGCAAACCATTGCGATCGATGGCGCGGCGTATCAAGCTACCGGCGGAAACTTCTCGCACATGACCCGCCTTGAAAGCGAGGATTGGGACCGGTTGGAAAAACTAATTCGGTCCACAAACGATAAGGACAAAGCTCAACGCACAGTTTGAGGCTGAAAGGCCCTTTCCTGGAAATTAACCCTAAAGCGTTAGCGTCGGGAGTCTAGGGCAGAGGTCCGTTGTGTCGGCACTAAAGAACGCCAAGGGAAATAGCGCTCGCAAGCGCAAGGGCGCAATCTTCGTGCCCTATCGTACGAGCGTGCTCGTGGTCGATGACCATCCCCACTTTCGCGATTTGCTGATGGACCTTTTGCGGAGCGCTGGTATTGGCAAACTTTACGGTGCCGCGAGTGGGCTTGAAGCCTTGGAGCTGCTTGAAACGATTGAGCCCACTGTTGTGATGACAGACTGGATCATGCCTAAAATGGATGGGCTGGAACTCTGCACCAAGATCCGACAAGAATTGCGTGAGCCTGTGAACTCGATCCCCATCATCATGGTGACGGGCAACGCTAAACCGTCCGACCTACAAACAGCACGCGATATGGGGGTCGATGAATTTCTGGCCAAGCCGATTACCATTCGTTTGGTGTTGGAACGCCTAAAGCTGGTCATTGAAAACCCACGGCCTTTTGTCGATGACGAGGCCTATCGCGGGCCGTGCCGACGCCGCCGGGCGCAAACATCATTCGCAGGACCGTGGCGGCGCGACGAAGATGGTGTCTTCGTTGAGGATAAGGACGATCCAATAGGGCGACTGGCACGCGCGGCTGTGTTTAGCGCCGTTGGAAAATTGGCACCAGCCGTTGCTGCGGCGCGGGAGGGTGATCGAGAAGCGCTGTTGAGTATCCCACCCGTTGTTGCCGAGATTTTGTCCAGTGCAAAAACGGCCCGCGATAAATCGGTGGCACGGGCCGGTTCCGCGTTATCGCGCTACATTGCCAGCTTGGCACCCCATGAAGCCCCGCGTGTGGATGTGCTGGAAACGCTTGCAAATGGGTTGACAGTTTTAGTCGCGCTAGACCCCAAACGCGTTGAGCAGCGCGAAGAAGTGGCAGTCGGGCTGGAGCGCGTGCTGGCGAAAGCCACCAATCTGGTGAAGATAGACTAAACTTGGTTTAGGCGGCTTCAGGCGCGTGGCTCCAAATGTGGCCATCCAATAGGGTCGCAGCCAATGCGTTGATGTCAGCCAAAGCCGTTGATTGCATACGCCGCGTTGCTAACAGTGTTTGAGACCGAATTGCGTCTTTCACCGCGGGGTCACGGGTAATGATACCTGCTAGCGGTGGACGAAACCCAAGAAATGTTTCGCAGGCACGTGCGATCGCACCATGGCACCGCCGACCATCGCTTTGGGATTCTGCTTGATTGGCAATAATCGCCAAGCGGCCATCTGGTCGGCGGACCTTTAGCAGCTTTATGAAAGCATACGCATCGGTAATCGACGTAGGCTCTTCCAAAGCGATGACGAGGCATTCATCGGCTTCCGCGGCCAAACGCATCACATTGCCATCGACGCCGGCCGCTAAATCCAGAATGATGCGATCATAGGAAAAGGCGAGCGTGGCGATACCGGCGGCCAGTGTGTTGGCTTCGTCGGCCCCAAGATCGGCAAGCGACCCAGCCCCCGACCGACCCGCAATAAGATCAAAGCCACCTGCGGCACCGACACCGCCTGCAACTGGAGAAATCGCCTCGTTCAGCGTCGCCCTCCCTGAGATTACAGCCGCTAGGTCGAGATCGGGAGCCAGGCCAAGCTGGACATCGACATTGGCAAGCCCGAGGTCGCAGTCGACGAGGAGGGTGCGTTGTCCGGCTTCGGCGAAGGCACGCGCGAGCGAGATCGATAACCATGTTTTCCCGACGCCGCCCTTGCCGGAGCCGATCGCGATGATGGGCGCCGGAGCCCGCTTTGTTGGAAAGCCGAGAACGCGGTTTTGGGTCATGCTGCGTTGCTCCGTCCCGGTCGGGAAAATGAACCGATAAGGTCGTGAGGGATGGGGTCAAGAATGAGACGGGCGATCCTTGCCGCACTGGCAGGGCCCAATCCGCTGCCGATGAACGGGCTTTCTGCGATTTGTGTGAACTTTAAGCCAGCGCGCGCAACGGCGAAGAAAATTCCCGCTCTGCGCTTTGTAAGGTCGATGCGGGTGATTAGCGCGCGACGGACCCCGGCGGCGGCAAATGCTGCGGCTGTATCCGCGGCGTCTTCCGGGTGGCTATCACTGGCGAGAACCAAGATTGGCTCTAATCCTGCTTGCTTGGCAATGGTCACCGACTGAGCGACCACATCGGCATGCAAAGACGCCACACTTTCTAAATCTACGACGCAGAACCGAGCACTTTCGCGGCCTTTCACAACGGCCTGACGGAGCTCTTGGCGTGTCTCGACTTCCTCGAAACCGCAGCCCAAACGGCACGCAAGCGCCTCCAGAGGAGCGGACCCGCCTGCGCGCATCACATCATTTGAAATTATGAGCGGATCGCCACCGGCTTGAAGAGCGCGCGCGGATAGCTTGGCTGCAATGGAGGTTCGCCCACTGCCGGCAAGGCCAACCATGGCGAGGGAGGTGTCCGGGATGGTTTGGATTGGTGCAAACCCGAACTCGGACTCGGCGGCACAGGCAAGCTCCTGTTGCAGATTTCGGTCCGCGCTTCGTGTTGGCATTTGGAGCCAACGCTCCGCATCCTGAGCGCGGGCACCTGCCCATTGCAATAGCGTGTAGAGTTCGCTTTCCCTTCCAGTGAAAGGCTGGCTTGCCTCTGATGGCCTTTGGGTATGGGTGCGCGGATGCAGCGACGCATGGGGTTGGGAGGGGTGGTCCGGTTTTTGAGGCAGCGCGTCGTGTTCGACGGCGGCGCTAATATCAACGCAGCCATTGGGCGCGACGGTGCTGGAAAGAATGATCGCATCGGGCCCCAAGGCCGCGCGCACGGCGGCGAGGGCCTCTGGCATTGAATTCGCAGAAAACGACCGCAAACGCATGGACTTGGCTTACACCGATCCGAGCGTGCGCAGCTTTGCGCGCGGGTGGATTTCATTTTGTGACATCACAACCGTTTGCGCGCGGAACCGCTCAACAAGGGAGCGAACATACGGCCGGATCATCGGTGAGGTGAGGAGCACCGGCGTGTCGCCGGACTGAGCGGCTTGATCCAGTGCGCGACGAACGGCTTGAACGAACTCGTGCACTTGGCTGGGCGCCAACGCCAATTGTTTTTCACGGTCCCCGATGAGCGCCTCTGCGAAGGCTTCCTCCCACTTTGGCGACATGGTTACCAAGGGCAAAGCGCCATCTGGCGCGCGATTCATGTAGCAGATTTGCCGCGCCAATTTCCCTCGAACATGCTCGAGCATTGCGGTTGGATCGTAGCCTGGAACTTCGGCGATCCCTTCCAAGATGGTTCCAAGATCGCGAATGGAAACGCGCTCTTTTAGGAGAGATTGCAACACGCGCTGAATTCCAGACCAAGAAAGCTGTGCCGGCACCATGTCCTCTGCCAATTTTTGATGTTCTTTTGAGGTTTCCCGGATCAGGCGCTGAACCTCGGCAATTGACAGAAGCTCAGCCATATTCTCTTTCACGACCTCAGTGAGGTGTGTGGTCAGCACCGTTGCGGGGTCTACCACTGTGTAGCCACGAAACAGAGCCTCTTCCTTGAGGCTATCTTCAACCCAGGCTGCGGGAAGGCCAAAAGCGGGCTCTTTTACTTGTTTTCCGGGCAATTGAGGGGCAGACCCGCGCGGATCCATCGTCAACACTTGGCCAATATGCAGCTCTCCCGTGCCCGCATCCATTTCCTTCACACGGATGACATACTCATCTGACCCCAAGGCCATATTGTCGAGGATGCGCACCGAGGGCATGACGAAACCGAGGTCTTGGGCGATTTGGCGGCGTAGGGCTTTGATTTGATCGGTTAAGCGACGCCCTTGCACTTCATTGACGAGTGGGAGCAGCGCAAATCCAAGCTCTATCTTCAGCTCATCCATCACCAAAGATGCCGTAATCGGTTCTTCGGCAGCCGGTGTCCCATCGCGCACCACTGCTTCCGCTGTCTGGACCTTTTCCCGTTCATTGGCGCGGTCTCGGCCAAGCGTAAAGGCGAGCCACCCAGCACCGGCGGCAATGGCCAAGAACGGCAACATAGGCATGCCGGGCAGTAGCGCGGTGATCGCCGATGTTGCTGCGACGAGGCCCAAACCAGCTGGATAACCGGAGAATTGGCGGCCAAGGGCTTTGTCAGCCGCCTCGCCCACACCTGCTTTTGATACCAAAAGGCCAGCAGCAACAGACACAATGAGCGCTGGAATCTGGCTGACGAGGCCGTCACCCACTGTGAGATAGGTGTAGCTGCTTGCTGCCTCACCGAGCGGCAAGCCCTGCTGCAAGACGCCGATAATGATGCCGCCTACCACGTTTATGGCGGTGATCAGCAGGCCTGCTATGGCATCGCCACGCACAAACTTCGATGCCCCATCCATGGCCCCGAAGAAGTTGCTTTCCTCTTCTAATTCTTTGCGGCGACTTCTGGCCGTATTCTCGTCGATCAAACCGGATGACAAGTCGGCATCAATTGCCATTTGCTTGCCAGGCATCGCGTCAAGGGAGAAACGCGCACCTACTTCTGCGATACGAGACGAACCTTTTGTAATGACCACGAAATTGACGATTACCAGAATTATGAAAACGATGACGCCAATGACGAAATTGCCGCCCATCATGAAATTGGCGAAAGCTGCGATTATGTCGCCTGCCGCTTGCTCGCCTTCATGCCCGTGAGACAGAATAAGGCGCGTTGAGGCAATGTTCAGACCAAGCCTGAATAGGGTGGTGACCAACAGAATGGCTGGAAAAGCATTGAACTCAAGCGGCTTTTTGGTGAACAGCGCCGTCATCAGAATGAGGACGGACGAGGTAATCGAGATCGCAAGCAGGAAATCCAGCAGGAAGGCCGGAATAGGCACGAGCAACAGCACGATCAAGAAGATCACGCCGACGCCCATGCCGATGTCTGACCGGAAGACAGCCTTCCAAATTGAGCCTAGCCCATAGGCGCCCTCCGCAGTTTTAGGCGACGTGTCGTTCGTATCCGCCACTGACTGGGTTTCCCGATGCTATGTTACGCTGCCGAGCGATCGCCGGGAGCTGGCACATCAAGGCCGGCATCCAGATAAATCTTGAGCTTGTTTCGGAGCGTCCGGATGGAGATACCAAGTATGTTCGCGGCGTGCGTTCTGTTGCCAAGGCAGTGGGTTAGCGTGTCGAGGATCAAATCCTGCTCGACTTCGGCCACGGTTTTACCAACCATCGCACGTGACGCGGCATTGGCGGCCGTTTGGGCGATATCGCGCGCCGGATCGGCCGTAAGGATTTGGGCACCATCAGGGCCACGGATTGCGGCGGCATCAATCTCATCGCCAATCGCTAACAGCACGGCGCGGTGCATGGCGTTTTCAAGTTCGCGGACGTTTCCACGCCATGGCGAAGAGCGGACTTGCTCAACAGCGGTAAGCGACATCTTTTTGGCGGGGACACCGTTGGCGCTCGCGTATTTCTTGATGAAATACTCCGCCAACGGCACGATATCAGCTGGGCGCTCGCGCAAGGCTGGGATGCGCAAGTTCACCACATTGAGACGATAATACAGATCTTCGCGGAAGCTACCCGCACGCACAGCGGCATTCAGGTCACGGTTTGAGGTAGCAAGAATACGGATATTGACAGGGACAGGTTTTGAACCGCCGACGCGATCAATAACGCGCTCTTGGATGGCACGGAGTAGCTTGGCTTGAAGGCGAGGGTCCATTTCTGAAATTTCGTCAAGCAGCAGAGTCCCGCCATCGGCCTCTTCAAACTTACCGATGCGCCGCGCCAACGCACCCGTGAACGACCCTTTTTCGTGACCGAAAAGCTCTGATTCCAACAAGTTGTCGGGAATGGCGGCGCAATTTAGCGAGATGAAGGGCTTGTCTGCGCGCCGCGACTTTTGGTGCATGAAGCGCGCCATCACTTCCTTGCCGACACCGGACTCGCCCGTGATGAGCACCGAGGCATCTGAAGGGGCAACCTGCTCGGCAAGCTTGAGAGCGGCCAGCATGGCTGGGTCTTTGGCAATAACCGGACGATCATCGTCGGCCACTGCGGCAAGTACGGCGGCAATCAGTTCAGCGTCCGGCGGCAAGGGGATGAACTCGCGCGCGCCGGCACGAATGGCGTTTGCCGCTGTTCGGGCATCTGTCCCCACGCCGCACGCCACGACCGGGACAATGATCCGCTCAGCCTCATTTGCCGCGATCAGAGCCGCAATGTCCAACCGAACATCGACCATGAGCACATCAGCGCCCTTGCCAGCGCGCAGCGCATTAGTGGCCTGCTCAATCGTATCAACATGAGAGACCTTTGCACCCCGATCCATTGCAATCTTGGAGGCAACAGCAAGCTGTCCGCTCATCCCGCCAACGATCAATACCCGCATCACTTTTCCCCTGTATGGCGCTCAAAGCCGACTAGGCTTGCGCGTCTCCATCCTTGATGATTTCCGTCATGGTCACGCCCAGTCGATCGTCAACGACAACGAGCTCTCCGCGTGCAACGAGGCGATTATTCACATATATATCAATAGCTTCACCAACTTTTCGGTCGAGCTCAAGCACAGAACCGCGCGATAGTTTCATTAGTTGGGCGACATTGATGCTTGATTTCCCAAGCACCGCCTTAATCGAAACCGGCACATCAAATACCGGGGCCAGCTCGGCCGCGTTACGCTCCGGCTCTGATTCAGTAATGCCGAGACCAGCAGGAAAGCCACTCGTCGCGGGGACGCTTGAGGACAGATCTTGCAGATCGAGGCCATCGCTCGTGCTCATACGCTGGCTCCTTGATGGGTGGAAAACAGGTCGAATTGCAGGCTCTCTTGTGCCTGTGTTGCCAGCCATTTTGCAGCGGCGGCTTCTATAAGGGCGAAGGTTGCGGATTGGTCGTGTTGAATCGAACCGTCAGCCCAGTCCAATTGAACATCGCCAACCGAAATTGAGGCGTCCGCCCGAACAACCAGCGCGCCCGTGAGACCATATTGCTCGGCCATGTCTTGTAGTCGGGGCGAAAGATCGGCTTCTAAATGCGGTGCAACGCGAATAAGGAGGCGTGGCACCGTCCGCAATTGGCTCAGTGATTCCTGAACGGCGCCAAGCACGGCCTCTTCGCCAAACTGGTTTAGCGCGTTACCGGCAATTGCCTGCGCTGCGGCCAGCGCCACCGAGGTGGCGTCACTTCTCAAGGTTTCGGCTTCTGTTGCCAATCGCCCCAGAAGCATTTGCGATAAACGCGCGAGTGTTCCCATTGCTTCGGCAAGTTCTTGCGTTGCGCGCGCCGTCGCGTCGTTTAGGCCTCGCTCGTAAGCCTTTGCTTCGAGAGCCGCGACTTCTTCCAAATTGTGCATGTCGTTTTTCCGACTTGCCGAGCGCACAATATGGCCGCCTGCATCAAAAACGGTGTCGAATGCGAACCGAGAATATGCCGTGTTTTGAGTGTTCGCAGTGCTCATCAGTAAATCAATTCATCATCACGACCACCGCCTTCAGCGAGAAGGATCTCGCCTTTGGAGGCGAGGTCTTTTGCCACCTGCACCATGGTTGATTGTGCCTGATCGACGTCGCGCAGCCGTACGGGGCCCATATTGGTCATGTCTTCTTTCAGTATTTTTGCAGCACGTTCTGACATGTTGTCGAAGAACATTTGCCTGAGCTCGTCGGAGGCGCCCTTGAGGGCCAGCGCGAGTTGATCTTTTTCGACCGCTCTTAGCAGTGTTTGAACGCCGCCTGGATCGAGCTTTCGCAGGTCGTCGAACACAAACATCAAAGACCGGATGCGCTCGGACGCTTCGCGGTTGCGCTCTTCCAATGATGCCAGGAAACGGTTTTCGGTTTGACGATCGAAATTGTTGAAGATTTCCGCCATCATTTCATGGCTATCGCGTTTTGATGTTCGCGCGAGGTTTGACATGAACTCGTTGCGTAGCGTGTTCTCAATGTTATCGAGAATCTCGCGCTGCACGGGCTCCATCCGGAGCATGCGGTTGACGCATTCCATCGCGAAATCGTCGGGAAGAACCGCCAATACGCGCGATGCATGGTCAGGCCGGATTTTCGACAGGATCACCGCGACGGTTTGGGGGTATTCGTTTTTCAGATAGTTGGCGAGGACTTGCTCGTTCACATTGCCCAGCTTTTCCCACATCGTCCGGCCCGCAGGGCCGCGGATTTCATCCATGATGTTTTCGACTTTGTCGGGCGGTAGGATCGCCATCAAAAGTCGCTGGGTTTGCTCGTAAGAGCCAGAAACAGAACCCCCGTCGGAAACGCGGTTCACAAAGTCTACAATTAGGTCTTCTACGGTTGAGGCTGGTATGATGCCCAGATTGGACATTGCCTGCGAGATTTCCTTGATCTCTTCCTCATCAAGGCGCGCCCACACTTCCTTCTGCTCCTCACCAAGAGCAAGAAGCAGCACAGCGGCCTTTTCAGCGCCCTGCAGTTTTCGAACAGTTGTGGCGTCTGCGGCTGCGGCCATAACCTAAGCGGCCCCTCTTTGTAGCCATCCACGGATCACGCCTGCGGTTTGATCAGGATTTGCGGCAACAATTTCAGAGACTTGCTTGATCGAGTTCGCACTCACCGACCCTTGAATACGGGCAATGTCAATACGTCCGCCGCCACTGTCGCTGCCGTCAGGCGCAGGAAGGGCCGCAACACCACCTGCGCCAGGCAGGCCCATCATAGCGCCAGCAGACGCGCCACCGCCTAAAGAAGCCGCTCCCGGTGTTGGCGCTACCAGACCCTTGATCAGGGGGCGGGCGACAAAGAATACCAAGGCCAGCGAAACCAGAGCCAGCGCCAATATTTCGACACCCCGCATGATGTCATTTTTGTCAAAAGAGAACGGGCTTGGGGCTTCACTACCAGCTGAGCCCGCAGCGCGCGAAAATTGAGCGTTGACGACTTCGATCACATCGCCGCGCTCTTCATTGAAGCCAACCGCAGACTTAACCAAGGCGGTAATGCGCTCCATTTCCTCCGGGGAACGCGGCGCGTATTTGGCAGCGGCCCCTGTCCCTGTCATCACGCCATCAACGGCCACAGCCACGGAAAGCTTGGAGATTTTTCCAGTCTGCTGCACTTCTGTTTTTGTGGTCTTGGACACCTCAAAGTTTGTGGTTTCTTCCGTGCGGTTCTCGGCAGCCTGATTTCCCCCGTCGGTGTTGGCGGCAGTTCCGTCTGGCACATTGTTGGATGCAGAGACGGTCTGATCGCCCTTTTCCGTGTTCGTGGAGTTCTGCTCAACAGTTTGCGTGGATCGGGCCACGGACCCTTCTGGATCAAAGGTCTCTGATTGCGATGTGACTTGGTTAAAGTCCATGTCTGCGGAAACCTGAACGCGAACAGCGCCCGGGCCAACGATGCTCGAAATAATGTCGGTTACATTGCGGCGAATACGTTCTTCGGTTTGGGCTTTGCGGTCATCCATCACGCCTTGCGAATTGGCACCGCCATCCCGCGCCCCCGCCAGCAATTCTCCGCGTTCATCAAGAACGGTGACTTTATCGACCGATAAGCCAGGCACAGCGGTTGCCACGAAGTTTCGAATAGCCTGAACTTGGCTATTGGAAAGGCTGCCGCGTTCTAATCCAACCACGACAGACGCCGTTGGGTCCTGTTTTTCGGTGTCGAACAACGCCTTTTCTGGCAACACCAAATGGACGCGGGCGTTGCGAACCGTATCAAGGGCATCGATTGTGCGGGCAACTTCGCCTTCAAGTGCGCGAAGCTTGTTGATGTTTTGAACGAAACTGGTAGCGCCCAACACATCTTGTTTGTCAAAAATTTCGTAGCCGACGGAGCCGGACCCCGGTAGCCCGGTTGCGGCAAGTTTCATGCGCGCTTCGGCGACTTTGGAGCGCGGAACATAGACCGTGCCGCCATCGGGGGAAATTGTGTAAGGGATTGATGCGGTGTCGAGCGCAGCTGTTACTTCTGCGGCATCTTTTGGTGCGAGATCAGAATAGAGAAGCCCGCGCTCTTCGGCGCCAACTCGAAACATGATGGCAAAGAGAGCAGCGGCCACGAGGCCGGTGATGCCAAGCGCTGCCGCCAGCCGAACCGGTCCCGCCGCACGCAAAGCTGCCAAGATTTGTTCCACAAAAAATATCCCGACGTTTACGGGGACCAATGTCCCCGCACCCGGCAGATATTTCCCTGTGTACGGTAAAGACCGTCTTAAAGACGGCGGTAATTTCTGCCGTCTACTGCATCAATTGATTAGCGATAGCTTTGGATGCGGGTTACCCGAAGGCCCGGCAGACCATGTCGATCCACGGCGCGCTGCCACGTCACGAACTCTTCTACCGTTAGGCCATATCGTTCGCACGCGTCTTCCAAACTCAAGATTCCACCACGAACAGCGGCAACAACCTCAGCTTTCCGACGCGCAACCCACCTTTGGGTTCCTGGCGGTGGAAGCGAATCCAGCGTCACAGGCGAACCATCGGGGCCGATTACGTGCTCTCGGGGGCGTTGATGCGCCATCTTCATTATCTCCGTCGTTATTTTCCGAGACTAACGCAATCGCTTTAAGTCTAGCCTAAGCGAGAAGGTGAACAGGGAGGTAACGGCGACTAATCAATTAGACGAATACCCGGTCACGACGAGTCATGACCGGGCGCTAGTATTAACGTTTGATTCGGATTAGCTCATCGAGCATTTCGTCGGCCGTCGTTACGATCTTGGCGGACGCCGAATAGGCCCGTTGAGTGGTGATTAAACCGGTAAACTCGGATGCGAGGTCAACGTTTGACGTTTCCAAGGACCGTGACGACAGAGAGCCAGATCCGCCTTGCCCCGGCACCTTCATGTTGAAGGATCCCGAATCTGGCGTCACGCGGAAAGCACCGCCGCTTTCGGCCACAAGGCCGTTGGGGTTCTGGAAGGTGGCAACCGGAATTTGGAACACCCGACGCGAAACGCCGTTATTATAGTTGGCCGTCACAAAGCCGTATTTGTCGATATCTACGCCGGTGAGATCACCAAAGACTGCGCCATTCGATGTTGATGAGACTTGGACCGATGGGCTGTCATATTGTGTTACCCCGCCACCTTCAGCCGTTTGGCCGAGATTGAGCTGGATTGTTTGGTCCGACACACCTTGGCCGACAGCCCAACGCGCCTGGCCGACCGCAGCGGCGGCGGCTTCATCATTGATGACGAGCGGTGCCAAGAGGGCGGTATTCTGCGCGGCTGTGAGGTCGAGGCGGCCGTCGCTAGTAAATACCAGTGTTCCGGTGCGCAATTGACCGTTCACCATGCCCGATCCGGTATTGTTGATCGAAGCGGCCGGAGAAACGTGAATTTCGGTTGCCCATTGGTTTGCGACGTTGGTTTTCAATAAGGACACGGTGATGGTTTTGAGGCCACCGCGGCTATCAAACGATTGGATCGCCCATTGTACGTCTGGTGTTACCGCACCCGAGGCCATGTTAATGGTCGAGTTGGTTGGGTCGTAAGTAGCCGAAGGAATCGTCAAAGTGGCGGCGGCCGAAATCGGTTGGCTCGCCTTGAGGTTTCCGTTGATCGTGGCGCGGTCGGTCGCTTCGGCGGTCCCCGAAATGTTGCCGATATTCACCGTTTCAAGGTTGTTGAGGTCGGACGGATTCGTGTTAACCGTGCCATCGGTTGCAACGCGCCAGCCTTGCAAGAAATAGCCAGCTTGGTTCTTGAAGTTGCCGGTTTCGTCGGGGCTGAACGAGCCAACGCGGGTGAACAGAACGTCGCCACTGGTGTTTAAGGCGCCAGATTGTGGGCTGACGACGAAAAGGCCCTGACCTGAAATGCCGAGGTCGCTGTTCGAGTTTGTTGCCGTCAGCAAGCCTTGCTCGCGGACCAATTGTTGGTTGGACGAGCTTACTCCGCCTGCGCTGTAAAGGTTAACGCCACCGGCTTGCTGCACCAACGTTGTAAAGTCGGTGCGTGTGCGTTTGTAGCCTGTCGCGTTTACGTTTGCGATGTTGTCAGAGATCGTTGCAAGCGCGCTCGAATTGGCCACAAGGCCAGAGACGCCCGCTTGAAGGGCGCTATTGATGGACATGATCGGGCTCCATTGCCGAGTTGATTGAGGTGGAGCTTTCTGCCCAATTTCTTCCCTAAGATACTAATAGGAAAGATATTTATATTTCGTAACCAGTATAAGGCGTGGTGCTTAAGGACTTGATCGTCGAAATGTCGACAGGGGTGCCGTTAAGCGTCAAGCGAGGGCTTGCTCCGGAAAGATCGACACCGGAGATGGTGCCTTTTTGACTGAGCGTCGGGGTGATCAAATCTCCATTGCCATTCTTGGCAGTGACGCGAAGAGAGTAAACGCCGCCATTTGGCAATTGTTGCCCATTAAAGGATTTGCCGTCCCAGGCGATCGTTTGTTCACCGGCTGCGAGTGCTCCCGTTCCAGTCGCAACGACACGCCCACTACCATCCACAATGCTAAGGTCGAGCGAGTTTGGAGTGCTTGGCAAACTTAACGTCCAGCTCGCCCGACCGCTCACAAGGCCGGCTTGATCTGTATTGGCGGTCGCACTCTTTCCGAGATAGCCGACTGCGCTTGACGCTGCGCTCGATCGTTGGGCCGCCAAGATGTTCTCAAGATTTTCGTTTTGAGCGATTTGTTGTTCGACACTGGTGAACTGCACCAATTGGCTGGTGAATTCAGTCGAATCCATCGGCTTAAGGGGGTCTTGGTTTTGCAGTTGCGCTGTCAGTAGCGTGAGGAATGTGTCGAATGAGTCGGCCAAGCCGGTTTTGGCTTTTGAAGCGGCCGTCGCGGTGGCCCCGGTCGCGGCAGTGATGGCGTCCATTTCTGGCTCCCTTAAACTAGGCTTCGAGCATGAGGCGCGAACGACCCCAACGCTGTGGGTTGGCGGAATGGGTGGGAACGGGTTCTAACTTGGGATCAGAATTTTGATCGGCATTGGCGTTGCGAACCTTGGGTTCGGCCCAATTTTGCTGACCACGGCTGTGTTCATTCAATGAAAAACTAAGGCCGCCATCGGCAAGGTCGAGCCCGGCATCCAGCAGAGCGCGGGTAATTTCTCGCGAAGCGCGGGTGAGGTCGCCCAGTGTTTCAGGTCGCTCGACGCTCAGCGAGGCGGTCACTTTGCGGTCCTTTGTCATCGTGAGTGTGACATCGACCCGACCGAGTTCGGCGGGGTCGAGGCGGACGGCGAATGACCGTAAGCCGCTATCGGCACGCCGTGCGATCATTTGGCCCAATAATTGGGGCGTTTCAGCATGGGCACGTGTGTGGGCTGGCCGCTCTGTACTAAAGGCCGCGGATGGCGAACTTTCGGGTTCGAAAATTGATAGTGCTGGTGATGTAAACCCGCTGTCGTCAGGGACCGATATCGCCGCTTCGTCAGGTAAGGCTACAATTGCCGACGGGCTCGGAGATACCGCATTGAGGGTCTGAGCGGGTATTGCCACAGTTTGGGCTGATTGAGATGAGGGTTGCGCGGCTTGTGTCGCCGTCTGCGCCAATAGATCGGCATTTGGAGCGGAATTGGCCTTTCTGGCAATCGCGCCGCCGGCCAAAGTATCAGTTGGTGAAACGCCATTATCGCGTTGCCCGTCAGGCGTTAGCTCACCAAGGTCTCGCGCCGTCGACGGATAGGCCCCAAGGGGTGAAAAACGCGTTGCAGCGGGCCGTTGGGGGATCGCAAACTGTGCTGCCAACTGGGATGCAGGAGCAGAAACTGCGCCTTGCTGTGCTTCCTGTAAGTCAGCGCTATTGGACGATCCATCCTGCGAAACGGCACCAATCCCAAGAGAATCTCCGGGCGCTATGTCGGTTTCGGGCGTTACAATTGCAGACCCGCTCAATGGAGGTTGAATAGTGTTTCGTTTGGCGGCTGACGGATTGGTTGAGGGGGCAGATTGCACCAAGTCCTTGGGCGCAACGCCAAGACTTGAAGGGCCACTGCCTGATACTGGTGCCGCAAATGGAGGAGCCTCCTCCTGAGGGATGACGGCTAGCGTATTTGATACAGGGCCAAGCTCCGCAGGTTGCGGTAGCGGTACGGGGGCAAGCGCGGGTAACGCGATCAAGTTCAAAGTTCGCTGATTGCTCGTGTTCGCACCGCTTTGGGTAAGTGGCGTTACAGGCCATGCCGCAGCAGAAATTGTCGTTTTAACCGATGGCTGACGAACTGAATTGCTGATGTTTTGCTGCGCTATTTGGCTTTTTTCAGGGATGCCAACTGGCAAAAGTGTTTCGGCAAGAGTGCTTATCGGGGTCTTGAATAGTGCTTGTGCCCCTTCAAGTGGCCCCGAATCGTCAACGGTTTCGAGAGTGCCAGCCAGAGTAGACGTCGCTGCGATGACTGCTACGGGTGAACCCGCTTGAGCTGGTTTTGGTGGGGCCGCGCCAAAGGCCTGTGCGTTGTTGCTTGCATTGGCGCTAGCCAATGATTGGCTTTGGTCTGGTGCCGCAGTCAACGACAAGTCAGCGGCATTAAACTGACGCAGGTTTGCGGTCGCAGCCGGAACGGGGATCGGCTGCAGCCCTGCTTCGCTGTCAGGCAAGCTGGGAAGGGCGGTTAGTGCCGCGAGCACGTTGCCTGCTTGATTGGTTTGAGCTTGAAGTGCAGGGCTCAAGCGGCTTTGGGTTGGCTCAAGATTGCCTTTGATTGTCGAGATGCGCGCATCAGAAAATATCGGGTCAGGATCGGCGGGCTTCTGCAGTTCTGCGGGCCGTGACAATCTCTGGGGCGCAGACGGCCCTATTTCTAGTTCATAGGTCCCCGAAGCCGTTGTGGATTGAAGTGGATAAGCCAGCGGGCCGTCTGGTGAGGCAGGCGCTTCATTTGCCGAAAAAGGCTCGCCTCCTGCAGCAGCATTTGGCGGCGTCGTCGCTGCGATCACAGGCGAAGCATAATTGCTCTGGGTAGCGGTTAAAATGATCTCTGCGGATGGTTGCATATACGCTGCATCGATTGTCGCAGGCAGCTCGATTGTCTCTTTCGGGCTGACGTCTCGGCGCTTGGGCAGTGTCTCGCCCGCCGATGTGATCGTGCCGCTTGCTATTTGTGCATCATCGGTCACTGCCGCTGGCTCGGCAGAGATCGGGTTGAAAGCCGGTGTCGGACTGATCGGCTCTTCGATTCCGATTTCTAACGACTTCTCTTGCTGAGGTACGGTAGGCGTTGTCGCACTGGATACCATTTCAGCGTCATCGGTCGGCTTCGTGGTCGACGCGAGGAGCGCGGCCTTGATTTGGCCTCGAGGGAGGTTCAACCCTGTTTTTGAGATGAAGGTCGGTGGTGTCGGTGGATTCGGCGCAGCATCCGATGCCGAAAGATCTGATTTTTCTAGGAGTTCTGGTCTGGTTGAGACGAATGATCCTACTGGGTCGCTTGCAACGCCGTCCTCCACCAAGATAGTGTCGACTTCGCTGGTGTTAGAAACAAAGCTCTCAATGTTTGTTCCAACCGCGTTGGGAACCGACCCAGCGCCAACGAGTGTTGACGGTGGTGCTGATGTGGCTGAGGGAGCGACCGATTTTTCCTTCGGAACATCAAAGGATACAACAATGAGGCTTTGAGCGCTCGGATTTTGCGCTGAAAATGCGGTGAAGGCGATTGCCGCGGGAGCTCCACCTTTTGTTGGAATAGAGTTCCCGAAACTGACCAAGCCAGGAGCTAGACCAACTACGACGAATGGGCTGCCACTTGGGGAATTTGAACCGGTGTTTGGTTTTGCCGCTGAGACAGGCATTATGTCAGGCGTTACGCCTGACGCGTTCTTCAGCGCAGCAAAGACACTTGTAAAGCCTTCAGCCGTTTCGCCCTGACTAGAAACAAGCCCTGTGGACGCAAGAACAGTGCTTTGCGGCGTCCCCAGTAAACCTGTTATCTCCATTCCGGCCATGTAGCGATTACCATCCCCAAATTTCGCGCTGCTGCAGCGCACGCAGATGGATGAAGCAAATGGTGGGCCAAAGCCGGCCTCCAAGTAAAACTCATTAAAACATATGCTTAGCTCCCATTAACCATCCCTAAGACTATGTGAACGGCAATTGACGCCGAGTCACAGGGCAGCCTTTGCCGATGCGGGTCTCTTTTCCCGCGCCCTTTCATTCCGCCGTCAAAATTGAAATTTCGCAGTGGCTCATCGTTTGCGATGTTGTGATTGAGTTGACCTGAAATGGGGATCCGATCGATCTGAGCTGATTTGAAAAAGCCAAACAAATCAGTTTGATGGAGAAGTTCTCTTTGCGGCAGTCCGTGTTGTCTACCGATTGAAAGGTAGAAAATGCCGTAAAGGCAGGGAAGAAATTGCCGGATCTTCCGGCGTGAAGTTGACGAAGCAGGACGATAAGCGATGTCCATAAACGCAATTCTAGGCAACGCTGCATCAGCGCTTGAAACCAGCCAAACCCAATTGCGCGTGGTTTCTAACAACGTATCCAACGTGAATACGGCGGGGTACGTCCGCCAATACGCCGATCAACATGCCCGTGTTTTGGATGGACGAGGCGCCGGCGTTGACATTGGAATGATACGCCGCGCCGCGGATCGTTTTCTAGCGACCGCCGCGCAAGGCGCGACCGCTGATTTTGGGGCTGCTAACGCTCGCGCCGATCTTCTAAACCAATTGCAAGCATCCTTGGGGAACCCAACTTCCGGATCATCCCTATTTGCCCAGCTCGATAGTGCACTTTCAGGCTTTGAAGCCGCGGCTGCCGATCCGACATCGAGCGTCGCGCGGCGCAACGCGCTAAGCGGCTTGCAGACTTTTCTAAGCTCGTTGAATGCGGCTGGGACGCAGGTGCAAACGCTTCGTGCGCAAGCTGACCGCAGCGTTGAAGCGGGGGCGACCCGCGTTACCAGCCTTCTTCAGCAAATCTCAGACCTCAATGCAGAGATTATTCGCACGCGGATGACGGGCGACTCAACGGGTGTTGAGGGTCGACAAGCCGAGCTAATCGACGAATTGGCAACATTCATGGATATTCGAACCAGCCCAATGCCCAATGGTGGCAATGAGGTTCGCACGACGGACGGCTTGTTGTTGGCCGGAATTAGAGCGTCGACCGTTAGCTATGTCGCACAAGGGTCAGCCGCAGCCGGCCAAACTTATCCGCGATTGCAGATTGAGCTTGATGGTAGCGGCGTTGCCGTTGACCTCGAAGGACGGTTGGGATCGGGCTCCTTACGCGGCCTGATTGACACTCGCGATCGTGATCTTCCTGCTATTGGCGCAAGTCTCGGCGAATTGGCGGGCAAGGTGACCGATGCCATCAACGCAATTCATAACAACGCCACACCCGTTCCCGCCCAAGCCGTTTTAGCGGGCAAGACAACAGGCTTGCTTGGCACCGATGCTCTGGGATTTTCAGGGCGGGCCAGCGTTGCGATCGTCGACAGCAATGGTGCTTTGGTGCGTCGCGTTGACATCAATTTTGATACGGGCACGCTGTCTGTTAATGGCGGTGCGGCCACAGCTCTTGGTGCCACAATTGGCTCATTCGTCACTGCCCTTAATGGTGCCTTGGGTGCGAATGGTTCTGCCTCTTTTGTTGACGGAAAGCTGACTGTTGCGGCTACTGGGGGCAATGGTGTGCTCGCACAGGATGATGTGGCCACGCCGGCCTTGAGGGGCGGTCAGGGCTTCGGTGCCTTTTTCGGCTTGAATGATTTGGTTCGAACAAGTGGACCGTCGAACTTTGCCACTGGCCTTGGGGCGTCTGATTCACACGGCTTTACACCGGGTCAGCAACTTGGCTTTCGCATTTTGAACGAAAACGGCTCAGTTGCCGCAAATCGGACCATTACAGTAGCGGCGGGCAATCTTGGTGCTTTGGTCGCGCAACTCAATGATGTGACGACGGGGCTTGGCGCTTTTGCGACGTATAGTTTGGATGCTCAGGGCCGATTGATTCAAACACCTACGACCAGTGGCTTGGGTCAACGAATTGAAGTGACGCTCGATACAACAAGTCGTGGCACGACCGGGCTTTCATTCACCACTATGTTCGGTGTTGGCGATGCGGCGCGTGCCAGTCGCGCCAGTTCGGCGGCAGTGGTTACGAGTATTGCAACAGACCCCGCAAAGCTTGCCTTCGCACAAGTCGATTTGAATGGAAAAGTGGTTGGCGATCGCATTGTTGGGGCCTCGGATTCGCGTGGTGCCCAAGCATTGGCGCGCATCGCCTCGACACGATTTAGCTTTGATATGGCGGGCAGCCTATCGGCGGCTACTATGACACTTGGCGATTATGCGGCCCGGCTTGCTGGTGACGTCGCTCAGAAATCAGCGTCAGCCGATGGCGCGCGCGACAATGCACAACGCACCCAAGATCAAGTGATTACAGCGCGTTCCAACGTCGAAGGCGTCAATCTCGATGAAGAACTCGTCAAGCTTACCACTTACCAGCAATCTTATAATGCGGCCGCCCGCCTGATTACGGCCGCCAGCGACCTGTACGATACGCTGCTTTCGATGATGCGTTGAGGACATAAAACATGACACGTATCTCTACTTACACGCAAAATTTCGCCGCCACTTCCGGCATTTTCCAAGCTCAACGCGATGTTGCCTTAGCCACGCAGCAGGCGTCGAGCCAAAAAAAGGCTGACGATCTGAAGGGTTTCGGTGCCGATGCGGCGGCGCTGATCGGCTCCCATTCCATGTTGGAGCGGCTAGCTGGGCAGGCTGATTTGGTTTCAAATCTCCGATCGCGCCTAGAGTTGCAAGATGCGGCTTTGGGCGAGCTCTCTGCAGCAGCAACAGATGTGCGGCTTGCCATCACCGACGCGCTTGCGAGTGATAAGGGTATTGATGTTTCAAGCCGTATCGATGCAGCGTTCAAGCGAGCTTTGGGTGCGTTGAATTCGCGCTTTGCCGGAGAGGCCGTCTTTAACGGAACAGACCCGACCACAAACCCAGTTTTGGTCTCCAGCCTCGATGGCTTGGCGGCAACGGTGGTGATTGCTGATGCTTTCGCCTTGGGTGATCAGCGGCGAAGCGTTCAATTCGGGGATCAGCCAGCACAAGACTTGGCGCCGCGTGCCAAAGAAATAGCCACGGAACTCTTTGATTTAATGCGTAGCTTTCGTCAGTTCGAAACCAGCCCCGGTAATGCCTTCGGCTATAGCCTAACGGCAACACAGCGCACATTTCTGTCGTCAATTCTTCCAGCAGCACAGACGGCGGAAAACGTTACTATCACGGCACAATCTAATAATGGCGCCGTTCAAAAGACCGTAGACAATGCCTTGGAAGCGTTAAATGCTCGCCGTGACGTGCTCGACAAAATCACCGGCGATAAGGAAAACGTCGATCTGGCCGAAGTGGCTACACGGCTATCAGCTGCCCAAACCCAATTGGCAACGGCGTCCCAAGTTTTTGCAACGGTAAAAGGCCTAAGCTTATTGGACTTCTTGCGCTAACCGAGGCGGTCGGCAAAGCGGTCAGTAGCCCGTACTAGGCTGTCAACCGTTCCAGTTTCTAGGCTCGCATGTCCGGCATCGGGGATAATGTCGAGTTCAGCGGCTGGCCAAGCTTTCTTAAGGGCCCACGCCGACGATAGGGGCGTGACCACATCGTATCGGCCGTGGGCGATCCAGCCGGGAATATGCCCGAATTTGTGGGCCTGATTTATCAGCCAACCATCTTCGGGAAAGAAGCCCCTATTCATAAAATAATGGCACTCAATGCGGGCAAAAGCTTCCACAAAGCGGTCTTCGTCAAAGCGTGCCGGCTTGCCTTTTGGTCCTTGCAGAGACAGCGTTTCGCCTTCCCATCCTGCCCATGCCCGCGCGGCTTCAATGCGGGTGGCACGGTCTGAGTGCACGAGCCGACGATGAAATGCGCTCACGAGGTCGCCGCGCTCAGCAGACGGGATCGGCGCCATGAAGCGATCATGGGCATCAGGGAAAATATTGCTGGCTCCGTTTTGGTAAAACCACGCGATTTCGGCTTTCGTGAGCAAAAAGATGCCGCGGAGGACAAGGCCGGTAACGCGCTCAGGGTGCAGGGCGGCATAGGCTAGTGCTAGTGTTGACCCCCAAGAGCCCCCGAACACAAGCCACTTTTCGATACCTAGTCGTTCGCGCAGTTTCTCAATGTCGGCGACGAGATCCCACGTCGTGTTTTCTGATAGGTCAGCATGGGGAACCGAACGACCGCAGCCCCGTTGATCAAACAGCACGACGCGCCAGCGCGAGGGGTCGAAAAAGCGACGCATATCGGTGCTGATGCCGCCACCGGGGCCACCATGGAGCGCTAAAGCCGGGATGCCTTCCGGCGTACCGACTTCCTCAAAATAGAGGCTGTGTAAGCGAGAAACACCTAATGCTCCGGTCGCGTACGGTTCGATGGCCGGATAAAGAGGACGGCGAAAAGTGCCAGCGTCGGCCATTGGCGTTCCAAATATCAAAGTGGTGTATTTGTGCGCTACGCCGCGCTTGGCAAAACGGCAAGTATCGCGGCTGCACCGGGACCCTTTAGGTCGAGAAAAGTTGAACCGTGCGGCCCGACCAGCTTTGGTCTGCCGCCGCGTGGATCAAGAAATCGGCCACATCGCCACGTGAGATCGGCATCTTTCTAGGCAACCGGCCTTGGCCTTCGTCGACCGTGTAGGCGCCACTTGCAGGTTCGTTTCGCAAAGAGCCGGGCCGTGCGATCGTCCACCCCGAGCCACTAGCCTTGATCTGTTCCTCTTGCCGGTCTTTGTCAGCCCAAATGGCTTTGGCAAGGCCGCGAACAATGAGATGCTTAAAAATCAAGCTGCTCATGCGGGGCCAACTATCGCCGCAGCCGATCGAGGTAACCCAAATGGACCGCGTTATCCCCTGGGCCTTAGCCTCTTGCACGATCAACGCCGTCCCATCGGATAACTCCGTGTTCGGCTTTCTATTGAAATTGCCCAAACACGAAATGATTACGTCGGTGTGTGCCAAAGTGGCCGCAATCGCTCTTGTGTCGGCGATAGTCCCTTGCTGTATAACAAGGCCTTCTTGAACCGCCAGCTTTGCGGGGTCGCGCGCCAACGCGTTTACAGTCCAGCCGTTTGCGAGGCACCGGGCGAGGGTCTCTTGCCCGGTTGCACCCGTTGCGCCGAAAAGCGCCACTCTCATGGCTAAAAGCGGCCCAAGAGCGTGATCAAGGGCGGCTGCCGACTTTCATGGCCCACAAAACACTATCGACGAGACGATCACGCTTGGCGTTAAGCTCAGCCTGCATTTTAGCATCGACCACGAAACGCTCAATCTCATCGGCTACCACAACACCCTTCTTTTCGAGGATTGACTCGAGAATATGTTGGCGGTCTGTCAGCACCCAGACTTCCTTTGTTAGGGTCAAAATCGCTTCACCGAGATCGTCAATCTGATCCGATGTTAGAATGCGACGGCCAACTGGTTCAGAGATTGGTCGCTCAGGCTTTACCCGGCTTATTGTGTCAGTAGACATGATCAAGCAGGCTTCTTGGCGCGAACGACATAGTAAGTGTGCACCGGTTCTTGCGTGAAAGCCTCGACGTCGACGAATCCAGCGTCTTTGGCGGTCTGGACTAGGTCCATTGATGCCGAAGCGCGCCAGTAGGGCTCGCCGCCCCACTTTGCCAACCAATCGTAACGCCAAACTGCAAGCTTATCCATGTCGTGATACCGCGGCACATCGGTCATGATGATTTCGCCACCCGGCTCCAGAAGGCGATAGGCTTCTTCGAACACGGCTTTGATGATGCGCGGTGGAATCTCGTGGAAGAGGATGAAGGACGTGACCAGATCAAAGGATTGATCCGGGAAGCCCGTGTCTTCGCCGAGACCGACATGAAGGTCCCAGTTCCAGCCGTTTTCGTTTGCAACCCGGCGGGCGTGTTCTAACATGCGGGGGGACGGATCAATCCCAACAATTTGAGCGTTCGGATAGGCTTCCTGAAGCGCCAATGTGTAATGGCCCGACGACGCGCCCACATCGAGGATACGTTTGAAGTCCTTGCGGCTGGCTTGTTTGGCGGCCATGCGGCGCTGGGCAAAGATGTCCCCCGGATAGGACTTTGCCACCAGCATCTTGTGGACGAGCTCACCGTGAACGTAGCCATTATAGTCTGAAGCGTCCCAGCCTCCGGTCGTGCGGTGAAACCAAACGCGGCTGAAATAGGATGGCGCTTCAAAGTTGTCAGGAACGGTCAGCTTTGAAGGGCCGTCATCCAGAGATTTAAGCATTGGCTCTAATTCGTGGCGGATACCTTCAAAGGCTTCCTCGCAGAAGGGGCCGTGGGTTTTTGATGCCCACTCGGATACCAATTGGCGCAGTTTGAAGGTTTTGGAATCGGCAAGCTTTTCGTCGACCATTGCGTGGCGCGCATCAATGTCATCGGGAAGTGTATCAGCATTGATACCCTTTGCAGCCATTTCGGCTTCCATCGCCATGTTTAGACCATAGCTTGCTTTACCGATCCCGGCTTGAAAATCGATTAGCGCGCGACCGCGTTGGGCGAGTAAGGGAGCTTGCATGTCTGCCTCCAAAATTTTCGATGACTGAGTGATGCTAATTTGGTCATCGAGGCCGCAAAAGCGAGGCCCATCGTGTAGTTGTGATCGACGTGCGATCACGAAGCGCGATGAATTATCGCCATTCAAGCTGAATTGCCGGGGATTTGTTCATCCAGCGTGAAAGCGTGAGGCTGGCTGGCGGGCTGACTACGCTTGTTGCGAACTCAGTTGAGATTGCAACTGCATCGGCAAAGCGTTCTGTCTGTTTCGGGCCCGGGAGCTCCGGACGACAAATGATGCCCCCAAAATAATGGTCGACGCCTTCGAGAACGAGGCTGAACTTGCTTCCCGGTGGTGAGGTCTCGAAAGCCGCTAGGTGCATGCGGTAATCATCAATAAAGCCGGGAAGAACGTCCTTAGTTCCTGTTTGCACCAAGAGCGGCACACTGAGCGCTGCATGCGCATCAGCGGCCACAAAGCCCGGCATGAAGCCCGGCGGAGAGAACGCGATGACGGCTTTGATTGCCACACTTTTGTGGCTTTCGGCCTTCTTGGTCTCAAGGTCCGCCACGCGTGAACCACCCAAAGCCAACGCCCCAAGCGCGCCATAAGAGTGCCCAGCGGCCAAAATTGGCACGCTTGGTTTCAGCGCCTGTGCTGCAGTAATAGCGAGCTGCATATCTTCCACGCGGGTGCGCCAAACCGCGATTTGGTTATAGTCCTTTGAGTTTGGGTGATCCGTTGAATCGACGTGAAGCGGGCTGATTACCGTAAAGCCAGCCTTGGCCCACGCCCCTGTTAAGGCGCGGTATTTCGCGGGCGACGAAAAGGCCCCGTGAGAAAAAATGATTGAGCCCATTGGCTTGCCGGGTGGCTTCACAACCTCAAACGCCACGCTGCGCGCGTGCGAGGCGGCAACAATCTGGATGGAGATAGTCGGTTCGGAGTTTGCTGCTTCGGCCATGCCCGCCCCAACTGATATCAATCCACCGATAAGGAGTGCACGCCGCGACGGCCTTACAAAACCGCGCATACGGTTTTCCATTCGAGATAATTATCGAGTGCGAGAGTGCCTGAATCGCGACCCCAACCGGAGGCTTTCATGCCGCCAATAGGGAGCGTACAGTCATACATCGAATGGGTGTTAATCCATACGGTGCCCGCTTTGATGCGACGCGACAAACGGTGGGCATGCGACAGCGAGGTAGTCCAAATACTAGCGGCAAGCGCGTATTCGCTATTGTTCGCGGCGGCGACCACCTCGTCGATCTCATCAAAGGCTTGAACCACCACAACCGGGCCAAAAATCTCCTCCCGGACAATGGCCATATCCGCTGTGACATTGGCGATGACCGATGGTGTGACGAAGGTTCCCGCATCGCCTGACTGTACGCCGCCGGTGAGGACGGTTGCGCCATCTTTCGTGGCGCCGGCTACGTAAGCGGCAACTTTGTCGGCTTGTTTGCGTGAAACGAGTGGCCCCATTTGGCTCGTTGGGTCTAGGCCATGGCCAAGAACCATGCTTTTTGCATAGGCCGAAACACCTTCGACGACTTGGTCGTAGATTGAGCGGTGCGCATAGAGCCGTGACCCCGCCACACACACTTGGCCAGCATTAAAGAAAATGCCATTTGCGGCGCCGGGAATGGCGTTTGCTAGGTCAGCATCGGGCAAGATGATCGCAGGCGATTTGCCACCAAGCTCTAGGGTAACTTTTTTGAGGTTGCCTTTTGCGGCATCAAGGATAGCGCGCCCCGTGGCCGTAGAGCCTGTGAAAGCCACCTTATCCACGCCGTGGTGGCCCGCGAGCGCTGCCCCAGCTTCATGTCCGAAGCCGGTTACGATGTTGAGGACCCCCGGCGGAAAGCCTGCTTCACTAAATAATTCGCCGAGGCGTATGGCGGTCAGTGAGGTATCCTCGGCTGGTTTCAGCACGACTGTACACCCGGCAGCCAAGGCAGGAGCAAGCTTCATGGCGGTTAACACCAAGGGCGAGTTCCATGGCACGATGGCCCCAACCACGCCGATAGGCTCGCGCAGCGTCCAGCTTTCAACCTGCATGCCTGGCGGCTGGTAATTGACTGACGAGCTAATGGTCCGGCCTTCAATGGCGTTTGCAAGGCCGGCGAAATAGCGAAATTGGTTGACGGCACCGGGGATTTCGGCCCAGCGCCCAACAAAAAGGGGCTTGCCTTGATCTAGGGTTTCGAGCTCTGCGAGCTCGTCGATATTGGCCTCAATCAAATCGGCCAGAGCCCACAAAAGGCGTGAGCGTTGCATCGGCACCATCGACGACCAAGCACCGGATTCAAAAGCGGCTCGTGCAGAGGCTACGGCTGCGTCGACATCGTCAGCGCCACCGCGCGCCATTAAGGCAAGGGTTGCGCCAGTGGCAGGGTCTAGGGTTGGGAAGGTCGCGCCTGACACCGATGCAATCCACGCCCCGCCGATCAAGTGCTTCTTTTCTTTCACAGCGAGAAAAGCCTGTGCACCCGGCGTGGAAGGCGTCGTCGTTCGCAAAACTATGGTCATGGGGTCGCTCCGCTGATTTTGTGCCTTGACTATAAGCAAAGTGAGCAAGTTCAGCGCTAGGATGGGCGCGCTATCCGCCCCCCGGTTATCGGTTTGATAGACTGTGCCAAGCCAAGGCGTTCACAGTCAGGGTATACGACGTTTGTTAGGGCCTCTCGAATGTTAAAAGTGCTGAAATGGGTTGGGATCACGGTAGGCGCCCTAGTCGGGGTTCTTATCCTCGCAGTCGGCATATTGGTGACTTGGAAGTGGACCTTGGTGAAAAACATGACGTCGATGGAAACACGCGGAGTTGAAATCCTCGAAGGATATCAGCCGCTTCGACAAGTAATTGGCCTCGCAACGCCCACTTTGATACCAAAAGCGCCGCAAACCGAGTTGAACATTGACCCAGAGGCTTTTTCAAAAGCAAAGGCCTATTCAGACAGCCAAGGCGGCATGGCTTTGCTCGTCTATTATAAGGGCGCCCTTCAATATGAGGGCTACGCACCGGGCTTCGACGGCAATTCGCGGTTTGAAACCTTTTCAATGCACAAGTCGGTTTTAGGCCTGCTTTATGGCGCGGCGCTTCGCGACGGGATCGTCACCTCTCTCGACGACCCAATTGGCAAATATATCGATGAATGGAAGGAGGATCCGCGCGGTAAAATTACCGTGCGTGCGTTTCTAACCATGCAATCCGGTCTCAAGGTCTACTCCATGGCAAAGGGCGAGTTGCCCGCATTGGAACTCGCGATTGGAGACCGGATATCGGAAACAGCTTTGTCTTTGCCGATTGATACGCCGGCGTTTGAGACGTTCAAATACTATAATGCAAACAGCCAGATCGCCGGCATCGCCCTTGATCGCGCTCTAAAGAAAGCTGGGAAAAGTGGGTATGCGGAGTATTTATCCTCCGCACTTTGGCAGCCGATTGGGGCAGGCACGACAAACTTATGGATAGAGCGCAAAGATGGCGATGCGCGCTATTTTGCCGGCTTGCAGGGCACACCGTACGACTGGATGAAAGTCGGGATGTTGATTGCCGATAATGGGAAGGCCAACGATAAAGAAGTGTTGCCAGCTTCATGGATTGAAACGTTGGCCTCGCCGTCCAAGGCCAATCCCAACTATGGCATCCAAGTCTGGCTTGGAAACCCTTGGCAAGCTGAACGCGCCTATTCTCCGGACATTGCCCTTAAGGTTCCGCACAAGGAAGCTTACCGGGTCGACGATATCATCTTCTTTGACGGTTTCGGCGGACAGCGTGTCTACGTTTCGCGTAAGCTTGGCTTAGTGATTGTGCGGATCGGTAAGGTGTCTGTAAACTTCGATGACAGCGTCATTCCAAACGCTGTCATCGACGGCATTTCATCAATTGGCCCCTAAGCCATTACGGCTCGATGCCCTCAGGCAAAGCAACCGCATGAAATCCGGCATCGACGTGGACAACTTCGCCTGTTGTTGATCGGCCAAGGTCTGAAAGGAGCCATAAGGCGGCACCCGCAATGCCTTCCATGGAGGTATCCTCCTTCATCAGTGACCATTCGCGACCCGTCGAGATCAGCCCGCGCCCGCCGGAAATCCCTGCCATTGCTAGCGTCCGCATTGGGCCTGCCGAGATTGCGTTCGCGCGGATGCCGGCCGGGCCTAGGTCGCGCGCAATATAGCGGGTCGCGGCTTCAAGCGCTGCCTTGGCGACGCCCATGACGTTATAGGATGGTAACACCCGTTCTGAGCCAAGATAGGTCAGGGTGACCATTGAGCCGCCGGGCTGCATCAGGGCAGCGGCTCGCTTCGCGCAGGCAACCCACGAAAATGCCGACACATCCATTGTTTTCAAGAAGTTTTCACGGGTGGTATTCTCCACGAACGAGCCTTTCAGCTCATTTTTGTCGGAAAAGGCGATAGCATGGACCAGAAAGTCGAGTTTGCCCCACGATGTTTCCAGGCGGGCAAAGGCAGCGTCCAGATCTTCATCGCTTGTGACATCGCAAGGGATAATGTGTTGGCTTCCGACGCTTTCAGCGAGCGGACGCATGCGCTTTTCCAAGGCTTCGCCTTGATAAGTGAAGGCGATTTCTGCGCCTTGGGCGGCCAATTGGCTGGCAATGCCCCACGCGATGGACTTGTCGTTGGCTACACCCATGACCAAGCCACGCTTGCCCGCCATCAAGGTGCCAGAAGGGAAGGTCCAGTCGCTCATTATGGTGTCTCCGAAACAAGGAAGCACGCGGTCTAGCGATTTTGGTCGCCTTCGTCACGCTTCGTTCTTGCTCCATTAACAACAGAGGTCTAAACGCTAAAGCGGCCCCAACGGGGCTCGCCGGTCGGTGCGCTCGCTAGTGCACGACCCTGTGATCACCGCGAAGAAGTTTTGCGTAACGCAAAGCCCCTTTGTTCCGTATGATCATTCAACAGGGAGAGGCATTATCATGGCATCACTAGACAGCTTCAAATCACGCCGCACGCTGAGCGTTGGCGACAAATCCTATACCTATTTTTCATTGGCTGATGCGGCAGCAAATGGCCTTGGCGATGTTTCGACGCTGCCCGTTACGCTGAAGATCCTTTTGGAAAACCTCCTCCGTGCCGAAGATGGCGTGACCGTCACGAAGGCCGATATTCAAGCCGTGGCAGGATGGCTGGCCAATAAGGGTTCAGTTGAGCACGAGATCGCGTTTCGCCCAGCACGCGTTTTGATGCAGGACTTTACCGGCGTTCCAGCGGTGGTGGACCTTGCTGCCATGCGCGATGCTGCTTTGGCCTTGAACACCGACCCTGACAAAGTGAATCCGCTGGTGCCCGTAGACCTTGTGATCGACCATTCCGTGATGGTGGACAATTTTGGGTCGGCTGGCGCGTTCAAGAAAAACGTCGATCTGGAATATGAGCGCAATGGTGAGCGCTATCAGTTTCTTCGCTGGGGCCAGAGCGCGTTCCGCAATTTCCGCGTTGTGCCCCCTGGCACTGGCATTTGCCACCAAGTAAACCTTGAATATCTAGCGCAAGCCGTCTGGACGAATGACGAAACCGGCGAAACAATCGCCTATCCAGATACCGTCGTTGGCACCGATAGCCACACGACCATGGTTAATGGCCTCGCCGTTCTTGGCTGGGGCGTTGGCGGCATTGAAGCTGAAGCCGCGATGCTCGGCCAGCCCATTTCGATGCTGATTCCCGAAGTGATTGGCTTCAAACTGACAGGCAAGGCGCCCGAAGGCTCAACCGCAACGGATCTCGTGCTCACGGTCACCCAAATGCTGCGCAAACGCGGCGTGGTTGGCAAGTTTGTCGAGTTCTATGGCCCGGGTCTCGACGCTATGTCGCTGGAAGACTGCGCGACCATTGCCAACATGGCACCGGAATATGGCGCGACCTGTGGCTTCTTCCCAGTAATGCCCGACACATTGCGTTATCTCACCGCAACAGGCCGGACCGCTGATCGCGTGGCTCTTGTTGAAGCCTACGCCAAGGCCCAAAACATGTGGGGTCCAACGCTTCCGGCGGCCGTTTATACCGATACTCTTGAGCTCGATCTCGGCACGGTGTTGCCATCGCTGGCAGGGCCAAAGCGCCCGCAAGATCGCGTGCTGCTTTCCGATAGCGCGGCGGCCTTCAATGTCGCCATGGACAAAGAGTTTAGCCAAGGCGGCGAGATCGGGAAGCGTGTCGCAGTCGATGGTGCAAACTTCACGGTCGGTCACGGCGATGTCGTGATCGCAGCCATCACGTCGTGCACCAACACGTCGAACCCTTCTGTACTTGTGGCGGCTGGTCTCGTTGCCCGCAAAGCACGCGCCAAGGGCCTGAACGTCAAGCCATGGGTGAAAACATCGCTGGCACCGGGCTCGCAAGTCGTCACGGACTATTTGACGAAGGCAGGCCTGCAAGAAGACCTTGATGCCATGGGCTTCCAACTTGTGGGCTATGGCTGCACGACCTGTATCGGGAATTCCGGCCCGCTGCCGGTGGAGATTTCCAAAGCGGTTCAGGACAATAATCTTGTCGCTGTCTCAGTGCTTTCCGGCAATCGCAATTTTGAAGGCCGCGTGAACCCCGATGTTCGTGCCAACTATCTTGCATCGCCACCGCTGGTCGTCGCTTATGCGCTGGCTGGTTCCATGCATATTGACCTGACCACGCAGCCATTAGGCACGGGGTCGGATGGTCAGCCCGTTTTCTTGAAAGACATCTGGCCCACCAATGGCGAAATTGCGGCTTTGGTGCGGGAGTTCGTAACGGCGGAAATGTTTGCATCCCGTTATGCCGACGTTTTCAAGGGCGATGCGAATTGGCAAGGCATCTCAGTTTCCGGTGGCCAAACCTATGACTGGGATAGCTCCAGCACCTATGTTCAAAACCCGCCTTACTTTGAAGGCATGACGATGACGCCGGCCCCAGTGACGGACATCGTGAATGCGCGCGTTTTGGGCCTGTTCGGCGACTCCATCACGACTGACCATATCAGCCCGGCAAGTTCCATTAAGAAGGCCGGGCCTGCAGGCAAATATCTCTCAGAGCGCCAAGTGCGCGTTGAGGATTTCAACTCCTATGGCGCACGCCGTGGTAACCACGAAGTGATGATGCGAGGGACCTTTGCCAATATCCGGATCAAAAACGCCATGGTTCCCGGCGTTGAGGGTGGTGTGACCACGCACTATCCGTCGGGCGAAGTCATGTCGATTTATGATGCCGCCATGGCCTATCAGGCGACCGAAACTCCGCTGGTCGTGTTTGCCGGCAAGGAATATGGCACGGGCTCCTCGCGCGATTGGGCCGCAAAAGGCACAACGCTTCTCGGCGTTCGTGCTGTGATCGCTGAAAGCTTTGAACGGATCCACCGGTCAAACCTAATTGGCATGGGCGTTATCCCGTTTCAATTCCGTGATGGTGTTACTTGGGCCTCGCTTGGCCTAAAGGGCGATGAGGAAGTCACTATCGTCGGCGTTACCGAAATTGCGCCGCGTAAGGACATGACCATCGAAATCAAAAAGGCTGATGGCTCGGTGGTAACCGCTCCGGTTTTGTGTCGGATCGATACCGCCAATGAGCTCGACTATTACCGCGATGGTGGAATTATGCAGTACGTGCTGCGAAACCTCGCGCGCGCGGCATAGGCAAAACGCCCAACAGCAAAAAGGCCGTCAGAAGTTCGCTTCTGGCGGCTTTTTTATGCCAGCTTCACGCGACGTGGAGCATGCTAATGAGAACTGACAGGGTGATAGCGCTCAACAGTGTAGAAAGTGCAACGGCACGTGCAGCCCCTTGGCCAAAAATGCCATAAGCGCGTGCTTGAACAAACACATTGACCGCGGTAGGCGCGCCTGCTGCCAATGTCGCAACGTTTCGCGCAAACGGATCAACGTCTAATGCCAGCGCTGCAACAAACACCAAGCTGGGTAAGACGATCAGTTTGGCAACAGTAGCAACCAAAACCGGCATTAAACCATCGCTCGACACCTCCGATCTGAGGTGCACCAGTGTTGCGCCAAGCGCGAACAGGGCCGCAGGCGTTGCCGTTCCAGCGACTAATTCTAGCGTTCGTAGCGCTGAGATTGGCAACACGATTTGGCTCAAAGACAGCGCAAAACCAAGAGCCGAGCCCAACACAATCGGGTTCAACAACGATGTTCGAGCCGCGGTCACCAAAGTGCGCCACCCTCGGCCATCCCGCGCTGCAATCAATTGAGCGACGGCAACGGGCATAACAAACAGGTTTTCGATCAATAGGATAAGCGCACCGATTATTGCTGCTGCTGGGCCAAAGACGAATTGGACGAGCGGGAAGGCAAAAAACGCCGTGTTTCCCATCACCGAAGCCATTGCGGTCCCGGCCTGCTCTTCGCGGCTTCGCCCGAGAGCCACCATTGCTAAACGCGCTGCGACAAGGCTCACAAAAACTGCGCCCGAATAAGCAGCCGCTAAACGCCAGTTGATCATTTGTATGGCGTCGTTTTTGACGAAAGCTAGGACCAAAACAGCCGGCATGCCGATCCAGAAAACCAGCTTTGAGAGGCCCTGCGTGTTCTCAGTGCTAAATCTGCCAAAACGTGCTGTGGCAGCGCCCAATCCCATCAATGCAAAGAAGGGGATTAAGCTATCGAAAAGAATCGTCACAGTGCGATCTCTGAAAGCGGTGTTATCCAGTTCTTCCAGTCAAAGCGCGTAAACTCAAACGCCCAATTGCTGGTTTTGGAGTTGATCGCACTAGCGTCAGGCGATGGATTTGATCCCACATTCGCCGCGTCAATTTCTATCCAAAAACGGGGGCCATTAGTCTTTGCAGTGCCCCGAATGGCCAAGCCATCGACTGTTACAATGTCCATTGATCCCGCAATTACGGCTTTTGATAGGGCTTTGCGTGGGAGTACATCAATAGGTCGCCAATTGGTAATCGCTAGCCCGGTCTTTGTTGCATCGGCGTTCGCCAGACGTTGAAGCGTTGGTTTAATTAGCCCAAACCCGCCGCCCGCGGTGCGCCCGAGCAAATAAGGCGCGCTATTGGTTGGATTGACAGAAACGCGCACGATACGGGCGGCGTCTATCGGCGGAAGAGTTAGATCCAGCCAAAGACGCAGGTCTTGCAGGGGCGGCAGTTTGCCAATGACTTCATAGGCCTGATTCTTTTCGGGAAATCGAACATAGGTCCCACCGGGGCGAACACCGACAATCAGGCTGGCGACTATCATTCGCGAGCGATTGGAAAGCTCTATCAGTGCGCCGCTCCCCCCTTGATATGGGTCGTCGACGCCAAGCCGATGAAAGAGCGCGGGATTCCGAGTTTTGTCGGCCTTAAATCGCAGAGCGGCTAGGCCCGCCGCTAGCTGATTGAGGGGCTCCGCGCTCACCGGAAAATTCCCCCGCTCGGGTATCTCCCAAGCGTCATTGGTACGACGAACGAGCGAATAACTCCCTTCGCTCAAGACGACCTTCACCATTGAAACCTCTGCTGCCGCCTGCGCAAGCGTAGGCAAAACTAAACCTTTGGCCGTTTGGGGTTGCGAGGGCCTGCGGCCAAAAAAGTCGACAGTGGCAAGCGTGATACTGAGGCCAGCAGTCACTCCACCGAGCACGAGAGCATCGCGTCGTCTCACCCCATCAAGAGGTCGCTCTCGCGTCATACGGCCAGGCTCGCCCGTTTGCGGTTCACCAAAAGGATTATCCCTACGAGCACGACGAGCGTGGGCACCACGCCGGCGCAAAGAAAAATTATGCGTGCCTTGATGGCTTGAATTTCACTTCTGGATGATTGCCGAACGCCGCGCATTTCAGCGCGAAGTTCAACTAACCGGGCACGAAACCTAACGATTTCCCGCGATGATTGGTCTGTTTCTCGTGTGGACCTGCCTTCCGCTAAGGACTGGGCTTCAAGTTCAGCGAGGCGTGTTTGTGTAGATTCCAGTTCAGCTTGCAGGGTTTTTTCTGCCTCAGCACTGCGCGCAGTGGCCTCTTCCCTCAAGCGCTCCAGAACGATCAAAGGCCGCACCGACGGTGCCCGAGACCGCAAGGAAACCAACGCGTCAGACCCGGCCAGATTGTCCATCGCATTCAGCAAGAATAGGGCGTTATCGGCTAGAGGCGGCTGATCTTGGCGCGTTCGGTAAAAGCTATCGGCCAAGAAGTCGACGTCCGCTACCGCTATTATTTGTGCGCCATTCACACTTTGGCCGATATGCCGGTGTTCGGACTTCACAATTGCTGGGTTTGCAATGAGGGATGGGGGCAGCGCTTCCGCAAACGCCGATTTGTATATCCCGCTCAGCCTTAGTGCGATAAGTGCGGGGTCAGAGGCCTGCGGCACATCGGCCAAGATTGTTTTTGGTGAGGGGCGCGAAAGAGCAAAACTTGCGCTTACTCGCCCAGCCTCTGGCGACGCCAGCATTAGCGGCTCGATCGTCACACCGCTTTTTGGCTGAGTGGTGAACGCCCCGGCCGCACCAACATTGATGCCGCGAACCAAGCCTGTTGTTACAAGGTCCGACTTCGACAGTTTGGTTGGCCTCACGGTAAAATAAAGCGGTTGAACCGCAACACTTTCTTGACCGGCTTCTCGGATGGACACCGGAAGCCCATGCGCGCGATCGATTAGAACACTGTCAGAAAGGTCGATCCCCCAAGAAGCGGCGAGAAAGCCAAGCTGTTCTTGAAAACGAGTGTCGCCACCGAGTTGAGCCGCACTGAGCGCGGCTGGGTCCATGAGGAGCAACAAGCGCCCTTTGCGCATGAAAAACTGGTCAATGGCGTAGAGTTGCTGCGGTGATAGGGTCGGTGGTTGGGCTATGACTAAGACGTCGGTAGGCGACGGGATATCCAAAAAATCCGCTGGTAAAACTGTAGTGTCGTAGTTTTCCGCAATGGCGCCAGCCACCGAAACCCCGTTCGTCCCGTCACCATTGGGCCCGAAAAACCAAGGTAAGCTGGTTATCACCGTCACACGGGGCTTCTGAGGGTTGGAGAGGCGGGCCAAAGCCGCAGTAATCTCATACTCTAACGACGCTTCACGCTCAGGTGCAAAAAAGCCAATGGTCTGGCTCTCATCGACGCTATTCGTAGCAATCAAACCAAGAAAGAGTGGGTCACCATCGGGAGCCAATTGAACACTTTGTAGCCCGGCTGAGCGTGCTTGAATTTCGCCGGGAGAAAAAGGAGCTGGGTTCACTTCGCTAAAGGTGATCTTCCCGTTCGATTTGGCCGCATAGGTCCTCAGCAATTCACGCACGCGAGCCGCGTATAGAGTAAAGACAGGGGCATCTTGTGCGGCTTCAGGTGTGAAAAAGAGCGTCAGTGCCACTGGCTCCTTCTGTTGGGCAAAGGCGGCAAGCGTTCCTGGTGACAGCGAATAGAGTTTGTTTTCAGTGGCATCAAACCGGACGCCAGCAAGCCCCAACCCCGCCAAGGCGTTAATACAAATCAGGCTGGCGACCAAAAAAAATCCAGCAACCAACCCGTGTAAACGCGGCCCCATTATTGGCTTCGCCGAGCGGACACAAAAAGTCCGGTTATAGCTAGCCAAAAAGCGATCGACGTAGAAAAGTAGATTAGTGTGCGCGCCTCTAGCACACCGCGCTGGGTTGTTTCGAGATGGTCGAGTATGGTCATGGCTTCGATGGCATGAGCGATCTCGCCACCAAAGGCTTGCCGCGTGATGTCGCCAAAAACCGACAAGCCAGAGGCTGTAACGACAAAGCTGACAACAGAAGCCAACACCAATGCAAGCACTTGATTGCTTGTAAAAGCCGACATCGCCGAACTGATCGCTAAATAGACCCCTGCAGCCATCAAGCAGCCCATATACGCAATTGCCGTTGCGCCATGGTCAACGGGCCCCAGGAACGAAAAAACCAGCCAAAGCGGAAATGTCAGGATAAGGGCGGCCGCAAAAACGCTCCACGCTGCGAGAAACTTTCCAACCACTATTGAGCCAATTGGCATTGGAGCAGACAATAAAAGCTCAAAAGTGCCATTTTTGACTTCTTCCGACCACAATTTCATTCCGAAGGCGGAAGCGAATATGAGCAAAAGCCACGGCACGAGCTGAAAAAATGGCCCTATATCGGCTTGTTCGTTTTCAAAGAGGCCGCGGGTTTGGAAAGGCAAAATAGTCGCGGACGCAACAAAAATAGCAATAAAGATCGGCGCCCATAGCGTTGCCAAATAAGCGCTAAGCTCCCGACGATAAATCGCTGCGATGGTGCGCAAACGCCTCATGCGCTTAGAACCGATTCAGAGGTTAGCGCGAAATAGGCATCCTCAAGACGACCACTCGGGCAACGGGATGCAAGCTTTTGCGGCGTTTCGTCGGCGAGCAATTTCCCGTTCGCAATTAAAATGATGCGGTTACAAACCGCTTCCACTTCCTCCAACATATGGGTCGAAATGATGATAACGCGATCAGGCGCTAACTTTTCAAAAAGCCCACGAACACGCCGCTTTCGGTGCGGGTCAAGGCCGTCCGTTGGTTCGTCCATCACCAAAACAGCTGGGGCGTTTAGGAGTGCTGCGGCCAACGAAACCCGCCGTCTTATGCCCTTCGACAATTCGCCAACTGGCCTGTTCAAGACGTGGCTGATTTCGGCGGCTTCGATTGAATCTGCTAGGGCCGCCTTTCGGTCCGCTCCGCGCAGGCCCCGTGCGTCTGCGAAAAACCGCAAGGTCTCAAAAGGTGTTAACTCACCCCACAGAGGCGCGCCTTCGGGAAGGTAGCCGAGGTGTTTTTGGGCACTGAACCGCTGCGACCACATATCAAAGCCGTTGAGGTGCACGGTGCCGTTGTCGGGCTCAAGAACGCCCGCAATCATGCGCATGGTAGTTGTTTTCCCAGCGCCATTGGCCCCGACGAGTCCAATGATATCACCTGCAACGGCCTCAAACGATAAATCATCTACGGCCAGTTGACCGCCAAATCGTTTTGAAAGGCTCCGCACCGAAAGCATGTGTGTGCTTTAGGCAAGCATGGTCCTTTGGGAAAGCTCATTGCGCTTTTGATCAACTGCCAAGATGGCAGCCAAAGAAATACTCGCTCAAATGCGCAGCGTTAATCCGCCGTCAACAGCTAGGCTTTGGCCGGTCACAAAGCCTGCATCGTCGCTGGCAAGGAAAAGCGCGGCGCGCGCCAAATCAATAGGTTCGCCAAGCCTGCGGAGCACTGATTTTTTAGCCCAAATTGCCGCTACGTCTTCTCGAATATCCCAGATCGGCGCCGTCATTCCGGTTCGTATCGCGCCGGGCAAGAGCGCGTTTGCCGTAACGCCGTATTTGCCGAGCTCAAGCGCCAATGTTCGGGTCAGCCCTTCCACGCCGGCTTTTGCCGCACAATAAGCCGACAACCCATAATCAGTCCCTCGTGCCATAACGCTCGCGGTATTGATGATCCTGCCGGCTTTGCTTTGTACCAGATGGGGAATGGCGGCGCGGGAGATGCGAAACACGGCACGCAAATTCACGCTAACCACACGATCCCATTCCTCATCGGTAAGGTCCTGAGCGAGGTGACTTGAGGCGACGCCGGCATTGTTGAACACAATGTCTAGCTTACCGAAAGCGCTGATTGCGCTCGAAATGATCGTTTCGGGTCCGTCCGGTGTGGAAACGCTGCACGCCAAGGCCCTGGCCATTGTGCCTTCCATTGCGGCCGCGATTTTGCCTTCATCAAGGTCGACAGCCAAAACACTGGCACCTTCCGCCGCAAAAAGGCGCGCACTGGCGGCGCCAATTCCCGATGCTGCGCCGGTAACAATGGCTACGCGCCCCTCAAGCCGACCCATATTCTTCTCTCCCTGTTTTCGATCAGGGTGGGAGTTACGCGCCGAAATGTCTAGGGCGGGGGTCGGTCAGGTAACGCGCCGCTGGCCCGGTGGGGCTGGGGGGCTGTTTTGGGTGCCGAGACAAGCGGTTTAACCACGTTTCCCGACCGACGCTCACACTATGGCGACGAGATAAGGCGGGAAAAAGTGCGGAATGTGGCTGAAAAGTGATTCCCTATTAAACCTCATTTATCGATCCGCTCGGGCAATGGAGTTCTTTTTCATTTCCGATGGTTGCCAATTCTGAAAAATGCACAAGACTGCTGCCATGGATCAAAGCATCTCTGTCTTTCCCCCCGCGCGTTTGCCGTCGGCAACGGTGCGATTTGAAAGAATAGAACTGGACGCCATCCTTGCTGTTTATGGCCGCATGGTTGGGGCGGGCGAATGGCGAGATTATGCGATAGACTTCATGAGCGATGTTGCAGTGTTCTCGGCGTTTAGAAGAACCTCTGAAGCACCGCTGTATCGCATCGAAAAACGCCCTGCCTTGGCGCGAAAGCAAGGAGCGTGGGCGATTGTGGCGATGGGTGGGCAAATCGTGAAACGCGGCCACGAAGTTCGCCAAGTTCTTGATTTTTTTGAACGTAAACTGATGAAAATCGTCACTTAGGCATGGGCGACGCTCAAAGAGCCGGGATCGGGGTAGGCACGGCCATGCAGGTAGCAAAAAATCCAGCCACGAATGTCGCGTTTCTAATCCTCCTGGCCCTGCTGTTTTCTGCGTTCTTGTTCAAGGCACAGCTTTCCGCACCGCCATCCGTAGCTGAAACCAAGGCAAGCACGGGCTTTGATACGACCGCAGCCATTGCGCGTTTAAGCCGGATACTGGGCGATGAGCGCCCACATTCCGTTGACACACCGGCCAATGATGCCGTGATGGAAAGACTCTTGATCGAAATTAAGGCCTTGGGCTTGACGCCTGAGGTTCGAGACGACTTTGCCTGTCGCAGTGCAAAGCGCTGGAATTCCGCAGGGTGCGCCCGCGTGCGCAATGTCGTGGTGCGTATGGGGCCAGCCGGTGGCAATGCTGTTCTGGTGGCTGCGCATTATGATTCCGTGCCTGCGGGGCCGGGCGCTGCCGACGATGGTGCTGGCGTTGCATCGCTCTTGGAAGTCGGCGCGCAACTGCGGGGCAAAGCGCTCTCTAAACCGGTAATTTTGTTGTTCACGGATGGTGAGGAGGTCGGCCTGTTAGGTGCTGCCTCCTTTGTTCGTCGCGACCCCTACGCAAATGATGTGGTTTTCGCGATCAATTTGGAAGCGCGCGGCACGTCGGGCCCGGCTATCATGTTTCAAACAAGCACGGCTAATGGCCCTGCTTTGGCGGTTTTTGGCAGCAACATCGCCCGACCCGTGGCAAACTCGCTCGCCGCCGACATTTATCGAAGTCTTCCCAATGACACGGATGCGACGGAGTTCCTTGCCCGCGGCTACGGTGTCCTAAACTACGCCTTTATCGAGCCGCTGGCGCGCTATCACTCACCGATCGACTCTTTGAAATATCTTGACCAAAACAGTGTGGGCCACCTTGGAAGTTCCGCGCTTGTTGCCGTGCAAGGCTTTCTTGCCCAGCCTGTCAAAAACGCTGAATCCACCGAAAGCGTAATCTACACGGACATAGTGGGGCGTGGTTTTCTGGTTATGCCTGTGGTGGCGGGGGCCGTAATGCTTGGCCTTGGCTTTCTTGCAGCGCTTGCAATGTTCATTCGGGCAGGCGGCGGAGGCAGCCTGAGCGCATTGACGACACCCTTTTCGGCGGCGCTTATCGCGGGAGGGGCATGTTTTGCGGCGACCGCCATTATTGGCGCGGTGAAGCCTGAAAAACTGTGGTGGTATTCCTATCCGCAAGCCGCAATTGCCCTTGTGGCGGCAGCTGGACTGCTCGGCGTTACACTTGCGTTGCTGGCTCTTGCGCGGAACGTTTCGCCAAGCCGAACTTTTGCCGCTGCTTGGATTTGGCTCTTCGCTTTAGGCTGCGTTGGCGGCTTTTTCTCGTCAGGCTCATTGATACTTTTGGCGCCTGCTGCGGGTGCCTTTGCCGCATGCTGGCTCATTACCATGTGGCGACCAAATGTGTCACCGCTGCTTTGGCTGATACCGCCAATTGTGTTGCTTACAATTATGCTGCCAACGCTGTCCTTTGCCGGGGCGGCTTTGGGATATTCGATGGCGTGGGCCGTGGCTGCTGTGTCGGCCCTTTTGTTTATGCCAGCGCTCGCTCTGTGCCTTTTCACAAAACCTATCGACTGGCGCTATGCCACTGCACCGGCGTTAGCGCTCGTCGGCGGCACGGTGTGGTCGATATCGGTTCCGGCCTACACAGCGCAAACACCCGCGCCGCTAAACATTCAGCACTGGGAAAGTGATGGCCCGAAGGCACATTGGGTGTTGGCGCCAGATGATCTCCAGCCAGTGCCAGCGGCACTTCAGCGGCTGCTTCCGTTCAAAAATGTTCCGGTGCCCGGCAATGCGACAGAACGCACAGCTGCTCTGGCTGAGCGAAGTGGCGGGGCCATGCCGGAAGTCAAAGTGGTTTCGGACGTCACAATTGCCGGGAAACGCCAAGTTGTTCTGGAGGTCGTGACCGTTGCTGCGGATGAAATTCAGCTGAGTGCGCCAAAGGAAGCTGGATTAACGGCTATTTCGTTTGGCGGCGAAACATTCCAATACGAACCGGGAAGCGCCAAAACCTTTCAATGTCGTGGGCGAAGCTGCAGCACCTGGCGCATGACAATGACTATTGGCTCTGGACGGCATAAATTCTCGGCGCGCGCGATTCGATGGGGCCTCGATGATACGGGCAAGCCACTTCAAGCCGCGCGGCCTGCCAATTCCTTACCTAATCAAAGGGGTGATGTGCGTGTCGCGACGCGTGATTTCTCATTGTAGGCAACTTTGGCCAGATCGAAGCGGCCATAGCGATGATTTTCATCGGAGAAACGTGGCTTAGCCGCCTTGAAATGCAAAAACCGCTCTGATCTCTCAGAGCGGCCAGCATGTCGACATTTGAGAAAAGATTACGCCGCCTCAGCCACCTTAGCCCCAAACCGCCCATAGAACGTCTCACCCTTGGCGGCCATGTCGCGCAGAAGTGCGTTTGGCTTGAAGCGTTCACCGAATTTTTGGGCGAGCGCGTCGCATTCGGCCACGAACTTTGCTAAGCCCAAGCCGTCGATCAATGAGATCGTGCCGCCGGTGTAAGGGGCGAAGCCCCAGCCAAGGATGGAGCCGATATCGGCATCGCGTGGGTCGGTAATCACGCCTTCTTCGAAGCAGCGCGCCGTCTCCAAGGCTTGGATATAGAGCAATCGCTTTTTGTATTCCGCGATGGTTTCAGGGTCCATTTCGCCAATCGTTGTCGCCACCACATCGGTCAGGCCCGGCCAAATCCGCTTCGAGCCGTCGGCCGCATAATCGTAGAAGCCCTTCTTGTTTTTCCGCCCAAAGCGCTCCAGCCCCACCACCATCTTTTCAATGATCGCGTCGGCAGGTGTTGCCCGATAGGCATCGCCCAAATCCTTCTTGGTTTGCTGGCGCACCTTGTAGCCAAGGTCGAGGGCCACCTCATCATTCATCGCCAACGGCGCGACCGGCATGCCGGTCATCTTGCCAATGTTTTCGATAATAGCGGGCTTCACGCCTTCAGCCAGCATCGCAATGCCTTCGCCGACATAGGTGCCGAAGCAACGCGAGGTGTAGAATCCGCGGCTATCATTCACGATAATCGGCGTTTTGCGGATTTTCAGGACATAATCCACCGCCTTCGCCACGGTTTCTTGGCTGGTTTCCATACCAAGGATGATCTCAACCAAGCCCATCTTGTCGACCGGTGAGAAGAAGTGAACGCCAATGAAGCTCGCCGGTCTTATCGAGGCCTTCGCCAATCCCGTAATCGGGAGCGTTGAGGTATTCGAGCCAAACACCGCGTGCGCTTCAAGCTGGGCCTCAGCCTTCGCGGTTACGTCTGCTTTAATCTCACGGTTTTCAAACACCGCTTCTACCACGAAGTCCGAGCCCTTAACGTGGGCATAGTCTGTCGTAGGCGTGATCAGCGCCAAAATCCCATCGGCCTTCTCTTGGCTCATTTTCCCGCGCGAAACCGCCTTGTCGAGCAGGTTTTTCGAGTAGGCTTTGCCCTTCTCAGCCGCTTCTTGGCTCTGGTCGATTAGCACCGTTTCGATACCCGCGACTGCCTGAACATAGGCAACGCCTGCGCCCATCATGCCAGCGCCCAAAACGGCAACTTTTTTGATGTCGAACTTGGGGAAGCCTGCTGGGCGGTTCGCCCCCTTGGCCAAAGCCTGCATCGAGAGGAACAGCGAACGAACCATGTTCTTGGCCGATGGGTTCGCCATACTCTTCACAAAATAGCGCGTTTCAATCCGAAGTGCCGCATCGATGGGCACCTGAATGCCCTCAAAAACCGCTTGCATGATCGCGATTTGTTGGGGGTAATTGCGATAGGTGGTCTTGGCCAACATAGCGTTGCCGCCCACGAAGGTCATCGCGCCGCCGGGCGCATAAGGCCCGCCGCCGGGAATCTTGAAGCCTTTCTTGTCCCAAGGCTGAACCGCGTCGCCCTTTTCCAAAACCCATTTGCGTGCCGCAGCCACGGTTTCACCGGGGGCCACCATCTCATTGGCAACGCCCAGTTTCAGCGCCGTTTTGGCATCAATCGGGGTGCCTTGCAGAATCAACGGCAATGCCTGCTGAACCCCAATCATCCGCGGCAGGCGTTGTGTGCCGCCCGCGCCGGGCAGAAGGCCGACCTTGGCTTCAGGAAGCCCAAGCTGAAGCTTTGGATTGTCCGCCACTACGCGGTAATGTCCAGCGAGGGCAATTTCGAGCCCGCCGCCAAGGGCTAGGCCTTCCAGCGCAATCGCGATTGGCTTTCCGCAGGTTTCCAGCTGCCGCAGCGTGGCGTTAAGGGTAAAGCCGCCCTTGAACGCAGCTTGCAGTTTCTCTTCCGCCGTCAGCGGTTTTGCAGGAGCCGCATCCGCGCTGCCAAGCTCACCAAGGTCAGCGCCTGCGCAGAAGCCGGTCGGTTTGCCGGACGTCAACACCACGCCCTTAATCGCGGCATCGCCCTTCACGAGGGTAGCGATTTCCACCAGCTCACGTGTCACCGAGCCAGTAATGGTGTTCATCGAGCGACCGGGGACGTCGAAGGTGATTAGGGCAACGCCTTCGGCGTCAACGTCAATTTTGAAGTTTTCCATCGGGATCAGGTCCTAAAAAGGGTATCAAACGCGCTCAATAACGGTCGCGGTGCCCATGCCAGCACCCACGCACAGCGTGATCAGGGCGGTTTCCTTGTTTGAGCGCTCCAGCTCATCAACCATGGTGCCAAGGATCATGCCGCCCGTAGCGCCGAGCGGATGGCCCATGGCGATCGCGCCGCCATTCACGTTCACTTTGGCATGGTCGAGGTCCATCGCCTGCATGAAGCGCAGCACGACCGAGGCAAACGCTTCGTTTAGCTCATAGAGATCAATGTCGTTTTTGTTCATGCCAAGGCGCGCCAGCAGTTTCGCTGTTACCTTTTCAGGGCCTGTCAGCATGATCGAAGGCTCCGAGCCGATCGACGCCATGCCGCGAATGCGCGCACGCGCCTTCAAGCCGAGCGCCTCACCCAATTCCTTGGTGCCGATCAACACGGCCGATGCGCCATCGACGATGCCGGACGAGTTCCCCGCATGGTGCACATGGTTCATGCGCTCAATCTCGGGGTAGCGCTGCATAATCACAGCATCAAAGCCCGGCATCATTTCCCCTTGGCCGAGGAAGCTCGGTTCCAGAGCGGCAAGGCTCTGCATGGTTGCGTCTGGGCGCATGTGCTCATCATGATCGAGTAGAGACAGGCCTAATTGATCGCGCACCGCGACAATGGACTTGGCAAACCGGCCCTCTTTCCAACTTTGCGCCGCGCGCTTCTGGCTCTCAACAGCATAGGCGTCGACGTCGTCGCGCGAGAAGCCGTATTTGGTGGCGATCATATCCGCGCCAATACCCTGCGGCACAAAATAGGTCTTGAGCGCGATGGAAGGGTCCGACGCCCAAGCGCCGCCATCGGAACCCATCGGCACACGCGACATGCTCTCCACGCCGCCGCCAATGGTCATTTCCGCTTCGCCAGACATCACCTTGGCAGCCGCCATGTTGCAGGCTTCAAGGCCAGAGGCGCAGAAGCGGTTGATCTGAACTCCTGCTGTGGTCTCAGCATAATCCGCGTTCAGCACCGCCAAGCGGGCAATGTCGGAACCTTGCTCACCCACTGGGGCGACGCAGCCCATCACCACGTCCTCAACCTTGGACGTATCAAGATTGTTGCGGTCGCGGATCGCTTGCAACACTTGGGTCGCAAGGCTCAGCGCGGTCACTTCATGCAAGGAACCAGACGACTTACCTTTACCGCGCGGTGTGCGAACGGCATCAAAAATATACGCATCGGCCATGAGTGGCACTCCTGTGAAAACTGTTCGATTGATCTGGCTGGAGGGCGCTTACAGCGTCCGCGAAATGAGAACCTTCATCACTTCATTGGCGCCGCCATAAATGCGCTGAACGCGGCTATCGCGCCACATTTGGGCGATGGGAAACTCGTTCATATAGCCCCAGCCACCAAACAGCTGCAGGCATTCATCAACGACTTCGCACTGCGTGTCCGACACCCAATATTTCGCCATGGATGCCGTCGCGGCGTCCAATTTACCTTCCAAAAGCAGTTCCGTGCAGCGGTCGCAGAACGCTTTCGCAACGGTGGTTTTGGTTTTGCACTCCGCCAGTTTGAATTGCGTGTTCTGGAAATCCATCAAGGTTTTGCCAAAAGCCTTGCGGCCCTTCACATAATCAATGGTCTCTTGAACGGCGCGTTCCATGGTGGCGACGCCCTGAATCCCGATAATCAAGCGCTCCTGCGGCAGTTGATCCATCAATTGGAAAAAGCCTTGGCCTTCATTGGTGCCCAACAGGTTTGAGGTTGGGATGCGCACATCATCAAAGAACAATTCCGAGGTGTCTTGCGCGTCTTGGCCCACCTTGTCGAGGTTACGCCCGCGCCGGAAACCATCGACCTCATCGGTCTCCACAAACAAGATGGAGGTGCCGCGCGCGCCTTGGGTCGGATCGGTTTTGCACACGACCGCGATTAAATTAGCTGTTTGGCCATTGGTGATAAAGGTCTTGGAGCCATTGATGACGTAGTGATTGCCGTCCTTCTTGGCAGTGGTTTTGATACCTTGCAGATCGGAGCCTGCGCCCGGCTCGGTCATCGCGATAGCGGTCACCAATTCGCCTGTCGCCAGCTTCGGCAGCCAGCGTTCCTTTTGTTCGGTGGAGCCATAGTGGATGATATAGGGGGCAACGATGGCGTTGTGGAGCGTGATGCCGAAGCCATCAATGCCCATGCGGCCCGCTACATCCATAATGACGCTCTTATGGCTGAAATCGCCGCCGCCGCCGCCATATTCCTCGGGACCCGAGACGCAAAGCAAGCCGGCCGCGCCCGCCTTGGTCCACATATCGCGCTCAACCACACCATCTGCGCGCCATTTGGCAATCTTTTCCGGCGGCGCTTCCTTTTCAAAAAAGCCGCGTACGGCCCCTTCAAAAATGTTGAGCTCTTCATCATCGCGCCATTTGGCGATGGGCATGTCCATTGCGGTCATTGTTGTGCTCCAAGCCCGCGCTGCGGGTCAATTTCGGAAATCAAGGTTTCAATCAAAACGCATCTGCGGGCATGGCCATCATCGTGTCCGCGCCCGCCTGCATTTTTGCCAGATGCGCGGCTGTTTCCGGCAACATACGGTCCACAAAGAACCGGCCCACTTTGATTTTGTTGTCATAGAAGGGATCGCCACCGCCCACGCGGGCATAGGCCGCCTTCGCCATCATCGCCCACATCAGCGCAAAAGCGGTCAGGCCAAACAGATGCATATAGTCGGTGGAGGCCGCGCCCGCATTGTCGAAATTCGACAGGCCGTTGGACATCAACCACATCGTGCCCTGCTCAAGCTGATCACGGGCTGTTTTGAGGCCAATGCAGAACGGTTCGAGGTTCGCATCTCCGGCATTGTCGGCCAGGAACGCATCGATCTCGGCCATAAACGTCCGAACGCCGCGCCCGCCATTGGCAGCAAGCTTGCGCCCAACAAGGTCGAGCGCTTGAACGCCATTTGCGCCCTCGTAAATCATGGCGATGCGGGCATCGCGCACAAATTGCGACATGCCCCATTCTTCCACATAGCCATGCCCACCAAAGACTTGCTGGGCCTGAACGGCGTTTGAGAAGCCCTTATCGGTCAAATAGCCTTTCAGGACGGGCGTCATCAGGCCCATATAGTCGTCGGCCTTCTCGCGCGTCGCCGCATCCGGGCTCTTGTGCAGAAGATCGCCATAAAGCGCGGTCCAGAACAGGAAGGCACGCGCGCCTTCGTTAAACGCGCGGGTTTCAAGCAACATCCGGCGCACGTCAGGGTGCACAATGATCGGGTCTGCCGCGCCTTCTGGGTTCTTAACGCCCGACAGTGAACGTCCTTGGATCCGGTCTTTCGCGTAGGCCGCCGCGTTTTGATACGCCACCTCGGATTGCGACAGCCCTTGTAGGGCCACCCCAAGCCGCGCCTCATTCATCATCACGAACATGGCGTTCAGGCCCTTGCCCTCGGTCCCAACCAGCCAGCCCTTCGCGCCATCATAATTCATCACGCAGGTGGCATTGCCGTGAATGCCCATTTTCTCTTCAAGATTGCCACACGCCACAGGATTGCGTTCGCCCAATGAGCCGTCGGCATTGACCAGGAATTTCGGCACCACAAACAGCGAGATGCCCTTGGTGCCCATCGGCGCGCCTTCGATGCGGGCAATCACCAAGTGGACAATGTTCTCCGCCATATCGTGCTCACCGGCCGAGATGAAGATTTTTTGCCCGGTGATTGAGTAAGTCCCATCGCCATTCGGCACCGCCTTGGTGCGCAATAGGCCGAGATCTGTTCCGCAATGCGGCTCGGTCAAATTCATGGTGCCAGTCCACTCACCAGACACCATTTTCGGCAAATAGGTCGCCTTTTGCTCGTCGGTTCCGTGCGCCAAAATGGCCGAATAGGCCCCATGCGACAGCCCGGGATACATGCCCCACGCCATATTGGCCGACGACACCATCTCATTCAGCGCCAGCGTCACGATATGGGGCAGCCCTTGCCCGCCAAAATTCACATCACCGCCCACTGTCGGCCAGCCCGCCTCGACGAATTGTTGATAAGCTTCCTTGAAGCCTGGTGGCGTCGTCACGGAGCCATCAGCATGGCGCACGCAGCCAACGCGATCACCCACAGCATTCAAAGGCGCCAGCACCTCCTCGCAGAAGGTTGCCGAGCCTTCCAAAACGGCGTCGAGAACGTCCGGCGGCGCATCGGCAAAGCCTTCAAGGTTTGAATAGCGCTCAATCTCCAACACGTCCGTAAGCAGGAATTTCATGTCGCGAACGGGGGCCTGATAGCTGGGCATGTCTGTCTCCGTTGGAAAAGAATGGTTTTTCGATTGTTCGGTTTGAAGCGGCGAAGCGTTACGGTGCGATCATGTTGGAACTGATGCTATCGTCGTCTTAGCGATCAACGGCGTGCGCGCCTGTGCCCCGTATCCGTGCTCGAGCGACCGCATCGAAGGCACGTGCTGATGCTTCGTCATTGGCCGCTCCCGCTTCAAGGCGTTCCTCGATCCACGCCAAGCCCCGAACCAGCTCGTCCATCGCGCCTTCTAGGTCGATGCGTTGGGCCTCGAGCGTCTTTATGCGCTCCTTAAACTTGTCATGTGACAATTTCAGTTGTGAGCTTTGATTGTCGCGCAAGTCATAGAGATCGAGCATTTCACGGATCTCAGACAGTGCGAAACCAACCCGCTTGCCGCGGAGGATGAGTTGCAGGCGTGCCCGATCACGCGACGAATAAATGCGGTTCATCCCGTCTCGGGCGGGATGAAGCAGGTCTTTATCTTCGTAGAACCGAAGAGCACGCGGTGTTACACCGTACTCCTTCGCGAGATCACCAATTGAATAGCTGCGATTGTCTGCAGGTCCCATGCGAAAACGCCTCCCTATTTTTCGTTTCCGTATGGCTTCCGTTGACGTACGCGTCAAGAGCAATCCTTGATGCTCTCACAAAGTTGAAGGAACGCCTGTTCTTAACCCAGATTAACGCAGCGTTTACGATACCTATCGTTATCTCTGTCGAATCGACACGCTGAGTTAGCGCTGCCGATGCTGATTTTTCTTGCGTGGCCCTAGGCTGATCAGGGGAAATCAGTTCATCAGTACATGCTGCTGTCAGCATGCTCTGGCCCAATTGGGGTGAAGCATGGGGATGCAGGGGAGAGCGGCCGTATGACCAGTGCCAACCCATGGAGCGTAAAGGGGGTAGAGCCGCGCACGCGCGAGGCCGCCAAAGACCTTGCGCGCCGTGAAGGTTTGACGCTTGGAGAATGGCTCAACAGGCTGGTGTCCGATCTTGAGGATGAGACAAATATGGCGCCACCACCCCAGCACTACCGCGACACTGCGCCACGAGATCGGTCTGTTTACAATCAGCCAGAGCCGTCCCGCGGGGGTTATCAATTGCCACCTCGCCATCAGCGTGAGCCTGATTATGCGCGCTTTTCACGTGAATCCGAGGTTCTGGCGGTAACTTCAGCGCTTGACCAACTAGCCCATCGCCTCCAGCAATCTGAGAGCCGGGCCGCTTTATCGATCAACTCAATCGACGATACTGTCCAATCCTTGGGCAAACGCATTGAACTGACGGATCGGGCTGGTCAGGCTGCAATTGGGCGTTTGGACGCAACGTTGCATGACTTATTGGCGACCCAAACAGCATTGAACGAACGCTTACGCCGCATGGACGATGGCGAAGCGCAATCAAAGTCGGTGAGTGCGCTGCGTGCTCTTGAAAATGCGCTCACCCGTCTCGCAACCCAAGTCTATGCCAATGAGGATCGCACCGACGCGGCCTTAAGTCAGTTCGATGCGCGCCTATTAGCTGCGCAGACCCGCAATGATGCAACGCTTGAGCAGATTTCCCAAAAGGTGGAAGCGACCCTCGGGGCAAACGCGACCACCATTAATACCGAAACAGCGATGCGCCTTGAGCGCATGGAAGCCAATTTCAACGGTGCGCTGACCGGTGTGGACGACAATTTCAAATCCGTCGCTGCCCGCCTTGCGCGGATGGAGCTTTCAAATCCGGAAGCAGCAATCGCCGATATGCGGCGCGCTCTGGATGAGAGGATGGATACCTTCTCGGCTTCGCTTGATGGCTTGTTGGCGCGGACCCGCAACGACATTGCGCGCGAAATCGAAGGTCAAACGGACACAAAGGTTCAAGCGATAGCGGAAGATTTGCGCGCTCGTTTAGACTTATCAGAGGCCAGAAACGCCGAAGCGCTCGAGCGGGTTGGCTCCGAAGTTGCGCGCGCTGCTGAAGCACTCGACCAACGTCTCCGCATGGTTGAGCATACTGATGCCGATGCCACGCTGACTGTTGTTCGCCGTGAAATCACAGACATTTCTCGAACCCTCGACGCCCGCCTTACCTTGATTGAGCGCCGTGAGTCCGAAGCGATGGAAGAGGTGGGTGCACAAGTGGCGCGCATCTCTCAAAAGATTGACCAACGCGTCGCGCAATCCGAAGAACGATCCGCCAAAGCAATCGAGCAAGTAGGCGACCAGATTGTCAAATTGGCGGAGACGATTCAGGGTCGCCAAGAGCAAGCTGTCGCCACGCTTACGGAACGCCTGCGCGAAGCTGACGAACGGGCTTCAAAGCGTTTGGAAGAGGAGCTCGCTCGTTCAGAGCAGAGAACCAAAGACATCGCGCAGCCATTAGAAAAGTCGATGGACAGGCTTTCTGATCGGCTAAGCCGTTTGGAGACCGCCGGCCCCACACCGATCGCTGAAACAGTGCCTATGGGCCATATTCGCGATGGACGCGAAGGTGGCGGGCGCTTTGATGGTGCAGCAGTGCCGCCGGCCTTTGCAGCGCCAGAGTTTGATCTGCCGCCGGCACCAGAGCCAATGGCAGACGATCATTTCGAATTGCCAGACTGGTCGACGCCGCAAGTTGACGATGTTGTGCCATCTGTTGTTCAGCCAGCAGCAAAGTCCGTTACTCAGGAAGCAGTCTTCGATGATCCGTTCGCCACGCCCGCAGAGGGCGATGATACGAATGATTTTGTCGATGAAATGTTCGTCGTCGATACACCAAATGCGGGTGCAAACCCGTTCGCAGAAGCGTTGCCTAGACTGGGCAGTGATGCGCCCGACGCCAGTGATCCATTCACTGGCGGGTTTGGCGAAGACGGCCCGACGGCACGTAAGGGCAATCTGCCTGATTATCTTGAAAACGCGCGTCGCGCTGCCGAGGCCGCCGTTGCCCTTGATGCCGTAAAGAACGAGCAAAAGAAGGCCAAGAAAAAAACCCTAAAAGAAAGCAGCGGCACGCGCTCGCCAATGGTCACGATGGCGGTCGCAGGCATAACTGGCGTTGCCGTTCTTGTCGGCGGCTATGTGATGACGCGCCCCAAGCCGGAGCAAGCACTGGCACCAGTCGCGCCATCAGCCGCTGCCGTTCCGGTTCAGCCATTACCCCCCGTTGACGTGGCGCCCTTGGATTCCGGGATTGCCGCCAGTGAAATGGCGTCCGGTCTTGCCGCAGACGCGACAGCCAGTGCACCTGAAGGCAGTGGAGCCGTTGCTGCTTCGACAGTGGCAACTAAGCCAGCAGAGTCAGTTGTGAAACAATCCGCGGCGAGCGGGGTTGCGCCTCAGGCCAAAACCGCTGTTGCGCCGAGTGTAGCCGAAGCCGGTAAACCAAGCGCCGTTAAACCAGCAACACCTACCGTCCGTCCGCCCCTAGCGGCAAGTGCGGCGGCTGCCCGCCCCGGGGCGGCGGCAAGCTCTGCGACCACGCGCCCGGTTACAGCCGCCAGTGCCGCTCGTCCTGCAGCACCTGTTGCCCAAACACCGACGCGTACGGCACCCACAACGCCAGCACCCACTATGACGCGGACTCCCGTGCCGACAGCTTCAGCGGCAGTGCCAGCAATTGCGAGTTCTGCGGCAGCACGCCCTGTGCCGCCGGCTTCCACGGCATCATCGCAGGCACGCTCGGTTCCAACGCCACAGGCAAAAGCACCACCACCAACCACACCGCAAATTCAACTTGCTTTGGCTGACCAGCGCCTAACAGCGGGCGACAAGGTTGGCGCTGCTGCGGCGTTGCTTCGTGCTGCAGAATTAGGCGCGGTATCGGCGCAAGTTCGCATCGCCCGCATGTTTGAAAAAGGCGAAGGCGTTCCGATTGATCTCGGCAAGGCCCGGCAATGGACACAACGTGCCGCCGAAGCCGGGGATCGCCAAGCGATGCACAATCTCGCAGTGTTCTTTGCGAATGGTGACGGCGTTGCCCAAGACTATACCCAAGCGGCGAAGTGGTTCCGTGATGCAGCCCAACGCGGGGTGGCCGACAGCCAGTTCAACCTTGGCGCTTTGAGCGAACAAGGCTTGGGCGTTCGCAAAGACCTCGCAGAGGCCTATTACTGGTACACACTTGCCGCAAAACAGGGCGACAAGGATGCAGCCCAGAGAGCGGCTCAATTGGAAGGTAGCCTGACGCCCTCCGCACGCACCGCTGCGAAGGCGCGTGCAGACGCTGCGAAAACCGCACCTTGATCAAAAAGCGCGGCCAAGCCCGCGCTTTTTTGTTTCCCTATTGCCCGACGCTGCCTAAGACCAAACAAGTTTAGGCGGTTACATGATCTACCTCCCCATCGCAGAAATGGCGGTCAATCCCTGGCTTATGGTCGGGCTCGGCGCGCTTGTGGGCGCGCTGTCGGGTTTGTTCGGTGTTGGCGGTGGCTTCTTAATGACGCCGCTATTGATGCTCGTTGGGGTGCCGGCCCCTGTCGCGGTGGCATCGGGTGCCAATTTGGCAGCAGCCTCCGCAATGTCGGGCGTAATGGGTCATGTTGGGCGCCGGGCGATTGATTGGCGCATGGCGTTAATCATTCTGATCGGCGGCGTTGTTGGCGTAACGCTGGGATCATTCCTTTTCTCGTTTCTCAGCGCGCTTGGTGTAATCGAGTCCGTCGTGCGCATTGCCTATGTCGTGTTGTTGGGGTCACTCGGCGGCGGTCTCATATGGGAATCCGGTCGCGCGCTATTTTTGCGCAGTCTAGGCCGCCCGCCACCGCTACTGCGTCGACACAACATCGCCCATGGCTTGCCGTTTAAGATGCGGTTCCCACGCTCGAAGCTCTATATTTCAGTATTGCCACCCCTTGTTCTTGGTGCGCTTGTGGGGGTGCTTTCGGCGTTGATGGGCGTCGGTGGTGGGTTCATTTTGATCCCGATTATGGTGTATGCGCTCGCAATGCCGAGCCAAGTTGTGGTCGGTTCCTCGCTGGTTCAGGTGCTTGGTCTCTCGGCCATGACTGTGTTTATGCAGGCTACGCTAAATAACAGCCTCGATATCATGTTGGCAGGCCTTCTCATTGTGGGCGGCGTTGTTGGGGCACAGTTTGGCGTTATCGTCGGACGGCGATTGGGTGGTGAGCAGTTGCGAGTCTTGCTCGGACTCTTGGTTCTCTCGGTGGCGCTTCGGCTGGCGCTCGACCTTTTCAATCCGCCCCTAGACCCGTTTTCGATTGCTCATTCTGCGCCACGAACATTGATGATGGTGCTGGGTTGAGAGCGCTGCACGCCATGGTGCTTGCTGCCGCCTTGGCGGTGTCTCCGGCTTTGGCCCAACAGCGCGCGCCGGAGCTTTCAGCAGCGCTGATAACAGACTTTGTGGCCGTCACATCAAGCTTTTCCGGGGCCACCATTACCCTTTTCGGCTCTACGCGCGGCACGGGCGCACGTCAGGGCGATGTTGTTGTCATGGTTCGGGGGCCGGACAAGCCAATCAAGGTGTCACGCCGCACGCCGATAGCTGGCCTCTGGATTGGGCAGGAGCGGATCCAATTTGCCTCTGCGCCATCATTCTTGGCGATTGCCACGGCGCGGCCATTGTCGGAAATTTTGGGGCCAACAGCGCAAGAACGCTACAAACTGACCCCGCGGTCCCGCATCTCACCGGAAGATGAGAAAAGCAGCGGCCCCGAGATTGAGCGCTTTCGAGAAGCTCTGATCCGGATCAAAACCCAGAAAGCGCTCTATTCCGAAGATCCTATTGGCGTACGACTTCTGTCTGGTGGGCTGTTTAGAGCTGATATTCGCTTGCCGGACTCGACCGCCCCTGGCCTCTACACGGCTGACATCATGATGTTTCGCGGCGGTCGTTTGCGCGGTAAAGTTACATCCACTTTGGTCATCTCCAAAGAAGGATTGGAACGGCAAACCTTCGCCTTTTCGCGCGAACATTCCGCCATCTATGCGCTCAGCTCCATCGCCCTAGCCTGCGCCCTTGGTTGGCTCGCTGCGGCGGCGTTTAGGCGCGCTGGCACGTGAGTGAAAGCCGGAAAATCCCGCTCAGTGCTCTGGTTCTGGGGCTTGCAGGCCTTATCCCGTTTTTCGCTTCATCGGCGCTTATGTGGGTTGAAGGCAATAGCGCGCTCAACGAGTTCGGGCGGCTTTTGTTGATTGGCTATGGCGCGGTCATCTTGTCGTTCTTGGGCGGCGCGCGCTGGGGGTTTGAGATTGCCCGCGCGCCCTCCAACCCCTCTCTTGGGCTGTTGGTGGCAAGCGTTTTGCCGTCCATTGTCGGCTGGATTGCTGTGGGCATCGCCTCTGTCCCGATCAGCATGTTCATCTCCATACCGCTCAGTGCCGTGAGTTTCGGCCTCCTCTATTGCGGCTTCTCGGTTCAGTGGCTTTTGGACGTTCAGCCGGTTACGGCGTCGGACCTGCCCGTATGGTATCCGCGCTTGCGCTCAATCCTCACCTTCGGCGCTGTGGCGGCCCTGTTTTTTGGCCAGGTCGCGCTCATGTGAAAAAGCGAGTTGAAGGCCGCGAGAGGGCTAACCGCCGTCCATCACTAGCCGCTTGCCTGGCACGCTATAAACGCGCTGCTTCCCTATCACCAAAGCGCCGCAACCGCGCGGAAATAGCGGATCAAACGCCTCATCCCGCACGTTCAGGTTCCCAGTAAACGCGCCAAATGACGGCATAATGAGCCGCGTGCCATCGGTTGCAAAGCATTTGGCGCGCACATGACGCCCTACATCGCTCTTTACGCGCGCGCACGGGTGCAAATGCCCGGCAATTTCGCCCGGTTTAGGGGCCAGCTGCGGCTCATGGCGCAGCGTCAATGGGCCTAAGAGCACCTCATTTGTCCTTACGCCAGCAAAGAAATTAGGCGGTGCCGGGTCGTGATTGCCCTCTACCCATATCCAATGAGTTCGAGCGGCCAGCGCTTGCAGCCGCAACACATCTGGCCCTGCCATACGCTCGCCTGCACCCAAATCATGGAAGCTATCGCCCAAAGCGACAACAGTGGCCGGGCGCACTCGGGCAATCAAGGCCTCCAACCGTGCCAGTGTCACCGCGCTATCGTAAGGCGGCAGCAAAACCCCGCGTGCGGCAAAAGCGGAGCCTTTCTCCAAATGCATGTCTGAAACGATCAGCATGCCGTGGTCAGGCCACCACAATGCCCCGTCAACCAGTGCCTCAAGCCGCGCCCCATTCACAATAAAGGGCGTTCCGAATGGTGGCTTTGACGGCAACGGAGATATTACAGGCTGAAGCATCAGGCCCTAGCGATGCCCTATTTCTTGGGCGAACCGCAAGAGATAGCCGTCAGGATCAGGAACAATGAATTGCCGCACCCCCACATGGCCCGAGGGTAAACGGTACCATTTCTCTTCAAGCGGCAAGAACAAGGCCTGCCCACTCGCTTGCGCCCGCTCGTGTAGGATCATTACGGCGTCAACGGTGATTTCAAAGCTAATGCCGCGCCCAAAAGGGTATTCAAGTGGTGCCATGAGCCATTGACGTTGCTCAGCGCTGACCTGCTCGAACATAATCTCTGCTGTGCCGAGCTCAAGGTGCAAAAAGCCCTCCTCAGCGCGCTCATTGCGCACGTCAAACCCCAAGCACCCAACATAGAAAGCCCGCGTGGCCTTAATATCCCGGCAATAGAGCTCGGGAACGAGGCTTGGTACCGCATCACCCAAGCGTCACCGGAAGATCTTTCCAGCCATTGATGAAGTTTGATCGAACGCGCCCACCGGCACCAATCGGTCTCATATTGGGCAAGCGTGCGAACAATTCCTCATAGGCAACTTTGATCTGAAGTTCTGCCAAACGTTGGCCAAGGCACACATGCTGCCCGGTTCCAAACCCCACATGCTTCGGCACGGCAGGGTTTTCATACCGGGCCGGATCAAAATTGAACGGCGCATCAAAAACGGCTTCATCGCGATTGCCGCTGGCATACCACAGCACAATCTTGTCACCCTTCTTTATGGCTTTGCCGCCCAATTCTGTATCTTTCAGCGCCGTCCGCCGCATATGGTGCACCGGGCTCACCCACCGCACGATCTCTTGGGCGCATGAGCGCAAAAGCTCCGGATTGGCCTGAACGGCCGCGCGCGCCTGCGGAAATTGGTCAAACGCAATCATTGACCCCGTCAGCGAGTTTCGCGTCGTCTCATTGCCCGCCACCACAACCAAGATAAACGTCGCCAAAAACTTACCCGGCGCCATCGGCTCGCCGTCAATCGTCGCATTGGCCATCATCGAAATCAGATCATTTCCGGGCTTGGAAACCCGCAACTCCCGCAAGCCAAACGAGTATTGGATCATTTCCATGATTTTGGCGTTCACATAATCTTGGCTGGGGCGAAGCTCGGGGTCCTCCTCGGCCACAATCGCATTGGACCATTCGAAAAGCTTGTCGCCATCGTCCTCGGAGACGCCAAAAAGCTCGGCTAAGGTTTGAATTGCATAAGGGGCTGCGAACGCGTCTACGAAATCCACCGTCCCGCCATTGGCAGCAGCGCGCGCAATCATTTTGTCAATCAACGTCACCGCTCGGGCGCGGATGCCTGCCTCCATTTCGCGTAACCGCGCCGGGGTAAATCCTGGCATAAGCATCTTTCGATAGTCGAGGTGCTCAGGTGGATCCATTGAAATCATCGATGTTTCGACCGTCGCATCGGCCACATCGTTCTCGTCAAAAATCCGGTGGCCACCATATTCGCGCGCTGAGGAAAATGTCGTCGGATCCGTTGAGGCTGTTAGGATATCAGCATAGCGCGTGATCGCCCAAAAGCCCGGCCCATCGCTTTCGGGATTCCAGTGCACGGGGTCATTCGCCCGCAACCACGCGAACACTTCGTGCGGCGTTCCGGCCTTGTGCAGATCGGAATCCTTGAGATCAACCGCATCGAAGCCTTTGGCGGCAATGGTCATCATATGGCCCTCATTAAGCGCTGCTGTGCCAGTCTCAGGCCAAGTGTAACCGGCGTCTAGCCCTTTAACGCAACCGCGCGACGGAAATCGGATCGGCGAGCGTGTGAGTATACATCGTCAAACCGGACCGCTCCTATGAACGACACAGTTACCGCGCTGAACCGATTTGGCCTCGGCGCCCGCCCGGGAGACCTCGGTCGCGTCGGATCAAACCCTCGCGCCTGGCTTCTCAAGCCGTTTGAATCGAAAGACGCTTTTTTGCTGAGCGGTGCCGACCTCCTTTCGACCCAAGACAGCTTGAAGAAGTTCGCAGATTACCGAATGGGTCGCCAAGATTTCCGGGCGATGCCTCCCTCTGAGCGTCCACCCCGCCCAAACCGCAATCGCAATCAGAGTGACCGTCAAACAGTGCAAATGACACCGGAAGGTCCGCCCGCAATGGCTGGGGACTTAGCGCCAGAGCAAGCGGCGATCGTGGCAAATTTCATGCGTCTTGGCCGCGAAACACTAGCCGTCGATACCGAAGCCCGTACCGAACGTGGCCTCACCGTCGAAAATGGCTTCCCAGAGCGGTGGGTACGGTTTTGGAGCAATTGGTTCACCGTTGCTGCCGTGAAGGCCCAAACTATCCCGCTCGCTGGACCGTTTGAGCGTGAAGCCATTCGCCCCAACGTAACAGGAACGTTCGCGGACTTGTTGGTCGCGAGCTCCACTCACCCCGGCATGCTGGTTTACCTCGACCAAGCCCAATCTATCGGGCCAAACTCAATCATAGGCGCGCGTCGCGACTCCGGTCTCAATGAAAACCTCGCACGTGAGATCATGGAGCTCCATACGATCGGGCCAGACAGTGGCTACACCCAAGCTGACGTTACGGAGTTTGCGCGCGCATTAACGGGCCTCACCATCGCCAACCCCCGCTTTGCCCGCTTCTATCCAAATGCCGAGGTTGGAACATCGATTTTCGTGCCGCAGATGCATGAGCCGGGCGTTCGAAACATCATGGGGAAAACGTACCCAGCTACGACGGGCGCTCAACATATCGCCATTCTGCGTGATCTGGCTGCGCACCCTGCCACTGCAAAGCGAGTAGCCAATCGGCTGGCGCGCGCGTTTGTCTCAGATAATCCACCTCAGCCTTTGGTCGATCGCCTAGAAGCCAGTTTCAACTCTACGGGTGGAAATCTGTCAGCCCTTGCCGTTGCCCTCGTCAACAGCCCCGAGGCCTGGGACCCCAATGCGCTTAAGTTCAAGACCCCAGACGACTTCCTGACCTCAAGTTTGCGTGCCGTCGGGGCTAAACGCCTTGAGCTCCCGGCCCTCCGCGCCAGTATTGAGCAATTAGGCCAACCCCCGTTCCGCGCGCCAAGCCCTAAAGGCTGGCCCGATGATGCTGCGAGTTGGGCGGGTCCTGATGCAATTTTGAAGCGCGCTGATTGGGCAAACCAGCTGGCAGGCCGCTTAGGAGATGGCGTCAATCCGGTCAGTTTCGCCCAGTCCATCCTCGGACCGAGCCTCACCGATCATACCAGACAGGCGCTCAGCCGCGCCGAGTCCGGCCGTCAAGGCCTTGTCCTCGCCTTTATGAGCCCGGAGTTTCAACGTCGATGAGCACGCTTCTCACACCATCGCGCCGCCTCATGCTCGGTGCGGGCTTCGGTCTTGTCCTCGCCGCTGGAGCGTCTCGCGCAAGCTTTGCCGCCGCTGGAAACGGCGCAAATAAGCTGGTTTTCGTCATTTTGCGGGGGGCGATGGACGGCCTTAGTGCTGTCGCCCCCTATGGCGCACGGGAGTATCGTACCCTGCGCGGGCAACTCGCGCTCGGCGAACCCGCTTCCGCCGAGGGCGTTCTGCCACTCAACGATACGTTTGGCTTGCATCCCAGCCTCTCGGGCTTGAAAGCGCTCTGGGATACCAAACAACTGTCAGTGTTGCATGCCGCCTCCACGCCTTATCGAGACCGCTCCCATTTCGAGGCACAGGACGTTCTCGAAAGCGGTGCGAACCGCGCTTATGGCAGCCAGGAAGGTTGGCTCAATCGGGCTATCGCGCTCCTCCCCGATGGCCCCAGCAAAGAAGGTGTTGGGATAAGCCGCACCATTCCGTTGGTTTTGCGTGGTTCTGCCAAAACATCCTCATGGGCTCCCGCCTTAGCGCCGGGAACCGACCCCGATACCTTAAACCGCCTTGCCGACCTTTATGCTTATGATCCACTGCTTGGCCCTGCACTCGCGCGCGCGGTCGAAACCGACGCAATCCTCGGCGAAGGCGGCGCAAATATGGATATGCGCAGTGGGGGCGGTGCAGCACGCGCTTTTGGCTATACCCAAGTCGCCTCGGCGGCAGCCAAATTGCTAACCGCCGAAAACGGCCCTTCCGCCGCTGTTCTCTCCTTTGAAGGATGGGACACGCACGCCAATCAAGGAGGGGCCACTGGTCAATTAGCCAACCGTCTACAAGGCCTCGACGCCGCACTAACCACCTTGAAATCTGATCTCGGCCCGGTTTGGAACAAAACCGCTATTATCGTGGCGACCGAGTTCGGACGCACAGCTCGGGTTAACGGCACAGGGGGTACTGACCATGGAACGGGTGGTGTTGCGCTCTTATTGGGCGGTGCTGTCAAAGGCGGTCAGATGCTGGGCGATTGGCCAGGCCTAAGCTCGCTCTATCAGGACCGAGACCTTCAACCCGCCAACGACATTCGAGCCTTGTTCTCCGGCGTCATGGCCGAGCATTGGGATCTCGACCGCGCCGCCTTGAACGAGCGCGTTTTTGCCGACGTCAAGGGGGAGTTGAGAGGATTGGTCTAAGGACGGTGTCCATAGAGCCAGTCTTGCCTCAGGCTTAGCTTTCCGGGCGCCACCGCATTACCTAAGCTGAGCGCGGCACCGAGCCCCTTTCGCATCAAAGCCGTCGGCAAATGAAACAGTCGCGCGTTGCGGCGAGCTGCCGCTTGAACACGGGATGTACGCGGTTTTCGCAGGCCCTGATAACGTTTGAAAGCCAATGGAATATCAGTGCCCGCGTCCCCGACGCAGCGCGCAAGGGTTACCGCATCCTCCAGCGCCATTGCCGCGCCTTGCGCCAAAAAAGGCAGCATTGGATGGCAGGCATCGCCCAAAAGGGTCACGTTCTGCCGTCCCCATGTAGTCAGTGGTCGGCGGTCAAACAGGGGCCAGCATCGCGTGGACTGAGCCGCCGCGCAAAGCTGCCTCACGGGTGCCGCCCAGTCTTTGAAGGCCTCCTTGAGGGCCTCATCAGCAGCTTCGCGCGCCCAACTTTCCAGCCCCGGTTCAGCGCCCTCGACGACTCCTACCACATTGATTGCTGCACCCCCCGCTACATAATAGTGCACAAAATGCTGTCGTGCGCCGAGCCACACGCCGGCAACGGGCGCGACAAGTCGTGAGTCCACATCCTCGCGAGGCACTAAGGCCCGATAGGCAATTTGGCCGGTAAAGCGGGCTCTCTCGGCCCCAAATAGCCCCTCCCGCACTGTTGAGCCTAAACCATCGGCCCCGATCAAGGCGCTTCCCGAAACAGGTTCACCATGCGCCAAATCAACCCGAACCGCCTTTGGACTCGATTCAAACGTGGTGACGCAGCTTCCGCCTAGGATCAGAACACCCGAATCAAGCGCGGCTTGCATCAACACATTATGCAAGTCAGCACGCCGAATCTGGAGGTAAGGAGCGCCAAAATAGGTCTCGAAATGCGCACCGGCCGGTTCTCGCGCCAATAACGCACCGCTTACGCCATCCCGTATTTCAAGGGCTTCAGGTTCAAAACTGCGCCCGCGAACCGCTTCCAAAACACCTAGCGCTTTTAGTGCCGCACACGCATTCGGTGATAATTGGATGCCGGCCCCAATCTCGCGAGCGGCTTCTGTGCGCTCAAACACGACGGTAGGGCGCCCGATTTGTGATAAGGCAAGCGCGGCGGCCAATCCGCCAATTCCGGCCCCAGCAATCAGAATAGGTGGCTCGCTCACTCTCGCCGAAGCGCCTCGATGGGGTCTAGGCGGGCTGCCCGCCACGCAGGATAGGCGCCAAACACCACGCCCACCAGCGCCGAAACACCCACGGCTATAAAGGCCGATAGTGGCGATACCAAAAACGGCAGCTTTGCCGCGCTGGTAAGCCCCCATGCCCCCAACAGGCCAATAGCCAATCCAATCGCACCACCCAAAACGGAAAGTACGATCGCTTCCAGCGTAAACTGTGAAAGGATGTCTCCGTTGGAGGCACCAAGCGCTTTCCGAAGCCCGATCTCGCGCGTTCGTTCGGTCACCGAAACCAGCATGATATTCATGATCCCGATTCCACCTACCAGCAACGAAACCCCAGCAATCGAAGCCAGTAATGCCGTAAGCACGCCAGTAGTCTCCTGCGCTGTCGCTAGGATTGAAGCCTGATTTTGCAGTGAAAACCCATCAGCCTCGCCGGATGGCGTTTTCTGACGCTGCCGCAAGAGCGAGCGAATATCATCCTCAACTTGGCTAATGTCGTCCTCTGTTGCGGCTTGCACTAGGATTTGTGACACACGGTTTATCGCTTGGTTTTGGCTCCGTCCGGCTACGCGACGGGCCGCCGTCGTAATGGGGGCCAACATGATGTCGTCTTGGTCTTGCCCGAAGCTGGATTGCCCCTTGGCTTCCAATACCCCAATCACTTCGAAGGGCGTGCGCGACGCCCGCAGTCGCTGCCCGATAGGATCGGAATCGCCAAACAAAGCCGTCGCAACCGTTTGGCCAATCACCACGACTTTGCGGGCTTGGCGCACATCGCGCTCGTCGATTGCGCGTCCTTTCGCAACTGGCCAATCGCGCGCGGTGAAATAGTCCGCATCAACACCATCCAAACGCGTCGCGTAGTTTTGCCCGCCGGCCACCGCTTGGGTGCCACCGCGCAGCGTAGGCGCTACTGCTTGAACATTGGCCACCTCAGTCTTGATGGCAATGGCGTCATCCGTGGTAAGCGCCTGTCCCGTGCCGGCCCCTAGGTTGAGACCGCCAGAACGGCTGGATGCTGGCCCTATGATCAATAGATTGGAACCGAGCGATTGGATGGAATCCTGAATGTTTTTCTGCGCGCCTTGCCCAAGCGCTACCATCACAATCACGGACGCCACGCCGATCACAACGCCAAGAGCCGTCAAGGCTGAGCGCATTGGAGATCCGCGAACAGCCGCAAACGATGTTGAAATCAGGTCTGCGCCCTTCACGACAACACTCCGGGATCATCAGGCGCGCCATCGGCAATAATAACGCCATCTGAAAACCGCAGGACGCGGCGCGCTGAGGCGGCGACATGGCTATCATGTGTCACCAAAACAACGGTTGTTCCATCGGCATTCAGGTCTCGAAATAGCGCCAAAATTTCCCGCCCGGTTGTCTGATCTAGCGCGCCCGTGGGTTCATCAGCGAGAAGGAGCGAGGGCTGGTTTGCCAAGGAACGCGCGATCGCCACACGTTGTTGCTGGCCACCCGAAAGCTGCGTTGGGCGATGCCCCATCCGGCTGCCCAGCCCCACTTTGTCGAGCAGAGCTTCGGCCCGCGTCCGGCGTTCACGTGTCGGCAGATTGCCATAAACCATCGGCAGTTCAACGTTTTCAAGAGCCGTTAGGCGCGGTAAAAGCTGAAACGATTGAAACACAAAGCCGATAGTGCGATTGCGAAACGAGGCCAGCAAACGATCAGGCAGTGTCGCTAAATTTTCGCCGCCAACATAAAGTGCGCCCTCTGTTGGTCGGTCTAACCCGCCCATCAAATTCATGAGCGTAGACTTGCCAGAACCAGACGGCCCTATAATGGCAGCCATTTCTCCGGCGACGATTTCAAACGACACGCCTGCCAGCGCATTGACCACTTCGCCGCCGAGTGTGTAACGCCGAACGAGGTTTTCAGCCCGTACAACAGCCTTCCCAGTACGCGCGTTCAAGGCCGCCCGCCGCCGCCTGGAGGCCCTCCACCGATTTGGGCCCGCGCGCGCGGGCCACCGCCCGTGATAAGCTCATCATCGGCCTTTAAGCTGCCTGAAAGCATTTCGGCATACGCGCCGTCCGTGCCCCCAATCATCACCGCAACGGCCTGAGGCTTGCCTTCACGCAGCACGTAAACAGTGGCTGGTGTGCCGCGGCGGCCCTGCGGTGGCGGTCCGGCAACCATGGTGGCCAACAAGGCCTTTTGATCAGGCCGCAAGATGGGTTCAAGTGACTTCAGCATCTGGGCGCGCATACCGGCGAACGCCGCACGGCGTTGCTCTTGGGTCATTCCAGCGGCTGATGGGCCAGCGCTCATCGCTTGTTCACGGGCTTTCGCGAAAATCTCGGCGGCTTGCTCTTGTTGCTTCGCGTCGAGCTTTAATTCAGTTGTTAGCCGCTCCAACATACGCCCCGGCCCACCGCCGCCTTGGCCGCCACCATTGCCGCCTTGCGGCCGACCCGATTGCGGCTGCGCGCCCGACGCTGCGGGGACGCCGGGAACAATAGACCGATTTGTGTTCGACGATCCGCGCTCACTCGGGGGCGTCCAACGAAGCGCCGCCGCTGGAATCCGGAGCGCATTCGCTTGTTCGGCCACCACGATTTCCGCGTTTGCCGTCATGCCGGGCAGTAGCTTCTCGTTTGGATTGGCGGCGTCGGCCATCACAACATAGGTCACAACCCCTTGGGCGGTTTGTCCCTGTTTGCGCACTTGGCTCACAATCCCGGTGAATTTTTCATCCCCGAAAGCATCCACCGAAAAACGAACCGTCTGCCCCTCGCGAACGCGTCCTATATCGGCCTCATCGACGTTGATTTTGACCCGAACCTGCGACAGGTCCTGAGCAATCCGAAACAAAACCGGAGAATTAAAGCTAGCCGCCACCGTTTGGCCCGGATCGATTGACCGCTCGACCACGACACCATCAACAGGCGACCGAATAACGGTGCGCCTTAAATCAACTTGGACCGTTGAGACCGAGGCGCGGGATTGAGCAATTCGCGCCTTTTGAGCTTGGATTTGAGCGTTTGCGACGCTGACGGACGCTTCAGCGCGTGTTCCGGTGGCGGCGCGCGCTTGGGCCAATTGTTGGGAGGCAAACCCCTTTTCCACCAATGTTCCGTAACGTTCGGCGTCCGCCACGGCAGCGGCCCTGTCGGCGCGTGCTTGCTGAATTTGAGCTTGGCTCACGCCCAAATTGGCCTCTTGGGCGGCAAGGTCCGCTTGTGCTTGGGCAAGACGGGCCAAAAAGGGCGTTTGGTCGAGGATGGCCAAAGTTTGGCCTGCCATAACGCGGCTATTGAAGTCCACCAATACTTCGGCCACCGGCCCTGAAACTTGAGAACCAATCTCGACAGTTTTCAGCGCTTCCAATGCCCCTGTTGCCGATACGCTTTCGGTCAGGGCGCCCCGCGTAACCTTCGCAGTCCGATAGGGGTCTTCGTTCGGTTTCTGCGTGCAACTTGTTAGTGCAAGCGCGAGTCCGAGTGCGGCAAGGGGCAGTCTCAAATGTTTACTCACGCCGAATCCCTGAACTTGCTGCGACGCGCGCGCCAGCAGACTTCCACTTAGCGTATTATACGCGGCTTGCGAGCCATTCCGGCGACAAAAAATCGTGTCGAACTGCGACAGTTAGCGCTTTGCCAAACGCCACATTTCGCGGTTAGGATGCGCGCATGGTGTCTGTAAAAGGGTCATTGTTGGGGCAAAGGCTCGCGCTGCTGTTTGTAGCGGCGGCGTTTGTTGTAAAAATGCTGATCCCAGCGGGCTTCATGCTGGGAAACGCCGTGCATTCAAGCGGGCTCACGGCGATAACGCTGTGCACGAGCTCGGGTCCAACGACCGTTTGGATGGACGAGCAGGGCGCAATCGCCGACACTAAAGGCTCGACCCAAGCGCCGTCAAAAGATCAAAAAGGCCCGCATAATCAGCCTTGTTCGGCAGGTTGTCATGCCAGCGTGGTTCATCAAATTGCCGGGTTCACATTAAGCTCGAGCGCGATTGCCTATGTGATCGTGAACTTTGCCATCGTAAAGCACATGGCGGTGCCCGGTCAGGGCCTAGCGGCTCCGCCGCCACCGTCCCAAGGGCCACCCCTAAACGCTTGAGCATCCCGTGCCGCCGGCCCGTATGGCGGCGGATTAGCGTCGAGCAATTAGGAACTTTCCAATGCACCAGACTTATCGCGAGCCACAGAGGCTCGCTTTGCCGCGTGTTGTGGCGGCAATAGGCGAATATCACTCGGATCCATCCCTCCGCTTCCGGCGGACGACGCTATGAGTGTTGGAGCGGACGTTTCCCAAACAACAGAACGCATCGACAAGGCTAGGTTTGGCCCAATGTTGTATCGTACCATCTGGCGGTGGCACTTTTACGCGGGTGTGTTTTGCATCCCATTCATCATCATTTTGGCCTTGTCAGGGACGCTCTACCTCTACAAGCCTCAAATTGAAGCCGCCCTTGATGCGCCTTACAAAAATCTTGCAATCACCGGACCCAACAAGCCTCCGTCGGTTATGGCTGGATCGGCTGTGGCAGCCGTGCCCGGCAGTACGCTGACCTCATACGAATTGCCCACGCAGGCCAACGCAGCCGCGCGGTTTATGGTCACCGCAAACAACGAAAAATGGCGAGTTTACGTGCACCCCCAATCTGGTGAAGTGCTCAAAAAGATCCGCAATGACGACCGTTTCATGGGGATCGTCCGCAACATTCACGGCGAGCTTCTCGTCGGCAAAAATGGCTCAATCATCGTTGAACTTGCCGCCTCTTGGGCTATAGTAATGGTCGCCACCGGTTTGTACCTGTGGTGGCCTCGTGGTCGTAGCGGGCTTGCGGGGATTGTGTTCCCACGGTTCTCAAGCGGGAAACGTCTGTTTTGGCGGGATATGCACGCCGTTACTGGCTTTTGGGTAAGCGGCTTTGCCCTGATTTTGCTTTTCTCTGGTCTGCCGTGGACCGATGTTTGGGGCGACGCGTTCAAATCCATTCGCGTTGCTACTGGCACAGCCTCGTATAAGCAGGACTGGGACAAACCTTCGGCACAAGGCGCTACCCTCATTCCCTCAACGCCGGAGGTATCGTCAGGTGGCAGCTTCATCACGCTTGATGACGCCGTAGCCAAAACACGCTGGCTTGGAATTGCACCACCCGTCGAGATTTCTCCGCCAACCGCCCGGCAAAACGCATGGGTTGCTCGCTCGGTTTCCCAAAACCGAACTGAAGTACGGATGGTCGCCTTTAGCCCAATGACGGGCGCCATTGTTGCACAAGAGAGCTTTGCGACACGCCACCCGATTGACCAAGTGGTGAGCGTGGGTGTGGCGCTGCACGAAGGCGCGCTCTTCGGTTGGCTCAATCAGCTCTTGGGAACGCTAACCGCCTTTGGCCTTATTATTCTCTCGGTCAGCGCCTTTGTGCTATGGCGGAAGCGCGCGCCAGATGGAGCCCTAGGGGCACCGCCCGCGATACCAAATGCTCGCATTGGTTATGGTCTAGTGGCGATTATTGTAGTGTTCGGGCTCTTTCTGCCTGTACTGGGCATATCCCTCATCGCGATCGCCATCGTCGAACGCCTCTTTCTCACGCGATGGCCGGCGGCCCGAGCATGGCTCGGTCTAAAATCCCCGCATCAAACCCCCGCAACCCAGACTTAAAAACAGGAACGCACCATGACATTTAAGAAATCGGCTCTCGTTATTGCCTCGCTTGCCCTCACCTTGGCATTGGCGAGCTGCCAGCAAGGCGCGCCATCTGCTGCAAGTGCGGCGTCAGACGTCGTGCAAGCGCCCGCTGCAGCAAGTTTGGCGGCTGGCCTAACGCTAAGCGACGCCCGCATCCGCGCGCCTCTCAATGGCAAAACGGTCACGGCCGGTTATGTCAGCATTGCCAATGGTGATGCCGCGGATGATCAGTTGTTGTCGATTTCGTCGCCGACATTTGACCGGGTCGAGCTGCATACCTCCACCAAAGGTGCTGATGGCATGATGCAGATGGACAAATTGGATGCCCTCCTCGTCCCCGCAAATGGCACAGCCATTATGGCCCCTGGGGGCCTGCACATCATGCTGTTTGACCCTAAAGCGCCAATCAAGACTGGCGACTCCGTTGAAATGACGCTTACTTTTGCCAAGGCAGGCGAAAAGAAAACCAGCTTCATGGTGGTCGATAACCCCGTCAAACCAGCAGCTAACGGCGACGGTAAAGGGATGGCAGACGAGCACGCCGGCCACTAGCGCGCAGCGCCTAACTTGACGGCAACGCCGCAGAGCCTTACCGCGCGGACATCAACCGGGGAGCCCCGCCTGTGGGGCTGAGAGGTCGCGAGTGATGAGGGTTCGCCTCATCCGGCGCGACGATCCGTAATACCTGATCCGGGTCATGCCGGCGAAGGGAGGCGATGTCGATGCAGCAGATACCTATGGCCGCAATCCTATTGACGGCCCTGTCAAGCTTTGGTGCCCCAGCACTGGCCGCCGAGCCACCGCGTGTAGCCGATACTATTGTGGTGCGGGGACAGCGCGAGGCCGCTTTTTCAACGCCAGCAAGCGTTCAAGTCCTGTCCGTTTCAGTGCTGCGGGACCGATCCATTACCACGCTCGATAGTGTGGCCGAGGCCGTTCCCGGCCTGTCGATGATCAATGACCAAGACCCTGGCACCAATATCGTCACTTTGCGTGGCGCCACAACCGACCGCTTGCAACAAGCCGCTATTGCGTTGGTTGTTGACGGTGTTCCGTTGGCCGATACCGAACTCTTTACGCTGCGCCAATTCGATTTGGCGCGGATTGAGGTGCTCAAAGGGCCACAAGGCGCGCTTTTCGGGAAAAATGCAGCGGGCGGCGTGATCGCGATTAGCAATGCTGGCGCCGATGATACTGGTGGCTATGTTCGGTTTGGCCTTGGTAATGGTGGCTTACGCGAGGCGGAGGCGGCCACCTCAATCACGCTTGGCGGTGATTGGGCAGCACGGCTCTCCGGCGTCTGGACCTCCGCGGATGGCTGGATCACAAACCGTACCTTGAACCGACTAGTGGATGCGACTGAAACCAAGGCCGTACGCGTTAGCTTAGCAGGCCCGTTGCCCTATGGTTGGTCCGGATCGGCGCGCCTCAACGCCTTGCAAGAGCATGGTGGCGCGGCTTGGGCGTCATCCAACAACGTTACCGGCCCGTTTCGGGGTCGCCTTGAAGGGGCTGCGCTCACGGATCCCATTGGGGATTATCCCGGCTCGGCTTCACGGTCTTGGTATCAAGCCAATCTGCAAGCAACCCGAGGGCTTGCCGGTGGAGAGCTTTCCCTCGGACTCGCTGCCGATACCTACAAAAAGCGCTGGGATGAGGAGTTGGATTACCGCCCCGGCCCACTTACGTTCCTCGGCTTCCCTGCCTTTCCAACCGGCATCCAGCCCATCCGTCAGCCCACCGATGTCGACAGTATTACCGGGCAAGCCCGGTGGGTTTCCGCCCAAAACACCGCCCTGCGTTGGTCACTTGGCGGGTTTATCCAAGGCGTAAACCGTGTGCGCGTTGATGACTTTGGCCCGCTCAATTTCGGTTTTCCGCCGCCACTCTATCGCACTGGGTCACGCCAAACGGCCCTCCTTGGTGGTATAGCCTTTGATGCACATGCCCATGTCACGCTTGAGGCCCAAGCTCGCTTTGACCGCGACGAACGCCGCCAAGGCATTTTCACAACCGGCACAGGGCGCTTGGTGGAGCGCCGCGAAGGTAGCTTTGAACGCCTTCAGCCACGCTTCGCCGCTTCATGGCGGCCCAGCAGCAGTATCACTGCCTATGCCTCTTATGGTGAGGCTTTCCGCACTGGCGGCTTCAACCCTATCCCCTTGCCAAGCTCTGTTTGGAAGGCGGAATATCAGCCTGAAGTCACAAAATCGGTTGAGGTTGGGCTAAAGCTTCGCGGCGGCGAGGCCCGCCAAGGCTGGCAGCTTGAAACCGCCGCCTTCAGCAGCAATGTGAGCAATTACCAAAACTATACCTTCATCGACAACAACTCCGTGACCCTCAGCGTCGATGCGGTGAAGGTGCAAGGGGTTGAAATCACGGGCACCGCCAACACATCGCTAACGGGGGCGTGGGGTCTAAGCCTCAATGGTGGATGGGCCCTTACCAACGCCGAGATCGAACGGTTCATTGCGCCAGATCCGATTATCGCCGGCGCGCGCCGCAATTATACAGGCAACCGCCTGCCAAACCTGCCTGAGTGGTCGGGGTCGGCGACAATTCGCCTCAGTCACATTGAAGCCGGTTGGACAAATACTGCCTCTTTGACGGTGAATGGTGCGGGCCAAACGGTTTATGAAATCGACAACGCCTTATACTCTCCAGCCCGAGCATGGCTCGATGCCCGGTATGAGCTGTCACACGGCTCATGGACGGCGACTTTCTGGTCGAAAAACCTAGGCGATGAGCGCTGGGCGATTTCCGCCTTTGGCCAAGGCATGACGCAGCTTCTAGCCTTTCTTGGCCCCAATGGCCCCTTTGATACCTTTACAATTAATCGTGGGCGCACCTTTGGTGCCACCGTGGAACGGCAATTTTAGCAAAACGTGGTCGGAGTAGCATGATGAGCTTTACCAATCAGGTTTGGGCCGAAACAGCAGCGCTGCGCGCAACGATTCATGCTCATCCCTTTAACCGCGAACTGGCCGCTGGAACGCTCCCGCGCGAAGCTTTTGCCCGCTACATGATTCAGGATAGCCTTTACCTCCTAGGCTATGCGCGCGTTTTGGCTCTGGGTGCGGCCAAGGCGCCAGATGCCGACACCATTCTTGAGTTCTCTCAAGCCGCTTCAACCGCCATCTTCGTCGAGCGCGCGTTGCACGCGGGCTATCTCGAACAGTTTGGCATCGACGCCAAGCAAGCCGAAACCGCTGAGCAAACGCCTGCTTGCGAGGCCTATGTCAACTTCATGCTTGCCACCGCGATTACCGGCTCATTTGCCGAGCTTGCGGCCGCCATTTTGCCGTGCTTCTGGCTCTATCACGATGTGGGGACCGCGATCGCCCAACACGTGACGCTGGGCAATTTTTATCAGGCATGGATCGACACCTATTCCGACGAAAACTTCGCCGCAGCCACAGGCCGAATGAAGGCCATTGTGGATCAGGCCGCCAGTAAAGCGGGCGAGGCCGAACGAGCGGCAATGGCGAAAGCATTTCGGCGCTGCGCCCAGCATGAATGGCTGTTTTGGGATGCCGCCTATACCGGCGCCGACTGGCCAATTTAACACACACGTCATATTTGCAGAGAAAGCACGCGCGTGTGATCGCGCAGCGCTTGAAGCACGGCGAACGCGTCCCTACCGTAAGGAAAAATAGGTGGAGGAGCGCGCGCTATGGGAATTTTTACATCATTAAAGCGCGAGCTGAATTACATCAGTGGAACATTGGGAACGCTGAAGTGGATCGGCAAACTTGCGCCGGACAATACAGACCTAATCCCCGACGACTTCGAGCGCATTGTCGATAAATTTCCAGACAACATCGCCTTTATTTTCGAAGGCAAGCAACTGACCTATCGCGCCTTCGATGCGCTGGCTAACAAATACGGAAATTGGGCAATTGCCCAAGGCCTGAAGCCCGGTGATGCGGTCGCTTTGTTCATGCAGAACAAGCCCGATTATGTGGCCTGTTGGTATGGCTTGACCAAGGCAGGCGTCGTGGTGGCGCTCATTAATTCAAACCTTGAATCCAAATCGCTTGCCCACTGCGTCACCGTTGCCAACGCCAAAAAAGCCATTGTCGGTATTGAGCTTGTCGCGGCTTACCTAACAGCGGCCCCACAATTGGAAGGCGTAGAGGCGTGGGTGGCTGGCGGTGCCGCTGAAGGGTTCCAAGACTTGGACGCCGTGTTCGCAAATACGTCAGACGCGCGCCCACCTAAGTCCGTCCGTGACGGTATGAAGGCGATTGATCTCGCTCTTTATGTTTACACGTCCGGCACGACCGGTCTGCCCAAGGCGGGCAAGCTTTCCCACATGCGTACCCAAGGCATGACGCGCTCCTTCATCGCGGCAACACGCGCAGGGCCACAAGACCGTTCTTACATTGCCTTACCACTCTATCACGGCACTGGTGGCCTGTGCGGGGTTGGCCTCGCATTGAATACAGGGGGCACCATTGTGTTGCGCCGTAAGTTTTCGGCGTCAGCCTTTTGGGACGATGTGGTCGATAATGACTGCACCATCTTTGTCTATATTGGAGAACTTTGCCGCTATCTCTTAAACCAACCGGTTCATCCGAAGGAGAACCAGCACCGCCTGAAAAGCTCGTTTGGCAATGGTTTGCGCCCCGATGTGTGGGAACGTTTTGTGCCGCGGTTTAAGATCAAGCGGATTGCTGAGTTTTATGGGTCAACGGAAGGCAATGTCTCGTTTGTCAATTTCGACGACATGTTCGGCACTGTGGGACGCATCCCGAAATACATGGAAAAAGCCCTGCCAGCCAAGCTTGTAAGGTTTGATGTTGAGGCAGAGGAAGTGGTGCGCGGGCCTGACGGCTTATGCATCGAGGCAGCGCCCGATGAAGCTGGCGAGGCCGTCGGCCCAATCACAGAAGACGCGCGTGGACGCTTTGATGGTTATGCTGGTGATCCGGTCCAGAGCCAGAAAAAGATACTGCGCGACGTGTTTATAAAGGGCGATATGTGGTTCCGCACCGGCGACCTCATGAGCAAGGATAAAAGAGGTTATTTCCGCTTTGTGGATCGCATCGGCGATACCTTCCGCTGGAAATCGGAAAACGTTTCAACAAACGAAGTGGCCGAAGCACTGGCTACATTCCCCGGCATCAAAGAAGCCAATGTCTATGGCGTTGCGGTGCCAGGGTCAGATGGGCGCGCGGGCATGGCCTCTATTGTTGCTGATGAGGGCCTCGATCTTGTTGCCCTCGTTGGGCACTTGAAACGGGAGTTGCCCGTTTACGCACGCCCGATCTTCTTGCGTCTGCAGCCAGAGGCCGAAATCACCGGCACCTTCAAATACCGAAAGGCCGATCTCGTTAAAGAAGGCTTTGATCCCGCTATCGTTAAGGACCCGATTTTTTGGATGAACCCTGCAGGCTCGATTTTCGAACCTCTCGATCAAGCCGTTTTTGAGCGCATTTTAACCGGCACAGTGAAGTTCTAAGCGCACGAGCGCCCTCATCTTGTCTTTGAGCTAGAAAACCGGACGCGGCTTGACCTCAGTCAAGGCGCGTCCATGTCTATGTCTCTCTAACGGCCTCAAACGAGGAGCCCACTTTATGCCGACAGCCGCGGAAATGCGCGCCGAAATGCCAATTCTTGCCCGCCATGAGGGCGTGTGGGAGGGGGTCTATCGTTATTATGACGCCGTTACAGGACAGTTGACCGAGCAGCATAAGTCACGCCTATTTTGCCGCTTCCGCGATGATGGCAGCGCCACTTATCACCAAACAAACCACTATTATTGGGCGGATGGAAAAGTTGAAGTGCGCGAGTTTCCCGCTGAGTATCGCGATGGCCGCGTGTGGTGGGATAATGAACACATCAAGGGTTGGGCCGGCACTATGTTGCCGGACGACCATAACCGCTCGACCTGCCTAAACTGGGTTCGCCAAGGGGAGTCAGACCTCTATCTCTATGAAATGATACAAATCTCAGACTGCTCGAACTTCCGCTGCCGCACATGGCACTGGATAAAGGCAGGGCGGTGTTTTCAGCGGACACTCATCGACGAGCACAAAGTCTCGACGGACTGGGCGGGCTACCGCGCTGAGGGCCCACCGGCAGATTATCCCGTGGCTGGCTGAACCATTCATTTGACGCGGCGGCTTGCGGGTCTTAACCACCCCCAAATCCCGGAGCTTAAAGCCATGCCTGCCGCCACAGCCGCGTCTCCCGCCCCTGCGCCATTCTCATTCGCCAAGCGGCCAACAGGCGCGTTGGTCTTGGCAGATGGAACCGCTTTTCTCGGAACCGGGTGCGGGCATGTGGGAAGTGCGGTCGCTGAACTGTGCTTCAACACCGCAATGTCGGGCTATCAGGAAATCCTAACGGATCCCTCCTACGCCAGCCAAATCATCGCCTTCACCGCCCCCCACATCGGCAATGTCGGAACCACGCCTGAAGATGGTGAGGCCTCATCGCCAGCAGCCTCGGTGGCCGCGCGCGGTGCCGTTATGCGCGCGTCGATTACGCCAGCCTCAAACTGGCGCTCAGAACTTGGCTTTGATGCTTGGTTGGCGCGGCGTGGCATTGTGGGCCTCTCCGGCGTCGACACACGGGCCATCACCCACCATATCCGCGAAAAAGGCATGCCTCATGCCGTTATTGCCCACGATCCCGCTGGAAACTTCGATATTCCAGCCCTTGCCGCCCAAGCAAAACAATGGGCAGGCTTAGACGGCCTTGACCTAGCGAAAGATGTAACAACCGCACAGACTTACACAACCGACGGCGCGCGCTGGTCATGGCGCGGGGGCCACGAACAGATAGCAAACGCAAAATACACGGTTGTGGTGATCGATTACGGCGTGAAGCAGAACATTCTGCGTTGCTTGGGCAGTATTGGTGCCCATTGCATCGTTGTTCCTGCCACAACGAGCGCCGATGAAGTCTTGGCGCACAAACCCGATGGCGTTCTCCTTTCTAATGGCCCTGGTGATCCAGCGGCCACTGGCGCTTATTCCGTCGCAACCATTCAGGGCGTCATTGCAGCAAATGTCCCCGTTTACGGCATATGTCTCGGCCACCAGATGCTTGCTTTGGCGCTCGGCGCAAAAACCCTGAAGATGGCTCAAGGCCACCACGGCGCAAACCATCCGGTGAAAGACCTCGAAACTGGCAAGGTCGAAATCGTTTCGATGAACCATGGCTTTGCGGTGGATCGCGACAGCTTGCCGAAGAATGTCACCGAAACCCACATATCTCTGTTTGACGGCAGCAATTGTGGGATCGCCCTCAAAGATCGCCCGGTTTTCTCGGTGCAATATCACCCTGAGGCCAGCCCCGGTCCACAAGACAGCTTCTATCTGTTTGATCGATTTGCTGCCGCCATGGATAACGCAAAAGCCAAGTGACAGTGAACGGCCAGCGCGTTATCGCTATGGCATGACCCGTACCCAACTTCGCTCCGCCTCGCTCGGCCTTCTGGCCGTTTTCCTCACTAGCTCGTTTGGCCCATTTGCCTTTGCGCAAACCGCACCACCCGCTACAACGCCCGCAGCGCAGAAACCAAATGAGCGTGTAGAACGCGGCAATTTGGTTCTGGAGAATGTGCCGGTAACGCCAGACAGCGTGCGCGAGCGCCTCATTCAATATCAGAATGTGCGCTCGGCATCGTTTCAAGGCTTCACGCCTGAAGGCGGCATCTTGATCGCCACCCGCTTTGCTGAAGTGCCACAGATCCACGAAGTAAAGATGCCGTTGGGCGCTCGCTCACAGCTTACCTATGCCGCTGAACCGATCGGTGGCGCGTCCATCCGCCCAGACGGCTCTGGAACCTTCGTCTACGGCAAGGACAAGGGCGGTGATGAGTTTTTCCAAGCCTATTTGTTTGATCGCAAAAATGGCCGGGCCACCCAGCTCACTGAGCCCGGCACACGTAATGAGGGCCTAACATGGTCTCGAGACGGCAAAGTGGCCGCTTGGACGATCACCCGCTCAGGCCAAACCAAGCGCGAAATCATGGTGATGACCGGCACTGACACGGCCTCGCGCAAAGTCGTGTTCACAGGTGAAGGCTCGTGGGGCGTTGATGATTTCAGCCCAGACGGTACCAAGCTGATCCTTGGCAATTATATCTCGGTCACCGAGTCCAAAATGTTCGTGCTCGATTTGGCGAGCGGAAAAACCACAGAGATCAAACCCGGCAAGGCAATTGCACTCGGTGGCGGCACATTCTCCGCAGACGGAAAGTTCATCTTTGCCGTCAGCGACGAGGATTCCCAATTCCAACGCGTGGTCAAAATCGAGATCGCCACGGGCGCAACAACTGTTCTCACTCCAAATACAAATTGGGATGTCGAGGAAGTTGAGCTCAGCAAGGATGGCCGCATCCTCGCTTATGTTGTCAATGTTGATGGCAAATCCGAGTTAAACCTCATCGACACAGCGACGGAAAAAGCTATTTCCGGGCCAAAACTGCCACCCGGCTTGCTCGGTGGTCTCTCCTTCAATGATGCCGGCAACAAGCTCGGATTTACGTTTTCCAGCGCCAAGAGCCCCGGCGATGTATGGGTTTTTGATCTGAAAACTGCCAATCTAACCCGCTGGACAGAAAGCGAAATTGGCGGCCTCAATCCAGAAACCTTTGTTGAAGCCGAGTTGATCCGGTATCCAACATTCGACACGGTGAACGGCAAACCGCGCACGATTCCGGCCTTTGTTTATCGGGCTCCCGGCAAAGGGCCGTCGCCGGTGATTATCGACATTCATGGTGGCCCAGAGGGTCAGTCACGCCCGGGCTTTGGGCCAACGCGGCAGTATTGGATCGACGAGCTTGGCGCGACGGTGATTGTTCCCAATGTTCGAGGCTCAACGGGCTACGGCAAAGACTTTGTCTCCCTCGATAATGGCTTCAAACGCGAAGATTCCGTGAAGGATATCGGGGCGCTGTTGGATTGGATCGCGACCCAGCCCGGTCTCGATAAGAACCGGGTCGTTGTCTATGGCGGTTCCTATGGCGGTTACATGGTGTTGGCATCGCTTACCCATTTCAACGACAGGCTCGCGGGCGGCGTCAACATTGTGGGCATTTCAAGCTTCCTGACCTTCCTGCAGAACACGCAAGGCTATCGGGTTGATCTGCGCCGTGTTGAATATGGCGATGAACGCGATCCAGCGATGCGCGCGCATCTGGAAAAAATCTCGCCGCTTACCAACGCTAGCAAGATCACGAAGCCACTTTTCGTAATTCAGGGGCTGAACGATCCACGCGTTCCCTATACGGAGGCCGAGCAGATCACGACGAAGGTCCGTGCCAATGGGGCCAATGTTTGGTTCATGATGGCAAAAGACGAGGGCCATGGCTTCCGCAAGAAAGCCAATCGTGACGCCCAACGCGAAGCCGAAACGCTGTGGTTCCGCCAAGTATTCGGACAAAAGCCTGCGCAGTGATGTGGACTGAAAATTAATGACGTAGCGCTAGGGTGCCTCTGAGGGGTGCCCTAGCGGTCCCCATTCCTTGAGTGCGGACCCTATGCGATACGAAATGATCACGGCTGAAGAACTCGGTTCGACAGAACGTGATCAATGGAACGCGCTTCAGGAATCTAATCCTGCCATTTGGAATCCGTTCTTTTCGTTGGGATGGACAGAGCTTGTTGCGCGCGAGCGGAACGATGTGCGCATATTGGTTGCCGAAGAAGCAGGAAAGATCGTTGGGTTTTTCCCTGTCCAGCGCCTCTCTGCCATTACAGCCATGCCCGTTGGCGCGCCACTGGCGGATTATTGCGGTTTTATTGCAGCGCCAAGTCAGCATTTCGAGCTCTGCGCGGTTGCTGAAGCCCTAAAAGTAGACCGCCTCGATTTTTCGCACGCACCAAAAGATCAAACCAGTTTTGCAAAATTTGGCCGCATTGCAGATGCCTCGTGGGTCGCTGACCTTTCAGGAGGAAGTCAGGCCTATAGCGCTCGTCGAAAAGCTGGGGGCGGCGGGGAAATGCTGAAGAAAATCCAACAGCGCCGCCGTAAGCTCGCGCGTGAGTATGATGGTGTTTCATTTGATAGTTTCTCACCCTGTCCGGCAGCCTATGAGGCGATGGTTGGCTGGAAGCGTCGGCAGCTTGCCGAAACCAATCAACCCGACCTGTTTGATAGGCCGTGGATTGCACGCGCAATTCGGGCTGGTTTTGAAGCCAACACACCGGATTTTGGCGGCGCCATGTTTGTGGTCCGCATTCATGGCAAGCCCGTCGCGTGCCTGTTAGCTTTGCGTTCAAGGCATGCCTTGCATGCGTGGTTTACATCGTATGATGAAGACTATGCCACTGTATCGCCGGGTAATTCAGCGTTCCTAATTGCCGTCGAAGCGGGGGCAGATAGTGGGTATGCAGAGATCGACTTTGGCCCGGGCGACTATCAGCTCAAGCGCGCACTCGCGACCGATAAGCGCCCGATCATTGATGGCTTTGCTGGGCAAAGCAGCCTTGCTTGCCTTGTGCGTGGGGCGGAATTTGGGCTGCGCAACGTCGCTGAAAAGTTCCTAACAGGCCGCTTGGCGGAGCTACCGGGCAAAGCCATGCGTCGTGTGGACTATTACCGTGGTCTGCGCTCTGCCTGAGCATAGCGGGTCTGCACTCGTTTCCGTTGCCCTTGCGGCTTCGCCCGACTAGGGTCCGCGCGCTTTGAACCGGGACCCTCCCATGACTGTCACCTTCGCTGATATCCAAGCCGCTGCAGCCGCCATCAAAGGCCATGTTGAGCGCACGCCAATGCGTCACTCAAAGACGCTGTCCGATATTACCGGCGCTGAGGTTTGGGTTAAGTTTGAAAACCTTCAATTCACAGCGGCATTTAAGGAGCGCGGGGCCCTTAATCGCTTGTTGCAGCTAAACGATGCCGAACGCCGTGCCGGGGTCATCGCTATGTCGGCAGGCAATCATGCGCAAGGCGTTGCCTATCATGCGGCGCGTCTTGGCATCCCCGCCACCATCGTGATGCCGCTCAATACCCCGTTCACCAAGGTGGAGCACACACGAAAGCACGGCGCGCGTGTCTTGCTACACGGTGAAACCCTCTCAGATTCAACAACCTATGCGTACCAGATAAAGGAGCGCGAGGGCCTAACCTTTGTGCACCCCTATGATGATGCTGCGGTCATCGCCGGCCAAGGCACCATCGCGCTGGAAATGTTGGAAGATGAGCCATCGTTAGAAATCCTGCTTGTCCCAGTCGGGGGCGGGGGTCTCATCGCGGGCAATTCTATCGCCGCAAGGGCATTGAAGAACGACATTGAAGTCATTGGCGTTGAAGCTAAAATGTATCCTTCCATGCATGCAGAGCTCGCCGGGCGCGACCCAATTGCGGCCTCTGGCGGCACCACCATTGCCGAGGGCATCGCCGTTCGACAGGCCGGTCGCCTGCCGATGGACATCGTGCGCGACTACGTCAAAGAAATTCTGCTAGTCGATGAGTCTGAATTAGAGCAGGCAATCACGCTTTTCTGCACAATTGAAAAAACCATTGCAGAAGGCGCAGGCGCTGCGGGTTTGGCGGCGTTAATGGCGCACCCAACACGGTTTGCCGGGCGGCGGGTTGGCCTCATTCTGTGCGGTGGCAATATCGACAGTCGGCTCTTAGCGTCCGTGCTTACCCGCTCATTGGTTCGGGAAAACCGGATCACGTCGATCAGGATTATTGGCGACGACCGGCCGGGCCTGCTTGCTGTCGTGTCAAAGGTGATTGGCGACCTCGGGGGCAATATTCTCGAAGTGGCTCACAACCGCCTCGCGCTTGACGTGCCAGCAAAGGGGGCGGAGTTCGATATCCTGATCGAAACGCGGGATTCCCGCCATACCACTGAAATCATGGATGCTTTGTCGGCGGCGGGCTACCCGCCTCGTAAGATCTGATTTCACGAACCTAGTGGAGCGCGCTATGTCTCGTCCAGTCCTCACTATCGGAAACCGCAATTACTCCTCATGGTCCATGCGCCCGTGGTTGGCCCTCAAATGGGGTGGGATCGATTTCGACACGCGCATCATTGAGCTTGGCCCTGATGGAGGCCACCGCAATGAGCGCATTTCACCCTTTAGCCCAACAGGTTTGGTGCCCGTCCTGCAACTCGGCGACGACTCAATCTGGGACTCCCTCGCCATCTGCGAGTGGGCGGCAGAGCAAAACCCATCACTTTTGCCGCAAGATCCAGTAGTGCGAGCCATTTGCCGCTCCACCTGTGCTGAGATGCACGCGGGCTTTGTCTTGGTCAGGCGCGACCTTTCCATGAACATTCGCCGACGCACCGAGCCGCGGGAGCTATCACCAGAAACGGCGGCTCAAGTCGCCCGCATTGACGCCCTATGGAGCCAATGCTTCAACCGGTTCGGCGGGCCCTTTCTGTTTGGAGCCGCACCTACACTCGCTGATGCCATGTTCGCGCCGGTTGCCACTCGGTTCAGGACCTATGGCATCACCCTGTCGCCCACCGCTCAAAGCTGGTGCGACGTGATCTTTGCGGATGGCGCCTTCAAAGAATGGGAAGCTGAAGCGATCGCCGAAGAATGGGTGATCGAAAAGACAGACGCCGCCTAGCGCGTTTGCCCGCCATCGACCGGGATCACAGCACCCGTTACGAAACTCGCCTTTGACGACAGCAAGAACGCCACCATCGCTCCGATTTCCTCAGGCGTGCCATAGCGTTGCAGCGGTACCTCGCGCTTGATCCAGCGGCCCCAAATCTCGGCACGTGGCCCATCCATCCGCTCCTGCCATGAGCCACCGGGAAAGATGATGTTTCCAGGGCACACCGAATTAACGCGCACGCCGGAGGGCCCGGCGATCTTGGCAAGCTCCTGCGCCAAATGGTTCATCGCCGCCTTGGCTGTGCCATAGGTCAGCGGTGTTCCCAACGCTGCGAGACCCGCGATGGAGGAAATGAACACAAGCGAACCCCCCGTTTCGCCCTTAAGCGCCCGCAAGGCCGCCCGCCCCAATCGAAAGGCCGAGCTTAGGTTTTGAGTAAAGCCCGCATCCCACGTCGCATCGTCCACCTCTATACCGGGCGGGCAGGGGTGCAGCCCGACATTAGCAACGGCCCCAGCTAAGGGACCCAATTCGGCTGTGGATTGCGCTAAAGCTTCTTCGATCGCATCGGTTTGGCGCATATCCCCGGCATAGGTAAAAAGCCGTTCCGCCCCATACTCAATTGCCAAGCGCGCACGTTCAGCCTCCAAAGCTTCAGCGCCACGCGCTGCCATCCCAACGCGCGCACCCTCGGCCAATAAAGTCTCGACAATGCCAAGACCAATACCGCGGGATGCACCAGCAACGAAGATATGTTTGTCTGCAATGTCGAGATTCATGAAAGGTCTCCCGTGATTTGGACGATGCGCGTCGCGCATTTAGCCATTATGCCTGTAAGAGGATCATAATAGGCGGCTCTGCCCTTGGCGCCATCAAAAGCACGCATGACGCTAGGCAAGGCCGACCAGCCTGCTGCCGAAAGCCGCGCACAGCAAAGCGTCGATGCACTCCCCCAAGTGTTCACCCATTGGTTCGCCGCGCGCGGCTGGGCGCCCCGGTCTCACCAGCTTGACATGCTCGATGCTGCCCGCAATGGCGAGAGCGCGCTTCTGATCGCCCCAACAGGCGCTGGCAAAACGCTCGCAGGCTTCCTGCCGAGCCTGATCGATATCGGCACCCGCCGCCGAAACGATCGCTCCCCCGCGCTGCATACCCTTTACATCAGCCCGCTTAAGGCCCTTGCGGTCGATGTGGCGCGTAATCTCACCACTCCAATCGCGGAAATGAGGCTCCCAATCACGGTGGAGACCCGCACTGGTGACACACCGCCGGCTAGGCGCCAACGGCAACGCTCGTCCCCGCCGGACATTTTGCTTACCACGCCCGAGCAATTGGAGCTTTTGATTGGCTCTGAAAACGCCTCAACCTTCTTTGCCGACTTGCAATGCGTTATCATTGACGAGGCTCACGCGATTGCGCCGGGAAAGCGCGGCGATCTGGTTTCGCTATGTCTGGGCGCTTTGTCGGCTTGGCAGCCAAACCTTCGCCGCGTCGGCCTTTCTGCCACGGTTGCCGACGAAGAGGCGCTCGCCCAGTGGATGATCGCCCAGCCGCGCGGCGGCCGCGCCAAAGCCCGCATTGTGCGCGGCCCCATCGGGGCGCAGCCCGAAGTCAACATTCTTCTGTCTGAGGAGCGCATCCCGTGGTCAGGCCATACCGGTCGCCATGCGATGGCGGAGGTGTATGAAGCGATCAAAGGGGCGGGCGTGTCGCTTGTTTTCGTCAACACGCGCTTTCAAGCCGAGCTTAGTTTTCAGGAGCTTTGGAAGATCAATGATGAGAACCTTGCCATTGCCCTTCATCATGGATCACTTGATGTGGGCCAGCGGCGCAAGGTCGAAGCCGCAATGGCCAAAGGGGATTTGCGCGCCATCGTCTGCACCTCAACGCTCGACCTTGGCATCGACTGGGGCAATGTAGATCTGGTGATCCAAATGGGCCCGCCAAAGGGCTCAGCGCGCCTCATCCAACGCATCGGCCGCGCCAACCACCGCCTCGACGAGCCCTCTAAAGCCCTGTTGGTTCCCACCAACCGGTTTGAAATGTTGGAATGCCTCGCTGCGCAATCAGCGGTCTCTGCCGGTTTGATGGACGGGTCCGGTGTGCGGATTGGCGCGCTCGATATTCTCGCCCAACATATTATGGGCCGTGCCTGCGGTGAGGGCTTCGAGGAGGACGCGCTTTTCGCCGAGATTTGCACGGCAGCGCCCTACCAAGCACTCTCACGCGACATGTTTGACCGTGTCTTAAGCTTTGTCGCCACGGGCGGTTACGCCTTGGGAACATATGAAAAGTTCCGTCGCATCGCCAAAGGCCGAGACGGCGTCTGGCGTCCGCGCAATCGAGACGTGGCTCAACGGTGGCGGATGAATGTTGGTGCCATTGTAGAGGCCCCGCTTCTGAAGGTCCGCCTCGCTACACCACGAAAGGGTCCCGACGGCAAACCCGGCTCACAGCGCGCCAGCTATGGCGGAAGGGTGTTGGGCGAGATTGAGGAACACTTTGTCGAGCAGCTTTCCCCCGGCGACACTTTCCTGTTCGCGGGCGAAGTTCTGCGCTTTCATGCGGTGGCGGAAACAGATGCTCTGTGCTCACGCGCGGCAGGGCAAACCCCGAAAATCCCAAGTTGGGGCGGTGGCAAGTTCCCACTCTCCACATTTCTGGCAAAGGGCGTTCGCACGCTTATTCAAAACCAAGCAGGCTGGCGCGAACTTCATCCGCAGCTTCGCGAATGGATTGAAATGCAGGCGCTGAAATCCGCGATTCCAGCCGCTGACGCCATGTTGATCGAAACCTTCCCAAGGGCCGGAAAGTTTTATCTTGTAGCCTACCCGTTCGAGGGCCGCCTCGCCCATCAAACGCTGGGAATGCTGCTCACGCGCCGGCTTGAGCGTATCGGCGTCAAGCCGCTTGGGTTTGTTGCGAACGACTATGCACTCTCCGTCTGGGGCCTAGAGGACATGGCAGGCTTGGATTTTGATGCCCTATTCGACCAAGACATGCTGGGCGATGATCTCGACGCGTGGCTCGCGGAAAGCATGCTGATGAAGCGGACATTTCGTACCTGCGCGGTAATCGCTGGTCTTATTGAGCGGCGCTTCCCCGGGCAGGAAAAGTCCGGTCGCCAAGTCACGTTTTCGTCGGATCTAATTTACGATGTTTTGCGCAGCCACGAACCGGACCACATCCTTATCCAAGCCGCCTGGGCGGATGCCGGCGAGGGCCTTCTCGATATTCGCCGTTTGGGCGATCTTCTGGCGCGGGTCAAAGGTCATTTGCAGGTGATGCGCCTCAGCCGGGTTTCGCCATTTGCGGTGCCAATCATGCTGGAGATTGGTAAGATCCCTGTCGCCGGGGCCGCGCATGAGGCCATTCTCGCCGAAGCCGAGGGCGACCTTGTCCACGATGCCATGGCGAACCTTGCGCGCTAAGCAATAAAAAACCCCAGCGATTGCTCGCTGGGGCTTCTATTGAGCCTAATTGTCTAGGGCTTATTCGCGGTCACCCAACAACGACATCAACATTTGGAACAGATTGATGAAGTTGAGGTAGAGGCTCAAAGCGCCGAAGCTTGTTGCCACGCTCAGCGCCGTAGCGTTGCCGCCAAGCTCATAATAGGTGAACTTCAAGCGCTGGGTGTCAAAGGCGATCAAGCCGGAAAACACCAACACGCCGATCGCGCTGATCGCGAACTGAAGTGCGGACGACGCCAAGAAGATGTTGACGACCGAGGCAATGATCAAACCGAACAGGCCCATGATCAAGAACGAGCCAAAACCGGTCAGGTCTTTCTTCGTGGTGTAACCCCACAAAGACAGCGCACCAAAAGCCGCAGCCGTGATGAAGAACACGCGTGCCACGCTCTCGCCAGTATAGCGCAAGCCAACCGCACCAAGGCCCGCACCAATCAGAACAACGATGGTCCAGTACAAGAAGCTCGCGCCGGTAGCGCTTGGGTTCTTCATGCCGAACATGGAACCAAGCAGAATGACCATGGGCGAGAACGCCACGATCATGCCCATCATGGTATAGCCGCCATTGGCAGTGAACAGCATGTCGCGCACGGGTGGGTATTGCGACGTGATCATGGCAAGCACGCCAGAAAGCACGAGGCCGAGGCCCATCTTCTGGTAAATGCCCAGCATGAAGGCGCGCAGGCCGGCATCGACCGCCATGTCCATAGGACGGGCGGACGGGAACCCCCTCGCCTGGGCGTTTTGGAAGTCGTTCATCGAAATATATCCTTCGAGAGTCGCGAGGTTATCCCGCGAGATGCCCTAACATCGGGCCTGTTCCCTCATTCTGCAATGGCTGGGTCGTGCACATCTTTGTGTGGTTAAGGCCGAGTTGTTGCGGTTTCGGCACACCAATTGCTCTCATCCTTGGGGAAGCGTGCGGTGTGTATCAGCCTGATACGCGAGGGAAGTGAAACCATGGCCAATGATATTGATCTTTATGTCGGAAAACGGCTGCGTCGCCGCCGTCGCCTCATGGGCATGACACAGCAACAGCTGGCGGACATGGTGGGCATTCGGTTCCAGCAGATCCAAAAATACGAGTGTGGGGCGAACCGCATCACGGCAAGTCGTCTGTTTGAGCTTTCCGGTGCACTCTCGATTCCGGTGCAATACTTCTATGAGGGCCTTCCCGCGATCAAAGCCGCTAACGAGCCCGCCGCCAACGATCACGATGATATTGGGCCAGAAGTGTTCCGCCAAAAGGAAACCATGGAACTGGTGCGCGCCTATTATCGTTTAGGTGAGCGCCCGCGTCGCCGTCTGCTCGATCTTGCAAAAGCCCTTGAAGACGACAACACAAACGTCGCCTAAGTTTCAGCTTTCTGTTGCAGGCGTCTCGCTGGGGGGCACGTCGTCTTTCCGACGAAACGGCCCTGCATAATCCTTCGGCGTGCGCCGACGCCGATCAGGCCCAAAAAAAGTAGGCGTGCGCACAAAAGGCCGTGGGCGCTCCACAATGGCGACAATCCGTGCAAACAAGCCATTGGCCGTAATGGGCTTCACCAAAAACTCGGTACAACCAGCATCGCGCGCGGCAAAAACCCGTGACCGCTCCGAATGGCCTGAAACGATCAAGATCGGCACATAGGGGTTCGCGGAATCAGCATTATTGCGCAGCATCCGCGTAAACTCGACACCATCAATGATTGGCATCGATACGTCGGCAATAATTAGATCCATTTCATTGGATTTGAGGATCTCAAACGCCTCAACAGCGTCGGATGCTTCGCGGATATTGGCAACACCCATCGCACGGAGCAATTCCTTCAAAATGCTTCGCATATGCGTGTTGTCATCGACAACGAGTACAGTAATCGACAGCATCGAAGTGCAAGAACCTTAGCCGCAACATAATTCGCGGGATTTCCTCGGTGCATGTTTAGCAAGAAGCTTTGGAAAGGGAAGACCCCATTCAGTCGCTAAGTGGGGAGGTGTCAAAAAGACTATCCAAGCCGAGCCACCAAGACACTAAAAATAGCTATTTTGCATATATTCTAAAGGAAAGACTTCCACAGCGGGTCCCTAGCCTCAAATCGCAAAAGACGGTGCGCAACATCTTATTCAGCGTGCCGAAATTCATTAAAACACAAACATCACTTGTCAAAGCACAACGGCGATGCCGCGCTAAGGGCACATTGGCTCGCTGAGCTAGGCGCGCTATCGGCGAAAGGACTGACCGGGCAAACCTTCCGTCAGTCCAGCAACCAAGAATCAAAAATGGCCACACTCGGGAGTGCGGCCATTCTTTTAGCTCTCAACAAACGCGATGGATTAGCTGGAAACACCCAATTTTTGCAGGGTTTCAACCGACAAATAGCCGTTATGGGCAATGCCGTTTGCGGCTTGGAAGCGCTTAAGGGCGTCTTGCGTCATTGGGCCAATAATGCCGTCAATCGGGCCGCGATAAAGGCCGCGTTGAGCCAAAGCGCGCTGAATTGCATGAACCGTCGCTGGCGTCACTTTAGTATCGCAAACAACCGGTATCCACTCGTAACGCTCAGGCGTGGCAATCACTTCGCGGTAAATGCGGCCCCGCGTTTCGCCAACTGCAACCCGCGAAGACGTCGCTGGCGCGGTCAGTTCGTGCACCACAATGTTTTCAGCAACCGCCGGAACCGCGATTTCCTCAACCCTAGCAGGCTCGACCAACACATGACGCGCAACAGTGCGTACCTCGGCTGGCACCGTCTCACGACGCACCGTTTCTGGCGACGTCACAACCGTGCGGCTAATCACCTGGGTTTTGCCGGGCTCTTCTACCAAGCAGAACACATCCCCGGTTGAAGGATCCATCCGGCGAATGCCCGAAAGATTGTGCCCTGGGCGCCATACCAAGCGCGGCTCACGGATTTGCACCGTCTCAGTGCGCGTGCCCATGGTGCCCGGAACGACGACTAAGCGCTCATAGGCTGGACGCGTTACAATTGTTTGGCTTTCGGCCCGGAACACCGGTTCGCGCACCACGTAGCGCTTATAGGCATCACGCGTAACAACCTGTTGTTGGCGCGCGGCAAATTGGGCCTGTGTTACAGTCGCGCGCTCATACGCATCAGCCGTTACGACCTCTTGAGCCACTTTCTCATAAGTCGCGGGGATCAAAACGCGCGCAAAGCATTGGCCAACACGGGCTTCCGGCATACCTGATCCGCTCGCCGACTGTGGCATTTGTTGACCAGCAAAAGCGCCCATTGGCGCAAGCGTTGCCAGCATGACAGCTGTAAGCGTGAGCTTCTTCATTCGTGCACCCCAATTTCGATACTATAGCGGCTTTTGCCAATCGACATTAGGAGGCATAAGGGCCCCAACACACGCAAGAGTCAAGGAATACTCTAGCTTAAAACGAAACAAAACACTGAAAACAAAAGAAATTTCGCGTAAACGATGTGTTAATGGGCGATATTTCCCTGTTCTGGCGAAAGAGAAAGAGGAAACCAACACTGTGACAATTCAGGCCGTGATCTGGGATTTTGGTGGTGTTCTCACGAGCTCGCCCTTTGAAGCGTTTGCCCGATACGAGGCTGAAACCGGCTTGCCAAAGGACTTTATTCGCACGGTGAATGCCACCAATCCGACAGATAATGCTTGGGCAAAGTTTGAGCGTGCCGAGATTGGCGCTGAAACCTTTGATGCACTGTTTCGTGCGGAAGCGATTGCGTTGGGCCATGATGTGCCGGGCCGTGTCGTGCTTCCCTTGTTGTCGGGGGACTTGCGACCCGCCGTGATCGCCGCGCTCGCGCACTGTAAGCAGCACTTCAAAGTCGGTTGCATCACAAATAATGTGCCGATTGGCCACGGCGCGGGGATGTCGGTCACAGCGGAGAAAGCCAATGCTGTCAGCGATGTGATGGCACTGTTCGACCATGTCATTGAAAGCTCAAAGCTTGGTATTCGCAAGCCAGACCCGCGGATTTATGCCCTGATGTGCGAGGCCCTCGCCGTGGACCCAAACGCCTGCATTTACCTTGACGATCTTGGCATCAACCTCAAGCCTGCGCGCGAGATGGGGATGGCAACCATCAAAGTCGCCAGCGGCCCACAAGCCCTTTCGGAGCTCTCGGCTTTAACCGGGCTTGTTTTCGCGTAATTCCCTAGCGACGCAGATCTTCGTCGAGAGACTGGTTCAACACGCGCAATTCAATATCCAAAACCCGGCCATCGACAGATTTCAGCTCAATTTCCGTCTTGTCAAACACCATTTCGAGCTTCGAAAGCACATCGCGTGTGGCTTCAAGGCGGGCGGCGTCGATATTGGGATCGGCTTGCATTTCGATCAAGCTGGACGTCACCTCAACAGCCTTCGGGCAGTAGAACGTGAACAGGCGCTGGGCCGCGGGCAGCTTATCGGGGGCAACAGCCACTGCCTGCGTCACGCGCTGGCCGACCGCAACGATCTTGGCGACGGACGCAACAACGCTGAAGTCGCGCAAGCGAGGCAATGCGGCGTCGAGTTTCTTCAGGTCGTCAGTCGCGTCTCCAAGTACTTTTTGGATCAGCTCGGCGCGAGTTGTGGGAATGGCCTTTGTGTCAATTTTCGGGGTTTCCAGCATTGGGCGCTGCGCCACTGGCGCTTGATACGCCACTTTCCGGTTCTTAAGCGTTTCTTCCCCCGCAGGCAGGATGAACCGCATCAACACCATCACAACGCCACCAACCATAAGGCCGAGGCCAACGGCCGCGACGGTCGGCAGTCCGATCGATGCCGCTCCCCCCACCAGCAAACCCGCACCCGTGGCGACGAGCCGACGCTCGCCTTGGCGTTTAGCAATTTCGCGACGCTTTTCGCGCTCAACTTCGCGCTGAGCGCGCTTATAGGGATCGAGCATAGGTTCGACGACCTCATTCCTCACGAGTTCAATCGCTCGATCAACATCGCGGGATCGGCGTTTTCTGCGGCTGCGTTTATCGTCGTCGTCCCAGTCATCGTCATCATCGTCCCAGTCAACGCGATCTCGATAGCGTTTCCTGAACATGATGCGACGCCCCTCGAAACGCGGTCAAAAGGCCGCAGCGCCTCTATGTAATAGCGTCGGAGCAAATTGCGCTACTCCGCTGCAAAAAAACTGCAGATCAGGCTTCCAATTCGGTGTCCCAATACAGGTAATCGACCCAGCTTTCGTGCAAATGGTTCGGTGGAAAACGCCGTCCCACATGCTGAAGCTCATAGGCGCTAGGCTGCCTCGGGTGTCGATGCGGCACCATCCCGGCGTCCTTCGCCAGCCGCCCACCTTTGCGGAGGTTACAGGGCGCGCAGGCGGTCACAATGTTTTCCCAAGTGGTCCGCCCGCCTTTTGAGCGAGGGATAAGGTGGTCAAAGGTCAAGTCCTCAGGGCTGTCGCAATAAACACACTTGAAGCTGTCGCGCAGAAACACATTGAAGCGTGTGAAAGCCGGGCTGCGGTCTTGCGTCACGTAATCGCGTAGACACACAACGCTTGGCAATTTCATCGCAAAAGAGGGCGAATGGACCAGCTGGTCATATTCCGCCACCACATCCACGCGGTCGAGAAATACCGCCTTTATGGTGTCCTGCCACGACCAAAGCGATAGCGGATAATAGGAGAGTGGCCGAAAATCGGCATTCAAGACGAGCGCAGGCCATCCAGCGATTGGGGCTGCAGATATTTGGGGAGCAGCGTTCATCGCGGCTGCGCCGATTTCTTAGCAATCGTTGTCGCTTTGCGCGACACAGGAAGTGCGAGGGCGTTGTTGGTGAAGACCGAACCTCCTTGCCTCTAAGCTGCCTTTTGCAGCTCAAGAACGATTAACTGATTCCCTACGACATGATGATGACGATTTTATCGTTTGTTCCAGCGGGTTTGACAGCATTAGCGAAGCCTACCGGCAAAAGCGGCCTTCAAGAACGCGCCGCCGCGCTCAAGCCCCGATGGCGCAATCGAATGTGCCAACCCGGCGCATAGGTGCAGCTCTGCGCCATGCCCAGCTTTTGCTAACCCGTTTAGTGCTTCAAACAGCGCCGTAACCGGCACTACATCATCGCGATCACCATGGGCCAAAAGAATGGGCGGCTTGGCCCGCATCTCGGCCTCCAGGCCTTCTGGTGAAACCAAAGCTCCCGAAAAACCGACCACACCGGCGAGCGCTTTTTCGCGGCGCAGCGCCGTATAGAGCGCCATCATCGTGCCTTGGCTGAACCCAACCAGTGCCGTTTGAGCAGGCCCAACGCCATAGCGCTCCATTTCGCTGTCGATAAAAGCGTTTAAGGCAGGGGCGGCTTTCGCGGCCCCAGCGTTCAAGGTTGCCGCATCCATGCGCGCCAAGCCAAACCATTGCCGCCCACCGGGATAGCCCGGGATGCCTTCGGGCGCATTGGGCGAAACGAACTGTGTTTCCGGCAACGCTCCCGCCCAATAGGGCGCAAGCGCGATCAGATCATCGCCATTCGATCCATAACCATGCAGCAAAATCACGAGGCTAGACGGCCTGCCTTGGCGCGCCGGGGGAACGCGCGGGCCGTCTAGCTTTGGTGTCATCGCCGCTGCCTTGGCATCAAGCTTACTTCGGTGCCTCGGTCATCACTTTTAGGCCAGCCACATCGGCTTGGGCTATTGTCAGCTTTTCAGCGGTAAGCGGAACAATGCCACGCGCTTTAAGATAGCCCTTTGGCCCTGCTGCCTTATCGGAAACAAACTCAGCGGCAAATTCCTGCAAGCCCGGAATTACGCCAACATGTTGTTTTTTCAGATAAATATACATGTCCCGCGAAATCAGATAGTCCCCACTGGAAATGGATTCAAAGGTGGGTTCCACACCAGCAATCTTGGCTGCCTGCACTCGGTCGAGGTTTTCTTCGTAGAACGAGAAGCCAAACACGCCATACATCGTCGGGTTACGCGACAAGGTTTGCACGATGATATTGTCGTTCTCTCCGCCATCTTTCCACGCGCCGTCTTCGCGCATTACGTTTGCCCGGCGGTTGAACTCGGCTTCGTCTGTTTCATACAGCTTGTTCAGGCTCTCGATTTGCCGTGCACCCGCTGCTAACGCCAATTCGTTCCACGAATCCCGCGTGCCTGAGGTCGGCGGTGGACCCATGACCTCGATTTTCTCGTTGGGCAGCTTCGGGTCAATATCGCTCCATTTAACGTATGGGTTCGGTATAAACCCGTCGCCATCCGGAATTTCCTTCGCTAGGGCCAAGAAAATCTGCCGCTTCGTGATGTTCATTGGTGGTTGACCGGTCTTGGTGGCCAGCACAATTCCATCAAAACCAATCGGCACTTCGACAACGCCAGTCACGCCCGCAGCCGCGCAATCGGCGAACTCGGAGGCCTTTATCCGGCGCGAGGCATTGGCAATGTCAGGGTGCGCCGCGCCAACGCCAGCGCAAAACAATTTCAAGCCACCACCGGTGCCTGTGGATTCAACAACTGGGGTCTTAAATTGGCCACGCGACGCGAATTGCTCGGCAACCGCGGTTGAAAACGGGAAAACAGTCGACGAGCCAACAATGCGCAATTGGTCACGAGCGCCAGCATTGCCCGCCGCCTTTTCACCGCCGGCGTTTCCGCCACCAGAGCCACCACAAGCCGCCAGAACAAGCGTAAAGCCGATCGCGAGCACACCGGCACCAAATTTGTTTCGCATGGAGAATTCCCGATTCGATTAGACGTTCCAGCAAGAGCGCCATGGATAAGCTCTTTACGGAGTAGCGACCGCTTGTGAAGCTATTATGACAGTAAATCCGCTGTTTCGTCGTTTACCGGTTCGTGTCCGAAACAACTGTAAAAGGCACCACCAGCCGCCAAACAATCGCCGCAGCATCCACTACACTGCGCCCATTATGCACGCGCAAATGCTTCCACGTATCAAAGCATAGGGCGGCGTCCAGCGCGTCAACCGCTTGGGGGTCGGCGCGCAACCAATCTGGTAGGGTTTGTTCCACCAGTTTGCGCTGCATGCGCACGAAGCTTTGGTGGGAAGCCTGCAAAAAGCTGGATCGATGGCGCTGGATTTCACCGGCAATTTGCAGGGGCAGAATCTGCTCAAAAACCGTTGCGCGTCGTTGCGCCAGTGCCTTAAACCGCGCGGGCCACTCGGTTTCAGGCAGCGGTGCGTTAAAAAGCGGCTCGGTTGCCGCCATCACGTCACAATGCATTTCGCCGTAAAGGCTATCCATATCGCGAAACAGGCGAAAGACTGTGCGCAGCCCTACCCCCGCCCTCTCCGCCACGACTTCCGCGCGCGGCGCTACAACGCCTTCGCGTACAAGGTCTATCATCGCAGCCACGATGCGTGCTTTGCTCGCATCAGTCCGGCGATGGCGGCCATCGCTCGGCGAGGCTACCTCGTCCTCGGGGTCAATTTGGGCGAGCATTATCGCTTCAGGCATCTCATTCGCGGGTTCGGATGAAGGTGTCGATTAGGTTTGAAAGCACTTCAGGTTGATCCTCCTGTAGGAAATGACCCGCCTTTGCAATGATTACATGGTCTTGGCCGACAGCGCCGGGAACGCGGTCTAGAAACACCTTCTCGCCACCGCGGGTCACGGGGTCATTGTCGCTAAAGCAGGTCAGGAACGGCTTCTCAAAGCGCGCCAAGACCTCCCAAGCCGCAATGTTCTCTGCGACAGAGGCATGCTCCGGCGTTATCGGCACCAAGGTCGGGAAAATGCGCGCACCGGCCTTATAGGTTTCATCAGGATAGGGCGCGTCATAGGCTGCGATCTCGGCAGGGCTAAGTTCGCGGGTAGTGCCGCCATTCAAGATAAAGCCTGTTGGGAAAATCTCGACGCTCTGGCTGAAATTGCGCCACGCTATAAACCCCTCAGACGACCCTGTTCCCGTCGGTAGGCCCGTATTGCCTACAGCCACCCGCGCGAAACGCTCTGGAAAAGCCGCTACCAAGCGCAACCCAATCAGCCCGCCCCAATCCTGACAAAAGAGAGTTATGTTGCTGAGATCAATGTCTTTCATCCATGCCGACATCCAAGCAACATGGCGCTCATAGCTATAATCAGATTGTTCCGTCGGCTTGTCCGAGCGGCCAAAGCCAATCAGGTCTGGCGCAACAACCCGATGGCCTGCAGCCACAAGAAGCGCAATCATTTTTCGATAGAGAAACGACCATGATGGCTCGCCATGCATCAACAGAATTGGCGCGGCCTCGCGTGGCCCTTCATCGATGAAGGCAAGGCGCAAATCAGTGCCATCAGCGTCCTTTATCGAGCAATAGTGTGGCTCAAATGGAAAGTCGGGCAGGGCGCTAAAGCGCTCGTCTGGGGTGCGCAGAACCTGCATTCTCGAAACTCCTTTGCGTGATTGCTTTAGCGATTGACCACCTTATCACTAATATGGCACGTTGACTGCCAATAGAATAGTCCCCGCCAGAATGGGGAGATATTGGGAAGGTGCGATGCAAGGAAACCCCTACAAACTTCACGGTGCGCTCGGCTCACCCTACTCGATAAAAATGCGCGCGCTTTTGCGGTATCGTCGGCTCCCTCATTTATGGCTCAGTGGCGGGTCAGCTGCCGATATTGCCCGTAAACACATGAAAGCGCCGGTAATACCGGTTCTGGAATATCCAGATGGCAGCTTCAAGAACGATTCCACGCCGCTGATTTATGATCTTGAGGCCCGACACCCCAATCAGCGCAGCATCATCCCAGACCACCCAGCCGATGCATTTTTGGCGTTTCTGCTGGAAGATTTTGGCGATGAATGGCTCACCAAAGCGATGTTCCATTATCGGTGGTTTTTGCCGCGCGATCAGCAGCAAATGAGCCATTGGTTGCCGTTCGACAGTATGCAGGGTGGCGGCCTTGAGCGCATTGATGCCGCCGCGACATTCTTTCGTGATCGCCAAGTTGGCCGTATGGCATTGGTTGGCTGCACCGCTGAAAACCAAGCCTTGATCGAAACCAGCACGCGGCGCGTGCTAAGCGCGCTCGAAAGCCATGTCGTCAACAGCTTTCACTTGTTTGGCACGCGGCCCTCCTTGGCAGAGTTCGGGATTTACGGTCAGCTTTCTCAGCTTGGGGTTGATCCCACCGCCCAAGAAATGATGCGCGCAGATTTTCCGTATACGTATCGTTGGATGCAAACTGTTGACGATATGAGTGGCATTGAAGGTCAATGGCGCGATCCGGCCATTCCCTATGCGCCGGTGATCAAGGCGCTGCTGCACTGCGTGGGCGATGTCTACATGCCGTTTCTAAACGCCAATGCGGCGGCCATTGCTGAAGGTCGTGACACGATGCGGTTTGAGGCCCTTGGCATGAGTTACGCCCAACAGCCGTTCAAATATCAGGTTAAGTGCTTGGCCGATCTTCGGGCGGCGTTCCACGCCCTGTCGCCGGATACTCGCGCTGAATTGGAACCACTCCTCGAAGAAACCAAGTGCTTGGCGACGCTGGCATCCGCCTAAAGCCTGTCTCAACAGTTTAGAAAACGTGCCGAAACACACGTGCAAAGGATACCGCCCATGACCGACCACCCTGAAGGCAAAATCAAAAAGGGCATGGATCGACGTGCTTTGCTCACCGGTGCCGCCATTGGTGCGGCTGGCACTGCTGCCCTTGCCGCTGGTGCTGCGAAGGTGAAAGAGCTCACACGCCCATATATGACGCCTGCCGCCTTACCGCCCGGCCAAGACCCCAAAATCGCTGAATCGTTTCAGGATTCACGCCCCGCGAGTGAAGAACAGCCCGGCGCGCCAAAAGGGGCTCCCAATGTCGTTGCCATCATACTTGACGATGTCGGCTTTGCGGATTTGGGCTGTTACGGCTCCGAAATTCGCACCCCGGCCATGGATGCCATCGCAGCCAGTGGCTTAACCTACGCCAATTTCCGAACCTGCGCGATGTGCTCGCCGACGCGGGCGGCTTTCCTCACCGGCCTCAACCATCACTCCGCGGGTGTTGGCTGGCTCGCCGATATTGATGCCGGCTATCCCGGCTATCGCGGCAACCTCACCAATCAGGCAATGACGCTTGCTGAGGTCTTGAAAGAGGCTGGTTGGTCCACTTTCCTTACAGGAAAATGGCACGTCAATTACGCCGGAACGTGCGGCCCGAATGGCCCCTACGACACATGGCCAACCCATCGCGGGTTTGAGCGCGCCTACTGGTTTCAGGGCCACTCAACAGATTTCTTCAAGCCATCGGAATTATTTGATGGTGTAGCACCCATCGAGCCGCCAGTGCGCGAAGGATATTATTTCGACGACGACATGACCGACCGTGCTATCGCTTATGTCCGTACACAGAAGGCGCTAGCGCCGGAAAAACCCTTCTATCTCCATGTCGCTTTCCCCGGCGCGCACTCGCCTCTGCAAGTCCCGGCCGAGGAGCGTGATGCTTATAAGGGCCAGTATGATGTGGGGTGGGATGTCATTCGGGCGCGGCGTCTGGAAAAGCAACGCACGCTTGGTGTGGTTCCGGAAACGACGGTGCTCCCGCCTTTGTCGTTCGCCGCAAACCCTTGGGACAGTCTCAGCCCAGTCCAGAAGAAGGTCTATGCCCGCTACATGGAAGTCTATGCGGGCATGATCACCCGGATGGACCGCAATATCGGGCGTCTCATGGCCATGCTGGAGCAGATGGGCCAGCGCGACAATACCATCGTGGTGTTGCTGTCTGATAATGGCGCTTCCGCCGAAGGCACAGAAACCGGAACGCCAAACGTGTTCGCGCCCGCTTTTGGCCGCCCGGTCCCGGTTGAAGAAGCCGAAAAACTCTATGATGTCATGGGAACAGACGCCACTTTCCCGCATTATCCTATCGGCTGGAGCAATGTCTCCGCCACGCCTTACCGCCTCTACAAGCAATACACCCATCTTGGAGGTGTCGCCGACCCGCTCTTGATTTCGTGGCCAAAGGGCATCGCTGCAAAGGGCGAAGTGCGCCAACAATTTGTCCACGTCATCGACTTGTTCCCGACCCTTTTGGAAGCGGCTAAAGTCACGCGGCCAGTCAGCTATCAAGGCCGGGCTCTAAAGCCGGTTGAAGGCAAGAGCATTGTTGGAACCTTTGCCAGCAAAACCAGCCCAACCCGCTCCGAACAATATTACGAGCTGGGCGGAAACCGCGCTTATCAGGAAGGAAACTGGCGCATCGCCGTGCGCCACGAGCGCGGCAAACCGCTCGCAGAGGATAAATGGGAGCTTTACGACACCGCGAAAGATCCCAATGAGCTCAACGATATCGCGGCGGCCAACCCTGATGTTGTTGCACGCCTGAAGGCCAAATGGGATGCAGCCGCCAAACAATTCAATGTCTACCCGATAGATGACCGCGCGCTGGTTCTAAAGCTCGTGCAAGATCGCCAAGCCAAGGGTATCCGCGGCAATTGGGAATTCAGGCCGCCGATAGAGCGTATCCAGCGTGATGTTGCGCCCATCGTCTGTGGTCTCAATCATGAGATCGAGATTGAGATTAACCGCCCAACCGGCGCCGAAGACGGCGTTCTCCTTGCCCATGGTTCCAAGCACGCAGGCTACGCGCTGTATGTAAAAGATGGCGTTTTGATCTATGAGCAGAGCCTTGTGCCCTATGGCGAAAAAATCAGCGCCAGCCGAAAACTCCCCGCCGGGAAATCAGTGGTTCGTTACGTTCAGAAAATGACCTCTAGGCCATTTGATGGTGGCGGCACGCTGTTTATCAATGGTGCCAAAGTCGGTGAAAAGACCTTCGAGCGCGCCTTGTTTTCAACCTCCTATGATGGTTTCAGCATTGGGGCGGACTTGGGCAACCAAGTGTCCTCAGCCTATTCAGACCCTAATCCGTTTGCTGGCGGCATCGAAGTCGTCCGCATCAAGGTCGATGGCTCACCAACGAGCCCCGCTGAAACCGCCCGCTTCCTTGAGAAAATGGGGCTCCGCGTGTGAGCGCAGCCACAGCCCTGCGCGCGGCGGCTGTAACTATTCCCGGTGGCTTGTTCACCATTGGGTCAGACGACCACTACCCAGAAGAACGCCCCGCGCGCGAAGTAAGCGCGGCCCCGTTTCGCTTGGCACGAACCCCTGTCACTAACGCGGCTTTTGCTGAATTTGTGGCATCAACCGCGTGGGTCACCACGGCCGAGCACGCCGGCGGCTCGGACGTTTTTATGATGACACGCCACCCCGTTTCGCTCAACGCGCCTGATCAATGGTGGGCCTTTACACCGCGCGCGTGCTGGCGGAACCCCGAAGGGCCCCACTCCACGCTCATCGGCCGGGAAGGCCATCCCGTTACGCACATAAGCCAAGCCGACGCGCTCGCCTTTGCCATTTGGGCCGAAGCCCGACTGCCGACAGAGATTGAATGGGAAGTAGCCGCACGCGGTGGTTTAGTGGGCGCCACATATGCGTGGGGCGATGAATTTGCGCCGGGCGGAACCCTGTTTGCCAATGTCTGGACAGGCAGCTTCCCGTGGTATTTTTCCCGCGATGAAGGCCCCGGCCCAAGCGCGGTTGGCACCTTCCCGCCTAATGGCTATGGGCTCAGCGACATGATCGGCAATGTTTGGGAATGGACAACCTCGCCCTTCACGCAAGACCCGTGCTGCGCGTGTGCAGCCGGGCAAGCAGCACCTGACAAGAACGTCACCCTCAAAGGCGGCTCGTTCCTTTGTGCTGGCGAGTATTGCTTACGATACCGCCCGGCCGCACGCATTGGCGTGAAACCGGGCGCCACCACGTCCCACATCGGCTTTCGCTGCGCGTGGGACGTTTAGTCCTTGGTGCTTAGCTGGTTTTTTGCGCTTCTTGTTGCGCCAGCTTTTTCAAGGCGATCTGGGTCATACGCTGCCATTGCAGGATCGACACCAAATGCGCGTATATCGCGGGCAGCACGCCTTGCTCGCGCAGCTTCAAATAGGCTGCGTCCGGCAAAGCGTTCAGTTTTTCTTCCGAAACCGCCAAATAGTCCGCCACTTTTTGAACGGGGCCGTCCGAGCCATCTTCAAGGCGCGGCGTATAGGTCACCGAGCGTTCTTCAATGAGGTCATGCTCGTTAATCGCGGCCATGAACACGTCGGTCGCGGCGCGTTGACGCTCAAATTCTTGCAAGAACTCGATGGCGTTTTTCGTATAGTCAGTGGTGTCGCCGTCCTTAAACAGCGGGAACTCTGCGTTTTCCCCAATCATCGGCGCTTGGGTGTCGATGCACACCAAGAACTGGTCCGCTTCGGGGTCATTTGCGAACACGAAGGGGTAGCGGCGTGCAAAAGCAGGCAAATACACATCGATTGGCCACGTACCATCGGCTTCAACGATCAGGTTTTGCCCAGAATTAACGCCCATCACCACGAGGGGGGTCTTTTTATCCGGCGCAAAGATGATCGGGAACGAGCCCGCTGCAACGCCAAATTCATTCACCGTCAACGGCAAAACATGGCTCTCGCGCAAGAACCCGAATGGCTCCGGAATGGCCTTGAGACCGAGTTTGGAATGGGCCTGAATCGAAAGCGGCTCGGGGTTCTTGTAAAGCAGTACCTGACCGGTAAGGGCCGGGGCTCCTGTCGACTTGACAGTTTCAACCATGATTTAAGCTCCTGGAAATTTGCCGCTTCCTAGCTGAGCAAATCGCCTAGGCCAAGTTTTCGCCTGCAAGTCGCCAAAGCGCTACGCAAAAAGCAACGCCACCATCATCTTGGCCGTGTCCGATTTGCCTTGCCCCTTGTCAGCGAAACCGCTTTGTTGAGGCAAACAAAAACCACGGGAGAAACTGAATATGCCAATTTCCTACGACCACATTATGAGCCTGACTTCGGAAGGTCAGGAGTTTTCTTACGGCGACCGTGAAACCATGCTCTATGCTTTAGGCATCGGCATGGGGGCAGACCCAATGAATGCCGCTGAATTGCCTTTCGTTTACGAGAACGGCCTCAAAGCGGTCCCATCAATGGCCTCCGTTATCGCGTGGGGTGCGGGTCGCACCGGGGAAACCGGCATCAACTATCTGATGGTCGTGCATGGAGAGCAGGGGCTTGTGGTCCACAAACCTTTACCCTCGGCGGCAACCATCACGGCGGATACACGCTTCACGCACTGCCTTGATAAAGGGGCCGGCAAGGGCGCGGTTTTGGTTTCTGAAACTGTCATCAAAAACAAAGCGAACGGCGAAAAATTGGTCACGCTCACAGGATCAACTTTCGCCCGCGGTGACGGTGGGTTTGGCGGTCCCTCAGAAGGTGGGCCGGTGCCGCACACCGTGCCGACCCGCGCGCCAGACCAAGTGGTCGAGCTCACCACACGTCCAGACCAAGCGTTGCTCTATCGCTTGTCCGGGGATCGTAATCCCCTCCATTCCGACCCTAATATTGCCAAAATGGCCGGTTTCCCTCGCCCCATTTTGCACGGCCTCTGCACCTATGGCCTCACCTGCCGCGCCGTTTTGCAAACCTATGCCGATTACGATCCTGCTGCGATTACGGGGCATGATGTGCGGTTTTCATCACCGGTGTTTCCAGGTGAAACCGTCGTGGTAGCGCTCTGGAAAGATGGCCCCATCGTCTCGTTTGAAGCCCGTGTAAAAGAGCGCGATGTTGCCGTCATCAAAAACGGCAAAGCGACCCTAGCTGCCTAATTGCACTCTTTGAGACCACCTAGCGCGCTGGTGCATCCGCCAGCCGCTTTGTGGCCCACTCGCGGAAAAGGCCCACCATCGCATCGAGGTTGAAAGGCCCACAGGTCGCTTGAAATTCATCATCTTCGAGATAGGCCTCGATAAAGTCATGGTCCGACTTAACGAGTTTCTTGATCTCACTGCGGTTCACGCCCGTGCCTTCCAGTGCCGTGCCGCGCAAATCCACCACCAAGCCCCAGCCCGGAATGGCGAGGCTGTCGAGCGACATGCCGAACTCGTGCTCCCACGCACCATCGCAATGATACGCGAAAAACTTAGTCAGCCAGTCAATGTTGGTCGCCTCGGATGACAAAACATCCGTCAGGGTTGGTTTGCGCAAAGCGCCACCGTGTTTGGAATGAGAGCCGCTCATTGCACTACCTTTTCGCCGTCCATTGCTACGGGGCCGGTCATGAGAACGTGATTGTTAGAGCGGCGCCATTCTATGGTCAGCTCCCCACCGTCGAGAACCATGGTGGCCTTTCGCTCGGTTAGCCGCCGTCGGACCGCCGCTACCAACGCCGCGCAGGCCCCGGTGCCGCAGGCTTTGGTCAGGCCCGCGCCACGCTCAAACACCCGCAACCGAATGCGATCCGCCGCTAACACTTGCGCAAACCCAACATTCACCCGTTCAGGAAACAAGGGATGGCCCTCAATCAGTGGCCCAACGCGCTCAATATCAACAGCGGTAATGTCATCCACAAAGAACACGCAATGCGGATTGCCCATAGAAACTGCAGTCGGGCCCCAATAAAGTGGTGCATCGATTGGGCCGATTTGCAGCTCAATCCGAACTGTATCCATCGCTTCGGCGAGGGGAATTTGCTTCCAGTCGAGGCCCGGCTCGCCCATATCCACGGTAACCAAGCCATGATCGGCGCGATGCGCCGTCAATAGTCCGGCAGCGGTTTCGATAACGGCATGATCGCTTCCAGTCGCCTCCATATGCAGCCACGCCACACATCGTGCACCATTGCCGCACGCCGAAACTTCTTCACCATCAGCGTTCCAGATCCGCATGAACACGTCGGCCAGTGGGTTTGTAGGCACCTCCAAAGCAAACATCTGGTCAAAGCCAAAGCCATGTTTTGGGTCAGCCAATTGGCGCACCCGCGCTTCATCGGGCCGAAACGGCTGGACCCGCGCATCGACAATGGCAAACTCATTGCCCAGACCATTCATCTTCAAAGCACGCATATGCTGCATTTAGAGGCTTAGGAGCAGCGGCGAAAGGCCGAAGAGGGCCTCCGTTACGTTGACACCCTTGTTTGGCCTTCCTAAGTCACCGACACGCGCGAAACCCGCTTCGTCATTACTTCATTTGCATTGGCCTAAAAATCCGCCAGTGCCAATGCGGCTTACTTCGGAACCACTCTCTCATGTTGAAGATCGTCCGCCAGCTGTTCGGTTCGTCAAACGACCGCAACGTCAAATCCCTGCGGGCTCGTGTTGAGCAGAAAATCAATCCTCTCGAACCAGCGATGATCGCGCTGAGCGACGAGCAGTTGCGTGCCAAAACAGTTGAGTTTCGTGAGCGTCTGGCCAAGGGCGCCACGCTCGACAGTATCCTCGACGAAGCCTTCGCCGTGGTGCGGGAAGCCGCGAAGCGGGCGCTGGGTCAGCGCCATTACGATGTTCAGCTTGTCGGCGGCATGGTTTTGCACAATGGCGGCATTGCGGAAATGCGCACGGGAGAAGGTAAAACCCTCGTGGGTACTGCGCCGGTGTATCTCAACGCGCTTGAAGGCAAGGGCGTCCACGTCGTTACGGTCAATGACTATCTCGCCAGCCGCGACGCGGCATGGATGGGCCAAGTTTACCGTTTCCTTGGCCTCACCGTTGGCACCATCGTGACCGGCTTGTCCGATGAGGAGCGCCGTGCGGCCTATGCCAGCGACGTGACTTACGGCACCAATAACGAGTTTGGCTTCGATTATCTGCGCGACAATCTGAAATACGAACTCAATGAAATGTCGCAGCGCGGGCATAATTTCGCAATCGTCGATGAAGTGGACTCGATCCTCATCGATGAATCGCGGACGCCCCTCATTATCTCCGGCCCAACCGACGACCGCTCCGACTTCTACCGGACCATAGATGGCGTCATCCCACAGCTAGCTGATGAAGACTTTGAGCTTGATGAAAAGCAACGCCAAGTCACCTTCACCGAAGTTGGCACCGAGAAACTTGAAGCTCTCTTGCCCACGCTCGGCCTCTTGGAAGGCTCACTCTGGGACGCCCACAACATCACGACCGTGCATCATCTTCAGCAGGCCTTACGCGCACACAAGCTCTACAAGCTCGACAAGGACTATATCGTAAAGGACGACGAACTCGTCTTGATCGACGAGTTTACCGGCCGGATGATGACGGGCCGCCGGATGTCAGAAGGCTTGCACCAAGCGTTGGAAGCCAAAGAGAACGTCACCGTTCAGCCGGAAAACCAGACGCTCGCCTCCATCACTTTCCAGAACTATTTCCGCCTCTACACCAAGCTTGCCGGGATGACGGGCACCGCCGCGACCGAGGCTTCCGAGTTTGAAGATATCTACAAGCTTCGCGTCACCGAAATCCCAACAAACCGCAAAGTGGCCCGCGTCGATATTGATGATGAAGTGTACCGCACGGCGCGCGAGAAGAATAAGGCAATCCTTGACGATATCGTCGCCACCCATGCGCGCGGCCAGCCTGTTCTTGTAGGGACGGTGTCAATCGAAAAGTCCGAGAGCCTTTCAGAGCTTTTGAAAGAGCGCGGCGTTCCCCACGAAGTGCTGAACGCGCGCTACCATGCCGAAGAGGCGCGGATCATTTCCCAAGCCGGTGTGCCGGGTGCGGTAACCATCGCGACCAACATGGCCGGTCGTGGGACTGACATTCAGCTCGGCGGCAACCTCGAAATGCGCTTGGAAAGCGACCGTGAAGCCTTGGAGCTTAAGCTTGGCCGCCCCTTGACCGAGAGAGAGCTGACAACGCTCGAAGACGAAACCCGTGCCGATGTTGAGGTCAAGAAAACCCAAGCGCTCGAATTGGGTGGCCTTTACGTTCTCGGCACTGAACGCCACGAGAGCCGCCGGATTGACAACCAGCTGCGTGGCCGGACGGGCCGCCAAGGCGACCCCGGCAAATCGAAATTCTACATATGCCTCGAGGATGATCTGTTGCGTATTTTCGCCGCCGAGCGTCTCGACGGCATCATGCAAGCGCTAAAGATCGAGGAAGATGAAGCGATCATCCACCCATGGATGAACAAGGCGCTCGAAATCTCTCAAAAACGCGTTGAGCAACGCAACTTCGAGATCCGCAAAAACCTCTTAAAGTATGACGACGTCATCAACGACCAGCGCAAAGCGGTGTTCGCGCAACGTATTGATTTCATGAGCTCGGCCGATGTTGCCGAGACCGTCAAGGACATGCGCAACGAGGTGCTGGAAACCGCCGTCGAAGCCCACATGCCGCTGAAAGCCCTTCCGGAACAGTGGGACTCAAGCGGTCTGCGCGAAAAAGTTGCCGACATCTTCGATCTTGATTTGCCGGTCGATGAATGGGCGCGCGAAGAAGGTATTGCGTCAGAAGAAGTGCTGGAGCGCCTCCTGAAAATCACAGCTGAGCGTTTTGCCACAAAAGTTGCGATGCTCGGCCCTGAGCGGATGCGGTGGATTGAGAAGCAAGTCCTGTTGCAAATGATCGATCTGCGCTGGCGCGAACACCTCACCCAAGTTGATCAGCTACGCTCCGCCATTCACTTGCGTGGCTATGGCCAGCGCGATCCGCTTAACGAGTTCAAAACCGAGGCTTTCACTCTGTTTGAGGACTTGTTGTCAGACCTCCGTACCAGCGTCACGCGCACCCTCATGCGCCTCCAAGTCATGGAAGAACAGCCCGAGCCAACCCTACAGCCGCCGCCGATGTTTGCCGCCCACCCATTCCCTGATACCGGGCTCGATGAGATGGGCGCGGCTGAGGATGATTTGGTGCCAACCCCGATTGGCCCAATGCCGCGCGCATGGCTCGGAACGCCGCGCAACGCGGACTGCCCATGCGGCTCTGGCAAGAAGTTTAAGCATTGCCATGGTCAAGTCGGTGCGCTCACAAACGCCTAAGCCTAAAAGAGTATAAACATCAATAGGTTGAATGCCTTCCGGGCGGCTTAGCCTAGGCTACGTTGTTGTGCATTGGCCCTTTGTGCACGCTCCATCGCAAAACTTGGTTAGCGTGGCACCCTCCTTGCTCCTCTTAGGGGCTAGGAGAATTATGTGGCCATCGAGCTTCTGCACCCTTCGGAACTGAGCGCGCGCGACGAGGCGGCTTGGCAGGCCATTTGTGCCGCAGAGCCACGCTTCTCTAGCCCACTTCTAACCCCCGGGTTTGCTCGCTTGGTTGGCGAACAGCGTCGTAGCGCGCGCATTGCCATCGTCCGTAAGGGGCGATCAGCGGTAGCCTTTTTTCCCTATCTCATCGGCTTTCAAGGCAAGGCGCGACCTATAGGTGCGCCGTTTTCCGACTATCACGGCGTTGTGGCCGCACGCGAAACAGAGATCGATATCAACGGATTGATGCGTGCAGCCGGCATTAGACGATGGGCGTTTTCCGGTTTGGTGGATCCAGCCAATCGGTTCGAAATGGCCAATTCTGGCACACAGGAAGCCTATCTGATTTCCTTGGGCGACGGTGGCGCCGCTGAGCATCTCGAAATGGTGCGCGCGCGCAGTCCCAAGCGCTTCAAGAATTGGCGCAGACTGGAACACAAGCTTGAGCGCGACCACGGTGCCCTCACCATTACAGCGCCGGATACAGACCCCGAGGCTTTTGAGCTGCTGATTAAATGGAAGCGCGAGCAGCTCCACCGCTCAGGGCTACAAGATGTCCTGCGCGCGAAATGGATCCGCGGGATGATGGAAAGCGCTTTGACCCAATCCGATCCCGCGTTTGGTGGTCTCATGATCACGCTGCGGGTGGGTGGTCGGCCGATCGCTGCGCATTTCGGGACCCGAAGTGGGGATGTCTTTCATCCATGGCTCGCCGGGTTTGACCCGGCCTTCACAGAATACTCAGTCGGAAACACCCATTTCAACCGCGCCATCGCTGCAATGGATAGGCTCGGCCTCAAGCACTACGACCTGTCGACTGGAAGCGACCATTACAAACACTGTTTTTCGTCGCACGTCCTGCCCGTTGCGTACGGCACCTTCTCAAGCGACCCGACACCCCCGCTCATCGATTTATGGGCACTCGCAGGCGGCAAGCCCGGCACGCCACAAGCACACTTTGTTGAGAAGGTGCGCGCACGCTTAGACCACATTGCTGCAACGGAAAATACCTTGGGAGGGCGCGCTTTAGGCATTCTTGACGCTTTTGCAGCATTGTCCCGCCGCATACTAATCCACCGTAAGGAAGAGGCCACTCATGTCCATTCTTGAGCTTGATGCCCCCGTGACCACGAAACTAGGGGCCGCTACGCAGACGTTTTCCCATCGCCTGCACGCGCGCTCCCTGTTTGACGATGATGGCCTTGCCGCTATTCTTGACGGGTATCCCCGTGAAAAGCTTGGCGTCTACACCATGGGTGATGATCCCGTAGAATGGCGCACATGGCGCGCTGGCAGCGCGGGCGACCTCACCGGCGCTGAAATTTTGGCCGCCGTGAAGGCCGGCCGCATCTGGCTCAATCTGCGCTCAATGAATCTTGTGAATGAAGCCTTTGAAGGCATCCGGTCTGAGATATTTCAGGAGCTTGAGGGCGCCTCACCTGGGCTCAAAACCTTCAAGCATGATGTCGGCTTGTTAATTTCATCGCCGTCCATTCAAGTGTTTTACCACCTCGATGTTGCCCCAACCACGTTGTGGCAAATGCGCGGCGAAAAGCGGATGTGGGTGTATCCCGTCGCTGAGCCCTTCATCGATAGCCAAACCCTTGAGCGCATCGTTCTGCGCGAAACCGACGAGCAATATGCCTATGATCCCACGTGGGACGAGAACGCCCAGATCGTTACTCTAACGCCGGGAACCATGGTGTCGTGGCCCCAGAACGCCCCACACCGCGTTGCCAATGGACCGATGATGAATGTGTCGCTGTCGATTGAGCACATGACGACCGAAGCCCTCGTCCGCGCCAATGTCATTTACGCCAATGGTGTGCTGCGCAGCCGTTTTGGTTTGTCGCCCCGCTTGGAAGACGGCATCGGCCCAACCAATCTGGCGAAGTTTGCTTTCGCGCGCGCTGTTAAGGCTAGCGGTCTTGTTAAGCCGCCTGCGACCATGCTGCCAAAGACGTTCGTGTTGGACCCGAACGCACCTGGTGAACTAATCGCGGCTTAGGGCTTAACGGTTCGCCCCGGGCACCCATTTCACATCGCTGGCGCCATTATCATTGGCGCGGCGCGAGGCAACAAAAAGCAGGTCCGATAGGCGGTTGGCGTAAATCAACGCGGCTGAGGAAACCACCTCGCCCTCGGTCTCGCGCAATTGCGCAATGAGGCGCTCAGCCCGCCGCGTGATCGTGCGCGCCACATGCAGATGCGCCGAAAGCGCAGACCCACCGGGCAAAACGAAGCTATCCAAGGCCGGGATCGGCTCGTTGATCAGATCAATCTCGGCTTCAAGCCGCGCCACTTGCGCGTCGACAATCCGCAGCGGCGTCCACCCCAAGGGCTTCTCGCGTTCCGGCGTTGCCAAATCAGCCCCGAGATCAAAAAGGTCATTCTGGATGCGGCCCAAAATCGCATCCAGCTCAGGATCGTCGCCGCAGACCAAGCGCGCAACGCCAAGCGCCGCATTGGCCTCATCCACCGCCCCATAGGCCTCAACGCGAAGGTTCCACTTCTCGACCGGCTCACCCGTGGCAAGGCTCGTCCGCCCGCCATCGCCGGTTTTTGTGTAAATTTTGTTCAGGACAACCATGGTGCAAACCCTCTTTGTCGCCGCTCTATCATGCCTTTGGCGCAAGGCGCGCCTGCCCAGCAGTACGTGCCCGCGCCACGAGCGCGCGCGCCTGTTTGGGAAACACGCCCATGATCTTCGCCAATGTCGCCCCGCCGGAAGGCACGCAAATCTCATCCATATTCCGATCGCTTGCCCAAATCAGCGCGGCGGCCACTTCATTAGCGCTCACGGCTTTGGCTGCAAACGATAAGGCCGCAGCATCCTTGCCGCGCTCCGCCTCAATCATCGGCGTGGCGACGGCACCGGGCGTTACCAGTGTGAACTTCACCGGCCCATTGCCGCATTCCGCCGCTATTCCTTGGTGATAGGCCCGAACCGCGTGCTTGCTGGCCGCATAAACCGCCTGACCGGCTAAGGGGATATAGCTTGCCATAGAGCCGATCGTAACGATGCGCCCGCCGCCGCTGGCACCCATCCGGCTAAGTCCCGTGCGCACGCCGTAGATCGTGCCCATCACATTGACGTTTACCATGGCGGCGATAGCTTTGTCGGTCTGATCCAAGGCCCAATCAGACACCAAAACGCCAGCATTCGAAACCAACAGATTGACCGGCCCATAGGCGCTTTGGGCCACATCGAACGCGTTCGCCCACATAGCCGGATCGCTCACATCCAAACCTAAGGCCAGCCCGTTCGTCCCATGGGCGACCGCGCTCGCTCCGGCTAAATTGATATCCGCGCAGCACACTTTTGCGCCCTTCGCGGCTAACGCGCGCGCGATTGCCGCCCCAATGCCGCTTGCCGCGCCGGTAACAAGTGCAACGGTTCCGACCCCTATTCGGCGCGGCGGCTGTGCCACATTACGCAACCCGGGTTTTGAGCCAAAACCCCAGCAGCAGCAGCATAATCGCCACAAACTGCGCGCCAACGCGCCAGCGCATCAGCTGGTTAGAGCGAGACTTCGCCTTATCGGAGCTGAACAACATGTTGGCGATGCCCGCGAGCAAGATCACGAGGACAACACCCATCGCGACCCAGATCGCTATATCGACAGTGTTTTGCATAGATCACACATAGTCTGGGAAATACCACAAGACCAGTTCTAGCGGGTGCGCGACGGTGCGACACAACAACGAGCCATGCGGCCTTCGGTCGTGAAGCTCTACGCGCCCGAATAGGCAAACCACACTGGCGAGCTAACCGCCTCAGCTCGCCATTTTCGCCATTTCGTCATCCGAGATATCAAAGTTGGAATAGACGTTTTGCACGTCGTCCAAATCATCCAGCCAGTCGACGAGGTTCAAAAGCGTCTGTGCGGTGTCGCCAGACACCTCCACCATCGCATGGGGCCGCCACACAACACGCGCCGCTGCCGGATCGCCAAAGCGCGCTTGCAGGGCTGTGGAAACATCGGAAAGCGAGCCTTGGTCGCACAGGACGACATGATCATCACCCTCGGTTTTCACATCGTCGGCCCCAGCCTCAATCGCGGCTTCCAGCATCGCATCCTCACTGGCGATCGCCAATGGATAGCGCACCTCACCAACGCGATCGAAACCAGACGTCACCGAATTGGACGTTCCTAGATTGCCGCCATTCTTGTTGAACACAGCGCGCACATCGGCCGCGGTGCGGTTCATATTGTCCGTCAATGCCTCAACAATGATGCCAACACCACCGGGGCCGAAGCCTTCGTAACGCATGTCCTTATAGGCCTCGCCACCCACGCCGGCCGCTTTGTCGATCGCGCGTTGAACCGTATCTTTCGGCATGTTTTCGGCGCGGGCGTTTTGAACGGCCAAGCGAAGCCGCGCATTCTGCTCAGGATCCGGTAAACCTGCTTTCGCGGCCACAGTGATTTCGCGCGACAGCTTCGAGAAGATCAGTGCGCGCTTTTTATCCTGCCCGCCCTTGCGGTGCATGATGTTTTTGAACTTGGAATGCCCAGCCATGGAATGCCTTGAGTGGTTGCCGCCGCGCCCGATGGGGCAGCACGAAGTGACGTCAACGCCAATGATCGCCGCTTCTAGCGCCAAGAAGGGTGTTTTCTCAAGCGCGTGCCGCTGTAAGCTCTTAGGCGAGGAGCCCTCATCGATGCCGTCACTAACGCCACGTTTCGAAACCGCCCCCGCTTTCCTCCTTGCGGGAACGCGGCAAATACACTCCTTTGCTGATGCTCCCCGCGATATCCCAAGCCAGTGGCAGGCGTTCGCGCCGCAATTGCCTCTGCCCGGCCAGAAGGGAACACGCACTTTTGGGGCCACATGTGCAGCGTGGCCAGACGAGCAGCGTTTTGAATATATGTGCGCTGCCGAAGTTGAGAGTTTCGACAATTTACCCGAAGGCATGGGCCGAATGCGCGTGCCAGAGGCTCATTATGCCGTTTTCACCCATGAAGGCCCGATCTCAAAAATCCGCGAAACATGGGAAGCCGTCTTTGCTTGGTTTACGGCTTCTGGACAAATACCGGCCAACACTCCCGATTTCGAGCTTTACGATCAATTGAATGATCGTGAAGCCAAGCCCGGCATCGTCGAGATTTGGTTTCCAATCCGGAAGCCGGATTGATCATTCCACGCAAGTAATCTCAACATTCGCCGCCAAAAGTCGGGAAGGGCTTAGGCCGAACATCGCGCGGAATGCCGTGCTCATATGGGCTGAACTGGCAAAGCCAGCCTCATATGCGGCGTAGGTTAAACTACGCCCCTTAGAAAGCGCTTTGCTGACAAGCCGCATGCGAAGCCAAAGCCGATACCGTCGAAATGGCATCCCTACACTGGCTCGAAACTGCCGCTGAAAGTGCGACAGTGACAATTTGCAAATCGCGGCTGCCTGTCGCGCACTTAACTTTCCGCCCGGATCGTCATGTAACCAAGTGAGCAAGGGGCGGAGCCATGCCTTATCAGCGCCGTTGCTCTGGAAGTCGAAAGTCGCTGACATCCACGCTGCCAACCGGTCTACACGAGCATCATCACGCGCGACAAATGACGGGAATGTCAAAAGCGCCACGGCGTCGGGTAGAGCTGCCTTCATCCGCGCGAAATCATCACTCAAGCTATCGAGATAAATGAAGCTCATCAGCCCGTTGCCAATAACCTGATGGCGTGCACCTGCGGGTATTAAAGCCACAGAGGCGGAAAGTGGTGAAGCGTCACTTTCGAATCTTAGTTGGAACGGCTCGTCTAAGCCAATGGCCAAGGTGGCCACGGCATTGCGATGCGGCGCAAGGTTGAGGCTAGGCCCAATATAGGCTGCTCGTTCCTGCCATATCACAATTTGCGCTGAGTTAGGCTTTCTCGTCGGCTCTAATTCCAATCCACCCTCGTCACGGCGTCCTTGTCAGCGCACCCACGCCATGAACGCAGCAAATGCCAGCGGGATCAACCCGGCCAGGTCCACCAATGCTATCTGACGCAAGGGCCCAGTCGGGAAACCGGCTTGTACATACACAACGAGATAACCAACCATACTGATTGCCAAAATTACGGAGCAAGTCCGGCGGACGTCAGGGTCAAACAGCGCAAAAAGGCCCGCAGCAACAATCGCCAAAAACAAGGCCCCGCGATGTACCAACAGCACCCCCACGTCGCTTGCAGCGTCAATGCCATAAAGCTTGGCCGTCAAGCCAGGCGAAAACACCACAGCCGCCGGTGTAGAATGGATCAGCACCAACAGCCCCCAAGCCGCTTTGGTCATCAATTCCATCGCGTGTTCCCCTTCAACAGCGGCACGCAACACTATTCCCATCCCACGCGCATGGCTTTCAAAAACGTGCTGAGACCACGTGCCTCAGCAGCTAGAAGCTCCACCCCAATGAAGGGAGAATAAGACTCAAACTCGGCCTTACTTTCGATAAATAGCTAATATAATCATATTGATACAACTTAATTATGTGAAATCTGTCCACGGGGGGTGCGCGCTGTGTTAGCGTTCAACATCTAAAAACGCGCAGTGCCGCCTTGTGGTTCTGTGGACAGATAGAAGGGAGAGTAAAACATAAGCAAAGATCACGTCAGAACGCCGCTTCGAAACGCCGCTGAGTGCATCATCGCAGAACGGCAATCGCCCATCGTGATCCGTTACACTGTCGGAACCGTCTCGTTTAATGCGCCACCAATACGAATGGGTTCCATTCGGATGGCAAGGCCCGTGCGCGGATTGGTTTCAACGAACACACCGGCCAATGTCGGCACGCCCTCGGCAGGCGTGTTCCGCTCTGTTGGCAGGCGTGTAATAAATTTCTTGACCGAGATTTCTTTCTTCATCCCGATCACGGAATCATAATCGCCACACATGCCGGCATCGGTTTGAAACGCCGTTCCACCGGGCATGATCCGTGTGTCCGCTGTGGGCACATGGGTGTGTGAACCAACAACAAGAGACGCGCGGCCATCAAAATGGCAGCCCATTGCTTGTTTCTCAGACGTCGCTTCCGCGTGCACGTCGATAATCACCGCATCGGCAACCTCGCCCAGAGGTGCCGAGGCCACTTCGCGCTCTACTGCTGAGAAAGGATCGTCCAAACTATCCATAAACAACCGACCGAGCACATTGATCACTAGAACGCGCTGCCCAGAAGGCAGATCGAACAATTGTGCCCCGCGCCCCGGCGCTGGGCTTGATGGCGGGTAATTGCACGGCCGGATCAAGCGCTGTTCGCGTTCGATATAGGTAAGCGCTTCGCGTTGATCCCAAGAATGATTGCCAAGGGTTAGGGCGTCACAGCCATGGCCAAACAAATCCTTCGCGATGGCTTCGGTGAGGCCGTAGCCTCCGGCTGCGTTTTCCGCATTGGCGATCACGAAATCGAGGCGCAAATCCGCGCGCAACCGTGGCAAGTGGTCGGCAATGGCATCGCGTCCGGCGCGGCCAACAATGTCTCCGAAGAAAGCGATACGCATATTACGACGTCCTTTGGACCTCATAGGCTCGGTCTGGTGTCACAATCCAGTCCAATGGCTGATCCCAAGGGTCGGCCGGCAGGTGGGGCATGTGCTGTGCGCTATAGCCGATGCCAATCGCCTTAATCGGCTTAACAGCCCGCAATCGTGCAATCGTGCGGTCATAATGGCCCGCGCCATAGCCCAGTCGTATGCCGGTAACATCAAAGGCTAAGAGAGGAACCAGTAAAATATCAGGCTCAAGCGCGGCTTTTTCTGCCAATGGTTCCATCACACCGAAGGCACTCGGTTCTAGGGTGTCGCCCAAAGCCCATGCCCGAAACGTCAGCGTGGAAACGGCATCGCCCATGGGCGGCGTTACAGGCAAACACAGCGACGCGCCCGCTTCGGCCAAAAGGGTAAGCAAGGGCAAGGGGTCTAGCTCAGTGCGAAAGGCGCGATAGCCAGAAACGATTTGGCCAGCGCGCGGCGCCAGTTCGGCCGGAAATGCTGCCGCCAAGCGGCTGGGCGCATCGGGTTCAGCAGCGTAGGCATCGCGCCGCCGCGCTGCCGCTTCGCGCCTCAGATCAGCCTTCACAGGGGGAGCCCTTCAATAAGAGATGTGGCGGAACCGCGAGCGCCGTGGAGACTTCTAACGTCCCCGTGCGACCTGATAGATCAGGTGGGCACCGCGTGATGGGGACCAGGGTCCCCGCCAGAGGCAGCTCCCGACGAGTGAGTTATGGTCAGCGGGATGTTTTGTCCCACGCACGCCGCAGAACCGCCGTCCAAGAGGTAGGGCGGAACAGACGCCGATGCAACGGGTCCAACGCGGAGGAAGGGGCGGTCCGTGCAACTCTGCCGTTGCCGGGCACCAAACTCGGAAAGGTGCCGTCGGTGCTGTAACAATGCCGCGACCGGCCACGAAGAGTTCCATGTCGGCGGGCCTCCCGCGAGGCCGACGGCAATAGGCTCAGATTGGCGCTCTGCGAAGAGCCCACAAATCAGTCAGGTACGCAGACGTGACGCCAGTCCTACAACCGCACGCCTTCCCGGGCCAAAGCCCGGCGCCAAGCCACGAGTTTGGAAAAATTGTTCTTGTATTTCAGGGAGGGGGCGCTCTCGGTGCCTATCAGGGCGGCGTTTATCAAGCGTTGTCCGAGGCCGGTTTGGAGCCTGACTGGGTGATCGGAACCTCCATCGGCGCAATCAATGCAGCCCTTATCGCCGGGAACAAACCTGAGCATCGCCTCAGGAGACTTCAAGATTTCTGGCACCGAATATCGTACGGCCTCCCGCAGCACCTCGCCTCTTCAATGCCGTTTTGGGGAGATCGCATGGCAGACGCCATAACCATGGGCCAAGGTGTTCGTGGTTTCTTCGCCGTCAACCCGCTTGCCCTGTGGGGGCCAGACGCCAAACTGGGTGCTGAGGCGGCGGGCCACTACAGGATGACACCGCTGCGCGATACGCTCGCCGAGCTTGTTGACTTCGATATCCTAAATATCAATGCGCCGAGGGTCACCGTCGGTGCCGCCCATGTTCAATCCGCCGAAATGCGCTATTTCGACAGCCGCAACGAGAGCTTAAGCCTCGAGCATGTGCTAGCATCGTGTGCTTTGCCTCCTGCATTTCCCGCCGTACGCGTTGATGGCGAACTGTATTGGGATGGTGGCGTGCTTTCAAACACGCCAGTGGAAGCCGTTTTCGACGACATGCCCCGTCGCAGTGGCTTAGTGTTTTCCGTCCATCTCTGGAACCCAAATGGCCCAGAACCAGACAGCATTCGCAAGGTCGTCGCGCGCCAACGTGACCTTCAATATGCAAGTCGATCATCGAGCCACATCGCGCGTCAGCGTCAGCTCCACGCGCTGCGCCACGTGATCGCAGAATTGCACAATCACTTAACGCCGGACCAGAAAACGTCTCCCGAAGTGAAACGCCTCGCGTCCTATGGCTGCGTCACCCGGATGCACGTTGTCCGCTTGGTTGCTTCTCCTGTGCCCGGTGAAGACCAGTTCAAGGCGATCGACTTTAGCCCTGAGGGCATAAAGGCGCGCTGGTCGGCCGGCTACGAGCACACCAAATCGGTCTTGGTGGCCGCACCTTGGGTTGGCGATTTCGATCCCCTTGAAGGCTTTGTCCTGCACGAAGGCACAAGCCCCACATTATCTCAGACTTAGTTTGCGCACTTAACGCAAGCGCCTAATGTCAATAAGGATTTCGCCATGCCAGCTACATCAGTGTTCAATAAAGAAGGCGCCAATCGGCCTCGAGTTGTGATTGTCGGTGCAGGTTTTGCTGGCCTGAGTGCGGCTAAAGCGCTGAAAAAAGCGGATGTCAGCGTCACATTGATCGACCGACGCAACCACCACCTGTTTCAGCCGCTTCTATATCAGGTGGCAACAGCCGGCCTATCCCCCAGTCAGATCGCAACGCCGATCCGCTCGATTGTTCGTGATTTGAAGAATACCGAAGTCATTCTCGGTGATGTCATCGGTGTAAGCACCCAGGAAAAATTGGTTCAATTGGTGTCCCGCGAGATTGCTTATGACTATTTGATTTTGGCAACGGGCGCTCGCCATTCGTATTTTGGCAATGAGCGCTGGGAAGCCGACGCACCCGGACTCAAGACGATTGAAGATGCTACAGAGCTACGCAAACGCGTCCTGCTTGCTTTCGAGCGTGCTGAGCAAGAAATGGACCCGGTAGCCCGTCGGCGGCTTTTGACCTTTGTGGTGATTGGTGGTGGGCCAACGGGTGTTGAGATGGCCGGCGCGATTGCGGAGCTTTCACACAAAGCACTGGCAATGGACTTTCGCCACATCGACACAAAAAGCACGCGGACGATTCTTGTGGAATCTGGTTCGCGCGTTCTCGCCGCCTTTCCCGAAAAAATGTCCGCATACGCCAAGACGTCCCTGGAGTGTTTGGGCGTAGAGGTTCTGCTCGGGCGCCCGGTCACCAGCATTGCCGAAAAAGGCGTCATGGTCGGAGACTTAGCCATCGACGCGGCATCGATTATCTGGGCAGCAGGCGTCATGTCGTCGCCTGTCGCAAAATGGATTGGTGCCGAAGCCGATCGCGCCGGACGAACAATCGTCGGTGACGATCTAACCGTAGCTGCCCATAAAGAGATTTTTGTATTGGGCGATTGCGGGCATGCGCTCGACGAGACAGGTAAGCCGCTGCCGGGCCTCGCGCCTGTTGCCAAGCAACAAGGCGTTTATGCTGCCCAGGTCATTAAGGCTCGGATTGCGGAGAAAGCACCGCCACCGCCGTTTACCTATCAAAATTTCGGCATTATGGCGACTATTGGGCGAAAATCGGCGGTCGCTGACTTTGGCAAGGTTCAACTAACTGGCCTTCTAGGCTGGCTCGTTTGGTCGCTCGTCCACGTTTATTATCTGATTGGCTTTCGTAACCGGCTTGCGGTCGCCGTTGATTGGGCGTGGAGTTACCTGACATTCGATAGGGGAAGCCGGTTGATCACAGGAGCTGTGGATGAGGGCTAGCCCGCCTCAGTCCGTAACTAGTTTTTCAACCATAGCTTCGATGCGGGCCGCTGCCCCATTGAGAGCCTCGGCTGCGGCCCGGCCGCTTTCCGGTGTGGGTGCGGCTTTAGGGTCGCGCGCGCGCGCGAGTTCAGCTTCAGCCCGATCCAAACGGGCGCGCATTTCGTTGACTTCGTCAGCAATCATCAAGCCGGCCATCAAAAACAAGCGCTGATCGCCAATCTGACCAACCGACTCACCGAGCCGTTTCACATGGTCGTCAAAGTGGCGCGAAAGCTTTTCGAGCTGGGCTTCTTGGCCATCGTCGCAGGCAATCGCGTAGCGTCGGCCATTAATCGAGATCTGCACCTTACCCATTAGGAGATCCCCGCCATCAACCCACAGGCCCCAGCGCCGCACGGACATCATCGACGGCGGCATCCAAGGCTTCAGAGGCCTCTTGAAGCGCCTCTTCCAACGCCTGTGCGCGCACCCGCTCAGCGGCCAATTCGCGTGTCAGCACCGAAACATCCAATGTTGCGGTCCCGGCAGCCAAGCGCGCTCGCGCACTTGTGAAGCCAGCCTCGAGCCGATCAAGCGCTTTGCCCAGCCGTTTTGCCGCCTGCGCGACCTCTTGATCCACCGAATCGTCGATTTCCTTGGTCATGGAGGTCTCTATAGCGCATTTTTCTCCGCAAGCGGAACGCCCCCGTTGCGTCAGACTGGTAGACCTTCGCGCTCCGTAGGTTTATGCAGCGCCAACTTAAGTACGCGCATCGAGGCAGGCTGAGACGAGCCGCCCCAAAGCGCTCGATTTCTGGATGGAGACACTGATGGTGGTTCGGGTAGCGATCAACGGCTTTGGCCGGATCGGACGTTTGGTATTGCGCTCAATTGCAGAGCATGGCCGCCAAGACATCGAAGTAGTCGCCATCAACGATCTTGGCCCCGCCGCCACAAACGCCCATTTGTTAAAGCGTGATTCCGTCCACGGTCGTTTTCCCGGAACCGTTTCAGTCGAAGGCGACACCCTTGTTGTTAATGGCAAGCCGATTGCTGTAACCGCCATTCGTGATCCAGCCGCTCTGCCATGGGCTTCGATTGGCGTCGATGTCGCGATGGAATGCACGGGCCTCTTCACCAGCAAAGACAAAGCCAGTGCGCACCTCACCGCGGGCGCCAAACGCGTTCTCGTCTCTGCCCCCTGCGATGCGGCTGACCGTACCGTTGTTTACGGCGTAAACCATGCGTCCCTGACGGCGGCCGACACTGTCGTGTCCAACGCATCGTGCACAACAAACTGCCTCGCGCCAGTTGCCAAAGTGCTCAATGATCTCGTGGGAATCCAGCAAGGCTTCATGACGACGGTGCACGCCTACACCAGCGATCAGCCCACCTTGGATACTTTGCACAAGGATCTTTACCGCGCCCGCGCCGCCGCCTTGTCGATGATCCCAACCTCAACTGGCGCTGCAAAGGCCGTCGGCTTGGTGTTGCCTGAGCTTTCGGGGAAATTGGATGGTGTGGCCATTCGCGTGCCGACGCCGAACGTCTCCTGCATTGATCTGAAGTTTGTCGCCGCCCGCGCCACCACCGTTGAGGAAATCAACGCAGCCTTGGTTGCGGCCTCGAACGGCGCGCTCAAGGGCGTGCTCGCAGTAACCGATGAGCCGCTCGTCTCTTCCGACCTCAACCACGACCCCGCATCATCCACAGTGGCTCTCGACCAAACCAAGGTCCTCGGCGGCACATTAGTGCGTGTGATGTCCTGGTACGACAATGAGTGGGGTTTCTCCACGCGGATGTCGGACACTGCGATTGCCATGGCAAAGTTGATCTGAGGCCACAATGCGCTTCAGGAAGCTTGAAGAAACCGATGTGAAGGGCAAACGCGCGCTCGTACGCGTCGATTTCAACGTCCCCATGGCTGACGGGCTGGTAACCGATGACACGCGCTTGCGGTCGGCTGTCCCCACCATCGACTACCTCCGCACCCATGGTGCCAAAGTTATCTTGGCAGCCCATTTTGATCGCCCCAAAGGCAAACGCGTCGCCTCAATGTCGCTGCAACCCATCGCGGCGGCATTGAGCACCCTCTTGAACACGCCGGTTGGTTTTTCCGATGACTGCATTGGTGTCGGTGCGGCGGAAGCGGTGGCTGCACTGCCCGAAAGCGGTGTGTTGTTGCTGGAAAACACGCGCTTCCATCCCGGTGAGGAAAAAAACTGTGGCGACCTGTCAACCGAGCTCGCCGCTCTCGCTGACCTGTTCGTCAATGACGCGTTTTCTACGGCTCATCGCGCCCACGCGTCCACGGAAGGCGTAGCACGGATTTTACCGTCTTTTGCCGGTAAGGCGATGGAACGCGAACTTCTCCACCTCGACAAAGCCCTCGGTCACCCCCAGCGCCCAGTTTTGGCCGTCGTCGGCGGTGCTAAAGTATCAACCAAGATCGACCTGCTTCAAAACCTTGTTCGTCGGGTTGATGCATTGGCCGTTGGTGGTGGCATGGCCAACACCTTTTTGGCGGCTATGGGCAAAGAGGTCGGCAAGTCGCTGTGCGAACGAGACTTTTTGCCAACAGCGCGGGCCATTATGGAAACAGCGGCCAAGCATAACTGCCGGATCTTGCTGCCAGAGGACGTTGTAGCCGCGACAGAGTTTCGTGCTAACGCGGCCCATCGCACCTGCAGTGCCGACGATGTCCATCCAAACGAAATGATCTTGGACGCTGGCCCTAAAGCCGTCGCTGCACTGGCGGCTGCCATGGAAGGCGCCAAGACGGTTATTTGGAATGGCCCGCTCGGCGCGTTCGAAACGCCGCCATTTGAAGCCGCAACTGTTCAAGCCGCTAAAATGGCGGGGCGGTTGGCAAAGGCTGGGCGCATCATCGCGGTCGCTGGCGGCGGCGACACGGTGGCCGCGCTTAATCTCGCCGGTGCGGCCGACGATTTCACCTTTGTTTCAACAGCGGGTGGCGCTTTCCTGGAATGGATGGAGGGCAAAGTATTGCCCGGCGTTGAAGCGCTCAAAGTTGCATAATTTTTCTACCGATGGGGATGGGTATAATGAATCTTGATGAACTGGCCGGTATTGCAGAGGCGCTGGTAGCGCCGGGCAAAGGCATCTTGGCCGCCGATGAATCAACCGCAACGATCCAGAAGCGTTTCGATGCCATTGGTGTTGATAACACCGAGACCAATCGCCGGGATTACCGCGAGCTTCTGTTCCGCAGCACACAAGCGATGACCGATCATATTTCGGGCGTGATCTTGTTTGACGAAACCATTTATCAAAATGCCGCTGACGGCACACCATTGGTGAAGTTGATTGAGCAATCCGGCAGCATTCCCGGTATCAAGGTGGATGCGGGCGCCAAGCCGATGGCCATGTTCCCCGATGAAACCATCACTGAGGGCCTAGACGGTCTGCGCAACCGCTTGATCGGCTATCACGCGCTCGGTGCTCGCTTTGCCAAATGGCGCGCAGTGATCGACGTTTCTGAAACGCTGCCAACGCCGGGTTCCGTGGCGGCTAACGCCCATGCGCTCGCTCGCTACGCCGCTCTTTGCCAAGAAAACGGCATCGTCCCCATCGTTGAACCCGAAGTGCTCATGGATGGCAACCACGATGTCGACCGCTGCTTTGAAGTCACTGAATATGTGCTCAAGACGACCTTCAGCGCCCTGTTTGACGCTCGCGTTCAACTCGAAGGTATCGTTCTGAAGCCAAACATGATTGTCGCGGGCAAGAAAAGCCCGACCCAAGCTGACATCAACGAAGTGGCCGAAAAAACCATCACCTGCCTTAAGCTGACCGTGCCGAGTGCGGTACCCGGCATTGCTTATCTGTCAGGCGGCCAAGCCGACGAACTAGCAACTGCCCACCTCGACGCCATGAACCGTCGCGGTGGCTTCCCATGGAAGATGACCTTCTCCTACGGGCGCGCACTTCAAGCGGCGCCGCAAAAAGCATGGGCTGGACAAGCTGAAAACGTCGCGGCGGCTCAGGCGGCCTTTGGCCACCGTGCGCGCATGAATGGGCTGGCTTCGCTTGGCCAGTGGAGTGCGGACCTCGAAAAAAACGGCTAGTCTCCGCCGAAGGATTAAAACGAGATGCGTATGCTGCCAATCCTGATTGATCTTTTGCTCTTGGGGTTGGTGGTTGCGCTCGTGGTGTCGTTAATCCGATCGTTCCAAAAGCCAACCATCAAAGCGCGTGACCGCTTCACCGCCATTGGTGAGACCCATGGCCGAACGATGGACGAGATTACACGAGAGCTTGGGCCGCCCACGAACGTGCAATCCCTTGATGCCAACACCATTGTGCTCACCTGGTCGGATCCGTCCGAAAAGGATGGCTATCATTATGAGATGCAGTTTCGAGACGGCCGCTCTTTAGGCTACACCTATGTTGATGGAAGCTAGTCCGACATGCTGAACCGTCCGCCATGCCGCCTCTATGTGATCTCCCCGCCCGAGATCGCAGATGTGGTCGGTTTTGAACGGCTGCTCGAAAAAGTCCTAAAGGCGGGCGATATCGCATCGTTCCAGCTTCGCCTCAAAGGCCTAGACGACGCCACTCTATCCGCAATCGCAAAACCACTTGTCCCGTTGGTCCAGTCCCATGGTGTGGCTTTCATCATGAATGATCGGCCAGATCTCGCCAAAGCGCTTGGTGCTGACGGTGTTCATATCGGTCAGTCCGACGGGCCGATTAATAAGGCACGCGCGCTTGTCGGTGCCGACGGTATCGTCGGGGCTACCTGCCACGCCTCTCGCCACCTCGCTATGGAAGCCGCTGAGCAAGGCGCAGACTACGTGGCCTTCGGGGCCTTCTTCGATACGGCCACAAAGATTACAGAAGCCCGGCCAGAACTTGAAATCTTGGAATGGTGGCAAGAAGTGATGGAGATACCCTGCGTGGCGATCGGGGGCATCACAGTGGACAATGCCCCGCCGCTTGCCCGCGCAGGTGCTGATTTTATTGCGGTTTCAAGTGGGGTCTGGAAATACGCCAAAGGTCCGGAAGCCGCGATTGATGCCTTTAATGCTGTCTTTGAAAACGCAACCCGTTAGACTCTAATCCGCAAAAACGCACTGCCGGGCGAGGTCAATTACGCGTTCAGTTTCACTCCATAATCCAAGCGCGCTGATTTCGGATTCGGCAAAAAATGCGGCTTCGCTCGCATCATCACCGGCCATTAAACGCCCTCCTGTCATCATCGCGGCATAGTCGATAATCACATAGTGAAACCGCGTATAGATGGCATCGATAACCGCAATCGTGCCCCTTAGTTCAGCATGAATGCCGGTTTCCTCATGTAATTCTCGCAAAGCCGCGCGCTCACAGGTTTCGCCATACTCAATCTTGCCACCGGGAAGTGACCACTCCCCTTGTCGGGGCGGGTTGGCGCGGCGCACCAGCAACACCTTGCCTTCATGATCAAAACACACCACCCCAACAGCAGGTGTCGGCCGGCGGGGTTCAGGGGGGCGTTCATCCATGGTTGGTAACTATGCGCGCGCGCTGTCCAGCACCACAATACCTGATCTGTCCTTTGAACACGCCGAGCCTGGCCTCGTCTGCGGCGTTGATGAAGCTGGGCGCGGCCCTTGGGCGGGCTCTGTTGTTGCCGCCGCGGTTATTCTTGATCCAAACGCCCTGCCGATGGGGATCAATGATTCCAAAAAGCTTACCGCCGCCCAGCGGGAAAGCTTGTTCGAGCAGATCCAAGCCCTCGCTATCGCTTGGTCTATTGCTGAAGCGAGCGTAGCTGAAATTGATTCCCTGAACATTCTGCGCGCAAACGACCTTGCAATGGCCCGTGCTGTCAGTGGCTTAAAAGTTGCGCCCGCGAGCGCCTTGGTTGACGGCAATCGCGCCCCGTCCTTGCCTTGCGCCGCAATGGCCCTTGTCGGTGGGGATGCGCGTTCATTATCGATCGCGGCGGCGTCAATCCTTGCAAAGGTCTATCGCGACCGTCTGATGATCGCCGCAGATGCCGCCTATCCGGGTTACGGGTTTGCCCAGCACAAGGGTTACGGCACTGCGGCGCATGCTGCGGCCCTTCAGCGGCTAGGCCCATGCCCGCTACACCGTATGTCGTTCGCACCGCTGAAAAAACTCGGTGCGCAATAAACCCGCCCTTAACCACGTTTGCTGCTTGGTGGCTTTTCAGGAGCCCCTATGCGCACGCCACACACAGACCGGATTATTCACGCAGATTGCCTTGAGGCGCTGAAACAGCTGCCCGATGGCTGTGCGGATATCGTCTTTGCCGACCCGCCCTATAATCTGCAACTCGGCGGTGAATTGCTGCGCCCAGATCATAGCCGCGTTGATGGTGTGGAGGATGCTTGGGATCGCTTTGACGATTTTGCGTCCTATGATCGGTTTACAAAGGCGTGGCTCACTGAGGCGCGACGTTGCTTGTCCGATACCGGCACCCTTTGGGTCATTGGCTCCTACCACAACATCTTCCGTGTCGGTGCTACCCTGCAAGACCTCGGCTTTTGGATCCTGAACGACGTTATATGGCGCAAGACAAACCCCATGCCGAACTTCCGCGGGGCTCGGTTCCAAAACGCCCATGAAACCCTGATCTGGGCATCAAAGTCGAAGGAGCAAAAGGGTTTCACGTTCAATTATGAAGCCCTAAAAGCCGGTAATGATGACGTGCAGGTCCGCTCGGACTGGCTGTTCCCTATTTGCAGCGGTGGTGAACGCTTAAAGGGTGAGGACGGCAAGAAAGCCCACCCAACCCAAAAGCCCGAAGCGCTGCTCCACCGCATCCTGACCGCCACCACCAAGCCAGGCGATGTTGTTCTTGATCCATTTTTCGGCTCCGGCACCACAGGCGCAGTGGCACGCGCACTCGGTCGCCATTTTATCGGTATTGAGGCCGATGCAAACTATGTGGCCGTTGCCCAAGACCGCATAGCCCGTGTCATTCCGGTGTCGACGGACTCAATCATGATCGCCCCAACACGGCGCGATGAGCCCCGAATTCCCTTCGCTGCGATTGTTGAGCAAGGGTTGTTGCGGGCGGGCGATGTGCTTTACGCGCCGAAGGGTGAGGCCGCTGCAAAGGTCCGTGCCGATGGGTCATTGGCCATTGGCGATCAGATCGGCTCGATCCACCGTATCGGTGCCCATGTTCAGCGTACACCCGCCTGCAATGGTTGGACCTATTGGCATCTGAAAACAGACACAGGGCTAGTGCCAATCGATATTCTGCGCCGCCAAGTCCGCGCCCAGTTGGCGGCTTAGCGTTTCTTCAAACCATAAGCGCGCACAAAAAACGGAACCAGCCGAGTGGCAATGCGGTCAGCACCGGTCGCTGTCGGGTGAATGCCATCGCGTTGGTTTAAGCTTGGTACCAAGGCGACACCCTCCAGCAAAAATGGGTCCAGCGCTACCGCATGCTTTTTTGCCAGCGCCGGATACATACCGTCGAAAGCAACACGATAGGCTTGCCCCCAATTCGAAGCCGACCGCATACCCGTCAAAGCCACCCTTACTTTGCGGCCCTTCAGGCGGCTCACTATGGCGTCTAGGTTAGCCTTCGCGGTGGCCGTTGATGCACCCTGAAGCATGTCATTGGCGCCCAACGCAATGAAAACTCCATCGACACCACGCGGCACGGAAAAATCCATCCGCGCTAAGCCGCCAGACGTGGTGTCCCCGGAAAGCCCCGCATTCACAATCCGAACGTCATAGCCCTGCGCGCGTAGCTTGGATTCCAACCGCGCCGGAAAGGCTTCAGCCGGCTTCAGACCCAAACCAGCGGTCAAACTGTCGCCAAGCGCTACAATTGTAACCGTCTTGGCCGCCACAGGCGTCGCGATCACGGCCATCCACAGCAAAAAAAGCACTCGAAACATATTTCTACCCGACAAAAACCAAACGCACCGCCTATGTAGGGGCAATCGTTTCGATGGCCGAGACGGCACGACCGGCAATAACAGAGGAATTTTATGCCTGACCTCGTCCTCGATATGCGCGACGTGCGCCTCACACTGCCTGGAGCATCGGGTCCGGTTGATATTCTGAGGGGCGTTTCAGCGTCAGTCAGGGCGGGTGAGGTTGTTGCGGTTACGGGCCGTTCGGGTTCAGGTAAGTCGTCTTTGCTGGCAGTAGCCGCAGGGTTGGAGCCGGCCACGTCAGGTTCGGTAAAGCTGTTGAGCGAAGAATTAGTCGGCAAGAACGAAGATGCTTTGGCACGACTACGCCGGGGACGCGTTAGTGTTGTGTTTCAGGCATTCCACTTGCTTCCCAATATGAATGCCCGCGAAAATGTTGCGGTAGCCCTTGAAACGGCTGGTCTCGCGGTGGGCCGCGCTGCGCGGGAAGCGGCAGACAAGGCACTTGATCGCGTGGGTCTGGGCCATCGGCTCGACCATTATCCCGGCCAGCTGTCGGGCGGTGAGCAGCAGCGTGTTGCAGTCGCGCGCGCCGCTGCCGTGCGCCCCACAATCGTGTTTGCAGACGAGCCGACCGGCAATTTGGATACGGCGGCAGGCTCGGCCGTCCGCGACCTCCTCTTCTCCTTGGCGCGCGACGACGGGGCCGGTCTAGTGCTCGTTACCCATGAGATGGCGCTAGCTCGGCAAGCCGACCGCATCATCGCGCTTGAGGATGGCCTTGTTGTGTCTGACGGAGCCCCCGCGTGAACCGGCTTGCCCTTGCCACCCGCATAGCCCTTGCAGAGCTCCGCGGCGGCACCAAAGGGTTCCGCTTGTTTCTGGCTTGCCTCGCCATTGGTGTCGCTGCAATCTCCGCTGCCGGGTCAACGGCCAGTGCCTTTCGTGAAGGTCTTGCCAGCGAACAGCGCGCCATTCTCGGCGGGGACTTGATGTTCGATGTCGAACAACGCTTTCCCACAGAAGCTGAGCAGGCGTTTTTTGCCAAACGCGGCATAACATCCCTAAACGTTGGTACCCGTACCATGGGCGAGGTCGGTCAAACGCGTCGCTTGGTAGAGGTGCGGGCCGTCAGCCAGCTTCACCCCCTTGAAGGCACGATTGATTTGCAGCCAAGCCAGCCGCTCCAAGGGCTGTTGGTCAACCGAAATGGGGTTTGGGGAGCGGCCGCTGAGAAAGGTGTCATGGATGCCTTCGGCCTGAAAATTGGTGACCGATTGCAATTGCCCTACGGAACGGTCGAAATCAGAGCGCTAATCCTGAAAGAATCCGACGCCTTGGGTCGCGGCTTCACCTTCGCGCCGCGCATCATCATTGCCCGGGAGGCGACCCAAAGCCTTAAGCTTGCAGAGCCCGGTTCAATCTTTGATGCCACATTGCGTATCAAGCTAAATCCCGGTCAGGACGCCAAGCAGGTTCAAAAAGAATTCGCAGCGGCCTTTCCCGATGAAGCGCGCAATGTGCGCGACGTGAGTCGAACCGCCAATGGCCTCGATCGTTTGCTTGAACGTTTGGACCTTTTCTTAAGTTGCGTGGGCTTTGCGGCCCTCCTCGCGGGTGGCCTTGGTGTGCGCGGAGCCGTTGCTGGCCACATGGAAACCCGTCGCGGCTCTATCGCAGTGCTCAAAACACTTGGTGCATCAGGGGCCGATATCCGTATGGCCTATGGTATTCAGATTGCCGTACTTGCTGGTTTGGGGTCGTTGATCGGCGTGGTGATTGGGGCAATGGCGCCCTTCATCGCGGCAGCCGCCTATGGCAATGCCTTGCCGATCCCAATCCGGCTTGCTCTCTATCCCGGCCCACTCTTCTCAGCCTTGGGTATTGGCCTCCTGGCGGCGGCGGCCTTTGCCATCATGCCATTGGGGGCCGCCCGCGCAACGCCACCAACCCATTTGTTTCGTGGTGGGCTCGGCCTCGAGGCTGTCCCGTGGACGGAGCGTATTGCCGCCTCGTTGGCGCTGATCGCCTTGGCCGCCATCTTTGCACTCACCAGTCCCGATCCGGTGATGGCGGCGGGCTTGGCTGTGGGGTCAGCGCTCGCATGGGGTTTATTTTGGCTCTTGGGGCGGGCGTCCCAGATCGCGGCGCGCCGCTTGCAGCCGCACACCTCTGGCATAGTCGGGTTGTCGCTCGCAGGCCTTGGTGGCCCAGGGTCGCTTGCGCCCGCGGCATTGCCTGCGCTCGGTCTTGGCTTGGCTCTCTTGGCGCTCTTGGGACAGGTGCAATCAAACTTGGTGGCTCAAGTACGCGAAACGGCACCGGCGAACGCGCCATCCGTCGCTTTCCTCGAAATCCCAAGCGATAAGGCTGATCGTTTCGATGCCATCATAAACCAAGCCATTGGTGTTCAAACCGCCGCGACCTACGGCCGGACGCCGGTAATGACCCTGCGTGTTCAAGCGCTGAATGGAACCCCTTTTGATCCAACGAAAGTAAACCCATCGGAACGCTGGTTCACCGAATCTGAAATCAGCGCCACCTATTTGGGGGCAAAGCCTGGCAATGCCGAAGTCGTCGAAGGCCGATGGTGGCGTGCTGACTATCGGGGCCCTACCCAAGTGTCCCTCGAAGTAGACGCAGCGAAGGGTAGCGGCATCAAGATCGGCGATACCGTAACCTTTATCGTGCTCGGACAGCCCGTTACTGCCCAAGTCGTCAGTTTTCGAAAGGTCGATTGGTCGGGTTTTGGGGCAACGTTTGCGGTGATTTTCTCGCCCGGCGCTCTCGATGCTGCTGCGTTGCGCAGCATTGCCATTGCCCGCTTTACCCCAGAGCAAGAAGCCAAAGTTACCCGCGCTATTGCAAACGAGTTTCCCGCTGTTGGCGTCGTTCGCATCCGCGATGCGTTAACAGCCGCTACGGCACTCTTTGAAAGCTTGGCCCTTGCCGTTCAAGCGATCGCGGCCGTTGCGGTTGCTGCTGGCGCGGCGGCTGTTGCCGGGGCACTGGCCGCCGGTGCTCGCCGGCGGCTTTACGAAGCCGCCATCCTGAAAACGCTTGGCGCCACACGTGGTCAAATCCTAAGTGCCTTCGCGTTAGAGCAAGGTTTAGCTGGATTAGCCGCCGCTACACTCGGTGCCGGCCTTGGCCTTGGTGCAGCGTGGTGGATCGTTGAACGAACGCTCGAAGCAAAATGGATTTTGAACCTACCCTTGGCAGGCTCAATTCTTGGTGGTGCGATACTGGCCTTCACGATTGCAGGCCTCATCGCAGGCAGGGCCGCGCTTGGGCGTCCGCCAATGCGCGTTCTGGCGGCTGCCGCGGAATTCAAATAACCGCCATCAGCTTCTTGCGGCGCCAACTGCGTGCATGGCCCAGCCGCTCCTCGGCGTGGCTGATGATCCGCGAGGCAATGTCATCACCGGTAACACGCTCGATACCCTCCAATCCCGGCGATGAATTGACTTCAAGCACCTTCGGTCCATCGCGCGATCGCAATAAATCGACACCGGCCACTTCAAGACCAAGGCATCGCGCCGCGCGAATGGCAATTTCGCGTTCCTGACGGCTAAGCTTTACCGTCTCCGGAGAGGCACCCCGATGAAGGTTGGCGCGAAATTCGCCGGGTGCCGCGCGTCGAAGCATCGCCCCGACGACCTTCCCGCCTATGACAAAGCAACGAAGGTCAGTGCCCTTCGCCTCACCAATGAATTCTTGCACAAGGATATCGGCCTCTAAATCTTGAAAGGCTCCAATAACCGAGCGCGCGGCCTGCGCGGTCTCGGTCAACACCACACCCCTGCCTTGGCTCCCTTGAACCAGCTTAACGACAAGCGGCGCACCGCCAACTATTTTGATCACGTGATCGACATCGTCCGGGGAGCGCGCAAACGTCGTTACAGGCGTGGCAACACCGGCGCGTGCCAAAACTTGATGGGCATAAAGCTTGTCTCGCGAGGCCAAAATTGCTTCTGCAGTGTTGATGCAAAAAGCACCGGTCAGCGCGAACTGGCGCACAACAGCTGCACCATAAGCCGTGATCGGATTGCCAATGCGCGAGATAACCGCGTCAAACCGGGGAAGCGCCTTTCCTGCGTAACAAACCTCCGGCTTGTTCGCGTTGATATTCATGTAGCAACGGCGGGTCTCGATGACCTCGACAACATGATCGCGCGCTTCCGCAGCCTCAACCAAGCGCTTAGCCGAATAGGAATTGCGCGCCATTGTCAGCAACGCGATCCGAAGCGGTCGGCGAGAAAGTGCTTCATCACGCGCATGGCTATAGAGGTCGTAGGAAAGTTGCGGCTGCAAAAAGGAATGGCTCGGATCAACCCGCGCGCCCTCCGGTAAAGCTGTTCGCCCAATCAGCATGCGATAACGCATGGCGCGTCGATCCGTGAGCGACATCTCAACGGGCCATTGCGCGTCGCCGACGCCCATTTCGGTATTGATCACCCAGCGCAGTTCTGTCTCACCCGAGGACGATGTTATGTCCCGCCGATCCGCCAGCGGCGCAGAGCATACGATCTCAACGTCAGGGCGCTCAGGCCATGGTTGCACGACAAACCGTACACGAGGCTTTGCGATTGGGCCGAATTGCTCGATGGCAATGGCGTGCAGAGCGGATGTTTTAGCGCCCGTATCCGTCTTACCAAGGATCGCGGGCAAGCCAAGCTTTGGCAGTTTAACCCACTCTTCCCAGCCCAAGGTTAGCGCCATGCAAGAATCCCTTCACTATTTTTGCCGCATAATCATCAACCATGACGTTCATGCGACACCTCCTTCTGGCAACAGCCCTGGCCGCCGCGCCGCTCGCACCAACCATGCCAGCGCTCGCGTCTGGCGGAAGCGCCGACGCGACCAAAAAACTGGGTGGGTCGGCCAGCTTCCTGCCGATTCAAGCGGTCGCTGTCACGATCATGAAAAACTATCGCCCAGCAGGCGTCATCCAAGTTGATTTCGGCCTGGAGATTCCCGACGACGCGCTTCGCACCCGCGCGCAAGCCCTCGCACCCGTCATTCGCGACGCTATGCACGCGGCGACCTCAACGTATCTTAATACATCCTACCAAGTGGGTCAGGTCCCCAATGCCGACAGGCTGGCCGCGATGCTTCAATCGGTAGCCGATCGCCAACTTGGTGCCGGAAAAACTAAGCTGTACTTAGTATCTATCGTGGTGCGGTAAGGCTACGCCTTACATGGCCGAGATGCCACCATCAATCTTGATTTCCGAACCCGTCATAAATTTGCTCTCGTCGGAAGCCAGATAAACCGCAGCATAGGCGATATCATCCGGCTCACCCAAAATACCCATCGGCACTTGCCGGGCGAGTTTAGCATATCCCTCTTCCAATGTTCCCGACAGCGAGGCCATGCCGTCAAGGATTGGCGTTTTGATAAAGGTAGGGTGAATCGAGTTGGATCGAATCCCCGGTGCTTTGCGGGCGCAGTGCAAGGCTACCGACTTCGATAGCAACCAAACAGCGGCCTTCGCTGAGTTATAAGCCGCGTAATTGCCCGACGCGATCAGCCCCGCAATCGAGGATATGTTGATAATTGAGCCCAATCCATGGGCGCGCATTAACGGGATGGCGTATTTGCAGCCGAGAAAAACAGAATCGACATCGATCTCGTGCACCCGCTTGAAGGTCTCAAAGCTCTCTGACTCAACCGTGCCTATTGAGCCGATACCGGCATTATTGACCAGAACATTGAGGCCCCCCATCGCATCATGGGCCGCGGGCAAAACCTCTTGCCAGCGCGCTTCGTTGCTCACGTCTTGTTGGAACCAATAAGCTTGGCCGGGTAAAGCGCCATTGATCGCGTCGGCCGTTGTTTGCGCGCCCGCGCCATTAACGTCAGTCACGGTAACTGATGCCCCTTCGCGCGCAAACATCTTGGCGATTGCTGCCCCTAAACCTTGAGCGCCGCCCGTAACAAAAGCCTTTTTGCCTGCCAAACGTCCCATGTCTATTTCCTCTTTTGGAATTGTTGTTTCTGCTTAGGCGCGGCAGTACCCTGCGTCCAATCGTTATTTTTCCTTGCCAGACATAGTGTCCGTAACCAATGTGCAGCCTGCAAATTGTGGGGCTACCATGAATTTTGAAGCAGCCGGGGAAGTGATCCACGCAGGACTTGTTGCGACGGCAGTTACTGACCAACCAACGGAAACTGCATCAGAAAGCCACGCCAAACTGTGCACCGATTGCGGTGCCCCAACCACAGGAAACTTCTGTTCGAATTGTGGGCAAGCAACCCATAGCCACCGCACCCTTTTGCACCTCGCAGAGGAATTGTTGCATGGCGTCTTTCACTTTGATGCGCGAATTTGGCGAACGCTGCCGCTCCTTGCCTTCAACCCGGGCCGACTAACGCGCGAGTGGATACAGGGCAAACGCACGCGCTACGTGTCGCCCTTGGCTCTTTTCCTGTTCACAATTTTCCTCCTCTTTTTTGTTTTTACCCTCGTGCCGCATAGCGAGCAGCCGCGGCCCGTTGGTGAGCGGGTTGCAGAGGCGCGTGCAGACCTGGCGGAAGCAAAGGCCGACTTCGCGGCCGCTCAAAGCGCTGCCAGCGCAGCGAAGGGTGCTATACGCGGCGAAGACGGTGCTGCTACCGGTGCATTGATTGCGGCGTCTGCCGCGCTAGCCGCGAAAGAACGAGAGTTTGCTGCAGTAGAATCAGAGAAAAATGGAAAGCCACGCGACGACGGCTTGGAACCTGGAACGTGGCAAGCGGACTTAAGGGATTCCCTGGCGCTCGGAAAGGTTAAGGTAAATACCGGCAATAAGGACTTCGACAAAAAGATTCTTCACAAACTTCAGAACCCAGACCTTGCCGTCTACAAAATCCAACAAACGGCCTACAAATTCGCTTTCCTTCTAATACCGTTCTCGATTCCTTTGCTGGCATTACTGTTCGTATGGAAGCGGGGCGTCACTCTCTATGATCACGGTGTTTTCGTTCTTTATTCGATGACATACGTCGCCATCCTGTCGATGGTTCTTGGCCTCATAAACAATCAAGAATGGGCTAGCTTCGCTGTTTTCCCGCTTCTGCTAACCGTCCCGCTGCATATGTTTTTTCAGCTCAAGGGCACTTACGCGCTATCGCTGGGGTCGGCGCTTTGGCGTTCGTTGGCGCTCCTCATCTTTAGCGCAATCGTTGTCGGGTTATTCCTTGTTACCATCGTATTCTTGGGCCTGACTGGCTAGCGACCGTTCAGCCGATCCGCCGACGTTTTACGTTGATTTTATTGGGCAAGGCTGTCCCAAATGGCGCTCTCTAGGGCGGCCAAGTGGTCTCGCGTAACTGCGTTGCGGCGTAATAATCCGGCCAATGGCCCCCAAACCAAAGAACTTACGACTTCAGGCGAGAGTGGCTTCAATTGGCCCGTAAGAGCGCCCTCCCGAGCAAACCCGTCAACGGCGTCACACCACGGTTGTTCAAGCAAAAGGGATGTCGCGTCCAAATAGGCTGCATGCTGCTGCAAAAACAAAAAACGTGCCGCAACGGTTTCCTCAACGGTCCAATCGCTCAATCGGCGCCAGAATAGGCTAAACCTTTCTTTTAGGGCTCGATTGGCCGGAAACGGAGCGAATATGCGCGTGTTAAATCTGCCTTGCACAGCCTGAAAAACATGGTTGGCTAAAGCTTCTTTTGAAGGCGCAACCCGATAAAGAGAGCCGATCGCCAGACCCGCCGCTTTTGCGATCTCTGGCACAGCCACACCGTGATAACCGCGCGCCTCAAACAGCGCTAATGCCGCTGACACTGCGCGTTCTCGGGCACTATCATGTGAAATCGGGCTTCGGCGTGGCATGCTGATATCCCTTGAACGAATGATCATTCAGTAATTTTCTTCGCTATGGCTGTCCAGAGCCGAAATTGCGGTTCATCCATCGAATTGGATCGGCAGGATCGCAGTCGATCACGGCGCTGAAATTGGTCGGCGCAAACCCGGTGCGCAACGCACAAAAAACCTCTATTGAAGCCGCCTCGTCTTGGCGACGGGTCTGTAGCTCAATGGTAGAGCCGGCCGCTCATAACGGCTTGGTTGGGGGTTCGAATCCCTCCGGACCCACCACTCCTTTAACCTGAAGGTGACAATCGGCCCTGCACAGGCGCCGCTAGCTTGTGCCTCAATGCCCTGAATGAGTGCTGCTTTCTTGTAATGTTATAGTCGGCGCTGGGGTCTTTAGGCTTTCAATGCGCGTATTCGGCGGTGCCACCTCGACCCAACGCCATTCTCCGCCGCCTTCGCATTTCTGAATCGTTGGAAATACAAGGGTCACCCCTGGGGTGTTTGGCGTCATCATGCGAAACTCAAAAGCTTCATAGGCATAGTCAGGCAACGAGCCGCCTTTCCAAGTAATGCTGGCAGGGGCTACCTTCACTTCGGCGCCATGGAGCATAATCGGCTTGGCTAACGGTCTGTTGGCAACCGAAACGGACCAGCCAGGGATCATTCTTGGCGTAACACGCATTACACCGTCCGGCAGGTTGATTGTGATTTCGGTGGTCGATTGCCCATCACAGCCATGCATGACCCGCAGCGCTGCCGTCGCTAACTGGCCCGCCGGTGCAAATGGGTTATCAAAAACGTTATGCGCTGAGGCCGACGTGATTGTGAGGCCAGTAAAAACCGCTGCAAGTACCAAAGACTTCATATCGTTTGTATCCCGCTTCCCCGTTCGGCATGACGATAACCAATCCCAATCCCACGTCCACTCTGGCTTACAGGATTTTATTAGGGAGGATCGAGTTGGGAACAAACGCTTTGGTCGTTCTATAGCCGACAGAAATAACCAGAACTGGCATTTTTGCTACTAATTAATACCAAGAATATGTGATTTCGAGCCGAGTGCTTTCGTGTAGGGTACGGTCGAAATAATCGACATATCGCCAGAACAAGTTAATCACCCGAACGGCTCCAAAACCACTGTAAGGAAGGCCGGCCAAGAAAGCCGGTAAGAAAGTGCACACCCAGAAACCGATCAACCCCAAACCGTCCACTGAACCTAAGGGTCCAAACAACCGCCTCGAATTTGTGCCGTCTGAGCCGACGCTGGACAATACAAGTAGGTTGCTTCGTCGGGCTGCCTTGTTAGAGGAAATGTTTCAGAGCGAACCAATCGCGCAAATCCTGATATCGCCGGACTGCGAGATTTTAAACATCAATATTGCGGCCAAACGCCAACTCGAAACGGGCAGTGTCGTGGTCGAAAAAGAGGGGTATCTTGAGGCGGTCGAACCCAAGAACGAACCCACTTTTCTGCAGTTTATCCGAACCGCACGCGAATTGGGCGGCGACAAGGCTTATACCGCGCTGACGACGGCAAAAGGCGAAGTGTGGGCTCTTCACGCCCGCCAGCTTCCAGCATCGACTTTTATACCACCGCCCCTGTCGATGGCCTTGCGCCCTGCTGGCTACGCCCTTGGCGGCTGCCTGCAAGCGGCGACGGTGGCGCTTGGGCTAACCCGCATGGAATCCGAAGTCGTCGCCGATATGATTGCAGGGCTATCGACGCGCGAATCGGCTGAAAGGCTCGAAATTGCGTATGAGACCGTACGTTCTCATACTAAGCGGGTATTCAAGAAAACCGGCACTAATCACAGCGGCGAACTCATCGCGTTAGTAACGACGTATCTTGTCTAAGCCTTCGACGCTGCGATGAGCTCGGCATAGCCGCAGATCACATGGTAGAAGGAACTGGCCGGGGCTGGCTCATCGACCCATGTGGAATCGGCGTTAAGCTTGTCGCGCCACAGACCATGGATCGGGACGTTGAGGTAAGAGCGCAGGGCCACACAAGCGTCGAGGGCATGGCTGAGGCAACCGGCACGCTCGTCGTCGCTGGTGGCAAGGGCTGCAAAAGCGAGGGCAGCCTTGAGACGTTCGGTGTTTGGCCACAGGCGGGCCATCGGGTCCTTTAGGCTGCCGTTGAGCCAGGTTTCGTGCACCGGAACGCCGCGCTTGGCATCAATGCCGGTGGCCAATCCAAACTCTAGCATGCGGCGGCCAGCGGCCAGCGCAGCGGCATCTCCGGTGGCGGTAGACCACCGCGACAGCAGCCACGCCCATTCATATTGATGGCCCGGCTCGGCGATCTTGCCGGTATCATCGGGCATGGCTGACCAGTCGCCTGCAAAGTATTCGCGCAGCGCGCCGGTGGCGGGATCGATGAATTTGGTGAGGCAGAGCTTGGCGACAATTTCCGCGGTGGCCTGCCACGGACCCTCGGCGTCCACCGCCATCCATGCTTGCAGCGCTTCAAAGGTGTGCATGTGCGGATTCGAGCGCAGCGGCAGCGAGCGCGGGCGGGTTTCATCAAAGCCGCCCATTTCATGGCCCAAATGTGCTTGCATCCATGCCAAAAGCCGTTCAGCTTTAGCCTTTAAGGCAGCGGGTTTACCGAGCACGCCATAGGCATTGGCATAAGCAAACAGGCCGAACGCTTGGGTGTAAAGGTCAATGCGGGCATCGCCGCCTGAGCCTGTCGCGTAGACCAAGGTGCCATCAGCGGTCTCGCAATCGCGCTCCAATGCGTTGAGCCCAGTTTGGATCGCTCCATGCCAAGGGCCTACCCATCCGAGCTTTTTCGCCTCGCAATAGCTGTAAATCTGGCGACATTGCACCAGCGAGCGGCGAGGCGCTTCGATTGGGTTGCCCGTAAGGTCGATCTTTTCGATGAAGCCAGCAGCATCAATTCCAATGGTGGACCACATCGGCAAAGCGGCATCGAACAGCCATGCTTTGGCCCACGCGGCTTCTTCGGCGAGGCGGGTTTGCAGGCCAGAAAGAGCAGAATTCATTCAACAGTTACCGATTTTGCAAGGTTGCGAGGTTGATCCACATCTGTGCCCTTTAGAACGGCCACATGATAGGCCAGCAGATGTGCGGGCGTGGCATAGACCAAAGGTGCGACAAACGGATCACACGATGGGACGCGCACCGAACCACTCGCCACCGGGCCGACGGCGGCTATGCCTGCCGCATCAGAGAACACGTAGACCGGGCCGCGCCGCGCTGCGATCTCTTGAATGTTGGAGATGGTTTTTTCCATCAAATTGTCATGCGGAGCGAGGGCGATGGTTGGGGTGTGCTCGTCAACCAGCGCGATGGGGCCGTGCTTTAGCTCACCTGCAGCATAGCCTTCAGCGTGGATATAGCTGATTTCCTTGAGCTTAAGCGCACCTTCAAGTGCCAGTGGGAAGGCCGAACCGCGCCCAATATAGAGGACGTCACGCGCCTTCGCGATGCGATCGGCCACCGCGATGATGTCGTCTTCCATCTTGAGCGATTCTGAAATGAGGCGCGGCACTTCAAGGAGCGCAGCGACAAGGCGTGCCTCCTCGGCGGCGTCAATTCTGCCGCGCATTCGGGCCATGGCGACGGTTGCCGAGGCCAAAGCAGCCAACTGAGCGGTGAAGGCTTTAGTGGAGGCAACGCCAATTTCGGGGCCCGCCAGCGTTGGAAACACCACATCGGCTTCGCGCGCGATAGACGAAGTTGCGACATTGACCACGCCAATGGTCGGGATGTTGAGCTCTTTGCATAGCCGGAGTGCCGCCAAAGTATCGGCAGTTTCGCCCGATTGGGAGACGAAGAGCGCCGCTGAGCGCTCCGCCAAGGCAGGCGTCCGGTAACGGAACTCAGACGCGATATCGACCTCGACGGGCAATCCCGCGATTTGTTCCAACCAATATTCGGCAACGCGCCCGGCATAATGGGCAGTACCACACGCGACGATGACGATTTGGTCCAGATTAGCAAAGTCAATCTTGTCGCCGCCGGGCAGCTTCGCCGTCGCGGTGAGTGGATTGAGATAGGCCCCGAACGTTCGCGCCGCCGCGTCGGACTGTTCGTGGATCTCTTTCTGCATGAAGTGGCGATAATTGCCCTTATCGGCCGCCGCAGCGCCCGCCGGAATATAGGTCTCAGCGCGCTTCACCGCACGATCTTCGGCGTCGAACACATCAAGCGTTGTACGCGTCAGAACAGCGGTGTCGCCTTCTTCCAGATACACTATGCGGCTGGCGAGACCTGCCAGTGCCAGCGCATCCGAGCCAAGGAAGGCTTCGCCGTCATTCAGCGCGGCCGCCAACGGGCTGCCACGGCGCGCGCCAACAAGAAGGTTTTCCTCGCGGGAAAAGATCACCGCAATCGCGAACGCTCCGCGCAATTGTTTCAGGGTGGCTTGCACGGCGGCAGCGGGAGCTAGGCCCGCCATCATCGCTTCATCAATCAGGTGCGCGATGATTTCGGTGTCGGTATCGGAGGTGAGGGTGCGGCCCTTGGCTTTGAGAGCGTCGCCTAATTCGCGGAAGTTCTCGATGATGCCATTGTGGACGATAGCAACATTCCCCGCGATGTGGGGGTGGGCGTTGCGCTCCTCGGGCGGGCCGTGCGTGGCCCAGCGCGTGTGGCCAATGCCGATCAAACCCGGCAAGGGCGCGGCATCCAGCACGTTTTCGAGGTTGCGGATTTTGCCCTTCGCACGGCGGCGATCAATCGCGCCTTGGTTCAATGTGGCAACGCCAGCCGAATCATAGCCGCGATACTCAAGCCGCTGCAGCGCCTCAACTAGACGCGGCACGACATTGGTGTGCCCAGCAATGGCAATAATTCCGCACATAGAAAGCCCCTTCTTTCAGCCCCTTTTCATGTGCGTTGGCCAAAAAAGCCAGCCGCCCAGACGCTTAGGGCCGATCAACTCATTTTTTGGTTTGTGACGCTGCGCGCCACCGTGCCAATGAGGATACAGTCGAGGGGTGAATTTCCGATGTATTGCCGCTGGCCATGGCAGCGTCGACCCGGGCGGCTAAAACTTTGCCAAGCTCCACGCCCCATTGGTCAAACGAATTGACGCCCCACAGCACACCTTCAACGAACGTGCGATGTTCAAAAAAGGCGAGCAGCGCGCCAAGGGTGGCAGGCGTTAGCCGCTCCATGCTGATGATGGAAGAAGGACGATTACCCGGGCAGGCGCGTTGGGTGGCAAGGGTTTCGGCCTCTGCCTCGCTCATGCCCTTGGCCCGGTGTTCGGCCAAAAAGCTGTCAGCGCTCCGCCCCATCAACAGGGCTTCCGCTTGGGCGAGCGCATGGGCCACCAAAGCATCGTGAGCCGCTTGAGGACCATCATCGCTGCGCCATGGCGCTATGAAGTCAACCGGAATCGGCTCGGGGCCTTGGTGGAGCTGTTGGAAAAAGGCGTGTTGGCCATTGGTCCCCTCCGCGCCCCAGCCGACCGGGGCGGTGAGGTGAGCAACGGGTTTACCGTCCGGGCCGATGCTCTTGCCGTTGGATTCCATGTCGAGCTGTTGCAGGAACGCAGGCAAAAGCCGAAGGCGGGTGGCGTAAGGCACCGTAGCACGGCTGGAATGGCCTAAAACTGAGCGATTCCAGAAGCCTGTAAGGCCTGCAAGCAATGGCAGATTAGCCTCCGGTGCGGCAGTTTCGAAATGGCGATCCATGGCGCTGGCCCCAAGGCGCAGCGCTGCGATGACGTCTGGCCCCAAGGCGATTTCCAACGCGAGGCCGACGCTTGACCACAGCGAATAGCGCCCGCCCACCCACTCTGGAAACGGGAAAATCTGCTCCGCCGCAAAACCCTTAGCGAGTGCTTTGGCTGGGGCGGCTGTCACGACGACCGTTTGAGTTTGGAACGCCTGCTCACCGGGGCCATGGCCGTACCACGCGCGGATCGCCTCAAGATTGGCGAGGGTTTCTTGGGTGCCAAAGCTTTTGGAGACGGCCACAATCAGAGTGCGCGCGGGGTCCAGACCCGCCGTGGCGGCTGCCACATCAAACGGGTCGATATTGGCGGCAAACCGCAGCACGAAAGCAGAAGAAAGCGGCGCCAAGGCTTCATAGACGAGGCGAACACCGAGATCAGAGCCGCCAACGCCTACATGGATGATGGCGCTATAGGGCTGTCCGTCGGCGGCACACAGCGAGCCATCGCGCACACCCGAAGCAAACACGGTCGCGCGCGCTTGCTCGTGGCGAAGGCTTGGGCTGACGGGTTCGCCATCAGCCACCCACGCGCGCGCAACATCGCGTAATGCCATGTGAAGGGCCGGGCGGTTCTCGCTGGTGTTTATCGGGGCTCCGGCGAAGAGGGCGACGCGGCGCTCGTTTAGGCCAGATGCGGTAGCGTAGGCATGCAGGGCGGCCAGCGCAGGGCCGTCGAGGCGCTGGCGACTGAGGTCCAAATGGATACCACAGCTTTCGAGGCGAAGCGCGCCGTCGCGTGGGCCGTCATCGAACAAGGAGGCGATCTTTTGCGCCTGGAGGCGGTCGGCATGGGGGCTTAGTGCGTCTGTCATCACGGCATCATAGCCTTTAGCCCCTGGTTTCTGCTAGGCACGCCGCCATGATTGAAACCACCACCCACCGCCCCGTTCGCACCGCCGTTATTCCCGTTGCTGGCTTTGGCACGCGCATGCTGCCCGCCACCAAATCCGTGCCGAAGGAGTTGCTCCCCGTCGTGGATCGCCCGGTGTTGGACTATGTGGTGGATGAGGCGCGCGAAGCCGGGATTGAGCACATCGTGTTCGTCACCGGGCGCGGCAAGGAAGCCATCGAAGACCATTACGACCATATGGTGGAACTGGAAACCACGCTGGAAGCCGGTGGCAAGACCAAATTGCTCGAAGCGGCGCGCGCCTCTGTCCTCGCCCAAGGCCATGCCAGTTTTGTGCGGCAAGGCAAGGCGTTGGGCCTCGGCCATGCTGTGTGGTGCGCGCGCTGGGTCGTTGGTGATGAGCCGTTTGCCGTGCTGCTGCCCGATATGATCGTCAACCAAGCGCCGGGTTGCTTGGCCTCAATGATGGCGCTGCAGGCGCGCGTCGGTGGTAATGTGATCGCGGTCAACGAGGTGCCCGATGATCAAACCCACCGCTATGGCGTGATCGCGACCGGGGCCACCGCGCAAGGGTTGGTTGAGGTTTCAGCGCTGGTTGAAAAGCCGCCGCAGGGCACGTCCCCCTCAAACCTCGCCGTTACGGGGCGCTACATTTTGCAGCCCGAAGTGTTTGATATTCTGGAAACCGTTGAACGCGGGGCGGGCGGTGAGTTCCAACTGACCGACGCCATGGCCAAGCTGATCGGCAAGCAGGCGTTCAATGCCTACACAGTGGAAGGCCCGGTTTACGACACCGGTGATCGCTTGGGGTGGCTCGAAGCCAATATCGCCATGGCGCTCCACCGCGACGACATGGTCGGTGACGTGAAGGATTTGTTGGTGCGGTACGCGAAGGGGTAGCTTGCCCCCTCCGACGCGCCCTGCGCGCCACCTCCCCCGCCTTGCAGGGGAGGAAAAATCAAACCGATATACTTTCCTCCCCTGCGCCAGCGGGGGAGGTGCCCCGGCCTCGTGCCGGGGCGGAGGGGGCAGATCAATACACCCGAGCTTTCGGCGCGATATACGTGATGTCGTTGGTCATCGTGTAGGTGTGAACCGGGCGATAATCGATTTTAACCTTGCCGGTGGAGTCGTCGAACCAGGCGAGCGTGTGCTTCATCCAGTTTTCGTCGTCACGGCCTGAATAGTCCTCGCGGGCATGGGCGCCCCGGCTTTCCTTACGGTTCTCAGCGCCGTGCATGGTGACCATGGCTTGGGAGAGCAAATTGTCGAACTCAAGCGTTTCCACGAGGTCTGAGTTCCAGATCATCGTGCGATCGGTCACTTTGATGTCCGGCGCACCACCATAGACTTTGCCCATCAGCTCGACGCCTTCCTCGAGCACTTCCCCCGTGCGGAACACAGCGCAATTGTTTTGCATCACGCGCTGCATTTCGAGGCGAAGGGCAGCCGTCGGCGTGGCCCCATCAGCATTGCGGAACTTGTCGAACCGGGCGGCATGCTTGTCGAGTGCGCCCTTGGGGATTTCGGGCTGACGAGCGCCGGCTTCTACGGTTTGTTCACAGCGCAGGCCGGCCGCACGACCGAACACCACAAGGTCAATCAGCGAATTTGAGCCAAGCCGATTTGCACCGTGAACGGAAACGCAGGCCGCTTCGCCAACCGCCATCAAGCCCGGCACCACGGTATCGGGGTCTCCACCGGCTTTAGTGAGGACTTCGCCATGATAATTCGTGGGGATACCGCCCATATTATAATGGACAGTCGGCAGAACCGGGATTGGGGCCTTGGTCACGTCCACACCGGCAAACACTTTTGCACTTTCCGAGATGCCGGGCAGGCGCTGGTGCAAAATGGCGGGATCAAGGTGGTCGAGGTGAAGGTGGATGTGGTCCTTGTTGGGGCCGACGCCACGGCCTTCGCGGATTTCCATCGTCATCGCGCGCGACACCACATCGCGAGACGCGAGGTCCTTCGCCGAGGGTGCGTAACGTTCCATGAAGCGCTCACCCTCAGAATTGGTGAGGTACCCGCCTTCGCCGCGTGCGCCTTCTGTAATCAGGCAGCCCGCACCGTAAATGCCCGTTGGGTGGAATTGTACAAATTCCATGTCCTGCAGCGGCAATCCGGCGCGCAGCGCCATCGCATTGCCATCGCCCGTGCAAGTGTGGGCGGATGTGCAGGAGAAGTAAGCGCGGCCATAACCGCCTGTTGCCAAGATCACCTTGTGCGCGCGGAAAGCGTGCATGGTGCCGTCCGCCAAGTTCCAAGCGGTAACGCCACGGCACGCGCCTTCTTCGTCCATGATGAGGTCGAGGGCGAAATACTCGATGAAGAATTCCGTCGAGTATTTCAGGGAGTTACCGTAGAGGGTGTGAAGGATGGCGTGGCCGGTGCGGTCTGCCGCCGCACAAGTGCGCTGAACCGGGCCTTCGCCGTAATTCTTGGTCATGCCGCCAAAGGCGCGCTGGTAAATTTTGCCTTCCTCGGTGCGCGAGAACGGCACGCCCCAATGTTCAAGTTCATACACGGCGGCGGGCGCGTTGCGGCAGAGATATTCAATCGCGTCTTGGTCGCCCAGCCAGTCTGACCCTTTCACGGTGTCATACATGTGCCAGCGCCAGTCATCCTCGCCCATGTTGCCGAGCGATGCTGAAATGCCGCCTTGCGCTGCCACGGTGTGGGAGCGCGTAGGGAACACCTTGGAGAGGCAGGCGGTTTTCAGGCCGGCTTGCGCCGCGCCCAAGGCTGCGCGCAAACCAGAGCCACCGGCCCCAACAACGACAACATCAAAAGTGTGCTCGTGCCACGTGTATGCGGACGACATATCAAGCTCCGGCGAAAATCTTCACGACAGATAGAACGGAAACCACGCCAAGCAATGCGCAGAAGAATGTAGAACCCACCAACAGAATGATTTTGGTGGCGGGGCGGCCAATATAATCCTCAATCACGGTTTGCATGCCGAGGCGCATATGAAAAAGCCCAGTGCCGAGGAGGGCAATCAGCAGGGTCGCGTTGATCGGGTTGCTGATCCACGTGACCGTGGCGTCATAGCCGCCAGTAATGGTGGTGATGATCGAAATCAGGAACCACACGACCAGCACAATGAGCGCCAGCGCTGACACGCGCTGCTGGATAAAGTGGTTGGCCCCTTCCTTGGCAGAGCCAAGGCCACGGGCGCGGTTGAGGTGGGTGCGCATCGAATCCATGGTGATCAGTGTCCAGCGTGAAGGGCGTAGGCGGCGCCCCAGATGATCAAAGTGGCGATCGGCGTGAAGGCGATAATGGCCCAGCTGGTCATATCGGACACCTTTTTGTCATAGCCCTTCCCAGCATCCCAAAACAGGTGACGCACCCCATTGGCGAGATGATAGGTGATGGCGAGGGTAAAGCTGAACAGTAAGAAGCGGCCAAACCCTGACAGCAAAAAGCCTTCATAGGCGGCGTAAACATCAGGCCCGGCGGCCGCGGCGGCCAGCCAGCCGACCAACAAAAGCGAGCCTACATACAGCGCCACACCGGAAGCGCGGTGAAAAATCGATGTCGCCATCGTGACGTGCCAGCGCCACACCTGCACATGCGGCGATTTCGGGCGTTTGTCGGTCCAGCCGCCTGCAGCCATTATGGTGATCCCCTTGGAAAGCGTTCGCGGCACCGCCGCCGCGCGAACCGGACAATAGGCACCATGTTTCATGGGTCAACGGTTTAGCGCGGAATAGGCCAAACAGAATGCTGTTGTGGCGGGCTGGATTAGCTTTCGCCCCCATCAAAACTGTGCAAGCTGCCCTAGGGACAGGAATAATGTAATTCGGAGCGAAGCATGAACCTTCAAGACATAATTATGCAGGCGGCGGGCGGCGGTGCGGTCGAGCAGCTTGCCGGTAAATTTGGTATCAACCCGGCACAAGCGCAAAGCGTCGTTCAGGCTTTGCTTCCAGCAATTCAAGGCGGTTTCAAGCAACAAGCCCAAGCCGGCGGCGGGATTGAGTCGATTCTTGGCACTCTTGTGAACCCAGCCAAACACGCAGGCTATGTGGACGATGCAGCGCAAATTGTTGCTCCAGAAGCAACTGCTCAGGGCAATGAAATCCTCGGCCAAATTTTCGGTTCAAAGGACGTTAGCCGCGCTGTGGCCGGCAATGCAGCACAAAGCACGGGAATTGATCCCGCCATTATCAAACAGATGCTTCCAGTGATTGCCGCAATGGCGGCGGGAGCATTGGCAAAGGGCGCGTCAGCAAGTCCTGCAGGGCAAGCCGGCGGCGGTGGGTTGCTCGGAAGCGTGCTTGGTATGGTTGCCAGCGCTGCGGGAGGTCAGGCGGCGACGGGCCAGCAGGCAGGTGGGCTCGGCGGTCTAGCCTCGATGCTGGACATGGATGGTGACGGCAACCCGTTGAATGATGTGATGGGTATGCTTGGAAAACTGACACAACGTTGAGGCAAACTCGTCGTTGCCGGACACAAAGGAGACGCAAATGGGTATTTTCAGTTTTGTTAAAGACGCGGGCCAAACCTTAGCTCGGGCTGTCGGCTTAGGTGGCGCCGACGTTGATGATTTGACTAAGGCACTCGCCGACAATGGGTTGCACATCGATGCGCTGACCTTGGCGATTGATAAACACACCGCCTCGATTGGCGGCGTCGCTAAGAACAATGCGGATCGTGAAAAGGCCGTGCTGGTGATCGGCAATACCAAGGGCATCGACACGGTGAACTCGACGCTGACCATCCCGGCCCCGCCGCCGCCAGTAGAAGCAGCGGTTGCCGCCCCGGCCCCAGCGCCAGAACCTGAATCGACCTTCCACACTGTGGTGTCGGGCGACACGCTCTCGGCCATCTCGAAAAAGGTCTATGGCGATGCCAACAAATACAACATCATCTTCCACGCCAACGAGCCAATGCTGAAGCACCCCGACAAAATCTATCCGGGCCAAGTGCTTCGGTGCCCACCGCTCTAAGTCACAAAGCACCCAACACTATCAAGGCGGCCCGGGGTAAGCCTCGGGCCGTTTCTATATGCGGCGGACTATTAGCGCTAAACGCTCTAGCCGAGAGCTAAGCCCATTCGTGCCGCGAGGCGTCGGGACACCACTTCCAAAGCGTCAGTTGAGTAAGGTTCTAACGAACCGCGGCCCCAGACCGGATGGGGCCATTCGGGGTCTTCTGGCCAGCGGCCAACAATATGAACATGCAATTGGCTGACGATATTGCCCAAAGCCCCGATATTGACCTTGGTGACCTTTGACTCCTGCGCGATGGCGCGTGCCGCCATGCTAACATCGGCCATCAAGGTGCGCTGGTCAGCGTCAGACAAATCAAACACCTCTCGGCAATCCGCCCGCATCGGGATGAGAATGAGGGCAGGCCAGCGTGCATCGTGGCGCAAGATCACATGGCACAGCGCCGTATTGCCGATGTGCGGGCCATCGGCTGCCAAAGATGGGTGCAGCGAAAACGCCATTAAAAGGCCGGTTTCATATTGCCCAGCAACGACGTAACAACGAGCAAAATATAGATGCCGGTGACCCAGATACGCGTGGTATTCATGGCTTTCAGCAGCGGCACTTCGGTTTTAGGGCTCGAGCCTTCCGCGATGAGGGCGCCCAGCAACGGGCCTACGGGCTTGAAGGCGACATCAATCATGATGGCGACCACGAAGATAACGCCAAACAGCAGCGCTTTTGATGCCAGCCAATGTTCGGCAAGCGGCGCTCCCGTGGCGAAGGAAAGCCCGCCAAGGCCGAGATAAAACGCCGCCAAGCCCCATTTCAGCGCGTCTTCAAATTTGCGAGCCTTTGCCGCCTGATCATTCTGGCCTTGCGCATGGGCATACCACACCAACCAAAGCCAGCCGCCACCCACAGCCCATGAGAAGGCCACACCCCACAGCGGCACCGCCCAATAATTCCCAAGCGCCAGCATGGTGATTGTAACCGGGACCATAAGGGCCCACGCTGTACGCGGCCCCATATCAGTGATCACAAGCAGCTTTAGGATCGTTAGCCGTTCCGCAATCGAATAGCTCGGTTTGCGAAAATGTTGGCCCAGAATGAAGACCCCAAGGTCCGCCCCCAGCCAAAACACAAACAAAAGCAGGTGGATATAAACGAACCATGGATAGAGCGAAGCGGCGTCTGGCATTGTGTTCCCCCCGAGAGCGCCTAGTCGGCCCCAGTGCTACCCGACTGTCAAACGATTTCGAGGAGGCGAGCGTTCGGGCGGCCGAGCACCGCTTTGGCACCATTCCAGCCAATCGGGCGTTGCACCAGCTTGGGGCTCTTGGCCATGGCAGCAAAAACTGCATCGTCGTCAGCGTCTATCGGCAGCCCCGCATTGGCGGCATCGACTTCACGCATAAACTCGCGGGGAGACACCCCGCCCATAGCCTTAGCAATGTCGCGCAATTCGGCCTCGCTAAGGCGGTCTTTCATATAAAGCCGGACCGTCGGCTCCACGCCCGCAGCCTGCAACACCTCAAGCCCCTTCTTGGACGAGCCGCAACCGGGATTATGAATGAGGATATAGGTCATGTGGCGGCCTCCAAAGTGGCGATGGCTTCTGCAATTGCAACGGTTTGTTCGGCCATGGCGAGGTGAAGCAATTCGGTCATCCGCCCTTCGACCTTAAGCACGCCCTTGCCGGCATTGGCGGGGTCTGCGAACGCAGCAATCACGGCGTGCGCTTGGGCGATTTCGGCGGGCTCCGGGGCAAATATGGCGTTGCATGGGCCAATCTGAGACGGGTGGATCAGGGTTTTTCCGTCAAAGCCAAACTCTAAGCCTTGGCGGCAGATCGCAGCGAAACCTTCGGTATCGGCAATGTCATTAAACACGCCGTCAATCACGGTCAGGCCGTAAGCGCGCGCCGCTGTCACGGCGGCGGCAAGCGCTAAATGAAACGGCGCACGGTCCGGCGTTTGGCGCGCGCGGGTTTCCTTGGCGAGGTCGTTTGTGCCCATCACAAACGTGGTGAGGCGGGTTGAGGCCGAGGCGGCGGCAATCTTCTTGATGTCGAGAATGGCGAGCGGCGTTTCGATCATCGCCCACAAGCCCATGCTGCCCGACGCCCCGGCAGCGCTCATCGCATCGTTTGCCGCTTTGACATCATCCTTGGATGACAGTTTGGGGAATAACAGCGCGTCTGGCTTGGCCGCGACCGCCGCAGCAACATCAAACGCCCCCCACGGCGTCGTTAGGCCATTAACCCGGATCACTACTTCGCGCGGCGCGTAACCGCCCTGCTCAACGGCTGCCACAACAGCGGCGCGCGCATCAGCCTTAGTGTCTGGCGCGACAGCGTCCTCAAGATCAAGGATCACCACATCGGCGGGCAGCGAACGCGCCTTCTCCAGCGCTTTGGCATTGGCGCCCGGCATATAAAGGCAAGAGCGGCGGGGGCGTGCGGTCATCATCATCTCCGGTTCGACCGGGACGGGATTAGACGGTGGCGCGACCTTCGTCACCTAGGCTTTGTCACCAATGGCCTCAAGCCGCCTGCTTGAGCCCATAAGCCTCCTCAAGGGCGACTAATTCATCTTCCAACATATCGGCGAGGCTTTGCACGTCCGGCAACACGTTTGCCCCGGCGATCAGGCCAAACTCCAACTGGTCGCGATAGCCTTGAACCGTGATGTTCAACGCCATGCCGTGCGTCGGTATCGACACCGGCCACAAATGCTGCATCTGTGCCCCGGCAGCATAGAGAGAGACCTTCGGCCCCGGCACGTTTGAGATAATGACGTTTGCGGTTGGCGGCAGCACATCGGAGATGTTGGAGCGCGAATACAACAGCGCCATAACCTGCATCGCCATCGGGGCGCCCAGCATGGAGGCGTTGGTGAAGGATGGAATGATGTCCTTGAGCGGGCTGATCATCGCCTTGGCCTTTGTGGAATCAGCAATGATGGTGGCAATGCGTTCCTTGGGGTCGGCGATGTCTGTCGCGATGCCACAGGTCATGGCGAAGGCTTGGTTATTGGCGTCGGCATTGCCCTCCTCGCGCAGCGAAATCGGGATCGCCGCGCTCAAGGGTTTGTCGGGCAAGGCATCAACCGTGGTGAGATAGCGGCGTAACACACCGCTCGACATCGCGAGCACCACGTCATTGAGCTTGCCACCGCTGGCCTTCGCCACGGCTTTGGCGCGTGTCATGTCGATGGTGGCGGTTCCAAAAGCGCGTTCTGAACTGATCGACTTATTGATCGGCGTCGAGGGTGGGATCAGCTTCGGCAGGTTTTTGATTTTGTTGAGGTCAAGCAGGTCTGGCAAGACTTTGCCAGCCGCTGAAATCATTGCGGGAATCGCCATTGTGGCTTTGATGCCAACTTCGGCTTGCGCCAAAGCGTGATCAACCAGAACGGACCCAAAGTCGGTTTTCCCGGTCCGTGGCAGCGAAATCGGCACCGCTTCGCCACCAAAGGGGCGCTGCCACAAATTCACAAACGTCCCCAAGGCCGATGCTGCCATGTCGCGCCGAGGCGTTTTGGAAGGCTCATCCGGGCTCGCACTGGCTTTGCGGCGGGGTGCAGGCGTCGCCGTTGCGTCATAAACGATTTGCGACAGGGCCACGCCCGCCCCGCCATCAATCAAGGAGTGGTGCAGCTTGACATAGAGGCCGACTTGGCCGCCGACCACGTCATCAAACACATAGAATTCCCACAGCGGCCGGGCGCGGTTGAGAAGCTTTGCATGCATCCACCCGACAATCCGCCGCAGCGTCGCCAAATCACCGGGAGCCGGAAGCGAGGCCCGGAAGATCTGCCTGTTTATGTCAAACTGTTCGTCCTCAACCCAGCTTGGATGATCAATGTCGAGCACCGTCGTCGCCAACTTGCGCCGCAGGATAGGGGCAAGGTCGAGCCGATCTTCGATCTGGGCTTTGAAGGCCTCAAAGAAGTCCCCGTCATCGCCCTTGGGCCGCTTAAACAGCGACAACGAGCCGACATGCATCGGCATTTCTGGCGTTTCCATGTAGAGAAACGACGCATCCAAGGATGAGAGTTTGCTCGCCGTGCCCATGTGTCATTCCCCCAAGATGGCCGCGCTCTTGATGTGGCGCTGATCCGAAACTTGCCGCCTGCCCTCAGGGCAAGTGGCTCATGCACACAATCATGGGCCGTACGCGATGGCAAACGGGCCTTTGCGGTCAAACGGGGTAAAGCTGCCCGACGGTTGCGCCAAGCGATCCGCCATCGCCCACATTGCTGCCGGGTTCACGCCAATGCCGATATGGCTGGCAAGGCGTATTTCGATGGCCTCGGCATTGGGCGCTTCGCGTGGAATGCTGGTGCGCCAATTAACGATGCCGTCCAGCTTTGTGTAAATTGACGAGTTCGGAACAGGCAGATCACCGGCCAACAGTTCCAGATCGCCGGGCTTTGCTGGGCCTTCGTTGGACATCGCCTCATAAAGCCGCCGCGCATTGGTGGCCGAAATATCCGCCGCAAACGGGCTGCCGAGCGTCACGACCGAGCGCACCGAATCTGGGGCATGGACGGCAAGGAAGCGCGCAAACACCCCACCGAGGCTCCACCCCACAAGAGAAACCTTTTCGCCAGTGTTGCGGTGAATGGTATCTAGCTGGCGCACCAAAACGTCCATCATTTTGTAAACGCCACCAAGGTTTTGGCCTTGGCCCCACGGGCGCGCATCATAACCAAGCTCGCAGAGATATTTGCGCAATGGGCCAGTCGAGCGATCGCTCGCCAAAAAGCCGGGCAAGACCAATACAGGGTGGCCGTCGCCCTTCGGGGCCTGCATCAGGGTTTTGCGCGCCAGCCCAAAAGCCGCCAGCTCCAAAAGGCCACGACCTTCGGTTAGGGTCAGCGCAAGGTGCGGCGCGCGCAGCGGGCGTAGGCCTGAGGTGGCCGATGATTGTGCAGTTTTCATGGTAGCAGCGGCCATGCTTTGGCCTCCCTGTTTCGCGGTCATTCTCACGCCTTCGTGAAGCTGAGCAGAGAAATCTAGAAACGGCAACCTAATTGGGGAGCTCCTTATCTGCGTCTGGGATAATGCTTCGCCATCCCACCCCACCATCAGCGCCCCATTAACCACTCTGCTTTATGTCCCTCAGCATGACCGTAACACCCGTTCTCTGCCTCACCGATGTTCACAAAGCCTATGCCAGACGCCCGGCGGTTCGGGGGGTGTCATTTACGATCCCCGGCGGCGGCATTACCGGGATTTTGGGGCCGAACGGAGCGGGCAAATCCTCGCTGTTGAAAATGATCCTTGGGATTCTGGGGCCAGACGACGGCTCCATCGCGCTATGGGGCAAAGCACCTGAAATCGGTGGGCTGGCCAAGGTCGGCTATTTGCCGGAGGAGCGTGGGCTTTATCGCAAGATGAAATGTGCTGAGATCATTGCCTATTTCGCCCAGCTCAAAGGTGTCCCCGCCAGCGATGCCAAAAAGCGCGCGCGCTCCCTTTTGGACACCCACGGGCTGGGGACGTGGGCAGATCGCCCGGTGAAGCAGCTTTCCAAGGGCATGGCGCAGAAGGTTCAAATTTTGGCTTGTGTCGCCCATGAGCCGGACCTGATTATTCTCGATGAGCCGTTTTCCGGCTTGGACCCGGTCAATCAGGCCACAGTCGAAACGCTGGTCACTGATTTGGCAGCGGCGGGCAAAACCGTGCTGTTTTCAACCCATGTGATGGAGCACGCCGAGCGGCTGTGCGACCGGATTATTCTGATTGGGCGCGGGCGGAAGCTGTTCGACGGCCCCGTTAGCGATGCCTTAGGGCTGGTTCCTCGCTCTGCCATTGTGGATGTGGACCAAGGATTTGACGCCGTGGGCACTTTAGCGTCGCGCGGCTTTAGGGCTGAAGCGATTGAAGGCGGCGAAGATGGCGCGGCGCGTGTTCGCATCTCGCTTTCAGATGCGAGCGAGGGACGGCGGGCGTTGACGGCCCTGCTCGAAGCTGGTGCACCTTTGCGCCAGTTTGAACCTAACCGACCGCATCTGCGCGATGCCTTTGTGCAACTCGTCAACGCTGCGGAGGCCGCATAATGGACCGGATTCTGCTGATCGCCCGCCGCGAATACCTCGCTTATGTGCGGGCTTGGGGTTTTTGGATTTCTCTAGCACTTTTGCCCGTGTTCGGCTTGGTGCTGGGTGTCGCGGCTCCCGCTTTGCTCAGCCGTGCTGAGCCCGCCAAGCTTATTATGGTGACGGCAACGGATGCAGGAGATCTCGCAGCAATTGATGCAGCTTTGGCCAAACGCCGCCGTGATGAGGTGCGTAACGCCTTGGCCTCCTACGCGACTAGCATGGGCGGTGAACCGGCACAAAAGGCGGCCTTAGCGGCGTTTGATGCGAAACCAGCGCTTTCTGGACTTGAGGATGCTGCAACTGCGATCAAATCCAACTGCCGTGAAACATTGAAAGCACGGTGCGCCGCGCCCTTGGCTGGATTTGTTAGCCCCGCGGAGACACTTTTACGCACACCACTCTCCGAAATTACGCCAGAAGCGGTCAGGCCCTATTTGACCGGTGAAAAGCTTGTGTCCGGGCGGCCTCTGCATGCAGCGGTCTTCATTTCCAAGGCTGCTGACGGCGCGCGCAGCATCGACATCTGGTCAACCGCAGTGGTGGGCTCTGAAGTCCGCTACATCATGCAGCAGGCCATCGCGGGTTTGCAGCGTGAGCAGGCATTCGAAGCCGCTGGCCTTTCCAAAGAAAGGGTGGAGAGCATTGATGGGCTTGCCCCGAAGATACGCAGTCTTGATCCCCGTCGCGCGGCGGGCAGCGACGCTACGGTGAAATGGAAGGATAGGCTGCCCTATGTAGCCGCTTTTGTGTTGGCTTTTGTTCTTTGGAGCGCGGTTTTCGGTGTCGCTAACATGCTGCTGACAAGCGTCATTGAAGAAAAGTCCAACAAAATCTTGGATACACTGCTCACGAGCGTGCGGTATCATGAATTACTAGCGGGCAAGCTATTGGGTGTCGCGGGCGTGTCGGCAACGATGCTGTCGGCATGGGGCTTGATGCTGCTCGCTGCAGGCAGGCTTGTAGGATCCGCCACAGGCAGCAACGATGCGGCATCATTCCTCGCAGCGGTCTCCGATCCGAGCTTGCTCGTTCCGTTTTTTGGCCTGTTTGCTATCGGCTACTTGATGTTCGGTGCGATTTTCTTGTCGCTTGGATCGTTGTGTGAGACGCTGCAAGAAGCCCAAACGCTGATGACACCGGTAATCTTGATCCTGGTTGGGCCGCTTCTGTTTTTGCCGATCGGGATCGAAAATCCACAAAGCCCGGTTTTGGCAAGTGCGGTATGGATTCCGTTTTTTGCCCCTTTCCTGCTGTTGGCGCGGCTTCCAACAGAGCCGCCCATGATCGAGGTTTTAGGACCAGTCGCACTGATGATTGCCACCACGCTATTGGTGCTGTGGGCGGCAACCGCCGTTTTCCGAGGCGGAGCTTCCGGTCGGCTCCGGGCGGACAGTCTCCTAAAAAGGCGGAAGGCAGCCGAAACGGTCTGAACCGCCGTCGCAACAGCGTCGACACTTTAAACTTTGGCCGCCTTGGCCTAATCACGGAATTGTGAGCGCCGTAAGCGCGAGGAGTTCTGGCGTGTTTGAAGCTGCTTTTGGATGGATGGCGACCCCGGAAGGATGGATCGGTCTCGTAACGCTCACGATCTTAGAAATTGTCCTCGGTATCGACAATGTGATCTTTATCTCGATCACAGCGTCTCAACTGCCGCATGAACAACAGGGTCGCGCTCGGCGCATAGGTCTGTTTCTGGCGCTTTTCTTGCGGATCGCCTTACTAACGACACTGGTCCACCTCGCCCAGTTATCGAAGCCAATCTTCGAGATCATTGGCCATCCGGTTTCTTGGCGCGACATTATACTCGTCGTTGGTGGTTTCTACCTGATCTACAAATCCACGATTGAGATCGATGCTATGGTTCGCGCACGCGACGAGCACGCCGGACCTGCCAAAAAGACGGGCGTGTTCTTCATGGTCATTCTACAGATAGCTATAATAGATGTTGTTTTTGCTCTCGATTCCATCATCACGGCGGTTGGCATGACCAATCAGCTTCCCGTCATGATTACGGCTGTCGTGATTGCCGTGCTTGTTATGATGTTTGCTACCGAAGCAGTATCAGCTTTCATTGAGCGCTATCCAACGACGAAAATGCTAGCCTTATGCTTCCTGCTCATGGTTGGTTTTGCCTTAGTGGCCGATGGTTCTGGCTTCCATATTGAGCGAACATTCCTCTATGTCGCCATCGGGTTCTCGCTTCTCGTCGAGGTTTTCAACATTCTCGCGTCGAATGCCCGAGAACGTGCCAAGGCCCAGGTCGAGGGCATGGGCGGTGACGCCGTGTGAGGAAGAATTGCCGCATTGCGGCATAGTCGGTGCATCGACCGGTTGCCGGGCTGGAACGAGCGTGCTACGCCCCGCGCCGTCGCTGAAGGGTGCGTCACGCCACCACCTTCCAGCCTTAAAATCCTTCGGTTCTGAACCGGAATTCGGCCTTGGCGGGCGGATAAGCGTCAGGGTTGTCATTGTAGTGAGAGCGGGCCTTGGGCGCGACATCCTCTGGAGCAAGTGCAGAAGCCGCGCATCGTTATGCGTCCGCTCTGTTTGACCTTGCGACCGATACAAAAGCCGTTGAAGCGGTCGAGGCCGATGCAAAGTCATTTTTGGCGGCTGTTGCTCTCAGCCCAGATCTTGCTGGAGCGCTTAATAGCCCTCTTTTTGCTGCGGACGATAAAGCCAATGCCTTGGCTGCGCTTGCAACCAAAATGAAGGTGGCGCCGCTTACAAAGAATTTTATCGGTTTGGTGGCTCAAAACCGTCGCGCAGATTTGCTGCCCGCGATGTTTAATGCATTCCTCGAAGCGGCCGCAAAGGCTCGTGGCGCCGTTCGCGCTGACGTGACTGTCCCGGCGCCGCTCTCGGCAGACCAGCTTGCCCAGCTTAATGGCGCGCTCGAGCGCGCCTTCAAGACCAAGGTTGTTATCGACACCGAAGTCGATCCCAGCCTTCTCGGCGGCCTTATTGTTAAGGTCGGCTCCAAAATGTTCGACGGATCGGTCCGCTCGAAACTCAATTCACTTCGAACCTCCCTGAAAGGGGCGTGAACGATGGACATTCGTGCCGCAGAGATTTCTGCAATCCTCAAAGATCAAATCGCAAACTTTGGCGCTGAAGCCGAAGTTGCCGACGTTGGCCGCATCCTGTCCGTAGGGGATGGTATTGCGCGCGTGTACGGGCTCGACAACGTCCAAGCGGGCGAAATGGTCGAGTTTCCAGGTGGCGTGAAGGGCATGGCCCTCAACCTCGAGCGCGACAATGTCGGTGTGGTTATCTTCGGCGAAGACCGTGGCCTGAAAGAGGGCGACACGGTAAAGCGCTTGAGCGAAATCGTGTCTGTGCCAGTTGGCCGTGGCATGTTGGGCCGAGTTGTGAACCCGCTGGGCGAGCCCATCGACGGCAAAGGCCCGCTGGTTGATATTGCTGGCCGCTCCGTCGTGGACGTGAAAGCGCCGGGCATTATCCCGCGCAAATCCGTTTCTGAACCGATGCAAACCGGCATCAAAGCCATCGACACCCTGATCCCGATCGGGCGTGGCCAGCGCGAACTGATCATCGGTGACCGTCAGACCGGTAAAACCGCCGTGGCCATCGACGCGATCCTCTATCAGCAAGAAGCGCACGCCAACAAAGCATCTGAAAAAGAAAAGCTTTACTGCATCTACGTGGCTATTGGGCAAAAGCGCTCTACCGTGGCCCAGATCGTGAAGACGCTCGAAGAGCGTGGCGCTATGGAATACACCATCGTGGTTGCTGCAACCGCGTCTGAGCCTGCTCCGCTGCAATTCTTGGCACCGTTTGCTGGCTGCGCCATGGGTGAATGGTTCCGTGATAACGGCATGCACGCGCTTATCATTTATGATGATTTGTCGAAGCAAGCTGTGGCCTACCGTCAGATGTCGCTGCTTCTGCGCCGTCCACCAGGCCGCGAAGCCTATCCGGGCGATGTGTTCTATTTGCACTCACGCCTGCTCGAGCGCGCGGCTAAGCTGAACGATGATAACAAGGGTGGTTCGCTGACCGCACTGCCGATCATCGAAACTCAAGCCAACGACGTATCGGCCTATATCCCGACCAACGTGATTTCGATTACCGACGGCCAGATCTTCCTTGAAACCGATCTGTTCTACCAAGGCATTCGCCCGGCAGTGAACGTCGGTATCTCGGTGTCGCGTGTGGGTTCATCGGCACAGATCAAGGCGATGAAGCAGGTTGCTGGCGCGATTAAGGGCGAGCTGTCGCAGTATCGCGAAATGGCGGCCTTCGCGAAGTTCGGCTCTGACCTTGATGCCGCAACGCAGCGTCTGTTGGCCCGCGGTGCACGTCTAACGGAATTGCTGAAGCAAGACCAATTTTCGCCGGTGCCTGTTGAAGAGCAGGTTGCGTTGATCTTCGCTGGAACGCGCGGGTATCTCGATGGCGTCGCCATTGGCGATGTAAAGCGTTACGAGGCTGAGCTTCGTTCGGCGTTGAAGACAAAATATTCTGACTTCCTCGAAACCGTCCGCAGCAAAAAAGCCCTCGACGACGCGGCGCAAGCTCGTCTTCGTGAAGTGCTCGACGATTTCTCCAAGACGTTTGCCTGAGGGACCTGACCGGAGATGGCCAGCCTAAAGGACTTCCGCACTCGCATCGCCAGCGTGAAATCCACGCAGAAGATCACCAAGGCGATGCAAATGGTGGCGGCTGCAAAGCTGAAACGCGCGCAGGAAGCCGCTGAAGCGGCTCGTCCGTATGCCAATCGTGTCGCCGCCGTGGTTGCTAATCTGGCCTCATCGGTCGGCGGTTCGGATGCGGCGCCCTTGCTGTTGCGCGGCACGGGCGGCGAAAAGGTGCATCTAATCGTGGTCGCGACTTCTGAGCGCGGACTTTGCGGCGGGTTCAATACCAACATCGTCAAAAAAGCCCGCGAGAAGATTGCAGAGCTTCAAGCGGCAGGCAAAACTGTGAAGCTGGTTACGGTCGGCAAAAAGGGTCGCGATCAATTGCGCCGAACGTTCGCTGACCTGATCGTGGACGGCTTGGAGTTCGCGGGCGTTCGCCAGATGACCGGCGCAGAGTCTGCCAAAGTCGGTGATTTGCTGTCAGGTCGGTTTGAGGCCGGTGAGTTCGACGTCGCGTGGCTGATCTATTCGCGCTTCAAGTCAGTGATTTCGCAGGTTCCAACCGTCCAGCAATTGATTCCGGTTGTCGCGCCCGATGGCGTGACCGCTCCCGATCTAGGCGGTGGTGTTTACACCTACGAGCCGGATGAAACTGCGATCTTGGAAGCTCTGCTGCCGCGTTACGTAGACACCCAGATCCTTTCGGGCTTGCTCGAAAATGGTGCTGGTTTCTACGCCGCTCAGATGAGTGCCATGGACAACGCGACACGGAACGCAGGCGACCTTATCAAGAAGCTGACGCTCCTGATGAACCGCAAACGTCAAGCTATGATCACCACTGAATTGACCGAGATCATCTCGGGCGCTGAGGCGGTATAATTTTCGTTTTCCCGGTGCTGCATGGGCGGTTCCGGGGTGTTGAAATCTGATTGGGCCAGACTGTCTGGTTTAATCGCAGTTGAAAGCAATGGGGTCCGACATGACCGCACCGATTATTGGCCGCATCGTACAGGTGATTGGCGCCGTTGTTGACGTTGAGTTTGACGGTGGAAATCTGCCGGACATCCTGAACGCTTTGGAAGCGCAAAACCAAGGCAAGCGCCTTGTGTTTGAAGTAGCCCAGCATTTGGGTGAAAACACCGTGCGCGCTATCGCGATGGACGCCACCGAAGGCTTGGTGCGCGGCACGGAAGTCACCGATACCGGCGGGCCGATCATGGTGCCAGTGGGCCCCGGTACGCTTGGCCGTATCTTGAACGTGATTGGTGAGCCGATCGACGAAGCCGGTCCGGTGAACTCAACGATGATGCGCCCAATTCACGCGCCAGCCCCGTCTTTTGTCGACCAAAAGACTGAGCCAGAAATTCTTGTTACCGGCATTAAGGTCGTCGACTTGCTCTGCCCCTATTCCAAGGGTGGTAAAATCGGTTTGTTCGGCGGCGCGGGCGTTGGCAAAACCGTTCTGATTCAGGAGCTGATCAACAACATCGCAAAAGCTTACGGCGGTTACTCCGTTTTGGCTGGCGTCGGTGAACGTACGCGCGAAGGCAACGATCTTTACTATGAAATGATCGAGTCCAATGTGAACAAGGACCCGAAAGAGCATGGTGGCTCCACTGAAGGGTCACGCTGCACGCTGGTTTATGGCCAGATGAACGAGCCTCCAGGCGCTCGCGCCCGCGTTGCGTTGACCGGTCTCGCCCAGTGCGAATATTTCCGCGACGAAGAAGGCAAGGACGTGCTGTTCTTCGTGGATAACATCTTCCGTTTCACCCAAGCCGGCTCCGAAGTGTCCGCACTTCTCGGCCGTATCCCGTCGGCCGTGGGCTATCAGCCAACGCTCGCCAACGACATGGGCCAGCTTCAAGAGCGCATCACCTCGACCGTGAAGGGCTCGATCACCTCGGTTCAGGCCATTTACGTGCCGGCTGACGATTTGACCGACCCAGCACCAGCCGCCTCATTCGCCCACTTGGACGCAACGACGGTTCTGTCGCGCGCCATCTCGGAAAAGGGCATCTACCCCGCCGTGGATCCACTTGATTCCACCTCGCGTATTCTTGAGCCTCGCGTTGTGGGTCAAGAGCACTATGAAGTCGCCCGTATGGTTCAGGAAATCCTGCAACGTTACAAAGGCCTGCAAGACATCATCGCCATTCTCGGCATGGACGAGCTTTCTGAAGATGACAAGCTGGCCGTAGCCCGCGCTCGTAAAATCGAACGCTTCCTGTCACAGCCTTTCCACGTCGCTGAACAGTTCACGGGTTCGCCCGGCGTTCTGGTTGATATCAAAGACACCATCCGCGGCTTCAAAGGCTTGTGCGAAGGCGCTTACGATCATCTGCCGGAGCAAGCCTTTTACATGGTCGGCACTATCGAAGACGCGATGGCGAAGGCGCAAAAGATGGCCGCTGAGGCGGCTTAATCGAGCGATTGAGGGACTAGGGCCATGGCCGACAAATTGCACTTCTCCCTCGTCGCTCCGGAGCGCGAGTTGTTCGCCGGTATGGTCGATCAGGTCAATGTGCCGGGTACCGAAGGTGAATTTGGCGTGCTTGCGAAACATGCGCCGTTTATGACGACATTGAAGGACGGTGAGATCACTGTATTCGATGGTGGCACGACCCGCCGCTTTTCGGTTTCCGGAGGCTTTGCCGATGTTACTGGCGAGGGCCTAACCATCCTCGCCCAAAGCGCTGTCGAGGCTGCGTAAGTGGCGGCGGATGGGGGCCAACCTGCCTCCATCCTAACGCGCACTCTGTCGCGTGATGATGCAAAAACCTTAGGTCCGGGCCAAGACCATTATATGGCCTATGTCGGCCCGCCCGATGAATACGATCTGATGGGGGCGTCCCAATTTAGGCTGCTCACGGCGCTTGGCTTACGCGAACACCACACTCTTCTCGATTTTGGCTGTGGGTCGCTTCGGGCGGGGCGCATGTTGATCGCCTATCTCGAGAAAGGCCGATATTTCGGGATCGAACCCAATAAATGGCTGATTGACGAGGCGATTGAAAGGGAGCTGGGCGCAGATTTGATGACGATCAAGGCGCCTAGCTTCCGCCACGAGGCTGACTTCCAGACCCATCGGTTTAGAGCCAAGTTTGACTATATCATCGCGCAGTCGATTTTTTCGCATTGTGGTCCTGACACCACTATGCGCTCCCTCCTTAGCTTTGATGAGACCTTGGCCGCGGACGGGCTGGCCCTCGCGACATTTTGTGGTGAGGATCTGGGATGCCCACGCGGTGTAGAGGCTACAGGATGGATTTATCCGGGCTGCGTTTGGTATACGGACGACGAGGTCGTTTCCATGGCGCGTGTCTGTGGGTTGAGCGCGCGCAAGTTGCCATGGAGGCACCCGCGCCAAGTGTGGTATGCTTTTGCCCGCACAGCGGACAGACTGCCACCTGAAAGCTTCGATGGCCATTTAACGGGCCGAATTCTAAATCAGGCTACGTATGACGAGCCAGCGCGCTCGCTCTAGCGTTCAGATCGCGCCCTCGATCGCATCGATTTCATCATCGCTCAGGCCCATATGATGGCCGATTTCGTGCACCAAGACATGGCTCACGAGGTGTTGTAGCGTGATGTCCCCGCGTTGGTGCCACTCGGCGAGAATCGGTTGCCGATACAGCCATATCTCCGCGGGCATCAATGGCGGGGTTGATGAATACTCAGCGCCAATTGCAGCACCGTGATAGAGGCCTGACAGATGCCAGCGATTGTTTAGTCCGACCGAGTGCAGGGTTTTCGCGTCAGCAAAATCCGCCACGCGAAAAACCACACGACCGCACGCGCGCTGAAACGCAATGGGCAATTCTGTGAATGCTACCTCCGCCATTAAGGTAATTTCATCGAGACTGGGCGCGGTTTGTGGAGAATTCAGCATTGCCCTGATGTAGGGAGGCGATCAGCGCCCTGCCACTGCGGCGAGGAATTGGGGCCCATAGCGCGCAAGCTTTGCGTCGCCCACGCCGGTGACGAACTTCATTTGATCGCGGTTTTCCGGCTTCAGGCGCGTCATGTCGACGAGCGTGCGGTCTGAGAACACTACAAATGCCGGAACGCCTTCCTCCTTGGCAATATCGCGCCGCAGTGCCTTCAACCGGCTCAACAAATCATGGTCGAGATCGTCGGGAACCACCGCGCTAGAGCCTTTTGGTTTTTTGGCAGGGCCAAGTGCACCTTTGCGCAGCTGAAAGCTCGCCCGCCCCAGCAATACCTCCCGGCCGTGCGCCGTCAACGTCCAGCCGCCACCATGGGCGATGTCGAGATCGAGTAAGCCACCCGCATAGGCCTGTGCAAACACTTCCCGCCAGTGGGACGCCGTTTGATCCTTGCCGACGCCAAAGGTTTGCAATCCATCATGGGCAAGGCGCTTAATGGCATCATTGGACTCGCCCCGTAAAAGAGCGATCAAATGCGCCGCGCCGAAGCGCTCCCCAGTTCGGACTACCGCAGAAAGTGCTTTGCGAGCGTCCAGTGTGGCGTCAACCATCGTGGCGCCGTCAAGGCAAAGATCACAATTGCCACACGGCTCCGGCTTTTCACCGAAATAGGTTAGAAGCGTCACGCGGCGGCAGCGCGGCGCGGCGCACAGCGACACCAACGCATCAAGGCGTGCGTGCTCCACGCGCTGTCGCTCCGGGCTGGCATCGCCTTGCGCAATCCAGCTTCGTCGTCGCGCGATGTCCTCCAAACCATAAAGCGTCATCGTTTCGGCAGGGTCTCCATCGCGGCCCGCGCGACCCACTTCCTGCCACCAGCTTTCGATGGAGCCCGGCAAATCGGCGTGCACCACAAACCGCACATCCGGCTTGTCGATCCCCATGCCAAAGGCATTTGTGGCGACCACGACCACGCCATCGTCGCGCTGAAAGCGGTCTTGCGCTGCTGAGCGCGCCCCTGTCTCCATGCCGGCATGGTAGCCGACAGCCTCAATCCCGCTGCTCGACAACATATCTGTGAATGTCTCGACCCGCTTTCGTGTTCCGACATAAACAATCCCGGAAACCCCATGCCGTTTCGCGACAAAGGCTTTCACCTGCCGGCCGGTATCGGATTTTCCAGCCATAGCAAGTTTCAGATTAGGCCGATCAAATCCGGCAACAAATGTCTGTGGTGGTTCATCAAACAGACGCTCGGCAATATCGTGGCGTGTCGCAGCATCCGCGGTTGCTGTCAGCGCTACCGTCTGTATGCGGCCAAAGGCTTGGCGTAGGCGGGCAAGCTGCAAGTATTCGGGCCGAAAGTCATGGCCCCATTGTGAAACGCAGTGCGCCTCATCTACGGCCAGCAGGCTGATGTGAAGCGATTGCAGGCGGCTGATCGTATCGGGCTGAAGCAGGCGTTCGGGTGCCGCATAGAGCAAGCGCAAACTGCCATCGCGCGCCTGCGCCAGCGTGCGCCCATTGGTGTCGCTATCGTGGGCCGAGGAGAGGCTGGCGGCGGCTACACCAAGGCGGGTCAGCGCCGATACCTGATCGCGCATCAAGGCAATCAAAGGCGAGACAACCAAAGTGAGGCCAGGCCGCACCAGGGCCGGTAATTGATAACACAGCGATTTTCCGCCGCCGGTTGGCAGCACGGCAAGTGTGTCGTGTCCGGCCAAGACGCTGTCGACGACAAGGTCTTGGCCCGGGCGAAACGCATCGAACCCGAAAACCGCCTTTAAGGTGGCGAGCGCTTGCGTGCGGCTCACGCCGTGGCGGCGGCGAGCGCGTCCTTGATAGCGGTGATAGCGGCAGGCGCATTCGCCCCATCGGTGCCGCCCGCTTGCGCCATATCGGCCCGGCCACCGCCTTGGCCGCCCAAGGCTGCCGCGCCCTTATTGACCAGGTCGACCGCGCTGAACCGCCCGACAAGATCATCGGTAACCCCCACGACGAGGGAGGCCTTGCCATCCGTGTTGGTCGCGTAAGCGATAATGCCAGAGCCGATTTGCTTTTTCCCGGCATCGACAAGGCCGCGCAATTCCTTGGCCGGAACGCCCTCGAGTGCTCGCGCCAAAACGGTAATGCCACCAATAGTCTCGGGCCCGGAGGCACCGCCGCCGCCGCCACCCAATGCCAATTTGGTTTTGGTGTCGGTTAGCTCACGCTCCAGATTGCGCCGTTGCTCCGACAGGGTGGCAACACGAGCCGGAAGGTCCGCCAGCGGCGCTTTCAGCACTTCAGCGGCGGCGCGTGCAAGGGCGGCTTGGCCCTTGAGGTAGTCAATCGCGGCTTGCCCCGTTGCGGCCTCAACGCGGCGAACACCTGCTGCTACGGCGGCCTCGCTGGTAATTACAAACGTCCCAATATCGCCGGTGCGCTTCACGTGCGTGCCGCCGCACAATTCCACAGAGAAGGCGGCATCCGCACCCGGAACATGCCCCATCGATAGGACGCGAACTTCATCGCCATATTTCTCACCGAACAGCGCCATCGCCCCTTCCGCAATCGCTTCGTCCGGCGTCATCAATTTAATGCTGGCATCGGCATTCTGGCGGATCAGGGTGTTCACTTCGGTTTCAATGGTTTCGATTTCCGCAGCGCTCACTGGCTGGCCATGGGCAAAGTCAAACCGCAGGCGGTCGGCCTCAACGAGTGAACCTTTCTGTGTGACGTGCGGCCCCAAAGCGCGGCGCAAAGCGGCATGCAGCAGGTGCGTCGCGGAGTGAGCGGCCCGCAAGGAGGTGCGCCGTGTATGGTCCACTAACAGGCGACCCTCAGTCCCGAGCGACAGCGATCCGCCATGCAGTGTTCCGACGTGGCCGTGAAGGGAGCCCGCATGTTTCACGGTATCGGATACGGTAAACACCGCGCCATTTGGAAAGCGAATTTCGCCCTTGTCGCCCGCCTGACCACCGGATTCGGCGTAAAATGGCGTTTGGTTAAAGAGAAGCTCGGCGCCTTCGCCATCGCCCAAGGTGTCAAGCGGGGCACCGTCGCGCACCATAGCAATAAGGCCGCCGACGGCGTCTTCCACGGTATAGCCCAAAAACTCGGTCGCGCCGTGCTGGTCTTTCAGCGATAGCCACACAGTATCGGTCGCGGCCCCGCCCGCGCCAGACCATGCCGCGCGCGCTTCGGCCTTTTGGCGTGCCATGGCGGTATCAAAGGCGTCGGTGTCGACCGTTATGCCGCGCCCGCGTAGCACGTCTTGGGTCAAATCAAGCGGGAAGCCATAGGTGTCGTAGAGTTTGAAGGCCTCCTCGCCAGAGAATTTAGCGCCCGAAACCAGCGTAGAGGTGCCGTCTTCCAGCAATTGCAAGCCGCGCCCCAGCGTGCGCCGGAACCGGATTTCTTCCTGCTCCAGCGTGGTCTCGATGAAGGCTTCGGCACGGCGAAGTTCAGGATAGGCCCCGCCCATTTCCTGCACCAAGACGGGCGCAAGGCGATGCATTAACGGCTCAGTTGCGCCCAGAAGGTGCGCATGACGCATCGCGCGGCGCATGATTCGGCGCAACACATAGCCCCGGCCTTCGTTGGATGGCGTCACACCGTCAGCGATCAAGAAGCATGTTGCGCGCAAATGGTCCGCAATCACGCGGTGGCTCGGTTGGCGCGCCCCTTCCGCCTTGGTGCCCGTCAGCGCTTCTGAGGCTGCGATCAGTGTACGGAACAAGTCTACATCATAGTTTTCGTGCACGCCTTGCAAAACGGCGGCAAGCCGCTCCAGCCCCATGCCGGTATCAATGGAGGGCTTCGGCAACGGCACCCGAACGCCGGGCGCTTGCTGCTCAAACTGCATGAACACCAGATTCCAGATTTCGATCCAGCGGTCGCCATCTTCGTCGGGGGAGCCCGGAGGGCCGCCCGGAATATGGGCCCCATGGTCGTAGAAGATTTCCGAACACGGCCCGCACGGCCCCGTATCACCCATCGACCAGAAATTATCTGAGGTGCCGATACGGATGATGCGATCATCGCTAAAGCCCGCAATTTTGCGCCACAAGGCGGCGGCTTCCTCATCCTCGGCATACACCGTGACAAGCAGCTTATCCTTGGGCAGCGCGAATTCTTTGGAGATCAGGCCCCATGCCAGCTCAATCGCGCGCTCTTTGAAATAGTCCCCGAACGAGAAATTGCCAAGCATTTCAAAGAAGGTGTGGTGGCGCGCCGTATAGCCGACATTATCGAGGTCATTGTGCTTGCCGCCCGCGCGAACGCAGCGCTGCGAGGAAGCTGCCCGCGGCGATTTTGGCGTCTCAGCCCCGGTAAAGGCGTTTTTGAACGGCACCATCCCGGCGTTCACAAACAGCAAGGTCGGATCATTCTGCGGCACTAACGGCGCAGAGGGCATCACAGCGTGATCATGAGCCTTGAAGTAATCCAAGAAGGTGGAGCGGATGTCGGCGAGGCTTGGCATCAGGCTCTTTCAATCAATTCAACGCGGCGCGGCGTGGGAGGCGTCCCATTTTGGCCGAAGGGGAGGTGGGTGCAGGTATAAAAAGGTGTGGGGTGTGAGGGAAGGGGGGCAGTGCGGTTTCAACAAGCACGCCTTGAATTTTGCTGGGAAAGTTGACTTGACTGGCGTAGATCGCCCTCAATCGTCCCCAGAAGAAAAAGCGGCGTCTCGACCATAATCGAAACGCCGCCATTCACGAAAACTGAGTTGATCTCAGTTTATCCGCATCACGCCAGATCGAAGCGATCTGCGTTCATCACCTTGGTCCATGCCGCCACGAAGTCATTCACGAACTTCCCTTTGGCGTCGGATGAAGCGTACACTTCAGCCACGGCGCGCAATTCTGAGTTCGAGCCGAACACGAGATCAACCCGTGTGCCGGTCCACTTCAGCGCACCCGTTGCGCGGTCACGGCCTTCGAACAAATCGTCAGAACCCGCAACCGGGGTCCACGCGGTCGCCATATCCAGCAGATTGACGAAGAAATCATTCGTCAGCGTGCCGGGGCGCGATGTGAGCACGCCATGTTGAGCGCCGCCTGAATTGGCATTCAGAGCCCGCATGCCGCCGATCAGGACGGTCATTTCAGGCGCAGTCAGCGTCATCAACTGCGCCCGATCCACCAGCAATTCCTCGGCTGAAACCGTGTATTTGCTCTTCAGATAATTGCGGAAGCCGTCGGCGCTTGGCTCCAACACGCCAAAGCTGTCAATGTCGGTGTGTTCCTGAGTTGCATCGGTGCGGCCCGCGGTAAACGGCACCTCAATCGTGTGACCGGCGTCCTTAGCGGCCTTTTCAATGGCTGCAGAGCCGCCGAGCACGATCAGATCGGCCAGCGAAACCTTCTTCCCGCCCGATTGTGCGCCATTAAACGAAGCCTGCACGCCTTCGAGCACGCCGATTACCTTGGCCAGTTGTGCTGGATTATTGGCTTCCCAATCTTTTTGCGGGGCCAAACGAACGCGTGCGCCATTGGCACCGCCACGCTTATCAGAGCCACGGAAGGTCGAGGCCGACGCCCACGCCGTGCCAACAAGTTCTGACACGCTTAGGCCGGAAGCCAAGATAGTGGCTTTGAGTGAGGCGACGTCAGAAGCGTCCACCAAAGCATGATCCACCGCTGGAACGGGGTCCTGCCAGATCAACACTTCGGACGGCACCATCGAGCCGAGGTAGCGCGATGTTGGGCCCATGTCGCGGTGGGTCAGCTTATACCAAGCGCGCGCAAATGCATCGGCAAACTGGTCTGGGTTCTCATGGAAGCGCTTGGAGATCACAGCGTAGGCTGGGTCCATCCGCAGCGCCAAATCCGTCGTAAACATCACAGGCGCGTGGCGTTTGGATGGGTCATGCGCATCAGGAACCGTTCCTGCCGCATCAGCATTTGCGGGCGTGAACTGGATCGCACCGGCTGGGCTCTTGGTTTGCACCCACTCATAGCCAAACAGATTGTCGAAATAGCCATTGTCCCACACGATCGGGTTGTTCGACCATGCGCCTTCGAGGCCGCTCGTGATCGCATCGCCGCCCTTGCCGGTGCCAAAGCTGTTTTTCCAGCCAAAGCCTTGCTCTTCAATCGGCGCGCCTTCGGGCTCACGACCGACATATTTGTCAGCGTCTGCTGCGCCGTGGGCCTTCCCGAAGGTGTGGCCACCGGCAATCAAGGCGACGGTTTCTTCGTCATTCATCGCCATGCGCGCGAAGGTTTCGCGGATGTCGACGGCTGATTTCAGCGGATCAGGGTTACCATTTGGCCCCTGTGGGTTGACGTAGATCAGGCCCATCTGCACGGCAGCCAGCGGGTTTTCGAGCTGACGCTCACCGGCATAGCGCTGGTCGCCAAGCCATGTGTCCTCGATGCCCCAATAGATGTCTTCTTCGGGTTCCCAGACATCAGCGCGACCGCCGCCAAAGCCGAACGTCTTGAAGCCCATCGATTCCAGCGCGACGTTGCCGGCCAGCACCATCAAATCCGCCCATGACAGTGCCGCGCCGTATTTTTGCTTCACTGGCCAAAGAAGGCGGCGCGCCTTGTCGAGGTTGCCGTTATCCGGCCAGCTGTTGAGCGGGGCAAAACGTTGTGTGCCCGCGCCTGCGCCGCCACGGCCATCGCCTGTGCGGTAAGTGCCTGCGCTGTGCCAGGTCATACGGATGAAGAACGGCCCATAATGCCCATAATCGGCTGGCCACCAATCCTTGGAATCCGTCATTACAGCCACGATGTCGGCCTTCACGGCATCAAGGTCGAGCGCCTTGAAGGCTTGGGCATAATCAAACGCCGTGCCCATTGGATTCGACAGGGACGAATGTTGCGCCAAGATTTTCAGATTGAGCTGGTTTGGCCACCAATCCTTATTGGCGCGGACGCCGTGCGTTGCGTGATTGGGGGCGCCGTGCATGACGGGGCATTTGCCTTCGCTAGCCATTGTAGTCGTTTCCTTCTGGACAGAATTCCGATGACGCGCACCTAGCACTCGTGAAGCCTAGGGATCAAATTGATAATGGGGCAGTTCACAATAGTTTTAAACTATGTCGGTTCTACCTTGGTTTCGGCTTCCGCCAGCGCTGACTGCCCGCGGGCTCTGCTGATGGTTTCAAACGTGTAAATAGCGAGGCCCGCCCAGATAAGCCCAAAGGTAATGCCATGGGCCGTGGTGAAGGCTTCGCCTAACCAGATCCCAGTGGCAAATTGCATCGTCGGCGCGATGAATTGAAGAATTCCCAGCGTTGTCATGTTCAATCGCCGTGCGCCAAAGGCGAATAGGATCAACGGAACCGCCGTGGCGGGTCCGGTCAACACCAGAAGCCAAAAGGTCTTGGCATCGCCTCCCAAAACCGCGCCGCCACCTGATCCAAACCAAGCAAGGTAAACGATCGCGGGTAACAGAAGAATACACGCTTCCCAGTAAAGGCCCGCTGCAGCCGGAACGTCCACTTTTTTGCGGACATAGCCATAAAAGCCAAAGGTCAACGCCAAACCGACCGCAACCCATGGGAACGCGCCGACCGCGAAAGTTTGGTTCAGCACGCCCAACGCGGCCAATGCTAGTGCTACTAGCTGAATGCGCGACAGCCGTTCGTTAAACAGAAACACGCCAAGTGCCACATTGAGTAGCGGGTTGATGAAATAGCCTAGGCTGGCCTCCACTACCCGACTTTCGCTCACCGCCCATACATAAATCAGCCAGTTCAAGCCGATGAGAAATGCCGAGATTGTCAGCATTCCAAAGGTGCGCCGCGAAATGCGAAAGCCCGCCAATCTGCCCATCAGAAAAGCAAACGCACCGGCAAACGGTAGAGTCCACACAATACGATGGGCGATGATGGTCAGCGCACCAACGCCAGCCAATTGATGCAGGAACAACGGCAGCAATCCCCATAAGAAATAGGCGCCAATGCCGGCCGGAAGCGCGTAGGTATTCACCTGAGTTTTCACGCCTTGCTCGCCCGCTTTAGAGCGCGAGCGCTGCCTTTTGCGCGGCAAACAACTCGCCACAACCGATCTCGGCCAAGTCCATCAAGGCATTCAGCTCAGCGCGCGCAATCGGGCGTTGCTCGCCCGTTGCTTGAACCTCAACAAGCCGACCATCACCGGCGATCACGAAGTTTGCATCGGCCTCCGCATCGGAATCCTCAGCATAATCAAGGTCGAGAACCGGAACACCCTTATAGACGCCGCACGAGATGGCCGCGACCTGCCCAATGATCGGGTCAGCTTTCAAAACACCCTCGTCGCGCAGATACTTCGTCGCCCGTGCCAAAGCGACCCAAGCCCCGGTGACTGCAGCCGTCCGGGTGCCGCCATCAGCTTGGATTACATCGCAATCGATGGTGATTTGGCGCTCGCCCAAGGCGGTCAGATCGACCACGGAACGCAAAGCGCGCCCGATCAGGCGCTGAATTTCCTGCGTGCGCCCCGATTGTTTGCCCGAGGCGGCTTCCCGGCGGCCGCGCGTGTGTGTGGCGCGTGGTAGCATGCCGTATTCAGCCGTCACCCAGCCCTTGCCTTTACCGCGCAGCCAGCCCGGCACGCCTTCTTCAAGGCTGGCGGTCACCAGCACGTGGGTATGGCCGAACTTGGCAAGGCATGAACCTTCGGCATAGCGCGACACGCTCGGCTCAAGAGAAACAGTACGAAGGGCGTTTGGGGCGCGGCCCGATGGGCGCATGGGAGGTCTCCTGAACGTGAATACGTGGCGCAGGTAGCACGCTGCACGGCTGCGAAGCCACCTCATTACCCATCATCGCTCGTTTCGAATCCGGTATTTGATGCGCGGCGCATACAGCGCTAGTTAACTGCCGTGACAATGTCGTTGCCTCCCCGCCAGACCGGCCTTGCCGATCTTGATGCCCGCTCGCGCGAAATCTTTCGCGAGATCGTGGAGAGCTATCTAACGACGGGTGATCCCGTTGGCTCACGCACGCTTTCAAAGCGGGGTATTCATCTTTCGCCGGCTTCCATCCGCAACACCATGGCCGATTTGGCGGCGTTGGGCTTGCTCGATGCGCCGCATGCCAGCGCTGGCCGCGCCCCGACGCATGCAGGTCTGCGCATGTTCGTTGATGGCTTGCTCGAAATTGGCGATCTGACATCGACCGAGCGCAAAGACATTGAGCAGCGTATTGCCGGGTCGGGGCGCGATACCTCGTCAGTCCTCTCTGAGGCGTCGGCACTTCTGTCAGGTTTAGCGGGCGGTGCCGGCGTGGTCATGACGCCCGCGCGTGAAGCCGCGCTAAAGCATGTCGAATTCATCGCCGTCGGCCCGTTTCAGGCGCTCGCCGTTTTGGTTTTTGAAGATGGCACCATCGAAAACCGCTTAATGGCAACGCCGTCCGGCATGACTGCGTCGGCCTTACAAGAAGCCTCAAATTTCCTCTCAGCCCGCCTAATCGGGCGTACATTATCCGAGGCCAAATCCAGCGTCCTGGATGAGCTAAGCCGAACGCGCGCTGCCCTTGATGAAGCCGCCGCCAAAGTCATCGAAGAAGGTCTCGCCGAATGGTCAGGCGAGGACCCACAAGCGGGCCGGAAGTTGATTGTGCGCGGGCGCGCCAATTTGCTGACCGACCCCGGCAGTGCGGATGATCTAGAGCGGGTAAAGCGCTTGTTCGATGATCTCGAACGTAAGCAAGACCTGATTTCCATCCTCGATCTGGCACGCGACGCCGATGCGGTGAAGATTTTTATCGGCTCGGAGAATCCTTTATTCTCATTGTCGGGTTCCAGCTTGATTGTGGCTCCCTATATGAATGCGGATCGCAAGGTTATTGGGGCCTTGGGTGTAATTGGTCCGACCCGACTGAATTACGCTCGGGTGATCCCCATGGTAGACTATACAGCGCGCGTGGTAGGGCGATTGCTCGATCAACGCGCCTCAGGACATGGCAGGGACAAATTATGAACGACGGTAACGGAGCCGCCGGAACGGACTACGACGTGGACGAGGCAATGGATGCGATTGGCGCTGAAGCCGATCGTTCCGAAACTGAAACGGTTTTGATCCGCCACATCGCAGAAGCCGAAGCTGAAATTGCGACTTTGAAAGAGCAAGTGCTGCGCGCGATGGCGGAAACAGAAAATGTGCGCCGACGGGCCGCTAAAGAGGCACAAGACGCGCGCCTTTATGGCGTGGATAAAATCGCGCGCGACCTTTTGGGCGTTGCCGATAGCTTAGCGTCGGCAGTGTCGGCTGTTCCCGCTGATGTGAAGGATACCCTCGAAGGCCCGCTGAAAGGCGTGGTGGACGGGATCGCGATGACGGAAAAGGCCCTGCACGATGCGCTAGCGCGCCACAACGTCAAACCTTTTGGTCTCGCAGGTGACAAGTTTGACCCCAATTTGCACCAAGCGGTCGCTCAGATCCCGTCGGGCGAGCCTGCTGGCACGTTGGCCCAAGTGTTCCAGACCGGGTGGGTAATTGCAGACCGCACCTTACGCGCCGCGATGGTCGCGGTGTCGCTCGGCCCACAAACGGCGGCAGCGCCACAGGTGGAAGCTGAAACACCACCGGGCTCGATTGCTGATCTGAAGGCATGACACCTCCAAAGATCGTTCGTTTCGGCGAAACGGTTGGTCCCGCCTTTTACTATTTCCACGGCTCACCGGGCAGCCCTCGGGAAATCGAAGCGTTTGATGCGGTAGCGAAGGCGCAAGGCGTTCGGTTGATCGCGATAGACAGAGGGAAGTTCGACCGACAACTCGTGGGCGAGGGCTATTTTCAAGCGTTAGGGGCACGCGTACTGGAAGATGCGGGTAACGGCCCGATCCGGTTCATTGGGTTTTCATTGGGCGGTTCTGTCGCTCTTCGCGTTGCGAATTGCCTCCAAGAGCGTTTGGCCTCTCTAGATCTGATTTCCGCCGCCGCGCCGCTTCAAACGGCCGATTATTTGCACACCATGGCAGGAAAGCCTGTTTTTGAACTCGCTGCAAAGTCACTCTTGGGGTTCCGTGCCCTCACAGGAGCGCAAGGATTGGCCGCACGTCTGGCCGCAGACCTTCTCTATTCGGCGCTGTTTGGTACCGCATCGGGGCAGGATCGCTCACTTTCCCAAGAGCCCGAGTTTAAGGCGCGCTTGCAAAAAGTTTTGGTCGAGAGCCTAGGTTCGGGGCAGGCAGGGTATGTCCGCGACGTTCTCGCCTACGTTCAGCCTTGGTCAGTTCCGGCATTACCCAGCTCTATTCGATGCCGGATTTGGCATGGCGATGCTGACAATTGGTCCCCACCCGCTATGGTTAATGCACTTGCCTTGGGTATCGGTTCACAGGTCGAACTGATGCTATTGCCCGATCAATCGCACTATTCGTGTTTGGAAATGGCCATGGCTGCGATCATTGCGGGTAGCGTTGACGCATATCCCTGACCGAGGCCGAAATCAGCGCCGCCAGCGCTTCCCGGCTCACTTGCTTTAGGTCTTTCAGATAAAGGCACGACTTGCCCGTTTTGTACGGACCGAGCTTCGCCAAGAGCGGCTCATAGTCCGAAAATCCGGGCATGATATAAAGCGACAAATTGGCCTTGCGCGGGGAAAACGCCGTGATGGGCCATTCGCCCTGTCGCCCACTTGCATAAGTGTAAGAATATTGACCGAAGCCGACCATTGATCCGCCCCAAAGAACAGGGGGTTCGCCGGTCACTTCGCAAAATAATGCGCAAAGCTCCTTGGCTTCTTGGCGCCGCTCTGCTGGCTCCACCCCATCAAGGAAGTCCTGAACAGAGCCGGTATCGGGCTTGGTCTTAAGTTCAGCCATCGATGTTCCTAAAGTCCTTTGACGATTTCCTCAGTCATCTTTTTGGCATCAGCAAACAACATCATGGTGTTGTCGCGGAAGAAAAGCTCATTCTCAACACCAGCATAACCTGCCGCCATGCCGCGCTTCACGAACAACACCGTCTTGGCTTTCTCGACATCGAGAATCGGCATGCCATAGATCGCGGATGTTTTGTCGGTTTTAGCGGCCGGATTGGTCACATCATTGGCGCCGATCACATACACAACATCGGCTTGGGCGAACTCATTATTGATATCTTCCAGCTCAAACACCTCGTCATAAGGCACCTGCGCTTCGGCGAGCAGCACGTTCATATGCCCCGGCATCCGGCCTGCCACGGGGTGGATGGCATATTTCACCTCAACGCCTTCATGTTTCAGCTTGTCAGCCATTTCCTTGAGCGAGTGCTGGGCCTGCGCGACCGCCATGCCGTAGCCCGGCACGATGATCACCTTGGAGGCGTTCTTCATGATGAAGGCGGCATCGTCGGCGGAGCCAATTTTCACTGGACGGGTTTCGACCTTGCCAGCCGCGGCAGCCGCAGAATCGCCGCCAAAGCCACCGAGGATCACGGAGATAAAGCTCCGATTCATGGCTTTACACATGATGTAAGAAAGGATCGCGCCAGAGGAGCCGACCAAAGCCCCAGTAATCACGAGCGCATTGTTTTCTAGGGTAAACCCGAGCGCTGCCGCTGCCCAACCGGAATAGGAGTTAAGCATCGACACGACGACAGGCATGTCCGCGCCGCCAATAGGGATGATGAGTGTCACACCAATCAGCAATGCCAAGGCCGTGATCGCCCAGAATACCCACCTATGCTCTGGCCCGCCGCCCGCAACAAATAGCAAAATAATCAGACCGACAATGGCTACCGCAATCAGGATGTTAATCAGATGCCGCGCAGGCAGCATGATCGGCGCGCCAGACATGTTCCCGTTCAATTTGGCAAATGCGATAACCGATCCTGAAAACGTAATCGCCCCAATCGCTGTCCCAAGCGAAAGCTCAATCAAGCTTGCTGCATGCAAGCCGCCAGTACCATTGGCGATATTAAAAGCATCCGGGCTGTAAAGGGCTGCTGCTGCAATCAGCACCGCCGCGAGACCGACGAGAGAGTGAAACGCCGCCACCAATTGCGGCATCGATGTCATCGGAATCCGCCGTGCGATCAAGGCCCCAAGCCCGCCACCGACAGCAGTTCCACCGAGGATGATCGCAATCGTTACCGGCTCTAATTTTACCGCAAACAGTGTGGTCGTAATGGCGATGGCCATGCCGATCATGCCGTAATTATTGCCCTGACGGCTAGTTTCTGGGCTGGAAAGCCCACGTAGCGCCAAAATGAACAACACCCCAGAAACGAGGTAAAGAAGGGCAGCAAGGTTGGCGTTCATGGTGTTTGATCCAGTCTCGTCGGTTGCAAGTCGACTTTAGTTTTAGCGCTCAAATTGCACTCTTGTTCTTGAGCTATCAAATGAAGAAACAAGCTCGATACGGACACCCTCGGATGTTTCCGAAATTCTGAGGGTTACTTGGTCTAAGCTGCAAGTATCATCATCATTGCCAACGCAAACTTGGGGTGTTGGGATCTTCTGCCCATCGAGCTCTAGGCGAAACTGGTGAACCCCTTTTTCGCTCCCCACATAGCTCATAGACATCATGGCATCGTTGGCAGGATTCCAAATTGCAGGCTCATAACGTCGCTTTGGAATCGGCACCAACCCGTATACCGAGGCGATCAAAAAACGCCCCTTCAAGCCATCAGAATTACCGACATACGCACCATCGAAGGTGCCATCGCCATCTATGTCGCGAAAGCACTGGGCTTTTGGCACACCAGATTTAACCGGCAACACAGGGCAGTATGCCATGCCATTGGAAAGTGTCAGGCCGAATAATTGGGTACCCGGTGCAACGGCAGGAATACCGCCCGGGCGTGGCCTTTTTGGTACGCCGTCTAAGAGCGTGACAACGCTTGCTGGACGCACCTTAGAGGTCCAGACCACATCATTTTTCTTGACTGTTTTTGGCGTTTCCAATCCGCTGATTGGACCCTCTTTCAGTTCCAAAACACCTATTTCGAAGCGCGGAATCATTTGCGCCGACGTGATTTGTGGCAGTACCGTTGCCAACAAAAAGATCGCAGAAACCTGAAGTGACAATCGAGTTTTCACTTCGCGCGTTCTTTCTTCTTGTACATCGCGAGCATGCGCTGGGTGACCAAGAAACCCCCAAAAATGTTGACTGCCGCCAAGGCCACCGCGACCCCGCCCATGCCGCGCGACACCCAAGTTGAGGCGTCTGCCGTGCCATCAGGCAGCACCGAAGCCGCCGCAATCAAGGCCCCCACGATCACCACCGATGAGATAGCGTTGGTTACCGCCATAAGCGGCGTGTGGAGGGCAGGGGTAACGGACCAAACGACGTAATAGCCAACAAAGATCGCCAAAACGAAGATGGCGAGACGGAATACGATGGGGTCAACGGCTTCCATAAATCGGTCCTCCTTTGATTAGGCTTGCATGGCAGGATGAATGATCGCGCTGCCGTGCGTGATCAGCGCGGCTTTGATGATGTCGTCGTCCATGGCCGGGGCAAACGCGCCGGTTTCCTTGTCTCTCAGCAACGGCAGGAGCGCGAGTAGGTTCTTGGCATAGAGCGCGGATGAATCCGCGGCCATCCGGCCCGGCAAATTCGTAAAGCCTGCAATCGAGACACCTGTATCCAGAACCACGACATCAGGCTGCGAAAGCGGGCAATTGCCCCCCTGTTCAACAGCCAAATCAACGATCACAGATCCAGGCCGCATAGAGCGTGCCATATCCTCGGTCACCAACACCGGTGCTGGGCGCCCCGGGATAAGTGCCGTCGTAATCACTATGTCCTGCTTGGCGACGTGCTCGGCCACTAAAGCGCGCTGCTTGGCTTGGTATTCCGGAGACATTTCCTTGGCATAGCCGCCAGATGTCTCGGCTGCTTTGAACTCGTCGTCCTCAACGGCAATGAATTTTGCCCCGAGCGAGAGCACTTGCTCCTTCGTGGCGGGGCGTACATCTGTGGCCGTAACCACCGCACCCAAACGCCGCGCCGTGGCAATCGCCTGCAAGCCCGCCACACCGACGCCCATGATAAACACCTTGGCAGGGGCCACTGTGCCTGCCGCCGTCATCATCATCGGCATTGAACGGCCATAAAGCGCGATGGCTTCAATAACAGCGCGATAGCCCGCTAGGTTAGCTTGGCTCGACAGCGCATCCATCGACTGCGCGCGGGTGATTCGCGGCACAAACTCCATGCATAGTGCCGAAACGCCCTTTGCAGCATAGGCTGCCGCCTGTGCCTTATCTGCATAAGGCGCCAACAGAGCCACAATGCCCATGCCCGAACGCATAGCGCCCAGCTCTTCATCAGTGGGTTTGCGGACTTTGAGAACGAGGTCTGCACCGTCCATTGTCGCTTGCATCGTCGGCGCAATTGTCGCGCCGGCTGCCTCAAACGCCGCGTCGGTTACTGCAGCGCTCACGCCGGCGCCGGTCTCGACAACCACGCTATCGCCGCCTGCAACAAATTTCTTCACAGTATCGGGCGAAGCCGCGACGCGCGTTTCGCCGTGACTCCGTTCCTTGAGGACGGCAATTTTCATAATTTTCCCCGGCCTAGGCAGATCAGGCAGTTCACTGCCTTGTTACCTGCACATTAACGGGCCGGTTGGGTAAGGGAAGCCCTAATCGCGTGGCCTACCTGTGTCACGCTGCATCAAACGGTCAGGAAAGCGCCTGAACGAGCGAAAAAATGCCGCCAATGATCAATCCAAGCACTGTCGTGCCAATAAGGGTGCCATACCAGCTTCCGGGCATTTTTAGCAAAATACCAGCAACAACGCCGATGGCGGCGCAACCAAACAATACAGGCATCCAAGGCAGGTGAACGGAGAAAGCCAAGGTCAAAAAGATGACCAACAACCCGATCAGCAGTGAACTCCACAGGGATACCGTGATAAAGCCTTCATAGGTCGCCTTCTGATCGGCGATGTCCATGTTGCCGTGGACGAAATCTGAGTGCGAGTTGTCGTGGCTAGCCATGTGAAATCCTCTTGCGCTCTCTGATTATGGCGCAGCGGCTCCTTATGCAAGATATCGCTGCACAAAGTGCGGCCTAATGACCCCACATTCCTAGCACAGATCGCATGGCGGCAATCGTGGCAATCGGTTGATCCAGCATCAAATGGTGGCGGGCTTCGGGCACCGAAATGAAGGGAGTTCCGGATGGGAAAAGCGACTTCATGTAGGTCCACGAACCAGAATCCGCGAGTTTGCTTTGTTCACCTCGAATGATAGCCACCGGGCACGCTACGGCGCGCGCTGTTGGTGTCGGGTCCCCCATGCGGAACTCGTTCCAGATGAACGGATCAAACTTCCACGTCCAGCCATCTCCAGAGCCATCATCCAGTGGAGCTTGTTTAAGCGAATTGCGGGCAATCCAGTCGAGCGCCCAATGCGTTTCGCACGGCTGCGGCGGCGCGAGGCGAAAGCGCGCCAATGCCTCTTCCATGGTCGGGTAAACCCGGTTTGCGCGCGAGCGCTGGGGCGGGCCATCCCACATGTGCGACGGTGGTTCGATCAAGCTGTCCAGCGTCATAATGCCCCTAAGGCGATCCGCATAAACCCCACCGGCCCGCAAAACGGGAAATCCTCCAAACGAATGGCCTGCAAACACGGGTTTTTTGCCGTCGGCGAACATCTCGGTTGCCTCGGCCACCGCCATTAGCTCCTCAAGGAAGCCGTCCATCGTGTAGTGTTTGCGCCAATCAGAACCGCCCATACCGGACCATGTAAGTGCAACGACGTGGCGACCTTCAGAGGCCAAAAGTGGGGCAATAAAGCTCCACCAATCGGCGTGCGCGCCATTGCCATGCGCCAACAGCAAGCCCTTATCGCCGCGCTGACCCCATTCCAGCACCTCGATGGCTGCCCCGTCTACCGTAACGAATGAACGCCTTGGACCATCGGCCAATACGCGTTCAGCCCAAGCTGGGCGCTCGGGCACCGCTCCATGATACGGCGCCAAAATGCCGGCCTCGGTGCCTTCGGGAACAGGGGAAACTTTAGGTCGGAGTGTATCAGCAGCCATGCCGGGCGTTTTCAGGCGCAACGCAACATAAGGCAAGCACGTCGTTGCGTCAGATCGCAGTCAAAACTTTATGGCGCTGCGGTTTGGAAGAGTTTGTCGCCGGGTCGGGGTGCGCGTTGCTCGATGGCCTTAAAAACACCTGTGCCCGTCAAAATCGTGCGATCGCCTACCCAGATCCGGCCTCGCACGGTGTAAATATCGCCGTCAATGCCAACGACCTCGCCCGTGCCTTCGACCCAATCCCCCAATTTGGCGGACGATAGAAAATCACACAGCAAACGCACCGTGACCCACCAATAGGATTTCTCAACCGATACCGCGTGACCAAAGGCCATGTCGGCAAAAGACATCAACATCCCGCCATGGGCGTTCTGCATGCCGTTTGTATGATGCTCGGCCACCCGAAACCCACGCAAATAGCTGCCGTTTCCGTCAAACTTTTCATACAGTGGGCCAATTTGGCGTCCAAAGCCTCGGAACCAGTCCAGCAATTTGTACCCGTCGGGAACATCGGGGCGTTGATCGAAGGAAAGGTCATCGGACATCAGGGTAATCCATAGGAGGGCGAGGTTGCGTGTGGTTTAGACTAAGGGATCCTAGCCCCACAAACCACACAGTCAGGGTCTGCTTCCAGCCGCACCGTGCGGGCTTCGGCGCCGAGTCCATCCCACAACAAAAGCCGCCCCGCCAAACTTTCACCAGCACTGGTGATTATCTTCACCGCCTCTAGCGCCATCAGTGACCCGATAACTCCGGTCAGCGCGCCAACAATGCCGACAGCCGCACAGGTTTCGGCGTCTGGCGGCTCTACGGGAACCAAACACCGGTAGCAGGGAGCGCCCTTCAACAAGCCGGATTGAAACACGCTTACCTGACCATCCCACCGTCCAACAGCGCCCGACACCAAGGTTTTGCCGAGGCGATGGCACGCGTCGTTCACGATGAAGCGCGTTGCGAAACTGTCCGAACCATCCAGCACAATATCGACATCGCCCAGCAGATCGTCGGCATTGTCGGCAACTAGCATTTCCGCTCGTCCTTCAAGCACGATCTCAGGATCAAGTTCGGAAAGTGCTTCCACGGCGCGCAACACTTTCGGACGCCCCACATCCTGAGTCCGGTACAGGATTTGGCGCTGTAAGTTGGAAAGGCTGGCCTCATCGGCATCAATCATCCGCAGAAACCCGACACCCGCCGCCGCCAGATAAAGCGCCGCAGGGGCGCCGAGCCCGCCCATGCCCACGAGGGCAACGCGTGCGTTGGCCAGCTTTCTCTGGCCCGGCCCGCCGATTTCCCGCAGCATGATGTGGCGCGCGTGGCGCTGGATGCGGTCCGAAAAGGTCAAAACCTGCGTACCATCGCCGCGCTGAACGCAAAAATATCGTCAAGGCCATGCACGATGATTTGGACAACAAGCGTGTAGTCCAACGACACATAGTCATGGACGGCGATATTTCGGAAGCCCGCCATTCTTGAAAGGTTTAAAGAGGTGGTTCCGTCAATAATCTCTGCTTTTGCCAGCAGTGCGAAAGCCTCGGTAGAGTTGGCCGCGAAGCCGAGACTGAGGGCGCGGATGAGATGATGGCCAATGTCGATTGTGGCTTCGCAGGCACGAATGACGTTGAGAACAGCCACATCTTGTGCATCGACGTCGTCATAAAATGACGCACTTGCCGCCAAAGCCGCGCGCGCACGTTTCGTCGCCCGTTCAATGGTTTGCGCTTTAGCAATCAAGACGTTGGGTGAGGCCATCTCAGCCATGCACCGTGCCTCGGTGGCGAATGTCGTTGATGTAGGGCGCTTGCCGATAGGCATGGTCTTCCGCTAGGCGCATGATGGCGAGCTCGCGGATATGCATCTGGTACTCATTAAGCACGAGCTTTGCAGGCCCTGCCTTGAGCACCTCGAGCTTTAGAAAGTTGGATGTGCGTGGGTCACCGAGGTCGACAACATCGCAGGGTCTCCCGAGAAGGGTGCTGAGCTTTCCGATCAGTTCGAGGCGCACGAGGCTGGGGATCGGTCGTTCGGCAAGGAGTGCGAGATCAATGTCGCTGTCGGCGCGCTCTTGCCCCTTGGCAAAACTGCCAAACAGATAGACGGCAATTAGGCCTTCGACCGTTCGTTCGAGATAGTTTAGGGCAGGAGTCAGTTTTGCACTCATGCCAAACACGATGAACCTCACCGCGAAATCTCACAATCCCTAAGGATTTTTTCTTTGCTTGCCTCACCCGTCACACAACGCTCGCGTGCCGTTAAGGAAGGCCCCTATGCGGAGGTGTTTGCGCGTGTCGAAGGGGGCGACGAGAACATTTTTCTGACCGGACGGGCAGGCTCGGGCAAAACCACGTTTTTACGCGCCTGGATTGAAGCGACGCAACAAAAGACGGTTGTGCTCGCGCCAACGGGCATTGCCGCCATCAATGCCGGTGGCCAGACGATCCATTCCTTCTTCAAATTTCCGCCTCGGCTGCTCGATCCTTCCGACGCCAAGCGAGGACCTAATGGGGCGATCATCCGCAAGATCGACACCATGGTGATCGACGAGGCTTCCATGGTTCGGGCCGATATTATGGACGCAATGGATCGCTCGATGCGGGTAGCGCGGGGCAAAGATCGACCTTTTGGCGGTGTTCGGATGATTTTGGTCGGCGACCCTGCGCAATTGCCGCCCATAGTGGAGCGTGATGCCGAGGACTATTTCGCCGAGCGCTTTGGTGGCCCGTATTTCTTTGATGCTCCTGGCTTCCGTGGTGGAGATTTCACGCGGATCGAGCTGTTGCGGGTGTTTCGCCAAACCGAGCAAGAATTTCTGGCGTTGCTCGACCGTGTTCGTCGCGCCAGCATGCAAGCGGGCGATGGGCAAATGCTCAACACGAGGATCGCGGAGCGCCCTATTGTGGACCCTGACGCTGAAGACCACGACGCCGCTATCGTTCTGACGCCCACCAATGAAGCGGCTCGGGTGATCAATGAAGCGGAATTGGCGCGCCTGCCCGGCGACATTGTGCCGTTTGATGGAGAGGCGGGCGGTGAGTTTGATCCCAAACTGTTCCCAGTCGACGGAACACTCCGTCTAAAGCCCGGTGCGCGCGTGATCCTCACCCGGAATGACCCGGATGGTCGCTGGGTCAACGGCACCATTGGCACAGTGGCTGAGCTTACGCCGAAGTCCATCAAGGTGGCGGTGCGCGGGATGGTCTATGATGTGACCCAAGCCACATGGGAGCGATACCGCTATGAACTGGACGCGCGGGCTGACAAAATCGCCAAGGCGGTCGTCGGCTCGTTCAAGCAATTCCCGGTGCGTCTCGCGTGGGCATTGACCGTGCACAAGGCCCAAGGCCTGACGTTTGACGCGGTGCACATTGACTTTGGACGCGGTATGTTTGCCCACGGCCAAGCCTATGTGGCGCTCAGCCGCTGTCGCACGCTTGATGGGCTAACGTTGTCGCGCCCACTCCGCATGTCCGACATTGTGGTTGACGAACGCGCCTTTGCCATGGGCGATGAGCACGTCGTCTCCGAAACTGACGATTACCGTATCAGCCAGCTTTTGGGCCGATAATTACTCACCTACGCCTTCAAAAAGCGCGCTTGAGATATAGCGCTCCGCAAAAGACGGGATAATCACCACGATCCTTTTGCCTTTGAATGCCGGCGTAGCGCCAAGGCGTAGCGCCGCAGCAACATTCGCGCCTGTCGAAATGCCGCCTGGAATGCCATCGACCCGGGCTAGCTCGCGCGACGTTTCAAACGCTTGATCATTGGAAACGGTCATCACTTCGTCGATCACCGATCGATCAAGATTGTCTGGCACGAAGCCTGCGCCAATGCCTTGAATTTTGTGTGGCCCCGGCGCACCACCGGAGAGAACGGGCGACCCTTCAGGCTCTACCGCTACAATATGCAATGACGGGAGGCGCGGCTTCAAAACCTGCCCGACGCCAGAGATCGTACCGCCAGTGCCAACACCGGCCACAAAAGCGTCTAGCCTGCCGCCTGTATCAATCCAGATCTCTTCGGAGGTCGAGCGGCGGTGCGCGCTAGGGTTTGCCGGATTGGAAAACTGCTGCGGAATGATCGCGTTTGGCGTTTCGGCAACGATGGTATTCGCGCGCGCAATCGCGCCCTTCATGCCTTCACCACCCGGCGTCAAAACCAGCTCCGTTCCGAGAAACGCGAGCATCTTGCGCCGCTCAATCGACATGGTTTCCGGCATGACGAGCACGAGGCGATAGCCGCGCTGGGCTGCCACAAAGGCCAAAGCGATCCCTGTATTTCCGCTGGTCGGTTCCACCAAGGTCGTTCCGGGTCCGATCAGGCCTTGGGCCTCGAGGTCCTCGATCATCGACACGCCAATGCGGTCTTTCACGCTGGCAATCGGGTTAAAAAATTCGAGCTTCCCAAGGATCTCAGCATCGACACCGTGGGCTTTCGCGATCCCGGAGAGCTTCACGAGGGGAGTGCCGCCCACAGTTTGGGTGATGTTGTCGTAAATGCGCCCGCGCGCGAAAACGGTTGAATGGGAGCTGAGATCGTCCATGACCAAGTCCTTCAAGTTTTGATGCCTAACCCAAGCCCAAACTTTAGGCGAAGCGCAAGGCAGGAAAGCTCATGTCTCTGTTTAGCCGACCCCAGTAGAACCGAAGCCACCTGTGCCGCGGTCAGTTGCAGGCAACGTCTCGGCGCGCGCCCACGCCGCTTGCACGACGGGCGCGATCACCATTTGGGCGATCCGTTCGCCGCGCGTGATCCGAAACGTCTCCCAACCATGGTTGATCAGGATGACTTTGAGTTCACCGCGGTAATCTGCGTCCACAGTCCCGGGGCTGTTTAAGCAGGTCACGCCATGCTTCGCTGCGAGGCCCGAACGTGGCCGAACTTGGGCTTCAAAACCGCGCGGCAACGCAATGCAGAGGCCCGTTGGAACCATAGCCCGTCGCCCCGGCAACAAATCCATGTGTTCACCCTCAGGCAAAGCGGCGCGCAAATCCATGCCCGCTGCCTCAGCCGTTTCGTAAGCAGGCAGCGGCAAATCGCCGAAGTGAGGCAGCGTCACAACGCTGATTAGAAGTGAAGGTTGCATAACGCGCTTGTGGCGCGTCCACCCATCCAAAGGCAAGGCCAAAAAGGGAGTGAGGAGTTAAAGCCCCAATGCGCCAGGATTCATTAAACCCTTGGGGTCCAAGGCTGATTTGAGCGAGCGCACCAATGCCAAAGCCTCAGGCTGCAACGCTGACGCATACGGATAGGCCTTCCCAAGTTGAAAATGGGTTGCGCCATATTCAGCATAGAGCGCGATCAAGTCTGCTTTCAGCTGATGCACATAAGAACGCGCTTCAAGGTTCTCAGCATAGGTCGGGAGCGTTGCCAGATACTCAGGCGGGATCACGCTCTCGTGGTAGGCCGTCCGCGCGTCGGGCCAATAGAGCGCGATTTCATACAAAAACCCGCTCGGCCCAACAGTCTCAAACATCCCACCGGACCAGACGCCCAGGCGCTTCATTTCGTCCGCGCGCGCTGCAAAGAACGCCTTCAACGCCTTATAGAAGCCCGGTGTCGCCGTGTGGGACAACACACCATGCAGCGGAACCCAGCGCTCACCCGCCGGACCAAGCACGTTAAACAACGGCGCAAAGGGCATTCCCCGCACCACGGCTGGAACCGAATTAGGGATCTCTACCCCAAAAGCGGCCATTATCGTCCGTAAGCGGTTTAACTTGGCCTTGGCCTCAAAATCATCGACGCCTTCAAGGATGAAGTGGCACGCATAGGCAGCCGCCCCAATCGCCTTGGTTCCAGCGGTCGCCATCCTTAACAACTGCGCTAAAGCCGCTGGAAGAGACGGCGAAGACCTTAACACCGACAGCCCCATGGAAAATAGCGACGACGCATTACTCTGCCGGGCAATCTGCCCCTGAGACAAAGCTGTATCGAGAGCAAATTGGCTATCGTCGAGTTGTTCTATCGCGGCCGCGCGCATCCCCTGATGCAGCGAGGCAAAGTCAGGAAACGAGAAGGACGCCGTCTGAAAAGCTGTCTTAACCCGTAAAAGCGGCAAGGTGAGAGACACCTTCACGCCGAGCGCGCCGGCATCGCCCGTGAAAAGCCCAGTTAAATCTGGTCCATGGTGGCGGTTGGTCGGTTCGCTACCAATCGCTGCAGACCCGGTTGAAATAATGTCGCCGGTACCGGTTACTACCTGCATCGACAAGAACGACTGCGCCGAGATCCCGTGTGCGCCAGAACCATGGCTAATGGCATTTTGCGAAGCAGTACCACCAATTGTGGCCGCAAACCCTGAAAAAGGCCCCCAAAATGGCGTCCGCCACCCTTTTGCCGCCAGCGCCTCGCGCAGAGAAGCCCAAGTCACCCCCGGCTCAACAGTTACTGTCGCGTTCAGCTCGTTGATCTCTTTAATGGCCGTCATCCGGCCAGTATCTAGGAGGATCGAACGCGCGCGTGTTGGCAAATAGCCGTCCGTGTACGACGCCCCACCCCCGCGCGGCACAATTGCCATGTCCGCTGCCAATGCGGCTTGCACAACGCGCTGAACCTCTCCTGCGGAGCCGGGGCGCACTACAGCATGCGGCGTCTCTAGCGTACGATAGACATCCTGTGCCCACGGAGTGATGGCTTCGCCAGTGAGGACGTTCTCCCCACCTACAATTTCAGCGAGGGACGCAATCAGCGCCATCGCATCATGGGCAATCGGGGCATTCATCAGGTGGTCGCGATTTCTTCGATGATAGCGCGATACTTTGCTTCACTATCGGCCTCAGCGGCCTCCGTCGCGTCTTTGCGCATAAGGTAGAACAGGCGCTCTAGGAAATCCTGCCGCCACGCTTCACGTGCTTCGAGGGCGGCTTGGTCCAGCTCTAAGGCTTCGATGTCGGCCGCCAAATCAATGCCGCGTTTGGCGGAAACCCGCTCCACAGAATCGAGCCGATCGTGCAAAACGGCCAGCTCATTGGCGAGCACCATAATCATCGACATGGCGTTATCCATGCCCGCAACGTCGTAGAAACCCGGGCGCTTGCCCTTGGAATCCTTGATAACTTTTAGCGGGGCGTCCGCATGGCTAAAGGCGTTCATTCGTTTATCCTCACCCAGCTTTCTGCGCCACAAGCACTTCCCAGCCGCCGCCGGGCGCGAATTCACCAGCAGTGAATTCACGATCCGCCACAGCATCGGCGGCCGATTCCGAATAGCCCGAGGCCGCCGCGGCTGCGAACTCCATCACCGCCATCGGTGCGGTATCAAAACCCGTCCTCTCGCGTGAAAAACCGGCATCAACGCACAATTGGATCTGATCCATCTCGCGCATCGCACCCCAGAACGGCTCGTTATTATACCAAGTCTCATTGTCGAGGATGAACTGGGTAAACGCGTCCATCCCGTCGAACGGCGGCAAATCGGCGTGGATCATATAGCCGCCAGGCGCCAAAATGCGGTGGCACTCTTTGATGATGCGCGGCATCGCTTTGTGGCTGGTTTCGTGAAGCAAGATGTGGCTGACGATCAAGTCAAAATGCCCGTCTGGAAAGCTCGTGGCTTCGCCATTCATCTGCGCAAAGTTAATTTCAAGTCCCATTCCGGCGGCGCGCGCGTGGGCATAGCGGACTTGCGGAGCGGCTACATCAATCCCCCAAACCTCCGCATCGGGGAAAAGCTCCTTATACGGTAAGGTAGAGTGGCCAGCCGTGCACCCAATATCAAGGATACGTTTTGGCACGAAACCGCCAAGCTTCCTCTTCACATAATTGCAGACAGACCGGCCCATATCGTCATTATGTGGGCCCATATAGCCCATGGCGTAGAGGTAAACGCCGCGGTCATAGAGCGCGCCCGCCGTAATGTCGTCCTGGACAACTTCGCCGGCATAGCCACCGGGCATGCAATGGATGTCGAGTGCGGTCACATAGCGTGGCGGGACGAACCCTTCTGGGATTTCCAGCTTTGCATTGGTTGAGGACGAGAGCTCCTTTGCGCGCTGCAAAATCTCCGGCAATTGGCGCTCGATCGATCCGTTGACGCTTTCCCACAGCAATTCCTGTGCGATCCGGTTCGACGACGCATAATGCTGGAAATAAAGGTCGCCGATCATGGCCGCGCGAATGTCGCGGCGATCAACCGGCGGGCGCCCTTCTTCCTTTTCAAACTTCTTCGCGGCCCGTGTAGCGAACACAGGGCCTAGGCCAGGCAGCATTGAGCTTTGAATGAATTGCTTGAAACTTTTGGCAAATTCTTGCCGCGAAGCCTCATCATGCGTCGTTTTTGGCAAAACGGCATGATCGACTTGCTGGAACGTGTTGAGCATGGGTGCAGACATTACGGTGCTCCGGAAAACTTCTAGCCGCACTCAATCTCATCTGTGTCCAATTGCCAACGCCGCCCCCGTTCACATCCGCGTGGCGATAACGGCCTCCCTGATTGAGGATGATTTCTTCGTATTGCCACTTGTGTGGATGGGTAAGAGCTGTCAGTGATGTTCTGGTAATGTTCTCACGGGGCGATTGATGAAAGAGTTGGTATTCGGCAGTGCGTTACAGGGCCAAGAATTTGCATTCTCCGAAATCCTTACGGGTTGCGAAGGGTGGCCCAATTTTGGTCCACAAACCGCTACTGTTCCTATTTTTCCAGACAAAATTTGCAGTGAATTGAAAACTTTATACTCAGATCAAACTAGGTTTACCAACAAGTATAGTGAATTTTTGTTTGAAAGCGCTAAGGGAAATCAGCTTGATAAGCTAATGAGTGCTGAGCCAAAATCGCGTTCCAAGTCCTCGTTTTCTGTTCAAGAACAAGAAAACGTAGCCGCACCTGGCAATCTCCCGATTGAAGTGTGGTTTGAGCACGACCCAAGCCCTCGTTGGATCGTCAGCTTCAAGCAAGAAATCATCGCATCAAACAACGCCGCGCGCGCCGTCTTGGCCGCCGGAGATTTCCTCAATGTTCAGGCGGGGTTGCTAGCAGCGGTCTCCACCGACGATGCCAAGCGCCTAAAGCAGGCCGTATTTGATGCAATCTCAAGCGCGAGTTCTGTAATCGTCTTGCAAGGCAAGAAAACCACGCGACCGGTGATCTTATCAGCGCGCTTATTCGGTGCGGGCCTTCCCGGCGGTCCTTATTGGGCGCTCTGCCTCAATGAAGCCAAGGATATGTTCACGGCCGCCGCCATTGAAAACGCTTTGGACTTCTACAAGCTAACCCCTGCCGAAAAGGCAACTGTGGCTGCTCTGTTCGACGCAGCCGCAACGGACGAAACAGCCAAGCAACTCGGCATCTCGCATCACACGGTGAATGCGCATCTGCGCAAGATTTTCGCTAAGCTAAACTGCAACAGCAAAGCCGATGTGATCTTGAAGGTGATGCGGGCGCTTACTGAAGGCCCAGCACTGTTATGGGAAACCGAGCCGCCGCCTGTTGACGTCAAATAGCGACGGTTCGCGCGTCATAATCGAATAGGCCGAGGCTTTCCTCATTGCGGATATTCCCCATCCCGAACAATGCAGCTTCATCGCCTTGGAGCCTGTCGGCGTTCAGATTGCTTTCAAGCTGCATCAAGTCGGTTCGCGCTTGCCGCGCGGCTTGATATTTCGCCAAGCCTTCCCCCATCGAGCTAGCCGCTTCCAGCGCACGGGCCAAAACCACGCCATCTTCAACGGCTGACGAAGCGCCCTGACCCATAAATGGCGTCATCGCGTGCGCAGCATCACCAACCAGTGTCACGCAGTCATAACGAACCCAGTTTGGTAGCGGTTTGCGCGCAAACACCGCCCACTTGTACAGCCGTTCCATTGGCACAGCATCAATCATTGCCGCCACTTCAGGCGCCCAGCCCGAAAAGGTTTCCTCAATTTCGCGCCGATCCGCCTTGATCGTCCAGCCTTCCTGCGCCCAGCCGGTTTGGCGGGAAAACAACACGAGGTTTAAAACTGTTCCGCCGCGAACCGGGTAGCGCACAACCATCCGCTTTGGCCCTGCATGAAGTCCGGGAAACGCCGCCATTTCCCTCAGCACGGGGCTATTCACATCTAAAAGGGCCCGCCAAACCACATGGCCTGTAAAGTGCGGCTCAGAAGGGTCAAACGCTGTCCGGACTGCCGATTTCACGCCATCCGCGCCAATGATAAGGCCGGCGCTCAGCGTCTTCCCATCCACGAGCCTCACCACAGGAGCGCTACCCTCAAACATCAACCCCGCCGCTGCCGCATTTAGCCGAACGTCAATGCCAGCATCGTGCGCCGCTTGGGCCAAAATCGCATGCAAATCAGCGCGGTGAATGTAAACATAAGGCGCACCATACTTCGCACTCATCGCTGCGCCGCGCTCAAAAACCACCAGCGTTTCGCCAGTCTTATAGTGTTGTAAACGTTGACGTTCAGGCTCTACGCCTGCCCGCGTGATCGCCGTTTCAAGGCCCAGATCGGCAAATGCCTTCATAGCATTGGGTGATAGCGTAACGCCGGCCCCAATCTCGCCCAAAGCCGGGGCCGCCTCCAACACAGTGACCGACCATCCGCGCTTGGCCAGCGCCAAAGCCGTGGACAACCCACCAATTCCGGCGCCCGCAATAAGGGCTGTTCCGGCCTTCATGCCGACTTCGCCATCAATGCCAAGGCCTCAGCCTCGCTCACCACTTCGGCATATTTCGCTTGCAGATCAAACAAATTAGCTTCGTGCGGCCTCGGGTCGCGGTCACCGCAAGCGTCTGCAATCACAAACGGAATGAAACCGTATTGCAGCGCATCCAAGGCACTTGCGCGCACACATCCCGACGTCGAAAAGCCGGTGACCATCACCGTGTCTGCCCCCATGGCGTGGAGTGTGGCGCCAAGCGATGTCCCGAAGAACGCCGACGCGTATTGCTTTGTCACAATCAATTCACCAGGCGCAGGCTGCAAAGTCGGCGGAAACGCACCAAGCGGTGAACCCGCCATAAATGCCTTTAGCGCTGGCACTTTGCGGAAAAACACCCCGCCATCCAGCCCACCAGCTTGAAACGACACATTGGTGAATACCACCGGAATACCAGCCGCGCGTGCGGCCTTGGCCAAGCGCTCATTGGAAGCAAGCGCGCTCTCCACCCCGGCATAAAGCGGCGAGGCCCTATCGAGGTAAGCCATCACGACATCTACAATCAGGAGGACGGGTTTCTTGCCAAAGCTGAGCTTGCCGTTGAAACCTGCATGCGCATAGTCTGTGTCAAGATCATCGGCCTTTTGGTTCACAGATCCACCTCCCCATACCGCGCACCTTCGTCGATCAAAGCACGCGCCCCCACAATTCCGTTCATATGCTGTAGTGTTGCAATCTCAGGCTCAAGCGCTTCAGTCGAGCGATTATCCCGGAGCACAGACAGCCAGTTCGGGGCGCGCGCGGCAAATCCATGCAGCAAAAGCAAAGGGTGCAGTGCAACAGCAAAGCCCATCGCCTCAAGCTCCGCACCGCTCTTTGTCGCCGTTACACCACCTTCAACAAGGTTATGAACGAGCGGCACACGGCCGCCAAATTGCGCGCCCACGCGAGCGGTGTCCGCAAACGTTGCAGGTCCCTCAACAAAGATAAAGTCCGCCCCCGCCTCTAAATACGCCTCCGCCCGATCCAGCGCGGCATCAATGCCTTCGACGGATGCCGCATCAGTACGCGCAGAAATAAGTGTATTCTCTCGTGCATCCACCGCAGCCTTCACCTTGCCAATCATTTCTGCGCTCGAAACCACGGCTTTGCCTGCCATGTGCCCACAGCGTTTCGGTGATGTCTGGTCCTCAATCTGGATCACTGAGGCCCCGGCACGTTCAAACGCCCGCACCGTCGCGGCCACGTTAAGCGCATTGCCAAAGCCTGTGTCACCGTCAACGATGAGTGGCAGATTTACGCGATCGCGGATAATTTCAATGGTCTCCGTCACTTGGCTCATCGCGACCAAGCCCATATCCGGCCGCCCAAACCGCGCCATTGCCAACCCGCCGCCGGTAAGGAAAGCCGCCTCAAAGCCTGCCTGCTCGATCATGAGAGCGGTAAGCCCATCCCAACAGCCCGGCACCGATAATAGCCGCCGTTTCCCATCACTTGTCGGCTGCAACAGCGCCCGCAGTGCCTCGATGTGCGCAGGAACGCTCACCCCGCCTGACCGGGAAAGTGGCCCTCATGGTTTTCAAGATACCACGCCGCGATCTCCTCACGCGTTGCCCACCAAACGCCTGGCAGTGTTTTTGCGTGCGCAATAAACTCTCGCAGCGCGCGAACCCGATGCGCCCGACCCGACACGTGAGGGTGTATCCCAACGTTCATAATGCGCCCAGTTTTCTCACCCTCCGTATAAAGAACATCGAGTTCCTCAATCAGGATGTCTCGATACTGGTCCGTGGTGTAATTTCGGCGTGTCAACAATGTGAAATCATTGATTTCATTGGAGTAAGGTGTTGAGACGATGGGGCCTTTTGGCGTGCGAATCAGATAAGGCTGATCGTCATTCATAATGTCGCAGTAGAAGGTGCAGCCATACTCCGCCAAAATCGAGGCCGTTTGGAGCGTTGAGCGAAGCGATGATGAGAGCCACCCCTTAGACTTCCGCCCGGTATATTTTTCAAACTGCGCCAACGACGCCAAAACGATTTCGCGCTCGCGTTCAGGGTCTTTTGCGAAGTCAGAGAGCAGCTCACCCTGCTCCCAATTATGCGCCAAAAGCTCCCAGCCGCGTTCCAGAATGGCATCAGTCATCGCGCCACGGCGCTCAAACGTCACCGCGTTGGTGGTGCACGATGCTTTGGCCCCCATCTCATCAAACATATCGAGCAAACGCCATAGGCCAACGCGTTGGCCGTATTCCCGCCAAGTATAGTTAGGGAAATCGGGCGTATCGCCGGGTAGCACATCCGGCAGGATTGGCGGCCCGCCCGCATAATAGGGCTTGGTGGTTGGCTTGGTCAGGTCCCACGTTTCAAGATTGAACGTGAGGATCAAGGCCACCCGCGCGCCATTGGGCCAGCGCAGTGGCGCCCGTTTCGGCAGCGGGACATAATCATATTCCATGGTCAAAAGCCCCCTAATGGTCCGTCAGCAACGAACCGTAACCCTCAATCTTATCGTTAAAGCCCATGGTGCGCAGTGCATGCCAATAGGTTGCGGTGTTAATCGCTATCACCGGCTTCTCGAGCCAGAACTCTGCAATCCCGGCCACGCGCGCAAAGGCCAAATTGGTGCCGCACTGAACGACCGCATCGACGCCCTCGCTCACTTTTTGGCAGGCTCGTTTCAGCTTGGTCTCGCTTTCATGGGCGATCATCATCGGCGAAGGCGACTTCAACCCTTCCAAATGCACCACTTCGTAGCCGCAATCCTCGAAATACTTGCGGACTTGAGCATCACCGACGGGCATGTAGGGTGTGATAATCCCGATTTTCTTAATGCCGCCATAGGCCGCCAGGGCGGCGTTCACAGCGCCGGAACCCATAATCACAGGAACGCCACCAGTGCGCTCCACCATGCGCGCATGCAGGCGGTCTGCCCCGTCGGCCCCGTCCCAAAATGTCTCAGCTGACATCCCCATGATCAAGCAACCGGGGTCCATCGTCATCGCTACGTCAACAGAGTGTTCGGTTGCATCCCGGATCGTGTTGAGCATCACCATAAACGAAGCGTCGTCGGTAACTTTTGTGTCCGGAATGGCGATGCGGCAAAAGTGATTGGTGATACCGCGCGGCCGCATGGAATCGTATTCCGGCTGAACGCTGGTATTGGTCGAAGGCGCGATCACGGCATATTTCATCCGCCACCCCAGTGAGTCCGCCATGCTTGAGCTCCTAACAGGTCGGCCCATCTGCGCTGTGGGATGCAACGTCTCCAAGTAGCGCACCGCGCCGTGTCCGCTTGGCGATCAAGCGAGAACGCGCAGGCTCCCATCACGTGACTCTCACGCCATCAATGATCGCAGATAAAGGAAACACGAGTATGGCTACCTACATCATCGCCACCGTCAGTGTGACGGACCCCGCCCGGTTCGGGGAGTACCTTAAAGGTATCGTTGGCCTCAGTGATCGGTTTGGCGGGGAAACATCGGTGCGCGGCGCGGTTGCTGAGGTCCTCGAGGGCGATGCCCCGGCCGGCGAGCGCGTTATCGTCACCAAGTACAAGGACACCGCGACCGCGAAGTCCTACATGAACTCGCCTGAATATCAGGCCGCAAAAATTCACCGGATAGGCGCGGCCAACGTAACGATCCGTTTGATTGAAATGCCCGACTGACGACTGTCCTGGCGCAAAAATCGCTCCACATCCATCCGGAGTGTAGTCAGCGCCCCTGACCAACTGTATACAATTCACCGATCAAGCCGTGGGCTTGGGGCGATAGCCGGAGACGATCACAGTGACCAGCAACATGGCCGCACATAAACCGGTTGAGCGCTATCAAGTGATTATCGCTGGCGCTGGCCCAGTCGGTTCGGTTGCGGCGTATCGTTTGGCCCAACGAGGCATTTCCGTTTTATTGCTGGAATCGAAAGACACCTGCGCCGAAGATCTCCGTGCCTCGACGTTTCACCCACCCACTATTGATATGATGGACGCGTTGGGTGTCTTACCGGAACTGGAGGCCCAAGGCCTGCGAGCCCCAGTATATCAGTACCGCAATCGCCGTTCAGGCGAGGTGCTCCCGTTCGACTTAGGCGAAATCGGTGATGTGTCGGCCCATCCGTATCGTCTGCAATGTGAGCAGTTTAAGCTCGCTCGATTGCTTACCGGCAAACTCAAAAACCACTCTCACGGCCAAGTAAAATTCTCGCGCCGTGTCGTCCACTTTGAGCAATCACCTACGGGCGTTAATGTCAATGTGGAAACGCCTTATGAGATTGAGCGCTATGAGTGCGACTATCTCATCGCTACGGATGGGGCCAATTCTATCATCCGCAAATGGCTGGGCGTTGAGTTTGAGGGCTTTACTTATCCCGAACGCTTCCTCACCCTTTCAACCGAATGGCCGCTTGAGCAGCACTTCAAAGACCTTGCTTATGTGAACTATGTCGCTGACCCTGATGAGTGGTGCGTCCTGCTGCGCGTGCCGACCTTATGGCGCGTTCTGGTCCCGTCGCTCGACACCGATACGGACGAGGAATTGCTCTCCGACGAGAAGAAGAACACAGTATTTCAGGGCCTGACCGGTGACGGCAAAGCGGTAAAAACCGAACATCGGACCTTGTATCGCGTTCATCAACGGGTTGCAGACCGCTACACCCATGGCCGTGTCTTGCTCGCCGGGGATGCGGCGCACCTCAACAACCCCATTGGCGGCCTCGGCATGAATTCCGGCATTCATGACGTCTGGAACCTTACCGACAAGCTCACCGAAATCCTGCTTAACGGCGCCAATGCTGAGCCTTTGCTTGCCCGATATGAGCGCCAGCGCAAAACCGTGATGCAGGAGTTTGTGCAAGCCCAAACCATCGCCAACAAAGCCTCGATGGAGGCTAAATCGGCGGACGCTCAAGCGGCGCACCAAGCTAAGATGGAGGCTATTTTGGCGGATCCAGACACAAAGCGGGAATATCTGCTTACCCAATCCATGTATCGCAGTCTTGAGCGCGCAGAGGCGATTGCCTGATATGGCGGGCGAACGCGAACCCCCTGATGCGCTGGGATGGCGGGCAAAGCTGGCCGCCCTTGGACCGTCCACCAACACAGTGGTTCAGCCAGATTATGATGGCATGCGCCCGGTTGGCGTCACCAACCACTATAGCCGCATCCTTGTTCAAAACATGGACGTTTCGGACGATAAATCCTTCACGAACCTGACCGACGCGATCACGGCGTCCGTTGATGCCGCACTCGACAGCGTGGTCACATGCGCGCCGAACCATATCGTCATGGGCATGTCAGCCATCGCCTTTTACGGTGGCAGGGCAGGGGCGGAGGCGTTTGCGGCCCGCATTACTGAACGCTGTGGTTTGGGCGTTTCAACAGGCGCTCTGTCTACGGCGGCAGCCATGGAGACGCTCGGCGGCATCAAAAAGATCGCGTTCTTTTCGCCCTATTACCCGGTCGCGAACGCTGAGGTGAGCCGGTTCTTTGGCGATAGCGGTTTCGATGTGGTCCGCCAGGATTGCCTACGCTGCCCAACGCCGCGTGCTATCGCTCAAGTCCCCGTTTCGCGCTGCCGTGAAATGATCTTAGCCCTTGATGGTGACGATGTGGACGCCATCGTCCAAGTTGGCACCAATTTGTCGATGGTGAAGCTTGCCGCGGCGGCTGAGATCTTCCTCGGCAAGCCCGTCATCGCCATAAATACAGCCACCTATTGGCACGCGCTGCGCACACTTGGCATCCTGGATGCCGTAGGTGGATATGGCTCGCTACTCGAGCGCTATTGATCTGAAAAACAAGGGAAACCAGCATGATTGACGTCTATTCCGTTGCCACCGCAAACGGCCAAAAAGTTTACATCACGCTGGAAGAGTGCGGCCTTGCTTACACTGTTAAGCCGCTTGATCTGTATAAGGGTGAACATAAGGCGGACGAATATCGCGCGATCAATCCGTTTGGAAAAGCGCCGGCCATAATTGATCACGACGCGCCCGGTGGCCCGGTTACACTTTCAGAGACAATGGCAATCTGTTGGTATTTGGCCGAGAAAACTGGCAGCGATTTATTGCCGAAAACGCCGCTGGAGCGCGCCAATTATATGATGTGGGCCGCCGCGACGACGTCCTCCATTGCCCAACCTTTCTCCGTCGGGTGGACCGCGCAATTCATGGCCCCGGAGCCGCGCGAATGGTGGGTTAACCGTATGGACGGCATCGCACGCGAAATGATGACCGCCTTTGACAATCGCTTAGCACAGCACCCGTATCTCTTGGGCGACCGCTACACTTTGGCTGACGTCTTGTTCTACCCCGTTGCCATGACGTCAGCCGCCCGCCTCGAAGGATGGCTCGAGCCTTACCCCCATGTTGCGGCGTTCACGGCACGCTTAGGCGAGCGTGAGGCCGTCAAGAAAGGTATGGCCGCACACGTCTAGGCTATTTCTCGATTTCAACCGCTTGGCTGCCGATAGGCAGGCGAATGGTCAGACGATCGCGTCCAACCACAACCTTCGGCCCATTAACGGCCCGTGCTGGATCGCCAAAAACTATATCCGCCATCATTTGAGGCATGGTCGGCGTTAAGTGGGTGAGTACCAGCAACTTCACCTTGGCATCCCGGCCAATCTCTGCGGCCTCGGCAGGTGAGGTGTGATAGCTGTCAATGTCGTGAAAAATCTGAGCGCGGCGTTCGTTGCCACCGGCCTTTGCCGTGTCGCGCATGAGGGCAACAACATTGCGCGCTTGGGCCTCATGCACCAGCACGTCGGCATCCTTGGCAGCAATTGCGATGTAAGGGTCTTTCTTGGTGTCGCCCGTCACGACGACTGAACGCCCTTTATAGTCGAACCGATAGCCATAGGCAGGCGTGATGGGATCGTGGGTGACGGCAAATGCCGTAATCGTCATGTCGCCGTCTTTCACGACCTGAACGGATTGGCCTTTCGCGAGTGGAGCTCCTTCCGCAGCGGCTACGATAACAGCGTCAAGACCATGCCGTTCAGGGGGTGCAATCTTTGCCCCATGATGGGCCGTGCGATAGGTCGCATCCAATGCGTACGCTTCATTGAACCCAGCGGCCACGCGCTCAATTCCCGGCCCGCCATACACTTTTAACCGATCGGGTCGCCCCTGCACCCAGCTCTGCATCGCCAATTCGCCAAGATCGCCTATGTGGTCGGAGTGGAAGTGCGTTAGCAGGATCGCGGCGAGCTTATCGGCCGTAAAGCGGCGCATCAGCATGATCTGCTTTGTCGAGCCAATGCCGGTATCAACCACCCAGAAACGCCCACCCGCACCAATCAGTGTGCAGGCCTGTGCGCGATTTTGGTCGGGCAAGGGGGAGCCGCTGCCGCACAAGGCTACCTCAAGCGCATCGTCTTTCGGCGCGGGGGCGTCGCTTAGTCCACGGCTAACCATGGCCTGCAACACGCGGTCTTGGACTGCAGGGATCGTCCGAAACGCAAGGAATGCCGCCCCAATCAGCACAAAGGCGACAATCAGGATGATGAGAGCCAATGGACGGTGTTTGACTTTAAGCGGTTGCGTCATAATGAACTCGCGGATGAATTGACAAACATAACCATAATCATGATTATCTAATAATCAAGCGCGCATGGTCGGAAACGTTTAATGCCTAATACCGTGACCCTTCGTGAACCCGCCCAAAAGCGCAGCGTAGAAACGCTTAACCGCTTGCTTGTCGCCGCTGAGGCCGCTTTCTCAGACCGAGGGTTCGCAGCGGCCCGTCTCACGGACATCGCGGCTGAGGCTGGCGTGACGGTTGGTGCCGTTTATGCGCGTTTTCGAGATAAGGAAGCTTTGTTTGAGGCCGTCCTGCGCCGCTTCCACGAGGTAAGCGTCGACGAAGTCAAGGCCTATTTTGCCGCCATCACTCAGTCAGACATTAGCGCCTATGAGGGTGTTCGTCGTTTTGTAATCGGCACGGGTCTCACCTTCACTGGGCGTCAGGGCGTTTATCGGGCCATTATTGAACGCGGCCTGACAGAGCCTGCCGCGTGGATGGTCCCGACGCAAATGCGGATCGACTCTCTGGCGGTCGTCATTAATTTTCTGAACACACGGGCGATAGCGCTTTCGCCGGACGACATCCGTGCGAAGGTGGCTCAACAAATGATGTATGGCTATCTTTTGATTAGCCTTCTGAACCCAAATTCTCCGGTCAAGCCTAATGACCGAAACGCGCTCGGCCACCTCGCTGAAGCCGTCTGCCATCAATTGGGGCTTCCGCCCGTGCCCCACTCCAACACCCTGCGGGAGGTCGCAAATGCCCAGCTTTGACTATTATTACTCTTTTCGCAGCCCCTACTCCTACCTCGCCATTCGCCCCATCACGGCGCTGGTTGAGGCCCTCGATGTTGAGGTCAATGTGCGCGTTGTGCTGCCCATCGCGGTACGCATCCCTGGCTTCTTCAAGCAAGTAAACCCGCTATGGCCGCCCTATCTGGCGCGCGACACCTACCGGATCGCCGAGATGTCCGGCACGCCCTATGGCTGGCCCCGGCCTGACCCGATTGTGATGGACATTTCTAAGGGCGACGTTGCGACCGAGCAGCCATACATCTACCGCGTCTCCCGCCTCGGCGTCCTCGCCGCCGAAGCGGGCAAGGGGCTCGCTTACTTGCAGGAGGCCGGCCCGGTGATTTGGTCGGGGCAGCAAGTCGACTGGCACAAGGATGGCCACCTCGAAGCCGCCGCCACCCGTGCCGGCCTCGATGCTGAAGCCCTAGAAGCCCGAGCGGTAAGCGAAGCCGACCGCCTCGATGCCGTCATTACTGCCAATGAGGCCGCCCAAAAGGCTGCGGGGCATTGGGGCGTGCCGCTCTTTGTGTTCGATGGCGAATGTTTCTTTGGCCAAGACCGCATCGATATGCTGGCTTGGCGGATGCGCCAAAAGGGCGTGAAACCGCGCTAGTCCGCCGAGGGTGGCTCCGGCACAAGCGAAGGCGTCGACCGCGTGGACGTGTCTCGGTTCAGTGTCCGGAACAAGTCCGACAGCATGCGTGCCCGCATGGCGGCAAGCTCAGCGGCCTGCGCTTCATTGGCGGCCCAGCCTTCTACGCCTGCGCGTAAGTTCAAGCCTCGCTCATCGGCGACCGCCTCAACCGCATAAAGCCTTTCTTTGACAACCCAAAGCTCCGTCGCCAGCTCCAGCACCATCGACACCAATTGATCGACGCCGTCTTGCTCAAAGAAAACCGGCCGCTTGCCGGCGGCGTCACGTGGAAGCTCTCCCATTAGGACACGGCCTTCCACGCCCCAAAGCCAAACCACTGCACGCTATCGCTCAGCCGCCCGGTATCGCCACCAATTTCAGGAGGATTGTTAACGGCCTCGATGAAGGCATCCTCTGGCATGTAGGAAAACTGCGGCACGGTGAACTGGAAATATGCCCCCGGCGCGAACCCTCCAGCACTCGTCAAATCGGCGGGCTTTTGATCGCGATAGGTCCGATAGAAGGGCTCATTATTGTAGTAGCAGTCCCAATCCAGATAAAACTGATCATAGGGCTGAAGCTCATGGTTTGGCGGCAATTCCATGGTAAGGAATAGCCCGCCCGGACGTAAAACGCGATGGGCTTCCGCCATAAACCCTTTGATGTCTTTCACCGAAAGCTCGTGCAGAAACATCGAGGTGAACACCACATCCATCGAATTATCGGCAAAGCTTAGCTTCCGCGCATCCATTTGATGGAAATGTACGGCCAGTCCAAGGCTCTCAGCCCGCGCATGGCCATACTCGACTACAGGCCCGGCCACGTCGACAGCGTGAACCTCAGCCGCCGGAAACGTCTCGGCCCAAGCCGTCGAATTGTGCCCAATCGTGCACCCGACATCGAGAATGCGCTCAGGCTTAAAATCAGGGAATCTGTGCTTCACATAATTGGCCATCGATTGGCCAATATCGTCGAGGTTTTTGCCCATGAACCCGGCGGAAAACACCGCCAACCCGGAATCATATATCGCCCCCGGGGCGAGCCCCGCATCCAACGCATAGCCGCCGGGCATCAAATGCACGTCCACCGCGCCAACATTGGACGGGATCGCCAGCGTCGGGTTCAATGTCAGCGATCCCTTGGCACCCGCCTTCGCGGCATCGGCGCGTGCCTCCAGCACCGCCATGTTTTGCTCAATCGCGGGGATGACAGAGCGCCACACCATCTCCTGCGCGTTCACCCGCACCGCCGAATAAAACTTGAACGACAAATCCTTGCGCATCGCCGCGTGGACTTCGTCCTGTGTCTCCGGCGCGCGGCCTTTTGAGCGCTCAAACGCGGGCGAGACCGTTTCCTCAAACCGCAGCTTCATGTCATTGGCCATTGTCGTCAAAATGTGGCCGCGTAGCGTCGAGATAAAGTCCTGCCGCGCTAGGCTATCGCGCGAGGGGTCAATCTTTACATCATGGGCAAGGGTCAAAGGCATTGCGGTGTTCCGTCAGTTCAAAACGTAACGCGAAGCCTGCCACGGAACGCCAAACCACTTCAACCAAAATCAAGCACTCTTCGGGTGGCGGTTTTCTCCTTCCCCCAAGATGCCCCGCAACGCCAAATCAACAAGCCGCCGCGCGTCAGTCCAAGCATACGCGCTCATAGTGATCGTCGAGTGAGCAATGCCATTCAGGGTGCAGATCAGCAAATCCGTGCGCGCCTTCAATTCATCCTCAGAAACGGACGGTCCCAAAAGAGTCCCAACTGCGCGGGCAAACGCTCCGATCTGCTGTTGCACGCCATCATCACCTATGAATGTGCCGACCTCTTCCTGGCTCACGCCCTCTGTCATAAACACAAGGCGATACTTGTCAGGATTGGCGATCCAATAGGCCACATAGCCCTGCGCTAAAGGCTCGAGAGGGTGCGCCTTTGTTTCCAATGCTGACGCTGTCCGCCCAAGTTCGGCTCCCAAATCGGCAAACACATCAACCCACAGCGCGCGCAGCAGCTCCGCCTTGGATTGGAAATATCGATAGAGCGTCATCGTTGTGCAGCCGGCCTCCGCAGCCACCCGCCGCATCGACACCCCCTGATAGCCCTCGGTTTGAAACAGCAAGCGCGCCGCATCCGCAATCGCGCGCCGCCGCTCCGCCAGCGCGTCGTCGCTTAAGGCTGGGCGACCGCGAGTCTCTGTTTTTGCGATCAATTTTGTTACCTCCGCCCACCAAAAAGAAAAAGCTTGACAAAAGCGCTATTTTAATATAACGTGTCATAAATAAATCAGCAACTGACTTGAATGCGTTGAATAGAGGCTCGCGATCCCATGCTCCACGACATTCTCTCTTTGGTTACCATCACGGCGCTCGGCCTGTTCGCCGGAAGCCTGCTGACGGAAGATCGCATCCTCGTTCCTTATTGGCGTACGTTGTCCGACGAGGCTTTCAACGATTTACACCCCACCTTTGGCCCAATCCTCTATCGTTACTATGCGCCGCTTACTACGCTTGCCGTTCTCCTTGCCGTCGCAAACGCCATCGTGGCCTCATGGGGCGGCGGGCTAGACCTCGGCGCGTGTTTCGCCGCGATAATCTTGTTGGCAACACTCGGCCTCTATTTTGTGTATTTCCAAGGCGCCAACGCGAAATTCGCGGCCCACGCGCTTTATGGCGAGGCGCTGAAACAAGAGCTTGGCAAATGGGCAGCGTTCCATAGCGTCCGCACCCTGGCGGTCATTATCGCCTTTATAGCCGCTTTGGCCTCGCACAGTGGATAAAGCGTCTGACGCCGTTCGTTCGTCTGATGATGAACGGCCCCCTCCCAATTGCCTAACCCGCCACTTTCGTCGTTTGATCGCATCCGGGCAGCATGGCGATGCCATGGATGATCGTGGGGGCACTGTATGACGAGCGCGGACACTCTTAGCCAAGCTGAAGTGGCACCAAAACCCACTGTCCCGACCGTGCTCAAAGCGGGCTACGGCGTTGGCCAACTAGGCGGCCAAATCTTCCGCGACATGCCCGCCGTGCTCTTGCCTCTTTTCCTCACCACGATGCTCGGCGTTCCGGCATGGATGGCAGGCTTGGCGATCCTTGCGCCGAAAATGTGGGTGATCTTTTGCGATCCGTTGGTGGGCGCGTGGTCGGACCGCCGCAAAGCTGATTGGGGCCGCACGCCTTTCCTTTTGGTCGGCGGCATTGCGTCGGCTTTGTCGCTATTGTTGCTGTTCATACCGCCGGTGTTTCCCGCGCCGTGGATGGCCGCGATTTACACCACATTGATGTTCACAGTCGCCTCGACGGCCTTCAGCCTGTTTTCGGTGCCCTATCTCACCATCGCCTCCGAAATGAGTGAGGATTATCACGAGCGCTCCTCCATTATGGCGTGGCGCTTGGTCTTTACCGCTGTCGGCCTTGTCGTTGCGGCAGGTTTCGCCCAGCCCATGGTCGGCTGGCTGGGTGGCGGGCGCGGCGGTTATGCAGGCATGGCGGCAGCGCTTTCAGCCATCTGCCTCGTCTCGTTCCTGATCGCGTGGGTCAGCACAAATCGCACCAAACTCGTCGATAGCCCCACCGAATCCCTTCCGCTGTTTACCCAGTTCAGGCTCGCCGCCCGCAATAAGCCCTTCCTTATCATCGCGGCCTCAACCCTGATCCAGCAGCTTGCCGCTGCGGCGGGCTACACCGTGCTCGGCCTCTTCTTCATCTATCTTGTCGGCAAAGTGGAAATGATCATCCCATTCATCATGATTATGGGGATCACGGCCATGCTGGTTCAGGCGCCTTGGGTTTATGTGTCGCGCCGGATCGGCAAGCTGCAAACCTATGTGCTGTGCGTCGTCGCGTGGATTGCGGTCACTCTTTCCTGGTTCCTCGTCAAGCCAAGCACAGACATCGCCGTTACGCTGCCGTTACTAGGGGCACTATCCACGGAAAACATCTGGCTCCTCGTCCGCGCCTTCCTCATTGGTGTTTTCAATTCCGGTTTTGTGTTGATGAGCTATTCGATGCTCACCGACACTATGGAATATGATCGCCGCCGCTTTGGTGTCGCGCGTGAAGGTGTCTTTGCAGGTGTGTTTTCGGCCACCGAGAAACTTGCCTTCGCTTTAGGCCCGTTTGTTGGCGGCATCGTTCTCAGCCTCACAGGCTTCCAGCCTTCCATGGGCGGAGCAGGGGCGCAAGATGCCCAAGCCTTGCACGGCATTCTCATTGTTTACGCAGCCATCCCGGCAGCCTTGTTCACGCTTAGCCTGCTTGTGTTGAGGCTCTACAAGCTCGACGAAAAAGTGATTGCGGAGGCGGGTAGTAATCCACACTAAGGGATAATACTCTGGCGTTGAAAGGTCGGGAGGCATAGCATAGTGCCAGCCCCGGTGTGGGCTGCCTATGTCAACAAATGCAATTGCTGCAACGCCCCTTACGCTTGGCCTCATGGGAGATTTCGACCGCCTATCAAAAACCGAAAGCCTTTTGCGTTTTTGCTCGCCAATGGTCTTGGTGCGGCTGGGGCGCGGCAGCGAGATTGTGCGCAAGGGGAGCGGCTTATTTTCGGCTAAAACGACAGAGAAACAATATGTTGAACTAGATGCGCTGTGCGTTCTCCTGTCTTTGCCTTCGCCGGAGACGGCGCTTGATTCTCAACTCAATTGTCTCCCGCGCAGCCTCATTTCTGTGCGCAACAATGAGCTGCCCCTCTGGAAGCAACTCATGGACCCCCGTTGGAGCAATTTATTCTTCGTCGGCATGGTGATCGGTGAAAAGAGCAAAGAAAGAGCCATCCAAGCCCAGTGCGATTTCATCGTGGCCTATCTCGAAGGGAAAAATGCCTTGCCCAGTCAAGTGGCTATGGAGCGCGACATGGTGGAAACCCATGAGCGAAGGCGCACCTTCGCCCAAACTTCTGCACGCCATCTGCCTGAGTTTGATTGCGAAAAATACAGTTCCGATTTACGCCTAGAAATGAAACGGGGGGCAAAGCGGGCGCACGCGATCGGCAATCGTCGTCCAATCGTTTCGCACGCAGCCGCTTCGGACTGCACTTTAACTTAAGTAGGTGAGCGCGCCACTTGTGACGACGGATACCCTTGCCCACCCCGAAACCGCGCACAGCGACGCACGAATCGACAATGCTGGCAAGCGCGAGCGCACAAAACTCGCCAACCGCGCCGCTATACTAGAAGCCGCGAGGGGCGTGTTTGCTGACTTGGGTTACGAAGCGACAACGGTGCGCGACATCATTCGCGGAACGGATTTAGCCTCCGGCACGTTCTACAATTACTTCAAATCAAAGGAAGAAGTGTTCCACGCCTTGCATGATGAGAGTGTGGTTCGAATCCGGCCGTTGCTCCGCGCGGCGCGGAGCGAAGCAAAAGACTTTGCAGACTTTATCTATCGGTCTTTCCATGCTTTTTTCACGTTCGTCAGCAGCCCTGAATCACTGGCGGTCGTCGAAATGCGCAGCCCAGACCGCACCCGCGTCCGGTTTGAAACACCAGAAAGCCTTGCTTTGTTCGACGAGCTTCGCGCTGATGTGAAAGCCATGATCGCCGACGGTGCCGCCCCCGGCATCGACCCGGACTTCTTAGCCGCTGCCGCCTATGGCATGGCCCAAGAGATCGCCGACCAGATGAAAGCGCGCAACCCGCCAGATATTGAGTTTGCTGCCAGTTTCGCCACGACGATGGTTTTGGGCGGCTTAGAGCGGCTCACACGGAGCCCAAACTGATGAGCCTTCAACGCACAATCGCCCGCCTCCTGCTGAAATTGCCCGATCCCTTTCTTGTTACGATGGCCGGGGGAAAAAAGGTCGAGATGGGTGGTCGAACCCTGGATGCGCGCTTTCAGTTTATTGCAAATGCAGCGTCCAAAGCACCGGCTCCCGTCGAATTAACCCCCGCTGTCGGTCGTGCCGGCACTGAAATGCTCACCTTCATGTTCGGCGGTAAACCGGAAACTGGCGTCACCGTCACCCCGATCGACATCCCCGCTGAAGGCCGGGTAATCCCCGGGCGCGCATACCGCCCAGCGAGCCAAAATCCAAAAGCGCCATTGCTGGTATTCTTCCACTTCGGCGGCGGCGTGGTTGGCTCTTTGGAAACCTGTCACGCGTTTTGCACGATCCTAGCAAATGCCATTGGCTGCCCGGTTCTCTCAGTCGATTACCGTTTGGCGCCCGAGCACCAATGGCCCTCCGGCCTCGACGATTGCCTCGCCGCTTATCGCTGGGGCCGCGACAATGCCGCTCACTTTGGAGCCCCAACAGGTGTGGCCGCAGTAGGTGGCGATTCCATGGGCGGTAACTTTGCCGCCATCATTGCCCAAGATTTGCGCGCCGCCGGTGAGCCGCAGCCCTTTTTGCAACTCCTCATTTATCCTGCGACGGACATTACCGATCGAAGCCCGTCCATGACTACCTATGCGCAAGCCTTCCCGCTAACGGCAGACACGATGGCGTGGTTCATGGCAAATTACGTGCCCGAAGGGGCCGATCACAGCGATGTTCGCTTGTCGCCTATGAAAGCTAAAGACCTTTCCGGCCTCGCGCCTGCTATCGTCGTGACCGCCGGATTTGACCCCCTCGACGACCAAGGCCGTCTCTACCACGAGCGATTGGAAGCAGCAGGCGTTCCCTCGAAATACCGCTGCTACGATAGCCTCGCTCACGGCTTCACCACGTTCACCGGCGGTGTTCCCGCTGCCGACGCCGCGTGCCGACAGATCGCCGATGATGTTGCGCGCGCCTACACGGCGCGCTTGGCATGAAAGCTTTTGTTTGCACCGCCATTACTGACGATCTATCCGGCACAGCCCTGCTCGATATTGCTGTTCCAGAGCCCGGTCCCGGTGATGTTCGCGTTCGGGTCAAGGCAACGTCGGTAAACTTTCCCGATGTCTTGATGTGCCAAGGCAAGTATCAGTTCAAACCCGACCCTCCGTTCACCCCCGGTTTGGACGTTTCCGGCATCGTCACAGCACTTGGCCCCGGCGTTGAAGGGATCAAAATCGGCGATGAAGTAGTAGGCGGCGCACGCCTTGGCGGCTTTGCTGAAGAAGCTATCCTGCCTGGATCTGGCGTTTTCCCAAAACCTGCAAACCTTTCATGGGCGCAAGCCGCCGCTTACCCAGCGGCGTACCTCACCGCCTATGTCTCCCTTGTCCGGCGCGGTAATCTCCAGTCGGGCGAAACACTCCTGGTTCATGGTGCGGCGGGGGGCGTCGGCATGGCCGCCGTTGATGTGGGCAAACTACTCGGCGCAACCGTCATTGCCACATCAGCCTCGGATGAAAAATTAGCCGCAGTAATGGCCTACGGTGCGGACCACGGCATCAACGTTACCAATGGCTTCCGCGAGCAGGTTAAGGCGCTCACCAAGGGCCGGGGCGCAGACGTGATTTACGATCCCGTCGGCGGCGATGTGTTCGATGAAAGCACGCGCTGCATCGCCTTCGATGGCCGCCTCCTCATTATCGGTTTCACATCCGGGCGTATCCCAAGCGTTTCTGTAAACATGCCGCTGATAAAGGGCTTCTCCGTCGTCGGCGTGCGCGCAGGCGAATACGGTCGCCAATTTCCAGAGCGAGGCCGGGAAAATCTAGCCACAATCCACGGCTGGGCGAAGGACGGGAAAATTCGCCCCCATGTCGGCGCGGAACTGCCCCTCGCGCAAACGTTGGACGCTCTCAATTTGCTCCGTGATCGGAAGATCATCGGTAAAGCTGTCGTCGTTCAAAATTAGCCATTAAGTCCCGCGTGGCGGTCGTGGTTTTGCCAAGGGGTGCGCGCTTTCGACCAGCGCTTTTAAGCGCGCTGTTGCAACGTGGGTATAAATTTGGGTGGTAGCAATATCGGCGTGACCCAAAAGCATTTGAACGGCACGCAAATCAGCCCCGCCTTCAACAAGGTGTGTCGCAAACGCATGGCGCAACGTATGGGGCGAAATCGCCTTCGGGTCGAGGCCAGCCTTCAGGGCGGTCTCGTCGAGCATCTGGGCAAAACGCCGCCGCGTTAAATGCCCTTCTTTCCCCGATGAGGGGAAAAGAAACCGCTCCGCTCGCGCCTTTTCCAGCGCATTATCCGGTAAAAACTGTTCACGAACAGACAGATAGGCTTCCAAGGAGGCCTTTGCCGGGCCACCTAGCGGCGCTAGACGTTCCTTGCCGCCCTTGCCCCTGATCCGCATCCCGACCTCACCGGGTCGCGGCAAAGCCGCCAGCGGCAACCCCACTAATTCCGATACCCGCAGCCCTGCGCCATAGAGCAATTCCAGCAAACAAACCAAGCGCGCCGAAGTCGCTCCACCGTGAAGTGCTGCTGCCGTCAGCAACGCCAACACCGCATCACTGCCAAGGGTCTTTGGAAGCGGCCGTCCTTTCTTGGGTGCATCAAGGCGGCTGGAAGGATCATCTGATCGCCAACCCTCAGCATGCAGAAATTGATGAAATTGGCGCAGCGCAGAGCGCCGTCGCGCCAAGGTGGCTGGCGCCATCCCCCGTTTGGTTAAATCGCGCACATACCCCTCAAGATCATCGGAACGCGCGTCCGTCGGACTTTTGCCCGTGGAGACCAAATACCCCGCCATATCCGCCAAATCGCGCCGATAGGCATCCAGCGTGTTAGAAGACGCGCCGCGCTCCACAGCCAGCATCTCCAAGAACGCTTCGACCTTGGGGTCCATAGGGCGATCAGCTCAATCCGCGCGCCGCGAGGATCAAGTCACGCGCCAGCCCTTTTGCCGCACGATCCAACCCCACATCGCGCAGGGAACGGATGATGGTGGCCGCCGCCTCAGCGTCCATGGTTGCAGGGTCCAAGTCTTGCGTGGCTAATGCCGCCAAAACCGCAACTTCGCCCATCGCCAAGCGGCTCGTTGCATCACGAAGGGCCGCCATCGTCGCCCCAGAGGGCCGTGTCCCGGTTGGTAAACCGCGCAAGAAAACCGCTCTCTTGGCGGCGGTGGAAACGGGTGCGCCCGCAGCCAACATCAACAAAACATCCCGTGCGCTCGCGCGCGCTGCAAGGTCCGAGCCGGTTCCAAGGTCAACGCGCCGTTCGGCAACGCTCGCGGCATTTTCAACCGGGGCACCTGCAGCCACCAAGGCAGCATCGAGCGCGACCAATCGCGACGCGGCAACAGGGTCCGCTGGCATCATCAGACCCGCCCGCAAGCGTGCTGCCGTGCGAACGTCCCAACCCAGCAAGGCGGCCTCAACCAAAACCGTATCGGCAACATCGTCGGTTTCTTTTATCCCAGCGGCCAGCATTTCAGCCGCTGCAGCGCGGTCATTGGGTGCTTTGCCCAGCCGGATCAGGCCTACTAAGGCAGCGGTTTTCTTGAGTGGGTCGAGCGGCGGCACAAGCCCTGTTACAGGGTCGGCTGGCAGAGGGGTTTCTGCCGCCTGCAGCGCCCGCCAGCCAGCAAGCCAAGGATCGATCGCGGGTGGCGGCGGCGCTGGCTTAACGGCCGCTGGGCGCGCGCCGGGCTTTGGCGACGGCAATATCGGTTTTGGTGCGGGCACCGGTGCCACAACCGGGGCCGGGAGTGCGGCCAAAAGCTTGGCCCAGTCCGGCGCATAAAGCGACCCTGCAAACACCGCCCTTGTAGCAATAGAAGCTCTAAAGGCCGGTGCGCTATCCGCACGGCCAATCAAAGCCGACGCTGCCGCTGGCGAGAGGGCTGCTAGAACTTCCTTGGTCGCCAGCAATCCCGCTTGGCTCGATAGTTCGATCGCCAACCCAGAATCGTAGCGCGCCTGTGGTGGCTTTGCGACGCTAGACCCGGTTGCTTTACCAATGGCGGCAAAAAACCACGGGTCGCTTAGCCCCTGATTGAGCGCCAGATCCGCTGATAGGTCTGCGGCCGATGGCTCTTTCGCCACCAGATAACAAACGGCCCGCGCTTGCAGCCAATAAAGGTCGGCCGTCGACGTGGCTGAAACCGTCTTGGTGATCGCGCAAGCATCCTCGGTTCGCCCCAGCGCGAAGGCGGTGTCGGCTGCTAATTTGGAAAGCGCCAGATCATCCGTCAGTTTCGGGGCGCGAGCAGCGAGATCTGCAGCCGCTTGGGCCGGGCCGAACCGCGCGGCCGCTTCAAACCGCCGACGCGCCGCCACAGGGTCGTCGCCTGTGCTTGGCGCTGCCCCGCCAGAGAACAGGGCGGCGCGCACAAGGTCCTGCATAGAAGGAAAACGAGAGGTCGGTGCAATCCGTTCAAAAGCGATACCAAGCGTTGCCGCATCAGCGTTTTTCCAGAGCCCGCTATTGAGTACAGGAATGCCCGGATGCGACGCGGCCACGCCCCAAAGCCCCACTTCCGCCAAGGATTGGCTTTCGAAAGCGCTTTGCGCGGGTCGTGCGGATGAAACCAAGCTGGACGGCTCCGACGCGCTTGCATCGGCAAGCGGATCCGGCACGGTCGGCACTTCGTTTGCCGGATCAGTCTGCCCGCGCAAAACTAAAGGTGCGCCTTGCGGCGGAAGGTCCGGCGGCACTGCCTGCGCAAAGCCCAAGGCCGGAAATAGAGAGAGCGCTGATGCCGCTAAGGCGAGTCGTCTAAGTGATTTCATGGCCCCATAATGACCCAGTTTCTTTTTGGTTTCACCCCTAAACCATCAAACGTCTGTCCCACCTCGCGCACGGCCCCAGCTTAAGCTAAACAACAGGCGATGCAGGACGATAACGCGAACGGACATAAACCATTGGGGATGGCTGAAAAGCCGATCCTCCAGCGCACCATAGCATTGGTTGGCTTAATGGGGGCGGGCAAAAGCTCCGTCGGTCGCCGCTTGGCCGCCGCATTGGGCGTCACCTTTCGTGATGCCGACGATGAAATTGAAAAAGCAGCCCGTCAAACTGTAGCCGAGATTTTTGCTGACCATGGTGAGGCTGAGTTTAGGCGGGGCGAACGCCGCGTTATCGCTCGGCTTCTTGAGCAACCACCCCACATTCTTGCCACGGGCGGTGGCGCCTTTATGGACCCCGAAACACGGGCCCTGATGGCTGAACGTGCCACCACGATCTGGCTCCGCGCTGACCTTGATACCTTGATGCGCCGCGTAAGCCGACGCGACGACCGGCCCTTGCTGAAGACACCCAACCCACGCGCGACTATGCAAGCGCTGATGGATGCTCGCTATCCCGTTTACGCGGAGGCGAACATCGTTGTGGAGAGCCGCGACGGCCCGCACTCTAGCGCCGTGGATGCCATCATCGCCGCCCTAAAAGGACCCCTGAGTGACCATTAGTATTCCAGTCAATCTGGCGAACCGAACCTACAGCGTCGAGATCGGGCAGGGCCTATTGGCGCAAGCCGGTTCCCGCATAAAAGCCCTGCGACCAAACGCAAAGATCGCGATCGTATGCGACGAAACCGTTGCAGGGCTGCACCTCGGCGTCTTGGAAGCATCACTTCAGCTAAGTGGTCTGCCGCATGCGACGATTATTATTCCAGCCGGCGAGGCTCAAAAAAGCTTTGCCGGTCTCGAGGTGCTCTCGAACGCCCTGCTCGCATGTGAGCTTGATCGCGGGGACCTCGTCGTCGCCCTTGGTGGGGGCGTGATTGGGGATCTCGCGGGATTTACTGCGGGGATCCTAAAACGCGGCCTTGATTTCGTTCAAATCCCGACCACGCTCTTAGCCCAAGTCGATAGCTCAGTCGGCGGCAAAACCGCGATCAATGCGCCAGCCGGTAAGAACCTCATTGGCTTGTTTTGGCAACCAAAATTGGTTTTGGCCGACATTGATGTCTTGGCGACATTGCCAGATCGAGAGCGCCGCGCCGGGTGGGCTGAAGTGGTGAAATATGGCTTGATCAACGATCCAGGGTTTTTTGGATGGTGCCATCTCAACGCCGCCGCCGCGCTCGGTGGCGACGTCACGGCGATGACGAAGGCCGTTCAAATTTCCGTTGAATCAAAGGCGAGGATTGTTGCCGCCGATGAGCGCGAAGCTGGAGAGCGGGCGCTCCTCAACCTCGGCCATACCTTTGCCCATGCCTTTGAAAGCTGCGCCGGTTGGGATGAAGGGGTGTTGCTTCATGGTGAAGCGGTAGGATGCGGCATGGCAATGGCATACCGTTTTTCGGCACATCTGGGACTTTGTGACCCCAAAGATGCAAACCTTGCCGCCAAAGCCCTCGCCAAAGGTGGCCTCGAAACCGACCCCAAAAAGCTACCCGGTGCGCCTTGGAACGCCGAGGCTCTGCTGCAAGCTATGGCGCACGACAAGAAAAATGAAGGCGGAAAACTTACCCTCATTCTTGCTCGTGGCATTGGCAAAGCCTTCGTCATGAAAGATGCGCCAACTAATGCCCTCCTCGATTTCCTCCAAAACGAAGTGACGGTCTAATGGATCCCACATTGCTCATAACCGGTGCGGTAGTTGCCCTCCTCATAGCGCTTTCGGCGTTTTGCTCAGCGTCAGAAACGGCCATGACCGGGGCTTCGCGCGCCCGGATGTTCCAACTTGAAAAAGATGGCGACAAGAGTGCAGCACGGGTCAACGCGTTAACCGCCCAACCGCAGCGTTTGATTGGGGCCTTGTTGCTGGGCAACAATTTTCTCAACACTTTGGCTGGTGCTTTAACGACGGCGCTGCTGGTTCAAACCTTTGGCAATGATGGTCTGGTTGTTGCCGCTGCCACCGGTATCGTTACCGTTCTCGTGCTGGTTTTCGCTGAAGTTCTCCCGAAAACCTATGCGTTTCGCTTCTCCGATCAAACCGCTATGCGCGTCGCCGGTCCCGTCCGGCTGATGGTGGTTATCCTCGCCCCAATCGTTGAATCCGTGCAGTGGCTCGTAACCAGCACATTAGGCATTTTTGGCATCGACGTTTCTGCCAAGAGCGACGAGGAAACCACCCGAGAGGGTATTCGTGGTGCGATTGAGCTTGGACGCTCAGAAGGCATGGTGGCCAAGGACGAACGTGATCGGCTCGGCGGCATCCTTGATCTCGACGAGCTTGAAGTCGCTGATGTTATGGTCCACCGGAAGAATGTCCGGATGATTGATGCCGATTTGCCCTCTCGTGAAATCGTCGCGCAGTCCTTGGCAAGCTCACATTCGCGGTTGCCGCTGTGGCGTGATGACCCGGAGAACATCATCGGCGTGCTTCATGCCAAAGACATTCTCCAAGCGCTTGCCGATGCTGATGGTGATCTCGACGGTTTCGACATCAATGCCGTAATCCGTGACCCTTGGTTCGTGCCCGACACGACAACCTTGAAAGAGCAGCTTGAGGAGTTTCTAAAGCGCCGCAACCACTTTGCCCTTATTGTGGACGAGTATGGCGCTTTTATGGGCTTGGTGACGCTTGAAGACATCTTGGAAGAGATTGTTGGCGACATCGTTGATGAGCACGACATTGCCGTCCAAGGCGTCCGGCCGCAGCCGGATGGTTCGGTTAATGTGGATGGCTGGCTCGCGATCCGAGACCTTAACCGAGCCATGGACTGGGATCTTCCCGATGAGGAAGCCGTTACCGTAGCAGGCCTTGTCATCCATGAAGCCCAGGCCATTCCCGATCCCGGCCAGCGCTACACTTTTTATGGGCATCGCTTCCAGATCCTACGGAAAAACCGCAACCAGATCACGGCGTTGCGGATTGAGCCGCCGCCGAAGGAGGGGCTGAAGGAGAAGTGATGATGTCCCGGTCCGCGGCCACAACCGAAAGGCTCAGCTTGGCCGAGCCGTCAACCGGTTTCCGGCTATAGGCCACATAAGTTAGCACGCCATTGGTGGCATCAACGGTTCGGCGCACCGCAAGATGCTTAAACACCAAGGATTGACGCTGCGAGAAAATATCCGCGCTTTGCTTGATGCCCTCTAAAGTCGCCTTCGGAATGGGCCCTGTTTGGACACAGGAGATTGAGGAGTTGGATGGGTTCTCAAACCAATTTCCTTTCCCTAGCCGATCCCAGAAGCCGCGATCAAAGCTTGCCAAGTAGCAACTGACCCCAGCGACATCGGGGTCCTTAAGAAGGATCACTTTGATTTCGTTGCCGGTAAGGTCATTTGCAAACTCTCCAACTTCGGTTGATTCCCCGCCGCCGCTGCACGCCGCCAGAAGGGTCAAAACTGACAGCAAACCAGCGTGTTTGAAATTCCTCATCGGGTATCCTCCAAAGGCTTAGCAGCCCCACCCCTGCACACTAAGGCAAAGCCAGTCTAAACTACAGGTCACAGTCCAGTGCTGGAGTTCCACGTGAGCCTTTTTCGCAAATCCTTGTTCGTTTTGGCGGGCCTAATGACATTTTCATCCCAAGCAGCCTTGGCAGAAATCCCAACACCGCCGGACCCCTTTCAGTGGATGGAAGAGGTTGAGGGCGCCCGCCCGCTAGCGTGGGTAAACAATCGCAATGCTATGACGATGGAAGCCCTCCAAGGCGACCGCCGCTATGCTGGCTTTGAAAAATCTGCGCTCGCGATTGTTGGCTCAGCCGATAAACTTACCTTCGGTAGCTATTCAGACGGTATGGTCCGCAATTTCTGGCAAGACGCCAAACATGTGCGTGGACTCTGGCGGCAGGCGCCGCTCGCCGGCTGGTCAAAAGGCAAGCCGCAATGGGAAACCATTCTCGACTTCGACGCGCTGGCGCGCGATGAAAAGCAAAACTGGGTGTTCAAAGGCTCCAATTGCTTGGACCCCAGCGCCAAGATGGGGCGTTGTCTAATTTCCCTTTCCAACGGCGGCAAGGACGCCGTCGTTCAACGTGAGTTTGGCGTTGGTCAGAATGAATGGGTCAATGGTGGTTTCGTGATTCCAGAAGCCAAATCCGATGTGACGTGGAAAGACGAAAACACCGTCCTAATCGCAACAGACTGGGGAACGGGCACGCTGACGGAGTCAGGCTACCCGTTCGTCGTCAAAGAGCTCAAGCGTGGTCAGAAGCTTGAGAATGCCCGCGAAATTTACCGGGGCAAGCCAGAAGACGTCGCCACCGGGACCTTTCGGATCGATGATGGCACCCGCTACCACCATTTTATTTCGCGTGCGCCAACCTTCTTCACGTCCGAAACCTCGTGGTTGAAAGATGACGGCACGATCGTGGCATTGCCATTGCCTGCGCGCCATTCCATTCAAGGCATGGTTGGTGGTGATTTGCTTGTGGTCATCCAAGACCCTTGGACCCCCAAAGCGGGTGGGCCACGTTACGCTACGGGATCGGTCCTAACGGTTCCGCTCGAGGCTTTGGCGTCAGGCAAGGATTTTTCGGTTTCCTTGGTTTGGGCACCTGGTGATCGTGAAGCCTATCAAGAAGTTGGCATAGCCAAGGACGGTGTCGTCTATGTTGCGATTTCCAAAAACGTCAAAGGATCCGTCTTGCGCTGCGAGCGGAAGGGCTCCGCATGGGATTGCAGCCCAATCGCCCTCCCAGACAATGGAACCGTTGGCATTGCCGATAGCGGTGTTCGCGAAAGCAAAGTGTTTTTCTCGTTCCAAGACATGTTGACGCCTTCCAGCATCTTAATGCTCGACGGCGGTGAAAAACCAAAAGCGGTACAGACGCTCAAGCCAAAATTCGCGTCCGCCGATTTGGTAACCGAGCAGTTTGAAGCCGTTTCCAAAGACGGCACTCGGATTCCTTACTTCATTGTCCACCGTAAAGGCATCAAACTCGACGGTAGCACCCCAACCTTGCTCTATGGCTACGGTGGCTTTGAAGTCTCCATGTTGCCGACCTACAGCGCGCTTCGTGGCAAGCTTTGGCTTGAACAGGGCGGGGCGTTCGTGTTGGCGAACATCCGTGGCGGTGGAGAGTTTGGCCCCGACTGGCACCAAGCTGGCCTCAAGACAAGGCGGCAAGTGATCTATGACGATTTCATCGCCGTGGCTGAAAACTTGATCGAGCGGAAAATCACCTCGCCGCGCCGCCTTGGAATCCAAGGCGGCTCCAATGGCGGCCTGTTAATGGGCGTCATGCTCAACCAACGCCCAGATTTGTTCCGTGCAGTCGTCGTCCAAGTGCCGCTTCTCGATATGCTGCGTTATCCGAAGCTTCCAGCCGGGGCATCATGGGTAGACGAGTATGGCTCCCCGGATATTCCAGCTGAGCGCGCATGGCTCGATATCATGTCGCCCTACCAAAATCTGAAACCACGCAAGGATTTCCCAACCCCGCTTTTCATCACGTCAACGAAGGATGATCGTGTCCATCCTGGTCACGCGCGCAAGTTCGCGGCCAAAATGGAAAGCTTCGCTATGCCGTTTTACTATTACGAAAACACCGATGGCGGCCACGCAGCCTCGGCCAATCTGGTGGAAAGCGCAAAGCAAAACGCGCTGGTATTCACCTATTTGAACCGCATGCTGGTTGACTAAGCAAAAGCAAAGCAAGGCCGGCCGCGCGCATTGCTTTTGATTGGCAACGGCGCGCGGTCGGTCTTATGCGGTTGAGTTAAGGGTATAGAAACGGGAATTTTTCTACAATGCGGCCTCTCACGCATGAGGTGGCCGTGCACGTTCCTTTCCCAGAAAACGAAATCGAACGGCTGCAGGCGTTAGCACAGATCGATATTCTTGATAGCGAGGCGGAGGCTTTCTTCGACGACATCGTCGCGCTTGCCTCCCAATTCGCGCATGCACCAATTACGCTGATCTCATTGGTCGACGAATGCCGCCAGTGGTTCAAAGCGAAGGTCGGAATCGACATCGATGAAACGCCGCGCGAAATCTCATTTTGCGCCTATGCCATTTTGGGCACCGATCCTTTCATTGTTGAGGACGCCACCAAAGACGAACGTTTCGCGTCAAACCCGCTTGTCATTGGTGACCCCCACGTCCGGGCTTATGCCGGCGTGCCGCTTGTCACGCGCGATGGCTTCGCGTTGGGCACGCTTTGCGCCATTCGTCCTGAAGTCGGCCCGTGGACGGATCAGCAGATCGACGCGCTAACGCGATTAGCCGGTATCACGATCCGCCACATGGAATTACGCAAAGCTGAGCGGGAGGCCGCCTGGTTAAGAGAGGTCGAGGATCAACTCGCCAAAGCCGAAACTCGGTTTCAAGCGTTGCTCACGAACATGAGCGAAGGCCTTGTCGTCCAAGTGCCGGGTGGTGCCATTACATGGGTGAACAAGGCCGCCGAACGCATTCTTGGCCTCTCCGCTGACGAGATGTATGGGCGCACCTCGGTAGACCCTCGCTGGCGTGCGGTTCAGGAAGATGGATCAGATTTCCCGGGCGAACAGCATTTTTCGATGCAGGCACTAAATACCGGAAAACCCCACTCCGGCATTATGGGCGTTGAGCAACCGAACCGTGAGCGTCGTTGGCTACAAGTTCACGCCCAGCCCATGAACGACACAGAGCACGGCTCAGTCTCCCAAGTGGTGACAACGTTCCTCGACATTACGGCAGACCGCGAAAACCAACTCCAATTGGAAAACAGCGAGCGTCACCTCAAGCTGGCGCTCACGATGGCAAAAGCCGTCGCTTGGGAGGTTGACCTATCCACAGGGCGAACCATTGCATCCGACACAATGTATGACCTGTTTGGTCGCGACATTAGCAAAGGTAGTTTGGCAAACTTCTGGGGCGTGATTTATCCGCCGGACTTTGAAAGCGTCCAAACGGCATGGGTGAAAACAATAAGGCAAAAAGGTGTATTCGACGAAGAATACCGCGTGGTCGACGCCAACGGACAACCAAGGTGGGTGCGGTCCTATGCCCTTGCGCATTATCGGGCCACGGATGGCAAAGCAGACCGCTTTTCCGGTGTTTTCATCGACATCAACAATGCCAAACAGCAAGAAGCACAACTCGCTGAAGCCGCCGCACTTGCAGAAGCGGCCAACGCCGCTGAGGGTTCATTCCTTGCAAATATGAGCCACGAAATCCGAACGCCGCTCAATGGTGTCGTTGGCCTGACAGGCGCGCTCAGAAAAACCAATCTACAACCAAAGCAACGCGAAATGGTCGACCTGATCTATAGTTCAGGCCATATGTTGGAACGCCTTCTCTCTGATATCCTTGATGTTTCAAAAGCCGAGGCCGGTCAGTTTCAGCTCGAGGTCGCGCCGTTCAACTTACGCGATGAGATTGAAGCCGCCGCGCACCTGATGCGCGTGCGTGCCGACGAACGCGGGATCGGCTTTGAGGTCAATTACGCAGGTTCGGTTGACGGTCGGTTCGAAGGCGACGCGGTGCGCCTAAAACAAGTTGTCAGCAACCTTGTCTCAAACGCCATAAAATTCACCGAAAAGGGCAGCGTTTCTGTCGGTGTTCGCATCGATGATGCCGCCGACAATAATTCCTCATGGCTGACGCTTGAAGTCGTCGATACCGGGATCGGGTTTGACGATCTTGCGGCAGCCACGCTGTTTCAGCGCTTCACCCAAGCTGATGCCACCATAACCAGGCGCTTTGGCGGCACCGGGCTTGGGCTTTCAATTTGTCGCACCATTGCGGAGCTGATGGGGGGCACTATCGAAGCAAAGTCAAAACCGGGGCAGGGGTCTACATTCACCGTTCAGGCCCCATTGAGCCGAGCATCGATTTCCCAGAACACGCTTGCCCAATCGACCGCGATATCGTCACGCCTCGAAGCTCATGATGGTGAAGAACAAGGCCTCCGTATCCTTGTTGCAGAGGATCATCCAACCAATCAAAAAGTCATTGAGCTTCTGCTTGAACCAACGGGCGTGGCGCTAACAATCACGGCGGACGGTGCTGCCTGCGTAGAAGCCTACAAGGTCGGCGCGTTTGATTTGATCCTTATGGACATGCAAATGCCGATCATGGATGGGCTCGAGGCCACTGCCGAGATTAGGCGGCTGGAGCGGTTAGAAGGCCGCGCCTACACACCCATCGCCATGTTAAGCGCCAACGCCCTAACCGAACATCGCGAGCGCGCGACCGCGATAGGCGCAGACGGCTACATTGCAAAGCCAATCCATGCGGATTCTCTCTTTGAGGGCATTGAGATTACATTGGAGAGCGTGGCACAACGATTTGCGGCGTAAACTGTTTTCGGGCCTCCCCTGGCTTAGGTTAGGCGCTGGAGGTAATCATGCCGGATCAATCGAAACCAAGCGTGCTATGGGCGCAGATCGCCATCGGAGCCGCAGGCTTAGCCTTCTTAGGGCTTCTGGTGTGGGCGTGCTTCGCTGGAGACATCGGCCAAGAGTTTGCGGTCATGATGGCGATGCCATGGGGGCAAGTGTCAATTGCCGACCTTTATCTCGGCTTTTTTCTTTATGCACTCATCGTGTTTCTTGTCGAAGAAAAGCGGCTCGTTGCGTGTTTCTGGGCGCTGCCTGTTTTCGTGATCGGTAATGTGTGGGCAGCGCTCTGGCTTGTTCTGAGGCTGCCAACAATCATTGCCCGGCTCAGTCCGAAACAGCCCTGAAAACGTCAGCCATGGCGCGCGCTTCGTCTTTCCGTGACGAACCGCGCCGCCAAGCCATGCCGATTTGCCGCCCGATAATGGGCGGGTTGAACGGGGTGATACACACGTCGGCACCGCCCATTCCGCTTGCAACCGAAATCGCCGGTATCAAGGAAACCCCAAGCCCGCCTGCCACCATTTGCACCAGTGTAAACAGCGATGTTGCGCGCACTTCCGCTTCGCCTGGAACGGCCATGCTGCGGCAGGCTGCCAAAGCGTGCTCACGCAAGCAGTGGCCGTCCTCAAGAAGCAAAAGTCTCTCTTGATCCAAATCGGACATCACAAGATCAGCCTTTTCCGAAAATGGATGATCCTTCGGCCCAACAAACACAAACTCATCGGCTTGGATAATTTCTGTATCGATGCCATGGGCTTCATAGGGCAACGCGATCAAAGCCGCGTCAATTTCGCGTGCCCTTAGCGCTTCCATCAAGCGGCTTGTAATGTCCTCGCGGAGGAACAGCTTTAGTTTTGGAAAGCGCCGTTTGGCCTCAGGCAGCGCCCGAGGTAACATAAACGGCGCAATGGTCGGAATAACACCTAGCCGAAAACTCCCCGAAAGAGGCTCAGAAACGCCCCTAACACCCTCGCCCAAAGCCATAACATCCGACAAAATCTGCCGCGCACGTTTTACGGTTTCCGCCCCAGCCACCGTAAGACGGGTGCCGTCGCGCGCGCGCTCGACGAGCTTAACCTGTAGGTTTGCCTCCAGTTCTTTAATGGCTGCTGACAAAGAGGGCTGCGTAACACCCACAGCCTCTGCTGCCGCTATGAAGGTGCGGTGGTCTGCCAGGGCAACCAGAAAAGACATTTGCCGAAGCGTTGGAAGGTTCATCGGTCTCTTATATCCAAGCCGGCCATTTCATCCAGCTATAGGCAAAGCAGCGACGGTTTGCTTTCTGTGTGAAAACCTAACAGCCCAGCATTACAGTGCCGCAGCGATTAGGCTAGGCAAGAGCGCTCGAACGACTCATTTTGGGAACCCCTTGTACCATGGACGACATCCAAGACGCCGCCGCCCAGTCACTCACGCAGGCGGCTAAAGAAAAATTGAAGCAATTGGTTTCACGGATTGAACGCCTAGAGGAAGACAAAAAAGTCCTCAGCGACGAAATCAAAGACACCTTTGCCGGTGCAAAGGCGGAAGGCTACGACGTAAAAGCGCTTCGCGCTGTGATCAGGCTTCGCAAGATCGAAGCCGCTGAACGCCAAGAGCAGGAAGCCATTCTCGACCTTTATCTGCACGCTCTCGGCGAGATTTAGGGCGCGTTGATCGATGCCTCGCGTTGATCCCAAGATCACACGCAAAGCCCTGAAACGGGTTCAACGGCTATCAAAAGCACTTGCGGCTGAAGATGCACCAGCGCTGACGGCGTGGGAAGCTGAGTTCCTTGAAGGCGTCGAAGCCCGCCTAAACCAATATGGTGCCGCCTTTGTTGATCCCGAAAAAGGGTCTGAGGACGCAGCCCTCTCGGTTCGCCAGAACGTCAAGCTGAAACAGTTAACGCTTAAGTCCAAAGGCGAGGATGATCGCCCGATGCCAAAGCGGCGCGCTTCAATGGGTAAAGGGCTGCAGCGTAAGCCTTTTGGCGCCAAAAGGGCGAAAAACCCGTGGGGGAAGGGGCCGCCTCCCGCCAGCACAGACATCACCGATACACTCGACGACGATTAACCAACCTGCGCGGCGCGTTCTTCCAGCCCATATTCCTTCAGCTTGCGGTAAAGAGTTGATCGCCCAATGCCCAAACGCTTCGCAATTTCAGTCATGTGCCCGGCGTAGAGGTCAATAGCATAGTCGATCAGGTCGCGCTCAATGGCTTCTAGCGTTCGCAAATGGCCAGCTGGGTCAAAAACTGCAACACCCGGAGGGGGCACTAGTTCGGCTTCAACTATGGCAACCAATGCGGCATCGTCATTGGTATCGTTTGCCGCGCGCGGAGCCACACTGGCGGAAGGCACATCATTGGCCGGTGCTGGTGCTTCAGCCACAGGGCGCAACGGCAAACCCGAAATCTGAGGAAAATCCTCAGGCTGCAGATACTCACCGTCGCACAGAACAACAGCACGAAACAGTGCGTTTTCAAGCTGCCGCACATTGCCCGGCCAATCGAAGGCAGACAGCAACGCTAATGTGTTCGGCGCGGCACCAATAATCCGTTTGTTTTCTTCGGCGTTCAGCCGCCCAACGAAGTGCTTCACGAGGGCTGGAATATCTTCCCGGCGCTGGCGCAAGGGCGGCGCTTCGATGGGGAAAACGTTCAAACGATAATACAGATCCTCTCGGAACCGACCTTCAGCCACCAAGGCCGTAAGGTCTTTGTTCGTCGCCGCCACAATCCGCACATCAACGCGAACCGCGCGCTTTGCGCCAACGGGATCAACTTCACTTTCTTGAAGCGCGCGCAGCAGCTTTACCTGCATATCGAGCGGTAGCTCGCCGACCTCGTCAAGGAAAAGTGTACCGCCATCGGCTTCTTGAAACTTGCCAAGATGGCGATCACTCGCACCCGTAAACGATCCTTTTTCATGCCCAAAAAGAATGGACTCAACCAAGTTTTCCGGGATCGCCCCGCAATTGACCGTAATAAGCGGCTTGCCGGATCGTTCACTCTCGCCATGGATCGCGCGCGCGATGAGTTCTTTCCCAACACCGCTTTCGCCAAGAATAAGCACTGGAATGGTGGACGCTGCAGCACGTTGGCCGAGACGCACCACCTGTTTCATGGTTGGGGCACCGGCCACCATGTCCGCAAAAACCAGCGATCCAGCAGATTTTTTGCGAAGCCGCACAACCTCAGAGGTCAATTCGCCCATCTTGAGCGCGTTGCGAATAGACACCAGAACGCGCTCGGGGCTTGCTGGCTTCACGAAGAAGTCGCTAGCGCCAGCTTGCATCGACTTAACAACGGTATCAATTCCTCCGGAAGCGGTGAGAACGACAACTGGTAAGTCCGGGCGCTTGACCCGAATTGCCGCCAAAGCTTCCAGCCCAGACATGCCCGGCATGACGAGGTCGAGCAAAACCACATCCACGGCGGGATCTGCCGCTTGCGCGACCGCCTGTTCGCCATCCTCAGCTGTCCGCGTGGCAAATCCTTGCCGCTCGACCGCTGCTTGCAACAGCCTACGCTGCGCGGGATCGTCGTCCACGACGAGTACCGTCTTGCCCATCACCACACCATTTTTCTGTCCGCCAAGTTTTCTTGGTCGGAGACCGCCTACGTCAGCAGCCTTCGACGACGACTATGCGCATGATGATGTAAAGACCGACTTAAATTGGGACAGTTTTTTGCAGCCGACGAAATCGCTGGCGAATTGGGCAATCTATCAGTTCACACCTATATGCGAACAAGCATGATAAAAGTGACAAGGATGCTGCGTGGCCGAAGACCCCGAACGTAACTCATTTGGTGGCCGTATCGCGCGCGTTGCCTCAGTCGGGGCGAACATGGGTGCAGCGGCGGCTTCATTTGCGTTCAACGCCGTAACAGGACCAGACGACGCCGATGCTCGAATTGCCGCAGCGCTAAAGGCAGCGCTCGGGCGAACCAAAGGGCCGTTGATGAAGATTGCCCAGATGATGGCGACCATTCCCGATCTTTTGCCGCCGGAATACGCCACAGCGATGGCGGAGCTTCAGGCTAACGCGCCGAGTATGGGGTGGCCGTTTGTAAAACGCCGGATGCGCGCAGAGCTGGGTGAGGGCTGGGAGGACAAGTTTGCCAACTTTGAGCGCGAAGCCGCTGCTGCTGCATCTCTTGGCCAGGTGCATCGTTGCAGAAGCCTTGAAGGGGTTAAACTCGCCGCGAAGCTCCAATATCCAGACATGGCCAGTGCTGTGGAGGCCGACCTTGGTCAACTGAACATGCTGATGGGCTTTATTCGGTCGATTGAAACCTCGATCGACGGCTCAGAAGTCGTCCGCGAGATCGGCGAACGCCTCCGCGAGGAGTTGGACTATGAACGCGAGCGAAAGCATATGCTGCTCTATCGTGAGCTACTGACCCTGAAGCCGTGGGTGCGCGTGCCCCAGCCAGTTGACGCACTGTGCACGGGGCGTTTGCTAACCATGAGCTGGGTTGACGGACGGCCGCTCCTCGATTTTGTCGTTGCGCCGCAGCCAGTTCGGAACAGAATCGCCGAAATGCTGTTTGATGCCTGGTGGGTGCCAATGACGCAGACCGGTGTGATCCATGGTGATCCGCATTTGGGCAATTATTCAGTGGTTGGCTCACCGGAGACTGACGCCGAGGCGCTCAATCTTTTAGATTTTGGTTGCGTCCGAATTTTTCCACCCAAATTCGTATCCGGCGTGGTCGCGCTTTATCGCTCACTAGACGCCAATGATTTTGACGCTTCGGCTGAAGCCTATCGCACGTGGGGTTTCGTCAATCTGTCCAAGGAATTGATTGAAGTTCTAAACCTCTGGGCTCGTTTCATTTATGGCCCGCTCCTCGATGATCGCGTTCGCACCATTGCCGATGGCATCAAGCCGGGCGAATATGGCCGAAAAGAAGCCTTTAGGGTTCGCCAATTACTAAAAGAGCGCGGGCCGGTGCGGATACCTGCTGAGTTCGTGTTTATGGATCGCGCCGCCATTGGCCTCGGCGCTGCCTTTCTGCACCTGGGTGCTGAGCTCAATTTTTATCGTCTTTTTCAGGATTCCATAGCAGGCTTCGACGTGGATGTGTTGGCAAAGCGCCAGCAGGCCGCGTTGACAAAGGTCGGGCTTCTGGCAGCCTAATCATGTGACCCTTCAACCTGTTTTCATCTTCGTCATCGCCGCTTTGCTTGAAATCGTCGGCTGTTATGCGTTCTGGGCAGTCCTGCGGAAGGGGGCCCCGGTTTGGGTAGCGGGCCTCGGCGTCCTCTCGTTGATTGGCTTCGCCTGGCTACTGACCCTTGTACCAACGCAAGCGGCAGGCCGCGCCTTTGCAGCCTATGGCGGCGTTTATATCGCTGCATCGCTTTCGTGGCTTTGGATTGTAGAAGGCGCGCGCCCCGACCGCTGGGATCTTATCGGCGGAGCTATTTGCTTAGCGGGTGCCGCAATCATTCTTTTCGGCCCGCGCCCAATTTGATGGTCCGCCACCAAAACGAAAACGGCTCGCCGACGATAACGCCGACGAGCCGCATCTAAAGTCTTAGTCCGTTGGATTAAGCGAGTTTCGCCATGACCGACTGGAGCTGCATCGCATTGCCCATGTCGCCTGCGACTTTCAGCTTGCCCGACATAAACGCATTCATGCCATTCAGCTTGCCTGACGCCATGTCAAGGAAGTCTGCCAACGAAACGGACAGCGTCGTGTCAGCATCCGCGTCGTCATTGGTGACCGCGTTTGCAACGCCGTCGAGCATAATCTTGCCGTCTGCGCCAAAGTCAAACTTGATCTTCTTGCCAGCAACAACGGCACCCGCATCGGACATACGCTTCGTGATTTCTGCGACTTCTGCGCTCATGGTCAAATCTTCCCTGGTTGAGAGGCGGCCCCTATGGCGCGCCTTGCTCCGGCTTTGTTCATTCGTGCAGCGCGGCGCCAGTTCCGCGTGCCATGGCGCTTCTGTTCCATGCAAGACGGGGCTGGGTCAAGGATTTTGGTTCCTGTTTTGGCAACAAAATGGCAATTGCCATGCCAATTCATGCTGCCTGCGCGCTCGAAAGCTCCGCGATTGGTGCTTCAAAGCGGGGAAGGGCGGGCTTACCGCGCAGTTTATCAGCCATTTTTTCGGCAATCATGATTGTCGGCGCGTTCGTGTTGCCTCCAACCAGTGTTGGCATCACAGACGCATCAATAACCCGAAGTCCCTCAACGCCGCGAACGCGAAGATCGCCATCAACGACTGAACGGCTATCGGTCCCCATCCGGGCAGTTCCAACAGGGTGATAAATTGTTTCGGCGGTTTCGCGGATGAAAGCATCAATATCGGCATCGCTTTGAACGTGTTTGCCAGGCAAGAACTCATTGCCGCGATAGGGGTCCATCGCGGCTTGCGCGAAGATGTCACGAACCATGCGGATTGATTGTCGAAGGACGCGGCGGTCCTCCTCGGCAGCCAAATAGTTCGGGTCAATAACCGGATCATCGAACGGATCGGCAGATCCTAGAGACACGCTTCCCTTGCTTTCCGGGCGAAGTTGGCAAGCATGAACAGAGAACCCATCACCGGTCGCAGGCGTCCGGCCGTGATCTTGTAGGAGCGCATTCACGAAGTGCATCTGGATGTCAGGCCGGTCAAGGTCAGGGCGAGACTTGGCAAAACCGCCGGATTCAAGGAATTGCTCGCGTCCTAGGCCCTTCTTGCGGACCAGATAGTTCAGCCCGGTAAACATCTGTTTCAGGCCCTTATTGAGCGAGTAGGCCGTTATAGGTTGGGTGCATTCCTGCAGCACCAAAACGTCGAGGTGATCTTGCATATTGCCGCCAACATCGGCGGAATCAGCGTGAACCTTGATGCCTTTGGCTTGTAGCGCATCGGCGGGGCCAATGCCTGAAAGCAACAAGGTCTGCGGTGTTCCCACCGCACCACCGCATAGCAATACCTCCGCATCAGCATGAACAACGCTCGCCTCGGCGCCGCGTGCGCTGGCATATTCCACCCCGACAGCACGCCCGCCTTCAATCACGATCCGGGTGATGTGTGCGCCAGTGCGGCAGGTCAGGTTCGGGCGGTCCAGAGCAGGCTTTAGGAATGCAAAGGACGAGGACCAACGCTCGCCATCCTTGATCGTCAGTTGATACTTGCCCATGCCTTCTTGTTGGGGCCCATTAAAATCCGCCGTCGCCTTGTGGCCTGCCTGAACACCAGCATCAACAAATGCTTGATAGAGCGGGTTTTTTGACTTTCCCCACGACACATAGAGCGGGCCATCGCCGCCATGATGGGTATCAGCTCCTGATTCCAGAGTTTCTGAGCGCTTAAAATAGGGCAGAACATCAGCCCAGCCCCACCCTTCGAGGCCCATTTGGCGCCACTGTTCATAGTCAAGCGCATGACCACGAATATAGACCATACCGTTGATAGACGACGAACCACCAAGCCCCTTTCCGCGCGGCCAGTAGAGGCGGCGATTGTTCAGGTGTTTTTGAGGTGCAGTGTCAAAGCCCCAATTGTAAGGCCCTTTTTGCTTCAACAACGAACCAACGCCGGCGGGCATCCGAACCAGCAAGGAATTGTCCTTTGGGCCAGCTTCCAGCAGCAAGACCTTAGTGCCGGGGTCTTCAGTCAGCCGGGCCGCGAGGCAGCAGCCAGCGCTTCCCGCGCCCACAATCACATAGTCAAACCGCTCCAAAGCCATAATCGTCTCCCAAAAAGTGAATTTTGCGCGCAACGTGGCGGCTGGCGCGATTTGCGGCAAGTGTGACGCTGCGTCGTTTTCCTGTCGCTCCTAGTTTCCGCGCACAACGAAACCAATCCTCACAACACGCGGGCTAGCCAAGGAGATGGTGCCATCCCCCGTTTGCCCAGTCGCCAAGCTTGTATCGAGAAGGTTTTCCACCGCCAAAAAGCCCCCAAGGTGGCCAAACAAACGCTCAAGTCGAGCGTCAATGGTCGTTCCACCCTTCAATATCCGGATATTTTGGTCGTCTTCGAATCGGTCTGATTCTCCACGTGCCGTAAGATCAAAGTTCCAATGCGTGCTGGGAGTCCACTTGATTGACAAACTGCCCGCATGGCGCGGCGTTTGCGGCGGACGTTTGTCGGTGAGGGCGGGCAAGATAGCACCACCGTCGATTTCTGAGTGTGTGCCGGAATAGGCAAGCCGAAGGCTGACAGTCTCGCTCACGGTCCAAGCAGCTTCTGCTTCAAGACCGCTTGCCTCGATCGTGCCGACATTTTGGCGCTCTCGGTAAGAGCCGCCTGCCGGAATAAAGCCCGTCAATGGGAATGTGCCAGGGCCTAACCCCAAAGTCACATTGGAGATCGGGTTTTCAACGCGATTCCAAAATGCTGTGGCCGACCAATTGAATCGCGTTGCGGAGCCGCCGATCCCCATTTCCGCCCCAATAAGCGTTTCGGGTAGCAAAAGCGGATTTGCTTCGGTTACATCATTGCCAACACGAAACGGCCGATGAAGTTCGTTCAGGCTTGGCGGGCGAAACCCAGCATAAGTGGCCGCACGGTAATAAATCGCGTTGTCTTGCGTGAAACGCGCGCCAAGCCGCCCGGAGAGCGCGGTTCCGCTGGCATTTGGCGCACGCGACGTGAGAGTGGCGAGGCCCGTTTGGCTATCATTTTCAAGCCGAAAGGCTCCACTACGACTCCAATGATCGGCCCGAGCCGTCGCACTGAAAAACCATGGACCTTGATTGCTGCCCAGTGATCCAAACGCTCCTGCAATGATCTGCTCACCACCGGCGCGCCGGTCCCGTGTGAATTGGCCATTGAGGAAGCGAAAGCGCTCGCGCGTTTCGCCTTGCACTGCCCGCACATCAGCACCTACTTCCCATGTAATCGGGCCCGATCGCATGGCCGTGATGCTTGCACCCCACCCGGTTGCGGGCGTGGAGACTTGATCCAAGGCTGGCGTCACTATAGCGCGGCCTGAGGCGACGCTGGCAGTGCGGTTGGCAAGGTCACGCTGCTGGCCATAGGCTTGAAAGCGCCAGCGGGTCTGGCCTGTTCTGGTGGATACAGCGAACGAAACATCTGTGCCGCGTGCGCGCGAATCCGCCAGAGCGGTTCCAGCGCCGCGCTTCTCTTCAAAACTGGCAAAGACGGCTGAAAATTGCCCATTATCTCCAGCTTTGCCCCACGCCGTTGCTGCAAAGGCTGCTGTTTCGAGGAAGGCCGCGCGGTCAATCAACCCGCGCTGTGAAGCTTGAACGGGTATCCAGCCTTCTGATTGCTCACCCGAAGCTGCCAACGTCAGCCCGCCGCTTGGTGTTCCAATGGTGCCGATAAAGCCCGCGGCGTTGGTGCCGAGGCTGCCGGACGAAGCAAAAAACGAATAGTTACCTGCTTCTGGTCGTCTTGCTTCTAGGACAATCACGCCCGTCAGAACGCCCGCGCCATACGAGCCTGCTCCCGCCCCGCGCAGAATGGTTGCGCTTTCCAAACCCTCAGATGGGAACCGAGACCAATACACCCAACCACCAAACGGATCGTTCTGAGGGATACCGTCCAATGTAACGAGGGCACGGCCCGCCCCGTTCGGGCCAATACCGCGCAAGGATGCGCCTTGGATCGTCGGGTTGGCGCTGGCCGACGAGGAACGCCTAAACAGAGAGAAGCCGGGCACCTGCCGCAGCGCATCATCAAGGCGAGCGCTAGAACGCAATACGGTTTGAGAAAGTGAAATTGGCTGAAACGAAGCATCGCCTTGAGACGATGGCAGCCGCTCCGCCCGAACGATCACTAAAGTCTCAAGCGGCGGTGCAGCACCTTGGGCCCCCGCAACGCCGGGCACACAAAGTGCTGCGATAAGCACCAGCGGCTTAACCTGCCTTTGGCGCAGCTGTGGCAGGCGCGGCGGCTTCCTTCGCCAGATTACGAGACTCTTGGATGATATAGGCACGAATGGACTCGATTTCTGGGGCTGACAGCCACGGTTTGAAGCTCACCATGCCCTTGTCGCTCAACGCGCCATCATGCACCACAGTTTGCCAGCTTTTTGCGTCCAAGATCATCGGTGAATAACGCAAATCTGGCAAATAGCCGCCCACCGCGCTTGCACCATGGCAAACTTGGCAATGCTGCATGTAGTGCTTGAAACCGTCAGCAGGCAGCGCAGCTGAGGTGATGCCGGTGAGGTCCAACGCTTCCTTGGTTGGAATATCGTAGGCTGGCGGCGGGGCACCCTTGCCGTTTAACTTAAACACCAAAAGACGGCCCGGCAGCTTGGGGCGGTCTGGTCCAGCTATAGGTGCCGAAACAGGCAATCCGCCGCCATAACCAACCATAACAGCCACATATTGCTCACCCTTTACCGAATAGGTCATTGGTGCCGCAACGATGCCATTCCCTGCTTGGTAGGACCAAAGCTTCTTGCCCTCGTTAGCTGAATAGGCGGTAAACTCTCCGTCCGCCGTTCCCTGAAACAATAGATTGCCGGCCGTAGCGAGCAGGCCACCATTCCACGAGAAAGGATGTTCCACCGTCCAGCGCGCTTCCTGCTTGATCGGGTCCCATGCGATGAGTTGCCCCTTCATTGACGCACGAATGGCTTCCCGAACCCCTTTGCCTTCCGGAAGCGCGCCTGCTTGGAGGTTTACGCCCACGTTCCACGCGCCCGGTTGATAGGTGAATTTAGCTTCGTCTTGATAGCCTGTTGGGATCGTGAAAGCTGGAATGTAAACGAGGCCATCTTTGGGATTAAAGGCCATTGGATGCCAATTATGTGCGCCCAAGGGGCCCGGCATCACAAGCGAAAGCGCGTCTTTTGGGTAGCGCGCTTCAGGATTCTCGATCGGACGACCAGTGGCCAAGTCAACGCCCTTAGCCCAACTAATCGGAATGAAATTTTTCGCCGAAATCAGCTTTCCATCAGCGCGATCAATCACATAGAAGAAGCCGTTTTTTGGTGCCTGCATCAGAACTTTGCGCGGTTTACCGTCAATCGTCAGGTCCGCCAGCATGATATGTTGTGTGGCCGTGTAATCCCATGTTTCCCCGGGCGTCGTTTGATAATGCCAAACATATTCACCGGTATCCGGTTTTACGGCCACGATGGAGGACAGAAATAGATTGTCGCCCTTATCCTCGCTGCGCAGTTTACGGTTCCACGGTGAGCCGTTGCCAACCCCGAAATAGAGAAGATCGAGATCAGGATCATAGGCCATGGCATCCCAGACGGTTCCGCCGCCGCCGGTTTTTTTCCAGACATCGCCAAACCATGTGGCAGCCATTTTGGCGATTTGAGGATCAGACGCCGCTCCGTCAGGGCCTTTCGCAGGGTCACCTGGCACGGTGTAAAAGCGCCAAACCTGCTTCCCGGTGTCGGCATCATAGGCCGATATGTAGCCACGTACGCCAAGCTCGGCCCCGCCATTGCCAATAAGGACTTTGCCCTTAACGACGCGGGGCGCGCCGGTAATTGTATAAGGTTTAGATTGGTCCACTGTTACGACAGACCAAACTTGTTTTCCGGTTGCGGCATCGAGTGCGATCAGACGGCCATCAAGTGTGCCGACAAATGCTTTGCCGCCCCACACGGCCACGCCACGGTTCACAACATCACAGCAGGCACTATGGGCTCGCTCACCGGGAACTTTCGGGTCAAAAGACCATAACGCTTTTCCTGTTGCGGCATCGAACGCAAAGACTTTTGACCAGGCGGTTGTGGTATAAAGCACCCCATCAACCACGAGCGGCGTTGCCTGCTGGCCCCTGTCCGTGTCGAACTCATTCCACCATGCTAGCCCCAATTGGCCAACATTGGCGTCACTGACTTGCGTAAGCGGCGATTGGCGCTGCTCTGAATAGGTGCGCCCATAATTCATCCAGTTTGCGCCGTCGGCCTCGGCGGCGACTAGGCGAGCAGCGTCAACGTTACCAGCCTTGTCGGAGGGCTTGGTGCACGCAGTCATCAACACCAACAAGCACGCCGCACCGATGGCAGCGAATCGCTTCGACATAGTTTCTCTCCCCAAGTGTCTGGCGATTTTCGCCTATGATTTGCTCATAACACTAAAGTGAAGTGGGCTGAGTGCAATGCGCGACGCTAGGGAAATTGACGTTTCAAATCTTTAAGGCGGGTTCGCGATACCCACCTGTTAGTGACTCAATCTTTGCAGCAATAGCAAGGACCTTGGTGTCTGCCCCAGCAGGCCCAACAATTTGCGTGCCAATGGGAAGCCCTTCCGGCGTTTCGCCGATGCGGACAACCGCCGAAGGCAAGCGCAAAGTTGTCGCGAAGGCGATCCAGCTTAGATGATTGCCATAGGGGATCATCCCGCCGTCAAACTCCATTTTCCGGCTCGGTACAGAGCCCTTCTGATTGTGCTTCTGAGCCGCCGTTGGTGTTACCGGCATCAAGATCGCATCGAAATCAGCGAAGAAAGCCTTTGCTTGCCGCTCATAGCCGAGGCGTGTCTCGTGAGCATTTAACCACTCCACATGCCGCCCTGTCATCGCAGCCGCGTAACCGGCCGCGGAGAATACGCCACCACCTAAGCCGCGCATCGCTTTCATAATCGGGCGTGCCAATTCCAGCATTCCAAAGGCCTGCCGGGGCATTCCTTGTGCCATGATGGGGGCAAGCAATTGGAGATATGTGTTTAGCAGTGCCTCTGTATCGACGATTGGGCGAGCCTGAAAATTGAGCGATGAACCGGCTTTCTCGAGCATTGGGATCAAGGCTTCGAAAGCGGTCCGGGTAGCATTATCGGCAAGAAATACTGGATCATCGATCCACATAGCGAGCCGCGGCGGATCACCAAGCAGTGGCAGGCCGGTTGGCGCATCCGCAAGTATACCAAACAACAGCGCCACATCACGGACTGACCGGGCCATTGGGCCAACCACGCTTAAATCGCCCTCCGCAAGGGTACCGGGCGCAGGGGGCAAATGCCCGAGTTGAGAGACAACTCCCCAGCTTGGCTTGAGGCTGGCAACACCGCAAAAATGGGCTGGCGTGCGGAGCGATCCGCCAATGTCGGAGCCAATTTCGAGTGCAGTTACGCCTGCTGCCAACGCCGCTGCGGCGCCGCCTGATGAGCCTCCCGGTGTCCGAGACAGGTCGTGCGGATTGTTCGTCGTGCCGAAGATTTTGTTGTATGTTTGCAGATCGGCTGCGAGTTCTGGGACATTGGTTTTGCCCCAGATTAACGCTCCAGCCCTGCGTGCTTTGGCGACGGCAACGGCATCATTTGTGGGTGCGCGGCGATGCGCCCAAGGCTCATAGCCCCCCGATGCCGGCAGGCTCTCAACCTCAAGACAATCCTTAATTGTCATAGGCAGACCGTGAAGTGGCCCCGTCAAACGGCCTTCGGCGCGCTGTTGGTCGGCCACCTTTGCATGATCGCGGGCGTTTTCGATGTCAGTCTTGATGACTGCGTTGAGCGCTAGATGGGTCTGTCTCCAGCGTTCAACGGCGAGGTCAAGAAGTTCAACGGATGAAATTTTGCCTGCGGCAAGGGCAGCAAGTTGGCTTTTGGCATCTGATGTGAGGTTGACCATCGTGCTGTTTCCCGTATCGCCTACCCATTATGGCGCGAATGCATGCCGAGATGAGTTGACCCTTAACCACCCCACATTAGGGTGCGCCCGAACAGCGGAGCAGATTTCTTATGGCCGAACAATACGACGTCGTGATTATCGGAGGTGGCCCGGGCGGCTATAATTGCGCGATCCGCGCAGGGCAATTGGGGCTCAAAACAGCCATCATTGAAAAACGTGGCAAACTCGGTGGCACGTGCCTCAATGTTGGCTGCATTCCTTCCAAGGCGCTGCTCCATGCTTCGGAGATGTATGAGGCTGCGGGCCACCATTTTGCTGACATGGGCATCAATGTCTCAGGCGTGTCGCTCGATCTGCCCAAGATGATGGCGAAGAAAACCGAGGCCGTGGATGGGCTTACGAAGGGTGTCGAGTTTCTGATGAAGAAGCACAAAGTCACCTACCTTGTCGGCGCCGGGCGCATTACCGAGCCGGGCTCTGTGGAGGTCATCGCTGCCGATGGTGCAGTAACGGCGCTTGCCGCCAAAAACATCGTGATCGCGACGGGCTCAGAAGTGGCCGGCATTCCCGGCGTTACCATTGACGAGGAACGCATCGTTTCCTCGACGGGCGCGCTAACACTTTCAGAAGTCCCAAAACGGATGATCGTGATTGGCGGCGGCTATATCGGGCTTGAAATGGGCTCTGTTTGGCGCCGCCTTGGCAGTGAAGTGACCGTTGTCGAATATCTTGATCGGATTACGCCAACGATGGATGGCGAAGTTTCCAAGCAATTTCAGCGCATTCTCGCAAAACAAGGGCTCAAGTTTGAGCTTGGCATGAAGGTTACTGCGGTAACCCGCAAGGGCAAATCGGTTAAGGTCACTGTAGAGCCCGCCGCCGGTGGCGACTCAAAAACATTGGAGGCCGATGTTGTCCTGCTGTCGATTGGTCGTCGCGCCTTCACGGCAGGCTTAGGGCTTGAAACGATTGGCCTTGCCCCAAATGCGCGGGGCGTCATTGAAACCAGTCACTTCAAAACTAGTGTCGACGGGGTTTGGGCAATTGGCGATGTGACGCCCGGTCCGATGCTTGCCCACAAGGCCGAAGAAGAAGGTGGTGCTTGCGCCGAAGCGATTGCCGGTTTGCCAGCGCATGTGAACTACAACGTAGTGCCTGGCGTAGTGTACACCAATCCGGAATGCGCATCGGTAGGCAAGACTGAGGAAGAGCTTAAAGCTGCTGGAACGGCCTACCGCGTCGGAAAATTTCCATTCCTCGCCAATTCACGCGCGCGGACCAACCACGAGACCGACGGTTTCGTCAAAATCCTTGAAGACAGTGAAACCCGCCGCATTCTGGGGGTCCATATGATCGGCGTCGGCGTCGGCGAGATGATTGCGGAAGCCTGCCTTGCTATGGAGTTCGGTGCGAGTGCTGAAGATATCGCGCGCACTATGCACCCCCATCCGACCATGACCGAAGCTATCCGAGAGGCTGGAAAGGCTGTCGATGGCTGGGTGATGCAGATGTAAGGCTAAATCTGGCCAGAACCAATTGAGATTGCGAGGGGGGTGGAACGGCGGCTCCACCCCCCTCTTTCTTGTTAGGGCGTCTCCACTTTTGTAGCGTCATTGCTTGGAACCACTGTCACCGAAAAAGGCTCGGTGCCACCAAAAACCCGGACCGCGAGCGCCTTCATCTGCGGCAGAGTAGCTTTCTCATACTGTTTCTTGCCATCGCGAAGGATGGTAAGGCGTCGCGGATCGTCGAACGAGCCAGACAGCCAGTTAGCCCACCAACCATTGTTACGCTGGCTCTGCGTGATTTCAGCGATAAGCGGCTTGCGCGCGCGCTCGAATAGATCACGGTCAATCTTTCCAGAACCAAGATCGCGCGCGATCTCGCGGATTAGTGCCGTAGTGGAAGCTTGCTCGGCAGGTTTGACCTCAATCTCCGCACCCAAATAGCCAAAGTTTGGGCTCACTGTTGAGGCTGACAGGTTCGTGCCGGGCGAATATGTTGAGCCTTTGTTTTCGCGAATTTCATCGGTAAGGCGAACGCCGAAAATGGCATCGAGGATGCGCATTTGGCGCCCCTGATTACCATCGCCATAGTCGAGTGCGGGCCAATAAAGCGCGGTCAGAGTTTGGTCTGAGCGGCCCTTGTGTTCTAGAGTTACGGGTGCTGCGGCCACAGGAAACGTCAATGCCCGCTCGGCCGTTTTCGGCAGGCTTCTTGGCGCACGCTGGGGCAGGGCGCCAAAGGTCTTTGCCACTGCATCAAGAGCGGCTTTCTGGTCAACATCCCCGACAATAGTAACCTCAATTGCGCCACCATTTAGCGCTGGCGACAGTACTTTCTTGGCGTCCTCAAGCGTGGCCGCATCGAATTGGCTCGGTGACGGGAATGCAAAACGTGCATCGCTTGACCGCAAGAGGCTGGGAAGGTTGGTTCCCAGCACCGCTCCAGTGGATGCTGTGCTTTGCCGAAAAATCGTTTCCTTAGCAGCGCGGTATCGCTGATCGCCATCCAGTCGCCACGCTGGGTCGGTTACGAACGCGGTGAGTAGTTGCATCTGAAGGTGAAGTTCTTCCGGTGTTGCTGCACCGCCCAGAACAAACGCATCCTCGCCGACGCCGAAGCTGAGGCCAACCGAACGGCCCGCTAGAGCCCGCTCAAGTTCATCTGAATCATGCCTACCTAAGCCGCCCGCAAGAAACCCGCTTTCAATTACGCCTTGAAGCCCGGGTTTTGCTGGAAGATCGAGTATGCCGTGTCCAAGCCGCACCGAAACCCGGACCCGGTTTTTTTCAAAATCTGTCCGCTTGAAGTTCACACGAACATTATTGGCAAAAACAGTCTGAGTTAAGCCAAGGTCCTTCACCGTCCTGGACGAAACAAAGCGCCCGACCGGCCCAAACTCCGTGTAGCCCCAGACGGCGGCACTTTGCTGCTTCGGTGCTTCAACAGGCTTGGCCCGTGACGCGTCGAAGGCGGCTTGAACTAACGCTGCCCCGTCTTTCAAATCCAGACTTGAGTTTAGAAGAACAACGGGCGGCTTTTCTCCCCATGCCTCCTTTAGGGCTGAAAGCGCAACTTCAGGGGTCATTCGTGACGAAAGCGCCTCAAACAATGCGAGCTCATCGCCCGGTGATGTGAACACTGATCCGTCGCTAAATGCCCCGACCAAGCCATCCGCCAGCCCGCGCGTTTGCCGGGTCGATGCTTGCGCCGCTGCCGTCGCATAGCTCTCGCGAATGTTTTTCAGTTCGGTACTCAACTCTTCATTGGAAAACCCAAACTGTAAGGCGCGTCTTATTTCTTGTTCCAAGGCGCCAAGTGCAGCTTCCCATTTCGATGGATCGGCAATGGCTGAAGCTTCAGCAATAGTGGCGGTCTTGAAGTAATCGCCATTGCCAAGGCTCGCTTGCAGGAATGGAGCATCGGCGGCGCGTGCCAAGCGTTCCAAGCGCCGATTTACGATGGTTTCGGCAAGGCTAAGGGCGAGGTCACGTTCGCGATTAGCTTTCGTATCCAGCATCTCCTTATAGGGCTTAACAGCCGCCAGACGAATGGACGTGGATCCTTGCTGCTCACGATGGAAAGCCGCTGTGCCCGGCTTGACCAACAATTCGCCCAAATCAGGCAGCGCAGGTTTGGCTGCTGGTGCTGCCCAGTCGGTGAACTTCGCGCGAATCTCTTTCTCGGCGCCAATTGGGTCGATCGCACCGACAACGACCAAGAAGGTGCGGTCAGGCGTGTACCAAGTTCGGTATAGGCTCTCGAACTCAGGCCGCTGTGCATTTTGCAGCACCGTGACTTTTCCTATTGGGAAACGACGTGTGGGAAGCGTGCCCGTTAGCACCAAGTCCGTATAGGCTTTGAATTGCCGCAAACCCGGTGTGTCTCTGGCTCGCTCCTCAGACAGAACGACACCGCGCTCCTTGTCGATCGCTTTGGGATCAAGCAGCAAGCGATCACTGGTTTCCCGCATTATCATCAGGCCAAGGCCCAATTGAGTGGTCTTGGGGAGGTCCAGTTGATAAACTGTCTCGTCCCAAGAGGTGTAAGCATTGGTGTCAGCACCAAAAGCTAAGCCTTCGCGTTCAAGCAGTTTCACCATTTCGCCTTCCGGCACATTTTTGGAGCCGTTAAAGGCCATGTGCTCGAGGAAATGGGCTAATCCCTGTTGGTTATCGGCCTCCATCATTGAGCCAGTCGCGAAGCGCATCCGGATCGAAACGGCGTCTCTTGGCGTTTCATTCTTCAAGATTGCGAAACGCATGCCGTTTGGCAAGACACCATACCGAACGGCATTTTCCGGCTTCAGATCAGAGGTTTCATGTGGAAAGGTTGATGGAGCCGCCAGCGGGTGCGTGGCCGCGTTTGCTGTGAACGCCGCAGAAAGCAGCCCGGCACACAAAAGTATCCCGTTAACGACAGCGCGCATAAAGCCTCCCAAAATGAGCGACCTCAACAATGCCCTGATGTAGCAGTCACGGGCAAGCTTCCACAGTCTAAACTAATCTTCATGAACTCTGTGGCCTTGCCTTAACGCCGTAGGGACGCGACCGTATGTCGGGGAGTTCGAATATGGCGTTAGTCGAGAAAAATGGCTGGTCAAACTGGTCTGGTCGCGTGCAGGCGCCACATGCGAGGCTTGTTCGTCCGCGTGATGAAACAGAATTACAAGGCGCCCTATCCAGCGCGATGGAAGTTCGGCCTGTCGGTGCGGGTCATTCATTCATGCCTCTAGCCCAGAGTAGTGGTGTCATTATTTCGCTTGACGATTGGCAGGACGATCGCATTGTCATTGGAGAAACGGGCTTGGCTGAGGTTCCAGCCGGCATGCGATTGAAAACGCTAACGCGGAAACTCCGTGACCTTGGCTGGGCGCTGGCTAATCAAGGTGACATTGATGAACAGGCGTTGGCGGGCGCGTTGGCCACAGGAACGCACGGCACCGGAATAAGTCTGCAGTCTCTGTCAGCCATGACACGAGGCGTGGAGCTTTTCCTTCCCAACGGCGACGCCGTGAAACTCGACACACAAAGCCACCCCAAATGGTTTGAAGCGGCACGGCTCTCTTTAGGTGCGCTTGGAATCGTCACGCGTGTAACAATGCAATTGGTCCCAGCGTACCGCCTCGAGGAAAACACCAAGACTGAACCTCTGAATGAGGTTCTCGATACTTTTTGGGAGCGGGTCGCGGCCAATCGTCACTTCGAGTTTTGGCAATTTCCGTACGCGAGCAAAGCCATCGTCAAGACGCTCAATCTAACACAGGAAGAACCGCGCCGGGCCAATCATTCGGGGCCAGACGAAGAAAAAATAATGACGACGATGTGCGATATTGGCGCGGTAGTTGGATTTCTGAGTGGGCCCATGCAGAAGATCATGACCGCCTTGGTTAGTCCAACAAACCGTGTCGGCTGGAGCTGTTCAATCTTTCCCTCGCCGCGCAATATCCGGTTCAATGAAATGGAGTATCACCTTCCCAAGGATACGGCCTTGGAGGCTCTGCGTGCTTGCTTGGCGGCAATAAAGAGAAAGAGTGTGCCGGTTTGTTTTCCATTCGAAGTCCGAACAGTGGCCGCAGACGACGTTTGGATATCGCCATTTAGCGGCGCGCCAAGGGTGTCGATCGCCTTGCACCAATATTGGAAGCAAGACCCAGCAGGTCTGATGAATATTTGTGAACCCATTCTGCAAGAGGCTGGCGGCCGGCCTCATTGGGGCAAAATGCACACACTCGATCATGGCGGGTTCACAGCGCTTTATCCGCGTCTTGCAGACTTCGAAGCGGTCCGAAGCGAAATGGATCCGGAAGGAAAGCTGCTCAATCCGCATCTGCGCTACATTTTCGGGCGTTAGAAACAAAGCACCGAGCAGCACTTGCATGACGTGGCAGGTTCACCCCAGATCACACTATGCCCATTATTCGCTTACCCAAGGACGCCATTAATCGCATTGCTGCTGGCGAAGTGGTCGAGCGCCCCGCCAGCGTTGCCAAAGAGCTCATCGAAAACGCACTTGATGCTGGTGCCTTATCCATCGCTGTCCGGGCGGAAGCGGGTGGAATGTCGCTACTGGTTGTCGAAGATGATGGCGCTGGAATCCCGCTTGCCGAATTGCCGCTCGCCGTTGAGCGGCATGCAACCTCAAAATTGGTTCCCGGGCGCGATGGTTCCCTCGACCTTTTGAACATTCAAACCATGGGCTTCCGGGGCGAGGCGCTGCCGTCGATCGGCTCAATCGCACGGCTTTCGATTTCAACACGAACAAATGGATCAAGCGAAGCTTGGAAGCTGACTGTCGATGGCGGTGTCACGCACGGCCCCAATCCAATTTCGTGGGGAAGGCTAGGCTCCGGCACGATTGTTGAAGTCTCTGATCTCTTTTATGCAACACCCGCTCGGCTGAAATTCATGAAGGGCGAACGCTCTGAAGCGATGGCGATAACGGAAGCGGTCAAACGATTGGCGATGGCCCGCCCTGATGTTGCCTTTAGCCTTCAGCATGATGGGCGAAGTGTGCTGCGATACCGCATTGGCACCGGGGACATGGAGTCACAACGCCTTCAGAGACTGACTGACGTTCTCGGCGAGAGTTTTGGAAGCAATGCGTTCCCGTTGGAAAGCGTCCGTGACGGCATTCGTCTATCAGGGTTCGCGGGCCTTCCAACAGCCAGCCGCGGCAATGCCATGCATCAATTCATGTTCGTCAATAGTCGACCCGTGCGGGATCGGTTGTTGGTCGGTGCCATTCGCGGGGCCTACCAAGACGTTTTGGCGCGCGATCGCCACCCTGTATTGGCGCTCTTTTTGGAGATTGATCCCCAATTTGTTGATGCCAATGTTCATCCAGCAAAAACAGAGGTTCGATTTCGCGATCCGGCTGGCATTCGAGGGCTGATCGTGGGGGCCTTGCGCCACGGTTTGGCGGCTTCAGGCGTCCGAGCATCAACTACCGTCAATTTCGCTGCGCTAGGTGCGTTCCAACAAAGCTCGCTACCGGCATATTCTGGTCAATCAGGCTGGAAGGCGCCCGCTTATGCCAGTCACGAGCCGACCGCGCTTTTCAAAGTGTCGGATAATTATGGTGGATTAATCTCGCCTGAGCCCTCAGCGCGTGCGGAAAGCCCAGATGCGATCGCCGAAAGGGCACCTCATTCAGAATTCCCACTTGGCGCTGCTATTGCTCAATTACACGGGACTTACATCGTTAGCCAAACCAATGATGGCATCATTTTGGTGGACCAACACGCGGCGCATGAGCGGCTGGTTATGGAGAAAATGAAGGCGGCGATGGTCGATGGCAATACTATCCGGCAACCACTTTTGGTGCCGGATGTCGTCGATATGGAGCCGTTAGAGGCCGAACGGCTTATTGCCCGCAGTGATGAGTTGGCAAAACTAGGCTTAGTTATAGAGCCTTTTGGCGAGGGCGCGGTGGCCGTGATGGAAACGCCCACAATTCTCGGAAAAATCAATGCGCGCGCGCTCCTTTCCGATCTGGTTGACGACCTCGCAGCCCTTGATGGGCCGTTTGCGCTTTCCGAGAAGCTTGATCATGTCTGCGCAACCATGGCTTGCCACGGTTCAGTGCGCGCCGGTCGCATGCTTGGCGTGGATGAAATGAATGCCCTCCTGCGCCAAATGGAACAAACGCCGCGCTCAGGCACGTGCAATCACGGTCGTCCGACCTGGATTAAACTGTCCCTTTTGGATGTAGAGCGTTTGTTCGGGCGGAAGTAAGCGTTCCCAAGACTGCGCATTTCGGGGCCTTGGAACGACCTTTCGCCCAACCCACCGCTTCACTTAACAGGCATTAACACCGCCACACGCATATCCCCGACTGCCATTTGGCTTGGATTGTCCAAATAGACCTCCCAAGGATTGCCATTGCGCTCAAACCCATAGGCCGCAACCGCAGCTTCAAGCCCTGCATAGGTCTCATCGACAGTTTTTGCGGTGCCAGGGTGGTTTGCTCGCATAACAAAACCCTCTGGGGACTCACCGAATTCTACACGGCCAAATGATGGCAAGCCCGGTTTGCCAAGATAGGGCCAGCCTGCTTGGAATTGGTAGCTCTGGCCGTCATGCTTCAGGGTCACAGCCATGGGGTAGCCACCGGGCTTAACCCCTCGCGCGACAATACCGTCGACCACGGCGGCAAAAGAAGCTTGCAACGCCCGATTTGCGGTGTTCATGTCCGCAGACGACGTCCCCGTAACGAAAGCAAATGGCTGGGATTTCACGGTATCAAAGGCGATCTTTGTCGAACCAAAGTCGGTGGCGGGAAGTGCCTCCGCCGCGGCCTTCAATTTCCCCAAGCCTTTTTCATAGTCTTTGCCAACAAAATTTGGCGTAAGAAGGCCCATATAGCGGTCGACAGGATTAAGGCTCAGTTTCTGAAGAAAAGTCCAAGTCGCTTTGGTTTTTGTGCCTTGCGGTTCGAATAGCATCGTCGCAGTGGCTTTCCCCATAGGGCCAAAGTCAATCTGCGTGACAATGCGCTCATAGCGAAGGCTTTCTCGGATCGTTTGCGATCCAGAGCCAACTTTTTCGCCTTTCCAGTCTAACCGAGACCCAACGCCGGCTGGGGGCCCTGAAAGCTGATAGTCCGCATTTGGTTCAAGCTCATACCAAGGCGACCATTTGTTAAAATTGGCCATGCGGTCGACTTGCGAAAAAACTACGGCCGCTGGGCGCTCTATTGTAATGGAACGCTCGACCTTCGCCGTGTCTGGCAACAAGAGGCCGATAATGGCCAAGCCCACTACAGCGTAAACGACCCATAGCAAAATCTTCTGAAGCAGTGCCATTGACCCATCCCTTTTCTGAGACCGTCGTCCCAATGGATGAAAAAATCAATGTCAGCTCTTCGGCGGCGCTGTGTCTTTCGCGGCTTGTTTCCGTTTTGGCGGCCCCTCAGAGGCCGTCAGCGAATAGAACTGGCACCTATTGCCGTCAGCAATGATTGAGCTGAACCGATCTAGGCTGCCGGTTCCGTCGGTCTTGAAGCCAATGGCGTTTGCAAAGGTCAGTTCGGAACAACTGCCAATGAAGGATGCGCGGTACCATTTCCGCGACCGATCTTGTATATACAAGATGTCGCGCTTGTCTTCGCGTGCACTCGACCAGTCCCGTATACCGCCATTGTCTGCAAAACGAATGGTTGCCTGTCTTTGTTCGGCTGGTTTGGATTCCATTGCCACCGCCACGCTTGTGGCGATGAGGCTAAAGCTGGCCGCTAATGCTATCGACGTTACTCGCATTGTGTTGCCTCCAAAAGAACCGCGTAAACTCTAACGGATTGTAACACGCTCCGCATAAAGCGTCCCGGTAATTCCCTTCACACTTGCTTGCATTCGAACGGGAACTGAAACTCCCATGCCGCCAATATCGGCAAGTATGAGCACGAGTTTAATCGGTTCAGCCTTTTCACCCGGCTTCTTGGCTTTGAATCCCGCAACTTCAACATATTGACCTGTGCACCGAATAGCCGGGCCTTGATAGGCAGGCGTGGAGACTGTGGTCGGCCCTACATATTGAGTTCGGATATCATAGCGCCGCTTGCCATCGAAAATCTTCACGACACCACCGCAAGCTTTGCCTTCACCGCGCCCGGTCAGAAGCGACAATTGCATGAGGCCCGTAAGGGGATCTACGGCCTCTATCTTCTGAGCATCCGTTGCCGGTGGTTGGCCCATATTGGTGCCCCAAGGTGGGTTAGATGCTGCGCGAACGCTACCACCACCCCAGCTCATATCGATTCGACGCCGTTTACCGGTCGATTCCTGGTTGTTGAATGTTGTTGGGCGTAGGCTGCCGCGCACAACGTTGCCGCGCGACCGTGTTTGCCCAGCGTCGTTTGACAGTGCAGCGCCGATCCCAGAGGTCCGATACGTTGCGTCGGCCTGATAGCTTTCCGGCGTTATGGTCGCATTGAAGGTGCCGCGGGCGAGCTCAAGCGGGCCAATTCGCGCGCGTAGGCTTATTTCAACGCGCTTTGATTCGCCCGGTGCCATGCGATCGAACACGGTGTCTGAGAATACCGGTGCAGCGGTTGAGAACAGAGCGGTAGCAGTTGTTGCCAAGAATAAGAGTTTCATTGTGCCCAGACTTTTCCGTCAGCGTTCCGAAGCATTGCTTCGCGTGTGCCTTCTATAATTGGGATGCAAACCTGAACGCCACCATAACATCAGCCAAGTTTGGATTTCCGCTTTCAAGTGCGCGATTTTCGACACACCAGAATCTGCCGTTTTAGCTTGACCTTTTGGCGTCGTCCGCCTATCAGCCGCGCTCGTTTTGTGGGGCCAGCCCCCTCAATCACCATTTTGGCTGATAGCCCTGAGAGTATTGCGATGTCGCGCCGCTGTGAATTGACCGGAATTGGCCCTATGGTGGGCAATCGCGTCAGCCACTCAAACATTAAGACCAAGCGCCGTTACCTGCCTAATTTGCAGGATGTAACGTTGGCGTCTGACGCTTTGGGTCAGTCCTTTTCGCTCCGTATTACTGGGGCGGCATTGCGCACGGTTGATCATAATGGCGGTCTGGACGGCTTTCTTTTGAAAGCGAAGGAAGAAGGTCTTTCGGCGAACGCTGCAAAGATCCGCCGTGATCTGAAAAAGAAATTGGCTGAAACCGCCGCAGCTTGATTTAACAGCGCGCGTTTAGTTGGATTGAAAAAGGCGCCCGCATTCTGGGGCGCCTTTTGCTTTTATAGCATAACTAAACAGATCGACGCGCTTTCATGCTCGCTAGGATCGTTCCATCATCAAGATTATCTAATTCACCACCGACCGGGACGCCATGGGCTAATCGGCTCACGATTACACCGCACTCATGCAAAGCGTCGGCCACATAATGCGCTGTCGTTTGTCCATCAACTGTGGCGTTCAGAGCAAGGATAACCTCTTTAACCCCAGGCTCTTTTGCGCGACCAACAAGGCCGCCTACACGCAGATCCTCGGGGCGAATACCGTCCAATGCCGAGAGAACACCACCGAGCACGTGGTAACGCCCCCTAAACCCGCCTGTCCGTTCCATCGCCCATAGGTCCTGAACTTCCTCAACGACACAGATAATGCTGTCATCGCGCCCCGGTGCGCGGCAGACACCACAGGGATTGACCGTATCGAGATTGCCGCAGGTGTCACAAATACCCACGCGATCGGCCGCATCAGTCATGGCGGTTGCTAATGGGCGAAGCAGCTGATCACGGCGCTTTAGGAGTGCCAATGCAGCACGTCGGGCCGAGCGAGGCCCAAGGCCCGGTAGTTTTGCCAGCAGATCGATCAGCCGATCGATCTCAGCGCCGCTGGTGCGTCCGCTCAAAACGGCATCTTGAAGCCGGGAGGAAGGCCAAGGCCGCCCATCAACGACTTCTCTTCCTGTTGACGGCGCTCTTCTACTTTTTTGCGTGCATCTTCGTGGGCAGCCTTAATCAGGTCTTCCAGAATTTCTCGGTCATCGGCGACTAATAGGGCAGGGTCGATTGAGATTGCACGCAATGCGCCCCCACCTGAGAGCGTGACTTTGACCATGCCGGCCCCAGAGGAGCCTTCAGATTCAAGGGCCTCTATTCGCTTCTGGGCGTCGCCGACCTTTGCTTGAAGGCCCTGCATTTGCTTCATCAAATCGCCAATATTCCGCATCGCTCAGCCTTCTTTGTAGCGCTTACTGGGAGCCTCAAATGGTAATATTTCCGGACTGCCGGGCAAAGCCGGCCGAACTTCTATGACATGCGCACCAGGAAAGGCTGCCATGGCCGCCTGCACTTCCGGTAATCGCGATGCGGCGTCGATCGCCTCAGCACGTTCTCGATCTTGGCGCTCTTTCAGGCTCTCAACATTGGAACCACTGTGAGCCGCCGTTTCGGTTTCGAGTTGAATCTGCCAGGTTTCACCCGTTAGTTTTTCCAGCGCTGAAATTAAGCGGCGCGGCAATTCTTCCGATACGCCGGGGACCAGACTTGCTGTGATCTGGCCATGCTTAAACGCGCGAATGCGAAGTCCGCGCTCAACCGCCGTTTGAAGAGCGATCTCGCGTTCGGCCCCAAGGAAATGCACTACTTCATCAAAAGACGAAAACTTTCCGTTGGTTATGCCGTCTGTCGCCTCGGACTGTCGATGAGCCGCTGGAGGGCCAGTTTCCAAAGGTACGCTCTTTCCGGTGAGCAATCGGAGCGCGTCCTCTGGGGGTGGTAATGTTGCTGCCGCACAAACCCGGACCAGCGCCATTTCTGCTGCCGCTAGTGGGTCCGGTGCACGCCCTGCATCTTCCCAACCCTTCAAGAGCAATTGCCATAACCGCGTCAAACTTGCTGTGGTGAGGCGGTTAGAGAGTTCTGCCACCCGAGCCGTTTGGTCCAGCGCCCCGGTTGGCGGCGCCTTATCGCCCAATATCTGAGCGCGCGTTACTTCATGGGCGGCATCAAGAAGATCGCGCATCACCAAAATGGGATCAGCCCCTGAAGTATATTGCGAGCGAAGCTCCAAAAGCGCTTTCGCAGCGTCGCCTGTGGCGACTAAATCAAGCAAGTCCATAATGCGCTGGCGATCAGCAAGGCCAAGCATGTCGCGAATGTTATCAGCGCTGACGGGCGCTTTTGACCCAGCATTCTGGACGATAGCCTGATCAAGCAGTGAAAGCGCGTCGCGCACTGATCCTTCGGCGGCACGCGCAATCATCGCCAAACCGCTCGCGTCTACATTGGCGTTTTCTAAGCGGCAAAGGCGAGCCAAATGCGCCGCTAGAACCTCTGCATCGACCCGCTTCAGGTCAAACCTCTGGCACCGCGAAAGCACGGTAACGGGGACTTTTCGAATTTCTGTGGTCGCAAAAATGAACTTGACGTGCGGCGGAGGCTCTTCGAGTGTCTTTAGCAATCCGTTAAAGGCTGCGTTCGACAGCATGTGAACTTCGTCAATAATGTAGACCTTAGTCCGCGCTTGAATCGGCGCGTAGCGAACGCTGTCCAAAATTTCACGGATGTCATTGATGCCCGTATGAGACGCAGCATCCATTTCCATAATGTCTGGATGCCGACTAGCCGAAATTGCGGCGCAAAACTCCCCTTGCGGTTCAAGCGAGATCGATGGGCCATCGACTGTGGGCGAACGATAATTCAAGGCCCGGGCAATCAGGCGCGCCGTGGTTGTTTTCCCAACACCTCGAACACCAGTAAGCATGTAAGCATGCGCAATTCGACCGGTAGAGAAGGCATTGGCGAGAGTTTTCACCATGGCCTCTTGGCCGATCAAGTCTTCAAACTTTTGAGGACGATATTTTCGGGCTAGCACTTGATAGGCGGATTTTGAACCTTCAGCGACCTCATTATTTGTGGGCGCTTCAGCAAAAAGAGACGCAGTCTCTTCATCGCGTCCAATCACGTCGTTATCGTGGGGCGGGGCGGTTTCGTCCATCACACCGGCGAACATTGAGGGCTAAGTGGAGGCCGGACAGCGACCCGGGCAAAATCTCGTTGTGGCTGCTACCTTCCGGTCCTGACCAGATTGGCGAGCGGACCGTCCGCTGCCGACCTCCATTGCGGTATATCGGGTCTGATGAACAAAGAGTCCAGTGCCGCCGCCAAGAGGAATTGCAGCACGTCACGCATGTCAGGGCTGACTACCGGGTCACGGGTTTCCAGACTTGGGTTTGGCAGAGCGGCCCGACGCACCCTTTTACCGCTAACGAGCCGTCAGGTTTCCGCGCGAGCTCAGACCGATAGGTCCGGCCATCTTGGGGATTGTATATGGTGCCGCCGGTCCATTTACCGTCTTTTCCCAGCTTAAAGCCTTGAATGAGCTTCACTCCGACAAGCGGCTGATTGCGCTTTGACGCGTCAGGGTTGCGTGTATCTTTCGGAATTACGCCTGCCGGTGCTACGACCCTTGCGATAGTTCCACAAAGTGAGCCGCCGACGCAGCTGGCGATAGCGATTTCTGCTTGCCCGTTCTGGGTCAGCCATCGTGTACCGAACAAATCATTGGCAGAAACCGGCGTGGCAACCGCACCCACCGCAAGGAACGAAAACGCGATTAATTTCTTCATTGTGTCAGCCTCAATTCCCATTAGCGTGGTCTAGTTCGAAGTGGTGCGGTTTCAACGCGAACCTCGTCAAGTGCAGCCTTGAAGCGCGCATCGCTCATTAACGCTGCAAAGACCGCGTCACCGCTTCGTTCACCGGCCTCAACATCACTAGGATAGTGCACGGCCGCAATAACACGTTGATAGGCATAGTCATGTGACCGCGCTCGAATTGCTTTTGCCTTGGAGGGTACAAGATTTGCCAAGATCGAGCCCGTAACGCGGGCATAGAGCGCATGACCGGACGGATATGATCCATCTTTTGGCAACGGGGCGCATGTCGCCAAAGCAGGATTGGCGGCAGCCGGGCGCGGTCTATTCCAAATGGCCTTGGCGTCCCGTACGGCCACCCACGTATCGCCGCCAACGCGTGTCAGCAAATTAGCCAGTTTCGGATAGGCCTCCGACCGGAACCCAACCCCAAGGACACTGGCATAGGCTGTGAACGGTGAAAGTTCGGCATCGGCGCTGGCTTTTTCGCACATGGCGGGTGTTCGTTCGCGGACCGTACGCTCAATGATGCGTTTGTCTCGACGATCTGCGGTCGAGCCAGCCTTTGGAGATGCTGGGATCACTTTCTCAATAGGAACGCGGGTATCCAAGAAAGGCTTCGGCATTTCTTGGGCACTTGCTGGTCCAAGACCGTGCAAAAGCACGTAACCAATCGCTAACGCGCCGAGGCCCAAGATCGGTTTTGGCAGTCTTTTTTCTGACATCATACTTGGGGCCCTCGGCTACTCGGTTTGTGTCATGAGAAAAGAATGAGGTCGTAAGGAACGTCATCTTACGAGCACTTCCTAAAACACCAAGCGATTTTGCCACCGCGACATCACGGCAACGCGATTGACCTGTTGTTTGACCTCCGACCTCCTATCTTATTAGATGAAACGCAGGGGCCCGCCGTGTCGGCTATGGGCCTGCGCACTTTGAGGCGTCCATGAACCTCCGTAATTTGGCACTTTGGGGCGTAATAGCTCTTCTTTTGGTCACTTTGTTTTCGCTTTTTCAGCGCCCCTCCGGTGGTGCGGCTCCCGTGGAAGTTCCGTATTCCCAATTTCTGAACGATCTTAATTCTGGCCGCGTAACGTCTGTGGTTATCCAAGGCGACAAAGCCATCGGGAAAATGGAAGACGGCAAAACCTTTCAAACGGGCATCTTGCCGGGATCGGATTTGGCAACACGCCTAGAGCGATCCAATGCGCGCGTTGATGTTCGCCCCGACACTTCTGGTGAGCCGACGCTGCTCGGCGTTATTCTAAACTTCTTGCCTATGTTGTTGCTGATTGGGGTGTGGATTTTCTTCATGCGCCAAATGCAAAATGGCGGTGGTGGCCGCGGTGGGGCGATGGGGTTTGGCAAGTCCAAAGCAAAGCTGCTCAATGAAAACAAGAACCGCGTCACTTTCGAGGATGTTGCCGGCATCGATGAAGCCCGCGAGGAATTGGAAGAAGTCGTTGAGTTCCTCAAGGACCCCACGCGGTTCCAGCGCCTCGGAGGCAAAATCCCCAAGGGTGCGTTGCTAATCGGGCCTCCCGGCACCGGGAAAACGCTCACCGCCCGCGCCGTCGCAGGCGAAGCCAATGTTCCGTTCTTCACGATCTCCGGCTCGGATTTTGTGGAAATGTTCGTCGGCGTCGGTGCGAGCCGCGTGCGTGACATGTTCGAACAAGCCAAGAAAAATGCGCCCTGCATCATTTTCATCGATGAAATTGACGCGGTTGGTCGCCATCGTGGTGCTGGCCTCGGCGGCGGCAATGATGAGCGTGAGCAGACCCTCAACCAGCTTCTCGTCGAAATGGACGGCTTTGAGGCTAATGAAGGCATCATCATTATCGCTGCCACCAACCGGCCCGACGTGCTTGACCCTGCCTTAATGCGCCCAGGCAGGTTTGATCGCCAAATCGTGATCTCCAACCCAGACGTGAATGGCCGCGAGAAGATCCTCAAAGTTCACATGCGCAATGTGCCTCTTGCTGCCGATGTGATCCCCAAAACCATCGCACGGTCAACGCCGGGCTTTTCAGGCGCGGACTTGATGAACCTCGTCAACGAGGCTGCCTTGCTTGCGGCGCGTCGGGGCCGTCGCCTCGTCACTATGAAAGAGTTTGAAGACGCTAAGGATAAAATCCTCATGGGCGTTGAACGCAAAACCATGGCCATGACCGACGATGAAAAGCGCCTCACGGCCTATCATGAAGGGGGCCACGCCCTCGTTGCCCTTACTGTTGGCAATACAGACCCTGTGCACAAGGCAACCATCATCCCGCGCGGCCGTGCATTGGGTATGGTGATGCAATTGCCAGAGCGCGACAAAGTCTCGATGAGTAAGGAGCAAATGTTGGCTCGCCTTGCCATCTTGATGGCCGGTCGCGTGGCCGAGCAGACGGTGTTTGGTGACGACAAAGTCACCTCAGGCGCTTCCTCTGATATCGAGCAAGCTACCAAGCTCGCGCGTGCAATGGTCACGCGTTGGGGCTATTCCGATAAACTCGGAACGGTCATGTATGGCGACGACCAAGGCGAGGTTTTCCTCGGCTATTCAATGGGTCGCCAAACCACGATTTCGGAAGCAACCTCGCAAATCATCGATTCCGAGGTGCGCCGCTTGGTCGAGTACGGTCACAATGAAGCGACGCGAATCCTTACGGAGCGCCGTGACGACCTCGAGACCGTCGCAAAGGGCTTAATCGAGTACGAGACGCTTTCGGGCGATGAAATACTTGGCTTGTTGAAAGGGGTCGTGCCTGTCCGCGATGATCCCGATGCAGCGTCGCCGTCTGGCCCGTCTTCCGCAGTGCCGACGATTGGGCGTAAGCCCAGTGCTAGCCCGGAAGCAAACCCGCAACCGACAGCGTAAGCGAGGGCCTAGAGCCAAAAAGGCAGGGCGCCCGCCACGATGTCATGGCACATCGTCGGCGGGCGGTTCCACAAGCGGTGCATCGCGAAGGGATCGTCCGACAAGGGCGTAAAGCCCTATCGCGCATAAAACGACGGCCGCAAGCTCGAAAGGAGCGCTTGGGCCAAACCAAGCATAGACGCCGGCTCCAAAGATAGGTGCTAGCACAAAGCCGGCGCCATTTACCGACACGATTAGGCCCGCGATACCGCCCTGCTCCTCCGGCGTTACGGCAAGAGATGCCCCACCGGTAAAGCCAGGGCGAGCAAGCCCGCCTGCTAAGCCCATGATGATTTGTGCAAAGGCGAGCTCACCAAAGCTTGTTGCAAAAGCTGTAATGGTGGCGCCGATTGCAAGCCCTAGGGCGCCAAGGGTCATGAGGCCACGTGGCGTTAGCCGAAGCCGAGGCAGCAACCCCAATTGCGCAACGATCGTTGCCATAGCGCCCGCAGACAGTGCCGCTGCAACCAGCTCCGCTGCGTCTTTTGGCGCCATTTGTAGCCGGTCGATGAAGAAGAACGAGATCATTTGCATCATGACAGCGGTTGATGCCGAAAGGCCCAAGCCAAATATCAAGAAAGGCCGCACTCTCTTGTCGAAGCCTAATACCCAAACCGATGGCCCCTTTTGACGCATACGCCGTTCCTCAGGTACGACCGTCGTCGGCAGGAAGAAGTGCGCGCTAATCGCCGAGATGGTCGCGAGGATCCCAACGACAATGAGCGGGGCGGTCAGGCCTAGTTTAGCGACCATGAACGCGGCAAGGGCGGGCCCAGCGGCGGAACCGAAGGCAAAAGCCGATGTTAAGGCTGCGATCTCACGGGTGCGAAAGGCAGGTGCCGTTACATCGGCCACGAGCGCTTGCGCTGCTGGATTGGTCGCAGACCCTCCGGCCCCAAAGAGGCATCGTGCTAAAGCAAGCGCAACAAACGCTGATATCCAGTGCCAATGGAAGTTCACAGCAATCACTACGATCCCTGCGAACAGCAGCATTGAAAGTGCGTAAGCAGACAGGCCAAGCACGATAAGTGGCTTTCGGCCAATGCGGTCACTCGTGCGGCCCCAAATTGGTGAGGTAATAACCCAAAGAACCGCTGATAACGAAAAAATTGAGCCAACGGCCCAATCCGGCAACCCGATGGTTCGCCCAATGGGCGGAAGCACTGCAAACAGCATGGAGTTTCCAACCCCTACTGAAGCCAAGCACAGGAAGAGCAACCTAAACGAGCTCGGTGGAATGGGTGTCAGGCTTGGGGGTGAGTGTTGTCCGCTATCGACAGTCCCTGGAGATGGTTGCGGTGTTGGTTCGAGGGGCACAAAAAATCTTCCGAGGAAATGACGGGATATTAAGGCTTCTGATGCATGAATGCGATTGCCACAATTGTTAGCGGCTTGGATGGGTCATGTTTCAGATTATCGGTATCATCGTAGTGTTCGTGATGGTGTTCGGCGGCTTTACGTGGGCTGGCGGAAAGTTCGATGTGATTTTGCACTCGGCGCCGTACGAATTGACAATGATCTTGGGCGCCGCGGTTGGTGCCTTTCTGCTGGGCAATTCCTTAGACACGATCAAAGCAACCCTTGGCGGCATTGGAAAGCTTTTTGCCGGCTCAAAGTGGAAGAAGCAGGATTATATGGATCTGCTGGCTCTGCTTTTTGCGCTCACAAAAATCATGAAGAGCAAGGGTGTCGTGGCGCTGGAAGCCCATATCGAAAAGCCCGGTGAGAGCGCGATCTTCAACCGCTATCCGAGGATCGCTAAGGATCATCACGCCACGGATTTCATCTGCGATACCCTTCGTATGATGACCATGAATCTGGACGACCCTCATCAGGTTGAGGCAGCAATGGAAAAGCAATTAGAAAAGCATCACCATGAGGCCCACGCCGCGCCGCATGCGCTCCAGTCAATGGCCGATGCTCTCCCCGCCCTTGGTATCGTGGCGGCCGTTTTGGGCATCATCAAAACCATGGGTGCGATCACCGAGCCTCCGGCTGTTCTTGGTGGCATGATCGGCGGTGCACTGGTCGGAACGTTCCTAGGCGTGTTTATCGCCTATGGTTTTGTTGGCCCGATGGCGTCACGGCTTGGCTCGGTGTTGGATGAAGAACATCAGTTTTACAAGATAATTCAGGAAGTGCTTGTCGCTCACCTGCACGGTAATGCCGCCCAAATTTCAGTTGAAATTGGACGGGGATCAGTGCCGTCATTGTTTCAACCTTCCTTCATACAGCTTGAGGAAGCCCTCAACGCAATCCCCAACGAGGGGTAAATTTGAACCATTCGTGTTCTTGTTGGCTGTTCTGCTTCACATAGGGCACTTGCGTAATCTTGTGTTGGACGCTAGGTCAAAATTCACCGCGCTGGATTGCATAGTGCGTGGGGGCATAAAGGATACTCTGATGACCGAGCTCAAAAAGCTTCTCGCAGCCGCTTCTGTGGTTGCTCTTCTTGGCGTGGCCGCTTGCGGTCAGGCTCCAACTGCTGACTCTGCTGCTTCTGAAGCTGCTGCTGTTGCTTCTGACGCCGCTTCTGCGGCTGACGTCGCTGTTGACGCTGCATCTGACGCTGCTGGCGCTGCTTCTGAGGCCGCTTCTGGCGCCGTTGAAGCTGCTTCCGGCGCTGCTGAAGCCGCTTCTGCTGCAACTGACGCTGCTTCTGCCGCTCAGTAATACGGTTTCGCCCACGCGAATCCAGCGAGAGGCCGCCCGGTAGGGCGGCCTTTTTGCGTTCCGGTGGTTGCGTTCTTGTGGTGTGCGGCGACATTCAGCCTTTACCGGTCTCAGAGATTTCAAAATTGGCCCGCTATGCCAGATAGTGATCCGCAAGCGGACTATTCAAGGCGCAGGCTTCCTCCGTCCGGCGGCATTATCTTTGATTCTGGAGGCAATGCGCGTTCATCGGTCGTTGACGACATTTTCTACTCAAAAACCGACGGTTTGGCCGAATCTCGCTTTGTTTTTATGCAAAGCGGCGCCATCGTAAACGCATGGCATGACCGTGATCAATTCATCATCGGCGAGCTCGGTTTTGGGACAGGCCTCAACTTTCTGGCCGTCTGGGATGCGTGGCGAACAAGCCGAAAACCGGGTGCGATTTTGCACTTCGTTTCGGTTGAAGCTTATCTTTTGCCTGCTTCGGAAGTTGCGAACGCATTAGCTCTGTGGCCCGAGCTCAGTGCTCTGGCGGCGGCCTTGCTAGCGAGGTGGCCAAAGCGCGCGAAAGGCTTCCAACGCCTTTGGTTTGAAGCTGACGGCATTTGCTTAACTCTCATCATCGATCAGGTAGTTCCGGCTTTAAGGGGACTGACGGCCGATATCGATGCCTGGTTCCTTGACGGCTTTGCGCCCAGCCGGAATAAAGCCATGTGGTCAGACGAGGTGTTCGCCGAGCTTGGCCGACTTTCCAAACCTCAGGCTTCGTTGGCGACCTATACGGTGGCTGGTGACGTCCGTCGGGGCCTTTCATTGGCAGGATTTGAACTCAAGCGTTTGCCAGGTTTTGCCTCCAAGCGCGAACGGCTCACGGGCACGTTCAATGAGGTGAAGCCAACCAACGCGTCGTTGTTTCCAAATGTGCCAATCCCCAAGCCCGCAACAGCGCTTGTTATTGGCGGTGGCATTGCGGCGGCTTGCACCGTTTACGCACTGCGGAAGCGCGGCGTTGCTGTAGTGGTCGTTGATGACGATCCGCACTCAATTGCTAAAGCGAGCGGTAATCGTGCGGCGTTATTGATGCCTCGGCTTGATCGCGGCGACACAGCCGCTGCCCGCTTTTTTCGAGCGGCGCATCTCTTTGGTCTCGACACCTATGATGCGTTGCCAGAAGAGGCGTTCATTAGACTTGGTGTTCTAGAGGCCGCGACAAACGCGGGCGACATTCAAAGAGTGAACGATCTTATCGCCGACCCACCCCTGCCACCCGACCTTTTGGTGGCGGACAACAGCAAAACATTGCTCCACCGAGGTTCGGGAATCATCCGCCCAGATCGCGCGTGTTCGGCATTGTTGGCCGGCGTGATACACGTCAATGGCCGTGTGGCAGAGCTTCGGATGCAAGACGGTCGGTGGCAGGCAAAAGCGGCCTCCGGTGTGCTTTTGGCTGAAGCGAGCATGGTTGTGTTGGCCAATGGCCCTGGCATAGCCAGCATCTCACAAGCGGCTTGGCTGCCAATTAAAGGCTCCCTCGGTCAAGTTTCCTTCGCATCTTGCCAAGCGCCTTTGCCGCAAACACCCCTCTCTGATGGAGCATATGCGCTGGCGATCGATGGCGGGTTGATGTTTGGTGCCACGTTTGACCCCGTGCCCCTGGCAACTATACCCGGTCCAGCCACCACAGAAGCCCACCAGCGCAATCGCGTATTGTTGCAGGCCCTAGCACCGGAGCTTGCGAACACGATAGACATGGCCACCGTCACAGGTCGGGCCTCAATACGCGCTACGACCGCAGACAGGCTGCCTATTGTCGGGCCATTACCGGACATTGGCGCCTTTATCGAGCGCTATTCCGGCCTGTCGGAAGGGAGGAAGAGATTTGGCCCCCAACCGGCGCCACAGCTTACAGGCCTCTATGCGTTAGGTGGGCTCGGTGCGCGCGGCTTCTCAACCGCGCCGCTTTGTGCGGAAATCTTGGTGAGTTCCGCTTTCGGCGAGCCGCTTCCGGTTGACCGGGCGAGCTGGGAAGCCATCCAACCCGCTCGCTTTGCAATTCGTGCATTGAAGCGAAAACAGGCTATCACGCTGCAGAAGTGCGATTAACCAGACCGAAAAGCCTATCGTGATAAACTCAACCTATGGAAACGAAGCCAATACGCACAGCCTTTCTTGGCGCTGATTTTGATGCACTGGACCTGGACGAAGCTGTTGACGCCATTGCCGCTAAAGCTTCCGCGCAACAACCCTTTGTTTATGTCGCCACGCCAAACGTTGATCATCTGGTTCGTCTCAACCGCGATGCTGCTGGCCTTTCGCCTTTGTACAGGGAAGCGTGGCTCGTGCTCTGTGACAGCCGGATTATCCAGCCTCTTGCCCGGCTTTCGGGATTAAACCTCCCTGTCGCTCCGGGTGCTGATATTGCTGCTTTACTGTTTGAAAGGGCGATTGGCCGCGATGAACCTATAAGCATCGTTGGGGGCACCGCTGAAACAGCGGCCCTGCTCGCCGCCCGCTACCAACTCTCCAAAATTGCCCATCACATCCCGCCAATGGGCCTGCGCCATAACCCAGCCGCTCTCGCCGCCATTGCAGACTTCATTGTCGATCACCCCGCGCGATTTGTTTTCTTGTGCGTTGGCTCGCCGCAACAAGAAATGATTGCACGTGTCGTTATTGAGCGTGGAGGCGCTACCGGCGTGGGGCTGTGTGTCGGGGCTGCCTTGGAGTTTCTGACTGGCGAAAAGGCACGGGCACCCTTGTGGATTCGACGCGCCAAGCTTGAATGGCTGCATCGGCTCCTCAGCGAGCCTGCGCGGCTTTGGAAGCGGTATCTCGTGGACGGACCTGAGATTTTTGGTATCTGGATGGCGTGGAACCGAAAACGACGCCTCATTTAGATGAACTGCCCACCGAACGTTATGCGCTTGACGTTGGAACAAACATCGAACATGATGCGAGTGTGGACGGTTTCCTGCCCCTTGCGGTCCCTTCAAGGCGACCCGACGTTACTATATCCGTCTGCCGTGGTGTGATCCGTTTATTGGCTTCTATGGATCATGCAGCAATCACCGAAATGACTTTAGCGAACGGTCGGCGTGCCGATGTCGTTGGGGTTGGGCCAAAAGGTGAGATCACAATCGTCGAGGTCAAGTCCAGCGTCGAAGACTTCAGAGTCGATTTGAAGTGGCCCGAATATGAACCGTTTTGTGATGCATTCTATTTCGCTGTTGGTCCGGGCTTTCCACAAGAGGTGCTGCCAATCGGGCCAGGCTTGATTGTAGCTGATGCCTATGGCGGCGCGATTATCCGACGAGCCCCTCATTCGCCGCTCGTACCCGCCCGGCGAAAGGCGTTAACGCTCCAATTTGCCCGATTAGCGGCCAACCGCTCCGCACGCCTAGTTGGTTAGCGCGGCGCACGTTTCGCCAGGATCCGCTGCAAGGTTCGACGGTGCATATTCAACCGACGTGCGGTTTCAGACACATTGTGCTGGCAAAGCTCATAAACCCGCTGAATATGTTCCCAACGTACCCGGTCGGCTGACATCGGGTTTTCTGGTGGTGCCGGTTGCCGGTTAGGATCCGAAAGCAGAGCCTTAACGACATCATCAGCATCGGCAGGTTTTGCAAGGTAGTCCAACGCACCAGCCTTTACAGCGGCAACGGCGGTTGCGATGTTGCCATAGCCGGTCAGGATGACAACCTTGGCCTCCGGTCTGCGTTTGTGCAGTTCCTCAACAACGGTAAGGCCAGTGCCATCCTCAAGCCTCAGGTCAAGAACCGCGAAAGCGGGCGGGTTGTTTCGTGCCACGACGAGTGCCTCGGCAACCGAACCGACAGTCGTTACTGCGAATCCACGGCTTTCAAGGGCGCGTCCAAGGCGTGTGCGAAAAGGTGTGTCGTCGTCCAATACCAGCAGCGAACTGTCTTGTGGAAGATCGACTAGGGTCTGGGTCACGGGCTTACTCCTATAGCCACTTACATAGGGTGCTTTGCCGATCACAACCAAATACTTGCTGATAAACAGCTAACCTGCGACCTTTAGTCAGAGGGGCAGCGCTTCAATCGACTGGCGTGGCCAGATTATTCGCACAATGGCTCCAGTTTCCGGGCTGGTTTTGTTTCGAAAAGTCACTGTTGCGCCTGATCGCTCCAACAGGGTTTTTGCAATGAAGAAGCCTAAACCCATGCCTTCGTAGCCGTCGTTCAACTCCTCTTGCCCACGACTTGTTACGTACGGCTCACCCAAGCGCGGCAGGACACCAGAATCAAACCCGGGGCCATCATCGCCAATTGAAATGGTTACGTTCTTTTGGTCCCACTCGCCGTTAATCTCTACGGTTGATGCGGCAAACTCCATGGCATTTTGCATAACGTTGCCAAGCCCATACAGAACTTCAGGTGTTCGCTTGACCACCAATGCCGCATCGTCTTCGGGGCCTTTGGTCGATATATGAAGAATAGCACCGGGAATATCGGGATGACGGCCTGCCGCCTCTGCTAATAATTGGCCAAGTGTTTGCCGATCTACCATGACATCGCCGGAGTCCGGCCCGGCCGAAAGCCGACGCAAGATGTCTCTGCACCGTTCTGCCTGCGAAACTAGAAGCCGCGCATCGTCCAAGAGCGGCCCTTCAGGCAGATCACGTGTCATTTCTTTGGCTGTCACTTGGATCGTCGCCAGTGGTGTTCCCAATTCATGGGCTGCGGCTGCGGCGAGACCGCCGAGTGCTGCAAGCCTTTGCTCACGCGCCAAAACCGCTTGGGTTGCTGTTAGCGCATCCGCCAATCGTTCTTCTTCGGATGACACGCGATAGGCATACACTGCCGTGAAAACCAGCCCAATCACTAGGGCAGCTCCAAGGCCAAGCTTGAAGATAGGCGGTAGCGTAAATGTTTCGCCGGGTATCCACGGTAAGGGCAAGCCAAAGGCAGCCAGAATCGCTATGGCGCACAGTGCAAATAGGCCCAAAATCATCGTGTATTGAGGCCGCAGGCTGGCCGCAGCAATCGTAACTGGAGCAACAAACAAGATCACGAAGGGATTATTCAATCCACCTGTTAGGCCAAGTAGAAGTGCTAACTGCGCCAAATCGAACGCCAGCTGCATAGTGGCCTCACGGGCGCTTGTTAGGCGTTGATTGGGGTGCGCGAACGCCAAAAAAACATTCAGCCATGCACTGGCACCAATCACACAAAGGCATGCCAAAAGTGGAAGCTTAAAGCCTAATCCGAAGTGAACGAACAAAACCGCGACGGTTTGGCCCGCAATGGCAAGCCATCGCAATGCCAGCAGTGTCCGCAAACGTAGGCTTCGGCGTGGCCCTTCAATTGTGGGCGAAAAGACCTGATCTCGGGGGGAATTTGCCATAGGCATAGTAGTAACACAGGTTTCGTGCTGATCGAGGCGTCCGGTCGCACTCGATTAACGCAACATGCGCGGCTAAAAGGCACAATGGCCAAATTGCAAAGCGGCTCAAAAGCCGGATCGACAAAAAAAACGCCCCCCCGTTCGCGGCTGATCGGCATCGGCATTCTTTTGATTGGCCTTTTGGCCCTAGGAATTGCCTTTCTGGTCCGGGGCACGGACAAAGTGACAAAGGAAGTGAGCGTTGCAAGCGATTGCACCGGGCGGGCCTTCTCAGAGATCGGCGGACCATTTTCTTTGATCAATCAGAACGGTCAGCCCGTTACTGAGAAAACCTATCTGGGCCGCCCAGCTTTCATCTATTTCGGATTTACCTATTGCCCTGACATCTGCCCGCTTTCGCTGCAAACGATGAAGCTCGCCCTCGATCAAGCAGGACCAAAAGCGGCAAAAATCCAGCCGATCCTGATCTCTGTCGACCCAGAGCGCGATACACCCGAAAAACTAGCGACCTATGTTACGTCGAACGGGTTTCCGAAAGGATTGATCGGCCTCACGGGTTCGTCCGAACAAGTGGCTGCTGCGGCCAAGGCCTTCAAAGTAGGGTTTCGGAAAGCGGACGGCGCCGGAAATGACTATATGATCGACCATACATCGATCCTCTACCTTCTCGATTCCAAAGGAAAATTGTCGACCTTTTTTACCTCCGACAATGATCCAGCGGCGATAGGAAAATGCCTTACTTCGTTATTAGATAACGAACTTTAGAAAAACGTCGGCCTCTTTGGCGAAATTTAGGTAAAAACTCCTCGACGCAGGTGCTTTTGGCGCTTGCGTCACATTTGCGTGACGTTAAGCTTATTGTGGTGCAGTGCACAAAAGAGTGCGCGCGCGGGGGTAATGGGCTTGCTTTATACGCTACTGGAAATGAACCGAGCCGCCGTTGCGCCATGGCGGACTGTTGCGAAACTGCAAAAGTCCGTTTGGACCTCACCGCTCAATCCTCTCGCGCACACCGATTTGGCACGCAATATCGCGGCGGCAACGGACCTATTTGAATCCGTCACGCGTCGCTACGAGAAACCTGAGTGGGGCGTGTTTGAGACCGTATCCAACGGCGTTCAAACCAAGGTTTATCCAACTGTTGTGCGCGATGCGACTTGGTGCAAGCTGCTTCATTTCCGAAAGGCCCCCACGACGTTAGCTAAGGCGCGGCCGGAAAATTGGGTGGAGCCGCGCGTTTTGATCGTTGCCCCGCTTTCTGGGCATTACGCAACGCTTCTGCGCGCGACCGTCGAGGCCTTCCTGCCCGACCATGACGTTTACATCACCGATTGGACCGACGCGCGCATTGTTCCCATTTCAAAGGGCCGCTTCGATCTTGACGACTACATAGATCAAGTGCGGGCTATGCTTACCCACCTTGGGCCCCGCGCGAATGTTGTGGCTGTGTGCCAACCCGGTCCTCCCGTGCTTGCTGCCGTGGCGTTGATGTCGGAAGACAATGATCCGTGTTTGCCGGCAACCATGACCTTTATGGGCTCGCCGATTGATGCGCGCCGCTCACCAACCGTCACGAACAACCTTGCAGCTGAACGGCCATTTACATGGTTCGAAAGCAATATGATCAAGACGGTGCCATTTCCCAATCGGGGGGCGCTGCGTAGGGTATATCCGGGGTTCGTTCAATTAGCCTCATTCATGCAAATGAATTGGCAGCGCCACGTTGACGCTCACTGGGACTATTTCAATCATCTCGTTGAAGGCGATGGCGATGATGCAGCCCGTCATCGCGAGTTCTATGATGAGTACCTTTCCGTGCTTGATCTCACGGAGGAGTTTTATCTCCAAACCATCGAAAAAGTATTTCAAGAACATCACCTTGCCCGTGGCATTTTCAAGCACCGTGATCGTTTAGTGCGCCCGGAAAAGATTACGAATGTCGCACTGATGACTGTCGAGGGCGAGAAAGACGACATTTCGGGAATTGGCCAAACTCAAGCAGCCCATGATTTGTGTGTTAACATCCCGACAGACATGCAATTTGACTATATCCAAGAAGGTGTTGGTCACTACGGGGTCTTTAGCGGTCGGCGATTCCGAACAGAAATTTATCCGCGTCAGAAAGAGTTTATTCGCACTTATTTTGACGTGGCGGCAGAGCGCGCATTTGTTGCGGCACGCGATTATCAAGGAACAAGGATGGCGGCGGAGTAAACTCCGCCGCTTCCTGCTTCATTTCACCGAGACGCTCAGGCCAATGGCCTTTGGGTCCGGCTCTTTGGCACCAAGTTCTGCGACGCCAATTGGTTTGGGTGGTAACAGGCTGATTTGTAGCGTGCGGTTAGGTGTTCTTAAGAAGTCAGCAGCTGCGCTCCCAAGAATGCGCTGAATCGAGCCGGGCTTCGCTTCTTTGGCGGTATCGGATGCTGCTTTCACCCACTCAGCACGCACAGCGTCCGCCGTCTTGGAGCCATCTTTCGGCACTGCAAGCTTTGCTAGGCGCCCCACTAAAGACTGATCTTGAAAGCTAAAGCTGAGTGACTTGATTTTGAGCGCGCCAAAGGCTTCCAAAGCGGCTGCAGGATTGGTTGAAGCCGCCGCCGCGCCGTTAATGGTCATGTCAAAATAGTCACGAAAGCCAAGGATCGAGTAGGCAAACGTCGCAAGGAAGCCATCTTTCATACCCACAGAGCCACCGGGCAACACGAGTTCATCACTGGCGGGTAGGTAATTGGAAACAGTACCTGGCCCAGCGATGGTTATGTCCTTATAGCCTAACACATCAAGATTGGCCCTGACGACAGCGCCGTAGGTGGACTTTGGATCAAGCACTCGGAACGAATAAGAAAATGGCGCTGTATCATAACCGATAATCCGCCCCGCATTATCCTTACGCGACCAGATCGAGGTTGAGCCGAGATCCAATTGAAGCCCAGCGGCGCTCATTTGAAATGCCTTGAGATCCACTGCCTCATAACCAAGGACGAGGCCGCTATCGGGTGCGCTCTTGTAAGGAGGCTTCGATTTTGGCTTTTTCCCACTTCCCTTTTCAGTCGCTGCGTCCATGCCGCTGCGTGCCGCGACTAGAAATGGCCCTAAGTCCAGTTTCTGAATGGAGAGCTCACCCATTGATACATTGAAGGTCTCGACGAAAGGTGCCTCGCCAATGGCTGAAAAGCCCTTGATCAGAACTCGCCCGATAGTGTCGCCTTGCTGATCTTCGATAGCAAAAGTGCCTAAGCGGATTTCCATCGGCCCGAAGGGAGCCGGCGGCGGAGCTGTTACTGTAGGCTCGTCCTCGTCACTTTCGCTTTCGTCATCGGGATCAAAGGAAACGCGCGTTGCGCCGTCATCATCGTCGCCTTGATCTTCATCCGACGGCTTCTTTGGTTCAGATTTTGGAATATCAACTTCAAGACCCTCAATGCGCCATTCCTTGGCGGACGCCCCGTCAAACATTTCAAATGGATTGGCAGTGGCGGTGTCATCTTCGTCCTTAGCTTTGCCAGCATCTTGGCTGCTTGCAAAAAGGGCGCGCATTAAAGCATCATTTGGTCCGCTGACCATAAAACGGCCAAGGGCAAAACGCTCTCCACCGGGCCCCTGACCGCTTAAGCCGGCGACTTCAAATTTGTTGAACTCGACCCTTTTGTTGCGGATGGCAAAACCGTCAATTCGGATAAGCCCAAGCTTGGCTTCACCCAAAGTATCATCAGGGACCGAGATACCCTCGATGCGAATGGACGATGCGCTAAAGCCGTCGGGCAGTTTATCAAAGTCACTCGGCCCTTTGATAACGCCTTCGAGGGGCACTTTGAAAAAACTTTGTGAAGGGTTTTGAACCTCAATTCCCTGAGCAATAAGTGTGTCATCGTCGCCCGATAGTCCAACTAACCGGGCCGACTCGATTGCGCCGGGGCCGTCTTTCGCCGAAACCGTGACGACCAATGACTGCGCGCGCGCTTCACCCAGCTTTACCCCAGCATAGGTAACGACGTCGCCTTTGATTGTGCGGCTATCGTACTGAAGAACGCCGCCCTTGGTAGCAGTTAGGCCAAATGAACTGAGCGTCTGTTCGATTGGGGCACGTTCAGCGAACGCTGGTCCCGCCGTAGCGACTAGAATTGCAAACGGGGCGGCAGACCAAAGGGACGCACGACGTGACATGATGAGACCTCACAGATGCAAAAAACACTCGCAGTTACGGCTCAATGCTCTACCGTAATGGATGTGTCTAAGCCACTGCCTTTCGCCAATTTACCGCTTCCCGATGGCGGCACTCTGCCAATAATTGTGCGAATTAACCCTCGTGCGCGCCGAATTTTAATGCGCCTCGACCCCTTTTCTCGAACTGCCATCGTTACATCTCCGTCTAACGGGCGCGTGTCGGATGCTATTGCGTTCGCGCAAGGCAATGGTGCATGGGCGCAACAGAAACTTGACGCTTTACCCAACCGGAGCCCGTTTGCCGACGGGGGGTGTATTCCGCTTCGAGGCGATCCGGTTGTTATCAGGCGAACCGATAGCCGTGTTCGCGCAGACGTGCAGGACGGCTTCCTGACAATCGGGTGTCATAGCGATGACCTGGCAGGCAGGGTTCGGCGAACGCTCATTGGTTATGCTCGCGCCGACATCAAGCGATCGGTTAGTCATTATGCAGGCACACTCGGGGTTAAGCCCCGTTCGATTGTCTTGAAAGATACCCGTGCCCGTTGGGGGTCATGCTCGGCGAAGGGCAATCTGAACTTCTCTTGGCGACTGATTTTTGCGCCACCTTTCGTGCTCGATTACGTCGTTGCTCATGAGGTTTGTCACCTCAAAGAGATGAACCATGGCCCGCAATTCTGGGCCGCTGTCCAAGCCCTATTTGGCGATCACAAGGACGCGAGGGATTGGCTTAAGCAGCACGGCGCCCGTCTAATGGCGATTGGCCGCGCGTAAATTTAGCTGGTGCCGCCAGCTTTAGGCTTACTGGTTTCAATAGTTGTCAAAAGATCATCCAGCGCCTGCGCGTCAGCATCCGGGTTCGGCTGCTGTGGCTCTGCACCGAGGGCTTCCGCCGCGTTCTCGGGCGTTTCCATACTGGGTGCGAGCGGTAGTCCGTCCGGGCCGAGTGTATCTACACTTACACCTGCCAATGTAGCCTCAGTCGGATACGCCTCAGGATCGTCTTGTGCTGGCATTGCAAAGCCCGCGGCGGGTTTGCCCGCGAGGGCGGCACCCACAAACTGGCGCCAAACTCGCGCTGGAATTGATCCGCCGGTTATTTTCGCCATCTTGGAATAATCGTCATTACCGACCCAAACCGACGCGACATAATTCCCCGTATACCCTACGAACCAAGCATCACGATAATCGCTCGTGGTCCCGGTCTTACCAGCGATGGGTCGCCCAGCCACTTTGGCGGCGGTGCCGGTTCCTGCATCAACAACCCCAGTCATCATCATATTCATTAACGCGAGCGGTCGATCGTCAATAACACGGCGGGCACTTGGAGACCGCCGTTCATAAAGCACTTTGCCTGACGCGGTCCGAATTCGTTTTATACCGTACGGAATTGCAGCGTTCCCGCCATTTGAAAATGGGGCATAGGCCGCTGTCAGTTCAAGCGGGGTCACAACGTCTGACCCAAGCGCCAAAGAACGATTTGGTTCCAAGCGTGAAGTGATGCCGAGGCGGCGTGCGGTGCGGATTACGGTGTCTCGCCCAACTTCTTCAGCCAATTGTACCGCGATTGTGTTTATCGACTGGCCCAAAGCCGCTTGGATCGTCATTTCCCCACGATAGCGGCTGTCATAGTTCTGAGGCGTCCAATCTCCAATTCGTGTCTCTTGATCGAAACGCGACGTCCACGGGCTAAGCCCCGCTTCAATCGCGGCCAGATAGACATAGGGCTTAAAGGCTGATCCAGGCTGGCGTTTTGCTTCTACGGCGCGGTTGAATTGGCTGTCATCATATGATTTTCCGCCAACCAGAGCCCGAACAGCTCCGTCGCCCTGCATCCCGATAACAGTTCCTTGGGCTACGCGCCGTTTTGCACTGTCTGGGCCTAACCCCAATGCCAGCGCACGCTCTGCTGCTCTCTGCTGGTTCATATCCAGCGTTGTTTCGACAATTACATCTTCGGTTGGCTCACCAATGACGGTACCGGCATCACTAGATATCCAGTCGACAAAGTATCCAGCCCCACCGCCCGGCGCTGTCCGCGCAACGCGCACGGGTTGTTTCACTGCCGCTTCACGTTCTTGAGGGGTAATCACACCCGTCTTCGCCATGACATCCAAAACGACCGTTGCGCGACCTTGAGCGCGAACGGCGTCCGAAACTGGGGAGAACCGGGAAGGGGCCTTTAACAGCCCAGCCAACAAAGCCGCCTCCGCGAGCGTTAGCTGCTGCGGCGTTTTGTCGAAGTATCGCCGTGACGCTGCTTCGATCCCCCAGGCGCCCGCGCCAAAATACACACGCGACATGTAAAGCGAGAGCAATTCTTCCTTATTAAATCGGCTCTCTAGCCAAACCGAAAGCAAGAGTTCCTGTGCCTTTCGGCGCATGGATTGTTCGGAGGACAGAAACAGGTTTTTGGCCAATTGTTGCGTTAGTGTGGAGCCACCTTGGACAACGCGGCCCGCCTGCGCATTGACAACAGCAGCGCGGACAAGCCCTTCGATATCAAATCCCCAATGGCGATAGAATTTGCGATCCTCAATGGCGACAATCGCTGCCGGCACGTATTTCGGCAATGATTTCAGATCAATAGGTGGGGCATCCGGCGCGCCACGACGTGCCACGATTTCATTGTTGATATCCACATAAACGATTGAAGGTCGATCAGTTTTTGCCCACAGCGTGGCCGGGTCAGGGAGATCAGAAGCAAGCCATATGAACACGCCCGCCAGAATGACGCCGCCCCAAAGCCCCAAAACCAATGACCAATAGGCTAAATTACCAAAGAAGCCCCGTTTCTTCGGTGGCCCATTGGCTTTGCCCTGCGCTCTGCGTGCCGGACGTTGTTCTGCCACGGGCCGTCAATCCTTCGTTAAGGTTCAAAACCTTCATGCCGGTTTCAGGTTAATCGGGCGTGAATGGGGCAATAAAGCGGCGGCGTGTGTAAATTTTCGAGAACCAAAAAGCACCGGTCACACATCAACTTCGGCCTCAAGCGCGTTTTCTTGTATGAACTCGCGACGCGGTTCTACAACATCGCCCATGAGCTTCACAAACATTTCATCGGCCGTATCTGCATGATCAACCCGAACTTGCAGCAGCGAGCGCACTTCGACGTCCAGTGTGGTTTCCCAAAGCTGGCCAGGGTTCATTTCACCAAGGCCTTTGTAACGCTGAATTGCCACGCCTTTGCGCCCTGCGGCGCGAATGGCGTTGACCAGTGCCAACGGGCCTCCAATTGCGATCACATCGGTTTTTCGGCGCAGCGTAGACGTGCCGGCAAACACCTCAGACAATTGTGCCGCACGTTCGGCTAAGCGACGTGCGTCTGATGATCCAAGCAAGGCGCGGTCAAGCGCGACCACTTCGTCCACACCCCGAACAACGCGCCGGAACACGAGGCTGCCGTCCTCGAAAGCACCGCTCCAACCATCTTCACCTTCTTCTGCTGCGGCATCTAGGCGAAGGGCTGCACCCATGGCCTCTTCGGCACCAGCGCTTGGCTCGAGGCACCGTGCAACGGCGGCCTGTTCTAGGGCAAATGCAGGCGCGCGCGCCGACAAGCGGCCCACGAGTGTCTCGAACGCGACGGTCTCTTTTATGAGGCCCATCAAGTCTGGTCCTGCGCGTTCCTCGCCGTTGGAAAGGGTTAGGGTGGCACCTTCGGCGCCCTCAGAAATCAAATAGGTCTCAAGTTCCGCTTCGTCTTTTAGATAGCGTTCTGATCGCCCTTTGGTTGCCTTATAAAGCGGCGGTTGCGCGATGTAGAGGTAACCGCGCTCAATCAATTCCGGCATTTGGCGATAGAAGAATGTGAGCAATAAGGTCCGAATATGGGCGCCATCGACGTCGGCGTCCGTCATTATGATGATCTTGTGGTAGCGGGTTTTCTCGACGTTAAAGTCGTCCCGCCCAATGCCGGTGCCGAGCGCTGTGATCAGCGTTCCGATTTCAGCGGAGCCAAGCATTTTGTCGAAACGTGCGCGTTCAACGTTTAGGATTTTGCCCCGTAAGGGCAGCACCGCTTGAAAGCCGCGGTCGCGCGCTTGCTTGGCGGAGCCACCGGCGCTGTCGCCCTCGACAATAAACAATTCAGACTTGGCAGGGTCTCGCTCTTGGCAGTCAGCCAATTTGCCGGGCAGTGAGGCAATGTCGAGTGCTGTTTTCCGTCGTGTTAACTCACGCGCCTTGCGCGCAGCCTCGCGGGCGGCGGCGGCTTCAACGATTTTTTGCATCACAGATTTGGCTGACGCCGGGTTTTCTTCAAACCATGAGCCCAGAGTGTCACCCATTATATTTTCGACAACAGGGCGCACCTCGGAGGATACTAGCTTTTCCTTGGTTTGGCTGGAAAATTTCGGGTCGGGCACCTTGACGGATAGTACGCAGGTTAAGCCTTCGCGGGCATCATCACCGGTAATGTCGACCTTTTCCCGCTTTGCGAGTCCCGATGCATTCGCATAGGCGTTAACCACACGGGTAAGCGCGCCTCGGAAACCAGCCAAATGGGTTCCGCCATCGCGCTGGGGAATATTGTTGGTAAAACACAAGGTTGTCTCGTGGTATCCGTCATTCCACTGGAGCGCGGCCTCAACGGTGACGCCGTCCTTTTGCCCTTTAATGTAAATCGGCTCACCGATTAGGCCGTGGCGGTTGCGGTCAATGTGGCGAACAAATTCGGCGACGCCACCTTCATAGCGCAGAACTTCTTCAATTTTTTCGGGTCCGCGTAGGTCGGTCAGCCGGATAGTTACGCCGGAGTTGAGGAAGGCTAATTCGCGTAGCCTGTGTTCTAACGTCTTGTAATCAAACTCAACTCTGCTGAAAGTTGCGGGGCTCGGCAAAAATCGAACGCGCGTGCCCGTAAGAGGCTCTCCATTGGCTCTGAAGGGAGCGTCGCCTGTAACTTTGAGCGGAGCTTCAGCATCACCGTGGCGAAACCGCATCGCGTGCGCCTTGCCTAATCGAAAAACCTCCAAGTCCAGCCACTCTGAAAGTGCATTGACCACAGACACGCCGACGCCATGCAAGCCGCCCGAGACTTTGTAAGAATTCTGGTCAAACTTTCCGCCCGCATGGAGGCGGGTCATGATGACTTCGGCGGCAGAAACCCCCTCTTCAGGGTGAATATCAACTGGAACACCCCGGCCATCATCGGTTACCTCGGCGGAGCCATCAGGATGCAGCACCACGTCCACAGCGGTGGCCCAACCGGCCAAAGCTTCGTCAATGGCGTTATCGACGACCTCATACACCATGTGGTGCAGGCCAGAGCCATCATCGGTGTCCCCGATATACATGCCGGGGCGCTTGCGTACTGCGTCCAGCCCACGCAGGACCTTGATGCTTTCCGCACCATAGGCGGCCCCACCTTCTTCTGCGGTTTGGCGGATGGGCTCGTCTGGCTCAGTCGTCATGGTATCTTTTTACCTTCTGCGACGGGCCGAACCCGCCGAAATCTCAAACAGCGCAGCGCGGTCGCCAAACGCTTCAAAGAGCGAGGCTTCAGTACCCGTCAGCCACGCTTGCCCTGGTAGGGCGAGTAATTCTTCTGCCAACGCCGCCCGACGAACAGCATCAAAGTGTGCACCGGCTTCATCGATTAACACTAGCGGATTCGCGCGTATTCCACCCGCTTTTCCTGTTGATGCTAAGCGCCGCGCATGCGCCAAAATCAATCCGACAATAAGCGCTTTTTGTTCTCCCGTCGAACACCGTCCGGCTGGTTCGGCCTTGGCGCGATGGGTTGCCAACAGATCGCTCCGGTGTGGGCCGTCCAGCGCTCGCCCCGCGCTGGCATCGCGTGCTCGGGCCGCGTGCAAGCGTTGTGAAAAAGCGTCTTCGGCGTCCCCAAATGTCATGCCGACTGCCAAGTCAGTTTCGACTGTGCCTTCGAGCGCAAGGTCTGCCTTCGGAAACGCACCGTCTGGGCGGCGATCAATAACAGATTGCAGCGCATTGACGGTTTCCACCCGCGCTGCTGCAACCGCAACGCCGTGCGAAGCGGCTTCGGCTTCCAAGCTTGAGAGCCAGCGCTTGTCAGGGTTTGGCTCCTCCAACAATCGCGAACGCTCGCGAAGCGCTTTCTCATACTGAGAATTCGCATTTGAATGTTCTGGTTCTGCCGCGCTTGCCAATCGATCTAGAAATCGGCGCCGGTCACCAGCCGGCCCAGCGAACAAGCGATCCATTGCCGGCGTCAACCAAACAAGGCGCACAGCGCGCGCCAGATCTCCCGGGGTAGCCGACCGCCCATCCAAACGCGCGACGCGCTTTGTTGAACCGTCATTATTGCGTTCGAGCCCGGAGCCAATGCGGCTCTCAACTCCATCAGAAACCAAAGAAGCCGCAACAGCCCAAGGCCCACCATCAACGCCGTCGCGCGCCATGTCGTCCAGTTCGGCCCCACGAAGTCCTCGGCCCGGCCCAAGCACGGTAAGGGCCTCCAATATATTGGTTTTTCCGGCACCATTGGGTCCGACTAGGCAGATCGGCATCGGCTCCAAATCGAGATCAAGCCGAGAATGGTTGCGAAACTGGGTCAGCACCAAACGCTTCACGCCAGCGCTTTGCTTCACCGTCTCGGTCCATTCTTTGGGATCTGCCATTACGGCTGCAGGCACAGCGCGGGCGCCTTCAAACCCTCAACGGCATCAAGACGTATTTCGCATGCGGGTCGGCCTGATCGCGAACCAACGTAGGCGAGGCCGGGTCGGCAAACTCAAACACGGCAGTGTCGCCCGAGATTTGACCCGCGATATCCATTAAATACCGGGCATTGAAGCCAATCTCCATCGAGGGGCCGTCATAATCTGCAGACAATTCTTCGACGGCCAAGCCCGATTCAGGGTTATTCACGGTTAGTGTGATGTGGCCCTGATCTAACGCCATCTTCACTGAACGTGACCGCTCTGCCGAAATTGTAGCAACACGGTCAACAGCCTTGGCGAAATCCTTGTTGTCCAAGGCCATATGGCGCTGGTTGTCACGTGGGATCACGCGCGCATAGTCGGGGAATGAGCCATCAATAAGTTTCGAAGTAAGGGTGGTCCGCCCTGACGCGAAACGAATTTTCGATTCCGAAACTGAAACCTCGATTTCGCTGTTTGCGTCATCCAATAGCCGCCGCAATTCCTGAACCGTTTTTCGCGGAACGATGACGCCGGGCATGGCTCCAGCCCCATCTGGCAGGGCCTGCTCAGCTAGAGCCAAGCGATGGCCGTCCGTTGCAACTGCCCGCAACAGAGGTTGCCCAGCTTCCATCACCGCGTGGAGATAGATGCCATTCAGATAATAGCGGGTTTCTTCCGTTGAAATCGCGAACTTAGTACGATCAATCAGCCGCCCTAACTCGTTCTTATCGATGGCAAAGGTTACGTCCAGCGCCGCTGACGCCATCACTGGAAAGTCGCCCGCGGGCAAAACGGGGAGAGAGAAACGAGACCGACCTGCCGAAAGGGTCAAGCGTGGATCATCGACGGACAAATCAAGGCGAACTTGAGCCCCATCGGGCAGTTTCCGCACGATTTCGTAGAGTGTGTGGGCCGGCGCTGTAATGGCACCGGGACGTTCTATGTCGGCTTCGGCTCCATCGACCATTTCAATATCAAGGTCGGTTGCCGAAAGGCTCAAAGAGCCATTCTCCGCAGTCAGCAAAACGTTTGACAAAATAGGGATCGTGTTGCGGCGTTCCACGACACTCTGCACGTGGTTGAGGGCCTTTAAGAGTGCCCCACGTTCAATCGTCAATCTCATAATAGGCGTCCGGTCTCGGGCGCTCGCCCCGCTGCACGACCCCATCAAACAAGCGCTGATGGGGCTAATACACTAGACTGATTTATGTGCCTCAATGAAGGGGCTTTGTATGAAAAGCAGCAGGAAACCCACTATTCCTGCACACGACGCTGCACATCAGTCAGTTCGCTGGCCAGTTGCGGCTCTTTCGCGATTAAGTCCTCGATTTTCCGAACCGCATGCAGAACCGTTGTGTGATCGCGACCGCCGAATCGCCGCCCAATATCGGGAAGAGAGCGTGCGGTGAGTTTCTTGCAAAAATACATGGCGATCTGACGCGGACGAACGACAGCGCGGGCGCGATTGGCTGAAACCAGATCAGCGACTGAAAGGTCATAGAAGGCTGCGACACGCTTTTGAATGACCTCAACAGTCACGCGCTTCTCTGTCGGCTGGCACAAGTCTGCAATGGCAAGCCGCACCAATTCAAGCGTCGGTTCGCGCTTTACCATGGCCGACGCCGCCAACACTTTTTTCACCGCGCCATCAAGGATGCGCCCGGTTGTCACCAAACGGCTTGCAATGAGTTCAACAGCATCTTCACCCAAAGCAAAAGCCGGGTATTGTTCGCTATAAAGCGCTGCCTTGGCCCGAACGATGGCCCTGCGCGTATCCAAATCGGGCTCGCTTAGGCGGCAAACAATGCCACCCGATAGCCGTGACTTGAGGCGCGCATCCAGACGATCCATGCCGTCCGGTGTGGTGTCGCCTGAGCAAACCACATGCTTCCCGCTATGGATTAGGCTTTCCAGCGTATGGAAAAACTCGTCCTGAGTTTGCAGCTTTCCGGCAATAAATTGCAGATCGTCAATTAAAAGCAGGTCCGCGCCGCGCACCATTTCTTTGAAGGCCGGCCCGCCGCCGCCACGAACAGCCGCAACAAACTCAGCCAAGAATTGCTCCGCAGTCAAGTAAAGCACGCGCCGTTCTGGTGTGAGCAGCTCTGCACTGGCAGCAATCGCCTGCAGCAGATGGGTTTTCCCAACACCGTGTGGCCCATGGAAAAGTACGACATCTAAGCCAACGCCATCGCCGCTCGCAATGTTTTGCGCCACAGCGAGAGCAACTTCATTCGAGGTACCCGCCACGAACGACGAAAAAGTCTGCCGTGGATTGATCGCGCGTTCAACCACAACCCTCTCAGCTGGAAACGGCACAATGCCGCTCTGCTGCGTTGCTTTTGCCACTGTGGCCTTCGGGGCGGGCTCTGCACTGGCAAGATCCACACGAATAGCCCGTCGCAGCGGATCGAGTGCTAACCAGTGCGTCCTGACCCGGTGCAAATGATGTGTCCGAACTTGGTCGCGCGCAAACTCATTACGTGCTTTCAAGACGACGAGCTCATCGGTGCTTTCTAAGATCAACGGCTCGATCCACGCGCGGAAGTCGGCGCTGCCAATATCGCGGGCTAGGCGGAGTCGTACGGCATCCCAAATGGTGACTGCGGATGAATCCACGCCAGCCGTATTGGTCAAATCCTTGCCTTCAACACGCACCCGATTCATCGACCCATTACCCCTTTACACACCTTCGCCTCCCGACTTCGGAAAGCGATTTATCCCGGACACAGTTTCTCGTTTTCACGGTGGTGCAATGCACCCCGCATTCATCCGTAGGAGGACGTTGACTGTGATGGATTGTAAACTGACGAACCAGAATGGGACGGTCAACCGTGTTATTTTCAGTGATTCGCTGACCGGAACGCTTGACACAAATATTTCTCAAATATCGTCGCGACTTAGGATTCGGCGTAGGCTGTGGACAACTGCAATTAAATTTTTCGCGTCAGATTGCTCACAGTTTTGTGAAAAAACCTGCTTTTTTGGCGCTTTTTTGGCCAAACGGTGTCAGTGTGCTGATCTTAAACGAAAATAGCGCCAGGCGGGGCCCCGCTGGCGCTACTTAGTCGAAAATGCCGACTTGCGGTTGGTTTATGCAGCGGCCAAAGCAAGGGCTTTGCAGCGGCTTGCAAGGCGCGAAACCTTCCTTGAAGCGGTGTTCTTATGGAACACGCCCTTGGAAACAGCGCGCATTAATTCAGGCTCTGCTACATGCAAGGCCGCCTTTGCAGCAACAGCATCACCGCTGGCCAACGCTTCTTCAACCTTGCGGAGGAAGGTGCGCACACGCGAACGGCGATTGCGGTTTACTTCTGTGCGGCGCTCGATTTTGCGAACGGCCTTTTTGGCCGAGGACGTATTGGCCATGGGGACCCTGTGCGTACAAAGGCCCCAGTGGGAGCCTGAAAAATAAGGAGCGGTCTAATGGCTGCAAGATAATCAAGAGTCAACCCAAATGCCTGCCAATGCAGCCAATTGGTCAAACTTCTTGATTGTAAGCGCCGACTTCAGGGCGAGCGGCCAGCCGCGGCTTTACCTCGTCTCGGAAGAGCGCCCGCATATCATCGGCTGATCGTGTGCTTTCAACGACAACGACCATTTCAGGCTTGTTTGATGAAGCGCGGACAAGAACGAAAGATCCATCCTCAAGGGTAACACGCGCGCCATTCACCGTGTTTACATCTCGAATAGACCGCCCCAGGATTTTGTTACCTTCTGCGAACATCGTTTCATAAGTCGTGGTTATATCGGCCACGACGCCATATTTGGTCTCATCAGCGCAATGTGGCGACATCGTTGGAGAGGTCCACGTCAAGGGAAGCTCGGTTTTAAGCGCGGAGAGTTTCTTGCCACCTGCGCGATCCAGCATGGCTAGCACCGCTCTACCCGCCACGATCCCATCATCATAGCCGCGCCCGTAAGGCGCGCGGAAGAAAAAGTGGCCCGACTTTTCAAACCCAGCCAACGCGTTCAGCTCATTGGTGCGGCGCTTAATATAAGAGTGCCCGGTCTTGTAATAGTCCACCGTCACGCCTGCCGCCTTGAGCACGGGATCAATCTCGTAAGCGCCCGTTGACTTCACATCGACCACAAAGGTAGCGCCCGGATGTAAAGCGGAGAGGTCGCGCGCCATCAGGAGGCCGATCTTGTCCGCAAAGATCTCTTCCCCCGTGTCATCAACAACGCCGCAGCGGTCACCATCGCCATCAAACCCAAGGGCAAGTTCGGCGCCACTTTCGCGCACGGCTGCCGCCATCGCATGCAACATTTCGAGGTCTTCGGGGTTTGGGTTATATTTTGGAAACGTCCAATCAAGCTCACAGTCGAGCTCAATAACTTCGGCCCCCATGCGCCGCAGGGCTTCAGGTGCAAAGGCCGCCGCAGCGCCGTTCCCGCATGCAGCCACCACTTTTATCGGGCGGGAAAGCTTGAAGTCGCCAACCACTTCGTCGAGGTAACGCTCGCGCATTCCCTCGATGTGGACAACTTTCCCACCAGCGCGCTCGGTGAACGCACCGCCCAACACAATCTCTTTTAAGCGACCCATTTCCTCGGGTCCAAAGGTAAGCGGGCGTTGGGCCCCCATTTTGACGCCTGTCCAGCCATTATCGTTGTGGGAGGCAGTCACCATGGCAACGGCTGGCGCGTCCAGTGCAAACTGGGCGAAATACGCAATCGGCGATAGCGCCAAGCCAATATCAAGAACTTCGCACCCTGCCTGAACCAGGCCAAGCACCAATGCTTGCTTGATCGACTGGGAATAGAACCGAAAATCATGGCCAACGACGACCCGACGCGGAACGTCGCGTTCATCCAAGAGGGCCGCTAATCCCATGCCCAGTGCTTGCACACCTAACAGGTTTAGCTCAGGCGGCTTTGGGTCGCCTTGGATGCCAAACCACCAGCGCGCGTCATATTCGCGAAACCCTGTTGCCTTCACCAATGGGACATTCTCGAAATCAACGGTGTTAGGAGCAAGGTCCTGGCGCGGCGTCGGCAACATGAAACGATCCTATTTTGTCGTGGCCAAGGAGGCCCATTAAGCTCGCGCGTCCCGATAAACGGATGTTGACATCAGCGCCAGTGTTGTTGCCTGAAAACACCGCTTGGCGTGGTTCTCAATGCGCGATAGCCTCCTTATCCAACAGGATAATGAGAAGCTAATCAGGCTTCCGACCGAGGGGGAAACCATGACAGACGCGACATTGGCACCAGACGCTCAGCCCACGCGCCTAACGATCCCAGCCAAATTTGGGTTCGCAACCGGTGATTTCGCATTCAATCTGTTCTGGAACGGCATCGGCCTGTTCATGATGTTCTTTTACACCGATGTTCTTGGCATCGACCCTCGCATCGCCGGGACCATTTATTTCATCGCCTCAGTTTGGGATGCTGTCACCGATCCAGCGATGGGTGTCTTGGCCGACCGGACACGCACCCGTTGGGGCCGCTACCGACCCTATCTTCTGTTTGGTGCGGTTCCCCTCGCGTTAAGTTACCCGCTAGCCTTTTCTAACCCCGGCCTTACTGGTGCGGCCTTGGTCGCGTGGGCGCTGTTTACACATTGCACACTGCGCACAACCTACACGATTGTCAGCATTCCTTACTCCTCGCTGTCTGCGCGCCTCACCAATGATGCTGACGAACGGGCGGGGCTTGCCGGTTGGCGCATGATTGGTGCGGCCAGCGGCGGTCTGACTGTTGCGGTGTCAACCCCGATCCTGGCACAGCACCTTGGCCAAGGGTCAGAGGCCAACGGCTACTTTTGGGCGGCCTGCCTGATGGGTGCCCTATCAGTGGGGATCTTCTGGTACTGCTTCGCAATGATGCGCGAACGCGCCGACTCCGTAGCCGAGAAAGCTGCAACCATCCCGTCGCTGGGCGCGGAACTTAGCAACTTCTTTGGTCTTTTCAAAACTAATGGCCCTCTCGTCCGCATGTTCATCGCTATCATTGTGGTATCGCTTGCGCTCACGATGTTCGGCAAAAACATCCTCTATTTCTTCAAATACGAGATGAACGCGCCGCAGCTTGCACCCGTCGCTTTGATGATGCCGGCCTTAATCATGATCTTCTGCGTGCCGCTTTGGGTCATGGTGGCCCAGAAAACGTCAAAACGAACCGCGTGGCTGATTGGTGGCTCGATTGCGGGCCTTGGTTATTTGGCCTTCTGGTTCAATCCTTCGCCGACGCCCGCTTTTGTTTTCCCCATTATCGCCGTCATCGCCCTTGGGGGGGCCTCATTCGGCGTCTTGTTCTGGTCGATGCTGCCAGACACCGTTGAATATGGAGAATGGAAAACCGGCGTGCGCCATGAGGCTAAGGTATTCGGATTTGCTTCCTTTGCCCAAAAAGCGGCCCTTGGCCTGAACGCGTTGATCCTTGGCTTCTTGTTGCAAGGGGCGGGCTATGTCGCCAACCAACCACAAACACCCCAGACACTTGAGGCTATTCGGGCCATGATGTCGCTGATCCCGCTCGCTGGTGTTCTTATCTCCTTCGTTGTTTTGTGGCGCTATCCGATCGACGCTCAGTTCCACCGAAAACTGCGCGAGGACATTGCCTCGGCAACGGCGAGCCGCGCAGCATGAGTGCAGCAAAGTCACTAAGAGGAAGCGATAGCTCAGCGCCGCCCAAACTGGTCCGCCACCTCAATCTCGGCACTTTTTGGAATCTCCCTGACTGGTCGCTCGCAGGCGGTAAAACCCACGATGAACGCATCGAGATTGCGCGCGCTGCCGGCGTCATTGGGGTTCAAGACGCCTTCGCAGAGCAATTGCCAAGAACTGACCTAACCATAATCGGCATGGGCCGCGTGGATAAAGCGGGCGATGCGGAGGCTCTAGCCCTACGCCACCGCGATAAGGGCTTTCACGCGACGACTCTCCACGTCGGAACGGGCTTGGAGACGGATCGTGAAATTGATGTTTTGATTGCAAGCATCCTAGAAGCCAGCGCACACCACGATTACCCGCTCTATGTTGAAACTCACCGTGCCACTGTTACGCAAGACTTGAGGCGAACCGTTGACCTTGTCGAACGGTTTCCTGATGTGAGGTTCAACGCAGATCTCAGCCATTGGTATACGGGCAGCGAAATGACCTATGGCGATATCAACCGTCGGTTCGACTTCCTTCAGCCCGTCTTTGAGCGCGTTCGCTATATTCATGGTCGGATTGGAAACTCGTGCTGTGCCCAAATTGGGGTAACAGCAAATGAAGACTCGCCCCATGTCGCGCACTTCAGAGAGATGTGGACTCGGTGTTTCGTCGGATTTCTGCGTTCAGCAAGCGCCGGGGATGTAGTCGCCTTCGCGCCTGAATTGCTACCAATGTCCGTGACCGTCGGCTCTCGTACGCACTGGCTAAACTATGCTCGTCAAATTGTCGTCGACAAAGGCGTATCCAAGGAAGAGACGGATCGTTGGCAGCAAGCACTTATACTATACGAGATTGCCGATCAGTGCTTTTCGAATGCTCAGCGTCATGTGAATGCTGTTTAGCCATCGCTATAGTTTTGTGTTAGGCGCATGGGATGGCCCTGATAGAACCTCCCCCGCGTATGACGCAGCGCGATAATCAGCGGGAACGAACCCGCGCGGCAATTTTGGAGGCCGCCCTGCAGGCGTTTGCTGCTAATGGCTACGATGGCGCTTCGGTGCGCGACATTGCTGCCTCCGCCGGCATAAACCACGCGATGATCCGCTATCATTTCGAAGGCAAGGAAGAGCTTTGGAAAGCGGCTGTCGATTTTTTGTTTGATCGAATGAATCGCGAAATGTCCTTTTCGATCGAAGATCGGCTCGCATTGCGGGAGGGCGATGTATCGAGGTTTGCTGATGTCTTGCGACGTTACGTTCGTTACTGTGCCCGACACCCAGAGCATGCCCGCATCATGGTTCAAGAATGCGTTCGTGATACCGAGAGGCTTCGGTGGGCGGTAGAGCGTCACATTATTCCCGGCCACGTTGGTTTTGCTGGGATGTTACATACGCTCCAGGCCAAAGGCGTTGTGCCCCAAGGTTCGTATGTTTCTCTGCTTTATATGATGGTCGCATCCTGCCAGATGGCCTTTGCGCTTGGCGCCGAAGTGCGCCTTGCAACGGGAACGGACATGACGGATGAGGCCGCCATCGAAGCCCATGCCGATGCCGTTGTCGCGTTATTTTGCAGGACGCCCCTCCTTTAGCCTAACCACATGGTTGACGAACTAATCAACCGGATGGATAACTCGCCCTAATAATGCGCCGCCAACGCAGGCAACGCGCAAACGGGAGAGAATGATGCCTTCTAAGGTCAATAAGCGTGGTGCCTCCGTGCTCGCGACAATGTTGCTGTGCGGAACCGCACTTAGCACCGTGGCTACGCCAGCCGCCTTTGCTCAAACTGTAGCAACAGAGCCGACGCGCGCCGCGGAGCGCGATACCCAAAACATCGTGGTGACCGCACAGCGTCGCGAGCAAAACTTGCAAGACGTGCCGCTCGCTGTCAGCGCTGTCAGCGGCGAAGCGCTGGCAACACAAGGCATCAATAACCCGGTTGAGCTGCGCTACGTCGCTCCCAGCATAAACTTTTCAAATTCGGCGAATACGCGGGGCGAAGGCTTCCAAATTCGCGGCGTCGGCACTGTTATCTTTGGCGATGGTATCGAGCAAAGCGTCGGCGTCGTTGTTGACGGCGTGCCAATGGGTCGAGGTGGCATGGGGACGAGCGACCTCATTGATGTAGCCCGCGTCGAGGTCCTGCGTGGGCCTCAAGGCATGCTCTTTGGAAAGAATGCGTCGGCAGGCTTGATTTCGATTACCACGAACGCCCCTGTTCTGGATGAGACGTCGCTGGCACTCCGCGGTTCCTTCGCCACTCAGAACGAAATAAAGCTGAACGCTACTGGCAATTTAGCGTTGGGGGACAAAGCGGCCTTCCGCCTTGCCTACGCCTCCACGACGCGCGATGGCATCATTGAAAACATCCTGCGGCGGGAAAAATTGAATGATCGCGATGAGCAAGTTCTCCGCGCTCGCCTCCTCGTTGAACCAACCGACAAGCTAACGATAAACCTCATCGCGGATTGGTCAGAGCGAAACTCACTATGCTGCGCATGGACCGCACGGTCCGCCCCAGCCACTTCAGGCTTCGGTGCGCTAAACGCAGCTTCGGGCATTGTCCCAAGCCCAACCAATCTAAGGGTCGCCGCCGGTGCGCCCTTCTTTCAGAACATCAATACCAATGGTTTATCAGCGACGATCGACTACGACTTTAGCTTTGGCACGCTGACCTCAATCACATCATGGCGAAACTGGTATGCGTTCGACAATAACGATCCAGATTTGCTGCCAGCCAACATTCTCGATCTGAACACAGGTGATAGCGACGTCACGCAAGTGTCGCAGGAATTGCGCTTAAACTCTGCGCCGAGCCCAAACTTTGAATGGACAATCGGCGCCCTATTTTATCGCATGACCAATGACGGCGGGAACACGCAAGCCGGAACCTTGGGTGTCGCGCTGCCGCCGGGTGCCACACTCGGCCATACTCGCCGCTCCGAAACAATCAACGAAAGCGCGGCTCTATTCGGCCAGGCACAGTGGACCTTCTTTGACAAACTCACATTGATCGCAGGCGGTCGCTACACGGATGAGGAAGTCAGCGTCTCCTATACAGGCGCAACGGCTACTGGATCGATCGCCGTGATTCCGGGGCGTTTCGTTGGCAGGGGCGCAGGCAGTATCAAAGCCGACAACTTTTCCTATCGGCTAATTGGCCAGTACCGATTTAACCCCGACATCATGGTCTATGCCAGCGTTGCGCGCGGCTATAAAGGCCCGGGTATTGATCAGAACATCGTCGCCGCCACCCCAACCTTTGTGAAGCCCGAGATTCCGACAAGCTACGAAGCCGGGATTCGATCAACACTTTTCGATGGAAAGGCAACCTTCAACGCTGCCCTGTTCCAAACAACCTTCAAAGACTTCCAAGCCCAGGTCTTTGATCAAAACGTATTCCCGGCCCGCTTTGCAGCATCCAATGCCGGTGAATTGGAATCTAAGGGCCTCGAGGCAGAGCTTTATGTGCGGCCGGTTTCTGGCCTAACCTTGCTCGCGAACGTCGCTTATATTGAATCGACCTATACCGATTTCAAAAATATCGCGTGTTACGCCGCTCAACCCATATTGCCCTTTGGCACGGTGCGAACGTCACCGCGCCAATGCATCCGTGAGTTTAGTGCAACCGGTGCTGCGGTGACGCAAGGCACGGGAAATGAGCTGCCGAACTCTCCAAAGCTCACCTATAATCTGGCAGCAAACTACACGCAGCCCATCGGTTCTTTCTTGGGTACCGCCTCAATCAACTATTTCTGGCGTGACAAAGTCAGCTATTCAGACGCTGGTGATCCAGGCGCAGCACAAGGGAGCTACGGCTTGCTCGGCGCGAGTGTTGGCATTGGTGCATCCGATGATCGTTGGAGAGTGTCGCTCTTTGGTAAGAACCTAACCGATCAGAAGTTTGTCGATCGCATCATCGGCCAGCCAGTCTTGGGGGGCATTGGTATTTACTCCCAATTCGTAAGCCCGGAAGCTGAACAAATCGTGGGTGTGACGTTGGACGTGAAGTTCGGCGGCTAACCTGAGCGCATAACGGGCAGGGAGTGGATATTCCTGCCCCTTAAGTGCAAGCTCGACTTCTGAAAACGGCATGGGGTGCTGCTAATGGCCTACGCGCTATTTCGAACTCTGACTTCGGCCTTAGGCGTGATTTCGCTGGGCGCCGCCCTCTTGGTCGTCGCCGCAGTGTCGCCCGCGCCTGCAAAGCCTCGTCCAAATATCATCGTTATTCTTACCGATGATCTCGGCTACGGCGATCTTGGCGCCTACGGATCAAAATTCATTAAGACGCCAGTTTTGGATGGCATGGCGCGTGATGGTGCCCTGCTGACCAACTTTTATTCGAGCGCCAACGTGTGCACCCCATCCCGCGCAGGCCTTCTTACCGGGCGATACCCCGCGCGGTCGGGCCTTGCTTATAGCGTGATCTACCAGCACAGCGATTACGGTCTCCCGGCTTCGGAACGAACACTGCCGGAATTGCTCAAGGATGCAGGCTACCGCACCGCGATGATCGGCAAGTGGCATCTTGGTCACGTGCCAGAGGCTTGGCCGACGAAACACGGATTCGATAGTTTCTTTGGCGTCAAATACTCAAATGATATGGCGCCGTTTGATGTGTTCCGTGATGAAACGATCGTTGAGGCCGCGCCAGCTGATCAAACCACGCTCACTAAGCGCTACACCGAAGAAGCCGAACGGATTATCGGCGCGCCAGGCAAGGAGCCCTTTTTCCTCTATCTGGCTCACACCTTCCCGCATATCCCGCTTTACGCCTCGCCGGATTTTGCTGGGAAATCCAATGCCGGAAAATATGGGGACTCCATCCAAGAACTTGACTGGTCAACGGGACGGATCCTTGACGCCCTTCGAAAGTCCGGAAAGCTCAACAACACGATCGTCATTTTTACCTCTGACAATGGCCCATGGTTTGAAGGCAGCGCAGGCGATCGTCGTGACCGTAAGGGAACCACCTATGAAGGCGGCTATGCGGTGCCACTCATCGCGTATTGGCCGGGTCATATTCCGAAGAATACCCGCTCAGATGCCCTTTCGATGAATATTGATTTGCTGCCAACCCTCGTTGGTCTCGCTGGCGGTACGGTGCCAACGGATCGCCCGATTGATGGCAAAGATATCTGGCCTTTGTTAACAGGTAAGAAGGCCGCACCACACGACCAACTCCTCTTCTTCTCGAACGACAAAATTGCCGCCATCCGAACGCAGCAATTTCGGTTCGTCGTACGATCCTATTACATCAACTTCGATGTGCCACTCGATCGTTTTGGCGCGCCGCTACTATTCGACATCAAAACGCATGGCGGGGAGTATTTTGACGTTAAAGATCGCCATCCCAGCGTTTTGAAAGACATGCAGACTCGTCTCGAGGCCGCGCGGACCGAGTTTGAAAGCATCCCCCAGAAGAAAACGCCGGTGACGCTATCGCCTCCTCCTCCGCCAACGGCTCCCTGAAAAGACCAAATCGAAAGCTAATTCATGACCGACTACTCGCCACGCAAAGGCATGAGCGCTGCCGAAATCAACGCTACTGTCGCGGCCATTATCGCCGAAGCCACGCTTGAAGAAAAAGTTGCGATGATGTCCGGCCGGGGCTTCTTCAAGGCTTATCGGGAAAGCGGCGGCCTGTGGGGTGCTGTGCCCTATCAAGCGGGTGGCGGCCTAGAACGCCTCAATGTTCCGGCGCTCTTTTTTACCGACGGTCCTCGTGGCGTCGCACGCGGCCAATCAACCTGCTTTCCTTGCACCATGGCCCGCGGAGCGACGTTCGACCCCGACCTCGAACGTCGTGTTGGCGAGGTTATGGGTATCGAAGCGCGCGCCCAAGACACCAATCTTTCGGGCGCCGTCTGCGTGAACTTGTTGCGGCATCCCGCGTGGGGGCGCGCGCAAGAAACCTATGGAGAAGACCCCTATCATCTTGGCGTGATGGGTGCCGAACTGGCGGTCGGCATCCAAACGCATAACATCATCGCAACGGTCAAACATTTCGCGCTTAACTCGATTGAGAACGCACGCTTCAAGGTCGATGTTCAGATCGACGCGCGAACGTTGCGCGAAGTCTACCTTCCCCACTTCAAGCGTATTATTGATGCGGGCTGCGCCAGTGTCATGAGCGCGTATAACAAGATGAATGGTGAGTATTGCGGCCAACACCGCGAACTCTTGACCGACATTTTGCGCCATGAATGGGGCTTTGATGGCTTCGTCCATTCCGACTGGGTGATGGGCGTCTATCAGCCCTACGGCGCAGCTGCCGGCCTCGACATTGAAAATCCGGAACCCATCCATTTTGGTCAAAAGCTCATAGACGCCGTTAACTCGGGCGGGATCGAACCGGGCGTTATCGACACGGCGTGTGGGCGTATTCTCCGTACGCTTTACCGATTTGCTTGTGCAGAAAATCCACTGGCTGCGTATTCGATGGATCTAGTTGCCCAGCCCTCCCACATCGCGATAGCCAAAGAAGCGGCCCTCAAAAGTGCGGTTCTTCTAAAGAACGATGGCACATTGCCTTTGAAGGGCCCTGCAAGCGTTGGCGTGTTTGGCCGCCTCGCTGACGTGGTCAACACGGGTGATAACGGCTCCAGTCGTGTTCGCCCGCCGCATGTTATCACGCCATTGGCAGGCATCGCCGAGCTTGCGTCAAAAACGAACGCGTTCGGAAGCGCGATTGCACTCTGCGGCACGGAGGCCGATATCCCCGACGCTGCTAGTGCTGCGAAAGGTCTCGACACAGCCATTGTTGTTGTCGGTTACACCGCCGTCGAGGAAGGCGAATACATCCCCGGCGACATCAATCTTGGCCAAGAAGTCTCTTCGGCAGTTGGTGAGGAAATCGCAGCTGGAGCCAGCCAGCGCAAAGCCCGCGGCACCATTGGCGGCGATCGGGTTTCGCTTCGTCTTCCGCCCGCTCAGGTTGATCTGATCCGCGCGGTGGCAAAGTCAGCCAAACATACAGTCGTCGTCATCGTGGCCGGATCGGCCGTCCTCATTGACGAATGGGTCGACGAAGTGGGCGCCGTTCTGCAAACCTTCTACAGCGGCATGGAAGGCGGCAGCGCTTTGGCGGAACTGCTGGATGGCACTGTTTCGCCATCCGGGAAGCTGCCTTTCACGATCGCCGCCAAGGAAGAAGATTATCCATTCTTCGACAAGGATGCCGACGCCATCACCTATGGCCCGTATCACGGCTACACTTTGATGGATCGCGATGGAAAAGAGCCCGCGTTTGCCTTTGGATACGGCCTTTCCTATGCCAGCTTCACCTACCGCGCCTTGAATGTCCGTCGCGCGGCCGGCGGTATTGAGGCTTGGGTCAGCGTACGAAATGAGAGTTCAATTACCGCTGATGAAGTCGTCCAGCTTTATATTGGCCCCCCCGGCAAAGCGGCCGAACGCCCTACAAAATTGTTGCGCGGTTTCAAGCGCATAACTCTGGGTCCGGGCGAAACTAGAGCGGTGCGTATGTTCGTTCCAGAAGCTGACCTTTGCTGGTGGAACCCCGAGACCCGTTCTTGGGCGCTCGAAAGTGGTGTCCACACTGTCATGATGGGCAGCTCATCGCGGGTGCAGGACCTACTCTCGACCCACATCAATCTCTGAATTGACGCGGGGTGGGCAAGGGCACCCACTCGCCTTGTGTCGAAGTAACGGGTCTTTATTGCCGAATGTCGCGGTGGCGTGTTTCGGGAACGAAGATGATGAAGATCACGACAGCGACGCAGGTTACCAGGAAGGGGTACCAGAGGCCGGCAAATATATTGCCAGTCGCCGCCACGATCGCCAAAGCAACAGCCGGTAAGAAGCCGCCAAACCACCCGGTTCCAATATTATAGGGCAGCGACATCCCCGTATACCGAACGCGCGTCGGGAATAGCTCGACTAAGCATGCCGCTAACGGCCCAAACAAAGCCGTGGCTGCGGTTGAGAAGATCAACATGATCCCGAAAATGCCAAAGAAGTTCATCTGCGCTGGATCGGCTTTTTCCGGGTAACCCGCTTGCATCAAAGCCGCCTTCAGGCGTTTGCCGACATCATCCCGTGCCGCCTTGAGGGCGGCGGTTGCCATGCCGATGCCATCAACGCTTTCAACCTTGACGCTGCCAATTTCTGCAAACGCTAAGCTACCTTCTGGTGCATCCACATTGTCATAAGGGATGCCGCGCGAAGCCAGAACGCTTTTAGCGATGTCGCATGAGGACGCGAAGTTCGCCTTCCCAATTGGGTCAAATTGCAAGGAACATGAAGCAGGGTCAGCGTGCAGCAGCACTGGCGATTGTAGCTGAGCCTGCGCCAAGGCAGGGTTCGCCGCTTGGGTTAGAATATGGAAGCCGGGGAAATAAGCCACCAACATCAGCAGCATACCGGCGAGCATCACCGGCTTGCGCCCAACCTTATCGGAAAGCCACCCGAAGAACACATATTGGATGGCCGAGATAGCCGTTACCGCAATCAGGATGATGTTGACGGTACGGGGTTCAACATGAAGCGTTTTTTCCAAGAAAAACTGCGAATAAAAGAATCCTGTATACCAAACGACGCCCTGCGCGATCATGATGCCAAACAACACGATCAAGACGATTTTGAGAGACTTCCACTCTGCAAAAGCCTCTTTGAACGGAGCCTTGGATTGGGCGCCTTCTTCCTTCATCCGGGTAAAAGCCGGGCTCTCTTGCAATTGCAAGCGTATCCACATCGACACTGCCAACAGCGCGAGTGACACCATAAACGGCAATCGCCAGCCCCAGTCCTGAAAGGCTTCCTCACCAACAATTGTGCGCACCAGCAAGATGACGCCAAGGGCACTAAACAAGCCTAACGCCGCCGATGTTTGGATCCAGCTTGTGTTAAAGCCTCGCGCGTTTTGAGGGGAGTGCTCTGCGACATAGATTGCGGCGCCACCATATTCGCCGCCCAAGGCAAAACCTTGCAAGATCCGGCAAATGATCAACAAAATAGGCGCAAAAATGCCAATCTGCTCGTAATCGGGTAACAGACCAATGGCAAAAGTGGCTAGGCCCATCACCATCATCGTGACCAAAAACGCTCCCTTGCGGCCATGGGCGTCGCCAGAGCGGCCAAAAACTAGAGCGCCGAGCGGGCGGAAAGCAAAGCCAGCGGCAAAGGTCAGAAGCGCATAGATGAAGCCTGCGGTTTCGTTCACACCGGAATAGAAATGCTTTGAGATAATGGTCGCCAAAGCACCAAAGATGAAGAAGTCATACCATTCAAAAACGGTCCCCGCTGCCGACGCGGTCACGACGAGGCGCATCTTTTCCGGCGACACCTCCTCGTCTTGTCGCACGTTCGCGGCACCATCAGCACTTTCACCCAAATTGCTCACAGACTTTCCCCAACAGTCCCAACTCTAGGCTGGTTCCGCTTTAACTTCTTTTGGTTCTTCGACGGAAAACACCCGATAACGCCCTAACGTTAGCAACATTGCCGATGCGATCAGCAAAATTACGAAGCCAAACATCAGCATGGAATCATAGCTTCCGGTTTGGTCAAACGCGCGGCCAAACAGCATCGGGCTGACACCGGAGCCACCCGCAAAGAAGCCATAAAGTGTGCCGTAAATGGCAGCATAGCTCTTTGTGCCGAAATAGCGCGCAATAAGATACGACATCAAATCGAACTCAACGCCCAGCGCGAACCCAATCAGCACAATCGAAACAACCGCAGTTTCCGTGTTCAGGGGGCCATGGGCAAAGAACCAAAAGCCGATCGCCGGTGCAGAGAGCAGCACGAACCCCACCGCCGGTGCCCAGAATTTATCGATCAACCATCCGCCAACCAAACGCCCGGCCACCGCTGAAATACCGATCAGCCCAGCCATCCACGGGATCGCGCTATCGCCAAACCCATTGCTTCGCAAAATGCCTTCCATCGTCGGCACCGGGCCGCCGAGCGCAAACGAAATCGCAACAAAAGACACCAACAAAACGTAGAAACGCCAGTCCTTTAGCGCCTCTTTGTAGGTCATCCCCGGCAAGATAGCCGCTGAAACAGCCCCGCCTTTAGTGATTTTTGGGTCGTCAATGTCACGGAAACCCCATAGCGCGATAGGCAGAGCAATTAGGAGCGGCAGCGCGCCAACCGCAAAATAAGCTGCCCGCCAGCCATGTTCAGCAATCATCCACCCCACGAAAGGTTTGGAAAAAAAGCCAAAAACCCCTGTGCCCATCATCGCGATGCCGATGGCGAGGCCCTTACGTTCATCAAACCAATTATTGACCGCGCGGGTCCATGTAATCGGCAAGGTCGCCGCACCCAGCACCGCCATGATCGCCCAATTGGCGTAGAAGAAAGCCAGAGAGCCATTGGATAGGCCAAAGCCCATAAAGCTCAATCCAAAGAACACCACTGAAATCAGCGTGACCAACCGCAGACCGAAGCGCTGAGCGACAAACCCAACCATCGGTCCGACGATGACGACGGCCGCGCTCATCACTGTTAAGCCGGCAAAGATGTTCTGAAACGACCAGCCAAACTCCTTGGCCAAGTGCGGCGCAAACATGCCGATCGTGTAAAAGGGGACCGGCGACAGGCCCAAACCGATACCAAACATGGAAGCCGCAACAACCGGCCAGCCCTTTTTGAACTCAGAGTATCCCTTGGCACCACTCATCGTTGACCTCGTTGCGAAACCCATCAAACTTTATGATGTGGGAACCACAAAATACAAAGGATATATCATTAAGTTACTGCGCGTCGTTCGGACGACCCAGACAGAAGCTCCTGCGAAATCCAAAAGTGGTTCGCTCTCCCTCAGGAATCGGTTCACGCACGCGCGATGATCCAACCCTTACCTGCTTCGCAGTCGCCAATCCCGTTTCGCGACAGTGCATTCTTGGTCCTGATCGCGGTTATCTGGGGCCTCAACTCGTTTTTCACCAAGATCGCCCTGGATTATGTCCCACCGTTATTCCTCACCGTGGTTCGTTTTTGCATCACGCTCGCAGCGCTCGCCCCTTTCATCAAACCTATTGGGCCGATGTGGCGGTCCATGTTGCTGGTTTGCCTGCTAACCGGCCCCGTCCATTTTGGAATCCAGTTTGTCGGGTTGAAGCTGGCCCTTGATCTTTCGCCAATGGTGATTGCAATGCAGCTGTGGATTCCTGCGAGTGTCGCGCTTGCGGCTTGGTTTCTGAAGGAATACGTCGCACCCGCTCGCCTGATCGGCATGTCTGTGTCGTTTGCAGGGGTGGTCTTGCTGGCCTTCGAGCCATCCGTTTTTGTGCAGATGGGCAGCTTCTTGTTGGTGGCACTGGCCGCTGTCGCCTATGCAGCTGCTTCCGTGTTGATGCGAAAATTTGGGGGGCTCGACCCTCTCCAAGCGCAAGCCTGGCTGGCGATAGTCACAATCCCCTCGCTTGGCATGGTAAGCGCACTGACCGAGCACAATCAGCTTCAATCGATACTTTCCGCGCCGCTCTTTGTTTGGTTCACGATCTTCTTTGCCGCCATCATGTCCGGCTTGGTCGCAAATGTTGGCATGTGGCAATTGGTTCAGCGCTATGAGGTCTCGCGTACCACGCCCTTTTCGCTGCTCACGCCCATCATTGCCATTTTTGCCGGCATCATTTTCCTCGGAGACCCCGTGTCGCCACAGCTTTTTGTCGGCGCTCTACTCGCCCTTATCGGCGTTGCGATTGTAGCGTTGATCAGACGCTAGCGGCCCCCTGCGTGCCGCCATAACTCGCCGCTAGGATTTGCTTTTGCCCACGCCGAACCGTGGTAGATAAGGACAATGTCCGCCACGCTCGACCCACGCTTGATCGTTGAAACGGCACGAAAAGCCGAGGTTAACCGCTCTTGGCGAGGCCAGTGGTTTCGTGCCGCTGCGCCATTGCTCGGGTGTGCTGCGCTCCTCGCCGGTCTTGGTGGACTAGGGTTTTTTCAGCCGTTTTCGGCTGTCATCACCAGCATCATTGCCATCCTTTTTTGGCTCGGTGCGTTGGCCTGGCTGGTTCGGTCTTGGCGATCCCGAAAACCAATCTCTGTGTTCGACCTGCGCAATCGCCTCTCCGTACGTCATGGCCCTGCTTTTGCTGAAGCAATAGATGTTTTGGCGGACCGGCCAAGCAGCCACGCGTCAAATGCAAGCGCTCTGTGGGCGGTGCAAGCGCAACGGGCCTCAGAAGTCGTGAACGCGACGTTGTCCGCACGAAAGCCCACGGCTCCTCGGCTACCCCGATTGGCACAGACACTCTGCGCGTTTGCGGTAATCACCCTATCGGTCGCGTGGATGCTCGCCCCCAAAGCAGCTTCTCAGGCTTTCGATATCAATCTGAGTGCACTTTCGGGTGATGCGCCGCTTGTGATTGATGCTTGGGCAACGGCACCGGAGGGTTTTGGCGCTGCGACAGTCAAAATGCCTATCGATGGACGGCCAATATCGCTTCACAGAGGCTCAACCGTCACGATTCGCGTCGATGGCGCGAAAGCCCCGCCGTTTTTGAAGTTCTCCGGCACTTCAATCCGGTCGAAGGCTGCAGGGCAACGGATTTGGACGGCGGAAACCAGCATCAGCTGCCCCGGGACACTCGCCCTCGACCGCCTCGGCACGCGGGCGCGATGGCCTATAAGGATTACAGCCGACAAAAACCCAGACGCTCAGTTGTTAGCAGAACCGACAATCGATTCTTCCGGAAAGTTGCGCCTACAATGGGCTAGTTCCGATGATTTCGGCATAGAAGAGGTAGGCGTTCGGCTGCGCGCATTGAACCCACCGCGCGGTCTCGCCGCGAGCCCGATCGCGGATGTACCGTTTAACGTGACCGAGAAAGGCAGCCGCGCCATGCGAGGAGCCACGCCGCTGGATCTTCGTTCCCATGCCTTTGCCGGGCTCGACACCGAAATCCGCCTGCTGGTTCGCGATAGCGCGGGCAACGTCACAATAAGCCGCCCATTCAAACTCCCATTGCCGCGCTATCAATTCAAAACGCCTCAAGCGCGCGCCATCGACGAGCAGCACCGCACTTTAGTTCAAGAGGCCCGTCCCTATGCTCAAGGGGCCGCACGCTTGCTTTTGATCGTTGATCGTTTGCAGGGGCAAAGGTTTTGGGATGAGAACCGACTGCGCGGGGCACCGTTTGGTGTTGTGCGCACTGTAAACCTCATGCAGGCCTTTCAGTTTGCGGAGCCTGATCAGTCGCCCAAAATCATTCTCGGTCTGGCAACTGCGCTTGGGCAAATCAAAAGTGCCCGTCGGATCAATGAAGCCCAACGCGCTGCACCTTTGCTCTGGGACATTGCTATGGCGCTGGATCGTGGCGAGCAGACGGAGGCAGAGCAAGAGCTCAACGCGGCTCGGGACAACCTCAAAAATGCGCTCGAGAACGGTGCAGGCGAGGACGAGCTCCGGGATGCATTGCAGCGGTTGAAAGCTGCACTCAGCGCCCGTTTGAGCGAGCTTGCCGAAGCCGGAGATCAAACGAACATTTCTGCCAACGCTGAGACCCTTTCTCCCAGCGACCTCGAAGAATTGATGAATGCATTGAACGAATCGGCTCAGTCCGGCGCGCGAGGTGAGGCTCTAGCGCTTCTCGACCGGCTCGATGAGATTTTGCAGAATCTCAGCGTGTCGCCTGGAAGTGCCCAGGCCGGGGGCGGGCAGGGCAGCGATGCCTCCGGTCCCCTCGATGAACTCGCCAAACAACAACAGGAACTGGCAGACGAAACCTTGCGCGCGCAAAACCAAGCCAAAGAGTCGCCCGACGAAACCGATCCGGCACGATCAGGGACTTCGGGTCTTGGCCAAGGCTTAGCGGAACAACAAGATCAGCTTCGTCAACAATTGGGCGCTACCGAAGGAGCCGGCGAAGCGGGGCAAGACGCTGTTCAAGCGATGGAAAACGCGGCAAAGGCGCTGCGGGAGGGCGATTTGCAAGGTGCACTTGAGGCCCAAGATCGCGCTCTTGGTTCGCTGAGGGCCGCAGCCGACGCAGCAAAAGGGGGGCAGAGCACCGACCCCCTTGGTCGCGGGCTGGGCAATGCAGGGCGCGATGCCGGAAGCGGCACTCATGTGCCAGACACGCCCGAGCGTCGCCGCTCGCGCGAAGTTCTCGATGAAGTGCGCCGTCGCGCCTCGGAGCCGCAGCGCCCAGTCGAGGAGCGAAACTATCTTGAGCGGTTGCTTGATCGTTTCTCTTCGGGCGAACCGCCGAATAGGGCGCCTTAGGTTTTCACCGCGCCTAGAAACGGAATGCCGCGGCCGCGACCGGCATCGTCAAGCCCGTATCCAACCAAGTAACGATCCGGCAATTCAAACCCGATCCAATCAGGTTCGCCTGTCACCACAGACGCGGGCTTCCGCGCCAAAACGGCGGTCAAAACCCGTGTTGCGCCTTGCGACGCCAGATGGTCACGTGCAAAGGTCAGCGTTCGCCCTGTGTCAAAAACATCATCAACAATCAGAACGCCACGGCCCTCAACAGGCTTGGACACATCAGCCCGGATTTGAACACGCCCTGACGATGCACGCGCATCACCATAGCTGGACAGCCACAACCAATCGGTCAAAGGGTGGCGCCCCGCGCGCGCGAGCGCGCGCATCAAGTCAGCGGCAAAGGGAACGGCCCCCTGCAGCAAGCCAATAACGACCCAATCATCGTCAATAACCGAGGCAATTTCGCGCCCCATTGCTTCAATTCGCGCCGCTAAGCTTTGGGTGTCGATTAAGACGTCCAGCGTGTGTTCATCCATTTGGGGGTGCTTCGGGGCTAAGTGTCGGTGAAGGTGCCGGTTCGTTGCGAATAAACGACTTAGGCAGCGCTTCGGTTGAAGCCGGTGGTGCTGCTGTCGGTTTCGGGCGTGGCTTTGGTTTTGGTTGAGCTGCAGCCTGCCGAACGGGTTTTGGGTCTTCAGGAATTGGCGCCCCTAATGCGCTTGGGGTGGCCTTGGCTTCATTCGCTGTCGTGGTTTTTGCCGCGCCAAGTGTCGAGCTGGTCTCAGTGTCAGGCGCAACCTCAATGTCTTCGGGTGGCGGGCTAGGCGGCACCACTTTTTCACCATGAGCTTCGGCGTCGTGGCCGACTTTGGCCGCCGTTTCGTCCGGTTCGGCTGTGGCCTTGTCCGGCTCATCGGCAAACGAGATTTCCACCTTGCGCGCCCCGGCCGGTGGCTTGGGATATTCGGTCATGAAGGCGTGCTTCTCGCCAGGGACAAGCGAGGGTTTCCCCGCATCTACAAACCAAGTCGCCAATTCCTTACCATGCTCATCTTGTAGGCTGACCCGCAAATACGGCATCGGTTTTTCGGTCGTTGTAACGTTACGGACAATCCCAGCCACCAATAAGCGCGGCCCAGAGGCATCAGAACCGCTCCGCACGGTTTCGCTCTCAATTACAAGCCCATATAGGTTTGCCGGCATTCCAATGGCGGCAAACGCAGAGGCAGATTTTGGCCATAGCTTCACGATGTCAACACGATACGCCAGTGCTGTGCCAATGATACCGATCATCAACGCGCCGGCGAGCGCCCACGCAGACGCCGCATAGGCAAAGTTTTTCGCCTTTATTTTAGCGTGAGCTTTTGCGCGTGCTTGCGTATGCGGTGGGGGAGGCGGGCCTGCAGGCGCTTTGGGCGCGAACACCTTTGGCGCAGCCGATGCGACACGTAAAAGCATGGAATCCGCAGCAGCATCCTCCGGCTTCTTTTGGAACCAGCTATGCCCACATGACGCGCACCGCACAGTGCGCCCGTTTGCACCAAGCGATGTATCCCCGACATTATAGCGGGTAGAACAGGAGGGACAGGTTAGTATCATGATATGCGCGTCGAATCGTTCCGGCTTTCCGTTATGGTAGGCCGGTTATTCGGGGCCGGAGTCCAGCATGTTTGGTCGTCGCAGGCCCATTTTGACCACAAATGATGGTCCGGTAGCCCGATTTGAGGGTGTGGGGCTGCGCTATGGGCGCGATGGTGAGGCATTGCAGGATGTCTCCTTCTCGCTCGATGCGGGGCGTTTCTACTTTTTGACGGGGCCGTCAGGTGCAGGAAAAAGCTCGCTTCTGAAGTTGCTCTATCTTGCCTTACGACCCACCAGTGGCTTTGTCTCATTGTTCGGCGCTGATGTCAGCGCCGTTGATCGATCGTCACTGCCAGATTTGCGACGGCGTATTGGGGTGGTGTTTCAAGACTTTCGCTTGCTCGATCATTTGTCGGCTTTTGAAAATGTGGCCCTGCCTTTGCGCGTTCAAGGCCACCCGCCCGAATCCTACGCTGAGGATATTCAGGAATTGCTGCGCTGGGTCGGCCTTGGTGATCGTCTCGATGCCTCGCCGTCCAGTTTGTCGGGGGGAGAACAGCAGCGTGTTGCCATTGCGCGCGCCGTTGTGGCCAAGCCTGACCTGTTGATTGCCGACGAGCCAACCGGCAATGTGGACCCAGAAATGGGCACGCGGCTTATTCGGCTATTTCTGGAACTAAACCGGCTTGGAACGACCGTAGTGATCGCCACGCACGACATCGAATTGGTCAAAAGATCAGGCGCTCCGGTCTTACGCCTTGAAGCCGGGCGGTTGCTCGGCCCGCCCGTCGCGCGCCCAACGGATGATTTGCCATGAGCGAGCGCCAGACCGAGCTTAGCGCGCCGCTTCTTCCACGTGATGGTGTTGGTGCGCGGCCTCTCTTCGCTGTGGTTGCGATTGTTGTTGCCTTGGCTTGCCTTGCCAGCCTTGGTGCGCGGGCCGCATTTCGTGCCGCCGAAACCTGGTCAACCGAGCTTCAAACTGCGATGACGGTGAGAATTTTATCGCCCACAACCGAAGGCGCGGCAGAGCGCGCGGCTCTTGCTTTGCGCACAATCGACGGCGTCACGTCGGCAACAGCGATGGATCGCAAACGCGCGGCAGAACTCTTGCGGCCTTGGCTCGGCTCCGGTGATTTGCCAGAAGATTTGCCACTGCCGGCCCTGATCGAAGTGGGCATAAACCCCGCCGTTTTGGATGTTGAAAAGGCTGTTGCCGCAAAGCTGGCTAAGCAAGGCTTTACCGCTGATGTCGATGATCACAGTCGATGGGCCCAAGATGTTCAGCGCGCGTCCGGTGTTGTGCGCTCCTTGGCGTTGGTTGCGCTCGGTCTTTTGGCCGGGGCGGGTCTCGCTACCGTGGCTTTTGCGGCACGGGCCTCGTTGGAAACGCGGCGCGATGTTGTTGAAATAGCCCATATGGTTGGCGCAGAGGACAAGTTTGTTGCCAGCGCGGTGCAAGACCGCTTCGTACGCCTTGGTTTGCAGGCCGGTGCCGCTGGTGCTGGAGGCGCACTGGTTACAGCGCTCTTGGTTTGGCTCGCTTTGGGATCCGGCGATGGCGCTGATGGTACAAAAGCACTTTTGGGCGGTGCGAGCGTCATCCACTGGACAGATATTTGGATCTTACTGGTAGCGCCGGTTCTGGCGGCTGCCGCCAGCGGGTTAACGGCCCGGCTGTCGGCGCTTGCCACGCTCAGGAGGTTGTTCTGAAGTTTGCGACCTTCATCAGCCGCCTCGTTTTTTGGGGCTTTGTTTGCTCTGCCTTTGCTCTTGCTGGGGGGTTTGTCCTTTTTGTTGGGTCCATTATCGCCGCCAAGCCACCGACGACGCTCGCGAAGGCCGACGGTATCGTAGCGCTCACCGGCGGTTCCCAAACACGCTTGGTCGAAGCGCTCTCACTTTTGGAGGACGGCAAAGCTGACCGCTTGTTGATTTCTGGGGTTTTTGAAAAGGCAACTCGGGCGGAAGTTCAACGCGCCACCAATGCGCCCCAAGAATTGTTTGATTGTTGCGTGGATTTGGGCCGTGTTGCGCGCGATACCGTTGGTAACGCTTCTGAGACAGCCGATTGGGCCACAACCAATTCCTACGCGGATCTGATTATCGTCACAGATGCGTGGCATATGCCGCGCGCGCTCCTCGAGATCGGCGCCACACTACCAAACGCAACATTGCGACCCTACCCTGTCAAAATCGCCCCGTTTGACAAAAGCGATTGGTGGAAAGATGAGGCCACGCTCAAACGTGTATTTCGAGAATATGGAAAGTATCTCACCGTGCTATTGCGTCAGACACTTCTAAGCGTCGGTATCAAAACCGGAGAAGCGCGTTGAATACTCTGCGGCGATTGCTGTTTGGGATCTGGCTTTACGGCGCCATTGCCGTGATCGGGATCCTCGGCGCACCATGGTTCGTGACCAGCAAAAAGGGCGCTGCGAAGGTAATAGACGTGTGGGCGGCCGTCGAAGTATTTGGTGCGCGCCATATTATGGGCATCAAAATTGACGTGCGCGGCCAAGAGCATTTGCCGCAGGGCGCGTTCATGATTGCTGGCAAACATCAGTGCATGTTCGACACCATCGCCCCTTTTACGTTTGTGGAAGGCCTATCATTCGTCTTGAAGCGAGAGCTGGCAGGCCTTCCAATTTTCGGTTGGTATGCACAACGGGGTGGCATGATCGTTGTTGATCGCGAAGCCCAAATGGCCGCTATGAAACACTTGATCCGCGAGGCGAAGGATCGCACCGCCGAAGGTCGGCGTGTGTTGATTTTCCCAGAGGGCACACGTCAACTGATTGGGGCAACGCCAGACTACAAGCCGGGCGTAGCGGCCCTGTACACGCAATTGGGCATTCCCTGCGTGCCAATGGCCCTAGATACAGCGCGCCTTTGGGGCCCAAAAGGCTTGCCCGTGCGCGGCGGTGTGGCGACGTTTGAGTTTCTCCCGGTTATTGAGCCGGGCTTGAAGCGCGACGCCTTCATGGCGCGCCTTGAATCGCAGATCGAGACAGCCAGCGCGGCCCTTCTTGCCGAAAAAGGCATCCCCTTGTGACTCCAGCGGCGACTCAAGCAAAAAGCGTCAGCAAAGTCGGCTTGCTGATCCCGTGGATAATCGCTGCGGTGCTTGGGGGTGGCTATTACGCGGTTTGGCTTGGCTTGGCGTCGGCTGCCAAAGCACAAATTGCCCAACGCATCGCCCAGTCGAGCCCGGGAAGCGCTTCGATCGGGTCGGTTGAGGCGAGCGGATTTCCATTTCGGCTCTCGCTTACGCTTACCGATGCGAAGATAGCGCAACGCGTCGCGGGCTGGGGTTTTAACGCATCAAGCGTTCGCCTCACAGCGATGCCATGGAACCTAAGCCATTGGATTGTTGATCAGACATCGGGCCTGCAGCTAAGGACGCCCGCAGGCAAAATCTGGTCTCTTGAAGCGCCGCTTCTGGAAGCCAGCGCGCATTGGGGGGCGTCGGGAATCCAAAGAATCTCACTGGTAACGGGCGGCTTTAGAGCCAACCGCCAGGATGGTGCGACCATCACGGCCAAGAAAGCTGAGCTTCATCTGCAGGCGGACCCTAAAAAACCCAGTGATCTAGCGTTCGTCGTCGATCTTGAAACGGTGGCGCTCCCCGGAACCCCGGATGCCGCAGCTGTCCTGGGCACCACACTGGAAAAGCTTCGTTTGGCGGGCATGATCCCAAAGGGCCAAGGTTTCATTGCAGACGCAACGGCATGGCTCCGCAATGGTGGCGTGTTCGAACCCAAGGATGGCACGCTGAATTGGGGGCCGCTCCAAGTTGCCAACATAACAGGTAAACTCGGCACCACGCCCAATGGCGAGCTTGAAGGGACCCTTGCGGGCACGGGCGGCCTTGTTGCTGGAGGCACCAACATTGCGGGCCCGTTAGCGTTATCAATCTCCAAAGGGAATGTCAGCACTGGCCCGTTTACGCTGGTGAAGCTGCCTGCGGTTTTTGTCACTCAGCCAATCACTCAGAATTGAGGTGTATCGCGCTGAGTTTTCAGGCCTTGAGGATTGACGGGCGAACGCGCAGTGTTCGTTCTGATTCAATAGCGGGATTGCGCGCGTGCCGAACTCCTTTTCGCAATCACAGACAACAGCGCTCGACGCGCAATTGCTGACCGAGTTGGTAGAGCTTTCACACACGATCATCGCAGACGGCGTGGTGCATAAAGCTGAGTTTCACCACCTTCGCCTATGGGTCTATGGCGCACTTAAACGGTGCGAAAACGCCGAGCTCAGGGCGTTATTGCACCATATTGAAGCCATTGAAGAAGACGACATCATCGATGCGCGCGAGCTTGACGAGCTTTTTCACACGCTTACCGCGTTAACCAGTGTACGGCCTCAGTCTTCTCGTTGATTACGCCCAAAGTTCGGCGCTGAAATGTCCTGACCGGCTTCAATCACTTCGCGTCGTATGTGCCGTGCACGCTCAAACGTCTTAAATAAAACATCACCGTCGCCCCAGCGAATGGCTCGCCGTAGGGCCGTTAGATCTTCGGAAAACCGTCCTAAAACATCGAGCACGGCCTCCCTATTCATCAAAAACACATCACGCCACATTGTCGGGTCCGACGCCGCGATGCGAGTAAAGTCTCGGAAGCCACCCGCAGAGTATTTGACCACCTCGGATTCGGTCACTGTTTCGAGATCAGAGGCGGTCGCGACGGTTTGAAATGCGATTAGGTGCGGAATGTGGCTGGTGATTGCTAAAACGAGATCATGGCGCTTTGCATCCATACACTCGACGCGCGCACCCAAACCTTCCCAAAAGGCGATGAGGCGTGAAACTGCTGCACCATAAGCTGGGCGCTCGTCCTCCAGGGGGCATAGAATAGTCCAACGGTCGTTGAAGAGTTCGGGGAAGCCCGCTTCCGGCCCAGATTGTTCGGTTCCAGCAATAGGATGGCCCGGAACGAACACAGCATGGTCTGCGATATGCGGCAGAACGGATTCGATAACTTGGGCTTTGACTGATCCAACGTCGGTTACGATGGCCCCGTTCGCCAAAGCGCTCGAAAGTGCCGCCGCAGCTGCACCCATCGCGCCCGACGGCGTACAAAGAACAACGATATCAGCCCCTGTGACGGCCTCGGTGATTGTGTCGGCCACTAGACCTAGGCCGCGTAGGCCCGCGCGTCGGCGCACATCAGGGTCGGCATCATACAGAACCACTGTACCCGCCACGCCCTTAGCCTTTGCGGCCAACGCGATGGAAGACCCGATCAGACCAATGCCAATGATCGCCAAACGTTCGCTGATGATTGTGCTTGTCACGAGCGCATAAAGTCCGTGATCGCGTCAATCAGCAGGCTATTGGCCTCGGTGGTGCCAATCGAAAGACGTAAGAAGGCGGGCAAACCATAGGCACCGACCATCCGAACAATCAGGCCGCGCGACCGCAAAAAGGCGTCGGCATCGCTGGATGTTTTGCCCGGCACCGCGGGGAACTCAACCAGCAGAAAATTACCCACACTTGGCACCGCTTTAAGGCCGACCGCAGCAACAGCGTGGGTCAACCGTTCAAGTTCAACGGCATTGTGGCGCGCGCTTTCTTCCTGGAAATTGGTGTCCCCCAATGCCGCGACGGCGGCTGCCATTGAAGGCCCTGCCACATTGAAGGGGCTTCGCACACGGTTCAGCGCCTCAATCACCATGCGTGGTGCGTAGGCCCAACCTATCCGAAGCGCCGCCAAGCCGTGAATCTTCGAAAAGGTCCGCGTCATCATCACGTTATCATGCTCTGCGACAAGCTCGAGACCGGCGGAATAGTCATTCCGGTTTACATATTCCGCGTAAGCGGCATCCAGCACCAGCAACACGGTCTCCGGCAAGCCGGCCTGTAGGCGCTTTACAGCCTCAAACGGCAAATAGGTGCCGGTTGGGTTGTTTGGGTTCGCCAAGAAAACGATCTTTGTTGCAGGCGTCACCGCCGCCAAAATCCCATCAACATCGGCCGTGTAATTCTTGTCCGGAACGCTGACACAGGCAGCCCCGGCCTGTTGCGCTGTGAGGCGATACACCAAGAAACCAAACTCAGATTGAATAACTTCGTCGCCGGGCTTCAGATAAGCCTTACCGAGCATCTGGAAGATTTCATCGGAACCGTTTCCGCAAACCACGCGTTCTGAATCAATGCCGTAGCGCGTAGCAATCGCATTGCGCAGCTCAGCATGGCTCCCATCGGGGTATAGCGATAGCTTTGTGATCCCCGCAGCAAAAGCGTCCGCTGCTTTTGGGCTGCACCCCAATGGGTTTTCGTTTGAGGCCAGTTTCCAAATCTTGGAGACGCCGGGAATCGTGCTTTCGCCTCCCTTATAGGGAACGATGTCGAGAATACCGGGAAGAGGCTGCGGGGGCATGTCTGTGGTGTTTCTTGGTTTGAACGAGGGCTATGAAGGGCTTTGCCTTCTTGGTTCGCCCGGTCAAGGGGGCGGCCCTGCTAGACGCGGGCGTAGCTGCCAAGAAGGCGCAAGTTTGGAAGCTCGGGCGCGATCTCGTCGGCACCCACAAATCCATCGAGAGCGACCAAGGCGATCGCATCATCCTGGTCCAATTGACGGGCGGCGTAGCCTTGCTTTGCCAAGAGATCCACAGACTTTGGCGAACCTGGCGTTACTTCGAATGAAAGTATCGTTGTGTCTTGCCCAGCCTTCTCAGGTTCAAGTCGGGCGAGTAACAGCGCTTCAGGGGTGCTCTGTGTGTTGAACGGGAAGGCGGCAACAATTTTTGGAGACGATGGCGCAAGGAAGCGCCACCATCGACCATTCGGTGTGGCCCCAATCATGGGCGTCAGCCCAACGGCAAACGCATCATCACCCATCGTTTCAACCACCTGCATTGCTGGAACCACCTCGATTGAGGCTCCATCGCCATAGTGCACACGGGCGAGTGTGGCACAGGCACCCTCAGCCGCCACCACTTTCAATGGCCCTTGTCGGCGAAGGTTGGTCGCCACGAGGGAACGCCAAATGGCTGTGATCGCTTCAATTTCCGCCGGGTCAGACATGCCAGCCAAGAGACGGCGGTAAATCGCTATCTCGCGGGCCGGCCGGAAGCCAAACCCAGTTTCTCCGGCAGCGGCTTTTGCGCGCGCCACATCATGCGCCAATGCCAAGCGTTTTCGAACGAGCCCTAGCAACTCGCTATCGAGCGCATCTATTGCTGCACGCAGCGTCGCTAGATCCAAACCGTGTGCCCCCGGCAATTCCATGCCTTAAACTCTCCTTAGCGCCGCTCGATAAGGCATAGGATTGCGTGTGGCTACACAAGCGCGCCGCCAGATTCTGCAAATTGTTGCTTGGGGTCTAGGCGAGGACGCCGGTTTGGTAGGGTATCATGTCCATTTCGGGATAGCGGAGGCCGACATCCCTCAGGGTTTGGGCGTCCCAATAGCGGTCTCCAATTGCTGGAAAACCGAACAGTTCGCGCTCGCGCGGTGTCATGCGCGCTAAAGCTGGTGCCCAATCGGGTCGGTTCGCGCGGTCCGGCCAAGCGATCTTGCCGGTCCAAGGGCGCCCGCGAGGTTTGAAATCAACCAGCAGCATGAAGCGAGACTGGTTCTCTCCAAGCAATGCGGAGCCACGATGTAAAACGTCCGTTCGGTAAATGAATAGGGAGCCAGCGGGCCCCACTACCGACACTTCCTTATCGACATACTCGCCCTTGCTCAGATTGTTTGGGTACAGTGGCAGGTCTTTGGTCTTATCCAGAGACACGACTTTGGTTGGCCCGTTCAACTCGGTCACGTCAGACAAAAGCAAAAACGTCGTCATTTGTACGAAATCATCATCAACCTTGGGGACGACGATCGTATGGTTGCCATAGTCACGGTGGTGATGCTGGTCGTAATCCGTTTTGCCAGAATATTTCGCCCATAACTCGATTTTGTAGATATCGAGGTTGGTCGTGCCGCACAGTCGCTCCGCAGCGTCAACCAAATCGGGGTTTACGACGAGCCGATTGATATCCCAATTAGGGTAGGGAAACAGACGCAAACCAGCAAAAGGATGCTTTACAAGGTCTGCGTAGGCGTTGGGATCCGCGAAATAGGTCGCATTGTCAGGAAAAACCGCCTTAATGCCCTCCTGCGCTGCCGCTAGAAGGTCGGGCTCCAAAAAACCCTCGACAATCGTATAGCCTTGCGTGCGCACCTCATCGAGATTGGCATCAGGAACCCGCATTGGTGACTTGCTCCCTACAGGGTTGCGGCACCGTTGTTTGACGGCCCCGAAAGTTGACCCCAAATCTTACACGCGCTTGCCCTCGTGACTAGCGTTTGGATTCCGCTTATCACCAAGGCGTATGACTAAGCGCGCCATCCGCCCTGCGGATTTCCCCTTTAACGTGATGGAGTTTGGGCCAGACAAGCCCTTGCCGCTTGATGGCGGCGGAACGTTGAGCCCGCTAACAATCGCCTATGAAACGTGGGGTACACTGAACCCATCGCGCACGAACGCCGTCCTTGTTTGCCATGCGCTGACAATGGACCAGTTCGCGGCAGGCCCCAACCCAACCAATAATAAGCCCGCATGGTGGCCAACGGTCATCGGCCCCGGCAAAGCCATCGATACCGACCGCTATTTTGTGATCTGTTCCAATGTGCTTGGCGGTTGCATGGGCACTACGGGGCCAGCCTCGCTCAGCCCTGACGGCGCGCCTTGGGGCCTACGCTTTCCGGTCATCACCATCGCTGACATGGTGCGCGCTCAAGCGATGCTGCTCGAAGCCTTGGGTGTCGATACTCTATTCTGTGCGATAGGCGGTTCGATGGGCGGCATGCAGGTGCTGCAATGGACGGTCGACTACCCCGACAAAGTGTTTGCTGCGATCCCCATTGCAACTGCAGCCCGCCACTCGGCTCAGAATATCGCTTTCCATGAAGTTGGTCGCCAAGCTGTGATGGCCGATCCCGATTGGCGCGAGGGTAACTATCTCAGCCAAGGCGTGCGGCCCGCAAAGGGTTTGGCTGTCGCGCGCATGGCCGCGCATATTACCTATGTTTCCGAAGCAGCCCTCCACCGAAAGTTTGGTCGCTCGTTACAAGCGCGCGAGGCCGTGTCGTTTGGCTTTGATGCGGACTTTCAGATTGAGAGCTTCTTGCGCCACCAAGGGGCAAGCTTCGTTGATCGCTTCGACGCGAACTCTTACCTCTACATCACGCGCGCGATGGACTATTTCGACCTACCAGCCGCCCATGATGGGGTGCTTTCAAACGCCTTCAAGAAGTCGAACGCTCGGTTTTGCGTGGTGACGTTTTCCAGCGATTGGCATTATCCGCCCTCCGATGGCCGAACCATTGTGCGCGCCTTAAACGCGGCGGGGGCTGAGGTTTCCTATGTGGAGATTGATAGCGATAAGGGTCATGACGCGTTTCTCCTGAACGAGCCCGAAATGTTCAAGACGCTGGAAGGCTTTATGCGGGCTGCGGCCAATGCGCGAGGGCTGGCATGAGCGGTCGTTCAGATTTTGATGTAATCACGGCTCTCGTGCCCTATGGTGCACGTGTCTTGGATGTCGGCTGTGGTGATGGCGAACTCCTTGAGCGTTTGGTGATTGAGCGCGGTGCTTTGGCGCGCGGGCTGGAGCTTAGCCAAGCCGGCGTGAATGCCTCGGTGCAACGTGGGTTGGCCGTGGTTCAAGGCGATGCAGATGCTGATCTCGCCTTTTATCCCGATGGCGGCTTCGACATGGTGATAATGTCGAAATCCATTCAGGCGACACGGCGACCGCGCAAAGTGCTTGATGAAATTGCCCGTATTGGACGCGCGGCTATTGTTTCGTTTCCAAACTTTGGCCATTGGCGAACGCGCCTATCGCTTTTGAGCGCAGGGCGCATGCCAGTGACGCGCTCACTACCCGTGGCGTGGCATGAAACCGAAAACATTCATTTGTGCACGATTGTCGATTTTGTCGCCTTGGCGCGTGAGGCTGGCTTTACCGTTGAGCAAATCGTGCCCATGGAAAACGGCAGAGCCGGACGACCGCGCGGCGCGGTGCCCGGCTCTGCGAATTGGACAGCTGAAGAAGCCATCGTCACGCTGCGCGCGCCGACGGCCCCTCGATAAATCAGCCAGCTACGGCTGAGGCGTCTTTTTCACCGGTGCGAATGCGCAAAGCGCCCTCGAGGCTCGATACAAAGATTTTGCCATCGCCAATTTTGCCCGTATTGGCCGCCGCCGCTATCGCCTCGACGACTTTGTCTACCATGTCTGATGGTAGTGCGATTTCGACCTTAACCTTGGGCAAAAGCTTCACTTCATATTCGGTGCCGCGATAGACTTCCGTCTTGCCTTTTTGGCGGCCATAGCCGCGCACCTCGGTAACGGTAAGGCCGCTCACGCCAGCCTCTGTTGCTGCGTCAAGAACCGCATCGAGGCGGCTCGGCTTGATGATCGCCGTGATCAGTTTCATGGCCACTTCCCCATATATTCGGCGTACCGAAGGCTAAACTCAAATCACCATAGCGCATACAATGGGATACAAGCGACAGGGGCTGCAACGGTTTTTCTCACAGCCGTTCCTGCGTAGGTTTTGCGCGCCAAAAACCAAAGATTGCCTCAAAAACGGGCTTTCACAGGTGCCCCAGCCATAAGAACGCGCGCCGCCGCTGGCTTGCCCGGCTCTATGTAAAGCCGCTTAACGGCCTCCGCCAGTAAAACACCACCCAATGCTGGCCAAAGTTTCTCGCCCGCTGCCTCCCAATTATCAGCCGCTCCGGCGGCAATGGGCCATGCGAGTGGTGGAGCATAAAGAGCGCGCGCCCAAGCCGTCGGTTGAAACAGCGCGGCTTGAAGCAAGTTTGCAAGTTGGGTTTTGGTGTAAGGTCGGCCGTGCCCGAAAGGGGTGGCTTCGGCGTTGGCCCAAAGCCCCCGCCGATTGGCGACAACCACAGCAAGGCGGCCCTCTGGTGCCAATATCCGCCAAACTTCCCGCAGCAGCGCGCGCGGCTCAAGCGCTTCTTCCAAGGCGTGGATCAACACAATCCGATCAAACATGGCATCGGCAAAGGGTAGCCGATCCTCTTCTCCAATGGTCGCAGCGATTGGCCCATCGGCAGGCCATTTCTCGACCCCCTGGGCTGCAGGCATAAAGGCAAGCGTCCGACGCGCGCTGTCGCGGAAGCCATCTAACACTGGCGTTGCATAGCCAAATCCCAGCACATCCATGCCAGTCACATCGGGCCACAAGCTGCTTAAGCGAGCGCCAACCATCGCGCGTGCGGCTTGGCCTAAGGGCCCCGCATAAAAGCTCTGCAGTGAAAGAACGTCGACGCGCATAGTGTCTCTGGCTTGGCTTGGCCCTATAGTAAGCCTCACACTCACCTTTACGCCACGGAGCAACGCATGGCTCGCCTCGATGTGATCCAGTTTCCCTGTCTTGATGACAATTACGGCTTTCTGGTCCGTGATCCCGAAACTGGCGCCTGTGCCACCATCGACACTCCGGACGCAACGGCGATTCAGGCAGCCGCTGCCCAAGCAGGCTGGAAGATTACCGATATATGGAACACGCATTGGCATCCAGACCATGCAGGTGGCAATGGCGCCATCAAGGCTGAAACCGGCGCACGTGTTACCGCGCCATCGGGCGAGAGCGGTAAGATCACCATTATGGATAAGGCCGTTTCAGGCGGTGATCGCATCAAGCTTGGTTCAGTTGAAGCCCACGTAATTGACGTTGGCGGTCACACCCTCGGTCACATCGCCTACTATTTTCCAGAGGCCAAAATCGCCTTTGTCGGCGATGCGCTCTTTGCATTGGGCTGCGGGCGGATGTTTGAGGGAACAGCGCCACAGTTCTGGGCCAGCCTTTCCCGGTTGGCCGCCTTGCCCGACGACACAGTTGTTTACTGTGCGCATGAATACACCGCGTCAAACGCACGATTCGCCGCGACGATTGAAACAGACAATCAAGATTTAGCCGTCCGGATCGAAGCCATTGCCGCTTTGAGGGCCGAAGGTAAACCAACCGTCCCCACATCCATCGGCGTTGAAAAGCAAACGAACCCGTTCCTGCGGGCAGACCTCCCAAGCGTGCGCGCAGCTGTCGCCATGAATGAGGCTCCTGCACATGAAGTTTTCGCTGAAGTGCGTCGTCGCAAGGACGTATTTCGTTGATACGGCCCAGCGTTGGGTTAACGGGTGATCTTGGGGCGAATGAGATCATTCGTCTGCTGGATATGAAACCGCACCCAGAGGGTGGCTGGTATGTTGAGACCTTCCGCGATCCAGAAGGTCCCGATGGCCGCGGTGCCTCCACCGCCATCTACTTTCTGCTTCAGGCGGGAGAGGTTTCGGAATGGCATCGTGTCGATGCCGTTGAGGTTTGGCATTGGCATGCAGGCGCGCCGCTCGCGCTAAGTATTTCGGAAGATGGCATCACTGCGCTCGCCATGCATCTTGGCCCAGATTTGCGCGCGGGTCAGAGGCCACAAGGCATCGTGCCGCGCCATGCTTGGCAGGCCGCCGAAAGCCTTGGCGCGTGGACTTTGGTTGGCTGCACAGTCGCGCCAGGCTTTCAGTTTGAGGGCTTTGAATTAGCCAAACCCGGCTGGTTCCCCGGAAAAAATGGCTAGGCTGGCTCAACATCCCGCTTCGGCACGGCCCAAGCATGGTTGAGTGGCCCATGGCCTTTCCCAAAGCCCGGCGCGGCCATAATCGCCTCCCGCACATAGGTCCGGCCACGTTCAACAGCTTCCTCAAGGCTATCGCCTTGTGCCAACAGTGCCGCGATTGCTGAAGCGAGCGTGCATCCGGTGCCATGGGTCGAGGTGGTGTCAATGCGCTCAGCGTCGAAGAACACTTCACCATCATGGGTCGCCAAAAGGTCGGTGAAACGCGCACCCGACACATGGGCACCCTTCACCAAAACAGCCCGCGCACCGGCGCGCAGTAAACGCTCCGCCGCCCGCCGCTGCCCCGTCAAACTCGCGACTTCGGTGCCTGAAAGCCGCTCCGCCTCTGGCGCGTTTGGTGTCAAAAGCGCGGCCAAAGGCACCATGAGAGATTTCATGGCTTCGATGGCATCGAGCGCAAGCAGCGCGTGGCCACCTTTTGCAAACATTACCGGGTCAACCACGATTGGCTGGTCGCGGCCATATTCATGTAAAGCTTCGGCTACGGTTTCCAGCGTGTCGCGTCCGCCCAGCATCCCGGTTTTCCACGCATCCACACCGAGGTCGCTCACCGTCATCGAAATCTGGCCTGCAATAAACTTTTGCGGCACGGGGTGCACATCAAATACCCCGGTCGTGTTTTGGACAGTCAGCGCGGTGATTGCTGTCATCGCAAAGCCGCCTAGCGCCGTCACCGCCTTAATATCCGCCTGAATGCCCGCACCGCCACCGGAGTCTGAGCCGGCAATAATCATAACCCGGCCCTGTGGCCCCTGCGGTGTTTCCTTACTCACTCTGCTTTCTCCACAGCGGCCCATAGGCGCAGCGCCTGAACGGTTTCGTCAACATCATGAACGCGCACAATGGAGGCTCCATGGCGCGCAGCCCATAGCGCTGCGGCCACCGATCCGCCTAAGCGGTTCTCGACCGGCGCATCATCATCAAGCCGCCCGATAAAGCTTTTGCGCGACGCGCCAAACAAAATCGGCCGTCCCAGCGCTGCAAACCGACCGAGGTTGCGGATCAATGCCACATTATGCGCAAGCGTTTTTCCAAACCCAATACCGGGATCAAGGATCAGCCGGTCAGGGCGGATGCCCGCACGCGCACAAGCGCCAATCCGCGCGGACAAGAAAGCCAGCACCTCCGAAACAACATCCCCATAAACGGGGCTGTTCTGCATGGTTTTGGGGTCGCCGCGCGCATGCATCAAAACGATTGGCACTTCAAGTTCGGCGGCAACCGCTACGCTTGATGGGTCGAATGTTAGCGCAGAAACATCGTTCCACACGGTGGCGCCCGCCGCGATTGCCGCGCGTGCTACATTGGGTTTGCGTGTATCAATCGAGAGCGTAGCCGAGGTAACTTTCCGCAAGGCGGCAATCACGGGGACGACACGCGAAATCTCTTCGGCTTCATCAACAAGATCAGCGCCGGGGCGTGTTGATTCTCCACCAAGATCGAGCACATCCGCACCGGCGGCCAACATCGCCAGACCTGCATCACGCGCTTCCTGAACGCTTCCAAGGCGCCCGCCATCGGAAAACGAGTCCGGCGTCATGTTCAAAATGCCCATAACGAGCGGCGATCCAACGCCGACACGCGAAGCGCCCGCGCGGATTTGATCAAAAATATCAGGCATAGCGCCTTATAGTGTGGATCAGCGCGCAATCAAAGCGCGTGGCGCTTTAGGCCGTCTTGGTCGCCACGGTTGGCTCCGGCGCCAACTCGCCCTCCCATTTCGCAACTACAGCCGTAGCGATCGAATTGCCCACCACATTGGTTGCTGAGCGCCCCATATCGAGGAAGTGGTCCACCGCAAGGATTAGCAGCAAGCCCGCTTCGGGGATTTTGAAGAAGCTCAAGGTAGCAGCAATCACGACCAATGAAGCCCGCGGAACGCCCGCCATCCCCTTGCTGGTCACCATCAACAGTAACAGCATAGACAACATCTGCCCGATGGAGAGCTGGATGCCATAGGCTTGTGCGATGAAGATGGTCGCGAATGTGCAATACATCATCGAGCCATCCAGGTTGAACGAATAGCCAAGCGGCAGCACAAAGCTAGTGATCCGTTTAGAAGCCCCAAACGCCGTCAATTGGTCCAAGGTTTTGGGATAGGCGGCTTCGGAACTTGCCGTTGAAAATGCCAACAAGGTCGGCTCTCGAATTAGGCTGATTAGCCGGAAAACGCGCGCGCCGAGAATAGCGAAGCCAGCGCCCAAAAGCAGCGTCCACAGAATGCCAAGCGACACATAGAATTCGATGATGAACTCGGCATAGGTCCCCAATATCCCCAGCCCCTGCGCCGTCACGACCGAAGCAACCGCCGCGAAAACCGCCAATGGTGCCGTGGTCATCACATAGCCGGTGATCTTCAGCATCACCTGCGCGCCCTGTTCGGCAAGCTCGGTAATCATCGACGCCTTATCGCCAAGTGCGGTTACGGCGGTGCCAACAAAGATCGAAAACACCACGATCTGCAGGATTTCATTATTGGCCATCGCCTCGACGAACGATTTCGGCACAAGGTGGGTGATAAAATCTTTGAGGGTAAACTCAGCTGTTTTCAGCCCCGTCGTCGCGGTGGCTTCCGGTAGGGGCAAGTTTAAGCCTACGCCCGGCTGCAACACATTCACCATCACCAAACCGATCAGCAGCGAAAATAGCGATGCGATGATGAACCAGCCCATGGTTTTGGCGCCAACACGACCCAAGGAGGCTGTGTCGCCCATATGGGCGATGCCAACAACCAAGGTGGTAAACACCAAGGGCGCGATAATCATCTTGATCAAACGCAGGAAGATGTCGGTAACGATGGTGAAATAGCCCGCCACTGTTTTCACTTCGGCGGCGTCAGTGATGGTTTGGTGAAGCGCAGCGCCTACAACGATCCCAAGCACCATAGCGCCCAGAATGAAGAGCGTGAAACGATTGCGCATAAATCCCCCCAAGGAAAGCTCGTTGACCCTAAACATTGGGCGCTTCCTGTCCAGTCAATGCAATCACAACAAGGCGCTCTGGCTGCTTTTGCCAACAAACAGCGCGGTTTAGATAAAGATCAATTGCGCCTCACCACAAACGCGTCAGGTTAGTATTGCATCGCGTTTCAAAAAGGGAGCCCCCGTGTCATCAACCCCAGACAAGCCGCTTCCGCAATCAGCCCTAGAAGGGGTTCGTGTATTAGATCTGTCCCGCGTGCTGGCAGGCCCTTGGGCCACGCAGGCATTGGCAGATCTTGGTGCTGAGGTGATCAAAATTGAAAGGCCCGGCATTGGCGACGATACGAGGAGTTGGGGCCCACCCTTCCTCAAAACGCACGATGGCGAAAAAACGGATGCGGCGTATTTCTTAGCGACAAATCGAAACAAGCGCTCGGTGACCGTGGATTTCACGCAGTCTGAGGGCCAGCAGCTTCTCCATGCCCTTGTTCCGCATTGCCATATCGTTGTCGAGAATTTCAAAACAGGTGGCCTTGCCAAATACGGTTTGGACTTTGCAACGCTCAGCGCGATCAATCCGGCTCTCGTCTATTGCTCTGTGACAGGCTTTGGCCAAACCGGCCCCTATGCCGAACGGGCGGGCTATGATTACCTGATCCAAGCCATGGGCGGCCTAATGTCCGTAACGGGCCAGCCCGATGGCCAGCCGGGGGCTGAACCCATGAAAGTGGGTGTGGCCGTCGTCGATCTCTTTACGGGTATGTACGCCGTCACGGGTATCTTAGCGGCGCTTCGCCATGCCGAACGCACTGGCCAAGGCCAGCATATCGACGTTGCCCTCTTTGATGTCCAAACCGCCATGCTGGCCAATCAAGCCATGAATTGGTTTGTTGGCGGCGTGGCGCCGGGCCGCTTGGGTAATGCCCACCCCAACATCGTGCCGTATCAAGTTTTTGGCGTCGCCGATGGCTTCTTGGTGCTGGCCGTTGGCAATGATGGTCAATATCGCAGCTTTTGCCGCGTCGCCGGGGTTGAGGCGCTCGGAACAGATCCGCTTTATGCCACCAACGCGTCGCGGGTCGCCAATCGTGCCGCCTTAACCGCCTTGATCGCGCCGATCATGGCCAGCCGTAGCCAAGCCGATTGGATCAAGTCGCTGGAAGAAGCAGGCGTTCCTTGTGGCCCAATCAACACGATTGACCAAGTGTTCGCTTCAGAAAACGCAATGGCGCGCGGCCTCAGTGTCACCCTTGAGCGCGAGGACGTGGGTCCGGTCACGCTAACGCCGCACCCGGTGAAGTTCTCCGCAACGCCGGCTCGAATGGATACGGCCCCACCTCAGCTTGGTATTCATACCGCTACCGTGCTGCAGTCCCTGCTCGGTACCACTTCGGCCCAACTCGAAGACTTACGCACCAAAGGCATTATTTAGGAACAACGCGATGGCTCCTTCCAGACGCTCTCTCCTCCAAGTGGCATCTTCTGGCCTTCTCGGCATGGGACTTTTTGGGCCGACCTCTGCAAAGGCCAAAAAATTGGACGTGGTTGTCATTGGGGCCGGAATTTCCGGCCTCTATGCGGCGCGGCTTTTGGAGGAGCAGGGCCTTTCTGTACAGGTAATCGAGGCGTCCAAACGCGTCGGCGGGCGCATGAACACATTATACGACCTGCCGGGTGCTCCTGAATCTGGCGGGGCTCAGGTCGGCGGCTCTTATGCGCGTCTGCGAAAAACAGCGGCAGTCCTTCAAATAGGCCTGCATGATTTCCCAGCCGAGAACCCCGGCGATCTCATGCTCGCGCTTGGCGCAAAACGCTATATGCCTGCACAATGGAAAGACGCCCCCGAAAACCCATTTCCTTTAGCGTTGCGTGCTGCGTTACCCTCAAGCCTGCTGTTTCGCCTCGCGGCAAATAACCCTCTGAAATCCGACACAGACTGGAGCAAGGCGGTCGGTACAGCGGATATCTCCGTCGAGGCACTCCTGCGTGCCAATGGCTTAGACGACGCCGGCATCGCTCTCGTCAACAAAACCCTGAACGCCAACGACGCCAGTTCCTATTCGATGGTCAATATGTACCGCTCGCAGCTTCTTTTTGCGCGCGATGCGGCTCTTGGTGTGTCGCAAAGCGTTGCCGGTGGATCAACAAATTTGCCCAAAGCGATCGCTGCTAACCTCAAATCTCCAATTCACTTCGGCAAATCAGTCGTGCGCATCGAAGTGGGACCGAAGAGCGGCGACATTAGTTGTGCGGATGGGTCACGCTATGAAGCCGATTTCGTCGTATGCACCGTGCCGTTTCCGGCTCTCCGCCGTATCGCCGTTCGCGCGCCGCTCAGCGTAATCCAGCGCGAAGCCATTGCCACGATGGCCTACACGCAGATCCTTCAAGTCCACCTCGAAGCCAGCGCGCCTTTTTGGGAAAAAGATGGGCTACCGCGCGCGTTTTGGACCTATAGCTCTACAGAACGCGGTTGGGTGCAAACGGATCGTCTCACGGGCTCCCCAACCGGGATGCTAATGTCGTGGATCAATGGCACTGGGGCCGACGCGTTGGCACCGCTGTCCGATGAAGCCATTGGAGAGTTATGCATCAGCGAATGGGCACGCCTGCGCCCGGCATCGAAAGGCCAGGTGCGCCTCAGAAAAGTCACTCGTTGGACGCGCGACAACCCCCTCGCTGGCGGTGCCTATATGCACTATGCGCCGGGCCAAGCCGCGCGATGGGGCCCCGAAATCGCAAAGCCTGCCGGTCGGCTTCATTTGGCTGGAGAGCACCTCGCACCGATTTACACCGGCATGGAAGGCGCCATGGAAAGCGGGGAACAAGCCTTCATGCACATCATGGACAAGGTAGACGCAACATGAGGGCGGCCATTCTTCCGCTCGCCCTTGCAGTAAGCGCGTGCGTGACAGCCCCAAAAAGTCCTGACAACATTTCCAGCTTTGTCGCGGTAAGCCTGCCGGGTGCCTATAGTAACGAAACCCAGTTCGCCGCCGCACCAGCGCGCCTGAAGCGCCCGCCCGCTGCGGGCTTTCCTTATGAGTGGGTAGACCAACAGTTTGCCACTTTTGCCCGCGTTGACGCGCCCGGTATTGGAACCGACGTCTATTATCTGGAATGGCGCGCGACCGACAAAAATGGGCCGATAAGTCGCCAGCGTATCTGGTCGTTTCGTGTCGCCAACAATGCTGTAAGGATGGATTTTTTCACCTTCAAAGACCCCAAGCCTTTTGAGGGTAAGGCAAGTGTTGCTGGGGCTTTCAACGCGCTCAGCCCCACCGACCTTATCGGCTACGGCCCCGATTGCGGCCTGTTTGTCAGCCAATCCACAGCCAAGACAGTGATGGCAAAAACGACTCCAGAGAGCTGTTCGCTCACCGCCCGCTCTGGTCGAAAAATGGGCATTGATGCCGAGGTGGTTCTCTCGAGAGAGCAGGTGACCTATCGCGAAGCCGGTATCCTAGAAGATGGCAGTTTTGCCTTCAAAGTCCCTGGTGGGCCGGCCTATTTCTTTGTTCGCCAGCCCTAATCTGCAATCAAAGGCCGCTTAGCGCCAGTTCGATCCGCGACGCCTGCGCTTGAACACTTGCTAAGCTAGGCGGCTTCTCAGGAGCCGTTGGCCCTCCCCATAGCGCCACGAACTTTTGCATCTCGCCCATTGCCCGATCATAGCGCGCACCGTCTTTGGCGCTCAGGCTCGCTTTGTTCTTCGTTAGGGTATCGAGCGCAGCCAATGCCGCGCCATAGGAGTGTTGAAACTCAATCGCGTCCACATCCCCTTCCTTGCTCACAACGCCAGTATAGAGACCCGTCGTTATGGTGAGCAGGCCCTCAGTAATAGCTTTTGCTGAGGCTTCCTTCGGAGCGGCTTTATCGAGAGCGGTAAAGGCACGCGCAAACGCGGCACCAATCGCGGCTTTATCTGTGGCTTTATCCAGTGCGGCCACCAAAGCATCACCGGCCGCTTTCACTTCTGTATTGCCAATTGCAGCAAAGCTACCTGCCGCGGGATCATACACTTCAAGATACCCTTGCCCGATAAGGGCCGAGGCTTCTTCTGGCGCTTTTCCATCGCCATATGCTTCGCGTGCCACGAGGATGAACCCGCGCAAATGTTCCAACCGCAGCCCTAGGGCAGCATTTGCGTCGAGCCCAGCATAGGCGGTCGCGGCGCCAGCTTCACCGCCGCCACTCTCGCCAGCCGCAGCAGCCGCCACGGGTGCCGCTAACGAAGCAGCCTTACCTTCGCCGCCGCTTTCGCCGCCGGTCTCACCCGCGACTGTAGCACCACTCGCTGTCTTGCCAGCTTCGCCCGCTTCTCCGCCCGGCGAACAGGCTGCCAGCGCCCCAGCAATCAACGCAGCACTTCCAGCGGTGGTCCAAAGGCGAGGGGTGAAGCGGATCATAGACGGTTCCTTCAATTCGGCGCACCCTAGACGCCAGCGCGTGTTTCTGCAACTCACTCGCAACAGCAAGTCTTTTGTTTAGGGTTGGCCATGTTGCTACTTATTCCGGGCATTCTTAGTGCCGATGACCTCAGCCAAGTGCGCGAGGAAGTGAACGCCGGCCGCTTTGTCGATGGCCGCAGCACGGCAGGTGCAGTGGCTTCCAAAGTCAAAAACAACGAGCAACTCGACGCCTCGTCGACTCACGCGCTCACACGTTTCGTCAGGGATGCTTTGATGCGATCCGACGCCTTTATGTTGGCAGCGCGGCCCAAGGCTTGGGGGCCAATGCTGTTTTCACGCTATACGCCGGGCATGGCATATGGCCCGCATGTCGATAATCCAGTGATGGAGGGCCAAGACGGGCCTATTCGGGTTGACCTCTCCTTCACGCTATTTTTGTCTGACCCACGCGACTATGAAGGCGGCGAGTTGGTCATGGAGCTGGCGGCTGGTGGCCAAGCTATCAAACTCGAAGCGGGCGATTGCATCCTTTACCCGTCTACCACCTTGCATCGTGTTGAGGCTGTCGGCGCTGGTGAGCGCCTTGCCGCTGTTGGATGGGTGCAGAGCCGGATTCGGCGCGCTGAGGAGCGGGAGATCTTGTTTGATTTGGCAACAGCGCGCGCGAATTTGCCAAACACGGCCGAAGTCGCAGCAGCCCAGGCTTTGCTCGACAAAACACAGGCAAATCTCATTCGGCTGTGGGCGGACGGGTGAAATCAGCGCCCCGCTTTCCTATCTCTTCTCCGATAGTCAGCCTTTCAAAGTGGATTGCTTAGTTTATGTCTCAAGGCCCGATCAGAATAACGCCATTTTCTGGCACTGTGCGCATTGTTTTCAAAGGTGAAATCATTGCCGAAACCAAAAACGCGATGATGCTGTATGAAGGCAGTCGGCCGGTAAACTATTATATTCCACGCGGCGACGTAGCGATGGGGCGTTTGGAGCCAACCTCCCACCAAACCTATTGCCCCTATAAAGGCGACGCTTCCTACCACTCGATTGTCACGCCGAAAGGCGTCGCGCGCGATGCGGTGTGGTCCTATGAGCGGCCTTTTGATGTCGCGGCGGGCATTGCCGGTCTGCTTTGTTTTTATGAAAGCGAAGTCGACCGGATCGAGGTCATTCCAGCCTAACCCAAAGCGCTTGGATTAGTTTAGCCGCGTGGCCTCAGCGAGCGGCGCAAAAACGATGTGGGCGATACCATCCTTAGCCGCTCGGGCCAGCGCGTTCCGCGTCTCAGGCTCTAAAGCGCCAGCGGCAAGGGCGGGCCCAGCGGGTGTTACATCGTCAATCGTTACATCGTTCCAACCGAGTGGGCGTAGGGCATCGTGTAGCATCCACCCAATATCCAACCCATCATCCCCATCGCCATACCGATCAAGCAATCCCAAAGCCGCCAATCGATCGAGGTCGAGAACGGCTATCAGCGGGCACCGCGCGCCCGAAGGAACCCTATGGTCCGTGCCATCACAAACGGCAGCCGCCAAAACGATTAGCGCGTCAAAATGCGGAAGGGTTCGTGTCGGTTCGGTACGCATAGGGCCCAATCTGCACAAGTGATGCCGTCTTAACGACGTTTACCGCATCTTGGCTTTCAGCCCTGAACGACAGTCCAGCCTATGCCTTCACTCAATGCCCGTGCAAGTGCGCCTTTAAGCCCCGGCGGCCATTGCCCAACGGCGGTAAGATCGAGTGTTTGCGGCGCGCCTGCACCCTCAACAACCCACGCAAAGCGCGCCAATTGATCGCGCACCAAGGCCGCCGCTTCAAACCGCGTCCCGTCAGCCGTGGTAACAATGTAGCTTGGCCAACGTTCCGCCGCATCATCGAGGCGCAAAAGCACATTCAACGGCGTCAGCGCACCCCCGGATTGGCGCGCGGCAATCGGCAATAACTGGATCGTTGCGTTGGCCGGTTCGCTGCTCACCGCGTCGGAACCGGGCTATCCCCACGATAATCATAAAAACCACGCTGAGATTTTTTGCCAAGCCAACCGGCCTCGACATATTTCACCAGCAGCGGGCAGGGGCGATACTTGGTATCGGCCAAGCCATCATTCAGCACTTGCATGATCGAAAGGATCGTATCCAAGCCGATAAAATCTGCGAGTTCCAGTGGTCCCATCGGGTGGTTCGCGCCAAGCCGCATCGCCTTATCAATGCCCTCAACCGTCCCGACGCCTTCATACAACGTATAGATGGCCTCATTGATCATCGGAATAAGGATGCGGTTGACGATAAAGGCCGGAAAATCTTCGGCATTGGTAATTGTTTTACCCAAATTGGTCGCCAGAAGCGTCGCGGCTTCATAGGTTTCCTGATTGGTCGCAAGCCCTCGAATAACCTCCACCAGCTTCATCAGCGGCACGGGGTTCATGAAGTGCAGGCCGATGAAACGCTCAGGTCGGTCGGTCGAGGCTCCAAGCCGCGTTATCGAGATCGACGATGTATTTGAAGCGAGATACGCATCTGGCCGCAACATCGGACAGATGTCAGCAAAAATCTGCCGCTTGATCGCATCATTCTCAACCGCAGCTTCAATCGCCATATCAACATCGCCAAAGCCTGCATAACCCGGTGCGGGAATAATGCGCTCTAACGCATTGGCCATTTCTTCGGCGCGGATCATGCCGCGACCAACCTGGCGAGACAGATTGCGTTGAATGGTAGCGATGCCAGCATCGATGCGCTCTTGGCTCACATCGCTAAGCAGAACGTCATAGCCAGAAAGCGCACAAACATGGGCGATCCCGCCCCCCATCTGTCCAGCGCCAACGACGCCAATAGTCTTAATCTCAGCCATGTGTTCTCGCAGATTTTGGCTGGTTCTAGCAGCGACCAGCCTAGCTTGGAAATGTCATAGCACGGTCATACGCAGGAACTGAAAGCCTTTTGTGCACCGCAATATGACTCTATCCGAAAACAAAAGGCCCGAGACATGCTCGGGCCTTTCATTAGCACGTCAAGGATGGCTGAAAATCAGCCAATAACCTTGGCAAGTTCCGCTTCAAATTCCGGTACGACGTTAAACAGATCGCCAACAATACCGTAATCCGCAACTTGGAAGATCGGTGCATCGGAGTCCTTATTGATCGCGACGATCACCTTGGAATCCTTCATGCCCGCCAGATGCTGGATAGCGCCGGAAATGCCAACGGCCACATAAAGCTCAGGTGCAACCACCTTGCCGGTCTGGCCGACTTGGTAGTCGTTCGGCGCATAGCCCGCATCAACGGCGGCCCGTGATGCGCCAACGGCGGCACCCAGTCGATCAGCCAGCTTGTCAATAATGTGGAAATTGTCCGATGATCCCATGGCGCGGCCACCCGAAACCACCCGCTTGGCCGACGCCAATTCAGGACGGTCTGACTTCACGATTTCTTCGCGCTCAAAGGTAACTTTCAGCGGTGCACCCGAAGCCGAAACCGGCTCAATCGCTGCCGACCCGCCTTCAGCGGCGGCCTTGAAAGCTGTGGGGCGTACAGTCAGCACTTTTTTGCTGTCGCTCGACTCCACCGTCATGATGGCGTTGCCGGCATAAATCGGGCGCACAAACGTGTTTGGCCCTTCAATGCCCATCACATCGGAAATCTGGGCAACATCCAGCTTTGCAGCGATCCGTGGCGCAATGTTCTTGCCATTCGTGTCGGACGGGAACGCCACAACGTCGTAACCAGCGGCCAATGGCACGATCAGGTTTTCAACGGCCTCGGCCAATTGGTGGTCGAACACCGCATCATCGGCCACGAGAACCTTGCGAACACCCGCAATTTTTGCGGCGGCGGCTGCGGTATCACCAACACCATGTCCAGCAACCACAACATCAACGTCGCCCGAAAGCGCCAAGGCGGCGGTTACGGTTTTATGCGTTGCATCCTTTAGCGCCCCATCGGTATGGGCAGCATAAACCAGCACAGCCATCAGATAACTCCTGCTTCTTTCAGTTTGCCCACGAGGTCTTGCACGGTCTCAACCTTGATACCGCCAGCGCGCTTCGGTGGCTCTGTAACCTTCAAGACCTTCAAGCGCGGCGTAACGTCCACGCCATAATCGCCAGGTGCCTTCATATCGATTGGCTTCTTCTTTGCCTTCATAATGTTAGGCAGCGAAGCATAGCGCGGCTCGTTCAAGCGCAGATCGGTGGTCACGATTGCTGGCAGCGTCAGCGACAAAGTCTGCAGCCCGCCATCGATTTCGCGCGTCACCGAGATACCGGCGTCGGTCTTTGCGATCGCCGATGCAAATGTTGCCTGGGGCAGGCCCAACAGCGCACCCAGCATCTGGCCGGTTTGGTTGCTGTCGTCATCAATGGCTTGTTTGCCGAGGATAATCAGCTCTGGGCTTTCTTCGCCGACGACCTTCGCCAGCAATTTTGCCACGGCAAGAGGCTCAACCAATCCATCGGTCACGATCAGAATGCCCCGATCCGCGCCCATGGCCAGCGCGGTACGGATAGTTTCCTGCGCTGTTTGCGGCCCGATCGACACCACAACTATTTCGCTTACGACGCCCTTTTCCTTCATACGAACGGCTTCTTCCACCGCAATTTCGCAGAACGGGTTCATCGACATTTTCACGTTGGCAAGATCAACGCCGGATTGGTCCGGCTTCACGCGGATCTTCACATTGTAATCGACAACCCGCTTGACGGGCACGAGAACCTTCATTGGAACTTCCCCATAATGACAGGGCCAGCCATGACCCCGGTTTGTACGTGTTTACGGCACGATATGGCGCGTTACCTACAAGCGACCACTCGTCTGTGCAATCCGGCAAGATTTGTCGCAGCTTCGCGCACGCACAACTCGGCGCTTATTGTCTTAGGTGATCCAGCGAATGTTGCGTAAAGTCGGCAAAAACTGATCGTATCAAAAAGTAGCTGGTCTAAAGTCCCCTAGATAACAATCGGCGCTAATTGGGCTGTCCATTGGCCGCTCGCGGTAATGGCAGCCTCTAAGCCACCGCTCGCTCCCTCGCCGCTACTGCATATTCCCGAAAATCAGGTTTGACATACATAGTGTATTGGTCTACCAACACACTCATGCACTAATTCAGTGTGACACCGCAAAAGGAACTCTCATCATGATCACCACAGTCGTCGCTCTTTTCCTCTCCGTTCTCGTTACCGGCTTCATCGGCACCGCCGTCGCTGACCGCGCCTAATCTTCTCACCCCATCAGAAGGAACTCTCATCATGATCACCTCACTCGTCGCAACTTTGCTTTCCACACTCGTCGTCGGTATGATCGGTATGGTTGCGGGGGACTGAATGTCCCCTGCATCGCGCTCGCTTTTATCCGATACTTGGAGAGTGCTGCGGCCATACCCAACAATCCCGCAGCACTTGGCCAAAATGCCCAGCAATAGCCAACCGCCAAATAGGCGCCCCATAGTCTCCAAAGCTGCGCCGTAGTCGGCCCATTGAACCTGAGGCACCAAACGACAGGCCTTCCATCAACGCCTGCACGATTTGTTGTTAGCTAAGTGGCGCGCTTTTACATTGCTCCAACGCTCAGGATGACTATTTACAGCGGTATGCTGATCCTGCTCTCACCCGCCAAAAACCTCGACTTTTCGCCCGCAGCGCCAGAGTTGCCGCGCACGCTGCCCCGCATGACCAAAGACATCGGCGAACTAGCCCGCGTGACACGTAAACTTAAGCGCGCTGACATCCAATCTTTGATGGGTGTGTCAGACAAAATCGCTGACCTTAATGTCGAGCGTTTCAAAGCCTTCAGTCTCGACACCTTGGAATCGAGCGGCAAGCAAGCGGCATTGGCGTTTAATGGCGATGTCTATCAAGGACTGCAGGCATCTACTTTTGCCGTGGATGATCTTGTTTGGGCACAAGATCATTTGCGTATCCTGTCGGGCCTTTATGGCTTGCTGCGCCCGCTCGACGCCATCCATCCCTATCGCCTCGAAATGGGCATTGGCTTGCCAACGAAGCGCGGCGAAACCCTCTATGCGTTTTGGGGCAAAAAGATCGCCAACTTGCTCGACGTGGATAGTGCGGACCATGCGAACCGAGCGCTAATAAACCTTGCCTCAACTGAGTATGCCACAGCAATCGACAAGAAAGCCTTGAAATCTCCCATGATAAATGTCGGGTTTCATGAGCTTAAAGATGGGAAAGCCCGTATTGTTGGCTTTTATGCAAAGAAGGCACGGGGGCTGATGGCGCGCTTTGCTGTTGAAAATCGGATAGACACGCCCGAGGGTCTAAAAGATTTCACAGAAGCTGGGTATCGCTATGATGCGAGTGCGTCCAAACCCTCTCACTGGGTGTTTTCGCGTCCGCAGCCCGAACTGAAGAATCCCTAACGCCCCGGAGCTCCTCCTATGCCCACCAGCCCACCATCGCTGAACCTCGCTATACAAGGCGGTGGTGCACATGGTGCCTTCGCTTGGGGCATTTTGGACGCGCTCCTAGAGGACGGCAAAGTCGATATAGCCGCCATTACGGCAACGAGTGCCGGGGCGATGAACGCAGTCGTTGCTGCCCATGGCATGATGGAAGGCGGCACCGATGGTGCGCGGCAGAAGCTTTCTGAGTTCTGGAAGCGTGTTGCCGATAGCCGCGCCCCGTTTTCGCCCGTCAGCCTCAACACTATGAAAAAACTTTGGGACCCGTGGAAACTGATGACCGGGCCTATGTTCCAATGGTTCGATGCGTTGACCCATGCCGTCAGCCCCTACGAGTTCAATCCTTGGGACTTCAATCCCCTGCGTGACGCGCTGAAGGCCACTGTCGATTTCGACAAAGTGTGCGTTGAGAGCCCGTTCCGCCTATTTATTTCGGCCACAAATGTGCGTTCCGGCAAAGTTCGCGTATTCAAGACGCCGGAGATTACGGCCGATGTGATCCTTGCGGCCGCCTGCTTGCCCTATTTGTTCAAGGCCGTCGAAATTGGTGGCGAAGCCTATTGGGATGGTGGTTACGTCGCCAACCCCGCACTTTGGCCCTTGTTTTACGAAGACCTGCCCAACGACATTCTCATCTGCCACATAAATCCGGAGCGTCGTGAAAAGGTGCCCCGTACCAGCGCTGAAATCATGGATCGGCTCAACGAGATTTCGTTCAACGCCTCCCTTATGGCTGAATTGCGCGCCATTGCGTTCGTCCAAAAGCTCTTAGAAAAAGACCAACTAAAAGACGACATGCGCGAGCGTTACAAAGACATCAACGTCCACGCGATCAGGGCCGATCAAGATCTTGGTGGCATGGGCGTAGAGAGCAAATTCAACACCGATTGGGCATACCTTACCAAACTGCGTGACCTTGGCCGCGCCGCTGCCCGTCGGTGGCAGGCAAACCACTTAGGCGCCGTCGGCAAGCGCTCCAGCATTGATCTGCAGGGCGAGTATCTTTCCCTCTAAGCTGCAACTCAACCTGCCGCTTGCACCTGTATTGGTTGACTCACGCGCTGCCTCCGCCTAAACGCCCGCTTCCTTTTCACGCCCAGAATAGAACCGGTGGACCGACCGATGAAAGTCCGTAGCTCTCTCAAGTCGCTGAAGACCCGTCACCGGGCTTGTAAAGTCGTGCGTCGTAAAGGCCGCGTTTACGTGATCAACAAGGTTGATCCACGCTTTAAGGCAAAGCAGGCTTAGGCTGCTGTATGCGCGGGCCTGCTCGCGCCGTCCTTTATGATTATGGCAACGTGCTGGCCGATTGGCAGCCGCGCGCCCTCTATACAAAATTGATCGATGATCCGGTTCGATTGGACTGGTTTCTGTCATCTGTGTGCACCATGGCTTGGCACATGGAAAATGATCGCGGCGTCGGCATGGATGCCAACATCGAATCGCTTGCTCAAACATTCCCCGCAGAAGCCGAATTGATCCGGGCTTGGAAGTCGCGCTTTAGCGAGATGGTTGTTGGTGAAATCCCCGGTGCAAAAGCGTTGATCGAACAGCTCGCCGCCCAAGGCACCCCGCTTTACTGCCTCACTAATATGCCAGCCGAAGTGGTCGAAGACTGTTTCGGCCCCTTTGATTTTCGCCGCCACTTTACCGACATCATCGTCTCCGGCGTTGAAAAACTTGCCAAACCAGACCCAGCCATTTTCGCGCTCACCCTCAAACGCATGGGCGGTCTCGCTGCCGAGGACGTATTCTTCGCCGACGACAACCGTGCGAACATCGAAGCTGCTGCTGCCATGGGCTTCCGTGCCCATTTGTTCACAGATTCAAAAAATCTAGAGGCAGCCTTACGCGCCGACGGCGTCTTGCGTTCGGCCTGAACCACGCCAAAGTGCAGTTATGCTGCATGCACTCGTCCTCACTCTCGGCCTGTTCCTTGTCGGGCTGTTTCAGCCGCAAACTCAACGTGAGCGTGACCTTGAAGTCCTCATCGCGCAGTTGCCGTTTGCGCCAAGTGCCATCCAAGCCAATGAAATCGCAACGGACATACTGCGCTTATGGGGCCAATCCGGCAGCCCGACCGTTGATCTCCTCGTGGAAAAGGCCGGTGATGCCGCTGACGAGGCAAACGACCCCAAGCGCGCCATTGCCTTACTCGACCGTGCACTCGACCTCTCACCCGATTTTGCAGAAGGGTATACGCGCCGCGCGGCCCAGCTTTATGAAGCTGGAGACTATGCTGCGGCGCTTGATGATCTCAACACCGCCCTGAGCCTAGAGCCAAATCATTTCGTCGCTTGGACGGGCGTTGGCGCTGTTCTCGAAGACATGGGCAACAAGCCCACCGCACTTGCCGCTTACCGGAAAGCGCTTCGCGTTTATCCCGGTTTTGAAGCCGCGCAACGTGGCGAGGCCCGGCTCGCCGCGGCGCTAGAGGGCATCCCTTCCTAACAAAAAGGTGCGGTTGGGCTCCCGCCGTTCCTACCGATAGGCCGGTGAATAGCCATTCGAGGAGCTTGAGGCATAGCGGTCGCGCAGCTCAAACGCCCGAACGCTCGCTGTCTGCTCCACGCCCTTGATGAACACAGCATTTGGCCAGGATGAAGTTTCCAGAGGATCCCCATTCCAAACCACCACATCAGCCGTCTTGCCGACATCCAGAGAGCCAACGTCGCTCATGCCCCAAATGCTGGCCGGGTTAGCCGTAAGGCTCGCCAGCGCCGCCTGATAGGGAAGCCCGTGCGCGACCGCCAAACCGGCATCAAGGCGCGCTTGGCGCACATTGTTGAAATCGCGGCTGCCGATAATGGCAAACTTTACACCAGCAGCGTGCAGTCTGGCGGCATTATCGAGGCGCGCACCGCGGCTTTCAAACGCTGCCGGAAGTGAGGCTTGCGCATCAATCAACACCGGAACACCCGCCGCGGCGATCTCTTTGGCTACAATCCAAGCTTCCTCGGCGCCTTCCAAAATGATTTGCAGCTTTTCCTCACGCGCAAGCCGCAAGGCTTGGCGAATATCGGGGGCGCTGTGAACGCGGATAAGCAACGGTGTCTTGCCCTGAACAACTGGCACAAGCGCATCAAGATCAACGCGGCTCAACCCAAACTCGCGCGTGCCGCCATCCTCATAGGCTGCGCGATTACGGCTATAAGCGCGCGCATCTTCCAACGCGGCACGAACCAGCACGAGCGAGGCCCCGCGCGAACCACCCGCGGCACTTGCCCCGGCTTCACCGAGGTCAAGCGTTACCGCCACGCGCGCGCGCTCAACCAGATCGGTGTCTTTTGAGGCTAAGCGCACGATGGCCGCTTGTCCGGCAAACAAACTCGGATCGCCTTCGCCACCACCGCCGCCGCCCGCGCTGTCATAGGCACCGCTATCGTCAGCGTGCCCGCCCGGAGATCGCGTTAGCACCGGCGTAGCGACCGCGCGCGTCAGCCCGCTTTGACGGGCCAGCGGGATCAGGGGTGACTGCGGATTAATGCTGTATTGAATGTCAAAACCCGACGATAACGCGCCTGAACGATCATCCCGCGTTTGCAACACCTGCTCAATCTCGGCGGCAGCCAAGCTTGAGGAGGAAGCGATCAGCCCCGGCGTTACAACGCCACCTTTTGCATCCATGATCCGTGCATTGGCCGGTATTGCCACATTGGCGCCAAGCGCGGTGATCTTGCCATCCGTGATGATCAGATTGCCGTTAGCGATGGTGCCGAGCCGACCGACGGTTTCGATTTTCGCATTGGTAATTGCGATGGTTTCAGCAAAAACCACGCTGCCCGTCAGCGCCGAAGATGCCAGCAAGCCGGCCAGAAAATATTTTGCGTTGGTCATTATTGAAACGCCCCTTCGCCAGGTTGGCCCAGCTCGAAATCCGATCTTGGCTGGTAGCGTCTGTCCGTGCGGTCATAGGTGAGAGCGCCATCGATATAAACTTGATCGGCCCGCGCATAGACGCTGAACGGATCGTTTGACCAGACGACAATATCTGCCCTCTTGCCCGCTTCCAAAGTGCCAGTTTCCTTGGCGATGCCGAGGGATTTAGCGGGATTGGAGGTAATCCACTTGATGGCCTCAGCCCGGGTAATGCCCAATCCGATCCTGTTTCCAGCCGCCATCGCCAATGCCGCTTCCTGATTGAGCCGTTGGATCATGGTTTCATTGTCAGAGTGGATCACAACGCAAGCGCCTGCTTTCCACGAAATCGCCGCGTTGGCTTCAATCCCATCATAGGATTCCATTTTGAAATTCGCCCAAGAAGCCCATGTGGCAAGGCAAATGTCTTCCTTCGCCAGCAACGGCGCTACTTTGTAGGCCTCCGAAGCGTGGTGGAACATCATGATCTTATAGCCAAACTCCTTAGCGATATCGATCATCACAGCCATTTCGTCGCCGCGATAGCAATGGTTTTGAACCAGAACCTCGCCTTTCAGCACACCGACCAGAGTATCCAGTTGCAGGTCACGCTTGGGCGGCTCCGCTTTCTCGTTTTTGGCCACTTTGGCGCGGTAATCATCCCAACGGCGTCCATAATCGGCAGCGTTGATCCAAGCCGCCCGATAGCCCGCCACGTTCGCCATCGCCGTCGATGGAGACCGCAAGCGTGACCCGTAAACCCGCTTGGGATTTTCCCCACACGCCATTTTCAGCCCATAGGGCGCGCCGGGAAACTTCATGCCTTGCATAGTGACGGACGGCACATTTCGAAGCGTAACTGAGCGCCCCCCAAACAGATTCGCCGAGCCGGGCAGGATTTGCAGCGTCGTCACGCCTCCAGCGCGAGCCCGATTAAAGCCAGGGTCTTGCGGCCAGATTGAGTGCTCAACCCACACTTGGGATGTGTTGGGGTCCATGGACTCATTGATATTCGCCATTGCGCTAACGCTCGGCGAAGGCCCAGCGCCCAAATGGCTGTGAACGTCAATAACGCCCGGTGTAATCCACCGCCCTTTGGCATCAATAATCGTCGCACCTTGTGGAATTGCCGTTTCAGGCCCACCCACGGCAACAATCCGCCCCTCGGCAGCGACCACAACGCCATTGGCAATTTCCGCACCCGTCGCTGTCAACACCGTGGCGCCACGAAACACAGTCACCCGGCTCGGAAACGGTTGATATGATGAAGGAAAAGGGTCCGGCCGTGCGGCGGGATCAAGACCCGCTGCCAAGGGCCTGTTCACAACTGTCTCTGGCGTCGTCGTTTGTGTCGGCGGGACATTATTGGTGGTGATCGTCGTTGCGCATCCTGCAAGGCTTATGGCCAACACTGATGCTAATCCGAACGCGCGAACTTTCGTGCCTTGCATAGATTTCCCCATCCCAAGGCGGACAGGTCACTGCATATCACGGAAATGTGCAAGCCTTCCGCCTGCGTCTATTCACGCCCACGCAAAGGAACGGTGGTCACCATCAGCGGATTCCGCACATAACCGGGCAATTCATCCACTTTTGCAAACAGTGAGATGTTCGCCATATACGACACCCGAACAAAATCGCCTTTAATGAAGGCGGGCTCGGTCTCAAAAAGCGCCGTCGTCCGATATTGGTTTCGTGTGGTCGTGTACGACACCACCGTCTTGAAAACGGTCTTTCCGGCAAAACCGATAAACGGCTGCACGGTTTGAACCTCACCCGTTGCTACCGAGTCCGATGGCATGAAACTAATCGCGCCGACACCGCCCGCAATCGTTAGAACGCCGACAACGATAAGATTTCGCAACAACGTCGCTTGGTCTTCTTTTTCTTTGAAGACGCCACTGGTTGGTAGATCAGACAGGCTCGTGGACATGAGATGACCATAGCACGCCACAGTTAACCGCCGGTTTCCGATAAAAAACCTGTACGAACGACTTGGTTCACAGGTCCGTGTGCTTTAGGCGATCACATCGGCGTTATGTTTTCGTCGCGATGAGGGGGCACCATGTTCGACGCGTTTTCAATTTTCGCCGATCCGGCCAACCTTGTCGCGCTCGCTACGTTGATTGTGATGGAAGTGGTTCTCGGGATCGACAACCTCATCTTCATCTCAATCCTCACCAATAAATTGCCGGAAGATCAGCGCGAGCGCGCCCGAATGATCGGCATTGGGGCAGCGCTGGTTTTGCGTTTGGCGCTCCTCAGCATGGTGTTCGTTATCGTTCAATTGACCGACCCGATCATCAATATCCTCGGCAAGGGTTTCTCATGGCGCGACATTATCTTGATCGCTGGCGGCCTGTTTCTAGTGTGGAAAGCGACCAAGGAAATTCACCACAATGTTGACGCTGATCACGCCGATGACGTGTTTACCGGCAAGGCCGCCACGGTTGGCTTTGCGGCGGTTATTGGCCAAATCCTGATCCTCGACATGGTGTTTTCGGTCGACAGCATCATCACGGCCGTGGGCATGACAGACCACATCATCATCATGGTGATCGCCGTTATCGTCACTGTAGCCGTTATGTTGTTTGCCGCCACCCCGCTGGCAAACTTTATCCATGCAAACCCTACCGTTGTGATGCTGGCGCTCGGCTTCCTGATCATGATTGGCATGACGCTGATCGCCGAAGGCTTCGGCGCGCACGTCGAAAAAGGCTATGTTTACACCGCGATGGCCTTCTCAGCCGCCATCGAAGCCCTCAACATCTTTTCCCGAAACGCCAAAAAGAAAGCACGCGCCGACGCCGCACGAATACCGGTGGAACGCTAAAGCTTCCTCCCCTGCGCCAGCGGGGGAGGTGGATCGCGAAGCGAGACGGAGGGGGCCTTTCAACGCGCCCCTAAGCGCTCGCCGCATCCAATAGCGCCACCGCCTCATCGCTTAGTGTCAGGTGCGCTGCGCCCATCAATTCCTCGATTTGGGCAACGTTCGTAGCACTTGCAATCGGCGCGGTGATCTTCACCATCAGCCACGCCAGCGCCACTTGGGCGGGCGTTGCGCCGAGGTCGGCTGATACAACATCCAACGCCGCCAACACTTTCGGGCCATTGCCCGCCATATATTTGGCCATGCGTGGCCCGCGCACACTTTTGGAGCTGTCAGCGTCCACGCGGTATTTGCCCGTGAGATAGCCGCTTGCCAGCCCATAAAACGGGATGATCGAAATGTCATTTGCCGCGCAGAGCGGCACCAAATCGGCCTCAATCGCGCGGTTCACCAGATTATATTCTGGCTGCAGCGTCTCGTAGCGCGGAATGCCCGCCGCCTCCGCAATCGCTTGCGCCGAGGAAAGCCGCCCCGCGTCAAAGTTCGACGCCCCAATCGCGCGCACTTTCCCAGCTTTCACCAACCGAGAATACGCCTCCATGGTTTCGTCTTGCGGCGCGGTTTCGTCATCCTTGTGGGATTGGTAGAGGTCAATATAGTCGGTCTGCAAACGGCCAAGGCTGCCTTCGACGGCGGCCACGATATTGGCCGCCGAAAGCCCCGGCTGCGCGGGCCACATCGCCACCTTGGTCGCGATCACCACATCAACCCGCTTGCCACGTGCTTTCAGCCATTTGCCGATGACGGTCTCGCTTTCCCCGCCGGTGTGGCCGGGAACCCATGCAGAATAAACGTCGGCGGTATCGATAGCGTTATACCCGCCGCCCACAAACGCATCGAGGATAGCAAAGCTCGCCGCCTCATCCGCCGTCCAGCCAAATACATTACCGCCCAACATGAGCGGGGCAATTTTCAAGCCAGAGCGGCCTAGCGTGCGGTGTTCCATGTCCACTCTCCTCAAAACCTACGAAATCGAGCCAGGCCGAGCCACGGGATGAGAGCTGGAAAGCCCCCCATCCACCACCATCGCCTGCCCATTCACATAAGAGGCATCATCCGAGGCCAGAAACAGCGCCATCGCCGCAATTTCGGAAGGTTCACCATAGCGCTTCAGCGGGTTCAATTGGCCAAGCTTGGCGTCAGTCCCTTTGGCGCGCGCCCGGTCAAACATCGGGGCCGTCATCCCGGTTTCGATCAAGCCAGGGCAAATCGCATTCACCCGAATGCCGGTGCCTGCCAGTTGTTGTGATGTAGTTTGCACCATCGAAATCACGCCCGCCTTCGAGGCGCTATAGGGTGTACCGCCCGCGCCAGAGCGCAAACCCGCAACAGAGGCCGTCGCGATGATAGAGCCACCGCCCGCCGGGGCCATCACGCGCGCTGAATGCTTCACCAGCAGGAACGCGCCCACCAGATTGATCCGCAGCAAATCCATCCAATGCTCGGCGGTCAGCTCTTGCATGGGCGTATAGCCGCCGGAAACGCCCGCATTGGCATAGGCGACGTTCAGCCCGCCATAGGTCGAAACCGCCAGGTCAACCGCCGCGCCAACATCGGTTTCAAGGCCCGCATCGCCCAAAAAGCTGATGGCCTCGCCGCCCTCGGCCTTAATGGCCTCCACCGTCGCGTGCACCCCATCGGTCCGGTCAAAAGCCACAACCTTGGCCCCTTCGCGCGCAAACAGGATCGACGTTGCACGCCCAATCCCGCTCCCGGCCCCGGTCACAAGGGCGATTTTATTGGCTAAACGTGGCATCGGCGCGTTTCCCTCTCTCGTGTTCTCGTTGACCTTCGGCATGGACGGTGGTGCGCCGGGTGTCAATTCTTCTTGCCGACGCGTCTCAAGTTTCGGGTGCGAGGCCTCGACCTACGCCTTCAAAACCTGTGCGTTCTCCAAGCCGAATTCCGCAGATACCACCATGAAAAACTTAACAAAACCAACGAAAAACCGGCTCACTGAAATAGTCTATCCTACCTAGGTTCCACGGCGCGTATAGTTTTTCGAACCGGGGCCGCCACCATGCCCCCTCGCCAAGCCCGATGATTTCGGCCAAACGGAAAGCATAAGAACACCCATGGGGAGACGCGCATGACCATCGAAGAGCTGTTGGATCAGGATTTTGGCACCTTGTCAGATCTCGTTGCCGCCCAAGGCCGCGAGCGTTCCGATCAATTGGCCCTCGTCGATGGAGAGCGCCTGCTCAGCTATGGTCAACTAAATGTCCTGCTCGATCAGATTGCCTTTGGTTTGCAGCGTGATGGCGTAAAGCAGGGCGAGGCGGTTGCGGTTTGCGCCTCAACGTCGCTCGAATATGCAGCCCTTTTCTTCGGCATTTTGCGGGCGGGGGCGGTGGTTGCGCCGCTGGCCCCGTCCTCCACGCCGGAAAGCCTCGTGGCGATGCTGGCTGATTGCGGCGCTACCCACTTCTTCTCAGATGCAGGCGTTGCCACCGCCCTTGCCCCACTCGCGGATCGCATCAATGCCACACGGATTGCGATGGACGGTTCGGCGCATGCGGGGGTCCCATTCACCGAATGGCTCCCTGCGGCGGGTGCAAAGCCCGCCCCGGTCACCATCCCGCCGTTGCAAGGCTTCAATATCATTTACTCATCGGGAACGACGGGCACGCCAAAAGGCATCGTTCAACCCCACGAAATGCGCTGGGGCCAAGTGCGTCGCGGGGCCTATGAGCCGGGCGCGGTCACAATGATTTCAACACCGCTCTATTCAAACACCACGCTCGTCAGCTTTCTGCCCTGCATGGCCAATGGTGGCACCTGCGTGTTGATGGCCAAGTTTGATGCTCAACGGTTTTTAGAGCTCGCCAGTCGCCACCGTGCCACGCACGCGATGCTCGTGCCGGTGCAGTATCGACGGATCATGGAGCGACCCGATTTCGATAGTTACGACCTCTCCAGCTTCATCATGAAGTTTTCCACCAGCGCGCCGTTCTCGCCTGAAATCAAAGCCGATGTGCTCAAGCGTTGGCCCGGCGGCCTCGTCGAGTATTATGGCATGACTGAAGGCGGCGGCTCCTGCGGGCTGGCCGCCCACCTCTACCCCGACAAACTCCATACCGTCGGTCAGCCCTTACCCGGCCATGATATCCGCTTACTCGACGAGGATTTGAAGGAAGTCCCCGTCGGCGAAATCGGTGAGATCGTGGGGCGCTCCGGCGCAATGATGGTGGGCTACCACAATCAACCGGGCAAAACCTCCGAAGCCGAATGGTATAGCCCGGAGGGCCTGCGCTACATACGCACCGGGGATGTCGGACGGTTTGATGAGGATGGCTTCCTCACTTTGATGGACCGCAAGAAAGACATGATCATTTCGGGCGGTTTCAACATTTACCCCAGCGATCTTGAGGCCGAAATCGTCGCCCACCCTGCCGTGTTAGAGGCTGCCGTTGTCGGCGTGCCCTCCGATGCGTGGGGCGAAACCCCGATTGCTTTTGTCGCGCTGCGCCCCGGTGCTGAGATCGACGCCAGAGCGTTGAAAGACTGGGTCAATAGCCGCCTCGGCAAGACCCAAAGGCTGGCGGACCTCACCTTTGTGGAAAGCCTCCCGCGCAGCCATATCGGCAAAGTTCTCAAACGCGAGCTACGGGACGGCTACAAAACGGCGGTGAAGTGAGGGAGGTTATAGTGCCAATCCATTGAAACGAGGCGACATGACAACAACCAGACGAGGCTAGAAGTGAATGCGGTGCGCAGCGTAATGCTGCCGTTTTAATGTTTCCTACCAGAATACGTTCTCTATTGCAGAAGTTCCGTCACAAGGGTTGGCTTTTTTGCGATAATTGCGAGCAATACTTGAGCCGGGCCACTGGGTTGCCGCCGACCGTGCTCCCAATTCAAAAGCGTCCCCTTTGCTACGCCAATGCTTTTTGCGAAGGCACTCTGCGAAAGCCCCGTCCGCGCGCGTATAGCTGCAACATCAACGGAAGGAACCGAAATTTGGTGTGTAATGGCCCCTATTTCTGCGCTCTGCGCAAAAGCGAGAGCCTCTTTCAAGCCTTGCTCTATGCTTTCATACGCACTCATCTAGCGTTCTCCATAGTGTGCAAGCAGCATCTTGCTTAATGTAATCAAACGGGCCTGTTCGCCTTTACTCAAATTGGCCTTCTCGTTCTTCGCAAAAATCGTCAGAAGAAACAGCGGAGTCTCTCTACCACTGAAAACAAAAACAAGGCGAAAACCTCCGCTCTTGCCGCCACCATCACGCGCCAGGCGAACTTTTCGAAGCCCACCGCCCAATGAAATACCTACATCTGGCTTAGCAGCGATGAAGGTAACCAAAGCGGCGCGTTCTTCGTCTGGCATTATGGCACGTGCGCGCCGTATAAACTCAGGCAGTTCAACAACGGTTTGCAAGCTCGCCATAGTCCAAGCTATACGTCAATGACATATAAATCAAGGTGAGTGCACGTCGCTTTATCGCGACGAAAACGACGGCTTGGCAGCTCACCACTCTCGTTATTCAAGCGTCGCTTCAAGCGCGCGTGCCGCTTGTGCTGGGCTCAGCTTTCCTTCGTCACGATCAACGGCGAGATTGGCTTTCCGCATGGCCTCCACCGGGATTGCCCCGATCAGCGGTTCCACAGCGCGGCGAAGTACACCATCGTTTGCGCGCGTTGGGGCCAGCAAGATAACCGCATCATAAGCGGGAATGGCCCCCTTAGGATCAGACAGCACCACGAGGTCTTGCCCAGCAATGCGGCCATCGCTGGAAAAAGCCGAGATGACATCGGCTTCCTTGCTGGCGATCGCACGGTACATAAAGGTTGGATTATACGAAGTTTCGCTTCTGAACCGCAGCCCATAGGCGGCCTTTAACGCCGCATATTCAGGACGGGAAAGGAACTCAAGATCGCTCCCCAAGCGCAAATCACGGCCTCTCTGGGCCAAATCATCGAGTGTTTTGATCCCCAGGCGCTCAGCATCGCTGCGCCGCATCGCCAAAGCGTAGGCGTTTTCAAAACCCAAAGAGCCCAGCACAGTCACCTTGCGATTAGCCGCCATCCAAGTCGTCAGCTCCGCCAACATGGCAGCGCGCGGCGGAACATCGGTGCGCCCCATCACATTGGCCCACAACGTGCCAGAATAATCGACGTAAACGTCCACATCGCCCGCTTCCAACGCGCGGAACACAATAGCAGAGCCCAAACCGTCGGTGCGCGCCACCGAAGCGCCGGCCTTTTCAAGGCGCGCGCCAATCATCTCAGCCAGAATGAACTGCTCGGAAAAGTTTTTGGCACCCACCACATAGGAGACCGGCTTTGGCACTATGGTCACACTCATCGCCGCCAACGTTCCCGCGACAAGGGCGCTGAGTGCGACCCATATCTGCCCGCGCTGGCGTTCTTTCAGCCCGCTTTCAACAAGGCCCAGCATCTGGTCCACAATAAGCGCCAATGCCGCCGCACCGAGGCATCCGACCAAAACCGAAACCCAGTTTTCTGTCTGCAAGCCGGAGAAGATGTAATTGCCAAGGCTCGGCTGGCCCACGGGCGTCGAAAGCGTCGCAGTCCCGATCGTCCAAACCGCGGCCGTTCGGATACCAGCCAAGATCGTCGGGGCGGCGAGGGGCAGTTGCACCCAAAACAGCTTTTGGCGCGGCGTCATCCCCACGCCATCGGCGGCCTCCAACACGTCATTGTCCACACCAAGAAGGCCCGTCACCGTGTTCCGAAGGATTGGCAGCATCGAATAAAGCGTCAGCGCCAATAAGGCTGGAAGAAACCCAAGCGCTTGAAAGGAATAACCAAACCACGCATCCGTAAGCCCAGACAGGGCCAAGAGAAGGGGGTAAAATAACGCCAAAAGCGCCAAGCCGGGGATGGTTTGAATGAGCCCAGCACTGGTGAGAACAGGCCATCGCAGTGCTTCATGCCGCACCGCCAGAACCGCCAAAGGCAACGCAATCGCTAGCCCAAGCCCCAGCGCCGCAGCGCTCAAAAGCACATGCTGCGCCAGTAAATCCGGCAACAGCGCCAGTGCATCGGCCCATTGGGTGCTCATGCGGTCAAATTCGCCAAGCGCTCTGCTTGCCGTTTTGGCATGTCGATCAGCGCCCGAACATCCGGGTCGGCATGGCCTGCCAGCAACGCGCGCGGTGTATTATCGGCAACTATCTTACCGCGCCCCATCACGATGATGCGGTCCGCAATCAGCAAGGCCTCGTGCATGTCATGGGTCACCATCACGGTCGTCAGTCCAAGCCGATCATGCAGTGCGCGCGTCGCGGTCGCTAGGTCGTCGCGGGTAATCGGGTCCAGCGCGCCAAACGGCTCATCCATAAGCAACAGCTTTGGCTCCGCCGCCAAAGCCCGCGCCACGCCAACACGTTGCCTCTGTCCGCCCGAAAGCTCTGCGGGCAAGCGCGCCGTATAATGGTTCGGAAGCCCGATAAGGTCGAATAATTCTGCAATTCTGGCCCGTTGGCGCGCGGCGTCCCAGCCCAAAAGCCGCAACGGCATCGCGATGTTTTCACCCAAAGTCAAATGAGGAAATAGCCCAACACCTTGAAAAACATAACCAACCCGTCGTCTCAGTGTCGGTCCGTCAACGCTCCCAACGTCCTGTCCATCCACGGTCACGCCCCCGGCGGTGGGGGTGATCAAGCCGTTTATCATTTTCAAGAGCGTCGTCTTACCCGATCCCGAAGGCCCAACCACCCCGACAAAGCAGCCAGCCTCAATCTCACAGCTAACGCGATCAACCACAGGCTCGTCGTGCCCGCCATAACGCTTGGTTACGGTCTCAAACCTAACTTTGGGCGCAAGGCCGGGTGGGCGCTCAATCATGCTTTCGCTCATGGGCCAAGCCCGCGCCGAAGCGCAAGCCTTTTCCAAGCATCAGGCCGGGGGTGGGATGGCTTTCAACCGCGCCGATTCCACTTCAACAGCCCGCATCAGCCGGATCACATTGCCGCCCCAAATCTTTTCAAGGTCTGCCTCTTTATATCCCGCCTTCAAAAGGCTCGCCGTGATCTGTGGGTTGCCGGTGATATCCTCCAGCCCAACGACGCCGCCACCGCCATCCCAATCTGGCCCGATCCCCACATGGTCCGGCCCAACGAGCTCAAGGGCATGCAGCAAATGCTTGATGAACTCATCATAAGTTGGCTTGTATTGCGGAAAGCGCGCAAAAATTGCGTCGCGTTCCGCGATGAAAGCGGCTGTTTGCGGCTTGGTCCACTTATCCTGCGGGCCATATTTTTTCATCAGGTCGGTCATCGCCGCCACCCGCTCAGGGTTGCGCACCACGCGCGCCACATAGTCCGGAAACGCATTGATTTGGATCACTCCACCCTTCGCGGCCAACGCCTTCATGCGCGCATCATCGATGTTGCGAGGGTGATCAAATACCGCCTTGCACCCGGTGTGGGACAAAATGATCGGCGCGCTGGAAAGCTCCAGCATCTGGTCCAGCACCACATCATGCGCGTGAGACGCATCCAGCAACATGCCCATGCGGTTCGCATCAGCAATCAACTGCCGCCCTAGGGGGCTTAACCCATTCCACTCTGGCCCCTTCGGGTCGGTCGAGCTGTCGGCAAAGTCATTATTCGTCGTGTGAACTGGCCCCACCATTCGCACGCCGAAATCGTAAAACGTTTTCAAAAGGGAGATATCACTTGCCAGCGGATCACTGTTCTCAAGACTCTGAAAAACAATACGTTTTCCTCTTTTGGCAATGCGTGCAGCATCATCAGCCGTCAGCGCCAATTCCATCTTGTCGCGGTTGCGCATTACTTGTTCGCGGATGCGAACCGCCGTTGTCAGTGCCCGGTCACGCGCAAACTGTCGTCCTGCGGCGGTGCGTGGTTGTTGCGGCGTGTAAATCACAAAGAACCCGCCATCCAAGCCGCCTTCAATCATGCGGGGAATATCAACTTGGGATGGGTCGGACTTGAGGCTGTGGCGATCTGCCATATCCCAGCCGGGGCGGTGGAAATGGGCAGGCGTGTCCAAATGCGTATCGAGGGTCAAAAGCCGCTCGTGCAAGGCTCGAACTTCTGGTGTCACCGGCTTAACGGCTTGGGCCAAGGCAAGGCCGGAGAGGGGTAGGGTGGAGGCAAGGCTCAAAAGAAGCAAAGGACGCAAACGCATAAAGCTGGTTTCCTGAAAGTCACCAACAATTCGCGCACTAACGCCAGGCTCTGTCAAACAAACAATATCCCCGTCTAAAACCCGTCGCCCCGCGCCTCTTTTTCTCCGCAGTCACAAAGGTGTTTACAAAACCCAAGACCCCTAGAATTCTTCTTGTTTATCGATAATTGCTACACGCAATGCTAAAGCCCGTTGCCCCACGCCAAAAAGGTTCAATCATGCTCTCCAATCGCCCGCTTCGGCTCAAAACCGTTCTTCTTTCGACGCTTGTTCTGTTCACTGCGGGCGCCGCAAACGCCGCGGAGCCTCACCATGATCACGACCATGGCGATGAACGTGAGGCTTCATATTCATCAGCCCCTGTTGCCGGTGGCGCAGGCGTCACGTTGACAGCGCGCAGCCTCGGTTGGTGGGGATTTGATGCCACTGGGAAAGACCGCGCCACGAAACCCGGCGAAGACTTTTTCCGCGCCATGAACGGAAGCTGGGTCAAAGCAACGGAAATCCCGGCGGATCGCGGCAGCCAAGGCATGTTTGCAGTGTTGCGAGACCTATCGGAGGCGCGGGTGAAAGCCATCGTCGAAGAGCTGGCCGCGACGCCGCAATCTGACCCCGAAGCCCAAAAGATTGCTGATTATTACCTTACCTATCTCGATGAAGCCGCCGTCGAAGAGTCAGGCCTAACGCCAATTCAAAGCGATCTCGAAGCCATTCGCTCCGCGCCGTCCAAGGAAGCGCTTTTGATTTGGGCACAGAAGTCGGGTGTCGGCTTAGGCTTTGGCTTTTTTGCCGGTCCTGATACGCGCGACACGTCCATCAACCGGCTCACCGTCAGCCAGGGCGGCCTTGGTCTCGGTGATCGAGATCTGTATCTCCTCGACGAAAACAACAACGCAAAGGTCCGCGCCGCCTACACCATCATGCTGGAGGACTATTTCCGTCTTGCCGGAAATGCTGATCCTAAAGCCGCTGCCGAAATCGTATTTTCTTATGAAAAGGACCTCGCAGGATCATTCTGGACTCGGGCCGAAAACCGTGACCCCGTAAAGCGCGAAAACCCGCGTACTCTGGCCGCGCTTGAAAAAGAAGCCGTTGGTTTCCCTTGGACGGTATCGTTTGAAGCCGCCGGCGTGCCGCTTTCGGCGGTAAAGGACCTCAATCTTTCGCAGCCTTCAGCGGCTGTCGCATTTGCAAAGAAGTGGACAGAAACACCGCTCGAAACACTCAAACTCTACACAGAATCCCGTTTATTGGCATCGACCGCCAGCCTGCTGCCAAAAGTCTGGCAAGAGGCCCAGTTCAAGTTCCAGAAAGTCCGTAGTGGCCAGTTGGAGCAGCGCCCCCGTTGGAAACGCGCCATTGAGTCGACGGAAGGGGCCCTCGGTGAGGCTATCGGCAAGCGCTATGTCGCCCAGTATTTTCCCGCTGAATCCAAAGCGCAAATGCTTGAGCTCGTCCAGAACCTGCGCACAGCCTATGCTGCGCGCATCAAGGCATTGGATTGGATGGGCCCTGAAACCAAAGCGCGCGCCTTGAAGAAACTCGAGCGCCAGAACGTCAAAATTGGCTACCCAGACAAGTGGAAAGACTACGCGACGCTAAAGATCGAACGCGGAAATTTGATCGGGAATGCGCGTAGTGTCTCCCTTTGGGAAAGGGCCGACAACCTTGGCCGTATCGGTAAACCCGTGGACAAGGGTGAGTGGGGCATGTTCCCTCAAACCGTGAACGCCTACTTCTCACCGTTAAACAACGAAATCGTGTTTCCGGCAGCGATCCTACAACCACCATTCTTTGATCCCAAGGCTGACCCGGCGATCAATTATGGCGGCATTGGTGGCGTCATTGGCCACGAAATCAGCCACGGCTTTGACGATCAGGGCCGCAACTATGATTACGACGGTAGCCTTCGGGATTGGTGGAAACCGGTCGATGCAGAGCAGTTTAAGGCGCGGGCCGACGTTCTTGCGGCACAATACTCCGCATACGAACCGTTGCCCGGCATGAAGCTTAATGGGCGTGTTTCCTTAGGTGAAAACATCGGCGATTTGGGCGGCCTCGCCATTGCCTACGAAGCCTACAAAATGAGCCGCAAGGGCGCTCCGGCCCCCATTCTTGACGGGACTACGGGCGATCAGCGCGTGTTTATGGGTTGGGCGCAGGTGTGGCGGATCAAGTATCGCGAAGAGGCGTTGCGCGCGACCACAACGGCAAGCCCGCACAGCCCGGGCATGTATCGGGTGAATGGCGTCGTCCGGAACCTCGACGCTTGGTATAGGGCTTTTGACGTAAAGCCTGGCGATGCTCTCTATCTGACGCCGGAAGATCGCGTCCGGATTTGGTAGGTTAAGCCGCTTTATTCTCAGGCAAAACCGGGTCATGCTCGGCCACAAAATGGCCGGGCGAGACTTCGAGCAACTGCGGACGATACTGTGCCTCTTGGCTTCCCGCATCCCCGATCAATTTCGACTTCATAAACCGAAGTTGCGCGCGCGGGTCGAGTGGCGAAGGCAAATCGCCTTCCAGCTTAGTCCGAGGTCTGGCACGCTCAACAGCGGGGTCTGGGATCGGCGCTGCCGAAATCAGTGCCCGCGTATAGGGGTGTTGGGGGTCGGCATAAATGGTGTCACGGTCGGCCATTTCCACAACACGCCCGAGATACATCACCATAATCCGGTGCGATACTTCGCGCACAACGGCCAGATCGTGGCTGATGAACAGCATCCCAAGCCCAAATTCTGTTTGCAGCTCCAAAAGCAGATCAATAATCTGTGCACGGATGGAAACATCCAGCGCGGAGACGGCTTCGTCGCACACAACTAGTTTCGGTCGTAATACCATGGCGCGGGCAATGCCGACGCGCTGGTTTTGGCCGCCAGAAAACTCGTGGGGGTATCGATTGATAAAGGCAGGGTCGAGCCCCACGCGAACCATGATGTCGCGAACTGCCTTGTCACGGTCAGCAGCGCTCATCAGCGGTGCGTGAACTTGCAAAGGTTCTGCGATCGACGCGCCTATGGTCATGCGTGGGTCAAGGCTTGCCAGCGGGTCTTGAAACACGATGGTCAGGTCTTTGCGGCTGCCGCGCAGGTCTTTGCGGGTTTCCTCGCTTACATTCTTGCCGAGCCACGTAACGACGCCACCGGTGCGCGGCAGCAGCCGGAGCACGCCGCGCGCAAAGGTTGACTTGCCACAACCGGACTCGCCAACAACCCCCACCGTTTCGCCCGCGCGAATGGTGATATCCACCCCATCCACGGCTTTCAAAGGGCGGGTTTTCGGGAAAAGGCCACCGCCGACCTTAACCGGAAAGTGAATCTGTAGGTCCTTCGCCTCAACCAAAATTGGCGCGTCATCGCCCGGCGCAGGCGACAAGGTCACCCCGCGCCGCCCAGGCCGATCCAAGCGCGGCACGGCGGCCAAAAGCTTTTGGGTATAGGGATCTTGTGGGGTGTTGAAGATAGCATCAGCGCTGCCCTCTTCTACATAGCGCCCGCGATGCATCACTTGAACGCGGTCGGCAAGCCTCGCCACAACGCCCATATCGTGGGTCACCAGCGCAATGGCGGCACCAAGGTCGCGTCTCAACTCATCCATAAGCTCTAACACCTGAGCTTGAACGGTCACATCCAGCGCTGTTGTTGGCTCATCTGCAATCAGCAAAGCCGGTTCACACAGCATCGCCATAGCGATCATCACCCGCTGGCGCATGCCGCCAGACAATTCGTGAGGGTATTGCTTCAGGCGACGCTTCGCTTCAGGAATCCGCACGCGCTCAAGCCAATCCACGCAACGTTTTTCAGCGGCCTCACCCTGCAATGTCGTGTGCAATTTCAGAACTTCGTTCAACTGATCACCGATCCGCATATGCGGGGTCAGGGATGTCAATGGGTCCTGAAAAATCATCGTCATTTTGGCGCCCCGAATCTTGTTCAGCGCGCTTGGAGCCAACCCGATAAGCTCAGTGCCTTCAAACTTGATGGAGCCGCTCGTTCGGCCATTTTGGGCCAAAAGGCCCATAGTCGCCATAAAGGTTTGGCTCTTGCCCGAGCCAGACTCCCCCACAATTGCCACGCACTCACCGGGATTGATGCTCAGTGAGATGCCCTGAACCGCATTAACTGGCCCATCCGGGGTATCAAAAGTCACGGTGAGGTCTTGGACGGTGAGGATCGGATTTTTGCTCATGGCCAGACCCTAAGCGAGCACTGGCCTGAAAGTCTATTCAACAAGCTGCAAGCCCTGCACTTTATCGCCGCAAATCTGCAAGTTCTGCCAAAATTGCTTTCTCGTTCGGGAATTTAGCAACCAAGACACGGTGCCAGCCTAAGGCACTTATGGGTTCAGCGGCTTTGGCGCTAATGGCAACCGCGCTTACGGAGGCTAAGGGGCAGAGCGCAGTGTGACTGTGAAGGAAGGCAAAAGCCTCAGCGCCCCTTGGCGAATGGAACAGCACGGCTAAAGGTGGTTCAGGCAATGGCGCGATTGGCCACTCCGACACCATCTCTGCTCGGTAAATCACACATCGCTGAATGAAGACGCCATCATCAGCCAAAAGCTCAACCAAGTCCCGCGAAACATCATTGCCCGACACATAAACGAAGCGACGTCCTTTTCCTTTTGCCGCAACCAACGCCGCGAGATCAGCGACATCGCCATCTGCGCTCAAGATGTTTTGAAAGCCGCCAACGCGGAGTAAGGCCGCCGTCGCGGCTCCAACAGCGAAAACAGGTGTCGCTCGATCAAGCGCGCTTGCCGCCATAAGGCGCGCCGCATTTCCGCTGGTGACCACTAGACCGTCATGCGAGCCAATTAGGCTTTCCCAGTCTCGCACAGCTTGAATGTCGAGCACGGGGGAGACCAGCGCTGAAAGTCCCATCGCCTCCACGCTTATGGCCGAGGCTGAAGCGCCCGGTTCGGCCCGCGTAATGATGACGCCTGCCCGGCCCATCTCAAATGTCTGCAAACAGCAAAGGCCCCGCCTCTGATCGAATAGAGCGACCCGCCTCCCACCCCAATTGGCGCGCCTCTGCATCAGAAATCGAGGCGGCTGCCGAGGTTTCCCGCCGCCACACCTTGGTGCCGTCCGCCGTTAGCGCTTCACCAACAAAGCGGAACGAACCGCCTTCGACCTGCGCCCAAGCGCCAATAGCGGTTCGACAGGATCCGTCCAGCGCCTCAAGAAACGCGCGTTCTGCTGCGATCGCTTGGCGGGTAGGCGCGTGGTCGAGCGCTGAGGCAAGGGCCACAGCTGCCTTATTGCTTGCGTTTACGCACAACGCCAAAGCTCCCTGCCCAGCAGCCGGCGGCATTCGATACGGGTCCAAGGTCGTGTGGCTTTGGCTAAGCTTTCCCAATCGAGACAGTCCCGCTCGTGCCAAACAGGTCGCGGCTATCTCTCCGCTTTCAAGCTTGGCCAAGCGGGTGCCAACATTGCCGCGCAGCGTTACAATTTCCAGATCGGGCCGCGCCGCCAAAAGCTGCGCTTGCCGCCTCAAGCTTGCCGTTCCCAAAATCGCACCTGCTGGCAAGGCGTCGAGGTTCAGCCCTTCAAGCGTAATCAACGCATCGCGTGGATCTTCACGTTCCGGTGTTGCCGCAACAATTATCCCCTCGGGAAGCTTTGTCGGCATATCCTTCAAGCAGTGCACAGCAATGTCGATCCGCCCATCTAGAAGGGCTTCGTCCAACTCCTTCGTGAACAAGCCCTTCCCGCCTGCCTCAATCAGTTTCCGGTCCGTTATCCGGTCTCCAGTTGTCGTGAAGGTGGTGATGGGGAATGCTGCATGGGCACTTGCAATGCCCGCACTGAACGCCAGCTGCGCTTGAATCGTTTCCAATTGTACCACGGATAGCGGAGAGCCCCGACCACCAAGCCGAAGGATTGGAAATTGTGAGTCGTGTGACATCGTCTGAACCTGCGCCCTTCGCGCGGCGCTCAAGACGCGGTATCAGCGACGTGACCCGCCATGCAAGCCATCCAATCACCCCTTACTGTTCTCGGTATCGAAACAAGCTGCGACGAAACAGCCGCGTCAATTGTCCGCTTGCACCGCGACCAGCCCGATGGCCGTGTTGAGGTGCTTTCGTCCATTATTGCCAGTCAAGTCGATGAGCACGCTCCTTATGGCGGGGTGGTTCCAGAGATTGCCGCGCGATCCCATGTCGACCATCTCGATGCCATCGTAAAACGCGCGCTCGTCGAAAGCGGGCTTGACTGGCCTCAAATCGATGGGGTCGCAGCAACTGCAGGCCCTGGGCTCATTGGTGGCGTTATGGTCGGATTGATGACGGCCAAGGGGATCGCACTAGCACGTGGCTTGCCTCTGATGGCGGTAAACCACTTGGAAGGCCATGCGCTATCACCGCGCCTTGGCGGCGCCGTCCCGTTTCCATATCTCTTACTGTTGGTGTCCGGCGGCCATTGCCAGCTTCTATCCGTCAACGGGTTGGGAGACTACCATCGTCTTGGCACCACGATTGATGACGCCGCCGGCGAAGCGTTTGACAAGACGGCCAAGATTCTCGGCCTCGGTCAGCCCGGTGGCCCCGCCGTCGAAGCCCACGCTCGGAATGGTGATGCGTTTCGGTTTAATTTGCCAAGGCCGCTAAAGGGCCGGCCCGGTTGTGATTTCTCATTTGCGGGGTTGAAAACGGCCGTATTGCGCACCTTTGAAGCGCTAGCACAGCCAAGTGAGCAGGACATCGCTGACTTATGCGCCAGTTTTCAGCTTGCCGTCGCCGATGTCCTCGTTGATCGGACAAGCCGCGCTATGGCGGCTTTTCAGCCGAGCAATACCCTACATCGCTTCGTTGTTGCCGGTGGCGTTGCGGCCAATTCTGTTATTCGCGAACGGCTCGAGCAGTTATGCGCCCACAATCGCTTTAGCTTTAGCGCCCCGCCGATGAAGTGGTGTACCGATAATGCAGCGATGATAGCGCTTGCGGGTGCGGAACGGCTTTCACTCGGGATGGTGGATCCGTTAGACGCTTTAGCCCGGCCGCGCTGGCCCCTCGATGCTGCCTCTGCGGCTTCCACCCCGAGCCATAAGCCGGGGCGGAAAGGCGCAAAGGCCTGACAAGTTCAGGTGTCGGGCCCTACAGGCCCGACATCGCTCCTGCCATGCCCGTCAACACCGCCACAATGGCGAATGTGAGGGGAGCGGCCACCGCAAGGGCGACCAGTTGAATGTTCCACTTCTGGATCATAGCTCGTCTCCAATGTGCGCACTCAGCAAACCCAATGCTTGCTGCAGTGCAGCACTCTCCAGATATGGGGAGCGATTTGCTATTTTCACCCCCTTTTTAAGCCTCAATTCGCAACGCTGCGGCGCAGTTTTGCATAGTTGTCCGGACAAATCGGCTTAAGAAAAAGGGCGCACTCTGGAGGAAGCGCGCCCTTCGCAGTAGGCCGAAACGGGGAGGAGTCGGCCCTCTTTGAGGTTTAGGCCTAAAGGCCAGAGGCAAGCCCAGCCGTGCGGAGCACTGGCGCGATCGCCAAGAGCACAACAGGCAACGCCAAGAAAAAGCCAACAAGGCGAACGGTCAGGTTTTCAGTGTTAAAATCGGTCATCTCAGGTCTCCTTAAGAACCAACATCGGTCCTTTGGGCCGGTGTGAACCCTATGTATGAAAACGCTGAGGAGTTGTCAATGAACAAAATGATTATTGTTCATTATTTTTTCGTCATCTTTTATAGAGGCCGCGCAACATCAAGCTGAGCACGCCTTTTAACTCACGCTCCAAGGCCGGGAGGGTTAGTTTTGAGAATAATTGCGGGTAGTGAAATTTCATCATTGCCGTTTGAAGCATTTCCGCAGTTTCTTCGGTTTCCGAACCCTCGGCAAAAACGCCTTCCTTCACGCCATCTGCCAAAATTATGCACAGGACTTTTCTTTCTTGAGCGAGGCGTTTGTTGGAAAACGACGGGCGATTATCAGAGATGACGCGCGCGATCTCATAAATCTTCGGGCTCTCCGCAATCATCGTAAAAGTATGGCGCAAAACGCGAAAACAGTGGGCTTCTAGGCGCTCCAAAGCCGTTCCGGCACCTTGAGCGATCGCCAGATACATTTCATCTTCTTCGCAGTTTTTTACTTCCGCAATTGCAACAGCGATGTCGAGCTTGCTTTCGTAGAAGCGATACAAGTTACCCGTCGACATTTCCAAATCGCGAGCAATTTCAGCCATCGTCGTTTTGGCATAACCATAGTGCTCAAACCGCTTAGACGCGGCGGCGACGATTCGCTCGCGGGTTTCAAACTTTTCGTCGCCATTGGCTTCGAACTGCGAAACGTTAAAACTAGCGGCAGGGGAAGAATTATGTGTCTGTTCCATGACTTTTGCTACACGAATCGAATTGAACAATCAATGAATGATTCAATCGTCATTGCAGAAAAGGCCCAATCTGCATGGTTCGGCCAATGAAACCGATTTCGACAATCGGTGTACTCGGTGGTGGCGCGTGGGGAACGGCGCTGGCACAAGTCGCCGCTACGGCTGGCCGGAATGTGACCTTGTGGGCGTTTGAGCCCGAGGTCGTCACCGCGATCAATAGTGAGCATGAGAATTCAGTTTTTCTGCCGAGTTTGCCGCTCTTGCCCTCAGTCCGCGCGACATCTGAGCTTGCTGATCTTGGCCACCTAGATGCGATCCTGGCCGTCGTGCCGGCGCAGCACCTTCGCACCATCTTGATGCAATTTGCCCCAGTCGTGCGTGAATCGATGCCAATTGTCTTGTGCGCCAAAGGCGTTGAACAAGGCAGCCTTGCGTTGATGACAGATGTTCTTTGCCAAACGATCCCTAAAGCAATTCCGGCGGTTTTATCCGGGCCTTCCTTCGCTCTGGATGTCGCCCAAGGCCTGCCTACAGCGATAACACTCGCTTGCGCTCATGCTGAAATCGGAACGGCATTGGTAAAGGCGATTGGTCTGCCGACCTTTCGTCCTTACCTCAGCGATGATTTGGTCGGCGCTGAAGTTGGCGGCGCAGTAAAGAACGTGCTCGCCATTGCGTGTGGTATCGTTGAAGGCCTGGCTCTTGGTGAGAGCGCGCGCGCGGCGCTCATCACGCGAGGTTTCGCGGAAATGACGAGGCTCGCGCGAGCCTTGGGCGGCCGAACAGAAACTGTGGCCGGTCTTTGCGGCTTGGGGGATCTCATCCTCACCTGCTCATCCCGGACGTCGCGAAATTTCTCTTTGGGGATGGCGTTAGCCAGTGGCATACCTCTGGCCGATGCGCTTGCCTCCAAAAAATCAGTTGCCGAGGGGGCCGCTTCTGCACCAGCTGTTGTGGCATTAGCTGGCAATCTTGGCGTCGGCATGCCGATATGCGAAGCGGTTGCCGCCCTCTTGGCCGGTCAAGTAAGCGTTGCTTCGGCTGTCAACGGGCTTCTGGCGCGTCCCTTTCGGGGCGAGCACGGCTAAGCCCACTATAAAAACCAAAGGAAAATCAATGGCGCTCTTCGTACTTCACTGCCTCGACGCACCCGGCAAATTCGACACACGCATGTCAGTGCGGGAAAGCCATCTGAGTTACGTGCGGGACTGCGGTATCAAGGTGCTCTTGGCCGGCCCTATGCTCAGCGACGATGGGCAAAAACTTGTCGGCAGTCTGTTTGTGATCGATGTTCCTGACCGCGCGGCCGCAGAAGCGTTTTCCGCGAGTGATCCCTACGTCAAAGCTAATGTTTTCGATTCAGTGCAAATTCATCCGTTTCGTTGGGTGGTTAATCCACCTTCTACGCTTGCCTGATCGGTTTCCACTGGCGCGCCTTCACCAGCCCGGCGTTTGAATGGATATGTCAGTTGGCCAATTATGGTCAGAGGAACATCGCGCTCCGTGGTGCCAACAATCACAGGCTTAGCGTCCTTTGGCATATAGTAGGTGCCAAACATGAGGTCCCACAAAGGAAACGTTGCAGCAAAGTTCTTTGAACCACCCAATTCAGCCGACGTATGGTGCCAGCGGTGGAAAATTGGGCTCGAGAGAACTTTTTTGAATGGCCCAAAGTCCCAATCCACATTGGCATGGACCAAGCACGAATAAAGCACGTTGAATGGTGCTAGTAGCGCCACGGCCAAGGGCGAAAACCCTATCCACAGCGCGACACATGACGGCAAAATCGAATACAAAATCACGTTGATTGGGTGAAACCGGACCGCGCACAGGAAGTCTAGGCTTTCAGGGGCATGGTGAATGGCATGGTATTTCCAGAGCCGACCCATGTGAAAAAGCCTGTGAAGCCAATATTGTATGAAGTCAGTCAGCACGAGCGCCAAGAGAGCCTGAACTGGCAGCATCATACCTTGCGTCCAAGCGGCGCCATTGTTGATAAACGCTTCAACGGCTGCCTCATTCCCGCCATTGATGGCCATTAGGCCCGTAAACAGGAATCCAATGGTAATCGATCCATACACAAGCGGGCCGACCATCCAGTAGAAGATGTCGACATAGATGTCCTTGCGAAGAAACCGTTGCTCCGCCACGTGGGGAACCACCGCATGAAGTACACCAAACACGGCAAAACAGATGACCAACCAAAGTGTGGAGTTTTGGAGCGAAGCGACGGGGTCCATGGCAATTCCTCTTGCTCGTAGACCCTACACGCTGCGGGTTAAATTTCCGTGCGATTGGCTGAATTGGGTGTCCAAATGACGCACATTCGCAGCCCCTATCGCGTTCTTGCGAAAAGTGCCGTCATAAGTTTAGGGGAAGCGCTCGTTGTTGATTACGCCGTCGGAACACGTAGGCTCAGCGTTTTGTTAATCCGCGACGACCAAGGCTTGCGCGCCTTTCACAATCTTTGTCCCCATGCAAACTGGCCTCTCGAAACATTCGATGGCCGCATTTTGCGGACTGACGATGGCCAGATAATCTGCGCCGCGCACGGCGCTAGCTTCCACAGCGCGACCGGCACGTGCCTCGGCGGACCGGGGCTAGGCAAAGGGCTGACGGCATTATCAATCGTCGAAATCGACAATACCATCTTTCTCGATGGCAATCTTGTCGACGCACTTTAGCGCCAAAAAGGTGATCATGGCGTTGGCGCTGGTGATCCCGACCTTTGCGCAGGCTCGCAGCAATCAAAGCCCCTGCGCGATGTTGGCAAGCAACCAAAACTGGGCGAGCGCGTTACATGCGACGACCGAGACGTGGGGGCTGTCTGCAGGCACCGTTTTGGCCATTCTGGATCAGGAATCCAGCATGCGGGCCACGGCGCGCGGGGCAGGAGCCATAGGGGCGAATCCAGATCGTAACTTTGGCTATGCCCAAGCGAGTATGCAGACTTGGAACTGGTTTCGGCGCGCAACGGGGAGACGAGATGCATCGCGCACAGATTTTGCCGACTCAGCATGGTTCGTTGGATGGTATTTCGCCGAAACGACAAAGCGAAATGGCCTGAGCCCAAATGATGTCGCCAAGCAATACCTAGCTTACAAGCTTGGCCATGGTGGCTATACCCGAAGCGGTGGAAACCTCTCGGGACCTGCCGGTGCTGTGGCGCGTCAAGTGGCCGCCCGTGCAAAGGATTGGGACGCGCAGTTAGCGCGCTGTTTGTTTAGCGCGCCGGTGCCCATTGAACCGGAAGTGCCGAACAATTCAGCACCCAGCCCTACCGAACCAGAGCCTACAACATCGCCGGAATAACGCGATCCGGTGGCTTGTGGCCATCGGTAAACGTTTTGATGTTGATGATCACCTTTTCACCCATATCGACCCGACCTTCCAAGGTCGCAGAGCCCATATGAGGCAACAGCACAACATTGGGCAGCGCCTTTAGCTTTGGGTTGATCGCCGGTTCGTTCTCGAAAACATCAAGCCCGGCCCCCGCCAATTGGCCCGCAGCCAGCATCCGCGTCATCGCAGCTTCATCAATCACTTCGCCGCGTGCGGTATTCACCACATAGGCGGAAGGCTTCAACAAAGCCAAACGCCGGGCCGACAACAGGTGATAAGTCCCCGGCGTATGAGGGCAGTTTACCGATACGATATCCATCCGCGACAGCATTTGATCGAGGCTCTCCCAATAGGTCGCGCCGAGTTCGGCTTCGATTGCCGCCGAAACGCGCCGCCGATTGTGATAATGAACCTGTAATCCAAACGCTTGGGCCCGGCGCGCGACAGCCTGCCCAATGCGGCCCATACCGATGATCCCCAATCGTTTGCCACCAACACGACGACCCATCATCCACGTCGGCGACCAGCCCATGAATTTATCCGCTTCGATCGCTTTAACACCATCAACAAGCCGGCGAGGCACCATCAAGATTAAAGCCATGGTGATATCGGCGGTGTCGTCGGTGAGAACGCCGGGCGTATTGGTCACGGTAATGCCGCGCTGAACTGCCGTCTGAACGTCGATATTGTCCACACCCGCACCAAATTGTGCGATCAACCGTAGGCGTTCGCCGGCGCGCGAAAGCACCCTGCCATCCAAGCGGTCAGTCACTGTCGGCACCAAAACATCGCACCGGCCCATCGCATCAACCATTTGTTCGGTCGTGAAAGGGCTGTCGTTGACGTTCAATTCAGCGTCAAACAGTTCCATCATGCGTGTTTCAACAGGCTCAGGCAGTTTGCGAGTGATGATGACTTTTGGACGGGGCTTAGAATTGGGCATCGGTGTTCCGGTGCGAAAATGGAGCGCGTAACGCAGGATTAGTTCCGGTCTATCAAGCGCACACAGAATGGCAAGGCGGCGCAATGCCGTTAAGAGGCCGTCAACCACAAACAGTGGATATGAAGTCAGTCTTGGACATCAATTTGCCTGTCAAACGAGCGCCCATGCCATTGCCCGTCAACACGCGCCGGTTCGTTCTAGGGATTGGCTTTGCCGCTTTTGTATGTGCTGCGCCTGTTGTCGCCTCGCCGCGGACGGACACACCATCGGGCCTTCCGGTCCCCCGTTTTGTGTCAGCGAAATTCAATGAGCTTAATGGTCGGGCAGGACCAGGGTCGGATTATCCAATTCGGTTCATTTACAAGAAGCGCGGCCTGCCTCTCATGATCACGGCGGAAACCGACCGGTGGCGACGCGTGCAAGATCCCGATGGGGAAGAAGTGTGGGTTCATGCCCGAACCGTCGATGGCAAACGAACCGTAATGGTTCGTGGTGGCCCAAACTTTCAGGCGATTTTGCGGAAAGAGCCGAACGAAGCCTCACCACAACGCGCCATGCTCGCTGAGGGCGTCATCGCCAACCTTGAGGAATGCCGGGGTCCCTGGTGTCGGGTCGAAGCTAAAGGGATCAAGGGTTGGGTGCTTGCGCGCGGCCTATGGGGCGCCAGTGTTTCGAAACCCGGTTCCTAAGCCGTACGCTGCACCATGCAGCGTAACAATACGTCACACACTTTGACGTGAGCCCTTGGCATGCTACCGAGCGAACAGTCCGCGGCGCTGCCGGACGTCATCCAATGCTCGGGGCACTCACAGCCCGCGCCGGGAGGACAGCGCCGCTCCTTAGTATTTTTCGACGGCCGGATGCGCATGACTGAAACCCTCACACGACCATCATCTTATAATCGCGACGAGCTTTTGGCTTGCGGGCGTGGCGAAATGTTTGGCCCCGGCAATGCGCAACTGCCAGTTCCCCCCATGCTGATGATGGATCGCATAACGCTGATTACCAGCGAAGGCGGCACCTACGGCAAAGGACGGATGACGGCCGAGCTCGATATCAATCCGGACCTTTGGTTCTATGCCTGCCACTTTCCCGGCGATCCAGTGATGCCGGGGTGCTTGGGCCTTGATGCTATGTGGCAGTTGGTTGGATTTTTCCTTGGTTGGTCCGGCCATCCAGGGCGCGGTCGTGCTCTCGGTGTCGGTGAAGTAAAGTTCACAGGTCAGGTCACCAACAATATCAAGCTTGTCCGCTATGAAATTGACATGAAACGCGTGTTTTCGACCAAATTGGTGCTCGGTATCGGTGACGCAATCATGTATGCTGATGACCGCGCGATTTACTCTGCAAAAGATCTTCGCGTTGGTTTGTTTAAGCCTGAAGCGCTTGCTGCAGGTCTGATGTAATCAGGAGACAGACTATGCGTCGCGTCGTTATTACCGGCATGGGAATTGTTTCATCGATTGGAAACAATACCACAGAAGTTCTCGATAGCCTGCGTCATGCGCGCACCGGCATAGGGCGCTCGGCAGAGTTCGCCGAGCACGGCTTCCGTTCGCAGGTGCAAGCCCGCCCGACACTCGAATGGGAAGCTTTGGTGGATCGGCGCGCCGCGCGTTTCCTTTCTGAAGGTCTCGGTTGGGGGCATGTCGCGATGGATCAGGCCATCGTGGATTCCGGGCTTCAGCGAGATGAGGTTTCTAACGACCGAACCGGCATCATCGCCGGCTCAGGCGGCCCATCCACGCGCGCCATTGTCGCTGCCGTCGATGTGGCACGGGAAAAAGGCCCCAAGCGCGTCGGTCCGTTTGCCGTGCCTAAGGCGATGAGTTCAGGCCTGTCTGCAGTGTTGGCAACATGGTTCAAGATACGCGGTGTCAATTACTCTATCTCGTCGGCTTGCGCGACAAGCGCGCACTGCATCGGTAACGCAGCCGAAAGCATCGCGTGGGGCAAACAAGACATCATGTTTGCCGGTGGCTGCGAAGAATTGGACTGGACGCTCTCGGTCATGTTCGATGCCATGGGCGCGATGTCGTCCAATTATAATGAAACCCCCGGCGTGGCTTCGCGGGCTTACGACAAAAACCGTGATGGCTTTGTGATCGCTGGCGGTTCCGGCATGTTGGTGCTGGAGGAGTATGAGCGCGCAAAGGCGCGTGGTGCCAAGATTTATGCCGAAATCCTCGGTTATGGCGCGACTTCTGACGGTTACGACATGGTTGCCCCATCGGGCGAGGGTGCCGTTCGCTGCATGAATATGGCGCTGGAGATGGCAGGCCATCCGCCCGTAACCTATCTCAATCCTCACGGAACCTCGACGCCTGTCGGCGACGAACGCGAGATGCAGGCTGTGCGTGATACCTTTGGTGGCTGCCAACCGTTGATTTCCTCAACAAAGTCACTGACGGGCCATTCTTTGGGTGCGGCAGGCGTTCAAGAGGCGATCTATACGCTGTTGATGATGAACAATGATTTCGTCGCCGAAAGTGCTCACATTACCGAACTGGACCCTGCCTTCGTTGACATGAACATAGCGCGCGCGCGGATCGATCAGGCGGTTCCAATCGCGATGTCCAACTCCTTTGGTTTTGGCGGTACCAACGCAACTTTGTTGATGGGCCGCGTTTAGGGCGTTTTGCGCGCTGCGTTTTTGGTGCATGTTTGCGCCATGTCGCTCGCACTCGCCTCCCGCCCCACCGATTCGGTTTTTCAGCCTTCGCCAACGCACGCTGACGTGCAGTATCAGGCCCTTTTGGCTGATATCTTGGCCAATGGTGAAACGCGCGTGGACCGCACGGGTACCGGTATCCTCGGTGTCTTTGGTCGCCAAACGCGGTTTGATCTTGCCGAAGGGTTCCCGCTTCTAACCACCAAGAGGCTGCACTGGAAATCGATCGCGGTGGAGCTTTTGTGGTTCCTGCGCGGTGATACCAATATCAAATGGCTTAAGGAAAACGGTTGCTCCATTTGGGACGAATGGGCCGATGCTGAAGGCGAGCTGGGCCCGGTTTATGGGCGGCAATGGCGTTCATGGGCCGCACCTGATGGCCGCGTAATTGACCAGATCGGCCAACTAATTGCCGCGCTCAAGACTAATCCCTTTTCGCGCCGTCATGTGATTTCAGCGTGGAATCCAGCGGACGTCGACGATATGGCCCTGCCGCCGTGCCACTGCCTCTTTCAGTTCCACGTTTCAGCTTCAGGCAAGCTTTCGTGCCAGCTTTATCAACGCTCCGCTGACGTGTTCCTCGGTGTGCCGTTCAATATCGCCAGCTACGCATTGCTAACGCTCATGGTTGCCCAAGTCGTCGGCCTCAAGCCCGGCACCTTTGTGCACAGCCTTGGCGACACCCACCTCTATTTGAACCACCTCGATCAGGCGCGCATCCAGTTAGCACGCGCGCCGCTGCCGCTGCCAAAAATAACCCTAAAGCCAGACATCACTGACCTTTTTGCCGTCGAGCCCAGCGATATCGCCTTGGAAAACTACCAAGCACACCCCCACATTAAAGCGGCCGTTGCTGTTTAATGACGTGGGCAACCGAACGTCTCGATGCTTTGTTGAAGCCGGGAGTCGTGTTGCCGCCCGTCGTCGACACATTGAAACTCGGCGCAATTGATAGCTGGGGCGAAGGCTGGGTCAAAAAGCAGTGGATGCCCACGCCAGCGTTGCTCAACAGCGATGGTTCTTTGTTTGGCGGCTATCTCGCAGCCCTTGCCGATCAAATGCATGCGTTCGCGGCGATGACAGCCGTGCCCGATGGCAGCATTTTCCGAACGACGAACCTCGCCATTAGCTATTTCAAAATTGGTCGTTCCCACCCTATCACGCTAGTTGGGAAAGTTGTCGTGGCTACCAAAGCGATGATCTCAACAGAGGTCGAGTTCTTCAAGGACGAGAACACCTTGATTGCAAAGTCTACGGCACAACAGATTTTGATGCCGTTTCCAGCGTAAGCGCAAAAGAAAACCCCGGCACTTGGCCGGGGTTTGAGGTATGTCGCGTTGCATAACACTGGAGACCAGATGCTGGTCATCTGTAGTATCGCAATCGCGATGCCAGCTTTAGCGTTCAGAACTCGCCATTTTGGTGTGCCAAACCGGCGCTTCACCCCAATGGCGTGCCAATCTGAACCAGTCAGCCTGCAAACATGTCGGCATGGCGGCGGCGAGGGCGGTTTTTCCACGCGCCGCGGTGATAGGCGTCCGATGCAATCAGCGGCACCACGGTCGTTGCCTCGGCAAACACCATCTGCTCCAGCGCCACATCAACTTTGCCCCAAGAGCACGCTTCCTTCAGCGTCGACGAGGAGCACGCCCCGTCGCGCACGTCCGCAACGGTAATCTGCACTGCATAAGCGTGCATCTCGGTGTCTTCGTGGCCAAGGATTTCAGCGCAAACAACGGTGTCTTGGGCAAAGTTCTTTGGAACGCCGCCGCCGACCATAAACAGACCCGAGCGACCGCCCTTAATCTTGATGTCGGTTAGCTCGCGGAAGTCCGCAATGGCGTCGAGAACCAGATAAGGTTGCCCCGCTTTGGCGCGCTCCACTTGGTGTTTCACCAAGCCAAACCCGGCGGAGCTATCGGTGAAGGCTGGGCAGAAGATCGGTACGCCATGCTCATAGGCGGTTTGGATCAGGGAGCCTTCCTTCTTGGCATTTCCAGCCGCCAGCCATTTGCCCATTTCATGGATAAACGCGCGCGATGAATAGGCCTTTGGCTCTAGCCCATCAGCAATAGCTTGGATCGTGAAGTCGGTGTTTTGCAGCTCTTCCTCATCGATATAGGTATCGTAGATACGGTCGATATAAAGGCCGCGCAGGGTTACGTCGTCTGGCACTTCAAGTGCTTGATAATGTTTGAAGCCGAGCGCCTCAAAGAAATCCATGTCCACGATAGACGCTCCGGTGGCGACGATGGCGTCGACCATGCCGAATTTCACCATGTCGCGATAAACATGCATGCAACCGCCAGCCGAGGTGGAGCCCGCCAAGGTCAAGATGACGGTCGCCTTCTCGTCAGCAATCATCTGGTTGAAGATGTCAGCCGCCCGCCCGGTATCGCGTGACGTGAACGACATTTTCTTCATCGAATCGATGATTGGGCGTGCGTCGTAAGACGTGATGTCCACATGCTCGACCACATGGGCGAGCAATTCAGCTTTGCGGTTGGCGTTGATGGTCTCGGTCATGTCTTTTTCTCTCGTGGTCTCAGAACAGGAACGGGCGGCCCCTTAGGAGCCGCCCGCGCCTCAAAATGCAAGCCGGGCAAACCCCCGGCGGCGGGATTAGCCGTTTATATCGCGCGAACGCGACAGTCTGGTGATCGTGGCAGTTTGCTCACGCGCAGGGGCGACATCATCAAACATCGAGGGCCATGGACGATCGGAGACCATCACAGTCTCGGTGTCCCCGAAGCCGTTAAACTTCGTCGCCATAGCCGTGCCGTATGCACCCAACATGCCGATTTCGATCCAGTCACCTTCAGCAATGTCGGCAGGCAGATGGAAAGGGCCCACCATCGCATCCATAGAATCGCAAGTCGGCCCGTAGAAGGAAAACGGGATCAGGCGCGAAGCCGATGGTGTTCCGGACGCTGGAACATGTGCAACGGGGTATGGCCATTTCACATGTGTGGCATCGAACAAATTGCCGTAGGCTCCATCATTCAGATAGAGCGCATTACCCTTGCGCAACTCAACGCGAGCGACAATCGAGCCCGCTTCAGCTACCAAGGCACGCCCTGGCTCGCACCACAGACGGCAATTATAGGTCACCGGCATGGAGTCGAAGGCACGCTCGATTTCGGTCACATAGTCCATCATCGGCGGTGGCGTCATGCCCGGATAGATGGACGGAAACCCGCCCCCAACATCGACGATATCCACCGTTACGCCCGCGCGAACGATCAAGCGCGCAACGTCGGCTAAGGCCGCACGAAATGCGGTCGGCCGCATGCATTGGCTGCCGACATGGAACGACACACCGAGGTCTTCCTCCGTTGCCGCACGTGCAAGGCGCAGCAATTCCAAGGCGTCATGGCCGGTCGTGCCAAACTTCGACGTCAACGGCATAGACGAGCCTTCATTGGACACCGCTAGGCGTACAATCAAAGTCAGATCCTTCGCACCGTTTGTCTCGGCAAGAATTTTCTCAAGTTCTTCAACGCTGTCGAGCACGAAAACACGCACACCAAGCTCGCCATAGGCGACGCGAATGGCGCGGCGGCTTTTCACCGGATGCATGAAGCAAATCGTCGCGTCCGGGAACATATCCCGCACGAGGCGCGCTTCTACTTCCGACGCTACATCAAAGTGCGTTACGCCCGAAGCATAGAGTGCTTGCAGCACCCACGGTGAAGGGTTCGCCTTCACAGCGTAAAGAACGTCGCCCGGAAAACGGTCGACGAACCACGTTGCAGCAGCAGCAACGCGTTGCGGACGCGCGAGTGCCAAAGGGCCCTCGGGCGCTAGTCGTTGGACAGCGTCCAACGCAGTCGAGAAGGTGTCCACGGCGGACCTCCCGATGATGTGAATCCAAGTATCCCAGGCCGGCGTTAGTCGGAATTCGACGATGTCCGCCCTTGGGAGCTTACGCCGCTGATGCGAATGGACCGCGTCAACGTGTGGCCTGGGCCCGAGGGGGCGTTAGTTCGGATCTGTCACCAGGTCCGCCGGTGCGGGGGATGTAGTGAATCTGTTTGGGCATGTAAAGAAAAAATGCAGAGGGCAGCGACGCAGCGTTCTGATGGTGTATAGGCAAGCTCCCATTAGAATGGTGTCCAACTCCTCATGAGCGTTGCAGCAATCAAAATCGAAGGTGCAATAAAAACCTTTGGCGACCGAAAGGCGCTAAACGGTGCTAGTCTTGTTGTGAATGCCGGCGAAATGGTCGCGCTAATCGGCCCTTCCGGTTCTGGCAAATCTACGTTGCTGCGCGCGGCGGCCGGTTTGATGGAGCTCGATGTTGGCGGCGGCACCGTCGAGACGGCCGGTGGCCCTGTTCAGGCGAATGGAAAGCTCTCCGATGATGTTCGCGTGTCACGCACGCGGATCGGCTTTGTGGCTCAGCAATTCAACCTCGTTGGTCGGCTCACCCTTTTTGCAAATATTTTGATCGGTGCCCTTGGCCGCATCCCGGTGTGGCGCGGCGCTTTGGGGGCCTTCAACGCGCAAGAACGCGAGGGTGCCATGCTCGCGCTAAACCGGGTCGGTATGGCAGACTTTGCCGCCCGCCGCGCATCGACGCTTTCGGGTGGTCAGCAACAACGCGGCGCTGTTGCGCGGGCGCTGTTCCAAGGCGCAAAAGTCCTCCTTGCCGATGAGCCTATCGCCTCGCTCGATCCCGTATCGGCTCGTCGTGTGATGGAATTGCTGCATGGCCTCAATCGCGACGAGGGGCTCACGGTTCTCGTCACATTACACCAAGTTGATCACGCGAAGCGCTGGTGTCAGCGCATCGTTGCTCTCAAGGACGGCAAGATCGTTTATGACGGGCCTGGCAAAGGCTTGGATCGCGCAACTCTAATTGAGATTTACGGCCCTGAAATTGAAGATGCACTCGCCGACGAGGAGATGGCAGCATGAAGCGTACATGGACATCTGCTTTAGCTCTTGGAGCTTTGCTCGTCGTTTCAAGCTGCGGTGCGCCGAGTGAAAAGGCCAGCCAAGCGGCGGCCTCGGTTGCGGCCAATCAGGTTACGTTTTCGATTTTGTCGACAGAGAGTTCACAGAATCTCGAACGGCTCTGGCGGCCTTTCTTGGCCGATATGGAAGCCAGCACGGGGCTGAAAATCATCCCTTTTTATGCGTCGAATTATTCCGGTCTGATTGAAGCGATGCGCTTCAACAAGGTGCAGATCGGCTGGTTCTCAAATCAATCAGGTCTTGAAGCCACTCGCCGTGCCGACGCCGAAGTATTCATGCGCTCGTCAGACCCGTCTGGGATCGATGGATACCAGGCGGTCGTGATCGTGCCGCTCAACAGCCCGTTGCGGACGCCAGAGGATCTTCTGAAGTGCGATAAGTCCCTCGATTTTGGGATTGGCGATGCGAAGTCTACATCGGGGACGCTCGCGCCGATGACATATTTGTTTGCACCCAAGGGTATTGACCCCAACACCTGCTTCAAGACGGTTCGCGCCGCTAATCATGAAGCCAACCTTTTGGCCACGGCTAATGGCCTCGTCGATGCCGCGACTAACAATACGACCAATATCAAACGCAAAGAGCGTCAAGACCCTGCCGTTATCAAGAAAATCCGCGTGATTTGGTCGTCGCCGACGATCCCTGAAGATCCTATAGTTTGGCGCAAAGACCTTGATCCAGCCGTCAAGGCCAAAATCCGCGACTTCTTTGTCAGCTACGGCAATCGCGGCGACGACGCCCAGAAAGCCCGCGAGCTGCAAATCCTGCGGGATTTAGACTTCGGTGTTTTCAAAGCTTCAGACAACACCCACCTCATTCCCGTTCGCGAAATGGAAGCCACTGAATTGTTGCTCCAAGCACAGCAGACCAACGACGCTGCAAAAATTGCGACGGCGAAAGCAAATTTGAAGGCGATTGAGAATGAGCGCCGCGCTCTTGCAGAAAAGACCGGCGGATGACCACAGCTTCTGTTGCAACCGCAATTCCCGCTCCACCAAAGCGTAGCCTTACCGACATCGGGTTCGATGTTCTGGTCTGGGGCGGCGTTGCCTTATGCCTTTTGATTAGTTTTGGGCCCGCTGAAATCTGGAAGTTTCCGCTATTATTCTCCAACTCTGAGAATATGCAGACGTTTGCGGCGCAATTTCTGCGTCCAGACTGGTCGAGCCTGCCGCTCTATATCGAAAAAATGCTCCTGACCCTGCAAATTGCGCTGTGGGGAACCGTGCTTTCGGTGATCGCCGCTATCCCGTTTGGTCTTGCCTGCGCGCGCAACGTCGCGCCGGGGTGGATGGTCCAACCAGCGCGTCGGTTGATGGACGTGCTGCGCTCAATCAATGAAATCGTGCTCGGCACAGTATTCTTGGTTGCCGTTGGCCTCGGCCCTTTTGCCGGTGTTATGGCGCTCGCGCTTCACACAACAGGTGTTCTAGGAAAATTGTTTTCCGAGGCCGTAGAGGCCATGGACCCGCGCCCCGTTGAGGGCGTGCGCGCTACAGGCGCGGTTCCGCTGCTCGAAATTATTTGGGGTGTTCTGCCGCAAGTAGCCCCACTTTGGACGTCCTATTCGCTCTATCGCTTCGAATCCAATGCCCGTTCGGCCACAGTTCTGGGGCTAATTGGCGCTGGTGGGATCGGTCAGTTGCTGTTTGAGAGCATTAACGGCTTCGGCTACTCTCAAACCTCGGCCATCGTCATCGTCATCATTGTCGCGGTTACGATTATCGACTCGGCTTCTGGCATTCTTCGGAAGCGATTGCTCTAAGGACGGCACCACCGTGCTCTGTCTGTATTGAATGGCGACCTGGCTGGGCGGCTGTCATAAAACTGTCGCTAAACTGTCATAAGTCCGCGACGGGATTGGTCTAGGCACTCCCGTCAAGACTATCTCTACGCCAATCAAGGAAGCAGAATGGGCGCTCTCGCGTCACTACCCCTGACGAGTGTTGCGCTGCTGTTGGTATTGGCAGTGGCTGCCTACAGCTATCGGCTTGGGCAACAAAGGGCGGCAACTCTTGCCAAATCCCATGGTGGTCACTCCCTGCATTCGCGTCCGCACTATCATGGTTGGTATGTTGCGCTATGGGCGGCTCTGCCGGCGTTATTGTTGCTGAGTATTTTCGCAGCCACCCGCGGCCGCTTAACAGATGCTCTTGTCATTGGGACGTTGCCAGATGACGTAAAAGCCCTCCCTACCGAGCAACTCCAACTTTTTCTGAGCGACGCTTACTCGATTGCATTTGGCGGAACACCCAGCACTCAAAGCGAAGCGCTCAGCCACGCCGCTCAAACCTTTCAAATGGTTACGGGCGTTACTGGGCTCCTCATTGCCCTCGTAGCGGTAGCGCTGGCGATCGGCGCGGTTCTTTTCGCTCTGCGCCACGTCACACTAGAGTTTCGCGCACGCACGAGGGTTGAGGCTGCTTCTGTCGCTATCATGGTGCTTTCCGCTGGCCTCGCGATCCTCACCACGATTGGCATCGTGATGTCGCTCCTGGTCGAAACACTGCGCTTTTTCCAGTTTGTTTCGCCGATTGACTTTCTTTTCGGGCTGCAATGGAGCCCGCAGATCGCTATTCGCGCCGACCAAATTGGTTCGTCAGGCGCGTTTGGTGCAGTGCCGCTATTCACGGGAACGTTCCTGATCATGGTTATTGCCATGGTGGTTGCTGTGCCCGTTGGCCTTGGCGCTGCGGTTTACCTGTCAGAATATGCATCAAACCGAGCACGCCAGATAATCAAGCCGATCTTGGAGGTGCTCGCGGGCATACCGACAGTGGTGTACGGCTTTTTCGCTTTGCTTACCGTATCGCCGGCAGTGCGCGCATTTGGGGCGATTTTCGGCATCGATATTCCGGCTCAAAGTGCCATCGCGGCAGGCTTGGTGATGGGGATTATGATCATCCCATTCATCTCGTCGCTATCGGATGATGTGATTAACGCGGTGCCGCAAACACTTCGTGATGGCTCGTTTGCTATGGGGGCCACCAAGTCCGAAACCGTGGCTCGGGTCGTATTGCCTGCGGCTCTCCCCGGTATCGTTGGCGCGGTGTTGCTTGGCGTCAGCCGCGCTCTCGGAGAGACCATGATCGTGGCGATGGCGGCGGGCCAGTCACCACCCGCAAACATCCATTTCAACCCGCTCGACACGGTGACGACTGTCACTGTTCAGATAGTTACCTTGCTGACGGGTGACCAAGAGTTTGATAGCCCCAAAACGCTTTCTGCATTCGCGCTGGGCTTCGTGCTGTTCACAGTTACGCTCATTCTCAACGTGATCGCGCTGCGGGTCGTCCAGAAATACAGAGAAAAGTATGACTGATCGCGCTCCCCCACAGCCAACGGGTCTCGCAGGCGATCTTGATGGCCGCCGCGCCAAGCATCTTGCAAAGCGTCACCGGAGCGAGGTTTGGTTTCGCGCCGGCGGCCTCGCTGCGGTTGCCACAGCGGTGATCTTTGTTGTCTTGCTGCTCGGCAGCTTGATCACGCAGGCCACTACAGCGCTGACTCAGAACGATCTCAGCTTGAAAGTGCAGGTTACGCCCTTGCTTGCCGATCCTGTAGGCAGCCGTAATCCGCAAGATATCCGCATGCAGGGTGACTTTGCCGGTATCGTGCAAGAGGCCCTACTCAAGCGCTTCCCGGAGGCTGCCGAAAACGGCCATGACGAAGCGCTATTCAGCCTTATAGCTTCCGTAGCGGCTGTCCCATTGGCCGCTCAAATTGCAGATGACCCAAGTCTGATCGGCAGAACGATCGCGGTATCCTTTCCGGTTGAGTCTGATCTAGACCTTTATCTTAAAGGCCAAGAAGGCAAGGAACGCATCTCGAAGGGCACCGTTGCCGCAACGCCTTTGAAGGGTGAGGGCAATGCTTGGACGATTGCCGTCGATGGGGACTTTTTCGCTCGTGAGCTAAATGATTTCCGTCTTTTCCTCGGCAGTGAAGCCGGTCGGATCGAGCGTGGCTTAACGATCAAGCGCCAGCGTTTGGCCGACTATCAAGCTGATGAGGCAGCTGCAGAGGCCGCCCTTACTGCGGTCGCCGGGCAGGCTGAAGCCATCATTGCGTCACGCCAAGCCCGCCTCGACGAGGTTAGTGGTGAGGTTTCAGCTTTGTCCGACGAGATCGCTGACGATGTTAGGATCGCCCAAGAGTTTCGCGTCCGTGCGGCAGCCCAAACCGGCGAGGAAAGACTGACCGATACGACGCCTAGTTTCTTTGTCGAATTGAATGGCGGCGTTATCAAAGTCACCAATCTGGGTGCATCATCTATCTCAGGCATCGCCTTTGTGGAGCCGCAATCTGCGTCGGTCGCCCAAGCAGGGTCTTGGCAATTGCGCGAGCTTCGTACTCCGGAAGCAGAACGGCGTGTCAAAGATGATCGGATCGCCTTTGCGCGCGTTCTTCAAGCAGAAGGTTCGATAAAAACCGGCTTGAATTCAACAATATTCACGCGTTCTGACTCGAATGAGCCCGAGCTTGCTGGTATCCTCGGGGCGCTCGTCGGGTCTATTTTGACGCTACTCATTACCTTTGTTCTCTCTGTTCCCATCGGGGTTCTAACCGCAATTTATCTTGAAGAGTTCGCGCCGAAAAATCGGTGGACGGACTTCATTGAAGTGAACATCAATAATCTCGCTGCCGTGCCATCGATCGTGTTCGGTTTGTTGGGCCTTGCCGTTTTCCTGAGTTTCTTTGGCTTGCCGCGGTCGGCCCCGCTCGTTGGTGGTCTCGTGCTAACCCTAATGAGTTTGCCGATTATTATCATCGCATCACGCGCGGCTCTCAAAGCTGTCCCGCCTTCTATCCGTGAGGCGGCATTAGGCGTCGGCGCCTCCAAGGTCCAAGCCGTATTTCACCACGTTTTGCCGTCTGCCTTGCCGGGCATCATGACCGGCTCCATCCTTGGGATGGCCCATGCTCTTGGGGAAACCGCTCCCCTCTTGATGATCGGCATGGTCGCCTTTGTGGCCGATGTGCCCCAAGGTTTCCTCGATAGCGCCACGGTGCTGCCGGTCGAAATCTATATGTGGTCTAGCCGACCTGAACGGGCTTGGGAGCCACGCACAGCCCTCGCCATTCTCGCACTCTTGGCGTTCATGATCGTGATGAACGCCATCGCTGTATATTTGCGCCGTCGCTTTGAAAGACGGTGGTAAAAATGGAACGTGATATGACCCGCCTCGATGTGCTGCGCGCTGCCAATGGCAACTCATCCACACACACCCTCACGCAAGACCCAAGCGTGGTTGAAAATGTGAAAGTGCGCGCCCGCGACGTTTCTGTGCATTATGGCGCCAAACAAGCCCTGTTTGATGTGTCGCTGGATATCGCTGATCGCTCGGTAACGGCCTTTATTGGCCCGTCTGGTTGCGGCAAATCCACTTTCTTGCGCTGCTTTAACCGGATGAACGACACAATCGATATCTGCAAAGTGGCTGGATCCATAAAGATCGACGGACGGGAGATCACATCGCGTGAGATCGATCCGGTCGTGCTGCGTGCCTCCGTTGGCATGGTTTTCCAAAAGCCAAACCCGTTCCCAAAAACCATTTTTGAAAACGTCGCATACGGGCCGCGTATTCATGGCCTCGCCCAGACAAAGCCCGAAATTGCTGAAATCGTGGAAAAATCACTGCGACGCTCCGGATTATGGGACGAAGTAAAGGATCGCCTTGATCAACCGGGAACCGGCCTCTCTGGCGGTCAACAGCAGCGTTTGGTTATCGCGCGCGCCATTGCGGTCAACCCGCAAATCATTTTGATGGACGAGCCCTGCTCAGCACTCGACCCCATCGCGACCGCGCGCATTGAAGAGCTGATCGACGAGCTTCGTTCGAACTATTGCATCATTATCGTTACGCATTCGATGGCCCAAGCCGCGCGCGTTTCTCAACGAACTGCATTCTTCCACCTTGGCAAGCTGATCGAAGCCGGCCCGACGGAAGAGATGTTCACCAATCCGCGTGACACGCGCACCCAAGACTACATCACCGGCCGCTTCGGCTAATCGACGCGGTGGAGGCCGACCTATGACAGAACACACAGTTAAGGCCTATGGCGAAGAACTAGATTCGCTCGCGGCAGACATCGCTCGAATGGGCGGCATTGCCGAGAGCATGGTCGCAGACTCGGTTGCTTCAATCATCAAGCGTGATGCGGCTCTGGCGCGTTCGGTTGTGGAGCGCGATCCGCGCGTCGATACCATACAGCGTGACGTTGAGCGCAAAATTCTCCGGGTTTTCGCTCTCCGCCAGCCAATGGCGCGCGACCTTCGCGAAACACTTTCAGCACTTAAGCTCGCAAACGACATAGAGCGCATTGGCGATCTCGCGAAGAATATCGCGAAGCGCACGCTTGTCTTGCATGAAGATGAGCCGATTGCGCTGGCCCGCGGGGTGGAGCGGATGGGCCGCATCGCCGCGATCAATTTGCAGCAAGTGCTCGATGCCTATTCCGCACGTGAAGTGCGCCGCGCCGTCAATGTGTGGTTTCAGGATGAAGAGCTGGACGAGCATTACAACTCCGTGTTCCGCGAACTTCTCACCTACATGATGGAAGACCCGCGCACGATTGGCCCGTGTGCTCACTTGCTGTTCATCGCCAAGAACATTGAACGCATTGGCGATCACTGCACCAATATGGCCGAGATTATCCACTTCCTTATCACCGGCGAGGAAATGGCTACTGAGCGGCCCAAGGCTGAAGACGCGCTGTCTGTGCGTATTGCTCCTCCGGAACCTAAAGAGGGATGACCATGACCCCCTACATTTTGGTCGTTGAAGACGAAGAAGCTCTCCGCACACTCCTCTCCTACAATCTCGAAAAAGAGGGCTATACTGTGGCTACCGCCGGCGATGGCGAAGAAGCCCTGATGATGGTAAATGAGCGCCTTCCAGACCTGCTTATCCTTGATTGGATGTTGCCGAAGGTTCCCGGTATCGAGGTTTGCCGCCGCGTTCGCGCCCGCACCGATGCACGCAATGTCCCCATCGTGATGCTCACCGCGCGCGGTGAAGAGTCTGATCGTATCCGTGGGCTTGATATCGGGGCTGATGATTACGTCGTAAAGCCCTTTTCAATGACGGAGTTGCTGGCGCGGGTCCGCGCCGTTTTGCGCCGTATCCGCCCAGGTCTCGCTGAGGATAAGCTCGCTGTCGGCGACATTAGCGTTGACCGCACAGCCCACCGTGTAAAACGAGGCGATCGTGATATTCACCTTGGCCCAACCGAGTTTCGCCTACTCGACTACCTAATCCAACATCCCGGCCGCGTTTTCTCGCGCGAACAATTGCTTGATGCCGTGTGGGGCTCCGATGTTTATGTCGAAGCACGCACGGTGGATGTTCATGTTGGGCGGTTGCGCAAAGCCATCAATGCCAAGAACGAGATTGACCCAATCCGGACAGTGCGTTCTGCTGGCTATTCGCTTGATTTCGACACCTAGTTGGTTGCCCCTTGGGGCCATTAGTTCGCGGGATCGTCGGAGGGCACGCCATAAAGCTCAAGGCGGTGATCGACGAGCTTAAACCCCATGCGGCGGGCGATTTCATGCTGTAGACGCTCGATCTCCGGATCGACAAACTCCAGTACCCGACCGGTTTTCATATCGATCAAATGGTCATGGTGGTCGTTTGTGGCTTCTTCATAGCGTGAGCGGCCATCGCGGAAGTCATGCTTCTCTAGAATTCCAGCTTCTTCAAAGAGCCTAACTGTCCGATAGACCGTAGCAATGGAAATGCCATCGTCGATGGCGACCGCCCGCCTGTGCAACTCCTCTACATCAGGATGGTCTTTTGCCTCAGAAAGCACACGCGCGATCACACGGCGTTGGTCCGTCATCCGCAGCCCGCGCTCAATGCACAGCTTTTCGATCCGTCCGGGCATCTCAATGGCTCCCTGCATGAACGCAAGGTAAAGCTAGGGCGAGATTGGGTCCAGTGCGCGCATCATAATCAAGGCATCTGTTGGTGCGCGATCAGCATGCTCATAATAAGCACATCGTCGGCCCGTTTCTCGAAAGCCATTCTGACGATAAAGCGCAAGCGCTGCGCGGTTCTCAACATCTACCTCAAGAAAGCAGCCTAACGCGCCACGGCGGATAGCTTCATTCAAGCCGGCCCCGAGAAGCAAAGCGCCCAGCCCGTTTCGGCGTTGCGTTGGAGCCACGCCCAGCGTCAAAACCTCCGCCTCAGTTGCCACACACCGCATTAAGATAAAGCCAGCATCCCGCTGCCAGATGGCAAACTGAAAGGTGCTTTCCAACATGTCTCGGATTGCGGATGCTTGCCATGGTAGGGCCATGCAAACAGCGTGGATCGCAGCAAGCGCATCGCAATCGCTCGGCCCAGCGATCGCAAGGCTCATTTTGGCTTCGGTTGGGTTATGTGCGGTGGCCGCAGATAGAGCGGTGATGGCGGTGCGCTTGCGGGCTCACGCTCTGCCGCCAAGGCCGCAACGATCACGGGGTTTGGCAGCGGGTAGTCAAAAACAGTCGCGTTCGGAACCAAAGCCGCAAGGCGATCGGCTGCTGTACCCGCCAGAATCGGCGTGCCACCAAGATCGCATACGAGCTTTCCAGCTGCCGCCAGTGCCATCGATGCGGCAGGGATAACACGCTCGCCCCCAGAAAAAGCTTCGATGTAGATATCATCAAGAGCCGCTGCATGGACGCCAACGCTGAAATGAACCCCGATACCCTTTGCCACAGCTTCGGTCGTAGAAATACCGATCACAGGGATACCCAAGGCCAAGCCAAGTCCGCGCGCGAACGCAATGCCCACGCGTAGGCCAGTAAATGTGCCGGGGCCAATGGTGACGGCGATCCGCTCAAGCGCCGCCATCGCTACGCCAGCTTCAGCCGCCAATTCTGAAACTAGAGGAGCCAGCGCCTCTGCATGGCCGCGCGACATCGCCACTTCGCGTGTCGCCAGCACCATGCCATCGCGCACAATGGCCGCCGAGCATGCCGCTAACGCTGTATCAATACCCAAGATCAGCATACGGAATAATGCTGATCACAGCACCTCATTGGCTTCTTCAAACGTCAAGCGCGGCAAGCGCGGGAATAGGTTCACATCGCTGCCATAGCCGATATTGACAAGAAAGTTCGATTTCCAGCCTTTCGCCGCCAAAAACTCCTTATCCACACCATCGCGGTCAAAGCCAGACATCGGCCCGCAATCAAGGCCAAGCATGCGGGCGGCTATCATCAAATAGCCGCCTTGCAAGGTTCCATTGCGGAACGCGCCATCAAACCCACCGTCAGGCGCTTGGGCGAACCATTCGCGCGCGGCGGGCATCTGCGGAAACAATTGTGGGATTTTATCGTAAAACTTCTCGTCCCATGCCACGATCACCGTCCACGGAGCACTCATTGTTTTGTCGGCATTATTTCCGCTCAAATATGGCTTTAGTCGCTCCTTGGCAGGGCCGGGCTTGATCCACACAAAACGGGCAGGGGAGCAGTTCGCGCTTGTCGGGCCCCACTTCATCAGATCATAGGCCGCGCGCACGAGCGTTTCCGGAACGCTCTCCTCCGTCCAAGCGTTGCGCGTGCGCGCTGTGCGGAAAGCTTGGTCGAACGCGAGATCAGAAAGCGGTGCAGACATAAAGGCTCCTAGGGCTTGGCCACGCCAAGCGCAGTCTTGTCTATAAGGAAGAAATCGTCGGTCTTAAAGCGCAGGCTCGACGCGCGTTACTTCCGGAACATAATGTTTCAGCATGTTTTCGATGCCGGATTTCAACGTAATGGCCGAAGAGGGGCAGCCCGCACACGAACCACGCATATGAAGATACACCACGCCCGTTTCCGGTTCATAGCGGTCAAATAGAATATCGCCGCCATCTTGGGCCACGGCGGGGCGAACACGGGTGTCGATCAACTCAATGATTTCTTTGACGATCTGGGCAGAATCTTCATCGTAAACGATATCTGCGGCTGCCGAAGCTGCTGTGTGCTGCTCAACCACAGTTGGCCGCCCAGAAGTGAAATGGTCCATGATCGCGCCCAGCAAAGCCGGTTTCACGTGGGGCCACTCAACGGCATCGGTTTTGGTCACGGTAACGAAGTCCGGCCCAAAAAACACCCGCCTCACGCCCTCAACACCGAACAATGAACGCGCAAGCGGTGAAATGTCTGTCTCAGCCTCAGCCCGGAACTCAAGCGACCCATCGGGATAAACATTCCGACCGGGCAGAAACTTCAACGTAGCCGGGTTCGGCGTGGATTCGGTTTGGATAAACATGGGGGTGCTCCGCTGCCCCAGACATGGCGCTTACGGGCGAGTAGTTCAAGCAGGCAAACAGGTGCTCAAGATAAGATGATCGAAATAGGCCTTTGCGGGGCCTTCGGTTAGACGCCAAACAGCAAAACATCCAAAGCACTGCTTATTGTTTCTGGGTCATTTAACAAAGAACTCACTTTTGCTCCAAGCTCAACCTTAAGGACCGAAGCCGCGAACTGCGTAACAAGCGCACACTCAACGTTGTTGATCCGAAAAACAGGATTGAGATGTCGTGCCGGACGTGGCGCGAGCTGAAGAGGCAAAAGTGGCACAACGAACCGCGAATTTAGCTCTGAAAGCAAATTTTCTTGGCAATCAAGCAGGTAGCCAGCGCCGCCGTCGGCACGCTCGTATACATCAAAACGGGCCACTAAAATCGGCGGAGACCGGCTAATGGCAAGCCATTTTTTTCAACCCATTCCACCGAACTTTCGAGTGCTTCACGGTTTTCACTGAGCCAAAGCTCTGCGCGAGCGCCCTCTACTGCCTTTAGCACGCCTATCTCGCTCGCACGCGATAGGTTGATGCCGAGCTGACGCGCTTCTTCCAGCAAGGCTCGGGGCAGTGTCACGTTGGTGGCTTTGCGCTGATCACCGTCACCCACACGCACACGGTTTCTGATCGGGGCAGACAAGATCACACATTCCAATCGTGCGAAAAAGGATGCACGCTGAACATGCGTATATCATATGCGTGCGTTCGAACAATGCCCAATTATTAAGCTTAGCCCTCGGTGCTCATTCCTACAAACTGCCGGGCCTTCACTTCCGCAATACACAAGCCGCCAAGCCTTCATTCTCGATCACGCGCATATTGCCCAAAATCCGCGCTGTGCGGGAGCGCACAAGCGGGCCGGGGGCATCCGCGCTCCATTTATTGGGGCTCGGCAAAATTGCCGCAAGGCGCGCCGCTTCCGTCCGTGTTAGGTCTCTCGCGAATTTGCCAAAGTTTGCCCGCGCGGCGAGTTCAGCTCCAAACACGCCATCGCCCCATTCTGCTGCGTTCAGATAGGTTTCCATGATCCGGCGCTTGGGCCACAAAACCTCCATCAAAACCGTAAAATAGGCCTCAAACCCCTTGCGGAGCCACGAGCGCTGCGGCCAGAGAAACAGGTTTTTCGCAGTTTGCTGGCTAATGGTGGAGCCGCCACGTAGCTTCCGCCCGCGCGCATTATTTTTCAGCGCTTTTTGGATCGCCTCCACATCAAAGCCATGGTGCGCGCAGAATTTCGCATCCTCACCAGCCATCACGGCGCGCACAAGGTGCGGTGAAATGTTGTTGATGCTGACGCCTTGGCGCTGGATATGGTCGCCCTGAAATGCGCGTTGAACCATTAGGTATGTGCCCGGAACTGGCATGAAGGCGTAAAGTGCCACCCACAAAATCGGCCCGACGATCAGCCAGAACGCGATCCATAAAGGCAGCCGAACCCAAAGGGGCCACTTCCTTTTGGGCTTTCCGGGTTTGATCGATTTCGCGGGCTTTGAACCCGGAAGGGTGACGATCGGCTCATTCACACCCAGCTTCCCATTCAGCTCTCACGTCGGCGTCCCGTTCACTATCCAAGGCTCGGCTCGCGCGGATGGCATAGTCTGGCTTGGCCAGCAATCGCGAAAGGCCCCAAGCCCCCGCGCCGCGCACCAAAGGATTGGGATCTCTGGCCAAACTCTCCAATGGTTCGATCGAAGGCTTAGACCCCGAATTACCCAAAGCAATGGCAACATTGCGCACGAACCGGTCCCGCCCGATCCGCTTTATCGGGTTTTTGGAAAACAAGGCTCGAAAGGCGGCATCATCCAAAGATGCCAACCCGATCAAAGCAGGCGAACGCAAGCCGTCCCGCGCCTGCAGCCGCGCTTCGGAAGCCACGCTGGCAAACTTGTTCCATGGACACACGGCCAAACAATCGTCGCAGCCATAAATCCGATTGCCCATGGCGGCGCGAAATTCGCGCGGAATCGGCCCTGCGTGCTCAATCGTGAGATAAGAAATGCAGCGTCGGGCGTCGATTTGATAGGGAGCTGGAAAGGCTTTTGTCGGGCAAATGTCGAGGCAGGCTTGGCACGTCCCACAATGGTCCACTTCGGGTTTATCCGGGGCGAGCTCGGCTGCGCTTAACACCACACCAAGAAACAACCACGAGCCAAGCGCGCGCGACACCAAATTGGTATGCTTCCCCTGCCACCCAAGCCCGGCGCGCGCCGCGAGCGGCTTTTCCATCAGGGGGGCCGTATCGACAAACACCTTCACGTCTGCGCTCGTGTCGCGCACGACTTGGCCCGCCAGAACCTTCAGCGCCTTTTTGACGACATCATGATAATCGTCACCTTGGGCATATACTGAAATGGCGGCCCTATCAGATTTGGTAAGTGCTTCCAGTGGGTTGTGGTCAGGCCCGTAATTCATCCCGACGACAATGGCAGAGCGCGCGTCGCTCCACATTGCTGTTGGATGTGCCCGGCGCTCTAAGGTTTCTTCCATCCAACCCATGCTGCCATGGCGACCCAGTGCAACGAACTCAGCCAGCCGCACACCATGCGGCCATGCGGCAGACGCATCCGCGATACCAACGACATCAAACCCCGCAGCAAAAGCTGCTTTCTTGGCGGCGTCCGCGGCAAGAACGGTATCAGAAATCAGGGTTGGCATAGTGGGGTGGCGGCGGCATACCGGGCAAGACATCGGCTAATAACGGTCTAAACGACGGGCGAGACTTCACCTTGGCGTACCATTCCTTAACAGCAGGCGCCTCGTCCCACGGCACCGTTGCGACATAATCGAGGCAGGAAAGATGGGAGGCTGCGGCAATATCAGCATGGGAATAGCGATCCCCCGCGAGGTAATTGCGATGCTCACACAAGGGTGCAAGTCGGTCGAGCCGCCAGCGCAAATGATCGAGGCCCGCGCGCAGTGCCGAAGGGTCTGGCGCACCAAGCCGGGCGAGACGTTTTTCGAGCTTTTCGTGCAGCAAATAGGCATTCACATCCGCGTCGAAGCCCCGATCAATCCACACCGCCAGCCGCCGTGCCTCGGCGCGCTCCGGTGGCCCGCCGGGCAAAAGGGGCGTCGTTGGAATCAAATCTTCAAGATACTCTAGGGCCGGGCGCGCATCGGGAACCACAACACGCCCGCCGCCTGTTGTATCCACCAACACCGGAACGCGGCCTTCCGGCGTCATCGCCATTAAGGCTTCGCTCGGCGCAAACGCGCGTTCCTCGACCAAATGAAACTGTGCCCGTTTTTCAGCCAAGGCGAGGCGAACTTGGCGGGAAAACGGATCAAGCGGCCAATGATGAAGCGTCAGCATGGGGGCTTGTGTGGCGTTGCTTTGGCGGTGGGGTCAAGGGTTAAGGGCAATTTGTTCTTTGCAGGCCGTTTTTCGCTTAGCTACCCGCCAATCCCGAGCGATGCCTTTTTCTCTTCCAGCGCCAACCACTCCTCCTCGTGAGCGGCGAGGGTTGCGCGGGCTTTGGCGATAGCAGCCATTAGGGCATCAAAAGCCTTGGGGTCACGCGCATAGAGTCTTGGGTCGGCCAAGCGTTCCTCTTGGGCACCAATGTCGGCTTCCAACATCGGCATGGCCTTCTCCAGCTCAGCAAGCCGACGCTCATCCTTATAGGAAAGCTTGGCCTTAGTGGCTTGTGTTAGCGGCGGTGGTGGTGGGGGTGGCGCTTTTGTTGGGGTGGCGCGTCGCAAGGTCGGTAGGCCCTGACGTTCAAGGTCAGACCAGCCACCGGGCGTCTCGATCCAACGGCCGTCGCCTAAAGGTGCTAGTGTCGCAGTAACAACGCCGTCGAGAAAAGCCCGATCATGGCTCACAACAATCACCGTGCCATCATAATCGGCGAGGGTTTGTTCCAAAAGGTCGAGGGTTTCCGCGTCGAGATCGTTTGTCGGCTCGTCAAGGATTAACAAATTAGCCGCATTTGCCAACGCAAGCGACAGCAAAAGCCGATTACGCTCGCCACCAGACAGTGACGCAACAGGTTGGCGAAGTTGAGCCGTCGTGAATAAGAAATCCTGTGCATAGGCTGCCACATGGCGCGGCTTCCCGCGCACCATCACTTGATCGCCACCCGCCGGCGTTAGCGTATCCCAAAGCGTCGCACTGCCATCAAGGGTTGCCCGTGTCTGGTCCAGATAAGCCATGGTTAGGTTGGTGCCGCGCTTAACGGTGCCACTATCGGGCGCCAGGTCGCCCGTCAGCATAGAGATTAAGGTAGTTTTACCCGCCCCGTTTGGGCCTACAATACCAAGCCGATCCCCACGCACGATCCGCAAATCAAGATTGGAAACCACCGGCCCTCGGCCGTCCCAAGCCTTGGTAACGCCCTTCAAATCCAGAACGATCTTGCCTGATTGCGTGCCGCTCTCCGCCACGCTTTCCATATCACGCTTGATCAAGCTCGCCCGCTGGCGGCGTTCATCGCGCAACGTATCCAGCTTACGCATGCGGCCCATATTGCGTTTGCGCCGCGCTGTTACCCCTCGATTGACCCAATGCGCTTCCGCAATCAGGGTTTTATCGAGCTTCTCAAGCTGCCGAATATCGTCCTCTTCAATGGCCTCAGACCACGCGTCAAACTTGGCATAGCCGCCGTCTAGCCGCTGAACCTTGCCTTGGCGAAGCCAGAAGCAAACATTGGCAATTTTCTCCAAGAACCGTCGATCATGGCTCACCACCAACACTGCACCGGGATAGGATTTTAAACGCGCCTCAAGGTCCTGAATGGCCAGAACGTCGAGGTGGTTCGTCGGCTCGTCCAGCATGAGGAGGTCAGCGTCCGCGGCAAAGGCCCGCGCGAGCCCCGCCCGCTTCAGTTCCCCGCCAGACATGCCTTGCGTAGACCGTGCCGGGCTTAGGCCAAAGCTTTGCAGCGCGGCCGCCGCTTCCGCTCGCCGCGTGTACTCGTCGCGATCATAGGGAATATCGAGCGCAGCCCATTCCAAAAGGTCCGTCGCGCCGCCAAGGTCGGGTTCCTGCGGCGCATAAGCTGCGCGCATGCCATTGGCCGTCATCCGCTCGCCTCTATCGAGCTCAAGCAAGCCCGCAAGCGTATTCATCAGCGTTGACTTGCCTGCGCCATTGGCACCCACCAAGGCCGCCACATTGCCCCGGTTCAACACCAGATCAACGCCCGTAAACACCGGAACCGGGCCACGCGTCAGCTGCGCGCCCTTGAGTTGGACAACGATATCGCGGCTCATTGGGGCGAAATGGCCTCGCGCTGACGGCCAATATCCTCGGCGCTAATGGTGTCGCTGGCACTGGCAAAAAGGTCCGCCAAGCTTTCATAAAACGAGACGAGGGTCGCCTTATCCGCCTTGCGCTGCAAATCTTCGGTGGTTGGAAGCGGGCGTGGGGGAAGGTCTTTGTGTGCCGCGTTCATCAAGCGCGTCCACAACAACGCTGGCAAGGTTCCCCCCGTCACGCCATTCATCGGTGAGAAGTCGTCATTGCCCACCCAAACGCCAGCCGTCATGTCTGCGGTGTAACCAACAAACCACGCGTCGCGATACGAGCTGGATGTGCCAGTTTTCCCGGCGGCCTCCCGCCCAGCCAAGCGCGCGCGGGTTCCGGTCCCGCTTTCAATCACGCCCATCAACATCTCGGTCATCTGCCTCGCTTTGAACGCCTCATAGACTTGTTGTGGTGGTCGGGCATCGGGGCGTAGCAGTTCAACGCCTCGGCTGGTGGTCACGGAATCGATCACACGCGGATCGATCCGAACACCTTCGGCGGCAAAAGTTGCATAAACGCGTGACAATTCAAGAAGGCTGACTTCCTGAGCGCCGAGAGCCATTGAAAGCCGCAGCTTAAGGCCGGTATCAATGCCGAGCCGATTAGCCATCCCCGCCACTTTTGCTGGCCCCAGCTCTGCGGCCAGTTGAACAGCAATCGTGTTTACAGAGCGCGCGAGCGCCGCATCCAGCGTCATCGCGCCGGAATATCCGCCACTATAATTCTTGGGCCGCCATCCCTGATAGGCCACAGACCGGTCAGTCCTTATTGAGTCTGGCGTCAATCCCGCTTCAAGGGCTGCAGCAAACACAATTGGCTTAAACGCCGAACCCGGCTGACGCTTAGCCTGCGTCACACGGTTATATTGGCTGGTGGCATAGTCCCGCCCGCCAACCATTGCTAAAATTCGGCCCCGACCGTCTAAAATCACGGCTGCCGCCTGATCGGTCCGCCGTGCCTTACCCTCGGCATCAAGCGTTGTTTGCACGATGGCCGTGGCCTCGTCTTGTAGCGAGCGGTCAATGGTAAGCGTCAAGATTAGGTCCGGAGGGGCGTCCGGCGCGGCGCGCTTTAGTTCTTCAATGGCGGCATCGAGGGCAAAAGCCATGGTGCCAATTTCAGGGTCAGGCAAGGGCGTCAGCGAAACCGGCACGAGCTTGGCGGCCTCCGCATCCGGCGTGCTTAAAAAGCCGGCCGTCACCATACGATCCAACACCACATGTTGCCGTGCCCGCGCATCGGCAAGATTGATACTGGAGGTCAAGCGCGAGGGGGCCTTCGGCAACCCCGCCAGCATCGCCGCCTCGGCCAAGTTTAGTGCTGTCGGTGGCTTGCCAAAAAACCGCTTCGAAGCGGCATCAACCCCGTAAGCATTAGCGCCAAAATAAATCCGGTTAAGATACAGCTCTAAAATCTGCTGCTTGGTCAAAAGGCTTTCAATTGTCCACGCAAGCCGAAACTCTTGGAACTTGCGCTTTAGCGTGCGGTCGGAACTGAGATAGACGTTTTTCACCAATTGCTGGGTGATCGTGGATCCACCCTGCACGGTATGTCCAGCCAAAATGTTTTCGCCCAGCGCACGAACCAGCGCGATCCCATCAACTCCGCCATGCTCAAAGAACCGCGCATCCTCCACGGCCAAAAAGGCCTGTGTCACATGTTTGGGCAGCGCCCCGAGTGCAACCGCGCGGCCATAGCGCGGCCCTCGAATGGCAATGGTTGCACCGTTTTGGTCAACAAACTCAATCCCGCGCTCGCGATTGAGTGTCCACAATTCTTCTTGAGAACTCACTTTGGGCATGGAGCCAAACGCCCAATCCCAAGCCAGCACACTCCCGGTCAAAAACGTGGCTGTGGTTGCGCCGATGATCGCAGCCAAACGCGCCCGCCGCTTTTGGTGCTTGCGGGTCTCGGCTTCCAACAGATCGGCGCGGAAAGGCTGGGTCACCGGGGCTCTCGTTCGGGAGGTTAAGAGCGATGGTTCGCCGTTTCGGTCAAGGTCGCGGTTGTTAATCTGACCTAATGCACAAAATCCGCGAGCATCGACAACGCCACCTTAATGGCCTCATACCGCACCTGCTCGCGGCCAATATCGCCAAACCGATGCACCTCATGCCGAACGCCCTTATTCTCGCGCGCGACCGCAAAATGAACCAAGCCGACGGGCTTCATCGGTGAACCACCGCCGGGGCCCGCCACGCCAGTAATGGCAACGGAAAGATTGGCCCGACTTTCTTGCAGCGCGCCCTCCGCCATCATGCGCGCCACAGGCTCTGAGACCGCACCCGCGTCCGCGATTAGATCGCCCGGAACACCTAGCATCTCTTCTTTGGCGCGGTTGGAGTAAACCACAAAGCCGCGCTCAACCACGGCAGAGGAGCCGGGGATTTCGGTAAGCAGTGCCGCAACCAGACCGCCCGTGCAGCTTTCAGCCGTTGCGATCTTGATGCCACGTTCCTCGGCGTCAGCCAGCAATAGCCTTGCCGCATGGAGAAGTTCGTCGGGCCACATACTCGGTCTCCGCCTCGATCGCTTGGGTTAGTTTGGATCAGCAGGCAACATTATGGTCGCAACCGCCTGCGCCGCGATACCCTCACCACGGCCCGTAAACCCCATTTTTTCGGTAGTCGTTGCCTTCACCGCAACCGCGCTCAAGTCGATTCCTAGAATCCGAGCGGTTTCAGCCCGCATCGCATCGCGATGTGGCCCGATCCGCGGCGCTTCGCAAATCAATGTCACATCAACATTGGCAATTTTACCCCCCCGCGCACGAACACGGTCTGCCGCATGGCTCAGAAAAACCAACGAGGCAGCCCCTTTCCATTGCGGGTCGGATGGCGGGAAGTGTTGGCCAATATCCCCCTCAGCGAGAGCGCCATAAAGAGCATCGGCAAGGGCATGCCACGCGACGTCGCCGTCAGAGTGGGCAGCAAGGCTAGCGGAATGCGAAATCCGGATTCCGCACAAAGTAACGCTATCGCCGGATCCGAACCGGTGTGCATCCACACCAAACCCCACCCGGGGCACGTTTGGGCTTAACCCCATCAAAGCCTCCAAGGCCGAAAAATCTTCATTGCGGGTCAATTTCAGCAAACGCGCATCGCCCTCAACACTGGCAATGGTGCCACCATCTCCCAGCATAACGGCGGTATCATCCACGGGGGCCGCGTCGGGACTTAGCGCTGCATAGGCTACCCGAAGCCGCTCAGCCCGAAATGCTTGCGGCGTTTGCACGGCCACCGCGCCCTCACGGTCAATCTCGCTGATCAAAACACCATTGGTAACCCGCTTCAAAGCGTCAGTAACCGCCAGCGCCGGTACGGCACCTTCGTGGGTCTCCAACGCCTCGAACAAACGGTCGAGCACGGGCTGATAGAGGCCCGGTCGCGCGGCGTCGTGAATGAGGATTGCCTGAAGGTCGAAATGGGACAGCGCGTTAAGCCCAGCCTTCACGCTGTCCACGCGCTCAGCGCCCCCGATTACAGGAATAGTGCTTATGTCGCGCGCTGCCTCATCAAACAAGGCGCGGTCCTCGGCTCGGATCACGACGATAATCGGCCCAATCCGTCTATCCGCTCGAAGTGCCAAAAGTGAGCGCCGAAGTACGCATACACTGCCCAAAAGGCGCCACTGTTTGGCAAGCCCTCCGCCCGCGCGCGTACCCTTCCCGGCCGCAACAACGACCGCACCAGCGCTGATTATGGGGGCAATTCGGCTCATAATAGTGGTGTAGCCTTGCCACAGGGCACTCGCAAAGGGGCAATGCACTGGAAGCACGCCTTGCCGATAGGCATTCTAGTCGATACCAACGCACAAGATTTAGGCATATCCTCGAAAGCACCATGCTGAACTCCCTTGCGATTGGCACTGTAACCATTGGCGCCCCGGTTTTTGCCGCGCCGCTGTCAGGCGTAACGGACCTGCCGTTCCGCCGTGCGCTGAAGCGCGCCGGTGCGCCTGTCGTCGTTTCTGAAATGGTGGCAAGTGCCGAGCTCGCGCGTGGTGCCAAGGATGCCGTTCGTCGATCCGTTGTTGATGCCGAGGGCGGTCCGATCATCATCCAGCTTGCCGGCCGCGATCCGTATTGGATGGGTGAGGGTGCCCGCCTCGCCGAAGGCTTGGGGGCCGACATTATCGACATCAATATGGGCTGCCCCGCACGGTCAGTTGTCGGTCAAGCGTGCGGATCGGCGCTGATGACAGACCTCGATCTCGCGCTCTCCATTATTGAAGCCACAATTGCGGCTACTCGCCGCCCGGTCACGCTCAAAATGCGCCTTGGCTGGGACGACAAAAGTCGTAATGCGCCAGAACTTGCCCGCCGCGCCGAAGCGGCAGGCATCGCTCTCATCACAGTCCATGGCCGAACACGCTGCCAGTTTTATGACGGCAAGGCTGATTGGTCGGCGGTCTCGTTGGTCAAGCAAGCCGTCAACCTTCCTGTTATCGTCAATGGCGATATTGTGGACGAGGCGAGCGCGCGTGCCGCCTTGGCGCAATCGGGGGCTGATGGCGTTATGGTTGGGCGCGGCCTTTATGGCCGTCCATGGTTTCCGGCTGCTTTGGGCAAAGCTCTCCTTACTGGAATTCCCATTGTTGCGCCCCCGCCAAGTGATGTCCTCGAAGCGCTCTTGCGGCTCTACCATGACAATCTGGATTTCCACGGCCTACGACACGGCATAAAGATCGCCCGCAAACATTTGGCGTGGACAATTGATGTCACAGATTTGCCAATGGGCGATCGAGAGAAGCGAGACCTGCGCGCCTCCATCGCGCGAATGGACGACCCAGCAAACGTCGAAGCCGCCCTTATAGCCGCCTTCTCAATAGCGCCTTTGGAGATGGCGGCATGAGTGTTGTGGAATTGTCATCGGGCCGCCGGGTAGAGCGCAAGTCCCACGCGCTGACCGTGCTCGATACCATCCCGTTTCCAACCCTAGCGATCAACGCGGACGATGATGTTGTCTTTGCCAACGCGGCCGCACAGGACTTGTTCCTGACCTCGATCACGATGTTGGAGCGGGCGCGCCTGCCAACTTTAATCGTTGAATCGAGCCCTGTTTTCGACGTCATCGCCCGCGCGCGCACCGAAATGACAGCCGTTAGCGAGCGTGAAATCACACTGGGTTCACCCCACAATACAGGCGCGATTGTCGATGTTACCGTTTCGCCGAGCGATGAAGGCGACACGTTAGTCTTGATGTTTCGGCCACGAGACCGCGCTCGCGCCATTTCAGAACGTGAGCAGTCCGGTGCCACGCGCTCGGTTGCGGGCATGGCTCGAACACTCGCCCACGAGATTAAAAACCCGCTCGCCGGCATTAAGGGTGCGGCTCAACTTCTGAAACGCTCAGCCGCGCATGAAGAAATCCCTTTGGCGCAGCTTATCGTCGACGAGACTGATCGCATCGCGCGGCTGATTGATCGCATGGAGAGCATTGGCGATGCCGGCCCGATGGCGCGCGTGCCGGTCAATGTCCATGTTGTGCTCGATCGCGTAGCCTCCCTCGCACAAAACAGCTTTGCGCACGCCATTCCAATCCAACGCCGCTTTGATCCCTCGCTTCCGCCGGTTTTGGGCGACGAGGATCAGTTGATCCAAGCACTGCTCAATTTGCTTAAAAACGCCGCTGAGGCGGTCGCCAAACGCCGCGATGATCGCGGTGAGATTGCACTCGCTACGGCCTTTCGCCCAGGAGTTCGCATCCGGGCCGCGACCGGTGTTTGGGTTACGTTGCCATTGGAAATCTCGGTGATCGACAATGGCCCCGGTGTGCAAGACGACTTGAAGAACCATTTGTTCGAACCCTTCATCTCATCAAAGGCCGATGGCGGCGGTCTTGGTTTGCCCGTCGTAGCAAAAATCATCAGCGCCCATGGTGGTGTGATTGAGTTCAACTCCGAACCCGGGCGCACCATGTTCCGTATCCTGCTTCCCCTCAATTCCGGTACACCGAAACAATGAGCACGCAAGCCACAGGCAAGCGCATCCTTCTTGCCGACGACGACGCCTCAATCCGCCTAGTTCTCAGCCAAGCTTTGGCGCGCGAAGGCTACCAAGTGCGGGCTTGCGGCAATGCCTCGACATTGTGGAAGTGGGTAAAAGACGGCGAGGGGGATTTGATCCTAACCGACGTTATGATGCCGGACGAAAACATTTTTGAGGTGCTTCCACGCATCCGGCTTGAACGCCCACGCTTGCCAGTCATTGTGATGAGCGCCCAAAATACGTTGTTGACGGCTGTGGCTGCAGCCGAGCATGGCGCCTTTGAATATCTACCCAAGCCGTTCGATCTTGATGAGTTGCTGGCAACTGTAAAGCGTGCTCTCAGTCCCGCCACCGATCAGGAGGCCAGCCAAAAGGCCCGCAAAGCCCAAAAAGAGGAACGCCTCCCCCTGATAGGTCGATCCGCGCCGATGCAGGAGGTTTACCGCACGGTTTCGCGTGTCATGAGCACAGACCTCACTGTGCTGGTGCAGGGAGAGAGCGGCACCGGCAAGGAATTGGTGGCGCGTGCCCTGCACGACTTTTCCAAGCGCCGATCGTCGCCTTTTGTCGCCATGAACATGGCGGCAGCACCGCGCGAATTGATCGAAAGTGAGTTGTTTGGCGAAGATCGCGGCGGCGTCACGCGGGCAGGGCGGTTTGAGCAAGCCGCCGGTGGCACGCTCTTCCTCGATGAAGTTGGCGACATGCCAATGGAGGCTCAAACGCGCCTCTTGCGGGTGCTGCAGGAAGGAGAGTTTCTCCCTGTTGGTGCCTCCAGCCCACGCGCGGCCGATGTTCGGATTGTGGCGGCCACAAACCGGAACCTGCGCTCATTGATTGATCAGGGGCTTTTCCGCGAGGACCTATTTTTCCGCCTGAACGTCGTGCCGATTCATTTGCCGCCTTTGCGTGATCGCTTGGACGATATCCCCGATCTTGCACGCGCCTTTCTGTTGCGAGCACGCCGAGACGGGCTCTCAGAGAAAGTTATCGACCAAAGCGCTATTGATCTCCTTAAGACCCATTCATGGCCGGGGAATGTCCGAGAGCTGGAAAACTTGATGCGTCGCATCGCCGCTCTCTATTCGGAAGAATTGCTCACAGCCCGGATCGTCGAGCGTGAATTGCGCGCCGATAGCCGTGCAAGCATGCCTATCGAAGAAGCAGATGGTGATCTGGAAAGCCTGATCCACAAGGCTTTGACCCGCCAATTCGCAGCCGCGCCCGACGGCTTGCCCGAACCTGGCCTCTATGATCGCGTTTTGACCCAGATGGAGCGTCCGCTTATTGCTTTGGCGCTGGCAGCCACACGCGGCAATCAAATCAAGGCCGCCGATATATTGGGCCTCAACCGCAACACGCTGCGCAAAAAGATCAAACTCCTTGATCTTGAGCCCAAGCGCGGCAAGGCGTGATTGCATTGCGCATTCGCGTTAGAACCCGAACATGACGACGCTCAGCGATCTTCCAACGCGCTCGGCTAAACCCGAGTCGGCCCCGAAACCGACGATAGGGTCAGCGTTGGCGCGCGCGCTGGCCCGCGTGCCGCGCGTGCCGCGTACAGCCCTCTTTGGTGTCGGTTACATCGCAGCCGCTGCGATTGCCGTCTTTGCAACGTTCTTTGCAGTGTCCGGAACAGGGCCCATTGGAACTGCAAGCCCCGTCATGTGGTGGCTGCTGCTCGCCAACCTCGTCATCATCATCATGCTCGTTACGGGGCTCGGTCGTCGCCTGTTTGATCTCTTGCGCGCTGGCCAAGCCAAGCAGGCGGCCGCCCGGTTGCATTTGCGCTACGCTGGCCTGTTTTCGCTCTCGGCAGTCGTCCCGGCTATTGTGGTGGCGCTATTTCTGGGCGTTACGCTCTCGCGCGGTGTTGAGTCATGGTTCTCCGATCGTGTCCGAAGTGTGGTTGACGGCGCTGTCGATGTCGCGCGCGCCTACGTCAAAGAATCCACCGAAAGCGTGCGATCCGAAGTCGTTGCGATGGCAACGGATTTGAATGGTGCGGCGCGTATGCTCACGGTCGCACCTAATAAATATTCGGACTACCTCGTCAATCAGGCCACGTATCGTCGTTTTCCAGCGGGCTATGTCATTAACGCCCAAGGCGCCATATTGGCGCGCGGCGAGAGCAAAGCCGCTGTCCCGTGGGTCATCCCTTCACGAACGGCGTTCCAAGCCGCCGACACCGGAGATGTTGCCGTTTCGATTGATGAAAGCACAGACATCATCCGCGCGCTCTTTAAGCTGCAAGCCTATGATAATGCTTATCTTTATGTAGTGCGCTATGTGGAGCCGGGTGTTCTTCAGAAGCTAAAGGAAAGCCAAGATTCCGTCATCGCCTATCGCGAAGCCGACGAGCGGCGCGCTCAATTACAAACCCTGTTCGCGTTGGCCTATTTTGAAACCGTTCTCATCGTCTTGATTGGGGCGGCATGGCTAGGTTTGTCGGCGGCGTCACGGATCTCAACACCGATAGGCCGCTTGGCAGAGGCCGCTCAAAGCGTTTCGCGCGGAGACCTTTCGGCCCGCGTTGATCCCGGCGAAAGCAAGGACGACCTTTCAAGCCTAGCCAGCACCTTCAATCGGATGACCGAGGAACTCGGCTTGCAGCGCAACGCCATCACCACTGCACGCGAGCAAGCCGAAAGCCGATCACGCTTCATCGAGACCGTATTGACCGGCGTTACCGCAGGCGTCTTTGGCGTTGATGCTGACGGGACGATTACCATCGCCAACCGTTCAGCGGGTGTTTTGCTCGATATCGCTCCGGAAAGCCTAATTGGGCAGCGCTTAGCGGCAGTGGCCCCTGAAATTGCCGAAGTGGCAGCACGCGCCCGGCCAAGCCTACCGGCAAAGGCTCAGGTGGACCGAATTACTCAAGGTGAAACACGCAGTTTTGACGTGCGCGCAGCCGCCGAACCCGGCGGCCCGCAATTCGTGATTACGTTTGACGACGTGACCCCCATTGTTGCGGCCCAACGCCAAGCTGCTTGGAAAGACGTCGCGCGGCGCATCGCCCACGAGATCAAGAACCCGCTCACGCCGATCCAGCTTTCAGCCGAGAGATTGCAGCGGAAATTCGGCAAAGAGATCCTTTCCGACCCAGAAACATTCGGCAAGTTGACCCAAACCATCGTTCGGCAAGTCTCTGACATTGGCCGCATGGTGGACGAATTCTCGACATTTGCGCGAATGCCCGCGCCGCGCTTTGCAAGTGCAGACCTCGGCGAAATCGTCCGCCAAGCCGCCTTTGCCCAGCGCGTTGCGAGCCCCGATGTCGATGTAACCGCCGAAACACCATCAACGCCGGTCGCGGTCGAAATGGATTCACGCCTCGTTTCGCAAGCGCTTGCCAATGTTTTGAAAAACGCAGCGGAATCGATCGCCTCGCAGCGCGCGCGTGATCCTGAAGGCCCGCAACCGCGTATCCGCGCTAGTCTCCAAGCTTTCCATGATTTTGTGGTGATCGAAGTCATCGATGATGGCATAGGCCTGCCAATCACGGATCGCGCTCGGTTGATCGAGCCTTATATGACGACGCGCGAAAAAGGCACGGGGTTGGGCCTCGCCATTGTGGCCCGAATCCTAGAAGAACATGGTGGCTCACTAGAGCTTGGTGATCGCCCTGACGGTGGTCGCGGGGCCTGCATTCGGATGGTTATGCCGCTACAACGTGCTGCTGTGCCTGCTTCGCCAACAGCTTTGCCCGAAACGGAGATCGCCTAATGGCGGCCGATATTCTGATAATTGACGACGAAGCCGACATTCGCGACCTGGTTGGCGGCATTTTGGAAGACGAGGGCTTCGCAGTGCGCGGCGCGGGTGACGCGGATGGTGCGCTTAACGCGTTGCGTGGTCGTCGGCCGGATTTGATCATCCTCGATGTCTGGCTGCAGGGCAGCCGCATGGATGGCATTGAATTACTGTCCGTCATTCAAGGCATCGACGACACGATTCCCGTTATCGTGATCTCGGGTCATGGCACCATCGAAACGGCCGTCGCCGCCATTCGGCGCGGCGCCTATGACTTCATCGAAAAACCCTTCAAGGCGGATCGCCTATTGCTGGTGGTCCAACGCGCGCTGGAAAACGCCTCGTTGCGCCGCGAAGTGGAGGGGCTGCGGATTCGCGCTTTTGCCGGTGATGAGCTGATCGGCGAGAGCCCAATTATGCACGCCTTGCGCACCGCAATCGACCGCGTCGCCAATACCAATTCGCGCGTCTTGATCTCTGGCCCGGCGGGTTCAGGCAAAGAGGTCATAGCCCGTGTGTTGCACGCTGCATCGTCGCGTTCAGCCGGCCCATTCGTTGCCATCAATGCTGCAGGCATCGACCCTGATCGTATGGAAAGCGAGCTTTTTGGCGAAGAAGCGGATGGTCGCCCCACTAAAATTGGTGTGTTTGAGCGCGCCCATAACGGCACGCTCCTGCTTGATGAGGTCGGCGACATGCCGCCCGATACGCAGTCCAAAATCCTGCGTGTTCTCGTTGATCAGCGCTTCCGTCGTCTTGGCGGTGCTACAGACGTTCAGGTTTCAGTGCGCGTCGTATCGTCGACTTCCAGAGACCTGCGTGAAGCGATTTCGGAAGGCCGCTTCCGCGAAGACCTCTATCACCGGCTGAATGTCGTGCCGCTGCGCGCACCCCCTTTGGCCGATCGGCGCGAGGATATTCCTGTTCTGGCAGCCCACTTCATGCAGCGGGTGGCCGGTGCAAACGGTGCGGTTCCGCGCGCGTTTGCACCTGATGCTATCGCAACCCTTCAAGCGGCTGATTGGCCTGGCAATGTGCGCCAACTGCGCAATATGGTCGAGCGCGTCCTCATCCTCGCGAGCGGCGACGCAAGCCAGCCGCTGTCTGCCGAAATGCTCCCCGCCGAGGGCGCTGGGCTAGACGCATTGGCCGCCCGAACGGGCTTGCATCATCTGCTGGCGTTGCCCCTCCGCGAAGCTCGGGAGCTGTTTGAGCGTGAATATCTGGCCGCCCAGATTACCCGCTTTGGCGGCAATGTATCTCGAACCGCCACATTTATCGGCATGGAGCGCTCAGCGCTCCACCGCAAGCTAAAGATGCTCGGCGTGGATGGCGCCGCGCGTGACGGCTCAGAATAAGGGCGTTCGCCATGCCACGTATTGCCTATGTCAATGGCGCGTATGTGCCGCTTGCCGACGCCGTTCTGCCAATCGAGGACCGCGCCACACAGTTTGCTGACGCGGTTTACGAAGTCTGGGCTGTTCGAAAAGGCAAAATGATGGACGTGCCCGGCCATTTCGCGCGGCTTGAACGTTCCCTCAATGAATTACGCATCGCAGCACCGTTCACGATGGGGACACTACACGTCATTTTGCGTGAAACCATGCGGCGGAATAAGCTCGTCAATGGCATGGTTTATTTGCAAATTTCCCGTGGTGTAGCCCCGCGTGACCATTTGTTTCCGGCCAACACCAAGCCGTCAGTTGTTATTATCGCCCGTCCGATAGATGTCGCCGGTGCCAATCGTCGCGCGGAAACCGGTATCGCTGTTATCACCACGCCCGACATCCGCTGGGGCCGCGTGGACATCAAAACCGTCGGCCTTTTGCCCAATGTTCTCGCCAAACAAGCCGCAAAGGATGCCGGTGTCCATGATGCAATTTTGGTGACTGCCGACGGGATTGTCACCGAATGTACGTCGGCCAATCTTTGGATCGTCGATGCCAAGGGTGTCTTGCGGACCCATCCCGTAACAAACTCGATCCTTAACGGTATCACGAAGAGGACGGTCGCGCGGCTCGCACAGGAACGCCAGATCGGGTTGATTGAGGCCGAGTTCACGGTCAAAGACGCCCTCGAAGCCCGCGAAGCCTTCATGACGTCCGCCAATGCCTTCGTCACCCCCATAACGCGCATTGACGGCCATGCAATCGGGACCGGGACACCAGGCCCGATCGCGCTCGCTCTTCGGCAAGCCTATATAGCGGAAGCCTGATACTCATTGTTTCGTGATCCCAGCGCTTTTTGCGTTCGCGATTGCGGTGCGCTCTGCTAAGGCTGTTTTCAGGAAACCAAACTCAAACGGAGAAACCCATGCGCGCCCTCTTCCTCGCTACTGCCTTATTGTCTACCTCACTTGCTGTGGTGCCCGCCATGGCGCTCACGCCGGTCGCGATAGAGCAGCCTGCCGGCGCGTATGTGCTCGACCGCAGTCATGCCAGCGTCATCTGGCGTGTGTCCCACCTTGGCGTCTCTATGTACGCCGCGCGCTTTGACCGGTTCGGCGGTGAGCTTAACTTTGACCCAAAGGACCCATCGAAAAGCGCGCTAACCGCCACAATTGATGCCACCTCAGTCAACACCGGCTATCCCGGCGAAAAAGACTTCAGCAAAGAAGTCGCCGATAAAGCGCTTGGTGCCGACAAACACCCGGAGATCAAGTTCGTTTCCACCGCAATCGCCCTCACCGGTGAGCGGACTGGAACGGTGACCGGCAACTTAACCTTCAACGGCGTTACGAAGCCAACCACATTGAACGTCACCTTTGTGGGTGGCGGCACCAATCCGCGCAGCGGCAAACCCTTGATTGGTTTTTCGGCAAAGGGTTCGATTAAGCGTTCAGACTTCGGCTCAACGCAATGGGCACCGTTTATTGGCGACACCGTTGAACTCGACATCGACGCCGAGTTCGCTGGCAAGTAAGCTAACCGCCGACGTTTACTGATGGAGGCAAAAATGACGGCAAACACGGGTGCAGTAAGAAGCCCAAGGGATCGCTACACGCGGGTTGCTGTCATTCTCCATTGGTTGATTGCGCTCAGCATTATCGCAATGATCCCCATTGGTTGGTGGATGGGTGATACGTTTGAGGCCCTGCAGAATGCTTCACTCTGGGTCGGAAAAGATGCGGAAAAGGCAGCAACGCAGTCTAGCGTGTTTGCGATTGTCCAAATCCACAAATCTGTTGGGCTGACGATCCTTGTATTGAGCGTGGCCCGCTTGGTGTGGCGCCTGATGAACCCGCCGCCGCGACTACCGCCGGGAATGAAGAGTTGGGAAATCTCGCTCGCCAACCTAACCCATGTTTTGTTTTACGTCCTCATCATCGGCCTACCCTTGTCCGGCTGGGTTATGGTGTCGGCGTCTCCTTATGGGTTGCCTACCCTGTGGTTCGGTCTTTTTGAGTGGCCTCATTTGCCGGGCCTGCACGACCTCGCGCCCGATGCGAAAAAAACTGTCTCCGGTGGGGCAAGCTTTGCCCATGGCCGTATGGCCTGGGGTGTGATTGTTTTGCTGGCCTTGCATGTCGGTGCGGCGCTCAAGCACCATTTCATCAATAAGGACACGGTGTTGACCCGCATGCTGCCTTTCCTCAAAGCGCCAACCGCCACACAATGAAAGCCTGCTCAATGCGCAGTTTCGCGGTCGCCTGCCTTGTTGCCCTTGTTCCGGTTTCAGGTGCGTACGCGCAGAAGCCCCCGGCGACAGCCCAAGCCGTGGCCCCTCAGTGGGTCATCGATCAAAAGGCGAGTTCCATCGCCTTTAGTGGCGTCCATGCGGGCAACAAGTTTGCGGGCACCTTCAAATCATGGTCGGGCGAGATTCGCTTTGACCCGGCCCGCCTCCCGGCCTCCAAGGCGGTAATTTTGGTGCAGACCGCGAGCGCTTTCACCGGCAACCGAACCTATGACGGCACGCTGCCTGATCAGGAATGGCTAAACCCCAAAGCGTTTCCCAATGCGCGTTTTGAAACCACCGCCATTCGCAGTCTCGGCGCCAACCGTTATGAGGCCGATGGCCGTTTGACCATTAAAAAGACCACGCTTTCGATCAAGCTGCCCTTCACCCTCTCTATCGCCAATAATGTAGCCACCATGAAGGGCACAGCTATGGTGGATCGCCTTGCCTTGGATATTGGCAAGGGGTCGGACCCAAGCGCTGAATGGGTCTCGAAGCAGATCAAGGTCGATATTGCTGTGCGTGCCGTACGCCGCTGAATCCAAAGTTCGCGGCATGATCTAGAGAAAGTGTCGAAGCTGCGCTAAAGGGCGCCATGCAAATCTGTAAAACCCCTGAAGAGGCGATTGACCGTCTCGCTGCGCTCCACGGGGGAGCGCTTACCGCCTTGTCAAACTCACTCGACAATTTCCTAAAGACAGGACGAGGCCCCACAAGCCACGAACGTACCGCATTCCGATACCCTGAGCTTCGCGTCACCTATCATGCTGATGGCCCCCGCCCAGACAATCCACGTGCCTACGCGAAATTCTCATCGCCAGGCGTTTACACCACCACCATAACCCAGCCCGAGGAATTCCGTCCTTATTTGATGGAACAGCTCAGCTTGCTGGTAAACGAATATGACGCGACCTTAGAAGTAGGCTCGTCGCGCAGCGAAATCCCCTATCCCTACGTTCTTGATGGCGGCGATGAGCTTGGCCTCGGCAATGTGCCCCCTGCCGACCTCGCGCGCCATTACCCGACACCGCTTTTAGCAACTGTGGGCGATGAAATTGCCGATGGTGTCTGGGTCCAACAACCGGGCGCGCCCAAGCCGCTCTCCCTTTTTGATGCCCCGCGTGTTGATTTCAGCCTGCGCCGCCTTGTCCACTATACCGGAACGGATTGGCGCGCCTTTCAGCCATGGATACTGTTCACGAACTACCACCGCTACGTGGATGAGTTCGTCCGCTACGCCATTGCCGAAATCCGCAAGGGTGGCCGCTATACATCCCTCGTGGCCTGCGGTGGCGTAGTCATCGACTCAACGAATTGCGGCGATGACGCTGAAGCCCGCGTTGCGAATGCAGCGTGGCGTCGTCACCAAATGCCCGCCTATCATCTGAGAGCCGCCGAGGGTGAAGGCATAACCTTGGTCAATATTGGTGTCGGCCCGTCCAACGCCAAAAACATTTGCGATCACCTCGCCGTTCTCCGCCCGCATTGCTGGTTGATGATTGGCCATTGCGGTGGCCTTCGCCAAAGCCAGCGCATCGGCGATTATGTGCTCGCCCACGCTTATCTGCGCCAAGACCACATTCTTGACCGCATCGTCCCGCCCGACATCCCGATCCCGGCCATCGCAGAAGTGCAAACCGCAATGCAGGAAGCTGCCGCTGTCGTCACCGGCGATTTTGGCGATGCCCTTAAGCGTCGCCTCCGCACCGGCACGGTCGTGACGTATGATGATCGCAATTGGGAGCTCCGCTTTTCGCAGGAACGCCGTCGCATAGATCAATCGCGCGCCATTGGTGTTGATATGGAAAGTGGCACCATAGCGGCCCAAGGTTACCGCATGCGCGTGCCATACGGCACTTTGCTCTGCGTATCCGACAAGCCTCTGCACGGCGAAATCAAGCTTCCGGGTTCTGCCAACGCCTTTTACGAACGCGCCATTGGGGAGCACCTCAAGATCGGCATCGCCACGGTTGAGCGCTTGCGGGCAGGCGACGCTGTGCTCCATTCGCGCAAGCTTCGCAGTTTCGACGAGCCACCATTTCGGTAAACGCCCGCGTGGATGTTGCAACCCTTCTTTCCAAGGCTATTGCCGCGCACCAAGGCGGCGATCTGGCGGAGGCTGGGCAGCTTTATCAAAAGGCCGTCACACGCGACCCTTCCAACATCCAAGGCAACTACCTCCTAGGTTCGGTCTTGCTTCTAACAGGCAAGCCCGCTCAGGGCCTGAAGCATCTCGAAAAAGCGCTGAGGCTCAAGCCTGACTTGGTGCCTGCCTTGGTCAATCGCGCTACCGCATTAGTCCGACTTGGTCGATTGGAAGAAGCCGTTGCCAGTTATGATCAAGCGTTGGCCCTAAAGCCAGATAACGCCATAGGGTGGAATGCGCGCGGTAATGCGTTGCAAAAGTTGAAAAAACTCCCTGAAGCCCTGCAATCGACTGATCGGGCTATTGCCCTAAAACCGGCCAATGCGGAGTTTCATTTCAATCGCGCCCAAATTCTCGGCTTGTTGGAGCGCTACACAGAGGCGCTCACAGCCAACACAAAGTCGCTGTCGCTCGACCAAAACTCCGCGCGCACATGGTGCGCTCAAGGTATCCTGTTGCATCAGCTCGCGCGCTACGACGAAGCTCTCGCCATGCACGAAAAAGCTCTCGCACTGGACCCCGCTTTGCTTGCTGCGCTCAATGCCAAAGGAAACGCCCTTCGTGCACTTCATCGCCCCGAAGAGGCCTTGCAGATCCACGAGCAGGCCATCGCGCGTGAGCCGGTCAACGCCCAATATCACCTTGATCGTGCCGTTGCCCTCTTAAGTCTCGGTGAGGTTGAAAAGGGGATTGCGAGTGCCAACCGGGCTCTGAAGTTAGACCCAAAATCGCCTGATGCCGTCTATAACCGTTCGCTCATTCGGCTCTTGGCAGGGGATTTTCCAGAAGCGTGGCGAGACTACGAAGCCCGCTGGCAATCATCCTCCTTCCCGTCCAAGCCGTCGCCCTACAAAGCACCACACTGGGACGGCACGCCGCTCAATGGCTGCTCATTGCTTGTCTTTGCAGAGCAAGGCATTGGCGACATCATCCAGTTCAGCCGGTTCCTGCCATGGCTCTCCCACGCAGGTGGCCCTGTGCGATTTGCGGCCCCGCCTTCAATGCATTGGATGTTCGCCGCCTACGCGCCGGCTGTCTTGGTTGAAAGCAATGTCGAAGTGGGAAATGAGCCCGACTTTCAGATTGCCTTAATGACGCTGCCTGCAAGGGCGGAAACCACTCTTGAAACTATCCCGCCACCCTTACCGCTAACGGAGTCCTTGGCGCTCGTCGCCCCACGGCAGGCAAACGAGAAACCCACCAAATCCGTGCGTGTTGGTCTTTGTTGGTCCGGCAGCCAGCAGATCGTTTACTCGTTTGATCGGTTCATGGCGCTCGCTACCTTGGCCCCTTTAGCGTCCTTGGAAGGCGTTGTGCTTGTCAGCTTGCGCGAAGCCAAAGACAATGCCCGCGAAGCCGAAACATTGGCCACCCTCGGCATCGAAACGCTTGGCGATGCTGTCGATCGAGGCCCGGATGCGTTTATTGATACGGCCGCGGCAATCCTTGGTATGGATTTGGTAATCACCGTCGATACCGCAATCGGCCACCTCGCGGGCAGCCTCGGTGTCCCTGTTTGGCTCATGCTGAAGAAGGTGCCCGACTGGCGTTGGTTACAAAACCGCTCTGATAGCCCTTGGTACCCCTCCGCGCGCTTATTCAGGCAAAAGAATCGGGGCGACTGGGAACCAGTCATCGCAGAAATTGCTGAAGCTCTCACCAACTTGGCGGCTGAGAAAGCCTCCAAGGCCTAGTTTACGCCCGCTGCTTTCTTAGCGTCCTCTTTCGTCTGCTCGTCCCGCAATGGGTCCACAAGGCGACGTGCTGGTGCGCTTTCGGAGTGTTTCCATACCGCAGGTAGCTGGCAAACCCGCAGCCCATCTTCAAAAACTGCGCCCATAATCAATTGATTGCCATCGTGAACGGCAGCGCTTGCGCCTGAAAAGCCTTGGCCATCGCTTAGATAAACTTGGTCCACTTTGCCGCCCACGCCGCTTGGCTCCGGTTCCACTAAGATCACTTGGCTCGGCGACAGCTTGGCGGCATCGCGCGCATGGCCCAAACTAAACGTGTAGAGCTTGGGATGGCTGGCGATCCAAAGCCGTCCTTCATTGTCGACGCTGATATTGTCCACGCCCGTACCGATAAATGCCGCATCCAGCCGGTTCAGCCCGCCTGTGGCGCGGTCGCGTGCATACACATAAAGCGCGCGCCCAACGGTCGATGTAGCATATATTTTCGTCCCATCACGGCTCGCTTCAACAGAGTTTGCAAATGTCAGTCCCGTGGCAACGGATCGGCCATTGCTGCCATCGAAATACCAGACCGCACCTGTTTCATCCGTATCAAGAGCAAAACCCAACGCCTCGCCGAGCGATCCCTCAGCAGCATCAGTTTCGTTAGTTACATAAAACTGGTCGGGCCCTACGGGCACCACATCATTCGGACGCCTGAGCCATGGGGCGGCCACAGTGCGACGATGCTGCGGCGCGCCATCTGCGCCCACATCATAAATCTCAATCGTCGATCCCGCATAAGTCGGCGCATTGGGATGGTTCACCACCATCAAAACGCGCTCGCCTGCGGGGCCAACCCAAAGCCCAAGGCCATGGGGATGGAAATTCCCTGTTACACCGTCGGATACCGGAACAGCCGGTGCGTTTGGATCGGGGTTGTCGAGCGACAGCGCCAATATGCGCCCGCGCGGCAGTTTTCCGCTTCCCCAAGCCCGTCGATCATCCGACGATACATAAAGAAGGCGGCGCTCACGATCGGCAACGATATCTTCAGCGCCCGGGGCACCGGGCTTGTTCACGCATGTGCCATCAAAGCGCGGTGTTAGCGTGGTAAACTCGCCGGCCCGAACTGCCGCACGAAAGCCATTATAGCTCACAATGCCCGCAAACACCGCTACGCCCGCAATGATCCAGCCCCGTAGTTTCATGGCTCAAAAATCTCCGTCAAACGAGGCCGCATCAAATTGCAGGCGCGCCAGCCGCGCATAGAGCCCGCCAAGCGCCACCAGCTCATCATGGCTGCCTTGTTCGCTGATCATCCCGTCATTCACAACCAAAATACGATCAGCCCGCCGAATAGTAGCGAGGCGGTGGGCGATCACCAGTGTGGTTCTGCCTTCCATCGCCGTCGTGAACGCCTTTTGAACTAAGCGTTCATTCTCAGCATCGAGCGCGCTCGTTGCTTCGTCCAACAGCAGCACTGGGGCATCGCGGACCAACGCCCGCGCAATGGCCAGCCTCTGACGCTCCCCCCCGGAAAGCGCGCGCCCGCGATCACCGATCGTTTTGTCGTAACCGCCAAGCCGAGACAGTATGAACGGCTCAGCTTCGGCACGTTTGGCCGCCTCGATAATCTCGGCGTCCGAGGCGGATTTAGAGCCGAAACGGATGTTTTCCATGGCAGTGCCGGTAAATAGATCCGGGTTCTGCGACACTAAAGCAAAGCGCTCGCGCCACGCCTCAGGGTCCACGTCGCGCGCATTGAAACCATCCAACAAGATTGCGCCTGCTTGCGGATCGTAAAACCGTTGCAAAAGCCGGAAAACCGTTGATTTTCCGGCCCCTGAAGGCCCAACCAACGCCACAGTTTCGCCCGCCCGCACTTCGAACGACAATCCGTGCAACGCTGATCTCTCAGGGTCGCTTGGATAGGCAAAGCTTACCGCATCAAACGTCACGGCCCCTTTCGACGGAAAAGGAAGCACGGTGGGTGCCAGCGGCGCGGCCACATCTGGCGTCTCATCGAGGATTTCCGCCAGCCTTTGGGTCGCACCGGCCGCCTTCTGTACATCACCCCACACTTCCGTCAGCGCGCCCGCCCCCGAGGCCGTAAGGATCGCCAGAAACACAAACTGGGTCAGCGCGCCGGGCGTCATGTGTCCCTCCATGACAGAGGTCGCCCCCTCCCACAGCACAAGCGCAATACCGCCAAACACGATGCCGATAGCCAAGGCCGTCATTAGCGAGCGTGTCGCGATACGGCGCAAAGCGGCTGCAAATGAGGCTTCAATCGCGGTCCGGAAGCGCGCCCGCGCGCGTTCCTCTTGGCCAAAAGCCTGCACCGTCTCTACCGCATCAAGGCTCTCGGAGGCCTCCGCCGCGGCATCGGCAATCCTGTCTTGCGCAATGGCTGAAAGCGAGCGCACGCGCCGCCCAACCCCAAAAATCGGCACCAAAACCGCTGGAATAATCAACAAAACTAACAGAGCAAGCTTGGTTGACGTGGCAAACAGCATGAACAGCCCGCCGCTCATCATCAACACATTGCGCAAGGCAATAGACGCTGCCGACCCGACTAAAGTTTCCACCAAGGTTGCGTCTACCGTCAGCCGAGACAGCGCCTCGCCCGTCCGCGTGCGCGAAAAGAAGGCAGGGGAAAGCCCGATCAACCGATCATAAACGTCGGCCCGCAAATCTGCGACGACCCGCTCGCCGAGCTTAGTGACGAAATAGAACCGCGCCGCTGAGAACACGGCCATCGACAACGCTGCCGCAACCAAAACGCCAAAGTAGAAGTTCACTTGGTCCTGATTGCCAAACGCAAAGCCCTTGTCGACCAGAACGCGCGCGGCGGCGGGGAGAGACAATGTAGCCGCTGCCGCCAACACCAAGAACACGCCTGCCAAAACGAGATCCATCGGCCGCTTGAGGGCGTACGGGATCAGGCGCCGCAGCGGCTTTAAGTCACGCGTTTTCGTGCGCTTTGCGGCATCTTCGGCGAGGCTTGCGGTAAACTGCGCGCCCCGGCCGGGCCGGTCACGTGCGGTGGCGGTGTTGGGGAGAGGTCCAGCGTCCATGGCGGGCAGGTAGCACGGCCACAACCCCCAACGAAACGTGGCATCGCAGCGCGCCGCTTCTGACTCTCACCCTTGCTCCAGCGGCCCCTTTCCGCTAACAGCGCGCGCTTACTCAGTTTCTCCACCGTTTCTACAGAAGGCGCGGACATCCCGCGACATCCAAGTGAAGGCCGACATCCACCCAAACTACGATTTCATGACTGTCACCATGACGGATGGGTCGACCTATGTAACGCGCTCGACCATGGGCAAAGAAGGCGCCAAGCTTTCGCTCGATATCGACCCGCGCGTACATCCAGCGTGGACCGGTGGCACAGGCGCCATGTTGGATCGCGGTGGACGCGTTTCGCGCTTCAACGACAAGTTCGGCAGCTTCATGAAGAAGTAATCGGTGCCAAACCGAATAAAAAAAAGCCCCGGAGCGATCCGGGGCTTTTTTGTTGCTCGGTTAAGCCAATCCGCTCTATCGCGCCGACAATCCGCTCAGCAGCGCGCCCTGCAGCCGTGCAATCTGATCGGCCACCGGGTTTGCTGTTTCTTCTTCGACTTCGGTGAACATGGAATCGTCAAACCGCTTCACGCGCTCATAAACCCGCTCTGACCGAGCCAACAAATCCTGCAAGCGCGCGGGAAGCGTCTCGGTAAACTCACCCGTCGATTGGCAAACCTCTTTTGCGCCCAAGCGGTATTTTGCTTCGCCCGCTTCGGCGACTGTCATCTCGCCTTCGCGAACGGCGCGTTGCACCAGCAACCACGAGGCTGCCTGCATCAATCGCGTCGTCAACCGCATGGATTCCGCCGCATAGGCCAAAGCCGTCGCACGATCGAGCTGTTTGGACTCAGCGCGCCCCTCGCCATCAAGGTAGGCGGCGGTTTCTTCAACCAAATTCATGCCGTCGCGAAACAGCCGCTCGAACATTTCAGACGAGGCAAACGAGGTAATCGCCGCGCCGGGTTCATTCGATTGCGTTGAAATCTCAATCATGATGTGTCCAAATTTCTCGCGACAGCATGTAGCCTGCACCAACAAGGTTACGACTTATTCTACGCGCTTCAAGGCCGCATGCTTTCAAGCGCCGTGCCAAGCGTGCGCTAGAGTCACGATGAAGGGCCAAATACAGCAGCAGCAGCGCTGGCAGCAGCCTGTTTTTTCGCAATCAACGCTTCGCAACGCAGGATTTCCGCTTTCAGACCGTCGATACGGTCATGCAATTCACTAATCGAGAACTCGTCGAGCTTAATGGGCTTTGGTTCTGGTTTGGCGAATGGGTCCTCGTCACGCACGCTCACTTGGCTTATCCTTCTTCCGACAGTCCCATTTTGACGCCGGAGCGCGCCCTTGACCAGCCACCCAAATACCATGCGCGCCGTCCTTTCGCGCCCAAACGAGAAACTGGTCTTGCATGACTTGCCCGTCCCTCAGCCCGGCCCCGGCCAAGTCCTCGTGAAAGTGGCCGCTGCAGGCATCAACAGACCAGACTTGATCCAACGTTCTGGCATGTATCCGCCGCCACCGGGCGCGCCGGACACGATGGGCCTAGAGGCTTCGGGCACCGTGATAGCGCTGGGCGAAAATGTCACTACGCTCAAAATCGGTGATCGCGTGACGGCGCTCCTGCCCGGTGGCGGCTACGCGGACTACGCGCTTGCTGACGAAGGTTCCTGCATGCCGATCCCGGCAGACCTGACGGACATTGAAGCCGCCGCCCTGCCAGAAACCGTAATGACAGTCTGGGCCAATGTGTTTGAGCGTGGCGGCTTGAAGCCGGGTGAGACCTTGCTGGTGCATGGCGGCGCATCCGGTATCGGCACCACCGCGATCCAAATGGCCAAAGCCTATGGCGCGCGCGTTTTCGCGACAGCCGGAGATGCAGAGAAGGTTGCGCTTTGCGAAAAGCTTGGCGCTACACGCGGCATCAATTACAAAACGGAGGACTTTGAGGCCGTTATGCGTGAAGCCGGCGGTGCCGATGTGATCCTCGATATGGTTGGTGGCCCCTATATCCAAAAGAACATCGATATCCTTAACGATGATGGCCGCCTCGTTCAGATCGCGTGGCTGCAAGGCCCGGTCGCCCAGCTAAATTTGATGCGCGTCATGCTGAAGCGGCTCACCTTCACCGGGTCAACACTGCGCGCCCGCCCACCCGCTGAAAAGGCTCGTCTCGCCGCCGCTGTCGTAAAAAACGTCTGGCCATGGATCGAAGCCGGCCAAGTCCGCCCCGTGATCGACGCCGTGTTCCCGCTTGAACAGGCCGAAGAAGGCCAAGCCCGCATGCAAGCCGGAACGCACGCTGGCAAAATTATGCTGAAGGTATCGTAATGCTCAAGCTCTATACTTTCCACGTCTCCTCGGCTTCGTTTCGTGTCCGCTGCGCCTTGGCGCTGAAAAACATTCCCTATGAAGCCGTGCAAATTTCCTTGGCAGGCCAACACAAATCTGCGGAATATCTCGCGGTAAACCCGGAAGGACGTGTCCCGGCCCTCGATACCGGTCACGGCATCCTCACCCAAAGCCTCGCCATCCTAGACTGGCTGGAGGAAACCCACCCAACGCCCTCGCTTTACCCCGTAGAGGCGATGGATCGCGCCCGTTGCCGTGCGTTTGCCCACATCATCGCGTCCGACATTTTTCCCCTGCAAAACATGGGCACGCGGCAAAAGCTGGGTGCGGAGTTTGGCGCAGACGAGGCTCGCCAAGCGCAATGGGCGGCAGACTGGATCGCTAAGGGGTTCGCCTCGCTCGAGATCGAGACTGCGACGCGCGGCTGGCAACCCGGAACCTTCCTGTTCGGTGATACGCCAACGTTGGCCGATATTTGTCTTGTGCCGCAAATGAACAATGCGCGGCGCTACAAGGTGGACCTGACGCCGTTCCCGCTGCTCAACGCCGCTGATGCTAAGGCCCGCGCGCATCCAGCGTTCGAGGTCGCCGCTCTATCCCCGCAAGACTAAGCAAAACGGATCAAAACCCGCTGGAACTGCCCCGTTCCCAAACGGTGGTAACCTCGCTATACAGAGCGGTAAGAGGCGAGTGCCCGCTCGCCGCGATAGGACAGGGACCCGCCCGACCGTCGCGTCGCGCTGGGCCGTCCAAGAGGGCAATCATGGCTGACATTCTTATGCCAAAGGCCACAGCAGTGTGGTTGATCGACAATACTTCAATGACATTTGAGCAGATCGCAGCTTTTTGCGGCCTGCACCCCTTGGAAGTGAAGGGCATTGCGGATGGCGATGTCGCTACTGGGGTGCGCGGGGCAGACCCAATCGCTGGTGGTCAATTATCGCGCGAAGAAATCGAACGCGGAGAGAAAAACCCAAACTACGTGCTCAAGGTTTTGGAGGGCCGCAAGCTCGATTTGCCGCCCGTCAAAAAGCGTTCAGGCCGCTACACTCCCATCTCGCGCCGCCAAGATCGCCCCGATGCCATCGCATGGTTCCTGCGCAACCACCCCGAGGTCACCGACGCACTGATCATCAAATTGATCGGCACCACAAAGGCCACCATTGAGCAGGTTCGTACACGTGCACACTGGAACGCCAACAACATCAAGCCGGTAGACCCAGTCACCATCGGTCTGTGCACGCAAATTGAGCTTGATGCTCTTGTTCAGACCGCTGCCGACAAAAAGGCCAAGATCGACGCCCGCAACGGCGTCAACACCGATGGCCCAACGCTAAAGCCACTCGGCGAAACCGCCGACCACTAAAGCCCCCTCGCTCTCCCGTTTACGGGGGAGCTGTCGCTGGGCAACAGAATGGGCTCTCGCTCCCCCGTTTACGGGGGAGCTGTCGCCAAGGGCGACTGAGGGGGCAAACGGCCTCAACAAAAACAGGCAATCCACCTCATCCCGACAGCGGACACAGTGCCGCAGGGCTTGCAGGAGCCCGACCGCCTCCTCATCTCGAAAGGGTAACAAGGGAGGACGCATCCATGGCAATTGCAGCGACCAGTTTACCGAAGAACTTCCGTAAAGTGATCATGGTTTTGGCGCGGGAGCCCGGTCATCCTGATGGCGCCGCCGACGACCGCTACACGCTCGTCGTTCCCTTGGCAGCCGATGGCCACGTTTCATCCGATGATGTGCGCACCCACGCAGAAGTGTGCCGCGTCATTAGCGAACGCGAGGGCGACCGTCTAATCGGTCACCTAAACCAAGATGAAGGCGGCGTTTGGCGCACTGTGTTTGATATAGAGGGCGATGCACCAGACGAAACATGGTTCCGCCTTGCCGATGAACGCCTAGAAACCGGTGAATACATCTCGCTCGACCGCGACAACGGTCAACACACCTTCAAAATCATCGCGGTAACAGAGCTTTAGTGGGGGTCGTGATTCCAACGCGCGATCAGTGAAGGCAAGGCGCTCAAGGTGTCGATCCGCGCACGCGCCCTATTGCTGTGTTTCACCGACATCAAAAACAACAGCCTTGATCGCCATAGCCTCGAGAACGCCTAGATCTGGGCCGCTTTCCAGCGTGCGCGAAATGGGTCTGCTGGATATACACCAAGCACGGTCAACTCCGCGGCGAAGAACCGTAATTCTTCTAAAGCGAGCTTCACTGGGCGGCTGGCGGGATGGCCCTCAATGTCGGCATAAAATTGAGACGCGTGGAAAGCACCCTCGATCTGATAGCTTTCAAGCTTCGTCATGTTCACGCCATTGGTGGCAAAACCGCCGAGTGCTTTGTAGAGCGAAGCGGGCACGTTGCGGGTGCGGAACACTACCGTGGTGATGCAATCACCAGCTTCCGGCTCGGCATCATCGGGTTCAGGTGCCAGCACAATAAAGCGTGTGGTATTGTGCGCCGCATCCTCCACATTGGCCTTCAGTATCGGTAGGCCGTGAATAGTCGCTGCCAGCGCTGAGCCAATGGCGGCCTCACTCACAACGCCCATCTCCGCCACTTCACGAACCGCGCCCGCCGTATCGGCTGTCTTAACCGCCGTTGCGCCCAAACTGCGAATAATGTTGCGACACTGGCCCAGAGCCATCGGATGCGAACGGATCCGCTTAATGTCGGCCAAGGTCGCGCCCGGTGCGCCGACCAATTGGTGCTCGATCCGGGCGAACTTTTCCCCAATCACATAAAGGCCTGACTTTGGGAGCAAGTGGTGCACATCGCCAACGCGCCCAGCCAGCGAGTTTTCAATGGGGATCATCGCCAACGCTGCCGCGCCATCGGTAACGGCGGCGAAGGCATCCTCAAAGGTTTCGCAGGGTAGCGGCTCAAACGCCGGATACGCCTCATGGCAAGCCATGTGGCTATTGGCTCCCAATTCGCCCTGAAAGGCGATACGGTCCGTCATAATTCTCGCTCCGCAAACCACGCACGCGCTGTCTCAAGATCGGCAGGGGTATCCACGCCTTTTGGAAACTCATCCACCACCCCGGCAACAATGGTCATACCGAGCTCCAGCGCCCGCAACTGTTCCAATTTTTCCCGAAGTTCAAGCGGCGAAGGCGGTGCTGCCACAAAAGCCTCCAGCGCCGCGCGGCGATACGCATAAAGCCCAACATGGCGCCAAACCGGGCCCTGCCCAAAAGGCGCGTCGGCACGTGTAAAATACAAACAGCGTGCAAAAGCGCCGCGGAAGCTCGGTATCGCCTTCACAACATTTGGATTTTCGCGGTCTCCGGCGTCACTCGACGGCGAGATCAGCGTGGCAATGCCTGCCTCCGGGTCTGCGGCCAAGGCCTCCAAAGCGGCCGTAATCGCACCGGGGTCCATGGTTGGGGTGTCTCCTTGCAGATTAACCACAACATCAAAGCGGCCATGCGGGTCTAGCTCGCCTAAGGCCGCATGAATTCGGTCCGTCCCCGACGGTAAATCGGGGTCAGTCAACACGGCCTCAGCCCCTTCCGCGCGTGCTGCGGCCACGATTTCAGCTTCCCCAGCCGCGACCGCAATGGGCCAATCGCGGCCCGCCGCCGCTTGCCGTGCGAGGTCGATCATCCGCGCAATCATCGGTTTTCCACCGATGTCGGCCAACGGTTTACCCGGTAGCCGCGTCGCCGCCATCCGCGCGGGGATAATCAGAATAGGTTTCATGGTCCTCTGGTCCTGCCATGGCCAATTGAAAACAACTGCGACTGTGGGTCACGGCACTGAATCTAGGCAAATCCGCGACACTGCTTCATGTTGCGAGGCGTCCGATAGCGTGCGATATGCGGCTCGTGCAAGCGTGCGGGGGTGTTTGCAAACATTCCCGTGCTTTGATTCTATAAGTAACGAACGGCAAGGTTTCACGATGAGCGAACTGGGCTTCAACAAGATCGCAGGTGCACTTCTGGCGACGGGTCTTGGGATCCTCTTCATGAAGGAAGCGGCCAGCGTCGTTTTCCACACCGAGACACCGCTTACCGATGGCGGTTATATCGTTGAAGTTGCTGATGAGCCTGCCGCGGGTGGCGGCGCTGCTGACACAGGCCCAAAATTGCCGCCCGATTGGGGCACACTCCTCACCGATGCCTCCTTGCCGGACCTCGTTGCCAAGGGCGATAAGCTTCACAAGGTGTGTATGTCGTGCCACACCGTTGAAAACGGCGGAAAAAACGGCACAGGCCCTAATCTATGGCAGATTGTCGGGCGCCAATCCGGCACCCATGCAGGGTATAATTATTCCGACGCCATGAAGGCCCATGCCGTGCCGTGGACCTATGACGAGCTCTATGCGTTCCTTGAGAGCCCGAAGGCCTTGGTAAAGGGCACCTCCATGTCCTATGCGGGCATGAAGAAGTCGGAGGATCGCGTCGCGCTCGTCGCCTATTTGCGTTCTTTGAGCGCAAGCCCCGTGGCCATTCCAGCGCCAGACCCTACTCGTCAGCCTCAAGCAGCGGCAGCTCCGGCTGATGCTGCTGCAGCCCCGGCGGCCGCTTCCGAAGCAGCTCCTCCTGCATCCGGCGCTGCATCAGCGGCAACACCGGCGGAAGCCCCTGCCGCTCCGGCGAAAGCAGGCTGATAGAGCCAGCCCTGCCCGTATCAGGGGCGGCGGATCGTCAAAATTGGGCCCGATAACGGCGTGATTCGTGCCACGGCTTCGGCAAGTGGCTCGATTGCGGTCTCCATGTGGTGGGCGTTTGCGTGCAAAAGCTGCTCGCTGTCCAACATAATGCCGACATGGCCCTTCCAGCAGATTATGTCGTCGCGCTGCAAGCCCGAAAGATCGTCTCGTACCTCAACTGCGCTGCCGAGGCTGCGCTGCATATCAGAATCGCGCGGGCAGGCAATGCCGCAGGCCACTAGGCTCATCTGAACGAGGCCAGAGCAATCCAAGCCAAGGCTTTCCTTCCCGCCCCAGAAATACGGTGAACCCAGATAACGCAATGCGATCCCTGCAGGGTCGGATTCAAACGCGTCCAGCGCCGCGCAATGCCGATCGACAATCCAACCTGCCCGAGCGGCGCGCAGAAAACGCCCTTCGCGTGCCTCAACCGCCAGTGTGGCGTTCAAACTAACCAAGAAAAGTGGCGCTGATTTGATGCTTGGCTCTGAGAAAACGTAGGTCCGTAGCGCGCTAATCCGATGGGTAACGGGCAAAGTGGGTGCTGAGAGTGCGGCAATGTCGAACCAGCCCACATAGCCGTCCGAGGTCATTTGCCCCCAACCAAAGCCGTCTACCTCCTCCAGCACAGTCACCGTTTCGCCATGCAAGGCTTGGGATAACTGCTCCGCCCCGTAAAATGGCTCTTTGCGCACGGGGCAAACACCTGCGCTCACCTGATACTCAGTACCGGCTACAAAGCGGGTGGATTCCACCTGTCCTAACAGGCGATCATGCGCCAAATCGGGGCGATACAGCGTTACGCGGGGGTCAAGCGGCATCGCGCAGCGGCACTATGGATTGGCCCAAAAGGGCATCGGCATGGTGTGAAATTCGTTGGCCCAGCAGCGCAATCCACGCCAAGCCTTCCCGCGTTCCTTGAATCAACACATTGCGGCCATCGCGTGTATCGCGCACCCGCCGCAACAACGCCAAACCCTCTAGCGCATCGAGGGCCCGCACGATCGCAGGCTTGCCGACATTCAGCGTGCACGCCAGCCCGCGCACGGTCTGTTGGCCCGTTTCAAGATACACCGCCATCAACACCGCGACTTGGCGCGCCGTTAAGTCAGGCTCTGCCGCCCGAACCCCGGTCAGGACCACATCTCGCCAAAGCTGTAGCGCTTGCCTCTGTCCGAATTCCAACGCAGTACCCCCAAATCTGTGCAAACTGATTCGTCACGCGATTTGGGTCCGCGAATCAAGCAGAGATTGCTGGGTATCTGCGTTTCAGCACACGGTACAGCGCTCGAATGGCCATGGCCTCACCACCGGCGGGGCGGGCAGGGCGGTCTCTCAAATTCCAGCAATACACATCGAAGTGAACCCAAGCTGGGGCGCTCACAAAGTGCTGGAGAAAAAGCGCTGCCGTAACAGAGCCTGCCATCGGCCCGCCGGAGTTCTTCAGATGGGCGATGGGGCTTTCAATGTCGCTCTCATAGCCTGCCCAAAGTGGCATACGCCATAAGGGGTCACCCACATCCTTGCCGGCGCTAAACAAATCTCCTGCAAGGCCATCGTCCTGAGTGTAGAACGGCATCACATCCGGCCCCAGCGCCACGCGCGCGGCCCCTGTCAGTGTGGCCATATCAATCACCAGTTCCGGCTCAAGCTCACTCGCGCGTGCCAAAGCATCGCCGAGGATCAGCCTTCCTTCGGCGTCTGTATTGTCGATCTCAACGCTCAGGCCCTTGCGGCTCGCCAACACGTCGCCCGGCCGAAACGCGCTGGCGCTTATGGCGTTTTCAACAATGGCAATGTGCACGCTTAGCCGCACATTCAACTTGGCGGCCATAATCAGTTGGCCCAATGCCAACACGCAGGCCGCCCCGCCCATATCTTTCTTCATGATGCGCATGCCGGTGCTGGGCTTGATGTCGAGGCCGCCGGAATCAAACGTCACGCCCTTGCCTACCAGCGCGAGCTTCGGCGCACCTTCCGGCCCCCAGATGATTTCCACATAGCGCGGCGCCTGCGCGGCGGCGCGCCCCACGGCATGGATCATCGGGTAATTGTCGCTCAAAAGCTCCTCTCCGCGAACCACATGGGCATGCGCGCCAAAGCGGCTGGCTAGCGCAAGCGCAGCGGCTTCCAGGGCCTCCGGTCCCATATCATTGGCGGGTGTGTTCACCAGATCGCGCGCGAGAAAAACCGCCTCGGCAATCGCATTAGCCTCGACGGCATCGGTGCCAGTCGGTGGCACCAATCGCACCAGCTTGGTTGGGCGCGGCTTATAGCGATCAAAAACATAGGTGCCCAGCGCCCAGGCAATGAGCACGAGTTGTGCCGACAGATCGCTTGGCGCTGTCGCCAAATGGTAGGTTCCCGCTGGCAAACGCCCCGAAAGCCCGCCAATTTCGAACGCGTCAGGTGTCTCACCGAGACCGAGCAAGACCCGCTCCACACTGCCATCTGGCATGGGAACAATCATCAGCTTCCCAGCTTGCCCTCGAAACTCGTGCACATTCGCGAACGCGCGAACCGCGCCGGAATGATCATCCAGCCACTTCGCTGTTTCCGAGGCCCGTAGGGCGTGAATGGGGATTGAGGGGGAATCAAGGGGGGCGAAAGAGGTGTGCATTGCGTTTGTTTATCACACTCATGCAGGCGGGCACCAAATCCTTAACTGTTTCTTGACCCGCACACCGGCAAATATTGCCGCATCTTGAGGAGCTACCCCTGCCATGCGCCGCTTCTGTGTGATCCTTGCTGCAACGACGGCTCTTTCGAGTGCCGCTTTTGCACAATCTGCCCCAAATGCAGCCGCACCTACCATTGTCCCCGGCGTGTCAGACACCTTTTTGGCGCAGCGCCAAGCCGAACAGCGCGAAGCAGCAACCGAGGCCAAAGCGCAGGCCGAAGCGCCCAAGCCCGCAGATGCCAAAGCGCGCGCCGCTATCGCGCAAACAGACCTCGTCACCCAAGCTCGCTTTTGGAGTGATGAATACGCCAAGAACACCAAAGACATTGAAGCCGGTGTAGCATTGGCAGACTTACTGCGCCGTATTGGCAGCTTTGAACGCTCTATTGAGATCGTCCAACAGGTGCTGCCTAACGCGCCGCAAAACCCGCAATTATGGACAAGCCTTGGCTTGTCGCTCACCTCGGCCCAGCGTGGCGGTGATGCCATTGGCCCGCTGCAGCGCGCCATGGTGCTGAGCCCCAAGGATAGCCGTCTGCCGTCAGCTTTAGGCGTGGCGTTTGATCAAATCGGTCAAGCCGACATGGCGCGGGCCGCTTACCAGCAAGCGTTGCTTCTAGCCCCGGAAGACCCCGGCATCCTCACAAATTATGGTTTCTCGCTCATCCTCGCGGGCGATACCAAGCAAGCCGAAGCGTTGCTGCGCCGCGCGGTCGCCAACCCAGCGGCGCCGGCCCAAGCTCGCCAAAATCTGGCCATGGCCGTTGGTCTGCAAGGCCGATTTGAAGAAGCCCAACTCATCGCCGCGCGTGATGTGCCGCCCGATCAAGCCGCGCAAAATGTGGCATGGCTGCGCGCTATGGTAGACCAGCCATCGCGTTGGGATGCCCTGCGCGCCGACAGCAACCAATAAAGTCGCGTCTGCAAAGCTGAACCCCTCCGGCTGCAGCGGTGCTGCGGGAAGGTGCGCGGCTTAGCCCTTATTGCCGCCTTTTTCATCCATTTTCTGGAAGCTGATATAGGCCGGGGTAAGGATCACGATGAACAGAACCGGCAGGAAGAACAAAATCATCGGCACGGTTAGCTGTGCAGGCAGGGAAGCCGCCTTCTTTTCGGCCTCCATCATCCGCATCTCGCGGTTTTCTTTCGACATCACCCGAAGCGCGCTGCCCAAGGGTGTTCCATAACGCTCGGCTTGGATCAACGCTGTCGCCACCGAGCGCACACCCGGATGGTTTGTTCGTTTACCGAGGTTCTCAAAGGCCATGCGGCGGTCTTGCAAATAGGCCAACTCCGCCGTGGTCAGGCTCAGTTCCTCGGCCAACTCGACCGATGACGACCCGATCTCTGCACCCACGCGGTTAAACGCGGCCTCAATGGACATCCCGGATTCAACGCAGATCAACAGCAAGTCTAGCGCATCAGGGAATGCCCGCATGATGGATTTCTGGCGCTTCTGCCCAATGTTCGACACATAAAGGTTCGGACCATAAAAGCCGAACATACACGCGCCCATAGCCGAGGCGAAGCGCATTTGCGGTTCCATGCCCATATCGTTGACGAAGAACAGAAAAAACAGCGCCGCAACAAAAAATACCACCGGCAATGAGAACCGGAACAAATAGAACATCATCAACGGCCCAGGCCCGCGCATACCGGCCTGAAGCAGCTTTTCTTGCACTGTGGGGTCTTCAAGCAGCTTTTGAAGCTGCAAACGCTCCACAAACCCGCGCACATTTTCCTTCGTATCATGGCGCAGGCGGTTGTCGTGTTCCTTGGTCAAATTAGCCCGGCTGCGGCGGCGCATCTCATCGCGGCTGCTCGCCACAGATTTCATCCGTTGGTGCAATTGCCCGCGCGTGAGCACCGGATAGGCCAAGGTGATAACGGTCGCGATCACCGCCAAGGCGGCGAGCAACCCCGCGATAAACGTGATGTCGGTAGCGGCTTCGGTAAAGGAGGCAACGTCTTGAAACACTGGATGCCCCTAAATGTCGAACGCGATCATCTGCTTCATCACAAGGACGCCGCAGCCCATAAGGCCAGCGCCCGCCATCAGCGCGAAATGGCCGGTGGAGGTGGTAAACAGCGCCATGATGTAAGAAGGGCTCGTGACGTAAACGAGCGTCATCACCACGATGGGCAACGAACCGATAATCGATGCCGACGCGGTCGCCTCAGAGGACAGAGCCTTTACCTTTTCCCGCAGCATTTTGCGTGAGCGCAACACGGTGGAAAGGTTGCCAAGGGCTTCCGAAAGGTTGCCACCGCTGCGCTGCTGAATCATCAACACGATAATGAAAAAGTTGACTTCGCTCAGAGGCATACGCTCATACATGCGCTGCAGGCCCTGCTCGAGTGGCACGCCCATGGCGAGGCCGTCGACCAGGCGGGTAAACTCTTCCTTTAGGGGGTCTGGCGCTTCGCGCGCGATAATTTTCAAGCACTCGTTCAATGGCAGGCCAGACTTCACACCGCGCACAATCACTTCGATCGCGTTGGCAAATTCGGCGCTAAATTTCTTCTGACGACCACCCTTGAGGAAGTTCAACACCCATTGCGGGAAGCCGAACCCACCGGCGAACAGCGCCCCGGCTGCAATCAGCGGGCTTTTGGTAATCACCAAGGCCACCAAACCGATCACGACGCCCGCGCCCGCGCCCATCATCCAGAACGTGGCGACAGAAATCGTCAAACCTGCCTGCTGGATACGCGACCGAATGGTCGAGCGCGCCTTTTGCGCTGCCTTTTCTTTATTTTCGAGCTCTTTTAGATTGCCAGCCACCTTGGCGCGGCGCGCTGCTGCGGGGTCAAGGGTTTTGCGGGCGCTCGATGTGCTGTCCTTGGACTTTGCCACTGCCTTTGCGCGCTTGGCGATCTGTTCTTGATCAGGGTTCGCCATAAACACGAAGCCGCCCACAAGAACGGCGACTGTCAGCAGAAGGGGTCCAAGTAGGCTAACGTCCATTATCAGATCTCCGCCGCGTCCAAAGCTTCGGCCAATTCTTTCTCAAGGCCGTAATAGCGGGCGCGGTCCCAGAATTTTGGGCGAGCAATGCCGGTCGAGCGATGCTTGCCGATGATTTTCCCTTTGGCGTCTTCGCCATCCATTTCATAAACCAGAAGGTCTTGCGTAACGATTACGTCGCCTTCCAATCCGATGACTTCGGTAATGTGCGTGATGCGGCGTGAGCCATCGCGCATACGTGCCGCTTGAATAACCACGTCCACAGAGCCCACAATCATTTCACGGATGGTTTTCGTTGGTAGGCCCAACCCGCCCATGGTGATCATCGCTTGCAGCAAATCAAACGCTTCAGGGCCACGCACCTCGCCCACGATGATCCGGTCAGGACGCATCCGGAGACAGTTCTTGACCAAGTCCCGCATCGTCACGGTGCCTTGGCCTTCAAGGTTTGGCGGGCGGGTTTCTAGGCGCACAACGTGGGGCTGTTGTAATTGCAATTCGGCGGCGTCTTCGCAGGTCACAACGCGCTCATCAGGGGCGATAAACGACGTCAGCATGTTCAGAAGCGTGGTTTTTCCCGAGCCCGTTCCGCCAGAAATCAACACGTTACAACGGCATGCGCCGATAACACCCAAAACCCGGGCACCCGCGTCTGATATCGAGCCAAAATTGACGAGATCCTTGATCCGCAGTTTGTCTTTTTTGAACTTACGAATAGTGAGCGTGGCGCCATCAATGGCAAGCGGCGGGGCGATCACGTTCACCCGCGAACCGTCCGGTAAACGCGCGTCGCAGATCGGGCTGGCTTCATCAACCCGCCGACCAACCTGGCTGACGATCCGTTGGCAGATGTTCATCAGCTGTGTGTTATCGCGAAAGCGAATTCCGGTCTTTTCGACCTTGCCATTCACTTCGATGAATACGCTGTTTGCGCCATTCACCATAATGTCGGCGATGTCATCGCGTGCCAAAAGGGGCTCAAGCGGCCCGTAACCCAGAACATCGTTACATATGTCAGACAGCAGCAAATCTTGCTCGGCAACCGACATGACGACGTTTTTGATGGCAATGATTTCGTTGACAATATCGCGGATTTCGTCGCGTGCCGTCTTTTGGTCCAGTTGCGCCAATTGGCCCAAATCAATCGTTTCGATCAGCGCGTTGAAGATAGCCGTCTTAATGCGGAAATAATCCTCTGTCCGCTGATCAATAACGACAGGCGAAGGCACTTCGATTGGCGCTGGTGCCGGTTTGGACGCAACGACTTTGGCCATCCGATCGCCAGCCGGTGTACTCGCGGGTTGCGCGGGCTTCGGTGGTGCGGCGGCAGCTTGTATCGGAGGCGCCGCGCTTGCAGGGCGAGCGCCTGCAATCGTTGGTCGGCTTTGTTCTGCTGCGCCGCGCTTACCAAACATTAGGGGCTCACTTTTTCAGTTTAAGGGACTTCAGGGTTTCGATCAGCGATGGTTTGACCTTTGCCGTTGGCACGCGCCCGGTGATCAACTGCGCGAGGTAATTCATCCCCTCGGCAGATTTTGATTGCGCGTTCACATCCGACAGCATCTGGCCATTATTGGCGGCAGAACCAAACAATTGTGGATCAAATGGCAAAACCAGTATGGGCTCACAGCCCAGCGCGTCACCGAAATCCTTCACAGGAATCTCTGGCCGTTTAGGCACGCCGACCATATTCAGCACCACTTTTGGCGGAGCGTCATGAGGCCGACCCGCCTTGAGCAAGTCGTATAGGTTTTTGGCGTTGCGCAACGAAGCCAGATCAGGCTGCGACACCAAAATCACTTCGTCGGCCGCCATCACAGTTGAGCGTTTCCACCGCGTCCACACATGCGGCAGATCCAGCACAACAAACGGAACCCCGCGTCGTACGCCCTCAATCACGGTCTCAAACGCTTGCGGTTCAAGATCATATTCGCGGTCAAGCGAGGCTGGCGCTGTAAACAAGGTCAGGCGGTCAGTATGGCGCGTCAACAGGCGGTCGAGCAGCACATCGTCAACACGATCGGGCGATAACAGCGCGTCAGCCACGCCTTGGTTGGGATCGGAGTTGAAGTCGAGGCCGGTCGTGCCCCAGCTGAGATCGAGATCGACCAGCGTCGTGTTCACGGCCATGTTTTCAGCCATGCACCACGCCATGTTGTGGGCGATCGTTGAGGCTCCAGCCCCACCCTTCGTGCCGAGAATGGCAATGGTTTTGCCAACGAACGGCTTGTCGGCTTCCACATAAAGCGCTGAAATCGCGCGAATAAGCTGCAAAGGCTGCAGAGGCGGAACCAGATATTCCGACACGCCGCGCCGCATCAGCTCGCGGTAGAGCCCGATGTCATTAGCCTCGCCGATAACGATGATTTTTGTCCCGGCCTCGCAATGCTCCGCCAAGCGTTCCAAACCCGCAATTAAGGCTGAGCCGGGGATCAGAGATTCCACGACAATCAAATTCGGTGACGGTTGGCCCGCAAAGAAGTCGATTGCGCCGGTCAACCCGCCCATAGAGACGGTAACATTGGCCTTGGATATCCGGCGGTCAGTCGACGCTGCCTGCAAAATCTGCGCGGTTTCCGGGCGCTCACAAAAAGCTTGGATCGAGATACGCGGAACCGGCTGGTCGCCACCACGCTCCAATTCCCCAGCATAGGTTGCCTCAAATCCAGAGGAGTCGAAATCGCCTTGCAGGGAAGGCGCGGTGTCAATCATCGGATCCGACGACGGCAGAAATGCACTATCCCCATCCAGATCAAAAGGTTGATCCGAAAGCGTCAAGTCTTCCCACGAAGAACGTTTTGTGGCTGCGTTCGGCATCATCAGCTCCCACTTGCACTGGCGCTGGCGCTTGGGGGAGCTTTGATCGTCCCGTCACGATAGGCCTTTGTAACCCGCGCCCGCGTCGCAGCATCAACCGGGTCAAGCGTTCCTTCGCCCAACAGGTCAGCCGGGTCCGCAATTTGCGCAGCCAGATTGTTATACGCCGAGCAGCCAAAGGCTGGCGTCGGAAGATTGTCGTTTGAGCGCCGCATATCGATTGATGAAAGCGACGGACAGTCGGGCCCTTTGGCATCAAACTTTACAAAAGACAGCGTCACCGGCGCGTCGCTGGCACCCGTGCCATCATAGGCGCCGCCAACGATTGCGTCCCAATTCACGCCGCCGGCATAAAGAATGGTGCGCACTTGCGAGGCAATCATGCTTGCCGCCGCGCTATTGGCGCCACCGGTCGGCACCGACATCACAACCGGCCCATGCCCAATCCGGCCATAACTGGCAGCAAACTCGGCAATCCGCCCTTGGTCAGCCGGGGAAAGGCCCGCCGCGCCCGCCGGAGCCGCAACAACCAGTTCCGCGCGGGACTCAGTCACCACAATCGGGTGGGCGTCCAGCGGCGTTGTCGTCATGTTGACGCGCTCAACCTCGTCGGAAACCGTCTGGCAGCCCGAAAGTAGCATGCCGCTCAGCAAGGCAATGGTGAGCAAGGGTTTGGAGATTGGTTTGAACATCGCGCTCACCTTCAATTCACCACGTGGCCAAACGGACCGCGCCAGCCCTTGCCCGAAGTTTCTGAGCCCGGTGCTTTATATTGTCGATTGATCCGTCCAAGGATTAGGCTTTCCATATCGGTGGCCGGTGCAAAGCCGTCGCCGGGTGTCCGCAGATTGGCCAGCTTGGTTGGGCTCACCAGATATGGCGTCACGATCACCACCAATTCGGTCTCGTCATTTTGATAGTCGCGTGAGCGGAACAGCGCCCCAAGCACCGGAATGTCTTTCGCACCCGGCAGGCCCTCCATCGCTTGACGCGTGCGCTGTTGGATCAACCCCGCCATCACCATCGAACCACCTGACGGCATTTCCAGCGTGGTTTCCGCCCGACGCACCGTAATGCCTGGAATGGTTAAGCCGCGAATGATATCGACAATATTGCCCTGCGCGTCGCGGATCGTGCGATCCCCTTGGCGATACGAGCCTTGCGCCGTAATCTCGCTCACTTCCGTGGAAATCTTCAGCGAAATCCGCCCTTTGCCCAGCACCACCGGCGTAAAGGTTAGGCCAACCCCAAAGGGTTTGAACTCAACCGAAATCTTGTCGCCATCCTGCGCCACCGGCACCGGGAACTCACCACCAGCAAGGAACTTTGCCGGTTCACCAGAAAGCGAGGTCAGGTTCGGCTCGGCCAGGGTCCGCAATACGCCAACGCGCTCCAACGCCTGAATGGAGGCATCCACCCGTTCAGGGTTAACAATATTACCTGGCCCGTAAGTCGTGGTTACGCGGCCTGTTGCCGGGTCAAACGCTTGGGAGAACCCACCCGCGCCTGCACCAGTGGACGTTGGCAATTGCCCGGACTGACCCGACAAGAACGTGTTAGACGACGGCTCAATGACGTTCTGTGCCCAGCCACCGGCTGCGGTAAGGCCACCCAAAGCACCGCCTGAAATCGAATAACCATTCGAAAGCGCCAGCTTCACAAATGTGTCGTCGGGCAGAAACTTGTTGATCAGATTCTCGGCGTTCAAATTGATGCCAAGCTGTTTGATGATGGAGCGCTGCATCTCCACAATGCGCACTTTCACCATCACCTGATCGGTGCCGCGCACCGTCATCAGGTTCACCAGCTTTTCATCGCTGTCCACGAACCGCCGCGCGATCTGGAAAACTCGATCGGATTCAGCATTGTCAGTGGCTTCACCGGTCAACACGACACTGTCGCCAACGCTTTCTGCGGCCACTCGCGCATTCGGCGCAAACCGCTCAACCATATCCAAAATGGCCGAAACGTCGCGCGCCACGCGAACCTCAAGGTCAAGGATTTGCCGCCCGGATGCGTCGAGGAAGAACACATTGGTCGAGCCCGCTTTGGAGCCGAGCAAGAATACACGCCGCGGCGTCCGCATCACGGCATCGGCAATTGCAGGGTCCCCCACCACCACATCGCGCGCATCCACCGGCAGATCCACCACCGCAGACCGTCCCATCGGCAAATTGACGACTTGCGAGGTCGTCGAGGCACCGGAACTTGTCACGAGCGCGCTCGAAACCTGGCGCGTTGCCATCACAGTTGAGGCGCTCATCGGGCTGTTTTCACCGCCCGCCAAGCTGAATGAAGGCGCGCCAACCGCTAAAGCGGCAAGCGACACCACGGTGAGGGAGCGCAACATTTTCGGATTAAGGCTCATGATGCCACCTGTTTGCCGCCGCGATAGACTTTAACGCCGGTGCCGTTGTCGTTCGCTTCGGGGGCCGGAGCGCCAGGTGCGGGGGCTGCTTTCGCCGACACACTCACAGGCGCAGTTAAGACAGAAGCACCCGGGCGCGCGACGGTTGGCCCTGCGCTATCGGGAAGCGAGCGAAGAATAAGAGAAAGCTCGCCGAGCTTCCGCGCCGTTTCCAGCCGCGTAGAATCCTCAACACTCACTTCAATGGTCGCGATGCTGCCGACAACCGTTGGAACCTTGGGATCGGCGTATGGCATCTGGTCAATCGCCAACACACGAACATTTTCAAGAATCACCTCGGAGCGCATGTCTGCGCGCTGCGTGCCATTTGATTCGGAGGTAAGCTCCCGCGTCATTACAACATCAACGCGATCATTCGGCAGGATGAAGCCCGCCACGCCCGCCTTTGGGTTGATCGTCAGCGCGGTCGCGCGCATGCCCGGTGTAATCAAAGCCGACATCACGCCGCCGGTGCCGGGCTTCACAATTTTTGTCGGTACAATCGGCTCACCTTCGGCAATTTCTACGCGCACGATCTGGTCGACCACATCGTCAGCAGCCTTGGGAGCCTTTGTTTGTTCAAGGAAAGTTGGGTTTATCCCCTCTTTCGGCCACGCGGCCCACATCACCGCATCTGGTGTTAGCCGCTCACCCACGCGAAGGGCACGCTTTGCCACCAAAACGCGCAAGGGCGCTTCTGTTTGCGCTTGGGCAATTGGTAAATTGGCCGGGCGATTAGCGCCGGACCGCATGAGAAAAAAGGCGGCAACGCCAAGCAGCAGCGCTACACCAATAATGCCTATTCTTGCGATGTTCACAGCATTCCCCCGGCTCGACGCACGGCGTCCTTAGATCGGCTCCGGTAACTTTCGACCAAGAGGGACTAAGACAGCGTTAACGAAGCAGGTTTGTCAGCGGGGAAAACCAAAGTGCGGAGGGCAAAGCGGCAAGACCGCCAATGGCGATTGCTACACCATAAGGGATGCCGCGCTTCACACGTAGCATCCGACGCAACCAGAAAGGCCGCAAATTCCGGATCCGCCCGCGCGCAACGCGTCGGGCCACCAGCAAGATCAAAGCCAGCACGCCGCCAGCGACAACCATCACAAACAGGAAATGCGGTGCGGCCGCAGGGCCAAGCCACACCATAACCGCTGGTGTGAGCTTTGCATCTCCGCCCCCATAGAGGCCGAAGGAGAACAAGGCGATGCACACCAAAAAGGCTGCCACACCGACGAGAATATGACCGCCAAACCCGGCCCACCCCAAGCCCAAAAAGGGCGCGAGTGCCAAGAAGCTGCCAATAAGGGCAATGGAGAGAATGTTGGGGATCGTGAACCGCGCAATGTCGGTCTGCGCAGCGCGAAGCAACACACCAGTTACGGTTAGAGCACCAAGCGCTGCGGCAACCACGCGACCCTCACTCTCATCATGCCGCGGGCGAACTGGGCCGACGCCCAATTCGCACACAGCAAGCAATCGAGATTAGCGCCCTTGAACGGACGAGCTAACTTTCGAGAAGTTGTTGTTCATGCTGCGGCCCAGTGTGGTCATGGAGCCAATCAACACAACAGCAACAAGAGCTGCGATCAGGCCATACTCGATGGCAGTTGCACCCTCTTCGGACTTCGAAACTTTATTCAGAAACTTGCGCATTGCGGTTACCCCTTTAACGTCCTGTGACTGGGAAGCCCCAGATAGAGCTTCGGAAGTGAATTCATCCTATTGGGCAATCGTTAAAATCGAGTGAATACTTGAAACAACGAATCTCGTATTTGGAATAAAGTTTCAGTCTTTATTTGTATCAGAAGTTATAATCACAGTATTGATGATCAATTATGTTAGGCTAACAAAATAAAAGAGCCGGGCGTTTCCGCCCGGCTCCCCATCTTGCCTTCTTCGGCGATTAGCGGCCCTGAACGGACGAGCTGACCTTCGAGAAGTTGTTGTTCAAGCTGCCACCGAGGGTGGTCAACGCAGTGATGAGAACAACAGCAACCAGAGCGGCGATCAAGCCGTATTCAATTGCAGTTGCGCCGTCTTCTGATTTTTGTAGTTTAGCGATAAGCTTACGCATGATAGTCTCCTAGTGTTGTTTTATGCGACCCAGCTCGGCGACTGTTTTCTTGTTGTCACCCCACCGAACTGATGATGAAACTACACGGGTAGGTCTAACGAACCGTTTTGAAGCGTGGTAAATATTTGCTTATCTGCATTTTTTGCCATTTTTCCGCCGCAACTTCTGCCCCAATCCGCTATTTTCGCGGCTTTTTCGGCAAATAAGGCCAAAAACGACCAAAATCGGGCCGAGAAAAATTTTGCAGGGAATCACATTTTTTTGAAGCGGGGCGGCTCAAACCACCAATGAGCTAATCAAAGGGCCCGAAACGTGGTTGGGGCTTCAACCAATACTTAAGGTCTTTCGAGGGCAGGGCTCCATCCGGCCCGCGGCTCCCGACGCGCGCGCTGCGCGTATTGTACTGTGAAGCCGCAAACCAACGCCCCAATCTCGCCTCACACCGAAAAGCACCGAAACCACCCATTAACGAAGGCTTCATGGCAAGGCGTCACACTGGCTTGGAAATCTCGGGGTCACACCATGCGTTCTATTGCTCTTTCTATCGCCCTCTTGGCCGTTAGCGCGCCAGCTCTGGCCGACACGCTCACCGTCGATGTCGATCAAAGCCGCGTTATTCGCACCAGCGCCCCGATTACCGGTGTGGTTGTCGGCAATGCCGCGATTGCCGATGTGATCGTGCATGACAACCGGATGCTGTTCTTAATGGGCAAGTCGCCGGGCCTTACCCAAGTGATCGCCGTCGATGCGGCCGGCCGCACCGTGCTCTCCAGCACAATCCGTGTCTTGCAAGCCGATGACACCGGGATCGTCACCGTCAACAAAGGTGGCAAAACCGAGAGCTATTATTGCTCGCCGCGCTGCGCCCCAGCCGGGATGCCGGGCGACAGTGCAGACGCCCTCAAAGATGCCGCCGCAAAGCTGGGCGCGCGCACATCCGTGACCTCGGGTGCAAATCAGTAACCATATCTCTTAGCGCTTCCTTGAACATCAATATGGCATTGTCCGCCTCGAAATGAGGTTCCAACGCCATGCGGCTGATGTCATCAAAGTTGATCCGCTTCCTTAGTCCGGTTGCCCGCAAGTCAAAATTGCGAGACGCCGAAGATGGCCTAGCCGCGGTGGAGTTCGCCTTCGTGGCCGCCCCGCTGATGTTTTTGATTTTCGGCATCATCGAAGTGATGACGGTGTTTTTCGCCAGTACAGTTTTGGACTCAGCCGTCATCAACGCCTCGCGTCAAATCCGCACCGGGCAAGCCGCCACCGCGAACATGAGCCAGGCCCAATTCAAAACCAGCGTGTGCAACCAGCTCTTTGCTCTGCTTGACTGCAGCAAGGTCTTTATCGACGTCACGTCTTATCCGGGCTTTATCGGCATCACGCCCTCAAATCCCGTCGCGAGTGGAACATTGGCCGCGGGCAATATGGCCTATCAGGCGTCTGGCCCGGGCGACACGGTTTTGGTCCGTGCGTATTACGCGTGGCCGCTGATTACGCCGGGCATCACCAACATGTTGAGCAATTTCGGGTCAAACCAGCGTTTGCTTGTCGGTGCGATTGCTTTCCGTAACGAACCATGGGGAACCTGAAGATGGCCCAGTTTTCCTTTTTGCGCCGCCTCAAAACGTATGGTGCCAACAAAAAGGCGATGGCGGCGGTTGAGTTCGCCCTCATTGCCCCGGTTCTCATCGCCATGCTGTTTGGCGGTGCCGAAGTGAGCCAGCTTTTGGCTGCGGATCGAAAGATCACCCAGGCCGCCAGCACGCTGGCCGACCTTGCCGCTCAAGATGACGCGCTCACCTGCGCCGAGATGGACGGCCTCGTCGCCGCCACGCGGATGGTCGCCCAGCCTCTGTCGGCAACACCGTTAACGCTCCAAGTGTCATCGGTCGTGCTCAGTGGCTCAAGCCCCGTTATTGAATGGAGCCGGGGCATTGGCTGCGCGGTGACACGTTCGCCGGGTTCGGCAGGCCCTGTGCCCGCTAACCTGATCCCCAACGCCAGCAGCGGCATCATTGTCGGTGAGGTCAGCTACACCTACACCTCAGGCTTTAGCGCCCTTTTTGTGCCAAACATGACCATTCGGAAGCAATTCGCGCTGTTGCCGCGCCGCTCATCTAAAGTCTGCTTTGCCGGCGTCACGTCGACGGGTTGTCCATAATCATCGCGCGCAAAATATTCAGCGCTCCGTGATCAGCTTCTAACGTCGCGCCATTGATCGCGGCTATCGGGCGAACACCAATGACGGCATTGGTCAACGCCGCGCAGTCAAACTGGCCCAATGCGGCGGCTTCGATTGATCGCTCAACCGCGCCTGCCGCCAAGGCCGCGCCCCGGCAAACGCCCGCCATCGCGCCATCGCCTAGAGGCGGCGTTAGCCAATCGCGTCCATCCCAAAAAAACAAGTTCGCCGCCGAGGCGCACGCCACGCGCCCTTCGGTGTTCAGCATCAAGGCATCATCCCCGCCCAACGCGCGTGCCTCGTTAAGCGCGGCCACATTATCCCCATAGGAAAGTGTCTTAAACCGAGCGCTTGGTGCGGTAGGGTTACGCCGGATTGACACTGTGCAGAGAGACGCTGCTGCCAGTGGAGCCGGAAAGGCCGACGTCGTCATAATCACGCGCGGCTGCCCATCGCTAGGATAGGCCAATCCCCGCGCACTCACGCCACGTGAAACGATCAGCTTCACCACACAAGGCGCGTCAGCATGCCCAGAGGCGTCAACCAGCCCCTCAATCCCGCTCAAAATGTCACGCTGTGAAAACGGTATCGCAATCTGGAAAAACGCTAATCCTCCCGCCAAACGCGTCCAATGGGCGCCAAAGCGTGCCAAGCGCTCGCCCGTCCACACCATTGTCTCAAACACGCCATCACCAAGGGTAAAGCCGCGATCAAACGCCCCCAGCTTCAGCTCATCGTCATTGCAAACCTGGCCATCAGCCCAAATCGTCATCGGGCCGCCTCAGTTCCGGCCAAGGCCCGCAACAGCGCCCGCGCCTTCACCAGTGTCTCATCGGCTTCCGCTGAAGGGTCAGAATCCGCCACAATGCCCCCGCCAACACGAAACGACACCCGCCATTGATCGCCATCGCGCACGCAGGCTGCGGTTCGAATGGCCACATTGGAATCGAGCGCGCCATCAAAGCCCAGCGCAATCATTGCCCCGCAATAGGGCCCGCGTGGTGCGCCTTCCAGCTCCGCAATAATTTCCATTGCGCGCACTTTGGGCGCCCCGGTCACAGAGCCCGGCGGAAAGCTCGCCTCCAGCAAGTCAACGCTGTCTAACCCCGGTCGCAAATGCCCCGTTACCGTCGAAACCAAATGGTGCAAGGTCGAAAAGCTTTCCAAGCCAAACAAGCGCGGCACCCGCACTGAGCCTGCCACGCACACGCGCGCCAAATCGTTGCGCATCAGATCAACGATCATCACATTCTCGGCGCGATCTTTCTCGGACGTCTCTAGCGCCGCTGCCATCGCCGCATCGCGGTGCGCATCACCGCCACGCGGCCTCGTTCCTTTAATCGGGCGTGTCTCGACGGCCCCATCCGCTGAAACGGTCACAAAACGCTCCGGCGATTGTGACACCACAGCCCGATCTGCGCCGCGCCGATAGGCTGCAAAGGGCGAGGGGCTTTGCTGTGTTAGCCGCTCAAAAAACCGCCACGGCGTATCGTCAGCGCTCAATGCCCCGGCAAACAGCTGGCTCACATTGGCTTGAAACACATCGCCTGTATGAACATAGCGAACCGCACGCGCTGCCTTGGCTTCTACAACGCCCCGCGCTGCAACGGGGCCAATGCTCGCTGCCGCAACAGATAGCGGCTTTGCGTGTTCTGTGCCCAATCGCGCCACAAACGCATCCGCGCGCGCCCGCGCTAGGCCCGCATCGGGCAGCAAATCCTCATCCAGCCCCCATGAAACCACGAAAGCTCGTTTCTCCTGCCGATCAAAAATGCCCAGCGTATCGTGCAGACCAAGATCGAGATCCGGCCAGCCATCGCGATCACCGCCCGGCCACGGCAGGGCTTCAAACGCCCGCCCAAGCTCATAGCTCAGCGTGCCAACCCAACCGCCCGCAAACGGGATGCCCAGTGGCGGCCCTAAGCCACCTGTTCGTGCCATCGCCGCGCGCACGTGATCAAAGGGCTTGCCCACATCGCCCTCGCTCCATGTCAAAGTGCGCAGCGGCGGCCCCATCGCATAGGACCACCGCGCCAGTGGGTGCGCCCCGGCCCCCATCAGCAAGGTAGCGCCGTCCTCGTCGGCCAAGGGCGCAAACGCAACCAGCGGGCAGCGCCACGCAACAGGAAGGCAACACGGGATCATCGCCCTAACCTAGCCCATTCTGCCAGGCTTCACAGGAGGCAAGTGGCTCCCACAATCAGTGCAAAATCAGTGGCGTTCGGGCACGGCGGGCGGTTTCACAAATAGCAGCACCAGAAACCCGGCGATCAGCAAAATCGAAATCGACCCAAAACCGGCTTGCTGCGTTTTGTAAGTAGCGGTGAAGTGCTCCACCAGCATCGGCCCCAGCCACACGGTTGCCGCGCCCGAAAGTGCATAAAGCCCAAACAGCTCACCCTCCATGCCCGGTGGGCACAGCCGCGCCATCATCGTGCGGCTGGACGCATAGGCCGCCGTAATTGACACCGCGATCAGGCATGCTCCACCCAGATAGAGCACTTCCGGCAGTGAATTGAAGTATTCGCTGGCCCAAATCGCGGCAGCCGGGTCAATCGGCAGCACAAAGAAAATCGCGTCTTTCTGCATCGAGACGAGGAACACAAGGCACGCCAAAGTCACCCCAATCTCAACGACTAGCGCATTTTTTGCGCCAATCTTGTTGTCGAGCCAGCCGCCGAGAAAACCGCCCCCCACCGCAAAGATCGACAAGATAATCCCATAGGCGGTCATCTCGATCAGGCCCCAGCCCATCACACCCGCCGCGTAAATCCCGCCAAAAATCAAAATCGCGGTTTTGCCATCGGCATACAGCATGCGCGCGGCAAGAAAGGTTGCCACGTTCCGGTGGTCCTTTAGCTTTGCCAATGTGCGCACAACGCCCGCCACGCCATCGCGCAACGCGACAGGCCAGCTTGTCGTTGAGCGCGCGCCGTCGCGACTAAACAGAAACAGCGGGATTGCCATCAGCGCGAAAAATACCGCCACAATCGGGGCCACGATCCTGTCCGGCTGATGGCTTACCGGATCAAGGCCAAACAGCGGTGCCGGTGGCAAAAACGCCAGATCCACGCGCCCCGGCATGGCAAACGCAAACAGCACAAACACCAGCATCACCACGGATGCCGCATTCCCCAGCGCGAGCCCCGCACCGGACGTTGCCGCCAGATTTTGCGGCGTAGAGGCGCGCGTCAGCATCGAATTATGCAGAACCTCGCTATAGGCGAACAGCACGCTTACCGCTGTTATCAAGATCCCGATTTCGGCAACCGAAAGCCCAGCGCCCCCGGGTTCTGCCCACCACATCGCAAAAATCAGCGGGCACATCAGCGCCGTAACCAAGAACAATACCGGCTTCCGATTGCCAACCCGGTCTGCCGCCGCGCCAAGGAACGGGGCCGTCAGCGCCACGATGAACCCCGCCAGCTTGTTCCAGCCAGAGATCAATTCCTGCCCTTTGACCGGGTCGCCGATAACGGTTGTCGCGATATAGGGCGCCAACACATAAATCGTGCACAAGATCACATAGGGGTTCCGTGCAGCCTCATAGAGCGCCCAGCTCATCGCACTCTTGTCGAGCTTGCCCGCGGCTCCGGCGGCTCGTGGTGGCGAACTTTCCTGTAACGGTGCGGCGCTAATGTCGTTCATAAATCCTCCCCGCGACGGAGCGTCTACCGCGCCTCCTGTCGGGAAAGTGAGACTTGCACGCGCAACGGGCACTGGCTAGCCCGTGATCACGAAACCGAGAGCTGCAACCCGCCCCCACAAAGAAAAAGGGCGCAGCGATCGCTCGCCACGCCCCCAATCGTCGAACAGATGCCGCCCTTAGTGGAGGGCTTCGCCATGTTCGGCGGTATCAAGCCCCTCGACTTCGGTGTCCGCCGAAACCCGAATACCGGTGGTGTATTTGCACACCATCAAGATAAGGAAGGTCGCCACGCCGGTATAGCCAACGGTAACCAACACGCCGATCAGCTGCTTCGTCACAGAGGCACCTTCACCGAGAGAGTTGATGGTTGCATCCGCCAACACACCGGTCAAAAGCGCGCCGATAATGCCGCCAACGCCGTGCACGCCAAAGGCGTCAAGGCTGTCGTCATATTTGAAGATGCGCTTCAGGAACACAGCCGCCAAATAGCAACCCGCACCCGCCACCAAGCCGATGATCAACGCGCCCGTTGGGTTCACGAAACCCGCCGCCGGTGTGATCGCGACGAGACCAGCCACAGCGCCGGAGGCAAGGCCAAGGATGCCCGGCTTCTTGCGGTCGAACCACTCAACCGCCATCCACGCCAGTGCCGCCATCGCTGCGGCCACTTGGGTGTTCAGCATCGCTGCGGAAGCAATGCCATCCGCCGCCCATGCCGAACCGGCGTTAAAGCCGAACCAACCCACCCACAGAAGGGCCGCGCCGATCATGGTGTAAACGAGGTTGTTTGGCGCCATATTGTCGGTGCCATAGCCCATGCGCTTACCGAGAACGAGCGCGCAGACCAAGCCCGCAACACCGGCATTGATGTGAACCACGGTTCCGCCAGCAAAGTCGAGAACGCCGTCCGAGCCCAAGAAGCCGCCGCCCCAAACCCAGTGCGCCACCGGTGCATAAACCACCAGCAACCACAGACCCATGAACAGCAGCATGCCGGAGAACTTCATCCGCTCGGCAAAAGCGCCAGCAATCAGGGCCGGGGTAATGATCGCAAACGTCATCTGATACATGATCCACAGCATTTCCGGCAGGCCATTGGCCACAGCCGGAGCGGTGTTCACGGTCACGCCCGCAAGCATGAAGGCGTCAAAACTCCCGATATATTTGTTGAGATTTTCATCCGGGTTGGTGCCAAACGCCAGCGAATAGCCAAACATTACCCACAACACGCTCACCAAGCACACAATCGCAAACGATTGCGTCACCGTGGAGATCAAATTCTTCTTCCGAACCATACCGCCGTAGAACAGCGCAAGGCCCGGAATGGTCATCATCAGCACCAGAACCGAGGACGTCAGAATCCACGATGTATTGGCGGCGTTGAGTTCCAATTTGGCTTGGTGCGGCAGAAGTGTTGGTTCTGCAGGTGCCGCTTCGGCGGGTACTTCGGCAGCGGCGGCTTCCACCGCTACGCTGGCCGCAGACGCGCTATCGCCAACCACAGCACTGGCGGCCACCGCCGGTGCGGCCGCGGATGCACCGCTGTCTTGCGCTAGTGCGCCCCCGGCGACGAACATGAAGGCAGCGCATGCCGCCACCAGCGTCCCCTTGATTACGTGCAAAGATTTCACGTCGCCCTCTTTTTGCTAGGCGCGTCCAACCGAACGCGCGACCCCAGTATCTCCACTTGACCCACGCCAAGCGTCATCGTGAACGGTGGCGAAGGGTGAGGGTGCCGACAAGCGGGCAGGGGGTCACAGCCTGCAAGGGGTTACTAAGCGCTTACGATTTAAGCACAGCGCCTCCGCGCTGCCCGATTCCCGTGCGCAAACCGCGGTTTTTTAGGCGTGGTGCGGAATTATTAGGCGTGCGCGCAGGGCCGCAATCCTGTCATCGTCCACGCCAAGCCGATCGAAATAGCCCTCAACGCCGCCATCAACGCGCCCAATCTCGGCCCAGGCCGCATCCAGATAGGCCTGCTCGACGCCCATAAACGCCATCATGGCTTCATCGCTCATCGGCTTGCCGATTTGCGCCTCGATCATCGTGCGCGCCATTGGAACCCGCGCTGCGCGATCAAAGGCGGTATTCGTCGCCATATAATCGGCATGCACTGTGTCTTGGTCCACGCCCAGTGCCATCAAGATCAGCGCGCACAAAATGCCGGTGCGATCCTTGCCCGCCGCGCAATGCACGACCACAGGCCCCTCGCCATCGGCAAGGCGTGCAAACGTCTCGGCATAAAGCTCGATATGCTGTTCCTCATAGGGCAGCCGATGATACGTGCCGACCATCCATGCATGCACCGCACTGGCCGACAAATCCGTCGTTGTTAGAAACTCTATATGCGGGGCCACCTCACGGTCGCCCTTATCCGATTGCAGCGTCGTTACGCCTAACCCGTCCAGCCGATTAGGCTGCGGCCCACGCTCCATTGGTCGCCGTAAATCCACCACCAGCGAAAGCCCGGTTTCCGCAATCCGCGCCCGGTCGCCATCCGTCGCCTCACTAAAGTGCCCAGAGCGAAACAGAACACCCCGCCGCACCGTGCCCTCAGCCGTTGCATAGCCCCCAAAGTCCCGAAAATTACGAACGCCCTGCAAGGGGATCACACGGGGGTTGGTTTGTGGGGTCATATCTGTGGCGCTCCTCAGGGGAGCTTAGCGGGGGCAGGGCGGCGGGGGAATGGGGGAACTGATTGGCGGCGTTTGGCCGATTGCGGGTCGGCTGGTTTGGCGTTGGCGTGGTTGGTAAGCTGCCGTTGATGACGAGGATGACCAAAAGCGCCCAATCGGGCATGAGAGTTCAAAGTGGCTTACAAGCGTCCGAGTATTTCTGTCGCAAACGGGCGGGTCAACCGAAGTGCAATTTGAGCACTTCTGAGTATAAAGCCATCAGGCGGGCGGAGCTTTCTTCCAAATGTAGGGACTGGCAATGGTAGACATTGAGGCAGCACTGCGCGGTGCCGCGCTGGCCATGTTCCTACTATGGTCGGTATTGCTGTGGCGTGATGGTAACGAGCGCGTCGGGGCAGCTTTTGCAACAGGAGTTGCTTCCTACGTGATCTGCTCTGCACCCGGATTTGCTTTGCCACCCCAAATCGGATGGCAATGGGGGTTGTTGGCTCTCTGCTTGGGTAATCCGCTCATGTTTTGGCTTTTTGCCCGATGCCTTTTTGAAGACGGATTTCGTCCCAATTGGCGTCATTTTTGTTTCTGGATCCTATATATCTGTGCAGGTTTGGTGATTGTTCTGGCAACTCAAGGGCCGTTCGCAATGAGGCGTTCGGGGTCACTTGCCATCCTAACACTTGGTACGATTGGATTTGCGGTAGCGACGGCTTGGGTATTATGGCGTGGGTATAAAGATGATTTGGTGGCTTCGCGTCGTCGGGTCCGGCCCATCATCACGGCTGGCGGCGTGTTGTATGTATTGGTCGTTGGGGCCGCTGAACTGGCTATGCAAGGAAATGTCCCGCCCCAGCAATTGTCATTTATGAATGCGAGCGCGTTAGCGGGGTTTGCATTCATCACACTTTTTATATTCGCCAAGGGCGCTAGTCCGGACTGGTTTTCGCCCTTGGTTATGGCTCCATCGACGCCTAACCCCAATCCAGAAGACAGGCATGACATTACCCAGAATGATCCCCAAATTGCGCACTTGCTGCGTTTGTTTGACGACCACCGCCTGCACCGCGAACCGGAGTTGAGTGTGTCAGACGTGGCCCGACGCATGGGCCTACCAGATCACCAGTTGCGTGCTTTGATCAACCAGCGCTTGGGCTATCGCAACTTTGCCACCTTTATCAACGGCTTCCGGTTGGCCGAAACCAAGAGTGCACTTCTTGACCCTACACAATCGGGCGTGCCGATTTCGACAATAGCGCTTGATGCGGGTTTTGGTTCTCTTGGTGCTTTCAACCGCGCTTTTAAAGCCGATGTCGGCCAGACGCCCAGTGCCTTTCGTCAAGCATTACCAATCAAGGATTAATCACAGCCAGTTTTCATTATTTGCTGGCCACTTTTGAAATATGGCGAGCAAGCAGACCGAAACCCATCCATCCCTCATGCCACTACAGGCCATAGTTTGGCAGGATGGACATGATGAGAAACCGACGAAAACACACCTACTTGGCTACATTGATTGTTGCAGCGGCTCTATCTGCCAGTCATGCCTATGCCCAAGTGCCACCAGTTTTTGGAGACTGGGCGACACAAGGCTATGGCTCTCTGGTCGGATTGGCACCTTGCGCCCGTAATCGAGCAACCATTTGCGGCGAAATACGCTGGTTGTGGCGGGCAAGTGACACCACAGGACAGCCCAGACGTGACAACCGCAACCCTGACCCGACCCATCGCGCGAGGCCTTTAGTCGGCGTTGAAATATTGCAGGGCTTTCGTGAGACCGCGCCCAACGTTTTTACGGGTGGCACAATTTATAATCCCGATGATGGACGCACGTACACGGGGACGATCCGGCTTCGCCAAGACGCTCTTTATTTGCAAGGCTGCGCACTGGGCGTCTTTTGCCAAACGCAAGTCTGGCGTCGTCCTGACAGCTTGCCCGCTGGCGCAAAAGGAGGCCGCTCATGAACATAACGAGACTGCGCCAAACGGCATTGGCCTGTGTGCCACTCGCACTTCATGTCATTCCAACCTTAGTCATTGGCTTTGGTTTTGTGATCCCCGCCAGCCCGATTGCGGGCATTAATCAATACACAATCGGGTTTGGAGCCGCCGTTCTGGGCTTCATCCCGACTTATTTCGCTGGGTTAGCACTTGGTGCATCAAAGGGGCAAAAATAGTCATGACCAAACCACTTTTCATTGCGCGCCAATCGGCTCATGCGCGCGGACTGTTGGGGCGCATTATCGCCTTTGTGATGGCACGCGAGACACTGAGCGATAATCAGCTGGCCATTGACGCCCTAGAGGTCGCCGCAAGTGACCACGTTTTGGATATTGGTTGTGGTCATGGCCGCGGGGTGCAAGAGTTGGCGATTAAAGCTGCTTTTGTAGCTGGTGCTGATCCCTCCGCGTTGATGGCGAAAGTTGCAGCTAAGCGCAACAAGAAGGCCATTTGCGACGGGCGTGTTCGTATCGAAGTCGCAAGCGTCGACGGTTTGCCCTTTGCCGATCAATCTTTTGATAAGGCGTTATGCGTGCATGTTGTCTATTTCTGGCAACATCATGGTGGCGCACTCAAAGAAATTGCACGCGTTATGAAACCTAGTGGACAAGTCGTATTTGCGTTTCATGACGCCAGCAATAAGGCCATTGTCGAGACGTTTCCTGCCGAAGTTTATCGATTTCCAGACATGGATCGTTTCAAAATGGAGCTCGAAGCCGCAGGTTTTGAATGCAGGCTGCATGCAGGCGCAAATTTGCCCGTTGGTGCTGTTAGACCCCAAGTCTTGATAGCAACAAAGCGTTGCCTTTAGCTCAATATAGGCAGCAAGCCAGCAAAGACTTGTGTGCCTGATTGTCTTTGACGATGGGCAAAGCCTCATTGCGAAATACATTTCGGCATGGCAATTTACTGCCCCGTAGTGTCCGCTTTCAAGAAACCGCAAAAGCGCCCTTAACAGCAACAACTGGCGCAAAGCCGACCTTCGTGCACGCCTCTCGAAAACTCAAACTCACAATGCTCACCCCTCCACCAACACCTCAAATCCGCCAAAAATCGCCCGCCTCTAGCTTCACCGCCATCGGAACAGACGTGGTGATGCCCTCGGGCGCATCATCACCCCATCGCTCGACACCCCAAACAACGCATTCATTGACCCCGGCGCGGCACGTCACATGTCATGTTGTAAAATGAACTATTGGCTTTCGTGGAAAGGCCGATCCGGCCGCCTTCCATAATGGCTCCGAAAAAGCCGTCGAGCGGTCCGCCTAGAAGTGCGAAGCTTGTATATCCGGGAATGCTGGCATGGGGTCCCGTCATCCTCATAGTGCCGGTCTTGCCCTGCGCATTGGCATAGCGCCCACCGGACAAGACCACAAATTTCAGGTTCCCCGCGGCACCGCCATAGCACTGATACGAGCCGAGCGCCGCGGTGGAGGGCGTGGCTGTTTGTGACGGTTTCTTCTCAGGCGCTTTGGTTTGCCCCGTTGGTGCAACTGCGTCCAACATGAAGGCACCATACACATCCAGCACTGTGGAAGGGCGGCCATCAATGCGCACCGTGCAACCAATGCCGCCGTTTTGAATGGCAACCACGGTTGCAAGGCCACCGGGTGCCATCACGCGCTGCCCAACCGAACATCGATCTAAAGCAAAGGCTGAGCCACTCCAGCCTAAAAGAATGCAACCGAAAACGAAGACTACATGTTTGAACATTATGATCTTTCACTGAAAGTCAGGGTCAGCGCGCACCCAAGCAGGCAATGCGTTTAACGCGCCATTGCCGCAATCAACGACATAGCTATTCGCGGATGTAACCGTATTTCTGATCACGATACACAGCGTCCAGTAGCGTTCATCTTGTAAGCCCGTTGGCGTTACCAGCACCAAGTCATTTGCCTTGAAGGGTGCGGTGACAGCGCCTACGGTCGACACCTCAAGCGCAGGCCCACCGGGACGTTTCACGTCAATATCACGCACAATTTGGTTTATGTAACCCAGATCGCGACACTGCACCTTATAAGCACCGGGATAGACGCCCAAAACGGTGCAGCGGATGGGCACGCCGGGATTTTCAGGCGATTCATACTCTACCGTATCATTGGTCCCGATAGGCCGGTTTGGATCACGCTTGATACGCCGACCGCCGGTTGGCGTTGCCGCAGGCGCGACGGGCTGAGCTATGGGAGCTGCCGTGACATCAACGGCTTGGGCTGCATCGGGCGCCGGCTGAGCCGCAAGCGCTGCGCCGGGCAGCATACACAGCGTTACTAGGCCAAAAAAATAAAGTGGATGTTTCAAGTCTCATCCTGTCTGGTTCTGGGGCCAGCAGGTCAAGAACCTGCCGAACGAATTGGAGAAATGAAGCGATGTGTTAGCGCTTGTTGTCGTTTGCGTACCCTGGATGATTTCATATCGGGTTTTCAACGGACCGGTCATCGGCGTAAGATTGGACGCGCTTGCAAACCGCCCAGATCCATTGGCTGGATCGCGTGGCACGGGTTTCCACACACTGTTGCTTGCGACCACAAAGCGATAATTGGCGCCGGTAATCGTCAAAACACCAATCGGCAAGTTACCCGTGGCGGTTTTACACCGCCACACACCGTTTGCCGCTTGGGCGCTGGCATGGCTATTCCACCCGACAATTGAAACACAAATCAAGCCCAGTAGAGCGCGTTTCATCGTCTAAACCCCGCACCACCGCCCGCACTAAAGGAGCTGGCCGACAGCGAGCGCATCGACGCGCCGTCATTAGCGATCAAATTGCCTGCACCCCCTGCAAGGATCGACGCTGCGATGATGTTCCCCGCGCCGCCAGCGATAATATTGCCTGCTCCGCCGGCAATAATGTTACCAGCCCCGCCCGCCACAATGTTACCAGCTCCACCGGCAACAATGTTGTTTTGGCTGAGGCCTGAGCTTGAAACCAAGGCCGCGCCGCTAAAGCTAGCAGATTGCATGGTCGATGGGATGGCCGTTATCCGCGCGCTCACCCCAGCGCGGCCTTGATACCATTTCTGGTTCAACTTGCCCGAACAGGTGTAGGCAACAACGCGGCCACCGTTGGAACGGTTTTCGCCTTCAACATCCACGCATAGCCCAAGCTCGTTGCGTAGGCTGCCGTCGCTTTGATAACCCCAACGCTGGTTCTTACCATTCGCGCAGGTTTGCAACGTCAAAGCTCCACTCTGTAAGCCGCTCGTCAAACACTGGCCAGAATTGCCGCGAATTTGGCCGTAGCTGCCACTCACGAACACAAATCTCTGCCGGTCGGATGCGTCGCACGTCACATGCATCGCGACACCCGAACCGTTGAAATCAAGGCAATTGCCCAGCTTGAAATACGAGGCGACAGCCTCTTTGCCGCCGCTAATTGTTATTGCGACCTGCGCTTGGGCCGGGGTGATACCGAGCGTTCCAACCGCAAGGGCGACGATGGAGAGGGCTTGCTTGTACTGCATGAGTTGAGTTCCTTTCGAGTTTCGATACGCCCGGCTACTTTTTGGTGCCCACTAACCCCCGCCTGTCAGGGCGATAATGAGGCCTGCGATTGCAAAAGCGGCCCCGATCCAGAGGCCATTCTGCCGCCATGCTTTCCCGTCACCTTCGGGCACCAGAACGGCAGTTTTTGGGTTTTCAGGATCACAATAGACGTGGACGGTCGCGCCCACCGGACGCTCGGCAACAAAGGCTTCAGCTTCCGCGCGCGTGCCCGTAAAGCCACCAAACAATATGCGCGTGGAATTGTGCGTCTGGCCGCCCGCTTGAAACTGATAGTGAACGCTCGGGTAAACGCCTGCGGTAGATTTAACTGAGATCAGTTTTGAGCGCGTGACAGTTCCAGCAACGCACGGCCAGCTTTTTGCTGCTGCGATTTCGGCTTCAATGGCATCAGCTTTTTTGCGGCATAAGAACCAAGCCCCGAGGCCAAAAGCCACCAGGGCGCCGCCGAAACCTAATGAAAGCACATCCGTCACGCGAACCACTCCGAGTGGAAGTCGTTGAGGCGGTCACTCTTTCAGCAGATAAGTGGGGAGGATTGTAAAAATCGTTCAATCAGCCGGGCGATGGAGGGCAACTACCGGAGCCCCCAAGGCGCGTGAGCGCGCAAGCATCGACAAAGCCGTCATTGGGCTGGGTGTGGCGATGAACTCACCGGGCGTGATACCCATGAAATATCGGAAATCTTTGATGAAATGAGATTGGTCGTGATAGGATTCATCAATGTAACGTGCCCAATTGCCACGGTCTTGGCGATAAATGTCCGCCAATGACCGCATGAAGCGCGTGCGCCGCAGCATGATTTTGAGCGGAAACCCAAAATGCACCAGCGATATCCGGCGTAACTTCGACAAAGAGCATTGTAAGGCCGCCGATATTTCTGCCACGCCAATATCGGTGTCCGTTGCGAGCAGGCCCATCAAGTTCTCAATAATCATTTCATCAGGGGATGGTGGCCCCATCTTCGCAGATAACACCGTGTCGAGATACTGGGAGACCGAGTCACAATCGTGCAGGCGCTCGATTGTGCTTCTTATGTCGCTTGCATCGGGCCAGAGTTGCGCGAGATCAACAATGTTGCCTTCAAACCCACTAATTGGCTGGTTTAGAAAACGCGCCGAACCAAGCGGCGTAACGCTGAACCCAAGGCTGATGCCATCAGCCGGCGTGTGCACACTCATGTTTCTAACGCTGGGGCCCAGTATAATGGACGGCCCGAAGTTCTGTTCTTGCCCTGCTTTATAGGCCCCCCACCACGGCAAGTCTGTCCAGTTAAAGCGAAATCCAGTCCATGCGGGCATGTAAAGTTCGCGCGCTTGAGTGCCGGTTCCAAAGATTCCGTAGAAATTATAGCCTGTTATAAACTTGCGCAGCGCTGGTTTGCAGGCTCGAAACTCGACATGTAATCGGTCGCGCGGAAGGTCCGATAAAAATGCCGAGGTAAGAACGTCACTGTTTCGCATCGCGCGTCGGTATCATTGAGGTATGACAGTTACAATTGATCGTTGTGGTCATACCGGGATTTGGCGTGGACGTTTAGTGTCACCGAAGCGGCCCGAACTGCGGCCATGCTGAAAAATACGCGCCCCTAAGCCTCCACCAACACCTCAAATCCGCCAAAGATCATCCGCTTCCCATCAAATGGCATCAGGCTCGGGTCCATAGCCATGCGTGGGTCGGCCATTACTGCTGCGTTGCCAGCGTCACGTGCAGCCCGCGAGGGCCAGGTGATCCACGAAAACACCACCACTTCGCCCGCCTCCAGCTTCACGGCCATCGGAAAAGACGTCGTGATGCCCTCGGGCACATCATCGCCCCAACACTCGACCACTTGTAAAGCGCCGTGATCCTTGAAAACCGCCGCTGCATCGCGGGCGACTTTTTCGTAAGCGTCTTTATTGGCGGCGGGTACCGCGATCACAAACCCATCGACAAAGGCCATTGCTAAAGTCTCCTTGACTTGGGGCATTCAGTCCTCAAACGCTGCCTTTAGGGCGGTGATATCAAACTTCGTCATCGTCATCATAGCTGCCATTGCCCGGCCCGCGGCGGCCCGGTCGGGCGATGAAAACAGATCTGGCAATATCGCCGGAACGATTTGCCACGACAGGCCAAAGCGGTCAGTGAGCCAACCGCAGCGCGATTCCATCCCGCCATCCGCCAAAAACGCCGTCCATAGCCGATCAATCTCATCTTGCGTGTCGCAAAGCACAGACAGGGAAAACGCAGGCGTCAGCGCATAAAGCGGGCCGCCATTCAGGGCCTGGTAAGCGCGCCCGCGCAGCTCAAAAGCGACCGTTAGCGCGGTTCCAGCCGGAAACGGCGCGCCCTCGCCATAGCGGCTGATCGTGTGGATCGCCCCGCCTAGCGTCGTCACATAGAGATTGGCCGCCTCCTCGGCGTTCCCATTAAACCACAGGCACGGTGTAATCGGATGATCGGTCATATCGTTTTTGCCTCTCGGGAAACGGGCCTAGAAGGGGGCTTCGGGGTTGGCGGGCTGGTTAATTGCCCATTCCAAGCCAAATGGATCGCTCAAACGGCCATACGTGTCGCCCCAAAACTGCTCTTCAAAAGGCATAGTGATGGTGCACCCCGCTGCCACGGCCCGGTCCCACCAAAACGCGCCATCCAAAACAACGAGTTGGCAAGTAAACCCATGCGCCAAATGCCCTTCCGTAATGGAGCCAGTCTCTGGAAATGGGTCCATCAGCATCATCATGCCGCCATTGATCTCCAAGCCAGCATTTGCAACGCGCCCATCGTCCATCACGGTAGGCGGGCCATGGGAAATCGCGCCAAAGGCCTTGGCATAGAAATCAATCGCCGCCCGCGCATCGCTCACGATCACATAGGGGATGACGCCACCCATCAGGCGTTTCATGTCCGGCTTTTCGGTCATTGTATGGCTCCGTGCAAAGAAACAGGAAACAGCAGCTCCAAATGCCGCCGCAAATGGTCAAAACAGCGCTCCGCGACCGCATTGCCGCCTGTCGCTTTGGCAAGGATAAACGCGCCTTGCATCGTGCCCTGAATGTAAAGCCCTAGGCTTTCCGCACTCCAATCAGGGGCAAGCCCACACTCCTCGATCGCGCCCTCAATATCGGCCACCAGGGTTGCCGCATGGCCCGTAATGCTGGCCGCGCAGGCCTCGCGAATGGCGGGGTGGGTCTCAAAAGTCTCCTGAACCATCGTCCCCACAAGGCAGGTAAAGTCAGCTACTGGGCGATCCAGCAGTCCCTTGCGAAATGCCACATAAGCCAACAGCCGATCCCGCGCGCTTTGGGCCCGGTGATAGGGCGCGTCGGCGAAAAAGGCCGACGTGGTGGCCGACCAATAGTGAGCGGCGTTCACCGCAGCATCCTCTTTGCTGGCAAAATGGTGGAAAAGCGCGCCTTTTGTAACCTCGGCAGCCTTGCAAAGGTCGTCTACCGTCGTTCCCGCATACCCCTTGGTCCGAATGACGGTGAGCGCAGCGTCCAAGATTTTCTGCTTCGTCGGCGCAAGATCGTCTAGCACTCTCTGTCTCCCTATAATTAACATACCAACTGGTTGGTATGTGTCAACGCCGAATCTTTTCTTAAAAGGTGATTGCGTCCGAGGCCTTCAAAAAGGCACACTCCACCCATGCCATCCACGCCACCCTTCACCCTCTCGCGCCGCCTGCTTTTAGGCCTCGGAGTATCCCTGTTGACCATGCCCGCTGCCGCCGCCACGTCCACACCGACCGTTCAACGCTTTGCCTCCTTTGATGGCTTGCAAATTGCGTGGCGCGAAATCGGGCAGGGGCGGCCAACGCTGTGCGTGCACGGCTTCATGGGCAACGCGCAAGGCAATTGGATCGACAATGGTTATGCCGCCGCCATCGCGGCCACAGGTCGGCGTGTCATCATGCCGGATTTGCGCGGCCACGGGCAATCCGAAGCGCCAGAGGATGCCGCGCGCTACCCCAAAGATGCCCTCCCCATGGATCAAGAGGCCCTGCTCGCGCACCTCGCCATCGAGGATTACGATCTCGTCGGTTATTCGCTGGGCGCGCGCACGGCGGTGCGCATGGTTGATCGCGGGGCTAAGCCCGGCAAGCTGGTTCTCGGCGGTATGGGCGGCAGCGGCATTACTCAGGTCAATATCCGCCAGGCTTATTTCGAGGATTTGATCCGCAACGGACCCAACGCCAAAGACCCCCGCGCAGGCGCTTTTGTGCAAGCGTTTTTGGAGCGTAACGGCGTTAAGGCCGCGGTGGCGCTGAATGTTTTGGGCACCCAGCTCTCAACGTCAGAGGAGCAGCTGGCGCTGTTCGCAACGCCCACGTTGGTCGTGTCCGGGGTGGACGATCAAGACAATGGCAGCGTCGAAGGACTCGCCGCCCTCATCCCCGGCGCCAAGGGCGTCCGCACCATCGGAAACCACCTCTCAGCTTTGCAGGATGCGTCCCTGCGCGACGCGATCACCGGGTTCTTGGGGCAGGCGTAACGCCCTACCTCTTTGCCAAATCGTCCAGCTTTTTCTGCATCGCGGCGAGTTGTTCTTTCATCTCGTTGAGTGAGGCATCCGCAGCCGGTGCGGCCTCTTTTGCCGGCGCGGCAGGCTTACTGGCCCCGCTCGCCCAGTTTGCCGCAAACGGGGCAAACATCTTGGTGGCTTGGTTGAAATACGCGATATTCTGCCGCATCGCTTCTTCGAAGAAGCCATTGGGCGCTTTGCCGGCGAACGCGTCAGTCACCGTGCTGCGCAGCCGCGCTTGCTGCTCGGCAAAGTTCTTCATCGACATTTCAAGATAGGTCGGCACAAAAGCCTGCATGCTGTCGCCGTAGAAACCGATCAATTGGCGTAGAAACTCCACCGGCAACAAATTCTTGCCGCTGCCATTATTCTCTTCATCAAAAATGATCTGTGTCAGGACTGAACGGGTAATATCCTCGCCCGTCTTGGCATCATACACAACAAAATCAATATCTTGCCGCGTCAGGTCAGCCAGATGATCCAGCGTCACATAGGCGCTAGTCGAGGTATTATACAGCCGCCGATTGGCGTATTTTTTGATAATAACGGGGGCAGCTTTTGATTTGTCGTCTGCCATGATGATGTCCCTCACACTAAGGCGCGCGTCTGATTGTCGCGCTGCAATATCGCAGATGCAAGGCTGCAGCAAAATTCTTTCGCACGCGCGAACAAGAAAGGTCCGGACAAGTTGTCCGTTGACGTTACGCGCGCCTTAGTGTTCCACCCTGTCACAAGCCGAACGTGACGTGTCGGCAAAGGAGTGAAACCATGTCTGCCGGGTCCATTGTCATTGCCGCCGCCGCTAGAACCGCAGTCGGTTCGTTCAACGGCTCCTTTGCCACCACGCCAGCCCACGAGCTTGGTCGCACCGCTATCGAAGCGGCTTTGGCCCGCGCCGGCGTTCCCGCAGCTGATGTTTCCGAAGTGATCCTCGGCCAAGTGCTCACCGCCGGTCAAGGGCAGAACCCTGCCCGTCAAGCCAGCCGCGCCGCTGGCGTGCCAGACAGTGCGGCCGCATGGGGCGTCAACCAAGTGTGCGGTTCCGGCCTGCGCGCTGTGGCCCTCGGCATGCAGCAAATCCTTACCGGTCAGGCTGATATCGTTGTCGCTGGCGGTCAAGAAAGCATGAGCGGGTCAGCCCACGCCGCCCACCTCCGCGCCGGGCAAAAAATGGGCGATCTCGGTCTGGTTGACACCATGATCCGCGATGGCCTGACGGATGCCTTTTTCGGCTATCACATGGGCATCACCGCCGAAAACGTCGCCGAGCGTTGGCAGATCAGCCGCGAAGCCCAAGATGCCTTCGCCGTCGCCTCGCAAAACAAAGCCGAAGCCGCCCAAAAGGCTGGCCGCTTTGCCGACGAAATCGCCGCCGTCACCTTGAAAACCCGCAAGGGCGATATCGTGGTCGATAAGGACGAATATATCCGCCACGGCGCCACCATCGAAGCCATGTCTGGCCTGAAGCCTGCCTTCAAAAAGGATGGCACCGTAACCGCCGCTAACGCTTCCGGCATCAATGATGGCGCAGCTGCGGTCGTGTTGATGAGCGAAGCCGAAGCCGCCAAGCGTGGCCTCACCCCGCTTGCCCGCATCGCGTCGTTCGCCACAATGGGGGTAGACCCCGCCGTGATGGGAACCGGCCCCATCCCATCCTCGCGCCGCGCCTTGGAGCGTGCAGGCTGGTCGGTCGCGGACCTTGATCTCATTGAGGCCAACGAAGCCTTCGCCGCCCAAGCCCTCGCGGTCAATAAAGACATGGGCTGGGACCCAGAGCGTGTAAACGTCAATGGCGGCGCGATCGCCATCGGCCATCCGATTGGGGCGTCTGGCGCGCGCGTGCTCACCACCTTGCTGTTCGAAATGGGCCGCCGCGATGCCAAAAAAGGTCTCGCCACGCTCTGCATCGGCGGCGGCATGGGCGTTGCCCTCTGCGTTGAGCGCTAGGCTTTTTGGGAAATATTCAGGGGCAAAAGGCGCGAAAAGCGCTGCCCAGAACTCGCAATCAGGGGAAACACTCATGAGTAAAGTAGCGCTGGTCACCGGCGGAACGCGCGGCATCGGGGCGGCCATTTCAATCGCGCTTAAAGCCGCTGGTTTCACGGTTGTCGCCAATTACGGCGGAAACGATGAAGCCGCCGCCGCCTTCAAAGCCGCAAACGGCATTGATGTCGTGAAGTTTGACGTTGGCGATTATGATGCTTGCGCCGCAGCGCTCGCCGGCATCGAGGCCAGCCACGGCCCGCTGGAAGTGATCGTCAACAATGCCGGCATCACCCGCGACGCCTTCCTTCACAAAATGACGCCGACCCAATGGCGCGAAGTCATCAATTGTGACCTCGACAGCGTCTTTAACGTTGTGCGCCCGGTCATCGAGGGCATGCGCGCGCGCGGCTTTGGCCGCATCGTCAATATCACCTCGATCAACGGTCAAAAGGGCCAGATCGGCCAGTCGAACTATTCAGCCGCCAAAGCGGGTATGATTGGCTTCACCAAGGCGCTAGCCCAAGAAGGGGCCGCCAAAGGAATTACAGTAAATTGTGTCGCCCCCGGCTACATCGCTACCGAGATGGTTGCCTCGATGAAACCTGAAGCGCTGGACAAGGTAAAAGCCGGAATTCCGTGCGGAAGGCTGGGAGAAGCCGATGAAATTGCCCGCGCGGTGTTGTTCTTGGTCGAAGATCCGGGCTTCATTAATGGCACGACTTTGACCATCAATGGTGCTCAATATATCGCAGGCTAAAGAATAAAGCCGGAGCGGCATTGATGGGCGCTCGCATGCCCCAAAAATGCCTTGGTCTTTGGCCAGATCGGGGTTGATGCGTTCCTTAACCAAACTGAAGGCGCGATCGGTGTGCCGGTCGGCGCTCTTAGCCACTGTTTTATTGGCCTTTTCGGCGAATGGCAGTGCTATGGCGCAGGCCACGCCCGGCTTGGGAGACATGCTGTTTCCAAAGCCCAATGCGGCAGCCCCGCAAGCCCTCCGTTACAGCGCAAACGGCCGCCAGTTCACGCTCGATCGCTCGTTTCCAAAGCGTCCGCTGCTTCGTTTTGATGGCGATGCAGAAGTGTATGCACTCACTTCGGTTTTTGGCGCGCGCGGGGACGAGTTTTTGCGCAGCGACACCGGCGTCACCATGCTGCGCATTACCAGCATTGGCGGCGTCGTGGCGTTTGGCCCGCTGGGAACATTGGGCGCCCCGGCGGAGTTGATTGGCCCCACGCGCCCAGTGCCACGGTTGCGCGTGCCGGAAGGCGGCAACAAGGCAGTAGCTGCGCGTGTGCAAAAGGCCCTACAGCCCATCGTTGGTGCGCAGGTGAAAATCACTCTGCCAAGCCGCTTGCCCACCGCTCTGTCGGCAGAGCTTCTCGACCGTGTCACCGAAGGTGTGCGGAAGGCCCGTTTGGAAGGCAGTGGCCCACGCTCCCGTGTGGGTCGGGTCCGTGAAGTGCGCGTCGTTCTTGCCGCAGTCGGCGGCGCCACCTTACGCGAAAGCGTGTTGTGGATCGGCGTTTCGCCCAGCCTTGGTTACGCGGGCCGCCCGTCATCAGAAGCCGTCAAAGCGGCATTTTTCTTGCCCCCCGCGCGTTGAGCTCGCCACCGCAAACCGAACCAAACCGCTGGCACCACAATCACCAGCCACGGCAGAACCAACGCGATCAGCGCAATAATCGCCCCGATCCCCGAGGCAACCGTCCCCATAAAGCCAGTCAGTGCGTTGGTGATGGGTGAGAAGGTGCCCCCGGTCACGGGTGCGCTTTCCGAGGTATAATTCACCGTCAGGTCCGACATGGTAACCCGCCCGCGCATCACCGCGAGGTTAGACTCGTAGCTGTCGATTTCGCCCTGAACGCGCGCCAGCTCGCGCTCAATTTCCAAGAGATCGCTCAGTTTGCCGTCCCGCGTCGCCAGCAGGCCGATCAGCCGATCACGCAGCGTCTTGCGGGATTTCAGCGTCGCGTCGGTATCGGTAATGGCGCGGGTTAGGTCCTCGGTGGAAACGCTCTGGCCGACCAGCTTGCCCTTGGCCGCCTTGGCATCGCCTTCCAGTTTGGCGCGAAACGCTGCCAGCCATTTCGGGTCCGCGCGTAGGTTCAGCGTGCCGGAAACCTCATCCTCTCCAATCGCATTGGTGCTCGCGCCCAACACTTGGCACACGCTTGGCCCCGCGGCTGTGCACCCATCTTGGTGGGCCTTCAACAAAGCCGGAACCGCCCGCGCGGGCGCCTCCAATTGCGTTGAATAGGTGTAGGCCAGCAAAACAGCGCCCGCGGGCGTCTGCGGGCTTGATGCGGTTTCGCCTGTCGGCGTGGGCTCACCGGCAGACTTCGCAGCAAACTCAGCGCGTTGGCCCTCTCCGGGGGCCACCATCGCATCCATCGGGGCAGCTTCCGCCATCACGGGAGGCGGCGGCGGTGGTGGCGATGGCGCATTCGACGCCGCCCCACACCCAGCCAAAGAAACAGCGAGCAATCCAGCGACCAGAACCCGTTGCATCACCCGCCACTCCATCTCAGGGGTGGCTAAGCCACCAGCTTCTCAAACATCTTCCGGTCCAGCATAGCATTGGCAATCTGAACCGCGTTTAACGCCGCACCTTTGCGCAGATTATCGCTCACGCACCAGAAGCTCAGCCCGTTTTCCACCGTCATGTCCTCGCGTATCCGCGAAACATAGGTGGCAAACTCGCCAACGGACTCCACGGGCGTCATATAGCCACCATCTTCATGCTTATCGATCACCAGAACGCCTGGGGCCTCGCGCAAGATTTCCTTGGCTTCTTCCGCGCTGATCGGGTTTTCAAACTCGACATTGACCGCCTCGGAATGGCCCACAAACACCGGAACACGCACGCACGTCGCGCTCAGTTTGATCTTCTTGCCGAGGATTTTCTTGGTCTCCATCATCATCTTCCACTCTTCCTTGGTGGAACCGTCTTCCATGAAAACGTCGATGTGCGGGATCACGTTAAACGCAATCTGCTTGGAGAAACGCTCAACCTTAATCTCGTCATTCACGAAAATGCCGCGCGTTTGGCTCCAAAGCTCGTCCATCGCGTCCTTGCCCGCGCCGGAAACCGATTGATACGTCGCCACCACAACCCGCTTGATCGTTGCTGCATCATGCAAAGGCTTCAGCGCCACGACCAGCTGGATGGTGGAACAATTTGGGTTCGCGATAATGCCCTTCTTATGGCCATCGAGAACGGCATCGGCGTTCACTTCCGGCACCACCAAGGGCACATCCGGGTCCATCCGCCACGCCGAGGAATTGTCGATCACGACGCAGCCCTGTTCGGCGATACGGGGCGACCATTTCTTCGAAACCTCGCCACCCGCTGACATCAAGGCCAGATCCCAGCCCCGAAAGTCAAAATCTTCCAGAGACTTACATTTCAGCGTGCGGTCACCATAGGAAACCTCAATGCCAACGGAAGCGCGTGACGCAATCGCGGCGACTTCGGTGGCAGGAAATTGCAATTCATCGAGGATGTTCAGCATCTCGCGCCCAACATTCCCCGTGGCGCCAATAACGGCGACCTTCAAGCTCATGGGAAAAACTCCAATCCTTGCAACCAAAACCGGCCAAGGGCTGCGGACTTCTAACGCACCCAGCAGAAAATTGCCACGGTGCGGGGAACACGCCGTCTCCCTCCCCCGCAAGCGCGGAGGGAAAGAGGCCAACTTCTCCCTCCCCCGCAAGGCAGGGGAGGTGTCCCGGCCTCGTGCCGGGGCGGAGGGGGCCCTTAGGTTAAAGAGCCCCCTCCGACACGCTACGCGCGCCACCTCCCCCGTGAACGGAGGAGGGAAAGCCGCCGACTTCTTCCTCCCCTGCAAGGCGGGGGAGGTGTCCCGGCCTCGTGCCGGGGCGGAGGGGGCCCTTAGGTTAAAGAGCCCCCATTCGCCCCCTAACCGAGCGCCCTCATCGGCTCACCACCAGCAACTTCCTACCGCGGAATACCGAGGACCAAAGCCCCCAAAACCTCGGTTTCGGGCGGCCCGGCAAGGCAATCGATAAACGCTTGGAACACGCCCGCATGCCTTTGTTCGTGCACAGCGCGGCCCGCCGCACTGCGATAACTTTCAACGAGGAAATACTCGTGCGGTGTCCCGGTTTCCCAAACGGCGTAGATCGTACAGTCCGGCTCGTCGGCTTCGACAATGGCAGCCACCTCGCGAAAGATGCGTAAAAACTCGGCCTCTTGTTCCGGCTTCACGCGGAGGCGAACGGTTACTGTGCTCATTGATGCTGCGCCTTCCAAGGTCCAGGCACCATCTAAGGGCAACGGCCCACACGAAATCTAGTCACCCTCATTGTCTTTTTTGTGCCCGCCTCACTTCCGCGGTCTAACCTCTGCCAACGCTTGCGCAAGCGCGCGGTTGAGCGATTTTGCTCCTTCCAGCACCCGCGCCTTAAACGCGACGGGCTCAATCTCATAGCGATAGGCCGCCATGGAGTAGGAGCTCGGAGAGCCCGGCCCCGCCACACCCATGGCAGCAGACGAGTTCCACCACGCGATTTCGGCTTGGTTATCGGCTTTGCTGGTCTGCACCATGGTCCCCGCGTCGCCCAATCGCACGCGCTTTTGCAAGCCGGTGCGGTTGCCGCCGCCCACCATGGCGTTCTTGCCGAAGTGAAACAGCCCGCCGGTCACCATTTCTGGCATGAACAGGCCCGGCTTCGCCGCTGTGCCCGCGCTGCCAGACCATGCCCCGCCGCCTGAGCGTGTAAGCTCGGCAAAGTCGATCACCAGCGTCGGCATAGCGGTAATCGCGCCCAAACCGGCACAGATTTTAGTGTAAGCGCGCCCATTGGTCAGCCCGAACGCGCCTTGGTTATTGGGCACATCCAGATTGATGAAGAATAGGTCGTGATTGTTGGGGGCCACATAGGCAAAGGTGCGCGCGTCGGCGGGGATCCGTCCTGTCCATGGGATGGGGGCCAGTTTCAGCTCGCTATAGGCAGGTTGCGCGCGAATTTCATCAAAGCCAATCACCCGCCGCCCAGTCGCGCGCACTTGCTCGGTAAAGTCGGCCAGAGCCTCGTCGGCAATCGCACGCGCCATAGCCAGATCAAGCCCTGCAAGGTTCACATCGGTTTGCGCCATCGCGCGCCCGCCCGTGGTGATGGCGTTGATGCCGTTGCGCACCACAAACCCTAGCCGATAGCCGGGCAGCGCCACAGGGTCGGCTTGTTTCAAAATATCCGTCACAGCCCGGCGGTCAAAATCAGCCCAGCTGAGCGCGTTTGCCGCCACATAGCTCTGCGCTTGCGCGGGCGTTGCCGCTAAGCTGCCGGTCAGGGCCGTCGCCAAGGCGCCTTGGGTCAATCCGCGTCGTGTCGTGTCCATGTCTGCCTCCATGAAACGGCTCAACGCCGAAGCGGAGCCAAACGCATGTCAGACTGCCACGAACGCACCCACCGCCAACACCCATTTGCGGGGAAAGTTGTAGCTGAGCGCCAGGCAAGCAGGGATTTAGTCTTGCTTGGTTTCAGTATCGTTTTCATCTTCAGTAAATTTTGCACCGCATACGGAACACTGAGGCGCTGGATCCTCCAACAAATTCCTCCACGGCCGAAACTTATTGTAATACATACTGTAGTGACATCTGTAACACATAGTGATGAGGCCAAGGAACGATAGACAAATCAAAAATACCGCAATAATGAGTGCATTATTTGAAGCAATACTGAAGCAAAAAAGAATCGGGGATATAACTATGAAATATGGCCGTATAAGTTTTGCAAATCGATACCTTGTCATCGTGATCGCAATCCTATTCAGTTGAAGGACCTATACAAAGTACGAAGCTGCTTCATCCGAATCCAATTTGTCCCAAACTCCCAACCATTCTCTAGCATTCCCGCTTTGCTTCTGACAACGCTGAAACGATGGGCACCCAATTTTCTAATGATTACACATAGGCCGCTTCAGCAGTGGAGGTGGTTGCCGAAGGCAAGCAGAGGGGGCATTGCCCCACCGGGACGCGAACAACGCCGTTAGGGGTTATCTCTCAAACACTCCCCCGCCGTGCATCAATAGCCCAGCGCTCTGCGCTGCCGTCCTCAGCCACCACATACAGCGCGTCGTACAAATTAACGGTCGGGTCGCAATGGCCCGGTTGCAGCCACACAATATTGCCCAGTTTTGGGGCGTCATCCGGCCACGGAACGCTCGCCTCATTATCCAATGCCGTAATCCCTGCAGCGGTATCCAGCGCATCGCCGCCGCCCGCGCCGCGCATCAACGGGGCCATAGACGGGTGCACAAGCGCTGAATGCTCATCCCCCATGGGCCGACACAGGCTGCCCTCCGGCGCTCCGCCCACCACGCGCGCTGGTGGCCCGTCGCTGGACAGCGCTTTCAGCCCCGCATCAATTGTCACATGGGATTTGTGGTTAGCCGAAATCACGCTGGCGGCCAAAAACAAAGCCGGCTGAAACGGCCAAGGCTGCCCATTGGGCGCGCCGCACTTGTCATATTCCACGTCCATAAACGCGTAAGAGCCCGCCTGAAGCTCGTTAAACACGCCAGAGGCGAGGTCCGTCGTAAAGGTGCCCGTTCCGCCACCAGAGACTAAGCGCGGCGGTAAACCCAGCTCCGTCAGTTCACGGACAATCTCGCGTAACGTCTCGATCGCGGTCAAAACGCCCAGCTCCCGCCGTGCCAAATTATCCATATGCTGAACATGGCCAAGATAGGCCTGCACCCCGTCAAACCGCAGGCCCGGCGTTGCGGCGACTTTTTGCGCCAATTCCACGCCAAGGGTGGGATAAGCCCCCGTCCGGTGCAGCCCAAGGTCCAGATCAACCACCACGCCAATGGTCGTTTCAACAGCGCACGCCGCCTCCGCCAGCCAGCCCAGCGCTGCCTCGCTATCAATTGTCGCCTTAATGTCGGTTCCAGCCTTGGCCATCGCCGCCACGCGGGCCGCACCCCAAGGCGCTAATGGCGCGGTCACCAAAATGTCAGCCACGCCCGCGCGCGCAAAAACCTCCGCCTCACCCACCGTTTGCGCGCACACCCCGATCGCGCCGCGCTCAATTTGCAGCAGCGCCAAGGTGGAGCATTTGTGCATCTTGCCATGCGCGCGCAAATTCACGCCCGCGGCAGCGCAAAAGCCCTGCATCGCGGCCAGATTAGCCTCCAAAGCCGAGCGAGACACCACAAGGGCAGGGGTAAGGGGCGGGCGGTAGGTGAGGGGTGCGGTCATGGGCAATAGCGTAGCGGGGCGGCTGAGTTTGTCACCCCTGACATCAACAGTGGCAAACGGGCTTGCGTCAAATATCGTTTGACATGTAAAACGATGTTTGACATAAAAAGCGATGGATATAGAGACCATTGCTCACAAAGGGCTGCGAAAGTTCTTTGAGACAGGGAACGCCAAAGGTCTTGTCGGCGACATTGCTCGTATTCGTAAAATGCTGGCATTCATCAATGCTGCAGGCCGTTTCGAAGAATTGGCCACGCCGCCCAATTATGGTCTGCACGAACTCAGTGGCGATAGGGCAGGGCGTTGGTCGATGATCGTCACCAAGAACTGGCGCCTGACCTTCATCAAGGTCGATGAAACAAAATTGGCCGACCTAGAATTAGAGGATTATCACTAATGGCAATGACGATGCATTCTTCGCTGGCTGTGCATCCCGGGGATTGGCTGAAAACCGAAGTTGTTGATCCGCATGGCATTAGCATTAACCGTTTGTCGGCCTGCTTCCACGTGACCCGCCAGACCCTCAGCAACTTATTCAATGGCCACACAGGCCTATCGGCAGATATGGCAATCCGGTTCGAGAAGGCCTTTGGTATCAAGGCCGACACTCTGATGCGGATGCAAGCAATCTATGATTTGGCCCAAGCCCGCGCTCGTGCCGCCGATATCGTGGTCGAACCGATTTTTGCGGCTACTTGACATCCCTTGACTTGGGCGAAGCATGTCACCACGGTCACGCACAAAAGCGTGGCATCGACGGGGCGTCCTTCGACCACTGATTTGAACTGGAGTGATCCCCATGCGCGCACGTCTGTCAAAGTCTCTGCTGTCCGCTTTTGGTGTTGCCGTTGTGGTTGCCGCCATGGCTCTTGGAGGGTCAGCGATCGCCAAGCCCGGCCTTGGTGAGGCTAATGTTACAGGGGCGACAAGTACCGGCGGAACGCTCCGCACGCTGAAGGAAACGGAAGAATCAACCCCCTCAGCAGAAGATGAGGCGGCGACCACAGAGACAGAAGCAGAACCAGAACAGGAACCCGCCGAGGAGGCTTCGTCCGATGAGCCCCCTCCGCCTGTCCACGGCGAAAACTACTCAATCACCTATCGGAAACCGCCGAATTAAGTCGGAGGCACGCGTCCAGTTCAACATGTGCCTTTAAGCGAGCGGATCCACCGATCTGAACATAGCGTTCTCGAATCAGCTAAGGAAAAACATTCAGCCGTCTGCGCATTGTTTCGCATGCGCCAAATTTTTCCTGCAGCCAAAGTGTGCTTTGTTGGCAATCCCTTATTGTGGTAAGTGTGAGAAATGGGCCTTAGTCGCTCAAAGATCTGATTGCTTTGATTGACGCAGGCACTCCAGTCTCTCGGCCTAGTAGTCGTCAGAGGAAATGGACGACATTATGGGGCTGACCTATTATCCTAAGCAGGGCGAGATTTTGCTGTGCGACTATGACACCGGCTTCATTCTGCCAGAAATGACGAAAATTCGACCTGTTGTGGTTATTTCTCCGCGGCTGCGTCGGCGCGCAGAACTCGTTGGGGTTGTGCCGTTAAGCACGACGGAACCTGCCCAAATGGACGGCCATCACTGCCGGATAGAGCTGGAAAGACCGCTTCCCTACCCCTTCAATAGCCCCGTCATGTGGGGAAAGTGCGACATGCTTGCGACCATCGCAAAATCCCGTCTTGATAGGTTCAAAGGAGCGCGAAAAGGGGGAGCAAGAGTCTACACTTCAGGCCAACTGAGCGCAGAGCAGTTCAAAGCCCTTCAGGCCGCAACTTTATTCGGAATAGGGCTAGGTTCATTGACGATCTATCTGTGACGGCCTATGTAATAGCCGTTCCCGCTCTGTTTCGGCATCGGGCTTGGAGACTGTCGAACTCCTAAAGGTACGACAGCAAGTCCCACCATTAGCGATACCAAGCTAGGTGGGGCTGTCGCTTGGTCGGAAGGGCTTCGCCGCAAGGCGGAGCCCTTCGCGCTTCTGCCGCTCATTTCAGTCTGAGTGACTTGCCCAAATTGGTTGTGGCTTGGCGAAGGCGCGAGCTAAGGTCTGAGCCTTGCCGATAGGATGCCGTCGGTCGGGGCTGCCGTGGCAACGGCTCATTCTATCCAGCCCAAACTCACGCCCCGGGCAGCTTTTGCGCCCGCTCTGCATCCAGATACCGCGCCGTTACCGGGCGCAAGGCATCATCCAGCTCGATCAGTAGCGGGTTCCCGGTGGGGATTTCGACGTGAACAATCTCATCCTCGCTAAGGCCAAACAGATGCTTCACGATGGCGCGCAGGGAATTGCCGTGCGCGGCGATCATCACATTGGCGCCGCTGGTCAGCCTCGGGGCAATGGCGAACCTCGAGAGTTGATACGGTTAAAAGATGGTTAACGGCGCTGCCATACCTCGTCGAACTTGTCATCCTGCCCAAATGAACAGGATGACAGGGTCATTCGAATTCCCGATCTTCCTCACCATGACAAACATCCTTTATGACTTCCATAGTAACCTATCAGCGGCCCAAAACGCTAAGTTCCTGCACCCTGTAGCGGTCTTTTATTCATTTCCCTACAGGCCGAGGCTAAAGGCCCCAGTGGGTGATGTGCTTGACAATTTTGATCATGCATCTCGCCAAAAAGCTATTAATCTGCTGAAGGGCGCCCCAATCAAATCGGGCTTCAAGCTTTCGCTCATGGAAGCCGAAGTAACATTGCAGGCACACGAAACGGATCTACTTTTTCTGCTGTTTGCCCGAGCTATGGCAGAACAAGCCAAGTTAGCATTCGGGCAGCCGTTATGCCTGGTTCCGATTCCTGCCAGTTGGAAGACGTCTGAATCCGAAGTCGACAGTACGCCCGAAAAATTGGCTAGCTTGATGCTGCCTTCGTTGCCGAATGGCTCGCTAGTTAGTCGCCTTTTGCGTTTCCGAGCCCCGCAGGAACGTTCAAACCAGTCAGGAACTCGCAGTCCGTCACGTTTGTTTGAGGCGATGATGGTAACTGAGCGGTTGCCCGCTTTGCCTATTCTATTGATCGACGACGTCTTTTCGACCGGCGCGCATGTTCAAGCTGCGGCTGCGCACATCCTTCTTGCCGGAGGCAACCTAGCGGGTGCCAGCGTGGCGGCATATGCAACAGGGGACTCAAATCGGCTAAAACGTAATGCAGACATACTTACTGTATTTCTGAAAAAAACTCAAGCAAATCAGTCAAAACGATATTTAAATTAGTAATAAAAACTGGCCGCCAAATATAAAAGGGATATTATAGGGAAATGAATTACACCGTTTTATTGACAAAATACAAGAATGCACCTCTTTTTGCAATGATTCTATCTGCCCTGTTTTTAATATCCGCATGCGGAGAAGAAAAAGCGAGCGAAATAGCAGTATCACCAAAGCCAGAATATTTTGACGAGCGCGTGATAAAAATAGTTGAAGAATATTCAATGACCGAATGTGGGCCAAAAATGAAAGTGAGAGATAAAGTAACGCCAGCAATAAATAAAGAAGTAGATGACCTGAAAAGTGATTTATACGAATATAATGAAAAAATTGAAGAAAGAATCAAAGATTTCGAGATAACTGTTCAACTATCGGATGAGGTTTTGCCGTATAAATGCAAAGATGCGCCTTGCCAATAAATGTGATTAAAAACGTATTTCTTGTTATTGAACACTATATTCTCGATCACTTAAAAAATAATGACATAAAACGAATGATAGACAAAAAAGTGTAATTGATCGCAATAAACTTGAACTTAACCATGCAACCAATTTCAGCAGATTGGATTCAACATGATACGCCCAGCAATAAACCCAATAGTAGACCCTCGTTTTCGTAAAGACGTTGGGGACCAGATTGAGCGGCTCCTCGAGGTGCTCGACGCAATGGATGGTGACTGCGATATAGAGGACTCAGATGAGGACGATCAGTGCGACGATGATGGCGTAGTCGAGCATTGAATACACTTTGAGGGAATTGCGTCCATTCTTATGTCTCACGCCCCGGGCAGCTTTTGCGCCCGCTCTGCATCCAAATAACGCGCCGTTACCGGGCGCAAGGCATCATCCAGCTCGATCAGCAGCGGGTTCCCGGTGGGGATTTCGACGTGGACAATCTCATCCTCGCTCAAGCCAAACAGATGCTTCACGATGGCGCGCAGGGAATTGCCGTGCGCCGCGATCATCACATTGGCGCCGCTGGTCAGCGTCGGTGCAATCGTTCCCTCCCAATAGGGGAGCACGCGCTCCAGCGTCGTTTTCAGGCTTTCGGTCGCGGGCAATTCCTCGGCGGGAACGCCAGCGTAGCGGGCATCATTGGCCGGGTGATACGGGCTATCGCGCTCCAAGGCCGGGGGCGGGGTGTCATAGCTGCGCCGCCAGATGGTCACTTGCGCGTCGCCATGTTTGGCCACGGTTTCGGCTTTGTTGAGCCCAGTCAGCGCGCCATAATGGCGCTCGTTCAGCCGCCAGCTTTTTTCCTCCGGCAGCCAGCAGGCATCCATCCCTTCCAGCGTCAGCCATAAGGTGCGGATCGCGCGCGTTTGCAACGAAGTATAGGCTTGGGAAAATGCCACACCGCTCGCCTTCAGGAGGGCGCCGGATTTGCGCGCCTGCGCCTCGCCCTCGGCGGTCAGGTTCACGTCAACCCACCCCGTGAAGCGGTTTTCGAGGTTCCATTGGCTTTGGCCGTGGCGGATCAGGGCAAGTGTGGGCATGGGTTTCGGTCTCCTGCGCCCCTGCTAGCGGCCTCTTTTGCCCGCGTCGAGGCGGCAATGTGCGCGGGCGTCAGTCGAACAGGGCGTCAATATCGGCTTGGGCGTCGTTAGCATCATCATCACGGCCCTGCTCAACGCCACCATTCACAATCAGGCTGATCAGCCCGATCTGCTCAAAAATAATCGCGGCATAGGGGCTGGCAAAGCTTTCGGGGTCGCTGCCCGTTTCAATCAGCTCCTGCGCGCTCGCCACCATCATTTCGGCATCCGCACACGCGGCATGAAACCGCTCTTTGATCGCCTGGGGGGCCGCCTCATAGGCCGCAATCGCCAGCTCCTTATCGCGATAGCCCGTCGCGTGGAAGTGCTCGGCATAGGTAAAGGGCCGCCATGCCAAAATATCCTCGCTTGCCTCCGGCATCATGGCCAGCATGTCGAGCAGCATCGCGACTTCGTTGAAATGGTTCAGATAATCGGTCGCCAAGCCGGTCGCGGGGCAAATATTGGCCGCAGCAAGGGCGTTCGCGTCGAAATCCTCGAGCGTTGGGAAATCCAGTGTCGAGGCGGCATAATCGACGGTCACAGGCGCGTGATTACACGATTGGGGTTACCAAAGCCTTGCGCAGGAAATAGCGGTTTTTGAGCAGAAAACCCCAGAATTGCGCCAAACCAGGGCCCAAAACACGGCTTCTTGGCCTTCATTATCGTCCACTCACGCGTCTCATATGTAACAGAATTGACACCAACTCGTCATCGCCCTGTCGCCTAACGGAAATAGTGCACCGCACAAGAGCGCCGGAATGGGCGTTAATGATGGGGACACTTCTGATGACAACCGTTTCGCGCGCCCTGCGCTCAAAGCTTACTTGCTCTGCCGCCGTCGCGGCTTTGGCGCTCGCAGCGCTGCCATCACTCGCTAGCGCACAAGCAGCAACAACAGCTGCCGCGTCCACAACCACTGAAGCAGCCGCTGAAAAGGTGGCCGAAACGGTTGTCGTTCGCGGCGCCCGCCCCATCGCTGAATCGGATCGTGCAGCGCTCCTCGTGCAGCGCACCTCGCCATCCCTGGTGTCGGTTCTCTCCGCAGACGAAGCCGGCCGCCTCGCAGACCAAAACATCGCCTTCGCCGTGGGCCGTCTCCCCGGCGTTGGTGTTCAGCGCGACCAAGGTCAAGCGCGTTACATCAACCTGCGTGGTCTGCCAAACCGTTATGTCACCGTGTCGTTCGATGGCCTGAACATCGTCAGCCCTGAAGGGCGCGCCACCCGCTTCGACAATATCCCGAGCGCGATTGCCAGCCGGGTCACGGTTAGCAAAGCCATCACCGCCGACATGCCGAGCGACACCGTTGCCGGTAATGTCGATATCCGCACACGCTCCGCGTTCGACTATCCGGGCCTCAAAATCGCCGGTAACGCACAACTTGGCCTTGTTAGCTACGGCGGCGGTGAAGAAATCGACACGTCACTGGTCGTCTCGAACCGCTTCTTGAACGATACGTTCGGCGTGGTCGGGCAAGTTTCCTACTACAAACGCCGCATGATCACCGACAATTTTGAAACCGATCCAATGTTGCGCCCCGGCGGCATTCTCAGCACCGCCCGCACCTCAACAGCCGTGGGTGCACCACTCTGCTCGACAGCCAATCCAATTCCTACAACCTGCTTCTCCGGCTCGCCAGACCGCCGCCCCGGGTCAGAAACCCGCTTCTGGGCGCGCGAGTTTGAAATCAAGCCATACCGCTTAACCCGCAGCAACTTCTCGGGCAGCTTGCGCGCCGACTGGCGCCCAACCCAGATGGACAAGCTCTTCGCCCAGTCCGTCTACACCCAATATCAAGACGACGAACTGCGCACGAACTATATCTTCCGCTTCGATAACGGCGCTACCAACGTAACAGGCGCTTGCCCTGCGGTTCGCGCACCGATTACCGGTACCGGCGCTTACGACATCTGTAACGGCAACACGCCGGAAAAAGGCACCACCTACGGCACGCAAATCACGGCCAATTTCAACTCGCTTTCCTCAAAAGAATACATATTCACTAACACCATCGGTGGCGATCACCAACGCTTCGGCTGGGATTTGGCATGGCGCCTCAATCTCACCGAAACCGAAGATGGCTTCAACGCGGGCGCGACGCCAAACTTCTCCAGCCCAACAGACCCGCGCTTGCGCCCAACGATTGACTACGATTTTACCAACCCAGAGCTTAACATCGTTCGGCTGTTTACCACCGTTGTGGACCCGGTAACGGGCGTGCGCTCGAAGGGTGCAGCCCAGCAAAGCATCGAGGCCTTCCCACTTCAGTTTGACAATATCGGCTTCCGTTCCGGCGCGGGTGACTTTACCCAAGCCTTCACTGGCCGGTTCGACGCCACGAAGAAATTTAATGTCTTTGGTCTGGATACCGATTTCAAAACCGGTCTGGCCTACACGACACGCTCAAAAACAACGCGCCAAAGAGCATGGACAGCGACTGCAGACAATTTGAGAACGGCTGGTCGCCCGCTGCCAACGTACAACCAATTCGCGTTGGATAAGTCGTTCCTTGGCGAGCAAACCCTAGGGTTTGGCTTCCGCTATCACTCTAAGGATGCCCTAGAGCGCTACGTCCAAGAGCTGATCTCCGCCGGTATCGCGCGCCCTGTGAACCAAACTGGCAATTTCTACGACGTCAACGAAGAGATCATCGCCGCTTATGGGATGGCGACGTTTAACTTCGATTGGGGTAATCTGATCGTCGGCCTGCGCGGTGAGCAAACCACCAACACAGGCGAAGCCTTCAACACGATTGCCGGCGTGACCCGTCTCGTGAACGTATCGTCGGAAGACACCATCTTCTACCCAAGCGCTCACCTGAACTGGGACGTGACGGAAGACGTTAAAATCCGCTTCGGACTCACCACCGGTGCGGCCCGCCCTGAATTCACCACCATCCGCCCGAACTTCAGTATCAACGACGCCACCAAATCAATTTCAGGCGGTAACCCAGACGCTCAGCCGGAGCGCGCGGTTGGTATCGATGCTTATGTCGAGTGGTACATGCAGCCACAGGGCTTCTTCTCTGCTGGTGTGTTCCACAAGCAATTGTCGGACGTTCTGTTTACGCAAATCCAGCCATTCGGCATCACAGCTTTGGATGCCCCAGGGTTTGAACGCTCCACCTACGACTTCTCATCCGTGCAAAACGCCGGTGAAGGCAAGATCACAGGCTTCGAAATTGCCTACAATCAATTTGCCGAAGACTATGTAAAAGCCGCTAACCTGCCGGATTGGTTGGGTGGCTTCGGGATCCGCGCCACGGCCACATGGACCCAATCTGAAGTCACAGTTCCAGAGACGTTTGCGCTCATCAATATTGGAGGCGTCAATGTGCGCACCTCCACCCACCCAGAACGCAAAACCGGCCTGCCGGGCGCGTCGGACTTCTTGTACAATCTCAGCCTCGTCTATGAAAAATACGGTCTGTCGGCCCGCTTGGCCTATCAGTTCCGTAAAGCCTGGCAGAACGGCATCGGCACCTACCTGATCGTCAACGGCGTCAGCGTTCCAGACGGCAATGGCGACAATTTCTGGGATGACGACGCGGAGCTTGACCTTTCGATCCGCTACGAAATCAACAAGAACTTCACCATCACCTTCGATGCCGCCAACATTACTGACGAAGCCGGTATCCGCTACGCTGATCCGCGCTTCGCCGGTAACATCCGCACTGAGTGGGAAAAGTACGGCCCACGCTACCTCTTGGGCGCGCGCTTTAACTTCTAGTCGGGCCAACATCAGAACCGGAAAAGGGGAGCGAAAGCTCCCCTTTTTGATTGTGCGATTTACCGCGGACGACCAGCCGAAGGTCAAAGTTAAGCCGATCTAGGCGTGAATTTACTTGACATTGACGATCTGGCACATGCTTTTGTTGTTGGGCGGAGCCCACGAGGTTAGCCGATATGGCGGCCGACAAAGGAGGGACGAAAGTCTCTCCTTTTCTATTTCGCTGCATCAAAACAACTATATTTGACGCCAAGAATTGCGCGTTCCTCTGGTTTCAAAATGCAGTCAATCGTTCGTCCACATCGTACCATCTCAAGATATGCCCTATAAGAAGTGTCATAGCCCGAAACGCACAATGGAAACAGGTATAGGTCAGCTAACTGCATTATCGCTGAGGCTTTTGTTTTGCCTTTGCAGTCCCAAAGCGTAGAACTTAACTCTTTGTGTTCAATAGTGTTATACTGAGCCGAGCTCTCGGCATTGAATGGCATACCGCTCAGTTTCATCGATTTGAAATAGCCCTCCGTTTGACGGTCGGTAGCCCTGTCCGACCTCTCATAATAGACTTTCAGGCGTCGTTCCTTTGACTGTGCGAACTTTGCGGCACGTTCGACGACGATGGAAAAAGCGGTTTTGGCGAGTTCCCATCGATTTCGACCATACTTCTCTCGGTAGCGATCATCATATCCTGCACGATCGATTACGCAGGCGGTTCCCCAAACAGGAGCGGCCATAAGGAAGCCAGTTAGGTCCTCAAGAAATGACTGACGCTTGCTCGCATCGACGGTGTTTAGCCATGAAAATGCTTTCACCTGCTGTCGAATATCGTAGGAGTGAAGCGGGTATAGGATGCCCCATTGCCCGCAAAAGGCTTCATGCCTTGAACGCACGTCAGGCTCATCTTCCTCTGCGATCAGTACGCCGCCAAGTGCAAACCATTTGGATCCGCTTTGCCCGCCAGCATTCTTGTCCAACGAGCGCGATCCTGAGTCATCTATATACAAGTGGAAAGTAGGGGTCATATCTTTCACGTCCAACATTGTTTCAGATAGCTGCTCTGGCGCGTATCGGACCACTTCGTCAATCCACTATTAGGGCTTTTGCTTGATAGTAGTGGCGAATATACCCCGAACACCCCACTCACCCCCCAAAACATGCGTTCTCCCAGCCAAAATCCGCAGGTTCACTCCCAAAAAACCCAATAAAAACAATAAAAATAGGGCGCACAGAAATAATCTATCCTACCGAGTATTTGCCTGATCCATAATACGGGATGCACACAGTAGCGGACCGTTACCTTCTGAAAACCTTGCCGCTTTCGCTGGATGAGCTCCCTTTTGCCGATGCGCTGGGCGTGCATTTGCGCTATGTGCATCGCGCGCGAAACCAGTTGGGTGCCGAAGGCCTTTTGGCTTGGGCGCGCGCTATCACCGCCTTGGCCAAGGCTCACCGCGCCATCATAGAAATGAACAACGCCCCGGCATTACGTGCGGCGCGCACGCCTTCGCCCCACGCCACCAAAAGCGCGTCAAGCGAACTCCCTGCCGACCAAGACGACGACGATGAAGATGCCGTTGACGACCCAGCCCGCAAACAAGCCGAGACAGCGCTGATCGAAAAAAAGCTAGACGCCCTGCTCGCCGCGCAGCGCCAGCCGCTCACCACCGATGACGACACCACTCCCGCAAACCCGCCGGACAAAAATAATGGCCGCGCCCGCTTCGACAGTGGTTGAAGCGGAGCTCGAAAGCCCCGCCTCGCCTTAGCCCACTTTCACCAAAACATGCCGCTTGCGCCCGAGGGACAATTTAATGCCGCCAGCCAACCGATCCGCATCAATCCGCACACCGACATCGCCCACGACATCATCATCCAGCCGCAATCCGCCGCCTTGGGCTTGGCGCTTGGCCTCACCATTAGATGCCACGAGCCCCGCCTTCACAAACAAAGCCGCCAGTGAAAGCCCGGTATCCGCGTCAGCTGCCGCTACCGTTACCGTCGGCAGGCCGCCCGCATCCCCTTGGCCCGAAAACTGGGCCTTTGCGGTAGCAGCAGACGCTTCAGCCACCTCCCGGCCATGCAGCATAGCAGTGGCTTCTGTGGCGAGGATGATTTTGGCGTGGTTGATCTCAGCCCCGCCAAGGGCTTCGAGGCGGGCGATTTCATCCATCGGCATGTCGGTAAACAGCTTGAGGAACCGGCCCACATCGCCATCCTCGGCATTGCGCCAATATTGCCAATAATCGAACGGAGCCAGCATATCCGCGTTGAGCCACACCGCGCCTGAAGCCGTTTTGCCCATTTTGGTGCCTGACGCCGTGGTCAGAAGCGGCGAGGTGATGCCAAACACTTCCTTCCCGTCCACGCGACGGCACAGCTCCACGCCTTGGATAATGTTGCCCCATTGGTCAGAGCCACCCATCTGCGCGCGACAGCCAACCCGGCGATTAAGCTCAAGGAAATCATAGGCTTGCAGCAGCATGTAGTTAAATTCAAGGAAGGTAAGCGGTTGCTCACGCTCCAAGCGACTTTTCACGCTGTCCATCGCCACCATCTTATTGATGGTGAAATGGCGGCCATAATCGCGTAAGAATGCCATATAGCCGAGGTGGTCCAGCCAATCGGCATTATCCAGCATCACAGCGTCCGTGCGCCCATCGCCAAAGCTCAGAAACGGCGCAAAAGCGGTCTTGATCCCGGCCTTATTGGTCTCGATCACTTCGGTGCCCAGCAAGGGCCGTTCGGTATCGCGAAACGAGGGATCGCCCACTTTCGTCGTGCCGCCGCCCATCAGGGCAATCGGCTTGCCACCGGTTTTCTGTAGCGTCCGCAGCAGCATGATCTGCATTAGCGAGCCGACATGCAGGCTCGGCGCGGTGCAATCAAAGCCAATATAGGCGGTAAACGGGTCGCCGCCCTTTTCGGAGGCAAAGGCTGCCGCATCGACGCCTTCAAGGTCCGTCGATTGGTAATAATAGCCACGCTCAACCAAGGTGTGGACGAATGCTGATTTGTAAGCCATTGCCGCCTCCCTGTTTGTTGTGGCGCGCGCGCTCTAGCACGAAGGCCCTAAGGATGGAAAACGCCGATGACATCGCCTGACCCCACAAAGCCTTTGCGCGTCCTTGGGCTGATGAGTGGCACCTCGCTGGATGGCATCGATCTCGCCGTGCTCGAAACCAATGGCGAAACGATTACGGCGGTCGGTGCGGAGGGCTCCGCCTCTTATCGCGCTGAAACGCTCGCCCTCGTCAAAGCCGCCATCGCCGACGCCCTACAATGGCCGCGCGGCGCTCCAGTTCCGCCCAGCTTCGCCCCCGCCGAGCACGCGATCACCCAAGACCACGCCAACGCCATCGCCGCCTTTCGTCACCAACACGGCTTCGAAGCCACAGGCGCGCTCGACCTGATCGGCTTCCACGGCCAAACCATCCTGCACGAGCCGCCAACCGCACAGCGTCCACAGGGCCGCACAATCCAGCTGGGCGACGGCGCCATGCTCGCGCGCGAAACCGGTGTCGATGTGGTTTATGATTTCCGCACCGCCGATGTCGCCGCTGGCGGCCATGGGGCCCCGTTTGCACCCGCCTATCACGTCGCCCGCATGCGGGCCGCAGGCCTGCAAGCGCCCGTAGCGGCGTTAAACCTCGGCGGCGTCGCGAACCTCACATGGTGGGGTGGCGGCGAGGATGTGATCGCCTTCGATTGTGGCCCCGCCAATGGCCCGCTCGATCAATGGGTGCTCGCCCAAACAGGGGCCCCAATGGACAAGGATGGCAAACTCGCCCGCTCAGGCACCGTGCATGACAGCGTCTTGATGTTCCTGCTCGACCATCCGTTTTTTGGCGAGCCGCCGCCAAAATCGCTCGATCGTTATGATTTTGGCCCCGAAGCCGTGCGCGGCCTATCGCCTGCCGATGGTGCCGCCACCTTGGCCGCCTTCACCGCTGGGGCGGTAGCGCTTGGCCTCAAGCAGCTTCCAACGCCCCCCACCGCCTTGATCGTCGCAGGCGGTGGCCGCAAAAACCCTGCCATTATGGCAGAGCTTGCCGCCCGCACCGGCATCCCCTTGCTCTCTGCTGAGGAGGCTGGATGGCGAGGAGACGCCATTGAGGCCGAAGCGTTCGCTTATCTCGCCGCGCGCTCCATCCGGGGCCTGCCGCTCAGCTTCCCCGGAACCACGGGCGTCCCACAGCCAAAATTGGGAGGTAAACTAGCCCGCGCCGCCTAGCGCGCCGAAAGCAGCAGGAATGCCGCCCTAAAATCGCCCACCTCTGCGGCAAAGCGTTGTGTTGTCTCTGTGCCATTCGGGCCCACGAAAACCAGTTCGACTTCAAAGACTTCGCGTGGGTCCAGCGCCATCAGCGCCTCGCGCGCCACCGGAAGAAATTGGAACAGGGTGCCGGGCGGTGGTCTGGGTCTTGTATAGGGTGAAAACGGCTCCGGGCCTTTGCTCGCCGGAAAAAACGCCCGCGTAATCGCGCGCGGTGGCGGTATGGGGATACCGCTTACCGGCAATGCCGGCCGCCCAGCCCGGCTCGGATCGCGCACAATCAGCCGCGCATTGCTTACCGGATTGCTCGAGGATACCGCCATTGCATAGCCGCCCGGGGCTTCCACTAGCCCAACCCGAACGGGCCGCGCTGGCGTGCCAATGTCCTGATCGGCGCGCCATGTATCGGTCGCGATCCGGCGCACCCGCCATCCTTTGCGATAGGCGGGCAGGGTGGAATCACCGGTTGCCAGCCACGCCTCATGGCTCTTTCGCGCCGTTATCGCGGCGGTCTGAAGCGTTGCAGAAGCGCAAGCAAGCGCAGAAACGCGCGCCCGCACATTGGCATCCAAGGCGGTTAGCGCGCTATCAGGCCGCCCGCCGCGCAACAGGCTCCCCCGCGCCAAAAGCCGCCCAGCCTCGGCAGACAAAGCCGCACCCGCGCTGAGAAACCGGCATCGCTCATTGGCCATCACCAAGGCGGTCCGCTCCGCATACACCCCCTCCAGCCCCGCCCGCGCGGGGGTTGGTTGCGCAACTGCCTTCGGCGCGCTCCCGAAGGCGAAAGCCCCCAGCGCAAAAGCGGCAAAAATCGCCCGACTGAATGAACAGCAAACCATCATCCCCGCCTTTTGCCGCAAGGATGCAAATTTGGTGTAAAGAGCCCTGAAGGAAGCCCACATAATGGACGAGCTAAAGACAGAGTTCCGCGCCACAGCCCTTGTGCGCCGCGCCAATGGGGCCGGGGCCTTCGCCGTGATTGCCCGTCGGGGTGATCCCGATGCCGGCGCATTGCTGGTTCGCCTCGCTCTGCCAGCGCGTAAAGGCCGCCTCCTTGCCCCCTCAAGAAACCCGCAGGGGGAGCGCATCTATGTGGACATGGCCGGCGCGGGCGTCGGCGACACGGATGCCGATATCGATGCTTACCTTGAGCGCCGCATCAAATCCGACCCAGACCTCTGGGTCGTCGAGATCGACGACCGCGAAGGCCGTCACTTTTTGGTCGAACCCATTGAGACGTAACCGGGGTTTTTTGTAGGGCGAAAATTAACCGCTGAATGGTAAACCAGCGCCCATGTTCTTTTTGTTCAATGATCGTCTTGTCATCGTGCCGACGGCCGTGCCGAACCTCCAAGGGTTGGGCGTCACGCCAGAGCAGACCACGGCCATGTCGGTGAACACAGCCATCGCCACCATCCAGCGCGCCTTTATCCGCAACCCCCACCTGATGGCCGAAGAACCAGAAACCTCCGAAGCTGGCGCGTGGTTGCTGGCTGTTCGCTCGAACGTAAACGCCGCGCTCTTTATTCCCCGCCCACGGGCAAGGGCCTTGGCCGATGTGCCATTTCGTATCGCCACGGTCTCTGCGATCACCTTGGGCAAGCTCTCGGTCGCGGCCAACCAGAACAAGCTCACCGCTTCCATGATAAACCAAGCAGTTTGGCTCTCCGCCGCCTAAAGCCTGCGCTTTCGGAAAGCCGCGGTATGCGCTAGACCGCCGCGCTCTAGATTTCCGGAACCCTTCCCGCCATGACCGCCCTGACCACCGCCGACGAGATCGCGCGCCGCCGTACCTTTGCCATCATCTCCCACCCCGATGCCGGTAAAACCACTTTGACCGAGACCCTCCTCCTCGCGGGCGGGGCGATCCGTCAGGCAGGCCAAGTGCGGGCACGTGGCGAAACCCGGCGCACCCGGTCAGACTGGATGAAGATTGAGCGCGAGCGCGGCATCTCGGTCTCGGCCTCGGTGATGACGTTCGAGCATGATGGCTGCGTGTTCAACCTGCTCGACACCCCCGGCCACGAGGACTTCTCAGAGGACACCTATCGCACACTCACCGCCGCAGACTCCGCCGTCATGGTGCTCGACGCCGCCAAGGGGATAGAGCCGCAAACCCTGAAGCTGTTTGAGGTTTGCCGCCTGCGCAACATCCCCATCCTCACCTTCATCAACAAGATGGACCGCGAGGCGGAAGACCCTCTCACCCTGCTTGATGAGGTCGCCGCCAAGCTCGCCCTCGATGTCGCCCCGCTCTATTGGCCCGCAGGGTCCGGCCAGCGCTTCCGCGGCATGCTCGACCTGAAAACAGACGAGTTCGTGGTGTTCAACCGCCCAACCGCCGACGACCCTAACCCCGAGAGTGAACGCCGCCCCGGCCACGACCTCAACGCTCTCGGCGAAGCCTTGCCGGAAAACGAGCGCGCGGACTTGGCTGAAGGCGCAGAGCTTGCGCGCGGCGCCTGCCCTAGTTTCGATGTCGAAGCGTACCGGAATGGCCATTTAACGCCGGTCGTGTTCGGGTCAGCGCTCCGCAAGTTTGGCGTCAAGGAATTGCTCGATACGCTGGCCCGCTTTGCCCCCGGCCCGCGAGACCAGAAGGTTTCGCTTTCTGGTGCGCCATCGGCGCCGGTTTCGGTAACCACACCGGAAGTCTCCGGTTTCGTGTTCAAAATCCAAGCCAATATGGACCCCGCCCACCGCGACCGTATGGCGTTTGTGCGCTTGGCCACCGGCAAGTTTCAGCGCGGCATGCGCTTGAAAACCACCACCGGCAAAGTCCTCGGCGTGCACAACCCGATGATGTTCCTCGCCTCGGACCGGGAACTCGCCGACGAAGCCTTTGCGGGTGATGTCATCGGCATCCCGAACCACGGTGCGCTGCGCGTCGGCGACAGCTTAAGCGAAACCGGCACCCTGGCCTTTTCCGGTATCCCGAACTTCGCGCCCGAAATCCTGCGCCGCGCCATGGTGCGCGACCCTCTCAAGGCCAAACACCTCCGCCGCGCCTTGGAGAGCCTCGCCGAAGAAGGCGTCTCGCAACTCTTCCGCCCGATCATCGGGGCGGATCTCATTGTCGGTGCGGTCGGCGCGTTGCAGTTCGACGTTCTGGTGGAGCGCATGAAGGCTGAGAACAATCTCGACGTTGCCTTTGAGGCCGCTCCGTTCGCCACCGCGCGCTGGGTCACGTCAACCGATAAGGCTGCGTATGAGGCTTTCACCGAGCGCAACCGCGCCGGCATGGCCGAGGACCTCGACGGCGCGCCCGTATTCCTCGCCAAAACCGCGTGGGAAATCGGCTATATGGCAGAGCGCTACCCGGCTGTTGTGTTCTCCACCACAAAAGAGCGCGGCTAGCGAAGCGGAAGGCTTGAAGCCGGTCCCTGCCTGCGCCAAGCATCATTCCGCCCGCCCAAATGTCCGCTGAGGAACCAGCCATGACAGACGTTCCCATTCTTGCCCGTCTCGAAGGCCCGCTTGGCCGCGTGTCGCTGAACCGCCCGAAGGCGCTGCACGCCCTAAATCTCGAGATGTGCCAGCTTATGGTCGCTGCTTTGATGGCATGGCGCGATGATCCTGCCGTCACCGCAATCCTGCTCGACCACACGGGGGATCGCGGGTTTTGTGCGGGCGGCGACATTCGGATGCTCGCCGAAAGTGGCGCAAAGGATAGCGTTGAGGCGAAAGCATTTTTCCGCTTGGAATACCAGCTCAACGCCCTTCTCCAGTCCTACCCGAAGCCGGTCATCGCGCTTATGGATGGCATCACCATGGGCGGTGGCGTTGGCATCTCGGTCCATGGCAGCTTTCGCATCGCTACAGAGCGAACGGTGTTCGCCATGCCCGAAACCGGTATCGGACTTTTCCCCGATGTGGGCGGCGGCTGGTTCTTGCCGCGCCTACCCGAACCAGAAATGGGCACGTGGCTCGCGCTCACCGGGGCGCGCCTCGGCGGTCAGGAATGCGTTGCTGCGGGCATCGCTACCCATTTCATTCCAACAGAGCTTCTCGGCGCGGCCCGGGCTCAAATCGCCGGAGCCGCCGGAACGCATGATCCTGCGCGCGCGCTACGGTCTGGCTTGGATGCGCTTTGTGAAGCCAATGGCAAACCCATCATCCCCGCACCCGGTGCCTTGGTCCCGCTTTTTGGCTTCAACACGGTCGAGGAAATCTTTGCCGCCTTGGAAGCCGACGGTGGCGAGTGGCCGCTGAAGCAATTGGCTACCCTGAGGACTAAGTCGCCGCAGACCCTCAAAGTTGCCCTCCGCCAAGTGCGGTCCGGTGCCAAGATGGCGCGCTTTGAAGACAATATGGCGATGGAGTTCCGCATCGGTGCGCGCGTCGTCAGCCGTCTGGATTTCCTTGAGGGCGTCCGCGCTGTCATCGTCGAAAAAGACAATGCCCCCCGCTGGAGCCCGGCAACCCTTGAAGGCGTCACTGAGGCGCTCCTCGATGAAATCTTTGCACCCTTGCCACCCAGCGAGGAATGGCATCCGCTTTAGGGTTAGAAGCCCGTCAAACACAGCGCCCACCAAGAGGCCACGGAAACAGAGGAAACGCCATGACAGTCATCGCATTCATCGGGTTAGGCGCCATGGGCGCTGGCATGGCGGCAAACCTCGCCAAGTCGCAATTCTCCGTCCAAGCCTTCGACCTCAATCAACAAGCCATTGAGGCCGCGGTCGCTGCGGGCTGCCACGCCAAAGCCTCGATTGCCGACGCCGTTGCGGGTGCAGACATAGTTGTCACCATGTTGCCAACAGGGGCCCATGTGAAAGCCGTCATGGCCGAAATAGCCCAGCACGCCGCCAAAGGCACGCTGCTGATCGACAGCTCAACCATCGCCGTTGAAGAAGCCAGAGCCATCGCTGTCGAGGCCAATAGGGCCGGGTTTCCCTTCCTTGATGCCCCGGTTTCCGGTGGCACGGGCGGTGCCAATGCCGGAACGCTCACCTTCATGGTTGGCGGCGAAGTCGAGGCCTTCGCAAAGGCTCAGCCTGCCCTCAACGCCATGGGCAAAAACATCATTCACGCCGGAGCCATAGGCGCGGGCCAAGCCGCCAAAATCTGCAACAACATGATCCTCGGCATCACCATGATCGCCACCTGTGAGGCGTTCGTTCTCGCAGAAAAGCTCGGCCTCGACGCCCAGCGTTTTTATGACATCGCTTCAACCTCATCGGGTCAAAGCTGGTCGATGACGACCTATTGCCCCGTTCCCGGCCCGGTCCCCACCTCGCCCGCCAATCGCGATTATGCCGCTGGCTTCGCAACGGCCCTGATGTTGAAAGACCTAAAGCTCGCCGCCCAAGCCGCTTCAACCGCAGCCGCCAACACCCCCCTCGGTGCCGCTGCTGCCCAGCTGTTTGCTCTCCATGCCAGCCAAGGCCACGGCGGCGAGGACTTCTCCGGAATCATCAAAATGCTGCGTGGTGAGCATTAACCCTTTAGGAACGCCCGCTTAAGTGTTCTTTTGGACCTTTCATGTAGGGTGAGCCCATAACGTCGGAAAACGACGAGGGTGGGTTCATGGTTCAAGCACTGGCAAGCAGTACGCTGCCAAAGGCAGCAAACGACGATTGTGGCGCGGTCTATCGCGAAAGCGTCTCCTTGGTGGAGCGCCTTCATAGGCAGCTTCTCGATGTCGTGAGCGACGATCTCGACAGGGCAGGGCGGTCAGACCTGACGGCAATTCAAGCTCTGCTGATTTACCACATTGGCGAGGGTGAGTTCTCGGCGGGGGAGCTGCGCGCGCGCGGCCTCTATCAAGGCTCAAATGTCTCCTACAATCTGAAAAAGCTGGTCGAGGCCGGCATGCTTCGCCACGAGAAATCCCCCACCGATAAGCGGATGGTCAAGGTCAGCTTAACCCAGTCCGGGATCGAAGTGTGCCACCAACTCAGTGCCCTCTTTAGCCGCCACACCGCCAGCCTCGGCCCGGTAGGTGGCATCAAGGTGGATAGCCTCGAAATGGCCAATGCCGCATTGGCCCGCCTTGAACGCTTCTGGGGTGACCAGGTGCGCTTCCGCCTTTAGGATTGCAGCTTGCGCCTTAGCGCTACGGTACTCTGTGAGGTGGGCAACCATGCACCAAAGCATCGACATTGCACGCATTACTGCCGATCAGCCTGAGCGCGTCGGCCCCCTGCTCGACGTGTTCGCCGAAGGTTTTGAGGACGCAGAAAACTACTCCAGCGCCCGCCCAAGCCCCGCTTACCTCACAAAGCTTTTGGGGACAGACACTTTCATCGCCCTGCTCGCGACCGTGAACCAAGAGCCAGCCGGTGCCCTCGCCGCTTATGAGCTGGTGAAGTTCGAGCAAGAACGCAGCGAGATATATATTTACGACCTAGCGGTGCTGGAACCGTACCGTCGGCTGGGCATCGCCACCGGCTTAATCAACGCTCTGCACCCAATCGCAAAGGCGCGTGGTGCCAAAGTCATCTTCGTTCAGTCCGATTATGGCGACGACCCTGCCATTGCGCTCTACACCAAGCTAGGCTCACGCGAAGATGTTCTGCATTTCGACATAGAAGTAGAATAAGCCGCCGCCATCACTCTGCCTTAAGCGCAACGTCAAACACCGCCTTGAACGCCGTGCGCAAAGCGTCGTCCACCTCATCCATGGTTACGGGCAAGCCGAGGTCAACCAAGCTCGTCACGCCCAAGCCTGCCTCATCAATGCCGCACGGGATGATCTGTTGAAACGCACTAAGGTCGGGCTCGACATTCAAAGCGATGCCGTGAAGCGACACCCAACGGCGTAGCCGAACGCCAATCGCGGCGATCTTATCCTCTTGAAAATGCCCGGGGGTCGAGCGGTCCACCCACACCCCCACGCGCCCGCAGCGTATTTCGCCTTTCACATTAAACTGGTCGAGGGCAGCAATCAGCCAGCGTTCCAAGCGCTGCACATAGGCCCGAACGTCGCGGCCCCGCGTGCGCAAATCCAGCATCACATAGGCGACCCGTTGCCCCGGCCCATGCCACGTCACTTGCCCACCGCGCCCCGTTTTGATCACCGGCGTCGCGCCCGCGTTCAAAACATCGGCCTCCTTGCCGCTGGTCCCCAAGGTGTACACGGGCGGATGCTCCAGTAACCAAACCAGCTCGCCCGCCTCGCCATTGGCAATCGCCTCGACGCGCGCCTCCATCACCGCGATTGCGTCCTCATAGCCGACAAGGCCCGGCGACACCTTCCACGCGACCTGCAGGGGGGCTGGGTCTGTGAACGCTCCGTTTACCGGTTCAGGCGATGGTGGATTAGGCATCAGTGAGATGTTGGTTGAGAAGCAATGGCGCGCAGGCAGGTCGAAGAAGTCGGTGTTGAGTTAACGTTCCTATTGGGCCGTTCCCTCTTGCCGATGCACCAGCTTCTAAAGATGGGGCGCGGCGCGGTCATTCCATTAGAAGCCAGCGAGGAAGACGACGTGTGGATTCTCGCTAACAACCATCCCGTTGCGCGTGGCACCATCAATGTCCAAGGCGAACGCATCACAGTCACCGTAACCGACCCCGCCGACGTCCACGAATACTTCGCCGCCGGATAAAAAGCGCTAATCCTCAACGGAAGAAAAGCCCGGAAGGTCAACCACCTTCACGCGCTTGCCGCGCATGGTCAGCCCGATCCGGCCATTCTTCAGTGCCAAAGCCCGATTGCCAAAAACCTCGCGCCGCCACCCGCGCAGCACCGGCACATCGGCATCATCGTCGGCGGCTAGCTTCTCCAACTCGGACACTGTTGCCAGCAGCTTTGGGGCAACGCCTTTAGCCTCGCAATCCAAGCGCAACAAAACTTTCAGCAACTCAACCGTAGGCCCAAGCCCGTTCGGCAGCGGTTCATTGCGCTCCACGCGCGGGGCATGGTCAGCCGGATGGGCGTAGGCGGCCTGCAGCGCGGCCAGCAACTCAGCCCCACCTTTCGACTGCGCAAATCCCTTAGGAACCGCCCTCAGGCGATTAAAGGCATCGGCGTCGCGCGGCCTTTGGTCGGCGATTTCGTAAACAGCATCATCCTTCAACACCCGCCCGCGCGGGATATCACGGTTCTGCGCGAACCGCTCGCGCCACGCCGCCGTGGTCGCCAACGTAGCCAGATAATCCGCCGTCATCTTTTTCGGTCGAAACCGCGTCCACGCCTTGTCAGGGTCCGTGTCGTATTTGGCCGGATCGATCAACTCGGCCATCTCGTCCTCAACCCAAGCAGACCGCCCTTTTCTGGCCAGATCGTCGACCATTTTGGGGTACATATCCCGCAAATGCGTTACGTCGCCCAAGGCGTAAACCAGTTGCGCTTCCGACAAGGGGCGTCGTGACCAATCGGTAAACCGAGAGGTCTTGTCCACTTTGCGCTTCAAGATCGCCGCCACCAGCCCGTCATAGGCAATGCTGTCGCCATAGCCCAAAGCCATCGCCGCAATTTGGCTATCGAACACAGGAAACGGCGTCGCCCCACCCATTAGCCGGGCAAATATCTCAATATCCTGCCGCCCGGAGTGCATCACCTTCGCAACGTTCGGGTCGCTCATCAGCGTCAGAAGCGGCGCTAAATCTAGCCCCGGTGCCAAGGGATCAATAATCGCCTCTACATCGCCGCCAGCCACCTGAACCAGACAGAGGATCGGCCAATAGGTCGACTCACGGAGAAATTCAGTATCGACCGCCACAAAAGGCGCTTGAGCGAGGTCGGCACAGGCCGAAGCGAGATCGTCCGTCGTCGTGATTATGCGCATGGTGTTTTGGCTATAGGCTGGTTTCTACCCCTTGGGCTAGGGTTTCGATCACCCCTTCGTCATGAAATCGACCGGAAAATCGCGCCCAATTGCAGCACGTCAAATTGACCGAACGCACCGCCGAACCTTGACAATTCACCCCTAGCCGAGGCTTTTCCCGCACTCGCGCACCCCAATTTTGCACCGCAACAACGAGACCACCGCCATGCACGCCTATCGCACCCACACTTGCGGCGCTTTGCGCGCCGAGCACGTCGGCACGACGGTGCGTCTTTCGGGTTGGATCCATCGTCGGCGCGACCACGGCGGCGTGATGTTTATCGACCTGCGCGACCATTATGGCATCACCCAAATCGTCATCGGCCCGACCAATGCTCACTTTGCCCGCCTAGAGCGCCTGCGCGCTGAGAGTGTGATTTGTGTCACCGGCGAAGTCATCAAGCGCGATGGTAGTACCGAAAACGCCAACCTGCCGACGGGCGCGATTGAGCTGCGCGTCGCCGATGTGGAAGTGCTTTCCGAAGTCGCCCATGAGCTGCCACTGCCGGTGTTTGGCGAGCCGGATTATCCCGAAGAAACCCGCCTGAAATACCGCTTCCTCGATCTGCGCCGCGAGACGCTGCACAAAAACATCGTGCTCCGTTCCAAGGTGATCCAGTCCATCCGCAACCGCATGGTTGATCAGGGCTTTTTGGAGTTCCAAACCCCAATCCTCACGGCCTCCAGCCCTGAAGGCGCGCGTGACTTCTTGGTGCCGTCGCGCCTCTATGCCGGCAAGTTTTACGCGCTGCCGCAGGCCCCGCAGCAGTTCAAGCAATTGCTGATGGTGTCGGGCTTTGACCGTTACTTCCAAATCGCCCCGTGCTTCCGCGATGAGGATTTGCGCGCGGACCGTTCGCTTGAGTTCTACCAGCTTGACGTGGAAATGAGCTTCGTGACGCAAGAGGATGTGTTCGCCGCGATTGAGCCGGTGTTCCACGGCGTGTTTACGGAATTTGGCGCGGGCAAGCGCGTCGATGCCGCCCCGTTCCAGCGCATCGCCTATCGCGACTCCATCGCCAAATACGGCACGGACAAACCAGACCTTCGCAACCCGATTGAAATGCAAGACGTGTCTGAACACTTCCGCGGTGGCGGCTTTGGCCTCTTTAACAAAATCCTCGCGGCTGATGCTAAAAACGCCGTGTGGGCTATCCCGGCACCGGGCGGCGGCAGCCGCGCCTTCTGCGACCGCATGAACTCTTGGGCGCAAGGCGAAGGCCAGCCGGGCTTAGGGTATATTTTCTGGCGCGCGGCAGACGAGAACGCGCCCGAAGGCCCCGGCGGCCCTATCGCGAAAAACCTTGGTGACGCGAAAGCCGCCGAGATTGCAGCCCAACTCGGCCTCAAAACCGGCGACGCCGCCTTCTTCGTCGCGGGCGATCCGAAGTCGTTCTACAAATTTGCAGGCTCAGCGCGCACGCGCGTCGGCCAAGAACTAAAACTGATCGACGAGGATCAGTTCCGCTTCTGCTGGATCGTGGACTTCCCGATGTTTGAGTGGAGCGACGAAGACAAGAAGGTCGACTTCTCCCACAACCCATTCTCGATGCCGCAGGGCGAATTGGAAGCGCTGGAAACCAAGGACCCGCTCGACATCCTTGCCTACCAATACGACATCGTGTGCAATGGCTATGAGCTCTGCTCCGGTGCAATCCGGAACCACCGCCCAGAAATCATGCTGAAAGCCTTTGAAATCGCAGGCTACGGCCCTGATGTGGTCGAGGAGCAGTTCGGCGGCATGCTGAACGCGTTCCGCTTCGGCGCGCCACCGCACGGCGGCTTGGCTCCGGGGATCGACCGGATCGTGATGCTACTGGCTGGCCAAACGGCCATCCGCGAAGTCATCGCCTTCCCGCTGAACCAACAAGGCCAAGATTTGCTGATGACCGCGCCAAGCGGGGCCACGCCAAAGCAGCTCAAAGAATTGCACATTCGGGTGGTCGAGCCGTTGAAAACGGCGTAAGGGCAGGCGGTCAAAGCCAAACACAGCGTAAATGACGGTGAGAGCTCTTGGCGGCAATTTTCAGCCGCTAGTGCACCAGCATCGCTAACGCGGTTCGATCTTTCCTGAGTCTAAGACAATGCCTTTTGTGTGCGCGGCAATGCAAAAAAAGCGGGCGCTCTTGCATGCAGAAAACCCTAGCCAGCGGTTGTAACGAATTTTTTTGTAAATCGAATACGCGCTAACTTTGCCCCATAAATACGCACTTCGGTTCGCCTTGGAGCAATTCGCCGCGAAATCAGCGCAATCCTAGGCATTATTAAACCCAATTCTTGAGTGCACTGCGCGATCGGCTACGTGACTATGGGGACGTTGGTTTCCAAAGCAGGTGCATATTCATGGCATTAAGTAGGCGCAATTTCATAAGCCGGGCTGGTGCGGTGGGTGGTTATGGCGCGGCTTACTCGGCGATGAAAACGCTTGGATTGCTAGGGACCTTTTCAGCCGCCGCAACCTCGCCCGCACTTGGTGCTACGTCTGGCCGAGGCAAAACAGTCATTATCCTCGGCGCGGGTATTGCGGGCCTCATATCGGCCTACGAGCTCGAGCGCGCGGGCTATTCGGTAACAGTTCTCGAAGCGCGAAACCGCGTTGGTGGCCGAAACTGGACAGTGCGGGCCGGTGATAAAATCGAGATGGTTGGCGAGGATACCCAAACCGTAGGGTTTTCGGACGGGCTCTATATGAACGCAGGCCCAGCGCGCTTGCCAAGCCACCACCAAGGCATCCTTTCGTATTGCAAGAAACTCGGCGTGCCGCTGGAAGTAGAGATCAATTCTAGCCGCTCTGCATATTTCTACGCCCCTGAAGCCAATGGCGGTAAGCCGGTTCGTATGCGGCAAGGCGTTAACGATACCCGCGGCGCTTTGTCAGAATTGTTAGCCAAAGCGATCAATAAGGGCGCGTTGGATGCGGACCTGACGGCCGCAGACAAAGAAAAACTGCTGCCATTCCTAAAACGCTACGGCGATCTTTCTGATTCGATGGCCTTTAGCGGCACCGCTCGCTCGGGCTACCTCACCCCACCGGGGGCCGCCACTCAGTTCAGCGTACACAATCCACCGGTACCCCTGAAGGACTTGATACAGAACCCTCAGCTCGGCTCAATTTTATTTGAAGACAATATCGATATGCAGGCAACAATGTTCCAGCCGGTCGGCGGTATGGATCAAATTGCACTGGGCTTTGAAAGGGCGATCACGAGCGCCATCCTCACCAATATGGATGTGCAGGAAATCACTAAAGCTGAGAATGGCGTAACGGTGCGCTATTTGGATAAGGTTACAAAGAAAACCTCAACAATACAGGGTGATTATGCGATCATCACCATTCCCTTAGCGTTGTTGGCGTCGATCAAGAACAATTTTGATAAGCCCGTTCAAGACGCTATCGCGAGCGTTCCCAATGACTTTTCCAACAAGATCGGCTTTGAAGCGCCGCGCTTCTGGGAGAAGGATCAGATTTATGGCGGCATCTCGTTTGTGGGCGGCGAAACAAATTTGGTTTGGTACCCATCTACCGGATTGCACACAGAGCGAGGGATGCTTTTGGCCTGCTACGGCTCTGGCGAGCGCGCCGAAAGCTTTGCCAAGCGCTCCATGATTGAGCAGATCGGCGTGGCGCGCGAAGTGGTCGACAAACTGCACCCTGGCCACGCGATGGAATGCATTAAGCCGGTCGTCGTCAATTGGAGCAAGATACCGTACAGCATGGGCGCGTGGCCAAGCTGGATCGGTTCCGACGGGGTCAGAAATCGAGAAGGTAGCATTGATTCACCGGCCTACCGCTTGCTGAACGAGCCCCACGGTCGCGTCCATTTCATGGGGGCTCATCTTTCCCAAACGCCGGGTTGGCAGGAAGGTGCGGTGTATTCCGCGCACAGAACGCTCACTGCCTTATCGAAACAAGTTCAAGCCAATGCGGTAACCGAGCCTTTGCGCGCCGCAGGTTGACCTCTCACCATTTTCGCCATCACCTCGCGGTTACACGCCAAGGAGTTCTCATGTTGAAAGCCTTTAGTCTTGCATCCCTGCTAACCTTCGCCGCCTTTTCGCCCAGCTTTGCCCAAGTGGAGCGGCTCGGATCGCCAACGTCACCTATTCTTCAAGCAGCCGTTGTGCCTGCGGGCACCGACATCATGTATGTCAGCGGCATTGTGCCGCCGCCCTTGAATCCGCAACCAGCGGGTGCACCGCCTGTCGCGCCGATTTTCGGTGACACAAAAACCCAAACCATAAATGTGCTGAACCGTATTGGCGAAATTCTAAAGACCAAGGGCCTCAGCCATGCGGACGTCTTCATGATGCGGGTGGTGCTGGTTGGTGATCCTTCAAAAGGTGGCGCGATGGACTTTGCAGGCATGATGGAGGGCTATCGGATGTTCTATGGAACCCCTGAGCAACCTAACAAAACAGCGCGCATCACCACGCAGATTTCGGCCTTGGTTCAGCCGGGCATGCTCGTCGAAATCGAAGTGCAGGCAGCATTCCCCAAAAAGACTCCTTAAAGCCACGTGGTCGAGCCGTTGAAAACGGCGTGAGGGCAGGCGCCAACCTCGCCTTCACACTTTCCGCTTAAGGTGGCGCAGCCTTACTCGGAATCCGCCTCATGAATTTTCGGCTTGTCCTGTTTGCAGCAACGTCACTCGGCGCAATGGCCTGCGCGGCTCTGCTTGGCGTTTCGGCCAACACAGCCCTTTTGCCCGCGCCCAAGACAATCGAGCGTGCGCCTTTCCCTGTGCAGCGCTGCATCAATATGGGCAACGCGCTCGAAGCCCCGGTCGAGGGCGAGTGGGGCTACACGGTCGAAGCGCGCCATTTCCCTGTTATCGCGCAGGCGGGGTTTGACACGGTCCGCATCCCGATAAAGTGGTCGGCCCACGCCGCCCTTACGCCCCCTTACGCAATCAACCCCGCCTTCTTGGCCCGCATCGATGCGGTGGTGAACCAGGGCCTCGCCAGCGGCCTTAATGTCATCATCAATGTCCACCATTACGACGAGCTATACACCGACCCAGATCGCCACGAACCGCGCCTGCAAGCGATTTGGGACCAGTTATCCGAGCATTACCGCGCGTTTTCGCCCAAGCTGATGTTTGAAATCATCAACGAGCCAAGAGACGCCTTCTCCGGCGCGCGCGTCAACAAGGCGCAAGACGCAATCCTTGCGCGCATCCGCACCAAAAACCCCACCCGAACCGTTATTCTAGCGGGTGACGATTACGGTGCCCTTAGCGGCCTCGCCAACCTCAAAGTGCCAACCGACCCCAATGTCGTGGCGACCGTCCATTACTACACGCCCTTCGAGTTCACCCACCAAGGCGCGGAGTGGCTGGAAAATGCCCCACCGCCGGGGCGAAAATGGCCGCAGCTTGACGAGAGAGAGCAACTCGCCCGTGACATCGCCACCATGGTGGCGTGGCGCAAGCAAAACTCGGTGCCCTTGTTTTTGGGTGAGTTCGGCACGGATGTCGCCGTCCCCATGCCGGGCCGGATTGAATGGAGCCGCGACGTTCGCCTCGCCCTTGAAGCCGCCGCAATCCCATGGTGCGCCTATAATTTTGCCGGGGGCTTCCCAATGTTCTCGGTCCCAGCAAACCGCTGGAACGGCCCCCTCCTCGCCGCCTTTGGCCTCAATGAAGGGGTGCGACCAAGGCGGTAAACTTCCCTCTTCCGCTCGCGGGGGAGGTGGATGCCGCAGGCAGACGGAGGGGGGAACTCTGGTCGGGGCAGTTACTTTGCCCCCTCCGCCCTACGGGCACCTCCCCCGCCAGCAGGGGAGGAAAACCTTCCCTCCTCCGCTCGCGGGGGAGGTGGATGCCGCAGGCAGACGGAGGGGGGAACGCTGGTCGCGGCAGTTACTTTGCCCCCTCCGCCCTACGGGCACCTCCCCCGCAAGCAGGGGAGGAAAACCTTCCCTCACCCGTTCACGGGGGAGGTGGCTGCCGCAGGCAGACGGAGGGGGCCGCTGCCCCTAAGCAGCCGCCCCACTCGCCAACATCGCTGCCACCTCATCAGCGCTAAACCCCGCGCCTGCCAACACGCCTGCCGTATGCTGCCCCGGACGTGGCGACGGGCCTTTTGGGGCATCATCGGCACCATGGAAGCGCGCAGGCGCTGCGGGAGCACGGAACGTGCCTTCGCCACTCGCCAGCGGCGTATCAACGTAGCAGCCCGCCGCGATCAATTGCGGATCTACGGACGCTTCAGCCGGGGTGTTGAACGGCGCCCACACCAGATCACCCTTGTCGAAACGCTCGGCAATGTCGGCAAGGTCTTTCGTCGCGAACAGGGCGTCAATTTCGCCAACGAGCGCTGGCCCATTGGCGCGGCGATCACGGCTTTTGATAAAGCGCGGGTCAGTTTTCAAATGGCCGGCATCAAGAGCGTCGCACATAACGCCCCAATCTTTTTCCGATTGGCGTGGCAGCACGCACACCCAACGCTCATCCTTGGTGCGGAAGAAATTGGCAATGGGGTTAATCGCGCCTTCACGCGGGCGGGTGGAGGCGAGCTTCCCAAACCGAAGCTGGATCGCCATGTCTGATCCCAAGGCATAAATCGCGGCCCGCACCAGCGATGTCTCCACGAGGCGGCCCTTGCCTGTCCTGTCCCTCTCATAAAGCGCGGCCAAGATTGCCGAGGCGGTAGAGAGCGAGCAGATGTGATCGCCCACGGCGGTCCGAATAGGGAAGGGGTCAACCCCTTTCGGCGCGGTTAGCCGACCGAACCCCGTGCGGGACCAGAACGCTGCCATGTCAAAGCCCGGCCGGTCCGCCTCCGCGCCTTCTAAGCCATAGCCGGTCACGCTGGCATAAATGATCTTGGGGTTGGCGGCTGAAAGCCCCTCATAATCCAAGCCCGCGCGTGAAAGCCCGCCGGGGCGAACATTGGTCAGGAACACATCAGCCTTGGCCGCCAGCCGACGCAACGCTTCCTTTCCGGCCTCTTGCGTGGTGTCCAAGATCACCGATTTCTTGCCGCGATTGTCCATTTCAAACACCGGATTAGCGTCTTGGTCGGAGCCAATCGTGTCAAAAAAACGCCGGATCGGATCCCCGCCCGGGGGTTCAATCTTGATGACCTCAGCTCCCCAATCTGAGAGGATGCCCCCAGCACCCGGCGCTGCGATGTAGGTCGCATATTCAACGACCTTGAGGCCTTCAAGCATACTTCTCTCCCGTGGGAATCGTGTTCTTGTTTGATGTCGAAACCTTAACCCTAATGCTGTGTTAACCAAACACCGCCACGATGTCGCTAACTATCGAGAGGCAGATCCCATGGGCGTGTCCCATTTGCGCGCAAACTTGAACGAAGCCGATGTCCGCATGTTGGTGCGGGGTGAAACCGAGGACGACCGCGCGCTTGCTGCGCATCGGCTGTGCCGCCGCATCGATTCACCCGTTCTCAGCGACACAGATCGTGCTTATGCGGCCGAAATCCTGCGGTTCATTTTGCAAGATACCGGCGTTCAGGTGCGTCGTGCGCTGGCGATTACGCTCAAGCATTCCCGCAATTTGCCGGTCGATGTTGCTAAGAAGCTTGCGACAGATGTTGAGGCGGTCGCGGTGCCAGTGTTGGAAGCCTCGCCGGTTCTGTCCGATCACGATCTCGCCGAAATTTTGGCGATCTGCTCGGCCCCAGCGCAAATGGCGGTCACACGCCGGGCAAGTCTCGGCGAGGAAGCCACCGAAGCGTTGGCAAAATATGGCACCGAGGACGCGGTCTATGCAGGCCTTCGCCACCCCTTAGCCCTGTTTTCAGAATTCGGCCTGCGGATTTCGCTTGATCGCTTCGACGCCTCTGAAAAAATCCAAAGCGCCATGATCGGTCGGGATTCCCTGCCACCCGCGATCACGGAAAAATTGGTCAATCTCGTCACCGGTTCGCTGTTTGATACCCTCGTCAACCGCCACGCTTTGCCACCGCAATTGGCGATTGATCTCACCACCAAAACCCGTGAGCGGATGACGATTGATCTGGCATCGCAAGCCATGTTGCAGCCGGACCCGCGCCGCTTCGTTCAACAGCTTCACCTCAATGGCCGCCTCACGCCATCGCTGGTGCTGCGCGCACTCTGCCAAGGCGCCACCACCTTTGTTGAGCACGCTTTTGCTGAGCTCGCGGGCGTTCCGCACTCCAAAGCGTGGCTCTTATTCCATGATGCGGGCCCCATGGGCTTGCGCGCCTTGTTCGAGCGCTCGGGCATGCCGCCTAAGCTCTACACAGCGTTTAGAACAGCGGTGGACACGCTGCATGAAACTGAGTTTGACGGTGGAGCCGATGATCGCGCCCGCTTCACCCAGCGCCTGATCGAGCGTGTTCTCACCCGCCAGCCGGATTTCCCCGGTGAAGAATTAGCCTATTTGCTCGACCGCCTCGATGCTGGCGAGCGCGCGCAAATTGAAGGTGACGTGCGCAAAGCGGGCTAGAAAAGCGCCACACATCACACGCGCGCATAGCCCTTTTGGTTGATGTAGTTTTTCAAGTTCTGAATGCGTTCTTCGGGCAGTGGATGGGTTGAAAGCCATTCCGGCACCCGCGTTTTTTCGGCGGCCGCCATTTTTGTCCAAACGCCCAACGACGCGCGCGGATCATAACCCGCCTTCACCATGTAATCGACGCCCAGTCGGTCGGCTTGGGTTTCCTGATCGCGCGAGAACGGCAAGATCAAACCATATTGAACGCCAACCCCCAAAAGACCCCCGGCTTGGCGTGCCGCTGCTGAGCTCGAATTGCCAAGAGCTGACCCCGCAATCTGAACGCCCACCTCGGCCAGAGCGGCCCGCGAATAACGCTCGGCAGCATGGCGTGCCGAAACATGGCCGACCTCATGGCCCAACACAAAGCCAAGTTCGTCGTCGAAGTTCGCCAACTCCATCAAGCCGCGATAGCAGCCAACCTTGCCGCCCGGCAGCACGAAGGCGTTGAGGGCAGGGCTATCAAATACAACAAACTCCCACGGCTCTTGCCCGCGCCCGGTGGCATTCACGATCCGGCGCGCCACAGCATTCAGCCGCCCGTTCAAAGCCGCATCTTTGGACACTGGCGTCTTGGTCTTGATGTCTTGCCAAGCGGCCAGTGATTGTTGGGTCAGCGACGCATCATCGATCAGGATGAGTTGGTTTGATCCGGTCTCCGGATTGGTCGCGCAACCAGTAGCGACAAACGACAACGCGCCTAGCCCGGCGGCCATCATCGAACGTCGTGACAAACAAATATCACCGGGATGGCAAAAGCACATTGTGAAACTCCTTGGCAGCACCGCAACTTTAAGCGACTTTGACCGCAATGGCCATTGGGTGTGCGGTCCAGCGTGGTGCGGCTCTAGGCGTGCCATACTGTCACTATCCTGAAGGCGCTTTTCAGGTCGCGTTCATGCCGCGGGTTACAGAGTGAGGCCATCCCCACTCTGGGCCCACATTGTTTGAAGAAGGACATCAGGATGAAATCGTTGTTTGCCACCGCGGCGCTGTTTGCGGGCCTGATTGCGGGCCCAGCCTTAGCACAATCCATCACGGTTTACGACAGCCAGGACCTTCAGGGGGACTCGCGCACCTATGGCGGCCCTGAAAGCAACATGTCGTCCCAAGGCTTCAATGATCGCACCTATTCGCTGTTTGCGCGTGGTAAATGGCAAGTATGTTTGGATCGTGACTTCCAGTCCGCCTGCCGCGTCTATGAAGGCCGCGTGCCGGACTTGGGCGACATGGGCGGCAAGATCACGTCGCTTCGCCCAGTTCCGACGTCAGCCTATGATCCCGGGCGCCCCGGCGGTGGCTTTAGCGGGCGCGGTGGCGCGGTCCTCTTTGGCGATTTCCGGTTTTCCGGTGATAGCCGCCGGATCGATTTTGAGGTGCCGAATTTAGGCGAAATCGGCTTCAACGATGTCGCCTCATCCATGCGCATTCCGCCGGGCACCACATGGCAGGTCTGCCAGGATGTATTCTTTCGCGGTAATTGCATCACCATCACCAGCGATGTGTTCGATTTCGGGCAGCTCAGCTTTAATGATCGCATTTCCTCGATTCGCCAAGTCGATGCCGGCTTCCAAGGTGGCGGCGGTGGGTATGGCCCCGGCGGCGGCTTTGGCAATGATGGCTGGGACAATTGGCGCGGCAGCGGCGAACGCGCCATCGCCACAGGCCGAACCGCAGGCTTCTTTACAGCCCCGCGCTGGAATGGCCGCCCAATTCCGGCCTGCTGGGGTCGTGGAAGCTACGGAACCGGCAGCCAATGCGCCGAGCAAACAGCCGATCAATTTTGCCAACGGCAAGGCTATCGTGACAGCGCCTACTACTCAATCAGCCGCGCGGGTCGAGACGAAGTCCTCGAAGACGTGCTCTGCCGCAGGTAGGCCTTTTCTCCTCCGCAAGGCGGGGGAGGTGCCCGCAGGGCGGAGGGGGTGTTTCAGATATGCCGCGACCAGAGCTCCCCCTCCGCCTGCCTTCGGCATCCACCTCCCCCGCGAGCGGGTGAGGAAAGCCATTTTCCTCCTCCGCAAGGCGGGGGAGGTGTCAGCGAAGCTGACGGAGGGGGCCTTACAACCCCCTCCACCGCCTCATGGTCGGGCCTGTTCCCACCACCCAGTTTCTTGACGCACGCTTGGGGCCTAAAGCGCCCCGCGACGGCGCGCCATCACCATGCCGAACCCACCGAGCAGTGTTACCAGCAAAATCATCGCCCATTCTGATAAGGTCGGGATTTCGATAGGCGCGGGCGGTGCGGGTGTAAAGTTCGGCAAAGCGCCCGCAACACTGCCTCGGGTGGCGACTGTCGTCGCCCCGAAAACAACCGAACCGGTAGTGCCAGTGGCCCCCCTTGCCAGATAGACCGGCTCAGCCCCTGTGCCGGTGCCGTCGGTGGCGCCGCCACCACCACCAGCACCACCACCAATGCCGCCAACCGCATTTATCGTGCCGCCCGCACCGCTATTGAGGATTGTTAAGGTCCCCTCGTTCACGAACACACACGCCCCAGCCGCCCCGCCGCCGCCGCCGGCCCTGCCGCCGGTACTGCCGCCGCCACCGCCAAGGATGCCGGGAAAGCCACCAGTTTCGCCGCCGCCACCGCCGCCGCCGAAGCCGCCTGTGGCGCCGTTCACGCGGCCGCCACCACCGCCGCCGCCGAAGCCGCCATTGCCAC